>BNJT01002901.1_pt1 | contig 861308 bp, 1365 predicted proteins | sample 8540491 | NCBI WGS metagenome assembly BNJT01 (sample SAMD00202455, study PRJDB9452) | human saliva metagenome | host: Homo sapiens | reverse complement strand
TCACCGGGCGAGTCGCCGGTCCCGAAGTAGTCGCGAAGCGCAGTGAGGAATACCCGCCGGCCCAGCTGTTCGGCGAGCACGCGCAGCGAGCGCTGGGCCCGATGGCTTCCCTGTCCGAACGGATTGCAGATGAGGACAGCCGTACCGGTTCCGGTGCTGTCACCGGCCGGCTGGTAGACGCCGGCCAGGGCGTCGGCGTCACGGGCCGATGCGCACGGGCTGGATGAAGGGCAGACGCTGGCGCGCGCGGGGGCTGCGGTCTTCGGTGGGGGATGTCGGCGTGGGTGGGCGGGCTGTCCGTTGGGTTCATCAATTACACGGGTTGAAACAGGGGTGAGTCGACGATCACATCCAGGATGCGTTCGGCTGCGCGTCCGTCCCAGCAGCAGCGGACGTTTGCCGGAGGCCGGCTGCGCCAGGGCCGTGCCGGGCCACGTCGAGGATGCGGGCGGGATTGGTGCCGGCGAGGATGTTGGTGCCATCGGTGATGGTCACCGGGCGTTCGGTGCTGTCATCGCAGCGTGACGCAGCGCACGCCCACGGCACTGGATTCTTCCGCAGGCCGCCGCTGTCGGTGAGGATGATCTCGGCGTCCTTCCAGAGCACAGGAACTCCATGTACGACAGCGGGGTCGTGGTGTGGATGTTGGGGGCCGAGATCGATGCCGAAGCGGGAGAGGTTGCTGCGGGTGCGCGGATGGACCGGAAAGACCAGCGGCAGGTCGCTGGCGAGTGTTCGCAGGGTGTCCACGAGGCCGGCGAGCTGTTCGGGGTGATCGACGTTGGAGGGACGGTGCAGGGTGAGCGACGCCGCAAGGGGCGGTCTGCCCAGCCCACCGCAGGGCGGCACCCCGCCACTGGCGGCGGGATCGGCGCGCAGGCGCCCGATCTGGTGAAAGAGGTTGTCGATCATCCGTTGCCGACGAAGTGGATGCGGCTGGCGGGTGGCCTCGCGCAGCAGCGCCCTGGCCGGACGGCTCGGTGACGAAGAAGAGGTCGGTGATGGCGTCGGTGGCCAGACGGTTGATCTCTTCGGGCATGTTCCGGTCGCCGCTGCGCAGGGCCGGCCCGACGTGGACGAGCGGCGGGTGCAGCTTCTTGGCGCTGACGGCGGCCGCCAGCGTGGAGTTGACATCCCCCACTACCAGTACGCCCTGGGCGGGGTGCTGCTGCAGCTCCGCTTCCATGGCCACCATGACGCGCGCCGTGACCTCGGCCTGGCTGCGGCGGCGCCTTCCAGGCGCACGTCGGGCTCGGGAATGCCCAGCTCGTCGAAGAACACCCGGTTCATGGTGGGGTCACTGTGCTGGCTGGTGTCGACCAGCCGGTGGCGCACCCTGTCCGTCCGCTTCCGGAAGGCCCGGATCAGCGGAGCGATTTTCATGAAGTTGGGCCGGGCGCCGGCAACCAGCGTGATGGTGGTGGGGGTCATGGATGGGGGTGAAAGGGAAAGTTTCCGTGCGCTGCCGGCGTTTGCCCTGCCAGGCAGGGCGCCAGCCTTGCCTGTGCACGGTGTATTGCCGGCGTGCCGTGCCCAGCGCACGGCGCCATGCCAGCGAGCGGTGACTTGCGGCACGCGGCTTCGGGAAGTCGTCCGGCGGTGTTGTGGCTGGCGACAATCCCGGTGCCTTGCCGGCACATGGATTCAGGACTACCGCGGGGCAAATGCGTTCATGGCCCTGCGCTGAGTGGGCCCTGGCTGGGCGCAGGGCACGCGGGCCGTGGCTGCTGGCCAGGCGCTGTGCCGACAGCCGGCGGCGCAGCAGCATGCCCAGATAGCGCGGCAGGGCCAGCTGGCGGCGCCAGCGCCTGGGGTTCTCGATGAGGCGGTAGAGCCATTCGAGCCCCATGTTCTGCCAGAAGGCCGGTGCCCGCGTGCGGTGCCGGACAGGACATCGATGGTGCCGCCCACGCCCTGCAGCAGGCCTACCGGCAGGTGCACCGATCCGGCCATCCAGCGCTCCTGGCGCGGGCTGCCCAGGCCGACGAAGACGATGTCGGGACGGGCGGCGGCGATGCGAGCCGACGGTGCCGGCGGTTTCGGGGGTTGTGCAGGCGGGCCAGATCCTCCAGTTTGCCGGGTGGCATGATCCGTGGCTGGCGCCGGCACGTAGCGCAGGCGCGGCCAGATGGCCCGCATGTTCTCGACGGCCTGTGCATTCGATTCCGCGAGGCTGCCGTAGATGTACACCGACAGGCCCCTCGCGCTCGGCACGGGTGCAAAGCTCGGGCATCAGTTCCGGAGCCGCACCCGTCTTATCCGTACGCCGTTGAGCACGCGGGCACCGATACAGGTGCCGACGCCGTCGGGGGATGAGCAGGTCGGCCTGCTGCAGCAGCTGGCGGATGTCCGGATCATGCTCTGACTGCATGGACTTTTTCGGATTCATCGCAGGAGACAAGGGCATGCCGCCGGCCGGGTGTCGACAGTGTTCGACCAGCTGGATGCAGTGGTCCGCGACCTGGTCGGTTGGCCGGATGATGACATCCTGGTGGAAGAGCCGGGTGGTTCGCAGTTTGCTGGGCATGGCTGTTTTTGTCGGTTTTTGTCCCTGGTGGTATGCGGCCACGCCCATCGGCGTCCATCCGTCCGGACGCACCAGACGGACAGGAGGAGGGAGGGCTGCTCGTATCCGGGACCGTTCTGAAACGGCCGGGCAAAAGTGGCACAACGTGCCACCATGCGTTGTCCACCGTCTCCATGTTTGGTCGGCAGGGGCCATCCTGATATGTAAAAACTGCCTGTAGACCCTGTAAGAGATTTACGGTGTTCCCGTGGGGTCGAGACATGATTCTTCAATTATTGAAATAAACGTTAATTGACCCGGAAATGGCCTGTTTTCAGGTGCTTACCGAATCGGGGCGTTTGGGTGTCGGTATTTTTCTGGGTGTATGGAAAATAGTCGAGTACCAACTCATCGGCCAGCGCTCCCGGCATGGTCAACACACCCTAATATTGATCAATACCCCAGCCTGGCCAGTGTCCCGGTATGTTCAATGTATCGGCATGAACGGCACCGGCTCAGTGCCCCAGCGCTTTTTGTTCCAGCATCTCTTCATTTCGGCGGCACGGGTCTCGAGCACCATGCGCCATGCCGATCGGCATGTTCTGGAACAGGTGGTCCATGGCCTCGCAGGCTGCCGAAGATGCACAGCGCCGCAGGCAGCCCAGTCCGGCGGGATAGCCGAGCCGGGCATTGCAGAGAGAGCGCCGTCGGCAGGCCAGTGGCGAGGGTGATCATCAGTGAGGCGAAAGCCGACCGGGCCGTAGGCGCTCAGCTCGTCGATGAAGGCGCTGTGCGCAATGAGGTGCGAACTGTTGAGGCGCTCGTTGTTGAGCTTGGTGCCCTCGCGGCCCACGCCGAACACGATCTGGATGGGGTTCGCTCTGGCCAGCCGCGGAAGGCGTGCGCTCTGCAGGGGTGAGACGGCCGCTGGTGAGCGTGTCGGCGCTGGCGCCCTTGGTGTAGAGGGTCTGGCCGGTGAGCCGGTTTTCGATCATCTTGATCATGTCCGGCTTGGCCATGGCGGTGACCAGCAGCGCGCCGATGATCAGCACCACCGGTGCGGCCAGCAGGCAGGGTCCGTTTGGTGTAGATGGCCACCCAGGATGAGGCCGAGGATCATGCCCAGCAGGCCGGCGCGGGCGGGTGAGCACGCACAGGCCGAAGCAGCCCAGTGCCAGGCTGCCATGTGGGGAAGGAGACGCCGCCCCGGAAAGCGTGCCGCCATGGTGAAGGCGCTGATGCCGGCGATGGCGTGGGCCAGCGATGCCGAGTGCTGGTTCTGGAAGACGCTGTTGTAGGCGGTGAGGTCGATGCCCGAGACGGCCGCCAGCGACCACTGCAGCCCACCGGCGGCAGGATGCCGGCCAGCAGCGGTACCGAGATGATGCACAGAAAGAGCGGAAGGCGCGGACGCTGATGTCGGCCACCGGATGCCAGCGCAGGGCCAGCAGGGCCATCAGCATGACGGGCACGAACATCCGGTTGGCGGTGAGGGTTGATCGAGTAGGGGCATCGGGAATGCCAGTGCCGAGCTCCCAGACCGCCCCGAGGCAGAAGAACAGGTAGGCCCAGAAGAGCGGTGCCAGCGCCTGGCACCGGGCGGCAGCGGATACTTCCAGACGATGAAGAGTGCCGGCCCGAACACGGCCAGGCGCCAGAGCACGGCGTACTTTGGGGCCGCCGATGCTCTGGGTCTCGAAACATAGGTGAGAAAGAAGAACAGCACCACCCACGGCCCAGGGCAGGGCGCCCCGGACCGCAGGCATGGGCAGGGTCATGGGCGCAGTGCGGCAGATCTGGCCGGGCCGCAGCACGGCTGTCGCCGATGGTGCGGGATTCGCCGGGGCGCAGGCCGACGCTGGCGCGAGGACTGGCCCGGCCGCAGCGGCGGCAGGTGTCGCCTTCGCCCGGTCGCAGGGGGCGGGGTACGGGTTCCGCCGGGCCTCAGCAGCCCGGCCGGCGGTGGGCATCGGCTGGACGGCGGAATTCATGGGGATGCGCTCAGGTGGGATTGCTGTGCGGTTCGGTGGCTGGTGTGGCCGGCGCGCCGGGTGAAGCGGGGCTGGCCGGCGTGGCGGCTGCAGGGGCCGCGTACGGGCGCTGCAGCCGGGGTCGGGGAGGGTGGCGGCGGCCGGGGAGGATGCTGCAGTGACCGCCCCTCTGCGGCCGGGGATGCCGCGGCGCCGTAGATCTCGGCCGAGCGGCGGCGCAGTTCGAACAGATCGAAGAGGATGAGGGTCAGATAGCCGACGTAGGCGCCGGCGCTGATCCAGGTGTACATCTCGTGATGGGCGGCGAGGGTTGCGACGGCAGCCCCCAGGCCGAAGGCGGTGACGGCCTTGGTGACGTGGTAGGTCTTGGTGGCGCGGATGAGCAGCGGTGCCTGCAGGATGGCCTGGGCGAACACCAGCGGCAGCAGGCCGGCGGCGATGCGCAGGTAGGTGGCCGAGTCGGCATATTTGGCGCCGTAGATGGCCGTCATCAGCGGATTGGCGATGAGATCGAGCACCAGCGTGAGGCAGAAGGCGATGCCGCCGGCAAAGAGGGCCAGGCCGATGTGGTGGTTGCGGTTGATGGCGCCGGGCTTTGAAGAGTGTCTTGGCGCCCACCACCACGGCCAGCATGGCGCCGAAGGCAAAGGCCGCCCAGCAGTGTCATCGGCGGCGGCATGTGCGACAGACATCGTCGGCCGGCATGGTCTTGCCCAGTGTGACCCGGTCGATGCGCGACAGGGCCACCGAGGGCACTCGATGCCACGGCCAGGGGCCGCCCCTGGGCGAACAGGTTGAACATCGCTTCCAGTCCACCAGGCCCAGGTGGATGCGACGCTGCGGGATCCAACGCCAGCACAGCAGGATGGTGAGCATGCCGATCTCGCCGATCCAGCCCCAGACCACCCAGGTGACCGGGCCGCCGACGGCCATGACTGAACCACCACGCCCAGCCGGGTGAACATGCCGATGATGCGGGCGATCTGGGGAAAGCGGAAGTTCTCCTGGGCGTACAGCTCGTGCACGGCCAGCGAGACCGGCTGGCCGATCAGCAGCACCACGGCCCACAGCAGCGCCAGCTGCAGGATGGTGGATCGGGCATGGTGGCGCACCACAGCACCAGCGGCACGGCGGTGAGCAGGCCGCTGATGATCTTGGCGGCCAGCGCGGTGTTCCAGAGCCGCGGCAGGGTCTCGGGCGGCTCGGCACAGATGCCCGGCAGCAGCACCCGTTCGCCGGAGATGCTGCCGATGGTGCCGAACACCAGCCACAGCGACATGGCGATCTGCCAGTTGGCGAAGGTGGCGTGGTCGAAGCGGCGGGCGATGTGGCTGGCAATCCAGAGGCCGATGCACATCTGCAGCACGCGCTCGGCGGCCAGCATGATGAAGGTGTAGAGCGACGACTGGTGGGTGCGGTAGAAACTGCCGAGCGATTTCCGGGAAATACGCGCCATGGAGCCTGTGACAGGCCCCCTGGGGCGGGGGATGCCGGAGGAAAAAGGAGTTCGGACCGGGCCCGCGCAGCCGGACGGTGTGGATGGATGCCGCGACGGCAGGGGCGGGGGACGGGGGATGCTGTGGATGAGACACAGCCGGGACGGTACGGTATGCCTGTGGCCGCCGGGCGGCTGTGACTTCCGTGGCAGCCCGTGTGTCAGGCCGGCTGCGGCCGGAAACCGGGCCGCAGGCTGCCGGGGCGGAATACCGCGCCACCGGCCCGTCCGTTGCCGGCGGTGAACCGGGATCGACTGTCCCATGTTTCCGCGATATTAAAGGGGCTGTGCCAGTTAACAAGGACGCAACCATGTAAGAAGTTATGCAATCTGCAAGGGTGCGTTGTTTTTGCGCCACAGGCCCGGCCGCGTTGCATCCTTCACTCCCTACAATGTACTCCCTCCTTCTTTCATACCCCTTTTGGCGCTGTGGCGTAAAATTGATCGACGACGATTTCGGCTAAGGTCCGGGGTTCACGTCTCCTCTCCGCGTCGCGCGCACAGCCCCTTTTCACTCTCCGGTTCCACCTTCCGGTGCCATTCAATGTCTGACCTCGATCTGGCCGCCTTTGTCGCCTCCTTCCCCTGGATGATCTTTGTGGTGGGGGCGCTGCTGTCGCTGTTCCTGTCGCTGGCCCTCAAACCGGTTGCCCGCCGCACCGGCTGGGTGGACAAGCCCAACTCCGCAAGATCCACAAGGGCGAGATTCCGCTGATCGGGGGCTGGTCGATCCTCGCGGCGGCCATCGTGCTGCAGATCTGGGGGCCGGCTGAACAGCGGGCGCCGCTGGGGTACTGGATCGGCGGGCTGCTGCGTTCATCGTGGCCATGATCGACGACCGCAGCCCGATCCGTGCCCGCTACCGGGCGCTGGTGCAGCTGGAGGCGGCCGTGGCCGGTGTGGCCATTGGCGGACAGGTGCTGCCCACCCTGGCGATTTCTGGCCTGGGGGCATCTCGACGATGTGGCTGATGGTGCCCATCAGCATCATCAGGACGGTGGCGGTGGTCAATGCCGTCAACTTCACCGATGGCGCCGACGGTCGTGCGGCGGCCTGAGCTTCATCAGCCTGTTCTGGTTCTACGGTGGCGCTGATCATCTCCTCGCGCTATGCCGTGGCCCCTGCATGTCGAGCCTGCTTCCTGACGCAGCCAGCATGCCGCCGCTGGCGGCAGCGCCTGCTGGGCGGCATCGCCGGGCTTTCGTGGTTCAACCTGCGCAGCCCGTTCCGCAAGAAGGCGGCGGTGTTCCTGGGCGACAGCGGCAGCATGCTGCTGGGCTTCACGCTGGCGTGGTTCTCCATTCGCGTCACCTCGGCCTATGGCGCGGCCAGCGTCAGCCGGTGCGTCTGCCGTGGATCGTGGCCGTGCCGCTGGCCGATTCGGCCTCCCTGCATCATCCGCCGCATCCTCTCCGGCGTCACCCCCATGACACCCGATACCAAGCACCTGCATCACCTGGTGCAGCGGCTGGGCTGCACGCCGGGGCAGGCGGTGTTCGCCATCCATATGGCGGCCTTCGTCTGTGGCCTGGTGGGCGTGACCGGCTGGGCGCTGGGTGCCTCGAGCCCATGCTGTTCGGCGGCTTCGTGGCGGCCTCTGCTGACTTCATCGTCTGGACCAACCTCACCTGGCGCCGCATCGACCGCGAGGACGTGGCCGCCGGGCCGGGTGGTCGATCCCAGCCGGAGCCGGAAGCGTAGCGTAGCGCGCGTCATGGGCGAATGAGTCCGTGACCATGTTCCAGGCGGGCTTCATGCCTGCGCCGGCCACAGTCCCGGCATGCCCGGCCGGATGGTGCATACTGATGGTTTCGATCCTTCTTCGAGCTGGCACGTGGTCGCGCTGAAACCCTGGACAACCCCGGCAGAGAACACGATACCGACGAGACGCTGGGCGACGTCCCCGGGTGGCGGTGATCGGCGAACGGCCTCGCCGGTGATCCTGCGCGGCCTCAAGCGGCTGGACGTGGCTATCACGGCCATCGCGACCGTGGCCGACGACGCGGCAGCAGCGGCATCATCCGCGACTACATCGACGTGGTGCCGCCCGGCGACATCCGCAACTGCATCTGCGCGCTGGCGCGTACCGATGCCGTGCTGCTGGACCTGTTCCAGTACCGCTTCGACACCGAGGACGACTTTCTCCGCCCGACGCCATCGGCAACCTGCTGATTGCCGGGCTGAAGGGAGATGCGGGGGGTCGATCTCGGAGGCGCTGGCCCTGCTGTCGGGCTGGATGCGGGTGCGGGGCGGATCTGCCGGCGGCAGCCGAGCCGCTGCGTGCTGCATGCCGAGTTTGCCGATGGCACCCGCGCCACTGGCCGAGTCGAAGATCGCCCGCCGGGCAAGCGCATTGCGCGTCACGTCCCACCACCATGGACGGTGCCCGCCCGCACGGCCTCGCCGCAGGTGGTGGAGGCCATCATGGCGGCCGACCTGGTGGTGCTGGGACCGGGCAGTCTGTGCACCAGCATCCTGCCCAACCTGCTGGTCAGCGAGATCGGCGAGGCGGTGTGCCGCACCCGCGCCGAGGTCGTCTATATATGCAACATCATGACCGGCGTGGCGAGACGGAAGGCTTTACCGATGCCGACCATGTGCGGGTGCTCCATCGCATTTGCAACAGTGTTTTTATCAATACGGCACTCGTAAATACCGCCGACATCCCGCCGGATTATCTGTCGCGTCACCCCAGCGGTGAGTATTCGCGGGCCGTTGTTCACGATCCCGACGGCTTTGCGGGAGGAAGGCTGCCGCATCATTTCCGGCGACTTTCTGCGCCTCAAAAGGAAGGGCCTATCATGCCACCGAGGCGGGTCGTGCAAGAATTACGTCATTTACTCACGCAACAACCGCGTTTTCAAAAATCCAGTAAAACAACCCTCATACATCTTTTCACGCTCATGCCCGCTGGGGTCGCGCTCCGGCATGGTGCTGGCCAGACCCGGTGGCAGCCATGCCCGGGGCAGGTGTGAGGAACGGACGCGTCTGCGCTGCCGCACATACAAAAGAGTCAGGGGATTTCATGGCTGCTTCGTCGTCCATCGTCGTCTCCACCGGCCCGGCCCGTGGTCTGGTGGGGGCGTTGCGCGCCACATGCTGCTGCTCGAGGACATCGCGCGGCAACTGCCGGTGCGGCTGGACTATTTCGAGATTGGCCGGCGCCCCGAAGACACGGGGGCCTGGGCGCAGCTGCGCCGGCTGGTGGCCGACTATCGCGAGTTCGCGCGGCGTCTGCGGCAGGCCCGGCGCGAGAGCAGCCAGGTGGTGGCCCACGTCAACAGCTCGGTACGGCCGGTGTGCGTGGTGCGCGACGGCGGTTTTCGTGCTCATCGCCCGGGCGCTGAAGGTGCCCGTCATCTATCAGGTGCATGGCTGCATGCTGCATGGCCCGGACGACGGCGGCCCCTGCTGCGGCGCATCACCCGCTGGGTGCTGGCGCGGGCCGACCGGGTGGTGGTGCTCAGCCGGCGCAGTCGGTGGCCATCGGTGGCCGGGCGGCCTGCCAGATGCCGTGGCGGTCAACAATGCCGTGTTCATGGAGCCGCCGCCCGAGCGGCCGGAGGGCGGACACACGCCGTTCCGCGTGCTGTATCTGGCCCGTTTCGTGCCCGAGAAGGGCGTGATGCAGTGTCTGGACGCCATGAAGCTTCTCAAGCGAGCGTGGCGTGCCGGTGCAGCTGCAGCTCTGCGGTGCCAGGGCCACTGGAGGCGGAACTGCCCGGGCGCATCGCCGAACTGGGGCTGCAGGACTGCGTGGAGCTGGTGGGGCGCGTGCCTGCCGACCAGACCCGTGCCCGGCTGGCCAGCAACGACCTGCTGTGGCTGCCCTCGCAGCACCCCGAGGGGCAGCCCTATGTGCTGATGGAGGCGCTGGAGGCCGGCATGCCGGCCATGATCTCCCGTGCAGGCGAGGTGGTGGGCGACAGTGATCGATTCGGCCGTACTGCGTACGGGGGCCGCTCATCGAGGCACGTCCCACCGGCGAGTCCTTCGCCGAACTGACCGAGGTGCTGGTCAACGACCGCGCCCACTTCCAGGCACTCTGCCGGGCCGCACGGCGCACGGCCGAGGCCACCTATTCGATGCAGGCCGTGCTGCCCCGGTGGCAGCAGGTCTGGAACATGACAAAAGCCGTTTGACGTTTCATCGTGAGCAATTCTGATCGCAACCAGGTGGTGCCGGTGGCACCTTCCTTCCCTGTCTCCGTTCGACGTGGCGCCGGCCGGCGCGCCCGTGGCCGACATGGTTGGCCAGACGCCGGTGATCGTCGATTACTGGCGGCTGATCGTGCGCGAGCGCCGGCATCTGCTGGTGCCGGTGGTGCTGGCCGCGCTGGCCGCGCTGGTCATCGGGCTGCGCACCACGCCGGTGTACGAGGCCACCTCGTCGGTGTCGTTCGAGTCCACCAAGGGGCCGGTATCCATCCAGGACGTGGTGGCGGCCTGACCAACGTATCGGTGGAGGACGGTGCCTCCGAGTTTCTCGAGACCACCGACGTGGCGCTGCGCGTGATCCGCGACCTGAACCTGACCTCCCGGCCGGAGTTCGTGGCGAAGGGGCCGCTCGACAACCCTCGTCTCCGACGTGAAGTCCACCTTTCTCTCGAAGGGCCGGTTTCCACCAACGAGATGGAAGAGCGTGCGCTGCGCTACTTCCAGGACCACCTGAAGGTGGTGAAGGTGCACCAGCGGCCGCTGGTGAAGGTGTCGTTCAGTCGGAAGACCCACAGCTGGCGGCGGCCATCGTCAACCAGGTGCCGGCCGCCTCATCCGGGCGGACATGGATGCCCGCTATTCGGCCACGAGCGAAGACCGACCGCTGGCTGAACGAGCGGCTCGCGCAGCTCGAGGCCAGTCTCGACAAGTCCGAGCAGACGCTCAACGACTACCGCCAGGCCAACGGCATCGTGGCGCGTGACAGTGACGAGGCTTCCGACCGCCAGATCTCGGCCCTGAACCAGCGCCTGATCGACGCCCGCGGCCGCCTTGCTGCCGCCGAGGATGCCCAGAAACAGGCCAGCGACCCCCGAGTTTCGAGAAGGCCATGGCCACGCCGGCCATTGCCGGCAACGGTTCCGTGGCCCGCGCTCGCGATGCGCGCAGTGTTGCGCAGGGCCGTCTGGCCGAGCTGCGCAGCCAGCTGGGCCAGGCCCCACCCGAGTACCGCAAGGCGGCCGCCGAACTGGCCCAGGCGCAGCAGGGACCTGCGCCGGCAGGTGGAAGCAGCCCGTCGCGAGATCACCGGTGAGCTGGGCCGCACGCTCCAACGAGCGCCAGCTGGCCGGCAGTCTGGCCGCGGCACGCAAGGCCTCGCAGACCCTGGGCAGCAGGAAATCACCGCCCGCCAGCTGGAGCAGGAGGTCAACACCAATCGCCAGCTCTACCAGACCTTCCTGGGGGCGCCTGCGCGGGGTGACGGCCGCCGGTGACTTCATCAAAGCCACCGGCCCGGCTGGTCGATCCGGCCCAGATCCGGCCCAGCCGGTCAAGCCGCAGCTGGCGCTGATGACCATCGTGGGCGCCCCTGCTGGGGCTGCTGGTGGGCTTTCGGCATCGTGCTGGTCGACCAGATCCGCAACACGCTCGCGCCGCACCGACGACGCTGGAGATCCAGCTGGGCCGGCCCTCGCTCACCGCCATTCGAAGCTCTCCGGTGCCCGCATGGCCAGAACGGCCCGCATGCAGAACCATGATGCCCGATTCGCTCTACGCCGAGGCCGTGCGTACGCTGGCCACGACGGTGGCGCTGGCAGGGGCAGGGACGGGACATGATGGTGGTGGCTGTCAGCTCCGCCATGCGATGGCGAAGGCAAGACGGCCGTGGCCTGCAACCTGGGGTGGCGCTGTCCACCACGCGCCGTGTGCTGCTGATCGACGCCGACCTGCGCCGTCCGTCGGTGTCGGCAGCACTCGGCCTGCCGCCGGGGTCGCCGGGGCTGGTGCAGCTGATGACACGGCGGGCGTCGCTGGACCAGTGCATCAAGAGCGTGGGTGGTTCGTCGCTGAAGGTGCTGCCAGCCGGTCGCGCGGCGGGCAAACGCCCTGGACCGCTGATGAGTTCGCGCTTCGGGCGTCTGCTCGACGAAATGCAGAAAGCACTTCGACAGCGGTCATCATCGACTGCCCGCCGGTGCAGCTCGGTGTCGGACACGCTGGTGCTGGGGCGTGCCGCATCGAGCATGGTGTTCGTGGCCCGTTCCGACAGCACACCGCTGCAGGTCATCCGCCGGGCCCTGCACCGCATCGACAAGGCCGGCATTTCGAGTGCTGGGTGTGGTGCTGAACGCACACGATTTTGCACAGGCCGACCGCTTCTCTGGCGAAAGCTCCGGTTACGGCAGCGGGGGATACAACTACGCCTACGGGCGTTCGGACAGGAAACAGCGGCGCAGTGCCGCGGGCCCGGTCACGATCATGGAGAAGGGTAGGGCGGGCGTGTTTTCCACCCGGTCGCTGGCCGGTGTTCCGGTCACGGTCATGGAGCGGGGAATCGCCGGTGCGCCCGATGGCGCCGCCGTCCGGCGAGGTGCCGCTCCCGGCAGGCACCTGGGTGCGGGGTGACGCATTCGTCCCCGCGCTGGTGTATGGCCTGCTTGCATCGCGTGGCGCCTTGCAGTACACGGCCGGGGCCGGTTCGGGGACGCATGAGTCCACAACACACCCCATAAAATCTGCGAGAATCAAACACATTGATACGACAGCCAGGGCGCCAGCGCTGCAATCTCCTTGCAGAGGCTTCCCGGGGCAGAGTGCCTTATGGCCTGTCGAGGTCGATGCTGATACGCGGGTGCAGACGGGTGATTGACGTCCATTGCCATTATCTGCCGGCGGTCGATGATGGCGCCCAGGACTAGCAGTCGGCCTGCGCCTGATCCGGCTGGCCCGGGCCGACGGTGTTCGCAACTGGTGCTGACACCGCATGTCCATGCGAGCCGCTGGGACAACTCCCTCGGCTTTCTGCTGCCGCGTTTCGATGCCTTCCGCAATCTGGTGGCGTCGAAGAACATCGATATCGAACTGTATCTGGGGCCGAGGTCCATCTGCTGCCCGAATCGCTGCGGCTGCTCAACGAGGGGCAGATCCCGTTCATCGGTGGCTGGGATGGCATGAAGGTCATGCTGCTGGAGCTGCCCGGTGGGGGCATTCCGCCCAACGCCCTGGCGGCCGTCCGCTACCTGGTCGGCCAGGGGTGCTGCCCATGGTGGCCCACCCCGAGCGCAACAAAACGGTGATGGCCGATGTGTCGTCGCTGGAGCCCTTTGTGGAAGAAGGGTGCCTGCTGCAGCTCACGGCCGCATCGGTAATTGGCGAGTTTGGCAGCTGCGTCTATCGGACGGCCCAGGCCATTCTGAAGAAGGGCTGGGCGGGGTGGTGGCTTCCGACGCACACAACGCCAGTCACCGGCGCACCCGCATGAAGGCGGCCTTTTCGCTTCCTGCGCAAGCACTATGGCGAGACGGTGGCCGAGCGGCTGCTGGTCAGTTCCCCCGAACGTCTGCTGAACGAGCGGCAGACGCTGTGCATGGACACGATGGCGCGGCTGGAGGCGGTGCGCTGGTAGCGGCAGGCCGGTGACGGCACACCGGGCAGTCGGGGTCGCGCGGGACGCGCAGGTCGGTGAAGCGCAGCGTGCGGCCGTCGAGCAGGGTGCAGGCGCCCCCACACTGGGCGAGCCGAAAACCACCGGCCAGCTTCAGGGCCTCGCTGGCCTGCAGGGTGCCGATGATGCCGGTGAGCGGTGCAAACACGCCCATCTGCGAGCAGCGCACCTCTTCCACGCTCTCGCCGTCCGGAAACAGGCAGTGATAGCAGGGGCGATGTGGGCCGGCGCGTGTCGAACACGGCCAGCTGGCCATCGAAGCGGATAGCCGCCCCTCGACACCAGCGGTTTTGCCATGGCGCACGCAGGCCGCGTTCACCGCATGGCGGGTGACGAAGTTGTCGCTGCAGTCCAGCACCACGTCGGCCTGGCGGACGGCCCTCGTCGAGGAAGGGGACTGGGACGATGCCGGTGCGCCGGCGTGCGGACAGGCAGCATCGCGCCGGGTCTCTGTACCGTGCGGGAGGTACGAGACCGGGTTATCCGAAACGGGGCATCCTGGTCAGGGGTGTTGCCGGTGGTGGCTGTATGCTCCAGCCGGGGCAGGGGATGACCTGCACGTCCGGGTTCAGCGCCTGCAGCGTCAGCGCGGCCGAAGCCGTCTTGGCCATGCCGATGCGGTCCTGCCGGTGCAGGATCTGGCGCTGCAGGTTGGTGAGATCCACCGTGTCGCCGTCGGCCAGCATCAGCGTGCCCACGCCGGCCGCCGCCAGATAGAGTGCGGCCGGCGAACCCGAGTCCGCCTGCGCCCACCACCAGCATGCGGGCTGGCCAGCAGCCGTTCCTGGGCCTCGATGCCGATGTCGTCCAGCAGGGATGTGCCGGCTGTATCGCAGCAGTTGGTCGTCGTTCATGACACGATGATGCCACGAGGCGGCATTTCATGAGAGCGCAGGATGGACCTGCCCGTTCCTGCACCGGCCATGTGCTGACAGCGTGCCGTACGCAGGCAGGGTCGTTCGCCTTGCCTGGCAGGGCTGCCGGTAGTGCATGGCCGGGGTCGCCCGAAGGGAAACCCCGCCGGATGCCGGCCCCCGGGGCTCCACTGACCCTGAGAAGAAGAACCGCCGGATGCCGGCCCGCCGAGGGTTCCACTGACCCCGAAGACTTTCTCGGGGCAGAAAGCGCTTACTTCTTGCCCGGGTGCAGCCTCGGGCGCGGCAGGTACCTTGCCGGCCGGCTGGGTGGCCGGTGCCGTGCTGCCTGCCTTGCCGTCGGTGGCCTTGCCATCCGGGGCCTTCCCATTGGCTTCGCCCTGGCCTTTTGCATCGGCCTTCGGTTCGACCGCCTTGCCATCGACCACGCCCTGGGCAGGCGGTGCCTTCTGGATGGTCTTGCCCTTCAGGTAGTTGAGGGCCTGCTGCAGCTGGAAGTCGCTGGCGGGCGTACCCAGCCTCGATGGGCTTGTAGTTCTTCAGGCGCTGCTGGTCGGCCGAGGAGGGCGCCGTGGACTCTCACCTCGGGGTGGTGTCGCGGTCGTTGCTCGAGGTGACGCTGCAGGTCGGCCTCGCGGATGCGGAAGCCGTTGATGTCGCCATCGGCCGATTCTTCCACCACGTAGTCGGGCACGATGCCGCGGGCCTGGATGGAGCGGCCATTGGGCGTGTAGTAGCGGGCCGTGGTGAGCTTGATGGCCGTTTTCTGGCCCCGACAGCGGCAGGGATGGTCTGCACCGAACCCTTGCCGAAGGTCTGCGTGCCCAGCACGACGGCGCGCTTGTGGTCCTGCAGGGCGCCGGCCACGATCTCGGAGGCCGAGGCAGAGCCCGCATTGACCAGCACCACCATCTTCGCCGACTTGGTCCAGGCCGGCAGGGTGGCGATGCGGTCGGTGCGCGAGGCGCCGGTCATGTAGTCCTGCGGGGTGGCGTAGAACTTGCGGCGGGCATCTTCGGTGCGGCCGTCGGTGGAGGTGACCTCTCCATGCCGGGCTGCAGGAACGCAGCCGACACCGATGGCGCCATGCAGCAGGGCCGCCCGGATCATTGCGCAGATCCAGCACGATTTCCTTCAGGGCGCCCTTTGTTCTGTTTGGCCAGCTGGTCGAGGTGGTTGACCAGATTGTTGACCGTGTGCTCCTGGAACTGCGAGATGCGCACGTAGCCCACGCCCGGCTCCAGCAGCTTGCTGCGCACCGACTGCACCTGGATGATGTCGCGCACGATGGTCATCACGATGGGCTCGGGCACGCCCTTGCGCTGCAGCGTGATGGTGATGGGGCTCTTGGGCTTTGCGCGCGCATCAGCTTCACTGGCCTCTTCGAGGCGCATGTCGCTAGTGGGGGTGTCGCCGATCTTGATGATCAGGTCGCCGGCTTCACGCCGACGGCCTTGGCGGCCGGGTGCCCTCGATGGGCGAGACTACCTTCACGAAGCCGTCTTCCGTGCCGATCTCGATGCCCAGTCCGCCGAACTCGCCCTGCGTGTTGACCTGCAGTTCCTTGAAGGCGTTCTCATCCAGATAGGCGGAGTGCGGGTCCAGCCCAGTGAGCATGCCGCTGATGGCGTCGGTGATCAGCTTGCTGTCCTTCACCGGCTCGACGTAATACGCCTTTGATGGTGCCGAAGACCTCACTGAACTGGCGCAGTTCGTCCAGCGGCAGGACGTTGCGGTTGGTGTTGCCGCGTTCGGCCACGGCGGTGAGGCCGAGGCTGAGGGCAATGCCGGCAATGGCGCCAATGCCCACGAGCCGGGCAGATCTGAAATTGGACGCGAAGGACGCGATCCTTTGTACGGGCAACTCGGAAATCGGGGAAGAGACGAACGTGCTCTTCGGGGGCGTGCGTGGACCGGCTCGTCCCCGCGCTGGTCCATGACACGCGCCAATCTTCCAGTATAACGGCGCAGGACGCAATTCCATACGTCGGGTCGGGTCAATACCTGCCCCCTGCACGCCAGAAAGATAGGGCGCGTTGCGTAAAAACTTCAACTCGCCCCGGGTAAAAACTTCGACGGAGAAGCCGCACGCTGGCGGCAAAACGTAACCGTGGTCCTGATTCCGGGCCTGGGCGCAAAAAGCCCGGTGCCTCCGGAAAGGCAGGCCGGGCGGTGCGTGTCAGGGGGTGAACAGACCCATGACATGCGCCGGGTCGGGATGCCGGATGGCAGCCACGAGGCGCAGCCTGCGGTGCCGTCCGTGAGGAAGGCGGTGCCTGCTGCGTGGCGGTTGAGGCCATCCGGCGGGAGCGGTCAGCCTGGGGACCCCTGGGGCATCACTTCTTCGCGCTGCCCTGTTTGGCCACGGCGGCCATGGCGGCCTCGATTTCGGCCTGGTTGCCCAGATAGTAGTGCTTGATGGGCTTGAGGTTGTCGTCCAGTTCGTACACGAGCGGGCGGGCCGTCGAGATGTTCAGCTCGACGATGTCGTCGTCGGAGATGCCATCCAGATGCTTGATCAGCGCGCGCAGCGAGTTGCCGTGTGCGGCGATGATCACGCGCTTGTCCCGACTTGATGGTGGGCGCGATGCCTCTCGTTCCCAGAACGGCGGTACGCGGGCCACGGTGTCCTTCAGGCATTCGGTGCGCGGCTGCTCGGCCTTCGGCACGGTGGCATAGCGCGGGTTGTTGAGCTGCTCCAGCAGGCGCTCGTCGTCCTCGGCCAGCGGCGGGGGCGATGGCGTAGGCACGACGCCAAATCTTGACCTGGTCCTCACCGTATTTGGCGGCGGTTTCGGCCTTGTTCCAGCCCTGCAGGTTGCCGTAGTGGCGTTCGTTCAGGCGCCAGCTGTGCGTGACCGGCAGCCACATCCGGTCCATCTCGCCCAGCACGGTCCAGAGGGTACGGATGGCGCGACGCAGAACTGACGTATAGCACACGTCGAAGTCGTAGCCTTCGTCCTTCAGCAGCTTGCCGGCGCGGACGGCTTCCTGGTGGCCGTTGTCGGTCAGGTCGACATCGGTCCAGCCGGTGAAGCGGTTTTCCAGGTTCCACTGGCTTTCGCCGTGGCGGATGAGCACGAGTTTGTAGGTCGCGGGATTGCTCCTCGGGCGGGAAAGATATAATTCTCGCCTATTTTGCAGGGGCAGATCTCGTGAACTTTATAAGCCAGAATGTCTTTCTGATCCTCATTGCGGCAGCAGCGGGCGGTCTGTTGCTCTGGGACGCCATCCGCGGCCGGGGCGGCAACGCCATCGGCACGCTCGAAGCCACCCAGCTCATCAACCAGAAAGGCGCACAGGTAGCCGATCTCCGGGCCGACAAGGCCTTCCGCGCCGGCCATCTGCCGGCCTCGAAGAACGTGCTGCCCGACCGGGTGCAAACCTGGGTTGCCAGCGTGGAAACGGGCAAGCCCAGCCTGCTCGTCTGCGACGATAACGGCCTGGCCTCCCAGAAGGCCGCCGCCGCCCCTGCCAGGGCCGCCGGCCGGCCCGATGTGTACAGCCTCAAGGGCGGCATCGACGCCTGGGTGCAGGCGGGCATTCCGCTGGTCAAGTAGCGCCCCCTTCCTGGTGCCCCCGTGCCGGTACCGGGTGCGGGCAGGCGTCCCGCCGGCCAGAAAGGGACGCATGCCGTTTGAGCAGGAAGCACCGCCCCTGCTGTCTCCGGCTCACGTCTCGCAGATGGCGTCTGCCGGCCCCTGTTGGCCGCCCTCCTGACTGTTGCGCCCGCGCATGCAGCGAGGGGATGAGGCGGTCAGTCGTTCGATCTGCAACCATAACGTTGTGCCAGCGCATGCAGGCAGCACCAGCCCTTGAAAGGCAGCGGGCAGCCGCCATGTTGCGGGGCAGGCCTCGTGCGGGCCGCCACATCTCGATTCGTACAGGAGCAGAACAGCTGGCCAACGTGGTGATGTATGCCAAGACTACCTGCCCCTACTGCCACCGGGCCAGAGCCCTGCTGGACGAGAAGGGCGTGCAGAACCTGGAGCTGATTCTCATCGACCGCGATCCCTCGCGCCGTCCCGAGATGATCGAGCGTGCCGGCGGCCGTACCACCGTGCCGCAGATCTTCATCGACGGCCAGCACGTGGGCGGTTGCGACGACCTGATGGCGCTCGAACGCGCCGGCAAGCTGGATTCGCTGCTGGCTGCGTGAGTACGGCCGGCAAGGCCTGCTGGACGCGAGGCGCGCACTTTCGTCACGCGAAGGGCGCGCCTTTTCGTTAACATTCAGAATCTCGTCATTCAACCCCACCATTACCCAACCAGAGCCCGAGCATGGCAGAAGAGAACAACAACCCGGTCTTCCAGATCCAGCGCATGTACCTGAAGGACCTGTCGCTGGAAATCCCGCACGCACCGCACATCTTCCTGGAGCAGGCCCAGCCCACCGTCGAGGTGGCCATCGACAACAGCCACGAGCAGCTGGCCGACGGCATCCATGAAGTCACCGTCACCGTCACCGTCACCACCCGCATCGACAACGACCGCGTGGTGTTCCTGGTGGAAGGCAAGCAGGCTGGCATCTTCGAGATCCGCAACATTCCCGAAGACCAGATGGACATCGTGCTGAACATCGTCTGCCCGAACACCGTCTATCCGTACCTGCGCTCGAACATCGCCGACGTGATCCAGCGGCCGGCTTCCCGCCGATCCACCTGGCCGAGATCAACTTCGAGGTGCTCTACCAGCAGCGTCTGGCCGCCCAGCAGCAGAACGGCGAGGCGCCGGCTGCCGCCAACGACGAGAACCCGTCGGGTACCACGCACCGAGCACGGGGCGCAGGAACCTGCCGGAGGCTGCGACCTGCGCGTGACCATCCGGCTGGTGCCGCGGCCTCACGGTGCGGCACATCGATGGCTGGACGGCCACTGGCCGGACAGCAGACCCCTCGGCTGCACAGCAGCAGGCCGGAGCCTGCATGGCTCGATGACACTCCCGCGGGAGCAGGCAGATGAACGTCAGACAGAATGTGGCGCTGGCCCTGGTGGCCCGGCAGCCTGTTGATGGTTGCCGGTACGGCCCGGGGGCCGCGGCGAAGGTGGAAGAGGCCACCTCGCGCAGTCCCGGTTCTGCCGCGAGGTCGGCGCCCGCCGCCGCGCGCGGGGCCGGTGCCCGTGGGGCCGCTGCCGACGACACCCCGAGCGGCCTGATGACCCCTCAGCGAAACCCTGGGGCCGGCCAGCAAGGGCAATGCCGCCGCCAGCAAGCCGGCCGACACGTCGCGCGGCCCGGGTGCCCGGCATGGCGCGTTACCGCTCGATCGGTCACGACGACGTGGTGATGTTCGATGCGCCGTCCGACAAGGCGAAGAAGCTCTCATCAGGCGCCGCATGGCATGCCGGTGGAGATCATCGCCGTGCTGCAGGGAGCTGGGTGAAGGTTCGCGACATGCAGGGCGACATTGCCTGGGTGCAGCGCGATGACCTGTCCGACCGCCGCACCGTCATTGCCACCACCACGGCGACGATGCTCAGGGGAGCCGGATCAGCCGCCATGCCCCGTTCGATGCGGCCCGGGGTGTGGTGTTCGAGCTGGAGGGCGATGCGCTCAAAGCCGGTCGATGACAAGGGTTTTGTCCGTGTGCATCACGCCGACGGGCAAAGCGGCTACGTCGAGGCCGGGCAGCTCTGGGGCATCTGACGCCCGGCTGTCCGGCACGCGCGCGCACCGGGACGTACGTGTCGTGCCCGGGACGTATACGTATCGTGCACGGGGACGCTTTCGTGACGCCCGGGGCGAACGGATGCATGATGCAGGCCAGCGCCGTCCTGGGGCGAAAAATCCGGGCATCCGAAGCCGGACGCAGGAACCGGCACACTGGAGACGGATCTGACACCATGAAACTCGCCATTCTGGGCGCTGGCGCCTGGGGTACCGCACTGGCCATCCATACCGCCAGCCGGCACGAGGTGTCGCTGTGGTCACGGAATCTGGACGTGCTGGCCTCGGTGCGTGCGCAGCGCGTCAATCAGCGCTATCTGCCGGATGTACCGGTGCCCGAGGGCATCCAGATGGTGGGTGATCTGGCCGAGGCCGTCGAGGGCGCTGAGCTGGCGTGATGGCCACGTCGGTGGCGGGTCTGCAGCCGGTGGCCGAGGCGCTGGCCCAGGTGCTGGGCAACCGGACGCCGCCGCCGTCGCCAGAGGCCGATGCCCTTGCGGGAAGGCGTCGTCACTGACGCTGCCACGGCGTCGGTCGCCGGCGGGCGGGCCGATGCCTCGGCAAGGGATGCGCCGGCCGGTTCCGCTTCGTTCGTTGCCCAGGCGGCATCGTCGGCGGCGCAGGGCGGTTCAGCCTCCGATCCTTCCGTTCCCTGACCCTGCCCGGCATCGTCAGCCTTGCCAAGGGGTTGCAGGCCGCTACGGGCCGGCTGCCCCATCAGGTGCTGGCCGATGCGTTGCCGGGCTGCGCCATCGGCTGCCTGAGCGGTCCGAGCTTTGCGCAGGAAGTGGCGGCCGGTCTGCCGGCGGCGCTCACCGCTGCGTCCGGTGACGCGGCACTGGGACACCAGATGGTGGGCGCCTTCCATCACAGCGCGCTGCGTACTTACCGCAGCACCGACATCGTCGGGGTGGAGGTGGGCGGGCGCTCAAGAACATCATGGCTGTGGCCACCGGCGTCTGCGACGGTCTGGGGCTGGGGCTCAATGCCCGTTCGGCGCTGCTCACGCGCGGTCTGGCCGAAATCACTCGCTTCGGTCTGGCGCAGGGCGCCGAGGCCGAGACCTTCCTGGGTCTTGCCGGCGTGGGCGATCTGGTGCTGACCTGCACGGGCGATCTCTCCCGCAACCGCCGGGTGGGGCTGATGCTGGCCAAGGGACATTCACTGGCCGATATTCTGGCTGAGCTGGGGCAGTGGCCGAAGGCGTGGCCTGCTGCCCGGCCGTGGTGGCGCGCGCCGAAGCCCCTGCAGGTGGACCTGCCGATCAGCTGGTCGGTGCAGCAGGTCATCGAGGGACATCTGTCGCCGCTGGACGCGGTGGCGGCCCTGCTGGCGCGGGAACCGCGGGATGAGTGAGTAACGGGCGGGATCCCTGGGCCTGTGGCTGGATCTGTGTGCCGTGGCCCGGCTGGAGCCTGTGCTGGTGCTCGGCTTTGGGACTGTGCGGTCTGATGGCAGTAGAGAACCAGGCTGTGGCCGCCTGGTGGTGGAAGCAACGTTCAGGATGCTGCTGCTCCTCGCGAACCCGTGCTGTCGCCACGCTTCGAACACCGTCACGGCCACCGAATTGGACAGGTTCAGGGCTGCGGTTGTCGGGCCGCATGGGCAGGCGCAGCGATTCTCGGGGAATGCTGGCCAGTGCCTCGTCGGTCAGCCCGGCCGTTTCGCGGCCGAACACCAGATGGTCGCCGGGCATGAAGCGCGTGGTGCAGGGGCTGCCCGTGCCACTGGTGCTGAGCCCGAACAGCCGCGGCGGCTGTGTGGTTTCCAGATAGGCGGCTCCAGCCCGGGTGCACCTGCACCGAAACGAACTCGTGATAGTCCAGCCCCGCCCGGCGCATTTTGGCGTGGTCGATGGGAAAGCCCAGCGGTTCGATCAGGTGCAGCGTGCAGCCGGTATTGGCGCACAGCCGGATGACATTGCCGGTGTTGGGCGGGATTTCGGGCTGGACGAGAACGACGTGGAACATGGGGGACAGGCCAGTCCGGAGGGAATCGCCTCCGCCGCGCGCATGATTGTGTGCCGTGCCCTGAAACCATTGAGAATGCCGCGGCCCTGCCGCCCTGTCCCTGCACGCTCAAAGGCCTGCGGGACGAATGAGTGCGTAGTATCCGCACAGTCGGGGCAGGTGCAGAGTCCTGCCGGGGGCTTTGCTGCCATGCGCCCGCGTGTGGCGAGCTGTGCGGAGGCGCGAATCCGTCTGCAGAGGTGCATCCATGAGCACATTCGTCGAGGCAGGGCATCCATGGACGCGTCGTCGAGTGCATTCGTTGAGGCAGTCCATTGGAGAAAGGCGATGTGTACTCGGCAGGATCACCGTCCGCCACTCACCACCGCTGACCTGTGCAGCACCGGCTGCCTGCAGGGCGCGGGCGGCCTCGGCCAGCGTGCTGCCGGTGGTCAGCACGTCATCGACCAGCGTGATGTGACGCCGGCCACGCGGGGCCGGGTTGGGTACCTCGAAGGCGTCCTGCAGGCTTTCTGTCCCGGTCCAGCTGGGACTGCTCCGACTGTCGTGCGCGTGCGCGCCCGGGCCAGCCATTCGCCCGTACCGGCGGGCAGACCAGGGGGCGTGGCCCGCATGGCCAGCGCAATCTGCAGCGCCTGGTTGCAGCCGCGCTCGGCCAGTCGGGGCCGGAGAGCGGAATGGGGACGAGGGCGTCTGGCGCAGTCCGCAGCCAGTGCCCGCTGCAGCGCATCCATCAGCAGCATCCCCAGCGGCTGGGCCAGCTGCATCTGCTGGCCGAACTTCAACGCGGTCAGGGGCATGATCCAGCGGCGGTGCGTAGTTGGCCAGCGCGATGGTCAGTGGCCAGCGGCAGCGGGGGTGCGGCGTTTGGCACAGTCCGGACGTTCCCCGGCCGCCCGGCTCGCAGGGTGTCCCAGCGTCCCGAAGGCGGCTGAACGCTGCGCCCAGTCATCGGGCAGCGGAGAGGCACAGGTCCAGCAGCGTGCCTGGCCCTGACCGGGCAGGGGTACTGGTGCAGGCGGGCGCAGAGCGCCTGCGCATCACAGGGCTGGCTGCACAGCAGGCAGGCGCGGCAGCAGCCGGCCGGCGCATCCCCAGCCAGCGGCGGGGTGTGGTGCCGGACCGTCCGGATGCTCATGCATGGCCTGGCGGTCCCCGGAAGCCGTCGAGGATTTCGGTGGCGCCGCTGCGCCGTCGTCTGCGCAGTCCGGCTGCCTGGTCGTTGCGTGCAGCGCCGGAGCCCCGTCGTTCTGGGGGCCTGGCCGTCCGGTCCTGCTACGTTCTCAGGGATTTGTCGGGATCAGCAGTTCAGACATGCTCCTGGATGAAAAATACAGCAGCATTACAATACAATCAAAAAGTATGCCTATCGAGAGGCACTCCACTCAGGGCGCATACCCATCGGAAAGGCGCGCCATCTGGAGGCATCCCAGCATGACCTCCGGATGCGCGCGCAGGCTGCTGTATGGACGAGAGCAGCCGTGACGCGATACGAACGCTGTCGCGTACCGCCGCCACGAACTTTTCTGCGCAGGCAGGACGGATATATCTCTGCGCAGCCGCTGGTTCCTGCAGTGCGCCCGCCTTGTCCTGCACGAGCCCAAAGAAGGGGGCACACGTCCTGCACGCCAGAGGCCCTATCCTGCCGTCTCCCGCTTCCGGACGCGAGGAAGCTTCTTCTATACTCGCCATCATGCTTCAGCCATTAGGACTAGATCGTCTGGCCGTACGCCGGGCCTTCAACGACAGGCGTTCGGGCGAGAGCCGAGCAGACTTCCCTGCTGGCCGACGTCGAGCGCCGGCTGGTCGAGCGGCTGGAACCGATGCGGCTCGATCAGGTGCAGACCGTGCTCGACCTGGGCTGTGGGCTGGGCTGCTCGCTGCCTGCGCTGGCGCGCCGCTTCCCGGTGCCACGCTGCTGGCACTGGACATGGCCGGAACAGCCGCTCATCGAGCGTCGGACGCTGGACGTGCGGGCCGCCGGGGGCTGCGCGGGCTGCTCAACCGCATTCGCGCCCGGGGTGAGCACCAGGCCGACGCTATGCCCTCGCCCCGCTGGATCGGCGCCGACGCGCACCGCCTGCCGCTGGCCGCCAGCAGCGTGGACGTGATCTGGTCCAGCCTGGTGTTTCACTGGTCTCGACGACCCGCTGGCCGTACTGAAGGAGTGCTACCGGGTGCTGCGTCCCAACGGGCTGCTGGCGCTGTCGGCCTTCGGGGTCGATACCTGCCGCGAGCTTCGGGCCTCCCAGCCGGATTCCTCGGCCGAGAACCGCTTTGCCGTGGCCGGCCAGTGGCCGTCGTTTCAGGACATGCACGACTGCGGGCGACGCCCTGATGGAAGAAACGGCTCGCTGAACCCGTGATGGACACCGAGCACCTGAAGCTCGGCTACCAGTCGGCCGAGGGTCTGAAGGCCGACATGGCCGCGCTGGGCTTTCCGGCGCCATCGCTGGGCCGGATGGCGCCGTCACTGACCATCGAGCTGGTCTCTTTGGCCACGCCTGGGTGCCGGCCCGAAGGTGCGCAGCGATGGCCTGTCGCCCATCAACATCATCCGCAAGGGAAGATCAACCGATGACGCCTGACGTTGCTTCTGCCGCCGCACCCGGCGGCCTGCAGGGCCTGCTGCTGTGGGATCGGCGTGGCCGTGGTGCAGCCACCTGCGCCGCCATTTTCTTCGTCACGGTGCGCCATCGCCTGCGCGCCCAGGCCGACACGGGACGCGACCGTCCCACCCAGACTGACAGGGGCGCGACCGTCGCGCCGCTGCTGGCCGAGGTGCTCTGGGTGCTCACGCCGATGCTGATGATCATCGGACTGGGCTAGGTGGGTGGTGGCCGAATGGCTGGGCCGGACGGGCGGCATGAGGGGAAAGGCGTCTTTGTCGTCCACGACAGGCACCCAGGCCGATGGGGCGATGCGGGCTCGGCGAACAGGCCGGACCCCGCTGGGCGCGTGCAGTCCTGTAACGGTGTGTCTTCCTCCGGCGGCGCGGCCCAGTCCGGGCCTCCGGGCGATGCGGTCCAACCCGGGCCTTCCGGCTGTGTGGCCCGCCCAGCTCCGGCGACACGACCGGCCCGGGCTTCCGGCAGAACGGACGGGCAGGGCACCGGTGATCGCCTGATCTCGCCTGCGCCGCCGCTACCGCCGGCTGCCGTCCATCACCCTGTTTCTCACCTTCGACCTGATCATCTTCGGTGCCTTCGTGCGCCTCGTCGATGCTGGCTGGCTGCCCTGACTGGCCGGGCTGCTATGGTCACGTCACCCGCACGGCGCTGCCGGAGCACATCGCGGCCGAAGTGGCTGTGCCGCCCGACGGGCCGGTCACCGTCTTCAAGGCGTGGGTGGAAATGCTGCACCGCCACATCGCCAGTGGCCCCGGGCTGCTGGGTGATTGCTCTGCTGTGGCTGACGGTACGCTGGCGGCGGCTGGACAGAATAAATAATTCTGAATCATGTGCAGTGAGTGGCCGTGTGGCAGCGGAAAGTCCTGTGCAAGCGGGTGACCGCGTGGCACCGCGTGCCGGAGGCGCCGCGGAAGGCAACCTTGCCCGGACAGGCGCCCCCTCCGTGGCAGATGGGTCTGCCACCGAACGTCAGGCAAGCGCCTGGCCGTCACAAGGCATGCGGCAGGGCGTTTGAACCGTCATCGCTTCGGAGATCCGCTATGCCGACGGCAGCTTTGCTCCTTCTGTGGTGCTGGGCCGTCTTCACGCTGGTGTGGATCATCCTGCAGGGGCTGTTCGGCATGTGGACCGTCACCCTGCGGCTGATGCCGGTGGTGGTCACCGCCCACCTGCTGGGCGCGCAGATTCTCTTCATGGCACTGATGGCACAGCGAACCGCGTGCAGCCGCAACCCGTGGTCACGCCGTCTGCCGCGCCGCTGGCTGGCTGGTCGCGGCTCCTGCTGGTGTTGCTGATCGCCCAGCTGCTGCTGGGGGCTGCGTGACAGCAACCAGCCGGCGCTCGGCTGCGAGGATTTTTCCGCTGTGCCACGGCAGCCCTGGCCGACTATGGATCTGGCCTCGGGCTTCGAGCTGTGGCGGCGCTGGGTACCCAGGCCGATGGCGAACCGCTGGAGTATCAGGCCCTCACCGGCATCCACTACATGCACCGGCTGATGGCCTACGTCGTGTTCGCCCTGGCGGGCGTGCTGGCCTGGCGCCTGTGGCGGCTGCATGGGCTGGAACGGCTGGCGCGCCTGCTGGCGGCCGTACTGTTGGCCCAGTTCATCACCGGGCTGGCGAACGTCTTTCTGGACTGGCCGCTCGTCGCGGCGCTGGCGCATACCGCGGGCGCGGCCGGGCTGGTCGGTATTATCTTCATGATAGACTTTCGCGCACATCATGCCGCCGGTTTTTTGCCGTCATCCGAGTCTCCTGAAGCCGATCGCCGCGGCACAGCAGACCTTACCTGACCCGGATTGACGCCGTGTATCTATCTGCCACCCGCCAACAGTCGCTGGCCCGTGTCGCACGCCAGTATTACGTTCTCACCAAGCCACGCATCGTGCTGCTGGCCGTCTTCTGCGCCATGATCGGCATGTTCATGGCCACCACCGAAGGCGAGAGCGTCTCGTGGCGTACCCTGCTGGCGGGTACCGCCGGCATCGGCCTGCTGGCGGCGGCCGGCTTCGTCTTCAACTGCTTCGTCGAGCGCGGCATCGATGCCGTCATGTGGCGTACCGCCCACCGTGGTTCGGCCAGTGGCGATGTCGGCAACACCGGCATGGTCTGCTTCTTCCTGGCGCTGGGTCACGTGGGGCGCCGCCGCCGCACCCGTTCGTCAATCCGCTCACCATGGTGCTCACGCTGGCCACTCGTGCGGCTATGCCATCGTCTCACCGTGCCGTCTGCCGCGCACGCCGCAGAACATCGTCATCGGCGGGGCCTCGCCATGCCGCCGCTGCTCGGCTGCGGCCGTCACCGACGAAATCACTGCGCCGGCCGTGGTGATGTTCCTCATCATCTTCGTCTGGACGCCGCGCACTTCTGGGCACTGGCGCTCTACCGTGCCGCCGACTCACCGCCGCCCTGGCCTGCCCATGCTGCCGGTCACCACGGCGCGGCCTTCACCCGGCTCAACGTCCTGCTCTACACCGTGCTGCTCACGGCAGTCACTCCTGCTGCCCTTTGCCATCGGCATGAGCGGCCACTTCTACCTGGCTTCGGCCGTGGTGCTCGACGGCATCTTCCTGGCGCTCGCCTGGCAGGTCTGGCGCCACCACACCGACGCCATCTCCCGCAAGACCTTCGGCTATTCCATCCTGTACCTGGCCCCTGCTGTTCGGTGCCATGCTGGTCGATCACTATCTCTGAGTCTGGTATCCCGGGCCGTGGGCGCTGCTCAGGCCGTCTTTTTCCATGACTGGACCGAGGGCAGCGGGCTTTGCGGCCGACCGTTGCAGGTAGTCATCCGGCCGGACAGGAAAAGGGGCGCCCAGGCCACCCATCCCGCCCGGACGTGACATCGTGAGCAGAGTGTTCCAGAATGTGCCGGATGCGTGGTACACCAAAAACCGGGTGCCTGCCGTTTAGAGCGTGTCGCGAACGCATTCATTCCCGCGCGGGCCAGATTCATGACGGACATGCCGATCTCGCCGCCCAGTCTCAGCTTCATGCCCGTGCAGGCGATGCATTCATGACGCACTCCAGTAGCGTACCGGGGCTCACAGGCGCCCCTGCCTGCCCCCAGACAACCCAGCCATGAAAACCTCACTGTCCCCGATCACCGCCCCTGCCTCGCGCCGCCACCTGCTGCGCACCGGCGCTGCTGCCGTTGCCTGGCTGCGTCGGCAGCCCCTGCTGCTGGCCGGCTGCAACCGGCAGGCGCCGCAGATGAACTTCAAGTCCACCGACCTCGATGGCGCTGACTACGGCAAGTCGCTGATCTCACCATCACCGCCACCGGCAAGCCGGTCAGCCTCGACACCTTCAAGGGCGAAAGTCGTGCTGCTGTTCTTCGGCTTCACCCAGTGTCCGGACATCTGCCCCACCACCCTGCTCACGGGCCAAGGAAAATCTGGCGCGAAGCCTCGCAAGCGACGGCGACAGAGCTCGACGTGGTGTTCGTCACCCTCGACCCCGAGCGCGACACCGCCGGAGGTCATGCAGGCCTACGTGCCCTCGTTCGACCCCTCCTTCATCGGCCTGCGCGGGCGACCCGGCCGCCACCAAAAAGGCCGCACGCGAGTTCCGCGTCTCTACCAGAAGGTTCCGAACCAGGACGGCTCCAGTTACACGCTGGATCATACGGCCGCATCCTGCGTCATCGACAAGGACGGCAGCTGCGCCTGCTGGTGCGCTACACCGACGCCGTGCCCGGCATCGTCAGCGACCTGAAGCAGCTGATCGCTCGCCCGATCCGGGCTCATCCTGATCCTGCTCATTCGGTTCCAAAACAATGTGCGCAGGGAGTGCCGCAGGGAGCACCATTGCGTAACGCATGTGTATCGCGGTCGCAAAGCCCCGCCCCTTGCTGGTATTCTGATGGGCGTGCGCCATTCGGGCATGCAGACAGCGCCTTTGCGTGTTTTTCAGGGTCATCGGGTTTCGGGGGCAGAAACGCCCGGAAAACCGCCTGCCGGCCGTTCGACGGCCATCCGGGGCCGATCTGTGGCTTTTGCCGCATGCCGGCTGGCGCACGACTGTTGTTTTGACGCACCGCACATACCACGACCGGGCCTGTCACAGAACCTCTGTGGAGTCTCCTCGTCGCGATGCCCGCGGGCGCTTTTCCCATTCACCATTCTTTCCACTGAACCCGTGCCACGCGCGCAGCACGGGGCCGGAGGCTTTCTCGCATGAACGCACTCGGGTCGCTTTGTCCTGGGTTTGCGTTTCAATGGGCCATCGAATTCGCCATTGATTACCCCCACTGGCGCAGGAAGGCCTGCCGAGGCCGAGGCACTGGCCCAGCAGGAAGCCGCCCTGAACGCCCAGCAGACCGAAATGGGCCATCGCCAGTCCACCCTGCGCCTGCGCGAAAAGGAGATGTCCGACCTGCAGGCCTCGCTGGCCAGCCGTGACGCCGAACTGCTGCAGCAGGCACGCCGTGTCGAAGAGCGCTCCGACGATCTCCCGGCGTCGAACAGGCTATCGAGAGCGGCGGGCCGACCTCGACCGCATGGGCCTGACCTCAACGAGCGGGAGAAGGAAATCGCTACCCGTGGCGACCAGCTGCGCACCAAGGAAGTCAACTACAACCGCCGTCTCGACACCCTCGAGAACACCGAAGCCGAACTGGCGCCGCGTGGCCGTCGTCACCAACCGCGAAGAGGCCATGCAGAGCTGGGAAGGCCGCATCCTCAGCCGCGAACACGACGTGGCTGACCGCGAAGCCTCGGTCAACTACCACGCCAACCGCATTGCCCGTGACGCCGGCAGCTTCGAGGCCGTCAAGCACCTGCTGCGGCAGCACTATCGCACCGCCGAGGGGCGGACCGCCCTGCAGGCTCTGGTCGGCATCGACGACAAGGCCGCCGAACTGCTGAAAACGCCGGCATCCGCAACTTCGAACGCCTGGCCGAAAGTTCCATCGGCGAACTCACCCGCCTCGCTCGAAGGCGCTGGTTCGCGCCTGGCCCTGGCCAACCCGCTCAGCTGGGCCGAACAGGCCAACGCGTACCTGGCTGAAGACTGGGTGACGCCTGACCGCCCTGCAGGCCGAACTGAAGGGGTGAGCACCGCGACGACGTGACCCAGAGCCTGCTCGAAGCCATGCAGCGCTCGTCAGGGCGTGGCGGGGCTGGCATCTGCCGCCGCACCAGATACTGCTACCCCAGCCCCAGCCCTAGATTCCAGACGCGCTGCCGCAGTCTCTGGTGCCGCCAGCGCTGCCGCTGCTGGAGATGCTGTAACTGTTGGAAACGCCGCAGCTGCTGGAGTGCTCGCGACGGCTGAAAACGCTGCAGCCGCTGAGAACGCCACAACTGTTGAGAACGCTGCAGCCGCTGAGAACGCCACAACTGTGGAGAACGCTGCAACCGCCGAAAACTCCGGCCCTGCCGCCACTGACACCGCTGCCGCACAACATGAGCAAGATGCCGGGGCAGTACAGACGGAAGGGCAGGCTGATGATTCGTCCGACGGTCAGGGCAGTGCGAGCACCGATGGCCAGTCCGGGACCAGCGTTCCTGCAGGGACGGGTGCCGATGGTGACGAAAACCCCGGCACCTGCCGCCATGGCTGCCGCCGCGGTGGTAACGGGCCTGGCCACGGGTCATGCCGCCACCGGTGCACAGCCGGCCGTGGATGCAGCCGCTGAAACGTCCGCCGATGCAACCGCCGGGACGTCTGTCGACTGCACCGGCCGGATCCACATCGTCCACGGAAGCCTCCAGTGGGCCAGACGCCGGTGCCGCTGAAGGGTATGCCCAGTCTGGCGTACCGCAGGAACACAGCCACCCGGCCCACGCCAGCAGCTACGCCACCGGTGGCTACACCGGTACGTCCCACAGCGGAACCTCCTATAGTGGCGCCTCCGGCCACGCACACGACGAGGCCGCAGAGAGGGCTGCAGCCGGGCATGGAACCCGCACTCCGGGACTGGATGACCTTCCCGACCTCGTCCCCTGCGCACACAGACCGAAGCTGAAGCGTCAGATATTGCCGGCGAACTGGCCCAGGCCGACGCCCTGCTGGCCGAAGCCGCCAGCGTCCTGGCCGTCGATCAGCAAGCCGTTGCCGCCGCCGCACATTCGGGTCACGACACCGTCGCCACAGACGCGAGCGCCGGAACGGCGCCGCAGAGCCCCCACCCGTCACCATCGAAGCCTCGCTCGAACAGGAAAAACGTTTTCTGGGGAATCCGACGCCGGTGATGAATACGAAGGAGAGGCCGACGCTGAATCCCTCGTCTTCCGTCTTCACCAACCCGCGCCAGCGCAACGTCAGAACGCGTAGCCGCCGAGGCCGTCGAAGACGCGGACTGGCAACAGCATGCCGGCGAAGTTTCCGATGCCCACGTGCTCAACGAGCATTCCAGCACTTCGACACGCTCCTGACGCAGGTCTGCCATGCCAGCACCCACGCCACTCCATCCCCCGAGTCTGTGCGCCGCTTCACCTCGGTGAAGGTAGGCGTCCTGCTGTTCTTCCCTGCTGCTGCTGGCCTCTTCGGCCCTCACCGGCAACGAGGCTGACACACAGCCGCAGCAGGCCGATGCCGGTAGCGATCCTTCGGCCACTACACAGGCTGGCGACCAGCAGGCTGCAGCCGGCCAGCAGGCGACGCACGCAGGCGGTCGGGCAGGCGAACGGCCAGCAGGTAGCCGGGCAGCAGACGTAGGGCCAGCAGGCAGGCACTCCATCGGCAGCAACCAGCCTGCCCAGGCGGCCTCCGGCGAGGCTGGCGCACGTTCCGGTACCCATACCGAGAGCGTCACCTTCCAGGTTGCCGGTCATGGCACCCAGGGCAAGGGTGCTGCCGGACAGGGGTACTGCCAGCAACCAGAGCGCACAGACCCTCGCCCGAAGACCCGTCCGGCAACGGCATGATCGACATCCAGGGACTGGGCGCCGGGGCGCACAGCAGGGCAGCCGTGCCGGAAATGGTGCCGCATCCACAGGCGCGCCGGCAGGGAAGGCTGCGTCGGGGGCCCAGGCGGCCTCCGGCATGGCAGGCCCCGGTATGGCTGATGCCGGTGCGGGCGCGCCAGGTGGCGAATCCGTCCTGCATGATGACGACGTGGCCCCGCAGCCCGCCACCGGTGACAGCATGATCGAGCTGCCCGGCGCCCCGTCCTTTGCCATCACCCAGGACGCCAGCGGCGCCATCCGCCTCACCGGTGGCGTGCCCGACGACGCCACCCGCAACCAGTGGATGAACGCCATCCGGCTGGGCGCCCGTGATGTCTCCGTCAACGGCAACCTGCGCCTGCAGCGCGTCGACCCGCATGCCGCCAGCCCGCTGGGAGCCCCAGCTCACCGCCCTCGTGGCCTTGATGCGCGAACGCAACCTTGCCGAACTGCGTGTCCGTGGCGATGTGGTCGAACTGGTCGACACCACCGGCAACCCTGCCCAGGTCCGCGAAAAGCGTCAACCCCATCCGCGCCCAGGTGCCCGACGGCTACCGCGTAGCCTTGGCCGGTGACGCCCGGGGCCAGGCCGATACCCGCAATGCCCGAGGCAGTGCGGCCCAGGCTGACGCCTCGCAACACCCGGAAACGGTGTGAGTCAGGCCGACGCCCGCAACGCCCGAAACGGCGTGAGCCAGGCTGACGCACGCAATGCCCGGAACGGAACGACCCAGGCAGCTGCCGGCACGGCCGCCAGCGATGATGAGCTGCGCAAAACCCACGCCCAGCTGCGTGCCGAGGGCAAAAGAACGCTGCTGCCGGGAAACGCGCCGAGGGCGAAGAAAACGGTTGCAGAAAAAACGTGCCGAAGCGAAAAAACTGCAGCAGAAAAACGGGCCGATGCCCGCCGCGCCGCAGCGTCCGGCAAGACGGCTGATGACAGCAGTGCATCCATCAGGAATGCAGATCGAAAGGATGCCGCCTCGGCCAAACGCCTGGCCGCCCGGGAAGATGCCGCGGGCAGGAGCAGCAGCAAAACCGCAGCTGCAGGCAACTGCAAATCGGTGAGCGCGCTGTCGGCCCCGGTCTACTTCAGCAGCAACACCGCCACGCTGACCGCTGCCGAGCGCCGCCGCCTGCGCAACCTCGGCGCCTGCCTGGGCAAGACCGCCTGGGTGCGCGTGACCGGCCATGCCGACCCGCGTGATTCCCGCCGCCGCCAACCAGAGCCTCTCCGAGCGCCGCGCCCGCGCCGTGGCCGGCGCCATCGCCGCCGGGGGCTTCTCCTCCGCACGCATCACTGTGGTAGGGGCTGGCCAGACCAAATCCAGGGCAGCGAAGAGCAAGGCCGCCCAGCAACGCGCCCGGCGGGTGGATATCCGGGTGGGGTGAGGAGGGACTGCCGGCTGCGGATTACTGCAGCCGAAACACCTCCTCCAGCGTACCGGCCGTCAGCAGGGCCTCCACCCAGTGATCCAGCTGTTCAGGACTGGCCTGCTCGAGTTTTTGCTGCGTAGCAGCATCCAGTGGCCCGAAGCGCAGGGTCAGCAGCCCTGGCCACGGTATCGCGCAGCCCGCTCAGACGGCCACGCTCTTCGCCGCGCTCCATCCCCAGCAGAATCCCTCCTGCCGCCCCTTCTCCAGCCACCGTTGCGTGAATGCACCCATCTTCCTGTTCTCCGTTGGGTAAAGCTGTTCGTACAGACGCCACTCGCTGGCATCCAGAGTGAGGTAATCCTCAATAAAATCAAGGTATTTGCGCTGCAGATCCGGGTCCATCACCAGCGTCAGCAACCCCCTGCACCGCCTGGCCGTAGACCCGCACCCGTGATGCCCTGTCGGACGGGTACTGCATGCAGACCGACACCAGCCGGGCCACGATGTTGAGGCTGCCGGCAAAAGTCCGCCGCCTGCATGCCGGCCAGCTCGCAGGGAACCCAGGTGAACCTCAGCGTCTGGGTATGATCCCCGCGGCAACCAGGGCCCTTTCGATTTTGCCACGTCGCAGAAAGATCACAACCACCACCACGCGCTGCGTCTTCTCCTGACGCATCAGGCGTGCCAGATACTCGTGCAGACGCAGCGGATCGAAGCGCGACGTTACCGTATCCTCTTCCAGCAGCACGATCAGCGGCTCACGCTCGCCATCGGGCCACCCACCCGCAGCGGCGTGTCCATGATCAGGTTGCGGTGCCAGAAGCGCAGCTTCGACGCCTCCTGGCGGATAGGCCTGACCACAACGCTATCGTCCAGCGGGATCTGCTCCTTCGGCAGGAAGAAGGCCAGCGCCTCTCCTGGGAAGTCGAGGATCAGGTCTTGAAGTTCTGGTCATGACTGATGGGCTGCCGGCCCTGGGCACGACGGTGCGAGGAAACCGCTTTCGGGCCAGCTGCCCTGCCCAGCGCTGACCGGCCGCGTGGGCCATGACGGCTGCGGCGTACCTGATGAGATTCAGGTTTGTGGTGGATGTTCGCGATGAAAGCCCGGATCCGGGCGGGTGTTCCGACCCGGGCATTTCATCAGCACGCAAGGGGGCAGGGGAGTGCGCGTGCCACGCGGTGCCCATCTGGCCTAGGCCAGATGGCTATTGCGTCATGAGCCCCATGCCATGGCAGCAAGACAAACGGCGGCAGCATGCCGAGGTGTTGCTTCAGCACATCACCACCGCCGCATCAAACCGTCGGCTGATGCTCCCACGGCTGCTGGCTGGCCAGCAGGGTGTTCACCGTGGCCACCGGATTGCTGACGATGGTCGATCCTGTTTCGCCGGCGCCCGCGGTGGTGCTGGTCACGGCAGCCGAGGAGGAAGCTGCGGCCGTCGAAACCACGCTCTGGCCTGCGGACGGCGCCCCCTGCAGCTCCGGCATGTCGTGGCCTCCCTGTTCCAGCAGATCGGAAAGTGACAGTTTGCTGCTGCCATGGTTGCCTGCGTGGGCCGTAGTGCCACTGCCGGACAGGGACTTCCCGGCAACGGTCGGGCCGGTGCTGGCCGGGGCGTCGGCTGCGGTACCCGTGTGGCGCTGGTGGTTCCAGCAGCCCCGGGGACCGTCGCGTCTGCCGCGTTATCCGCGCTGCTGCCCGTGGCCGGACTGGTGGCTGCTGCAGCACCGGCGGAAGTGGTGCTTCCTGCGCCAGCTGTGCCTGCGCTCACTGCTCCCCGATGCTGAGGTCCCTGCTGCAGCGGTCCCTGTATCGTCCGGGCCGTTTGCAACACTGCCTTCATCGTCGGTGGTGAGGCTGCTGGCCGTGGTGCTGCGCGGGCCTGTGCGGGATTTGGGGCAGGGCAGCGGGTGTGGGTGTCTGCTGTTGGCCCCTTGAACGGTAATGTCCCACCGCCCGAGACCGGTTTGCGTTGTCTCGCCGCGTCGGTAGCGGTCGTGAAGCGTGTAAGCGTGTGGCTGAGCTCCGCCCGCGGTGGCTTCCTGGGACCCTTGGAATTTTCCGCTTTGCAGGTCCCAGTCTGCACGCGCCATTTACCGGATGCCCGCCTGAAGCTCGTCGCCATAGCCTGAGGGATAGCGTCGAGTTCGGTTCAGCCGGTGCCGGCCAAAACAATGCCGTTTTTCCGCTCTGCGTCCGTGATCATGTCGCTTGGGATGCCCGCTGAGGAAGTCACTGTTTGGGCAGATCCACCACCCGGTCAATGGTAAACGTGTGCTCCGCCGTCGATGCCCGGATTCCCCGTAATGCGTAGCGACGGCCACTGAGCTTGCGAGGGCCATTGGGCAGCAGTTTTTCATCGACAGTCCGACATTGTCAATTGTCCACTGTCCGTTGGCGCCGGCTTTGCCCGCACCCAGTACTTTGCCGCCAACCGTGTCCGCTCTCAATCTCGATGTTTGCGACGCCTGCTTGCCGTCCCGGAAACGCTGATCTTGTCGTCCTCTCGAGTTGATGATGTTGTCATCCGTCAGCGGCTCTTGATGGTGGTGGCTCCCAGTGGGGCCACCCCACCGTGAACGGTGACCTGCAGTGAGACCGGGGCGGCACTCTTGTTGCCCGCTGCATCGGTTGCCGTGACACTGAAGGTTGCATTGGCTCAGTGGTACCTGCTGCACGGTCTTCGGCTGTCGCTGGCATTGACTGACAAACTGCCACGTCCCCCTGGCCGGCCTGGAAATCGGAATCCGCCGTATTCCACGTGCCGGACAGGATTGAATCCTTTTTCCGTCGTGCCACTGAACGTGCCCACCGTTAGCGCAGCTTCGGCCGTCCGATATCTGTGCCGTCGTCTGCGGTGATGGATGGACAGTGTCGGAGGCGTCTTGTCCACATTGAAGCTCACCTTGCTGGCCCCCGTGGACGTACCCCTGCGCCGTCACCGCCGAGGCGGTGATCTCCTTGTACTCGCGCTATCGGCAATCCGGCCCAGTACCGACAGCGGGAACAGAGGCTTCCCAGGTACTATTGGCCTGGGCTTTGACATCAGGCAGCGCAAAGCCGCCAATGGACAGCTTCACCGTATCACCTGCACTGGCCGTCCCGGTCAGCTTCATCGATATCTTTGGCTTCTTCGGCATTGAGCCAGCCATCGTCAAGGGCGCCGGGTTTGTTTATTGTCGGGGTGCGCGCATCCACCGGCGCCCTCCAGTGACAGCGCCTCGTTCCACCGGCTGGCTGATGTTGCCCGCCTTGTCCTCGGCCGTGATGGTCAGTTTGCTGGCAAAGTCTGGCCCTGCCCAGGGCGGGCAGGTCCGTGTCGTGCAGCGTCACCTTCCACGCCCCATTGGCGCCGGCCGTGGCGGTTCTGTGCCTTGCCACCGGCCACCGTTACGGTCACCTTGGCACCCTGCCTCGGCCGTTCCGGTGATGTCCACACCACTCTTGGCCTCCTGGCTGGTGATGATGGTGTCGCCGCCTTCCACTCTTCAGGTTGGCCACCGGGTTGGGCGCCGTCTTGTCCACCGTGAACGCGCGGGTGCCGGTGGCGGTGTTGCCCAGAGCGTTGGTGCTGGTGACCGACAGTGTGTACTGGCCATCGGTCAGCGTGGCGGGCAGGGGTGATGTCGGTGCTCCACGCGCCATTGGCGTCGGCGGTGGCCCTCCCGGCAGTTCGGTAACCCGCTTGTTGCTGTCGATGATGCTGAGCTTCAGCTTGGCTCCGGCCTCGGCCACGCCGGCAATCTCTGATCGGCTGGCTGGCCTCCGTGGCGTTGACGGTAAACAGATGGTGCCGGCAATCTGGCCGATGATGGCCTGCTTGCCGGAGGTGTTCATCGTGATCTCGTGGTGGCTTCCGGGCCGCGGTTGCCGGCGGCATCCAGCGAGGTCACCGTCACCGTGTAGTCGCCGTCGGCTTTCGGCAGGTCGGCCTTGCCCAGCGTGGCACTCCATTTGCCATCGGCGCCCACCGCCACCAGCCGGGGCGCCAGCGTACCCACCTTCAGCTCCACCGACCCATTGGCCTCGGAGGTGCCGGAGAAGGTCACGCCCTTGTCACGTTCGCCGCCGGTGATGATGTTGTCGTCCGCACTGGGCGAGATTTCCGCTTCGGCCGGCGGCGTGTTGTCGAAGGTCATGGTGGTCTGCGGCAGGATGCTCTGCACCCCTGTTGTGCATGCCCACCACTTCCATGGTGTTGCTGTCGGCCAGGCCGGTGGCCGGCAGTTCGCCGGCGCTGGGTTTGGCGGTCTGCAGATTCACCGCCCAGTTGCCGGAGGTGTCCGACGTGGTGGTGTAGGTGACGTTGGCGCGCTGGTCACCGTCGGTGTCGATGCGCAGCTGCACTTCCGAGCCTGGCTGCCGTGCCGGAAATGGTGGGGAAGCGCGTGTTGAAGTAGGCACCACTCTTGAGCGTCAGCGAGATGTTGCCCTGCGGTGGCAGGCTACTGTCACCGCCGCCGCCACCACCACCGCCCAAGGGCCAGACCCAGCACGGCCGCGCCACCCAGGCCATACAGCAGGGGTTTGGCTGAGCCATCGCCCAGCATGGGCAGGATGGGGCCTCGAAGCTGGGGTCGTACAGCACGAAGTTGCTGTCCGGCAGGGCGCCCAGCGGCTGGGTGCTCACGTCGGCCAGCACCTGGCCGGTGCTGCCCAGTTCGCCGCTGGCCACGGCTTCGGCGCTGGCCGTACCGTCGTCCACGCTCACGGTGCAGCGGTCGGAGGCGCTGCAGATGCGGTAGTAGCCTTCCAGGATGAGGCTGCTGGCGTCTCGAGGCTGCGCCCTCACCAATCCTCTTTCGGCCGAAGCGGCAGCAGAGCCCGCCGCCGTCGCCGGAATGCCCTCGATCACCAGGTCACTGTCGACCTTCAGCACGCGCAGCTGTTCGGGGTCCACGTCGGCCCGGTTCAGGCGGAACTGCTGTCCGGGTCGCACCAGCACACGGTTCTCGCCGGGCCTGAGCTGCAGATGTTCGACACCGCCGTCGTGTGTTCTCTGAATGTCAAGTCGTGCCATGGTGCCTTTCCTGCTGCCAAAAGTGCCTGGATCAAGGGATGGGGAATGGGGTCAGGGAAACCGGAGGGCGTTGCGTGTGTGGTCCGTCGCGACGGAAAATGTGAATGTCTGGTGGTTCACACCGTGGCCGAAACGCTGCTGTCCGGGAACGTGCAAAAACGGGGTGCCCCCGCCATTGGGAATGGCGCAGGGAACCCTGTGGAGACCCTGACGGCCGCGCCCCTGGGGCAGCCGGACGGTATGTGTCTCCGTGCTGCAAGCGTAGCAAAACAGTTTACACGCGCCTGTATATCTGACACTGCAACAGGGGAAGCGTACGCCCTGACGTGTCAGCTTGTCCGGCATTCGTTGTTTTATGGAGACGTTGCGCGTGCCTGGTGGACCGTCTGTTTCTTCGCGACCCGCCGGGCGGCGGGCATTAAAAACCCGGCGGGAAGCTGGGTCGAGGGGGCTGGAGATGTCCAGCATGTTTGCAGCACTGCGTCGCCCTGATGTGAGTGAAGCGTGCCTGCAAAGGCCCCTGCGGCACTTTGGTCTCCTGCCCGGGCGATCCAGTGCGTTGCCATTTGGTGGCAATGGCCCTGCTAGTGCCGCCAGGGCGCCTTCTGGCTCATCCCGATCCTGGGTCCAAAGCGCCCGCAGATTTTCGCTCGCAGATTTTTGCAGAGGCTCTCGCGGGCGACAGCATCCACACGGGTGGAGGCCGTCGCCTGGCCGGGGCCCCCGGAAAAACGGAACCTGTTTCCGGGGCGCCCCTTACACCGTCGGGTGATGCTGGTCCAGCGGCTGGGTGCCGAGCAGGTTGTCCAGACTGGATGTGGTTGCGGTGGTCGAGGCACGCAGGCGCCGGCGGCGGTGCTGTTGGCGCGGGTGTCTGCGCAATGGCCGAGGTGGCCGGCATGGCGTGGCTGTCCTGGCCATGGCTGGTCAGATCCTCCAGCGTCAGGGCCTTGCTGGCCGACGACGCCGGGTTTGCCCTCATGACTGTGGCTGCTCGTGCCCGAAGCCGGGCTTGCGTCATGGCTGTGGTCGGCCGTGTCGTTGTCGGTATGCGACGCACCCAGCGACTTCGTGGCCAGCGACTTGCTGCTGCCCGGTGGCCACGGCGGATGCGGTGGCCGTACCCGCCGTGGCGGTTGCGGCAGGGGCTGCAGCGGGGTCGTTGCAGGGCGTGGCGGCACTGTCGGTGCCGCTGCGGCCGCAGCATCCGTGTCCGTCGTGGTGGTCGTGCCCGGTACCCGTTCCAGTGCCTGTTCCGGCGCCGGTACCCTGTCCCGGTGCCTGTACCAGTACCAGTACCTGTTCCCGTCCCGGTGTCCAGTGCCCGCACCAGGTCCGTCCCGTATCCGGTGTCGTAGGGGTGGCTGGGTGCCGGGGTGGTCGGTGCCGGGCCTGGGTCGTCGTGACGTCGCCTGTACCCGGCGATGGTGCCGCGGTTGGCGTGGGCGTTGGTGTGGGTGTCGGCGTTGGGGTCGGCGCAGGCGTGGGTGCAGGTGTCGGCGTCGTCGTGTCGTCGCCGGTACCTGGTGTGGTCGTGCCACCACCGGTGCCTGGTGTCGTGGTGCCACCGCCAGTGCCTGGCGTGGTTGTGCCGCCGCCGGTGCCCGGCGTGGTGGTACCCCCCGTGCCCGGGGTCGTCGTACCACCTGTGCCGTCATCCGTTCCCGGAGCCGGCGCAGGGCCTGGAGGGGTGTGGGTGTCGGGGTTGGTGCCGGTGCCGGTGTGGGGTGCTGGGCGAAGGCTGAATGGCCGGTGCCGGCGCTCCTTCGACGGTCACGGCTGCCGTTTCTGCCGCACCGGCATTGCCGGCCACGTCGGTCACGGTGACCGAATAGGTGCTGGAGGCCTTCTGCCCTGCCGCCGGCTTGGGCATGTCGGCCGGCTGGAACTGCACGTCCCAGGTGCCCCCACCGCCCACCGTGGCCGTGTGGGTGTGTCCGTTCCAGGTCACCGACACGGTGGCGCCTGCTTCGGCATTGCCGGTGAAGTGCACGCCGTCTCTGGCCCTCGGCGGCGGTGATGGTGTTGTCACCGCCGTCCAGCTTTGATGTTGGTGGCCTTGCCCGGAGCGGTCTTGTCCACCGTGTATTCGTGTGTGGCCGTGGCCGTGGCACCGGCCGGAGAGGTCACTGTGGCGGTCAGGACGTGTTTGCCGTCCGGAATGTTGGTTGCAGGCGAGGTCACCTCCCAGTGGCTGCTGGCATCGGCCGTGGCGGTAAGCTTTGTTGGTGCCGAAGTTCAGCTCCACCTTCGAACCGGCTTCGGCCGAACCCCGCAGCTTCACACCGGCCGCGGCTTCGGCCGCATTGATGGTGTTGTCGGCGGTGATGGGGGAAATCACCGGCGCCGTGCTGTTGGTGTGCACCGTGAGCGGTGTGGTGGCGGCAGGCCCCCGGTTGCCAGCGGCATCGATGGCCGTGGCGGTCACCGTGTAGGAGCCATCGGCTGCCGGGCAGCTCGGCGGCACTCAGCGTGGTCGTCCACTTGCCTTCGGCATCCACGGCGGCCAGCTTGGTGGTGTTGCCCACTTTCACTTCCACGGTACCGTTGGCCTCGGCCGTACCCGAAATGGCCACACCGGCAGCCTTCTCGGCGGCCGTCACGATGTTGTCGTCGCTGATGGCGGCAATCTCGGCCTTGGCGGGCGGGGTGTTGTCGTAGGTCAGTGTCACGACGGGCAGGGCGGCGCCCTGCACACCGTTCAGTGCACCGGACACTTCCAGCGTGTTGCTGTCCGACAGGCCCGTGGCCGGCAGCGTCCCGGTGGCCGGTGTGGCTGACTGCAGGTCCACATTCCAGTTGCTGCTGGCATCGGCCGTGGCCTGATAGGTGACTGTTCTCGCGCTGGTCACCGTCGGTGTCCAGTCGCAGCGTGACCACCGTGCCCGGTTTGGCCGTGCCGGAAATGGTGGGGTGACGGTTGTTGAACGACGTGGCGGATTTGAGCGCCAGCGGCACATCACCCAGATTGGGGGCACCGGAGGGTCGCCGCTGCCACTGCCACCCGACAGCGCCAGACCCAGCACCGCGGCGCCACCCAGGCCGTAGAGCACGGGACGGATCGGAAAGTCTCGGTGGCGGGCGCTTCGGGGGCCTGGAACGAGGTGTCGCAGCACGAAGGTGCTGTCGGACAGGGCGCCCAGCGGCTTGGTATCGACATCGGCCAGCACCGTGGGCTGCCTCGAGTCGAGCCCAGCAGCCCGGAATCGGCCTGCCTCGCCACCATCGCCCACATCGGCTCCGCCCACGCTGACCTCGCAGCGGTCCGAGGCGCTGCAGATCAGGTAGTAGCCTTCCAGCGTCAGCGTGGCTGGCTCGCCGCCACCTTCCACCGGAATGTTCTCGATGATCAGGTCGTTGTCCACCTGCAGGACACGCAGCTGGTTGGGGTCGATCTGGTTGCCGTCCGGATCCTGGATCTTGAACTGCCGGCCGGGGACGACCTTGAAGCTGTTCTTGCCGGGCTTGAGCTGCAGATGCTCGACCCCGCCATCTCCCGTACGCTGGATATTCAGTCTGGCTGCCATTGTCCTGTTTATTCCTCGTGGGCTGAAGAACGGTCTGGCCAGCACCCGCCTCCTGGCGGTACCGGACAGACCCTGTTCCCAACGGACCAATCCTCACGGGGCTGGCTGGCATTCGCCCAGGGGGCGTTGCAGATCTGCAGGATGCCGGGCGCACCAGACAGGCTGGATATCTCGACAGGGGCGCACCGCTGATGCAGGTGCACCGGGTACCCCAGTGTGCCGTAAACCACAGTTGCCACAGCCCTGCACTGCCGGATGATGCCCCGAACATACAGAAGGGTGGCATCCGGCAGACAGGATTGACCGTTTGTCAAAAAGCCTGTATTGAAAACAGCCAATTGTGGCACGCGCCAGCCACCGTTTTATGTGCATTTCGTGACGGCTTGTTACGGTTAGCCTGGGTGTCGCCGCCGCCTCGCCGGGTGTAACGGCGTCATCGGCGGCCGCCTGTTACAAATGGCGGGCAAAGGGCCCGTCCCTGCGCCCCTGTCCTTCGCGGGGAATGCCTCAGTGCAGCGTCAGCCCCTGCGGCTCCTCCCTGCGACAGCAGGGGTGCTCACCTGCTGGGCCGGCGATGTGCCGTGCCAGGTGCTGGATGCGCCTGTGCCTGTGCCGGATGCGCTGGCGGTAGCCTCCGCACTGGCGCCATGCGCTCCCTGCGTGGCCGACGGCAGGGCGCCTTCCACTTTCGGCGACCCGGCATCCAGCAGATCATGGGTCTTCAGCGTGATCGTCTGGCTGGTCGTGATGCCCGTCGCACCCGTTGCACTGGTCGCTTTGTCCGCGGTGCTGGCCAGCAGCGTGTCCGCACTGGACGGGTTGCCCATGCCGGCGGCCTGCACAGCGTCCAGACCGGCTGTGAGCCCATCCGTGCCGTCGAGGCTCTTGATCGTGGTGCCTGCCGCCTCGGTGGTTTGTGCTTCGCCCGCCCCGAACAGCGACAGCGTACCCCAGCACGACGAACTTGTGCTCGATGGTGGTGACGTTGCCCGCCTTGTCCGTGGCCGTGACCTGCAGCGACTGCTGCGTGGCCCCCAGCGACGTGCTGTAGGCCACGAACACCGGCACCGACCATGCCGCATCATCGCCCGTTCCGTCGGGCGCCGTGCCCGTGTGGTGGACCTTGCCTCCGTCGCCGCGCGTGTAGATCACGTCGATCTTCGAGCCCGCCTCGGCCTTGCCCGTCACCGTGAAGGGCAGCCCCTGGCGGACACGGTCGGTGGTGCCCGCATGCACGTCCGTGATGGAGGGTGCCTTCGTGTCGACTCACCATGGCCGGTACCCCGGCACTGGGCACGGACGCGTTGCCCGCTGCGTCGGTGGCCGTGGCCGATACCACATACGAACCGTCGGCGGCCGGCAGCTCGGCGCCCGCAAAGGCCACGCTCCACTTGCCGTCGGCTCCCTGTCCTGGCCTCGTGGCTGATCTCGCCCACCGTGACCTTCACGGTACTGTTGGCCTCGGCCGTGCCGGAGATGGCGGTGCCGGGCCGCCTTTTCTGCAGCGTTCACATAGTTGTCCGTGCCGCCCGTGTACTGCACGATGGGGGCGACCGGGCGGCGTCTTGTTCACTGTCACGGCCTGGGTGGTGGCCGTGGAAACATTGCCGGCCAGATCACTGGCCGTAACCGACACGGTGGCCCTCGCCCTGTGGCAGGAATGGCCGCCGAAGGCACATTGACCAGCCAGGCCCCGTTGGCGCCCACGGTGGTTTCGTAGGTCTGGCCGCCAAAGGTCATCTTGATCAGGCTGTCCGGATCGCCCGTGCCCTCGATGGCCAGCGGCTGGGTCGCCTCGGCGGCGCTGATCAGGTTGTCGGCAGCCACGGGCGAGATCGTCGGGGGCCTTTCGGCGGCGTATCGTCGGCCGTCGATTGAAGGCTCGGCAGCGTGGCCGTGGTGGTACCGGCCGCTTTCGGTCAGGGTCAGGCTGGTGCTGCTGCTCAGCCCGCCTGCAGGGAGGGTGCCCGTCGGGGTTTCAGCGTGGCCAGATCGGCCTTCCATGCACCTGCGGCGTCGACCGTCGTCGTGTAGGGTGGCGTCCACCGTCTTGTCGCCGGTCACATCCACATCGATCTTCACTGTGGCCCCTGGCGGTGCCGGTCCCCGTGAGCGTGGGCAGCTTGCCCTTGGCCACGGACGAGTGCGTCACCACAAACTTCGGGTCCACCGTCGATGGCGGTACCGTGGGGGCCGCCGGAGCAGAGGGCGTGGGGGCGGGCAGGGTGGGTGTGGTTCCTGCTGCTCCTCGCGCCGGGCGCCGGAGCCGGTGCATCTCCACCGCCGCCGCCACCCCGCCGGCCAGTGCCAGACCCAGGACGGCAGCACCGCCCACACCATAGATGATCGGCCGCGACGATTCGTTGATGAACGGTTCATGGCCATTGCCGGCCGTATCCGCCTCCCGGCCCGCCGTGCCTGTGTCCACGCCGGTGTCCGGGCCCGCACCGTAGCCCCCTGCTGGATCCTGTATCGGTCGCGCCGTGCTTCCCGCCGGCCCCCGCCCCCGCCGGCATCGGCCAGTCCCCTGCCCGACAGCCCGCGGGAATCTGCGGGCAGCGTCCCGGCCGTACCTGCAGCGCCTGTGCCCGGCTGCTCCGGCCGCTTCCCCACTGGCTGCGCCGATGCCCGCTGCCGACGGCCGAGGTGGCAGCCACGGCCGCCGCGCTCATGCCGGGGGCATGGAGCACGAACGAACCATCGGGCCGGGCGTCGGCCACCGGGTGTGGAGGCGGTGATGTCGATCATGCCGTTGTCGCTGGCAGGCAGCTGCAGGTGGCAGGGCGTGCTCACGCTGCACGAACTGTAGAAGCCGGAGAGCACCACCGTCGAGGTGCCAGCGCCGTCACCGTTCAGGTGGTCGATCACGATGCTGTTGTCCAGCTGCCGGACTTCGGTGCCTTCGGGGCCTTGCCCGTGGTGTTGTCATAGAGCCGGAACACATCGCCCGGGCGTACGGTCAACCGTTTGCTGCCGGCACGAACGGCAGTACGCGAGACATCACCCTGGGCGGAACGGGTTTCGATAACGAGAGCCATGGAAGTTGGAAGTCGAAGCGGAAAATGAAGACGCGTACACAGGCTGAACGGAAACGCACCAGCCCCGTGACCCACCCAGGCAGCCGGCGTCGCGGCCGGGGCCACGCTCGCCGGCTGCGGGTCTACTATGGCCCGGCCCCAGCCGGGAATGCCTCGCCGGAGCCACGCTTGCCCGGTTGCGGGACACGTGGGGGTGCTGTTTTCCGGCCTGTGCGGGTGCCGCCCGTCGGCCTGTGTGGACCGCTGGTCAGTCTGCTGTTTTCTGGCAACAGATCCGGATGTTAACGCGCCGTGTGCTGTTTTTGTGTCATTTTTTTGGCACGTTGTCTCCGTCCGGTTTTCCGACTTTCCTGCTGGTGGGCCGGCCAGCGTGTCTGACAGAGCCCGTGCTGCCTGTTCTGGCGGTTCGCAGCCTCAGTGTGCCGTATACCTGTCACCGTCACCGGCCAATCCTATCCTCCCGGCGGTCCTGCTGCTCTGTGCGCTGCTGTGTCCTGCTGCCCTGGTGCCCTTGTGCCCTTGTGCCCTGTGCCCTGTGCCCTGTGCCCTGTGCCCCCGTGCTCAGCGCGATTGCGCCCATCACGCAAAGCCCGCCGCCGGGGGACACGTCATCCCCCGGTAGCGGGGCCCTGGTAGCCGCCTCTGCAAGCGTCCTGCGGATTTTTCCGCCGGGGGCGGGCGCCCCGGAACCGTCAGCTTCGCTGCATCAGGCGTATTCGGCCAGTGCGGCGCGCATCTTCTTCATGGCCTGTGCCTCGATCTGGCGAATGCGCTCGGCCGACACGCCATACTCGTTGGCCAGATCCTGCAGCGTACGTGCGCCTCCCTCGTCCTCGTCACGCAGCCAGCGCGATTCGACGATGCTGCGGCTGCGGTCGTCCAGCCTGGCCAGGGCGTTGCTCAGACCCCTCGGTGTGCAGCCAGTCGCGCTGCTGGCCCTCGATGATCTCCGTCTGGCTCGCTGTTCGGCGCGGCTAGCCAGGCGGCCGGACCGAAGCCCGTGCCGTTCTCGTCCTCGCCCCTGCGGTTCCAGCGTCATTTCCCGCCCGGTCATGCGGGTTTCCATTTCAGCACGTCCTTCCGCGCACGTTGAGCTGGTCGGCAATGTCGGTTACCGCCTCGGCGTGAGCGTGTCCAGATCCTTCTTCATCGAGGCGCAGGTTGAAGAACAGCTTGCGCTGGGCCTTGGTGGTGGCCACCTTCACCAGCCGCCAGTTCTTCAGGATGTACTCGTGATTTCGGCCTTGATCCAGTGCAGGGCAACGACACCAGCCGTACAGAACGGTCCGGGTCGAAGCGCTTGACGGCCTTCATCAGGCCGATGTTGCCTTCCTGGATCAGGTCGGCATGCGGCAGGCCATAGCCCAGATACTGGCGGGCCACCGACACCACCAGCCGCAGATGGGAGGTCACCAGCTCGCGGGCAGCATCGACGTCCTGATGCTCCTTGAACCGGCGCGCCAGACGGGATTCCTGCTCGGCCGTCAGCATCGGCAGGCGATTGACGGCAGAGATGTAGGCGTCCAGATTGCCCAGTGACGGCACAGCATGTGCAACGGCACCGGAGTGGCGGGGGCAAGTGCAACGGAGTGAGTCGTCATCGAGGCGGAATCTCCAGTAAATGACCAACGAGTTAGATACTACAGCACTACTGTCAAGAGAGTGCCAGAATTTTTGCTGCAGTAAAACGGTGCTCCCTGTCAAGTCATGTGGGGTCATCAACGTCTCCCCGGCTGGACGGGTTGACCTGGAGGCGTCCCGTTCCCTGTTTCGTCGTTGTTGACCGGGCGTTCATTACACACAACCTCAAAAAAAACCCCGGCAGCCATGACTGTCGGGGCTGTGCAGGCAGGCTGCAGTGTGGGGTATCAGACTTTGCCGGGGCTTAGCCCCGCCTGTCCCCCTCAATATGCATTCGGATCGCGGAACGACACCAGAATGGTCTTGAGGATGATCTTCAGGTCCAGCCGCAGCGACCAGTGGCGCAGGTACTCCAGGTCGTAGCGGATGCGCAGCTCCATCTTCTCGATGGTGTCGGTCTCGCCGCGGGCGCCGTTGACCTGGGCCAGCCCGGTGATGCCCGGCTTGACCTTGTGGCGGATCATGTAGCCCTTGATCAGCTTGCGGTACGTCTCGTTGTGCGCCACCGCGTGCGGACGCGGGCCCACCACGCTCATTCGGCCCTGCAGCACGTTGAAGAACTGCGGCAGCTCGTCCAGCGATGTCTTGCGCAGGAAGCGGCCGATCGGAGTGATCCGGTCGTCGTTCTGGTGGCCTGGCGAACTTCGGGGCCGTTTTCCTGCACCCGCATCGAGCGGAACTTGTAGACATTGATCTCTGAACCATCCAGCCCGTAGCGGCGCTGCTTGAAGATGATCGGACCCGGCGAGGTCAGCCGGATGGCCAGCGCGATGGTGAGCGTGATGGGCAGCGTGAGAATCAGCGCAATGGAGGCGATGACGATGTCCGACAGGCGCTTGAGCACGCTGGTCGTGCCGTAGAACGGCGTTTCGCACACCGCCACCACCGGCAGGCCGCCCACCGAATCCACTCGCGCCTGGATCAGGTCGAACATGAAGATGTCCGGCACGAAGTAGATGGAGGCCGTGGTGTCGCGCAGGTCTTCCAGCAGCTTCAGGATGCGGGGCTGCGAGGCCATCGGCAGGGCGATGAAGATCTGGTCGATCTTGTTCGCCCGCACGAACTGGGCCACGGCGCTGAAGCCGCCGGCCACTGGGGCTTCGCTCACCCTCACCCAGACGGTCGGGCGTGCGGTCGTCGAAGAAGGCCATGATCCGTGTCTGCGACAGCGGATCGTCCTGGATGGAGCGGGCCAGCGTGCGGCCCAGGCTGTTGGCGGCCACCACGATGGCCGTCTGCTCCGGCCGCATGGAAATGACCTGTGCAGCAGCCGGGGCGAGAGCCAGTGGCCCAGCGCCTGCACCACCGGGGTGGCGATCACCCAGGTGGCCAGCACGTTCTGGTCGAACTGGCGCAGCGAGTCGATCATCAGGCCGAACACCAGCAGCAGGCCCACCACCAGGCCCCAGCTGCCCAGCAGGTGCCGCAGGTAGCCGGGCTGGTACACCCGGAACGGCACACTGCCCGGGTAGCTGAGCACGAAGGTGAGCACGGCCAGGACCATTTCCTGGGCGCGAAGGGGATGGCTGGCCGCCGCCGTGACCAGCAGGAGGCAGATGACCGACAGGGTGGGATCGATGACGGACGAGATCAGCGAAATGACGCTGCGGTTCCCGGTCCGGATGGGGACGATGGAAGAGGCAAGAAATGGGCTGTTCATACTGCGTGCCAGGGAACCGACCAGTTTGGTCCCGGTAGAGTGATCTGCTGGGGATTCTCTTTATACAACATCGGCCAACCGGAGAAGGCCGCATGATGGTAATTTGGTTTGGGCTGGATGTGTCAGGGTTCACAGAGAGGGGGTCTGGGGCTTGGCATGAGGGGCGCAATGCTTTAGTGTGAACGGCAGAAGAAAGGGAACAGGCGGTACCATTCCTTCCATTCTGAGCTTTTTAGGACAGGGTAGTCATGAAAGAATTCATCCAAAAACAAAAAAAAGGTGCGCAGCCCGCCGGCATGCGCCGCGTCAGCGCTGCCGTGGCAGCGATCGTCTGTGGTCTGGCTGCCAGCGCGGCCCAGGCCCAGCTGGATGTCCCGGCCCAGGACTGGACGCCTGACGCCGAGGCCGACGTCATCAAGCTGACCGGCCGTGTCGGTGTTACGCACGATAGCAATGTGTTGCGTCTGAACAACCAGTCGCAGGGCGGTATCTATGCCAACAAAAAGGCAGGGGACACCTATCTGAACGGCGGCATGGGCATCGAGTTCGACCGCCTGATCAGCCAGCAGCGCCTGCGTGCCAATGCCGAGGTCGAGGGCTTCAAGTACAAGGAGTACAACGACTTCGACCACGTCGGCTACAACGCCGGTGCAACGCTGGACTGGGTGGTCGGCCGTCCGCTGTTCGGCAGCGCCGGTGTCAAGCTGGTCCGTACCCAGCCCACCGTGCAGGATCGTGTCTACCAGCAGGCCACCAACGTCAACGGTGACCGCAACAACATCACCTCGCAGAACGTCTTCTTCAATGCCGGCTTCCGCTTCACCCCGGCATGGTCGGTCATCGGTGGTGTGGATTTCATGCGCAGCCGCAACTCGCTGGAAGTCTATAAAGACACCGACTACGACACGAAGTCGGCCGAGGGCGGCATGCGCTGGGCCCCTGGGTACCGGTCTGGAGGTCGACCTGGTCTACCGTGCCACGAAGGGTGACTACAAGTCCGCACGCCGCTATGCCGATGACGGCAGTGCCCCTGCTGTGCGGCGTCAACAACTGCACCAAGAACGACTACGACGAGAACTCGCTGCTGACCCGTGTCCAGTACCGCCCCAGCGAAGACAGCCGTCTGGCTGGTTACATCGGCTACACCCGGCGTGAATACGACCAGGGCAACCGCGACTTCAAGGGTCTGACCACCGGCTTTCGACATGGAATGGGCGCTGAGCGGCAATGTGCAGATGCGTGCCTCGCTGGGCCGTTCCATCGAGCCGGATGACGATGCCGTCTCCACCACGTCCCCGAGACCTGGTCGCTGGCCCTGAACCCGACCGTCCAGGCCACCGGCAAGATCACGCTCGAACCGTTTGCCCGCTTCTACAACCGTCGCTACAAGGGTGAGCAGCTCACCGCCGGCGAAGCAACCCGGAAGGACAAGATCTTCTCCGTGGGTGTCGAGGCCGACTACGAGTTCCGCCGCAACATGTTCCTGATGGCAAACCTGCAGCACGACAAGCGTGACTCCAACCGCGACAACCTCGACTACAAGGCCAACGTCGTCGGTGTCGGCCTGAAAGTCCAGTTCTGATCTGCGGCTCATGTCTGCGCTGGGCCCTGGCCCGGCAGGCCGGCCTTCTGAGGCCCCGCGGTCCTGCAGCCCTCAGCGGGTAATCTGGGGCTGCGGCCCGGCATGAGGCCGGTTTCCTGCACTGCAGACTCAAAACCCCGGCTTCGGCCGGGGTTTTGCATTCTCTCTGGGGCGAGCCACCGGCCGGGGCTAGCTGCCTGCGTTCCGGGTACGGGATGCCATCCCTGTGCAGCGCGGCGATTCTCCCTGCACAGGGGGCCAGAAGCCCCGCACAGGCTGCAGGTGCCCACCGGAACCCCCAATCTGCGCGGGCCCAAGCACCCGCAGCCCGCTCGCCTTTGGCGAACATTCTTACGAAAGCTGCGGATATCATTCACGCAGGCGCCACATGGGCCGGTCTAGAATCGGACACTACGGCACTGTAAGCCGGTTGGCGTGCCCGGGCGTTGAATGCGCAGGGCGTTTCATTGTTCAGCCCTCGGGCAGCTCATCCATCATAGGACAGCATCCATGATCCTTTCTCGTTTCAAGAAGTTCGTGCTAGGGGCTGATGGCCCTGGCCGCCATCGGCATGGCCTCCCAGGCCTTTGCCCAGTCCCGCAGCGACTACCTGCTCGGCCCTGGCGACGTTCTGCGCATCCAGGTGTTCCAGTCGCAGGATCTCACCGTCGAGGCCCGCATCTCCGAAAGCGGCGTCATCTCCTTCCCGCTGCTGGGTGTAGTCAAGCTGGCCGGTCTGTCCCGCAGCAGGCCGAGAATCTCATCGCCACCCGCCTGCGTGAAGGCCGCTTCCTGCAGAACCCGCAGGTCACCCTGAACGTGCTGCAGTTCCGCAGCCAGCAGGTTTCCGTGCTGGGCAACGTGGCCAACCCGGGCCGCTATCCGCTGGAAACGACCGGCATGCGCCTGTCGGAAATCCTGTCGGTGGCCGGCGGGGTCAACGAAGCCGGCTCCAACAGCGTCATCCTGATGACCACCCGCAACGGCCGTCCGCAGCGTCTGGAAATCGACCTGGTCGACATGTTCAACACCGGCGACCTGAGCAAGGACGTGGTGTTGCAGGCTGGCGACACCATTTTCGTCAACAAGGCCCCCAACTACTACGTCTATGGCCAGGTGCAGCGTCCGGGCCAGTACGTGCTGGACCGTGGCATGACCGTGGCCCAGGCCGTGGCCAAGGGCGGTGGTCTGACCCTGCGTGGTACCGACCGTGGCATCCGTCTGCACCGTCGTGTGGGCGACCGCAACATCCAGGTGCTCGAGCCCAAGCTTGACGATCCGGTCCGTCCGGACGACCTGATCTTCGTGCGCGAAAGCATCTTCTGATCTTCCCGTACGGATCTGTGCCGGGGCCTGCCCCCGGCACCCCAGAACGGCGCCTTCGAGCGCCGTTTGTCGTTCAGGGGTAATACCCCAACCGTTCATCCCCCTCGCGGCATCCATCAGACCCAAAATGCCAAGTCTGTCGTCGCGGCGCGACAGGTCCCTGTGGTACGGTGACGCACCTGGCGCAATGTTTCAGAATCAGTTGCCCATTCTGCAAGCTGTCGCCGAATCCGTCATCTGTTTTACACCCGTACAGCATGCCTTCAACGCATACTGCGGGCTTGCCGCTGCAGAAATCACTGAGCCTGCAGCGATCAGACTTCAGGCTTCCCTTTGCACAACACCACCATGTCCGGAACCCAAACCGCCTCTGCCGTCCGCAAGGATCTCGCTGCCCTGGCCGCCACACACGCCAAATGCCGCTTCTGTGGCACCCAGCTGCGCCACACCGTGGCCAACCTGGGCATGTCGCCCATGGCCAACGCCATCCGCAAGCCGGAAGACCTCAACAAAATGGAGCTGTTCTTCCCCTGCACGCCTACGTCTGCGGCAACTGCTACCTCGTGCAGCTGGAAGAGTTCCAGAGCGGTGAAGCCATCTTCTCGGACTACGCCTATTTCTCCTCCTACGTCCAGGCCATGCTCGACCACGGCAAGCGCTACGCCGACGAGATGATCGAACGCTTCAAACTGGGGCCGAACAGCAAGGTGGTGGAAGTGGCCGCCAACGACGGCTACCTGCTGCGCTGGTTCCCGCCCAAGGGCGTGCTGGTGCTGGGGTGGAGCCGGCCGCCAACGTGGCCGAAGCCGGCCGCAAGCTGGGCATCCCCATGGAGGTGATGTTCTTCGGCCGCGAAAGCGCCCGCAAGCTGCGCGACATGGGCCATGCCGCCGACCCTGATGGCCGCCAACAACGTCGTGGCCCACGTGCCGGACCTCAACGACTTCATCGCCGGCTTTGCCATCCTGCTGAAGGAGCAGGGCGTGGCCACCTTCGAGTTCCACCACGTCCTGAACCTGCTGCAGAAGAAACCAGTTCGACAACATCTACCACGAGCACTTCTGCTACCACGGCTTTCCTGACCTTCAGCCGCATCCTGGCCCCACCATGGCCTCGCGGTGTTCGACGTGGAAGAGATTCCCCAACCACGGGGGCTCGCTGCGTGTCACTGCCAGCCGGCTGCCACCGGCAAACAGCCCGTCAGCCCGCGCGTGGCCGAGATGGAAGCCCGTGAACGTGCCGCCGGCCTCGACACGCTGGAGCCGTACCTGGCCCTGAAGAGCGCATCCGCGCCAGCAAGCGCAGCCTGCTGCGCTTCGTGCTGACGCCCATGCGCAGGGCAAGCGCATTGCTGCTTTACGGCGCGCCGGCCAAGGCCGCCACGCTGCTCAACTATGCCGGTGTGCGTTCCGACTACATCGAGTACACGGTCGACCGCAACCCGCACAAGCAGAACCACTTCCTGCCCGGTACGCAGATCCCCATCTACGGCCCCGAGCACATTCTGGAAACGAAGCCCGACTACCTCGTCATCCTCGCCTGGAACCTGAAGGACGAGGTGATGAAGCAGATGAGCGCCATCCGCGAATGGGGCGGCTGCTTCGTCATTCTGGTGCCCGAAGTCCAGATCTTCGAATGACCATGTCCGCCACCCGTTCCGGTTCCGAACCGTCCGGCACTCCGCTGACCGCAGCCTCGCTTGCCAGCCAGGCCGCGGGGCAGGGCACTGCCATGCACGCCTTCTGCACCCAGCTCTACCCGATGCTGCGCAGCATCACCGGGCAGGGCGTGCGCGACACGCTGGCCGCCATTGGACATCACATTCCGCTCACGGTCACCGAGGTGCCCACCGGCACGAAGATCTTCGACTGGGAGGTGCCGCAGGAATGGGTGGTGCGGGCCGCGTGGATCAAGGGCCGGACGGCCGCAAGGTGGTGGACATTGCCGACCACAACCCGCATCTGGTCAACTACAGCGCCCCTTTCCAGGGGCACGCTGACGCTGGACGAACTGCGCCCGCATCTCTTCTCGCCGCCCGACCGGCCGGACTGGATTCCTATCGCACGCAATACTTCAAGCGTGACTGGGGCTTCTGCCTGACCGACCGGCAGCTGCAGGCGCTGCAGCCCGGCGCTCTACGAGGTCTGTGTCGATACCGATCTCGTGCAGGGGTCGATGACCTTCGGCGAATGCATCCTGCCCGGCGACAGCACCGAGGAGGTGCTCGTCTCCACCCACGTCTGCCATCCCTCGCTGGCCAACGACAACCTGTCGGGCATTGCCACCGCCACCTGGCTGGCGAAGACGCTGGCTGCACTGCCCCGTCGTCGCTACACCTACCGCTTCATCTTCATTCCGCCACCATCGGCGCCATCTGCTGGCTGTCGCAGCGGCAGGACGTGACGCGGCGTGTGGCCCATGGGGTGGTGATCTCGGTGTGGGCGATGGCGGCCAGTACCACTACAAGCGCAGCCGCCGGGGCAATGCCGACATCGACCGGATCATGGCGCTGATGCTGGCCGAAAGCGGCGAGGCGCACGAACAGATCCCGTTCTTCCCTACGGCTACGACGAACGCCAGTTCTGCTCGCCCGGTTTCAACCTGCCCATGGGCTGCTTCTCGCGTTCCACCTACGGCAGCTACCCGCAGTACCACACCCGGCCGACAACCTCGATTTCATCCGCCCCTGAACATCTGGAGCGCTCGCTCGCAGCTGCTGCTGACGGCGTTCGGCATGGTCGAGCGCAACGGTACCTACCTGAACCTCAGCCCCTTCGGTGAGCCGCAACTGGGTCGCCGGGGCCTGTACTCGCTCATCGGCGGGCACAACGAGGGCTAGAAACTGCAGCTGGCGCTGCTGTGGGTGCTCAACCAGTCAGACGGCACGAACAGCCTGCTGGACATCACCGAAAAGGGCAGACCTGCCCTTCGGGCTGATTCATCAGGCTGCCGAGGCGCTGCTGAACTGCGGGCTGCTGGGAGAGGGGCGCACACCGGTGTAGACACCCTGTCTTCCCTGCTTCTGGCGCCGTCTTTTTCGCCTTCAGGTTTTCCCCTGTTGCATCACGTCACCCTGCCCCTGCCGTTCCGGGGGCAGCCATTCAGGATAGTCCATCTCATGAGTTCCTCTGCTAAGCCTGCCGCGCCCGCCATGGTCGGGCGCACCTGCTTCGACAAGTCCAAGGCGCTGCGTCCGAAGGTGCACAGCGTCATTCCGGGCGGTGCCCATACCTACGCCAAGGGCGATGACCAGTACCCCGAGCTGTCGCCCGGCTTCATCGAGCGCGGCAAGGGCTGCCAGCATCTGGGATGTGGACGGCAACGAGTTCATCGAATACGGCATGGGCCTGCGCGCCGTCACGCTGGGCCACGCGTATCCGTCCATCATCGAGGCGGCCCACAGACAGATGCTGCTGGGCAACAACTTCAACCGCCCGGCCACCATCGAACTGCAGGCCGCCGAAATGCTGCAGTCGCTGATCCCCAGCGCCGAGATGGTCAAGTTTGCCAAGGATGGTTCCACCATTCTCACGGCCGCACTCAAGCTGGCCCTGTGCCCACACCGGCCGCAAGCTGGTGGCCATCTGCAGCAACAGCCCCTTCTTCTCGTACAACGACTGGTTCATCGGCACCACCGCCATGGATGGCGGCGTCAACCGCGCCGAAGTGGACCTGACCGTCAAGTTCAACTACAACGACATCGACAGCCTGAAGCAGCTGTTTGCCCAGTACCCGGACCAGATCGCCATGGTGCTGCTGGAACCGGCCCGCACCGAAGAGCCGAAAGAGGGCTTCCTGCAGCAGGTCATCGACCCTGTCGCACCAGCACGGTGCCCTGGTCACGCTGGACGAGACCATCAGCGGCTTTCGCTTCCACAAGGGTGGCGCCCAGACGCTGTACGGTGTCACCCCGACATGTCCTGCTTCGGCAAGGCCATGGCCAACGGGATTCTCGCTGTCTGCCCTCACCGGCAAGCGCGAAGTGATGGAACTGGGCGGCCTGTTCCACAACCGCGAGCGCGTCTTCCTGCTGTCCACCACGCACGGCGCCGAAGGCCCTGAGCCTGGCCGCAGGCATCGAGACCATGCGCATCTACCGCGACGAGCCGGTCATCGAGCACCTGTACCGCGTGGGCGACCGCCTGCGCGCCGGCTTCCGGCAGGTCACCGCCGATCTGGGCGTGAGCGAATACCTGGGCATTGCCGGCCGCGGCTGCAACCTGCTCTATTCCACGCACGACCACGAGCACAAACCCTCGCAGCCGTTCCGCACCCTGTTCATGCAGGAGCTGATCCGCTGGGGCGTGCTGGCCCCCAGCTTCATCGTCAGCTACGCACACAGCGATGCCGACATCGACCACACTATCGAAGCCGTGGCCCGCGCGGCGAAGGTCTACAAAAAGGCCCTCGAAGCCGGCAGCACCGATGGTCTGCTGGTGGGTGCGCCCACCAAGGTGGTCTACCGCCGGTACAACTGATCCCCGCTGCGGTCCCTCCCTGCCGTGCCTGTTGTGCACCGGCGGGGCAGGGCGCCCCTGAGTTCAATCGGCAACGCCCGCCTGCATTGCTGCCCGGTGGGCGCAACTGTCTGGTGGGTGTTGCCGCCTGATGAACCCACTGTCGGAACGTGCCGTGTAGCGGGGGACAGTGGCTGTGCCATCCGGTGCAGCCGTGGAGGCGCTCAACTGCTGATCATGCAAAAGGGCCGGTTCCTGAAGGATACCGGCCCTTTTGCATGAAAGTATTCCGCCCGTCAGGGCGGACACATGGCTACCTTTACCAGCGCTTTCCAGGGGGCCTTGCCCGACGCCCACAGCTCTTCCAGCACGTGCTTGTCGCGCAGCGTGTCCATCGGCTGCCAGAAACCGGTGTGACGCCAGGCTTCCAGCTGGCCATCGGCCGACAGCGAGCGCATCGGCTCCTGCTCGAACACCGTGTCGTCACCCTCGATGCGGTCCAGTACCTTGCGGTCCAGTACGAAGTAGCCGCCGTTGATCCAGGCGCCATCGCCCTGCGGTTTTTCCATGAACGACTCGATGCGCGTCTGGTCGGCCGGCAGGCTGAAGGCACCGAAGCGGCCTGGGGGCTGCACGGCCGTCACCGTGGCCTCGCGACCGTGCTGTTTGTGGAAGGCAATGGCTGCCGTGATGTCCACGTCGCTCACGCCATCTCCGTAGGTGCACAGGAAGGTGTCGCCCTTGATGTACTTGGACGCACGCTTGATGCGGCCGCCCGTCATCGAATCCCGCCCCTGTCTCGACCAGCGTGACATTCCAGGGCTCCGACTCGTTGCGGTGGATCTGCATCCTCGTTGGTGCCCAGGTTGAAGGTCACATCGGCGTGCGAGATGGCGTACTCGTGGAAGTATCTGCTTGATCACGTGGCTCTTGTAGCCACAGCAGATCACGAAGTCGTTGATGCCATGCGAGGCATAGATCTCGCGATGTGCCACAGAATGGGCTGCCCGCCGATCTCGACCATCGGCTTGGGACGCACCGCGCTTTTTCTGCTGATGCGGGTGCCGAAGCCGCCCGCAAGAATGACCGCTTGCATGGTGAGAATGGTCCTCAGTGTCAAAATGCAGCGGGCATATTCGCGTGACGAACAGAAACCGTCAACCAAAAATGACACACGGACGATACGGCCTGCCGTCAGGTCCGGAGCAATATGCATTTGCTCACAACGCGACACGATATTTTGGTGTTGTATTTTTGCCGCATGCCTGCCTGGCGCGGGTAATCGTTCGGGGCCGGTACGCCGCTCGACGGATGGTGAAGCCCGTCTGGCGCCCAGGTCTGTTCGGTGCAGACGCCTCTGGGTGGCGGTGTCCGTCTGGTCCCGGTGTTCGTCTGGTTCCTGCGTCCGTGGTGTCCGGTCTGGTCCCGGCGTCTGTTCAGTTTCAGTGCCGGTTTCGGTGCAGGCGCCGCCGGCCGGCTTTCGATGCTTCAGACCAGCAGCGCCGTGGCAAAACTCGCGGGCGCTGAAGCCCCTGCAGGTCTTCCACCCTCGCCCACGCCAATGGAAGTACACCGGCAGCGGATTGTCGCGACGTGTAGGGCCAGTGCGGCAATCGCGCCGCCCTTCGCCGTGCCGTCCAGCTTTGGTCACGATCAGCCCGGTCAGCTGCACGGCTCGTCGAACGCCTGCACCTGTGCCAGCATGTTCCGCCGGTATTGCCGTCCAGCACCAGCAGCACTTCGTGCGGCGCGTCGTCCATGGCCTTGCCCATCACGCGGCGGATCTTCTTCAGCTCGTCCATCAGATGGCGCTGCGTGGGCAGCCGGCCGGCCGTATCCACCATCACCACATCGATGCCACGTGCCTGACCGGCCTTGATCGCGTCGAAGGCCACCGCCGCCGGATCGCCGCCCTCGTTGGCAATCACGTGCACCTGGTTGCGCTCGCCCCAGCGGGCCAGTTGCTCGCGCGCGGCCGCCCGGAACGTATCGCCTGCCGCCAGCAGCACCGATTGCTCGATCTGGTGCAGGTGCCGGGCCAGCTTGCCGATGGAGTGGTCTTGCCGGCGCCATTGACGCCGGCAATCATCGCGACCAGCGGACTGGCCCGGTCCACGTCGATGGGTTTTTCCAGCGGGGCCAGCAGGTCGGTGAGAATGTCGATCAGTGCCGTCTTCAGCGTGGCGGCGTCCTGGATGCGGTCGCGTTTGACCCGCTCGCGCAGCTGGCCGAGCAGCCATTCCGTCGTGCCAGCCCGTGTCGCTGGCCAGCAGCGCCGTTTCCAGATCTTCATACAGCGACTCGTCGATTTTGCTGCGACTGAAAATGCTGCCCAGCTGTGAACGGGTACGCGCCAGCCCACCGCGCAGCCGTTCGAACCAGCCGCCCGTGCCGGGCGGACGGCCTCAGGCAGTGCCTGGGTGGGCGGGACGATCTCGCTGTCGCCGTAGGCGGTGGGGCCGACGGCTGGTGTCTGGGCAGCCGGCGTCTGGGTAACTGCTGCCGGGATTGCTGGTGCCATCTGGGGCGGGCGCTGGCGCAGTCGGGCTGGCAGCCCTGTGTGGCTGCGGGTATGCTCTGCCGGGGTGTGCGCTTCTGCTGTGCGTTCGGCAGCGGTTTCGCGGGCCTCGCAGTTCGGCCGCTGCCTGCTGGGCTGCGGTTTCCGCAGCGCGGCGTTCTGCGTCGGCAGCCTCCCGCGCACGGAGCGCCTCGGCCGCAGCCCGTCGTGCCTGCGCTTCCTGGCAGCTACTGCTGCCGCTTCATCGGCGCTTGCTGCATGTCTGGCGTGGGCCGTTGCGTCGGCCTGCCGGTTTGCCTCGGCCTGCGCCGCCAGATCGCGCTCGACCTGCAGGGCAGCCTGCTCGACCATCGCGCGCCGGGCAGCCTCGTCGTCAGCAGGTGCTGCGATGCCGTTGCTGTCGTGGGAGATGGCTGCCGCCGGGGATGCAGCGCCCTGTTGCGGATTCGGTGGGCGCTGTGGATGTGGTCGCTGCGGCTTCGGCTGGGGACATGCCAGTCGGGGCAGGTGTCCCAGGCCCTGGGCTGCTGCCGCTTCGGTAGCGGGTGGCGGTGGCGGCGGCGGCGCAGCTGCGGCTGCCCGCTGTGCTGCCTCGTCGGCCTGCATGACCAGGGCCTGCTGCACCAGCGTGGCCGTGCTGTTGGCCACGGCCTGCCGGGCTTCGGCCAGCGCCGCTGCTCGGCCTCGGTGCGCTCGGCTGCGGCAGCAAACTCCGCTGCGGCTTCGGCGGCTTTCTGATCCTGATTCTGCGGCGGAAAAACCAAACATGTCGTGGGTTCCGAAAGGCATCGGTTCCCCGATTCTCAGAGCGTGTCATGGGCTTCATCTGCTCGTGCTGGCCTTTTCGGCCGTGCTGACAAGGCGTACTGCGCAGGCGAGGCTTGTCCCGCCGCGTGCTGACAGGTGACGTGCGCAGGTGACGTGCGCAGGTTCCGGAGAGCAGGTTCTGGGAGCAGGTTCCTGAGAGCAGGTCTGAGAGCAGGTTCCGAGAGCAGATACCGGCAGCGGGTTCTGGCAGTGAACCCGGAGCAGACCCCGGGAGCAGTCGGGGCCATGACGGCCATGACACACTTTAGAATCCGCATCATGACCTCCCGCATCCGCATCATCGGTGGCCAGTGGAAGCGCCGCCTGCTGCCCGTACCCGACGCCCCTGGCCTGCGGCCCACGCCCGACCGGGTCCGCGAGACCCTGTTCAACTGGCTGGGGCAGGATCTCAGCGGCTGGCGCTGCATCGATCTGTTTGCCGGGCAGCGGGGCCCTGGGCTTCGAGGCCGCTTCCCGGGGGCCGCCCGCGGACATGGTCGAACAGAACCCCGCCATCGCCCGCGGCCTGCAGGGCAGCATCCAGCAGCTGGGCGCGCAGGGCGTCATCCGGCTGCACCGGGCCGATGCCAGCCGCTGGCTGGCCCAGCAGCAATCCCCGGGCAGCTCTCCTGCCGCGGGTGCCGATCTCATCCTGCTGATCCCCCGTTTCGTGCCGGCTGGATGGAACGCATCCCTGCCCGCCGCACTGGCCCGTCTGGCTCCCCCAGGGCTTCATCTACGCCGAGGCCGACTTTCCGCTCACGCCCGAATGGCTGGGCCCGGCAGCAGTGCGGCCGTCTGGCCATCCCGCAGCCGCAAGGCTGGGCAGGTCCACTACCACCTGCTGCAGGACACGGGCGACGGCGGTGCATCCGTACGGGCGGTGGACGATCAGGTCGCGGACGCAGATCGGGTCGAGGGTTCGGATCAGGTCGAGGGTCCGGGCTAGCCGAGGTTCTGGACCGCCAAGGGGTTCGGATCAGGGTCGCGGACGCAGGCACGGGGCAAGGTGCAGTGAGGGTTTAGAGGAAGGTATGAGGCAGGCACGGGGAAGATATGGAGGCAGGCGCAGGGGAGGTATACACCGGGCTTTCCCAGGCGAGGACGGACTGCTCCTGACACGCTCTGGCCGCAAGACCCTGGAAGGCGGATAATGGCGGCCAGCCATTTTTTTCTCATCGGCACCCCACATGACCCTTTGTCGTCTATCCCGGCACCTTCGACCCGCTGACCCTGGCCACCAGGACGTGGTCCAGCGCGTTGCTGCCCATCACGAGGCCGTCATCGTTGCCGTGTCCGACAGCCGCAAGAGCACCCTGTTCACCCTGGCCGAACGGCTCGACATGGCCAAGGCCATCCTGACCGGCCTGGCCAACGTGCGCGTCATGCATTTCACCGGGCTGGTCACCGAACTTTGCCCGCCAGCAGGGGGCCGGACTCATCGTGCGCGGCCTGCGCGACGCCAGCGACTTCGACTACGAACGGCGCATGGCCAGCCTCAACCGCACACTGCTGCCGGCCATCGATACCCACTTCGTCATTCCGGACGACCGCTACCAGTCCATCACCGGCACGCTGGTGCGCGAAATTGCCCTGCTGGGCGGCGATGTCAGCCCCTTCGTCAGCTCCGTCGTGCTGGCTGCCCTGCAGCAGAAATACCGCGAGCGCCGCTCACCCGCAGCGCCTGCCCCCTGACACCCGACCGGAGACACCGAGTCCATAACACGATTTGAATCCCGGCCGAATCCGGAAAAACAGCGTCGCACCGAAACCAGCGCCATGCTGAACCCCGCGACGCATGCAGTACCCAGTACGACACCGGACCCTGTGCCCCATCCGGCACCCAACGCAAGCCAGAATCCAGCACCGAATCATCCAGCATCCCAAGGAGCGCCACTCCATGGCCCTGATCATTACCGACGAATGCATCAACTGCGACTGCTGTGAACCCGAGTGCCCCAACGAGGCCATCTCGCAGGGCCCTGACAACTACATCATCGACCCCAACCGCTGCACCGAATGCGTGGGACACTTCGATGAACCCCAGTGCGCGCAGATCTGCCCCGTGGAATGCATTCCCATCAACTTCGAGCTGAACGAATCCCGCGAACAGCTCATGGAAAAATTCCTGCGCCTGCAGGCCGAAAAACCCCTTCGGCTGCCTGAGTCAGCGGTTGATCAGCGTACTCTTGCCGAACAGGCTTTCCACCAGGTCCACCACCAGCTCGGCCGTCTGGTTGCGGATGTCCAGCGCCGGATTCACCTCCACCACATCCAGCGAGGCCATCCGCCCGTGTCGGCAATCATCTCCATGCACAGCTGCGCCTCGCGGTAGGCGCCGCCGCGCACGCGTGTGCCCGTACCCGGAGCGATTTCCGGGTCCAGAAAGTCCGCATCGAAACTCACGTGCAGGTGCGTGTCGTCATCCAGACCGTCCAGCACCCGGTGCATGGCCTCGCGCGATGCCCAGCCTCGTCGATGGCCCGCATGTCGAAGGCCTCGATGCCCATCTGGCGGATCATCCGCTTTCATGCTCATCCACCGAGCGGATGCCCACGTAACGCATGCTTTCGCTTTGATGGCCGGTGTCTCGCCCGACATGGAAATCAGCTCGTGCGGCCTGAAGCCCAGCAGGTTGGCTACCGGAATGCCGTGGATATTGCCACCGGGCGAGGTGTCCGGCGTATTGATCGTCGGAGTGGGCGTCCAGCCACAGCACCCGCAGCTTTTTGCCCTGCGCTCGCGCATGGCGCGCCACCGCGCTGATCGAACCGGCTGCCAGATGGTGGTCGCCCCCAGCATGATGGGCATGCGGCCTGCCTGAAACTGTGCCCACACGGCGTCGTGCACGGCCTGCGTCCAGAAAAATAGCCTCCGGCAGATTGCGCAGACCCGCCGCCTGCGGATCACGCGGGCCACGCGGATTGACTCGCCAGAAAGGTCGCCCGTGTCCAGCACGTCCAGCCCCAGGGCGGCCAGCGCCGGCCCCAGCTGGGCAACCTGCAGTGCATCCGGCCCCATGGCCGAGCCCAGGAGGCTTGCGCCTGCGTCGGAGGGGGCGCCGATGAGGGAGACTTTGAGGGTGGGGTGGGGAGGGGTCACGGGAATTCTCTGATCATGAGGATGGGCGCTGTAGCCGAAACCACAGCTGGTACGGTGCACCGGCGGTCTGGTGAAAATATCATGAATGTGAAGAGATGGGGGTACCGCCGGGCTCAGCCGTGTGCAGTCAGCGGGCTGCTGACTGGTGAAAATCAGGTGTCATTTGTGCAGACTGGGCTGATCATACGAACCCGGCATGAGTTGCTCAGGAGGTATGGTCATGGCGGATGGCGGTCGCGGAGGGTTTCGCACATTCTTCACAGGATCCCGACAGGGTGGGGCATCAGACCATGCTGGAGCACGCGACCAATGTGGCGGATCTGCCCGGGACAATGCCCGACACTTTGGCGCGGGGGCGAGATGGCCGCGGTGGCAGGCTACCGCATGACCTGGCGAGCACACCGATGACTCAGCAACGGCTCTTTGCGGCAAGAAAGTGGATCATGCTACCGGGCGCCATGGTGGCGCGCGACAGATATGGTCCGCTTGGCTGGCTGCTTGCCTATGGCATTGCTGGTCACCATGCGGGGCTGGCGAATGGGAGCATCTCAGGAAGACGCAGAACGTACACCACTTGGGCAGCGTTTGAAGGGGGAGGGGCTACCACCCCTGGATGGGGCATGGGAGCAGGAAATCATGCCCCTGCTTGCCAATGCACAGGCATTCGGCCTTTTTATCGAAAGCTGACGGTGGACCCGACGTGCCCAGCCTTCAGTCAGGCCTTCTGGTCCGGATGCTTTTCTCCGCGCTGCGGATGCCGACTACATCGATACCGAACGCTACTACGATCAGTTCGAGTTGCCGGAGGTTCGGAAGGCAGCCAGCCGCCAGCTCCCCATGCCAGGACTGGATGCTGCGCACACAGCCTCGATCGGTACCGGCAGTTTCGCGGTGATAGTGAAGTCAACCCGTTTCTGGGCGAGGATTCTGAGCACGCACGGCACAGGCTCCGCTTGCCCCGGGGTGTTTTCCCGAACGTCCCAACCGGGGGCGGCAAGACGCTGACCCTCTTTGGCCTTTGCGCTCGACCATGCCATTGCGCATGGCCAAAGACGGTGATCTTCGTCATCCCTTTCACAAGCATTGTCGAGCAGAATGCAGCGGTCTTTCGCCGGGCGATGGGACCGTATGGTGAGGAAGCGGTACTGGAACATCACAGCGCATTCATTCTTCCATCGCTGAAAGGGAGCTGATGCAGACAGGTTCCAGGCGCAGGAAAAAGCTTCGTCTGGCCATGGAGAACTGGGATGCTCCCATCATCGTGACGACAGCGGTCCAGTTTTCGAGAGTCTCTTTGCATCGAAGCCCGGCCAGTGCCGGAAGCTGCACAACATTGCCAACAGTGTAGTCATTCTGGATGAAGCACAGACGATTCTCAAGGTTCTGCGCCCTGCTGTTGCAGCCCTGAATGAACTGTCCAGAAACTACCGAAGCAGCATTGTGCTGTGTACGGCCACCCAGCCTGCCTCGAGGCACCGGAATTCAAGGGGATTCACAAATGTGCGTCCTCTGGGTGGCAGATGTGGAGGCGCTTGCCCGCCAGCTGGAGCGGGTCAGGGTGCGTCACATCGGCATGCTGGATGACGAGGAGATTGCCGCACAGATGCTGGAACGGGATCAGGTGTGTGCATCGTCAACAACCGTCGTCATGCCCGGGCCATTTATGAAAGCGCTCAGCCGTGCCGGAGGTGCCGTTCATCTGAGTACGCTGATGTGCCCGGCACCGGAGCCGCGTGCTGGAGGGTGTGCGGAGCGCCTCAAGGCAGGGGAACCGTGCTGGTGGTTTCCACCAGCCTCATCGAGGCCGGCGTCGATGTGTCATTTCCGCGGGTACTGCGCGCCGAAGCTGGCCTGGACCTCGATTGCCCAGGCTGCAGGGCGATGCAATCGCAACAAGGAGTGGAAGGTTGCCGACAGTGAGGTGAGGGTGTTCGCACAGGCAACCCCTGACTGGCAACCGCCAGTCGAGCTGCGCCAGTTTGCCCAGGCCGCACAGGAGATACTCAGGCACCATGGTGATGATCCGCTGGGTCCAGCGGCCATCAGGGCGTACTTCGAGCACCTTTACTGGGCAACAGGGCCGAAAACGCACTGATGGCCGCCATTCTGGCGCTGCTGGGTGGAAGCCGGCCGGAGTCGCTGCCCATGGAAAGTACGGGGACAGGCGCTTTCGCACGATCGAATCCGTCCAGAAAACGGTCATGATTCCGTGGGATGAGGATGCCGAGCAGGTGATCCGCGCCCTCGTCCTACGGTGGACCGGGTGGGAGGGACCGCCCGAAGGCTTCAGCCTTATACCGTTCAGATTCCTGAACGGGCGTTCAGGGAATTGCTCAAGTCAGGAGCCGTTCAGCTGGTGTCGCCAGAAAAGTTCGGAGACCAGTTCATGGTTCTGATGAACCCGGATCTGTACAGCGATGCCTGCGGATTGTCATGGGACGATCCGAACTTCATGGAAGCGGCAAGCACGGTGATCTGATGTGTCGTATTTGCGGCAGAAAGTCGTTTTCAATCTGGGGAGGCCAGAAAAACAGGCCGTTTTTGAGCCTTGGGCTTGACCGCAGATTCCCTGGAACCGACCGTCTGTCGGCAGATATGCGACGAGCACAGGAACAAATTGCAAAAACTGCCTCCCATTTCCATAATGGTTGCCAATCGAAATCAGACCTCTTGACCGAAAGGAAGGAGAACAGATGGGGTACGGTGTCCGTCTGCACATATGGGAGATCGAGCCTGCTTCACCCGGCCCTGAGATGAAGGGAGAGCGGGTCAGCTATGACGTGATCACGCCATCGGCTGCACGGGGAATCCTCGAGGGCCATTCACTGGAAGCCCGCCATCCGCTGGCAGGTGGACAGAATCCATGTCCTGAAGCCGATCCGCTTCGAAACCTTCCGGCGTAATGAAGTGGGCAGCAAGATTCCCTGTCAACAACGTCAGTGCTGCAAAAGAGGGGTCAGCAGAGGCTGGCATAACTACGTGGAAGAAGACCGCCAGCAGCGCGCATGACACTGTTGCGCGACGTTGCATACATCATCGAAGCGCACTTCGACATGACGGATCGTGCAGGCCCCGGGGACAATGAGGGCAAGCATCTGGACATCTTTCGTCGTCGCGCAAAGTGGCCAATGCTTCCATATGCCGCGTCTGGGGGTACGGAGTTTCCGGCCAGCTTCAGATTGCTGGGCGATGAAGAGCCTCTTGCCTGCATCCCTGCTTTCCGGGAACGATAGAAACCGATCTGGGCTGGATGCTGCATGACATAGACTTTCGGCATCACAGTACGCCGCGTTTCTTCCGCGCTGAAATGCGGATGGTGTGGTTCATGTTCCCGCATGGAACAGTGAGGAGGTCAAGTCAGCGATTCTTCAGGCCCCTGGCCAACTACTATGAACGGCTCTCCATGCGCGAGGACAGTGGTCTGGCTCCGCGCGGATTCAGTCCTGAACAGGTCAGTTATGAAATCGTTCTGGACACCGGCGGCCGCATTGTCCAGGCATCGGACATCCAGGATACATCAGGGAAGAAACCACGCCCCAGGGTTCTCATGGTTCCCAGGGGCCAAACGTACCGTAGGCGTCAAGTCCAATTTCTTCTGGGACAAGACCAGTTACGTACTTGGTGTCAGCAACACGCAGCAAGCGTTCGGACAAGGAACATCAGGCATTCAGGACCTTCATCTGGAGGCTCTTGCCGATGCGAGCGATGAAGGACTCGTTGCACTTCGCAAGTTCATCGAGAACTGGCAGCCCAGTACGTTTGATCAGGGTATGTTCACGGAGGAGATGAAGGACAAGAACTTTGGTCTTCCGTCTCGATGGTCGTCGGGAGCGCCTTCACTGAAAGTCCCGCGGCGAAGGCATTGGTAATGAAGCGTCTCGACGCGGAGCCATCTCAGGACGAGGGAGGGGTGGCAGCGAAGATGGTCAGATGATGATGTGCCTGGTCAGTGGAAAGATGGCCAGAAGCTCCCGTCTTCACCCTGAGTTTTGAAGGGGGTGGATGGCGCCCAGTCATCCGGGCATCGCTGGTCCTCGTTCAACCAGAACTCGTTCACGTCATATGGCAAGGGAGCAGGGAGACAACGCACCTGTTTCGGATGAAATGGCGTTCGCCCTATACCACAGCGCTCAATCATCTTCTGCGTCGCGATGCCCAAAACCGTCAACGACTGAAAGTGATACCACGGTGGTTTTCTGGGCTGAAGTGGATGGTGATGCAGAGAGTGCATCGGCATGTGAACTCAGTTTTGCAGGCCTTTCTGTCTCCCGGGCTGACGATGCATCAGAAAGTGACAAGGTACGTGCCATTCTGAGTCCATCCGCGCGGGCGCGCACCGAGTGAAGTAGACCCAGACTTGATCCTGCCGCGCGCATGTATGTGCTGGGTCTTGCACCGAATGCGTCGCGGCTTTCTGTACGGTTCTGGCTGACGGACACCTTGGTTCTCTGCTTCGAAATCTGGCACAGCATAGGGAAGACATGCGTGTCATGCCTGAGCGGGAAGGCACGTATTTCCGTCGCCGTGGGGTCTGGCTCACTACTGCATCCCCAATCGTGAGGGGGGCGATGCCCAAGATGGATGATGCCTTCAACAATCTGGTGGGCGAAATGCTGCGCGCCATCATGGGAGGTGGTGCATATCCCAGAAGTCTGCTGGCCAATGCCGTGATGCGCATGCGCTCGGACGGCATGATATCTGCAAACCGGGTGGCGATCTGCAAGGGCGTCATGGTCCGGGAGAAACGCTTGTTGAACCGTAATTCATCGGAGGATATTCCCGTGAGTCTAGACAGAAATTCGACAGAGCCAGGATACCTCCTGGGCAGACTGTTTGCAGTTCTCGAGGATGCGCAGGGGGCTGCAATGGGCGGATCGGTCAACTGCAACGATCCGATGATCGCTACTATGGCGCCGCATCGGCAACTCCCGCCAGCATCTTCCCTGTACTGTTGAGAAACAGCAGCAATCATCTTTCAAAGATCCGCAAGGACAGCAAGGGCAGGGCAGTCAACATCGAGAAGTCGATACAGGAAATCATGGACAAGATGCCTGATCACTTCCCGAAGAGTCTGAACATCGAAGGTCAGGGGACGCTTTGCCATCGGTTATTACCACCAGCACAGTGAACGTTTCAAAGGGCGGGCGGCATAATGCCCAAGGGCTACGAGATCGACGCAAGCCGGAATCATGAGTGAAGGAGAGCAGGAATGAGCATCGCCAACCGCTATGAGTTTGTTTATCTGTTTGATGTAACGAATGGCAATCCAAACGGGAGACCCCGATGCAGGAAACCTGCCCCTGGCTGGATCCGGAAACGAACCAGGGGCTGATCAGTGACGTATGCCTGAAAAGGAAAATCCGTAACTTCGTGCATCTGGCCAGAGAAGACGCGCCGGGCTACAACATCTACATGCAGGAAAAGGCAGTGCTGAACAACCAGCACCGGAAAGCATGGGATGCCCTGGAGTTCAAAACCGGAGAAAGGGGAGGACTTCAAAAAGCTCTAAAGGACGAGCAGAAGGCCCGTCAGCTGACTGGCTGGATGTGCAAAAACTTTATGATGTGCGCACCTTTGTGCAGTGATGACCACCGGGGTGAACGCCGGTCAGGTGCGCGGACCTGTGCAGGTGGCTTTTGCCAACTCCATAGAACCTGTTCTGCCACTGGAAATTTCCATTACACGCATGGCGGTTACCACCGAGAAGGAAGCCGAGGCACAGAGTGGTGACAATCGTACCATGGGACGAAAAACACATCATTCCATACGGTCTTTACCGTGCGCATGGTTTCGTCTCGGCAAAGCTGGCAGAGAAGACAGGCTTTGGTGAAGAGGATCTGCAGCTTTTGTGGGAGTCGCTGATCAACATGTTTGAACATGATCGATCGGCGTCGCGGGGAGAGATGGCTGCCCGGAAACCGATCGTGTTCAGGCACGACACGGCCTTGGGCAATGCGCCAGCCCATGTGCTGTTCGATGCCGTTCGGGTCAAGCGGCGGGATTCAAGTGACTCACGGCCACCGGCACGCAGTTTTGCCGATTACGAGGTGACGATTGGGCGGATCCTCCGGCGTAACAGTGAAGAGAAACTTTGATGTGACGGAGGCGGGTAATGACTGAGGACGACATGATTCCCATCTCCGCACTTCAGCATTACCTGTACTGTCCCAGGCAATGGGCACTCATTCATATCGAGCAGATGTGGACAGAGAGCGCAGATACGGCACAGGGGCGTCTGCTGCACAAGAAGGCGGATGCCCCGGGCATCGAGCAGCGTAACGGCGTCCGTGTGGAACGTGCCCTGAGACTGCACCATGATGATCTTGGCCTGATTGGTGTGGCAGATGTCGTGGAGTTTCATGCACAGGCTGATGGCGCGTCGGTCATTTTGCCGGTTGAGTACAAAAAGGGAAAACCCAAGAGAAACCGTGCAGATGAGGTTCAGCTGTGCGCACAGACGCTGTGTCTGGAGTTCATGACCGGATCTCAAATATCTGGAAGGAGCGCTGTTCTACGGCGAGGTCCGTCGTCGCCACATCGTGAACATGGATGGTGAACTTCGCCGGTTGACGCTGCGGCTCATCGAAGAAGTGCGGGAGACAATGCGTTCTGGACGAACCCCCGCAGCAGATTATGATTCAAAACGATGCGACAGGGTGTTCGCTGATCGATGACTGTCAGGTTCGTTGCCCGTCACGGAAAGTATCTGTGGCTGCTTGATCGACAAACAGCTGTAGTTGCAAGGTGCAGGGCCAACCCAAAGGAGACAACAGTGCGCCCCTACCTCAATACCATCTACGTCAGCAAGGAGGGAGCATGGCTGCGCAAGGATGGAGAGAACCTGGTCGTCAGTCTTGAAAGGGAAGTGCTTGCACGATTTCCCCTTCACATGATAGAGGGCATCGTTTGCATAGGCCGTGTGTCTCTCACTACCCCTCTGATGGGACATTGTGTCAGGGAGGGAAAGTGCATCACTCATCTGGACGAGAATGGGCGATTTCTGGCTCGAATAGAGGGGCCTGTTTCCGGAATGTACTGCTCAGGAGAGAGCAGTACCGACGCACGGACGATCCGCATCGTTGTGCCGGTATTGCGCGGAACCCTGCTGATCGGTAAGGTGAACAACCAGCGTGCCGTACTGGCCAGGGGCATTGAGGGATCATGGGGCATCCATGGAGGAGCGTAACCGGGGGCAGTTGAGCAGGCAGTGCTGTCTCTCAAAACGTATCATCGAGACGTATCAGGGTGTGTGCAGATCTTGACTTTCTGCGCGGCATGGAAGGGAGGCCGCTCAGCTTTATTTTGGTGTGTTCGATTGCCTGATTCGATCGGACAGCCCAGCGATGAGATTTACCGGTCGGTCCAGACGCCCTCCGCTTGATCGGGTGAACGCATTGCTTTCATTCCTGTATGTTCTGCTTACGCACGATTGCCGTAGCGCACTGGAAAACAATTGGTCTTGATCCTGCTGTTGGATTCCTTCATCGAGACCGACCGGGGCGGGCGAGCATGGCTCTTGATCTGATGGAGGAGTTTCGTCCTGTTCTGGCTGACAGACTGGTTCTGTCGTTGATCAACCGGAAACAGGTGGTCGAGAGCGACTTTCTGGTTGCAGACAATGGTGCTGTGCTGTTGAAGGATAACTGTCGAAAGACGGTTCTCACCGCGTGGCAGGAAAGAAAACGCGAAGAGCTTCAGCACGCTTTCATTGGCGAGAACGCCCGCTTGGACTGTTTCCCGTGCTTCAGGCGCAGCTGCTGGGCCAGGCATCTTCGAGGGGATCTGGATGGGTATCCCCATTTATCTGGAGGTAGGTTCATGCTGATTCTTGTCAGTTACGATGTAAGTACCGAAGGGGCAGCGGGAGCCCGACGCTTGAGACGGATATCGAAAGCGTGTCAGAATTACGGGCAGCGTGTGCAATACTCCGTGTTCGAGATCGAGGTAAGCACCGCCCAGTGGATACCGCTCAAGGATCAGTTGCAGGTTGATTGACCCTGCGGTTGACAGCCTCGCTTCTATTACCTGGGCCAGAACTGGCAACATAAGGTCGAGCATATCGGTGCAAAGCCGTCCGTCGACTTCCATGGTCCGCTGATCGTCTAGGGGCCATCTGGCCCATCCCGCATTCCGCCAGTCTGCCTCGTTTGCGGCGAACCCCAGTGCTCATGCTTTGCCTGATGGGTTCGCGCATGTCTAACCTATTGATTGATAAGGCATTTGTTCCGGGGCTCACTTTGAAGTCTGTCGCTGCTGACAGCAGGCATTGCGTCTCGCGCAACGGCGCTGGAACCGTTCGGCGAATCAATGAGTTATGATGCGACAGTCGCGCCCTTCGCGGGCGCGTGGATTGAAACCGACAGGTTGACTCCGTTACGCTTGATCTGTGCTGTCGCGCTTTTCGCGGGCGCGTGGATTGAAACTTTTGTTCTTGGAGGTGCTGCTGCGTCCAGGAGTGTCGCGCCCCTCGCGGGCGCGTGGATTGAAAACTCGCCCGGCTCAACGCCAGTAGTCGTGGCCGTCGCGCCCCCGCGGGCGCGTGGTTAAGCTCTGCTGGCTGCGTTCGTGCGAAAGTCGCGCTTTCGCGGGCGCGTGGATTGAAACAGGCGGAGGTACACGGCTTTGGTGTTCTTGGTCAGGTCGCGCCTTCGCGGGCGCGTGGATTGAAACTCATCTGGTCAAATGATAGTGGCTTGCATCCCAGGTCGCGCCTCTCGCGGGCGCGTGGATTGAAACGTCCGACGCTCCATCTCCACCAATTCGACCAGGCGTCGCGCCCCTCGCGGGCGCGTGGATTGAAAACCTGCAGCCCGGCAGCACCTGTACAGTCGGTCAAGTCGCGCCCTTCGCGGGCGCGTGGATTGAAATACGTCAGCCGCGCATCACAAGATCGTCGACGGCAGTCGCGCCCTTCGCGGGCGCGTGGATTGAAACATTGACGCGCTGAAGGTGTATAACCCGAACTGCGTCGCGCCTTCGCGGGCGCGTGGATTGAAAACCTGGGAACCCGGCAAACGCATGTCCGAAGCCGTGGTCGCGCCCCTCGCGGGCGCGTGGATTGAAACCCGATGTCCCCGTGCTCACAGATGTCCTCGATCGTGTCGCGCCCTTCGCGGGCGCGTGGATTGAAACATGTCCTCTGGGCTGGCTCTTGCCTGTCTTCCGGGCGTCGCGCCTTCGCGGGCGCGTGGATTGAAACACAAACAGTGTTGGACACCAGGTGGAAAAACGTTCGTCGCGCCCTTTCGCGGGCGCGTGGATTGAAACGCACAAGTGCAAGAACGCCAATGGATTGATCTTTGGGTCGCGCTTCGCGGGCGCGTGGATTGAAACTATTTTTCACGGCGCACGCGCGGCTTTTTACCTGGTCGCGCCCCTCGCGGGCGCGTGGATTGAAAACCGGCCCATGTCCGGCTTCAGGCCCTGAGGACCAGTCGCGCCTTCGCGGGCGCGTGGATTGAAAACGGTACGGGCCCCTGATGATCCGCATCCCGGGCCTGTCGCGCCTTCGCGGGCGCGTGGATTGAAACCGAACAGGCCGCAAACCGTTTTCGGGGTGATGGGGAGTCGCGCCCCTCGCGGGCGCGTGGATTGAAACCGAAATTCGCCACGCCGGACCCATCGCTATATCGTCGCGCCCTTCGCGGGCGCGTGGATTGAAACTCGTGATGAACCTGATTCGCGCGATGGCGGAACTGTCGCGCCTTCGCGGGCGCGTGGATTGAAACTTGGCGTCAGACACGGCGCCGATAACGCCAGCAATGTCGCGCCCCTCGCGGGCGCGTGGATTGAAACCGCGCGCGCATGTACCGCGCGTACGCGGCCTCTTGTCGCGCCCTTCGCGGGCGCGTGGATTGAAACCCGGGCTCGATGACGAACACGCCGCCGCGGATCTGTCGCGCCCTTTCGCGGGCGCGTGGATTGAAACGTGGGAATGCATCACAGAGCGTGGCGGAGTTGTCGCGTCAGGCTCTCCGCGGGCGCGTGGATTGAAAACTGCAGCAGGGATGCGGCCCGATGAGTATGTGCCGCGTCGCGTCCCGTGCGGGACGCGTGGATTGAAACGAAGGCTCGAAGGGTGCAGGTGTCGATCCGAACCTGTCGTGTCCCACGTGGGGGCGCGGATTGAGCTGGGTATGTTGGGCAGTATTCCCAAAACTTCAGGACGCATCCCGTGCGGAATTCGTGAATTGTCCAGGATCAGACTGCCCAAAGAGCCTCACTGCTTCGTGACTAACCCACAATCGTTTCCGGCGTCGGTGATATCCTTTTTCAGGATGCAGACATCAGTGTCTGTTGTTTCAAGCATTTACGCAATCCAGAACCCAAGAGGAGCTTCCATGAACCGGAACGACGTTACCGAAAAGATCATCTCCACCAAAGTGGCCAAGGGACTTACATGGTCCGAAATCGCGAAGCGGGTCGGGCAGAGTGAGGCGTGGACAACGGCGCTCTGCCTGGGGCAGATGACGGCAGGCCCGGAGCAAGCAAAGGTGCTGGGAGAAATTTTTGGACTGACCGCGGAGGAGCAGCAGTGGCTGCAGGTTCCACCCTCATCGCGGTTCTCTGCCTACCCAGGTGCCGACCGATCCGCTCATCTATCGGTGGTATGAGGTGGTCAATGTCTATGGCTCCACTATCAAGGAGCTGATTCACGAGAAGTTTGGCGACGGCATCATGAGTGCCATCGATTTCTCCATCGAGCTGGACCGTCAGCCGGATCCGAAAAGGGGACCGCGTCAATGTCGTGCTGTCAGGCAAGTTTCTGCCGTACAAGCCCTACTGAGGGGGTGCCGGTAAGGGGCAAATTTTCCTGTATGTGCTGTTGCGCTTCTTCATGGCTGAATTGCGTATTCCGATGATCGTGACCGACGATTCCGGCATCGTGGCTGCGTATTCCGGTCATCGTGACCGATGTCGAGTGGTCAGAGATACTGCCTGCCAGGCAAATTGTACGATTGCCTGATCCGGGGGCCTTCCAGCCCCCATTACCTCCGGGAGAGCGTCAGCTCTGGTTTGGCGGATGAAGGCGTTTTTCTTCGTTCGTGCAGCGCGCAGTGACTCCCCTTGAGCACGATCCGCTGCGCCTGTGGCAGCAGACGATCCAGCATCGCGTCGGCCACCGCCGGCTCATCGATCCAGGCATGCCAGTGATCGACGGGCAACTGGCTGGTGATCAGCGTGGCCCTGTTGCCGGCCCGGTCATCGATGATCTCCATCAGCGCTTCCCGGCAGGGGGCGTCCAGCGCCACCAGTCCCCAATCGTCCAGTATCAGGACCCGCGTCTTTGCCAGCTTGCCAAGCCACTTGGTGTAGGTGCCTGTGGCCCGTACAAGGCCCAGCTCCTCGCCCAGCCTGGGCAGACGCAGATACCGCGTACTGTGTCCCTGGCGACAGGGCATACTGTCCGAGAGCGCAGGCAAGCCACGTCTTGCCGCACCCCGTGGCCCCGCTCAGGATGATGGTGGCGCCGGACGCCGCCCAGTCACTCAGGGCAAGTGCCATCCAGCGGGCACGTTCCAGCCCCCGGCTGGCCCGTGCGTCGAAGTCTTCGATGTGGGCCTGGGCACAACGCGCCAGCGATTCACCTCTGACGAGGCGGTGTTCGAGAATGGCTTTGATCATCTGTGTGTCGAGTGATGGCGCAGGCATTGGCGGCTTCCAAAAGCCGCCAACGGTAGCGCAGGTTGAGAACAGCAGGACTGTCTCGACACACTCGAACACCATCGATCACGATCGCCGGAATCAGCGGTCACGATCATGGGAATACACAGACAGAACCATATGGATATCCATTCGGCCTAATCATCTGGCCGATTTACAGCGCTTAAGGATCGCGGAAAATGCTGCGCTGCTCCCAGCTTTTATCTTGCCTGAAGACGCAGTGGATTGGTCCGCAGTATCCGGACTATCTGTGTGTGGTCTGGCATGTTGAGGCTGGTTTCTCTTGATATGATGTCGCCTGTGGGCGAGAATGGTTATGTATACTGTCAAACGCTATCGCACTGGAGATGGTCGTGAGCCAGTAACCGAATGGCTCTCTGGCCTGAAGGACAGGGGTTGCACAGCGATCTCTGGATCTGAGGTTTTTCGTGGAACAAGGTCTCTTGGGCGATCACAAATCGTTGTCTGGTGGCTTGTGGGAGCTGCGTGTGCACTATGGTCCAGGTTACAGGGTGTACTTCACCAGGGAAGGGAACACCATCATTTTTGCTGTTGTGCGCTGGGGACAAATCTTCCCAGTCTCGTGATATAGAAATTGCCCGGCAGTATTTGCAGGATTGGAGGTCCAGATGAGTTCACATCCCAAAGATCGCCTCGAATGACGACGCGATGGTCGAACGTTTTTCAGCAGGATCCAGCTTACGCTGTTGAGCTTCTGAATGACATTCTCAGGGACGGAGAGGTGGGGGATTTGTTGATCATGTTGAGAATACTGGCCAAGGCCTTTGGCGGTGTGGCCCAGGTGGCTGAAGCAGCTGGCCTCAACGAAAACCACGATCTATCGCCTGCTGTCAGAGAACGGCAATCCCCACTTCCGCAGCATGAAGGCTATTTTTGGCCGCTATGGGGCTGCGCCCTCTGTGGTACCCTATCGATTTGGCTGAGGCTTCCATCCCAGAGGCAGTGAAGCCGGTGCTGGTGCCTGAGCGCGTCGTTGCACAATCGTTTCCGTCGTCAGTGCTACCCTTTTTCGGCGGACCGTCAGCCGGATCCGAAAGGGATCGCATCAATGTCGTGCTGTCAGGCAAGTTCCCGCCGTACAAGCCCCTACTGAGGGGGACGGGTAAGGGGCGTACCCTGTGGGGGGCAAACTGTCTCTGTAAGTGCCGCTGCGCTTTTTATGGCTGATGGCCGGGTGACCGTCCATGCCCCCTAACCCTCCGCCCGTCACCATCCCACCCCCCACACCAATTGTCACGACAATAAAGACAATCTCTCATTGCATAATCCGCATCGTTTCGGATTCTGGTGGCTTGATCCCGTGCCGGCCTGCGTCTGCCCTCGAGGGGGCAAGCGCTGCCCGAAGGGTCGCCCGCCACCGCAAGGAGTCTTCATGTCGTCCTCCACCAAACTTCCCGCCATCTTTCTGGGCCATGGCAGTTCTACTGAACGCCATCGAGCCGGACAACCGGTTCAATCAGGCGTTTCTGCAGGTGGCGCAGAGCGTCGAAAAGCCGCAGGCGGTACTGATGGTGTCGGCGCACTGGTATGGTCGCCGGCTGCAGGTCATGTCGGTGAGCACAATCCGCTCATCTCACGATTTCTACGGCTTTCCGCAGGCGCTGTTCGAGGCCACCCATCCGGCGCCCGGTTCGGCGGCGCTGGCGGCACGTGTGAGTGCGCTGCTGGTGCAGGAGCAGGTGGAGTCAGACCCCGCCCGCGGGCTGGACCATGGGGCCTGGGCGGTGCTGCGGCATTTTCTATCCGCAGGCGGATGTGCCGGTGGTGCAGCTCGCTGGACATCACCAAACCGGCCAGCTGGCACTGGGCGGTGGCCCAGAAAATTGCGGCCGCTGCGGGACGAGGGTGTACTCATCGCGGCAGCGGCAACATCATCCACAATCTGCGGCTGATGGACCGGTGGCACATGGACCGCAGTGTGGTCTACGACTGGGCCGTGGATTTCCGTGCGTGCATCAATCGGGCCATTCTGGCCAACGATCTTGACACGCTGCTGAACTTCACGGAGCTGGGTGAGGGCGCGTCTGGCACGTGCCGGTGCCGGCCGAGCATTTTTCGCCGCTGCTGTATGTGCTGGCGCAGCGCGAGGACGGCGAGCCGGTGGACATTTTCAATGATGAGATCATTGCCGGCTCGCTGTCGATGACATCGGTGAAGGTGGGCTGAAGAGGCACGGACGGAACTTCCGCGCAGCCGGCGCCGGGCGCTGCCGAAGCGTTTCCTGGTGCCGGCACGAGCCTTGTCTGAGGCTGGTTTTCGCGGCACCCGGGGTCAGGCCGTCTCAGGGCGTCTCGCCGCTTCCGGACTTTCCGCCTTCGTCCTGCTGCCAGGGGTTTTCGCCCTGCACCCGCTGGAAGGCACGGTAGAACTCCCTGCACGCTCTGGTTCTCCCGCACGGGAAGGCCGGTGGCGTTGTACAGGAATTCGGCGGCGTGAGCGCGGGTGGTGCGGTCGAAATTGCCGCTTTCCGGTACGGCATAACCGTACTGGCGCAGGGTACGCTGCATGTACAGCACGCGGTTGGTGATGGCGGAATTCTGCGTGCCGGATGTGCGGGCGCGGGCGTTCCGCCCTTGTTGCTGGCTGCACCGGGCGTGCCCGGGGTGCTGGATGCTCCCGGTGCTGCCGGTGTGCCCTGTCTGCCTGACGTACTGGATGTGTCCGGTGTGCCTGATCTGCCTGCCGTGCCGGATGCTTCCGGTGTGCCCGATCTGCCCGGCGTGCCAGCTGCGCCCGAGTGGTCGGGCCTTCCCGACGTGCCGGCACTATCCGAAGCGGCAGCAGACCCTGCCCGATGTACCGGGCGCTCCGGAGGTCGCTGACCCTCCTGGCGTGGCAGACGTGCCGGCTGCGTTGCGCGAATCCGATGGGCTGTACGATCCTCTGGCCGAACCCGAACCCGAACCCGAACCCGAATCCGAATCTGTGCCTGCGCCCGTACCTGTGCCTCTGCCCGTGCGGGAGGGTGTGGGGAGCCACGCGTCCGGAAATGTCGGCATTCTCCCGCCCCGGGGCCTGGGCTTCCCTGTTGGCACGGCTGGTGGACGGGCGTTCGCCGGCAGCCCTGCCTGCGCCGGTACGCGTCTCTGCGGCTTCTGAACCCGGCCTTGCCCCGTGCCGGCACCTGAGCCTGCACCTTTGGCCGGACTGCCATGGGCGGTGGTGTTGCTGGTACCGCTGCGGGACGTGGCATTGGCCCGGTCGCCGCCTGTTTCGCTGCCGGCCGTGCGGTTGCCCGCGCCGCTTCCGGTGCTGCCGCTCGCGCCTGCACCCGTGCCACCGTTGCGGCTGGTGGTGGCGGGGTTTGCTGCCGGAACCGCTGCTGGTCCCATTGCTGCTGGCCGGACCGGTGTTGCGGTTGCGGCCACCATTGGCGTTTCCGGTACCGTTGCCGGAATTGCGCTGGCGGTTGCTGTGCGTGACGGCGGGTTTGTTCGTGTCCGTGTCGGTGTCGGGGGTGCCGAAGAACATGCCGATCACCAGCAGGGATGATGATCACGATCAGGGCTGCCAGGGCCACCAGACGCACCAGGGTCAGGATGCCCCGGCCGGTCTGGGTGATGCCCGCCACAGGCGCCCGAAGGGCCGCCCCCACCGCCGTAGGACTGAGGGACGCTTCGGGGGTTGTAGGTCTGGGCCTGGCTGGCATGGCCGGCGGCGTACATGGGGACGCGCTGGCCGGCAGGTCGGGTGCGCCTGCCGTCCGTTTGGCGCCGGCAGGCGGTGGGGGCTGCGCCGGGTGGTGGCGTTGCCGGCACCGGCACCGGCGCTTCCCGGCCAGCACTGATGCTTCCCGGCTGGCGCTGCTGCCCGCCTGTGTGGGGTGCTGCCCGTGCGGGGCATGCTGCCCATGCTGGGGCCAGTGTGCCGGGCCGGTGGGGCGGATGGTTTGCTCGTAGGGCTTCTGCTGCAGGGCTTCGGCCAGTTCGGGCGGAATGGGGGCGGGGGCGGCCCTGGAAGAGCAGGGGTGCCGGACTGGACCTCCATCTGGCACCAGGGGCAGCTGTGCAGGTGGCCGGGGTAGAGGTGGTGCTTGTCTTCGGGGCAGACGTAGAGGCTGGCTTCGAAGGCTTCGAGGGCTTCCACCCATTGCTGGGCCGTGGGCGCTCCACGTCGCCCCGGGTGTTCAGGGCCTGGGCGAACAGGGCGGCCAGCACGGGCGAGAGTTCGACCAGGCTGGGCAGGCCGGGTGGGGGTGTGACCGGGACGCGACGGGCCGTGGTGGGGCGCTGCTGGCCCGTGTCTGTGCTGCCTGTACCGGTACCGCTGGCGTGGTGGGGGCTGCCGGGGCGTGTGCTGCTGCCTTCGCGTGACAGGCTGGCGTTGTGCGCATGCAGCCAGTCCCATGCGGTGGGATGGTTGGGATCCGGGATGGGGTGGGGGTAGTGCAGCTGCTCGATCCGCTTGCTGATGGGCGGCGGGTTCTGGACACTGCTGCTGTAGACGCCGTTGAAGGGGTGATGCCCCATCATCAGGGTCTGAAGATCAGGACGGCCAGGCCGAAGTTGTCGTGGTTGGGGGTGCGGGTGATGCCCTCCAGCGAGCGGCCCCTGCAGTTCGGGTGGGGTGTATTCGGGGGTGCCGACCAGGCAGGGGAACTCTGGGTGGCGGTGACGAACTGAAAGCTGTCGGCATCGACGAGGGCCACGGTGGCTCTGGTGGTCTACCAGCATGCCGCTGGCGTTCACGTCGCCGATGACGCAGCCGGTGAGGTGCACGGAGGCGACGGCCCGGGCGATGTTGGTGGCGGTGGGGCCAGAAAGCCGTAGTCGGCCGTGGGGAAGTGCTGTTTGCGGGCAGCGGGTGCGTAGACTTCGTGCAGGGGCAGGCGGTCGCGCACCGCCCGCATCAGAAAAGCTGGCAAAGAGGCCGTCGCTGCCCAGCATGACGGCCCAGGGAAGGCGGCCAGTTCGGATTGGGCGGCCAGGCCGGCCTGAACCATGGCGCGGATTTTGGCCTCCAGCCGGGGGCGGCGCGGATTCTTGTACAGCTTGACGGCGAGGTCGCCGGAGGGGCCGGCCAGAAAGACTTCACCTCGCCTCCGCCCCCCAGGCGCTTGCCCAGGGTGAAGGTATGACTGTCGTCGGTGCGCAGGGTGCGCGGGGGAGACTGGCCACTCATGGCAGCACGGCAATGATCAGCGTCTTGTCGTCGTCGGTGCGGCTGTTGACGGCGGCGCTGTTCAGGTAGGCGGCCAGCTGGGCAGACAGGGCTGCATGACGGCCATACCAGACGGCTTCAGGTGCGTACGACGGGGCCGGCGCGGCCGGTGTAGCGCTGCGGCGGCAGCAGGGACGGACGTGGCCCGTGTGGCGGGTGCGGCCACCGTGGCCGCCATGGATCTGGAGACCGGCGCAGCACCCTGGTGGGGCATGGCTGCTGGGGCCCCTTGCGCTGGTGCTGCTCCGGGGGCTGCATGGCGCCTGCGGCATGCGCTGCCTGGGTGGGCGGCATGGCTGCCGTGGCCGGACGTGCCTGCGCTGCCTGGGCTGCCTGCGTGGCGCCTGTGGCCGGGAGGGCCTGTGCCGTCATGGGTGTCATGTGGGCACCGGCGGATGGAGCCAGGAAGGGGCGTCCGGCATGTCCCTTTCCAGCAGCGGGGTGGCAACCCAGGCTGGCGGTGGGTGGGCTCAGTCTGGCGGCTGCCGGAGGACGTCCCTGTGCACGGGGGAAGCGGGGGCGGCCGAACGGTCTGCCGGGCACCCTGTGCGGGAGGGGCGCTGTGCACGCGGGTTCTGCGCACGGGGGTTGCGTGGTGTGGTGGGGCCCCTGTGCAGGGGGCCCTGAGCATAGGAACCCTGACCGTTGTGGCGCTGCATGTGGCGCCCTGCGGGTTTGGGCCTTGCGCGTAGGCCCGCTGCATGCCGGGGCGCTGCACGGGGAAGCTACCCGCCGGGGCGCTGTACGGGGCCTGTGGGCCGGGGCGCTGTGCCAGGGAGCCTGTGGGTTGTGGTGCTGGACGGAAGGGGCTTGCGGGCCGGGAGGCTGGGCTGAGGGGCCTTGTGGGGGCGGTGTGCTGGGCTGGGGAGGGGCCTTGCTGGGCGACGTGCTGCACGGGGGCGGCCGGTGCGCCTGCCCCGGGTACAGGGAGCTGCCTGCCCGGCGCCGGTGTTGCCCGCGGCTGTTGGGTGCTGCGGCCGTGGGCACCTCGTCGAGCAGCGGGGGTGGTCATGGCGCCGAAGAAGGGGGCGTGCGGGGTGCGGGTTTTCATGTCCAGCACCAGGCGCTCGATGCCGTCGGTGAAGACGGCCAGGGCGTCGAAGGGGGCGTCGAAGCGCCCGATGCGTGTCTGCTCCGGTGGGGTATCGGTGATGAAGCGGGTGGTGGCCGCAAATTCGCCATGCTCGGGCCAGGACAGCGTCTGCCAGGTCTGCGTCTGGGCGTGGTGGGCAACGATGCCGCCATCGCCGGTGTGGGCGACGAGGGTCTGTCTGCCGTTGCTGAGAGCCAACAGCAGGGTGCAGGCGAAGTCACGCGGCTGGAGTCCGCGCCGGGCGGCTGCCAGGGCAATGCGCTGGCGGGCGCGCTCGACCCAGACGTGCAGGGTGGCGTCGTCGGGCAGGCCGGGGGGTACGGCTGGCCGAAGTACCGGTGCACGGCCCTGGCTGAGGGTGCGACAGGTGCGACGGCCCCAGCCGGTTGTGGGTGGCGCTGCCGGCACCGTCGCAGGCGATGGCCAGCAGCCAGGGGGCGGTGTTGCCGTCGTCTGCGCCGGGGGCCTGCGTCGAGGCAGGATGCAGCGAGGATGCGGAGGCGCTGGGGACGCCCGCCGGGTAGATCATCCGGCAGGTGTGGGCGTCCTGGAGCGGCTGGCCGCTCTGGCTGTGTGAGGTACCGATGCAGGAGGCGGAGGCCCAGGACCAGTGCTTCATGGTGGCAGCGGGATGGCGGGGCGAGCGGCGCTCAGTCGATGGTGGCCCAGCCGTTCGGGCCGGTGGGGTTGGTCAGCGCCACGGCGTCGCCGGGGGTTGGAGCGCGACTGCGAGCTGAGGGAGCTGGACAGCCAGGCGAACAGCTCGCGGAAGGCCAGGCCCTTGAGGCGCAGCGGCTGGCGCTTGGCCAGGGTGCCCAGGGTGCTCATGTCGGCGTCTTCGACGCCCACGGCGTAGAACATGAATTCCTTGCCGGCCTCGCCGTGTTCGATGGCGGCACGGGCGTTGGCGATGTTGTCGGTGGGGGTGCCGTCGGTGATCATAAAGATCCACGGGCGGTAGTAGCTGATGCCGGCCTGGCGGTAGAGGTTCTTGCGATGGCGCAGCAGGTGGATGGCGGTTTGACGGCCTCGCCCATGGGGGTGAGGCCCTCGGCGTGGAGTTCGGGGGCGATGAAATGGGCTGCGCTGGTGAAGTCCTGGTAGACCTGCACGTCCCCGAAGGTGACGATGGCCACTTCCACCTGCCGGGCGCTGAGGCTGTCGGCCTTGAGGGACGCTTCGAAGCCCTTCAGGCCCTGGTTCAGCTCCTGGATGCGCCTGCCGCTCATGGAGGCCGAGACATCGAGCAGGAGCAGGCAGGGGCAGCGCGGTTCGGGGTTCTCGACAAATTCCGCCAGGGCAAAGGGATTGGCGTCCATGTTCATTGGTTTGCTCCGGATGAATGGGCGTAGCCCACATACGCGGGGATTCTAGCCGCTGATCGGATGCATGTGATGTTCATGTCGCGATATGGGGGTGCCCCGGAACGGAACAATTGCACACGCCGGGGGGCCATGGGCGCTGTCAGGAGCGCTGCGGCGCGCTGGACGGCCGGATCATGTTGCGAAGTATGGCGCCCGGTGCAGATCCGTACATTTACCGGCGCACGTGTTTACCGGCGCGTACATTTGTCGGGGCATGCCCTGTTGGGGCATGGCTTTGCACCGGGCGCACAGGATATCGCGGTGTCCGTAACGCTTCAGCCTTTCTGGTAGACCAGCATGGCCGCCGTCAGGTCTTCCAGCGCGCTGCCGACGGCCTTGAAGACGGTGATGGCCTGCTCGCTGGTACGGCTGGGCGCTGGCCGCGGCAGAGCTGTTCGAGGGTGGCGCGGATGTCGCTGGCGGCAAACCGGCCGGTGGCGAAGGCGTTGAGCAGGTCGCCGGACTTGAGGGGCGCCCTCGTCGGTGTCGACGTAGACCTCGGTGTCGAGGAAGCATTCGGGGGCGGCTTCGGTCATGCTGGGCTTGAAGCTGCCGATCGGGTCGAGGTGGGTGCCAGGCTGCAGCCAGTCACGCTGGATCAGCGGGGCCTCGGCCAGGGTGGCGCAGCTGATGAGGTCGGCCTGGCGGGTGGCGGCTTCGAGGGCATCCAGTCCGCCTCGAGCGGAGTGGCCGGAATGCCCTGCTTGCGCAGCGATTCGGCCAGTACGGCAGCGCGTACGGGGCGGGGGTTCCAGATGTCGACGTGTTCGATGTCGCGCACGGCACGCATGGCGCCGGGCACGAGGGCGGCGATGCGGCCGGCGCCCAGCACCAGCAGGCGCCTGGCGTCCTTTCTGGCCAGAAAATCGGCGCCCAGGGCGGCGGCACCGGCGGTGCGGCGGGCGGTGATGGCGTCACCGTCGATGAGGGCGAGCGGCACGCCGGTGGTGGCGCTGTAGAGCACGTAGGTGGCGTGCAGGCCGGGCAGGCCCTGGGCTCCGTTGGCGGGGAAGATGTTGATGGTCTTGATGCCGAAGAAGCCGGCTTCGTTCCAGGCCGGCATGATCAGGGTGGTGCCTGCACGCCCTGGCTTTCGATGGTGTGGGTGTGGCGCAGCGGGTACCGGAGGCGCCCTTGTCGAAGGCTTCGCGCAGGGCGGGGATGAGGGTGACGGAAGGCCAGTGCGCGGTTGCACTGGTCGGCGTCGAAACTGTTTCATCGGGACTCGTTTGGGGAAGGTGATGTGATTCGGAAGGGGGCGTACCGGTTCTGCCCGTGGTGTCCGCTGCGGTTCCTGTGGTGATTCACGCAGCGGACCCTGTTGCGGTCCCGGCGCTGGTGCAGGGGATGCGGGTGGTGCAGGACGCGGGACAGTGCGGGCCAGGGGCAGGTGGGTCAGAGAAAGCGCTGCACCGCGTACGGCGACGGGTCGGTGAAGGGCTGCTGGCCGGTCATCGTCTCGGCCAGCAGGCGGTCGCTGACGGGACCGAGGGTCAGGCCGTGGTGGGCGTGGCCCACGTTGAACCACAGGCCGCGATGGTGCGGCGCGGGGCCGATGAGGGGCGCATGTCCGGGGTGCAGGGGCGGCGGCCCATCCAGGGGACGGCTTCGACGGGCTCGCCCAGCGGCCAGAAGGCGCGGGCGATGCGGGTGTCCTGCTCGGCCTGGGCATAGTTGGGCGGAGCGTCGGGCAGGCCAGGTGCACGCCGGTGGTGAGGCGGATGCCGTCTTCCATGGTGGCCATGACGAACCCCGAGGCGCTGTCACAGACGGGGAAGGGCAGGGCGGGATGTTCTGCATCGATGCGGAAATGCAGGTGATAGCCGCGTTTGGGACGCAGTGGCAGGCGGTAGCCGAATTTTTTTCGGCCAGCGCCCGGTGTCGGCGACAAGCGCCAGCACCACGTCGCTGGCGTGCAGGCTGCGGCCGTCGGGCAGGGCAGCAGCCAGCCGGGGTCGGCCGGCTGCAGGCCATGGCGTCGGCACGCAGGATGTCGCCGCCGCCGGAACTGAAGAGGTGGGCATAGCCCTGCACCAGTTTGAAGGGTGACAGCACGGTCCAGGGATCCTGCCAGTGCACACCGCCGCTGATGCCGCCTTCGGGGCGCAGGGCGGGCAGGCGGGCCTGCAGGGCGTGCGTGTCCAGCACTTCCATGGCCAGGCCGTAGTGTCCGGACCGGGTGCGGGCCAGTGCGGCTTCGGTGGCGAAGGTCTGGGGGCCGCGGAAGATTTCGATCCAGCCGTCACTGCGCACGAGAGACTGCAGGCCGGCGGCGGTGATGAGGGGCTGGTGCTCGGCCACACATCGTTCGATGAGTGGGCGCATGTCTTCGGTGGCGCGGGCCAGTGGCGAGGGGGCCGATTCGTGCCAGTAGCGCTGCAGCCAGCGGGCGTACCAGGGCAGGGCACCCCACTGGAAGCGCAGGACGCTGTGGGTGTTGGTGGCCATGCGCAGCACCGTGCCGGGGTCGCGCGGCATGGCGTAGGGCACGAGGCTGGCGCGCTCGATGAGGCCGGCGTTGCCGAAGCTGGTGCCCCGCCCGGGTCTTCCTGGTCGACGAGGCAGACGCGGCGGCCCTGGGCCTGCAGCGCCAGTGCTGCACTGACCCCACGATGCCGGCGCCGAGGACGATGACATCGGCAGCAAGACGCTGGGAACTGGGCATGGCTGAACCTCCTCCGACGTGACACACGGGTATTTGTATCGTATATCCGTATCCTATCAGTACCGGGGGCGGGCGGCACGTCCGGCCCGGGCGCTGCTGCCTGTCCTGGTGTGGCTGCCCGTCCGGAAATGCTCGCCCGTCCGCAAACAGGTGCCTGCCCGGGCGCGGTCGCCGCCTGCCCGGGAACCGTCGTGGTTCGTTTCGGGTCTGTACGTCCCGGCTCAGCCGGGCCAGGGCGTCCAGTTCGGCTTTCTGGGCGTCGCTCAGGTAGCCCAGTCCCAGCAGGAAGGAGGTGTTGGTCCAGCCGAAGCCACCGGCCGGCACGTACTCGAACCGGGCACCGACGTTGCCGTATTCGGCATCGACCTTGTGCGACTGTTTTTCCACGTTGAATTTTTTTCGGTGATCAGGCCGTTGTATTCGACTCGCGGCGCGGACCAGCATGCGCAGCCAGGCAAAGGCGGCCTGCTGCGCCTGGGCGTCGTAGCCGTAGCGGCGCAGGCCCTCCCAGATCATGATCTGGTGCGGGGCCCAGCCGTAGGGGGCATCCCACTGGCGTTCGGGACCGGGCTGGTTGTGCTTGTCGATGGGGGCCGGTGGAGGCGATGCCACCGCTTTTTCAGCAGCTGGGGCAGCTGCGAGGCCACGGCCCGGCGGGCCTCTTCGGGGGTGGCGGCGCCGGCCCACAGCGGCATCAGGTTGCTGGCCGACACGAAGGGCTGCTGCCTCTGGGTGTCGATGTTCCAGTCGTACCAGGTGCCGTCGGTCTCGTTCCAGAGGAAGGTCTTCGCGAGCTGGCGGCGCTTCTCGGCCCTGGGCGCGCCAGTGGCCGGATGGGTAGCTGGCGCCGCGCCAGGTGAATTCGCCGGCCGTGTACAGATCGGTCAGGGCGGCGAGGTCGGTTTCGACGCGGTACAGGATGCTGTTGAGGTCGACGCAGGCCAGGCTGGCGCAGACACCGTCGAAGCGGGTGGTGGTGTCCAGACCACTTTCGCGCATGCTGCGGTCGTGCACGAACCAGGCATCGAGTTCGGCTCGACGATCTCGCCGCTGTCGTAGCGGCGCTTTCGAATTCGCGCACGTCCAGGCCGTGGCGGTCGGCGTATTTTTTCAGTTCGAAGTCGAAGTGGCCCGGTTCGGTTTCCTTTGGTCGCCCCTTGCCTTCACCGTAGTAGCGTGACAGGCCGGTGCCCGTGAGGTGGGTTTGCGGATTCATCCAGACGTTTTCGTATTCGTCGATGGCAATGCCCAGATGTTCGCGAATCCACGCCAGCGGAACACGGTCACCGTATGCATCCAGAAAGGCGCGCAGGTACGGGGGTGTAGAACGGCGGCTGCGAGCGGCTCAGGTAATAGCTGCGGTTGGCATTGAGCATGCGGCCGTAGTGCCCTGATCTGGTAGGCCATGTTTTCCAGCATGCCCCGGGCCAGTTCGTACTGGTCGTGGGCAATGAGGCCCAGACCGATGAAGTAGCTGTCCCAGCCGTACATTTCGTTGAAGCGGCCGCCGGGGACGACGTAGGGGACGGGCTGATGGGTGTCGGGGTCTATTTTTCAGGGCCAGCAGACCGGGCCTGTCCTCGATGCTTTCCAGATAGGCCGGGGGTGAGCGTGCGCGGCACGGTGAGCACGTCGATGTCTGGATGGGGCGCCGTGATGCGCTGGTAGAAGGCGAGGCTGTCGGGATCGTCCTCCGGCACGTACAGATACTGTTTTTTGCTGGTGCGCTTTTCGTCGGCCAGGGTGGCAAGCAGGCCGGCCTCGTCGATGCGGCGGGTGAGCGTTTTCCAGTAGTGGTGGCGGATCAGGTGATCGATGCGGGCCAGGGGCTTCTGGGTGATGAGGTCGCTGTCGAGGGTGCCGTCTTCCGACAGCCAGAGTTCCTGCAGCAGGTTGGCCAGCTGGTATGCGCTTTCACATCCAGCATCTGGCCATGGCGGTCCTTCACGACGAAGTGTTTCGGGCCGGTGTCCTCGATGGTGATGGTTCTGCTGCCGTCGGTGTCTTCCTGGGCGAGCAGGGCGCTCAGGGTGGCTTGCCTGTCGAGATGCAGTTTCATGGTGTTCGTTTTTGTTCTTTATTCGGCCACCGGGGCAACGGGGTGGGTGCGTTCGTAGGTGTTGATGCTGCGGTTGAGCAGCCACAGGGCGATGATCAGCAGGGTGATCGGGATGAGCATGAAATAGAAGGCCTTTGCGCCGCCCACGTGCTCGAACAGCATGCCGATGATCCGCGAGCCCAGCGTGCCGCCCAGGGCAGAGAAAATCACGATCATGCCGGTCATGGCGCTGTGCATGTGCTGCGGCAGCGCCGACAGCGTGGCCGACGAGATCAGCGGATAGACCGGCGAGATGAACAGGCCGATCAGCGGGAAGATGAAGCCGATGGCGGGCACGTCCAGCAGGCTGTGGATGGGGTCGGCATCGTAGCTGAGGGCCTGCGGCAGCACGAAGGCCACGATGCCCATCGATGCCAGCAGACAGACGGTGAGCAGCACCACCCATGACACGTGCTTGACCACCTGCCCGGCCACGAAGCGGCCCAGGGCCAGTGACAGGGCCAGGATGCTGGCCATCTGCACGCTCAGCTCACTGGACAGTGACAGCACCTTTTCGTTGAAGGTGGGCAGCCAGGTCATGATGCCCCTGTTCGACCATCACGAACAGGAAGGCGCTGAGCACGAAAAAGATCACCAGCGGCAGTGCAATCAGCCGCAGCATGCCGACGAAGTCTTCCTTCAGGCTGGCTTCTTCGTGCACGGGCACCCTGCACGCCTACCCGGGAAAAGAGCAGCAGCAGAAAGGCCAGACCCACCAGTGTGGCCAGCAGCAGGTAGACACGCAGCCAGGCATCCGGATCGTCGGCCTGGAAAAAGGCCGGAAACAGGAAGTAGGCCGAGGCAATGCCCACCATGAAGAAGCCCTCGATGGAACTCATGAAGCTGCTGTGCTCTTCCTTGGTTTTGGTGAAGAGCCCGATCATCGAGGTAGACCGAGACCTTGATGAGCGCAAACGACACGCCGATGGTGGCAAACAGCACCTTGGCCGAGTCGAAGCTGTTGCCGAAATACATGTACAGGCAGGCGCAGAACACCATGGCCAGCCCCAGCAGCATGCTGTTCTTGTAGCCGAATTTGGGCAGGAAGGACGCCACCAGGAAGGAGACGATGGCGATGGGGAGATCCTTGAAGGCTTCGAGAATGCTGGCCTGGGTTTCGGTCACGCCATAGTTGTTCAGCGACTCGCTTGATGACGATGCCTACGCTGTTGAGCAGGATGGCGAAGACGAAATAATTGATGTAGAGCGCCAGCTTGATACTACCGTGTTTTATGTGGGGCCATGGTTGTTTTTCTCCGCAGGGGCCGGGGCTGCGGGAAAAACGGCGCGCCTGGCGCGTGTCATGGACGCATTCGTCCCCGCGCTGATCCCGGCCGCGCACAGCTTGCGCCGGCCACGGAGGCAGGAGGCATTTTTCCCGGGCTGTGCCCGACAGTGAAATGACTCTACTACAGCTGTCCGGCGCCCTGCCGGGGAAAAACCCCGAAACAGTACCTGACTTTTGGGCTGTACGGTGTCTTGTCAGTACGCGAATCCGGAGCTTGTCGGAAAGGGGCGCAAGGATGAAGAAGTGATGACACGCCCCTGGGGCGTGCTCATGGACGACAGGTCCGGGACATGCGCCATTTGCCCCCATTTTTGCGGTGTCCAGACAGTTTTTCGGTTGCCGCGCGGATTCGCGTGGTTTCCGGACGGATTTACCCTGCCAGGCCGCCCAGCAGTACATACTTCATATCGACATAATCATCCATGCCGTATTTCGAGCCCCTCCCGGCCCAGGCCCGACTGCTTGATGCCGCCGAACGGGGCGGCTTCGTTGACAGGGCGCCGGAATTGATGGCCACCATGCCGTATTCCAGTGCCCTCGGCCATGCGGGATGCTGCGGCCCGGTCCCGGGTATAGACGTAGGCGGCCAGGCCGAATTCGGTGTCGTTGGCCCAGCGGATGACTTCTTCCTCGGTGCTGAAACGCAGTACCGGGGCCAGCGGGCCGAAGGTCTCTTCCCCTGGCCACACGCGCGGTCTGCGGACGTGGCTGACCAGCGTGGGTTCGAAGAACAGGCCGCCCAGCGCATGCGGTCTGCCGCCGGTGACCAGCCGGCCGCCCCGGAGCCACGGCGTCGTCGATGTGTTCACGCACCCTGGTCACGGCGCTGTCGTCGATCAGCGGACCGATGAGACGCCCCTCGTCGAGGCCGTTGCCGACCCGGAGCTGCTGCACGGCGTCGGCCAGTTTTTCGACGAAGCGGTCGTGCAGGCCGGCCTGCACGTAGATGCGGGTTGGCGCAGACGCGGTCTGGCCGGCGTTGCGGAACTTGGCCGCGAGGGCGCCGCTGACGGTCGCGTCGAGATCGGCATCGTCGAACACGATGAAGGGGGCGTTGCCGCCCAGTTCCATCGACACCTTTTTGACGGTGGGGGCGCACTGCGCCAGCAGCAGGCGGCCGGTTTCGGTGGAGCCGGTGAAGGAAAAATTTCTTCACGGTGTCGCTGGCGGTCCGTTCGGCGCCGATGATGCGGGAACTGCCGGTGATCACGTTGAACACGCCCGGTGGCACACCGGCACGCTGTGCCAGTTCGCCCAGGGCCAGCGCCGACAGCGGGTGGCTGAGGCAGGGCGCACGACGAAGGTGCAGCTGGCGGCCAGGGCCGGTGCGGCCTTGCGGGTGATCATGGCGCAGGGGAAATTCCACGGCGTGATGGCGGCACAGACGCCGACGGGCTGACGCAGCACCAGGATGCGCTGGCCGGGGGCATTGCCGGGGATGATGTCGCCGTAGAGGCGCAGCGCTTCCTCGGCATACCACGCAAGGTAGCTGGCGCCATAGGGCGATCTCGCCCCGGGCCTCGGCCAGGGGCTTCGCCCTGTTCGGTGCTGAGGATGATGGCCAGGTCGTCGGTGTGTTCGGTCATCAGCCCGAACCAGCGGCGCAGGATGTCGGCGCGCTGCCGGGCAGTGCGTCCGGCCCAGTCCGCACGGGCGGCTTCGGCCGCGGCAATGGCCCGGCGGGTTTCATCGGCGCCCATGTCGGGTACGTGCGCAACCGTTTCACCGGTGGCTGGGTTGGTGACGGCCAGTGTCCGGCCGCTGTCGGCCGTCTCGCCACTGGCCGCCGATGAGGCAGCGGGTCTGCAGCAGGCTGGCATCCTTCAGGTTCATGGGGGCTCCCTTTGGTCATCGTGCGCGTGTGCCGGCGCCCCAGGCAGGACGCGGAGCACGCCCTGCAGGGGCTGGCTGGCCATAGCTCCGGTTGTCCGGGGCATGAACATGGTAACGGGGCAGTCTGCCGGGCCGCTGGTGGGGGCGCGGCTGGCCTGTGGTCGACCGGCGCCCCTCAGTCCCTCGCCCGTGAGCTTGCGCAGCAGCCGCTGCTGGGCGTCGTGCTCGGGCGAGAGCAGCTCGCCGCCCAGCCGGTAGTTGCCTGCGCTGTCCATGTGCCAGGCGGCGGTATCGGGCTGCAGGTAATTGAGCAGTCCTTCTTCCAGCACGCGGCGCTTGAGGGTGCTGTCGCGCAGCGGAAAGCGCTACTTCCACGCGGCGGAAGAAGTTGCGCTCCATCCAGTCGGCCGAGGCCAGCCAGAGCGGTTCCTGCCATCGCCCCAGAAGTAGTAGATGCGGCTGTGCTCCAGAAAGCGTCCGACCACGGAGCTGACGCGGATGTTTTCCGACAGGCCCTGGAATGCCGGGGCGCAGCGCACAGACGCCGCGCACGATCAGGTCGATCTGCACGCCGGCGCAGCTGGCCTCGTAGAGTGCCTCGATGATGCGTTCTTCCAGCAGGGCGTTCATCTTGGCGATGATGCGGGCCTTGCGTCCGGCCTGGGCTGCTTCGGTTTCGCGCTGGATGGCCTGCAGGATGGTGCCGTGCAGCCGGAACGGCGCCTGCAGCAGTGCCTTTCAGGCCACCGGCCGTGCCCAGGCCGGTCAGGCGCCGGAACACCTCGTGCACGTCGCTGCAGATTTCCTCGTTGGCGGTGAATAGGCCAAAAATCTTCATACAGCCGGGCGGTGCGCGGGTGGTAGTTGCCGGTGCCCAGATGGGCGTAGCGGCGCAGGCCCTCCGGCTCGCGGCGCAGCACCAGCGCCAGCTTGGCATGGGTCTTGTGGCCGACCACGCCGTACACCACGTGCACGCCCACCTCTTCGAGCTTGGCGCCCAGTTGATGTTGGTTTCTCGTCGAAGCGGGCCATCAGCTCCAGGACGACGGTGACCTCCTTGCCGGCACGGGCCGCCTCCATCAGCGATTCCATCAGCACCGAATCGGCGCCGGTGCGGTAGATGGTCTGCTTGATGGACACCACCTGCGGATCGCGCGCCGCGCTGCGCAGGAAGTCCATCACCGGATGAAAGGATTCGTAGGGGTGGTGCAGCAGCACGTCACCGGCGGCAATGACGCTGAAGAGATCCTTTTTCTGCAGGCTGGCGGGCTGGCTGGGCGTGAATGGCGGAAACAGCAGGTCAGGCCGCTCGACCAGCTCGATGACCTTCGTGTAGCGGCCCAGGTTGACGGAACCATCGACGAAATAGCAGTCGTCTTCGTCCAGGTCGAATTCCTTGCGCAGCCGCTCGGACACCTCGGACCCGGTGTCGGCCGTCATTTCCAGCCGCACGCCATGGCCCCAGGGACGCTGGCCCAGCTCGTCGCTCAGGGCACTGCGCAGGTTGGTCATTTCTTCCTCGTCCACGAACAGGTCGCTGTTGCGGGTGAGGCGGAACGAGCACTGGCTCTGACGGTCAGCCCCGGGAACAGCTCGTTCATGAAGCCCTTGATGACCGACGACAGCAGCAGGATGCCGTGGCACACCGGTCACCTCCGGCGGCACCCGGAAGGCCTGCGGCAGCACGCGCGGCGCCTGCACGATGGCCAGACCCGGACGGCGGCCAAAGGCATCGCGCCCGTCCAGTTCGACGGCAAAGTTGAGCGTCTTGCTGGAAATGCGCGGGAAAGGGTGGGCCGGGTCCAGTGCGATGGGCGTGAGCAGCGGCTCGATCTCGCGCATGAACACCTCGTGGGCCCAGGCACGCAGCGGTTCGGTCCAGTCGGCGGGGAAGAAGATCTGCACGCCCTCTTCGCGCAGCGCGGGCAGGAGGTCGTGCTTGAGCACGCGGTACTGGCGCTCGACCAGCCTCGGGCGCTGGCGGCCAGGTTGCCGATGCTGTGGCGGGCACCGGCGGCCAGCGGGCTGTTGCTGCTGGCGATTTCCTTCAGCTCGGCCACGCGGATCTCGAACAGCCTCGTCCAGATTGCTGGCGACGATGGTGATGTAGCGCAGCCGCTCCAGCAGCGGGACGCCTCCGATTCGGCCAGGGTCAGCACGCGGCGGTTGAAGGCGATGATGCCCTGCTCGCGGTCCAGCGGCGGGGGCAGGGCGGGGGTGGTGGTGTCGTTCACGCTCGGGATCCTCGGTTGCTGCCAGTTTAGCGCCTGCGGGCGCCGGGGGCAAGTGGTCCCGGTACCACGCGCCAGCGGCCGTGCCTGAAGCCATTGAGGACTCTGCGGCCTGTCCTGTCCTGCACGCCCGGGGCCAGCGCGGGGACGAACGAGTCCATGACACGCTCTTCAGGTATCGGGTGAGGAACCCGTTGCCCCTGGTCGTGTCCTTTGGGCGGGCATGTGGGCGAATGGTGGCTTTTTGTAGCAGAATGCGGTTCGACGCATTTCAGAGATGAATCGATGAGCGCTTCACTGCCGAGGCGGCCCCTGGCAGCCGTGGATCTGGGGTCCAACAGCTTCCGCCTGCTGCTGGCCGAGATCGACCAGTCGTCTGCGGGCCCCCAGTTGCGCATTCTGGACCAGATCAAGGGAGTCGGTCCGGCTGGGTGCCGGGCTGGACAAACACTTCGACCTGTCCGACGAGGCCCTGCCAGCGGGCGCTGCAGGCCCCTGGGCCGCTTTGCCGAGCGGCTGGAAGGGCTGAGCTGGAGGGGTTCCGGCCGTGGCCACCAACACCTTCCGGGTGGCGCACAACATCGGTCCTCTTCCTGAAGGAAGCCAGTGCGGTGCTGGGGCACCCCATCGAGGTGGTGGCCGGGCGCGAGGAGGCCCGTCTCATCTATCTGGGCGCGGCGCATGGCCTGCCGCTCGATCACCAGCTGCGGCTGGTCATCGACATCGGCGGCGGCTCCACCGAGTGCATCATCGGCATCGACGACCAGCCCAAACGGCGTGAATCGCTGCAGATCGGCTGCGTGTCGCTCACCCAGCAGTTCTTCAGCAGCGGCAAGATCTCCCGCGCCATCCTGCGCAAGGCCCGGCTGCACTGCGGCGAGCGGCTGGCCGAGCACGTGCATGCCTTCAGGCGGCTGGGTTGGCAGTATGTGGTGGGCACCTCCGGCACGGCCAAGGCGCTGCTGGCGCTGGTCAACGCCAACCCTCGGCCATACGGCCATCACCCGCGAGGGGCTGGAGCAGCTGGAACAGCTCTGTCTGAGCGCCGGGCATGTGGATGCGCTGGCCGACCTGCCTGGCTGCGGGCCGACCGGGCAGCCGGTCATCGTGGGCGGGCTGGCCGCCATGCAGGCGGTGTCTCGACGAGTTCGGCATCGAGGCCATGGGCTACTGCGATTCGGCCCTGCGCGAGGGCATCCTGTACGACCTGCTGGGGCGCGAGTCGGGCTCCGACCAGCGCGAGATCACCATCAGCCATCTGGTCGAACGCTACCGGATGGACGATTCACATGGCCGGCAGGTGGCCGAGGTGGCCTGTGCGCTGCTGGCCGAGCTGAAGGCTCGCGCACGCAGGTCAATGTGCAGCTGGCCACCGAGGTGTCGGAAACCGGCAAATCGGACGAGAAGGCCGCCGTGGCCGCCATCCGGGCCGGCACGGCCGCCGATGACACCGGCGCCTCGCAGGCCGGGGCTGGCGATGCCACCGGGCTGGCGGCGGCGGCCGATGCCGCGGCCAGTGGGGGGTTGGTCGACATGGGCGGCCGGCCGCTGCCCTGTGATGCCGAGAGCCTGATCTGGGCGGCCCGCATCCGCGAGATCGGTTCGTTCATCGCGCACGACAACGCGCATCGCCACGGCGCCTACATTCTGGCCAACGCCGATCTGCCCGGGTTCTCGGCCATGGAGCAGCAGGAGCTGTCCATGCTGGTGCTGGGCCAGAGCGGCAAGCTCAAGAAGGTGCTGGCCATGGAGCCGACCATGGCCCAGTGGCAGATGGTGCTGTGTCTGCGGCTGGCGGTCATTCTGCAGCGCCGGCGTGATGGCCGGCAGACGCCCATCACCATCCGGGCGCTGCCGGGCGGGCCGGAGGCCGGCTGGGTGATTTCGCTGCCTGCCGAATGGGCCGAGCAGCACCCGCTGACCGACCAGTCGCTGCGCGATGAGATCGAGGAATGGGGCCGCGTGGGCGTGTTCCGGGATGTGAGCTATGTGCTGGTGGGGGGCGTGCCTGCCAGTGATGAGGGGTGAGGGAATGACTGACGATATGAAAACCCCGCAGGGCGGGATGGATGCGCGCTATCTGAAGGAGCTGGAGGAATTTCTGGAGGCCGAGGCCGAGATGGCCCGTCAGGGCGTGGACCTGCTGGCCGATCCGAATACCGCTCGCTGCGCGAGATGTACATCGATGGCGACATCGACCGGCAGGAATTCGTGGCTCGCGTGGAGGCGCTGGCCGAGTCGCGCCCTGAGGATGAGGGGTGAGCTTTACGGCGCTGGATGAGGCGGAGGCGGCGCTGGCGGGGGATGAGGATGAGTTGGGCGATGATGACGAGCCGTTCGGTGTAGATAATGATGTCTGAAGGAGTCCTTTCATGCAGATAAACCGCTTGATTCTGAAGAATTGGCGCAATTTCAAGGCTTTTGATGCTCGATTTCAGGATGTGAGCTATCTGCTGGGGCCGAATGCATCGGGGAAGTCGAACTTGCTGGATGTATTCAGGTTTCTGCGCGATATCAGCAAACCAAAGGGGGGCGGGCTGCAGAGTGCGGTGGATGACAGGGGTGGTATCGTAAAAGTCAGGTGCCTGCATGCACGTAACGATACTGAGGTGTTGATTGATGTTTACCTTTCCGATGATGGCGATGAAGGGGGTCATGGAGATACGTCCTTGGTTTCAAGCCAGAGGGAAGGGGGCTCAGCGGATTCTTGTTTCGAGGGAACAGGTCTGGGAGGGTGAGCAGAGGATAATCAATCGCCCCGACGATGACGATGTCAGGGATCGTGCCCTTTTGACTCAAAACCAGGCTCGAGCAGATCGCGGCCAATGCACGGTTCAGGAAGCTGGCGGAATTTTTGGAAATATCACTTATCTTCATCTGGTCCCCAGTTGTTAAAAATTTTCGGAGCAGATTGGAGGAAATCGACTCGAAAAACGATCCTTTTGGCCAGGGGTTTCTGGATCGTATCGCAAGAACTCCAGAAAAACGCGTGATGCTCGCCTTCGGAAAAATCGGCGAGGCGCTGTCCCTGGCGGTTCCACATTTCGAGGACTTGCGTTTCGTGAGGGACGAGGTTGGGCGTCCTCACCTTGAGGCAATGTATCAGCATCACAGGGCCGAAGGCCGGGTGGCAGACGGAGGAGCAGTTTTCCGACGGCACGTTGCGCCTGATAGGTATTTTTGTGGTCATTGCTTGAAGGAAGTTCCATGCTGTTGATGGAGGAGCCCGAGATTTCTCTGAATAATGAGGTGGTCAGGCAGATTCCTGTGATCATTGATCGCTTGCAGCGGGGTCGAAAGCGAAAACGTCAGGTTGTGATCAGCACTCATAGCGAGGCGATGCTGGACAACAAGGGTATTGATGGACGTGGGGTGATTCTTCTGGTTCCCGCAAGCGAGGGGGTCAGGAGCCAGGGGCTGACGGATGACGAGCTTCAGATGCTTGTGGATGGGCTTTCTGTCGCAGAAACAATTCTTCCGATGACGCGGCCGGGGCGTGTGGAGCAATTGGGATTGTGGAAGTGAGGGGTATTGTGCTGGCAACCGAGGATGAACTCAGTGAGGGCCATTGGTTGCCGCCTGATCGAGGATAGTCACTTTGCCGGCGCTTCTTTGCGAAAAATTGAGGCGTGACGGTGCCGGGTACTTGTACAGTGGTATGGATAAATGGCGACAGGTGGCTGCCCGGCAGCCGGTTTTTGATTATTACCGATCTCGATGATCGCCATTGTCCTTGGCTCTTTTGAATGATTGGCGCGGTGTACGTGGTGCCCTTCCTGATAACCCTGCTGCTCCGTGTTGCGGTTCGCGAGATAGAATCCTGGGTTATGGCGGATCGCTGAAGGCATGCGGAGTCTCATTGGCAATAAGGGAAAGCTTCTCCGACCCCGACTCGCTTCCGGATCCCAAGAGCCATCTGCTCAAGTTGGCAGAATATGCTCCCCGCGCCATCAGGGTTGACCTCGTGATCAAGAAGGGAGCCAAGGCAAGCCAGGGCTTGGGATACAACACGCGCCTGACGGAGTGGGTGAGGACAGTGTGGTCACCCGAACGGGCTGCAGAGCGCTCTCCCAGTCTGGCACGCGCGCGCGAGCACTGGCCCAATTGGGGAAGTGACGGCATCGGCAGTGCCGGCCGCCCTGTTGATGACCTGCGCGTTCATCGGGTATAACAGGCATTCACCATAAGGGACGGTCTGACACCGGCGTGGTCGGCTGGGGAGGAGGCGATCTTGAAGCAGGAGATTCCAAAGAAATCTGTCGGTGTGGCTGCGCAATCCTGCCGCGCCAGTGTCCTCGGCGTCTTCGCCGGCGGCCTGACCGTCATCGGCGAGACTGGACACCTGACGGGCATGTGCAAGCGCCGGCAGGTGGGAGCGGTTGCGGTGGGAATCGAGGGGCTGGCTGGTGACCAGATTGCCGATCTGCGTTTTCATGGCGGCCCCGACAAGGCGGTGCACCTCTATGCCGTCGAGCATTATGCGCAGTTGTGCGAGACCTTTCCGGCACCGGATGAGGCGTTTGGCTGTGGCAGTTTTGGCGAGAACCTGTCGCTGCAGGGGCTGCCGGATGACGAGGTCTGCATTGGCGATGTGTACACAGTCGGCTCGGTGGTGCTGCAGCTGAGCCAGCCGCGCAGCCCATGCTGGAAGCTCAATGCCCGCTTCGGGGTGCCGACGCTGTCGCGCTACATTCAGGACGAACGCATGACGGGCTGGTATGCGCGGGTGATGGAACCGGGGGTGGTGGCCGAAGGGGATGTGCTGGCGCTGGCCGAGCGGCAGTCAGATGCCTGTACGGTGGCGGGAATTCTGGGATCGGGTGCTTGGCCGTGAGCCGGATGTCGATGCGTTGCAGGCGCTGGCCGAGTCGGCAGGGCTGGCCGTTGACTGGCGCCGGCGGTTGATGCAGCGGGTGCAGTGGTTGCGGGAGCACGCCAGTTGCCCGTGAAGGGAGCCTCCGGGATGGCCTCATCTGGGTGATAGTCTGCGAGGAAATCCTGGCTTTACCGGGTCCGGGCTGCTGGCAGTCGGCTGTCATGATACGCTCCGGTCAGGGCGGGGTTTGGTGGGAAGGACCAGCAGCCAGATAACAGAATAACCAGCAGCCAGATAACAGAATGACCAGGAGACACCATGAACACACTGCTCAGCGGTCTGCCCATTCTTGCGGTGGTGGTTTCGCTGCTGGCGGGCATCAGTGCCCTGCGTGCGGCCTGGCTGGGGCTGGCAGCGACCCTGCTGGCGGTCGTGCTGGCGTTTCCCGTGGCGCCGTCTTCCATCTGGCCGGCCGTGGTGCGCTGGACGCCCATCGTGCTGGAGGTGCTGCTGATCATCGGTGGCGGCCTGTGGATGTCACAGGTGTTGCAGCACTCGGGCGCGCAGGCGGATCTGGCACGCTGGATCCGTGATCGTGCCGGGCCGGGCATCGGCACGGTGCTGCTGATCGTGCACGGCATCACGCCGTTTGCCGAATCGATGACGGGCTTCGGGATCGGCATCACCATCGGCATTCCGCTTCTCGCCCATGCGGGCCTGCCGCCCGCAAGGTCGCCCCTGATCGGGCTTCTGGGACTTTCCACCGTGCCCTGGGGGTCCATGGGGCCCGGAACCCTGATCGGGGCCAACATGGCCGGGCTCTTTTTACGATCTGGGCATGGGGTCGGCCCATTACAGCGTGCTGCCCTTCGTGGTGACCGGTGTGGTGGCTGCCTGGCTGGCAGCGGCATCGCATGAACGCATCCGCGCTTGGCTGCTCGGGCACGGCATCCGGGCTTCTGCTTTGGGTAGTCATCTATCTGTCCAACTGGCTGTTCGGCACGGCCCGGCGGGGGCGCTGGGGACTTCGCTCGTCACCGTGCTCTATCTGGGGTTCGGGGGGCGAGGCCGGGGCGAGCTTTCTTCGTCCGCACGACGCTGTCTGATCACCCTATGCCCCTGCTGCTGGGCGGGAGTGCTGGCTGCCACCCTGTGCATCGAGGCGCTCGGCCTGCCGCCTGCGTGGCGCTAGTGTGGCCTCGCCGGCCTTGTGGCTGTTCGTGGCAACCATCTGGTTCACGGGCGGCCGGCTGGACGCCCAGCCCCGGCTGAACGCCTGGCATTCATGGCAGCGGGTGGCGCCGGTCACCGGGCTGTTCATCCTGGTGGGGATTGTGATGGCCGTTTCCGGCATGGCTGCCTGGCTGGCGCATGCCCCTGGCTGAAGGGGGCGCATCTATCTCGGCATCGGCCCATTCGTGGGGGCCGTCAGCGGTTTCATCACGGGTTCGACCTCGGGGGCCAATGCCATGCTGGCCACCACCCAGGCGGAGATCGCCCGGGCGCTGGGTGTGATGTGCTGGCCTTTATGTCCATCCACAATGTGGCGGCTGCCTTTTTGCTGATGGCTTCGCCAAGCGAGGTGGAGCTGGCGGTGCAGCTGGCGCCGCCGGGGGCGGTGCCGGAGCTGCGATGGGTGCAGGTGAGTGTGCTGGCTGTTGGGCTGGTGGTGGTGTCGGGGCTGGCTGTGTGCGGCATGTTGTTGTGGGCGGCGTGAGTGTGTCATGGACTCATTCATCCTTGCGCTGGCTCCAGCCGTATACTGACAGGGTGCCATGCGTGGGCATGCAATGCCTGTAATGACTCAGCGGAACCTTCACGGTTCAGGCCACCAAAGCGTAAACTTTGGCGGTGGTCTTCATGTGAAGTGCCCGACGTGGGGACTGCGGGCTGTAGAACCGTATCCACTCATCTGGCACACGGTGTCGCGCCAGTGATCAGCCCCTTCGACGGGCGCATCCTTTCACGGCCTCGCTGCAGAAAAGGTCATGAACGCAAACCAGGAGCATCTGTCAGGCCGGTTCATGCTGGTGCCCGTCGATGTCATGAAAAAGCCAGCAGGCGAGCCACAAGCGCCAGCAGGGCACCCCCAAAATCTGCGACCATGAAGGCGGGCACATCACGCAACCGTATTCCAGAGAAGGTATCGGTAAATGCCCGGGCAAGTACAACAGCAGGGTTGGCGAAAGAAGTGGATGCTGTAAACCAGTAGGCAGCGGATATATAGCCGCCCACCAGCATCGGAACCGCATCGGCCTTGACACGCAGCCCGGCAAGAATCGTAAAAAAACGAGCCCAAAAGTTGCGACGACCTCTGAAATCCACTGTGACGGCCCGGCCCGGACCTTTGTCTGAAAAGCTGCGACAACGGCATGTCGAACATGGCATGGGCAAGCCATGTTCCGAGTATGGCGCCCCCAGCTGCATGAGTACGTACAGTGTGGCTGGCTTTACCGCAATCTCCCGGCGTAGACCAAATGCCAGAGTGACAGCAGGGTTAAAGTGCGCACCGGATATTGGCCCCATCACAGTGATGAGTACGAACAGAATGGCACCCGTGGGCAGCGTGTTACAAAGCAGCGCAACGGCAGGATCTGTACTCAGCCGATCAGCCATGATGCCAGACCCAACGACCGTGGCAAGAAGAATACAGCTACCCAGTGCTTCTGCCGCCATGCGGCGATAGAGACAGTCGTTCATTTGTCATTCTCCCCATTGTATAAATGTCACCCACAGCAGGAAGACCTGCCCACGGGAACCCGAGAGTCATCGGAGGCAGGATTCGGGTCAGCATAGTCCTCAAAACGCCTGAGATGGCGAGATCTGTCACCGAAGACCCGAAAGTGTTTCGCATAACGGGTGTCTGCGAGCATCATGGCAGTATTGCCACACACCAGCTTTGCCCTGCCGGTTTCAAACACGTGACCGTCATCAAGCATGAACTCCTGTTCATGCCCATCCATGGTGCCAAGATAGACGGCAGCCTGACCGTAATCCTCGCACTTGTCTTCCAGGGGGAGCTTGAAAACCCGGTAAAGACGGGATTCGAGTTGTGCGCGCCCAATACTTCTGCGAAACTCCTCGTTTCGGACAATCTTGCGGTAACTCCGTACGGCGCGTACTTCGCGGACACCGAGATCTCGCATCATGGAATGAAAGTCTCCGGAGTACATCACATCTCCGATACATTCAGCGACAAGGACGGGGTCGTCTCGCAAGGATGGGTCAAGCCGCCGATCTGAAAAGATATCCGAAAAATACAGCTCACCACCGGGTCTCAGAACACGCAGAATTTCCTTGAGAACCCGTTCCTTCGCCGTCGAAAGATTGATGGCACAGTTTGACACAACAACGTCAACGCTATTGTCCTCAATTCCCGCAGTCGCCAGGTCCTCCATAGTTCCGACCAAAAATTCGACATTGGGTCTGTCGTAACCAAAAACCTGCATGTGCCAGTCTGTCATTCTTTTGGCAAAGGTGATGGGTTCCTGTGTTGCGTCGATCCCGATGACGCTCCCTGATTGACCTGCAAGCTGCGAAAGCGAAAAACATCTCGTCCGGAACCGCAGCCAATATCAAGAACACGTGCACCCTCCAGTGCAGGCGGCACCAGAATGCCGCAGCCGTACGAACGTGACAGGACCTCCGGATGCAGCTTGGCGTATACATCTGCCTCTCTGTGTGAAGTTGTCTCCTCGATGGTACATACGTTGGATTTAAGGTCATTCGATGTAGACAACGATTTTCCGTAATAGTTTGTCATGTCATCGACTCTGGACTGGATGCTATTGAAGGATGGCATGATTTCCTCCTCTTGTGAACGATTTGCTTTCAATGCAGAGCCTTGGTTGCCTGCTGCAAGGCTCCTGCCTATGGAAACGGTGCCGCCATCCATGAAATGACGACACCTCGCGTTTTATCAGTCAACGATGAACGGCACTGACGCTTCCGTCTTCAACCCTGACGAGTTCATCCGCATCTGCAACGTTGCTCATGTCGTGCGTCACGATGATCACTGCCGTACCTTGCTCCCTGGCCAACGCATATACGCGTTCCATGACCTGGCGCCCGGTCTTCCTCATCGAGTGCGGAAGTGGGTTCGTCCAGTACGAGTACGGAGGGCTTGCGCAGCAACGCGCGTGCCAGGGCCACACGCTGCCTCTGCCCTCCTGAGATGCTTCCTCCCCGTTCGCCAACCGTTCTGTCAAGATCGTGAGGCCCGGACAGCAACTCGTCAGAGATTTCCGCAGCCCTTGCTGCCGCCATGATGTCATCGTCCCGGGCATCATCAAGGCCATAGGCAATGTTGTTACGCAAACTGTCGTGAAACAGGATCGTGTCCTGCGGAACGATGGCAAGACGCTGGCGATAGCTCGCAACGTCGATATCCGGAAGAGGCACGCCATTGATGAGGATTTGTCCTTCCTGCGGTGTATAGAGCCCGAACAGCAGTCTCAGGAGCGTGGATTTTCCTGCCCCGGTCGTGCCAACGACTCCCTGCACCTTGCCGGGCTCAATCCTCAGATTGACATGTGACAGAATCTGCTTGCCTTCTTCGCCAAAAACCGAATGAAACATTCTCAAAAACGATGGGAAGAACTGGGCCGACATTTGAAGCCGGACGGCCATGCGCACTGGAAGGTGGCTTCTCGTCTGTCTCATCAGGTAGCTTGGAATCCACCATCTCGAACATGCCGCTCAGGTCGGTGAGCGAAAAACGTATCTGCCGGTAGACGAAACCCAGCATGCCCAGCGGTGTGAACACTTGCAGCAGGTAGATGTTGACCATCGAGAACTGGCCTATCGTGCTTGACCCGTCAAGTACGCCCATCCCCACTGTCAGCAACTCGACCAGAAGAACCAGGGCAATGATGGCCGCCTGTCCCATGTTGACCAAAAGCCAACCCGCGTGCGCTCACCACCGAGGCATCTTCATACTGCCTCAGTGCATGCGCATACCGCTGCACTTCATGGTGCTCTGCCGAATGCAGCTTGATGATTTCTGCGTTCATGATGGCGTCAACGGCGACGCCTTTTGCCGTATTTTTCGGCCGTGTTCATGGCCTTTCGATGTGACAATCGCCATTCTGTCACCCACACCGTGAACAGCACATGCAGCATCTGCGGATCCCACAATGACAAGCGCGTGCCAGGGGCGAAAGAAAAATGGCAATGGCCACCGACGAAACGAGTATCTCGAACATCGTCGGCAGCATGTTGAACAGAAGGTAGTCTGTCAGGGAGCTGACCGACCGTACACCACGATCAACCTTCTGCTGAATCTCTCCAACCTTGTTGTTCAGAAAGAAGCTGTAGTCAACTGCCAGGATCCGGCGAAACACGTCCGTGGCAATTGCCCGGCGCGCCTGGTGCAACACACTGACAAATGCGACATCACGAAACTGAATGAGAACAACGCTGACAAGACGCCCCAACGCGTAGATTGCGATCAGCAGCAAAAACCAGGTCAACGGTGTTTCCCTCCTTCTGAACCATGCGTGAAGTCGTCGATGATGGTTTTGTATGTGACAGGAAGTCCCGCGACGATCAATTTTGCCGTGATCATCGCCGTCAGCGCCATCATGATGCGACGCTTCATGAGGGTGCCGTCTCGTGTCCAGAAGAAACTCATGACACGCCGCAGCACCGCAATATCCTGCTTCATGCTTCCTGCTCCCATACAATCAGGAAGGAATCACGCAGAGGGGCTCCCTGAAGGGGATGCCCAACAGCGTTTTGCGGGGGGCATGCGAATGTCAACCCCGCGTAGTTACCAAAAGCCCGTGATACTGCCGCCTGTGTGTCAGATCACGGTACGTTGAATGTCTTGATGACAGATGCAGTCCGGACCACATCCTTCATCAACATCCTCCTGACTGGTCGTGACAAAGAATTCCCATCGATAGCCGTCAGGGTCGGCGCACCAGAACTTGTCCTGCCGTGCATAGCAACAGGCAACGCCATCTTCTGTCAATATGCTGAATCCCGCCTTGCTCAGCCGGTTGAAGCTCTTTCCAGATCATCATGCGAATCCAGCTGGATTCCAAAGTGGCCTTCCGGGAGCACGTTGTTTGAAATTCATTGATGGCGAAGTTGATCGCCGGCTCGTGCACCTCAAACTTGGCATACCCTTTTTTTCCATCCTGACCGGATCCGCATCGAAGATATGCCGATAGAAATTGGCGGATTTCATAGATCATTCACGTTTATACTGATGTGAAGACGTTGATCTGTCGGAAAATCGACAACACTGTCCATGACGGGTGCATCCCCAGTTTGCGTCTTCTCGTTTTTGACAGTCTCTTCCATATTACACTCCCTTATAATTACAATGATTGCTGGCAAGTCATCTTGGTAATATTTGCCTTCTATACACGGGGCACCGTAGTACACGCCTGCTGGTGAGTGTTTGCCCCGGTCACGCAGAGAGCGGGCTGTGCCTCATGACCATGTACACCCACCCGTCTTCGGGTCATAGCAGATACAGTCGCAGTCCGACGTGCAGGAGGCATTTGGGGCGTTTCCCGTTGACACAAAAATCTCCCAGTGATATCCATCCGGATCCACCGTCCAGACCTTCGTCTGCACCGAATAGCAACAGGCCACCTCCTCTTCTTTCTGCTTGATTTTTACGCCAACCTTTTTCAGACGCTCACCAATCTCTTCAACCGTAGCGCTGGATTTGACCTGTATGCCGAAGTGCCCGTCCCGTTTCTTCGGGCTCGGGAACTCAAGCAATGCCACATTCATGGGCGGATCACTGGATTCGAACTTGGCATAATCGACGCGTCTTTTCGAAGGTGGCATGCCGAAAAGGTTTGAGTAGAAGGCAGTGGATGCCTCGATGTCGTTGACGTTGATGTTGATGTGAGGACGCTTGTTCCATCCCTTGCTTGCGGAAAATGACGATTTATCCATGTTCATGACCTCCCTGATAATGGACATTTCGTTCATGCTTTCACATGCGCCAGAGACTTCCCTCCCGCGCATGTCAGGGCGAAGTTGCACGGGCAGTTGACGCAGCTCTCGACATCGTCGCCGCAGCCTCCTCCGACATCCCTGCTCGATCACAACAAAAAGCTCCCAGCCATTTCTGTCCTGATCCTCTACCCAGATCTTGTTCTGAACGGAGCCACAGCACTCCACATCGTTCTGGGTGACCTTCAGGCGCACGCCAATTTTCGGCGAACCGGCGCTGGTAGTCTGTCAGCGCGGCGGATGATTTCATCTGGACACCGAAGTGTCCATGGTTTCCCGGGTGGTTTTTCCTGCTTTCCATGTTGCTCCACGAGTCGCAAGGACATTGGTGGATTTGATGCCCGAAACACTGCATGCCCGTCCGCCAGGACCTGTGGCCGGATTCCCAGCAGTGCCTGATAGAAACTCAGGCCGTCTTTCAATGAAGAAACAGGAATTTCGATGGAGGAACAATCATTGCCAATCTCCATCATGAGGGCATGCAATACAAGTGACTGGTTCTGGATCCGCTCCCGCAGACTTTGGCTTCATCGCTCACGCCCTGATCGGGTGAGCATGACGACAACGACCCGCAGTCGCAGGGGCTGCCGACGCAGCAGTTTTTCCGAGAGAAAGCCGATCAGGTCCGAAGCGGTCTGATAGTTGGCCACATAGATGACAAAGCGCCCCTCCTGCCGGGACAGGACCATGTTGGCATGCAGCAGCTCCTTGAGATGAAAGGACAGCGACGATGGCGGGATACCCAATTCAGTGCTGATCCTTCCGGCAGCCAGACCCGCCGGCCCTGCACGCACCAGCAGACGAAAAACGGAGAGACGTGACTCCTGTGCAAGTGCTGCCAGTGCGGCAACGGCATTCGATGTTTCGCATATTTCAATAATAGTCGAAATAAAAGGGTCGCATAACCCACTATTTTTGACGGTGTCTGGCCGGCAGAAGCCGATCCGTTCAGATACCGGAGGGCGTATCGTCCGCCCTCCGGACAGGTCGCCCTCACATCGAGGCTGCTTTTACATCGAGGCCACTTTACATCGGGGGCTGCTTCACATCAGGAAGAAATACGCCCACAGCGTCAGCAGGATGATGCACAGCACGTTGAGCACCATGCCCACGGCCATCATCTCGCGCTGTCTGATCAGGCCGGTACCGAACACGATGGCGTTCGGCGGGGTGGCCACCGGCAGCATGAAGGCGCAGGAGGCGCCGATGCCGATGACCAGCACCAGCGCTTCCTTCGGCAGGTTGAGCTGGGTGGCGATGCTGGCGAACACCGGCACCAGCAGCGCGGCCGAGGCGGTGTTGCTGGTGAACTCGGTGAGGATGATGATGAAGGTGGTCACCGCCAGAATGACGAAGAACGGATCGGTGGTGGTGAAGCTGGAGGCCAGTGCTCTGACCCAGCGCCAGCGAGGCGCCGGATTTGTCGAGCAGGCTGCTGAGGGGTGATGCCGCCGCCGAACAGCAGCAGCACGCCCCCAGTCGGTGTTGGCGGCCACGTCCTTCCAGGTGACGAGGCCCATGGCCACGACGGTCACGGCGGCTGCCAGTGCCACCACGGTGTCCGGGGCGGCGATGCCGAAGGTGGCTTTTGATCTGGGTGCCCATGATCCACGCAATGGCAGTGATGATGAACACCAGCATGGTCAGCACGCGCGGCAGGTTCCAGGGGATGGGATCACCGCTCACGTCGATCTTCATCTTCAGGTTCGGGCGCAGCACCACGTACATCGAAAACAGCACGAGCGGGGTGAGTGCCAGCATCATGGGCAGGCCATATTTCATCCAGCCGGCAAAATCCAGGTCCAGCGCCTTGGCGGCAATGGCGTTGGGGGCGAGCCCACCAGCGAGCCCAGGCCGCCGACGCTGGAGGCGTAGGCAATGCCCAGCAGTACGAAGACGAAGGTCTTGCGGTCTTTCTCGCGGTCGAGGTGGGCCATCATGCCCATGGCCAGCGGCAGCATCATCGCGGTGGTGGCGGTGTTGCTGATCCACATGGACAGGAACGAGGTGACGCAGAACAGCGCCATGACGGCCACGAACAGGCTGCCGCGCGACAGCGAGATCAGCCACAGGGCGATCTTGCGGTCGAGCTTCTGTACGTGCAGGGCCGTGGCCAGCGCAAAAGCCGCCGAAGAAGATGTAGATGATGGGGTCGGCAAAGCCGGCCAGGGCGGCCTTTGGTGTCCATGCTCTCGATGCCGCTGACAGCGGCCAGGACGGGCACGATGATGGCGGTGACGGTGATGTGCAGCGCCTCGGTGAACCACAGGATGGCGATGAACACCAGAATGGCCAGGCTCCATGTTGGCGCTGGGCCTCGTAGGGCAGGGCGTGATAGGTGGCCCACGAGACCAGTGCGCCAATGGCCATGGTGATCAGGGACTTGTGCGTCCCCTGGGGAACAGCGACGGGTTGTTGAGCGGGGCTTCCTCGGCCGTTTTTTTGCATGATGTCTCCGTTTGCGCTGGGCGGGAGTCAGTTATGAATTTGATTCTGCTGACCCAAGTATAGAGGGCGCCTTTCATGCGGGAGTACGCCCCAGATCAAACTGTGTTCATGTTCACGATATCAGCCGGCGAGCGGCGGGGATACAGGGGGCGGGCTGGGGTTTTCCCTGATGGGCTGGCGGTATTGCCGGGATGTGCCCTGTCAGGAGGTGGTGCGCTGCCAGGCGTGCCTGTCAGGGAGATACCCACCAAAGGTTGATCCGTGTGCGAATATCAATTCCCGGGCCGGGTGTGCCTGTCAGGGAGATGCCCCTCAGGGAACAGCCCCAGATGCCGCGATGGTCAGGGGCTGTTCGGTTGAGGGGGCTTGGCCAGTCGTTTACGACCGGCTGGTGCGTGTCGGCTTCACCGGTGGTTGCGGGCCGGCCGCGTGCGTCGACTGGATGTACATCTCTTCCGGGCAGGTGTGTCCGGTGGCGCAGGGTGTGCCGCCGTCAGCGGTGCGGATCGGTACCCAGCATGCAGATGGCGCGCACGACGAAGGTGCTGGGCACCTTGGCATCGATGGGGGATGCGCTGGGTGGAGAACTGGTTCAGCGAGGTCAGGTTGTCCTGGCGCGTTTGACGCGGTAGCTGCCGTCGCTGTTCTCCACGCCTTCGCCGCGCAGTGAGGTGGCTCGGGGCGATGGGGGCACCTTCACATAGCACGGCCAGTTCCTGGATGCGGGCACCGCTGCTGGATGGGCGAACTTCGCGGGTGATGGCGGTGAAATAGGGTGTATTTGTTGTCGAGTTTGTGCTCTTTCAGGCTGTTGCGGTCCACATAGATCAGCTGCTGCTCGCGGTACCGGGTGCCCTGCGGGCTTTTCGTAGACGGCGGCCCAGTCGGGTTTGCCGTCGTCGCGCCGTACGGTTTCGGCCTTGCTGGGGTCGGCATCCATCTGCGAGCGGGCCATGGATTCGCCGTCCACGGGCCGGCGCCCGTCGTGCATGGGGGCGTGCGGATCGGCAGAATCGACGACGCCGGTGGAGGCGCAGCCGGCGAGAAGGCCCGTCAGCAGCAGGGCGGCGGAGGCGGTCGCAGGAGAAGACGCATGGATTTGTCCGGTTCGGATTGAGAAACGGGATAATCGTAGCGTGACACGGCCGGTTGTGGACGGCAAAGCATGGCCGTTTTTGCGAAACCCCTTTACTGGTTGCTAGGGCGTTTGGTTTTTGTAACCAAAAAGGGTGGGCGTACTGGCGAGACGATGCAGATTCTGAAAACGGAACGACGAGTACAGAACGATGAGTGCTGAATGGGCCACCCTGGCCGGGCCGGTGGAGTCGGAACTGGTCATCAAGAAAAGCCGCTTTCTGGGGGCGAGTGATGCCGGTGAGCGGCCGCACGGATGCCTATGCCGAGGTGGCACGCCTGAAGGCGCTGCATCCGGGGCGGTACACGTATGCTGGGCGCTGCTGGCCGGCGGCCAGTCGGCGGCGGTGGACGATGGCGAGCCCAGTGGTACGGCCGGCCGGGCCGATGCTGGATGTGCTGCGTCACCAGCAGCTCGAAGGCGTGCTGGCCACGGTGGTGCGCTACTTCGGTGGCATCAAGCTGGGGGCTGGCGGGCTGGTGCGGGCCTACACGGACACCGTGGCTACGGCGCTGCAGCAGGCCGAGCGGGTGCCGATCATCCGGCAGGTGGTGCTGGGCTGCCGGATCGGCTATGAGCTGGAGGGCAGTCTGCGCCGCGAGCTGGCGGCCCGGGGCGGCGTGCTGCAGGAGGTGGCCCATGGGGCCGACGTGACAGCCTGGCTGCAGCTGCCCTGATCCGGAGGCAGAGGCTTTTCGCCACTGGCTGGATGATGCCGGGCATGGCCGGGTGCAGTGGCTGGCGCCGGATGAAGCGGGAAGAGGTCTGACAGCACGCCCCGGAAGGGCCATCCCGTCGTACCCTGGCTGCTGGTGTCCGGCCCCTGATGCCCGGTCGTTGATGCCCGGTCGTTGATGCCCGGTCGTTGATGCCCGGTCGTTGATGCCCGGTCGTTGATGCCCGGTCGTTGATGCCCGGTCGTTGATGCCCGGTCGTTGATGCCCGGTGATTTGGTAGCGGCGGAAATACCCGAGATAGAACAGGGGCCTTATCGAGTCGGTGATATTGGCATTTAAGATAAAGTGACATTCTGTCGGTGTTCGGCGCGTTCATGCGCGATGGACCCCGGGGCACCCATGCACCACGCTGCCCAGGCTGGTCGGGGCCCCTAACTGTTCTCTTTTCGAGGAGTGCCTCATGCGAAAACGTTCTGCCATTTCCGTCGGGATCATCGCCATGCTGTCGGCCGGTTCGGCCATGGCCTGGGAAACCACGCTGCTGGATACGGACAAGCCGATGGCCGCCCAGCACATCACCAGTGCGAAGCTGGGGATCAAGGCGGCCAAGCCGTTCTCGGTGACCACGAAGCGTCTGCATGGTGGCCGTCAGGAAGGGGTGACGCTGGTGGAGATCGATACCGGCGCGATGAAGATCACCGTGGTGCCCACCCGGGGCATGAACGTGCTACATGCGGTGGCCGGCGATGTGCGGCTGGGCTGGGATTCGCCGGTGAAGCAGGGTGGTGAACCCGGCCTTCATCGAGCTGAACGGCCGCAACGGGCTGGGCTGGCTGGAAGGCTTCAACGAGCTGGTGACCCGCTGCGGCTATGAGTGGGTGGGCCACCCGGGTGAGGATACCGATGGCACGTTGCTGACGCTACATGGTCTGGCCGCCAACACGCCGGCCACGAAGGTGGTGCTGTCGGTGGACGAGAAGCCGCCCCTACACCATCCGTCTGAAGGGCGAGCTGAAGCAGCAGGCCTTCAAGAAGGTGGACTTCGTGATCGACACCGAGCTGAACACGGTGCCGGGCGCCACCGAGTTCACGGTGCACGACAAACTGACCAACCAGGGTGACTACGCGAAGGAATACCAGGCGCTCTATCACAGCAACTTCGGTACGCCGCTGCTGGAAAAAGGATGCGAAGTTTGCCGCCCCGGTGCGTGAGGTCTCGCCGTTCAACGACTATGCCAAGGGTGATCTGCCCACCTGGCAGACCCTATCGTGCCCCGACGAAGGACTGATGACGAGACCGTCTACAACGTCTTTCCGTATGGGGATGACGATGGCAACACGCTGGCGGTGCTGCACAACGCCAAGGGTGAACTGGGTGTGAGTCTGGCCTTCAACATCAACCAGCTGCCGGCCTTCTCGCTGTGGAAGAACACCGATACCGAAGGGCAGGGCTATGTGACGGGTCTGGAGCCGGGTACGAGTTTCTCGTACAACCGCCGCTACCAGCGTGACCTGAAGCTGGTGCCGACCATCGGACCCAAAGAGAGCCGTGAATTCATGATTACCTACACGCTGCTCTCCGGCAAGGCCAAGGTGGACGATGCGCTCAAGCGCGTCGAGACCATCCAGAATGGCCGTGAAACCACGGTTCGCGAAGAGCCGCTGGTGGCCCTGCCCAAGCACTGAGCCTGCAACCGGACCCTGTTGGATTGAAAAACGGCACCACATGGGTGCTGTTTTCCGTTATCTTTGCGCCTTGTTGCGGCGTGTGACCGTCTGTCGTCCGACGACGGCCGTTCGTGACCGTCCTCTCCCTCCTCTGCTGCGCCCCACTCCGGTGAGGGCGTCTTCTTCCATGTCCAGTCTGCTCGAAAGAACCTTCCAGTTGCAGGAGCACGGGACCTCGGTGCGTACCGAGGTTCTGGCCGGTCTGACCACCTTCCTGACCATGGCCTGACATCCTGTTCGTCAACCCGATGATCCTGGGCAGCACCGGCATGCCGAAGGAGGCGGTGTTCGTGGCCACCTGCCTGGTGGGGGCGCTGGGCACGACCGTCATGGCCCTCTATGCCAATTACCCGATTGCCGTGGCGCCGGGCATGGGCCTGAACGCCTACTTTGCCTTCACGGTGGTGGGTACGCTGGGCTACAGCTGGCAGGCGGCGCTGGGAGCGGTCTTTCTGTCGGCCTGCCTGTTCCTGCTGACCACGGCGCTGGGGCTGCGTTCGCTGCTCATCACCGGGCATCCCGCAGGGGCTGCGGGCCGGGGTCACGGCCGGTATCGGCCTCTTTTCTGGCCATCATCGGGCTCAGCAATGCCGGCATCGTCGTCGATCATCCCAAGACACTGCTGACGCTGGGCGACATGCATTCGGTGCCGGTCATCCTGTCGTGGCTGGGCTTTTTTTCCTGATCGTGGCGCTGGATTACAAGCGTGTGACCGGCTCGGTGCTGATCGGCATCCTGATGGTGACGGTGCTGTCGCTGTTCGTGGGTGACAACAAGCTCAACGGCGTCATCTCCACGCCGCAGTCGATTGCGCCCACGTTCCTTGCGCTGGACATCAAGGGGGCGTTGGCTGGCGGCCTGGTCAACGTGGTGCTGGTGATGTTCCTGGTCGAGCTGTTCGACGCCACCGGCACGCTGATGGGCGTGGCCCGCCGGGCCGGCCTGTTCGTGGGAGCGGGCACGCCCGAGCAGAACCAGCGCATGCGCCGTGCACTGATGGCCGACAGCACCGCCATCATGGCGGGCTCGATTCTGGGCACGTCCAGCGCCACGGCCTATGTGGAAAGCGCGGCCGGTGTGCAGGCCGGTGGCCGCACTGGACTGACGGCGCTGACGGTGGCCGCGCTGTTCCTGCTGGCGCTCTTCTTCTCGCCGCTGGCTTCGGTGGTGCCGCCCTATGCGACGGCGCCGGCACTGATGTTCGTGGCCTGCCTGATGGTGCGCGATCTGGTCGACATCGACTGGAAGGACACTACCGAGGCGGTACCGGCCGTGATCACCACGCTGGCCATGCCGTTTACCTACTCGATTGCCAACGGCCTGGCTTTTGGCTTCATCTCGTATGTGGCGCTCAAGACGCTGACCGGCAAGTGGCGCGAGGTGCACCCGCTGACCTGGATCATCGCGGCGCTGTTCGTGCTGCGCTTTGCGTGGCTGGGCGGGCATTGACCTCCTCCTCCCAACCATACCAGACCGGGTTTGCCAGGCCCTGGACGAGGAAGTCCACCAGCCGGCGGACCTTCACCGGCAGCAGCTTGCGGGTGGGGTAGAGCACATAGATGTTGCGCTCGCCGGTCTGGTACTGTGGCAGGATCTGCAGCAGCCGGCCATCGCGCAGCTCCTGGTGCACCATGAAGTCCGGCTGCAGGGCAACGCCCTGGCCGTCCAGGGCGGCCTGCTGGCAGGTGTCGCCGTTGTTGGCAAAGAGCCGGGTGTTGATGCGCACGGTCTCGCGGTCGTCGGGGCCGTCGAAGCTCCATTCGCCGGTACGGGTGGGGTAGGTGTAACTGTACAGGATGGTCTCGTGGTGGGCGAGGTCCCTGCAGTGTGCGGGGGTACCGTGAAGTCGCAGGTATTCGGGCGAGGCGCACATCACCAGCCGCGTGCTGGCCAGTCGCCGGCTGATCAGGGGCCGAATCGTTCAGGATGCCTACCCGTACGGCCATGTCGTAGCCTTCTCGACCAGGTCCACCATCCGGTCCGACAGCACCACGTCCAGCTGTACCTGCGGGTTCTCGGCAGAAAGCGCCCCCAGAGCGGCGCCAGATGCAGGTTGCCGAAGGTGTAGGGCACGCACACCCGCAGCCGTCCGTAGGCCCTCGCCGCTGCGTGAGCGGATTTCCGATTCGGCCTCGTGAATGGCCGCCAGCACTTCCTTGCAGCGTTCGAAATAGCGCTGGCCCTCGGTGGTGAGCGACAGCCGCCGCGTGGTGCGTTGCAGCAACCGGGTTTCCAGATGCTGTTCCAGCTCGGCCACGTGGCGCGAGACGGCGGCCTTGGAGATGCCCAGGGCCGACATGGCCCTGACGAAGCTGCCGGCCTCGACCACGGCCACGAAGGTCGACATTGCCTGAATCTTGTCCATTTCTGATCAGGGAAGAAGGGTTGTATTCCGGGCTGATTGATCTGAATCATATGTGATATCTGCATGATCGTAGGTAAACTGTGTCGTATGGCAAGACATTGCCCTTATGACGGGCTTGCATAAAGGGGACGAACGGTGCCAGTATGTCGGCCGTTGCTGCGCCGGGCGGCCAGGCAGGATCGCTGCCGTGCCGGTGTCCCTGTGTCCGGTTTTCTTCCGGTCTCCTTTCGGAACACCTCTCATGATCAAGAAACTTGCCCTGTCGTCCGACGGCCGTTGCCGTTCTCTCCCTGGCCGCCGCCGGGGTTCATGCCGAAACCCTGTCCGTGGCCGCCACGCCCGTGCCGCACGCCGAGCTGCTCGACTTCGTCAAGCCCAAACTGAAGGCCGAAGGCATCGACCTGAAGGTGCGCGTGTTCAACGACTATGTGCAGCCCATCCAGGCCACCGTCGACAAGGCCGTGGATGCCAACTTCTTCCTGCACAAGCCGTATCTGGACAGCTTCAACAAGGAACACCACACCGACATCGTGCTGGTGCCGGATGCTGCCGTGCATGTCGAGCCCTTCGGCCTGTACTCGCGCAAGGTCAAGAACCTGGGCCGATGTGAAGAACGGCGCCACCGTGGTGCTGCCCAACGACCCGTCCAACGGGGGCCGTGCCCCTGCTGCTGCTGCAGAAGGCCGGTCTGATCAAGCTGAAGAACCCGGACAACATCCCGTCCACCTCGCGCGATCTGGCCGAGAACCCGAAGAAGCTGCGCTTCCGTGAACTGGATGCCGCCTTCCTGCCGCGTGCGCTGGATGATGCCGATCTGGCGCTGATCAACACCAACTATGCGCTGGCCGCCGGTCTGCAGCCCAACAAAGATGCGCTGGTGCTGGAGGGCGCCGATTCGCCCTATGCCAACATCGTCACGGCCCGCCCCGACAACGCGAAGTCGCCGGCCATCGCCAAGCTGATGAAGGCGCTGCGCTCCGACGACGTGAAGAAATTCATCGAAGAGAAGTACAAGGGCGCCATCGTGCCGGCGTTCTGATTCGCCATCTGTCTCCGGTTGTGAACCTCTGCAAAAGTCCTGCGGCACTTTGATTCCCATGCCCGGGCGATCCAGTGCGTTGCCATTTGTCGCCAATAGCGCTGCTATTGCCGACAAATGGCGCCTTCTGGCTCATCCTGATCCTGGCCCGAAGCGCTCGCAGACTTTTGCAGAGGGTCCCCGGGGAAAAGCGCGGCAATCCTGTCACGGGAGCCGCGCTTTTTCATGGAGGCCGCGCTTTTGGCAGGTTGTCCGGTGGGGCTCTGCCACCTGCAACGGAGCCGTGATCTCTGTCGGGCGCAGGAGGGCGTCGGGTGCAGGAGGCTGTCGGGTGCAGGAGGCTGTCGGGTGCAGGAGGCTGTCGGGTGCAGGAGGCTGTCGGGTGCAGGAGGCTGTCGGATGCAGGAAGCTGTCGGGCGCAGGAGGACTACAGCCACCCGACCTTGCGGAAGCGGCGGTACAGGATCAGCCCGATGGCGGCCATCAGCAGCAGGGCCATCCGGGCAGCCCAGCGGCCACTTCAGCCCGGCATGTTCTCGAAGTTCGCGCCCCAGATGCCGGCCAGGGTGGTCATCATGGCGAAGATGGCGGCCCAGGCCGCCAGTTTCTGCTCACCTCGCTCTGTTCGAGGCCGATCAGCGACATGTTCACCTGCATGGCTATCAGGATGCCGTCGCGCACGTTGTCCAGCGACTGGCCGATCCGCTGCAGGTGGTCGTGCACATCGCGGAAGTAGTCCTGCAGCCCGTCGCGCGCGGTGCGACTGGTGGCGCGCATACCGCCGCACGAATACCTCGTCCCGCACCGTCGGCACGGTCGGCAGTGCATGCCGCAGCTCTGTCACGTCCTGCTTCATCGAATGCAGGCGCAGCATCATCTCCCGGGTGGGCTGCTTGTGGAAGATCTCGGCTCTGATGGCCTCCAGCTGGTCTTCCAGTCCGTCGGCCACCGGCATGAAGCGGTCCACCACCGCATCGGCCAGAGCGTACAGCACGAAGGCGGCACCCCGCTTCATCAGCTCCGGTTCGCGCTCGGCCCGGGTGCGTACATCGGCAAAGCCGCGCCTGACGCCATTGCGGACCGACAGCAGAAAGTGCTGGTTCATGAAGACATACAGATCCCCGTAATGGATCTCGCCCCGTCCTGCTCGACCACCTTCAGCGAGATGAACAGCAGCCCGTGATACTCCTCCGCTTTTGGGCGCTGGCCGCCATGCAGCGTGTCTTCCACGGCCAGCCCGGGCAGGTCGAAGATCTCCTGATTATCAGGACCTCGGCGGGCTCCGGGTCCCTTCAGGGCTACCCAGGTAAAAAGGTCGGGATTACGCAGGGGCGTTCGGCAGGGGCCGAGACATCGATGTCGGCCAGGCGCTTGCCGTCCTGGTAGGTGGTGCACTCGATGATCATGCGGGGCAGGGGGCGTCGTGAAAGTCAGCAGGTATTATTATGAATATCGTGCCTGAAACGTGAGGGTATCGCCCCCGAGGCGGGTGCTTATCATTCCCAATTGCAAAACAGTGTTTGCGACTGTCGGCCGGACGCCGCGTTTGCCGCATCCGGTGGCAGGCGGTTTGAGTGATACCTCAAGAATCGCATATCATTATTCAATGGTTCCGTAGAGCGTGTCATGGATCCATCCATTCGTCCCCCGCAGGCCCCGAATGAGTCCCTGACACGCGCCATCCGGAGTACAGGAAGGGTCTGGTTTATCCCGCAACGGCCTGTTGCCGGGGTGCGGCCGGGGCTGTGGTGCCCCGTTCTGCACAGTGGCCGTAGGCAGGACCGGCCTGCGGGACACACCTGTCCGTGCCGGTGCTTCGCTGGGCGCCGGCTCCGTGCCGTACCGGATGGCTCCGGGGCCATCTGCCGATTCCTTCATCCTGCCCGTGCCGGCTTCCGGCATGTTGCATCTACTGTTCAGATCGCCCCAGGGGCGCTTGAGACCTATTTCCGGCATGAAAACCGCTTCCCGCCCTACGTTCCCTGATCCTGCTGGCCTCTGCCGCGCTGATGGCAGGCTGCAACCAGCTGACTGTGCTCCGGCCCTCCGGCTACATTGCCGAGCAGGAGAAGGACCTGGTCCTGCTGGCCACCCATCTGATGCTGATCGTCATCATCCCGGTCATCTTCCTGACGCTCTTCTTTGCCTGGCGCTACCGCGAGAAGAACGTCAATGCCACCTACGATCCCACCTTCACCCACTCCAACAAGCTGGAAGTGGTGCTGTGGTCCATCCCCGATCATCATCATCCCTCATCCTAGCCTCACATCACGTACGTCACCTCGCACTCGCTCGATCCCCTTCCGTCCGCTCGAGAAAATCGACGAGAACCGCCCGGTGGCCGCCGGTGTCGAACCGCTGGAAGTGCAGGTGGTGGCCATGGACTGGAAGTGGCTCTTCATCTATCCGAAGGAAGGCATCGCCCTGGTCAACGAGATGGCCGCGCCGGTCGACCGTCCCATCCGCTTCAAGATGACGGCCACCTCGGTGATGAACACCTTCTACATTCCTGCCCTGGCCGGCATGATCTACGTGATGCCGGGCATGGAAAGCCAGCTCAATGCGGTCATCAACAAGCCGGGTGACTACATGGGCCTGTCGGGCAACTACTCCGGTGCGGGCTTTTCGGGCATGAAGTTCAACTTCAAGGGCCTGGAGCAGAAGGATTACGACGCCTGGGTCGAGAAGGTGCGCAGCAGTGGCGGCGCCCAGCTCACCCGCGCCGACTACCTGCAGCTGGCCAAACCCAGCGCCAACGAGAAGGTGCGTGAGTACGCCAGTGTCGATCCCGGCCTGTACGAACGGGTGCGCCTGCGCTGCGTCGAGGCCGACCGGATGTGCTCCGACATGATCATGGCCATCGATGCGCAGGGCGGTCTGGGCCGTCTGGGCGTGGACGGTGTGGTCACCGAGGCCATCAACGAGCCGGCTCATCGCGGCGAGATCCAGGTCTTCCGCTCCTACGTGTCCGAGGCCCTGTGCGCCCCGGCCGTCCGTACCACCGACCTGCAGGCGCAGCAGCCCCATCCCGCTGTCCGTGCCGACCAGCGTCCAGTAACCGCTACATCCTGATCCGGCTGCTGGCCCTCTGTGCCGGCAGCGCCTGTTTTTCATAACTGATACCCGGCGTCGCCGGCGCCTGGGCAACCCTTGCCAGAAACCCGATGTTCGATCAATCCGACCCTACCAAGCTGCTCCTGGGACGCCTGTCCTGGGATGCCATCCCGCTTCATGAACCCATCCTGATCTTCACCTTTCTGGCCGTGGCCGTCGGTGGCCCTGGCCGTCGTGGGCGGGATGACCTATTTCAAAATGTGGGGCCCGTTCTGGCGCAACTGGGTCACCTCGGTCGACCACAAGAAGATCGGCATCATGTACATCGTGCTGGGCATCATCATGCTGCTGCGGTTTTGCCGATGCGCTGATGATGCGCCTGCAGCAGGCCATGTCCTTCGGTGACAACCTGGGCTACCTGCCGCCGCACCACTACGACCAGATCTTCACCGCCCACGGCGTGATCATGATCTTCTTCGTGGCCATGCCGCTGGTCACGGGCTTCATGAACTACATCGTGCCGCTGCAGATCGGTGCGCGGACGTGGCCTTCCCGTTCCTGAACAACTTCAGCTTCTGGATGACTGCCTTCGGCGCTGTGCTGGTGATGCTGTCGCTGTTCATCGGCGAGTTCGCCAAGGCCGGCTGGCTGGCCTATCCGCCGCTGTCGGGCATCGAATACAGTCCCGACGTGGGGATGGACTATTACATATGGGCATTGCAGATAGCCGGGGTCGGAACCACGCCTCTGCGGTGAACCTGATCGTCACCATCCTCAAGATGCGCTGCCCCGGCATGAACCTCATGAAAATGCCGGTGTTCACCTGGACGGCCCTCTGCGCCAACATCCTGATCACGGTCATCTTCCCGGCGCTGACGGCCTCGCTGTTCATGCTGTCGCTCGACCGCTATCTGGGCACGCACTTCTTCACGAACGATCTGGGCGGCAACGCCATGATGTACGTGAACCTGATCTGGATCTGGGGTCACCCCGAGGTCTATGTGCTGCTGCCCTCCTTCGGCATCTATTCCGAAGTCACGGCCACCTTCTGCCGCAAGCGCCTGTTCGGCTACACCTCCATGGTGTATGCCACCAGCTGCATCATGATCCTGTCGTACCTGGTGTGGCTGCACCACTTCTTCACGATGGGCTCGGGCGCCAGCGTCAACACCTTCTTCGGCATCTCGACGATGATCATCTCCATCCCGACGGGAGCCAAGATCTTCAACTGGCTGTTCTACCATGTACCGTGGCCGCATCCGCTTCGAAGTGCCGATGATGTGGGTGGGTGGGCTTCATGGTGGTGTTCGTCGTCGGTGGCATGACCGGCGTGCTGCTGACGTGCCGGCGGCCGACTTCGTGCTGCACAACAGTCTCTTCCTCATTGCCCACTTCCACAACGTGATTCTGGGTGGCGTGGTCTATGCCATGCTGGCCGGCATCGCCTACTGGTTCCCGAAAAGCCTTCGGCTACCGCCTGATCCCGTTCTGGGGCAAGCTGTCGTTCTGGTGCTGGTTCTTCGGCTTCTGGCTGGCCTTCACCCCGATCTACATCGTGGGCCTGGCCGGTCTGACCCGTCGTGTCAGCCACTTCGACGATCCGTCGCTGCAGATCTACTTCATCATCGCCGCCATCGGCGTGGGCATCATCCTGATCGGCATCCTGTCGTTCATCGCCCAGCTCGTCTTCAGCTTCATCCACCGCGACAAGCTGCGTGACGAAACCGGCGATCCGTGGGATGGCCGCACGCTGGAATGGTCCACCCGTCGCCTCCGCCGGACTACAACTTCGCGTTCACCCCGGTGGTGCGTGACATCGACGCCTGGTGGGACATGAAGGAGCACGGCTACAAGCGGCCCACGGGTGGTTTCATCCCCATCCACATGCCGAAGAACACCGCGGCCGGCTTCACCATCGCGGCGCTTTCCGGTGCACTGGGCTTCTGCCTGATCTGGCACATGTGGCTGTTTGCCGGCGTGTCCTTCGTGGCGATGCTGGCGGCCATCATCATCCACACCTTCAACTACAAGCGGGACTTCTACATTCCGGCTGCCCAGCGTCGAACGGACCGAAGCCGCCCGGACCCGCATCCTGGCTGCCAATGCCTGATCATCCCCAACACATGACACGGACCTGGCAAAACCAAGCATGAGTGCAACCCTGACCTCGAAAAGGGCCCGGCCGAGGCCGGTGCCCGCCAGCATATACCTGACGGAAGAGCATCATCCCGAGAACGGGACGATGCTGGGCTTCTGGATCTACCTGATGAGCGACCTGCTCATCTTCGCCTGTCTTTTCGCCACCTACGGGGTGCTGGGCAGGAACTATGCCGCCGGCGTGTCCGGGCGCGATATCTTCGACCTGAAGCTGGTTGCGCTCAACACCGCCATGCTGCTGCTGTCTCGTCCATCACCCTACGGCTACGCCGTGATTTTCCATGCAGGAAGAGAAGTTGGGCGGCACGCTGCGCTGGCTGGGCCTGACCGCGCTGTTCGGTCTGGGCTTCCTGCATCGAGATCTACGAGTTCCACCACATGATCGAGCATGGCGCCAGTCCGCAGCGCAGTGCCTTCCTGTCGTCGTTCTTCGGCCTGGTGGGCACCCACGGGCTGCACGTCACCTTCGGCCTGGTCTGGCTGGTGACGCTGATGGTCCAGCTGGGCAAGCATGGCCTGACCTCCGCCAACCGGCGCCGCGTCGAGTGCCTGTCGATGTTCTGGCACTTCCTGGACGTGGTCTGGGTGGCCGTCTTCTCCTTTGTCTACCTGGTGGGATCCCTGTCGCGAGCGCACACTGCACAACACGGGCCATGCCCGGCAGGCCATCACGGCCACGGCGACCATGGCCATCACGAAGAATTTCCGCACGTCACCCGCAAGGAGTACAACACCGGCTTCATCCTGTCGGTGATTCTCACCGCCATCCCTTCGGGCTGGTGATGAGCGGGGCCATCGAAAACCCGATGTCGCGGCCATGGTCGTGATGGGTTTCGGTGCCGTGCAGATCATCGTGCACATGGTGTATTTCCTGCACATGAACCGCAAGGCCCAGGGGGCTGGACCTTCCTGGCCTTCGTGTTCACCGCCATTCTGCTGGCCATCACGCTGGTGGGTTCGCTGTGGGTCATGTACCACCTGAACTACAACCTGATGCCCGCCACCAACCACAACCTGCGTATCGCCCCCTGAGCGCGGGTTCCTGTGACCGGTGCCGTTTGGTCTGCGTGCATGGCCAGGCATCGGTCAAGGGAGGGATGCTTTCCTCCCCGGCGCAGATTTCCGGATGTCCAACATGCCCGATACCGAAAGAGACGCATCGAATGCATCACGCCCCGAAGGCCGCCCTGCGCGGCCTTTTGGCGTCTTCACCGGTGGCACGCGCCGTGGTGGCCGTGCTGCTGCTGGGGCTGTTCATCCTGTTCGTTTCGCTGGGCACCCGGCAGGTCGAGCGGCGTGCGTGGAAAGCTGAACCTGATCGCCCGTGTCGATGCGCGCATACATGCGGCTCCGGTGCCCCCTGCCGCCGCCGGCCGACTGGCCCGCCGTCAATCGTGATCACGATGAATACCGGCAGGTCCGCGTGCGCGGCACCTTCCTGCACCAGCACGAGGCCTTCGTGCAGGCCAGTACCGTGCTGGGCGCTGGCTACTGGGTGCTGACGCCGCTGCAGCTGGCCGACGGTCACATCGTCTTCATCAACCGCGGCTTCGTGCCACCCGAGTACCGCGCCGTGGCAAGCGCAACTTCGACCACCCGGAGGGACTGGTCGAGATCAGCGGCCTGATGCGCATGACCGAACCGAAGGGCGGCTTCCTGCGCGACAACAATCCGGCCGATGACCGCTGGTACTCGCGGGACGTGGCGGCCATTGCCGCCTCACGTCATCTCGATGGCGACACCTCTTCTGCAGCGGAGCATGTCAACGCCGGCCATGGTGATGCCCCTTCCGCGGCGGGTGGTGCTGGTGAAAAGCAGCATTGCCCCTGCCGGTACGACGCCCCGTGTTGCGCTGTTCTTCATCGACCAGGCCCTGCCGGTGCGGTCGCTGGCCAGCCTGGATGCCCCGGTGGATGACACCGAACGCTGGCGTCCGCCCCCGAGGGCAGCGACGAGCTGGCGCTGTCGCACTGGATGGCCTCGCAGCGCAAACAGCTGCCCATGCCCGGCCTGACCGTGGTCTCGTTTGCCAACAGCCACCTCTCCCTACATCTTCACCTGGTACAGCCTGGCCGCCCTGGTGGCCTTCGGTGCCTGGAAGATGCTGTGGGTGCTGCGGCGGGAGCGCCGCCGTGCAGGGGAGGCGCAGGACTGATTCCGGGGGCAGGTATCCGTCGCGCCGGTGCCTGGATGGCGAATCAGGGATTGCCCTGTCAGGGCAATCACCAAGCAGAATGGATGGTTCCCATACGTTGAGCCGGGGTCAAAAGAAGCTACACTTTTTGGCCGTACAGGGGAGCCATCCACCGGGCAGGATCCCGGGGCTCCCGCAACATCAGGCGAGGAGCGACCGGTGGAGGCACTGCAGAATTTCTTCGAATGGCTGGGCGGCTACGTCTGGGGGCTGCCGCTGCTGATACTGCTGGGCGGCACGGCCATCTATCTCACACTGCGGCTGGCCTTTCTGCAGGTCACCATGCTGCCGATGGCGCTCAAACAGGCGTTTTCGCCGCCGAAGGCCCACCATCACGATCACGAGGGTGACATCTCGCACTTCAGCGCGCTGATGACGGCCCTGTCGGCTACCATCGGTACCGGCAACATTGCCGGTGTGGCCACGGCCATCGTCTCGGGTGGCCCGGGGGCCGTGTTCTGGATGTGGATCACCGCCTTCTTCGGCATGGCCACCAAGTACGGCGAGGCCGTGCTGGCCGTCAAGTATCGCGTCACCAACGAAAAGGGCGAGATGAGCGGCGGCCCCATGTACTACATCGAGCGTGGCCTGAACATGAAGTGGATGGCCGTGCTGTTCGCCGCGTTCGGTGTGCTGGCCTCGTTCGGCATCGGCAGTTCGGTGCAGGCCAACTCGGTGGCGCAGGCCATCCAGACCAGCTTCGACATCAACCCCTGGATCACGGGTGTGGCGCTGACCATCCTCACGGGCATCGTGGTGCTGGGCGGCATCCAGAGCATCTCGAAGGCGTCGTCCCACATCGTGCCCTTCATGGCCATCGTCTATGTGGCGGGCGGCCTGGCCATCATCTGCCTGCACTTCGACAAGGTCGGCCCGGCCATCTCGCTGATCTGCCCGCTCGGCCTTTGGCCTGGATGCGATGGTGGGGAGCCACCATCGGCATGGCCGTACGCATGCGGGGTGGCCCGCGGCGTGTTCTCCAACGAATCGGGCATGGGCTCGGCCCCATCGCGGCTGCAGCCGCGAAGACCGACCACCCTCGCGGCAGGCGCTGGTGTCGATGACCGGTACCTTCCTCGATACCATCGTGGTCTGCAGCATCACCGGCATCGTGCTGGTCATCGGCGGGCTGTACCAGACCTCCAGTGAATCGGGGCGGCGCTCACCACCCACACCTTCAACGACCTGCTGCCCGGTCCCGGCGGCTGGCTGGTCACCTTCGGCCTGATCTTCTTTGCCTACTCCACCACTCTGGGCTGGTGCTATTACGGCGAGAAATGCGCGTCCCTACCTGGGGGCGAGCGGATCGTGCCCATCTACCGTGTCATCTACGTGGTGTCGGTGCTGCTGGGCGCCGGGGTCAACCTGGGGCTGGTCTGGGCGGCGTCCGATGTCTTCAACGGCCTGATGGCCGTGCCCAACCTGATCGCGCTGCTGCTGCTGTCCAACGTGATCGTGGCCGAGACGAAGGACTTCATCATGAAGCGCCGCTCGGGCGAACTGCCCTGAGCAGCTTCGCCACGAGGCATTTTTCTGAACCCGCGCACGTCGTCCGTGTTGCGGGTTTTTGTGTCGTGATCAGCGCAGGCGCATGAAGCTCTGACCACCTGCTTTGTACAGGCGCTGCGCTGGCCTGCGCCGTCGCCTATGTTGCAGTTTTTGCATCGGAACCTGTGCCCGGGCTTTTCCTGTGCGCAACTGTCGATGTCCAGAGGACTTCGGGCGGTCATTCATGCATATCTGAATATTTGACGCCTGGCCAGTCATGCATATCTGATCGTTCATGCTATTTATGGTTACCCCCGGTGAAAAGGTATGAACAGGCTGTTTTTCTTGTGCAGGATCAAGCTTTCCATACACGCGATGCATGCCTGTCATGCAAAACCCGAGGGTTCAGGTGCGAATTCATTTGCCATTTCGGGTCAAACCCTGATTGACGTACTTGGGATTGTTTGCACTTTTTTCTGCAAGGAACAAAATAGCGGGAATGATCAGCACCATCATTTGGACTGGTCACGCAATGGTCGGTATTTCTGCAGTTAACCAATCAAGAAAAAGAACTCTTCTCATTTGTTGTTCTGCGGGTGAGAAGAAGGGACTTCACCGAAAAATGACCCAAACACTTCCCCTGTCACAGCTCAAGAAAGGGGCCCATGCGCATATCGAGCGCATTGCGCCCAACCCGGTCTTTTGGCGACCTCGACCCCATGGTGGGCCGCCGCCTGGCCGACCTCGGATTTTCCGATGGCGTCCCGCTGATGGTCATTGCCACCGGCCTGCTGGGGCGCGGCCCCTTTGCCGTGCGCCTGGGCAACCAGTCGCAGTTTGCCCTGCGCGAGCCCGGAGGCTGCCAAGATCCTCTGCCGGGTGGTGCCGCATGGCCATGCGCCACCATGGCTACCATGGTCATCACGGCCACGCCGCCCGGCATGACCGGGCCGCCCATGCCACGCACGATGCTGCACACGGCGCCCGGTCGCCCAGCCATCACGGACAGGCTGACGCCCACCATGACCGGACGGCCTATGCCGCGCACGGTGCCCAGCCGCCCAGCCACCACGGACAGGCCGCTGCCCACCATGGCCAGACTCCTTCTGTTTCAACCCATTCCAGGAGGCCCGCTGATCATGGCCAGAAGTATCCTCTGCCACCCTGGCGCAGCCCGTTCATCTGGACACCGCTGCCCAGCCCAGCCACAGCAAGGCCGCCACCTTTGCACCGCTGGGCGCGCCCAACTGCGGCAAGACCGTGCTGTTCAATGGCCTGACCGGCGCCCACGCCAAGGTGGCCAACTATGCCGGCGTCACCGTGGACCGGCGCGAAGGCCGTTTTACCAGTGACCGCGAGGTGCGCCTCATCGACCTGCCGGGCACCTACAGCCTGCGCACCACCAGCCCCGACGAGGCGGTGGCCCGTGACGTGCTGCTGGGCAAGTACGGGGTCTGTCCGGACGGCATCATCGCCGTGGCCGATGCCACCAACCTGCGCATGACGCTGCGCATGATGCTGGAGCTGAAAACCCTCGGCCTGCCGATGGTCATCTCGCTCAACCTCAGCGACGTGGCCCGTTCCCGCGGCCTCGAAGATCGATGCGAAAAAGCTCAGCGAACTGCTGGGTGCCACCGTGCTCGAAACCGTGGCCATCAGCAGGAGCGGCGTCATGGCCGTCGAAGCTGCGGCACTGGCGCTGCCCCGCGGCCATGCAGCCAAACTGGACCCGGTCGAGGCCGAACGCAAACTGGAGGCGCTCGACAGCAATGCCCTGTACGAACAGGTCGAGGACATCCTCTCGCAGGTGGTACAGACCGAACTGAAGCTGCCACCCTGGCACCGGACGCCTCGACAACATCGTCATGCATCCGTTCTGGGGCATGCTGATCCTGCTCACCATCCTGCTGCTGGTCTTCCAGGCCGTCCACACCTGGGCGCAGCCTGTCATGGACAGCATCCAGGGGCTCTTCGATTCACTCGGGGCTGGGTGGGGATACCCTGCCGCAGGGACTGCTGTCCGACCTGCTGGTCAACGGCGTGATTGCCGGTACCGGCAGCGTGCTGGTGTTTCTGCCGCAGATCACCATCCTCTTTGCCTTCATCCTGCTGCTCGAAGACTCGGGCTACCTGCCGCGCGCGCGGCCTTCCTGCTCGACAATCTGTTGTCGCGCACCGGCCTGTCGGGCCGGGCCTTCATCCCGCTGCTGTCGAGCTTCGCCTGCGCCGTGCCGGCCGTCAGTGTCCGCCCGCACCATCTCAGGATCCGCGCGAGCGGCTGGTCACCATTGCCATTGCGCCGATGCTCACCTGCTCGGCCCGTTTGCCCATCTACGCGCTGATCATCGCGGCCGTCATTCCCCAAACCAGACGGTGTGGGGCGTGTTCAACCTGCAGGGCTCACGCTGTTCGCGCTGTATCTGGCCGGCATCCTGTCGGCGGCGCTCACCGCATGGGTGCTCAAATGGATGGCCCGCAGCAGGAGGCAACTGCAGCAGTTCCCGCTGCTGATGGAGCTGCCCACCTTCCGCATGCCCAACTTCAGGCACATCATCACCAGCCTGTGGGACCGCGTGAAGGCCTTCCTGGTGCGGGCCGGTACGGTGATCTTCTCGGTGAGCGTGGTGCTGTGGGCGCTGACCAGCTTCCCGTCCGCCCCCGAGGGGGCCACCGGTGCGGCCATCGATTACAGTCTGGCCGGCATGCTGGGCCACCTGATCCAGCCCATCTTTGCGCCGCTGGGCTTTACCTGGCAGATGTGCATTGCCATGGTGCCAGGCATTGCCGCCCGTGAGGTGGTGGTGGCCGCGCTGGGGACCGTGTGTGCGGTGGGCGCCGGTTCGGAAGACGCCGTGCACAACGCGCTGATTCCCATCGTGCACAACAACTGGGGCATTGCCACCGCCTTTTCCTTCCTGGCCTGGTACGTGTATGCGCCGATGTGCGCCTCCACGCTCGCCGTGATCCGGCGTGAAACCAAATCGGCAAAAACCACCTTCCTGATCACCTTCGGCCTGCTGGCTCTTGCCTACGTCATGGCCAGTGATCGTCTACCAGATCACGTCGAGGATATTCTGATGATCGAGAATCTCATCGTGGCCGTCATCGTCATCGCGGCCTTTGCCTCACGTCCTGCGCAAATTCATCTTCAAAAAGAAATCGCCGCTGGCGGTGACTGCGGCACCTGTGACAAGTGCAGCGGTGGCTCGGGGGCGGGTGTCACTGATCGTGCAGGACAGCGCCCGGGCACATACGGACGCGTTCGTGTATGCGGACGGGTTTGTGTGTCAGGGGCGTACGTCCGCAGTGCCTGTTGCCTGAGCATACCGGCCGTTTGATGGCGGTGTCGTGCCCCTCCTGACGTGCCGCTTCTATCGGTTATGGACTACAAAAACCCGCCTTTGAAAGGGCGGGTTTTGTTGAAGGGGGACACTGGTGCGCCGCGGCTGACGGCGTGCCGCCGGTGCTGCGGTATTCTGTCAGAGCGACCCCGTCAGCGACGCCGCCACCAGCTTGCGGAACGGCGTGAAGCGCTGGCCCAGGTGCAGCGCGGCATTGCGCAGCAGTTTGGCCGGTGCCGCCTCGGTGGTGTGAGAGCGTGGCGATCAGGCGCGTGACTTCGTACAGCGGCCGCGTGGCCAGCATGTGGCGGCGCTCGTAGCGGGCCAGCAGGTCGGGGCTGCCGATGTCCCTGCCCGAGGCGTGTGCGAGGCGCAGCTCGTCGGCCAGCGTGTTCACACTCAGCAGACCAAGTGAAGCCATGTGCCGTGACCGGGTGCATGCCCACGGCGGCATCGCCCACACAGGCAAAGCGGCGGGCCACCAGCCGGTGCGGCATCACGCCCACCAGCGGATAGTTGTGGCGCGTGCTGGTGAGCTTCATTTTGCCCAGCCGGCCATGGTAGCGGCGCGACATCTCCTCGCCGAAGGCTTCTTCGTCCATGGTCAGCAGCGGCTCGATGCGCTGGTGCGGCAGTGTCAGCACTGTGGAGGCGCGGTGTTCACCGGTGACCGGGTCGTCGTTCATCGGCAGCAGGGGCCAGTGTCTGGCCGTAGTCGAACCACTCCCGAGGCCACGTGGTTGTGCGGTACCTCGTGCGTCATCTGGCACACCAGCATGGTGCGGCCGAAATCGTGCATGCTGGCGCCCACGCCCATGGCACGCCGGGTGGGCGAGAAGCGGCTGTCGGCCGCCACCAGCAGGCGGGCGCGGTGGGTGGTGCCATCGGCCAGCAGCACCTCGGTCATGTCACCGGTGCCGGCGGCTGACCCAGCACTTCCCGCGGCCGGGGCGCTCCCGGCGGCCGCTGCGCCCTGTGACAGTACGCGGGTGATTGGCTGGCCGGTCATCAGCGTGATGCGGCCATGGGCCTTCGCGGCGGCATCCACCTCGGCAAAGGCGGCCCGGCGGATCAGGTGGTTGGACACCAGCCAGCCCAGTTCGCTGCGGTTGGTCAGTGTGTGACCGATCATCATCGAGAAGGGCGAGGCGCCGTTGAGCACCTTGGCATCGCGCAGCGGCGACAGGGCGGCCGGATCGGTGTCGTGGATGCGCTGCCACAGGCCCAGCTCGCGCATCAGCGACGCCGAGCGCTGCGTCATGGCAATTTCGCGGCCATCGAAGGCCGCGTTTTCCAGCGCCTCGCGCGGCTGCTGCTCGACCAGGCCGATGGTCAGTCCCGTATCTGCCAGCGCGCGCGCCAGGCACAGGCCGGCCGGGCCGGCTCCACTGATGAGAAGATCGAAATCCATGCGCAGTCTCCAGAAAAAGTAAGGGCGTGTCTGCGCATGCGGGCACAGCTCGCACGCGTGCCTGACGTACCCCACGCAGACACCCGCACAGACGCTCCCCGACCCGCAGAGTGTACCCGAGCCGTCTGGCTTCGGGGCTTGATTGCCGTCATGGCTGCCGTGGTCGCTCCTGCCCATGGCATGCATATGCATGGATGCCGGGCGTAGTGTCTCCGGGGAGCGCGTCGAATGTGGCGGCAGACTTCAGCCATGGATGCAGTTGCTGGGTAGGTAACGCCCTGTCAATGCTACCTGCCGGTCGGGCGTGTCCTGGGGGCCAGCGCAGCACCTGCTTTCCGGCTGGTCTGCCTCCTGCCGGCCGGTACATCAGCCGGCTGTGTGGCAGATGGTCGCGACGGACGAGGGAGGCCGATGGCCGCTGCACGGTTGACGGCAGATATCCGTGCACTGCCCGGAACGCTTGCGAGAAGTGCCCGAGGCTGCGGTAGCCCACATAATGGGCGACTTCGCGCACACTCATGCGCCCTTCTTCCAGCAGGGCCAGCGCCACCTTCATCCGCTGCTGGCGCAGGGTAGGTGGCAATGCCCATGCCGGTGCGCTCGTGAAAACCCTGTTTCAGGTAGCACTCGTTGGTACCCACCCGCCGGGCCAGCCGGCTGATCGACAGCTCGGTGCCATATTCACTGTGGATGATGTCGATGGCATCGTCCACCATCCGTCGCCAGCGGTCCTGGCGGCGTTTGGCCGGTGTGGGCGGCAGTGCCAGCCACTGGCCCAGCAGGGACAGCACCTGGCCTTCCAGCTGCAGCTGCTCGGCCAGGGGCATGGTCTGCATGGGGGCCAGTCCGGTCATCAGTGCATGGGCCTGACGCATGGTGGCGCTCATGTCTGCCTGCATCGGATGCACCTGCATGATGCCCTGGTCCCGGGGTTGCAGGCACTGTTCCAGCAGGCGGCGGGCCTGGTCATGCAGCATGCCGTCGGCCAGCCAGCGTTCGACCAGTGGCGCCTGCATCGACAGGTGAAGCGCCGACCATTCGCCGGCGTGCATCGTGCTGTGCCGCAAGTCCATCACGCCACTTCGGAACCACAACTCATTGTTGCCCGGTGTCTGGAACTCACGTCCTCGCAGATCCGTCCAGTCGAAGGCACCATGCATCTTCAGCGTCAGGGCTACCGGCGGGGTGTAGTGTTTTTCCTCGTACGGTGAGGTGTAGGGCACCAGCAGCCGTCCCCGGGAACTGGCGGCAGGATGCCGCTGTCGAACAGCTGGACGTCCATGTGCCCCTGCAACCATGGGGGTCTTCATGCGGATCCAGGCATGCCGCCCCTGCCCATCCACTGCAATCGCCGGTTTCATGCGTTTGAATTCCTGGATGTGCTGCAGATAATCGTTGAGCAGCTGGGTGCCTGCCGCGGGAGGCGTGGCGGGCGGAGGTAAATGGTCGCTGCCGTCCTCGGGCATGGCAGGGAAGCCTCCTTGAAAAAGGTATCGGAGCGCCGGATTCTGCCATGCACCCGACAATATTTCATGAACGGACCTGAGCGTTCGCGAACAGGCCGGCGTGATTCAGGTGGCGCCATTATTTGCGCTGCAGGCATCATTCATGATGTGGCCATGATTCGTGATGTGGCCGTCATTTGTGAAAGGGTCGCATTTGTGAGGGGCCGCAGGTGAAGGGGCCGCATTTGTGAAGGGGCCGCCATTCGTGCGGTGGCCGTTATTCCTGCCGTGCCTGTTCCGGCCGTTCCTGTGTGTATCGGCGCTTCCGCAGCTGGGTGAGTGATGCCCGTCAGCGCTCCTCGCCGGTCAGGAGTATTTCGCCTCTGCGCATGACCCTGCCTCCGGCTGGTCTGCATTTTTGCTGGCCGGTGCCGCAGCCGGCTGTGTGCCAGATGGTCGTGGCGGGCGGGGAAGACAATGGCCGCTGCACGGTCGACGGCAGATAGCCATGCACCGTCCGGAACGCCTGCGAAAAGTGCCTGAGGCTGCGGTAGCCCCACATAATGGGCCACCTCGCCCACATTCATGCTGCCTTCCTCCAGCAGGGCCAGTGCCACTTTCATCCGCTGCTGGCGCAGGTAGGTGGCAATGCCCATGCCGGTGCGTTCGCGAAAGCCCTGTTTCAGGTAGCACTCGTTGGTGCCCACCCGCCAGGCCAGCCGGCTGATCGACAGCTCGGTGCCGTACTCGCTGTGGATGATGTCGATGGCATCATCTACCGCCCGCCGCCAGCGGTCCTGCCGGCGCTTGACGGGGTGGGCGGCAGCGCCAGCCACTGGCCCAGCAGGGACAGTATCTGGCCTTCCAGCTGCAGCTGTTCGGCCAGGGGCATGGCCTGCATGGGGGCCAGTCCGGCCAGCAGCGCATGGGCCTGGCGCATGGTGGCGCTCATGTCTGCCTGCATCGAGTGCACCTGCATGATGCCTTGGCCCCGAGGCTGCAGGCACTGCTCCAGCAGGCGACGGGCTTTGTCATGCAGCATGCCGTCGGCTAGCCAGCGTTCGACCAGCGACGCCCTGCATCGACAGCTCAAGTTGCGACCATTCGCCGGCGTGCAGCGTGCTGTGCCGCCAGTCCATTATGCCGCTCTGGAACCACATTTCGTTATTGCCCGGCGTCTTGAACTCACGCCCCCGCAGGTCCGTCCAGTCGAAGGCGCCCTGCATCTTCAGCGTCAGACCCACCGGTGGGTAGTAGTGTTTTTCCTCGTACAGCGAGGTATAGGGTACCAGCAGCCGTCCTTGCGCACAGACCGTCATGATGCCGCTGTCGAACAGCTGGGCCGCCATGCGCCCCCTGTGCCCAGGGGATTGCGTGCCGATCCAGGCCCGCCGGCCCTGTCCATCCACGGCGATCACCGGTTTCATGCCTTCGTGGGCCAATACGTGGTGCAGATAATCGTCCAGTAACTGGCTGCCGGCATGAGGGGAAGCAGTGGGCGGCGGTGTATGGTCGTTGCCGTCCTCGGGCATGGCAGGGAGCCCTCCCAAAAAAGGTATCAGAGCGCCGGATTCTGCCATGCACCGAACGATATACCCGTTACAACAGGGTATCGATATTGTGCATATGTAAAATGGTTGTCGGAATGGATTATTGAGAGGGCGAGATTTTTCACGAACAGGCCGTGTCGTTCATGAACGGAACGGCGTGGTTCAGACCGGATTGACTCATGCGATGGCCAGCATTTACGCCACGGGTATCATTCATGAACCATTCATGACGCAGCCATTATTCGCGATAGGGCCGTCATACGTGATGCGGCCATTGTTTCTGCCGTGGCCATCATTCTGCGACGGCTATTATTCCGGCCGTGATCATTCAGGCCGCAGTCAAACCCGGCGTGATCGCTCATGAATGTAACTGCCGAAATTGGTGGGGCAGACCGGGTTTTTCATGCCCGGGCCGTGGCTGCAGACGGAGGACGCCCCAGTCGCGCATGCAGAACAGGGATCAGCACGGCCATCAGCACACAGACGACGCCCGCAAGCGCCAGCAGGCCGGCATAACCCATGCGCTGCGCCAGAGGCAGACCCAGTGCGCCGGCGCCATAACCCGCCGCCAGATACAGGCCATACTGGACCGAAAAATCGGTGGCCGGTGCATGGGCACTGCTGCGCCCCATCATCAGCGTGCTGACCAGTACACCCATCGGCATATAGCACATCATGAAACCCGCCACGCCCAGCGTGATCCAGATGTCGCCGATACCGCCCGTTTGCGCCACCGATGCCGCTGCCTGCCCGGCAGCCGCTGCGGCGCCATCCGGGGCTGCCGTACCTCCGGCTGCGGCGGCTCCCTGGGCGATTTCCGGCAGACCCGCACCCAGGGCTCCAGTCTTGAGCAGCAGTGGAATGGCCAGCAGCAGCACGCCCACCACCTGCGCCGGCAGAATGACGCAGTGCCCGGTTCAGTGACCAGCGGCGCAGCAGCCAGCCAAAGCCGATCATCGAGGCCATGCCCAGCGCCGTGCCGTACCCATTGGCTACCTGGCCGATTTTGGTGAAGCTCCAGCCGGCATCCACCAGCATCGGCGACATCACGCTGTAGGCTATGTACACGCCGGCCTGCAGCATCACGATGATGAAGGCCCAGCGCCAGCCCGTGTCGGGGCGAACCCGAAGCGCCCGATCTCGCGCCAGTAATCCAGCATCCGTTCCCGCACCACCACGTCGGGGCGGGCATGGGCGGGCTCGCGGTAAAAGAGCGCCAGCACCAGCGTGACGACGTTCAGCACCGTCAGGCACATCAGTGCCGTCTGCCAGCCGGCGTATTCGTACAGGGCCAGCACACCGCCCCGCCGGCAATGAAGCCGATGGAACCGCAGGCCATCTGCAGCGCATTGCCCAGCCCCCGCTGGGACGGACTCAGCAGCCGGGTGGAGAGGCTGTCGGCCGCCAGTCCTGACAGGCGGTGAAGAAACGACATGGCCAGACAGCCCAGCATCAGGCCGGTCCAGGGCAGGGGGATGGGCCGCAGCCCCCGTGCCGCCTGCACCGCCCAGTGCTGCGGCAGCCTCATTCATGTCAGCCGCTGCACCGGTCGCGCCGGCAGCCAGCTCAGGCGGCACACCACCGATCTTCAGCTGCGCCATGGCCCAGAGCGTGACGATCAGCGCGGTCTGCATCAGTACCAGCCAGCGGCTGTAGTGCCCCCAGCGGCCGAAGCCGTAGCGGTCCATCAGCGGTGCCCACAGGAACTTGAGCGCCGGTGCCACGCCGAGCAGGTAGATGAAGCTCAGGTCTGCCAGCTCTGCGCCGTTGCCCCGCAGGATGCTGGAAAGCGCCACGAAGAAGAAACTGAACGCCACGCACTGGCTGATGTAGGCGCTGCAGAGCAGGGCCCATTCGTAGCGGGTGAGGGGGCGCGGTGGATGCCGGCACGGCGGGCGCCGTCTGGCCGTCGTGGCCCGAAGGGGTGTTCATGCGGGAGGATAGGGACAGGACAGGAAGGCGGGATTGTACGGATTCGGCCTGCCACACGACAGGGGCGGGGTTGCCGGCAGAGGGGACAGGTACCGGAGTATCAGGTCACCCGGATGCAGAACGCTGGCTGCACCGGGGGTCGGCCTATACAATGCCCGGATACCCGAAACGCCCCGGCTGATCCCCTGCCTGCGGGGGTCGCCAGATGCCATTCATGAGCAAGATCACTCACCTCCGGCTGGACAATTTCACGTCCTTTGCCGCTTTCGACCAGCCGCTCTCGTCCGGTGTCAATATCCTCATCGGCGCCAACGGCACGGGCAAGACCCATCTGCTGAAATCCTGTATGCCGCCTGTGCGGTCACGGTGGGGGAAGACAGGGACAAGGGGTTTGCGCTGAAGCTGCGCAATGTGTTCAATCCCCATGAGGGCAACATTGGGCGGCTTGTGCGTCGCGGCATGCGTGGGCAGGTCAAGCATGCAGGGGGCGGTGCGGAACCCGCCGGCCGTAGCCATGGCCCCGATGCACGGGGTTTCCTGATGCGGGAGACCCTGCAGCCCGTGGCCGGTACACAGCACGTCTGCACCGACGCCGCAGGAGATGGCGACGCCCGCGTGTCCGTGACCCGGCAGGGGAACGCCTCATTGTCTGCCCGCTTTTCGGCCGAAACCGTGCGGGCAGAGACTGTGCACGTCACGGGGCAGGGTGACTGGGAGCGTGAGGAACTGTCCAGCGTATATTCCGGTAAAGGAAATGCTGGCGCATGCGCCGGGCTTTCTGTCCACGGCGGCACGGCGCGAGATTGCCTTCGAGGGAGGGTCTATCTGGACGTGATCAAGCGGGCCTTTCTCCCTCGGCTGAAGGGACCGCTGGATGCAGCCTGGCAGCAGCTGCTCGATGGGCTGCAGGCTGCCATTGCCGGCCAGGTGGTGACGCGGGGTGAGCATTTCTTCCTGAAGGATGCGCAGGGGGAACTGGAATTCACGCTGCTGGCCGAGGGCCTGCGCAAGCTGGCGCTGGTTTCGCTGCTGGTGCAGAACGGAACCCTGTTCAATGGATCCGTCCTTTTCTGGGATGAGCCCGAGGCCAATCTGAACCCGGCCCTGCTCGGACTGGTGGTGGATGTTCTGCTGCGACTGCAACGCATGGGCGTGCAGGTCTTTCTGGCAACACACAACTATGTGCTGCTCAAGGAGTTCGATCTGCGTAGCCGCGAGCAGGACCAGATCCGTTATCTGTCGCTGTTCCGCGATGAAATGGGCGCAGTGCAGACCCTGGCCAGCGACGATCTGTCGGGTGTCGATCCCAACCTGATCATCGATACCTACACCAGTCTGTGCGACCGCGAAATGGCACGCAGCCTGGGGATGGATATAGCAGCTCAGTGATGACGTGGTACGGGAGCCCTCTCGCAGATGAATACGCTCACGGAAGGCGAGCTGCAGCTGTCCCTGCCTGTGGGTGCTCGGGGACGCTGCTTCGACGACCCGGCAACCCATGGGCTGACGCATTGCATGAAGGCGGTCGATTTCATCGTTGAAACGGCCGACCGGATCTGGTTCATCGAGTTCAAGGACCCCGAACACTCACGTGCTGGTGAACGGTCACGCGAGGTTTTTTTCTGCACTGACTTTCGCAGCGGCCGTCTGGATAACGACCTCAAGACCAAATATCGTGATTCGTGGCTCTATGAGCATGCGCAGGGAAGGCTTGCAAAACCAGTTCATTTTGCCGTGCTGATCGCCCTGCAGCACGCTGACGGCAGCCGAGCTGCTCAACCGTACCGAAGCGCTCAGACGCCAGCTTCCCTGCGCGGCCCCGGCGGCCGGGCATGGCCAGTGCATTGCATGTGGCAGGCTGCGCCGTCGCGAACATGGGTACCTGGAACCGCTACATGCAGAACATGCCCGTGACCCGTCTGGTGCCTGGACAGGCTGCGTCGCAAGGGCAGGTACCGGCGCAGTCCCGTCCAGCCTGACGGATATCACTCCGCCTTGGCATTCTTCATCAGGAACTCCCGCACCAGTTTCTGTTCATCCGGCGTCAGCCGGCGCGCGGGAACATGCTCTGCGTGATACCCTGCCACTGGCGTGGGGTGAACTGCGCCGGGTCGCGTGGACCGTGGCAGACGGTGCAGCGCTGGTAGAAAATCTTCTCGCCCGGTGACATCGAGGCGATGGCCTTTTCACGCAGCGCTTCGGCGCGGTCCAGCCCGAAGACTTCCTCGTCGATTTTCAGACCGGTCTTCCTGATGATGCGTGGCGGCTCGAAGGCCCTGCTGCCGCCCGGGTCGGCATCACGGCACTTGCGCAGCGAGGCCAGGCACGTGTCGGCCGTGGTGGCCTGGGTCAGACCGCTGGCGGGCCGGCTGGAGGTGATGAAATTCACCAGCCCGTTGTTGCAGCGCCCCTTGCTGTCCAGCTGCGGCCAGGCGCCTTCGTAGATGCTCACCACGCCCGGCATGATCCGGTCCGACACGCGGGCGCCCACCACCAGCGCGCCCCCGCTCGTTGTACAGCTCGACCAGATCGCCATCACGGATGCCGCGCTTGCGCGCGTCTTCGGTGTTGATCAGCAGTGGCTCGCGCCCCTGTACGGCATAGGTCCTGCGCAGCGGTTCGGCATTGGCCATCTGCGAATGCAGGCGCATGAACGGGTGCGGGCTGACCACGTGAAGCTGCCCCGGTTTGGCATTGCCCAGATATTCGGCCGGTTCCCGCCATTTGGGCATGCGGGCAGTCGGGCAGGTTCATTTTTCTCGATGGTGGCCGAATACATTTCGATGCGGCCCGAGGGCGTATGCAGCGGGTGTTTGGCCGGATCGGCCCGAAAATCCCCGTGACGTACCCAGCCGTCCGCGGCAGCGGGGTGGGCAATGTGATCTCGCCTTTTTCCCAGAACGCCTCGAACGGCATCAGTTTGGCAGCCGAGCTGTTCTCGTAGGCGGCCTCCACATAATCCATTGGCTCCTTGCCTTCGGTGAAGCCGATCTCCACGCCGCACAGGTCGGCCAGCCGCCGGAAGATCTCGAAATCGTCCAGTGCATCGCCCTGCGGTGCGATGACCTGCTTCATCGCGTAGAACTTGTTGATGTTGTAGGTACCACCCGAGGAAATGTCATTGCGTTCCAGCGTGGTGGTGGCCGGCAGCACGATGTCGGCCCAGCGGGCGGAGGCCGTCCACCAGCAGTCCTGCACGATCACGGTGTCCACTTTCTGCAGCGCCCGGATCAGTTCGTTGAGATCCTGCTGGTGCGACAGGAAATTGTTGCCGGCGTTGTAGATCAGCTTGACCAGTGGATAGGTGTAGCGGCTGCCGTTGTAGGTGAACGCCTTGCCCGGGTTGTTGAGCATCTCGCTGATGCGTGAGGCGGGGCAGATTTTCTTGACGGTATTGCGTCCCTGCGAAAGCCCTGTCGGCGGCGTGGCGCCCGACTGCGGGGTGCCGCCTCCGCCGTAGTGCCACGAAAATCCCACGCCCTGGCCGGGCAGGCCGATGTTGCCCAGCAGGCAGGCAAAGTTGACGATGGCCCAGTAGGGGCATTTCGCCGTGGTGGGCGCGCTGGATGGCCCACGAGCCGGCAATCTGCGTGCGTTTGCTGGCAAACAGCTCGGCCAGCTGACGGATGCGGGCGGCGGGAATGCCCGTGATTTTTGCTGGCCCATTCGGGCGTTTTTGGCCGGCGTGCCGTCGGCATCGCGGCCTTCCAGATAGGCGCGGAAACGGTCGAAGCCCACCGTGTATTTCTCGATGAAGTCCCGGTTCCAGCGGTTGGTGGTCAGCAGGTGATGACTCATGGCCAGAAAGAGGGCCGTATCGGTGTTGGGGATGATCGGCACCCATTCCGAACCCATCACCTCGTCGGTGGTGGTGCGCTGCGGGTTGATGGAAATGCATTTCACGCCCGCCTTTTGATGGCCTCCCAGTTGGGATACATGTCGTGGTCGGCCACCGTGTATTCGATGCGGTTGTTCTTGTTGGGGTCGCAGCCCACGAACACCATCACTTCGGTGTGTTTGGCCACCTCTTCCCAGCAGGTCTGGGCCGAATAGACTTCCAGATCACCCAGCACCAGCGGCATGATGATCTGTCCGGCACCGGCGGAATAATCGCCGGCCGTCATCGACGATCCGCCCAGCAGGTTGAAGAAGCGCCCCTGCAGCACATTCGGCCGGAAAAATCCCCGCGTGCGACCAGCCGCCATAAGATGAGCTGAAGCAGCCTTCGTTGCCGTACTTCTCGATGGTGTCCAGAATGGCCCCTGGCCGTCAGGCCCAGCGCCACGTCCCAGCTGACCTGCACGAAGGGCTCCCGGCCACGCAGCTCGGCGTGCGTCTTGCCAGTGCGAAAGCCTTCCAGATACGACTTGCGCACCATCGGGCCGGCCACGCGAGTTTTTGTCGTAGGTGCGGGCCAGTACGCCCTCGGTCAGCATGGGGGTGGGGCGTTTGTCGGTGGGCTGGGGCTCCACCTTCCTGAGCCGGCCGTGCACCACGGTGCCGACGAACGGGCCGTAGTGCGTGGCATGGGCCACCGTGCCGGTGAAGTTGCGCATGTCTGGCGCATCACCGTCGGCGCTGTTGCCGGGGCCGTGCCTGCCTGCGCCAGCTGCATGCCATCGGGCTGGTGCGGATTGTCATGGGCAGCTCCGGCAGGGAGTGCGTCGGCGCCTCGCCGGATCGTCGGCCAGAACTTCCTGCACGATGCCCGGCAGCAGGCCGCCTGCTGCCACCCCTGCAGCGCCCGAAGCGCCTGTCCTGAGCCATTGCCGTCGTGTGGTGCCGGTACTCGTGATGTGTGTCCTTTTCTTTTTGAAGAGAGACAGGGCGTGCTGCTGCCCGGTCCGGGATCGCCGGATGCCGCACACAACATATCAAAAATGGCCAAAGACAAAAACATGGTTGTTCGTCGGACGAGAGGCGAAAAGTACGTATTTTTGACGCCTGTCAAAAGGAATTTTCACAGGATGGCAATATAATGATATTAATCGTCGGTCGTGATCTGGCGGCATTCGTTATTCATAACCTGCTATAACGCTTTCCTGATTTCGGCCTGTTCCCGGGTGATCCCGGAGGCAAGTGCGACAGGGGCGATCTCGAGCGTCAGTGCAACAGGATGTCTGGCGTCGTCGCCGAGAATATTCGTCCTGATTTCGTCAGGGGGCTCGCGCGGTCTGTTTTTCCCGCATGGTGCTGGTCAGGGCTTGCTCATTCGTCTGGAACAGGGGGCCGGAACGGGCGTAGCGACGTGTGGACAGGGGCAGGCGCTGGCAGATCGAGGCGTCCGGGAGGGCGCCCAGTTGTCCGGGCCGTGCGCTGCCGGTGTTGCCCTGTCTGGCAAGGCAGCCCGCCCTGCCTGCGCAGCGCATCCTGTCAGCACAGGCCCGGGACCAGCGGGGGACGAATGGGGCCATCACACGGCCTGCCTCATTCCTGACGACCCGCCTGTCACGGCGGGCAGGGATTTCCCCGTCTTCCCTGCCCTCGGCCCGTGTGTAGGGTAGGATGTGTGGTTTCCGTTCCGTTCTGATTTCCGGCCGTGTCGTGCCGAAGGGGATACGCTGATGAAACGCCGTGCTTTCGCAGGGCTGCGCTGGGCCTGGCCAGTGGGCTGGTGCTGCCCGGACGGGCAGAGGCCGCCGCGGGCTCACAGGGCTGCTGCCGGCACCGGTGTGGCGGATGGCGCCGGTGTGGTGGGGGCACCGGGCCAGGCGCCACGGCATCCGGTGTCCTGCACGTGGCGGATGCCGGCACGTCGCCCTGCCGTCGCGCCGGCCGCTGCCACGCCGGCGGGTGGCAGAGTGCCTCGCCCGTCGCCCGCTGACCCCTGGGCATGGTGCTGGAGCCACCGGCGCTCGACCCCACCACCGGAGCCGCGGCCGCCATTGCCGAGGTGGTGCTGTACAACGTGTTCGAAAACGCTGGTGCATGTGGGGCCGCACGGGAAGATCTCGCCGCTGCTTGCCGAACGCTGGCATGCTTCCGACGACCAGAAGACCTGGACCTTCATCCTGCGGCCGGACGTGCGCTTCCAGAATGGCAAGCCCTGTGACGCACAGGCCGTCAGGGGCCAGCTTCGAGCGGGCCGCGCGAAGGACAGCGTCAACAAGGACCGTGCCTTCTTTGCCGCCATGACCACCATCGAGGCGCGGGATGCCCGGACGGTGGTCATCCGGCTGGCCAGCCCGATGCCGACTTCCTGTTTCAGCTGGGGCAGGCCACGGCCGTGATCGTCGAGCGGGGTACCGTGGCCACCAATGCCGCGCAGCCGGTCGGCACGGGGCCGTACCGGCTGGGCAGCTGGCGGCGGGGCGCCTCGCTGCAGCTGGTGGCCTGGGAGGGTTTTCGCGAGCCGGCAACCATCCCGTTCTCGCCGGTGACCTTCCGCTTCATCGGCGAGCCGGCTGCACAGATGGCGGCGCTGATGGCGGGGAGGTCGACGTGTTCCCGCGGGTGACCGAGCGGCCGAGGCCCGCTTCCGGGGCAACGCCCAGTGGCGCGTGCAGATATCGTCTTCGCGGGCCAAGACCCTGGTGGCCATCAACCATCGTCGCAAGGCGCTGGCCGATGTGCGGTGCGGCGGGCCATGGCGGCGGGCCATCGACCGGCAGGCGGTGCTCAAGCGCCGGCCAGCTGGGGCATGGCACGCCCATCGGCAGCCATTGCACACCGGATGCACCGGGCTATGGGACCTCACGGCCGTCAACCCCTCACGACCCGGAACGGGCGAAGAAGCTGCTGAAGGAAAGCGGGCGTGCCGCTGCCGCTGAACCTGGTGATGACCGTACCGCCCACCCCCTATGCCCGGCAGGGCGCCCAGGTGGTGATGGCCCAGCTGGCGAAGGTGGGCATTGTGGTGCGCCTGCAGCAGGTGGAATGGGCGCAGTGGCTGCAGGGCACCCTATCGCAATCACGACTACGACCTCGAGCATCGTCTCGCACGTCGAGCCGCTGGACCTGGGCAACTTTGCACGACCCGACTATTACTGGGGCCTAGCTCGCCGAAGTTCGATGCCCTGTACCGCCAGCTGGTCAGCACCGTGAAGGAAGACGAACGCCTGAAGCGGCTGGCCGAGGTGCAGCGTCTGCTGGCCGACGACTGCGTGCTGGCCTGGCTGTACCAGCCGCACTGCGTGTCGGTGTCGCGTGCGTCCATCACCGGCCTCAGGGACGACATGCCGATGCTGGCCAACGACTCGCGGGCGCTGCACTGGGAAGGGTGAATGGCCATCGGCATGAATGCAGGGGATCGCGGCGCCGTCCCTGTCGCTGCGGTTCTGGCTGGGGCGCTGTCTGGGGCTGGTGGGCGTGCTGCTGGCGGCCAGTGCGGTGATCTTTGCCGTGCTGGACATCCTGCCCGGCAACGTGGCGCAGGTGATGCTGGGGCCGGACGCCGACCCGGCCGCCGTGCACGCGCTGGAGGTGCAGCTGGGGCTGGACGCGCCGGCCTGGCAGCGCTACCTGCAGTGGCTGGGCGGTCTGCTGCATGGTGATCTGGGCACCAGCCAGGCTCTATGGCGTGCCGGTGGCGGGGTTGTTGGTCGAGCGGCTGGCGCTCACACTGCCGCTGACGGTGCTGGCCAGTGGCACTGGCCACCGTGATGGCGCTGGTGGCCGGGGGTGTTCGCGGCTCTTGCATCATCGCCGCTGGGGCGACGTGGGTGATGACGCTGACCCAGCTGGGTCTGGCCACGCCGGGTTTCTGGCTGGGCATGCTGCTGATCGTGGTATTTGCCGTCTGGCTGGGCTGGCTGCCGTCGGGGGCTTCGAGGGCTGGTCGGTTGCCGCAGGCGGCGCCGACGGGGGCAGTGTCGCCGGCGCAGGAGAGCCTGCCGGTGGGGGCTGCATACGCGGGTGCTGGGCACGCTGGCACCGGCGGGGGCTGGCTGGCTGGCCTCGTGGCATGGCCTGCAGTTCCTGCTGCTGCCGGCGCTGGCGCTGGCTCAGGTGCAGGGCGCCATTCTGGCGCGATTCGTGCGTGCTTCGCTGCTGGAGGTACAGGGTGAGGCCTTCACGCGCACGGCGCTGGCCAGGGGGCTGAGCCACCGGCAGGTGCTGTGGCGGCATGTGGCGCGCAATGCGGCCGTGCCTGTGCTGACGGTGGCTGGGATGCAGTTTGCCGAGCTGCTCAGCGGTGCAGTGGTGATCGAGAACGTGTTTTCCCTGCCCGGGCTGGGGCGACTGATGGCCCAGAGCATCGCCAACCGCGACCCTGCTGGTGGTGCGCAATGGCGTACTGCTGCTGGTGGCCATGGTGGTGGTGATCAACTTCATCGTGGATGCGCTGGCGGTGCTGATCGATCCACGGCTCAAGGGGCGATAGGCGCATGGCCGATCCTGCCTTCTGGTGTCGTGCCCGCCGTCACCCCGGTTTTCGTGACCGGCCTGCTGCTGACTGGCCTGCTGGTGATGGTGGCGCTCGTCTCGGTGTGGTGGACGCCGGTGGCTCCCGATGAAATGGACCTGGAAGCAATGCTGGCGGGGCCTTCGGCGGCCCACTGGCTGGGCACGGATGCCTTTGGCCGTGACGTGGGGTCACTGCTGATGCAGGGTGCGCAGGCCTCGCTGCTGGCTGGCGTGATCGCCGTGGGCATCGGTCTGGGGGCGGGCTGCTGCTGGGCCTGCTGGCTGCTGCCCGGCCGGGGCGCTCTGTCGGCGGCCATCATGCGCACGGCCGATTTCATGCTGGCCTTTCCGGCGCTGCTCATGGCCATCATGCTGACCGCCGTGTTCGGGGCGGGGCTGACCAACGCCATCGTGGCGGTGGGCATCTACAACATCCCGTCCTTCGTGCGGATCACGCGTGCGGCGGCGGCCGGCGTGTGGTCACGCGAGTATGCGCTGGCGGCACGCGGCTGCGGGTTGAGTGGCTGGCAAATCACGCGGCGCCATGTGCTGCCCAACATTCTGCCGCTGCTGCTGGTGCAGGCCACCGTGCGCTTTGCCGTGGCCATTCTGGCCGAGGCGGCCCTGTCGTTTCTGGGCTTTGGCGTGCAGCCGCCGCAGCCGTCCTGGGGGCGGATGCTGGCCGATGCCCAGCCCGTGCTGTTCGAGGCGCCCCTGCAGGGTCCCTGTGGCCCGGGCTGGCCATCATGCTGGCCGTGCTGGGCCTGAACCTGCTGGGCGATGGCCTGCGCGACCTGCTGGACCCGAAGCTCCGGGGACGAATGAGTCGATGACACACGCTGGATCCTCACGCTGACTGCCAGTTGCCGGATGCTGGCTGCTGGCAGGGGCAGGGGGCAGGGGCAGGGGACGGGTGTGTCTCCTGGCAGCCAGCCTGACTGAGGTGTTCGGGAATCCAGCCGCCCGGAGATGAAGCTGTGTGCGTCGCGCTGCAGGAGGCCCAGGGACAGGGAACAGGGAACGGGAACAGGGAACAGGGAACAGGGAACAGGGGAACAGGGAACAGGAACAGGGAACAGGGAACAGGAACAGGGAACGAGGGAACAGGGAACGATCGGATTGAGGATTATTCTTGTTTATTTCGTGCGAGTATGTAAACTCTGACGGCACACGGAGGCAGGCGGAATAAATAAATGCGACCGATTCGCGCTACATATTTCGATGCCGGTGTTTTGCGAAAGAAAAACGACACTTGCCCATGGCCGAAAAGCCCGTATTCATGCGGTTTTCGGCCTGGTTTCCGCCGAATGGGGCATTCCGTGGTGCCATTGGTGTGATTGACCGGCGCTATCTGGGGGTAATATGTGTTTCGATTTATTCTCCTTGGGGAGTAGCCTGCTTCCGCAACGGAAGCGCCTTCGTCAACAAACTCGGGGCTGTCTGCCTGTGGTATGGCAACGTATCGTGCCGACCGGCCCCGTGGCGAAGGCAACCCGCCCTGTCACAGGCGGGTCTGGCGAGACCGATGAGCGATGCGCCGTGCAGATACCGGTCGGGTGTGCGGGGCATTGTTCCGGTCCGACCGCTACCATCTCCATCCCATGAGTATCCTTTCCGTCGTCGCCCTGGGGTTTTGCCATGTCGGCCGATGCCTTTGCCGCTGCACTGGCGCGAGGTGCCTGCATGTCGCATCGCCCCCGGTTCCGCCAGGCGCTCACCGTGGGCATTACCTTCGGCGTGGTGGAGGCGATTACGCCACTGGTTGGCTGGCTGCTGGGTGCGGCTGCCTCGCAGTACGTCACCGCCTCACGATCACTGGGTGGCGTTCTTCCTGCTGCTGGGCCTTGGGCTGCACATGGTCTGGAAGTCGTTCCAGCCGGTGGAACTGGACTGTGACGATACCGGCATGGACATGGATGACCGCGGGCAGGGTGTGGTCACGTCCGTCTCGGGCGGAGGCGCCGCCGTGGCAGGACGTGTGGCGGCAGGTGGCCTGCTGTCCACCGTGATGACCAGTGTGGCTACCAGTCTCGATGCCATGGCCGTGGGCGTGACGCTGGCCTTCGTGGACGTGCCGATTGGTCAGGTGGCCCTGGTGATCGGCCTGTGCACCATGGTGATGGTCACGCTGGGCGTGCTGCTGGGCCGCATGCTGGGCACGCTGCTGGGGCGGCGCGCCGAAATGCTGGGCGGCGCGGTGCTGATTGCCATCGGCTCCGTCATCCTGTACGAACACCTCACCGAAGGTGCCGTGCTGGCCCTGCTGCGCAACGGTTCGCTGGGGTAAGGGGAGCCTGTTCTGCTTTCCCCTGGCTTGTTACGTACGCCCCAGGGGGTCTTCGGGCCGGTCCCGAATCTGTGTACCGCCGACGGCGTCCTGTTTGGCACGGCAGCCAGCTTTGTCAAACAGGGCGTCTTGTCAGCATACGGCGTGGGTCTGCGCGGGGACGAATGAGTCCATACCGCACCCTACACCCAGAAATAGCGCACGACGTGGAAGAACACCGGGGCGGCAAAGCAGATCGAATCCAGCCGGTCCAGCATGCCGCCATGGCCTTCGATCATGCGCGCCCCAGTCCTTCACGCCACGGTCGCGCTTGATGGCCGACATCACCAGCCCGCCGGCAAAGCCCATCAGGTTCACCAGCAGGGCGACCAGGCCGGCCTGCCACCAGGCAAAGGGTGTGATCCAGCAGAGGGCCATGCCCAGGCACGAGGCCAACAGCACCCCGCCCACAAAACCTTCCACGGTCTTGAGGGGGAGAGTACCGGCGCAATCCGGTGTCTGCCGGCCAGCTTGCCGCACACGTACTGCAGCACGTCCGAACTCTGCACCACCAGAATCAGCCAGTTGATCAGCAGCAGGTTGCTGTCGCGATAGTCCGGAATGTCCAGCACCATCAGCGCCGGCACGCAGGGAAATGCAGTAGACCGCAACCATCAGTCCCCATTGCACGGTGGATGCGCGCGTCAGGAACTGCTGCGTGTCGTTGCTCAGCGTGGCCAGAATGGGCAGCAGCGAAAACCATAGACCGGGATGAACACCGAGAAGAGCCCATACCAGCCAATGGCAATCAGGTAATACTGCAGAGGCAGCACCAGATAGAACGCGGCGATCAGCGCCAGATGGTCTCCCCGCCGGGTGGGGGCGATGGTGAGAAACTCGCGCAGTGCAAAGAAGGAAATGCCGGCGAACAGCAGGATCACCGCCCAGTGACCGATGGCCAGCGTGCCACTCATCACCACGGCTATCACCCACCACGCCTTGATGCGTGCGTTGAGGTTGTCGATGACGGCGTGCGGCGTGTCGAAACCCACGCGCCATTTGAGCAGGGCACCGATGAGCGAGGCCACCACCAGCATGCCGAGGATGAGGCCGTTGAGGAGCAGGGGTGTGATGCGTCATGGTTCAGGGGCGGCCTGCGGCGGAGCAGGCATATGCCGTGACAGGGTGGGGGAGAAGGGCAGAACCGGCAGAAGCCGGTGGAGGCAGGCCGGGGACATGGCAGCAGGGGCTGTGCCGGGATCGGTGGTTTCGGCATGCCTGCTCCCGGTCAGTCCTGCTGGGGCCTGAGTGCCAGCAGAGCGGCACGGGCGCGGGCGAGGTAGTCGTCCTTGGGGGAGCGCGGCATGTCCTGCGCCGCCTCTGGTTGTGCCTCATCGTGCAGGGGAACCGGTGCACCGAAGGTCACGGTGCACAGCAGTGGCAGCGGAATGACCTGCCCCTTGGGCATGACCCGGTTCAGGTTCTCCAGCCAGACCGGCACGAACTCGACCTGGGGCCAGGCCCGGGCCAGGTGGTAGATGCCGGATTTGAAGGGCAGCAGTCCGTCTCCCAGGTTGCGGGTGCCTTCGGGAAAAGATGATCAGTGAATGCCCCTGGCCAGCGCATCGTGCAGCGGCTGCATGGCAGCGTGCGGCGGCCTCGGCGCGGGCGGTGTCGGTTAGATGCCGGCATCGGCCGGCGCTGTGGTGCTGCTGCGTTCGACCAGTACGCCATGGAACACGTCATGGATGATGAAACGCCGCAGTGTGGAGCCATTCCAGTAATCGGCGCCGGCCACGGGCCGGGTCACGGCACGCAGCGCGGGTGGCAGCGAGGCCCAGAGCAGCAGGAAGTCGGTGTGGCTGCTGTGGTTGGCAAAGTAGACGCGCTGACGCGGTTCCGGCGCACAGCCGCTCCAGAAACTGCGCACCCCCGTCAGGGCACGTGCCAGCGTCATCAGGCCAAGGCCGGCCATGCGGGCCAGCGGGCGCGTGGGCAGGCGGACGGTCTCCGGCGGGTGCGCGGTGGACGGGGAATCGGGCTGCGGCGTGGTGCCCATGGCGGAGTCTCCGGGGCGGTGCAGACAGAAGTGTTGACGGGCCGGCGCCATGGTGCGTCACCGGGCCGGGGATGTCGTGCCGAAGGGGCGGGGCGGTTGGCGGGAGGGGTGGGCGGGGTCAGGCTCCGGTGTCGCCTTCCCACGGACGTGCCCAGTTCCCGTTCGAGCTGTTCAGCCGTGTTCGATGGCTTTCGAGGCGTACCAGCGGCGGGACCGTGGGGTATCGAGCTTGTCCAGCATGACCTGGTTGTGTCCCCAGGGCACGTGTGCAGCAAGCTGCTGCACAAATTCGGGCCCGGCCACGACTCGGCAAATGCACGCATGTACTTGAGATTGCGCGGCGAAAACCCCTTCATCTCCGGGAAGGCCATGCGCAGATCCCGTGACAGCCGGTCGATCACTTTCGTTCCCCACCCCCTGCTCGGCCTGGCGTTGCAGGATGTCCCGGCCGATCTGCCAGTACAGGCCGATCAGTTCCTGGTTGACGGCCAGTGCGGCGCGCTGCCGGGCGTGGTGGATGCGGCGCTTCAGGCTGGCCAGCCAGTCGGCATAGCCGGCGAGTGAGGTTGGGGTGGGAGTGTCTTTCATGCTCATGCCGTCAGCCACACGGCCTCCTGTTCGAGGGCCAGACCATTCAGCTCCATCTGCGTGAGCAGGGGAGCCAGATGGCTGGGCAGGTCGGGCCGGACACGCAGAAACGGGTCCAGCGTTCTGAGCCACAGTGCATGGCTGCCATAGCGCTGCAGGCTGTCTGCCCAGCCGGGCATCAGCCAGAAGTGGCAGGCATCGCCCAGCTGCGCGTGCAGGCGGGCAAAGTTGGCCAGCCCGATGCCATCGTAGTCGGGGAAATGGATCAGCCGGCTGCCCCGTGGGCGTGCTGCCAGCCAGCGGACCAGCAGGTCGGAGAGCTGGCCGTTGTAGTAGAGCAGCGTGACGGCAGGCCCCGGGGGCAGCCAGTCGGTCCGGTCGAAGAGCGCCTGGTTCTCGATGAGCCAGAGGGGGCGCCGGTATGCCAGTCATCGTCCGGGGTGATGCGCAGGCAGGCTGCCCCGAAGTCGCGGGTGTGCGGCCAGGGGCAGGTGCAGGTTTCTGGTGGGGGCATGCCAGTCGAGGGGGCGCTCGATGCGCCCTGTCCGGCTGGGACGCTGTCCGGCACCGTCATGGCGATGTGGCTGGCACCCCCGGGTGAGTCAGAACCACTTTCCGGTTGCCCCTGAAGAAGGAGGCATGACGCCGTTCCGACGGGGGAAGGCTGCCTTCAGCAGGACATAGCCAGCGTCGTGGTGCATGCCGGCCGGCCTTGCTGTCGCGGCGGTGGCCGATGTTGTGGGCACGGGAAGGGAGATCAGCCCCATGGGAAGCTGGTTCTGCATCATGGGAGGCGGGTTCTTCGTCTTGGGACGCCTGACAGGGGGCTGACAAAGGCCTCTGGTGACAGGGTGCGCAGATGCAGTGCGAAGACGGCGGGGTTGCTGATGCGGTAACTGCCGCCGCTGCCCCGGGCCAGAAACTGCACGGCGCCCGTCTGCTGGCCGAACCAGCTCCAGTGCCCGGCGCTGGGCCGGGGTGAATGCGCTGACGGGCAGTGGATTCTGGCCGTTGAGTCGGAGCAGGGCGGTCCGCAATGCGTTTTCGTGTTTGCTCATGCTTCTTCCCAGCGGCTCGATGATCTGCCAGCTCAGGCGGCTGATCTGGCTGTGCCCGTCGTGATGCTGGATGGGCACGATGTAGCGGGCGGTGACGAGTGGTGCCGGTGAGGCAAAGATCAGCGAAAAGCCGAAATCGGCGGCCGTGTCGATCAGGCTGCGCTGGTTGCGGGCATCCAGTGCCAGTGCCTCGTCCAGATAGCAGATGCCCTGAATGGGACGGCGCTGGTCCCGCATCAGATGCAGCATGGCCAGGCCGGTGATGAGCTTGGCCATCAGCACGGTGCCGTTGGAGGCGGCGCTGTCCAGATCATTGAAGGCTTCGGGCTGCCTGCCCCTCCTTGCCCACCCAGAAACGCAGCTCGAACAGGTCGGCCACACGCAGCCCCTGGCGGGCGTTGCCTTCTTCGATCAGCAGGGTCTTGGCGCGGTCGAGCTGGTCGTCATCCAGCACGCTCTGCTGGTTGAACAGATCGAAGGTTTCGCCGCTGTCCACCGTGGCCGCGGTGCTGATCAGCAGTTCGATGGCCTCGACCAGCGGGGTGTTGTCTTCGGGCTCGATTTTGAACACGCTCAGGTCGGACAGGCGGCGGCCACCGATCTTGCGGTTGAATTCGCGCATCCGGCCTTTGAAGGCATTGAGCCCATCGCGCAGTTCGCGCAGGCTGGCTGCCACATTGACCACGGCCGAGCGGGATTTCTTTTCCAGGGCCTCGAATTCCTGCGGCAGGTGATGCGCAAAAGTGATGAGGCGGCTCACCTCCGTTTCCGGATTTTTCGCTCAGGTGGTATTTGGTCAGACCGCCGGTGTTCAGGTCGATGAGCAGCCGGCGAATCTGCTCGTCCAGTTCCGGTAGCTGCCGGCAGTCGGCCAGATAGCGCTGCAGGTGATCGGCCAGCTGGTCCATGGCCAGGTCCGGCTGGGCCAGCCAGGGGTGATGGGGCAGTTCGGGCAGCCAGGTGAAGGGCGGCTGGTGATCCTGCCGCTGGTTGCGGCGCTGCTCGATGCGCCGGTGCTGCTCCTGCAGCGTGTGCAGATCCTGCTGCAGCTGCTGGCGCTGCCGGTCCAGGGCCTGCTGTCTTTCAGCGGCCCTTTGCCAGCGTTTCGGTGAGTGTGGCCAGCATCTGCTGCAGTTCCGTCAGCCGCTGCTGGCGTGCCGGTTCGGCGGTTTGCAGGGTCTGCATCTCGGCCCAGGCGCGGATGTCCTCGTCGAGCTGCTTCAGCTGCGCATCCAGTGCCTGACGCTGGGCCCTGACCGTTTCCAGCGTGCGGGCAGTGTCGAGCTGTTCGTGCAGCTGTTTCAGCTGTGCCTGCAACTCCTGCTGCAGGGTGGTGAGTTCGGCCAGGCTGCGCTGTTCGTGCTGGGCCGTCAGTGCGTCCAGATTGAGTGTCAGCCCCGGCAGGCCGGAGGGCTGCGAGGTCAGGATTGACGCAAGCGCCGCTGCATCCAGCGTGAAATCATCTGCGCCCAGGGTGAGCACGGAACGGGCCAGTGTCCCTGTTGAGGACGGTCAGCTGTTCCGGCGCGAGCTGGCTGGCCAGCTGCTGGTAGAGGTTGTTGCCCTGCGTGCGGATTTCCTGTTCCAGCTGGGCCAGTTCCCGTTGCAGGCGCTGGATTTCGCGTTCGATGGCGGCCGGCTCGCGGCTTTGCGCCTGACCGATGCGCACGACGATGGCATCGATGTCCTGCTGCAGCGCGGCGCGCTGCTGGTCCAGCAGCTGCCGTTCCGGAATGAGGGCAAAGCGGCGCTGCAGCGCCTGCAGCTCGTCGGTCTGCTGGCGCAGCTGTTTTTCTTCCTGTTCGGCCAGGCTCTGCTGGCGGGCCAGCTGGATGTCCTCGTCCCGCAGGCGTTTCATCTCGGTGTCGTGCTGGCCCAGCTCCCGCGTCAGTGCCTGGTGGCGTGTGTCGTAATGCTGCTGCCAGTGGGCGAGGGCGTCGTCGATCAGCGGCTTCATGCACAGCAGCCGGCCGCGCAATTCCAGTCGCGCCTCGTGTTTCTGTTCCAGTGTTTCCAGCAACACTTTCTGGGCAACGGCCGCACGATACTGGCTCCATTCCCCATTCAGATCGGCAAAGGCACGGTCCCATTCGGCCTTGAAATCGATGCCCGCATCGGGCAGATCGCGCCGGAATATCTGCAGCAGGTTTTTCTTGACGTCGGCCGAGGTGAGACGGTCGAGCTTCAGTGTGTGCGTCAGCACCCGCTGGAAGCTGGCCGCATCACTGGCATGTTCCAGCCGGAACACACACAGGTCCAGCTGGCTGGTGGCCTTGCGGTTGCGACCGCCGTAGATCATGTCGGCAAATTCGCTGCCCGAATAGCTGAATACCCGCCGCTCGTGCGTAGCCAGATGGGCCGCCAGCTGCGGCTGGGCCACCAGTTCGCCACCAGGCAGCCGGTATTCGTCCACATTCAGCGGCCCCGCATAGGCAAAATACTCGTAATCGAAACTCACGCCCTTGCCCACGCAGCCGAGCACCACGGTGCCGGTTTCGGGCAGCGTGACCTCCAGCAGGATGTAGGCGCTGTTGTGCGGGAAATAGAAACGCCGGCTCTTGTCGGCATCGTGTGCGCCGAAATTCATCACCCGCCGGTCGATGATCAGCAGATACTGCAGCGCGTTGATGAGACTGGTCTTGCCCGTGTTGTTGGGTGCCACCAGCGACACCGAACCATCGAGCGGCAGCTCGGCGCGGGAATAGCCGGCACTGTTGAGCAGCACCAGACGCTGGAAACCGTATTGCATCAGGGAGCCTCTCCGGTGTCGGTATCAGGGGCGTTGCTGGACGGACCGAACCCGGCGTCTGTGGTGTCGCGTTCGTCGGCGGCCAGCGCCTGAAAATGGTCCAGGTAGCGATACACCGCCGGCAGCAGCCGCCAGCCGGCGCCATCACGCTGCGCAAAGCCCAGACCGGCGGCCCGGTCGAAGAGTTCCCGCAGCCCTTCGGTGTCCAGCCCCTCGGCCTCCAGCATGTCCTGATGCTGCTTGTGCGTCTCGGCCAGCAGCTCGCGCGTGACCAGCCAGTCGGCAAACCGCTGCAGTGTCTGCCCTGCATTGGCCTGCGTATCGAAAATGACCATGAACAGCAGGGCCAGCTGCCGGCTGATCCGGTTGATGGGGGCACTGGCCGACGGCGTGTGGAACCACGCAAATCCCCGGTGATCCACGCGCAGCGTGTAGCCCAGCGACGAGAACAGCAGCGTGTAATCGGCCTCGTGCCTTTCCAGCTCGGGCCCACAGCGCCGGATCGGCCACGCGGTTCAGGTGCCGGCCCGCCAGAAAGAGCCGGAACAGCGCGTCCAGCGAGGCGAGTGGCCCCAGCGCGGAGGCCAGGGGAGAAGATGCGGATCCGTTCATGGAAAACAGGGGAAACAGGAAAAATGGGGGAGCCAGGTGCAGATGGCATCCTGCCCTGACAGCAGATTCATGTTGGTACGCAGCAAATCAGGCATTTTTTTCTGGGATGTGCCCACCCCGCGAATGAGGCATGATGGTTGAGGCTGATGTGCATGTCAGGCATTTTTGGGCGACGGTACGGCAGCCACGGCTTCATGGGGGTGATGCAGCACACGGATGGCATGCAGGTCGAGCTGCCGGGTGGTGCTGGCTGGCGTGGTCTGCCAGGGCACGTCACCATGCTGCAGGTCATGAAACAGCCGCATCAGCGTGGCATCCTGCAGGTGGCCGTAGCTGGCCTTCAGCCAGGCCAGCAGGTCCGTCACGGGCAGGCTGGCGGCCAGATGGCTGCGCAGCGCGGCCTCGTCCACCACGTCGGGCAGGGGTACCGTTTCGGAAGCAGGCAGGGTCCTGCGGAAAGGCAACCGCCTGCGGCCGGTAGTGCCGGGCTGCCGCCATGATGTCGCGCACTTCGTCTCCGGCCTGGATTTTCAGGCCGCGGCCATTGCGCCAGACCGGCAGCCGGCTGTCTCTGGCCGGACGGGAAAGTACCCGGTGCAGCCCCTTCTTGCGTACCGACTGCAGCAGGGAGGCAATGGCACTGGTGAGTGCGTTGTGCTGCAGCGCCTCCCTCGCGCAGCGGCAGCAGGATGTCTGCGCACTGCTGTGCCACGATCCGCCCGAACCGGCGCAGCTCCTTGGCCTGATAGGACACCTGCCGCAACTGCAGCCGGTGCGAATACAGGCTGCCCTGGATGGTGAACTGCTCCAGCGCCTGGTCCAGCGTGCGCTCGGCTGCCTCCAGATGCTGGTAGAAACTGCCCTCCGGCCCCGTGTCCATCATGCTGTTCATGGGTTCGACATACTGGTCGTACGCCTGCAGGACACGCTGGTAGCGCTGGCTGGCCGGCATGTGGGCGTCGGCGCTGCGGGCATTTTCGGCCAGCTCTGAATGGCATGCCGGTCCTGCTCCAGCTGCAGGCCGATCTGCCGGAACAGCTCGGCCAGCTGGCTGGCGGGCCAGCGCACGCGGTCGATGTCGTGCCGGACGATGCCCTCGGCCAGTGCTTCCGTGGCATCGCGGATGGCGGCGACACGGGCCTGCAGGACGGCGGTCAGGCCCAGCTCGTGCTCGCGGGTCAGGCCACGCACGAAGGTGAGGACATGCGGATCGAGCTGCAGATCATCGCTGCGCGGCACGGTCTGCAGCAACGTACTGTTGACCATCTGGCGCAGAAGGGCACCCTGCTGTTCGGCGTTCAGCCCGGGGTTGCTCCGTGCGATGCAGGCACGCACCTGTTCGGTCGTGAAGATGGGAAACTCACGTGACAGGCGTGCCAGCACCTCGATGGTGTCCCAGTGGGTGTGGAGGGCATGGACCAGGGCGCGGGGGGTGATCATGGGGGATTCTAGAACGTGCCACGGGGCCGGGGCGCGTTCTGGCCTTGCTCCTACCGGGGAGCGTCCGGCGAGGGCCTCTGTCGAAGCTCTTTCTCGAGCAGCTCCTGCAGGGCTCTCATCACGTCCCCGGCGTCCTGCCGGGCAGAGGTCACCGGGGGTGAGGGCGGGATGTTCCGGCTGCCATTGAGGGGGCTGCTGGCATCGGTGTGGCTGGTATGGGCGTGGCTGGTGTCGCTCCAGTTGACAGGTGCCTGGCTGGCATGGGAGCTGCCGGCCGGTGAAGCGCCGTTGCAAGAGGCGTTGATGTGTGAGGTGCCGTTGCGGGAGGTGCCGTTGTGGGTGGCGTTGATGTGGGTGTTGCCGGCATGGGCGGAACCTGCCGGGTGACCGTCCCTGGTCAGGGCTTCGATGGCACGGTCGGCGAAGGCCGGTGCACCGGGCTGGCCGTTCGGGGGCAGCGGACCTGCCGGGTGTGACCGGCCTGCCGGATGCGAGGCGGCGTGCCGGTCGATGTGGCCCAGGTTCCGGGTTGGGTCTATCTGGTCACGGACCCGCTGTTTCAGCACCTTGGCATCGGGAAAGCCGCCGTCGGTCTTGCGGTCCCAGATGGGCACGCCGTTGCAATGGATCTGGAAGACGCCTCCGGTGTCGGGGATCAGCGTGACGCCACCGGCCAGATCGGTGCCGAAGGTGGAGAGCAGTTCCTGCGCCATCCAGCCGGCGCGGAGCACCCAGTTGCAGAGGGTGCAGTAGCGGATGGTTATGGTGTGGGCGGCCATGATGTCTCCTTGGGGGCGTGCATGCGGGCTGCCCCCGTCAGGGAGCCTCTCCGGGAGATGTCCATGCCAGACTCCCTGACGATAGTCTGCCTCACCTGGGCGGCGGATGGCCAGAAGGGTTACATGTCGGTGGGGAGCAGGGGCGTGTCATGTCCTGCGGTGCCCGGTCGTGTTTCATGGATGACCGGGTTGCCGGGCGGCGCATCAGTGTCCCATCCTGTCCCACTCGCTGCACAGTTTGCGGAACGAGCGGCTGCGGTCGTGGGCCAGCTGCAGATCGAAACGTGCAGAGAATGCAGGCTGGTCGGTTGTTTCACCGTATCCCTGGGCATTCTGCTTCCCATCCAGTCTTTGGCACTGCGCGGCGACTCGGGGTCGGCATCATGGTCGGATGGCCGCAGCGCAAATCCCCTTCGCCATCGAGGGATGCGGCGGCGGCGATGAACCAGGCTTCGTATTCCCGGCTGGCCAGCACGACGGAGACATGCCGGTGCGGAATGCAGTCCTGCGCCCGATGCAGGATGGTGGTGCCGAGTTGGGCAGGGCAGTCATCATCTGCGTCCAGCAGGATGAGTACGCATCCCTCATCTCCCTGCCTTGCCGGCAGCCAGCTGCAGGTAGCGGTGGAACTCCTGTTCCCTGTTGAGGAACTGGTTGCGCTTGACGAGAATGGGGCGCAGCACCTCGGAATATCGCGCGGGTGTGCGCCATTGGGCGATCCGGCGCAGCAGGATGGGCAGTGAGGCGACTTCGCCATGGCCTTCGACAATGGCAGCGATTTTCATGAATGAGACTCCCGGCCGTCATGAAGGAAGTTCATTGAACAAGGAGGCCTGATGCCTTGTCTGATGTTCCAGTTCATTCGGGTCGGGCTGCAGCTGGTCGAGCCGCAGCAGTTCTCCGGCAGAAAACAGGTGCTTCTGCATGCTGTCCCGGGAGGCTTCATCCAGCGAGGCAATGTGTGTGTTGCCCTGGTCGGCCACCACGGCAAGAACGGTGTCGGCCGGTATGCTGGTGTCGTCCAGCAGGTCGGGGCTGTGGCTGGTCACAATGATCTGGGTTTGCTTGGAGGCACGGGTCAGCGCCTCACGCAGTGCCGCGCTGGCAGCTGGGTGCAGTGCGGTCTCGGGCTCTTCAATACCTACCAGAGAGGGGGCGAAGTCCCGGTTGCCCTGGAAGAGGGCGGTCAGCACGCCGAGCGCGCGCAGTGTGCCATCGGACATGTTCTGGGCTTCGAAACGCCACGGCGTGCTGTCTCCCTACGTCCTGCCGGAATTCCAGGGTCTCCTTGCTGCTGATCTCGCTTGCGCTGAACACCGTGAATCATCGGCACCACAATGCGCAGATACTCCTGGATGGCATCCAGTTGTCCATCACCGACACGCTGCAGGTGGCCTATGACACTGGCAATGTTCTCGCCCTCTTCCTTGAGGAGCTTTCCGTCCTGTGGGGTTTGCAGGTCACGCATCAACCGGGGGTTGAGGTTGTAGAAGCGCATGGGAGGCCAGTGCGTCGAACACCGGACGAAATGCGGCCGTACCGGAAACAGCGACCAGGGGCCAGACGGTCTGAGGTGATGGCCGGGGAAGGTGGGTTCACTGCTGTGCTTCAGGGTTCCCTCGTTCGACCTGGTAGGCCGGCCCCCGGCCGATGCCCCCGATGATGCATTCCTCGTTCTGTACTTCGTATCCGCCGTTTTTCAGGGCGCCGATCCGGAATGCGAAGTGTCCCTCCCTGCCATCCGGCAGGTGGAATTCCAGCCGGATGCCGAAGTGGGTGGGGTGGCCGCGGGAGCGGCGCCGGACTTCGTTGATCCCGCCGCGCTCGTTCAGTGCATTGTCCAGTGAGCCGTTGAGGGCATCGCTGACCAGCTGGAGCGCGTCCAGAAAGTTGCTCTTGCCGGCACCATTGCCGCCGACCAGCCAGGTCAGGGGATGGAGGCGGACATCGCAGTGGCCGATGCTTTTGTAGTTTTGCAGGATGACCCGCTGCAGAAAGACGGGGATGCTCATGGCATGGGCTCCGGGCTGGAGGCTGGGCTGGTGGTGGGGGGTATTGTGCCTGATCAAGTGTTTTGCAGATGCAGCCGGTGCGTCAGCCCAGGCCTTTCCTGTACTTTGCTGCGGCTCATTTCCTTCTGCATGATGCGCAGCAGTGCATGGTCTCGGTGCTGACTTGGTCAGCGCCTGGCGTCATTATGTGCCGGAACGGCAGTGCGATATCAGGGTGTCAGGCGCGATAAGCTGACCAGTGCCGTCCGTGACTTCCCAGTAGCCACCCTTGGATGGGCCATGGCGCTTCAGGCGGCCGGTTTGCTTGAGCCGGTCAAGGTTGTACTTGACGCCACGCAGGCTCATGCCACTGAGCTTTGCCAGTTTGTCTGCAGTGATTCCGGGCTGTTCCTGCAGCAGTTGCAACAAGGTGTGCTCCGTTCTCTCTCGGCGGGATGCTGGCGATGAGGGGACTGGTACAGACTCGGGTGTTTTTGGTGCAGTTTCAGATTTTTCGGTGCAATTCCAGAGGGTTTCTGGTGCAGTTTCTGATGTTTTCGGTGCAATTTCAGGCGTTTCCGGTGCAGCTTCCACTGTCTGGCTGGTGATTTGCACAGCATCCTTCATGCCGGCAGGCGAATGCTCCACTACATCCGGAGAGGGGCGTCTGCGGGCAAGGGTATTCCTGCCCGACGGCCGTGCAAAGCTGGCGATGAAAAGCCCGGCCACCTCCCGGAAAGTGACATCGGGAGCGTTTGCAGGATCAGAGGCACGCCACGGCCCCAAGCTTCCACCAGATGGATACGGCGCAGCAGGTCGGCAATCAGCGGGTTGCGCCGGCGTGATACGCCGCCCCGACGGAGTTCTTCCAGCGTCAGGTTCTCGTACAGTTCGCCGGGGTTGCGGATCTCGACCCGGTCACGATAAACGGCGACCCGTACATAGTCCGGGTCACGCCAGTCGCGGTGGCAGAAGGCGTTGATGATGGCTTCCCGCAGTGCTGGGACGGCAATTTCGGGAACGTCGACCCGGCGCATGCCATCCAGCCGCATGCCGATGTGGATGTTCTTCAGGATGAACTTCTGGGCTTCCTCGATCAGTTCCAGCAGCGTGCCGTGGAAGTCGTGGCGGTCGAGAATGGTTGCGCTGGTCTGGGTGGCGAACACGGCACAGCGCAGTTCGATGGGTTCATCGGCAAAGAACAGCCGGGCGGCGTTGACGGGATGGCCGTCGCGCAGCAGAGCCCAGTTTGTCCAGCGTGTTGGGTGGTATTGTCCCAGGCAAGACCTGCCGTCTGCACGAAACTGGCGAATGCGCGCCTCGTTCAGCGTACTCAGGGGCTGATCGATGGGTTCGTTGTCCCAGCGCATGGCTGCACGATTCTGGCGCAGGATCAGGGTTTCCAGCTCACGGGCGCTCATCTGCCGGTCTTCATCGGCAACGCGCATGTAGGGACGCCCATGGGCATAGTACGGCCTGTCCTGCCCGCGAGCCCTGACGCGCAGGCAGCTTTTGCCGTTCACTTCCTCCCGGGTGATTTCCGGATAGATGCGCGGGTCTATGCTGGCAGCAATGGCCTGTGATACATCGCGCAATGTCTTGTCGTTCTGGTCAAGGCCCACCGCCTTGCCATTGGGGGCGATGCCAAACCACAGTTCAGCCTCGCCATGCTTGTTGAGCATGGCGGCCAGTGACACGATGCCCCTGTTTGAGTTCCGCCAGGGATTTCTTGAGTTCGACGGTTTCGCTTTCCGTCATGGATGAGGCGTGTTCCATCGGTGTGAGGCCAGATGTCTCCGGTGATGGCGTCAGGCAGGAACCACAAGCCCTTCCCATTGTGTCTCCTGACATGGGCGGAGGGGCTTTCTGATTTCTGGGTGCAGGCGGGCCAGGTATCGTCTGGCCGCCCACCCTGTCTTACACATTGAACAAAAAGTTCAGCACATCCCCATCCTGTACCACATAGTCCTTGCCTTCGGCGCGCATCTTGCCGGCTTCCTTCGCGCCGTGTTCACCCCTGTACTGGATGAAATCGTCGAAGGCGATGGTCTGGGCCCGGATGAAGCCGCGTTCGAAGTCGGTGTGGATGACGCCGGCGGCCTTCAGGGCAGTGTCGCCCTTGTGGATGGTCCAGGCGCGCACTTCCTTCACGCCGGCGGTGAAGTAGGTCTGCAGGCCGAGCAGGTCGTAGCCGGCGCGGATCAGGCGGTTCAGACCCGGTTCCTGCAGGCCGAGGTCGGCCAGGAAGGCAAAGTTTGTCCTCGTCGTCGAGGTCGGCCAGCTCGGCTTCGATCTGGGCGCACAGGGCCACGACGGGAGCATTTTTCCTTTGCGGCAAATTCGCGCAGGCGGTCGAGGTAGGGGTTGTTTTCGAAGCCGTCTTCGGCACATTGGCCACGTACATGGCCGGTTTCAGGGTCATCAGCCCGTAGGGTTTGAGCAGGGCTTTTGTCCTCATCGGACAGGTCGAGCGAGCGGGCGGGTTTGCCTTCGTTCAGGTGGGGCTGGAGTTTTTTTCCAGCAGGGTGGTCAGACGCAGGGCTTCCTTGTCACCGGCGCGGGCCTTCTTGATTTCGCGGGCGTGGACGCGTTCGATGGTGCCGAGGTCGGCCAGCGCCAGTTCGGTGACGATGGTTTCGATGTCGGCGATGGGATCGACGCGGCCGTTGACGTGCACGACGTTGGGATCATCGAAGCAGCGCACGACGTTGACGATGGCGTCGGTTTCGCGGATGTTGGCGAGGAACTGGTTGCCCAGGCCCTCGCCCTTGCTGGCGCCGGCCACCAGCCCGGCGATGTCGACGAATTCGACGATGGCGGGCTGGACCTTCTGCGGTTTGACGATGTCGGAGAGCTGCGCAAGGCGCGGGTCAGGCACTTCGACGATGCCGACGTTGGGTTCGATGGTGCAGAAGGGGTAGTTGGCGGCTTCGATGCCGGCCTTGGTCAGGGGCGTTGAAGAGGGTGGATTTGCCGACGTTGGGCAGGCCGACGATGCCGCATTGGAGTGCCATGGGTGTCCTTGTTGCCGTGGGGCTGGGTGATTGCCGTGAGGCGTGGGCCGCTGGGAGGCCAGGTGAAATGGGGAGGCCGGGTGATGTGGCCCAGCCTGGCGTGAAGTGGATTTTTAGAGCGTGTCATGGGCTCATTTGTCCCCGCAAACCCCTTTGGACGTGCGGGACGAGGTGGTATGGCCGCAGAATCCTTCAATGGCAAGGCACACACCACGGCCAGGCACCTGGAGTCGAGCGCTTCAGGCGTCTTCCGGCGCGCTCCTGCGCGTCTTCTCGCCTGTTTCTCCCTTGGGGCTGCTGCCCTTTGCTTCCTTTTGGCCTGCATGGTCGGGTCGGCGCCGTGCAGCTGCTGGGTGGCGATTTCCCAGCCGTCACGAAACAGCACGGGCAGGTGGTCGACGCTGCGGTCGATGGCCTGTTCGATGAGCTGCTGGTCGGCGGCGCTGGGGCGGCCGAGCACGAAGTTGATGACGGACTGGCTGACGTTGAGTGTGCGGGGATGGCCGATGCCCAGTCTGAGGCGCCAGTAGCGCGGGGTGCCGAGGTGGGCGGTGAGGTCACGCAGGCCGTTGTGGGTGCTGGAGCCGCCGAGCTTGAGGGCGGGCGGAGCCGGGCATGAGGTCCAGTTCGTCGTACGCGACGAGGATGTCCCCAGGGTCGATGCGGTAGAAGCGCGCCAGGGCGCCGACGGCCTGTCCGGAGCGGTTCATGTAAGTCATGGGCTTGATGAGCCGCACGACCTGGGTGCCGATGCGGACTTCGCCGACATCCCCGAAGAATTTGGTGTCGGGGCGCATCTGGCCGGGGGTAGTGGCGCAGCAGGGCGTCGATGAACCAGAAGCCGGCGTTGTGCCGGTCGCTGGCGTGCTGGTCGGTGGGGCTGCCCAGGCCGACGATCAGGCGGGGGGCGTTCATGAGAGGAATGTTCCGGGGCAGGCCCAAAATCAAACGGGCCGACTGGCGGCCCGTTGGTGAGGTGCTGTTTCCGGGCCAGTGCGCTTTTTCGGTGCCCAGGGGCCTTTCGGCCTGACTGCGTCCATCGCCAGGGGCGTGGGGCGCAGAGAGGGCAGGTCGTGCGGACTGTTGCCTGGAAAAGACCGGCTTACTTGGCTTCGCCTTCGGCAGCGGCGCCGTCGGCGGCTTCACCGGCGTCGGCATCGGAGGCACCCACCAGGGTGGCCGAGGCCAGGACGGGGTCGGTGCCCGGAGCAACGACCGGGGTGACGCCCTTGGGCAGCTTGATGCCGCTCAGGTGCATGGAGTGGTCCATGGTCAGTTCGGCCAGGTCCACCTCGATGAACTCGGGCAGATCCTTCGGCAGCACCGAGACTTCGATTTCGGTCATGACCTGGTTGACCACGGCCTTGTTGAGCTTCACGGCCGGGGAGATCTCGGCGTTGATGAAGTGCAGCGGTACCTTGACGTTGATCTTCTGGTTGGCGGCCACGCGCTGGAAGTCGACGCAGCACCTGCTGTTTGTACGGGTGCCATTGCACGTTGCGCAGCAGCACGCGCTGGGTCTTGCTGTCGATGTCCATGTCCAGAATGGACGAATGGAAGGCTTCGACGCGCAGGGCGTAATAGAGGGCGTTGTGATCCAGGGCGATCTGGACGGGGGCGGCTTCGCCACCGTAGACGATGCCGGGTACCTGTTTGGCGCGACGGAGGCGGCGGCTCGCACTCGTCCCCACGTCTTTGCGTGTCTGGGCAGAGATCTGCATTGGGCAGTTCTTGATGTGTCTGCCGGTCCGCGACCAGAGCCGGCAGGGGTTGGGATGACCCGGCAGGGCCGGGCGAGGGGTGTCGGCTCGCATGATGTCCTCCTTTGGAGGTCAGATGGGCGGATCGACAGAAACCCTGATGATAGCCGATAAATGATGCGTCTGGGCAAGGGCGCGGCGTGAAAAAGAAGGCGCAGCGGGCAGGGCTCAGGGGGAGAGGGGGTCAGGACACAGAAGAGCCGGGACGCCAAAGCGTCGGGGCACAAAAAAGCCACCGTGTGCAGGTGGCTTGACGGGAATGCAGACCTTCCGGAAAATGGTTGCCGCCTGGCTGTGCACCTGGGCAGGGGGCCATCAATGTGACGGCCAGGGCCGTCGGCTGGTGGCCCCGTTGCTGGTTCACTCCATGAACAGCATGGACACGGAGTCGGAGCGGTTGATGCGCAGGATGGTTTCGCCGATGAGCTGGCCGCAGCCCAGCACGCGGATCTTGCCGCAGGCGCGCCCTTCTTCGGTGAGGGGATGGTGTCGGTAACGACCAGTTCGTCCAGCGGGGACTCGGTGATGCGCTCGATGGCCTTGCCGGACAGCACGGGGTGGGTGCAGTAGGCGGAGACGCGAACGGCCCCCGTGCTTCTGAGGGCTTCGGCGGCACGGCACAGGGTGCCGGCGGTGTCGACCATGTCGTCCATCAGCAGGCAGCTGCGGCCATTGACCTCACCGATGATGTTCATCACCTCGGAGACGTTGGCCTTCTGGCGGCGCTTGTCGATGATGGCCAGTTCGCAGTCGAGCCGCTTGGCCAGCGCGCGGGCGCGAACCACGCCACCCACGTCGGGCGAGACCACCATGGTGTTCTCGAGCTTGCGCTTGGTGATGTCGGACAGCAGGATGGGGGCGGCGTAGATGTTGTCGACCGGGATGTCGAAGAAGCCCTGGATCTGGTCGGCGTGCAGGTCCATGGTGAGGACGCGGTCGACGCCGGCGACCTGCAGCATGTTGGCCACGACCTTGGCGCTGATGGCCACGCGGGAGGAGCGTACGCGACGATCCTGCCGGGCATAGCCGAAGTAGGGAACCACGGCGGTGATGCGGCTGGTCGAGGCGCGACGCAGGGCGTCGACCAGGATCATCAGCTCCATCAGATGGTCGTTGGTGGGCGCACAGGTGGACTGGATGACGAAGGCATCCTTGCCGCGGACGTTCTCGAGGATTTCGACGTTGACTTCGCCGTCGGAGAAGCGGCCCACGATGGCCTTGCCCAGGGGAATGCCCAGATGCGCGGCAACGTCGGCTGCCAGGGCAGGATTGGCATTGCCCGTGAACAGCACCGGCCCTTCGGACCAGAGCGTGGGCATGGTGACAGGGCTGGAGCGGTAGGAGCTGCGGTGCACGAGAGTCTGACCTGTCTGAGCGCTGGTCCGGAAAACCGTAGGGGAGGTGCTGCTGGGGATCAGCCAGGCAGCGCCAGGCTGAAGAAAGATGGGCTGGGGAGGAAGGATTCGAACCCTCGAATGCCGGAATCAAAATCCGGTGCCTTAACCAACTTGGCGACTCCCCAACGGGTGACTGGCAAGCCCTCGAACCAGGAAGAGGGTACCAAATTCAGTGCGCATTGTAATACGTTCTGCGTTTGGTGTTTGCCTTGCGACAACATTTTTTGCTGGCCTGCGAGACTTCCTGGAGCAGGGCCAGGGCAGTGGTCTTGTGCTGCGAAGCTGCAAATATACAGGCACCCGAGCCGGTCATGCGAACCGTGATGTCTGATTTATGCTGTTTTTGCAACACTGCCTGATGAAACCCCTTTGCGCCGCCTGCGAGAGAAGCTGGATGGCGTGCCTCACCAGAGGCTGCCTTGCTTCCACAACCGGCTGCAGGTCGTTGTGGCCTGCAAGGGTTTGTCCTGCCAATGCTGTGAAGCCCTGAATTGTGAGGGGCTTTGTGTTTCTTGTCAACTCCGGGGCCGAAAAAACACCGGCGGTGCCCACGTGAACGTGGGGCATGAGCAGCACGAACCAGTATTCGGGCAGGGAAACGGGCTGAAATACGTCGCCGATGCCGGTGGCGTAGGCGTTCTGGCCGTGGACGAAGATGGTACGTCGGCAGCCCAGCGGGCGGGCGATGTCGATGAGCTGGTTGCGGCTCAGACCGGTCTGCCAGAGTTCGTTGAGCCCGAGCAGCACGGTGGCGGCGTCGGAGCTGCCACCGCCCAGGCCGGCCCCCGTGGGGATGTGCTTGGTGAGGGTGATGCGGGCACCGAGCGGGCTGCCGGTGGCCGCCTTCAGGGCACGGGCCGCGCGCAGGGTGAGGTCGTCGGCCTCGCTGACGCCTTCGAGGGTCGTGCGTGCGGCTGATGGTGCCCGGTGGGGTCGACGGCCAGCGTGATGTCGTCCTGGAGGTCGATGAACTGGAAGACGGTTTCGAGCAGGTGCAGGCCGTCTTCACGGCGGCCGGTGACGTGCAGGAACAGGTTGAGCTTGGCGGGTGCGGGCAGGGTCAGCGTGGCCGGTACCCGATCCGGTCCGGCAGCCGCTGGCGTGGTGGGTGAAGCGAAGGTCATGGGGTGGCTGGATGAATCTGCGTCCCGGTCTGCGCCGGCTGGCCAGTCTGCGAGGATGGTCCGGTCTGTGATGGCCCGGTCCGTGCGGGAGATTGGGTTTGTGTGGAAAGATTCCGTTTGTGCAGGTTGCTGCCCATCCGGTGTGGCCTGTGCGGCGGATGACCCGTTCCGTGCCGATGGCCCGGTCTGTGCGGACGCTTCGTTCTGCACGGGCTGGTCCGCTACCAGGCGGATTTCGATGCGGCGCGTATTCTGCTGCCAGGTCAGGTACCAGCGGTTGTCCTCGCGTTCGATGTGCCAGGTGCCGTCGAGGGCGACGATGCGGCGACCGTCATCGCTGGTGCGCTCGACGGTTTCGAACTGGTTGTTCAGCCACTGGGGCAGGGCGGCTGACCGGAATGGGCATGCCCACGGCCTGCTGCAGCACGGCTTCCAGCGTGGTGCCGAGGTAGCGCTGGTGCTGGGCGGTTTCGAGCCAGGCCTGTTCGCCCTGTTTCTGGGCGGCGCGCACGAGGGTCTGGCCGAAGGGGGAGATCAGTTCGAGGCCGAGGTTGTTGCCGTTGCGGTCGAGGATGAAGCGGCCGCTGCTGTGCTGGGGCCTGGTGCCCGGGGTGTTGTCGGTGGCCGAGAACGAGAAGCGCCCGGGTGAGGTGCAGCGGGCGGCTGGTGTCGATGGGGGCCGGGGGCGGGCTGGGCGGGGTGGTGGCGCAGCCGGCCAGCAGGGCAGCGTTGGTGACGGCGGGCTGCCAGGGCAGCACGCAGCAGGGGGAGCGAATTTGCAGGGACATCCGATGGGCGGTGGCAGGCAGACAGGTTGCAGTGAGTCAGCGGGAGAGCATCCGGGTCTGGCGGTGCCCTTGGGGAGCCTCTGCAAAGTCCTGCGACACTTTGGTCTCCATGCCCGGGCGATCCGGCGTCGCCATTTGCCGCCAGGGCGCTTTCTGGCTCATCCCGATCCTGGGCCCAAAGCGCTCGCAGACTTTTGCAGAGGTCCCCTTGGTCGGAATCGTAACCGGAAACGGCAGGAACCTGGACGAATGGGTCCATGAACACATGCCCGCGTGACGGGAAGGAGGACAGGGGTCGGCGCTCCGGAGCATCGCCTCTGCCGTTCCGGTCTGGTTTCCCGGCCGCGGCTCAGAGTTCCCGGCCGCGACTCAGAGCTTCACGTCGAGCCGCTGGAGGGTGTCGCGCAGCAGCTTGTTGTCGGGGTCGATCTTCTGGGTTTCGCGCCAGACGGCGCGGGCGGCCTCGCGGTTGCCCTTGGCCCAGAGCACTTCGCCATAGTGGGTGCCCAGCTCGGCTTCGGGCAGGCGCAGCCAGATTTTCTGGAAGATGGCAATGGCGTCATCGATGCGGCCGGTGCGGAAGTAGACCCAGCCCAGGCTGTCGAGGATGTGCGGGTTGTCGGGCAGCAGCCGGTTGGCCTTCTCGATCAGTTCGAGTGCTTCGGGCAGCCGCACGTTGCGGTCGGCCAGCATGTAGCCCAGGGCATTGTAGGCGTTGGCTTCGTCGGGATGGGCCTTCATCAGGCGCCGCAGATCCTTCTCGGCAATATCGAAGCGGCCGATGCCCTCGGCGGCCACGGCGTGGTCGTAGAGCAGGTCGGTGGGATCTTTCTGCGTTTTGAGGGCCTTGTCGAGCAGCCGGTAGGCTTCGTTGAAGCGTTTGGCGTGGCGCAGGATCTGGGCACGGGCCACCACCACCATCTGGCGCTGTTCCTCGCTGGCGGGCTTCAGGCCCTGCAGGGCAGCCATGCCGGCTTCGGGGCGGTGCTGCTGTCTGGCCAGCAGCGTGGCGCGCAGGACCTGGGCCTCGAAGTGCTGGCGACTGGTGGGCGGCACACTTTCCAGTGCCTCGATGGCGGCCGGCAGGTCGGCCTGGGCCTGGGCGATTTCGGCCAGGAAAAGCCAGGCGTTGCCGGGGTCGTGCTGCGGATCGGCTGGCAGGGCCAGATAGCGTTTCAGCGAGCTGGTGGCAGCGGCGTAGTTGCGCTGCTGGAAGTGCAGCTGCGCCAGTGTGTAGAGGGTGACGGGGTTGTCGGGCCCCTGCGACTGGACCTGTTCAGCGTGGTGATGGCCGCGTGGTTCTGCTCGCTGGCAATCTGCAGCAGGCCCTGGGCCTTGAGGGCGCGCAGGTCGTTGGGGTGGTTCTTCAGGTATTCGTCGAGCAGGGGCGGCGGCACGCTGGCGGCCGCCCGGCAGGGGCTGCAGCAGCTGGACGCTGGCCAGTACCGCCTCGATGTCGTTGGGGGCGAGCTGGTGGGCGGCCAGGGCCTCATCGGCGGCCGCTTCCCGCTTGCCGGCCTCGAAGGCGATGCGCGCACGCGCCAGGCGGGCGGCCACATTGTTCAGGTCGGGGCGCTCAGGCGCTGGATCAGCGCCCAGGCGGCCTGGCGGTCCGGCAGGTTGAGCAGTTTTTTTCCTGCAGGGCGGGGTAGGCGGTGTCGAGGGTCTGCTGCTGGCGGGCAGCCTTCAGCTCGCGGGTCAGGGCCGGTTCGGCCTCGGCAACGCGGCCGTTGGCGAGCAGCAGGGCGTCCAGGGCCCTGCGGGCCTCGGGCAGGGTGGGGTCCAGCCGCGCCCACAGGCGGGCACTGGCCAGTGCCTCGGGCAGCGCACCGGCCACGATGCCCACTTCGGTGGCCCGCCGGGCCAGCCGGGCGTCGCCGGTCTGGGCGGCCAGCGACTGGAAGGTGTTGTAGGCGCCGTCCAGATCCCGGGCCTGCAGCGCCATTTCGGCTGCCAGGATCTGGTACATCAACGGCGGGGTCAGGGCCAGTTCGGGCAGGTTGGCCGGCCGGTAGGGGGCTGGGACCGTGTTAGCTCGATGCCCTCGTCGGGCATGACGGTGTTGGTATCGTCGGAGGGCTGCCGGGCCTGTGCCGGTGTGCCGTCCTGCGGTGCCCTGTCTCGGGGCCGGACGCCGTGGGCTGGCCGTCGCCGGAAGCCTGGGGTGTGGCTGCCTGCTGGCTGCCGTCCGGGGCGTCGTTCTGGCCGGGGCGGGGAGCCCTGTGCCTGGTCGGCGCCGGCGGGGCTGGCCTGCCCGGGCGTGGTGGAGGTTCCCGATGCGCCAGCCGTGGTGCCGGGTGTGCCCTTTGCCGGTGACGGCGCTGGCTTCGGGGGCGCTTTCGGCCTGGGGAGAGGACAGGGCGGCAGCGCTGCTCTGTTGCAGGGTGCCGCATCCACCCAGGGCCAGCAGGCCGAGGGCCAGGCCGAGCCGGAGGGCCAGCGGGCGTCGTGCCGGCTGGGTGGCGGGGTGATGCGGGTGGATGGGCGGATGGATTTCATCGGACCATGGTAGAACGTCCGGGGCGTTCTTGTCAGCTGGCCCGTCCGGTGGCCGGTGGGACGGGCGCATGGGGGCCGATTTGTGGCAGGGCCGGCTTGCAACGGCGGGGGGTAGGCCGCATCTGGGGAGGTGCCGGTGTGAGCCCGGTCGCAGGTTATGTGTCCGGGCTGGGTGTGGTCATGCGGGATGTGCTGCGGGCGTGTGCTGCGGGCGTGTGCTGCGGGCGTTGCCCTGCCGGCAAGGGGCCAGCCTTGCCAGCGCGGCGCCCTGTCCGTACGTTGCGGGGCCAGCGCAGGGGCGAATGAGCCCATGACACACTCAAGGGATGGAACAGGGGAGGATGCATGCCTGAATTGCCGGAAGTGGAGGTGGTGAGCCGCGGGGTGAGCGAGGCCTTTGCCGGGCGGCGGCTGACACGGGTGGTGCGGCGTTGCGAGTGCCTGCGCTGGCCGGTGCCAGCCGGTCTGGAGGCGCAGATCCTGGCCGGGCCGGTGCTGCGTCAGGTGTTGCGGCGGGGCAAGTACCTGCTGCTCGGGTTCGATGCCGGGACACTGCTGCTGCATCTGGGCATGTCGGGCTCGCTGCTGCACCTGCCGGCCGGGGCGCCGCAGAAGCACGATCATCTGGACCTGGTGTTTGGCGACCGGCTGCTGCGGCTGCACGATCCGCGCCGCTTCGGGGCGGCGCTGTGGTGCAGAGACGACGTGGCCACGACGATGGCCACCCATCCACTGCTGGTGCATCTGGGGGTGGAACCGTTTTCGGCGGCGTTCACGGCGCGGCACCTGTACGAGGCCAGCCGCGAGCGGACGGTGGCGGTGAAGCAGTTCATCCTGTCGGGAAAGGCGGTGATCGGGGTGGGCAACATCTACTGTTCGGAGGCGCTCTTCCGGGCGCGGATCCATCCGGCCCGGATGGCAGGCAGCCTGACGCTGCCGGCATGCCGCCGGCTGGTGCAGGAGATCCGCCAGACGCTGGCAGATGCAATTTCTGCAGGCGGTAGCTCTTTGAGAGACTTTGTGGACAGTCGTGGCGAGGGTGGTTACTTTCAGTTGCAACACCGGGTCTATGGGCGCGCTGGGCAGCCGTGTCCGGTCTGCGCCACACCCATCCGGGTGCTGAAGCAGCAGGGAAGGAGCACGTTTTCTGTCCGAAGTGCCAGCGCGGGGCCAACCACTGATCGGGCAGGGCTACCCGGTTGCTGGCTGGTGGGGTAAAGGACCCCGCAGGGGCCGCCAGCTTGTGTACACTGCCGGCATGGCGAAAAAAAGGCATCAGTGAGCAAATCGAAGCGTATGGCCGGTGGCGTGCCGATCTGGAATCGGCCATCGAACGCTACCGTGACTGGTTGGCGCAGTCTCGACGCGGCTGATGCCAGCCTGAATCTCAAGCTTACGCAGATCATCGAACGGTTGCACGACACCCCGCTGAAGGTGGCATTCGTGGCCGAGTTCTCCCCGTGGCAAGTCGGAGCTGATCAATGCGATCTTCTTCGCGCAGTACGGCCAGCGGGTGGTTCCGTCGTCGGCGGGCCGGACCACGATGTGTCCGACCGAGCTGCAGTACGACCCGAGGCTGCCGGTGGGGGTATGGTTGCTGCCCATCGACACGCGGCTGCCGCCGGTGCCGCTGGCCGATCTGCGCAACCAGGACGACCACTGGCGCTTCATCCCGGTGGACATGACCGATGTGACCTCGCTGCGCCAGGCCTTCGATGCGGTGCGCGAGACGCTGCTGGTGCCCACCGAACAGGGCGCGCGAGCTGGGGCTGTACGACGATGCCCAGCCGGTGGGGCGCACGGTCACGCCGGGGCAGGTGGAGATTCCGGCCTGGCGGCACGCCATCGTCAACATTCCGCACCCGCTGCTGGAGCTGGGGCTGGTGATCATCGACACCCCGGGGCTGAATGCCATCGGGACGGAGCCGGAGCTGACGCTGAACCTGATTCCCAATGCGCACGCCGTGCTGTTCGTGCTGGCGGCCGACGCGGGGGTGACGCGCAGCGACATCGAGGTCTGGCAGAGCAACATTTCCAAGTCCCACCGGTCCGGGCGTTTCGTGGTGCTGAACAAGATCGACGGCCTGTGGGACGAGCTGCGTCCGCAGGCCGAGAACGATCTGGAGATTGCCCGGCAGGTGGTGTCGGTGAGCAATTTCCTCGACCTGCCGACGGCGCGGGTGTATCCGGTCTCGGCCCAGAAGGGGCTGGTGGCCAAGATCCACGGCGACCAGGCCCCTGCTGCGTCGCAGCCGGCTGAAGGAGCTGGAGCATGCGCTGTCGGAAGAGATGATTCCGCAGCAGCAGGTGATCGTCAGCGAGCAGGTGCGGCGCGAGTTCGAGGAGGCGTCGCAGGTGACGCTGAACCTGCTGACGGTGCGCCGGCGCAACCAGGTCGAGCAGGCCTTCGAGCTGAACGGGCTGCGTGGCAAGAACCAGACGATGATCAAGCAGATGTCGCAGCGGGTCCGCAACGAGCGGGCCGACTTCGACGAGAGCCTGCGTCATCTGGCGGCCCTGCGCTCGGTGTTCACGCGCCATTCGCAGACGATGTTCACGCACCTGAGCCGGGACAGCCTGCGCCGCCACGTGGAGCGTACGCGCCAGATGATGATGGCCAGCCAGCTGTCGTCGCAGCTCAGGACGGCATGGATGCGCTGCTTACGGCCGTGCGGCTGGACTTCGAGGAGGCCGACCGGCTGGTGGGCGAGATCTCGCAGATGATGTCGGCCATGTACCAGCGCTTCTCGCGTGACTATGGACTGAATCTGGGGCGCCGCTGCGCTCTCGACGCGCCGCTATTTCACCGAGATCGAGCAGGTGGCCCAGTCGCACCAGCGCCAGTTCAGTCTGATGCGGCTGCTGACGGTGAACAAGGCGGTGCTGACCCAGCGCTTCTTCGATTCGGTGGTGGTGAACCTGAAGAAGATCTACACGGTGGCCATCCGCGAGCTGGAAGGCTGGCTGCGTTCGCTGATGACGCCGCTGGAGAGCCAGGTGCGCGAACATCAGGCCCAGCTGCGCAAGCGGATGGACTCGGTGCAGCGGGTGATGGATGCGGGCGATTCGCTGGAAGAGCGCCTGCAGGAAATCGAAACGGCCCGCAGCCGGATCGAGGAAACAGCTCGTGCAGCTCAAGACGCTGGTCGAGGGGGTGCAGGCCACGATCGACCAGCGGCCGATGCGGCCCGTGCAGGCGGTGTCGCGGGATGGGCTGGATGGCGCTGTGCAGGACGGCACGGCGGGCGCCGGAGGTTGCGGCGCAGGATGTTGCGGAGCCCCCGCCCAGGGAGGTTGCGAAAAAGCCTCGTCCGGCTTTGCTGGTGAAACGGCCAGCCCGGGTGATGCCGCGGGCGCGAGCGATGAAACCGGTGTGGGCAATGAAACCGGCGCGAGTGATAAAAGCCGACGTGGGCGATGAAGCGGGCGTGGGCGATAAAGCCAGTGCGGGCGATGAAACCGGTGCGGGCAATGAGGCCGGTACCGGCGACAGGGCCGTCGGCGGGGCGCCCTACACCAACGACAGCGTGCTCCGGAGCAACATCGCGGCAGCGGGCGATGCCGCGTAAAGGCGGCCGTTTCCCGCACGGCGCAGCCTTCATCAGGTGCCAGCAGGGCCGGTTCTCCGTCACGGGGCACCGGCCCTTCGTCGTCCGGGCCATCGCGGGCATCCGGGACAGCCGGGGCATCCGGGATATCTGGGGCATCCGAGCATCCGGGCCATCCGGCTTTCGCCGTTGGGGAAGGGCGATCCGGCTCGACGGGGTTTTGCACCGGACCTGGTGCGCTGGCAGCGCGTGCATGGGCGGCACCATCTGCCCTGGCAGAAGACGCAGCAGACGCTGCGGGAGGAAGGCGTGGTGCTGCCGTACCCGGCGGCGGATGAAGGGATGATGGGGCGGCCCGAGGCGGAACAGGGTGGTGCTGTGCAGGATGATCAGCCGTGCGCCCCGGCGGCCGGTCTGGCGGCCGTGCTGCGCGATCCCTACCGGGTGTGGCTGTCGGAGGTGATGCTGCAGCAGACGCAGGTCAGCACGGTCATTCCGTATTTCGAGGCCTTCCTGCAAGCCTTTCCACAGGGTTGCCGATCTGGCGGCTGCCCCGTCCGAGCGGGTGATGGGCCTGTGGGCTGGGCTGAGCTATACAGCCGGGCCCGCAACCTGCAGGCAGCCGCGCAGCAGGTGGCGGCGCAGGGGGCGTGTTTCCGGATTCGACGGATGCGCTGCAGGCCCTGCCGGGGGTGGGGCGTTCGACGGCGGCGGCCATTGCCGTGTTCGGCTTCGGGCAGCGTGCGGCCATTCTGGATGGCAACGTGAAGCGGGTGCTGTGCCGGATGTTTGCCGTGGCGGGCGACCCAGCCAGCACGGCGGTACAGAAGCGCCTGTGGGCACTGGCAGAGGCGGAGCTGCCGGGGGCGCCGCATGCACCAGATGCGCCACAGGTGCCAACGGGGTCGGCGAGGGCCTCCCGCACGGCGGCAGCAGGAGGAGCGTCGCCCGGGAGGCGTCTGCGTGCCGTGCCGGACGGTGTGCACCATCAGGACGCGCCGGCGGCGTCACCCGGGAAAACCATCGCCCGTGCAGGGCAGCCGACATGGTGGCCTCACGCAGGGGCTGATGGACCTGGGGGCGATGGTGTGCACGCGTACGAAGCCCGACTGTGCACATTGCCCGGTGTCGCGTCATTGTCAGGCGTATCGGGAGGGGGCGCAGGAACGCTATCCCACACCGCGGACGCGCAAGGCGGTGCCGGTGCGGCAGGTGAACCTGCTGTGGCTGCAGGACGATGCAGGCCGGGTGCTGATGGAGGCCCGGCCGGAGAAGGGCCTGTGGGGCGGGTTGTGGAGCCTGCCCGAGCTGCCGGCAGTGTGGCCGGAGTCTCCTGCGGTTCTGCCGCAGGGGCAGCGACGGCCGGCCAGGGGCGCAGGTGGCTTCTGGATCGCAGCTGGCCTCTGGATTGCAGCCCGCCCGGTTTGGCCGCGACTGGCAGGTCGCCGGGCGCTTCGAGCACGTGTTCACGCATTTCCGGATGCAGGCGACGCTGTGGGCGCCGGAGCGGGAAGGGTCATGCTGCGGGAAAGCGCTTTGGCTGATGACGCGGACGAGACTGCTGGAACTGCTGCCGGTACTACGGTGAGTCGCGCGGGCAAGCGGCTTTTCCGTGCCGGTGGCACAGCGGGCAGAACCGGTGGGCGACGATACGGGTTGGGGCCATTCTGCCCGCACGCGAGCGTCAGCGCTGGGTGTCGGCGGCCGAGGCGGAGGGGCGCCGCTGCCGGCGCCGATTCTGCGTTGCGTCAGAACCCCTGCTGGCGTAGCGGTCATGGAGTGGTCATCGGGGCAGGCCGTTGCATGGTGCCCCTGTCAGCTCACGGCCAGAGCGGAGTGCGGAGGTGCGAGTCGACGACATGCCCTGATCCATGAAACAAACACCCGGATCCCCGGCCTGAAACGTCACCGCGTCTGCGTCAGGCCCGGGCTGCCGAGCGGGGCGGCTGGCCTGGGCGCGGTGGCGCACCAGCACGCGCTCGGTGCGGGCAAAGTGTTCGGCCAGTGTCTGGGCCACGTAGACGGAGCGATGCTGGCCTCCGGTGCAGCCGATGGCGATGGTGAGGTAGTGGCGGTTGTCCCGCACGTAGCTGGGCAGCCATTCGGTGATGAAGCGCGAGATGTCGGCGATCATCTTCTTCACCGGTTCGAGGTCGGCGAGGAACTGTTTGACCGGCTCGTCCAGTCCGGTGAGGGCGCGCAGCTGGGCGTCGTAGTAGGGGTTGGGCAGGCAGCGCACGTCGAAGACCAGATCGGCATCCAGCGGTACGCCCTGCTTGAAGGCGAAGGACTCGAACAGCAGCGTCATCGACGCCCGGTCGGTGCGGACCAGATCGCGCACCCACTGGCGCAGGGTGTTGGGGGTGCAGGTCGCTGGTGTCGATGGCGGTGCCGATGTCCTCGATTTCGGCCATCAGCTCACGTTCACGCTCGATGGATTCTTCCAGCGTGGGGGCCAGCTGCGGGTCGGCCGGGTCGTGGGCCGGCGTGCCTTCCGTGGTGGGGGTCGGGTCGTGCCCGCCGCGGCGTTGCGGCCGGGCAGGGTGAGCGGATGGCGGCGCCGGGTTTCGGAGTAGCGCTGCACCAGTGCATCGGTGCGGGCGTTGAGAAACAGCACCTTCACGTCGTGGCCCAGCTTGCGCAGCTGGCGCACGGCGTCGCGCAGGCCGGTGAGGCTGGTGCCCACACGCACGTCGATCGACATGGCCACCTTGGGGTGTCCTTCCTGTTCGAGCGACAGCGCCACTTCCAGCACGTAGCGCACGGGCAGGTTGTCGATGCAGAAATAGCCGGCATCTTCGAGAACGTTGATGGCCAGCGATTTGCCGGAACCGGAAATGCCAGTGACGATGATCAGTTGCATGAGGGGGCAACGGGCCTGCGAAGGCGTGAACGGGGAAGGAACCCCTCATGCTACCCCAGTGGCAGCGCTTGCGGCGGCACGGCACCGGGATTTTTCCGGATGGTGGGTTTTCAGGTAGCAGCCGAGCTGTCCGGGTTGTCGGGATCGTCGTCCGGGGTGCTGTCGAGGCTGCTGTCGAGCGGATGCAGGCCGAGGCAGTAGCAGGGGTCGAACGGGATGCCGGGAATGCCGGGGCCGCCGGTGATGCGGTCGATGCAGTAGGCCCTCGTCCGGACGGGGATGCGGGCGGCATCGGGGGTGCCCGGTGCCGGGGCGGTGGGTGGACGGGGCCGTGGCCGGGCCGGGCGGAAGGGCGGGGCCGCGGGCATGGCGGGATCGGGCTGCTGGCCGAGGATGATCTGCTGCTGGCGGCGGGTGAATTCGCGGGTGGTGTCGATGCCGCGCAGCAGCAGGATGGTGCTCTGCACGGCGGTTTCGGTCAGCACGGCGATGTTGCGGCCTGCCGCCACCGGGACGGCCACCTTGCGCACGGGCACGCCGAGGATGGTTTCGGTCAGGGGCCTGCAGGGGCAGGCGTTCGTAGGCGTTCTCGAGGGCGCGCCGGCCCACCAGATGGACGATGAGCTTGATGGGCATGCGCCGGCGCACGGCGCTTTCACCGTAGATGGTGCGGATGTCGATCAGCCCCAGGCCGCGCACTTCGAGCAGCCCCTGCAGCATGGGCGGGCAGCGGCCGATGATGGTGTGCTGGCCGATGCGTTCGATGTCGACCACGTCGTCGGCCACCAGACCATGGCCGCGGGAGATGAGTTCGAGGGCCAGCTCGCTCTTGCCCAGTCCCGGAGTCGCCGGTGATCAGCACCCCCATGCCCTGGACATCCATCAGGACGCCGTGCAGCGAGGTGTGGCCCTGATAGCTGAGTGCCTGCTCCAGCGCCTCGATGAGGGGCCGGCGGGCAGCGGACAGCCCAGCAGCGCCATGCCGGCCTGGTTGCAGAACTGGACGAGTTCGGGCGGGGCCTGCTGGCTGTCGCTGAGAACGAGGGCCGGGGGTGGGCGCTGGCCAGGGTGTCGTGCAGCTGGCTGCGCCCGGCTTCGTCGAGCTGGCCATACCATGCCAGCTCGCGCGGGCCGAGCACGGCAATGCGCTCGGCATGCATGAGGTTCAGGTAGCCGATCTGGTCGACGGCGTGCACGCTGGTGCCGCGCAGGGCGCGGTCGGCCCCGGCGTGGCCGGCCAGCCACTGCAGGTTGATGCGTTCCTGCTGGGAGGCAACGAGCGTCTGGACCGTCATCGGCATGGGGTGTCTCCGTCCGGGCGGGCTGCCGCTGCGGGTTCAGGCTGCGGGCCGGACCGGCTCCCCAGGTGGACAGGGCGCGGTAGACGACGGCCGGGTCGGTGGCGGTGAGCAGGGTCTCGCGCAGGGCGTCGTCGGACAGCAGCTCGGCCAGTTCGGACAGGATTTCGAGGTGCTCCTCGGTGGCGTGCTCGGGCACCAGCAGCACGACCAGCAGCCGGACCGGTTCACCATCGGGGGCGTCGAACGGGATGCCGTGTTCGCCTCGCAGCACGGCGATGAGCGGGGTCTTGAGGTTGCGGATGCGGCCGTGCGGGATGGGCCACGGCGCTGCCCAGACCGGTGGAGCCCAGACGCTCGCGCGCAAACAGCGAGTCGAAGACCTTCTGGCGCTCCAGGCGGTGCTCGTTTTCGAACAGCAGGGCGGCGTGTTCGAACAGCCGCTTTTTGCTGGTGGCAGGGACATCGAGCAGGATGTCGCGGACTGACATCAGCTTCGAGATGCGGTTCATCCGGTGTTACCTGTGGGTTTGCGCAGGTCCTGCGTGCGAAAGGCCCGGAGAACCCGGGCCTGCGGATGCTTCTGGACGAGGCATCCGTGCCGTTTTCAAAGCACCATTATAGGCGGCTTCGTATCCTGGGGGCAGGGGATCCGGGCTGCAGGCATCCGGCATGCCAGTGGCTGGAAAAAAGGCCGGCCTTGTCTGCGGCACCCTGTCAGCACGCGGCTGGGGACAGTACGTGAACGGGTGAGCCTACGATACGATTCACAACCAGAACGCCCGGAAGCGATGGGCAGGTCTGTAACCGGAAGGACGGCCGGGAAGGCCACACGGTGTGCGGGGCCTTCCGGCGCAGGGACGTCAGGCCGGTTCGGCCCATCCGTTTCAGCGGACTGGCAGCGTAGTCCCGCCGTTTCTGCTTGTACTTGATGACCTGGCGGTCGAGTTTGTCGATGAGGGTATCGACGGCCGCATAAAGGTCCGTGTGCCGTGCTTCGGCAAAGATTTCCTTGCCGGCCACGCGCAGTTTTCATTTTCGGCAGCGCTGCACGAGCTTGTCGACCGACAGGATGACATTGACATCGATGACCTGGTCGAAGTGGTGCCGGATGCGCGCCAGCTTGCTGGTGACGTATTCGCGCAGGGCAGGGGTGACTTCGAGATGGTGTCCGCTGATGGAAAGGTTCATGCCTTTGTACTCCTTGAAAGCGTTCCACAAACACGACCAGCTGGCGGTCATCGGCTTCGTCGTTGCGCGGCAGGGAAGAATATTGAGTGATTCCCGGTATTTGGCAACGGTTCGGCGCGCGACCTGGATGCCTCGCTGGCCAAGCATTTCGGTAAGGTCCGTGTCGGTCAATGGCTGGTGCGGATTCTCCTGCTGGATGAGTTTTTCGATCTGGGCCCGGATGGCCCCGCTGGCGAGTGTGGCCTCCGGTATCGGTGGCCACGTGGCTGCCGAAGAAATACTTCAGCTCGAAGATGCCAAACGGGGTCCGGAGGTATTTCTGGGTGCAGGCACGCGATACGGTGGTTTCGTGCCTGCCGACGGCTTCGGCGATGTCGCGCAGCACCAGCGGGCGCAGCGCTTCGGGGCCATGGCTGAAAAAGGGTTTCTGCCGGTCGATGATGGCCTGCGCGACCTGCAGGATGGTTTCTCGCCGCGCTGCTGCACGCTGCACGCCAGACTGCGCGCTCCCTGCAGCTGCTGCAGCAGGGGGATGGCCGGCTGCGGGCCGGTGGCGGGTTGGGAAGCCGACTCGTCATGGCTGTCTTCCGTGACCTGTTGCTCCCATTCTGCCCCAGATTTCCGGTTTTGTGCGGCCGGTGTCTCGCTGCTTTTGGTTGTTTTTTTCTTCAACAGCGATTCGTATTCGTCATGAACCCGCAGCCGGGGCTGGGGCCCGATGGTTGAGTTCGGCACGCCAGCCGTGTCCGGTGTGACGCGCGGTCACGTCGGGGGGTGATGTAGCCGGGCGGTTCGTGGCCGAAACGGTTGCCGGGATGCGGGTCCAGCGAGCGGATCAGCGTGCGGGCCGCGCCCAGCATGGCCGGGGTGCAGCGCAGGCGCCGGCACAGCAGTTCGTCACGATGATCGGCGAGCAGGGGCAGGCAGTCGTCGCGGGTGAGCTGCAGGGCCAGGTCGATCAGGGCCGGGGGCGGTGCCACAGTCGGGCGTGGGGTTTTGTGACGGGATGGCCTGTGGCACGGGGAGGTCTTCCTGCAGGCGCAGAAGCTGCAGGCGCAGGCATTCGCCGGGCGAGCGGGCGCCGACGCCGGCGGGCTCGAATCCCTGCAGGGTGGCCAGCGCGGCGTCCAGCTCGGCGGGGAGCGGGTGTGCCGGCTGTGCACGATCCATCGAGGCGTGCTGCACGGGTGTCCCGTTCGCGACGTGGGGGCTGGCGGGGTGGAGAGAGACTGGGGGACGGAAGGCCGGTGGCAGTATGGCGGGTGGCCAGCGTGCTGGTGGTTGGAGAACCGTTTGCCAGGCAGGGAGGGCGCTGGCGGCCAGCGCCTCCAGCGAGAAACCGGGCGGGAAATAGCCGTCGTCGCGCAGTTCCCAGATCAGCAGGGGTGATGAGGGGCGTGCTGGCGTGGTGTGCAGCGGATCTCGCCGAGCTGGGCGAGCAGGTGGGCCTGCAGCGTCGGTTCGGTGGCCAGGGCGGGGTTGAAGGCGTCGTCGCCCTCGCTGCCGTCCGCGGAACCGGTGCCCATGCCGCTGCCCCAGGCGTCGTCGCCATGGGAGGCGGCTGTGTCGTAGTCCAGGTCCCAGCCTTCGCCCATGGTGTCGGGGTCGTTGCCGGTCGCGATATCCCGCTCGCTGGCGCCCGTGCGCGCGATGTCGCCTGGCCCGTCAGCGACGGGGGGCGTCGGGGCTGGCGGTGTGCATGGTGCCCGCCTTGCCTTCGCTGATGTGTTCCGTGCCTGCGGTCATGCCGGTGTTTCATGGCCTTTCCGCCGCTCAGGCTTCCCGCATGCTGCTGCCCGGTGGCTGTCGTGCCCTGCCCAGTCGTCGTGGACAGGGGGCACGCAGGCTGCCGTCGGCGCGCAGGGCGATGGTGTCGGTGCGGGGGGCGTCGAGGCGTTCCAGAAAGGGGGTTCTGGCTGATGGCCCGGTCGATTTCCTGCTCCAGGTCGGCCGTGGACAGCTGCAGCAGGTGGATGGCCTGCTGCAGCTGTGGCGTCAGCGCGAGCTGCTGCTTCTGGCGGATCTGAAGGGCGGCCTTCATGGGCGGGGACAGATGTTCCGGAAGTGGTGTTTCCGGAATTTCTATCACCGGCCCGGCGGCGGGTGGGGGTGGGCCGACCGGTGCCCCTGCTGCAGGGGACGAGGGGCGACCCGTGCTAGGGCGCTGGCGGGCTCACATCCGGAAGTCTTCGCCCAGATAGGCCTTGCGCACGCGCTCGTCCTGAATGATGTCGTCGGGTCCGCCGGAGGCGAGCACCACGCCGTCGTTGATGATGTAGGCGCGGTCGCAGATGCCGAGGGTCTCGCGTACGTTGTGGTCGGTGATCAGCACGCCGATGCGGCGGTTCTTGAGCAGCCGGACGATGCGCTGGATCTCGATGACGGCGATGGGGTCCACGCCGGCGAAGGGTTCATCGAGCAGGATGAAGCGGGGCGAGCTGGCCAGCGCCCGTGCGATTTCCACCCGCCGGCGCTCGCCGCCCGACAGCGAGATGGAGGTGTTGGAGCGGATGTGATCGATCTGCAGCTCCTTCAGCAGCGATTCGAGGCGCTTTTTTTCTGTTCGCGGCGGCTGATGGTGCGACCACGCTCGTCCTCCTGCAGTTCGAGCACGGCCAGGATGTTCTCCTCGACGCTCAGCTTCCGGAACACCGAGGCTTCCTGCGGCAGGTACGACAGGCCCAGCCGGGCGCGCCGGTGGATGGGCAGGTGGCTGATGGACTGGCCGTCGAGCAGGATGGTGCCACCGTCGGTGGGCACCAGGCCGGCGATCATGTAGAAGCAGGTGGTCTTGCCGGCGCCGTTGCGGCCAGCAGGCCCACGACCTGGCCGCTGGACACCTCCATCGACGATCCTTCACCACCACCCGGCCGTTGTAGGCCTTCATCAGGTGCTGGCGCCTGCAGCTGGCTGGTTTCGGGATGGCGGGCGGAGGCGGACGGAGTGGAATCGATCATCGGGTGTGCTTCGGGGGCAGGGTGCTCGCGGGGCCGGGGGCTGCAGGGGACCGGGCTTGCCTGTGCGAACCGGACAGGCATGCAGGGGCGCGTCCGGCTCATTTGCGCGAACCGGACAGGGCGTTGTTCGGGGGCCAGCGGCGGCGACGAACCAGGGGGCACAGGGCTGGGTGGCGGCCTTGCCGGTGTCGGTGGCCGAGCCGGTGCCGGGCTGGATGATGATGCGCACGCGGCCCGGGCGCTCGCCGCGCTGCTGACCATCGACCGAGAAGGTTTCGGTGGTGGCGTTGTAGACGATGACGCCGCCGGTGATCTCATCGACGGGCTGGTTGCAGTTCTGCCGCTCCAGCCGGGCGCGACCGGTGAGCGTGACCTTCTCGGTGCGGGTGTCGTAGAAGATCTGCTCGGCCATGCCGTGGATGTACTGTTCCATGCCGTCACGCTTCTGGCGGAAGGTGGCCAGCTTGCCGTTGACCTTTGCCGTCTGGGCGTTGCGGCCCACCTGGGTGAGCACCATGCGGTCGCCCGTGATGCGGATGGTGCCCCTTGGTGAGCACGACGTTGCCGGTAAAGGTGGAGACCTTCGTGGCATCGTTGTAGTCGGCCCGGTTGGATTCGATGTTGATGGGCTGGTCGCGGTCGGCCTTTTCGGCGTGCACGGCAGGGGAGAGCAGGAAAGCCGAAAAGCACCAGCGCGAGGGGCAGGTGCCGGGACGGGCCGGGCAGCGAACAGGGGGCGGACATGCGGGGAATCTCGGACGGAATCAGATGGGGCAGACGATCATGCCGGGGACCGCCATGGCGGCGGTGCGGGCGCAGTGTCCACGCCCCGGTCATGTGAAAGTTTAGCGGATTTGCCGGGGACTGCACGGGTGCTCGGGATTGTGCAGAAACTAACCATGGCCCGCTTGCGCCGTCCCGCATGCCCTAGGGGTGCCGCTGACAGTGCGGGCGGGTCTAGTCGTGTGGGCGGGCGGGAAATGCGCCCTTGACGCGGCTCTTCAGCTTCACCTCCTGGCTGTCCTCGCGAATTTCCATGCCCACGCCGGCCAGGCGGTTCTCGCCGGCCCGCATGGTGACGGGATCGTCGGTGGTGATGACCCTGCTGGTCATGTCGACGTGGGCGTTGTCGGTGAACATCTGCATGGGCGGCGCAGCCTCGCTGCCGTCGGCGCGGGTGGCGGGCTGGCGGCGCACCCTGCACATCGTCATGCAGGTCGGCGAAGTCGCCGTTGTCGGGGCCGAACCGCGTCGCGCGGTGATGGTGGTGAGCGGCTGGGCTTCGTCCAGCGAGATGATGCGCGGTTCGGTGAACTCCACGTGACCGTCCAGCGGGTAGTGCAGCATCCGGTCGGCCTCCATGCGGACCGAGGGGTTTGCCGTCGCGGTCGGCACGCATCAGGCTCATCTTCTCGACGAAGAAGTCGGGATCGGGGCGGCCTTCCACGGCGGGGGCCGCCTGGTTCTTCTCGGCCTGCCGGGCAAAGTAGTAGCTGACCATGCCGAGGGCCGATCAGGGATCAGGATCGAGGCCGCGGCGGCCAGGCGGTCGAACAGACGTGGACTCATCGTGAACGTATCAGGTACGGGGCAGGGCAGCACCGGGTGCTGATGGGTGCCGCTGTCGCGGTAGTGGGCCAGCAGTCCGGCCCGTTCGCCGCGGCTGGTGAGCAGGAAGTCGACCAGTTCGCGTACGGCGCCCTGGCCGGCCGGGGCGGAAGAGATCCAGCGGGCGGCGGCCAGCACGTCGGGCACCGCGTCGGCCGGGGCTGCCGGCAGGGCACAGGCGCGCATGGCGGCCAGATCGGGCCAGTCGTCACCGATGAAGGCCATTTCGTGCAGACCGATGTCGAGCTGCCCGCCCAGCGTGCGCAGGGACATCGAGCTTGTTCGACACGCCCTGGAAGACGTGGCGGATGCCCAGCTCCTTGGCGCGCTGGGCGACGATGTCGGAGTGGCGTCCGGTGATGATGGCCAGTTCGATGCCTGCCCTGTGCAGCAGCGTCAGGCCAAAGCCGTCGCGGACCGAGAAGGATTTGGCGATCTCGCCCTGCGGGCCGATCCAGATGCGGCCGTCGGTCAGGGGTGCCGTCGATGTCCATGGCCAGCAGGCGTATTTGTCGTGCAGCAGCGATCAGATCCATGATGTGTTCTCCCTTTTGGCGCGTGTTACGGGACGCATTCGTCACCGCGCCGGCGCCGGCTGTGCCGACAGGGCCGGCCGCCCTGGCAGGGCCACACCGGCAGGCAGGGGCACGCCGGCAGCGCGCGGATTCTGGGCCAGCCGGAGGCTTCCCCGTCTGGGCGCCGGATGCGTTCATGACACGTTCTCAGACGATCTTGGCGGCCAGCAGGTCGTGGAGTGCAGGGCGCCGACCAGGTGGCGCTGGCTGTCGGTGACCAGGATCTGCGTGATGCGGCGCGATTCCACGATGCGCACGGCCTCGACGGCCAGGGCACCGGCCTCGATGGTGATGGGATTGGCCGTCATGACTGCGCCGATGGTCAGGTGTTTCAGGTCGGGGACTGGCCCGCGAACACGCGGCGCAGGTCACCGTCGGTGAAGATGCCGGCCACGCGGCCTTCGTCGTCCAGGACGGCCACCATGCCCATGCGCTTGTGGCTGATTTCGAGCAGGGCGTCGGTGAACAGCGTATCGGGATGGCAGGGTGGGCGGGTCGTCGCCCTGGCGCATGATGTCGCCCACATGGGTGAGCAGCCGGCGGCCCAGCGCGCCGCCCGGGTGGGAGCGGGCGAAGTCCTCACTGCCGAAGCCGCGAGCCTCCAGCAGGGGCCACGGCCAGGGCGTCGCCCAGGGCCAGCGCGGCGGTGGTGCTGGCGGTGGGGGGCCAGGTTGAGCGGACAGGCTTCCTGTTGCGCACCGGCGTAGAGGTGGATGTCGGCATACTGCGCCAGCGGCGATTCGGGGTTGCCGGTGAGGGCGATGAGGGGCGGCGCCCACGCGCTTGACCAGCGGCACGATGGTCATCGCTCCTCGGTGCTGCCGGAGTTGGACAGCGCCACGAACACGTCCTGCGCCGTGACCATGCCCAGATCGCCGTGGCTGGCCTCGCCCGGATGCACGAAGAAGGCCGGGGTGCCGGTGGAGGCCAGGGTGGCGGCGATCTTGCGGGCGATGTGGGCGGACTCTGCCCATGCCGCTGACGATGACGCGGCCGGTGCAGGCCAGCATCAGCCGGCGAGGCACGGGCAGCCATCGTCCAGCGTTTCGCGCAGGTGCAGCACGGCATCGGCCTCGATGGCCAGCACCTGGCGGGCGCGGTCGATGAGGGCGGCGTCGTCTGAGCGGCGTCTGCCGGCCGCTGGCGGCTGGACTGGGGCGGGATGGGTGTCGGCGGCGGTGCGGGGCTCGGGCGTCATGGGCTGGAAACGGACGGGCCGCACGGGCGGCCGGGACGACAGGGGGAAGGGGCCGGCAGCCGCCATTGGGACTGCGGGTGCCGGCACGGTGGCGGGATGGCATGCCGGTGGTTGGCCGGCAGGGCGGGGCCCTACCCAGTATGCAGAGCGTGTCATGGACGTTGTTCATCTCCCGGGCACCCGCTCGCATGCATGGGCAGGAAGATGGCGGCATGCCGCCGCGTGTGAGACGACTGAGCATGGGAACGTGTCACCGGGGCCGCTCGATACGTCAACGCCTGTTTCGGAGTGTTTGCGGGTGTTGCTGGCGTTGGCGGCTGGCAGGGGACGGCGGATCGGCTTACCGCTGGTCAAGGCCGGGCTGCGATATGTCGGTATCCTTGTCATCTGGCGGGAATGGGGGCGAGGATGCGCCTTCCTGCGTTATACTGACCGGCCATTCATTAGTGCGTGTGCGACGGGTGTGCAGGGTGGTCCCCGTCCTCCCGCAAAGCCCTCGACACCCGGACATGCCCGGTGATGCGCGCTGCCGCTGCCGCGTCCCGCAGGGGACTGGCGCTGGGGTGAAGTGCGTGCCTCACGCGCGCCGGAACCCCGGGCTGCGGTGTTGTGTGGCAGGGACGGCGTGACGCCTCCGGCCGGTCTTCTGTCTGCAGGGGGCTGCACATCGGTGAGAATGGCCGGAGATTGTGTGTTTTTGCATCGTGCGGGCTGGTTTTTCGTGGTGGCTTGCCGGCTGCGTTTTTCCTGACTGGACTGACTTGGATAACGATACGCTCCTGTCCATCGAATCGCTGAGCTTTTGGCTATACGCCCGAGCGGCTGATTCTGGACAACATCAACATGAAGTTCAAGCGCGGATCGGTGGTGGCCCTGATGGGTGGCTCCGGTTCGGGCAAGACGACCGTGCTGCCGCCTGATCGGCGCCCAGGTGCGCCCGCAGAAGGGCAGGATCCTGCTCGACGGTACGGATGTCCACAGCCTGTCCAAACAGGGAACTCTACGGCCTGCGCCGTCACATGGGCATGCTGTTCCAGTTCGGGGCGCTGTTCACCGACCTGAACATCTTCGACAATGTGGCCTTCCCGCTGCGCGAGCGAGACGGACCTGCCCGAGACGATGATCCGCGACCTGGTGCTGATGAAGCTGCACGCCGTGGGTCTGCGAGGCGCTGCACGCCTGATGCCGTCGGAGATTTCCGGCGGGATGGCGCGCCGCGTGGCACTGGCCCGTTCCATTGCGCTGGACCCGCACCTGCTGATGTACGACGAGCCGTTTGCGGGGCTGGACCCGATCTCGCTGGGCACCATTGCCCACCTGATCCGCACGCTGAACGAGGCGCTGGGCGCCACTCCCATTCTGGTGACGCACGACGTGGCCGAAACCTTCGAGATCGTCGACTACGCCTACGTGATGAGCGGCGGCCGCGTGATTGCCGAGGGCACACCGAAGGAGCTGGGTGCCTCCACCGATCCGCAGGTGGTGCAGTTCCTCAACGGCCGCCGTGACGGTCCGGTGAAGTTCCACTATCCGGCCGGCCCCATCGAGAAGGAGCTGGGACTATGATCATCCGACTGCTGGCCCGGCTGGGTGCCTGGATACGCCAGGTGGTCAACGATCTGGGCTTTTCGGCCCGCTTCACGACGCAGCTGCTGCTGTCGTCGCTCCGGGCGCTGCGCCGGCCGGGGCTGATCAGCGAGCAGGTCTATTTCGTGGGCAACCGCTCGCCGTCCATCATTCTCATCTCCGGCCTGTTCGTGGGCTTCGTGCTGGGGCTGCAGGGCTACTACAACCTGCAGCGCTATGGCGCCGAGTCGTCGCTGGGCCTGCTGGTGGCGCTGTCGCTGCTGCGTGAGCTGGGGCCCGTGGTGGCGGCGCTGCTGTTTGCCGGGCCGCGCCTGCACGTCGCTGACGGCGGGCATCGGCCTGATGAAGAGCGGCGAGCAGCTGATCGCCATGGAAATGATGGGCGTCGATCCGATGGACCGGGTGCTGGCGCCGCGCTTCGTGGCGGTGCTGATCGGCCTGCCGATGCTGGCGCTGCTGTTCTCGGCGGTGGGCATCGTGCGCGTGGATCGTCGGCGTGATCATGATCGGCGTCGATCCGGGCTCGTTCTGGTCGCAGATGCAGGGCGGGCGTGAGCCTGACCACCGACGTGATCAACGGCGTGGTGGTCAAGAGCTTCGTGTTTGCGCTGCTGTGCGGTTTCATCGCGCTGGTGGTGGGGCACGAGTCCGAGGCCACACCCGAGGGGGTGGCCCGCGCCACCACCACCACGGTGGTCATCTCCTCGCTGGCCGTGCTGGCCAGTGACGTGCTGATGACTGCGCTGATGTTCGGCGATCTATAGCGCGTCATGTATGGCGCGTCATGAACTCACTCTGCACGCCCGCTGAGGGTTGGCGGGGATGCATGAGGCCATGACGCGCTGGAACGGATTCGATGGATATGGAACGGATCCGGCGGGTATGGAACGGATTCGACAGAATCAGAAGGCAGACAGGTAACTGAACGGATACTCCGATGGCAATGCAACGTAAATCGATGGACGCGCTGGTGGGCTGCTTCGTGCTGGCCGGCATTCTGGCGCTGGCCTTCCTGGCGGTTCGCGCTTCCAGCTCGGCCTCGGCCGCCATCCGCGGCGGCTGTGAGCTGACGGCCAACTTCGACAACATCGGGGGCTGAAGACCCGCGCGGCCGTGCGCAGCGCCGGTGTGGTGGTGGGGCGCGTGACCGACATCACGCTGGACCCGCAGACCTACCAGGCGCACGTGACCATGCAGATGGATTCGCGCTTCCACTTCCCGAAGGATTCGTCGCTGAAGATCGTGACAGCGGGCCTGCTGGGTGAGCAGTACCTGGGCATGGAGCCGGGTGCCGACACCGAGGATCTGGAAGACGGCGGCAAGGTGGAAATGACCCAGTCGGCCATCGTGCTGGAAAACCTGATCAGCCAGTTCCTGTATGGCCAGGCCGGCAAGGGGCCAGGACAGCAAGGATGGCGCCAAGGGGGTGAGTGATGCCCGGTGGCAGGATCGATCACGGCAGGCAGGCGGGCAGGGTGCCGGCGGACCACGCCGAACGTGTCCGGCCCGGGCTTCCGGCGGTTTTCGCTCGCCGCGGGCCCAGGGGCTTCGGCTTGCTTTCACTGACGCTGGCGCTCGCACTGGCCGGCTGCGCCTCGGTGTCGAAGGCCGGCGGCCAGCACCCGGGCACGGCAGAGAATACGGGTGATGCTGCGTCGGCAGCGGGTTCCGGTGCGTCGGATCGTGCATCCGGTGAAGCACAGAGTGGCGGCACCGACGGTAACGGTCACGGCTCCTCTGGCAATGGCTCCTCCGTGACGGGCGGTGCTGCGGCGCTGGCGGGTGGACTGGGGGCTGCCCTGGGTGGTTCGTCGTCGTCCGAAGGTGCTGCCTCGGCCGAAAGCAGTTCGGGAAGCGGTGTGGCGACCAAGGATGTGTCGTCGGCGGGCTTCCGGTGCGTCGGGCGCTGGTGATGCCGCGTCCGGCGCAGCCTCGGCCGTGGTACCGATGGAGCCGCTTTCGGCTGCGGCTGGCGCCGCTTCGGATGCCGCAAGCGGAGCGGCCGGCAGTGCGCTGTCGGCTGCGGGGGTGCCCACCCTCGCTGGACGATGTGACCGGCGGCGTGAAGCTGGAACATCTCACCACGTATGACCCGAAGGATCCACTGCAGGCCTACAACCGCGTGATGTTCGCCTTCAACGAGAAGGCCGACAAGTACGCGCTGAAGCCGGTGGCTAAGGCGTACAAGACGGTGACGCCGGACGCGGTGCAGTTCATGCTGGGGAATTTTTTTCTCCAACATGTACGACCCTCTACACCGGCGCCAACAACCTGCTGCAGGGCAAGCCGAAGGAAGCGCTGCAGGACGTGACGCGCTTCGTGCTGAACTCCACGCTGGGTTTCCTGGGCTTTGGCGACGTGGCCACCGAGATGGGCCTGCCCAAGCACAACGAGGACCTGGGCCAGACGCTGGGCAAGTGGGGCGTGCCGTCAGGGGCCGTATTTCGTGCTGCCGCTGCTGGGGCCGTCGACGGTCCGTGACGCGGCCGCCAAGCCGGTCGATTCGCTGTACGGCTCGGCCTACCAGTGGCAGGATGGCCACACGGCGCTGAAGTGGCAGCTCTGGACGGTCGAGAAGATCAACGACCGGGCCAAACTGCTCGACGCCGAGAAGATGCTCGACGACGCCGCGCTGGACCGCTACACGCTGATCCGCGATGGCTGGCTGGCACGCCGCAAGAATGCCGTGTACGACGGCAACCCGCCGGATGACGACACCGACAACGCGGACGATCCGTACGCCGACGACCCCTATGCCGATGATCCGACGCAGGATGAAGGCGCGGTGGATGATGCCCAGGGCGCCTCGTCGGGCGATACCACCTCGGGCTCCGATGCTTCGAAGGATGCTGGCGCTGACGCTGCGAAGGATGCCGCCGGTGACAGTGCCGGTGCCGTAAAGGACGCAGCCAGTGGCAAGGCTGATACTGTGAAGGACGCAGCCCGTGACAAGGCCAGTGCGGTAAAGGATGCCGCCAATGACAAGGCCGGCAAGGCGAAGGCCAGCGCCGGCAAGGCCGCCGGGGCAGCCAAAGGGAAGCAATGACCGACCGCCGGTCGCCGGTGTGTGCACCGGCTGGCCGGCTGGGACGTTCTGGGCAGGACGCGTGAGGTTTGCGTGCCTGTCCGCTGGATGAACGAGGCGCCTGTCTGGCGTCTGCCCTCCGGGGTGGCGCAGATGGGCAGACAATGAGGAATTTCCATGAAACTGAAAGCAATTTCGCTGGTGGCCGGTCTGTTCATGATGGGCTCGGTCTGGGCGGCCACGGTGCCGAACGACTTCATCGAGGGCCTGTCCAACGACGTCCTGACGCAGGTGCGGGGTGACGCGGCCATGAAGGCGGGTGACATCGGCCGCATCTCGCAGCTGGTGGACGACAAGGTCATGCCGCACGTGAACTTCGAGCGGATGACGGCGCTGACCGTGGGTCGCCCGTGGCGTACGGCCACACCGGAACAGAAGCAGGCGCTGATGAAGGAGTTCCGCACGCTGCTGATCCGCACCTATGCCAACGCCTTCTCCACGGTGAAGGACCAGAAGATCCAGATGAAGCCCTTCCGTGGCGATGCGGATGGCAAGGATGTGATCGTGCGCAGCCAGGTGCTGCAGCCCGGTGGCGACCCGATCCAGCTCGACTACCGTCTGGAAAAGCATGGCGACGACTGGCGCATCTATGACGTGAACGTGCTGGGCGTGTGGCTGGTGCAGACCTATCGCAACCAGTTCGGCCAGGAAATCGCTGCCGGCGGCATCGATGGGCTGATCAAGAACCTGCAGACCAAGAACGCTGCTGCAGCCAAGGGCGCCAAGAGCTGAGCATCGACATGGCTGAACCCAAAGCCTGCTGCGCGGGTGACGACGGCAAGGCCCGTGCCCCGCTGATGGAGGACGTGGGCGATGGCACCACCGCCATCGTCCCTGCCCGAATGCGTGACCAGCGCCAACGTGCTGCCCCTGCTCAAGAAGCTGGAAGCCGAGGCCAAGGCCCGCCGGCTGAACCGCGAGAGCCGGGTGCTGGTGGATCTGGGCCGGATGAAGACCTTCGATTCCACCGTGCTGTCGGCGCTGTTGGAAATTGCCCGCCACGCGGGCAAACCGCTGGCGGTGCACAACCCGCCGCAGAAGCTGGTGTCGCTGGCGCAGCTCTACGGCGTGGCCGACTTTCTGCTGGACGATCACCCCGAACTGCGCAAGCTGCGCGAGGCCCTCGCAGCCGAGGAAGAGGCCATGCGCCGGCGCAAGGCGGCTGCTGGCGCGCGCATGAGGCAGGCGCTGGCCCAGGGGAGGCTGCTGCATCAGGTGCAGTCTCCACGCCGGGCGCTGCGTCGGCACGCACACCGCTGCCCGGTGCGCCGGTGAACGCGTCTGGCAATGCATCTGGCGCGGTGCACCCCATCGTCGTCGAGGGCGTGACCAAGCGCTTTGGCGACCTGCAGGCCCTGGGCGGAGTCGATCTGACCATCGCCCAGGGAGATTTCTTTTAGCTGCTGGGCCCCAACGGGGCCGGCAAGACCACGCTGATCTCCATCATCGCCGGACTGGCCCGGGCCGACAGCGGCCGGGTGTCGGTGATGGGGTATGACGTGGTGACCGATTATCTGCGGGCGCGCACCTCGCTGGGCGTGGTGCCGCAGGAGCTGGTGTTCGATCCCTTTTTCACCGTGCGCGAGACCCTGCAGATCTCGGCCGGCTATTACGGTGTGCGCCGGGCCGATGACTGGATCGACGAGGTGCTCGACGGCCTGGGGCTGACCGACAAGGCCAATGCCAACATGCGGGCGCTGTCGGGCGGCATGAAGCGGCGGGTGATGGTGGCGCAGGCGCTGATCCACCGGCCGCCGGTGATCGTGCTGGACGAGCCCACGGCCGGGGTGGACATCGAGCTGCGCCAGTCGCTGTGGGCGTTCGTGCGCCGGCTCAACCGCGACGGGCACACCATCGTGCTCACCACGCATTATCTGGAAGAGGCACAGACGCTGTGCAACCGCGTGGCGGTGATGAAGGCCGGGCACATCGTGGCGCTGGACGATACCGAGGCGCTGCTGACCCGCTTCTCGACCCGGGCGCTGGTGCTGCGGCTGTCGGGCGGTTCGCTGCCGGAGGCCCTGCAGGCGCGCCGGCTGCCGGACCCGGTGGGGCAGTCCGCCGAGGCGGGGCAGCCGGGGCTTTCGCACCAGCCGGGGGAGGCGGGCCAACCGGGGCTTTCGGGCCAGCGGGAGCAGGTTGCGCAGGCCGGCCAAGGGGGCGCATGCCGGGGCAACGGGTCAGGCGGGGAGACACCGAGCCAGCCGGGACTGCCGGCCTGGCCTGCAGACGGGTGCGTCAGGCTGGCGCTGGATGATTATGCGGACATCGGCCCCATGCTGGCGGCCATCCAGGCGACCGGGGCGACGATTCTGGACATGGAAATTGCCCATGCCGATCTGGAAGACGTGTTCCTGCGGCTGATGAGGGAGGGGTGATGGCTGGGAGTTCGTCACGGCCGGCTGCCGATATCTCCGTGTTCCGTGGCGGTACGTGCCCGGCCTGCAGGCGGATGGTCAGGACAGGGTGGAAAGGCGGGCCCGGCATGAACGGTTTTCTTACGCTCCTGCACAAGGAGCTGATGCGCTTCTACAGGTCTCGCTGCAGACCATCGCGGCGCCGATGATGTCGGCGCTGCTGTATCTGCTGATCTTCTCGCACGCGCTGAGTGGGCGCGTGGCCATCTATCCGGGTGTGGCCTACACCAGTTTTCTGGTGCCGGGGGCTGGTGATGATGGCGCTGATGCAGAACGCCTTTGCCAATGCGTCGTCGTCGCTCATCCAGAGCAAGGTGAGCGGCAATCTGGTGTTCATGCTGCTGGCGCCGCTGCGGCCGCTGGCCATCTACGGCGGCTGACGTACTGGCGGCAATGGCGCGGGGCATCGTGGTGGGGCTGGGGGGTGCTGCTGGTGGCCGTGCTGTTCGTGGAGGTGCCGCTGCAGCATCCGGTGTGGATGCTCGTGTTTGCGCTGGGCGCCAGCGGCATTCTGGGTACGCTGGGACTGGTGGCGGCCATCTGGGCCGAGAAGTACGACCAGATCGCCTCGTTCCAGAATTTTCTGGTGGTGCCGCTGACCTTCCTGTCGGGCGTGTTCTATTCGGTGCATTCGCTGCCGCCGTTCTGGCAGGCGGCCTCGCATGTCAATCCGTTCTTCTACATGGTCGATGGCTTTCGCTATGCCTTTTTCGGGCAGGGCCGACAACGACCCGTGGCTGTCGCTGGCCATCGTGCTGGTGGCCTGGGCGGCGCTGGCGGCCGGCGCGATGCGGATGCTGGATCGCGGGTATCACCTGCGGTACTGAGAAAAAGGGCGGGTGAGGCGTGTGTCGCTTTCGATGGATCGCGGCGGAACGTCTGTCTGCGTGGAAGTCACGGTAGGGGGCATGTCTACGCCGGAGGGGGCGGCCGTGATGGCGCAGGAATCTGCCTGTCTGGCCCGCTACAACAGCCGGCTTTGGCGGCGGCTTTTTCTGGCTGGCGCAGGCGCCTCGCGGTGTACCGTTCCGCGCGCAGCAACGGCGGCGATGCATGCCGGCTGGTATGGGTGTCTGCCTGTCGCGGTTGTGTGCGCTGTGTGCATCCCGTCTGCCCGTACATGCCGTGTGCATCCTGCTGGTCCGCTGCCGCCCTGTCATCTGTTCGGAGAACATCTTGCAAACCCCCGAGAACGTTCGCGCCTACATCGCCGAGGGCCTGGAGTGCACCCACCTGGAGGTGGATGGCGATGGCCGCCATTTCGACGCCATCATCGTCTCCCCATGCCTTTGACGGCAAGCGGCTGGTGCAGCGCCATCAGCTGGTCTATGGTGTGCTGGGCGACCGCATGAAGGAAGAGATCCACGCGCTGTCGATCAAGGCGCTGACGCCATCCGAGTGGCACGCGCTGAACGAACTCTGATTTCATGGACAAACTGAAAATCACGGGCGGCACCCCCTGGTGGGTGAGGTGCAGGCCGCCGGCGCCAAGAATGCGGCCCTGCCCATCCTGTGTGCCAGTCTGCTGACGGGCGATGCACTGGCGCTGTCCAATGTGCCGAACCTGCGCGACATCGCCACCACCATCCGGCTGCTGACGCTGCTGGGCGTGAAGTGCGAGCGTGACGGCGACCGGCTCACCCTGCAGGCCGACAGCCTGTCCGGTACCGAGGCACCGTACGAGCTGGTCAAGACCATGCGTGCCTCCATTCTGGTGCTGGGGCTGCTGCTGGCGCGCTTCGGCGAGGCGAGGTGTCGCTGCCCGGTGGCTGCGCCATTGGCCAGCGGCCGGTGGACCAGCATATCAAGGGTCTGCAGGCGATGGGCGCGCAGATCGACATCGAGGCCGGCTTCGTGGTGGCCCGGGCCAAACGGCTCAGGGGTGCCCGCATCGTGACCGACTATGGTGACGGTGACCGGCACCGAGAACCTGATGATGGCGGCCTGTCTGGCCGACGGCGAGACCGTCATCGAAAATGCGGCGCGCGAGCCCGAGGTGGTCGATCTGGCGCAGGCGCTGATCGCCATGGGCGCACGCATCGAGGGCGTGGGCACCGACCGGCTGGTGATTCATGGCGCCGAGCGCCTGCATGGCGGCAGCCATCGCATCATGGCCGACCGGATCGAAACCGGCACCTTCCTGTGTGCAGCCGCCGCCCTGTGGCGGCGACGTGATGGTGCGCAACGCCGCACCCTGGTCGATGGATGTGACCATCGACCGGCTGCGCGAGACCGGCGCCATCCCTGAGCGCCGGCGATGACTGGGTGCGGCTGCAGGCCAGCGCCCGGCCAAGGGCGGTGAGTGTGCGCACGGCGCCGTATCCAGGCTTTGCCACCGACATGCAGGCGCAGTTCATGGCGCTGGACGCGGTGGCCGACGGCACGGCCACGGTGGTGGAAACGATTTTCGAGAACCGCTTCATGCACGTGCAGGAGCTGCGGCGGCTGGGGGCCAACATCCGCATCGAGGGCAACACGGCCATCGTGCAGGGCGTGCCGCGGCTGTCGGGCGCCACGGTGATGGCCACCGACCTGCGTGCCTCGGCCGGTCTGGTGATCGCCGGGCTGGCGGCGCGGGGCGAGACGACGGTCGAGCGCATCTATCATCTGGACCGTGGCTACGAACAGATGGAGCTGCGGCTGCAGGCACTGGGTGCGCAGATCGAACGGGTGAAGGGGCAGGGGCTCTGAGCGGGTTTGTCCCGATGGTGCCGGGCCGCGAATGGCAACACACTATCGGGTTGCGTGCCGCCACCACCATGATGCAACGATCACTGACACATGCGTGCTTCACGAGCTGAAGGTTTTCGGGGACAAGAGGGCCGGATGCAACGATAACGGGTACATGCGTGGCCGACATGATGCAACGACAGGAAGGAACACGATGCTGACGCTGGCACTTTCGAAGGGGCGGATTCTGGAAGACACGGCCGGGCTGCTGGCCGCGTGCGGGATCCGGCTGGACCCGGAGGCGGGCAAAAGCCGCCAGCTCATTCTGCCCACCGATGACCCGAACCTGCGCCTGCTGATCGTGCGGGCCAGCGACGTGCCCACCTATGTGCAGCATGGCGCGGCCGACCTGGGCATTGCCGGGCGCGACGTGATGCTGGAGCACGGCGGCGAAGGGGTGTACCAGCCGGTGGATCTGGGCATCGGCTGCTGCCGCCTGAGCGTGGCCACGCGGCAGGGCTTCGATTATGAAAAGGCCGCCGTGTCCGGCAAGCGCCTGCGGGTGGCCACCAAGTTCGTCAACAGCGCACGCCGCCACTTTGCCGAGAAGGGGCGTGCACGTGGGACATCATCAAGCTGTATGGTTCGATGGAGCTGGCACCGCTGGTGGGGCTGGCCGATGCCATCGTCGACGTGGTGTCCACGGGCGGCACGCTGCGGGCCAACGGGCTGGTGGAGGTGGAGCCGATCATGCCGATCTCGGCGCGGCTCATCGTCAACCAGGCAGCGCTGAAGATGCGCCAGCCCGAGCTGGCCCCGCTGATCGCTGCACTGGAAAAGGCCGCACACGCACAAAGCCGGCAAGGGCAGGGAAAGGAGAGAAGCATGATCAACCGTCTGGACATCGCCGATGCGGATTTTGCTGCGAGGCTGGCACGGTTGCTGCACTGGAGCCCCGAGCAGGACCAGGGCATCGAAACGGCCGTTTCCGGCATTCTGGCCGACATCCGCGCACGTGGGGACGAGGCGCTGCTCGACTATACCCGCCGCTTCGACCGCGTTCCGGCCACGCAGGCCGCAGACCTGCGGCTGACGAAGGCCGACTTGCAGGCCGCGCTGGACAGCCTGCCGGCTGCCGAACGCACGGCGCTGGAGCGCGCCGCCGAGCGCATCCGCCGCTATCACGAACACCAGCGCGCTGCGTCGTGGATGTACACCGAGGCCGACGGCACGCGCCTGGGGCAGCGGGTGCTGCCGCTGGACCGGGTGGGGCTGTATGTGCCGGGTGGCAAGGCGGCCTATCCGTCGTCGGTGCTGATGAACGCCATTCCGGCCCGGGTGGCCGGCGTGCCCGAGCTGGTGATGGTGGTGCCCACGCCCGATGGCGTGCGCAATCCGGCCGTGCTGGCGGCGGCCTGTCTGGCGGGCATCGAAGAGGTGTACACCATCGGTGGCGCGCAGGCGGTGGCGGCGCTGGCCTCATGGCACGCCGATGATCCGGCCGGTGGACAAGATCGTCGGTCCGGGCAACGCCTATGTGGCCGAGGCCAAACGGCGGGTGTTCGGCACGGTGGGCATCGACATGATCGCCGGGCCGTCGGAAATTCTGGTGGTGTCGGATGGTTCCGTGCCGCCGGACTGGGCGGCGGTGGATCTGTTCTCGCAGGCCGAGCACGACGAGATGGCGCAGTCCATCCTGATCTCCACCGATGCGGCCTTCCTCGATGCGGTGGCCGAATCGGTGGCCCGGCTGCCGCCGGCGCAGCCACGGCAGGCGGTGATCGGCAGAGTCGCTGGCCGACCGGGGGCGCTGATCCGTGTGGACACGCTGGAACAGGCGGCCGGTCTGGTGAACTCAGGTGGCGCCCGAGCACCTGGAGCTGGCGGTGCGCGATGTGGACGGGCTGATGACGCACATCCGCCATGCCGGTGCCATCTTCATGGGCCGCTGGGGCTGCGAGGCGCTGGGCGACTACTGCGCCGGCCCGAGCCACGTGCTGCCTACCATGCGCACGGCGCGGTTCTCGTCGCCGCTGGGCGTGTACGACTTCCAGAAGCGCAGCAGCCTGATCGAACCCTCGGCCGAAGGCGCCGACCATCTGGCGAAGGTGGCGGCCACGCTGGCGCGTACCGAAGGGCTGGAGGCGCACGCGCAGAGCGCGGAGTTCAGGCTGGCGTCGCGGCAGGTGGATGAGTCTGGTGCTGCGGCCGGTCGTGATGTTTCCGGTGCCGGCTATGATGTTTCTGCTGCAGGCATCGGTGTGGCTGATGCTGCATCCGTGGACCATGCGAACACCGGTAGCGCCGCTTCTGGGGCTGGTGTGACCCCCGTGGTAGTGCAGGGACGGTGGGACTCATCACGCAGCAGCCGGCCATGGCGACTCAGGCCGCCGTCCGCGTGGCCCGTCATGTTCGCCCGGACGTGCAGGCCATGCATGCCTATGGGGTGCCGGACGCAACCGACGCCATCAAGCTGGACGCGATGGAAAACCCTTCCGGCTGCCCTGAGGCCCCTGCAGGCCGAACTGGGCCGCATGCCGGCTGCGCTGGCCATCAACCGCTATCCGTCCGGCACCACGTACCGGGCGCTGAAGCAGGCCATTGCCGTGCAGGATGGGCTGCTGGGGGCAGATGGTCAGCCCGACGTGAGCCGGCTGGTGCTGGGCAATGGTTCGGACGAACTGATCGGCCTGCTGTGCCAGCTGGTGGCGCAGCCGGGTGCGGTGGTGATGGCGCCGGCGCCATCCTTCGTGATGTACGAGATGAGCGCGAAGCTGGCCGGCGCGAGCTTCGTACCGGTGCCACTGCAGGCCGATTTTTCGCTGGACCTGCCGGCCATGCTGCAGGCCATCGAGACATACCGGCCGGCGCTGGTGTTCCTGCCTCACCCGAACAATCCCACCGGCAACCTGTTCGACACGGCGGCCGTGCAGGCCATCCTGCGCGCCACCGACGGTCTGGTGGTGCTGGACGAAGCCTATGCGCCTTTTTGCCGGCGGGGCCAGCTGGATGTCGCAGCTCGACGCCTGGCCCAATCTGGCGGTGATGCGCACCTGCTCGAAATGGGGCCCTGGCCGGTGCCCGCCTCGGCTATCTGGCCGCGCAGCCAGCCTGGACCGAACCGCTGGACCGGATCCGTCCACCCTACAACATCAGTGTGCTGGATGCCGAAACCACCCGTTTTGCGCTGCAGCATTTCGAGGTGTTTGCACAGCAGACGGCCGCGCTCTGCGAGGCCCGCACCATCCTGGCGGCACGGCTGCAGGCGCTGGTGGGGCCGCAGGGGGCGCTGGGGGCGAACGGGCTGGACACGGTGTACCCGTCGGCCGCCAACTTCGTGCTCGTGCGGGTGGCCGATGTGGTGGCCGGTGAGGCCACGCCTGCCGTTGCAGGCGGGCATGCAGGTGCCCGGTCCGGCAGCGTTCCGGCTGGCGGCGGGCAGGGAAGCAGCGATGCCCCGGCAGGGGACGCCTGCCACGGCACCGGTTACCCAGCCATCCCGGGCCTCCCGCGTGGCTGCAGCCATGCGTGAGCGTGGTGTGCTGATCAAGGACGCCAGCCGCATGCATCCGCTGCTGGCCAACTGCCTGCGCCTGACCGTGGGCGCCCCGGCCGAGAACGAGGCCATGCTGGCTGCGCTGACGGAGGCCCTGCAGGCCATCCCGGCGGGGCGGGAGGCATGAGGTTGCCTGCACGACCGGAACGGCGGACAGACGCACCATTCATGGCGCGGCCCTGCCGCCTTCTTCTGCCAGATATCCCCAGGAAGTCCCTGCATGACACAGAACACCACCCCTCTGGCGCCTTTGCCGCTTCCGATACGACCGCTGCTTCTGGTGCGGCTGCCACCGCTGGCGCGACGGTCTCCTCCGGTCCAGCCGCTGCACCCACCGCCCGCATCGCCGAAGTCACCCGCAACACGCTGGAAACCCGCATCCGCCTGAAGGTGAATCTGGACGGCACCGGCCAGGCGCGCCTCAAGACCGGCGTCCCCTTCTTCGAGCACATGCTCGACCAGATCGCCCGCCACGGACTGGTGGATCTGGACATCGAGGCTGACGGCGATACCCACATCGACGATCACCACACGGTCGAGGATGTCGGGCATCGCACTGGGCCAGGCGCTGTCGAAGGCGCTGGGCGACAAGCGCGGCATTCGCCGCTATGGCCACGCCTATGTGCCGCTGGATGAGGCGCCTGTCACGCGTGGTCATCGATTTTTCCGGACGGCCGGGGCTGTTCTGGGAGGTGCCGTTCACCCGCGCGCTGATCGGCCGCTTCGATGTGGACCTGGCCCGTGAATTCTTCCAGGGTGTGGTCAACCACGCCGGCATGACGCTGCACGTGGACAACATCCGCGGCTTCAACGCCCACCACCAGTGCGAGACGGTGTTCAAGGCCTTTTGGCCGCGCACTGCGCATGGCGGCCGAGCCCGATCCGCGCACGGCCGGGCAGGTACCGTCCACCAAGGGCAGTCTGGTAGGGTGATGGCCAGCATGAGCACGTCATCCCGCCACGCCGCAGCAGCTGTCCGCCCACAGCTTCCGCCGGCACAGCATCAACCGCCGGCACAGCGTCAACCGCTGGCACAACGTCAACTGCCAGCACAACGCCAGCCGGCCGCTCCGCCGCTGCCATGCCAGGGGCGTCTGCAGCTGCCTTCACCGGCACCATCGCCCTGGTCGATTTCGGCATGGGCAACCTGCACTCGGTGGCCCGGGCACTGGCCCACGCCAGCCCGCAGAGCCGGGTGGAGATCACGTCCGACCCCGCCGTCATCCACCGTGCTGCCCGGGTGGTGTTTCGGGACAGGGGGCCATGCCGGACGCCATGCGCCGGCTGGCCGAGACATCCGGGGCTGGAAGATGCCGTACGCGAAGCCTGCCGCAGCAAACCCGTGCTGGGCATCTGTCTGGGCGAGCAGATGCTGCTGGATGCCAGTGACGAGGGAAGCATGCCCGTGCAGCAGGCCACGCCATCCGGTGTTGCGGGCATGCCGGAGGGCTGGCGGATTCGGCGGCGGGAGAGAAGGGCGGCTCGCCGGCTGCCTGCGGGCAGGCGGACCGGTCGGGGGCTGCCGCGCCAACTCGTGGTCCCGATCCGATCCGCTCGGGGCTTACTGCGCCAACCCGCGGTCTCGGTCTGATTCCCGGCCGCGTGGTGCGTTTCGATGCCGCGCAGATGAAGGCTGCCGGCAACCTGAAGGTGCCGCACATGGGCTGGAACCGTGTGTATCCCGCCCAGCCACATCCGTTGTGGGCGGGTATCGAACCCGGGGCGTACTTCTATTTTGTGCACAGTTACTACGCAAAGCCCGATGATCCGGTACACATTGCCGCCATCACCCACTATGGTGGGGACTTTACCTGCGCCGTGACACAAAATAATATCTTTGCCATCCAGTTTCATCCTGAGAAAAGCGCGGCGAACGGCCTGCGCCTCTTTCAGAACTTCACCCAATGGCGGCCCTGAGCCGTTTCCGCTGTTTCTGCCATGCTGCTGATTCCCGCGATCGACCTGAAGGACGGCAAGTGCGTCCGTCTCAAACAAAGGCAACCTCAACGAGGAGACCGTTTTTCCGATGACCCCGCCGAGGTGGCACGCCGCTGGCTGGACCTGGGGGCCGAGCGCATCCATCTGGTCGACCTGAACGGCGCCGTGGCCGGCAAGCCGCAGAACGCGTCGGTCGTGCGCGCCATCATCGAGGCGGTGGGTGCCGAAGTGCCGGTGCAGCTGGGCGGCGGCATCCGCTCGCTCGACACCATCGAGCGCTATCTGGACGCCGGGGGTGAGCTATGTGGTGGTGGGCACGGCGGCCGTGAAGAACCCCGGCTTCTTGCACGATGCGTGCACCGCCTTCCCAGGGCCAGATCATCGTCGGGCTGGATGCCCGCGACGGCAGAGTGGCCACCGACGGCTGGAGCAAGATCAGCCGCCACGAGGTCATCGACCTGGCCCGCAAGTTCGTCGGCTATGGCGTGGAAGGCATCATCTACACCGACATCGGCCGTGACGGCATGCTCAGTGGCGTGAACGCCGAGGCCACGCTGCGGCTGGCGCAGGCGGTGTCGGTGCCCGTCTATGCGTCCGGTGGCGTGACCGACCTGTCGGACATCGACAAGCTGCTGGAAATCGAGGACGAAGGTGTGGCCGGCGTCATCCTGGGGCGCTCCATCTACGAAGGCACGCTCGACTTCGCGGCTGCGCTGGAACGGGCCAATGGCAACTGACCGTGGGCGGCACGCCGTCGCCGGCAGCGCTCCGGCCGTTCACGGCATGCCGGGTAACCTGCCGGAAGGTGCTGCCCCGGCCGTCCGCAGTACGCCGGAACGTACGCCGCCGGATTCTGAGGCCGCCGCCTCCCGCACGCCGGGTGACGTATCGGCCGGGCGTGCTCCGGCCGCCAGCGATCTGACCCGCCGTGTCATCCCGTGCCTGGACGTGACCGGTGGCCGGGTGGTGAAGGGCGTGAACTTCGTGTCGCTGCGCGATGCCGGCGACCCGGTGGAAATCGCCCGCCGCTACGACGCCGAGGGCGCCGATGAACTCACCTTTCTGGACATCACCGCTTCCTCCGATGCGCGCGACACCATCCTGCACGTCATCGAGGCCGTAGCCGAACAGGTGTTCATCCCGCTGACGGTGGGGGGCGGTGTGCGCACGGTGGACGATGTTCGCCGGCTGCTCAACGTGGGCGCCGACAAGGTGTCGGTCAACACCGCCGCCATCCACAACCCGCAGCTGGTGGCCGATGTGGCGGGCTACTATGGCTCGCAGTGTCTGGTGGTGGCCATCGATGCCAAGCGCCAGCCCGATGGCAGCTGGCATGTATACACCCACGGCGGCCGCAACGATACCGGGCTGGATGCGCTGGACTGGGCGCGCCGCGTGGCCGATCTGGGCGCTGGCGAAATCCTGCTGACCAGCATGGACCGTGACGGCACCAAAGCCGGTTTCGATCTGGAACTGACCCGCGCCGTGGTGGATGCAGTGCCCATCCCGGTCATCGCCTCCGGAGGCGTGGGCAACCTGCAGCACCTCGTCGATGGCGTGACGCTGGGCGGCGCCGATGCCGTGCTGGCCGCCAGCATCTTCCACTTTGGCGAAGCCACCATCGCCCAGGCCAAGGCCCTGATGGCCAGCCAGGGCGTGCCGGTGCAGCTGGCGTAGCGGTGTCGTCGGTCAGGGTAGTTCGTGACGGTGGAAGGTAATGCTTTGATGAAGCCGGCAGATACCGGGCAAATGACGCACCATGCCAGACGATCGGTGACAGATGTCTGCGTGCTGGTGTCGCGTCCCGGCATGCTGGCCCAACGGGAGGCAGGGAGTGACGGGAACGACGGCTTCTGACCGCGATGCGGTCCAGAACGATGCGGCTGCTCAGGGCAATCCGGCCGGGCAGCCTCATGCAGCCGTGCAGGCCGACCCGGCCGCCTGGCTGGACGCCCTTCACTGGGACGAGCGCGGGCTGGTGCCGGCCATCGCCCAGGACGCCACCACCGGCCGCGTGCTGATGATGGCTTGGATGAACCGTGAGGCGCTGCTCGAAACGGCCCGTACCGGACGCGCCGTCTACTGGTCACGCTCGCGCAACCGGCTTTGGCGCAAGGGCGAGGAGTCGGGCAACGTCCAGCATGTGCACGAACTGCGCACCGACTGCGACCGCGACGTGATCCTGCTCGCCATCGAACAGGTGGGCGGCGTGGCCTGTCATACCGGCCGGGAGTCATGCTTCTTCCGGCGGCTGGATGGTGCGCCGGGGCTGCAGGCAGTTACACCAGGGCGGGCCGACACGCCAGCCCCGCACTGGGGAGAATGTCGACCCGGTGCGTGTCGACCCCACCGCCCTGTATGGCGACAGGGCGCATCATCATGAATGAACCGGGCGGGCCGGTCATGGGTGTTGCCACCCGTCCGTATCCGGTGGCCGATGGCCCGATGTCCAATGCCTGGTAGCCCGGTAGACAATGCCCCAGTGCAGTGCCCCAGTGCCCCAGTGCCCGCGATGCCCGATGCCCGCGATGCCCGATGTCCGCGATGCCCGATGTCTGATGTCTGATGTCTGATGTCCGATGTCCGATGTCGTGCCGATTCTGACGAATCCCTTCTGAACTGACTCCCTTTTACCTGCCCCCACCGTGTCCCACAGCGCCTCCTCCCCCATCCCGCCCGATTCCACCCGCCTGCTCGAACGCCTGGCCGATACCCTCGAATCCCGCCGGGGGCTGACCCTTCGCGCAGCTACGTGGCCAAGCTGCTGGCCGGTGGCGACGACCGCATTCTCAAGAAAGTGGGTGAGAGCCACCGAAACCGTCATTGCCGCCATGCAGGGCGACCGGGCCAAACTGGTCGCGGAAACGGCCGACCTGTGGTTCCATACCCTGGTGATGCTCGTGCATCATGAATTGCGGCCGGAAGACGTGCTGGCCGAGCTGGCCCGTCGCGAAGGGCTGTCGGGCATCGACGAGAAGGCCAGCCGCCCGGCCTGAGCCCCCGCCCGGGGTCGTCTTGCAGTCTGCTTGCCCGCCAGCACGCCAGCAGGGGCTGCGACGGCCACCGGGGTGCAGACCGGCAAGGGGCCGGCCGCTGGACAGGGGGTGTATCATCTGCATATCCATGTCCTGGGCAGACGCGGGCATCACCAGAATGCGCTGGTACTTCTGGACGATGCGCTCCATGTCCCGGGCAGACGCAGGCATCACTGCCCGGCCAGCCGTCGGGGCCTGCGCCTGCTGTGCCGACCCTGCCGTCCGTCCAGACGGGCCGGAACGATCCTCCCGGCCCACCGTATGCATGTGATGATTCCACACCGGCAAGGCGGGCACGTCCCGCCGTCCGGTTTCATTCCTGCGCTGCCGCACGAATGCGGAGCCTGCCCACCCTGTGCTGCGTGCACGGTGGCGGCTTCCGGTGCCGTGCGGCAACGCTCGCATTCCCCTCTTCAGGAGTTACCCCATGGGTTCCATGAGTATCTGGCACTGGCTGATCGTGCTGGTCATCGTCATGCTGGTTTTTGGCACCAAGAAGCTCAAGAACATCGGCGGCGACCTGGGCGCTGCGGTCAAGAGCTTCAAGGAAGGTGTGCGCGAGGCCACCGACGAAACCCCCGGCCAACGGCAGCAGCACGGCCCAGGGCACCCCGCCCAGCGTCACCAACGGTGCCTCCAGCACGGCCGCAAACGACGCCAACACCATCGACGTGGAAGCCCGCACCAAGGGGCTGAGCCGTCGTTGCCAGTTGTGGTGCGCGCGCGTTTTTCCGGTGTGTTTTCTCCCGGTGCGCCTGCCCTGATGAACGCCGTTGCATGTGTACTTCTGTTCAACGCCCCCGGGCCGGATGGGCTTCTGCAGCAACCGTCCCCGGCCGGTGGATCGGCCTCTTCTCCTTTTTCATCCAGCGTGACTTCTGCCTGACCGATGTTTGACATCAGCCTGATGGAAATGCTGATCGTGGCCATCGCTGCCCTGGTGGTCATCGGTCCGGAACGCCTGCCCGGCGTGGCACGCCAGGCGGGGCAGTGGGTCACGCGCATGCGGCGCTACGTCGACGACATCAAGTCCGACTTCAGCCAGCAGATGGACCTGGCCGAACTCAAGAGCATCAAGAGCGAGGTCGAGGATTCGGCCCGCAGCCTGCAGAGCGGTCTGCAGGACACACTCGATACCGCCCGCTCTTCCTTCGACAGCCTGTCGTCGTCCTTCGACACGCGTTCCACCAACTACATCCCCGAGGGCCAGACGCTGGACGGGCAGGGCACGCGGGCACTGGCGGCGCCGGATGGAGCCGTGGGCGATGCCGCCGCACGGTCGTCCGCGGGGCCGGATGCCCTGGCCGATGGACAGACCTATGGACAGGCCGGGCATGATCAGTCACACCGCCGCGTCGCCTATGGTGGCGAAAACCCCGGCGACGGCACCCTGATCGGCGAGGGCAGCGGCGCGCACGATGACTGGGGCTACGACAGCGTGCCCGAGGTCCCGACGGGTCACGCCACCTCTCCTGATTCCGAACGCCCTGCCTCCCACCGACTGGGACAAGGTGTACGAAGACCGGCGGATGCGCCAGCGGCTCGAAGGATCGCCGCATCGAGCGCGAGCTGGAGCGTGGTTTCAAACGTCCCCGTTTCCGCGTGGAGCGCTGATGGCCCTGTTCGGCAAGAAAAAAACAGGCGCAGGCGCCTGAAGAAGAAAAACTTCATCTCCCACCTCACCGAACTGCGCGACCGCATCGTCCGGTCGCTGCTGGTCATTCTGGTGCTGTTCGGCTGCTGCTTCTATGTGGCCCCGAGCTGATGAAATTCCTGGCCGAGCTGCTGCAGCAGGCGCTGCCGGCCGGCTCGCAGGCCGTGTTCATTGCCGGCGAGGGCGCCTTCTTCACCCTCACCAAGATGTCGCTGCTCACGGCCGTGCTGTTCTCGCTGCCGTGGGTGCTGTATCAGGCGTGGGCTTTCGTGGCGCCCTGGCCTGTATGCGCACGAGCGCCGCTTCGTCGGCCCGCTGATCGTCCTGTCGGTCATCTTCCTCGTGATCGGCATTGCCTTTTGCCTACTGGTTCGTGCTGCCGGTGGCCTACAAGTTCTTCTTCTCCTTTGCCGAGAAGACCGGCGCTGGCGTCATGCAGGACCTGCAGCGCTACTGGGACTTCACCCCTGTCCATCTTCTTCGGTTTCGGCCTGGCCTTCCAGGTGCCCGTGGTCGAGATGCTGATGATCAAGCTGGGCATGGTCTCGGTGGACGATCTGCGCCAGGCGCGCCGCTACGTCATCGTCGGCGCCTTCGTGGTGGCTGCCGTGCTCACCCCGCCGGATGTGCTGTCGCAGTTCATGCTGGCCATCCCGCTGATGCTGCTGTACGAGCTGGGCATCTTCCTGGGCGGCTTCCTGTCGGCTCATTCCCGCGCACCAGACGACCTGCCGGACGACCCGTCGGAAGAGGGGAGCGCTGGTGCCGGCCGAATCGCAGGCCCCGCAGGCGGCGGCGTCGCGGGAACCCGCTGCAGCTTCGAGGCAGGATCTGTCACAGTAAGCTGCAGCGGTATCCGGTCGCGCTTTCCCTTTTTCGCAGGGATGCAGGCCCCCACCGTAGCGCAGCTGACAAAACCCCTGCCATCGATGCCATCGGCAGGGAGGCGCCCCTGCCTTTGACGGGTTTTTGTCAGCCCCGCTCAGTCCCGCCGCCGCTGGGCGGCGTTGTCTTCGGCATTGTTCAGCTGCGCGGCCGTCAGATCCGGTCGCGTGCCGATGCGGATGGGCAGCTCGATCTCGTCTCCGTTGCGCAGGAAGCGGAAGCGCACCGTCGATCCCGGTGACAGCCGGGCAATGGTGTTGAGCACCTGCGTCGTGTCCTGCACCGGCGTGCGGTCGATGCCGATCAGCACATCGCCCGTGCGCACGCCGGCCTCCTCGGCCGGGCCATGGCGCATCACCCCGGCGATGATGGCGCCCTTCTGCTGCGTCTGCAGCTGCAGGGCATCCACCAGTTCGGGGCGTCAGATCCTGCGGCTCCACACCGATGTAGCCACGAATCACCCGGCCCTTCTGGATGATCTGCTGCATCACTTCCTGCACGATCGACACCGGAATGGCAAAAGCCGATGCCCAGCGACCCGCCCGAGCGCGAGTAGATGGCCGTGTTGATGCCCAGCAGCTGCCCGTGCACATCCACCAGCGCCCCGCCCGAATTGCCCGGGTTGATGGCCGCGTCGGTCTGGATGAAATTCTCGAAGGTGTTGATGCCCAGTTGCGTGCGCCCCAGCGCCGAGATGATGCCCATCGTCACCGTCTGGCCCACGCCGAACGGATTGCCGATGGCCAGCACCACATCCCCCACGGCAATGTCGTCGTGGCTGGCAAAAGCCGATGGCCGGCAACCCCTCGCGGTCCACCTTCAGCACGGCCAGATCGGTGTCGGGGTCGCTGCCGATCAGGCGTGCCTTCAGCCGCTCGCCGCTGGCCAGAATCACTTCGATCTGCGTGCCGTCGCCCAGCACGTGATGGTTGGTGAGGATGTAACCGTCACGGCTGGCAATCACGCCAGACCCCATGTTGTCGTCGGGGTTCTCCTCTTCCTCATCCTCTTCGCGCAACGCACGCGGTGGCTTGCGCCGGCTGGCCGGGGTGTCGCCCGCGCCCCTCATCCACCGTGGCTGCCATGCCGTCGTTGTGCGCGGCAATGCTCACTACGGCAGGTGTGGCCCGGCGGGCCGCCTCGCTGTACGAAGAGGCGGCTGCCGCCCGCGTGCGCAGGTTGCGGGCATCTGGCTGGGCGCGCAGGCTGCCATCCTGCGCGACCGCCGGGGGCAGGGGAAGCCGCCCGCCGGCAGCATCCGGCGCTGCAGCGCCAGGTGCGGCGCCCGGGCCGCGCGTGGCATCCGTGCCCGGCCAGGCGCCGCCGTCTGCCGGCGTGCGACCGGCGGGATTCCTGCCCTGAAGGGTGCTTCTGCCTGGCGCAGCGGGCGCGCGGTCCGGCCCGGCGGCACCTGCCGCCTCCTCCGTGCCCTGCCGCGGCACCCATACCTGCAGCGCCCGTGCCTGCTGCGGCCCCCGTACCCGCTGCGCTGCCCGTGCCTGATGCGGTGCCTGCCCCTGCTGCCGGGCCTGTACCCTGGCGGGTGGGGGATCGTCGAAGGTCAGCGGGCCGATGGGTACGGAGGGCGTCGCCGGGGCTCTGGTGCCCGGCCATGGCGGAATGGTGCCGTCGTCGGCCAGTCCGGCCGTTGCGTCATGCAGTTCCTGTTCGACGGCCGTGGCCAGCGGCGCCACCCCGTGCCCCGGTATCCAGTCGGGCCGGAACGTACTGATGGCAAAGATGGCCGCCACGGCAACCGTGACGCCCTGTGCGAACAACAGCCAGAGGCGCTTCAGCATGCGGCCCCACCTGTTCTGTTATGCTGCGGCGCAGACTGACCGCCGCAGATGGTTTGCTGAATGGAAACCGGAAACGGCCGGACCTGCAGCGCACCGTACTGCAGGCTGTGCGGCATGCCATGCCCCCGGTACCGAACGCAGGCCATGCTCTGGCACCGAATGCAGCAGGCCATGCGGCGTGGTACACCCCGGTACCGGACGCAGACCATGCGGCACGGTGCGTTCCGGCATCGGACATCGCGCCATGGCACTGCTGCAACGCAGGCAGGAACGGACGCGGCCCCCTGTGTGTGCGAACACAGGGCCGGCACGAACGAATACGAGCGAGCCCGCCGGGCTTCAGGGAGATGAATGAATGGTGCATGTTTCCGGCGCAGTGGCCACCCGGGCACTGCTGGATCATCTGGATGGGCTGTTGCGTCCAGCCGTCATCAGGATTATTCCCCAAACGGGCTGCAGGTGGAAGGCAAGGGTGAGATTTCACGCATCGTCTGCGCCGTCACGGCCACCCGCAACGTCATCGACGCGGCCGTGGCGCGCGGCGCCGACGCGCTGATCGTGCATCACGGCTATTTCTGGAAAGGGCGAGGATCCGCGCATCACCGGCATGAAGCGCGAGCGGCTGGCGCGGCTGCTGAAGGCCGACATCAACCTCATCGGCTATCACCTGCCGCTCGACGTGCATCCGGATCTGGGCAACAACGTGCAGCTCGGCCTGCAGCTGGGCTGGCCGGTGCAGGGCTGGGGCGGTGAAGTGGTGGGCGGACAGGGCATCATCGGCTGGCATGTGCTGGATACGCCCATCGACAGTGCCACGCTGGCGGCCCGGTGGGCGAACGGCTGCAGCGCGAGCCGCTGCTGGTGGGCGACCTGTCGCGCCCGCTGAAGAAGATTGCCTGGTGCACCGGCGGTGCGCAGGACTTCCTGCAGGACGCCATCGACCTCGGTGCCGATGCCTTCATCAGCGGCGAGATTTCCGAACGCACTCACCCACCTGGCCCGCGAGGCCGGCGTGGTCTATGTGTCGGCGGGCCACCATGCCACCGAGCGCGGCGGCATCATCGCACTGGGCCAGCATCTGGCCAGCACCTTCGGCCTGCCCGTCGAGTTCGTGGACGACCCGAATCCCGTCTGAAGAAAGCCAGCAGGGCGCAGCCGGCGGGGCGGCAGGCGGGTGCCTGCACGGCCGAGCCGGCTTGGAAAAACAGGCCAGCGGGACGACCACCGGCCTGCCTGGAAGGGCGGATGCGCCCGGGCGGGGGCCCGGCGCCTCCTGTCCCTTCCCGGGGACAAACGGCATGAATCAGGCGCGGCCTTTCTTCAGCTCGTCACGGATTTCGCGCAGCAGCACCACGTCTTCGGCGGGGGCGGCCGGCTTGGCTTCTTCCTGCTTGATCACGGCGTTCTTGGCCTTGTTGAACACGTTGACCATCTGGAAGATGATGAAGGCCAGAATCAGGAAATTCAGGAAGATGGTGATGAAGTTGCCATAGGCCAGGATGGCCACGCCGGCCTTGTTGTAGGCCCTCGTAGGTGTGGGGGCAGACCTTCGGGAATCTTGGTGGTGAGGGGGAGGAAGTAGCTGGAGAAGTCCAGGCCACCGAAAATGGCACCGACGAGCGGCATGATGATGTCCTTCACCATGGAATCGACGATCTTGCCGAACGCGCCACCGATGATCACACCGACGGCCAGATCGACGACGTTGCCTTTCAGGGCAAAATCTCTGAATTCAGTCAACATGGACATGACTACCTCTCCTGGCGAGCTTGCCCTGCGGCCCCTGTTCGTACAGGCGGGGACGCGGATGGTTTGTGTTGAGAAGGAACAGGAATTATCCCCGTTCACGGGGGTGAACGCAAGCGCTGCGGCCTGCAAAACTGCCGTAATTACGCTGGTTTGCCCCGGAAAGCTTTAAAGCTTGCTGCAGATTTCTTTAAATTGCGTGGCACTGGTGCCGCATGACGGCAAACCAGGGCATGCTGCCCGCCTGCCAGGTGTCCGTCCGGCGCTCTGGCACCGGCTGTTCCGGATGAGGCAGGGGCCGTGCAGGGCGCCCAGGGGTGTCCAGCTCCTGCGCGGGTGGCATTTCTGCCCGCATTCCCCCTGTCTGCCGCCTTCGGCCACCCGTCCTGCCCATTGTGGGGGTATCTGCCGCCTTTCTGATTTTCGTCAAAGATACCCGGGGGCGCTGCCTATACTCGGCCGAATCAAGGCTGCCGGTGCGCCCAGCGCATCCGCACAGGGCCGTTACGAACGTTCGAACGTAGTTTCCCCAAGAGGTCTTTCCAATGGCCGATACGCTGCCAAAGACACCCATGGATCCTTCCCGCCGTGCCGCGCTGGTTTCCACCTGCGTCATCGGCTGCGCGGGGGCTGCCGGCGTGGCTGTTCCGCTGGTGAGCACCTTCCAGCCCTCCGAGCGGGCCAAGGCTGCTGGTGCGCCGGTCGAGGCCGACATCGCCGGCATGGCGCCGGGCGAACTGCGCCGGGTCGAATGGCGCGGCAAGCCGGTCTGGCTCATCCGTCGCACCCCAGGATGCTGGAGTCCCTCAACGAGACCCAGTCCCAGGTGCTGGACCCGGACTCCGAGAACTACTACCAGCTCCCCCACGCCCGAATACGCCAAGAACCAGCACCGCTCCATCAAGCCCGAGTACCTGGTGGTGGTGGGCATCTGTTCGCACCTGGGCTGTTCGCCCAGTGAACGGTTCACCCCCGGGGCACAGCCCTCGCTGCCCTGACAACTGGGCCGGTGGCTTCCTGTGTCCCTGCCATGGCTCCACCTTCGACATGGCGGGTCGGGTATTCAAGAACAAAGCCGGCCAACGCCAACCTCGACGTTCCCCCCACAAGTACACGTCCGACACCACGCTTCTCATCGGTACCGACGACACCACGGGCTGACCGTCGCAAAGACGCCCGCACCGACGGGCGCAAGGCATGGGGGAGATGTGCCGGCCAATGGCACTGCCCTGTTCAGGATTTCGAACCGCGAATAGCAGGATAGCTTCATGGCAGCAGAGAAAAAGGTCGACACGACGGGCCTTCTCGGGTGGATCGACCACCGGTTTCCGGCGTCCGTCCTCTGGAAACGGGACGTCGCCGAGTACTACGCGCCCAAGAACTTCAACTTCTGGTACATCTTCGGCTCGCTGGCCATGCTGGTGCTGGTCATCCAGATCGTCACCGGCATCTTCCTGGTCATGCACTACAAGCCGGACGCCGAAAAGGCGTTCGCCTCGGTCGAGTACATCATGCGTGACGTGCCCTGGGGCTGGCTGGTGCGCTACATGCACTCCACCGGCGCCTCGGCCTTCTTCATCGTGGTGTACCTGCACATGTTCCGCGGGCTGCTCTACGGCTCGTACCGCAAGCCGCGCGAGCTGGTCTGGCTGTTCGGCTGCATGATCTTCATGGCCCTGATGGCCGAAGCCTTCTTCGGCTACCTGCTCCCCTGGGGCCAGATGTCGTACTGGGGCGCCCAGGTGATCGTCAACCCTGTTCTCCGCCATCCCGGTCATCGGTGAAGACCTTTCCATCTGGATTCGCGGCGACTACGTCGTGGGCGACGCCACGCTGAACCGCTTCTTCTCGTTCCACGTCATCGCCATCCCGCTGGTGCTGCTGGGCCTGGCCGTGGCGCACATCATCGCGCTGCACGAAGTGGGCTCCAACAACCCCGACGGCATCGAGATCAAGGCCAAGAAGGGGTCCGGACGGCCATCCGCTCGACGGCATCCCGTTCCACCCGTACCACACCGTGCACGACATCTACGGTGTGGCCATCTTCCTGTTCATCTTCTCGGCAGTCATCTTCTTCGCTCCCGAGATGGGCGGCTACTTCCTGGAATACAACAACTTCATTCCGGCCGATCCGCTCAAGACCCCGCCGCACATCGCCCCGGTCTGGTACTTCACGCCGTTCTACTCCATCCTGCGTGCCACCACCACCGAGTTCCTGTACTACGGGCTCACCCCCTTCCTGCTGGTGCTGCTGGCCTTCATCCTGAAGTCCGCCCGCTTCAAGGCTTCCAAGATCATCGGTGCCGTGGTCATTCTGGGCATGCTGGGTGGCTTCCACCTGCTGGATGCCAAGTTCTGGGGCGTGGTCGCCATGGGCGCCTCCACCCTGATCTTCTTCTCGCTGCCCTGGATCGACCAGAGCCCGGTGAAGTCCATCCGCTACCGGCCCACGTGGCACAAGGGCTTCTACGCCGTGTTCGTGGTGGCCTTCATGGTGCTGGGCTACTTCGGTGTGCAGGCGCCGTCGCCCGTCGCCGAGCGCCTGTCGCAGCTGTGCACGCTCATCTACTTCGGCTTCTTCCTGTTCATGCCGTGGTGGACCCAGGTCGGCACCTTCAAGCAGCCGCCCGAGCGCGTCAACTTCAAACCCCACCACTGAACTGGCAGACAGCGAGAAACGCATGAACACTTCCGCTCTTATCCGTCGTCGCTTCGGCCTGGTGGCCACCGTCATCGCCTGTGCCCTGTCGGCACCGGTGGTGGCGTCGGAAAGCGTGCACCTCGACAAGTTCCCCACCGAAAAGATGCAGAGCATGCCCGCCCTGCAGGACGGTGCCCGGACCTTTCGTCAACTACTGTCTGAACTGTCACAGCGCATCCATGATGCGCTACAACCGGATGAAGGACATCGGGCCTGACCGATGAGCAGATCACCGACAGCCTGATGTTCACGGGTGGCCGCGTGGGTGACCTCATGACGGTAGGCCCTCCGTCCGGCCGATGCCAAGGCCTGGTTCGGCGCGGCGCCCCCCGGATCTGTCCGTCGAGGCCCGCGCCTCGTTCCTCCGAATCCGGCACCGGTGCCGACTGGATCTACACCTACCTGCGCAGCTACTACCGTGATGGTTCGCGCGAGACGGGCTGGAACAATTCCGTCTTCCCGAACGTGGGCATGCCCAACATCCTGTGGCAGTGGCAGGGCATGCGCGGTGCCACCGAAGAGCGCATCGCCCCCGTCACCGACGAGGAAAACCGGCAAGCAGACGGGCTGGACCAAAAACGGTCATCAACTACGACATTCACGGCAACAAAAACCGAGAAGGTCGAGAAGATCGAAGGCGACGATCTGCACGAAGGCACCCACTTCCAGCTCGACAAGCCGGAAGGCGGCACCATGACCCAGGCCGAGTTCGACGACAAGGTGGGCAACCTGGTGGCCTTCATGCGAAGTTCATGTCCGACCCGAGCGCCTCCACCCGCAGCCGTCTGGGCATCTGGGTGCTGCTGTTCATCGGCGTGTTCATCGGCTGTGCCTGGTGGCTCAACCGCGAGTTCTGGAAGGACGTGAAGTAAACGTCAGTGACATGCACGAAGGGCGCCGGTTCCAGCCGGTGCCCCTGCAGCCAGCCATCGCCCCAGGGGTGGTGGCCTGCAGATGGATGCTGGAGGGAGGGGTGGCGCAGCGATGTGTCCACCCCTTTGCCTTTTGCGGCATCCGGGTCTGCAGCCATTGATTCTGCAGTCCTCTGGCTCATGCGGTGCTGTGGCTCATGTGGCTCATGTGGCTCATGTGGCTCATGCGTCAGGCGTCAGGCGTCAGGCGTCAGGCGTCGGCGTCAGGCGTCAGGCGTCAGGCGTCATGGCGTCAGGGCGTCAGGCGTCAGGGCGTCAGGCGTTTTTGTATTGTGCAATTTTTCTGGGCTTTTGGCGGGCGCCGTGCTATCTTGCGTGCCCCGCCCCTTATTTTGAATCAGGAGAACCCGTTCCCATGATGGTGCTCTATTCAGGCACGACCTGCCCCTTCAGCCAGCGCTGCCGTTTCGTGCTGTTCGAGAAAGGCATGGACTTCGAGATCCGCGATGTGGATCTGTACAACAAGCCCGAAGACATCTCGATCATGAACCCCTACGGACAGGTGCCCGTACTGGTCGAGCGGGACCTGATCCTGTATGAGTCGAACATCATCAACGAGTACATCGACGAGCGCTTCCCGCACCCGCAGCTCATGCCGGCCGATCCGGTCATGCGGGCGCGCACGCGCCTCTTCCTGTTCAACTTCGAGCGCGAGCTGTTCGTGCACGTGCAGACGCTGGAGCGTCGCGACCACGACAAGGAAACCGCCCGCACCATGGAGCGTGCCCGTCAGCAGATCCGCGAGCGCCTCACCCAGCTCACGCCCATTTTCGTGAAGAACCGCTTCATGCTGGGCGACGAATTCTCGATGCTGGACGTGGCCATGGCCCCGCTGCTGTGGCGCCTCGATCACTATTCCATCGAAATGCCCAAGTCCGCCGCCCCGCTGATGAAGTATGCCGAGCGCATCTTCTCGCGTCCGGCCTACATCGAGGCGCTGACGCCTTCCGAGAAGGTCATGCGCCGCTGAAAGTGTGCCCGGCACGTCCATCATCATCCCGATTTCCCCGGAGCCCGCCCGATGGCCGAAATCTCCCCAAGCCCTACCTGATCCGTGCCATCTACGAATGGTGCAGCGACAACGGCTACACGCCCCATCTGGTGGTGAAGGCGGGTGGCCGCGCGCGACTGCCCATGGCCTATGTGCGCAACGGCGAGATCGTGCTCAACGTCTCGGCCACGGCCACCCACGGGATGCAGATGGACAACGACACCATCTCCTTCCAGGCACGCTTCGGCGGTGTGCCCGAATATGTCGTGGTGCCGGTGGACAACGTGATGGCCATCGTTGCCCGTGAGACCGGCTTCATGCTGCCCTTCGGCGTCACCATCGAAGAAGAGGGCGATGGTGCCGAAGATGACGACCATCTGGTCGACGATGAACACCCGGTTACGGGCAAATCCGGCACGCCGGCAGCGCCCGGTGGCCAGGGTGGCGAAGTCCTGAGCTTCAACCGCCCCGGTCGCAGTGGCCGGCCCAGCCTGCACGCCGTGCCATCGCCGGCAGCTTCACCGTCCAGTGCTGCGGATGCACCGGATGGTGCAAAGGGCAGGCCCGTGACCGACTCCTCTGGCGAGGCATCTGCTTCCCCACAGGTGGATGATGCATCGCCCTGCCAAACCCGCTCGCCCGCGTCGCAAGCCGACCTCCACGACGACCGTGCCTGAAGCGCTCAGGCTCGAACCATACGGGCCTGAAGCGATCAGGCCTGAAGCAGACAAACCCGAACCACCAAACCCCGTACCCGTTCCTCCAGTCGCACCGCGAAGGGGAACACGTCGGGCGCAGGGACTGCGGCGGGCGGACGGGCTGCACGGGGAGAAGGTGCGGCACCGGAAGAGGGGGCACCGGGCAAGCGAACCGCATCCGGCAAACGGACTGCGCCGGCCGAAGGGGCGCGCCTGCAACCGGCGCAAATACCGGCCAAAGGTGCCGCCTCCTCTGCCAAAGATGCAGCCCCGGCCAAAGGTGTCACTTCCACCAGAGACAGCCCCCGGCCATGCACTTCCACCAGAGGGGCAGCTCCAAAGGCGCCGCGCCGGGCAAGGATGACCCGGACAGCCAGCCGCCAGACTCACCCTGCTTTCGTCCACGCTTCCGGAGCCGCCCACCCCGCCGGGGCGTGGTCGTCCGTCCCTGAAGCTGATCAAGTAGTTTGCCCTCACGCGGGCAGGGGAGGCAGGCAGCGGGGCAGGTCATCGCAGGACAGGACGAGGGCGCCTGGACGAGGGCAGGGCACAAGACAGGACATCGTCCCGGCAGGGCCCATTTCGCAGGTTTTGCGCGAGCTTTCCCACACGAGCGGATTGCCTGCTAGAATGCTCCCCGCATGGCGCTGCCATGTCACGGTTTCCGTGGCCGCTTTAGCTCAGTTGGTAGAGCAACCGCCTTGTAAGCGGTAGGTCGTCAGTTCGAGTCCGACAAGCGGCACCACCCCCTTTTCCACACGTTCCGGGCGCGCAGCCTGCGCCCCGGAAGTGGTTCCCCGTTCTGCCGCCGGCTCTGCCGGGTCGAGGGGCAGACCATTTCTGGGCCGGGTCGGGCGCCCCTGCTGCGCGCCTGCGGGTTCTCGGGCATAACCTGTATCTGTACCCGATGGATCATCCCGCAGAGGCCCCTGTCTTCTTCTCCCGCCCCGTCCGGCCACGCATCCGGGCCAGCAGCCATCCGGGTCACCGGGCACCCCTGATGCCCCATCTTCCCGAGGCGCTCCCGGCGCCCGGCCGAAGCGGCCGCGCCCAGCACCGAACATCGCCTCAAACGTTCCCTGCGTGCACGTCACCTGTCGATGATCGCCATCGGCGGGTCCATCGGTACCGGCCTGTTCGTCGCTTCCGGCGCCACCATCTCGCAGGCCGGGCCGGGTGGCGCCCTGCTGGCCTACGGCCTCATCGGCCTGATGGTCTACTTCCTCATGACCAGCTTGGGCGAACTGGCCGCCTACATGCCGGTCTCCGGCCCTTTGCCACCTATGGCAGCCGCTATGTGGACGAAGGCTTCGGCTTCGCCCTCGGCTGGAACTACTGGTACAACTGGGCCATCACCATTGCCGTGGACCTCGTGGCCGCACAGCTCGTCATGGCCTACTGGTTCCCCGACGTGCCGGGCGTGGTGTGGAGTGCCATTGCGCTGGGCATCATGTTCCTGCTCAACGTCATCTCGGTGAAGGGCTTTGGCGAAGCCGAATACTGGTTCGCCGCCATCAAGGTCACCACCGTCATCATCTTCATCGCCGTGGGGCTGGCCATGATCACCGGCATCCTGCACGGCACCGACCGCGCCCACACCTTCTCCGAACATCTGGCCAACTGGTCGGTGGGCGAGGCCCCGTTTGCCGGCGGCTTTGCGGCCCCTGATCGGCGTGGCCATGGTGGTGGGCTTTTCCTTCCAGGGCACCGAGCTGATCGGCATTGCCGCGGCCGAATCGGCCGATCCGGGCCGGAACATCCCCCGCGCCGTGCGGCAGGTGTTCTGGCGCATCCTGCTTTTCTACATCCTGGCCATTCTGGTCATCAGCCTGCTCATCCCCTACACCGACCCGCGCCTGCTGCGCAACGAAGTGGGCGACGTGAGCGTCAGCCCCTTCACCCTGGTATTCGAGCGGGCAGGGCTGCTGTCGGCCGCCGTGCTGATGAATGCCGTGGTGCTCACCTCCGTGCTGTCGGCCGGCAACTCCGGCATGTACGCCTCCACCCGCATGTTTCTACACGCTGGCCAGCCAGGGCATGGCCCCGCGCATCTTTGCCCGGGTGTCGAAGCGTGGCGTGCCCGTGTACGCACTGATGGCCACCACCGTCGTGGCGGCCCTCTGCTTTGCCACCTATCTGGCCAGCGCCGAAACCATCTACCTGTGGCTGCTCAACCTGTCGGGCATGACCGGCTTCATCGCCTGGCTGGGCATTGCGGTGTCGCATTACCGCTTCCGCAAGGGCTACATCGCCCAGGGGCGCAACCTGGCCGAGCTGCCGTACCGTGCCTCGTTCTTCCCGATCGGCCCGGTGTTTGCCTTCGTGCTGTGCCTGATCATCACGCTGGGCCAGAACTACCAGGCCTTCATGGAAGAGCGCATCGACTGGATCGGCGTGGTGGCCACCTACATCGGCCTGCCCGTGTTTCTGGGCATCTGGCTGGCCTACCGGCTGATCAAGGGCTCGCACTTCGTTCGCTATCAGGACATGAAGTTCGATAGTGAGGATGATTGATATCTGAAATTGCCGGCAAGCGTATCCGCTTATTCTGGCATCAGGTTCGGCAGGCAGCTTCCCGGGCAGATCACCGCTCGGCCGGCACCAGTCAACCACTGGTGCGTGTCGCTGAAGACACAGAAGTGTTGTTATCCAACAATGCGCCCCATCGAGAAACTCGCTGGGGAGCGAAATCGTGTCGGGCGGAAAGTCATGGTTCGGTGGGGCGCAGCCGGTGGTGGCATCGGCGGTGCTGGGCCTGATGGTGGGGGCCTGCGGGGGTGGTGGCAGTGACGAGCCGTCGGTGGGCCTGCACCCCGGCTGGGACAGGGCAATGCGGCCGAAATCCGTGCCGAATATCAGGCCCTGGGGCTGGCACTGCTGCCCGAAGACAAGGGGAACCCTGCGCGGCTGCTGTTGGCCTGAATGTTGCTGCCCGGCAGGGAAGCAGCCCGTTGTCCAGGGAGGCGCCGCTGCTCCTGAAGCTGCTGCTGCGCATGACGTTTCTGCCGGCGAGGAAGGCGCTTCATTGCGTGCTGCCAGTGATTTCTGACGGCATGCAAGCCGCACCTGTTCCGGCCGCCGCTGCCGCCGCCCTGACCATCAAGGCAGAAGCTGCCGTTGCATCGTTGTCTTCCCCGGCTGCTTCCGCGTCCGCTCCATCACCAGTCCTTTTGTGCAGCCTGCCGTACCGCTGTACCGCGGCGAGACGCTTTACATGGCCGATGCCTCCGCCAGCACGGCCGGAGCACCGCAGGCCGAAGTGACCGACAGGGGCCGCCCAGGCGGTGATCGATGCGGCCCGCTATCACCTGCTGGCCCAGCGTGTGGTCAAGGCCGTGAACGAAGCCCGCGCCCAGGCGCGTACCTGTGGGGATGTCTCGTACCCCGCCGCCCCGCCGCTGCGCTGGAACCCGCAGGTATTTCTACGCGGCGCTTCTCGAATCCGAGTGGATGCTGGCCAACAACAAGTTCAGCCATGGCTGGGACGATGGCAAGTACGTCTGGCACCGCTTCGAGATGGTGCACTACGCCTGGTCGCAGGCCGACGAGAACATCGCTGCCGGCTTCCGGACCCCTGCCTGAAGCCATGCAGGCCTGGATCGACAGCCCCTCGCACTGCAAGGCCCTGATGCGCGCCGACATTCAGGAGGTTGGCCTGGCCGTGGTGCCGGGCACGGTCCAGACCCAGTACGGCTCGTACTGGACCATGGCGCTGGGCACGAGCGCTGAAAAACGGAACAGGCCGCCCGAAATGCTGGCAGCCTGTTTCGCGCTGGAGGCCCAGCGGCCCGGCGAGCCACGGTGACTTCTTCATCCCGGTGCTCTCCCGGCAGCGATTTGCGTCACGCGGTCGATACGCCATCTGGTGTCGCGCCGCCAGCGGATTGCGTGCGCTGTCAGTCCTCCGTTCGTTGCTCACCCAGCAGCACACTGGCAATCAGACTGCTGATGACGCTGTAGAGCACGGCTGCCAGCACCGCCCACCAGAAGCCGGTGATGGTGAAATCGTCCACCAGCCGGGACGTGACCCAGAACATCAACCCGTTGATGACCAGCGTGAACAGCCCCAGCGTCACCACGTTGACCGGCAGCGTGAGCAGCAGCAGCACCGGGCGGATGAAGGTGTTGAGCAGGCCGATGATGAGCGCCACCACCATGGCCGTGCCGAAATCCTTGATGTTCACGGCGGCCAGCAGGTAGGGCAGCAGGAAGATGGCAGCGGCATTGATCAGCCAGCCGAGCAACAGTCTCATGAATGCGTTCTCCCACACGATGTCGTTTGAATGCGCTCATGATACCGTGGTGCGCGCGACACAGTGAGCCTCCCATGTATTGACCTGCTGCAGGGTCGAATCCCTTGACACTATCCAGTAATAAGGAGCGGTGTCCCGGTGCACGGAGATGCCAAAAGGTTCCCGCCGCGTAAAAACTGCGTGGTGTATCTCAGGGCAGGGCTTTCTGGGGCGGCGCATCCCAAGGTAGAGCGTCCCGGGGTAGGCGTCCTCGGGGTAGGCGTCCTCGGGGGAGAACATCCCGGGACAGACTGAGTCCCCAGGAACTGCTTATATCCAGCGGCGTGTGCGCCGGCAGAACTGTTCCCAGTCTTCTCAAACTTTTCCGCCAGCACACGCTCTTCCGGTGCAATCTGGAAGCGGTTGATGAATGCTACATACGCCCAGATGCCCAGCCACGGCGTCAGCTGCCCCAGCCACAGTGCCCAGGCGGCCAGAAAAAGCGCCATGCCCAGGTACATCGGGTTGCGCGTGAAGCGGTAGATGCCGCCCGTGACCAGCGCCGAAGTCCGTTCCGGCCGGTGCGGGTTGACCGTGGTGCGCTGGCGGGCAAAGGCAACCACGCCGGCCATGCCTGAGACGACGCCCGCCGCTGCAAGCACCAGGGCAAGCCCGGTGGCGGCGGCCGGGGCAGTGGCAGGGCTGCAAGCGGCAGCCAGCTGGCCAGCAGCTTCATCAGGCCGGCACACAGCAGCATCACGATGGGCGGGTGGAGTTTGAGTTCCATGATGTCGGGTTGTGATGTCGGAGTGCCTTATGGTTTTCCGAAAGTCGATGGCGGGGGCGGGAAAGTGCTTGAATACTGTTTATGGTATCAGTATTATGGGCAAGTAAACAACAGATCAAGAGGCGTCGGATGACGACTGTTCGTATCCCCGACTGGAATCGTGCGGGCGTGTTGCCGCCTTTCATTCCGTCCCGTCCTGTCAGCCAGGATCGCTCGCCCTACCGGGTCACGCCGTCAGACCTGATAGAACACTTTGGCACAACGCCAGCACGCCGAAAAATTCTGGCGGGGTTTTTGGGGTATCGGGCGGCCCCTGCACGAGATGGGCTTTGCTGATGGCTTTCAGTGGCTCAATGGTAGCTTTTACTGAACGGGTAGAGCAGTCACGGCTTCGCCGGCCTCCAAGGGACCTGGATGTTGTGACTTTCGCTCGCAGGCCGCCGGCATTCTGCCGGCGGAGCACCATCGCTATCTGTTTGATACGGATGCGGTCCGGGCACGTTTTCTGACAGACAGCTACTATGTGGCGCTGGATACGCAGAGCCAGGAGGAGCTGGTGACAGTCAGCACTTATTGGTACAGCATGTGGTCTCACCGCCGTCGGGATCTGCTCGGAAAGGTTTCCTGCAGGTTGATCTTGGGCCAGGGCTGGATGCGGTAGCAAGAGAAAAACTGGCGTCGCTCGACGCATTGGGAGGGTAAGCATGAGTCGTGAAGAGCGCTTGAACCTGTTGTCGGAGCGCGCCCTTTGCAGGAGATGCTGGCTGGGCTTTCGGCGGACGGGTGGATGAGCCGTCAGTCTGAACCCGTGTGCGTGATATTGATGAACAGCTGGCCGGCATGCCGGAAAAATCAGCCAGATCCCTGTCAGGGCCATTCTTGCCTTTGGCGGTCAACCGGTTGTGGATGAGTCCGGCATGGCCGCCGATTTCGGGCTGAAGGCCATGGGTTGCTTTGTTGAACTGGTTGCTGCCGTGGGCTGGTCTCTGGCTTCCCGGGCCCAGGGCCACCCGTGTGGGATCCCAGTCAGCTCCTGATTACCGGTGTTGTGACCGAGCCCTTTGGCTTTGTGATGCAGGGGCGTGCTTCCGGTTCGCTGCCGCCTGATGGTGAGAGCTCTGCGGCCATGGCTATGACACATACCCAGCGTCTGCTGGCGGCGGTGGCTGGTGATGACGATGCATTGACAGGTGTCGTATCAGAGGCTTCACCCTATGTCATTGAAAAGCTCAGGGTCTTTTTGAGTGCGCTTTGTGGAGAGTGGGGCAGTGGCAACGCTGGAGTATGAGAACAGGCATACTGGCTTCGAAGATGTGGCTCAGGTGAACCGCAGTCTGGAAGTGTTTGATGGATCTGCAGACGCCCGGGCAGGGCAGTGCTGTGCCGCTGGAGGCACGTTTGTCGGCCTGAAGGGCGTGGGAGCATGGCCGTGCTGTGTTTCGCCAGCTCTCAGGAATAGCCCAAACCCCCGTCGTCATCTTCCGCACCCGCAGGTTGTCTCCTTTCTCGCTGTAGTGCAACCCGAAGTCAAGCGCCACCTGCCCACTTCGTCGGCATCGAAGCCTGGCCATGGAAAGGCTATCTGCAGGTGGACCTGAATCCCGCCGCTGATGCCTGTGCGCGCGATATTCTGGATAGGCTGAACATAGGGGAGGTACACGATGAGTCGTGAAGAACGGGCCCAGTTGCTGGCTGAACGAACATTTCTGAAGCGGATGCTCGAGCGCACGCCTCTCAAGGCCCGGCTTACCCGCATGAGTGATGAAGCGCGGCTTCGCAAGGTTGAAGCGCGGTTGGCAGAGTTGCCCTCTGACCAGATAATCTTAAGGAAATCAAACGGTTGAAAGGGGTTTTTATTGGCGTTCTTCCTGAGAGCCGGACCTTCGAGTTCCGTGTCGATGGTGAAGACAGAGCCATTCGGGGAGGGATGGGCCCCAATGCTGGAAAAAGGTGGGAGTGATCAACGACCGCCTGAATGTCCCGGTTCAGATCGTCGTTACCCAAAACGCAGGTGGGCAAAAGCAGGCCCCGCTATACGCTGACTGAAATGCCAGGTGGGAAGAGGCCCTTGGAGCAGGAGGCTCTCGGAGCAGGCGCTTGAGGCAGCCCGGCCTCCTGCAAAACGCGTTGCGGTGCCGTTACATGACACATTTGGCGGCGAAGGCCGACGGCGCAGAGAAGTCTACTTCACCACCCCCATCAACCCTCAAAAATCCGTCACCACATCATACCTGACGTTCTCCGGCGCCATGCGCCGGTTCATCTCCTCAAAGAACTTGCGGGCGCAGCCAATCTTTGTCTGCTCGATGCCGCGCAGGTCCATCGAGGCCAGGCTGCCCTTGGTCTCGGCCACGAAGTAGATATGTTTCACAGAGCCTTCCCGGAAGGCAATGGCCCAGTCCGGGTTATAGTCGCTCACGGGGTGGGAATCAGAAAACCGCGGGGCAGTTTGGCATAAACCACCACCTCGCTGGCTTCCAGCGCCTCGGCAAACTCGCGTTCCGGCTTTGAGCCCGAGTCGGGCAACACATAGTCGTAGATGTGGTGCTTCGGCGTATGAACGGCGTTGCGAAAATCCCTGCCGGTTCTGGCCCATCGTGAAGATGTCGGTGTCGAAACGCTCTTCCAGCGCGTCGTAGCTCAGGTGCTCGACGATCATCGTGGCCTTTTGCTCGTTGATGATCTTCACGGCACCGGTGATGAATCCCTCCGGGTTGTACCGGAACTGGGCAAATATCGCCTCGTTCATCCCCATGAGGATCTTCGCCACGGTACGCCGGGTCAGCTGCGTGCCTTCGGCCAGCTTGCCCACCAGATCGTACTTGACGGTGGAGTGAATGGTGCCGTAAGTGGATTCCGTTGCAGAGTCTTGCACAATGAACATCCTGCCGGCTTTGGTGCTGTCGTAGGTCAGATCGTTGACTCTGCTCGCCGCGCTCAACGGCAGAACTGCAGGCCGGCACCTGCAGGCCCGTGTTCTTGCCGATTGAGCGCATTGACGGCCTTGCCGATCAGTTCGTCATCGTCGCGCTACCGTATAGACGGCCTTGCGGTTGATGCGTTCCCACAGGGCCTTGAATTCCTGCTTGTGGAAGTTGGCGTTCAGCGGGTTGGTTTTTGGCCTGTTGTCGTCGCTGATCTCGGGCAGCAGGGTCCTGGTGGCCATCCAGTCGATCAGCGCAAATACCATTCCCTGCCATCGTGCGCCAGTTCGCCGGGTAGTGCGTTGTGTGAGCTGTCGCGGGCCTCGAAGCATGCAGGCGAAAACTCGTTGTTGGAGAGATAAGCGTGTTTTTGCAGATAGAGCAAAACCCGCATGAGCATAGACTCGGATACCTTTTTCTGGGCCATCTGGTGTTGGGTAGCCCGATGCAGGTGATGCAGATGTTCTTGACGCCCCTCTGTTGTTGGGGGTGTGCCAGGTACAGGCGTACTGACTGGTGTCAGTGGTTCGCCCGTGATGGCGGGCCATCTCAACCCCTTCGAGCTCTTTCAGTGTAATCTTGCGCGGCCTTGCCGGACAGCGACTCGCTGATGTCTTTCTGGAGTTCCGTCACAAATTTCTTAGTAGCTCTGCTGGCTACCACCGTCAGCACGTTGATGTCGTGCACGGTAGCCGGGTTGTCCATCCGCCTCCCAGCTGGTTCACGGCCAGTCGCAGCCCGCGGCCCACCTCCCGCCGACGGGAGATGATGCTGTCACTGTGCTTGAGCGTGCAGATGACAAACACGTTGGGGTTGTCCCAGCCTTCGCGCAGGGCCGAGTGCGAGAAAATGAAGCGGGTGGGCTCTCAAACGACAGCAGCCGCTCCTTGTCCTTAAGCGATCAGGTCGTAGGCGGCCCTCGCTTCGGACATTCCGGCGTTCTCGCCGCGTTTACTTCTGTCTACCGGAACTTTGGGATTCACCTGCCGACCATTTTTCTTGTCGATGGAAAAGTAACCGTTGTGGGTTCTGGCCGTTTCGATGTGCTTCAGGTAACGCTGGTACTGGCGTGTCGTGAAGCTCCAGTACTCGTTCAGGTGCTGGTTGTACTCTTCTCGAAAAATGCGGGCGTACTCGCCCTTTTCGTCGTCTGCGCTATAGTCGCGGTACTTGGCCACCTCGTCGATGAAGAACAGCGTCAGTACCTTGATACCCCTGCTGGAACAGCCGCTGCTCCTTGTCGAAGTGTGCCTTGATGGCCCTCGCGAATCTGCAGGCGGCGTAGCAGTGACCCGTCACGTCGCCGGTCGCTTCTCCGACGGAAAGCTCTACCCCATTGATAAAGCTCAGCGTGTCGGTATTGGCGTTGATGTCAGCCACCACAAAGCCTTCGCGATACTGGTCCAGCCCGCTGGACAGTTCGAACAGGTTGTCGCCCTCACCCAGTTTGCGGGTCACGCGCTTGATGCTGCCATTGGCCAGCTTCTGCTCGAACTCCACCCGGGCTTCGGGCGGCTTTGCTGGCAGAAATCAGAATGGGGGCATGCAGTGCAGGGTAGGTAGCTGGTACTGGAAAGCCCGCGTACGGAAATCCCCCGTACGGCAATCTTTTTCACCAGCTTCTGCTGGTAGGCATCCAGCGCATCCAGCCGGTGAATCTTGTTGTGCTCGGTCTTGTGGGTGGCGGAGTAGCGCAACACGAACAATGGCCGGAAATTGACCAGCGAATCCAGCGTCTCGTTGCCTTCCATTTTCTGGGGTTCGTCCAGAATGAGAATGGGCCGGTTGGCGCTGATCACATCGATGGGCTTGCGGGACTCGAAGCTGTCCAGCTCTTCGTAGATGCGGCGGTTGTCTTGCCGGTGGCATTGAAGGCCTGGACATTGATCACCATCACATTGATACCGGCGTCCGACGAAAAGCTCCCTCCAGCTGGTGCAGTTGCTGGGCGAGTTGTAGATGAAGAACCGTGCCCGTTTGTTGTAGCCTTCAGAAAATGGTCTGCCGTGATCTCCAGCGACTTGGCAACTCCTTCACGGATGGCAATACTGGGTACCACGATGATGAACTTGCTCCAGCCGTACAGCTTGTTCAGCTCGAAGATGGTCTTGATGTAGCAGTAAAGTCTTGCCCGTGCCGGTTTCCATCTCGATGTCGAGATTGACCGGCGCCACCTTTGTCTTTACGACCTTGTCGGCCAGCGGCAGGCCCTGGGCTTGCTGTACCTTGCGGATGTTGTGTTTGAGCTGCGTCTCGCTCAGTGTGATGTCGGCGTTCTTGAACCCGTCTGTGCCAAACAGGTCTGCCATGGCAAGTCGGGACACACCCGTGTCATAGCCGTACCGGCTGGCTTCCAGGCTGGCCATGGGTTGCCCTTCAAAGCAGCGTACCACGGCATCGACCGCGGCGGTCTGATAGGCCTGCGTCTTGAACTTCAGTTTCATCACGCCGCCCTCAGATGCACCTGACGTCGGTGGCAGGAGACAGCAGCTTGAACACCTGCTCCACGTTGATCTTGGCAGCACTGTCCCGGAAGCCTGCGTCGCGGAAGACTACGCGCAGCGGCTCACGCGAGGCCAGCGCCTTTACCAGATCCTCGTCCACACCACCTGCAGCATCGAAGCAGGCGACCAGCACATTGCCGTCGACAAAGAACACCTCTGCCCTGAATGGTCTCGGTAGCGATGGGCAACGAGAGGTCCACGCCCCAGTCGAGCATGACCCGGAAGAGCAGGTCTTCGGGAGTGCGGTCGGGTTTGATGTTGTCGGTGAACAGGGCGTCTTTGGCGTGCGAGGTCAGCTCTGGGGTGAGTAGACGTCGGACATGTTAGTCGTGTCCAGGGTGAGAGCACGAAAGCCGACATCCATCTGCTTTTCCGGCTGATGATATTTTTCGTGCATCATCTCGTCCTGAACGCCGAATTCTTTCCTTCCCTGTTCTGTTATTGTCCGAACCTGCTTTATAGGCTTCGGACAGTTTCTCAGTGGCTTCTAGGGAGCTGAATCATCATGAAACCTGGTTCCCCATCTTCTGCATTCAGCTTCATGACGGCATCTGCTGTAGAGCTGGATCCGGCAAAGAAATCCAGCACGATGTCATCCCTGGAAGTCCCAGTTTGAGAAGTTCGGGTCTCGCGGATCAGTGTGGGTGAGATGGGGAGCGAAATTGGCGTTTGACGCCTGAAATCAGGACTTTACAGCACAGATGATGATGTCGTATCGTGCATCAATACTGGATCGAGGTGCTGTGCATGAAAAACAGGTCGCAGTCTGAGGGAACTTTTGTCCGTTCCCGGCTTCGTGGCATCGGCGAGGTTGAAGGGAATCTTCGGGGACCCCAAGGCGAGAGTCGCAGCTGAGACGCCGAAAAACGGCCATTTGCTCAAATTGCGGGCAGCGCTGCCGGGGGCGTTACGACCAGCGGAGGTGCCGTGTGCGGGATCTTCGGGTGGCAGGCTGGGTGGTGTACCGGAGTTCGAACGTTGGCGGGCATGCGTGTTCGGGGTGCGGCGGCGTGCATGTAGAACGGCTTGACTGGCTGGCGCAGAATCCACGCTATACCGAGCGCTTTGCGCTGCATGTCGGCAGGTTGTGCACGAGCATGAGCAACAAGGCCGTGGCAGAGCTGAGCGGCTTCACGACAGCACGGTGAAGGATCTGTCGAAGCTGTACATGCAGGAACAGGTTCGTCGCCGGTCGGCTCAGGCCCAGAGCGATAGGCATCGATGAGATAGCGGTCGAAAGGGGCATGACTATCGCGTGGTGGTCAGTGATCTGGACCAGGGCAGACCGATATGGATGGGCGGCAACGGACGCACGCAAGCCGATGTGGAGCAGTTCTTCGCCCAGCTGGGGAGCAAGGCGCGCGATGGCATCGAGCTTGTGGTGATCGACATGTGGCGCCTGTTTCGCAACGCGGTGCGCGACAAGGCCCCCAACGCAGCGATCGTGTTCGACAAGTTCCACATCATGCGGCATCTCTCGAAGGCGCTCGATCAGGTCAGGCGCGACGAGTACAAGCGTCTGCAGCGGCAAGGACAGGTCGTGGATCAGGGGGCAGCGCTATACGCTGCTGTCGGCACGGGAGAACCTGACATTGAGGGACGGCAGGCACTCAAGAAGCTGCTGGCAGCCAATCGGCGGCTGAACACGGCCTCACCTGCTGAAGGAGTCGTTTGGGCAGCTGTGGAGCTACAGAACCGAGCGCGGTGCCAGGGCGTTCTTCGAGCGCTGGAAACAGAGCCTGCGATGGCAGCGTCTTGAACCGTACCGAAAGTTTGCCGAAATGATAGAGCGGCACTGGGATGGCATTGCCGCCTACCGCCGACCCGAGAACAAGGTCAGCCTGGGGATGGTGGAGGGGCTGAACAACAAGATCCGGTCATTCAGCGCAGTGCTTACGGATACCGGGATGAGGACTATCTGAGGCTCAAGGTCATTGCCAGTTTCCTGCCCCCGCCACCCGAAAAACGCCCTGATTGCACCCACACCGATCCGCGAAGACCCAGAAGTTCTACAAGCAGTCCGGTTGGCTTTGGGCTCGAATACCGTGAGATTTCCGAAAAGTTCGGTCATCTCCTTTGATCCGCTGCTGTTGAGAGGGGCAAATCCCAAAAGAGATGTCCAGGTGATGCCGTCTTTGACATCGCACAAAAAAATCGCTCTGAGCTTGGGGCGGCCCCTCGTCATCTTCGCCGAAATATATTTCGTTGTTTTTAATGAGTTCTTTGATTCTGCTTTCGCTGAAACGCCAGTTTCCGTTTGATGAAGGGTAAACTCTTCTCCGGTTCTTGGATTTTTATGGGGATAGAGCGATGATACATAGCGGCCGCCCTCGACGTTGGCTATAAGGTCTCCGGCAACCCATGGTCCTTTGGGATGATTGTCCGGATTCTTGTACCGGCTGATCTGTTCAGCGGTCCTTGCACGAAGATTGAGGTTTTTACATCATTTGCGTTCTTTGCGAAGCAAATGATGTATTCATGTTGTGAGGCAATAACCCTGTCTTGGGGTATTGCGTTTTTCCACACTATTTGTGATAGGAAAATTTTTGTCGCCAAATACTTCCTCGCACATCTTCTTCAGATTGGTGGCCTCGTTTTCATCAATACTGACGAGAATCACACCGTCTTCACGGAGGAGCCTTCGTGCGATCTGTAGTCTCGGGTACATCATGGACAGCCAGTCGGAGTGGAATCTTCCGTTCGACTCGGTGTTCGCCACCATTCGCGCGCCGCTCGTATCGGCCTGCTGCGATCGCTCCATGTATGCTGCGGCGTCTTCAGAGAAAATCATCGTCGTAGATGAAATCATTCCCCTGTGTTGTACGGTGGATCGATGTAGATCATCTTCACCTTGCCGAGGTACGACTCCCGCAGCAGTTTTAGCGCTTCCAGGTTGTCTCCTTCGATGTAGATGTCCCTCGTCGTGTCGAAGTTCACGCCTCTTCGCGGCAGGGGCGAAGTGTCATGGCAATAGGGGGCGTTTGCGGCCAGCAGGGCTTCCCTGTTTGCCCGGCCAGTCCAGCCGGTATCGCTCTTGAGGCCCTTCGACAACCGAATCTGACAACGCCTGCTTCAGCTGGTCAAAACCACGGCAAGCCGGATGCCGCCGTCGTCTCCCCGTGCTTCGTTATGCATTCTGGAAACAGTTCACGAATGCGCGCAATGTTGTCCTGCGTGATGTCGGGCGAGTGCATTTTCAGCTTGTCCATGCCGGTCCTTGTGTTTTTGGTACCCGCCGGTGGTCAGTTCAGCGGGATAAGTGTTCCAGTTCTGTTTTTCAGTTCCGCAGCGCGCCATTCATTTCCACCCTGCGATTGAACTGCCTCTCCCTGCCCATCCGCCCCTGCAGCCGTTCGATCTCCCGCTGCAGTACCCTGGCTCGCTCGATTCGCGCCACCCAGTCCGCCAGTCCTTCACCGGCGCGTATCGGCAGCGGCATCACCCGCCGCAGCAGCCCGACATACAGCTGCGCCACGTCCAGCGCCACCGGCATCGGCCCACGCTCTGCGCTTGCCGGCACCCAGTCCGTGGCGTAGTAGCCGGAGATGACCCAGCGGGACGCGTCCGCCCTCGTTGGGCCGCTTGCAGGCGGCCACCATCTGCGTCTGCGCCTGCTCGCCTTCACCCCGTGTCACTTCGAACACCAGCAGCGTGCTGATGGCCTCATCGATGGCACGCAACACGGCGTCGTCCAGCGAACCGGATTTTAACTGGATGCCGAGTACCTGCACCTCCTGGACCCCCGGTCGGGCGGGGAGGTTGATGGTGCCCGGTGCCAGCTTGTACTGCCAGACGATCTGCTCCACCTGGGTGACAAACAGGTTCTTCAGGCGTGAGCTGGCGCCGCTGTGTTCATAGATCTTGCTTTTGGGTATCGTCCGCCCAAAGACGGCCTGCTCGGGCCAGCGGATCAGCACGGCGTTGCCGGACGATACAGGCGCAGCACTCATGCCATCTCCTGAATCACCAGAAACGCGATCAGCTCGAAGTCATCCAGCCCCGAGATGGTGCCGGTCAGTGCCGTGGTTGGGCCGCTGCTGAACAGGCTGTCGATGTCCTTCTCTTCCTTGGTGTCGATCATCGCGTGGATGGCCGTATTCAGCAGGGCAGAACAGGCCTGCATCTGCCGGGCCGTCAGCGGTGGCCCGGTTGAAGCGCTCGCACACGGAGGCACTGGGTGCGTCCCGCCCCTTGCAGCCGGTGCGGATCAGGTCCAGCAGCCGCTTGACCTCGGTGTAGTCGTGGATCACCCTGCCCGTCGTTGCCCATGTAGACGAGGTAGTAGGGGTACAGGCGGTTCTGCTGCTCCATGCCCAGTCCCTGGCTGGGGAGCGAGGTTGCGCAAGGCAAAGATCACGCCGGGCAGCAGGCCCTTGTCCGGGTCGGTCGGCACCACGGCGTGCAGCCCCAGGGGCATTTTGCTGGGCTCACCCCTGGGCCTTGATGTACCCCAGCAGATCCATGCGGAAGTCGTTCAGGCCCAGTGTCGGTGATGGATACGCCGGTCTTCAGGTCTTCCAGTTCGATCACTTCTTCCCTGCAGGCGGCGCAGCTGTTCCTTGCGGTACGAGACATCGTTGGCCTGGGCAGAGAGGACGTTGTCGTCGCCGGTGGCGGTCACGTCCACGATGGTCATGCGGCTCTCGACCCGTTCCTTCAGGTTGATGTATTCGTCCAGCGTGATGTCGGGCCAGTAGTTGACCAGCTGGATGCTCTGGTTGGGCGAGCTAATGCGGTCCACCCGCCCAAAGCGCTGGACGATGCGCACCGGATTCCAGTGAATGTCGTAGTTGACCAGATAGTCGCAGTCCTGCAGGTTCTGGCCTTCGAAATGCAGTCGGTACCGATCAGCAGGTCCACTTCGCCGGGGTCATCCGGCAGGATGGTGGCCTTTTCTTTCGAGCGGGGCGAAAACAGCGTCAGCAGTTCCTGAAAAATCGTAGTGCCGTTTGCGGTTGCTGCTGAGGGTGGATCGAGCGCGCCGCTGCCGGTTACCCTGGCAGAATGGATGGACAGCTTTTCCAGCAGTCCGGGGGCGAGGTTTTCGTACAGGTAGTGGGCGGTGTCGGCAAAGGCGGTGAAGATCAGCACTTTGCGGTTGCCGGGGTTGATGGGGTTGGCCATCTTGTCCAGCACCAGGGCCTTGAGGTGCTGCAGCTTGGCATCGTCCCCGGGGGTGATGCGGTTCATCGACGCCAGCAGTTCGTCGATGTGCATGTCCACCTTCAGGTCATGCTCCCACGACGGCAGGTCCATGTCCGCCAGATTGATCTTGATCTTTTGCCAATCTGGAAGGCCCGTCGCCGGGCATGGGTACGTCGTCATCATCGGCGTCCAGGCCCGCCAGTACGTCAACGGCCTCTTCCATCGCTCCCCTGGCCAGACTGGTAGAAGGCAGCAATCCGGTCCAGAATGGCCTGGTTGTTGTCGCGCAGCAGCTGCAGCGTCAGTCGAAACGAATGCACCGAACTTTCCAGCCGCTTGAGCAGGTTGACGGTCATCAGCGCCTGCAGGCTCTTCTCGCGGTCGATCTGGCGCAGGGTGCCCGCGAGCCCACGTTGGTGTCGTACGCTGCTTCGTACTTCTTCAGCCGGCTGGGCAGGATGTAACTGACCGGGGCATAGACGGCCAGTTTCAGTGCCGAAAGCTGTTCGTAGATACTGTTGAGGTCCGGTACGTCGTCGCGTTCCGTGAGCGGGCACTGGTAGGTCAGCGGCTTGCGGCGTTCTGGAAACTGGCCAATGTCCTTGGTGTCGTAGAAGGTCTGGATATGCTTGCGGAACGGGCACTGGTCACGCTGTCCAGCAGCTCGAAGAAGTCAAAGCCCAGCGAGTCCAGAATGGCCCGCACGGTCCGCTCCTCGGGGGCCGCTTCGACCAGATGTTGAAGGCAGCCTGCGCACCACGAAAGATCTCTTCCACACTGCGGCTGCTGTGCAGGCGCTTGCCGAGGTTCTCGAGCTGCCTTCGTAGGCTAGTGCCAGCTGGTTGCGCAGATCGCTGAAGCGGTTGTTGACCGGGGTGGCTGACAGCATCAGCACTTTGGTCTTCACGCCTTCCCGGATGACCTTGCGCATCAGCTTCTGGTAGCGGGTTTCCTTGTCCTCTAGACGTCGTTGTTGCGGAAGTTGTGCGACTCATCGATGACCACCAGGTCATAGCTGCCCCAGTTGACCTGATTCAGCGGCATGCCCAGCGACTCGCCGCTGGTACGCGATAGGTCGGTGTGGCAGAGCACGTCGTAGTTGAAGCGGTCGCGAACGAACGGGTTGGTCTTGAGGTTGCGGCTGTAGGTGAGCCAGTTGTCGGCCAGTTTTTGGGGCACAGCACCAGTACGGTACGGTTGCGTAATTCGTAATACTTGATGACGGCCAGCGCGGTGAAGGTCTTGCCCAGCCCCACGCTGTCGGCCAGAATGCAGCCGCTGAAGGTTTCCAGCTTGTTGATGATGCCGGTGGCCGCGTCCTTCTGGTAGTTGAAGAGCTTGTTCCAGATCAGGGGTGTCCTGATAGCCGGTGCGGTCGTTGGGCAGAACGTCTTCGTCGAGGTCGTCCAGAAACGCGTTGAAGATGTTGTAGAGCATCAGGAAGTAGATGCTCTCGGGTGAGTTCTCCTGATAGACCGTCTCGATGTGTCCGGCCACCTGGGCGGTTACATCCTCCAGCTGGTTGGGGTCGTTCCAGATCTGGTCGAACAGGCTCAGGAAGGTGGTGGTGGCGGGGGCCTCATCCATCCGGTTGACGATGTTCGACACGGCATTGCCGCGCTGGTAGCCCAGGTCAACGGCGGTAAAGCCGTGCAGGGGCATGTAGACGCTATCCGGATGTGCAGTCGTAGCTGTGGTGCCTGTGTCGTTGCCCGGGGGCAAGCCTGTGTTGCTGGCATGCCCGGGGTTGTCATTTCCGGGAAGGGACGCCGTTGGGGCGCTGGGTGGCGTGCGTGTCACGCGGGCTGCGCTGTCAGTCTGCTGTACCCCCATGAACTGTTGCATGGGCGCACCGGTCCGGTTGCTGCGAAACTGCGCCTTGCGACGGATCCAGTCGGCGCATTCCCGGGCCACGGCACGCTGGGTGAGCTTGTTGCGCAGCTGGATTTCAAACGCGCTGCCGGCCAGGCTACGCTCACGGTCGGCGTGAGGAATGTGAAACTCCCGCCGTTCCTTGCGAATCTGGTCGGTGGCTCTCTGGCCGCGAAGGTCGGGGCGGTGAAGATGAACTGCAGGGCTTCTACCTGCTCCAGCTCCGCCTTCAGTGCCTCGTGGGCGTACATCGAGAAGCAGGAGGCGGCAATTTTCAGGCGGGCGCCCGGCTTGATGGTCTGTTTGAGGTCGTCACCCAGCAAACGGCTGATGTTGTCGATCAGCTCCATCCGTCACGCGCTCCTGTATCCCTGTTGGCCAGTCTGGGCAGCGCCGCGTTGGGCCGTACGCCAGCTGCTGGCGATTCTCCCATAGCCTGAAACGCCAGGCCATGCGGCACGGTTGCGTGATACCGACGCGCCGGGCTTTTCAGCCCGAGGGGGCGTGGGATGAATGAGCCCATGCGACACGCGCTGGCAGGGGCGATCCCGAGGAAGATCATCAGGCACCGCTCGACCTCGATTAGCGTGGCCGAATCAATCTGTCCAATCGCGGGGCCTATCTTGTCGCGCCTGAAGGTCGTGAGCTTGTCCACCATCACCTGGGATGGTTTTTCAGGCCATTCTCCGGCGTGGGCTGGATTGTTACCCTGATCAGCGGGGCATCCATGAGGGGTGCTGCTGAGCAGCATGACGGTCACGCTGGGGTGATCACCCAGACGGTCGGTCTGGATGACCAGCGCTGGCCGTGGCTTGCCGAATTCCCCTGTGGAGCGACGGACACCAGATTGCCGCGCTTCATTCTTCCCACGCATCCAGGTCGGCAAGAAGGTCTTCCGCTGCAGCATTCATGAAGGTTTCCAGCTCGGCATCGTCCTTCTCGGTGCCGGCAATCAGCTGACCCTGACGACGGTATTCCTCATCGAAACCAGGGCGCCGGGTATCCGGTACCCAGATCTGCACGGGGCGCAGTCCTGCCTGCCGCAGGGCATCACGGTGCCGCTGTACCCGCTGGTTTATGGTCAACGCTGGCATGTCTGGCTCCCTTTAGTGCGTTTCTGAAACGATAGCACGAGGTATGGTTACATGCAACGTGCGCGTGTGTTCCCGTGAAGCGCCCCAGGGCTCAGCAAGCCCTGCCCCCTGCCCTGTGGCGTTACCCCAGACACTGGGCCCCCAAACACAAACGCCCCCATCCGGAGGCGTTCGAAACGCGGCAAACCAGCGCCGCAAGGCCGAACCCGCGGCCCGGCCTGTATTGCCATGGCCACGGCCCCAGCCACAGGGGCCGGCGCCGTGCCATCAGGACATCAGAAGTAGTACCGCAGACCCACCGAGAACTCGTGGGCGTTGATGTCCTTGTCCATGTGGTTGTAGCGATAGCCGGCGTCCAGCGCCATTTCTTCGCTGAGCTTGTAGTTCACGCCCAGCAGCAGGCCCACGCCGGTTTTCGTCTTGCTTTGCGAGGACGAGAAGCGCTCGCCGGAGGCGGCATAGCCGGCCGAGTATTTCAGCTTGTTGACGCCCAGACGGCCGCCCACGTACGGGGTGAAATCGCCACCCAGGTCGATGTCATAGATGGCGGACAGACCCAGGCTGTTGGCTTTCACGCCGGCGGTCTGGTTCACACCAGCGGCCGAGGTGTAGCTTTCCTTCATGTCCTTGTAGTGGGTGAAGTCCACCGCCACGCGCAGACCGTTGCCCAGCTCGTAACCGGCCGAGAGGCGGGGCATGAAGCCCGATTCCTTGTAGGAATCCTTGATCTTGCTGCCCACGTTGCTGACGCGCAGCTTGGTGTTGTCGTCCACTTTCAGGTGGCCCAGGCCGATGTCGCCCTGGATGTAGGCGCCGGTGGCTGCGCCAGCAGCAGCCGAGAAGGACAGGGCAGCAGCGGTCGATGGCCAGCAGGGTGGATTGGGTCTTTCTTGCTCATGATCTTGCCTGAGTGTTTGTTGTGGTTCCATGGGGGAGAGCGGCTCTGCCTTCTGCCGTGGCTGCTGCCCGACCAGCATCCCTGCGGGTGTGTCCGTGGGACTGTCCGCGGGGGTATCCCCGTGAGGGCCGGTACCGGAATCAGCCTCTCCTGTCCTTTCCAACGCCCATCGATGGCCGGTGGTGGACAGAAGCATGGGGCATCAAGCCTGCATCAGATATTTTTGATGTGAATGGCTGGCAAGGGCGTCTGCCTTTGTCCTCCACCCGCACCGGCACGGTATCTGCTGCTCTCCTGCGAGTCCAGACTAGCACGGCGTCATCAACGAACCGTGAATAAGCCGTGCAAATAATGACACGACATGGTGATTCTGTGACTTTGCGCACGGTTTGGCCTGATTTATTTCGGGGGTTTGACAGACCTGTGTTGCGCTGTCGCCACGGCACAACATGATTCATGGGATCAAATAATGATTCTGCTTTCCGTTCAGACGGATGGTTTCCTTTCCCTCCGCAGTATCCCACTGTGCTCGCCCTGTCTTCAGCAGCGTGCGACGGCTGATCCTCCTGGTCACGATGCCGGGATCACCGGTCACGATCACCGGAATGTGCAGTGGATCATGAAGGCCGGGGCCTGCCCTCCCGCACTGCCATGCTGGTCATCCGCGGGAACCCCGCTGATTTGTGACACACTTTGATTCTTTCTCATTTGGCCGGCTGGGGCCGGGGTACGTGATGAGTCTCTATTCGGTTTTCGTGGATGGGCAGGAAGGGACGACGGGGCTGCAGATTCATGAGTATCTGCGCCGGCGAACGGATGTATCGGTGTTGCGGATCGACCCAGCGCTGCGCAAGGATCCGGCCGAGCGGGCGCGGTTGCTGAACTCGGCCGACGTGGCCTTTCTGTGCCTGCCGGATGCCGCGGCGCGCGAGTCGGTGGCGCTGATCGGCAATCCGGCCACCTGCGTGATCGATACCAGCACGGCACACCGGGTGGATCCGGCCTGGGCCTATGGGTTGCCGGAGCTGGCGCCGGAACAGCGCGCACGCATCCGCGGCAGCAAGCGCATTGCCAATCCGGGCTGCCATGCCACGGCCTTCATTTTGGCGGTGCGGCCGCTGGTGGACGCCGGCCTGCTGCCGGCCGACTGGCCCGTGTCGGCCACCTCGCACACCGGTTATTCGGGCGGGGGCAAGCAGATGATCGCCCAGTATCGCGAGGCGCTGGCCGGACTGACGGCGGGGGCCGCGCTGGCCGGCCCGGCGGACAATACAGCGGGCATGGGCACGGTAGCGGCCAGCCGCGCGCTGGCCGGTGATGGGGCGGCGGCTGTGCTGGCGCCACGTCCCTATGCACTGGGGCTGGCGCACAAGCACCTGCCCGAAATGCAGCGCTACGGCGCGTTGGACAGGGTACCGCTGTTCATGCCGGTGGTGGGGCCGTGGTACAAGGGGCTGGCCGTGTCGGTGCTGCTGGACCTGGCCGCCATTCGGGCTGCCACGCGGGGACACCAGACCGCCATCGACCGCGCCGCCATTCATGTTGCTCTGGCGGCCCGCTATGCGGGCGAGCTGTTCGTGACGGTGCAGCCGCTGGCACTGGACGAAGCCGTACCGGGCGGCTTTTTCGATGTGCAGGGCTGCAACGGCACCAATCGCGCCGACCTGTTCGTGCTGGGCAACGACGATCAGTGCGTGCTGATGGCCCGCATCGACAACCTGGGCAAGGGCGCCAGCGGTGCGGCCGTGCAGGCCATGAACATCCACCTGGGCCTGGACGAGACGCTGGGGCTGGTGTGACTGTCTGACTTCTCAGGCTGTTTCAGCCCTGGACGCACTCACCCTGGTACCGCGGGTGCATGAAGGCAGATACATCGGGCATCGGAAGCGCCGGGATACAGCGATGCCGGCCGGCGCGCACGCCACGCGCCATCTCACCCGACATGTCGAGGCAGGAACGTTACGCAGCCTTGTTGCCTTCCGGAATGAGCTTCTGCAGCTCGCCCGACTCGGCCATTTCGGCCATGATGTCGGTACCGCCGATGAACTCGCCGTTGATGTAGAGCTGCGGAATGGTGGGCCAGTTGGAGTAGTCCTTCACGGCCTGGCGCACCTCTTCATCTTCGAGGATGTTGATGGTGACCAGCTGGCGGATGCCGGCGTTTTTCAGGATCTGGATGGCCTTGCCCGAGAAACCACATTGCGGAAACTGGGCCGTGCCCTTCATGAAGAGCACCACCGGGTGCTCGTTGACGGTCTGGTGTACGAATTCTTTGGCGTCCATGGTGTATAGGGTAGGGAAAGCGGTGAATGAAGTGCGGGCTGCCGGGCCCGGCCCAGCTGGTTGAAGCGGCAGGGCTGTTCTCCGGTGCTGCCCGTTGGGGAGTCCCGGCAACGGGCAAAGTGCGAAAGCATAGCAGGTGCGCGCCCGCTGTGGCGGCCTGGGCGCTACGGCGGGGGCCGCCTCGTCTCGGACCTCTGCCAGGGGATGATGCACGCCGCAGCAGGCAACAGCCACATCGAGCCGCCGCCGCCGGTAGCAACCAGCACATTGGGCAGCAACCGCCGCCGGCAGTAACCATATTGGGTAGCGGCAGGCTCACTACAGCAGGCAGCGGCTGCAGCAAGCGTGTTGTATTACACTGGTCGGCCTTCTGTCGATTGCATTTGTCAAGAACGCGCTCCCGTGAACAGGAACACCTTCGTCATCGGTTTCATGCTGTTTGCCATCTTCTTTGGCGCCGGCAACCTCATCTTCCCTTCGGCACTGGGCATGGAAAGTGGCCCGGGGTTGTGGGAGGCGCTGCTGGGGTTCGTGCTGACGGGGGTGGGGCTGCCGCTGTGCCATCATCGTCAGCGCCTACTACGACGACGGCTACCGCACGGCGCTGGATCGCATCCACCCGTGGTTCTCGCTGGCCTTTCTGGCCATCGTCTACCTGACCGTGGGGCCCTTCTTTGCCATTCCGCGCACGGGGCCACGTCCTTCGAGCTGGCGGTGCTGCCGTTTCTGACGGGTGGGGCGCTGGCGATGCCGCGCAGGCCGCGGCAGCCGGTGCGGCGGCGGCTGGTGGTGATGCGGGGGCGCCCGGACAGGGGCCGATGCTGCTGTTCAGCCTGGCCTACTTCGGCGTGGCCCTGTGGCTGAGCCTGAATCCGTCCAAGATGGTCGAGCGCATAGGCGCCATCCTCACGCCGGTGCTGCTGGTGTGCATCCTGCTGCTGATCGGCAAAGGGGTGCTGTGGCTGCACGGCCGGCCGCCCACGCTGACGCAGGTGGAGGGCGCCAATGGTTCCATCGCCTTCGTGAATGGATTCATGGGCGGTTATCTGACCATGGATGTGCTGGGCTCGGTGGCCTACGCGGTGATCGTGCTGACGGCGGTGCGCAGCAAGATGGGCACGGCCCAGAAGGCGCCAGCCGCTGCCCCTGCCGGATGTGGGGGCGGGTGGCTGGGAATGATCTTCCCGCCGGTCATGGGGGAGATGAAGCGTCGCTGGTCATGTCGGTGGCGCATCAGTCGGCCCTGTCGCGGCGCGAGCTGGTGGTGCAGGCATCGCTGGCGGGCGTGGTGGCGGCCGTGTCGCTGGCCGTCATCTATGGGGGCTGGGCTGGGTGAGCAACCGCCCGCCCATCGACCCGTCGGTGGTGGCCGGGGTGAAGGCCAGCGGCAAGGATCTGGGCTCCTTCCTGCTCAACACGGCAGCGTACGGCACCTTCGGCGAATTCGGCCGGGTGCTGTTCGGGGTGATCGTCACGCTGGCCTGCCTGACCACGGCGGTGGGCCTGATCACCGCCACCAGCGAATATTTCAATGATGTCTGGCCGCGCATCAGCTACCGCACGTATGCCATTCTCTGCACGCTGGGCAGCTTTGTCGTGGCCAACCAGGGGCTGACGGCCGTGATCAGCAAGTCGGTGCCGGTGCTGCTGGTGCTGTACCCGATCGTGATGACGCTGCTGGTGCTGATGCTGCTGGAGAACTTTCGTCTGGAAGCCGCCGGTGCTGTCGCAGCGGCTGGCCGTGGGCTTCGTGACGACGGTGTCTGTCCTGTCGGTGGCCGGCGTGGAGGCCGTGAACCGGCTGCCGTGGAAGGAATATTCGTTGGAATGGGCGCCGTTCGCGGCGCTGGGGATCGTGCTGGGGCTGGTTGGGCGGCGGGAGCGGGCGCCATGATGCGCTTCAGTCTGCGCGTCAGTCGTCTGTGTCGTCGCGCAGGATGGTTTCGTAGTCCTGGCCGGCGTAGATACACAAGGATGGATACGAGGTCGGCCTTGACACTGAGAACTATCGTGACCCGTTTTTCATAGTTGGTAATGCGCATGCCCGGCCGGATGTCGTCGCGCGCCTGTGTCCGCAGGGGAAAGGCGCGCAGACTTTCGCAGAAAAACACGATCTCCTTCGTGTACCGCTCGGCGGTCTTTGGGGAGGACGCTCTGCGATGTAGCGCGCCAGTCGGGCCAGCTGCTTCTTCGCCTCGGGGAGAGAAGATGACCCGGTAGCTCATTTCATGCTGCCCAGCTCGACGGAAATATCTGCCAGCACTTGCTCGGGGTGTGATCCCCAGGGACGGATTGGCCTCCAGCTCATCGTAAGCCGCAGCGGCTTCCCGTGGCGAGCCAGTGTTCAAAGGCGCGTTCCCGCGCTACCAGCGCCCGCAATCCATCACGAATCACTTCACCTCGCTGGCATACTCGCCGGACTTGGACCCTGGCCCTCACGGCGTTGGCCATCTCGTTGGGCAGGGTGATGCTCATCTGGGTCGTGGTACGCATGGCGGCTCTCCGTATTCTTCCGCGGGGTCCAATCCCATCAAGGGTTGATGGGATTCAATCCTACCAACTGAAGGGATGGCCGTCCAGCGATTCCATGCCGCCCGGCGCCTCGCCCAGCGGGCCTGCGCCGGAGCATCCCGGAAGAGCGGACAGGCCAGCCATCCTGCCGGCTTTGCCCGTGCCCACTGTCTTGTCGGCATGCGGTGAACGGCGTAAAATCGCGCCATTTGGCACCCATCGGAGCTCCTTAGTTAAAGAAAACGGCTTTTCTTTAACTAAGGCCGGCCGTTAGTTAAAGGAAACGGGTTTTCTTTAACTAAGCGGTGGCGCTGGTCAAAGGAAATCGGGGGTGGCTGGGCTGTTCTGGTGATGGGATTGGCGCAAAATGACGCCGTTTGTGATCTGGGTGTTTGCTGCAAGATTGCCGCCATGCTCAGGCAAGAGTTCCCGGGTCAGTTTTCAATCGGCGTTGATAGGTCTGCAGCGCGGGCGCAAATACGAGTTCGACCGGTATATCGGGCTGTTCGTGCACTGAGCCACGCTGCTGTGCCAGCCGGGCCAGTCGGGCCTGCTGGTCCGACATGTCCGCGGGAATCTGTGGGAACCAACACCGGCACCATCACTGCTATGATGGGAATCTAGACGAAGAGATGCCTCAAACTGCCTGAAAACAGGGACTTTTTTCAAGGCTGTGTTGAGGTTTCATGAAGATTTCATCAAGAAGGCCCCTGCGGGATTTCTGCGGCGCCTTCCAGGGACGCATCGATGAAGAAAGACCGGATTCTGGTGGTGGAAGATGACGAGGACAGCGCCCAGGTCCTGATGGCCTATCTGAACCGGGAGGGTTTTTGAGGCGCTGCATGTGGCCGATGGCATGGCAGCGCTGGCGGAACATGCCCGCTGGCATCCCGACCTGATCCTGCTGGATGTGATGCTGCCCGGCCTGGACGGCTACAAGGTGATGAGCGCCATTCGCCAGCACGCACAGACACCGGTCATCATGGTGACGGCCGTGGGGCGATACCGCCCGGCGGATCAATTCGCTGCTCTATGGTGCCGACGATTACGTGGTCAAACCTTACGACCCGGGCGAGGTGATGGCCCGTGTGCATGCGGTGCTGCGGCGCTGGCGCAGTCAGACAGCGACCCGTCGACAGGAACTACGGCATGAGGCGCTGATCGTCGATGTGGAGGCCAGCGAGGCACGCGTACACGATGGTGATCGGGTGCAGGCGCTCGAACTGACACGCACCGAGTTTGGCCTGCTGGCCATGCTGATGGGCACGCCCACCAGGCTGTTCACGCGCAGTGAGCTGATGGAGGGGTGCCTGCCGGAGAGCGGTGCTGCCGAGCGCGTGGTGGATGCGCACATCTACAACCTGCGGCGCAAGCTGGAGCATGCGGGCGTGTCGGGCGTGCTGCTGACGGTGCGCGGACTGGGCTATCGTTTCCGGAGTGTGGCCTGATGGAAAAATGTACCTCCCATGCCCAAGCGTGTAGTCTGATGGACGAACGTGCTACCTACGCCAAGCTGTGGCGCTGGATCTCTCCCCGCATGATGGCGCTGGCGCTGGTGATCGTGGTCATTTTCGAAGGGGAATCTGGTACTGGTGCGAGGTCTGGGAGCAGGAAACACGTGCGACACTGCCGCCCGCGGTACGGGCTGAAATCAGCATGCTGGAGGCGCAGCAGAAAAAGGCTTCCGGTGTGGGGATATCGCTCCGGTTGCAGCATCTTTACAGTGAATATCTGTACCCGCGCTATCTTCAGCAGGATGATGTGCAGCACGAGTTGCTGACCTGGGGGCCCTGCTCGGGCTTTCACTGGTGGTGATCGGGGTGGGGGCGTCTGGCTGTCCCTGCGCATGTCGCGCCAGCTCGGTGCGGTGGCGGTGGCAGCCGGGAACATTGCCAAGGGGAATTCTCTGCGCGGGCGGATATCCGGCGCGATGCGCCGGCGGCGCTGAAGGAGCTGGCGCAGGATTTCAACCGTATGGCCAGCAGTCTGGAGCGGCATGAACGTGAGTTTCAGGCGTCCAGTGCGGCCATTGCCCACGAGCTGCGCACCCCGCTGACGGCGGCTGCGGCCCGCCCTGCAGGCGCTGATGGATGGGGTGCTGCCCTGCCACGTCTGGCAATTACGGGATGATCATGGGGCAGCTCGACCAGCTCAACCGGCTGGTGCACGACCTGTACCTGCTGTCGCTGGCCTCGGCCGGCCAGCTGGAGCTGGTGCAGGGTGAATTCAATGTCCGGGCACTGGTACAGGAACGCATCAATTGGGCCGCGCCCCGGACAGTATCGGCTGGCATGCAGGTGGACCTGGACGTGCCGGACAGTCTGGTCGTGCAGGGAGACCGTGACCGTATCGGTCAGATGCTGACCGTGCTGGTCGACAATGCCATCCGGTATGCAGCCAGTGGTCGCTGGCTGGGCATAGTTGGCCAGAGGCTGGCGGATGGACACATCCAGCTTCAGGTGCGTGACGCGGGCAGTGGATTTCCGGAGAACTGTCTCAGCCAGGTGTGCGACCGCTTCTGGCGGGCCGATGGCTCACGTTCCCGCAACCGGGGCGGGGCAGGACTGGGCATGTCGGTGGCCTGGGCCATCTGTGCTGCGCATGGGGGCGAGCTTTCGGTGTCCAATCATCCGGACGGCGGTGCCTGTGTGACACTGCTGTTACCGGGCGTTCGCGTGAAGACGCCGGGCCAACAGTGCCCGGGCCCGATGGTTGCGGCCAGCCTCGCCTGAGCAGAGCGTCTTGTCAACACACGGGTTTGGGGCCGGCGTGGGGACGAATGAGTCCATGACACGCTCCAGTCCCTGAAGCTGCAGGATGTGCACGTGTTGATCGAAACCTGATGCTCCCGGGAATCCGTGCAGCATGCCCTCGAGTTCGAAGAAAGCTGCGAAATTGATCAAACCTTGATGATTTCTGCACGGAGCGTTTGAGCGCGTGTTCAACTCTTCCCGTCATTCATTCATTTATGCAGGAGGAGGTTGATCATGACATGGGCAGGCAAGTCGCTTCGGAGTATGTCATGGCTGGCTGCTGTTGGGCGGCATGTTCTTCGTGTCGGGTGCGCAGGGGCGCAGACCGCTGGTGCGGCGCAGGGGAGGGAGATTCACCGGTTTCGGCAGAGGAGGCATCGGTCTCATCTGGCCCGGCAGACATGCCTGCCCGCGTTCCCTCCCCGTCCAGCCAGATATGGGGGTGATCATACGGATGTGTCGCTCAGCCTGCTGGTCGGGGCGGGACCTTCCTACATGGGGAGCAGGGATACAAAAGGGCCGTGGGAGCGTTTTTCGGTATTTCCCGGGGCATTTTCTTTCTTGATGACCGTGGCATTGGTGTGCAGTATGGAAGTGACGATGGCCTGATGGCCAGTTTGTCCATTGGTGCCGACCCGGGGCGCAGTGAGAAGAAAAAGTAGCGTGGCTGGGCGGCCCGGATCCGAACGGCTCAAGGGCATGGGGACGATCCGTAGTGCCACCACGGCCAACCTTGCGCTGTCCGTTCCTGTGACAGACTGGCTGGCATTGACTGGCGCCGCCGAGTTTCGGGTACACGGTGCGCAGCGCGGCAATACCTTTCCATGCCGGGTTTGACGTGGCCGCGCTGGATACCGACAGTGACCAGATCACGGTGGGCCTGAAGGCTCATGGCGGCAATCAGCGCTACAACGCGCTTTTCTTTGGGGTTACCCCCAGCAGGCGCAGACCTCGCGGTTTTCGGCCTTCGAGGCGAAATCTGGTCTGCACGCGTACTCACTGGAAGCTGGCTGGAATCATGTGCTGGACAGGCACTGGTCCATTACGGGCGGGGTAGAGGCCATGCGCATGGCAAACCGCGCTGCCAAAAGCCCCATCGTGGAAAAACGCACCGGGGTATCCGGCTTTGTCGGCGTCAATTACCAGTTCTGACCTCACGATCCGGGGGTGAGTTGCCGCGTCCAGTTCGCTGCGTGTTTTTCCTGGGGTATCTGTCTGCTGGTACTGCTGCTGTCAGGCAGCGTGTTCCTGTTCCGTCCGGACCTGTTCCAGGCCGGGTAGCAGGCAGGTGATGATCCAGGCGCCGCACAGCGGCTCGGCTCGCCGGTGGTGGCGGTGGCCCAGCCGGTTCAGACGCAGCTGCCGGTGCAGGTGCTGGCCGATGGCGGAGTGACGGCGTGGCAGGAAGCCAGCGTCGCTTCCGAGACCAATGCCCTGACGCTGTCTGCGGTACTCGTGAATGTGGGCGATACGGTGAAGCGCGGCGATGTGCTGGCCCGTTTCAATGGGCAGACCGTGGCCGCCGACGTCACCCAGGCCCGGGCGGCCCTGGCCGAGGCGCAGGCGGCGGCCGCCGAGGCCGAGGCCAAAGTGCAGCCGTGCCCGCCGGCTGCGTGGCACCGATACCCCTGAGTGCGCAGCAGATCGAACAGTATCTGGCGGCCGGCCGCACGGCCCAGGCGCGGGTGCGTTCGGCGCAGGCCGCGCTGATATCGAAGCAGCAGAACTGGCAGAACGTCGAACTGCGTGCGCCGGACGACGGCGTGATCTCGTCGCGCACCGCCACGGTGGGCTCGGTGCCGGCTGCGGGGACGGAGCTGTTCCGGCTGATTCGTCAGGGGTCGGCTGGAATGGCAGGCGGAACTGGGGTGCCAGGGATGTTCTGCGCGTGAAACCCGGCGGTCTGGTGGCCGTGTACGCCACCGATGGCACGCCGGTACCGGGCGTGATGCGCGCCCGTGCACCCTCGGAAGACACGAAAAAACGTACGACGCTGGTCTACGTGGATGTACCGGCCAGCCTGGGCCTGTGGGCTGGCATGTTTGCCTGGGCGCCTTCGACCTGGGCAGAAGCCCGGCGCTGACGGTACCGATGGATGCCCCGGTGCCCAGTGATGGCTTCATGTACGTCTACAGGCTGAAGACGGATGGCCTCCGCGGACCTGCAGGGGGTCAGCGGGAAATGGCACCGGGAAACAGGGCGGGTGAGGGCGTTGGCGTCGCGTCCGGACATGCAGAATCCGGCCATCCGGCTGCCGGACAGGGGTCGGCGACAGACAGATCCAGTGCATCGGCGGCACTGCCCTCGTCGAACGGGTACGGGTGAAGACTGGCCGGCAGGATGGTGACCGTATCGAAATCCTGCCGGATGAAAGTGCGGGGGTGCCTGGCGCAAGTGCCGTACAGAGCGGACAGGGCCAGCGACAGGCTTCGCTGTCCGCGCAGGATCAGGTCGTGGTGTCTGGTGCGGCCTTTCTGACGGATGGCGACCTCGTGAAAGTGGTGGATCTTCCCTGCAGCGCGTGGTGATCGCGCTGAAGGACCCGGCCACGGGCAACCCGGCAGCGAAGGATGGCGCAGAAAAGCCTCCCCTGCATCCGGAATCCTGAATCGTGAAGAAACCACGGCAACTGGCACTACGGCAAAAGGCTCCACGGCGAAAGGTGCCGATGCGGAGGCGACGGAATGAATTTCTCGTCCTGGTCGATCCGCAATCCCATTCCGGTGGTGCTGCTGTTTCTGATGCTGACGGTGGCGGGTCTCTACAGCTTCCAGAGCATGCGCATCCAGAACATGCCGGACATGGAATTTCCGATGGTGACGATTGCGGCGTCACTGCAGGGCGCCACCCCCGGCCAGCTGGAAAACGACGTGGCGCGCAAGATAGAAAATGCGCTGGTCAACATCCAGGGCAAGCGCCACATCAGCACCACGCTGGGAGATGGCGCGGTGTCGATGATGGTGGAATTCGAGCTGGACAAGCCGGTGCAGGATGCCCTGGATGAGGTCCGCTCGGCCGTGCAGGGCGTGCGGGCCGACCTGCCCTCGGATGTGCCCGATCCGGTGGTGGACAAGGTGGATCTGGCCTCGCAGCCGGTGCTGGCCTATGCGCTGCAGTCCGACCGGCTGGACGAACAGGAACTGTCCTGGTTCGTGGACAATGACCTGAACCGCCGGCTGCTGGCCCTGAAAGGCGTGGGCAAGGTCACGCGCGTGGGTGGTGTGGACCGGCAGGTGCATGTGGATCTGGACCTGCTGAAGCTGCGGGCGCTGGGGCTGACCGTGGGCGACTGTCCACCCAGCTGCGCAACAACCAGATCGAGAGTGCCGGTGGGCATGCGGACATGGCCGGCAGCAAGCAGCCGCTGCGCATCCTTTCGCGGGTGAAATCGGCCGAGGCGCTCAAGCCGGTGCAGATCACCACGGCCGATGGACGCCGGCTGCGTCTGGCCGATCTGGGCACCATCACCGACACGGTGCAGGAGCCCACCAGTTCGGCCTGGCTCGATGGCCAGCGCATCGTGGGCTTCGAGGTCAGCCGCAGCAAGGGCGACAGCGAGGTGGATGTGGGGCGCCGCGTGCGCGAACTGGTGCAGCAGCTGCGGCAGGAGCGCCCCGACCTGAAGCTGACCGAAACCATGGATTTCGTGTCGCTGGCCAGCGAAACCTACGAAGGCACGATGCACACCCTGTACGAAGGGGCGGTGCTGGCCGTGGTGGTGGTGTGGCTGTTTCTGCGCAACTGGCGGGCCACGCTGGTGTCGGCCGTGGCGCTGCCGATGTCGGTGCTGCCGGCCTTCATCGGCATGGCGCTTTTTGGCTTCACGCTGAATCAGGTGTCGCTGCTGGCGCTGACGCTGGTGATCGGGGTGCTGGTGGACGATGCCATCGTGGAAATCGAGAACATCGAGCGCCACCTGCGCATGGGCAAGACGCCGTACGAGGCCGCCATGGAGGCGGCCGACGAGATCGGTCTGGCGGTGATCGCCACTACGTTCACGCTGATTGCGGTGTTTCTGCCCACGGCATTCATGAGCGGCATCGTGGGGCGGTTTTTCAAGCAGTTCGGCTGGACGGCCTCGCTGGCAGTCTTTGCCTCGCTGGTGGTGGCGCGCATGCTCACGCCGATGATGGCGGCGTACCTGCTGGCACCACGTACCCACGAGGCGCGCGAACCGGGCTGGCTGCGCCTGTATATGCGGGGCGTGCACTGGGTGCTGGCGCACCGGCGGCAGACGGTCATTTATGCGGTGCTGTTCTTCGTGCTGTCGCTTGCGCTGTCGTCGATGCTGCCATCGGCATTCGTGCCGGCCGACGACAATGACCAGACCCAGGTGACGCTCACCCTGGGGCCGGGGGCAACGCTGGAACAGACCGAACGGCTGGCCGAACAGGCACGGGAAAAACTGGTGAAGCTGTCGCACGTCAAGCGCGTGTACACGGCCATTGGCGCCGGTTCGGGCGACGCCTTTTTCGGGCAATGTGCAGACCACCAACAGTGCCACGCTGACCATCGACATGGGCGCGCGGGCCCATCGTCCCTTCAAGAAAATGGTCGAGCAGTCGATGCGCGAGGCGCTGGAGGATTTGCCCGGGGCGCGCGTCAAGCTCGGTCTGGGCGGCAATGGCGAGCAGTATGTGGTGGCCGTCACCGGCAATGACCAGACCCGGCTGACCCTGGCGGCCCGGGCCATCGAAAAAGGATCTGCGCACGCTGCGCGGGTGGGCAACATCACGTCCAGTGCCAATCTGGTGCGTACCGAGGTGATTGTGCAACCAAAGGCTGCGCAGGCGGCCACGCTGGGTGTGACACCGCAGGCGATCAGCGATGCCCTGCGGATTGCCACGCAGGGCGACTATACGCAGCAGCTGCCCAAGCTGAATCTGGAACAGCGGCAGCTCGACATCGTGGTACGGCTGAACAGGGATGCACGCCTGAGCATGGAAGCGCTCAAGCGCATTCCGGTGCAGGGCAGCGACGGGACGGTGATGCTGGGGCAGGTGGCCAGGTTGTCGCTTGGCGGTGGCCCGGCCATCATTTCGCGCTATGACCGCGAGCGCAACATCAATTTCACCATCGAACTGGCGGAAAAGGGGCTGGGCGAGGTGGCCCAGGAGGTGTCGAACCTGCCTTCGGTGAAGCAGCTGCCCGAGGGCGTGCAACTGCAAAAACACCGGCGAGGCCGAAATGATGATCGAGATGTTCAGCACTTCGGCCTCGCCATGCTGGCCGGCGTGCTGTGCATCTGGGTGGTGCTGGTGCTGCTGTTCCACAGCTTCCTGCACCCGGTGACCATTCTGTCGGCTCTGCCGCTGGCCATCGGGGGATCGTTCGTGGCGCTGCTGCTGGGTCGCTACGACATGTCACCGCCCGTGCTGATCGGGCTGGTGATGCTGATGGGCATCGTGACGAAAAATTCCATCCTGCTGGTGGAATACGCCATCGTGGCCCGCCGCGAGCAGGGGCATGGACCGCTGGCACGCGCTGGCAGATGCCTGCCACAAGCGGGCGCGTCCGATCATCATGACGACGATGGCCATGGGGGCGGGCATGCTGCCCGCCATCATCGGCTCGGCGTCCAGCGACACCTCCTTCGTTTCCCCGATGGGGATGACGGTGCTGGGTGGGCTGATCACCTCCACGGCGCTGAGCCTGCTGGTGGTGCCGGCGGTGTTCACCTATGTGGATGATTTCGGACAGTGGATGGCGGGATTGTGGCGGCGGGGCGGCAAATCATGATGGGTGGCCGTGTCATGAAGTGTGCCCGTATCTGCGCTTCTTCCGCGCGCGTCCTGGACCTCATTCGCCCCTGCGCTTTGGGCGCGAAAGGATGGAGGGGCCGCAGGTTTCTCCATGTGCTGTGCCTACGGCAATTGGTGGTTGGCCATCACGGCTCACAGGCCGGACAATGGTTCGCCATCCATGACCAGTGCGCCACTGCCGTCGTGCCCTGGACGCCCCAAAGGGGTACGGGAACGAATGCGTCCATGAAACACTCTGGGCTGCTCACGGTGAATTGCCTGGTCAAAGAAAAACCCTCACGAACGAGACACTCACCCATGACCATGAAAAACCGGATTCACGAAGCCTGCATCCCACACGACATGACACGCCGCGGCATGCTGCGTGCGGCCGTATGGGGGAGCCGTGGCTCTGGGGAACATGAGGGCACGCGTGTCCGTGCAGAGGGGGCACCCCAGGCGACCCTGTCCACGGACATCACGGGTGATGAGACACTGGCCAATGCCCTTCGTCCTCATCTGGCCAGCAGCCGGCGGGTGGCCGTGGCGCTCATCGAACCTGGTCAGCCTCCCCGGTTTGCCGGATTCGGTGCAGATGAAAATACCGAATTCGAGATCGGCTCCGTGACCAAACCGCTCACTGGTGCCCTGCTGACGGACGCCGTGAACAGCGGGGTGCTGACACTGGAAACGACCGTTCAGGACATTCTGGGCGACCGGGCGGCGGGCTCTGCCATTGCGGATGTGCGCATGGTCGAGCTGGCGACGCACACGTGCGGTCTGCCCAATTTTCCCGGAAGACGTGGCAGCGCGGATGGCAACGGTTGCCAATCCGCTCGGCCCCTATTCACCCGGGAGATGTCGTCCGGACCGCCCTGCAATCCCCTGTAACTGGGCGGGGAAAAATCAGCTACTGCAGTCTGGGTGTCGCCCTGATGGGGCATCTGGTCGCGTTTCGCGCAGGGGCGCTCGTGGCGTGATCTGCTGGCAGAGCGTGTACTGGGGCCTTTGGGGCTTCATCGTACCTGGAGCCCGGGTACGGAAAGGGGAGCTGTATGCCCGAACCGGTGGCCATCCCCTCGACCGGTACGGATGCCAATGGCAATCCTGTGCCACCCTGGGCATGTACGGGCTATGCTCCGGCCGGCATGCTCCGTTCGAATGCAGCGGACCTCGCGTGTTATCTGGAACAGTTGATCAGGGCGCCGAATCCGGCTGCAGCCGGTCTGGAGCCCCTGGTGCGGGATGCATCGGGGCAGACCGGCTACGCCATCAACTGGCAGATGGATTTCCGGGATTTTGCCGACGATCCCTGTCTATTCGCACGGCGGTGCGACGGCAGGCTTTTCTCGGCCATTTGTGCATTCCAGCGAAAATCCAGGGCGGGGCGTGGTGGTCCTGGACGCGACGGCCGGCAAGCGCGATGAGCTTCAGGGGATTGTGAAGCTGGTCATGGGGGGCGGCATTGCAGGGTAGGGTGATGGCGGCTTATTGGGGAAAAACGGCCTGCGCTCCGGAACAGTCGGTGATCGGTTTCAGGGCAAAGGCCCGCAAGGCGGCCGTGCAGAAGTGAGAAGACCGTTACGGTACCGTCGGAAGCATCCCCCACTCACCCGGTCGTTGCCGCCCAGATCCTGCCGGGTGAACACCGCAGCGAACCCCGTGCTTCCAGCAGCTGCCGCACGGCGGTGCCCTGATCGTAGCCGTGCTCCAGCAGCAGCCAGCCACCGGGTTTCAGCCAGCACGGTGCTCCGTCGATCAGTATACGCAGGTCATCCAGCCCGTCCGCGCCGGCCGCCAGTGCCTGCGAAGGCTCGAAGCGCAGGTCGCCTTCGCGCAGGTGATGATCGCCGCTGGCAATGTAGGGCGGGTTGGAGACGATCAGATCGAAGCTGTGTGATGCCGGACGCATGGCGTCCGGCGCAGGTGCTCGTGACTTCGGGGGCGCCAGAAGCCGGGGGCTGCTGCGTGCGTGTCGTTCCCGGTGTCTGGCGCGGGCGGGGTTGACAGCGCATCCCACCAGCTCCCCAGGTGCCACCGGATATCGCGCGCCCCCAATGCATTGGCATTTCTTTCTGTGCCACCGCCATTGCCTCGGGCGAGCGCTCGATCGCATGAACGACGGCCTCCGGTATTTCCAGCGCCAGGGTGATGGCAATGATGCCGCTGCCGGTGCCCAGTTCCAGGATGACAGGGCCAATACCCATCATGCGGCGCTTTTCCAGCGCTGCCTCGATCAGCGTTTCCGTATCGGCCCGCGGAATCAGTACGGCAGGCGACACGCCAAACTGCCGGCCATGGAACGCCTGTTCTCCCAGCAGGTAGGCCAGCGGTTCGCCGGCACGGCGGCGGGCTGCGAGGGCTTCGAAGGCGGCAGCAGTATCAGGCGCTACGGCATCGTCGCCATGCGCGATGAACCATGTCAGCGGCCGCCCGGTGATGTGCGCCAGCAGCCGGCGTGCTTCGGCACGCGGCAGGTTGCTGGCGGCGATGAAATGATCAAAGGAGGGCGTGTGATCGCGAGGGTGTCATGTTCAACGGACGCTCCGGAAAAAGGGGCGCTTTGCCATCGCCTTGAGTTCCGCCCCTGTCTGCTTCTGTCAGGGAAGGCCGTTCTCCCTGTTCATATCTGACCGTGCTCGCGACGCCTCTGTCCCTTTCCTGTGAGCGCCCGGATGCTGCGCCTCACCCCTCCGCCCGCTCCGCGGCCAGCTCCTCCAGCCGGGCCTTCATCAGCGCGTCGGTCAGTTCGTCCAGGTCGCCGTCGATGATGCCCTGCAGCCGGTAGAGCGTGAGGTTGATGCGGTGGTCGGTCAGCCGGCCCTGGGGGAAGTTGTAGGTGCGGATGCGCTCGGAGCGGTCGCCGGAGCCGACGAGGCTCTTGCGGTGGGCGGCGGTTTCGGCGTGCCGGGTACGCTCGCGGGCGTCGCGCAGGCGGGTGAGCAGCACGGTCATGGCCTTGTCGCGGTTGCGGTGCTGCGAGCGGTCGTCCTGGCATTCGGCCACGATGCCGGTGGGCAGGTGGGTGATGCGCACGGCCGATTCGGTCTTGTTGACGTGCTGGCCGCCGGCGCCGGAGGCACGGTACACGTCGATGCGCAGCTCGTCGGGGCTGATCTCGATGTCGCCGCTGGGTTCGGCTTCGGCCGTGACGGCGACGGTGCAGGCGGAGGTGTGGATGCGGCCCTGGCTTTCGGTGACCGGGCACGCGCTGCACGCGGTGAGCGCCGGATTCGTAGCGCAGCCGGCCGTGAGACGCTGGTGCCGGTGACCTGCACGATGACTTCGCGGTAGCCGCCCAGCTCGGATTCGCTGGCCGACAGGATCTCGGTCTGCCAGCCGCGCTGTTCGGCGTAGCGCAGGTACATGCGCAGCAGGGTCGCCGGCAAAGAGCGCACTTTCGTCGCCGCCGGTGCCGGCGCGGATTTCGACGATGGCGTTGCGGGCGTCGTCGGGGTCGCGCGGCAGCAGCAGGTATTCGATGCGGGCTTCGGTTTCCTGCAGGCGGGTTTCGGCGTCAGCGGCTTCTTCGTCGGCAAAAGTCGCGCAGCTCGGGGGTCGTTGCGCATCTGGCGGGCGGCCTGCAGGTCGGCGCTCTGCCTGCTGCCAGCGGGCATAGTTGTCCAGCACTTCGCTGACTTCGGCGTGTTCCTGGTTCAGTTTCCGGAGCAGGGCGATGTCACGGCCGATGTCTTCGCTGGCCAGCTGGGCGTTGAGTTCGTCCAGCCGGTTCTGCAGGCGGTCCAGCTGGGTCCGCAAGGAGTCTTTCATGGGGATGCGCCGAAGATTGTCGCCATCATTCTACCGATGGCCGTGAAGCCGGCGAAGCATGTGGCAAGACCCTGCCGTTGGCACCGTGGGGGGGGGGCTGGGACGTTGGCGTGACGTGTCGTCATCCCGGAGCGGGAGGGGCATGCTGCGCAGGCAGACAGGCAGACAGGCAGACAGGCAGACAGTGCCGTTCAGTGTCGCTCGCCGCGCGGGGCCGGAAACAGCCCCGTCAGCAGGTTGGCCAGTTCGTCGTTTTGGCCGCCGTGGCGCGACAGCAGGGTGGTGGGGCCGTGCATGAACTTGGCCGTCAGCGCCTTCGAGAGCGCTTCGAGCACGACGGCCGGGTCTTCGCCTCTGGCCAGCATTTTCTGGGCGCGCTCCACTTCCTGGCGGCGGACGGCGTCGCCGCGGGCGTGCAGCTCCCTGGATGAGGGGCACGCTCTGGCGCTGCGACAGCCAGGCCATGAAGGCGCTGACCTGCGCATCGATGATGCTCTCGGCTTCGGCCACGGCCAGCCGCCGGCCTTCGAGGCCGGCATCGACCACTTCGCGCAGGTCGTCGACGGTGTAGAGGAACACGTCGTCCAGCCGCGAGACTTCGTCTTCGATGTCACGCGGGACGGCCAGGTCGATCATCAGCACCGGGCGGTGGCGGCGCTGGCGTACGCTGCGCTCGACCATGCCCAGCCCGATGATGGGCAGGGGTGCTGGCGGTGCACGAGATGACCACGTCGAAGTTTTCCAGCTGGGCGGGCAGCTCGGACAGGGCCATGACGCTGGCGCCGAAGCGTTCGGCCAGCGGGCGGGCGCGCTCCAGTGTGCGGTTGGCGATGACCATCCGTTTGGGGATGTGGCGCCCAGTGGGCGGCGCAGAGTTCGATCATCTCGCCGGCGCCGATGAGCAGCACCGAGCAGTCGGCCAGCCGTTCGAAGAGCTGTTCGCCAGGCGCACGCTGGCGGCCGACATGGACACCGACTGGGCGCCGATGGCCGTTTGTGTGCGCACTTCCTCGGCTACCGAGAACGAGCGCTGAAAGAGCTGGTGCAGGTGGCTGCCCAGCATCTGCGAGTCCTGCGCGACACGCACGGCGGCCTTCATCTGGCCGAGGATCTGCGGTTCGCCCAGCACCATCGAGTCCAGCCCGCTGGCCACGCGGAAGGCGTGGCGCACGGCACCCTGGTTGGGCAGCAGGTAGAGGTGCTCGGCCAGGTTGCCCTCGGCGTTGACGCCCCGGTGGCGGCCGATCCATTCGGTGAGCGCCGGGCCCGCCTCGTCCGGCGCGTCGGTTTTACAGTAGATTTCGGTGCGGTTGCAGGGTGGAGAGAATGGCGGCCTCGGGCGCCAGCGACTGCAGGTGACCGCGCAGGTCGGACAGGGGCATCACCGATCGCTTCCCGGGTGGGGAAGGCGAGTTTTTCACGCAGCGCGACGGGCGCCGTGTTGTGGTTGAGGCCGAGGGTGAGCAGCGCCATGTCAGATTGCCTGCTGAACCCCGCATGTGGCCGGGTGACGGTATGCCATGTTGGCGGATTTTAAACGTTGTGGCCTGTCTGGGGCAGGCTGATCTCGAAGACTGCCCCCGCCGGCATGATTGAACACCCGAATGGTACCGCCATGTCGCATGATGGCTTTGTGAACCATGGCAGGTCAAGCCCGGCGCTGCCCTTGGCGGACCGGGGACCGGTGGTTTCGCTGCCGGCCGACTGCCAGAAGGGCTTGAAGATGAGCGCCTGTTTGTCGGGTGGTACGCCGGGGCCGTGATCGCGGATGGTGATGATATAGCGGGCGCCCTCGACGGTGAGGGCCAGTTCGATGCTGCTGTCGACGGGACTGTGACGTATGCCGTTCTCGACGAGGTTGGAGAAGGCACGGCGCAGCAGGTCGGCGTCGCAGCGCAGCACGGCGGCCTCGCCGGGGTGAAGCCCAGGCGGATCTTTCTTGGCGTTGGCGGAAAACCAGGCCAGATCCACGACTTTCGGTGATCAGGTCGTTGAGGTCGTGGTCTTCGGGCTGGATGGGCTTGATTTCGGCGCGGGTGTAGGCCAGAAAGCCGTCGGTCAGTTCGAGGGCGCGGCGCGACTGGCGGGCCAGTTCATCGAGGCCGGCATCACGGTCGGCGCCATCGGTGGTGTGGCGCAGCTTTTCGATGATGGCGAGGATGGTGGCCTGGGGCGAACGCAGGTCGTGCGACAGGAAGGAGAGGGTCTCTTCCCGTTCCCGGTCGGCCAGGCGGCGGGCGGTGAGATCGACGAACTGGATCAGCCAGCGGCGTTCTTCGGCGTTGGCCCCGGTGGCGCTCACGTCCACGCGCCAGTGCCGGCCCTTGCCGTCCTGGTACTCGCCGGCCAGCTGCGAGGGTTCGTTGCGGAAGTCGGCGGGCAGCTTGCCGAAGATGCTGATGAAGCACTCCGGCAGGGTGGGGCAGCATTCGCCGGTATCGCCAAAGGCGTTCAGGTAACGCTGGTTGCGCAGGATGGGGCGCTGTTCGTGGTCGGCCACCAGCACGGGGTGGGGCAGGCTCTGCAGGCTGTCCGACAGGAAGCGGTTGAGCTGGGCGACCTGCTGGGTGGCTACCTGCACGCGGTTGAGCTGGGCCGAGATGGGCTCGTGCGAGACGCCGGCGGGGCAGTCGGTGCCGAACACGCCGCCGAACAGCTCCAGCGAGCGGGCCTGGCGCAGCAGACCGGCGGAGGCGGCCGACAGCCGGCGCCAGTTCCACAGCGGGTAGCCCAGGCTGATGGCGGTCAGTGCGCCACCCGGGGCCAGCCACCAGCCCAGGTGGAAGGCCAGCAGGCTCACGCCCAGCAGCAGGCCGTTGGCCACGGACACTACGACGAGGCCCATGGCGGGGCTGGTGCGGTAGAGCAGCAGCATGGTGACCAGCACGAGCACGATGTCGAGGGTACCCTGCAGGCCGCCCGAGGCGGCTGCTTGGTGTGACGGGTGATCAGCGCCTCGGCGGCAGCGGCGTGCAGTTCCAGCCCGGGAGATGCGGCGGGGTTCGGCGTTTTCGAGGGGCTGACGAAGAAGTCGCCCGAGCCGATGGCGGTGCTGCCCAGCAGCACCTGCGTCCCTGCAGCTGCAGCGGGCGAGACATCGCCCGCGCAGCAGGGCGGCGGCCGAGATGCGCGGGGGCAGCTCTTTCAGCGCACCGGGCAGCAGGGGATCCCTGCACGTCCCAGCGCCGGTCGAGCAGCATGTTCAGGGTTTCGTTGCGGTTGGTCTGGGCGCGGCGGTCGACCAGCGCCCAGGACAGGGCCGGCAGGTGACCCTCTTCCATGTAGAGGCCACGCACCAGGCCATCGCGGCCGGTGTGGAAGGTGATGTGGCCCAGCGTGTTGCCGGCCGCGATGAGGTCCAGCGGGTAGAGGGGCAGGTAGTTGTTGGTGCCTTCTTCCTTGCCCACGGCCAGGATGATGCGGGTGCCCTGGCGGGCCGCGTTCTGCAGGGCGTTGCGCAGCAGCTGGTCATCGTGCGGGCGGGCCGAGACCTCGGCAAACAGGATGTCGATGGCCAGTGCCTCGGGGTGGCCTTCGGCAATGCGGTTGATCAGCGCGGCAATGACCGGCCGCGACCATGGCCAGCGGCCGATCTGCAGCATGCTGATGTCATCGATGTCCACCAGCACCACCTGGCCGCTGGGGAGGCGGGCGTCGGTGCCGAGCGCCAGGTCGTAGAGACGCAGGTTGATGTAGTCCACCGGCGAGGCATGGCCTTCGCAGTTGGTGGGATCGGGGATGCGCTGGTTGATGGTCAGGTGCTGCAGCCAGGGGCCGAACCAGATGGTGAGCAGCAGCAGGACGGTCGTCAGCAGGCTCCATTCGAGCAGGGGCCGGTCGCGCGGGGGCAGAGCGGGCCATGCAGCCCAGCAGTCGCCGTAGGGTATGGGGGCACGATAGCGGGATCGGAAATCGGTGGCGGCCGGATCCCTGTGCCGCCCGGCGCGGGTTGCAGGGTCCGCCGCAAGGCGGGTTTCGGGGGTGTCTGGTTTCCTGCGGGGCCCGTGGCGCAGGCCGTGTCAGTCGGCCCGGATCAGCATGTCACCATGGCCAGTGTGGATGGGCTCTCCATCACTGGCCCGGACGAAAGGGCGGGGTTTGGCTTCCACGATCGGGGCATCGACCTTTCAGCACGAAGCGCTGGGCGGCACTGAAGGGCCCCTGTTTCTGGTGCGCGCCCTCGCCTTCGATGGCCGCCACCCGCCACCAGCGGGCCAGCGGCCTGCGGGTATCGGGCTGGATGCGGGCCGAACGGGCATCGACCACCGTGTCGTGCAGGATGGTGCGGAAGTCGGCGTCGGCCGCCACCTGCAGGCGGTAGCGCTGCGGCAGGGCCACCTCGTCCGGCACGGTCTGCCAGGCGAACATCAGCGGATGGTCGCGGTTGACCTGTACTTCGGCGGCCTGTGGCTGCAGTTTCGGCGGCAGCGGGCGGGCCAGGATGCTGATCTCGGCCAGCCCGGCATAGCCCTCGATGCCAGTGGGGCTGATGCGGCTGACGCGCACGAAGTGCGGCCCGTCCTGCCGCGAGGGCAGGGTGAAGGCCGGGGCCTGGGTGCGGGTGTCGAGCACCATGGCGCCGAAGTCCTGCCGGGTGGAAACTTCCACGTGCCAGGCTGCGGTCTGGGCGTCGCGGGCGGGCAGGGGCAGTTGCGGCGCGGTTTCGTGCCAGGTGCGGCCCGACAGGGTGGTCAGCTCGGGGGCGGGGGCAGCGGGGTGACGGTGGGCTTGCCTTTGGCGGTGAACCAGGCGCCCTGGCCGGCATCGACCGGGGTGGTGCTGCGCCTGTTGCCGGCCGCCACCTGGCCGCGCAGTACCTCGACGGTGCTGCGTTTGTTTTCGGCGTGCACCCGGAAGTGCGTGCCGCGCACGGCAGCGTTGCCGGATGGGGTGCGAATGTTGAGCGGCCGCGAGCGTTTGCCCGGGGAGTCGGGTTCGATGCCACCGTGCCGCAGCAGAAAAGCCGGCGTCGAGGTCCTTCTCGCCGTGGTAGGCGCGCAGGCGCTCCAGCCGCACCTCGGTGGCCGAGGGAATGCGCAGGCGGGTGCCGTCGGGCAGGGGTGATCAGGGCGGCACTGTCGGGACCCGTTTTCACGGTGGTGCCCTCGGGCAGATGGTCGCCATCGTGGGCGGGCTTGCCGTTGATCTTCACCTCGTTGGAGGCGGTTTCGAGCGTGGCCCGTTCGGCGTGTGGCTTCAGCCAGCCGGGCGGCAGCCGAAGCGTGGTGCCGGGCTGCAGGCGGCGGGGACGCGGGATGTCGTTGAGCTTCTGCACGTCATGCCAGCGTTCGGGCGTATCGAGAAGGTGCTGCGACAGGCCCAGCAGCGTGTCGCCGGGCTGGACGGTATAGAAATTTCGCCGTTGCTGCCCGGGCGGGTGTAAGGAGCCGGCGGGGGATGTACTGCCAGCCGCCGTGTCGGTACTGGCGTGGGGTGTGCTACCAGCCGCAGTGCCCTTGCGGGCGGATGTGGGGGCGCCGGGCGCCGCGGACGGGGCCGGATGGGCCGGTGTGCCGGATGCGGCTGCAACCAGGGTCGCCGGGTCGTGCCCGGTGTGGAAGGGTACCTCGAGGCGGGCTGGCGATGCCCACCGTGGCGGGCAGATAACCCAGCGCCGCCAGCAGCAGGGCGCCTGCACCCTGTCGCACTCCCCTGTCCGCTGCTGCCGCGGCCTGGCCTGTCCATCATGGCAAATGAAACTCCGGGAACGGCTGGCTCAGGCAGCCGGGGCCGGCGCGAGCTGCTCGTCGTCTTCGCTGCGCAGGCGCTCCAGACGATAGCCGTAGCTGTACACGGGGGCCAGCAGGTAGCCGCTTTCGGGGCGCAGCGTGAGCTTGCTGCGCACCGCGCGAAACGTGGGTGTCCATGGTGCGCGACGGCGCTTCGGGTCACGTCCCCAGACGGCTTCGCGGATGTGGCCGCGCGACAGCAGCTTGCCGATGTTGTTCAGGAAGAGCAGGGCGAGCTGGAATTCTCTTCTGGGTGAGTTCCACCAGGCGGCCGCTGTCCTGCACCGTCTGGCGCTGCAGGTCGAAGCGGAAGCGGTCGTACTCGAACCGTGCCGTGCACGTCGCCGAGGCCGGCGCGGCGCACCAGCGCCTTGAGGGCGGGCGCGCAGCTCGCCGGCGCGGGCGGGCTTGACGAGGAAGTCGTCGGCGCCGGCGTCGAGCGCGCTGATCACTTCGGTTTCGGCATCCTGCGAGGTCAGCACCAGCACCGGCAGCGGGTTCTTGCGCTCGCGCAGCACGCACCAGCGCCTTGCCATCCATGCCGGGCAGCATCAGGTCGACGATGCAGGCATCGAAACTTTCGCGCGGCAGCGCGGCCAGGAACGAGGCCGCTTCGCTGAACAGATGGCAGGTGTCGCCCTCCACACTCAGCGAGTGGACCAGCTGGGAGGCAACCGCCTTGTCGTCTTCTATGATTGCAATTCTCATCAGCACATTCTATGGCACGCCTCCCGGTGATAACACCGACGTTTCATTCCGGGGACGAAGTTTGTGTAAAAGGTTGTCTGGACGCCACTGTTTCTGGCCCGGTGTCCGGCGAAAAACGCTGCTGCCTCGACAGCGGAAACCCTGTGAACCGAAGGGTTTCCGGCCAAAAGCCGGGTCTCCGGTGCCGGACGTTCGGAAGCGGCAGGGACATCAGGGACACCCGAAGTCCCCGCATGGCGCGCCGGCACGCCGCACGGGCCCGTCATGCCTCTCGCTGCCGACAGGCCGGACTGGATTTCCCTGTCGCACGCAATACGGCAAGCGTGACCGGGGCGTCGGTCGTTGCGCTCTCCGCTGGCCGCCTTCAGGAACAGCCGGTAGGCGGATGCTCCGATTCATTGGTGTAAGGGTACCCCAGTGCGGCCAGGGATTGCTCGTAACGATTGCGTTCCGTCAACGGTACCTGAATCCCCTGCGAGGATGCGTCAAAAATCCGACCCGTGATTGCGATAATGGAACAGCGAGATGTTCCAGCCCCCCGGGCGCCAGCGCTTCCAGAAAGCGCATCAGCGCCCCCGGCCGCTCGGGAAACTCGAAACGGTAGAGCACCTCGTCGGTGGCCAGCGCCGACCGGCCGCCGACCAGATGGCGCAGGTGCAGCTTGGCCAGCTCGTCGTCGGTGAGGTCCAGCGTCTCGAAGCCGGCCTCGCGGAAGCGCCAGGGCAAACTCCGCCGCCTCGCTGCGGCCGCTGACCTGGATCCCTACATAGATATGGGCGCGGTCCCGATCTGCAATGCGGTAGTTGAATTCGGTGACGTTGCGTGAGCCGAGCATCCGGCAGAACGTCAGGAAGGCGCCCGGCCGCTCGGGGATGGTGACGGCAAACACGGCCTCGCGCGATTCGCCGATCTCGGCGCGCTCGGACACGAAGCGCAGCCGGTCGAAGTTCATGTTGGCACCACTGGCTACGGCCACCAGCGAGCGGTCCCGGCAGCCCTCGCGCTGGGCCCCACGCCTTCAGGCCGGCCAGGGCCAGCGCGCCGGAGGGTTCCAGGATGGCGCGCGTGTCCTCGAGGCGTCCTTGATGGCGGCGCAGATCTGGTCGTTGTCGACGAGGATGATGTCGTCGACGAACTCGCAGCAGAGCGCAAGGTCTCGTCGCCCACGCGCTTGACGGCGGTGCCGTCGGCAAACAGGCCCACGTCGTTCAGCGTGACCGGCGCGCCCTCGGCCGAGGGACTGGCGCATGGCGTCGGCGTCGGTGGTCTCGACACCGATGACCTTGATGCCCGGCCGCACGGCCTTCACGTAGGCGGCCACGCCGGCAAGCAGCCCACCGCCGCCGATGGCCACGAAGATGGCATCGAGCGGTGCGCGGTGCTGGCGCAGGATCTCCATGCCGATGGTGCCCTGGCCGGCAATCACGTCCGGATCGTCGAACGGATGGACGAAGGTCAGCCCCTGCTCGGCCTGCAGCTTCAGCGCGTGCTGGTAGGCATCGGTGAAGGACTCGCCATGCGCAGCACCACCTCACCGCCCCGGGCGCGCACGGCGTCCACCTTCAGTGCGGGCGTGGTGGTGGGCATGACGATGACGGCCCGGCAGCCCAGCTTGCTGGCCGACAGGGCCACGCCCTGCGCATGGTTGCCGGCCGAGGCGGCGATGACACCCCGGCGCGTTCCTCGGGGCTGAGCAGGGCCATCTTGTTGTAGGCGCCGCGCAGCTTGAAGGAGAAGACGGGCTGCGTGTCCTCGCGCTTGAGCCATACCTGATTGCCGATGCGGGCCGACAGGGCCGGGGCCGGATCCAGCGGGGTTTCGTCCGTGATCTCGTAGACGCGGGCGTTCAGGATCCGTTTCCAGGTATTCGATGGACATGGGTGCGACAGAAAAGCCGGTGAGGTAGGGAAGAAGGGTGTCCGATCATGGGGAATGCTGTGCAGGGCATGCGTCATGGACGAACCGGTTCATGACACGCTTCAGAGGCCAGTGAGGTGGCTCATGATCCGGCCGGGAGGCCGGATACACAACCGCACAGATTCGTGGCGTGCCCAGGAAGCCTCTGCAAAGCCTTGCGGCACTTTGGCCTGTCGGCGTGAGCAACGTCCTGCGACTCTTTAGCCTGTCGGCGTGAGCAAAGCCCTGCGACACTTGTGGCCCGTCAGCGTGAGCAAAGTCCTGCGGCACTTCTCGCCTGCCAGCGTGAGCGCAAACACACCATAACACCTGGCAGGCAACCCCCTATAATACGGCGCTTTCCGGCGCGGGGCCGGTTTTCGTGCCCGGTCTTTCATGGCGCTGTTCTGACGCCGCATTTCCTTTCCTGCTGCCCTCGCAGGGGACTCCATGCTCGAATCCATCGTCACCCAGGTGATCGCCTGGTTCGCCCTGCCCAAAAACGGGCTGGCTACCGTGTTTCTGGTGTCACTCATCTCGGCCACACTGCCGCTGGGTTCGGAGCCGGCCGTGTTCGCCTATGTGTCGATGCGGCCCGACCTGTTCTGGCTGGCCATTCTGGTGGCCACGGTGGGCAACACGCTGGGCGGTGTCGTCAACTACTGGCTGGGCCGTGGCGCCAAGCAGGTGGTGGCGCCGGAGCGCGAAAGCCGTACATGCGCTGGTTCGAACGGCTGGGGCCGAAAGGTGCTGGCGTTTTCCTTTCTGCCGGTGGTGGGCGACCCGCTCTGCGCCGTGGCCGGCTGGCTGCGCCTGCCGCTGCTGCCCTGCACGCTCTGGATGGCGCTGGGCAAGCTCATTCGTTACATCGCCATGACGGCTGCGCTGATGTGGGTACCCGAGAGCTGGTGGACGGCGCTGAAGAACCCGTTCTGAGCAGGACGGGGAAGGGGACCGGCATGGCCCGACTATGTAACAAAGCGTGTCAGTTATGGCCCTGATGTGGGGTTTTGGGCAACGTCCGGCAGCCTTTCCACGCCGTGTATCGGGGCTGGCTGTCCGTTCTGTCCATGGTGCAATCCGCGCATGGCCCCTGCCAGTGCAGTCTGCCGGTTGCAGGTGACGCGCGGGAAAACGGTGTTGCGACGCTAACTTCTGTTTGCAGGGAAAAATTTTCGTCAGGACGTGGCCTTCGGGGCAACATGATGCAACACTTGGCAGATTGCCGAAAGCGCCGCAAGTTGGCACTTTGCAGAGGCTGCAAGGCGTTTTGTGAAGTGTTTCGGGGTGGGGATGCACGTTTTGCCACGGAGTGCAATATTATTTTTTATGAATAGGTTTTATCCCTTAAAAAGGGGTTGTTGACACGTGGACCTTACTCCATCCTATCGCCTGAAAAATTGCATTCGCACCTATTGTTTTACAGGAGTCTTTTCATGCCACCCCAGTCGTCGGCCGTGCTGCCCTGCCACCGCAGCTTCGGTCCAGTCCCCCGCAACCACCCAGTATTCGGCCGAGCATCTGGCCGTCATCAAGCTGATGGCCGTCATGACGGCGCTGGCCGTTGCACTGATGGTCGTCGTCACCCGCTGGTTTGCCGACCTCGATGCCGTTCCCGGCCCCCTGGCCGACAGCCTCATGGCCGAAGGCAGCTTCCGCGTCGTGGGTGGCGCCATTGGCATTCTGGCCATGTCGGTCGGCATGCTGGTCATCTGGGTTCGCCTGGTCAAACGTCTGGTCCGCATGGACTGGATCGGCTGATCCCGGTTTTCGATACACCTGTCCCAAGGTGTCACGCCTGTTTGCGCTTTGCTGCGGACATTTGCAGCATCGGCGCAACATTTCCATGAAAGAATGACAGCATCGGGGCCTGCCCCTTTATTCATTGCGCTGTCATGCCTTTCTCCCTGTCGTCACTCCGTCGCTCCTCCCGGCGTTCTGCTGCATCTGCCGGGACTGCCGCTGCCGTCACATCCGTTGATGCAGGCGGGCCCAGTCGTGCAGCCTCTCGCATATCGTCTCCCCAGCCGCTGCGCCGCGTGCCGGCTGGCTGGCCGTTCGCTGCTGACCCTGATGGTGGGCTGCTCGGCCGCCAGCAATGGAGGGCAACCGGCAGCGCAGGCAGGGCCATCCGGTGCGGCGCCCAACATGGGGGTTAAGGGATGTACCGCGCTGATGCAGAAGCAGCATGGGCAGCTCAAGAGCATCCAGCTCAAGAATGGCTCGCCCGCTGCGGGGACGGCCGTGCCCGGCGTGCCCGATCTGCCGCGGCCCACCAGGCCGTGCCGGCAGCCGATCCGTCTATGGCAACTGCGTGCTGCGGGTGACCGAACACGCCAAGGAACCGCCGGTGCGCTTTTTGCCCGCGCGACTATTCCCGCCGTCAGGCCTTCAATGCCGATGGCAGCCGCATCCTGATCGCGTCCAACGACGGTACCTGGCACCTGTACGATGGCGGACCATGGAATACGTCGACGAGCTGGACGGCCCGGCTGGCGACGCCGAACTGCAGTGGCACCCCACCAACCCCGATCTCATCTATTACATGCCCAGCAACGGTCTGGGCATGGAACTCTGAGCTGAACGTCAGGACGGGCTCCAGCCGCACCGTGGCCGAGTTCGGCGACCGCCTGAAGAAGTTCTGGCCGGATGCTGCGGCCGCCTGGACCAAGGCCGAGGGGCGCCGTCGGCCGATGGGCGCTACTGGTGCTTCATGGTGGACGATGCCGAGTGGAAGTCACTGGGCGTGTTTGCCTGGGATATGAAGGAAGACCGCATCCTCGGCAAGATGGACACGCATGGCGACCGTCCCGATCACGTCAGCATGAGCCCGGGCGGCAAGCGCTGCGTGGTGTCGGGCGACACCGAGGGCGTGGGCACCCGGGCCTGGACGCTCGACTTCAAAAATCCACCCAGGTGCATCACAAGTCGGAACACTCCGATATGGCCTTCGATGCGCAGGGACGTGACGTGTACGTGTCCATCGACTATCAGAGCGATGGGGGCGACGTGTTCATGACCGACCTCGAAACCGGCAAGCGCACCGTGCTGTTCAAAACGTATCTGGATCACAGTGCCACGGCCGTGCACTTCTCAGCCGCGCCTTCAAAAAGCCCGGCTGGGTGCTGGTGTCCACCTACGCGGCCGACGGCAAGCGCCAGTGGCTGCACGAGAAGCTGATGGCCGTGAGCCTGACGCCCAATCCGCAGGTGAAGGGGCTGGCCTTCCATCACGGGGCCTACAACGGCTACTGGACCGAGCCGCAGGCCACCGTCAATCCGGACTTCACACGCGTGCTGTTCAACTCCAACTGGGGCAGCCGCAGTGACGCGGACATCGACAACTAGCATGGTGGTGCTGCCCGAAGATGCCGTGAAGTAGGCTGTCTGACCCGTCGTGTGGGTTGGGGGCGGCGTGGTGGCGGATGTGCGGGGCGCCCCGGGGTTTTGCGGAATGGCCCCTGTAACGGTAGGGATGCGGGCGAGGTGTGCCCTCATGAACCATCCTGCCGATTCCACCGTCCCGCCCCGTCCGGGTGCTGGCGTGCCTGCTGCGCCTGCTTCCTGCATGCCGGAAGCCGCCAGCGGGCCTGTTTCCCCCGACTGCCCGCTGTGCCAGGCGCAGCACGAAACCGTGCTGTGGCAGGATGCGCGGCTGCGCATCATCATGTGCCCCACGAGCCGGGGCTGCCCGCGTACTTTCGGGTGATCTGGCAGCGCCACGTGCCCGAAATGACCGATCTGGAGAAGGGCGACCGGCGCCATCTGTGGCAGGTGCTGACGCAGGTGGAGCAGGGCATGCGGCTGCATTTCCAGCCGGCCAAGATCAACCTGGCTGCCTTTGGCAACCAGGTGCCGCACCTGCACTGGCATCTCATCGGCCGCTGGCCGTCCGATCCCGCAATTTCCCGGATCGGCCTGGTCACCCGTGGTGCGGCCGGATGGTTCGCCGGAACAGCAGGCCGTGGCTGCCCGGGTGGCCGAACGGCTGCCTGCCTTCCGGCAGTGGCTGGCGCAGCAGCTGGTCGCATGAGCCAGAGCGGCCCCCGGCTGGCATGGCAGCGAGATCAGTTCACCTGCACGCAGCGGTACAGCAGCGGGCCGTCGACCACTTCGTTCACGCCGGCTTCATTGACCAGACCGGCAATGATGGCCTCATTGCGCTTGCTGTGCCACGAGAAGCCCTTGTGTTTGGCCGACAGGGCGTCGGAGGTGGTGTAGCGCGAGCCCGAGGCGGCCGGACCTTCGTTCAGCGTGTAGACCTTGCTGGCGAAGGTCAGTTCATTTCCACAGCATCACCTGCCTGGCCTTCGGGCGGCATCTTGTAGGTGGCCAGCACGTCTTCGGTGCGGACCAGCCCCAGAGCCTGCGCCTCCTTGGTCGGCACGCAGCTCATCGTCATCGTGGCCGTGGTGACCAGGTTGCTGGCCGGGGGCATCTGGGCGGCGTTTTTGGTGGACTGGTCCGGCTGCGTGGCCCCGGCCATGGCATCGTGGCCCTCATGCGAAGGCTGCGGTGAGGGCGACGACATGGTGTTGCAGGCGGCCAGCAGCAGGGCCGCCGCGACGGTGAGTGGCGCCGGCGCTCAGGCGGGTGGACAGGGAAGGACGTTTGAACATGGAGAAACTCCTTGCAGGGAATGCCAGGTGGCATGTAGTGTGCTGCCCATGCTGCCTTGCCGGCCGTGCCTGAGTACGGCGGTCTGTCAGCACACGGCGGGAACCCTCGCGGGGACGAATGAGTCCATGACACGCTCGGGGCATCAAGATTAACAGAGTCTGCGTGCCGCATTGCCGACCGTTCGTCTGTTCGTTCCCGGCTGCCATGCGGTCCAGCCACGTCGTGCGGCGGGGCAGGGGAAGAGTTGTCGTATCCTAGTGCGTGTTATGGACTCATTCGTCCCTCCGCCCCCTTGGGCGTGCAGGACAGGGCGGCAGGACTACAGAATCCTCAAGGGCTTCAGGTCGCTGCCAGCACGGTCATGCATGCCGGAAAGGGGCGCAGGGGCGTGCCTCTCGAATCATGGCCGGTCTGACGCCCAATACACCTACTCCCACCAATATCGTCGTTCACGCCCGCTCGCGCGAGCTGGTGGTCGATTTCAGCGACGGCGCGTCCTTTCACTACAGCTTCGAGTTCCTGCGGGTGAATTCGCCCTGGCCGAAGTGCAGGGCCATTCGCCGGATCAGGCGGTGCTGCAGTATGGCAAGCAGAACGTCACCATCACCGACATCGAACCGGTGGGCCATTACGCCATACAGCCCACGTTCAGCGACGGACACGCTTCCGGTATCTACTCCTGGGACTATCTCTACCGTATCGGTCGCGATCGCGACGGATCTGGGCCGAATACCTGACCGACATCCAGACGCGCGGGCTGGAGCCGTACGGGCAATGAGGCCTCCTCCCCGAAGAAATCCGGCTGTGGCGGCGGTGGTTGTGGTGGCGGCCATGGTCATGGCGGGGCGGCTGCGGCGGGTGAGTGGCTTCCTTTGGTATTGCAGATGTCAGGGCGTGGGCGGGCGCCTCGGACTGTCTCCACTTGCGCCTCGTCTGGCTCATTCTGAGCCGTTTGAGTCGTTTGAGTCGTTTGAGCCTGTTGGGTCTGTTTGGGGATTTCTGAGCCCATGCGGCAGTCGGCTCTGGCGGGCGGGCGGGCATGTCCATGATGGCCGTTCATGCCGATGGACTGTCGGGACGCTGAACATCCGCATGCGGTGAGGGGCGTACCATCTGTATGCGTTGAGGGTATGCACGGGCATGCCCCAGCCGGCCTGCGGCCGGTCAAGCAGCGCAGGACGGGTTGGCGTAATATCCGGGCTGTATGCATGCCGGCTGCAGGGGCTTTGCCTGTAGCCGCTGTGCCGTGCCCGTCTGCCGGGTACGGTTCGGGGCGGGTGTCCGTGGCTGTGTTCATGGTTGTTTCGCGCCGCCGTCTGCCGTTTCTTTGTATTGCCAGGCCATTCCGTCGTTTCAGGGAGTTTCCGTGTCCGACACCCAGCAGAAAAACCCACTTTGGCTACCAGCAGGTCGATGCCGCCGAAAAGGCCGGCCGGGTGCGCGGCGTGTTCGACTCCGTGGCCAGCCGCTACGACCTGATGAACGACCTGATGTCCGGCGGTCTGCACCGGGTCTGGAAGCATTTCACGGTGGGGCAGGCGGCACTGCGTCCCGGCATGCGGGTGCTGGATCTGGCCACCGGCAGCGGGGACCTGGCCCGTGCCATGGCCCGCAAGCCCGGCGTGGAGGTTTGGATGACCGACATCAACGCCGCCATGCTCGACGTGGGCCGTGACCGGGCGCTCAACGACGGCCTGTCGCCGCCCTACCGTGCAGTGCGACGCCGAGCGGCTGCCGTTCCCCGACAAATACTCGACTGCGTCACGCTGGCCTTCGGCCTGCGCAACATGACCAACAAGGATGTGGCCCTGAAGGAAATCCACCGCGTCCTCAAACCCGGTGGCAAGGCGCTGGTGCTGGAGTTCTCGAAGGTGTGGGGAGCCGCTGCGCCGTCCGTACGACGCCTTCTCCTTCAACGTCATTCCCGGCCATCGGCAAGCTGGTCACCAACGACGCCGACAGCTACCGCTACCTGGCCGAGTCCATCCGCATGCACCCCGACCAGGACACGCTGGCGCAGATGTTCCGTGACGCCGGCTGGGCCAGGGTGCGCTACTTCAACATGACGGCGGGCGTCGTGGCCCTGCATCAGGGCGTGCGGCTGGGCTGATCGCCAGGGCCGTCGAACTCGGGTGCCCATGCCGTGTGAGGATGTCCGGATTGTTTCAGTGTGCCGGCGGTAGCAGGGGCCACGGCGGCAGGGGTACCTCGCCGTTGCTGACCTGGCGGCAGGTGGCTGACGTAACAGGTGGCATGTCAGCCGCCTGTCGGACGGCCTTTCACCGGCAGCGGCCTTCCCGCATTGTGATTTTTGCCGACCGTTGTATTTTGCGGCTGCGTCCCCATCTGCGGGACGGATGGCCGCTGTGCGTTCGCCTGTGTTGCCGGCCTGTTCCGGGCAGATGGGCGCCCGTTTTCGGTCGTTCACTGCCGAGATTCCCCATTGCCCAACCCACTTTTGTCAGATTGGACAGAGGAACTTCCATGAAGAAATTTTTGATGATGCTGATGGTCGTGCTCGCCAGCTCGGTCATGTTCATGACCGATTCGGCCGAAGCCGCCCGTATCGGTGGTGGCCGCAGCGTCGGTCGTCAGAACAGCACGGTGCAACGCGCCGCGCCTGCCCAGCAGAACGCCCTATGGTCGCCAGCAGGGGCGCCGCTGCCCAGCAGCAGAATGGCCGTCGTCCCGGCTTCGGCATGGGGCTGCTGGGTGGGCTGGCCGCCGGTCTGGGCCTGAGCGCCCTGGCCAGCGCCTTCGGCCTGGGCGAGGGCTCGGGCGTGTTTCTGCTGATGCTGCTGCTGGCTGCTGGGGCGTTCATCGCCTTCCGCATGTACAGCCAGCGCATGGCCCAGCAGCGAACGGCCGGTGCAGGGGCCGGGGCTGGTAATGGTCAGGCTGGCCTGCGCAATGCGCTGGGTGGCGGCGGTCTGGATGCCATGCTGCGCCAGAACGGCGCACAGAATGGCCAGGCCGGTTTCCCCGGTGCTGCCGCCCAGGGGGGCGCCGGCAGCATGGCCCAGGGCAGCGCTTTTGCTGATGCAGCCGCGCAGAACGGTCCGCAGGGCGTGGGTGGCTACACGGCTGCCATGCAGGTGCCGGCCGGTTTCGACACCGAGGGCTTCGTGCGTCAGGCCAAGGTGCAGTTCGTGCGTCTGCAGGCTGCGTTCGATGCGAAGAACAGCGACGATCTGCGCGAGTTCACCTCGCCCGAAATGTTTGCCGAACTGAACGTCGACATGATGCAGCGCGGTGATGCACCGCAGACTACCGAGGTGGTCGAGCTGAATGCCGAGCTGCTGGGCATGCACCAGGATGGTGCCATGCAGGTGGTCAGCGTGCATTTCAGCGGCCTGATCCGTGAAGAGCCCAACACGCCGGCGCAGCCCTTTGCCGAGGTCTGGAACTTCTCGCGTCCGGCCTCCGGGGCTTCCGGCTGGGTGTTGGCCGGCATTCAGCAGCTGAACTGATGGCTGACTGACGTCGGTGGGTCCGCTGGCCGGGTTTTTGGCCGGCCGGCGCCATTTCCTGTCCGCATGGATGCTGCCCGGCGGGGATGCGCAGGTGCCGTGAAGGGCAGAATCTATAATCTTTGTCATTCAGGAACCAAACCGCGCGAGCGCGCCTGCCATGCTCCAGATTCTCTTCCCCTTGCCCAGCTGGTGCTGTCGGCCATCAACCATGTCTCCGCCAGCAGTTCTGGCTGCGTGACGTGATGGCGCCTCATGCCGGCCGGGTGGTGCGCATCCATGTGCTGCCACCGTCGCCCGAGCCCGACGATGCGCCGTTCAGCACCCGTCGGCGCAACCGTGCCCGAACCTCGAAGACCGGGCAAACACCGGCGGGCCGCCCTATGCGTCCTACCTGGCTGTTGATGCTGCGGCGACGCCGAGGGGCAGGGCAGGCTGCTTCAGCCGGTGCTGCCGGAAAGGACGGTGCACCCTCACCGCTGGGGTTGCCGTCGCTGCAGACCGATGCCCGGATCGGGGCCGATGGCTCACTGTCGGCCGTCTCGGGCGAGGAGCCATCCGTAGTCCTGACGGCCAGACCGACGGTCGATGCGGTCTTTCGTGCCATGCGCGAAGGGCCGATGGCGCTGGGGGCAACGCTGCGCATCGAGGGTGACGCCATGCTCGCCCAGGCGCTGGGCGAGGTGGCACGGGCGATGAACTGGGACGTGGAAGAAGATCTCAGTCGCGTGGTGGGCGATGCGGCCGCGCACCGGGCCGGCCAGTTCCTGCGCGATGCCCGGGGGCATGCGGCCGAGGCTGGCAGCCGGCTGCGCGATGCCCTTACCGATCACCTGTCGTCGGAAAAGCGGGGTGCTGGTGTCGCGCCCCGAGTTCGAGGCATGGCGTGATGACGTGCAGAGCCTGACCGAGCGGATGGAGCGGCTGGAAAAGCAGACGCCGTCGTCACACTGAGGGGGCTGCCTGAAAGGCGGATACGGCCGCTTTGCTGGGGGCGGCAGAGGAAGAACAGGGGCGGCCTGCGCTTGAAAGGGCTGATGGAAAAGCAAACGCGGTCGCAGGACCGGGCGCAGGACAGGATGTCTAGTCCCTGGCTGCGCATGCTGACCTGTTTGCACAGGGATTTCGCCGCCAGTGCGGCGGGGGACAACAGACCTGTGATGCGCACTAAGGCCCGTGATGCTCACTATGGCCGGAATCGCTCGAACACGGCCTGAATGGCCTGTTCGTCGCGCAGCCCGGCGGCCAGGCAGAGCTGCAGCAGAATCCGCGCCTTCGGCGCATCCAGCCAGCCTGCGGTGACGAAGCCCAGGGCATCGTCACTGTGCTCGGGGCGTGCCTCGGTGTTGCGGGGCACATAACCGGCCGGTACGCGGGTAGCCCGCACCACCATCACACCCCTGCTGCCGGGCGGCGGCCAGTGCGGCGCGCACGGGCGCCGGCATGGTGCCGATGCCGGTTCCGGCCAGCACCAGGCCGGCATGGCCGCGCTGTACCAGCCAGTCCACGAGGGCCGGGTCGGCATCCACGTACTGCGGCACGAGGGCTATGCGGGGAGCGTGCCGGTCTGGTCGGCAGGCTGTCCCTGGCTGGCGAACGGCTCTTGAGCGGTGAACGGCTTCGGACGGTGAACTGACCCTGGTCGGTGTGCCGTTCCCTGGCCGGTGGGCTGTTCTGGCGGGGGAGCTGTCCCTGGCTGGGGAGCTGTCCCTGGCTGGCAGACTGGCCCTGAACCGCGGGCTGGTCCGGACCTGAAAAACGGGGCAACGCCAGGACTGGTGAACATGCCAAGGTCAAGACCGGCAAACAGCCCTGCCAGCCGGTGGCGGCCACCAGGACTTCGGGGCAGCCCAGCGTGGCACATCGCCTTCCAGCCATCCCACCGGGGCGCCGAAGCGCTGGCCGAAGGCGTCGGTCTGATTGGCATGTGCCTTGAACACGGCGTCTGGACGCAGGATTTTTGCCGGCAAACTGCACGAATGCCCCGCCGATACCGGCTGCCCGGGCTGCCAGCGCAAAACGGCAGGCGTCGTACAGATTGGCCGGGCCGTCCGCGCTCAGTGCCGTGGCAGGACGCATGGCGCCGGTGAGTATGACGGGCCGGTCCGGTGGCAGCACCAGCGAGAGGAAGAAGGCTGTTTCTTCCAGGGTGTCGGTGCCGTGGGTGATGACGATGGCATCTGCCGCCCGCGAGGCGCTCTGCCACGCCCGCACCCGCGCCAGCAGCTGCAGCCAGTGGGCGCTGTCCATCTGCTCGCTGGGAATCGAGAACACCTGCTCCGAGGCCAGCTGTCTGTCGGGGAACCAGGGCCGCCAGACCGGGGACCGAGGCCAGAATCTCGCCGATGGGCAGCGCACCGGCCTGATAGCCGGTGGCACTGCCAGCCGAGGCGGCCGCTCCGGCAATGGTGCCGCCCGTGCCGAGGATCAGCAGGGGCGGTGGGGCCGGATACGCCAGCGGTCGCAGCGTCGGCATGGTCGACCGTGACTGCATGCGCGGCAGGGGCTGCATGGGTGGCCGGGACTGCATGTCGGCCGGCGTGGCCGGATGGTCCTGGTGAAGGGCAGGGGCACGGGAAGCTGACACGTCGGACATGGCAACAGAGGAGGAGACAAACAGCCGGAAAGATGGGGAAGGCCGCCATACAAGACCTGCCGAACCGGGAGGCGCAATGATAGCGGCCCCGGCGCGTCACAGGACAGCCCCTGTCCGGGTTGCTCCGCCGGTTGCCAGTGCCCATGCGGGGGAGTGACCATGCCGGCCGATACCCGACGAGACCGCTCCCGCCTTCGCACCTTCGCCCGCTTCCCCGAAAATTCTGCCCCCATACCGAAGCCCCTGGCCGATTCGTAGTACATTTCACGCAAACAACACAGACCGGGTGCCCCCTGCGTTGGGGGCGAATGGCCGCATGGCATGGCGCCTTTGTCCTGTTCCCGCGGTGTCCCAGGAAGCCGCATCTCAAGGAGCCTCCATGTCCCGTCACGCCCCGGATACTTTCCTTGGCCACCCCGGCCGCTGGGCACGCTGTTTCATATCGAGTTGTGGGAACGATTCTCGTTCTACGGGATGCAGAGCATTCTGCTCATCTACCTGTACTACTCGGTTCGCAGTGGGGGGCTGGGCATCGACCAGGGGCTGGCCGGGAGCATCGCCGGCGTCTACGGGGGCAGCGTCTATCTGGCCACCATCCTGGGCGGCTGGCTGGCCGACCGGGCGCTGGGGCCGGAGCGCACACTCTTCTATTCCGGCGTGGTGGTCATGCTGGGGCACGTGGTGCTGGCGCTGGTGCCGGCGGTGGCAGGGGCTGATCGTCGGGCTGGTGTTCATCGCGCTGGGCAGCGGGGGTGAAATCCTCGGCCAGCACCATGCTGGGTTCGCTGTACGAAGAAGAGAACCTCCGGTCGCTGCGGGACGCCGGCTTTCTCGCTCTTCTATCTGGCCGTCAACATCGGGGCGCTGTTCGGTCCGCTGCTGACCAGGGCTGGCCCAGGTGCATGCCAGTTTCCATGCCGGGTTTCGGGCTGGCGGCCATCGGCATGGCGGTGGGCCTTTTGGCGCTACGGCCGGGGCCGCAGCGCGCTGCCGCACCAGCCACCGCCCAATCCGCTCACACCGGCTCACCGCAACCGGGCCATCCTGACGGGCGTGCTGCTGCTGACCGTGCTGGCGCTGGTGGTGGGGACGGGGCTGGTCAACGACGGCAATTTCTCCGACGTGATGCTGGGCATCAACGGTGTGGCTGTGCTCAGCTACTTTGGCTGGATGCTGTTCGGCCCGGCGTTTTCCAATACCGAAAAACGGCACGTGTGGGCCTGGGTGCCGCTCTTCTGGCCTGCTGCGTGTTCTGGATGCTGTGGGGCAGATCTTCACGGCGCTGGTGGTGTACTTCGACGAGGAAGTGCCGCGCGTCCTGTATGGCTTCGAGGTGCCGGTGGCCTGGGGCGCCTCGCTGCAGAGCGTCTGGGTGCTCCTGCTCTCCGGCTCGATGGCCACGCTCTGGACCTGGCTGGGCCGCCGCCAGCCGCACACGCCCATGAAAGTTCGCGCTGTCGCTGTTCGTCATGGCGCTGGGCTACTACTGCTTCGTGCCCTATACGCGCTCCGGTGAGCCGATGTCGATCTGGGTGTTCGCCCTGGCGCTGATGATCCTGACGGTGGCCGAGCTGCTGATCTCGCCCATTGCCACCTCCTTTGCCACCAAGATTGCCCCCAAACCCTTCCGCACGCAGGCGGTGGCGGTGAGTTTCCTGTCGCTGTCGCTGGGCTTCACGGCCAGCGGCGCCATGTTCGATACGCTGTACGACCCCAAGGCACAGGCCGATTTCTACCTGCTGCTGGTGGTCTGCAGCCTGGTGGCCGGCGTGGCCCTGCTGGTGCTGGTTCCCATGCTCAACCGCATGCTGAAGGACGTGGACTAGACTTTCTCGCCCCGGGGCAGATCCATGGTCTGTCACCGGTTTTCATCAACCTCAGATACAGGCCCCGCGTGCAGTCGGCCCCGGCGTCCCCTGGCAGGACGCGGCCCCTCTGCACGCCGAACAGGTTTTCACCTGGCGGGCCATCACAGGAGACTTCCCATGCCCCGCCACGCGCCGGACACATTTTTCGGTCATCCCCGGGCTCTGGGGACGCTGTTCCACATCGAGCTGTGGGAGCGGTTCTCGTTCTACGGGATGCAGAGCATCCTGCTCATCTACCTGTACTACTCGCTGACCAGCGGGGGCTGGGCATCGACCAGGGGCTGGCCGGGGGCATCGCCGGCGTCTATGGGGGCAGCGTCTATCTGGCCACCATCCTGGGCGGCTGGCTGGCCGACCGGGTGCTGGGGCCGGAGCGCACGCTCTTCTATTCCGGCGTGGTGGTCATGCTGGGGCACGTGCCGCTGGCACTGATTCCGGGCGTGCCGGGGCTGGTCGTCGGCCTGGTGTGCATTGCGCTGGGCAGTGGTGGCGTAAAGTCATCGGCCAGCTCCCTGCTGGGTCTCGCTGTACGAGACCGACGAGCGTTGCGCCCGCTGCGCGACGCCGGCTTTTCGCTGTTCTACCTGGCCATCAACGTGGGGCGCTGTTCGGTCCGCTGCTGACCGGCATGGCCCAGATTCGCATCAACTTCCATGCCGGTTTCGGGCTGGCGGCCATCGGCATGGCGGTGGGGCTGTGGCGCTACACCCGTTCCCGCCATACCGTGCCGGATGTGGGTGTGCCCCATCCGCTGTCGCCGGCCGTGCGCCAGCAGGTGCTGGCCGGGCTGATCCTGCTGCTGGCCATCGTGGCCGTGCTGGTCGGGACGGGCATCGTCAACACCGGCAACTTCTCGAAGGTGGTGCTGGGCATCAACGCGGTGGTCGTCCTGGGCTACTTTGGCTGGATGCTGGGCAGCCCCGGCTTCAGCGCCACCGAAAAACGGCACGTGCGGGCCTGGATTCCGCTCTTCCTGGTCTGCTGCATGTTCTGGATGCTCTGGGGGCAGGTGTTCACGGCGCTGGTGGTGTACTTCGACGAGGTGGTGCCGCGTGTCGTCTACGGCTTCGAGGTGCCGGTACCTGGGGCGCATCCATGCAGTGCATCTGGATGATCTTCCTCTCCGGCGCCATTGCCTCGCTCTGGACCCGGCTGGGCAAGCGCCAGCCCGGCACACCGATGAAGTTCGTGCTGTCGATGCTGGTGCTGGCAGCCGCCTATTACATCTTCGTGCTCTACACCCGGGCCGGCGAGCCGATGCCGCTGTGGATGTATGCGCTGGTCACGCTGATCATCAACATTTCCGAGCTGCTGATCTCGCCCATTGCGCTGTCCTTCGCCACCAAGATCGCCCCGGCCTCGTTCCGTACCCAGGCCGTGGCCGTGCACTTCCTGTCCATCTCGCTGGGCTTCACCGCCGGCGGTGCACTGTTCAACGCCTGGTACAGCAAGGAAGGCATGGCCGACTTCTACCAGATCCTCTCGACGGGCAGCCTGCTGACCGGCCTGGCCCTGCTGCTGGTGGTGCCGGTGCTCAACCGCATGCTGAAGGAGGTGGACTGAGGCACGGGCCTGAGGTGCCGTGCTTCACCTGACGTGCATGGCGAGACCCGCTGCGTATGGTGTGGCCTGCGGCGTACTGGCCGGCGCATGGCATACCGTTCCGGCGGGGCCGTTTCAACGCACAGGCACGGTTCATAGTACATTCAGCGAGGACCAGCACAGGCCCTCGCCCGCAAGCTTGGCTGTCGTGTGACCCTGCGGCCCGGCTGTATGGCTGTATGGCGGCCTGGTGGCCCAGCAGCCCGGCATGTCCGAAACACGGCACTCGGCAGCCCGCGGGCTGCGCACCCTCGGGCACGGCAGTCCCGACCGGCTGCGTGCGGGGATGAACGAGTCCATAACACGTCCCCAGGAGATCCCCATGCCGACATCCCCAAAAGGCACGTTCTTCGGCCATCCGCGGCCGCTGGCCACGCTGTTCAACGTCGAGCTGTGGGAGCGTTTTTTCCACTACGGGATGCAGAGCATCCTGCTCATCTACTTTGTACTACCAGACCACCCGGGGCGGTCTGGGCATCGACCAGGCGGTGGCGGGCGGCATCGTCGGGCCTCTATGGTGGCAGCGTCTATCTGGCCACCATTCTGAGGGGGCCTGGCTGTCCGACCGGGTGTGGGGGCCGGAGCGCACGCTGCTCTATTCCGGCGTGGTGGTGATGCTGGGCCACATCGCGCTGGCAGTGCTGCCGGGCGTGGCCGGACTGGCCTGTGGCCTGGTGATGGTGGCGCTGGGCAGTGGTGGCGTCAAACCGTCGTCCAACACCGTGCTCGGGCTCGCTGTACGATGACGAGGCCATGGCGCCGATGCGCGATGCCGGCTTCTCCATCTTCTATCTGGCCGTGAATATCGGCGGCTTTCTCGGCCCGACGCTCACCGGCCTGCTGCAGAACAACTTCGGCTTTCATTACGGCTTCGGCCTGGCGGCCGTCGGCATGGCCTTCGGGCTGTGGCGCTATGTGGCCGGGCGCCGGCTGCTGCGCCCCAGCATGGGGCACCGCATCCGCTGCAGCCGGGTGAGGGGCGGCGCGTGCTGCTGGGCGCGGTGGCCCCTGGTGGCTGTCGTGGTGGCGCCATCGGCACGGGCCTCGTCAACATCGGCAACTTCTCCAGCGTGGTGCTGGTGATCATCAGCGTGGTGGTGTTGGGCTACTTCGGCCGCATGCTGTTCGGCCCGGGCTTTCACCTTTCGAGGAACGCCGTCGCGTGCTGGCCTGGGTGCCGCTCTTTCTCGCCGGCGTGGTGTTTGCCATGGTCTGGGCGCAGCTCTACACCGCGCTGACCGTCTATTTCGACGAAACCGTGCCCCGGTCCGTCGCGGGGGCGAAGTGCCGGTGTCGTGGGTAGGGATCGCTGCAGAGCCTGTGGGTGATCCTGCTGTCCGGCCCGATGGCCATGCTCTGGACCAGATCTGGGCCCCCGCCAGCCGCGCACCCCCATGAAGTTCTCGCTGTCGCTGCCTCGTGCTGGCCGGCACCTACTACATCTTCGCGCTGGTGCTGCGTTCCGGCCAGCCCATGTCGCTGTCCGTGTTCGTGCTGATGCTGATGCCCATCACCGTGTCGGAGCTGCTGCTCTCGCCCATCGGCCCGTCCTTTGCCACCAAGATCGCCCCGGCCGCCTTCAAGGCGCAGGCCGTGGCCGTGTTCTTCCTGTCGCTGTCGCTGGGCTTTCACGGCCAGCGGCGCGCTTTTTCCGCAATTTCTATCACAAGGAAACGGCAGCCGATTTCTACATGCTGCTGGTGCAGATCAGCCTGGGCTTTGCCGTCCTGCTGCTGGTCCTGGTGCCGGTGCTCAACCGCATGCTGCGTGACGTGGACTGATTGACGGGGCCGGTGGCGTCACCGGTCCCGGTGTCCGGGCGCCAGCCTCCCCATGCAGAGATGCCCCCGTGGCGCGAGGGGGTAACATCCCGGAATCGACTTTCATCCCTTCAGGAACCCGGCATGACGGTATCCGCAACCCCGCTTCCTCCTGTCCACCCCCGCCCAGCGTCTGGCTGCCCTGCGTCAGGCCATGAAGCAGCATGGCTACGACGCCTGGATCGTCCCTCGGCCGATCCCCACATGTCCGAATACATGCCCGAACACTGGCATGGCCGCAAATGGGTGTCGGGCTTCACCGGTTCGGTGGGCACGCTGGTGGTTACGGCCACCACGGCTGGCGTCTGGGTGGACAGCCGCTACTGGGAGCAGGCCGCGGCCCAGCTGGCCGGCACCGGCATCGAACTGCAGAAACTGGGCAAGGTCCGCTCTCACGTGGACATGCTGGCCGATACGCTGCACGAGGGCGCCGTGGTCGGTGTGGCCCCCGACATGCTGTCGCGCACGGCCCAGCGCCAGCTGCAGCAGGCCCTGGCACCGAAGGGTGTGCAGCTGAAGGCCGAAACCGACCTGCTCGACGGCTTCTGGTCCGACCGTCCCCCCATGCCCACCGCTCCGGTGGTCGTGCACCCGGCCGCCTTCGTGTCCGAAACCACTGCGCAGAAACTGGCCCGTGTGCGCGCTGCCGTGAAGGAAAAGGGCGCCACGCACCACCTGATCTCCTCGCTGGATGACATCGCCTGGCTCACCAACCTGCGCGGCAGCGACGTGGAATACAACCCCGTGTTCCTGGCCCACCTGCTGGTCGGCCCGGATAGCGCCACGCTCTTCGTCAACGACACCCGCCTGAACGACGAGGCCCGTGCCGCCCTGCGCAGTGCCGGCATCGCGCTGGCCCCCTACGAACAGGTGGCCGATGCCGTGGCGGCGCTCACCGGCAGCCTGCTGGTCGACCCGCTGCGCGTAGCCGCCAGCACGCTGCAGAAACTGCCCGCCGCCGTGCTGGCGGTGGGATGAGGGCGCAGCGGCAGCCGGCAGCGGGCCGGCAGGCTCCACCACGGCGGGCCGGCCGTGCCGCAGCAAAATGCGGCAGGTGCGTCAGGTGCGGCAAATGCGTCAGATGCAGCAGGTGCGACGAATGCTCTGGCTGCCACCGGGCAGACCGCCCGCGTGCAGCTCATCGAAGCCGTCAATCCCAGCACGCTGTTCAAGGGCGTGAAATCGGCCGCCGACATCGCCCACACGCGTGAAGCCATGGCGCAGGACGGCGCCGCCCTCTGCGAATTCTTTGCCGATTTCGAGGCCCGCCTGCAGAAGGGCGAGGTGCTCAACGAGCTGCAGATCGACGAACTGATCACCGCCGCCCGTGCCCGCCAGCCGAACTTCGTTTCCGCCAGCTTCGGCACCATCTGCGGCTTCAATGCCAATGCTGCGCTGCCGCATTACTCTGCCACCCCCGAACAGTTCAGCGAGATCCGCGGTGACGGCATGCTGCTGATCGACTCCGGCGGCCAGTACCTGAACGGCACCACCGACATCACCCGCGTCGTGCCGGTCGGCACCCCCTCCGCTGCCCAGAAACGCGACAACACCCTGGTCCTGAAGGCGCACATCGCCCTGTCCACCACCGTCTTTCCCGATGGCATCGGCGGCCCGCTGCTCGACGCCATCTGCCGCAAGCCGATGTGGCAGCACCAGTGCGACTACGGCCACGGTACCGGGCCACGGCGTCGGCTACTTCCTGAACGTGCACGAAGGTCCGCAGGTCATCTCCTGGTATGCGCCTGTCCTGCCGCATGCCGCCATGCGGGAAGGCATGATCACCTCCATCGAGCCGGGCCTCTACCGGCCGGGCCAATGGGGCATCCGCATCGAGAACCTGGTCGTCAACCTGCCGGTGGCCAAACCCGAAGAAACCGATTTCGGCACCTTCCTCTACTTCGATCCGCTCACCCCTGTGCCCCATCGACACCCGCCTGATGGACACCGCGATGATGACGCAGGAGGAAATTGCCTGGGTCAACCGCTACCACGCCCCTGGTGCGCGAAAAACTCGCCCCGCGCGTCAGCGGTGCCGCAAAGGCGTGGCTGGAGGCTCGCACCCAGCCGCTGCCCGGCTGAAGCTGCTGACACAGTTGCTGAACGTTTGAGCTTGCTGTCCTGACTGTGTTCCGGAGAAGCGTGCATCTTCCATGGGCTCGCCTGATGGCCCGCGTGGTCGGCGACAGCCCTGTCGTGTTCCGGGGCGGGCGTCTTCCATGGGGGCATGGCCCGGACACGCAGTGATTGCGTGTGTTCGCATGACTGACGGTCTCTTCCGTGCAGGCATCGGCCGGATGCCCTGCCCCCTGTTTCCTCTCCTGTTTTTTTCCGGAATTTTCTGTGAGTGTCCTGTTCAGCCTGATCGACGCCGGCCTGGCGTTCGGTGCCCATCCGCTGCTCGATGGTGCGGCCTTCACCCTCACCGCCGGTGAACGGCTGGGGCTGATCGGCCGCAACGGCACCGGCAAGTCCAGTCTGCTCAACGTCATCGCCGGCCGCGTGCAGCTCGACGATGGCCGCGCCGTCATCCGCGACGGCCTGCGCATCGTCCTGGTCGAACAGGAGCCGGCCCTCCCGCCAGCGCCCACGCTGTTCGACAGCCTGATCGCCCGGGGCACCGCCGCCGGCCTCATCGACGAACACGACGAGCGCCGCTACTGGGCGCTGCAGACCCGCCTGCGCGCCGAAATGGACCGCTTCGGTGTCGATCCGGACGCCAGCCCCGATGGCCTGTCCGGCGGCCAGAACAAGCGCGCCGCCCTGGCCCTGGCGTTCGCCCTGGAGCCCGACCTGCTGCTGCTCGACGAGCCCACCAACCACCTCGACATCGAGGCCATCGAGTCGCTGGAAGCCATCATCAATGCGGGGCCTGCCGCCATCATCATCACCCACGACCGGCGCTTTCTCGACCAGGTGGCCACCCGCATCATCGAACTGGATCGTGGCCTGCTGCGCAGCTTCCCCGGCAACTTCGCCACCTACGAACGCGTGCGCAGCGAACAGCTCGAAGCCGAGGCCGTCGCCAACCGCAAGTTCGACAAGTTCCTGGGCACAGGAAGAAGTCTGGATCCGCAGGGCATCGAAGCCCGCCGCACCCGCAACGAAGGGCGCGTCCGCCGTCTCGAAGCCCTGCGCGAGGCCCGGGCAGCCCGCCGCGAGCGCACCGGCCAGATCAGACTGGAAGTGGATGCCGGCGAACGGTCCGGCAAGCTGGTCTGCGAAACCCGCCAGGCCAGCATCAGCCTGGGGGGCAAGTGTCTGGTGCGCGACCTCGATCTCACCATCATGCGCGGTGACCGCATCGGCCTGATCGGCCCCAACGGCATCGGCAAGTCCACGCTGCTCAAGCTGATCCTCGGCGAATACCCGCCCGACGCGGGCAGCGTTCGCCTGGGCAGCAACCTGCAGATTGCCCTATTTCGACCAGCTGCGCGAACAGCTCGATCCCGAACGCTCCGTGGCCGACACCGTCAGCCCCGGTTCCGATTACGTCGAGATCAACGGCGATCGTCGCCACATCATCAGCTATCTGCAGGACTTCCTGTTCCCGTCCAACCGCGCCAGTTCCCCGTGCGTACCCTGTCGGGTGGCGAGCGCAACCGCCTGCTGCTGGCCCGGCTGTTCGCCCGCCCGGCCAACCTGCTGGTGCTGGACGAACCCACCAACGACCTCGACCTCGAATCCATCGACCTGCTGGAGAGCATGCTGCAGTCCTACCCGGGCACGCTGCTGCTGGTCAGCCACGACCGGCGCTTCCTCGACAACGTCGTCACTTCCGTGCTGGTCGCCCAGGGCGAGGGCCGCTGGCTGGAACTGGTCGGTGGCTACTCCGACTGGCAGGCCTGGCGCGACAGCCAGCCGGGTGCAGGCAGCGGAACACGAAACGGTGCGGGCAAGGCCAGCCAGGGCACGGCGGGTGTTCAGGGCAGTACCGAGGGCAGGCCAGTACGGGGGAGCAGGCCAGTACGGGGAGCAGGCCAGTACGGGGAGCAGGCCAGTACGGGAGTATCGGGGTGCGGCCGGTGATGCTTCGGCTTCACCCCGAGGGGCCGCTGTTTCGACTGTTGGGGCGGCCGCTTCGGCCAGTGTTACGGCTGGTGTCGGTGCCGCAGCAGCGGATACGTCAGGAGCAGGTGCAGCGGGTGCTGGAACGGGAGCTGCCGGCGCCCCGCGCCCCCGGGGCGGCAAGCTCTCGCTCAGCAACCGCGAAGTGCGCGACCTGGCGAGCCTGCCCGGCGACATCGAGGCGCTGGAGGCCGAGATTGCCGCCGACCAGCAGGCCATGACCGATGCCGACTTCTTCCGCCAGCCGCCCGACGCCATCAAGGCGTTCCAGACCGCCCTGGAAGACAAGGAAGCGAAGCTGCTGGACATGATGGAGCGCTGGGAGGTTCTGCTCGAGAAGGAAGCCCAGGTCAACGCCAGCCGCGGCCGCTGACCTGGCGGGGTCTCACTCCCGGGAGGCTGGCTCTGTGTTTGCCTCTGCCGGCCTTGGCGACTTTTTGTGGCAGTTCGCAGTATATCGCGGCAATTCCCTGCAAATTCGTGGTAGTTTGCAGTAATTCGCAGCAGTTGTGGCTGGGCCGGGGCGGTAGCTCTCACATTCATCGGGGCATCCTTGTCCTGTGCTCCGCACCAGTCAGCTGCAGGCCGTCACCCAGTTCGGGGAATGGACCCGACGGCTGTGGAATTGTTGCCCCGTTTGGGGGCATGGGCTGCAGGTCGCTGCTCCCGGCCGGGCTGTTATTCTTCTGCGACGCCGTCCGCCCCCGTCGGCCCCGGCGCCACCTCCCGCACCACCACATGCGGTGTCTGCACCGCCGGCGTGCGCGCACTGATCTGTGCCCAGATCCGCCCGATCTCGCGCTTGAAGAACGGATAGAGCAGCGGCGCCGTCACCAGCCCCGGTACCCCGAACAGCGACTCGCCGGTCAGCATGGCCGCCAGAATCTCCCACGAGTGCATGTGGATCTTCGAACCCACCGTCCGGGCGTTGATCACGTATTCCAGCTTGTGGATCAGAATCAGGAACACCAGCGACCCCACTGCCACCCACGGCGACACCGCAAACGAGATCAGCGACAGCACCGTGTTCGCCATCAGGTTGCCCAGCACCGGCAGCACCCCGGTCAGCAGCGTGAACATGCACAGCAGCCCCCGGAACGGCAGCTGCACATGGAACATCGGCAGCAGCACGAACAGATAGAGCGCCGTCATCGTCGTGTTGAACAGCGCAATGCGCATCTGCGCAATCACCACCCGCTCCAGCACCACCAGCAGCCGGGCGATGAACAGCTCGTCCGAGCGCAGCCGGTGTGGCTGCCAGGTCGATACCGCTGCCAGCGCCCCCACCAGAATGGCAAACAGCGACTGCACGATGGTGTGCACCACCGCCCCGCCCACGCTGCTCAGTACCGCCGCCTTGCTGCGCACGAAGTTGAACAGCTGTGCCTTCAGGTCGGCCCAGTTCTCGGCACCAGCCGTGCCGCCGCCTCGGGCAGCGCCTGCCGCAGCACCTCCAGCGAATCCTCGATGCGCACCAGAAACACGCGCAGATCATTCGACGAGGCCAGATGGATGGTCCAGTACGTCAGGAACACGAAGGCCGTGATCACCAGGATGCACACGGTCACCCCTGCTCCAGCACCGCTGGCCAGCGGTTCGGGTAATACCCCAGCGACAGCGCCATCGGCCGGTGCGCCTGCACGATCCGGTCGGCCAGCAGACAGCTCCAGGCATAGACCAGCAGCGCCAGCAGCACCGGAATCACCAGCCCCTTCAGGATGATGACAAAGGCGGCCAGCGCCGTGGCCAGCAGGCCAAGCACAGGCAGAAGGGCAGGCAGGGAAGTCGGCATCGGGCAGCGGTGTCCAGGTGAGGCATCTTCCACTGGCGCCCCGGCCATCCATTCCCCGTAAGCCGGGCATGGATGCCGAAAGACCCCCGGGGGCAAGCCGTGGCACGCACGGTGACACGCACACACCGCAGGGGCGAAAGATCCCGGGCGCACCGGTGATCTCCGGCGCGAACCGTCAGAATATACAGGCTAAAGCGCCGTCATGCTGCAAAAATCAGACAGACGCCCGTTCTGGCGCGTGTTGTGGCCATGTCAGGGCGTGTCATGGCCCTCGCTGTCCCTGCGCAGGTTCATGAAAAAGCCGCCCGGCCCGGTAGGGGCAAAGCGGCCTGGGACAGGGCGGCCGGGCAACAGACCCGGCACCTGGTCTCAATACTCGTTCAGCGAAGCCCCCAGCAGCGCGATGTTCGAGCTGGCCATCACGGAAGCCAGCTGGGCAATCTCGGTGGCCTTCGTCCTGTTGCGGCGGCCCACGATCAGCGCGGCCCCCGGCGCGCTGGCCGATCACCATGGCATCGGACGCTTCCTGTGCCGACGGCGTGTCGACCAGAATCACGTCATAGTGCCCCGACAGCGTCTGCAGCAGGTCCATGAAGATGTCGCGGCCCAGCAGCTCCTGCGGGTTCGGGGGCTGCGGACCCGACGGCAGCACGGCCAGGTTCGGCAGCGTCGGGAACTCCATCACCTCTTCCAGACCGGCGCGGCCGCTCAGAATGCCCGACAGGCCCATCTGGTTGCGCAGGCCGAAGTTCAGGTGCTGGGTGGGGTGACGCAGGTCACCGTCGATGATCAGCGTACGCTGCCCGATCTGCGAGAAGGCCACACCCAGGTTGGCGCAGACGAAGCTCTTGCCGTCTCCCCGGTCCACACTGGTGATGGCCAGGATGGAGCGGTCCGGCGAATCGAACCAGCGTGTCATCAGCTGGCTGCGCAGGCCGCGCAGCGCCTCGGCGAACGGCGAATAGGGGTTGACCGCACTGGTCACCTTGTCCGGCAGCGCCAGCGCCGAGGCGCGCGACGACGAATAGCCGAACTGCATGGCCAGCGCCTCTTCCACGTCGGCGTGCGACACCAGGCGCATGCGGATGGCCGTCTCGCCGAAGCGCAGGTTGGTCACCCGCTGCTCGTTGAGCACCAGATCGATCTGGTCCTGGCGCAGCTTGCCATTGGCCACCAGGATGCCGCCCATCATCAGGGTCTTGCGGTTGGCCGGATTGAAATCGGGCAGCCTGGCGCCACCGCTGTCCCGAACGAGGGCCGTGCCGGACGCCTGGCGGCCGCCAGCGTAATTCGGGGAAGAGCCAGCCGGAGCGTGGTCAGTCGGGTTGTTCATGTTGGCAGGAGAGGGTCGATGAAAACGGGTGAAACGAACGGTGCGTGCAGAAAAATCCGACACTGAAACCGGGATTGTCCCTGATTCTGGCCTTGCGCGCAGCTGGCGGCACAGGCACGGCGGGTATTGCATCGCAAAAAAACCCCGCATGGGCGGATCTGCTTCCGGATTCTGCGATCATGCACGCCCGGAACCGGCCCGACGAGGCACAACCGCACAGCCTGTGCACATTCGCAGCAGGATCGCGCGCCCCGCCACGGTGTGTCGAACATTCAGCGGGTTTTTACATGTACATTACGTGCTGGCTACGTGGGGCATCATTGGGCCATCAAAGTTCATAATCCATCTCGGCCCATCCTTGCCATAATACCCAGTCTGGCCGGGCCACGGGCTGTCGGGCCCGGGCGCTGCCGGACAGGTGCCGTCCGCGGGTACCTGTCGCCTGTCATCGGCAGATGACCGTCGGGCGTTTGCATCGACGGCGCCTTCATCGCGGCACCCACGGCAGCACCCGCCAGCCCGTCCGGTACGGGGCACAGCCCCGCCGTTCTGTCGCTTCATGTGACATTCGCCCCCACACCCGGCGGGATGCTGGGATAATACGGGATTCAGGCAGCGTCAAGAATGGCCGTCGTGTGGTCGCTTCAGACCGCCCGGTGGCCATTGGCCGTGCAGAGCTCTGCTGCACAAATACCCACTGAACCGGTCTCTGGCCGCGCCGGACAGCCCGTCGTGTGCAGTATCTCACCGCCTTGAGCCGTCGCCCCCTTCACAATCGGCACTCTCGTGCCAACTCCAGGTAGTCCTATGCGTTTCGACTTGCTTTTTGGAATTCTCCGGTCGCGCTTCTGGCTGGTCGCCTCGATCGTCGCCGTCACCACCCTGACGGCCATCGTCGGCAGCCTGCTGATGAGCAAGAGCTACGGCGCGGCCACCACGGTCTACGTCGATGCCAACACGGTCGACCAGGTCTCCGGAACCGCCGCGTTCTCGCGTGAGACCATCCGCAACATGCTGGCCAGCCAGACCGAGCTGATCCAGAGCAGCCAGGTGGTCAACCGGGTCATCAAGGATCTGAAACTCACCCAGGATCCCCAGGTCCAGGCCGACTGGCAGAAAGCCACCAAGGGCCGCGGCGACATCACCGACTGGCTGGGCCACCGTGCTGCTCAAGGCCATCAAGGTCACGTCCTCCACCGACGGTACCACCATCGCCATCGGCGTCGAATGGTCGACCGCCGAGGGGGCCGCCGATATCGCCAACGGCTTTGCTGCGGCCTACAAGGCAGCCGCCCTCGATCTGAAGACCAAAGCCGGCGCAGGAATACGCCGAGCGCTTTGCCTCCCAGGTCAAGGAATACAAGACCAAGGTCGAAGAGGCCCAGACCAAGCTGACCAAATTCCAGCGCGAAAGCGGCATCATCTCCAGCGACGAGCGCATCGACGTCGAAAACCAGCGTCTGCAGGAACTCTCCTCGCAGCTGGTGCAGGTCCAGTCGGCCCTGTCCGAGAGCCGTTCGCGCAGCAACGTGGTCGGCCGTGGCGGTGACATGGGCATTCCCGAAGTGGTCGCCAACGAGCTGATCCAGACCCTCACGACCGACCTGGGGCGTGCCGAGGCCAAGCTGGGCCAGGTCTCTGCCCAGTATGGTTCCAACCACCCCGCCTACCTGCAGGCCAAGGCCGAGGTTCAGGGAGCTGCGCACCCGCCGCGACACCGAGGTGAGCCGCGTCAAGTCCAGTATCCGTACCGCCAACGCCGTCAACACGTCGCGCGAGAAGGAACTGCAGGCCGCGGTCGATGCCCAGAAGGCCAAAGGTGCTGGCCCTGCGCTCCAAGCGTGACCAGGTTGCCATCCTGCAGCAGGATCTGGCCAGTGCCCAGAAGGCCTACGACCTGGTCGAGCGCCGACTGACCGAAACCACCGTGTCCATGAGTGCCGGCCTGTCCAACATCAGCGTCATCTCGCCGGCTACCGTGCCGCTGCTGCCCAGCCGTCCGAACCTGGTGCTGAACGTGGCCGTGGGCCTGTTCCTCGGCCTGTTCCTGGGCATGATGGCTGCCTTCACCCTCGAAGCCGCCCAGCGTCCGCTGCGCAGCGCCGACGACCTGCTGCAGGCTGCCGGCATCCCGGTGCTGGCCGTGCTGCCGCCGTCGCAGTCCACCCGCGCCCAGCGCCTGATCGGTGGTACCGGTCCGTCGGTCACGCCGCCCAACCTGCGTCTTGGCAACTAAGCACCGGACATGGCCTTCTCCTCGATCCTGAACCGCCTGCCCCGGCTCAACGGCAATCACTCCTGGGCTCCGCTGCTGGTCGGCGGGCTGTTCCTCGGGATCGGGGCGCTGGTCGGGCTGGTGGTCTCCACCAGCAACCTGATCCTCATCGCCCTGGTGCTGGGCGGCATCGCCGGTGTGCTGCTGCTCAACGCCCTGCCCATCGCCGTCTGGCTCATCCTCATCGGGGTGTTCCTCATCAACGGGCCGGTGGGCTATTTCTCGCCCGGCATGGCCAAGATCTCCTGGCTGTTCTCGCTGTTGGCATCTTCATGGCCGGGGCGGCCATGCTCTATTCGGTCGCGGGCACGAAGCACTTCCAGCGCCCGATGCCCCCTTCATCTACACCAGCCTGCTGTTCATCGTGCTGGCGGTGGTGTCGGGCTTCATCTCCGACGGTTCGCTGGCCGAAATCGCCGCCGGTGCCAAGCGCTACTTCCACTTCTGGGGCGTGATGTTCCTGATGGCGGTGGTGCCCTTCACCGAAAAAGCAGGTCCGTCACTGGCTGCTGTTCATTCTGGGCGTGGGCCTGGTGCAGCTGCCCTTCACGCTCTACCAGCGTGTGGTGCTGGTGCCCGGCGTCATGGGCTATGACAAAGCCCGGCTTCGTGCCCTTCGACATCATCGTGGGCCCTTCGAGGGCTCGATGACCGGCGGGGGCGCCAGCTCCATCATGGCGATGATCATCGTGATGGTGGTGTTCGGTGTCTTCCTGGCCTGGCGCGAAAAAGCTGCTCAGCGGCTTCTGGACACTGCTGCTGTCCATCGGCCTGCCTCGTCCCGCTGGGGGCTGGGCGAAACCAAGGTCGTGATGATCATGATGCCGGTGGTGCTGTTTGCCGCCTACTTCGACCTGGTGGCCAAGCGGCCGCTGGCGTTTCTCGGCATCGTGGTGGCCACCCTCGTGTTTGGGGCCATCCTGGGCTATTTCTACTTCATGGTGCAGGTGTCCGGCGACATCGCCAACATGTCGCTCGACGAGAACCTGCGCGACACCCTCGAATACAACCTCGGCAACCGCGGCTACTACGCCACCGGCGTGAACCGTCTGACGGCGGTGCCGTACTGGTTCGAGTCGCAGTCCTGGAACAACCCGGTCAAGGCCCTGTTCGGAACCGGTATCGGTTCGTCCCTATGGTGTGGACGGCCTGGTGCCCGACCCGGGGCACATGTTCCTGGCCCACCCGGGCATGTACATCGACCTGCTCACCACCTCCACCGTGCTGTGGGACTTCGGCATCGTCGGGTTCATCCTGTACTTCATGATCTTCGGCGCCATGCGCTGCGTGGCCCGCAGCTTCCACGAGGCCCAGACCGCCTGGGACCGCGTGCTGTGCCGGATGCTCATGCGTCCAGCCTGGCGGTCACACTGCTGATGGCCATGTATTCCAACAGTGCCATCGTGCTGGTCAGCCATGCCTTCATCGTGTCGCTGACGCTGGGCCTGGTCGCCTGGCGCTACCGTTACGGCCCGCTGTCGCCCACGAAGGCCGACCTGCTTCAGGCGGGCAAGGCTGCGGCCGGTTCGCATCCGCGCCATGGCCGTGTGATGAAGGACATCTTCCCCACCGAGGGGCGTGCTGTCGCCGCAGGAGCTGGCCTGGCAGAAGCAGCGCCTGCAGCTGGGGCATGATCCCAACGCCGGTGCTGCGGCGGCCGGTCCGGCCACCGTCGCCGGGCCCGCCACCGTTGCAGGTCCAGCCACTGTTGCCGGCCCTGCCGCCGCTCTGGTCCCGCGCCGCTGGTCCTGCAGCAGCAGGGGCCTCGGCCAACTTTGCAGCCTCCGGTTCCGGTGCCACCTCGGCCTTTGCCCGCAGCGGCATGCCGGTGCAGGGCGGCGCTTCGCGTGCCGCCTCTGCCGGTCAGAGATCTGCCGGTCAGGGTACGGCCGGTCATGGTGCTGCCGGCGGCGCCTCGGCTCCGGCGGCAGGTGTGAGCGCAGGGACAGGCGCTGCAGGTGCAGTGGGTGCTGCTGCCTCCGGTATGGGGGGCCGGTGTCGCCGCAGCCGCAGCGGCGGGTGCAACAGCAGGTGCTGGCGCGACCAGCGCCTTCCCCGGTGGTGTTCCTGCCGGCTCGCCGGCAGGTGCAGCCCAGGGCGGACGCTCCCGCCGCCGCTGCGCCGGATGCCGCCAGCGAGGCTGCGAAGGCCATGGCCGGGCTGGCTGCTGCCGGTGCGTCGGCCCAGTCGGCCTTCCCGAAAGGGCCGGTCAGCCGTCCGGCTGCCCGTACGCCTGCCCAGGGAGCACCCTCGCCGGTGCCGCCTTTGCAGGGCGCTCCCGCAGGCCGTCCGGTCGGGCCGGGGGCTTTGGCCGGTGGTGCTGCGGTGCCGCCCATGGGGGCTCAGAGAACCCCGCATCCGGGCAGCATGCCGCCACCGTGGTCCCGCACGCCGCCGGGGGCCCCGGCCGATCATCCTGCCCAGGCCCAGGCCCAGGCCCAGGCCCAGGCCCAGGCCCAGGCTCAGCTCAGCCAGCTCAAGTCCAGGCTCAGGCCCAGATGCGGAACAGCTATCCGCAGACACCGTACACCCCGCGTTCAGGAGGGCAGCAGCCTTCCGGCGGCCCTTCGCAGCAGGTTCCCGGCGCTCACCCGCAACAGCCGGTCTTCCCGCCACCGGGCCACACGCCGTCGGGTGGCGTACAGCGTCCCGGCCAGCCGTATCCGGGGGCAGTCCAGCCTGGCATGTCCGCACCGGGCATGCGTGGTCCTGGCGCGCCGGGTGTGTCGGGGCCGGCTATCCGGGGGCTCTCCATCCGGCCAGCCAGTCACCCTTCGGTGCGCCAGCCGGTCGTGAGGGCCCGTCATCGATGCCTCAATGGGGCCGACCTCTGCGGGTGCCGTACCGCCCTGGCAGCAGCCTGACCTGGGGCAGCGCCCGATGACACCGCCGCAGGGTGTACCGGGAGGGCTGGTCCAGGGCAACGTCACCCGCCAGGGGCCGGGCTATCCGGAAGAGGGGCAGCCGTTGCCGCGTCCGCGTGCCCGTCGTACCGGCTACTTCGGTCCGCAGGCCCAGCCGGGCAGCGAAGGCGCTGACGATGCCGAATGGAGCGTCTACGATCTGCAGAAGGAGATCGAGCAGGGCCGGAGTGCTCGCCAGGGCCGGAGGCGTGGACCGGAGCCACTCGTCGACGATATCTCCGGACCGCGTACCCGTCCGATGTTCGCCGATGACGACGAACCGGCTAACGGTCTGGATCTCGACGAATTCGGCCGAAATCGCCGCCGCTGATTCACCGGTATCCGTACAGATCCAGGAAAGCGCAACGGGCACCTTCGGGTGCCCGTTGCCTTGCAGACGTGCCGGCATCGTCATGGAGGAGATGGCCGGTACGCCACCAGAATGGCCACTACGCCACGGGTGGTGCACAGGGCGTGTGGCGCAGGTCAGATGCATGCGCCGGAAAGGATCAGGGGAGACCGTTGCCGGTCTCCCCTCCCACACGCACACAACAACAGGACTGCAATAAGGTTTCCGCGCGTGTTCACCGCCGGGCAGGGCCATGCTGCTGGCAGGCTGCCCGGCAGGTCCGGTTCCCGCTTACTCCAGCGGGGGCGGGTTGCTGATCAGCTCACTCGTCGAGATCGAGCCACCCGGTTCCGGGCCGGCCGGCGTCGATGGTCGAGAAGTTGAAGGCGCGCCAGTCGTTGCGGACATACTTGGCCCGCGACACACCCACACCCGGGAAGTAGTAGGCCGGAGCGGTGGCACCCACCCGCGTCGTCACTTCCGGATAGTAGTCGGCACCCGACGTGAATCAGGTACTTTGGCGCGGCTGCGGTCATCCGTACCGTTCGGGTTGTCCAGCACCAGACGGGCCTGCACCGTGGTCAGCAGGGCCTTCACATCCCAGGCGTCGAACTTGATCGGGCTGCCCCAGCCGTGGAAGACGCGGTCGTTGCCGTTCGGTTTCAGCGAGCGGGTGCCATCGGCTTCGTAGCGGATGTTGGCCTTGACCGTGTTGCTGCCCTGCAGCGACTTCGATAGTCCTCACCCGACACCGCCATGTTCTGGATCACTTCCCAGCGACCGGTCGACTTGCGCTTCATGTACAGCTTGATGTCTGCGCAGCTGCACGCGGGTGTTGCTGGCCGCGTTGCCCGTACCATCGAACACCACCAGCCAGGGGATCACGGCGTTCCAGGTGGCGTTGCTCTTGAACTGGGTGTTGGCAGGCTTCCAGTAGCTCGGCGTGTTGGTACCGCGCGGGTTGTTGCCCATCACCACGAAGCCCGGACCGGTGGCCCAGCCCATGCCCTTGTCCACACCGCGCAGCTCGACCCTCGTTGTACAGTTTCATGTCGTTGATGATTTCCTGTACCGAGTTCACCGTGCCTTTGGCAGCCGGTGCGGCAGCCACGGGTGCGGGGGCCGGCGTTGGGGCGGGCTTCGCGGCCGGGGCCGGGTGGCCACCGGGGCGGCGGTCTGGGCGGCTGCCACGATGGCAATCGGTGCTGCAGTGAAGTTCACCTTGTCGCCCGACTTGCCCAGCACCTCTTCGGTGTACACCACGCTCTTGCCGACGTCGGCCGTGGTCGGCGTGTAGTGCGGGCCCCAGCCCTTGGCCACACCGTCCACCTTCCAGATGGCGTTCAGCACGTAGCCGCTGGTGTAGGCACCCATCGTGCGAACCAGCTGCTTGCCCGGCACCGACTGGCCGGTCACGTTGGTCACCGGCATTTTGTCGGCCAGCGGATAGCCAGGCTTGGCCGACAGGGCAGGGCTCGGTGCCGGCGTCGGGGCCGGTTGCGCGGCCGGAGCCGGGGTCGGTTTGGCGGCAGCTGGGGCCGGGGCGGCTTCGTTCAGCGAGGCCACGATGATCACCGGGAGCGGCGGTGAAGTTCACCCTGTCGCCGGACTTGCCCAGCACCTCTTCGGTGTAGACCACGGTCTTGCCCACGTCGGCGGCGGTCGGCGTGTAGTGCGGACCCCAGCCCTTGGCTTCACCGTTGACCTTCCAGATGGCGTTCAGCACGTGGCCGTTGCCATAGCTGCCCATCGTGCGGACCAGCTGCTTGCCCGGCACCGATTTGCCCGTGGTCACGTTGGTCAGTGGCTGTTTGTTCACCACCGGATAGCCCGGCTTGCTCTGCGTCTGCTGTTGCGGCACCGTCACCGGTACGCCCACCGAGGCAACCACCACGGCGCCCGGCGTGGCAAATTCGCGGGTGCTGCCGTCATTGCCCAGCACCTTCTCGACGTAGATCACCGTCTTGCCCAGGGTCGGCCTGGGTGGTCGTGTAGTGCGGGCCCCAGCCCTTGTCCTCCCCGTTCACGCGCCAGATGGCATGCTGCACGTGGCCGTTGCGGTACGTACCCATCGTGCGGTCCAGGCGGTAGCCGGTGGCCACCGGCTGTTGTGCGAGGCGCCCTGGGCACCATCAGCCTTGAAGGACGGCGAACGCGTCATTTCCACGCGGGCGACGGCCTTCAGGGCAATGCCGTTCTCACCCTGGGCAGAGGCGCCCGGGGCGGGGGTCGAGCCACCTTCGCTGCCATTGCCACCACAGGCGGCCAGCACGGCAGCGCTCAGGCACAGGGCCACCAGCGCACGGGGCTGCGTCAGCAGGGCGCCGCGGGGCGCACGGGATTCATCGTTATGTACCAACCGGTTTTTCAGCTGATGCTGTAGAGTCTGTTGTGTGTTGCTGAACCGGCCTCATCGGGAAGATGTCGACCGACCGTGTTGCAAGGTGTTTTTGCATGTGTGTGTGATGCGAAGCGAACTCTACGGACCGGAAAGTTGGTTGTTAAACAACACGGGATGAACGGTATACCGCAAAAAGACAGAGCGGAAGATGTAAAAAGAAAAGCCAAGGTTTTTCCGGCTTTTCTGGCGTGTTTCGTGAAAAATGCCGCGCCCCGGCCGTGATCCATGCCTGCACCCGGGGGATCTTCACAATTTGGTGAATTTTCGTGTCACCGTTCGTCGGCTGGGGTTGTGTATTGCGTGGCGCGCGTGTTGCGTTGCTTGCCAGCCAGTGCGGGTACCTGACGGCGTCAGATCGAAGGAAATCTCCCTGGCGGGTTTTATGGACTCATTTTGTTCCCGCGCCCTTAGACTCATCTTTCAAGTGCAACACCCCATCCCCATATGAGGTGTTGCCATGGAACAGACCTGAACCTATACCCACCTGAGCCCCGAAGAGCGGGCCGCCATCATGCTGGAACTGCATCACGCCCGTGAAGACAACCGCCCCTGCAGCATCAGGGCGCTTGCCCGCGCGCTGAACCGCAACCCCAGTACGATCAGCCGGGAACCCGCCGGCTGGGAGACGCCCCTATCGATGCCACCCTGGCCGCCATCCACTACAGACAACAACGCCAGAACAGCCGACGAGCCCGTCCTTGTTCCCGGCACCCGCCTGTGCCCGGTACGTCTTCGACCGGCTCGTGTACCGCCGCTGGTCACCCCAGCAAATTGCTGCTAGACTACGGCGCTATGCCAGCATCGAAACGCCCCGGCCTGGTCGAGTCACGAGACCATCTACGCCACCATCTATGCCCAACCCCGTGGGAGCTGAAAAAGGCCTCATCGAGGCGCTGCGCCGCTCAAACCCCGTCAGCACTCGCCACCACAGCGGCCACAACGCGCAGTTTCGTGCCCGAGGAGCTGCGTATCCAGCACCGCCTCGAGGAGATCGGAGGATCGCCTGATTCCCGGACACTGGGAGGCGACCTGATCAAGGGGCCTACAACCGCTCTGCCGTTGGCGTACTGGTCGAACGTCACAGCCGCTACTTGATCCTGTGCAAGATGGCCGATGGCACAGCGGAGGCCGCGCTGGAAGGCTTCACGCGACAGATGAAGAAGATGCCGGCCTTCATGCGCAAGAGCCTGACCTACGACCGGGGCAGCGAAAGTGGCCTGTTTCCGGCAGCTCAGCGAGCGCCTGAACATCGACATCTGGTTCTGCGACCCCCATGCCCCATGGCAGCGGGCAGCAACGAAACACCAATGGTCTGCTGCGCCAGTTTCCCGCCCAGGGCATGGATCTTTCAACCATCAGCCAGACCCGCCTGAACGATATTGCCCGACTGATGAACGGGCGCCCGCGCCTGGCGCTGGATGCCCAGACCCCTGACGAAGTCATGACGAAAATTCTCGATGACTACGCCAGACCTCTTGTTGCACTTGACTCTTGAGATCGCCCTCTTGGGGCGCGCACGACCGCGTTGGCAGCGCCCTGAAACCATCGAGCGGACTTGCTGTCTTGTCCTGTACGTCCAGAGGGCGGACGCGCGCGGAGTGGTCTCGCGTCCATGAGCAAAGCGCGTCCATGACAGACGCCGAGTCCTGAAATGGCACAGCGGCACCGCTCGCCTTACTAATTGGAACCGGCCGCCCTGCGGTCCGCGCACGGCGCAACTAGGCGCCGGCGGCTGGCCTGTCTGTCGCGCTGTGACCCATTTCACGTTTCGGGGCCGGCCTGCGTGGCACCATTCCGGTTGCGGGAGCGCCCGCCCGCCGGTCGGCCGTTGCCGTGCGTCTGTCGTGCGCCCGTTTCTGCCGGTGCTATTCTGCTGCGCGGGCGGGTTGCGGGTGTTCTTCGCGGGCCGTGCACCCTGTGCGGGCACTGCCTCCCAACTTCGAACGTGGGCCCAAGCCATGACCAACCCCGATGTCAAGACCTTCCGTACGCTGCCGCTCGTGCTGGCGCTCGGGCTGGCCCTTGCCGGCTGCAAGTCAACCGTAGCGCCCAGCGCCGGTGGCGACTGCAAGCCCGTCGCCGTCAACAAGGGCGCCGACGGTCTCTCGCTCACCGTCTCCGACAAGGCCGTCAAACAGATCGGCCCCGAGTACTTCGGCTTCAACCTCGAAAAACACCGAGTTCCAGCTCGCTGTGGGATCCGGCCAAACAGCAGGTCCGTCCCGAGGTCGTCTCCTTCCTGAAGGATCACTTCCCCGGCGCCGCCTACCGCTATCCGGGCGGCACCACCTCCAACTATCACCGCTGGCACAAGTCGGTCGGCGCCGTGGCCAAGCGGGTACCGGTGCGCATCAACGACTGGACGGAGCTGCCCCGCATCGAGTTCGGGGTCGATGAATACCTCGACTTCGTCCACCAGACCGGCGGCCGGGTCTGGTACGTGCTCAACATGAAGGGCGACATCGACAAGCTGGTGTCGCAGGAGGTCATGGCCCGCGAGGCTGGCGAACTCACGAAGCACATCCTCGACCGCAAGGTGCCCGTGCTGCGCTGGGAGCTGGGCAACGAGCTGGACCGCTTCGAGGAGAAGTGGATTCCCCGACCTGTACGTGGGCCCGTGCCCGGGCCGTGATGGGAATCCGTGCAAGGTCGATCCAAAGGCCCGTTTCGTGGCCATGATGGCCGACTTCGACGCCCAGGCCGACCGTGGTGTCAACGCCTCGCAGTACAACGTCGCCGTGGCAAAGGGCCTGAAGGACGATGGCGTCAGTCGAGTATGCCCAGCATCTCTACTACGATGGCGAGCCTGACGGCCCGCCGGTCACCAACCGCATCGACCATCTCTGCCAGTCTGCGGCCGACGCAAAGACGGGCGGTGTGCCCGAAAAGGACATCGGCTTCTGGGTCACCGAGCATGCCCGCTGGCCCGAAGGGCAGGGTGAGGCCTGGAACGGCAACTGGCACCAGTCGGCTGATCTGGGCGCTGCCATCGGCGTGTCCGACCTGATCATCACCACCACCCAGCTGCCGCAGGTCAAGGGCGGCGATCTGCACGCCCTGCACGGTACCACCGGCCCCTGGCCGATGTTCCACCTGCCGTCGGGCCAGTCTGCCTACTACCCGTCGGTGCCCATGCATGCCTACGCCCTGCTGCGTGAAACCCTGCTGCCCGACGTGCTGGCCACCCGGGTCGACAGCGGCAATCCTTCAGGCTATGCAGGCGGCTACTCGGCCCGGGGACGGTCATGGCCAGCCAGGACCGCAGCCGCTACAGCGTCTGGGCCGTCAACCGTGATGGCGATGCCGTCGAGATCACCCTCAACATGCCCGCCCTGGCCGGGCAGGAAGTTCAAGGCCAGCCTGGCCAGCATCAGCGGTGGCACGCCCCAGGTCAACAACTACAGCAGCCAGGTCATCGATGGCCCCAAACGCCAGACCGTCAGCCTGAGCTTCGACGACAAGGGCGTGGCCCGCTATACCGTCGGCCCGAATTCGGTGTCCGGCCTGACCTTCGCGAAGGAGGCGCCCTGATCCTCTGCCGGTTCTGTCCCGGGGCGGCGCATCCGCCGTCCCGGTTCCCTGATCCTTTCCTGGGCCTGCCGTCCGGGTCACTCCGTTGATTACCTTCCCTTTCTGCTTCTGCCCTGTCTCCCATGCCGGAACACGCCGATCACAACCCCTATAGTGCCCGGCGCATTGCCGCCGGCATGAAACACTTCCTGATGGGCAAGGCCCTGACCTCCGTTGCCGGGGTCGGTGCACTCTTTCTCATCGTCCGCAACCTGCCGGTGGAAGAGTTTGCCGCCTACTCGGTGCTGCTGGGCCTGACCGAGGTGCTGTCGCCCTGACCTCCGTGGGTACCGGGCAGATCCTCACCCGGTTCGTGCCGGAAATCTTCAACCTGCGCTACTCGTGGGCGCTGCGCCGGCTCATCGGCTACAGGTACGGGCCTGCGCCTGGCCCTCATCCTGCTCACGGTGGTGGTGCTGATCATCTTCCCGCTGTGGCTGGCCAACTGGGTCAGCCTCGACCGCTGGCTGGTGCAGCTGCAGCTCTACCTGCTGGTCGTGCTGTTCCGTACCACCTCCAACTCCGAGTTCCAGATCCTCGAAGCCATGCTGGAACAGAAGCGGGGGCAGACCGCCCTACGCGGCGGTCACGGTGGGCAAGTTCATTGGCGTGGTGGGCCTGCTCTTCTTCCATCACATGGACCTGACCAGCCTCATTCTCGTCGAAGTGGTCAACGAGGCCGTGGGTGCCTTCGTCATGAGCTGGGGGTCTATCAGGCCAGCCGCAACCGGCCCGGTGATGTCACCGATGCCGCTGCAGCGCGAATGGCTGCAGAAGAACACCCGTCGCATGATCGACTTCGGCATCAAGGGCTATGCCCAGGGGCTCATCATCCTGCCCTATGGCGGCATGGTGAACCGTTTGGTAGCCGGCAACCAGTTTGCCCCCATCCAGGTGGCGCTCTTCGGCTTTGCCCAGTCCATCTTCGACCAGCTGCAGCGCTACCCTGCCGGCCCAGCTCTTCAACGGCATGATCCGTCCGGTGATGGCTGCGCGCTATTCGGCCAACAACTCCTACCGGGAGGCCGAAACGGTGGCCAACGCGGCACTCACCATCAATCTGGTGCTGATCGGTCTGGCCGCCACCTTCTTCGCCGCGGGAGGCGGGGATGTCTACCCGTGGCTGTCCAAGGGCAAGTATGGCGCCGATGCTGCCGTGCTCGTGCTGCTGATGTGCCTGGTCATGGCGCTCGAATCCTGGCGGCACTCGCTGGAGAACCTCTCCCACACGGTCGAACGTTACGGCTTCCTGGTTTTCAGCAATGCGTTCCTGGGCCTGTCGCTGCTGCTGGGCATCGCCCTGGCGCCTGAGTATGGCATTGCGGGCCCTGCCGGCAGCCAACTGCGCCGGCCTGGTGGTGGCCAACGTCACGGTGGCTCACTGGCTGCGTCGCACCGGCTTCCCCTATCAGCTGGACATGGGGCACATCGCGTCCTGTGCGTTTGCCAGCGCCGTGGGGCTGGCAGTGGCCTGGTACCTGAATGGCGTCATGCCGCAGTGGTGGTGGCGTATCGTGCCGGCCTCGCTGGCCTATGTGGTCGTGCTCGGCCTCGTGCTGCGTCCCCGGCCGGAAGAGGTTCGCATCTTCAGCGCGGTGCTGCGCCGCCGCCGTGGCGAGCCCGAGCCTGCCGCTCCGGCTGGCGGCGCCCCTGACGGCCTGACCGAGCATGGCCTGGCGGTGCTGCGATGGCCAGGGGTATGCCCTGGCCTGGGCGCGCCGCAATGACCTGATCGAGGCACGACCCCTGCTTTCGGGCGGCGCCATGATGCCTGGGTGTGAATCGGTCTGGCCTCTGTCGCGATGCCCCTGATTGAGCATCGAGGTACGATCAGCCTGAGTTGCGCACAGCGACGGCCTGAACGAGGTGCTGGCGTCCAGCCCGCCCGGGATCTGCCGACAGCCTTCCCGGCGCTCCCTCAAGCCTTCCGACGCCTCCAACGTCCCAAGCGTCCCAAGCGTCCCTAGCGTCCCAAACGTCCCAAACGTCCCAAACGTCTCAAACGTCTCAAACGTCTCAAACGTCTCAAACGTCTCAAACGTCTCAAACAGAAACGCCCGGTTCTCCGGGCGTTTCTGCATCCGTCAACAAAAAGCGACCCATCATCACGATGGATCGCTTCCGGGGCGCCACCGAGGCGCAGCGACGGGTCAGTGGCCTTCGACAGGCTGCCCCTGCGTCAGGCTGCCGGACGGGACTGGCCGCTGGCTGGCCGGACTGATTGGCGGCCCGTGAGGCCTGCTCCGAAGCCTGCTGCGACTGTGCCCCTGTCTCCGGCGCGGCCTTCTGCGCCTCGTCGTGGTGCACCGGCTCTTCCACCGTGTAGTGGATTTCGCTGTTGGGCACATGCCGGGGTAGAAGAACGGCACCCCCAGCAGGAAGCCCGAACTGCGCGTGGCGGTTCCCACCAGATCCTGCAGGAAGCTCACGCCGGGCGACGCAGGTTCTTGGCCAGTACGTAGCCAAAGAACAGCAGCAGCCACCAGGGGCTCACGAAAATGGCCAGCAGGATGGACAGGGCGAACACGGCCGTCGGACGCTGGTGCGAGATCAGCAGCGGCCAGTAGCTCTTGTGCATCCAGTGACGGCGGAACACCACCCCTGGTAGCACATGCTGCCGTCGAGCAGCATCTTGCCCAGCCGGCGCCACTGGAAGTAGTCCACCGTATGATGTGGTGGACATGGTGGTGGCCAGACCGCAGATGCCGTAGCCGGCCCTCGCACAGGCGCAGACCCAGTTCCTGGTCCTCGTTGACGCGCATTTCGGTGGCAAAGCCGCCCACCTTCTCGAAGGCTTTGCGGCTGATCATCGAAATGCCGCCCAGCTCGCTCCGGTAGCCGTCGGCCCGGACCTTGTAGCGGTCGGGACCGTCGGTGAGGAATTCGCCGTCGGGGCTGTAGAACTTCCGGGCAGCTGGCCGGAGGTTACATTGTGAATGGGCAAACCATCCGGGCCCAGTGCAATTCTCAGAAAGTCCGGCCCGACCTCCATGTCTCCATCGATGAAGAAGAAGGCGTCGCCCGTCGCGACGGCAGCACCGGCATTGCGGGCAATGGCCGCATTGGTGTCCCCCGTCAGACGCACGATCCGGACGTCGTGACCCAGATGGTTACGAACGATATCAGGCGTGCCATCCGTCGACCTGGAGTCGACGAAGACGATCTCGTAGTTTTCGATGCCACTCTGTTTGGTGGCAACCTGGATGCTGTCCAGGCACATGCCGATCGTGTTGGCCTGATTGCGGGAGATGACGATGATGGAGAGCAGAGCGCAGGTTCCTTTGAAAGAGGAAAGGGACAGCATGAAGCAGCAGGGGTTGACTTTTTGCAACAAATCTGCTGGATGCCTCTCACTCGATACGGCCCAATGATACTACCGATGCCCGCAGCGTTTGATGAAAGTCACCTTTTTTTGCGGGCCGGCGCATGAAATCATCACAAAACATGCGTGTCTGGGCTGTTTCGTTTCGGATACGTGACAGCACACCGGCCTGTCACGCATTTTTCGTACATTTTTGCCCCTCGTGCAGCCTCCCGACAGGGCCGGAAACGGACGGTTTGAGCTGTCCGTTGCGGTCCTGGCGTCCCGTCCTGCACGCCCGAATGAGGTGCCGGGACGAAAGCGCCCCGCAACACACGCCGGGCGCATGCCGCCCGGGCTGGCCAGAACGGGCGGGTTGGCTCTGATGATGAAGCCGGTGGGCCAGGAACGGGGGCTGATGAGGCAGGCGGATCCGGACGGGGCGGGCTGGTGCGTATCAGGCAGCCTGTGCGACCAGCTCGCGCTCGACCATGGGCACCGGTGCCTGTTCTTCCGGCGGAACCACCTGGTCCGGTGTCAGGCCGACCAGCTCGGTCAGCACGCGGCGACGGATCGGCGTGTGATGTCATCGGGGAACTTGCGCCCGAAGAAGGCCGGCGTTTCCTTCAGCAGGTTGAAGTCGGCATCGGTCAGCCAGGCCGGGTTGGCCTCGATGAAGGTGGCGATGCAGTGATTGAACGGCCCCTGCCGGAAGCCTTTTTCGACCACGGCCTGATGCAGCATCGATGGAATGAGGAATTCGTCGGCGATGCACAGTTTGGGGAAGTGCGACTGGATGTCTTCGTCGTTGAAGCGCTTGAGCAGCCACTCGATGACCGGCCGGCGGGCACCGAACCAGGTCGAACCGTAGAATGGGGGGAAGCGTTTCGTGAACACGTGTCCGCCCAGCACCGGGTTGACCAGCAGCCGGGTGACGAAGCGGGCGATGCGGGCGGCCGGGCGCAGCCTGCCGTCTGCGTCGAGGTTGCCGCCGGTACGCAGCTGCACCCCGGCGATGTCGCGCCGCTCGGGCGTATTGTTGAAGTACATCACCATCATGCGGCGCAGCAGGCGGTGGCGGAAGCTTCTTCACCCGCAAAGCCACGGTACGACACCGACATCAGTGCGTCCTCGTCGGCCAGCATGTCGATGGAGGCGAAGTCGGCGTCGCTGGTATTGGCGGCGACGTGGGCCTCCAGGGCGCTGACCGGCTTGATGGGCAGGCAGGTCGGGCTCAGGATCTGCAGGTAGTCGAACTCGAGGTTCTCGTATGCGTAGCGGATGGCGTGGAAGATCCCTTCCGAGAAGCCCCAGATGGCCCAGCCGGTTCGTTTCGGGCTGGGCACGAAGCGCACGTTCGGCTCATCCACGTGAAAGTCGGGCGTCTGGCTGAAATCATGATGCACCACGACAGTGTGAGGCGCCAGGGCGCGGGCCAGCTGAGCCACCGATTCCGGGCTGTGGATGGCCGACATCACAACAAATGCGATCTTGGTTTTCATGGCGGTAGCAGGGATCTGCTCAAAGAATCATCAGGGTGAGATCAGCCGGATCCGCTGCCCCCTGGGCGGCTGACCCTGTTCCCTGTTCATGCCCACGATGGCTGGAAGTCCCAGCGGACAGATCCAGAATGGGGAGTATGCTAACGATCGTTCAGCTGTTGCGGAGGGGGACTTCATGAACCGTAACAGTTCTGAAACGTCATTTGCGATCCTTCATGAACGGCTTGCAGCCATTGTCACGCAGGCTTCCAGTAAGCGCGTTGATTTTGTTGGCATTTGCTGTAAGGAAACGGCCGAAATGTTCGGCGATGTGTGTCGTAGTTCCGCAACGATTGCTGCAGAAGTGTGCCTGCCGTCGGCGCCCGCCTGCGCCGTCCTGCCCGCTTTCTCGCATCCAGGCACTTCCCGGGGCATCATGCGTTACGTGTTCGCCCGGAGGCGCACTATTGCACAGCGAAACCCCATCGCCACCCGTAGAATGTCGGCCTCATGAAAACGCCTCCTCGTCTCTTGTCGCTCAACTCCTACCACTACCGTCGTGGGGTTCCGACGTCGTCTATCTCGAGCACGACGCCCTGTTCCGGGAACTCGGCTGGGAAACCGCCGTGATGTCCATGCATCACCCGAAGAACATGCCGTCGCCCTGGAGTGAATACTTCGTCGAGGAACTGGAGTTCGGCAACGCCCATGGCCTGAAGGACAAGCTCGTCAAGGCGTCCAAGGCCATCTATTCCTTCGAAGCACAGGACAAGCTGCGCAAGCTGCTCAAGGTCTTTCCGGCCGACATCGCGCACCTGCACTGTATCTACCACCACCTGTCGCCGTCGGTGCTGCCTCGTGCTTCACGAAGCCGGCATCCCGTCGGTCATTACCGCACACGACCTCAAGATCGCCTGTCCGGCCTACAAGATGCTCAACGACAAGGGCGTCTGTGAGCGCTGCCGCACCGGTTCCGTGGTCAACGTGCTGAAAAAAATCGCTGCGTACGCAACTCGCTGGGTGCCAGTGCCATCGTCATGCTCGAATCGGGTCTGGCGCGCACCATGAACACCTGGCAGAAGTACCTCGGACGGGTGGTGGCCCCTTCGCACTTCTACCGCAACAAGCTCATCGAATGGGGCTGGCCCGAGTGGCAGGTCACCCTACGTGCCCAACTACGTCGATGCCAGCAGCTTCACCCTCCCACGAGCCGGGCGATTACGTGCTGTTTGCCGAGCCGGCTGGCGCCCGAAAAAGGTGGCCACGCTGGCAAAGGCTGCCGCAAAGGCCGGCGTCAGGCTGCGCGTGGCCGGAACCGGCCCGCTGGAAGAGGAACTCAAGGCCATGCCCGGTGCCGACAGCATCGAATGGCTGGGCTTCTGTTCGGGCGACAACCTCTGAACCAGATCCGTGGCGCCTGTGCCCTGGTCCTGCCGTCCGAGTGGTACGAGAATGCCCCGATGAGTGTGCTGGAAGCCTTTGCCAGCGGCAAGCCCGTCGTGGGGCCGACATCGGCGGCATCCCCGAAATGATCACGCCCGAAATCGGCTGGGCTCTTTCCCAGCGGCGATGTCGACGCGCTGGCCGGCGTGCTGGCTGACGTGTTCTCGCGCAGCGATGTACAGATTGCCGACATGGGACGCAAGGCACGTGAACATGTTGCCGCCAACTTCAACCGTACGCGGTATATTGAAGGCATGGAAACCGTCTACCGAGAGCTGGGAGTCAAGTTTTGAGCAACGCATCCCCGTGGCAGGCACCGCCGCCACCCAATCGCCCGCCCTGCGCATCCTTGGCATCCGCGGCGTTCCGGCTGCCCATGGCGGCTTCGAAACCTTTGCCGAGTACCTGGCGCTCTATCTGGTGAAGAAGGGCTGGAAGGTCACCGTCTACTGCCAGCTCGACGGTACCGGTCCCATCTACGAAGATGACTGGGAAGGCGTGCACCGCGTCAACATCCCCATCGACCGCGGTGGCCCGGCCGGCACCATCCAGTTCGACTGGATTGCTACCCGTCACGCCCAGAAGGCGGGCGAGCCCTGCCTGACCCTGGGCCACAACACCGCCATCTTCTGCACGCTGCTGCGCCTGTCGGGGCCGCCCAATGTCATCAACATGGATGGCATCGAGTGGCAGCGCGCCAGTGGGGTACGGGGGCCGAAGGCCTGGTTCTACCTCAACGAATGGGCCGGTGCCTGGCTGGGCAATCACCTGCTGGCCGATCACCCCTGAGATCAAGGTGCACCTGTCGCAGCGCACCAGTCCCAGTCGCATCACCGTCATTCCCTATGGCGCCGAAGATGTCCGCAGCGCCGACACCGCACCGGTCGAGGCCCTGGGTCTGGAGCCGGGCAGGTACCTCAGCGTCATCGCCCGGGCCGAGCCCGAGAACTCCCTGCTCGAAATCGTGCAGGGCTTCTCGCGCAAGCCGCGTGGCCTGAAGCTGGCCGTGCTGGGAAAATACGAGCCGGGCAACGCCTATCACCAGGCCGTCAAGGCAGCCGCCGGTGACGAAGTCATGTTCCTTGGCGCCATCTACGACAAGAAGGTGGTGCAGGCGCTGCGCTTTCACTCGGCTGCCTACGTGCACGGCCACCAGGTGGGGGACCAACCCTTCGCTGGTCGAGGCGCTGGGCGCCGGCAATGCCGTCATCGCCCACGACAACCGTTTCAACCGCTGGGTGGCCGGGCCGGGCGCGGCCTTCTTCGATGGTGCCGACGGCTTTGCAGCCCAGCTCGACGCCATCCTGGCCGATCCCACGCGTCTCGACAGCATGCGCAAGGCATCGCGCGAGCGCTTCGAGGCCGAGTTCCAGTGGGAGATGATCCTCTCCGCCTACGAACGTCTGCTGCTGCAGTACCAGAAGTAAAGCCAGCATGCCGACGCAGCAGGGGCCGGAATGCCGCAGAGGGGTGTTGCGCAGGCGCCGGTTTGCAGGCCCCATGGGAGGAGGTGTGCATGAACGGAACGGACGAACAGGGCAGGGGTCAGGATATACAGGGCAGCCTCCGGTATCGGGGCATCCGGGCCATCACCCTGGACCTCGATGACACCCTCTGGCCAGTCGAGCCCGTACTGGCCTACGCCAACGGGCAGCTGGTCGAGTGGTTGCGCCCGAGGGCGCCCGGTACGGCGGCCGTCGTCGCGGCTAACCCCAGTGTCCTGCACATGAAGGGACGCTACCCCGAACACGCGCACGACATGAGCTGGCTGCGTACCCAGCTGCTGCGCGAGACGCTCACGGCCCAGCGGGAAGATCCCGCCCTTGCCGAGCCCGCGTTTGCCGTCTTTCTCGACGCACGCCAGCAGGTCACGCCCTGGCCGGATGTCGAACCGGTACTGGCGCAGTGGGCCAGCCGCTACCGCATTGCCGCCATCACCAACGGCAACGCCGATATCCACCGCACCCCGCTGGGGCGCTACTTCCATGCCAGCATCAGTGCGCCGGCCTTTGGTGCAGCCAAGCCCGACCCCCGAATCTTCCGGGAGGCCGCCCGCGTCCTGGGCGTCGAGCCTGCAGCCTGCCTGCACATTGGCGATGACCTGGCACTGGACGTACAGGGCGCCCGTGAGGCAGGTCTGTCTGCCCTATGGCTGGTTCGCCCCGAACTGGGGCGCGCAAGTGTTGCAAAAATAACAAGCGGCTCAGGTCTTGTACACAATTATCTTCATGATCTGTGGTGTATTGACAAAATTTTGCAACCATTATCAGTGGTCAAGTAAGAACTTGTTCCCCAAAAGTGCGGTACATCAAACTTTGAAGCAAAACGGGCATCGCGTTACAGGAACGTGGGGCTTATACTGCACCAAGAAATCCAACTGATCGAAGGAGACCTGCCCGCCTGCACGAGATGGGCGGCAGGGGCTTCCTTTTCCGCCATAAAGGTCTGCGCCCAGGCGCGACCGCGTCCCTAGAGGGGAACCATTCATGCTGATCGATGCCAATGAGGTAGCTTCCGGCTCTGTCATCAAAACCCAGATTTGTATCGTTGGCGGCGGCATTGCCGGGATCGCCATGGGCCTCGAGTTCGAAAAGGCCGGCATCGATACGGTCGTGCTCGAAAGTGGCGGTACCCACCGCGACGAGGCCACATCCGATCTTTACCGCGGCCCCAGCGTCGGTATCCCGTACGATTTCGCCGACGGTACCCGCAGCCGTTTCCTGGGCGGCAGCAGCAACTGCTGGGGCGGCTTCTGCCGTCCGTGGGACCAGATCGCCTTCGACCACCGTCCGTGGGTGAAGGACAGCGGCTGGCCCATCGGCCGCAAGGACCTCGACCCGTTCTACGAGCGCTCCCACGCCATCCTGCAGGTACCGTCCAACGAGTACCGCCCCGATCACTGGGTCGGCCAGGCGGGCGAACCCACCCATGGTCCGGCCACCGGCCAGTCACGCAACGCCAGCAGCTATCCGTTCGACCCGGCCAACATCGAAGAGATCATCTCCCAGTTCAGCCCCCGCTGAAAAATGGGCGAGGCCTATCGCGACGAAATCAAGGCTGCGAAGTTCCTCAAGCTCTCACCTCAAGGCCAACGTTGCCGAAATCCAGTGCAACCCCTTTGGCAGCACGGTCGAGAGCGTCAAGGTCCGCACCCTGAAGGGCGGCAATTTCACCGTGCAGGCCAGGGTGTTCGTACTGGCCTCCGGCGGTATCGAAAAACGCCCGCCTGATGCTGGCCTCCAACCGCCAGCAGAGCACCGGCATCGGCAACCGCCACGATCTGGTCGGCCGCTACTTCCAGGATCACCCGCGCTTCCTGAACAGGTGTGGTCGAGTTCAACGACAAGTTCAGGCTCAACCCGCTGTTCGACATCAAGTTCCACTGCATCGTCGACAAGGTCAAGATCAGCGGTGCCGACATTTCCGGCCAGATGCGCGTCGGCTTCGAACGCCAGAAGGAACATGGCATTCTGGATGCCCAGATGTGGTTCCGCTCGCTGTATGCGGGTGAGGGTACCGACATCGTTCGCGCCCTGTACCGGATGCGCCAGCGCGTGCGCGGCAAATGGTCGCCGTTCGTGGGGCTGGGTACCGACCTGGGGCACATCTTCTCGCACCCGCTCGATTCATTCGGGCTACACGGTGGCGCATACCACCGGCTCCCGCAAGCTGGTGCGCCACGTGGCCATGGAGCTGATCTGCGAACCGGATCCGGATCCGAACAGCCGCGTCACCCCTGAGCGACGACATCGACGCGCTCGGCATGCGCCGTGCCAAGGTCGACTGGCGTCTGGGGCAGCAGGTCAAGGACACGGTCGACACCTCCTTCTCCCTGCTGGCCAAGGAGCTGGAAGACAAGAACATCGCCAAGGTCAAGCTCGGGCCACGCATCAACGACACAGGTTGGCCGGCCGACATGGAAGGTACCTATCACCACATGGGTACCACCCGGATGCACGACTCCCCGCGTCACGGTGTGGTCGACCGCAACTGCAAGGTTCACGACATGGAGAACCTCTACATTGCCGGTTCGTCGGTGTTCACCACCTCGTCGTCCAACAACCCGACCATGACACTGGTGGCACTGGCCCTGCGCCTCGTCCGACCGCCCTGACGGCAGAAATCAAGTCCGGCAGCACGGTCACCACGGATGGCGCCCAGACGCCTGCCCAGCCGGAGCAGCAGGGCTGCCGCCTGATCGTTCGCAAGCAAACGGCGCGATGCCGTTGCACCGTCGTGCAGCCGGATGCATCTGCGGCTGGGCATATTAGCCGTCGGGCACACCATCTGGCCGATGCATCAACCGTCGGACGCATCAACCGCAAAAACGCGGGCTTCCCTTCGGGGCGGTCCGCGTTTTTGCGTGTGTGGCTCGTGCTTCTGCTTCTTGTGTCCAAGACGACGTAGCGCCTGGAACGCAGGTGCGTGAGCCTGGGACAGTGTAGCGTTGGGATGCTGGTGCGCGAGCCGGGGATCGGTGCAGCGCTGGGATGTTGGTGCAAAACCGGGGGTGATGCAGCGTTTGGGACGCTGGCGCATGAGCCGGGAGCGGCGCAGTGTCCGGGACGCAGGTCCATGAGTCGTGAACGGTGCAGTGCCCTGGGACGCAGGTACATGAGCCGGAAACGTTGCATCACCTGGAGCGCGGGTACCTGGGATGTTTTGACATGAAGGCCAGTGCACGAAATGTTTCGTCGGACAACAATGTCACGCGTCGATGTGGCGAGTCTGTGAGATTGTGCCGCGTCAGAAAGAAAGACATCGGGGAACATGACGGCTACCGCTGGTTCGCAACAAACGGCCATTCATCGCCTCGAAGGTGAACGGGCTGCGGGTTGCGAGTGTTCGTGGCAGAGGGTGCCGCCCGGGCGGGCAGGGCCCCTGCGTACGTCCTTCATCTGGGATTGACCGTCGCGAGAGTATCAATGCCTTCCTTCAAGCTCGCCTCGCTTGCCGTGCTGACCGTGCTTGCCGCCTGTGGTGGCGGAGGCGATTCCTCTGCACCTGCCGTTGGGCCCCACGGCCACGGGTAACCAGGGCAACACCGTCAAGCCGGCCGATGGCAACACGAGCATTGCCGGCAACAATGCTGCTGCCGGTACAAGTACAACGCCGTCTGTACCGGGCAATGCCACAGGCGACAAAACGGGCAACACGGCTGCCAGTGGCACGGGCAACACCCCGGCCAACGGCAGCACGAGCGGATCCTCCGCAAACGGCAATACGGGTTCCAGTACGCCGACGACCAGTGCCGGCAACGGTGCAGGCAACACCACCAGCAACGGGGCTGGCAACACGAATGGCGGCAACGCCGGCAATGGCAATGCTGGCAATACCCGCCCGGCCGCGGGTGATACGACGGGCAATGGTGCCGGCACCGCGCCGGCCAATGGTGGCACGGTTGCCACCCCGGTGGTCCCTCCGGTTACGCCGCCGGCCAAACCGGTGACGCCGGAAGTGCCGACCGCCAACAATGGCACCACCCAGCCCCCTGCCGCGGCCGATGCCGGCAACGCCACCAAAACACCGGCCGCCCAGTCCGAATACAAAACCAAAGGTGTGTGGTCGCCCACCGTGAACTGGCCGCTGGTGGCCATTCATGCTGCGCTGACGGCCGACGGCCGCGTGCTGACCTACGGCACCGACTACACGAAGAACCCGGGCAGCAGGTTCAGCTACGACGTGTGGGATCCGACGCTGGGTACGGGTGACGACGCCCACATGATGCTGCCCAGCCAGACCGACACCTTCCTGTTCTGCTCGGCCCAGATCCTGCTGCAGGACGGCCGCATGCTGATCCTGGGCGGTGACCTGCTCAAGGATGGCCGCGCCACAAACAAGGGCAACAAGGATGTCAACCTGTTCGACCCGGTCAGCGGTACGCTGTCCCTGGACCGCAACAAGATGACGCTGCCGCGCTGGTACGGCACCGCCACCACGCTGCCCACCGGTGAGGGTGTATATCCAGGGCGGTACCGACGGAGAACGTCACCCCGAGCTGCGCAAGGCCGATGGCACCTTCCGTGCGCTGGACATCAATACGGAAGCGCAGTACAAGCTGCCCAACGGCCAGACGGGCAACATGTTCGAGAACAACTACCCGCGCAACTTCGTCGCGCCCAACGGCAAGATCTTCGGTTTCGACCCGCACTTCATGTACGAGATCGACCCGTATGGCAACAACGGCAAGGGCTCGGTGAAGATGCACGGCGCCCACTGGGACTTCCCGCGCATCCGTGAGGATGGCACGGAAGACTGGGAATACTGGCGTGCCTGGCAGGCCACCTCGACGGCTGCCATGGTCCGTCCGGGCCTGATCTTCCAGTTCGGCGGGGTCAACCCCAGCGCCCAGCAGGCACCGGTCACGCTGATCGACATCAACGGTGACAAGCCGAAGCTGATCGACCTGCCGCCGCTGACCAAGCCCTACGTGTGGAGCAACGCCACCATCATGGCCGATGGCAACGTGCTGGTGTCGGGCGGTTCTACCGAGAACCTGCTCAACGATGTGGAAGAGCCGATCAACCAGGAAGCGGGCGAGATCAACTACGAGTCGCTGATCTTCAACCCAGACACCCGCAAGTTCTCGCCGGGTGCCCGCTTCAACGAAGCGCCTCTACCACAGCGTCACGCTGCTGCTGCCCGACGCCACCATCCTGTCTTCGGGTGGTGGCCAGCCGGGGCCGGTCGACAACCTGAACGCCCAGATCTACTACCCGCCGTACCTGTTCAATGCCGACGGTACGCGTGCCAAGCGTCCGGTGCTGCAGGGCGAGGGTGATGTGGCGATGGTGGCCGAACCGGCTTCCACCATCCACATCCCGACGGCCGACGCGGCTGACATTTCCCGCGTCACGCTGATCAAGACGGGCGCAGTCACGCACTCGTTCGACATGGACCAGCGCTACTCGGAAGTGAAGTTCCGCGTCAACGGCAATGGCCTGGACATCGAGCTGCCGGCCAACAAATTCCAGACGCCTCCGGGCTTCTACCACGTGTTTGCCTTCAACAAGGCCGGCGTGCCGTCGAAGTCGCGCATGATCCGCATCAACCCGTCGGTGGTTGCACCGAAGTGATGCAGCTGCCCCGGTGGGGCCGGTCCTGAAGACGGGCCGGTCCTGCAGATGGGCCGGTCCTGTAGCGGCAGGTCAGGGCAGTAGGGCGGGTACCGGGATTCTTCCCTGGTGCCCGCCCTGCGTTCGTCTGGTTCCAGAAGGGCGTAAGCCTGGTGTCTTGATTTCACATCGCGACGTGTTGCGGTGTCGGGTGGCAGGGCGCCATCTGTCGGGGGCGTACGGCGTGGCGTGGTGGGTGTCTTAACGTAGCGGCAGAGATCAACCCAACCACAGGGAATCTGGACGGGCCGGCAGGGTCGGGGTATGCCCGTTTTCCCTGAAGCCTCGCCGTCCGACTCATCACTGAAGCTTCGCCGTCCTTGCGCGCCCGTCGCCCTGTTGCTGTCCCTCATGCTGGGCGGCTGTGCCACGTCACCATCGGTGCAGGAGAGTGCATCACAGAATACCGGCCTGATGCAGGCTGGCATGCCGATGGATGGCGAGGTTGCTCTGGGTACTGATACTGGTGCTGGTGCTGGTGCTGGTGCTGGTGCTGGTGCTGGTGCGAGGCCGGTTGATGGCGGCCCGGCCGCATCGTACACGCCTTTTTCAGCAGCGGGAAGATGCAGAAATCGCCCGTGACCAGGGCATCTATCGCGACACCCAGGCGCGCATTGCAAGGCTGAATGCCGAGCGTGGTATCCGCATCGGCAATTATGCGCTGGCCAAGGCCCAGTGCTGGCTGGATGTGAGCTTCCACGAATACACCCGCAATGACCGGAGCGGCTTCCGCGGGCTGCCCTGGCGCAGGCCCAGGGGCATCATCGAGCGCCTGGAGGCGGGAGAGATGCCGGATGTGAGCGAAACGCCGCTGGTCAACGATGCCCGTCGCCTGCGCGACGACCTGTGGCAGCGCCACGACCGGCTGCGTGCCGACACGGCGGGCATGCAGTGCAGCCGCAGCGCGCCTGGCCCTGTGCGGAAGTCGAGCTGGTGCATGCGGGCAACGAGATTCGCCAGGGCGGTTGGCGTCATGCCAGTCCCTATATCCAGATTGCCGAAGACCCTGACCGAAGAAGCCGGAAAAAAATGGCCGAACAGTGCGTGGCCCAGCCGGCTGCGCCCGTGCAGAAACCGGTACCTGCGGAGGCCCCTGATGCGCCTGTGCAGATGAAGGCCGAGGTGGATGTCCGCTTCCGCTTCGACCGTTCGGGCGCAGCCGACATTCTGCCGGAAGACCGGCCGCGGCTGCAGGCGTTCGTGGATATGCTGAACGGTCAGTACGTCCGGGTGGACAGTCTGAAACTGGTGGGCCATACCGATCGTCTGGGCAGCCGTGCCTACAACGAGCGCCTGTCCATGCGTCGCGCCGTGACGGTGCGCAACGAGCTGCAGCGTCTGGGGGTGAATGTCCCGATGAGTGTGGAGGCCCGTGGCGCCACCGAAGATTTCTCGTCGGGCTGCCGACGCCAGGGCGAGGGGCTGGAAAACACGGTGCAATGCCTGCAACCGGATCGTCGTGTGACCATCGAACTGGAAGGTGCGCGGCGCCCCTGACCAGGACTATCCAGCAAAACCCTGCCATCGGCAGGTGGGCACTTTGCATTTGCCCGGTTTTGTTTGCCGCTCCAGGGAACGTGTGGATGGCATGGCATGACTGGAACGCTCTGGCCAGGGCAGGAGCGTTCTCGCAGCACAAAAATACGTCCGCGAACCGAAAGGAACGCGGACGCCAATCGCCGGGAAGATAATTATTGTTGTTTTATTTGGTGACCGGATCACACGGGAAGGTGGTCCGGTCGTGTTTTTGCACCCGATGCATCGCCTGCAGGGCTCGCCAGTATTGGGAAGGTGAGCAGACCCCGTGCACCTTACGGTGATGAATGGGCGCTGACAGGGATACAGGGTAACAGTAAAGCGGGCTGCGGGGGACAGGGTGCCGGATACCCCTCCTGAAGCCAGAAAGCCCCGGAGGCAGGAAAGGCACGGCTGGGAACATGGCTGAATGCCTGGTTCCAAAACCCGACTGCAGCGTTCAGGGATTATAAAAAGGTTGGCCGTGATATTTGGTTGACTTTTATCAAGAACGTCAAGCCCTGTGAAGTCGAATACACGATCAGGCGCATCCATTTGGGAAAAATGTGCAAAACCCGCTGAAAACAGGTGGGTCATTACGATGTGAATATTAATGTCTGAATAATTTTGGTCAGTATGGATATGAAACAGGTGGTATGCAGCGGGTATGGGTGTACAGCAGGAATTGCATGCATGATTGTGCTGGCAACGGGCGGCAGGCAACAGGTACAGGCGTGTGGGGTAGGCGTGTGGGCAGACCCCCCTGCGCCATCGCAGGACCGTCGTCATGCTGGGGGCGCCGTGCTCTGCTATCGACAGGCACGTATCGATAGAAAAATTTTCCGACAGATCTGTAATGCCTTGGGCTCCTCTGCGACCAAAGGTGCGTCTGATGCAGACCTGCCCGGGTGGGCAGTCCGGCGCGGCAACGGGCCGTGCAGGTTCCTTCAATGAGATCCTTTGCTGGATCGTTCCTTTTCTGGAGATCGTTTGATGAACAAGAAATTCGCAGCTCTTCTGTCTGGCGCGGTGGCTGCCGGGACCACGCTGGCCTCGGCGCCGGGTGTTCGCCGCCCAGGGGCTGGCCCCAGGGCTATCAGGGTGGCCGCGGCCGACGCCAGCATGAAAGGCCCCGAGGCTCCTGTGGCGGCAGCAAGAGCCAGGAGGGCAGCTGCGGTGGCAACAGCATGTCTTCGGAAGGCAACGGCAAATCCATGGAAGGCTCGTGTGGCGGCAGCAAGGCCCAGGAGGGTTCCTGCGGCGCCAGCAAGATGAAGCAGTCCGCATCGGACGCGTCCGGCAAGGCCATGTCGGGCGGCAGCAAGTCCAAAGAGGGCAAGTGCGGCGAAGGCAAGTGCGGCGGCAAGAAGAAGTGAGCGGGCCGTAGAGCGTGTCATGGTCGAATGCGTTCATGACACGCCCAGTGGTGTGCCACGGCGGCAGCAGGGGTGCTTTTGCTGCCGTCGATGGCGATGGAGCGGGTGTGATGAGTGAGGCGAAAGCGGAATGAGTACGCTCAGGCAGGGTTCAAGGGAGGTGCGGCGGCTGCATCGTGCCGGTCTGAGGGCTGCGTCGCAGCCTGTTGGCCGATACGCTGCAGGGGCTGCAGCGTGGCGAGCTGGGCGAGGTGGCCTTTTTCGAGGTGGCACCCGAAAAACTGGAGTCGGCTGGGCGGGCGCTGCGGGATCTGTCTGCCATCAGCGAGTTCCGGCCGCTGGCCTGTCGCGGCTGTCAGCTGAATCTGGGCGGCAGTGACGGGCTGGACATGCAGCTGCTGGCCGAGGTGAAGGCTTTCATGCGCACCTACCGGATTGCGCTCTATACCGAACATCTGTCGTGGTGTGGGCACGAGGGGCATCTGTATGATCTGCTGCCATTGCCGGCCACGCATGAAACCGTGCGTCATGTGGCCACACGCATTGCCCAGGTGCAGGATTTTCTGGGCGAGCAGATCGGCATTGAAAATGCCAGTTACTATGCAGCCCCCGAAGGGGCCGAAATGGATGATGCCACTTTTGTTCGCGAGGTGGTGAAGGAAGCGGGCTGCCTGCTGCATCTGGATGTGAACAACGTGTACGTGAACAGCCAGAATCATGGTTTCGATCCGTATGAATATACCGTTCAGCTGCCGCTGGAGCGGACCTGCTATATCCATGTGGCGGGACACCATGTGGAAGATGATGGCCTGATCATCGACACGCATGGCATGCCGGTGATCGATCCCGTATGGGAGTTGCTGGCCTTTACCTATGACAGGCTGTCGGATGCGGGGCTCGAGCCCCGGGATGTTCCCAGCTGCCTGGAACGCGATTTCAATTTTCCGCCGCTGGCCGAGCTGGTGGACGAAGTGGGGGTGATCGACCGGCTGCAGCGTGAGGCATCGGCCCGGCGGGCTGCTGTGCAATCAGCTGCGGCTGCGAGGTGCCGGATGCCGTCCCGGCACAGCATCTGCTTCGCTCGCCGGATGCTGCGCAGTCACGGGACATGGTGCTGCCATGAGTCGCCGGGATCGTCGCAAGGCGCTGATGGCGCGAGGTACGCAGGCGGTGGATCATGTCGTGCACGACACAAAGCGACGCACAGGACACAACGGGCACAAAGGGTGGGAGGGACATGCGTGATACGCATGATATCCACGACGTGCATGGCACGAGTTTGGTGCGTGATGTGCGGGAGCACACGGAGGCTCCGGGGCTGCTCCGGATGCAGCAGTCGTGGTCTGCGCTTACCTGCGTGCGCCCACGCAGGCGGAACGCCCGGCAGGCACAGCCGCACGACGTATCGATGTGTATGCGGAATTGCTGCGCAACAATATCCGCGGCTTCATCGATCAATGCTTTCCGCTGTGTCGTGCATCGGTCAGTGCCGCGTGCTGGGAGGGATCTGATCGAGGGGTTTCTTCTCGCAGGGTACATGGCACCATTCCCCGTTCTTCCACGAAATTCCCCGGGCCTTTGTGGATTTTCTGCAGTCGCAGCCCGGGGCGCAGTCGCAGCCACAGTCGCAGGAGCAGGAGCAGGGACAGGGACAGGGAGCAGATGCCGTCGCAAGAACGGGTGTCGTCGCAAGCGCAAGAGGCGCGAGCGATTCGCAGATGCAGGCATCTGAAATGCAGGCATCTGAACCCGGGCACGAGCGGGATTGTTGCAACCACGCGGGTTCCTGCACTCGAACGGACGCCTGCATGTGAAGAGGCGTCAAGGCCGCCCTGGTTTGCCGATCTGGCCCATTACGAGTGGCTGGAGCTGGCCGTGGAAACGGCGCCTGATGTGCCGGCTCAGGTGGGTCCCCAGGGGCTGGCGCTGGCGGCTGGCCTGCAGCTGGCGGGTTATGAGTGGCCGGTGCACATCATCGGGCCGGGGGCAGCGGAGGTTCAGCCTGCCACCACCTTTGTGGCGGTGTATCGCAACCGGCAGCATGTGGTGCGTTTCAGTGTGCTGACACCGGCAGCGGCGCAGCTGCTGGCCACGTTGCAGGGCAATATGTGTGACTGGCAGGCCGCCTGTGCGCAACTGGCGACCCATGGGGCATGCCGGTGCAGGATATGGTGTCCAGCGTACAGCCGCTGCAGCAGCAGTGGCTGGGCGAGGAACTGCTGGTGAAAAAGTCGGGGCAGGAGAAGGTGAATGAGCAAACCTGAAGGGCATGAGCATGACGTTCGTGCCGCCGTTGCAGGTGCCGAAGCAGGCAGGCCGGGCGATTTTTCCACGGGTGCGGGGGCCGGAAGGGTGGCGCCTCGCGAGCAGAGCAGACGCTGGCGGATGTCCGCTGTGCAGTGCGCGGCCGCTGCCGGGGTATTCTGCGTTACTGTGTGATCTGCAACTACATCTGTCCCGGGCTGAAGGTGCTGGCGCCTTGGGCAGGGGCTGCTGTTCCTGCGGTTGCTGATCGGCTGGGAGTTTCTGGATTCTGGCCTGGAAAAAAATGGGGGTGGCGAGAACTGGTTTGCCGATATCCAGAGTGATTTTCCGTTCCCGTTCAACCATCTGCCGGCGGAGCTGAACTGGCAGCTGGCCATGTGGTTCGAGATCGTGGGTGGTGTGGCGCTGATGCTGGGGCTGGCAACGCGCTTCTTTGCGTTTGCCCTGCTGGTGGTGACGTGGGTGGCCACGGTGGCTGTGCACTGGCCGGCGGAATGGCATTCGCTGGCAGAGCTTTGGCAGGGCTATGTGATCACCGACGAGGGGCATGGCAATTTCAAGCTGCCGCTGCTGTTTGCGGTGATGCTGTGGGCGCTGCTCTTTCAGGGAGGCGGCCGGCTGAGCCTGGATGCGCTGATCGGCTGGCTGTGGTGCCGGCGACGCTGAAAGGGCTGTAACCCTGCTCATCCCGATCATGGGTCCAAGGCAATCGCAGGCTTTTGCAGAGGGGCCTTTGCCGTCGAAAGGAAGGAAAAAGGGCGTCCCATGGGCGCCCCTTTTTCAATGATGGCAGGAGAGATCGTGATCCGGCCCTGTTTTTACCTGCCAGCCAGTTCGACGATTCGTTCGGAAACCAGTTTGGGGAGAATTCGCGAACTTCGTGGGTGGCGAAGTTGGGGTAGTAGCAGTCTTCCTCCAGAATCTTCTGCAGGGCTTCGCGGTTTTCCATGTCGGACTCAGGCCGTTGCCTTTCTGATGGCTTCGACCACGCGGGTAGCGTGGGCGCGTGCCGCTTCCTTCTGGGCGTTGATTTTTGCTTCGTCTCCCCGGTCCGTGTAGCTCACACCGTTGATCCAGACAGGCGGCAGGTAGTCGAGGTTGCACAGACGTGCGGTGGTTTCGAACTGGGGGAGATAATCTTCCACCGGGTGCCTGAAGGCGCCATCGGTGGCGTAAACGGCTTTGGGCGCCCCCGTGGTGAAGGGAGAAGAGAACCTTCTGCCGCCCTAGTTTGCCGTGCGAGCCATGGGAGAAACCGTGCAGGAATACCTTGTCCAGCCAGAGTTTCAGCAGGCCGGGCAGTGAGTACCACGAGAACGGGAACTGCAGTACGATCACGTCGGCGTCCAGCAGGGCTGCCTGCTCGGCCTCGATGTCGAACTGGTAGGTGGGGTAAAAGGGTGTCCAGCCGGCGGATCTTTGCTTCGGGCAATGCTCTGGCCACTTCGTCCAGAATGGTGGCATTGGCGATGGAACTGGGCCAGATCGGGATGGCCGGAAAATGATGAGTACGTTTTTCATGAAGGCAGGTTGTTGAGGTCGGCGGTGTTGGGAGGATGCTTGCCGGGGCTGGAGGCAGGGGCCGCTGTCCATGGTGCCCTGAGTCCCCGGCGTGGAAGCAGGATACAACAGGCTATTCGGGCCGGCTGTCCTGTGGGGTCTCTGGGGAGTCAGCCAGAAAGCCTGCATCATCGTGCTCTGCATAGTGCTGCATGATCCTGCGCAGCGCCTCCGAATTTTTCTGGAAATTCCGGCAGTCGGTGCAGATGGCCAGGGTGCAGCCGCAGCGTCAGGCGCTGCCACAGGGAAGGTCATGCTCCTGGGCTTCGGAAATCCGGCGTGGCCTGCAGGCAGCCGTGCATGGCGGGCGCTTCGTGCTCATGCGCGTTCTCCCGACTCGAGCCAGTTCTGCTGCAGGCATTTCTGCAGCTTCAGCCGGGCACGGTAGAGCATGACGTTGATGTTGCCGGCGGTCAGCTGGGTCTGGGTGCAGATCTCGCTGGCGCTCATGCCCAGGTGCTCGCGCATCATGAATACCTGTGCCTGCATGCCCGGCAGGCCGGCCAGGCAGCGCTGCAGCACCTGCCAGAACTCGCGGTTGGTGAGCAGCTGCTCGGGGTTGCCCAGGTTGCCGGGGCCGCCGTCTGCCTCCCAGTGACCGTCCTGCCGGAAGAGCAGGGCCTCCAGGGCGTCACCATCGGGGTCGTCGTCGAAGTCACAGGAGACCTCGCGGGCCTGTCGGCGGTAGCGGCCGCGCAGGGCATCGGCCACCTTGTGCTTCAGGATGGCAAACACCCAGGTCTTGAGGGCGGCCTCGCTGCGGAAGGCCGACGCCTTGTCGAAGGCGGCCACGTAGGCGTCCTGGACGACATCTTCGGCCAGGCTGTCATCGCCCAGCTGCCGGGTGGCATAGCTGAGCATCTGGGGGCGGAGGCCGCCATCTGCTGGGGGACGTCTCATGGACGCGGAGGAATGGGGAATGGGTCGCGGAAGAACGGGGCGCCTGAAAGGGCTCCCTTTGGGCGTGTGGCGACCAAGTTGGCCGTGCCGTGAAGTCAGTGAGGATTCTGCGGCCCAGTCACCCTGTCCTGCACCCCCAAAGGGAATATCGTGGGGGAGTGAGGTCGCGACATGCGCTATGGTATGACCGCGTGGGCAGGCTGCGAAGGGATGCGGCCTGTCTGGCAGTATGTCTGCCACAGATAACGTCCAGGCGCCCGGATGGTGGACAGGAAACATGGGCGGTGGGGGCGTGCGCCTGGTGCAACAAGCCCCACGGGTCACGTCATGAATACGTCCATGGCTGCGAACTTTCTTGGGGGGCTGCTGGGCGAGGCGGCCGGGTGGCGGTGTGGGCGCAGTTGCAGGGTTGTGCCACTGGTTGATCTGGCGGCCGGGATGACCGTATCATGAAAATGAACAGAGTCCGGCAGGGGGCGTATGCGCCATGAAGAAAATCATCTCGTCAGTGGTTGTGGGCATGGCTGTTCTGTGTGGTTCCGCGGCGGTACAGGCGCGCGACACCAAACTGATACTGCCCATTCGCGACGCCCTGAACTACGAGGGGCAAGAAGGGCTCCGCCCGGGAGCTGCTCGATCCCGGCATTGCCCTGGTGTTTGCCCGGGGAGGCGGTAGTGTAGTCCGGGCCGACGTGAAGGCCATCAAGCGTACCAATGGTTTTGGCAAGTCGGATGCCGATGCCTGCCACTGGGCCTTTCTGTCGGCCGTAAGGCAGCTGCAGGAGGCGGCACGGGAGGCTGGCGCCACCAAGGTGGTGAACCTCATCAGCTACTACAAGGACCACGAATACCGGGGGTACGAGCGAGTATGAATGTCATGCGGGCGCCTTCATCGTCGGGGTGACGCTGCGGGGTGACCTGGCCAGGTGATGGGCAGGGGACGCCGCGGCTGCGGCATGCGGGGCCGTCTGTGTATGATGCAGGCTTTCGCCCTGTGTGATGCACCATGTCCGATTCGTTTTGCATCCGTGCGGCCCGGCAGGGAAGATCTGCCAGCCATTCTTGCCATCTTCAATGACCTGATCGCCACATCCACGGCGGTCTATACCGAAACGCCGGTGGATCTGGCAGAGCGTACGGCGTGGTTCGAGGCACGACAGGCTGCAGGGTTTCCCGTGCTGGTTGTGGAGGAGCTGCCATTGCAGGCCGGATCATCCGGTGCATCCGGCGTGGCAGGTGCCTCGGGGCGGCGGGCCCGCTGCAGGGTGCTCTGGTGCCGGCGGACGGTCAGGCCCTGTCTGCCCCATGTCCGGTTGTGCTGGGGTACGCCAGTTTCGGTCCTTTTCGCGGCAGTTGGCCGGGTTATCGCCACACCGTGGAGCACAGTGTGCATGTGCGCGCAGACCAGCGCGGTCGGGGGTTGGGTACGGCGCTGATCCACGCGCTGTTTGCCGAGGCGCAGGCCCGGGACGTGCATGTGATGGTCGGTGCCATAGACGCCGAAAACACGGTTCGCTGCGGCTGCACGGCCCGTCTGGGTTTTGTGGAAACGGGACGGATGCCACAGGTGGGGCGCAAAGTTCGGCCGCTGGCTGGATCTGGTGTTCATGCAGCGTTTCGTTCAGGAGCGGATGCATGACAGACCGGACGACGCTATCCCCATCGATGCAGTCCATGGCGTTTTCTACGCCCTTTGGTGAAATTCATGCCAGAAACTGGCAGCCTGTGCCGGCTGGAGAGCCGCTCGGTGGCGGGGGGATGCAGCCGGAAAAACAGGTGCAGAAAGGTCGTGCAGGAGATGGCGGGTACCCCTGTGTCGTGCTGTTGCACGGCATGTTTGGCGATGTGGATGTCTGGTCGGCCACTGCGCTGAATCTGGCACGGGCTGGGCTGGAGGTGCTTGCATCTCGATTTGCCGGGGCATGGCAGGGAGCCTGGCAGAGGTGGAAAACGCGGACGAGACCGTTCAGGGCGCTGCTGGCGGCACTGCAGGCGTATGCCGAGGCCAGGGCGCAGCATCCGGTTCCGGTGTTGCTGGTGGGCCACTCCTTTGGCGGCCTGGTGGCCGCGATGCTGGCTGCCGGATGCAATCCCTGCAGGTAGCATCGCCCGTGCTGTCCGGACTGGTGCTGCTGTCTCCCAGTGGTCTGGGCGAAGAGGTAAATCGCGATTTTCTGCTGGGCGTCATCGAAGCGCCGGATGCCGACGCCATGGCCAGGGGTTCTGGCGGCGCTGACGGTCAGACATTTCCGCAGCTCATCGGCCTACATGAAGGCGATGCATGCACGTATTCATTCAGCGAAGGATCAGCTGTACCGGCTGGTGGATGATGTCGTGGATGGGACGGGCCGCCAGGTTCATTCCATTCTGGAGATTCTGGCGGCACTTCCTGTGCCGGTTACGCTGGTCCATGGCCGGGAAGATGCGGTCCTGCCGTGGCAGCTGGCGCTGAACGTGCCGGGCAGCGTGGCCATCCACCTGTTGCCGGATGTGGGGCACATGCCGCACTGGGAGGCTCGCAGCACTGGTGAGCACGATCATCGGGCGTGCTGCGGGAAGGCTGATTGCCGCAGGCGGGAAGTCTTGCCCTGTGAGGGACACAGGCTTTGGGGCCGATCATCTTCACCACAGTGTCCCTGAAAGCGCCAAAGGCCGGGATACCCGGCCTTTGCAGCAGCTCCCGGCTGCGGGAGCGGCAGGGAGAAGCTCCCCCGACAGGGAGCGTCTTCTTCAGTCCAGCGTCCCGAACCCGCCCGCCTCCAGCCGGGCCTGTGCATCCTGCAGGTGTGCCTGGTCGGCAAAGACCAGCGCATCGGTGCCGGCGATGGTTTCGTTCAGGGTTTCGGCGCACAGCACCAGCAGGTGCGTGTCTTCCTGGGTGGTGAAGGTGGTGCCGTCGCCCAGGGCGTCCAGCAGGATCAGCTCTGGTGAGCGGATGTAGCTGGGCCAGAAGTCGATGTGGATCTTGCCGGTCAGCATCACCAGCTGGGCATACCACTTGCGTGGCAGCGGCAGGGTGACGGTGTGGCCGGCCTTGACGTGCACGTCCCACAGCCGCAGGGGCTGGACGGTTTCGGCTGGGCCCCAGCTCGCCCTTCCATTCGCCGGCAATCACCCGCAGGGTGCCGGCACTGTCGGGCAGGACGATGGTGGGCATGTCGGCCGCTTTCAGGTGCTGCAGGTGCGGGTCGCTCAGCTTGCCGCTGGCCGGCAGGTTGATCCAGAGCGATACGGCCTCGATGGTGCCACCCTGTTCACGCAGGACCGGGCCGGGCAGGGTGCGGGTGAGCACACCGGCCCCGGCGCCATTCCAGACGACGTCGCCGGCGCTGGCGGTGATGCCATGCTGCACGGGCAGGGCGGTCTGTACGTCCAGATCACCCTGCAGCAGCAGGGTGACGGACCTCGAAGCCGGCCATGGCCTGCACACCCACGGCCGGCAGGGTGCTGGCGATGATGCGCTCTTCCTCGCGTGTGGTGACGGTCATGGTCGGGTCTTCTGCAACCCGGGCGAGTAGTGAGGCGGTGGCATCCGCAGCTGTGTGCAGGGCAGCGGCGGCTTCGGCAGCGGCCCGTGCATCAGCCGCGCTGACGGTCTGGGCCGGCAGCAGGCTGGCCTGGATGGCAGGGGTTGGCCTGGCGGCCCAGTCCCCGGTAGTTGAAGATGGGCTGGGCCTGCCAGAGCGGGCTGGCCGGTACGGCCGACAGCGGCCGCGTGGTGGCGACGACGGGTTTTTCATGGATGGGGAGGCATTTTTTTCAGGCTGCAGCGACGGGGCGCTTGCGGATTTCTGCAGAGAATCCCGGGCGCTTACATGCTGTGGTCCATGTGGGCGCCGCCGCGCAGGTCCACCATTTCGGGGGTGATCTCCTTCATGGCGTAGACCTTGCCGCCGTATTCCTTCGCGAAATCTTCGGCGTCTTCGCGGGTGCTGAAGGAGCCCAGGGTGGGGCCCATCGAGCCTTCACGCTTGCTGCCCACGACGTAGAAGGCGGTGCGGGCGTCGATCCAGTGGCCCACGGGTTTGTCCCAGTCGGCCTTGCCCTTGCCCACGTCCTGCACGTAGACGGCTTCGATCTTGCGGACTCCTCGGGGTGCAGCAGGGTGTTGAGCACTTCCATGGTGTCGCAATAGAAGGCCGGTTCCGGGGTGTTGGCAAAGTGGATCTGCCCCTTGGGTCCGGGGTATTCCGACAGCAGCATGCCGTCCAGTTCGCAGGCGGTGCCCTCGCTGATCTCGACCGGCTCGATGCTGGTGTTGCTCTGTTCTTCCTTCCTGTCGCAGGCAGCCAGCACGGGCAGGGCGGCCAGGGACCATCAGCCCCGCCATCAGCTGGCGGCGGTCATGCCGGATGTCGCTGTGGGATTCGGCGCCGCAGCAGCGGCAGCGAAGGCGCATGGGAGTCTTGCTCATGGTCGGAATCTCCAGTTGGCAAAGGCGAGGGGATGGCAATCCAGGCCAGCATGACGCCGGTCAGCACACCGACGTTGGTGAGCAGGGGCGGAATCATGTTGACGAGGCCATAGGCACTGCGCACGTCTTCGGTCGAGAAGACGTTCAGAATGCGGAAGACATCGGTGGGGTTGAGGAGAAGCAGCCAGGGAAGGCTTTCGCCACCATAATGGCCGGCGGTGGCCACCAGCACGCCCAGCAGCACCAGATCGAACACCAGCACGAACAGGAACCACAGGACGATGGCAGCGCCCGAGGCCCGGGTGCGGTCGCGGGCAATGACCGAGACCAGCACGGCCAGGCTGAGGAACGACAGCCCCATCAGCAGGGCGCTGGAGCACGAAGCCGGCGTAGTGAAAGAGCGCGGGCTGGCCGAAACTGCCAGACCAGCATGACGCCCACGGCCGCCAGACCGGCCAGCATGGCGAGTGCCAGCGCCATGGCCAGGCCCAGGTACTTGCCCAGCAGCAGTTCGCCGCGGCTGATCGGGTAGGCCAGCAGCAGGTCGAGCGAGCCCCGTTCGCGTTCGCCGACGATGGCGTCGAAGCCCAGCAACAGGGCAATGAGGGGCACGAGGTAGATGACCAGGCTGACCAGGCTGGTGATGGTGAATTCGAGCGAGCGCAGGCCTACGGTACCCTGCTGGGCGCCGCCGGCGTAGGCGATGACGATCGAGAACACGGCAAAGACCAGCGCTACCGCCAATACCCAGCGGTTGCGCAGCCGGTCGCGGAATTCCTCGGCGGCCAGGGTGCCGACCTGACTGAGCTGGATCATGCGTTTTCTCCGTGGGATGTCTGGCCGTTGCCGGCCTGGCTGGTTTCGCTGGTGGCAAAGAACATGTCTTCCAGCGAGGGCTCCTGGATCTGCAGGTCGGCCACGTGCTCGCGGGCGGCCATCAGGTGCTGCAGCAGACGCATCTTGTGGTGGCGTGGCACGTCGATGACGACGGTGCCGCTGCGGGCGTGTCTCGCGGGCGGGCAGGGGTATCGAGGCCGTCGGGCAGGGCCTGCAGCCAGCGGGTGATGGTGGCGGGGGCGGTGCCCGGGGTGAGCTGCAGTTCGAACTGCAGCGGCAGATCGAAGTCGGCCCGCAGTTCGGCCATGGTGCCCAGTGCCTGGATGCGGCCGTTGGCCATCACGGCCACGCGATCGACCCGGTTCTGCAGCTCGGCCAGGGATGTGCGAGGTGAGCACGATGGTCAGGCCGCGGTCACGCAGCTCGGCCAGGGTGTCCCAGAAGAAGTGGATGGCGCGTGGGTCCAGACCCGTGGTGGGCTCGTCGAGGAACAGCACCTGCGGCTCGCCCTGCAGGGGCCTGGGCGAAGCCCAGCCGCTGGCGCATGCCCTTGGAGTAGGCCCGCACCGGCCGGCTGCCGGCGTGCGACAGGCCCACCTTGTCGAGCAGGGCCTGGCAGTTGCCGGTGTCCAGTCCCTTGAGGCGGGCGAAGAACTGGAGGGTTTCGAGGCCGCTGAGGTTGTCCCAGAGGGCGACGTTCTCGGGCAGGTAGCCGATGCGGCGACGGACCTGCAGGGCGCCGGCCTGGCTGACGGTTTCGCCGGCAATCTGGATGTGGCTGCTGCTGGGGGCGAGCAGCCCGAGCATGATCTTGAAGAGGGTGCTCTTTGCCGGCGCCGTTGTGGCCGATCAGGCCGAACACCTCGCCCCGCCGGATGTCGAGCGAGACATTGTCGACGGCGGTGAATGGTCCGAAGTGACGGCAGACGCCCTGCAGGCGAATGATGGCCTCGGCGGGCTTTTGGGGGGCGTGCTCAGTGCTCACGGCGGAGATTCTCCGGGGCGTTGTAGAGGGAGTTGAGGGTGCCGGTGTACCAGTCCACCCAGTTGACGGGCTGGGGCTGCATGCGCGGGTGCTTCTCGACGATGCTGGGCACGCGCAGGATGGGGAACTGCTGGCCCACCATGCGCAGGGCCTGCACGGCCGGGCTGCCCATCAGCAGGCGTGTGCCGGGGGTAGCGCCAGGTGAGGCGGTCCACCATGTCGTTGGCCTCGTAGGGAATGTCGCCGCGCCATCGCCATTGCGGTCCCAGCCGCGGTAGTTGGACCAGTAGTTGCCCTTCTCACCGCCCCATTCGTGGTCGCGGGTGCCGGCGTACTTGATCTGCAGCTGGTTGCCGACGAAGTCGTTGCCGTCCACCTTGTTGCGGACCGAGCCCGACAGGTGCACGCCGGTGCGGTTGCTGGCCACCACGTTGCCCAGCAGGTTGGTGTATTCCACGTCGTACACGAACAGGCCGCGGCCATTGTCGATCACCCAGTTGTTCTCGACGGTGGCGTCCTGCAGCGTGCGCAGCATGATGCCGTGGTCGGTGTTGTGCCAGGCGCGGTTGTTGCGGATGGTCTGGTCGCGCACTTCCATCAGTGCCAGTCCGCCGCGGTTGTTCCAGGTGTCGTTGTCTTCCCACAGGTTGTAGTAGGAATTCATGTAGTGCGTGCCGTACCGGCTGTGGTGCAGGCGGTTCTTCTGGAAGATGGCGTGGTGCGATACGTCGATGTAGAGGGCATCGCGCACGAAGCTGATTTCGTTGTCGATGATGCGGGCGCCCTTGGTGTTGTAGAGTTCCACACCGTTGCCGCGCTTGGGGCTGTCGTAATCGCGCTTGCCGGTGATGTTGTTGCTGAGCACCTGCACGTCGTTGGCCTTTTCGATCCAGAGGCCGAACAGGTTGTAGCTGAGGTAGCAGTTGCGTACGATGGCACGGTGCGCACCGGGCTGGATGTAGATGCCGGCGTTCTGGTTCAGCAGGCTGTCGCCGGAGTTGATGACCTTGAGCCCCTCGATGACCACATCCTCGGCGGTGACGCGGATGGTGTCGCCCCTTGTTGCTGCCGTCGATGGTGGGCAGGGTCGATGCCCTTCAGGGTGACGGTACGGTCCACCTTCAGGTTTTTCCACATAGCGGCCGCGCTCGATGCGGATCTCGTCGCCGTTGCTGGCGCGGTTGATGGCGTCCCGCACCTTCTCGCCCGGATGCACGGTGATGACGGCTGCGTGAGCAGCACTGCCCATCAGCAGGGGCGGCCAGCAGCAGGGCGCCTTTCCGTGCCAGCCGTGCATGCGGCGGTACTACGGCAGGGGCCTGCGGCAGAGGGCGAAGGCAGGTCGCGGCTGCTCTGCCGGGCATGCCCGGTGCGGGCGGGCAAGCCATGCCGCAGGGTGATGCGGGGTGGGCACGAAAGCATGATCGGATGCAGGCATGGCGGAGGCAGGATGTCGTTCGGAAGAGGGCGGTGGCCGACCGGAAAAACGTGCTGTTGCTGCAGTGAGCGGGCAGGTCTGCCGGATGGTACCGGGGTAATGATACGGGAGTTAATTCATCGAATGAACGTCCCGCCTGGGGCGGGCGTTTACAGCAGGGTTTTCAGGGCGTCAGAAGGCGAACACCTCCATCTGCGTCAGGATCCAGAAGAACGCGGCCCCGATCAGCAGGGTTCTTGAAGCCCACATAGGCCAGCATGTCCATGATGTTGGCCTGACGGTAGGTCTTGCCCCACCAGACGCCATCCTTCACGTAACGCTTTGCCCTGCAGGCGCACCAGCACTTCCAGCACGCTCCAGCCAAACCACGCGCCGATGACGTTGATGGGCGAGGCGCGCTGCCCTGGGCGGCCAGGATCCACACCAGCGTGGTGCCCACGCCCAGCGCGGCAGCCACGGCCACCAGCAGGTGGTTGGCCTTCCAGCTTTCGCGGGTGAACGGCCAGAGGTGGTCGAGAATCTCTCCCCACAGGCGGCGTGGGCCGGTGAGCGTTTCCACCCGCGGGTGCACGCGCGTGCTCGGCCAGCGCGGATCCACGCCCTTGACGGCTGCTGGGCCGGGGGTCAGGTCGGTCGGCACGATGGGGATGAAGTAGCCGTCCTTGCCGATGGGGGTCATCTTCACGCCGGCACGTTCACGCACCTTGCGTTCCTTCGCCAGCGGCGGGCAGGCATTGGCGTCCGTGTAGAGGATCAGACAGTCCAGGCAGTGCAGGCACTCGCGGTGGTCGATCTGGCCGTCCTCGTTGATGGCCAGGGAACCGCAGTCCTTGGCGCAGGCCTTGCACTTGTTGCAGTCGGGCTTGCGCTTGAGGCCGAACCAGCGGAACGTGCTGGGCATGGCCAGCGAGGCGCCCAGCGGGCAGATGTACTTGCAGTACGGCCGCTCGGTGAACACGGCCAGGCCCAGAATGACCAGCACGAAGGCGCCGTACGGCCACGGCCGGTTGGTGATGCCCACCAGGAAGGTGGTCTTGAACGGGTTCGACCTCGGCCAGTTTCTCGGCATCGACCATCGAGAACAGCGACACCACCAGCAGCACGAAGAAAACGCCGTACTTCACCCATTTGAGCTTGTGGTGCCATTTGGGCGGCAGCAGGAACTGGTATTTTCTTCAGGCCGATCTTTTCGCCGATGACGTGCAGCCCCTCCTAGCAGCGAGCCGAACGGGCAGGCCCAGCCAGCAGAACAGGCCCCGGCCGAACACGAACACGGTGATGAAGATGAAGATCCAGAAGAGGAACAGGAACGGGTCGCTGAGGAACAGCGTCCACTCCCACGCTGAAGAGGATGGAGTGGAACCAGGTGAGCACCTGCGTGACCGACGGCTGTGCCAGCAGCCCAAAGCCCACCCAGACCACGAAGATGGCCCAGAACGGGTACTTGAAGCCATTGACCGGCCATTTGTTCTTGCGTGACGACATGCGGGTGAGCGTCTCGCGGTAGGCGTAGACCACGGCGATGGTGGTGAGCATCAGGCCGAAGATGATCAGCTGCCACCACTTGGCTTTCCAGATCTTGAGCCAGCTGGGGTCGGGCCGGTGCACCCGGGGCGGCTGCCGACCATGTACTGGGCCGGGGTCCAGTATTCGCTCTCGAAGGAGGTGAAGACCTTGGAACCGGTGTTGCGGTCGATCTTGTTGCTGAGGAAGCTCAGCTTCCACGGTAGGTCGGAAAAACGCCCGCGAGCGGATGATGAAGATGCCCGATTCGCTGTACTGGGGCGCGCCCTTCGCGGCCAGGCTGTAGAGATTGCGGACGTCGGTGTCGCGGAAGGTGAAGGAGTCGCCATCCTGGTGCACCTGGATGCGGTCATAGATGCCGCCGCGCACGAAGCCCGAGCCCTTGAAGGATTCCTTGCCGTCGGTGCGGATGATGAAGATGGCGTTCTCGCCCTCCTTCAGCTCGCTGTGCAGGTACTCCCAGGTGGATTTGCCCAGAATGGCCGGGCCGATGATGGGGGAGTTGAGCGAACCGAACCACAGTTCGATGAAGGGCGACCCGGTACGGTCCAGACCGACCTGCTGGGGCTGCACCACCAGCTTCTGCACCGCGCCCTGCTTGACCAGGGTGTCCCAGTCGGGCAGGGGGGCATCGGGTTTGGGCTGCACGTATTCGACCGGCTTGCGCACGATGGGCTTGATGATGCCCACCTGCCGGGCCACGGCGGCCCCGGAGGTCATGATGACCTGGTTCTGTGCGACGACGGTGACGGTGGCGCCCGAAATGGCATCCACGCCGATCACGCCATCTTCGGGGCGGGACTGGCCCACCTCGATGGTGTCCTTGACGGAGCGACCGAGATATTGGTCGTTGAACTTGAGCAGGGCGGATTCAGGAATGCCCAGCAGCAGGGATGGGTTCGGGTGCCGAGCACCCTTGACGCCCACGAACTTGCCTTCTTTGTCCATCCCGATCAGGGTGACGACAGGTTTGCCGGAATAGGCCGGCGTGTCGGTGATGTCGGTGGACAGCATGACATAGCCCAGCACGTCCTTGCCCTTCGGACCGCCCAGGGGCTTCCACATACAGGGGTTTGCCCTTGCGTTCGGAAAACGAGGTAGCGGGAAATACGTCCCTTGCAGGGCAGCAGGGGCACATCATGTCGGTGGCCGTCTCCAGTCCGGCCGGCAGTTGTGCTTCGTACGCCTGGGAGCCCCTCGCTCCCGCTGCATGGGGTTTGGCCCAGACATTCAGGGACAGCAGGCCACAGACGGCAGCAGCCAACAGCCCCCTCCCAAAAGAGGTCCATTTCATGTTTAGCTGTAATCCGGTTTAACGACATCATCAAAAAAATGGCCGGGCGCCGTGACTGTTGTTACAGTACGACGTCCCGGCCATTCACTGGTACTTCAATCAGGGTTCGACAATCATGCGGCCGCGCATTTCAAGGTGCAGCGCATGGCAGAAGTTGGTGCAGTAATACCAGAAAACGCCCGGTTTGTCGATTTTGAAGGTCACCGACTTGGTTTCCTGCGGGTTCACGATGAACTGGATGTTGTACTCCGGAATCGCGAAGCCGTGGGTCAGGTCTTCCACCTTGTCGAGGTTGGTGAGGATGAGCGTCACTTCGTCGCCCACCTTCACGTTGAACTCGGTCGGCTCTGCAGGCCGGCGCCACCGAGGTGATGCGCACCGTGACCTTCTTGCCATTGCGGGTGACGCCGGTGTCGGCCTGGCTCTTGGTGGCCAGCGGGAAGTCGTCGAGGTTGTGAGACCTGTTTCGGGTGCAGCCAGTCACGCGGCAGGATGACGAAGTCGTGCGGCTCCGGACGCACGGCGTTGTCGTGCGCGAGGATCATCTGCTCACCGGTGATGTCGAGCAGCTGGTCGTTCTCGGGGTGCAGCGGGCCAACCGGCAGGGAAGCGGTCTTTCGAGAACTTGTTGCCCACGGCCATCCAGATGCCATCGGCGGCCTTCGTTTCGGCGCAGGTGGCGTTGATGTGGCCCGGCTGGTACATCACGTCGATCTTGTGGACGATCGGGTTGACCGTCTTGTCACCGGCGTATTTCTTGATGGCCTTCTCGATGTTCCACTTGCGAGACCTGGCTGTCGAGGAACAGCGTGGTGTAGGCGTTGCCACGGCCGTCGAAGGTGGTGTGCAGCGGTCCCAGGCCCACTTCGGGCTCGGCCACGATGGATTTGTCCGGATCGTCCAGCTTGCCGTCGAACCAGTCCAGCACCTTCTGCAGGTCGATGACGGTGCAGGTGGGCGACAGTTTGCCCGAGCACATGAAATGCTTGCCGTCCGGCGAGGGCGTTCACGCCGTGCGGGTTCTTCGGCACGGACACGCGCACGACCATGGCGCTCTTCGGATCCTTGTTGTTCTCGACGCGGCAGTCGACCACGGGCACCTTGAGTCGCCGATGTGGGTGAACTTGCCGTCCTTGATGGCCTGTTCGATGCGGGCCACGTGGAAGAACAGGCAGGCGTCACGCTCGCGCGACATCATCTCGGCGTAGAAGTCGGCTTCTTCAGGTTGTACTGGTTGGTGGCAGCCAGCTTGCCATCGAACGACGTGGCGACCAGGTCGCAGTTGCCGTTGATGCGGGCTCGCCACTCACGTCCATCGTGAGGGGCATCCACGCAGGTGAAGAGGGCGCCGTATTTTTTTCGGTGTCTTCCAGATCCTTGCCGTGGTTGGGCGTGGGGATGCGGAATTCCTGGCCGCAGAACACCCGCGTGGTGTAGTTGATGGCCGGGTCGACCGGGTCGCGCTTGTCCGGGAAGATGCCGTGAAGCCCTGCACGTTCGGCAGCTGGTGATCTTGTCGCAGACGAAGTAGTCCAGACGGAAGCGGGCGATGCGGGCGTTGATCTTGTCGTTGATCCAGCAGTACTTGCCGTCGTAGATGCCGTCCTTGTAGGAAGCCTGCATGTGGTGGGTGTCGCCCACGACATATTCCAGCGTGCCGTCGGGTTTGGTGCCCATCACGGCCTTGGATTCGTTGGTGATGCCCCAGCCGGTCAGCGGATCGGGCACGAAGCAGGGCATGCGCAGCAGTTCGCGGCCCGAGGGGATGCCGATCACGCGGGCGTCACCGGTGTAGCCGGAACTCCACAGGCCATAGTGGGTGTCAGAGCTGTCCGGGCGGGATGTGCACGGGGCCGGCACCACCCTGGTGCGGGGGCCTCGGCGCCATGGGCCGGTGCGGCACCACCTGCGGCCGCGCCACCCTGGGCGGGCTTTGCTCTCTTCCTTGCAGCCGGCCAGGGGCCACCGAGCCGATGCCCAGTGCAGCAGCCGCATTCAGAAAACGCCGCCGGCCAATGCCTGCCGGTTCCTTCTCGATGTGAGGGTCCTGGGCTTTCAGGCTCATGTTCTTCTCCTATGGTCTGCCCTGTTGCCGGATGTTTTGCGCCGCACCATGCGGCATGCCGAAAAGAGCGCCTCCTCTTTTCGGGGCGGGCCTGCGTCCGGGAAACACCTGTCATTCGGAAGGATAATCAGCGGTCGCGTTGTAAAAGTGATGTGGATCAATTGAGTTTTGATCAATATCAATTCTTGTTCACTGGGGGCCACAGGAATGGGGGTATGGCGCAAAATTGGCCGAAATATTGGTCTCTGGTTGAGGCGCGAGGTGGGGGGCTGGAGATGCTGATTTTGCTGAGATGCGGTAAAGGAGAGGCGGAGGAGGGCTGCGCGTGTTTGCGGAGGGTGATAATCCCGCCAATAGCAAAGGCTATTGCGAGATCTTGACGATAAGTGGGGTAGAGGCTTTCTATGCTGTCGGATGTTGGGGACTCAACCCGCTTCTTCAGCGCTGCCCACCCGGCTGCGCCTGGCCATTCTGGGCATCCAGAATCTGCTTCAGCTGTTCGGGCGAGATGGCGCCCGGCGCGGTTGCCGTCCGGGAAGAACAGCGTGGGCGTGCCGGTGACATTGAGCTGCGCCCCAGGGCCACCACGTCCTGAATGGGCGTCTTGCGAGTCGCCGGCGTTGTCCGGCTCGGTGCCGGCGGTCATCATGTCGTTTCCAGGCCGTGGCCGGATCCTTCGCGCACCAGGCCTTCTGCGACTGGTCAGCGACGATGGCGCCAGAATCAGGTAGGTGAAGGTGTAGATGGTCGGGTTGTCGATGCCGGCCAGCGTCTGGCGCATGCCGGCGGCAGTAGGAGCAGTTCGGATCTTCGAAGATGGCCAGCACCCGCTCGCCCTTGCCGTGTACCTGCTTGATGGCCTTGTCCAGCGGCAGATCCTTCGTGAAATCGATGCGCGACAGCTCCATCTGGCGCTCGTTGGTGAGATTGCGCCGGTTCTCGACATCCAGCAGCTGGGCGTCGGCCAGCACGTAGCGGCCGCCCGCGTCGGCATAGACCACGTTGGAGCCCACCCGCACCTCGTACAGGCCGTCGATGGGCGTGGTGCGGATTTCTTCCACCTTCATGCCGGCATTGGCCGCCATCAGCTGCTGCATGCCCTTCAGGATGGCGGCCTCGACCGCGGCACTGACACCGGGGCCGGCAATCTTGCCAGCCGGTTTTTCGGCCGATGCTTTCTTCACCGCATCGGTCAACCCCTCTGACGGTGCTGCCTGGGACGGTGCCCCTGGCGTGGTGGCTGCAGCCAGCTCACCGGCCGGCTCCGCAGCAGCCAGGGGGAAACCATCGACGCAGCCATCAGGCTGGCGGCCAGCAGACGAGCCAGCGAGCGACGCGGGGAGAAGTGGGGGTTGGTCTATGAAGGTCTTCCTGAAAGAGTCTGAAGGATCATTCGAACGAAACCGGGGCGCGCCCTCCGGCGGCCAGAACAGAACCCGGCGAACGGGTGAAATCATCGAAGCCGCAAATATCTCCGATGGCGACGATGACCTGAAACCGGATTCAGCGCAAACCAGGCGAAGTCAACGAATGGCTCGCTGGATGAGTTGACGCGACAGCCACCCCCGACGCCCCGACGGCCTGCCAGCCCAGATTGCGCAGGGGTGGCCAGCGGCGGCGGCAGGGGACCGGACCGAACACATGGTGCAGACCGGTCATCAGCATCTGCATGCTGCTCACCGGCTCACGCCGTGTCCGTTCGTAGCGGCGCAGCGCCTGCCATGTGGGCAACCCGTGATACCACCCAGCAGGCTCGCCGGACACACCGGTTGCACGGGACGCGGCAGACATGCGGGAACCGGCAGACGTACAGGACGCCCCGAAGCACGGGATGCGCCGGGCGTGCGGAATGCCGCCGGCGTACCCCGGACCGGCGCCACCGCCGGCTGCGCCAACACGTCGGCCAGCACCTGCGTCACCAAAACCCAGATTCATGCCCTGTCCGGCCATGGGGTGCACCACGTGAGCTGCATCGCCGATCATGACAAAGCCTGGCGCGATCACGCGCGGGCAGCTGACGGAACGCAGCGGGAAGCAGGCAGCCGGCGTGATGCATTGCAGCTCGCCCAACGCCCCGCGTGACTGGCGTGCCACCTGGGCAGCCAGTTCGTCGCCGGACATGGCCGCCAGCGACTGCGCCCATTCCACCGGCGCCGACCACACCAGACTCACCCGCCCCTGCCCGGCCGGCCGGCCAGATGGCGGCAACGGCAGCAGCGCCATCACGCCCAGATCGGCATCGAACCACTGCCAGGCGGCATCCCGCGTGGGCAGGCTGCTGTTGAAATTGGCCACCACGGCGATCTGGCCGTAATCGTAGGTGCGGCTTTCCAGCCCCGCCATGTCGCGCAGCGCCGAGCGCGCACCATCGGCCGCCACCACCAGGCCGGCCTCCCAGACCTCGCCGTGGTCGAGGCGTCAGGCGGGCAGGCTGCCCCTCGGCCAGCGACAGGGCCGACACCGTGCCCTGTACGCGCTGCAGGCGCAGCGTCGGCCGGCGCCGGCCGCCACCAGGTCCAGCGCAGCCTGAAGGTGACGCCCTTCCACGATGCAGGCAAGCCGTTCGATCTGGCCCTGCCAGTCATCGAGCCGCAGGCTTTCCTGCACATCGCCACCATCCTGGTCATGATAGAGGCGCATGTCGTACACAGGGGGGCTACCGGTCCATGTCCATGGCAGACCAGACACCCAGTCCGTCCAGCAGCCGGATGCTGGCCGGCGACAGGGCAAAGACACGGCTGTCCCAGTCGTCGGGATCCCCCGGCGCCACACCGGACACACCGCCCGGACGCACCGCCGCCGGCCGGGGATCGACCAGCACCACCTGCCTGCCGGCGCGCAAAGGCCAGCGCCGCGGCCACACCACACTGCCCGCCCCTACGACGGCCGACATCACATGTATTCATGCGGGCAGTATACGGGAGACCGCCCTGGCTGGCTGCGCCGGCGGGTGGATTTCTGTAACGGGAGCGGTACGCGCCATGGCAGCAGGTTCGTCCTGCGAACCACTGCGGGCAGTCGTGTGCCGCGGCCAGCGCATGAATGGCAGCAGGCGCTTGACGGACGGAAAATTCCGTCTATAATCGCGTTCTCTTGAGTAACCGGTGTGCGCTGGAAGCTCCCTGGCCAAGTAGCTCAGTTGGTAGAGCAGAGGACTGAAAATCCTTGTGTCGGTGGTTCGATTCCGCCCTTGGCCACCAGATTCAAACGCGAACGGCTCCGTGCCGTCGGGCGTTTTGCCTTAACATGGGCGCACACCTTCAGTGCAAGTCCCGCCGGCTGACCACAGTGGGTGAAGTGAAACGTAAGCTGCACTAGGGGCGGCCGAGTGTGGGAGAAGCGTGGTGCGTAATCTGCGGGCCGATGTACAAGAACCGGATACAAGGCTTGTGATTCCCCACATCTTTGATCACATGGACATTCCAGGGGCTAATGTCATCAAGCCGGCGCATCCTTCCAGATAACCTCGTTCCCCGGTGGCCTGTCATTCTTTCTGGCCAGATAGCCGCCAAGGCGCGCCACCAGGATCACGCAGATCATGCAGCGTCTGGCTCAGGCACCTTGTTCTTCCAGCGTACCGATCACCAGCGCCTTCAGGCCCGGATCTCCTGCTCGTGAACACCACCCTCGGGTCGGCCTCGGGTTCAAGGCGATTGAGCATCGTCATCCACATCAGCCGCCATGACGGAATGCGGTACACCGCCATCAGGTTGCTCAACCGTTCTGCGGTGCGAAGCTCGCGCGTCCTCAGCCTTACGGCCCGATTTCATCACCTTGAAGAACGTCTCGATGTTCAGGCGCATCGCATACCAGTCCAGCTTCTCGATGGCCTGCTCGCGCGACTGAACCGGCAGATCCGTGATCGGCTTCCAGCTCAGGGCTTGCGATTGAGCGGCGCGCCTCGCTCCGTGGCGTGCGGTACCGTCAGCGTCAGCTCGGGCAACTCCTTGTGCTCACTGCGAGCGGCCGTATCCGCAGACGCCGATGACGCAGCGTCATGGTCGCCTCGTGCGCATGGCCCCAACGATCACGAAAGAACACCCGGTGCGAGGCCACTTGACCGGCGCGTCGGCCATCTCCTCTTCCACTGTCTGCTGGCCGTTACCTGTCGGGCGATCCGTGCTGGTGCGCACCAGGAAATGTGTGCCCAGCTTCACTGGCCGCGTAAAACAGCGCGTAGATGTCGCTTTTCGCGGTCCGCGATGTGCACGCATCGCCCGGACTCCGCCTGCAGCAACGCCGTGGCCTGCTGCAGCCCCTCGACCAGCGATGACTTTCCTGTCCTCGACACGCTTGCGCGCGGCCCCTGCCTGCTCTGATCCTTGCTGAATTCCTGCCGGTTCCGGAACTGCAGCGCACACGGCAGGGGCAGCGCATCCTGCGTGATGGCCAGACTCGCGTGCATCAGCATCCCGCAGATCCGCGTCTCCTCCTCGGCTCCCGCCAGCCTGCCCAAAAACCCACATCCTCTGGATACAGCCGATCAAACGTGAACGAGGTTGTATCGTGCAGCACCAAATCACCCCTCGCTTTGTTGCACGCGACGCCCGTGTGGCCTGCAGGTGCCCAGGAAAATGATCGCGGACGTCCACCCGATCATTGGACAGCATCCGGTACCGCTCGTCGCAGCCCAATCCTCGAACGAGGACCGGGAATCGAGTTAAAGGTCACATCCTTGCCGAGATGACGCATGATCTCGCCAGGCGTGCCTTCAGACGCGATCCGGCATCTGCGCGCCACTGATCTCTTCGTCAACCCACTGGGTACCCAGATCCTGCACTTCAACCTCTGTCCGATCTGCCTTGCCCATTGCAGCGTCCTCCGGTTCGGCTTTACCTCGTTCTCTTCCTCTGAATTATGGGCGATTCTCTCTTGTCATGTTGATTTCGTGAGAAAGTTGAGAATCACAGGATACAAGGTGCTACCGATCCGGGAGCAGCTGATGCGTTGCTGTGCGCTTTCTCCGATATCGATGTTGCGTCAACTACAGAAACTCTTTACAACGCATTGTTTATTCCAACTTGATTTAATATTTTTATCTTTGCGTCCTGAAAAGTGACATGCGTTCCGAAGTGTTGCTTAGCGCAGCAAGGCTATTGTGCATGCGCATGGATTGTTTTCATAGATATAGGACGGGAAGTAGTTTGTTCAAGAGGTAATCGATGGGCGGCCAGGGGTTACTCTGTAGATCAGATTATGACGGTTCAGGGGTTTTTGAATTGTGGCTGGGTCTCTATTGAAAAATTCATTTGGTGGCGAAAGCGACTTATATCACGATAGGTGGTCTAAGACTTATGATGCAGCAAAGATAGCCATAGAAAACAACCAAATAGAGGAGGGGATTCTTTATCTGCTCTCAGATGTGTTTTCTATGTACTTGGATCCGGCAGATGAAAAGAACCTCTGAAACCAATGTTGGTTTATGGAAGCATATCATTTGCTTCTGTGAAGGAATTCAAGGCTGAAATTGATTTTTAAAAGGGGCTTGTAGATAAGTTGGGTGATTGTTGTTCTCGAGCTAGAATCGCCGATTTGCTTCTGGGAGTATGGAAGGCCTAAGAGATAGGAGATACGCTATTAAGGCTGTAGAGGCATATCTTGACATACCACTTGATAGGTGTACTTGGTATAAAGGGGGCGTGGATGCTTGGTATGGGGCGATAGTCTTAATCCGCTGTATAGGTGAGGGTGGAAAAATTGTCGGTGGTGGAAAATAGGTTGATTGATTTGTTTGATCAATCCGAGATTGGCGATGGCTATTTTAGATTACGGCTTGTGCGTCTTTTGATGGCAGGTGATATTGGTGCTGGTTTTATAGATAAAGTTACATCTGGGCTTGTCGATTATGCAGAGTGCTTTACGAAATTTGAAATGTCTAGGGGCTATCTTGAAGGGGCAAAAAATTGGTGTCGTAGGATGCGCGGCAAGTATTGCGGTGATAAAAATTTTCTGAGACAAGAGGGTGTGTGAGATAGATTGCAAAATATCAGAGAGTTGTATTTCAGAGGCGTCTTTGTATGCGGAAATGTCTCCGCCTAATCATACCGCAGCCGCTGTTCTCTATGAGCACGCTTTGCAATCATATAAGGGTGTTCCACGAAAGTTTCGTGCGGAGTATGGGGTTGATGACCTGATTCAGGATGTGGAGAGAAAAAGAAAAGCGTCTTCTCGACTTTCTTCTTCTGAAAATGGTTTTGCGTTCCTGCGTCGACGGTGGATCTTCGTGAGGTTGTTGATGCAGCCGTACGTTGTGTTTCAGGAAAATCTGTGAACGAGGCTATTGTTGCTCTTGCCTCTCCTTATCCAGAGCGGCGACAAAAGATCTATTTATAAGTGATGTAAAGAATCAAATTCAGGAGCCGGGGATTGGTCTATTACTCGGGGTAAACTATAAGGATAGTGATGGGCGGGTGATTGCAAAACGACTGCCTTTGGATGTTTCTGGTAGTGAGGCCAATTGTAATCGTGAGCGAGGAGCAAATGGTGATTGATGCATACAAGTCATTTATCGATGTTTTCGGTGCGAGGTCAGATAAGCTCCAGCCATGCAAAGAATAAAAAGAAGAGCATGATTATTCTGCAGTCGATTTTTGTTGGGATGTGTATCTACGTTAATTCCTGATGATCGATGCAAACCGTGTTTGGGAAGGGGTTGTTGGTTGGTGCGGAGACTTCGAAGTGGCACTACATCTGATTGTTCCGCAAATTGAAAACATGGTGCGAGTGCAGTTAAGTCGAAAGGGGGTATCGACGACAACCTTGGGTAATGATGGAATTGAAACAGAAAACTCTTTGAGTGCGCTGATGGAGTCTGATAAAATTGTTGATATTTTTGGAAGTAGTCTGTCGTTTGAGATAAAAATTTATTTTCTGATCAATATGGACCAAATATTAGAAATAGAATTGCCCATGGGTTGCTTGAGGAGAGCTGGTTTGGCTCTCACGCAGTCTGTTTATGCGTGGTGGGTTGGGTTAGAATTGCTTTTGGCAGGCTGGTGTATTCCGTTGGATTTCAGTGCTAAAAAGGATAGGAGGATGGATCATTGGAGCCTGCAGAAACAGGATGGTCTTTGATTTGAGTGCGGCCATTGATTTGTGGTGGTGCGTTCGCACGTTTTATTTCAAAAGTCACCGCGGCACCAGCACCCACATCCGCACCGGCGCCTTCAGCAGACCGGCGATTGACCCCGGCTTCGTGACCGAAGCCCCAGAAAAAATCGGCCCGGCGGCTGCCCCTGATGGCGCCGCCGGTGTCCTGTGCCAGCATCATCCGGCTCATCGGCTGCTGGCTCACCGGGTGCGTGCTCTGGATGAACACGGCCGAACCCAGCGGAATCCGGCTGCGGTCCACGGCCAGTGAACGTTCCGGGGTCAGCGGTACAGATGCCCCACGGGGCCGGCTTCCGGATCAGCCGGATCCACCGGCAGTTCACGGAAGAACACCACCCCCGGATTGGTCTGCATCACCTCGCGGGCCTGGGCCGGGTGCTCGCGCAGCCACTGCTGGATGGCGGGGCCCGTCACTTCTTCCTTCTTCAGTGCGCCGCGCTGACCGGTGTGCGGCCGATGGCCTGATAGGGGTGGCCGTTCTGGTCGGCATAGCCGAGGCGGATCAGCGAACCATCGCGCAGCTGCACGCGGCCCGAGCCCTGGATTTCCAGAAAGAAGGCGTCCACCGGGTCGTCCGCCCAGGCGATCACCGGCTGCAGGGCGCCCACGCCATCGCGCCCCCTCGCGGGTCTCGATCTCGCGGCGGTCTGCATCAGGGCACTACCTTCTGCCCGTTCAGCCGGGCCACGCAGGCGCATTCCCGCGAGCTGCGGGGCCACGGCGGAAAAGGTCGATGGTCAGCAGGTCGCCGGGCAGCGCACGCAGCGGGGTCTGTCCGGGGCGTTCCTGAAAGCGGCTGCCGGTCAGCAGAGGTTCGTAATAGCCGGTCAGCAGGCCGTCGGGCAGGCTGCTGTCCTGCGGCTCGCGGGCGATGAAGCGCTCGCCGATCCACTGGCGCAGAGCGCCATCGTCCCCTGCCCAGCAGGCGGAATTCACCACACAGCAGCGGCCACTTGCCCGGCGGACGGGGCAGCGCGCACTGGCGCTGGGATGGCATCCGACAGGCCCTGCAGGTCATCGGTGTCCAGTCCGGGCAGCTGGCTGGCCGGAATGTCGCGCGGGGTCAGAGGGGCGCCCGGGCCGGTTTTCTTCGGGGCGGTGCCGCAGGCAGCCAGGATCACGAGCGAGGCCAGCAGGAGCTTCTTGAAGGGCATGTCGGTACGGCAGGGAAAGGAAGGAGGAAAGGCCTGTCAGTGCAGCGTGCGCGCCATGTTCAGCGGAAACGGCGGGATCTCGGCGTCGAAGCGTGCGCCGTCCTCGGCCACGAAGAAGTAGCTGCCCTGCATCGAACCGCCCGGCGTGGGCAGCTGGCTGCCGCTGGTGTAGCGGAAGCTCTCGCCCGGGCGCAGCAGCGGCTGCTGGCCCACCACGCCCAGCCCCTTCACCTCGCGCCGCTCGCCGGTGTCGTCCTCGATGATCCAGTGACGGCTGATCAGCTGGGTGCCCACGGTACCGCGGTTGGTGATGGTGATCGTATAGGGAAAGGAAAAGACCCCGGCCATGGGCTCGAGGTGTTCTTCCACGTACTGGGTCTCGACGGTGATGTCCATCGCATAACGGTTTTCCGTACTCATGGGCAGCTCCTGCATTCAATACAATCGGATTCTATCCATTCAACCGATGCCATGAGGCAGGGCACACACATGACTTTCCGGATCGCACCCAGCATGCTGTCGGCAGACTTCGGCCGGCTGAAAGAGGAAGTGCAGGCCATCGAGGCCGCCGGCGCGGACATTCTGCATTTCGACGTGATGGACAACCACTATGTGCCCAACCTCACCGTGGGGCCGATGGTGTGCAAGGCGCTGCGTCCGCACATCCGCATGCCCATCGACGTGCATCTGATGGTCTCGCCGGTCGACGATCTGGCGGCCGCCTTTGCCGATGCAGGGGCCGATCTCATCACCTTCCACCCCGAGGCCAGCCAGCATGTGGACCGCACGCTGCAGCTCATCAGGTCGAAGGGCTGCAAGGCGGGGCTGGTGTTCAACCCGGCCACGCCGCTCACCTGGCTGGATCACACCCTGCACCAGCTCGACATCGTGCTGCTGATGTCGGTCAACCCGGGGTTTGGCGGTCAGTCGTTCATCCCGTCCACGCTCGACAAGCTGCGCGAGGCCCGGCGTCGCATCGATGCCGAGAGGGCACGCAGCGGCCGCGAGATCTGGCTGGAGGTCGATGGCGGCGTCAAGGTCGACAACATCGCCGACATCGCCCGGGCCGGGGCCGACACCTTCGTGGCCGGCTCCGCCGTGTTCGGCGCGCCCGATGCGGATGGGGGGTACCATGGCATCCTGAAGCGCTTCCGTGAGGCGCTGGCGGGAGTCTGATAATGCCGGCGGATGTTTCTGGCTTCCCGGTGCAGGGGCACAAGGCGCGCGCAGACTGTTTCAGAGGCTCCCCACGCTTTTCTGAGGATCCCGTGCCTTTCCGTGCTCCGGCGGGCATGCCTCGCCTTCAGTTCTTTTCGGGCCAGCGCTGACATGTCGCTCTCCCTGCCTGTTCGTGGACGGGGTTGACTGGCTGCCCCGGCGTATTTCTGTCTGTTCAACATGAATGCTTCTCTCCCGCCTGCCCTGCAGGCCCGTCTGGCCCCTGGTCCGGGCGCTCTGCTTCGATCTCGACGGCACCCTGCTCGACACCATCCCCGATCTGGCGGCGGCGGCCAACGCCATGCTGACCGATCTGGGGCATGCCCCCCGCCCTCTGGAGGAGGTGGCCACGTATGTGGGCAAGGGGGCCGACCGGCTGATCGAACGCATGCTGGCGGCGGCCGGGGCACCGGCTACCATCGGCACGCCGGCCTTCGACGCGGCGCGAGCGCTTCCACGCCAACTATCACCGGGTCAATGGCCCAGGCGGCGCGCCTCTATCGGTGTGCTGGAGGGGCTGCAGAAGCTGCAGGCGCAGGGGCTGCCGATGGCGGTGGTCACCAACAAGCCCTTCGCCTACATCGAGCCGCTGCTGGTGCAGTTCGGGCTGGCGCCGTTCTTTGCCTTTTTCCATCGGGGAGATTCGCTGCCGGTGCGCAAGCCCGATCCCCGGCCAGCTGCTCGAGGCCTGCCGCCGCCTGGCGCTGACACCGGCCGACGTGCTGATGGTGGGCGATTCCCTCAACGACACCCAGGCAGCCCGCGCCGCCGGCATGCCGGTGGTCATCCTGCCCTACGGCTACAACGAGGGCCGGCCGCTGGATTCGGTGGATGCCGATGCCGTCATCCAGACCATCGACCAGCTGGCGGACTGGGTGGCCCTTCAAGGAGACCATACATGACCGAACTCGAATTCAAGGCCCTGGCGACCCAGGGGCTACAACCGCATTCCCGTGATGCTGCAGACGCTGGCAGACTTCGACACGCCGCTGGGCCTCTACCTGAAGCTCACGGGCACCGAAAGCCGGCGCAACTCCTTCCTGCTCGAATCCGTGGTGGGTGGTGAGCGCTTTGGCCGCTATTCGTTCATCGGCCTGCCGGCACGCACCGCCATCCGGGCCAAGGGCGCCCATATCGAGGTGCTGCGTGACGGGCAGGGTCATCGAAACCACCGAGGGGTGACCCGCTGGACTTCATCCAGCAGTACCAGAAGCGCACGAAGGTCCACCTGCTGCCCGGCCTGCCGCGCTTCTGTGGCGGGCTGGCCGGCTATTTCGGCTACGACGTGGTGCACTTCATCGAGCCGAAGGTGGGCAGCACCGAAAAGCCCGATCCATCGGTGTGCCTGACCTGCTGATGCTGGTGGTGGACGAGCTGGCCATCGTCGACAACCTCAGCGGCATGATCTATCTGATCGTCTACGCCAACCCGGCCGAGCCCGAAGCCTGGAGTCGTGCGCGCGAACGGCTCGACACCCTGCGGCTGCGCATGCGCAGCGCCGTGCCCTGCCGACGATCTGGTGATGGGGCGGGGGCGTCCTGATGTCCACACCCCATCGAGCGTCCCTTTGCGAAGGAAGACTATCTGGCCACCGCCGTCCGGGCCTGCGAGCACATCATGGCCGGTGACCCGATGCAGGTGCAGATCGGGCAGCTGCTGCGCAAGCCGTTCCAGTACCCGGCCCTGTCGCTGTACCGGGCACTGCGCTCGATCAATCCGTCGCCGTACATGTATTACTACGACTTCGGCGATTTTCCAGGTGGCCGGCTCGTCCCCCGAAAATCTCGTGCGCCAGGAGCGCAAGCCCGAGCCCATCGTCACCCTGCGCCCCATTGCCGGCACCCGCAAGCGTGGCCTCACCGAGGCCGAGGATGCCGCCGCCGCGGCCGATCTGCTGGCCGACCCGAAAAGAGGGCCGAGCACCTGATGCTCATCGATCTGGCCCGCAATGACATCGGCCGGCTGGCGAAGGTCGGGACCGTCAAGGTCACCGAACAGATGGCCATCGAGAAGTACTCGCACGTCATCCACATCGTGTCCAACGTGCAGGGGCGAGCTGGAGCGGGAGATGGACGCCATCGACGTGCTGCGGGCCACCTTCCCGGCGGGCACGCTCACCGGGGCGCCGAAGGTGCGGGCCATGGAGCTGATCGAGGAGCTGGAGCCGGTCAAGCGCGGCATCTATGGCGGCGCCTGCGGCTACCTCAGCTATTCCGGCGAGATGGATGTGGCCATTGCCATCCGCACCGGGGTGCTGAAGGATGGCGTGCTCAACGTGCAGGCCGCCGCCGGCGTCGTCTTCGATTCTGTGCCCGAGAAGGAATGGCAGGGAAACCGAGATGAAGGCCCGTGCCGTGCTGCGCGCCGCCGAGCTGGTCGAGAGCGGGCTGGCAAACGGGGGCTGATTCTCCGCTTCCGGGTTCATGCACGCGCGCGTGCTGATGCCGGTTTACGCATGCGCTCGCACTGATGCGCAGGCAGGGGCTTCATGAAAAGGGGCGGACGGGCGTGATGCCGTGTCCACCCCTTTTTGTATCGGAAGCGCCGGGGCGGCGGGAGGTGTCAGGCTGAAAGGATGCATCCAGCCAGAGGGGGCCAGGCTGGAGGGGCATCAGGCCACCCTGCGGGTGGCCCCGTATCCATGTTCCGCTCAGCTCTGCGGGCTGCTGCACTGCGGCGAGTTGCGCTGCAGCAGTGACTGGCTGATTCCGTGCCACGGTCGGTCACCTGTTCGGCCAGTGTCGTCATCGTCACGGTGGTCCAGCCATTCTGCAGATAGCGCGGTGCCGAGTTGCCGGCCGCCGACAGGGCCACGCCTCGGGTGCTCACGCCCGCCGGCGGATAGTAGTCGGCGCCCACGGTCATCAGCGCACGGCCGCCGCTGACCACGCGGGGCCTGCACGCTCACCGACAGCGCCTGGGCATCCTGCGGCACCTTCACGAAGCTGTACCAGCCGTGCAGCGGATTGGGTGAGTAGGCCGTGGCGGAGGGCGAGCTGGTCATGTGGCAGTCGGTGAGCGCCGTGTCGGCCGTGCAGGTGCCGATGTCCGGGCGCATGTCCTTGGCCAGCAGCACCCAGCGCTGCATGTTGCGCGAGAAGTAGTACACGGACATCTGGCCCATCTCGATGTGGGCAGGCGTCCGCTGCCGCTCGGCCCCGAGATCACGAACCACGGCATCAGCCGCTCCCAGAGCGCCCTTCACGTAGCGGAACTGCGGCAGACGGGCCTTCTCCCACGACGGCCAGTGGTCGTAGCCTCCCAGCGAGCTGACGGAATAACCCGCATGGGACCACGTCCACGATGGGTTGATGCCAGCCAGATAGGCATCGCCCTGGCCCTGGTCGGCAATCATGCGGGCTGGCGTGGCGCAGACCTGGGCCTGCGCCGGTGCGGCGATGACCAGAGCGGCAAACAGACCAAGAGCGAGCGGCGACGGGTTGAAGGATGGCTTTTTCATGGCGTTGAAGGTGTCAGAAGAGAACAAGGGAAGCAGATGAATCAGAGCGGTATGACGCAGCATCGGCCTGCAGGTCATTTCACCGGCGGGAAATCTCCCGGTCCGATCAACGGAAATCATGTTCCGGCGTGCAGGCTCATGTGCAGTGATCGCAAGGCATGTCGACAGTGAACGGAAGGCTGTGCTTCCGCCGGGCTGCTCTGGCAGAGCAGGGGCGACCAGGCAGGCGAAGGCAACCGGCTGGCAACGCCGGATCTGCGTATGCAGCCAGGTGTTCAGCCGGGACGGTTCCATGGGGGCTGCCGGGCCGGGCATCAGGGCTCCGGTACCTTTCCAGCGGTTGGGACTGGCGGCCTGGCCGGTGGGCGTGGTGTCCCTGCAATGGTGTTCCAAATTACCCTTGGTTACGTTCATGGGCAAAAAAAGCGAGGCAGCACGGGGCCGGGAGCGTCGCAATGCGGGAGAGCGGGTTGAGGAAGAGGTGAAAAATCGTTGCGCAAACAGCCACGACCCAGAATGTAGACCCAATCGCCCCCTGTTTTTGGCGTGATGGAGGCCTGTCAGGCGCTGTAAATCTATAAAAATAGTTAAATTTAACGAGTTGCAAAAGAAAGTTGCTATAAAAATACGAGATGTATCTCTGTTTGGGCAGGTTTGTAGGCTGTCTGCCAACAGGTTGCACGGCCGTTTTCGCCTCTTTTGCCTGACTGTGGTGCATTGTGCGCCCCGGCCGGAAGAGGGGGGGTGCAGCGTGCCATTTCACCCAATGAACGAATTTCACCGCCAATGCCGGCTGGATGGCATCAGGATGGCGTCATGATCGGCTGTGCCTGCATATGTGTTGTGCAAACAGAACTGTTTTTGGAAAAAGTCAATATCTGAGCCTGCTTTGTATCTGTGTTGTAAGTCATTTGTGTCGTCCATGGCGTACGGATGGCCCTTGCCGTCCGTGCAGGGGGGCTGCTCCGGGAAGGTTTCGCTGGGTCAGTGCAAAGGGGCGCTCTGTTCTGGTCAAAGGGGGCTGGTGAGGAGGCCAGCGTTCCGGGACGTGAGGCCCGTTCAGGCGTGTGGCGCCCGCTTTCTCGTGGGCGAAAGGTGGCTGCTTGCGGGTGGGAGATTCTTTTCTTGTGGGGCGGGGTTTTTGCCTGCTCCGGTAGACTTGATGATCATCCCGCGGTTGCCCGGTATGCTTTTTGGCTGGCGGCTGGCGGCTGGCGGCTGGTGGCCGGTGCTGGTGCTGGTGGCCGGGTGCCGGTACTGGCTGCTGGCGCCGATCCCTGTCCGGGCCGCGGACGCCTGTGCCTGACGCCGGTCAGCGCTCCGGCTGCCGTGACTGTGATCGTGACCGCAATCCCTGGCCCGTGTCCCTGTCTTTTACGGAGTTCCCCATCATGCACATCCTTGACGCTGCCCGCCAGCGCTATGCCACCAAGCTCTACGATCCTGCCCGCAAGGTTCCGCCCGAGGTGGTGGCCGACCTGTCTCAGGTGCTGCGTCTGGCGCCATCGTCGGTCAACTCCCGCAGCCATGGCACTTCTTCGTCGCCGAAAAGTGCCGAAGCGCGTGACCGCATTGCCCGCAGCATGGAGCCCCCGGAACCCCTACAACGCCGACAAGACCAGGGCCGCCTCCCATGTGGTGGTCTTCTGCGCCCGCACGCACCTGCCGGATGCCCATCTGGACAATGTGCTTTGCACACGAGGCCGCGGCCGGCCGCTTTTGCATCCCCCGAAGCGAGAGCCCAGCGTACGGCCGTCATGAATGAATACGTGCGCCTGCATCAGGAGACCCGCCATGACGGGCCCGAATGGACGGCACGCCAGGTCTATCTGGCACTGGGCTTCTCCTGCTGGCGGCGGCCAGTGCCGGTGTCGATGCCACCCCTATCGAAGGCTTCAATGAAGCAGCGCTGGACGAGGACCCGAACCTGCCCGCCCAAGACCCGCGCAGCCTGGCGATCGTCACCCTGGGCTACCACGCCGACGGCGATCTCAACGCCACTGCCGCCAAATCCCGCCCTGCCGAAGGATGAGGTGTTCACCTTCCTGTGATCGTGTGGTGGCTGTCTGCCGGCTGCCGTCTGCCGGGTGCCAGCCGCTGGACGCACAGGGAGTCTGCCAGCGAGCTGTAACAGGGGATCCAGTGAACGGCCGACAGCCAGCCGTCGAGCAGCAGAACAGCCGGTGCTCAGCCTCCGCCCGCTCCGCGGGCCGGCCAGACGCGCACTCGATATGCAAAAACCGCATATCGATGCACGCCGCTGCCCGGGTCTGCCCCTGTTGGGGCCGGCGGAAATCCGTCATCCTTTCGGTTCCTGAAGAACAGCCTCCGTTGCTGTTCATTCGAGGGCGTCCGGACATGGGCTGGCTGCCACGGGACAGCCGGAGATGATTGCCTCGCGGGCGGGAGGGCATGCAGGTTCATCTTCGCCCCTTGTCCTGCCGCACACGTCACCGTGTTCGGTCCCTCATGACAAGGACCGACATGAGTCAAGAAACTGCTTGCTGCTTCCCTGCTGTCCGCCACGCTGCTGCCGCTGGCGGCTCCCCAGGCAGCCACCGTCCGCTGGGCCCGCTCGGCCGATCCCGCCACGCTTGACCCGCATGCCGTCAACGTGGGCCTGAACTTCAACCTGCTGCACCAGATGTACGAGCCGCTGCTCATCCGGCTGGCCGACAACTCGCTGCAGGGGGCCATTGCCACCCACTGGAAACAGACCGATGATCCCGCCGTCTGGGGAGTTCAAACTGCGCCCCCGACGTGAAATTCCACGATGGCACCCCGCTCACCGCGGCCGATGTGGTGTTCTCGCTCAAACGGGCCCCAGGCCCCCAGTTCGCAGATGAAGTCGCTGCTGTCTTCCGTCGAGGACGTGGTGGCCGTCGATCCGCTCACGGTGCACATCCGCACCCATGGCCCGGATCTGATCCTGCCGGACAACCTCACCAACCTCTTCATCGCTGAGCGAGGCCTGGACGAAGGCCCATCATGCGGAAGTGCCGCAGGACACGGCGGCCAGCGCCGAAAAACTACGCCACCCGCCACGTCAACGGCACCGGCCCCTACACGCTGGCCTCCCGCGAGGCCGATGCCCGCACCGTGCTGAAGGCGTATCCCGCCTACTGGGGCAAGGGCCAGTTTCCGCTGGACGTGACCGAGCTGCAGTATGTGCCGATCAAGTCGGCGGCCACACGGGTGGCGGCACTGCTGTCGGGTGAGGTCGATTTCCTGCAGGACGTGCCGGCCCAGGACGTAGCCCGCCTGAAGGCCGATGAGCACCTCATGGTGAAGAGCGGCCTGGAGAATCGCACCATCTTCCTGGGGCTGGATGTCGGTTCGAAGGTGCTGCGCGATTCGTCCGTGAAGGACCGCAACCCGCTGGCCGATGCCCGGGTGCGTGAGGGCGCTGGCGCTGGCCATCGACCGCGATGCCATCAGGAAGGCCGTCATGCGGGGGCTGTCCAGCCCGACCGGCATTCTGGCGCCTCCCTTCGTCAATGGCTATACCGAGGCCCTGGCCGCTTTTTCCGAAGGCCGATCCGGCCCGTGCACGCCAGCTGCTGGCCGAGGGCGGGCTACCCGCAGGGTTTTCACCCTCACGCTCGACGCCCCCAATGACCGTTACGTCAACGACGAGGCCATTGCCACCGCCGTGGCGGGCTTTCTGGGGCGCATCGGCGTCAAGGTCACCGTGCAGGCCCGGCCCTTCGCCCCTGCACAATGCCGTCCTGACCAAAGGGGAAAGCGATTTCTATCTGTATGGCTGGGGTGTGCCCACCCACGATTCCGCCTACGTGTTCGACTATCTGGTCCACACCCGCGGCAAGAACCGTCTGGGCACCTGGAACATCACCGGCTACAGCAATGCCGACATCGACGCGCAGATCGAGTCGCTGTCCACCGAGGCCGACCGCAACAAACGCAACGCCACCATCGCGCGCATCTGGGAGGCCACCAAACAGGCCGGGTTCTACATCCCCCTGCATGACCAGATGATCACGTCCGCCGCACGCCGCGGCATCGAGGTGCCCCTGCACCCCAACAACATCACGTACTTCAAGTTCGTGACCGTCCAGGGACCCACGCGGCAATGAATGAAGCCATGACACGCGTCGCCCTTGCCCTGCTGCCATGATCGCCCGTCTCCTTGCCCGGCTGGGCCAGTCGGTTCTGGTGCTGCTGGTGGTCTCGATGGTGGCCTTTCTGGTCTTTCGCTACCTCGGCGACCCCACGGTCAGCCTGCTGGGGGACGATGCCTCCGTGGCCGAGCGCGAGGCCCTGATGGCCCGGCTGGGCTTCGACCAGCCGGTGCTGGTGCAGTACGGCGCCTGGCTGAAGCAGGTTCTGCAGGGCCAGTTCGGTGTGTCCTACCGCTTCCACGAGCCCGTGCTGTCGGTCATTGCCGCCCGTGTGCCGGCCACGGTCGAGCTGTCGCTGGCGGCGGCCCTGTTCGCCATCGTGGGCGGGATCGGCCTCGGCGTGCTGACGGCCATCCGCAACGGCACCCTGACGGCGCGGGCCGTCATGGGCGTGTCGCTGGTGGGGGTCTCGCTGCCCACGTTTCTGATCGGCATCGGGCTCATCTACCCTGTTCTCCGTCGAGCTGCAGTGGCTGCCGGCCTTCGGGCGCGGCACCCTCACCCCCGTGGGTGGCTGGCAGACCGGGCTGCTCACCCGCTCGGGCCTGTCGGCACTGGTCCTGCCGGCCATCACCCTGGGGTTTTTCAAGCTCACGCTGATCATGCGGTTGGTGCGTACCGAAATGCTCGATGTCCTGGGGGCGCGACCATCCGCTTTGCGCGCGCACGGGGCCTCACCCGTGCCGCCCTCTACGGGCGGCATGCACTGCGCAACACGCTCATTCCCGTCATCACCATCATCGGCCTGCAGCTGGGCTCGCTGATCGCCTTTGCCATCGTCACCGAAACCGTCTTCCAGTGGCCGGGGCTGGGCCTGCTGTTCATCAGCTCGATCCAGGGTGTCGATGTGCCCGTCATCGCGGCCTACCTGCTGCTGATCGGCCTGCTGTACGTCACCATCAACCTGGTCGTGGACCTGCTCTGCGTCTGGGCCGATCCCCGTCTGCGGCGGCGATGAAATCCCCCTGCAGTGCTGTACCCACTCCCAAACAGGTTGCACCGTGCCCGACGCTTCCCTGCCTGTCCCACCCCTCGCCCGGCCCGCACGCGCATGCCCTGGCGCCAGTCCGACTCGCTGCTGCTGCGCAGTCTGGCCACCTCCCGCCTGACCCAGCTTGCCCTGCTGGTGCTGACAGCCTGCGTGCTGCTGGCCGTGCTGGCCCCGTGGCTGGCTTCGCAGAACCCGTTCGACCCGGCGGCGCTGGACCTGCTCGACGCCTTCACCCGTCCGGGCGAGGCGGGCATCTCCGGTCGCACCTACTGGCTGGGGGCGGACGATCAGGGCGAGGACGTGCTCTCGACCATCCTCTACGGCCTGCGCATGTCGGTGCTGGTCGGGGGCGTATCCGTGCTGCTGTCCATGCTCATCGGTGTCGGTCTGGGCGTGCTGGCCGGCTATCGGGGAGGCTGGGTGGATGCGCTCATCATGCGCCTGGCCGACGTGCAGCTGACCTTTCCCGTCCTGCTGGTGGCGCTGCTCATCTTCGGCATTGCGCGGGGCGCGCTGCCTGCGGGCTACCGCGACGACATGGCCATCTACGTCATCATCGCCGCCATCGCCCTGTCCGACTGGGTGCAGTACGCCCGCACGGTGCGGGGGCGCCGTCATGGTCGAGAAACAGAAGGACTACGTGGCTGCCGCGCGCCTGCTGGGGCGGCCCTCTCCCGTCATCCTGTGCCAGCACATCCTGCCCAACGTGCTGGCGCCGGTGCTGGTCATCGGCACCATCAGCCTGGCGCTGGCCATCGTTGCCGAATCCACGCTTTCCTATCTGGGCGTCGGCCTGCCGCCCACGCAGCCCCTCGCTGGGGACGCTGATCCGCATCGGCCAGGGGTTCCTGTTCTCCGGCGAGTGGTGGATCCTGCTCTTTCCTGCGCTGATGCTGCTGGCACTGGCGCTCTCCGTCAATCTGGTGGGTGACTGGCTGCGCGATGCCCTCGACCCGCGCCGGCACTGAGCCCATGAGGATACGAACATGCTGAGCAGCCCCTTCACCCATCGCGCCCGCCCGCATCGCCCCGATCCGGATGAGACGGGCTGCCACCACCATGCCGCCACGCGTACGATCCCACCTGCCCGGCAGGATCCTCCACTGCTGCAGGGTCGAGGCGCTCGACGTGATCTTCGACACCCACCGCGGGCCGCATCGGGTCCTGCATCAGGTGTCCTTTTGCGTGGCGCCCGGCGAAATTCTCGGCGTGGTCGGCGAATCCGGCGCCGGCAAGTCCCTGACCGGCCTGGCCGTCATGGGCCTCATCGATCCGCCCGGACGGGTGGCCCAGGGCCGGATCAGCCTCAACGGCGAGCGCATCGACGCCCTGCGGGGCGAGGCCATGCGCCGCCTGCGCGGCCGCCGCATCGCCATGGTGTTTCAGGATCCGCTCACCAGCCTGAACCCGGTACTCACCATCGGCCAGCAGCTCACCGAAACCATTCGCACCCACCTGCCGTTGTCCACCGCCCAGGCCCGCGAGCGGGCGCTGCAACTGCTGGCCGAAGTCGATATCCCGCAGCCCGACTGGCGTCTGTCCCAGTACCCGCACCAGCTCTCCGGCGGCCAGCGCCAGCGGGTGGCCATTGCACTGGCGCTGGCGGCCGATCCGGCACTGCTCATCGCCGACGAGCCCACCACCGCGCTGGATGTGTCCGTCCAGGCGCAGATCGTGGCGCTGCTGCGGCGCCTGTGTCACCAGCGTGGCCTGTCGGTGCTGCTGATCACGCACGACATGGGCGTCATTGCCGAAACGGCCGACCGCGTGATGGTCATGTACGAGGGGCGCGTCATCGAGACCGGCCCGGTGCGCCAGATTCTCGACCGTCCCGCGCATCCCTACACCCGCGCCCTGATGGGCGCCATTCCCAGCGCCCGTCATCGCCAGTACCGCCTGCCTGTGCCGGAGGCGGGGGCTCCGCTTGTCCCTTTGCGTACAGCAGCCGGCGAAGGGCATGTACATGACAAGGAGGGGGACAGCGAGGCCTCCCCGGCAACGGCGGTTGGTGCGGGCGTTGCGCCCGTCCTGCTGCAGGTCGAGCAGCTCTCCCGCCGCTTCGACCTGTCGGCCGGCTGGCTCCAGCGCCTCCTCAGCCGCGAGCCGCGCCGCATTCTGCAGGCCGTCGATCAGGTCAGCTTCACCATTGCCCGGGGCCGAACCTTTGGCCTGGTCGGTGAATCGGGTTCCGGCAAGTCCACCGTCGCCCGCATGGTGGCCGGGCTGCTGGCGCCCGATCAGGGACGCATCGTCTTCGACGGCATCACCCGCAGCGGCCCGGGGGCCACCCGGCTGGACCCAGCCCGGCAGCAGGGCCCTGCGCCGCCGTTGCCAGATGATCTTCCAGGACCCCTACGCCAGCCTGAACCCCCGCTGGCGGGTGGCGCGCCTCATCGCCGAACCCCTGCACGCGCTGGGCATCACCGATGACCCGGCCGAGACCGAAGCCCGTGTCGCCGACATGCTGCGCCGTGTGCGCATGTCGCCCGACGACGCCCGCAAATACCCGCACCAGTTCTCCGGCGGCCAGCGCCAGCTGATTGCCATCGCACGCGCCCTCATCAGCCAGCCCGATTTTCATCATCTGCGACGAGACCCACCTCGGCCCTCGATGTTTCCGTCCAGGCGCAGGTGCTCAACCTCATGCGTGACCTGCAGGATGAATTCGGCCTGACCTATCTGCTCATCAGCCACGATCTTGCCGTCATCCGCTTCATGTGCGACGACATCGGTGTCATGCAGCAGGGCCGGCTGGTGGAGCAGGGCGCTGCAGACACCGTGCTCGACGCCCCGCAGCATGACTACACCCGGCAGCTGCTCGCTGCCGTTCCGGAACTCGGGCTGGCAGCGGACTGAACGTCACTTTCTGGCTGCCATCCAGGGTCACCCTGTTCACTGATCAGCCTTTCGCGTGCCATTGCACTTCCGCCATGGGCTGCCTCCCGGCAGCTCCTGCTGCCTTGTCCTGCGTCCCAGGAGCTTTTTACAGGGGACGTCCGGGTTCAGAACACGCGCTACGGCCCGAGCCGCTGCGCCACGTAATCCGCGTCCTTGTCGCCGCGGCCCGACAGATTCACCAGAATGTGCTGGCTGGCCGGCAGCCTCGGTGCCTCGCGCATCGCCCAGGCCACCGCGTGGGCACTTTCCAGTGCCGGAATGATGCCCTCCACCCGCGACAGCGTCAGGAACGCCTGCAGCGTCTCGTCATCGCTGGCCGTCGTGTATTCCACGCGCCCGATGTCCTTCAGGTAACTGTGCTGCGGCCCCACGCCCGGATAGTCCAGACCCGACGCAATGCTGTGCACCGCATCCGGCGTGCCATCGGCCTTTTCCAGTACATAGCAGGCCATCCCGTGAATCTCGCCCGGCTTGCCGCGGGTCAGTGTTGCCGCATGCCGCCCCGGCCTGTCCAGCCCTTCACCGGCCGGCTCCACGCCCAGCAGATGCACCCCGGCATCGTTCAGGAAGGCCGTGAACATGCCGATTGCGTTCGACCCCCCACCCACGCAGGCCGCCACATGGTCCGGCAGCCGGCCATGCCGGTCCAGAAACTGCTGGCGCGCCTCGCGGCCGACGATCGCCTGAAAATCCCGCACCATTTTCGGGAACGGGTGCGGCCCCCACCACCGACCCGATGGCGTAGATGAAATCCTTTCGGATTGGTCAGATACACCTCGAGGCACTGTCCACCGCCTCTTTCAGCGTGGCTGCCCGCGTGTCACCGGCACCAGCTTCGCGCCCAGAATGCGCATCTTCGTCACATTCGGATGTTCCTTTTCGATGTCCACCTGACCCATGTGGATCTCGCAGGGAATGCCCACCAGTGCACAGGCCGTGGCCAGCGCCACCCCATGCTGGCCGGCACCCGTCTCGGCAATCACCCGCGTCTTGCCCGCATGAATTTCGCCAGCAGCGCCTCGCCCAGGCAGTGATTGATCTTGTGCGCGCCCGTATGGTTCAGATCCTCCCGTTTCAGGTGAATCTGCGCCCCGCCCAGCTGCTGCGACAGCCGCCGTGCATGAAAAACCGGACTGGGCCGGCCCACATAATCGGCCATCAGCGTCGCCAGCTCATTCTGAAAGTCGGCCTGCTGACGGATCGTCCGTAGGCCGTGTTGATGCATCATCCATCGCCTGCTTCAGCGCAGGCGGCACCAGCTGTCCGCCGTAGCGGCCAAAATAGCCCTGCGCATCGGGAAGACTGGCATCGGGAAGCGGGAACGCAGAAGAAACCGTGGAAGCAGACGAAGCCGAAGAATCCGAAATGGACATGGTGTCTCCAGAAGGTACGGAACGGTACATGAGCGCGTGTCATGGACTCATTCGCTCGATGTCCCCGGCCGCCTGCTGCGGGGAACCTCCGCAAAGTCTGCGAGCGCTGGGCCCAGGATGGCCCGGGCATGGAAACCAAAGTGCCGCAGGGCTTTTGCAGGGCATCCAGGGTGCCGTGCGCAGAAAGGCTGGTCACCTTGCCATGCAGGGGCAACGCTGCCAGCGCGGGAGCGAATGCGTTCATGACGCACGAATGGGTTCATGACAAACTCCGGTATTGTCCCATGTGTGCCCCCTGTCTGGCAACGCTGTATTCGTGGGCTGCATCCCACTGTCCGGTCCCGCAGTTCCGGGGGCATCACCCCACCGTGCCTCGCGGCAGCCGGTCTGTACAGGCTTTCCCCCGACCATGGAGCATCCCTGCACACCTGCACACCTGCACCTGCACACCTGCACACCTGCACACCTGCACCCGCACCCGCACACCCGCACACCCGCACACCCGCACACCCGCATACCCGCATACCCGCACACCATGCACGCCATGCCAGCCCCATCCCGGCGCCGCTTCCCCGATACTGAACCTTTGCTCAGCCACCGTTTCGAAACGCCCCTGGGCTCCATGGAGGTCATCGCCGGCCCCCTGGGCGTCAGCCTGCTCAGATTCACCGACACGGCCCGCCTGCAGCGCGAGCGTGACGACCCTCTGCCGGCTGATGTCCACCGACATCCTCCCGGCCAGAACGAGGGGCACCCGCCAGGCCGAGCACGAAATCACCGAATATTTCCAGGGTATCCGGCGCGTCTTCAGCGTACCGCTCTTCACACCGGGTACCCCTTTCCAGCAGGGCGTCTGGGCGGTACTGCGCGACATTCCCTACGGCCAGACCATCAGCTACCAGCACGAAGCCCGGATCCTCTCCAACCCGCGTGCCATTCGCGCCGTGGCGGCGCAATGGCGCCAACCGCGTCTCCATCATCATCCCCTGTCATCGGGTCATCGGCAAGAATGGCACCCTGGTCGGCTACGGGGGTGGCCTGTCGCGCAAGCAGCAGCTCTGGCCCATGAACAGGAATGGGAGCAGCCCTCCCCTGTGGGTCAGCGGCTGAACAGCGATGCCGCCCCCATCGCCCCAGCCACCGCCGCCAGCAGCGGCAGCACCGCCGCATGGTGCTGTCCGGTGAACCCCATCACCAGCGCAAAGGCTGTCAGCGGCGCATTCATCGACACCGCCAGAAAACCCACCGACCCGCTACGGCCGCCGCCAGTACACTAGCCTCGCCGGCCACACCGGGCAGCACATCCCATACCGGCAGCAGATGCGGCCCCAGGCCCGCAGCCAGACCAGCCAGTGCGCCAATGGCCACGCCGGGCGTCAGCGTCCCCCATAGGCGCCACTGCGCAGGGGTGAGCAACACCACCGCCGTCTTGCCCGCCAGCAGCGCCAGGCAGAGCTGCAGCGTCGTGCCGTCATACGCCGTCTGCGCCGCCGAGCGGCCGTTGCCCAGCACCTGTGGCAGCCAGATCGCCACTACCCCCGTCAGCGCCAGTGCCAGCGGCAGTGCCCACAGCACCTGCCATTTTCTGCGCCCGGTGCTTCTCCACGTGCTGCACAGCCCGCCGGAAGGCTGCCGCCGGCAACCCCACCAGCACCCCGATCAGCGCACACCAACCCACCGTCACCGCCGAGCCACTGATCTGGCCCAGCACATAGAAGGTCTCGGTCGATACCGTCACACGGGCCACCAGCGTCGCAATCACCGACACCGTCAGCGCAACCACCCCATACCGTATCGAGAAGCGCGCCAGCGAATTTCCAGCGCAAACACCGTCCCGGCCAGCGGCACCTGATACACCCAGCCAGACCGGCCCGCCGCCCCGCAGGCCACCAGCAGGCGCCGCATCTCGTCATCAGTCGCAGACCATCCACGATCCGCCCGGCAAACAGTGCACCCCAGTTCCCGTGGTAGCCACCTCCCGGCCAATCAGCGCCCCTGAGCCCACCGCCACGATCTGCAGCACCGCATGCATCACGTTCTCGAAAAAGGGTGGCCGCCGGCGCCTCGGTGTATCGGCTCGCCACCGCCCCGTTCACTCCCACCACCGGGCGGCCCCGGAGCTGCAGCAGCGCCCAGCCCAGCGTCACCACCAGCCCGCCACCCAGCAGCGCCAGCATCCGCCGTTCCGGCGTCGTTCCTTCCGTCACGATGCGTGCCTGCGCCTCGGTCTGCCCAAAAGCCAGATGCTCGACCCCATGGATCAGCCACGACAGCGCTGCCGCCCCCAGCCCCGCAGCCACCCCGGTCAGGATCATCGCCAGCAGCAGCGCCACCGGATGCCCCTTCGGAACGGGACGCCTGCAGGGCGAGGGAACGGCTGTGCAGAGGACACCTGTGCAGTGGGGAGCCTGTGCAGCGGGAACCTGTAGCACAGGGCTGGCCCCGGCCGGAGAGGAAGGGGCGGGCGGGGAGAAGGGGCAGCATCAGGCATCATGGCAACCGGCAGGAGCGTCCAGCCAGCCATTTTAGAGCGTGTCATGGATGGACGGGCTGGCAGAAGAAGCCCGGCTGAAGCAGTTATCTGCGGGTGCGCGGGGACCGCTCCCCAGGCGGCACCGAAATCACCACCGACACCCAGAATCTCCGTGGGCGCCTCCGGCTGCACTTCCTGTGGTGAGGCGCTGGCCCGCTCCCGCTCCAGATATGGCGCCCGGCCAGCACCCGGCAACGCCTTTTCCGGGCCAGGGCCAGGCAATCTCCAGCTGTCCGACCGGTGAAGGTGACGCCGTCAGTTCGACGGGCAGCCGTGTTTCCTGCTCCCGCCACTGCATGGCGGCCTGTTTGATGGCCTCGCGCACGATCCATGACTACCGGCCCCAGTGCATCCTGGTCCTGCCACTGGATCGTCGTCTGCTCGGCCGTTTGCCGTTGCACCCTGACCTCGGTCACGACGCACGGTCTGGCGCGCCTGCCTTGCTTCGGCCGGTGGTACCGTGGTCTTGCAGGGATGTCTTGCTCCGGGTTCCCCGGGTGCGTGCCTTCAGTGCCGGTGATACATCCGGCAGATCGCCGCCGGACCCGCCATGCTGTCCGCAGTGGCATCCATCGACGCAGAGATTCCCGACGGTATGTCTGCCTGTCCTGCAGCCGCCGATGTCGGCCTGCTGCGAGGCGGCCTTCGTCCGGCGACGCGGGGCGGCCCGCTTCGTCGTGCCTTCCGTCGCTGCTTTTGTTCTGGTCCGCGTGGCAGCCTTCCGTCGCGGGGCCGCCACAGGTTCATCCACATCAGCCACCTTAGCCACCACGGTTTCCGGCCATGGCCTGGTCAGCCACATCAGCTACCACGGTCCCGGCCATGGCCCGGTCAGCCATATCAGCCACCACGGTTCCGGTCATGGCCCGGTCAGCCACGTCAGCCATCACCGTCCGGCCGACCTCACCGGCCACGTCGGTCCGTACCCTTCCTGACCGACCGTTTCAGCCACGGATGCACCGGCGTCATGGATCCTGGCCATCTCCGTGATCCGGCCTCAGCCATGGCCGGTTGCCGCCAAAGCCGGGATGGCGGGGTGGACGTCCCCTCGTGTGCGACTGTGCCCATATTTGTCGCAACGACGGCTGGAAGCGGCTCCCGCACCACGTCCCGCGCCTGGAGCATGCCCGGTACGCCAGCACCGGCACCTGACCAGCCACCGTCGCCAGTGGCACCGCTGCCCGTGCAGGCAGCCGCACCGCAACCTGTTCCACTGCGCCGTGCGCGCTGCTCTCGTGCGCCGGTGCTGCCTTCTTCTGTGGCCACAAGTGTGCCATGCCCATCCCCGCACTCACTGAGGGCCAGCAGGGGCAGGGGCTGCCGTATCGTGCTGGCCCGTGAAGCCCATCACCAGCCCGAACGCCGTCAGCGGCGCATTCATCGACACCGCCAGAAAGGCCGCCGACCCCGCCACGGCTGCCGAATGCAGATCGGCCTTTGCCGCGCTGGGGGGCAGCCACTCCCAGACCGGCAGCTGGTGCAGCCCCGTGCCCAGCAGGATGCCCGACAGAGCCCCCAGCGCCACTGCCGGCTGCAGCGTCCCGCCATAGGCGCCACCGCGCAGCGTGGCCAGCACCACCACACTCTTGCCCAGAATCAGCGCCAGACACATGCCCATCGTGATGCCGTCGTAGGCCGTCTGCGCCACCGAGCGCCCGTTGCCCAGCACCTGCGGCAGCCAGATCGCCACCACCTCCGTCAGCAGCAGTGCCAGCGGCAGCGCCCACAGCACATCCCACTGCTTGGCCCGATACTGTTCCGCATGCAGCACCGCACGCCGGAAGGCCGCCGCCGGCAGCCCACCAGCGTCCCGATCACCGCGCTCCACAGCACCGTCACCACCGATCCGTCGATCGGCCCAGCACATAGAAGGCGTCGGTCGTCACCTCGACGCGTGCCACCACCGTCGCAATCACCGACACCGCCAGCGCCACGATCCCGTAGGTCACCGTAAACCGCCCCAGCAGGATCTCCAGCGCAAAAGATCGCCCCGGCAAATGGCACCTGATACACCCCGGCCGGTCCGCAGCCGACCCACTGGCCACCAGCGCGGCGCATCTCCTCGTCGATGCCCAGCCGGTCACAGATCCGTCCACTGAACAGCGAACCCAGCTCCCGCGGTGCCAGTTCGCGTCCGATGGGGCACCCAGAACCCACCGCCACGATCTGCAGCAGCGCGTGACCGTCCCTCGAAAAAGGGTGGGTGCCGGCGGGCGGGCGTATCGGCCGCGATCGCCCCATGATCCCCACCACGGGCCGGCCCTTCACCTGCAGCCACGTCCAGCACAGCGTCTAGCAGCCCGGCGCACAGCAGCGCGCCCATCCGCCGCTCCGGCGTCGTGCCCTCCGTCACGATGCGTGACTGGGCCTCGCTCTGCCCGAAAGCCAGATGCTCGACGAAATGAATCATCCACGACAGTGCGGCCGCCGCCAGCCCGCCGCCACACCGGTCAGCACCACGGCCAGCACCAGCCGCACCCCCGGAAAGGGGAGGGGAGAGAAGCGTTTTTCATCATGTCGATACAACAAAACAGACAAATGCCCAGCATTTTATGCGCGATGTGGCGATTTATAATGTGTTGTTACAAATTCCGCCTGTTTTTGGTGGCTGATGTGGCGGCCCCATGGCTGTCAGATTCTCTGCCGAATTCCGGCCCGATTCCCTGCCGTTCTTGAAGATTTGCGTGGCCAGCACCCCTCACACGCTTGCCCAGAATCAGCTCTGGACATTTGCCCGTCTGGGCGTGTGTCCTGGACTCATTCGTCCCCGCGAACCTGCCTTCAGGCGGTCGTCCTGAGCCAAACTGCGGGGTTGCGAAAACGGCGTCCCCATGTCCTGCGTGGCCTTCGCCCCGGCCAGCCGTTACACTGTCGGCTTGCAGCGATGTGGATACTGGGCATCCCGCTTTCCTGGGCGCGTTCTTCTTCCGTGCCCCGCCTTCTTTCACGCCCCGCTGCCCTTCCTTCCCCGCTGGGTGCCGGCCTGACTGGCGCGCAGCATCAGCGTGGTCCTGACCAGCGTACTCTGTGATCCCGGGATTGTCATGCCAGCCAGAATCTTGATGATCGACAACTACGACTCCTTCACCTACAACATCGTCCAGTACCTGGGCGAGCTGGGGGGCAGACGTCACCACCATCCGCAGCGACGCCATCGACCTGGATGGCATCCGCGCAACAATCCTTCCCACCTGATGTTCTCTCCCGGCCCCGGTGACCCGGACGGCGCCGGCGTCACCCTCGACGCCATCCGCACCTTTGCCGGCCAGATCCCCATGTTCGGTGTCTGCCTGGGCCCAGCAGGCCATCGGCCAGGGCCTTCGGCGGCAGGTCGTGCGCGCCAAACGGGTCATGCACGGCAAGCACGACACCGTCATCCACAGCGGCAGGGCGCCTTTGCCGGCCTGCCCGAGCGCTTCCAGATCGTCGCGCTACCACTCCTCGTCATCGACCCGCCACCGTTCCCGACTGCCTCGAAGTCACCGCCTGGACCGAAGATGGCGAGATCATGGGCCTGCGTCACCGGGAGCTGCCGATCGAAGGTGTGCGGTTTCACCCCGAATCCATCGAAAGCGAACACGGCCATGCCCTGTTCAGGAATTTTTCTGGAGCAGAACCAATGAGCATCACCCCGCAGGAAGCCCTCCGCGCACCATCGAGCATCGCGAAATCTTCCATGACGAGATGCTGCACCTGATGCGCATGATCATGCAGGGTGAAGTTTCGCCCGTCATGACCGCCGCCATCATCACCGGCCTGCGTGTCAAGAAGGAATCCATCGGCGAGATCGCCGCAGCCGCCGAAGTCATGCGGCAGTTCGCCACGCCCGTCCACGTCGCCAGCAGACAGAACTTCATCGACATCGTCGGCACCGGTGGCGACGGCGCCCACTCCCTTCAACATCTCCACCACCGTCATGTTCGTCGTGGCGGCCGCCGGTAGCGCCGTCGCCAAGCACGGCAACCGCAGCGTCTCTTCCAAATCCGGCGCGGCCGACGTCCTCGAAGCCCTGGGTGCCAACATCATGCTCACCCCCGCCCAGGTCGCTGCCTGCATCGACCTCTGCGGCATCGGCTTCATGTTCGCCCCCAACCACCACCCGGCCGCATGAAGAATGTCGCCCCCATCCGCAAGGAACTGGGCGTGCGCACCATCTTCAACATCCTCAACCCCTCACCAACCCTGCATCTGCACCCCAACAACCTGCTCGGCGTCTTCCACCCCGACCTCGTGGGCATCTTCGTGCGCGTCATGCAAACAGCTGGGCGCCGGGACGTGTCCTGGCCGTGCACGGCATGGACGGCATGGACGAAATCTCCCTCGGCGCCGACACCCTCGTCGGTGAACTGCGCAACAGCCAGATCAGCCAGTACCGCATCCATCCCGAAGATTTCGGCTTCCAGATGGCCTCCAACCGCCAGCTGCGCGTCAGCACCCGCGAAGAATCCCGCGACATGCTGCTGGCCGTCCTCGACGACACCCCGGCGCCCCCGTGACATCGTCGCACTCAACGCCGGCGCAGCCCCTCTACTGCTGCGGCGTATCCGGCTCTGCTGGCCCAGGTATCCGCCTCGCCCAGCAGACCATCGCCTCCGGCGCCGCCCGTGAAAAAGCTCGCGACGAGTTCGTGCGCGTCACCCAGTCCTTCGGCAACTGAAGCGGTCCAGTAACTGAAACTGCCTGTGCTTCCGGAGGCTTTCGGCTCCTGCCGGCCGTCCCCTTTTTCTGGCGTCACGCCGACGATATACGCAGGATCGGCTGCCGTTCCGTACCTGTCGGGGCTGAACCGACAGGCTTCTGTTTGCCCATGGAGCGCTCCCGTCTGGCCACGATGGCGTCCTCTCTGCTCCTGGTGGAAGGGCATCAGTATCGGCAGCGCCTCATCATCATTTGGTAGTCACCATGAAAGTTCCAACTGTTCTGGAAAGAATCATCGCCACCAAGCGCGATGAAGTCCGCGCCGCCCGTGCAACACTGGGCGAACCCGCCCTGCGCGGCCAGGTCGCCGAACGCCTGAAAACGACCCTCCGCGCGGCTTCGCCCGCGCCATCCAGCAGCGAGGTCGTGGCCGCCGCCGCGAGCCTTCAATGCCGGACACACCCCGGCACCCGTTGCGCCCGCCATCATCGCCGAAGTCAAGAAAGCCAGCCCCAGCAAGGGCGTCATCCGCCCCGACTTCGAGCCCGTTGCCTTCGCCCGCAGCTACGAAAAGGGTGGTGCCACCTGCCTGTCCGTCCTCACCGACCGGCGATGCTTTTCAGGAGCCACGACGACTACCTCCGCCAGGTACGCGCAGCCGTTTCCATTCCCATCCTGCGCAAGGACTTCACCATCGACCCCTGGCAGGGTGCAGGAAGCCGCTGCCATCGGTGCCGACTGCATCCTGCTCATCGTCGCTGCCCTCTCCGACGACCAGATGGCCGAACTCGCCGCCTGCGCCCGGGAAAACCAGCTCGATGTCCTCGTCGAAGTGCACGACGGCGCCGAACTCGACCGCGCCCTGCGTCTCGACACCCCGCTCATCGGCATCAACAACCGCAACCTGCACGACTTCAGCGTCAGCCTCGACACCACCCTGAACCTGCAGAAGCGCCTGCCCACCGACCGCGTCACCATCTCCGGAAAGCGGCATCGCCGGTCCACCGGGACATCGCCCTTCTGCGCCAGGGCGGCATCCACGCCTTCCTCATCGGCGAAACCCTCATGCGCGCCCCCGACCCGGGCCTGCAACTGGCCCGCTGGCTGGCAGGCTGAACGTCTCCCCAGAGAACGCCCCCTTTCAGAGCGCTGCCCTTTTTTCGCCGCCTTCCTTTCGAAGAAGAACCTTCCCCCAGCCACGCTGCCCACAACGGATTGGCCTCGCCAGTGGCCTCCAGCTTCAGCGTGGCGGGCGCCGCATCCAGCACGCACCTGCGCTGGCCAGAAGCTCGTCCCGCCTGAACGCCATCACCTCCACCCGGTCGCCGGGCGAATACCGGGTCAGCACCGTCTTCAGACGGGCCTCCGTCTAGCGCAGCCCATCCAGCGCCACCAGCCGGTCTCCTGCCGACAGTCCCGCACGTGCAGCCGCCCCATCGCGCTCTGCGCTCAAAATGGCCAGCCCCCGTCGCGGCATCCCGGTACGAGCCCCCAGTGAACAACGCTCCTCACCCGAAGGCGTCTCCTGAGCACCAGACCGGCGGCTCAGCAGCTTCGTCGGGCGGTTCCCCGGTCCCATAGGCTCACGCCCGGATCTGCCGCCGCAGATCCAGCCCCCTGTCGCCTCGCGAATCAGCGCCGGCATCTCATCCTCCCCACGCCCTGCCGCACGGGAAGGTACCAGTGCCCCGGTACGAAACACGCGTGTCCGCCGACCACGGACATCGAGACTTCATCGCGCCTGCGCCGCCCGCATGCCCGTCACTGACCTGCAGCACCTGCGCCTGCACCCGTACCTGCACCTGTACCTGCACCCGCCTGCACCTGTACCTGCACCCGCACCTGCACTTGCACCTGTGCCCGCACTCGCCCTGTCCGAGTCTCTCCCGCGGCAGCGTCGGTATAGAACCCCGCCCGAATCAGCTGCCACAACAGCCGCATCACGTCATCCAGTGACTTCTGCCCGCCGGTCCGTTCCCGGATCAGCAGATCCAGGCACAGCGCCACCAGCGATCCTCTTCACGTAGTAGCTCGACACCGCATTCAGCGTATTCTCATCCGGCCGGTAATACTTGATCCACGCATCGAAACTCGACGCCGCCACACTCTGCAGTCGTCGTCCAGGATTTCAGCTACCCGCCGAACGCTCTTCTCCAGCAGCCCCAGATAGGCCTGTGCATCGATCACCCCCGACCGAACCAGCATCAGATCGTCGTAATACGATGTGAATCCTCGAACACCCACAGCAGGTCCGTATATACCTCGCCACCCAGATCGTAGGGCGCAAACCGCGCCGGCTTGATCCGTTTCACATGCCAGGGTATGGAAATACTCGTGCGCCGCCAGCCCCAGAAACGTCTGATATCCCGCCGGCGTCCCCTGCATCCCCACCCACGGCAGATCATCCCGCGAACATATCAGCGCCGTACTGCTGCGATGCTCCAGTCCCCATAACCATCGCCCACCGCCATCACCAGAAACAGGTAGCGCGATACCGGTGCCCGCTTCGTTCCTGGTCTCGAACAGGGCGACCTCCTGCGCACAAATGGGCTTCAGATCGGACACCAGCCGACCAAAATCCACATCGGCACGCCCCGTCACCACCACCTCGTGACGGCACCCCCCAACCTCGAAACACGCCACCCGAAAACGCCCCATCTCCACCGGATGGTCAACCAGCGCATCATAATCCCGTGCCCGAAAACGCCCGAACGCATACAGCGCCGCATCCTCTCCATGGTGGGGTATCCACCCGCACATCCGGAACGGACAGCACATTGGCCGTCATGCGCCCCGCCGCAGCCGCTCGCATACCTGCCGTCGCACGTCCTGCAGCAGCCGCTTGCATTCCTGTCGCGGCACGCTCCGTCGCAGCAGCCCGCATGCCTCTCGTCACGAGCGCCTCCGCAGAACCCGCACACCGGTCGTCGTGCGCCCCTTCGCGGCAGCCTGCATACCGGTCGTCGTGCGCCCCTCCACAGCAGTTTGCGCACTGGACCTCGCGTATTCCGCCACGGCGGTTCGCACGGCTGCTGCTCACATGCCCTCGCAGCAGTACCTCCTTCGCCCCCGGCTGCCGGACTGCCGTGGACCATTCCCTGACTCCAGAGGCGGCAACCTGTTCAGACTTCCCTGTCGCCTTGCGCGGAGACTTGCGCTCTGTCTTTCTGGCTGCTGCCACCGGCCTCCACACGTGGCAGTGTGGTCGCCAGTTGCCAGTCCGCATAATCCAGCCCGGCGGGCGGCAGAATATCCACGGTACATGGCCTGTCTTCCTGGCCCCGCACCGCCAGAAACACACTGCTGCCATTGAAAAAACCATGCGTCGTATCCAGATGCGCCGCCCGGACAGACAGATCCCACGCGTACACCTGATAGCGCACAAGTAGCCCGAAACCATCAGTCGGCAGGGCCCCGCACCGCCATGTGTGCTTGTCAACCTTGAACACCGGCACTGGCATTCCGGGATCCGGCACCTCTTCCTCATGCACAGACTGGCCGGAGGCCTGGACTGCTGCTGCCACCGATTTCCTGCCCGCCTCGCAGGTGCCTCCTGCAGCTCCCGCACCCTCCGTCCCATTCTGCCCCTTGCCCTGGGCGCCACGATGCCTCTTGCCCCGAGCCCCGTTCTGCCCCTTGTCTTGCATCCCATGATGCCCCTCGTTCTGCGTCCCGTGATGCCGCTTGTCCTGTGCCCCCTGACGCCGCTTGTCTTGTGTCCCGCGATGCCTCTTGTCCTGTGCCCCCTGACGCCCTTTGTCTTGCGCTCCGGGATGCTTCCTGTTCTGCGTCCCGTGGTGCCCCCTGTTGTCCTGCGTCCTGTGTCGTTCCTTGCCAGCTGTCCCGTACTTGCGCTGCAGACAGTGAGTGCTTCAGACGGGCAGGAGGGCGATGGCATGCCCAGGCCGAAACCTGATCCACATGCCGGGCAAACTCCCGCACCAGATAACTGCCCGGAATCCACACCGGCAGAACCAGTTCCTGGCCAGAAGGTTCCGGATTGGCCACCCACATCATCACCTCGAACAGGTGAGCCCCCGGATTCACCGGAAAAATCGAATAATGAACCGCGTCCAACACCAGACTCCAACACAAAGACAGGAAAACAGAACAGCTACCCTGTAACCCCGACCGACGCATCAGGCATTTCGACAGCCTTCCCGATGACCAGAGCTCCGCAAAAGTCCTGCGGCACTTTGGCTCCATGATCGGGCGATCTCCTGTGTTGCCATTGCCGCCAGTAGCCCTGCTATTGCCGCCAGGGCGCCTTCTGGCCTCATCCCCGATCCGGGGCCAAACCACTCTGCAGACTTTTAGTGAATCTCTCCGGTGATCCCGGTGGGCTCGTTGACAGCAGGGGAGCGAACTAATTCTCCCCAAGGCCATTCTCCATGACAACCTGCGTCCTGTTCCAGCCACGCCTGCTGTACGCGCCAGCCCACCAGCCCACCTGTCGCCATCCCTCCATCTCTCCAACCTCCGGCAGCCGGTTGCCAGTCCCCCACACCTGGAATCAACTCTGCAAGTGCAACACCCCATCCCCATTGAGGTGTTGCCGTGAACAGCCCCTGAATCTTGACCCACCAGCCCTGTAGAGCGAGCCACCATCACGTTCCGCAATCTCCGAGCTATACCATGGCTGCGGGGCAACACAGCGAACCTCCCAATGTTCTGCTGTGCCAGTTCCCGCCCAACAAGGGCAGTGGATCTTTTCAGCCATCAGCCGGACCCGCCTGAACGACATTGCCCGACTGGTGAACGGGGGCCGCGCCTGGCTACTGGATGCCCACCTCTGACGAAGACATGACGAAGATTCTTGAAGGCCACGCCAGGAAGCCTCTTGTTGCACTTGACTCCTGAGATCGCCCTCCTGCAACCGTCCATGTCCGGTACTGTTCCCCACCCAGGCCGGACCGTGCATGCCCCGCCACTTTCAGCGCACCCAAAGGCAGTCTCCGACCGGTCCTGCCCGGGCGTTGCCTGTCTTGCCCGCCAGAGACGGACGGCTGCTGCGCCAGTGCGGCGCCTTGTCAGCAAACGGCGGCTGGTGCCAGCGGGGAAATGGGCCTGTAACACGTTTCCAGTCCCTTTGTGCAGTTCCGGGGAGCAACGTTCCCGGAGCAGCAGTCCCGGAGCCAATCCGCAGGAAAAACATGCCGATCGATCAACTTTACCTTGTTTTGTACTAAAGAGCATTTCCATCGAAAACTGGCTTTACAAGCCGATTCGGCAGCATCAGCCGACGGACGGTCGCTTTCGGCGCCAGGACCTGCGGCAACGCAAAAGAAAGTGTTTGACAACGGCAGCGGGAGTCCCATACACTCCATTTCTTCGCTGCTGACACAGCGACGCGACGAAAGACACAGTCTTCCGATCAGCGTAAGGTCCAGCTGGACAAGTGGACGTGCAGCTTGCTCCCAAAAATCAGCAGCCGATAAGTGTGGGCATTTGGGAGAAGGTGGCCTGAAGCCTGGTGCGACGCCCTGGGTGTTGCAGCCGGCAGAGGGCGACAGAAATACTCTCTTGATGCTCACGCAAAACATGATTTACCAAGTCAGTTTTGATGAGAGCTTGCAAAGATTGAACTGAAGAGTTTGATCCTGGCTCAGATTGAACGCTGGCGGCATGCTTTACACATGCAAGTCGAGACGGCAGCGCGGGCTTCGGCCTGGCGGCGAGTGGCGAACGGGTGAGTAATACATCGGAACGTGCCCAGTAGTGGGGGATAGCTCGGCGAAGCCGGATTAATACCGCATACGACCTGAGGGGTGAAAGCGGGGATCTTCGGACCTCGCGCTATTGGAGCGGCCGATGGCAGATTAGCTTGTTGGTGGGGTAAAGGCCTGCAAGGCGACGATCTGTAGCTGGTCTGGAGAGGACGACCAGCCACACTGGGACTGAGACACGGCCCAGACTCTACGGAGGCAGCAGTGGGGAATTTTTGGACAATGGGCGCAAGCCTGATCCAGCAATGCCGCGTGTGTGATGAGGCCTTCGGGTTGTAAAAGCACTTTTTGGCGGGAACGAAAAGGACTGTGCCAATACCACGGTTCGATGACGGTACCCGCAGAATAAGCACCGGCTAACTACGTGCCAGCAGCCGCGGTAATACGTAGGGTGCGAGCGTTAATCGGAATTACTGGGCGTAAAGAGTGCGCAGGCGGTTTTTGCAAGACCGATGCTGAAATCCCCGGGCTTAACCTGGGAACTGCGTTGGTGACTGCAAGGCTAGAGTGTGTCAGAGGGAGGTGGAACTCCGCATGTAGCAGTGAAATGCGTGAGATATGCGGAAGAACACCGATGGCGAAGGCAGCCTCCTGGGATAACACTGACGCTCATGCACGAAAGCGTGGGGGAGCAAACAGGGATTAGATACCCTGGTAGTCCACGCCCCTAAACGATGTCTACGAGTTGTCGGGGATTAATTTCCTTGGTAACGCAGCTAACGCGTGAAGTAGACCGCCTGGGGAGTACGGTCGCAAGATTAAAAACTCAAAGGAATTGACGGGGACCCGCACAAGCGGTGGATGATGTGGATTAATTCGATGCAACGCGAAAAAAACCTTTACCTACGCTTGACATGTCCGGAACCTTGGAAGATTCGAGGGTGCCCGAAAGGGAACCGGAACACTAGGTGCTGCATGGCTGTCGTCAGCTCGTGTCGTGAGATGTTGGGTTAAGTCCCGCAACGAGCGCAACCCTATCATTAGTTGCTACGCAAGGGGCACTCTAATGAGACTGCCGGTGACAAACCGGAGGAAGGTGGGGATGACGTCAAGTCCTCATGGCCCTTATGTGTAGGGCTTCCACGTCATACAATGGTCGGTACAGAGGGTTTGCCAAGCCGCGAGGTGGAGCCAATCCCACAAAAACCGATCGTAGTCCGGATTGCAGTCTGCAACTCGACTGCATGAAGTCGGAATCGCTAGTAATCGCGGATCAGCATGCCGCGGTGAATACGTTCCCGGGTCTTGTACACACCGCCCGTCACACCATGGGAGTGGGTTTTACCAGAAGTAGGTAGCTTAACCGCAAGGGGGCGCTTACCACGGTAGGGCTCATGACTGGGGTGAAGTCGTAACAAGGTAGCCGTACCGGAAGGTGCGGCTGGATCACCTTTCAAGAGAAAAACACCTCGAACAAATGCTCACACTTATCGGTTGCTGGTTGTCGGTAGCAAAGTTATCCAGCTCTACCGCTGGATCTGCAGCAACATCATGCGCGCGCGGGTCTGTATGCTCAGCTGGTGCACCGTCTTGATCAAAGGCGGGATTTCGATGGTTCAATCCATCTAGACTCACTGATTTTCCATGCACGTCGTTCCTGGAACGGGCGATGTGCAGGATGGTGTAACTCAGCTGGCGAGAGCCTGCTTTGCAGGCAGATGGGTCGATCAGTTTCGATCCGTTCACCTCCACTTCAGATCCGCCTGGGATGCAGACAAATGCAGTCTGTCTGCGGTGCTCCGGAGGGGCGGCGATGCGAATTCTTTAACAATCTGGTAGTGAGTCGACTAAAGTTGTCTCGGAAAGGGACAACGATGTGATTGCGTCGAAAAAGTCTCAAACAAGAGTTCTGAAAGAGAGAACTGAGAGGCGGCGAAACGCGGCATGCTTGATCCTGGATTGGGTCCGGAGAGGGTTCTCAGTCCGCAAACCTATAGGGTCAAGTGAATAAGTGCATGTGGTGGATGCCTTGGCGATTACAGGCGATGAAGGACGTTGTAGCCTGCGAAAAGCTGCGGGGAGCTGGCAAACAAGCTTTGATCCGCAGATGTCCGAATGAAACCCACCCGCGAAAAGGGTATCGATGGCTGGAATACATAGGGTCATCGAGGCGAACGTGGCGAACTGGAAACATCTAAGTAGCCACAGGAAAAGAAATCAACCGAGATTCCGAAAGTAGTGGCGAGCGAAATCGGAGCAGCCTGTGCGTGATAGTCGATGCGTTAGCGAAACGGCAGTGGAAGGCCGGCCACTAGCGGGTGATAGCCCTTGCGCGAGAAACGGATCGGTGGTACTGAGCGCACGACAGTGGGGCGGGACACGTGTAATCCTGTCTGAAGATGGGGGACCATCCTCGAGGCCAAATACTCGTAATCGACCGATAGTGAACAGATTGCTGTGAAGGAAAGGCGAAAAGAACCCCGAGGAGGTGAAATGAGATCCTGAAACCGCATGCATACAAACAGTCGGAGCCTCGCAAGGGGTGACGGCGTACCTTGTATAATGGGTCAGCGACTTACGTTCAGTGGCAAGCTCAACCAGATAGGGGAGGCGCGGGAAACCGAGGTCGAACAGGGCGCCATAGTCGCTGGGCGTAGACCCGAAACCAGGTGATCTATCCATGGTCAGGATGAAGGTTGGGTAACACCAGCTGGAGGTCCGAACCGACTAATGTTGCAAAAATTAGCGGATGAACTGTGGATAGGGGTGAAAGGCTAATCAAACCTGGAAATAGCTGGTTCTCCCGAAAACTATTTAGGGTAGTGCGTCATGTATTGCTCCAGGGGTGAGAGCACTGTAATGGTTGTAGCAGCCATCGCGGCTTACCACGCCATAGCAAACTCCGAATACCTGGAGTATGAGCATGGCAGACAGTCGCCGAGTGCTAACGTCCGGCGGCAAGGGAAAACAACCCAGACCTACAGCTAAGGTCCCAAAGTGTGGCTAAGTGGGAAGCAAGTGGGAAGCGCTAAAACAGTCAGGATGTTGGCTTAGAAGCAGCCATCATTTAAAGAGCGTAATAGCTCACTGATCGAGTCGTCCTGCGCGGAAGATGTAACGGGGCTAAGCCATGCACCGAAGCTTGGGCTGTACTCTTTGAGTACGGGGTAGGGAGCGTTCCTCCAAGCCTGTGAAGGTGTCTCGCAAGGGATGCTGGAGGTATCAGAAGTGCGAATGCTGACATGAGTGGCGTTAAAGCGGGTGAAAAGCCCGCTCGCCGTAAGCGCAAGGTTTCCTACGCAACGTTCATCGGCGTAGGGGTGAGTCAGCCCCTAGGTGAGGGGCGAAAGCCATAGCTGATGGGAAGCTGGTTAATATTCCAGCACCGATTCCAGTGCGATGGGGGACGGATCGTGGAAGGTTGTCCAGGTGTTGGATGTCCCGGTTCCTGACCCAGTAGGTGTCTAGCGAGCCAAATCCGCCAGGCGCATGCCGAGGGTTGGGACGAGTGAGCTTGCTCGCGAAGCAACTGGAAGTGGTTCCAAGAAAAAGCCTCTAAGCTTCAGCTGGAAATCGACCGTACCGCAAACCAACACTGGTGCGCGAGATGAGTATTCTCAGGCGCTTGAGAGAACTCGGGAGAAGGAACTCGGCAAATTGACACCGTAACTTCGGAAGAAGGTGTGCCCTGGTAGCTTGAGTGTGAACAACACACGAGGGCCAAGGGGTTGCAAAAATAGGTGGCTGCGACTGTTTATTAAAAACACAGCACTCTGCAAACACGAAAGTGGACGTATAGGGTGTGACGCCTGCCCGGTGCCGGAAGGTTAAGTGATGGGGATGCAAGCTCTTGATCGAAGCCCTGCTAAACGGCGGCCGTAACTATAACGGTCCTAAGGTAGCGAAATTCCTTGTCGGGTAAGTTCCGACCTGCACGAATGGCGTAACGATGGCCACACTGTCTCCTCCCGAGACTCAGCGAAGTTGAAATGTTTGTGATGATGCAATCTCCCCGCAGCTAGACGGAAAGACCCCATGAACCTTTACTGTAGCTTTGCATTGGATTGCGAACCGACTTGTGTAGGATAGGGTGGGAGGCTTTGAAGTCAGGACGCCAGTCTTGATGGAGCCATCCTTGAAATACCACCCTGGTTTTGTTCGCGGTTCTAACCTTGGCCCGTGATCCGGGCTGGAGACAGTGCATGGTGGGCAGTTTGACTGGGGCGGTCTCCTCCTAAAGAGTAACGGAGGAGTTCGAAGGTACGCTTGGTACGGTCGGACATCGTGCCTAAAGTGCAATGGCAAAAGCGTGCTTGACTGCGAGACTGACAAGTCGAGCAGGTGCGAAAGCAGGACATAGTGATCCGGTGGTTCTGTATGGAAGGGCCATCGCTCAACGGATAAAAGGTACTCTGGGGATAACAGGCTGATACCGCCCAAGAGTTCATATCGACGGCGGTGTTTGGCACCTCGATGTCGGCTCATCTCATCCTGGGGCTGTAGCCGGTCCCAAGGGTATGGCTGTTCGCCATTTAAAGAGGTACGTGAGCTGGGTTTAAAACGTCGTGAGACAGTTTGGTCCCCTATCTGCTGTGGGCGTTGGAGATTTGACGGGGGCTGCTCCTAGTACGAGAGGACCGGGTGGACACACCTCTGGTGTACCTGTTGTCACGCCAGTGGCATCGCAGGGTAGCTAAGTGTGGAAGAGATAACCGCTGAAAGCATCTAAGCGGGAAACTCGCCTGAAGATGAGATCTCCCTGGGGACGCGATCCCCCTGAAGGGTCGTTCAAGACCAGGACGTTGATAGGCCGGGTGTGGAAGCGCAGTAATGCGTGAAGCTAACCGGTACTAATTGCCCGTGAGGCTTGACCCTATAGTTTTGCGTGTGTTCAGGCATGCCTGAGCCGCCCATCAGTTCACCTCGGAACGCACGAGACGTGCCCGGGGCAGTCACATCAGCATCGACTTCCGCAGGGAAGTTCGATACAATCGTCGACCGTTACCAGACAGGGCAGGGTTGCCCGGCCACAGGGCCAGGCAGCATGCCAGCAAGCTTTGTCTGACGACCATGGCGAAGTGGAACCACCCCTTCCCATCCCGAACAGGAACGTGAAACGCTTTTTGCGCCGATGATGAGTGGGCTTCTCGCCCGTGAAAGTAGGACATCGTCAGACACCCCTTCAGAAAAACCCGTACGGCGTACGGGTTTTCTTATCCGCTATGCTGCAGTGCACCATTTTTGATGGGCAGCTAGCTGTCTGTACGGTTCAGCATTTACAGATGCGTAAACGATCCACAAAACCATTGATCAGGCCGGATCGCTTCCTCCACCAGCTCCAGCGCCGACTGAGGTGTACTGTCAACCGTAGACGGTTGCTCAATGTAAAGTCCGTTCAAAGAAGACCCTTGCCTGAAGGCCACTGGCGACTGGTAGCCAAGTGCACTGTGCAGTCGCTGACGGTTTGTAGAACACCTCGATCCACTCGGTGATCGCCGCTCGTGCCTGCGCACGCGTGGCGAAACGCCGCTCAGTACAACAACTCGTTCTTGAGTGATCCCCAGAAACTCTCCATCGGTGCGTTGTCAGTAGCGGTTTCCCGCCGTGACATCGACACCTGCATGCCCAGGGCATCAAGTCTTTCACGGTAGCGACTTGCGATGCTGGCTTCCCCGATCGGAATGATGCAGGTAGTCCGGGCTCGGGGCGGGCATACCCGGACAGCCCGGTTCAGAGCCTCCAGTGTCAGCTCGTGTGTCATGCGCTTCGACATGGCGTAGCCGACGATCTCCTGAGTGAACGTCCTTCACGCCAGCCAGATACAGCCAGCCTTCATCCGTACGCACATAGGTGATGTCCGTCAGCCAGACCTTGTCGGTGCGTCGGCACTGAAGTCTGGAGCCAGCAGAATTGGGCGCCACAGGCAAGGTGTGTGCCGAGTCCGTGGTCGTGCGAAAGCAGCGTTTCTGCCAGCAGCTGGGCTCATCTCGCGCCGCAGACGTCCGACACGATCCCGTCCGACCTTCTGTCCCTGGTGCCGCAACAGCGCATGTACGCGTCGCACCCATAGGTCTGGCGCCCGCCTCGTGAGCCGCCACAGATGTGAACGCGCAGGCGCTCGTCGTCCCTGGCCCGTTGGCTGGGCTGGCGCTGAGCCAGGCCAGATAGCCGCTGCGAGACCTCCGGTGCCCGACAGGCCACGGTCAGCAGGTACCTGCCGTGAACCCTGTCCTTCAGGAACGCGTACCTTGCAGGGACTCCTTCGCAAAGTACGCGGCGGCCTTCCCACGATCTCTCGCTCCATCTCGGCACGGGCCAGCTCCGGCGCAGTCGCACCACCTCGGCCTGAAGCTCCTCGCGGCTGGCCTCGGCCACACCCTGAGATGAGCACTCGGCCCTGGCCTTGACCGCAGTTGGCCAGTGACCCCTTCGGAACCCCAGCCTGGCGGCGACCTCGGCTTGCGAAAGTCCCTGTTCAGACGACCATCCTGACGGCCTCCGTCCTGAACTCAGTACGTGTAACTCTGATTCTGTTTCATCCGTTGACCCTCCATGGCCATTCTCCCTCGTGTGGGTGTCTACGGAAGTCAGGCTACCTCAGGCGAGATCCATTGCCGGCATTGCACTGCAGCATTACTTCAACATCAATTGGTCCGCAGCGGGCTGGTCGCTTATGGTGAACCGCTGATGTCCTTGGCACAGTAGCATGACTCAACCGGCCATGCAAGTGGTTGCACGTCACGCTTGGCAGGGCAGCCGGAGTTCATCTGCCGCTGCCGTTGGTGCAGCAGGTAGTGCTGAGAATGTCTTCCTGACACCGGGGAACACAAAAGGTGCCTTCCGGGACGGCCCTTCTTGATGGTATGTGTTCTGCTGAACGGCCGACGAAGATGCCTCAATGCTGATGGCGATTGTGGGGCCAAGCCTTGTTGTGCAGGTGGCTGGCCCCACGGGGAGAGAAAGCGTTGCAGGCTTATTTCTCGTTGATGCCCTCGATGACGATGCCGTACTGGATGGCTGCCATGGCGACCTGGCTGCGTGAGGAAACACGCAGAAGGCGCAGGATCGAGCTGACGTGGATTTTTGACGGTGCCTTCGGCCATGTCAAGGGCCCGGCAGATGGCTTTGTTGGAGAAGCCTTTGGCGACCAGCTGGAGGACGGTACGCTGACGAACGGTGAATCCCAGGTGCCGGCCGTCGCGATATTCGCGCGATGGCATGTTGAAGTCGATCAGCCGCTCCTGCGTGTCGGGATTGATGGGGGATGGACATCGTGTTGTGGTTGACAGCGTCCCTGCCATCATCGTAAGGGATGAAAACGAGCGGCATTGATGGTCGGGAGGCGGTGTGCTGCCGGGTCGTCGTTGTTCTTCTTGCCCTTGGTCAGTGGGATGCCGGCCTTGACCACGGCGTTGCAGAAGATCTGGGCGACAACCCGGGTTTCGGCGTCCTTGTGGATGAGACCGAGGATGCCTTCCTGTTTGCAGAGCTGCGTCGATGTCCGGGACCTCGTGGTCCAGCATAGCGAGGACCGGCATTGTGGGGCAGTGCCTGCGGAAAGATCCAGCAGTGTTTCGATGCCGTTGACGGGGTGCCGGCTGTTGGGCATCTGCAGGTCCAGCAGTGTCAGTGCCGGGGTGATGCCCTCCTGGATCAGGCGGGTTGCTTCTTCGAGGCTGGTTGCCGGGATGATGAAAAGGCTGTCATCGATGGTGTGGATGAGGGAGCGGATGGCGTTGCGAGCGTTGGCCTGATCGTCGACCAGAAGAAGAATTTTTCCCGCATGATGGTACTGCCTAAAAGGTGATTGGCGGTTGAAGGGGAGCGCGTTGCGCCGTTAGACGTATTCTTGATGAACTGCGGTTGCATTGCGAGGGCATAAGTCACACGATGCGAAGGCCAGATTTTCTGTTGGGCAGGGGCGCCCCATTTTTGCGTGATATTTTTGGCAATTGTTCGTCTTGCCGATGTGCGAATCTGCCATTCAGACCGCGCAAGCATGGTTTCGTGGGGTTGGGCGTCGGTGTTTCGTGATCCGGGCACGGTCAATGGTTTTGTGGATCACTTGCGGTGTTTATGCATCGCAGCTCCATTGCCCCCGGCAGGGTGGCATGGTTATGGGACGACGTGTCGCGTTGGAGCCGTACTGGTGATCTGTAGGCTTTTTAGGCCTGTTTCGCGACATGGCCGTTGCGACGCGGCTGGCTTCAGTGCTGAAGGCCAGGGGAGTCGTTGCGTAGCGTATGGGATTTGCTGTTCGTGTGAATGTGCGGCGTTCTCGTGGTGACTACATGGCCTAGGCCATTTGATCTAGCGTGATGCCATGGACTCAGTCGTTCCCGTGCTGGCCCCGGGTTCGTGCGCCGCCGGCGTTACCTGCCAGCAAGGCGGCCGTCTTGCCTGCGCGGCAGCCTGGGCAATCCACGGATTCTGGGGCCAACCCGGAGGGTACTCCTGTGGGTGAGGATGACTGTGTTGGCAGTGCCTTGAGTTATCGAGGATCCTGCGGCCCTGCTGCGCTGTCCTGCATATTCAGCTGGGTGGCGCGGAGAAGAATGAGCCCATGACACGCTTCGGACTGCAGGCTACGGGTTCTGTCGCCGGGTACCGAGGGGCGGGGGAACTGGGGGAACTGGCGCTGTCGCGACTGCAGGTGTGCATTTGGCACGGGATGAAATGCTCTGGAAAAGTGCTGCGGATGACGCTGGCCGATGGACGGTTGGTTGTGTGGCAACGCCTGATGACAAATTCACCGACAATACGGCCGAAAATCCAGTAGGCTTCGGGTGTTTTGTGGTCATTGGGTGTGGAGGTGTGCTTTGGAGCATGTGTGGCTGAAGAGTTATCCGGCAGGGGTGCCAGCCGAGATCGATCCGGACAGTTATCCGTCTGTGGCGGCGTTGCTGGAGGAGGTGATGCGGCTGTACGCAGACCGTGATGCGGTGGTGTGTCTGGGCAAGGTGCTGCGTTATGGGGAGCTGGACCGGTTGTCGGCGCAGTTTGCTGCGTGGCTTCAGTCGCTGTCCCTGGCTCGGGGAGCCGGGTGGCGCTGATGATGCCGAACTGCCATGCCTACGTGGTGGCGCTGATCGGGGTGATGCGCGCGGGGCATGGCGGCGGTGAATGTGAATCCGCTGTATACGCCGCGGGAGCTGGCGCATCAGCTGAAGGATTCGGGGGCCGAGGTTCTGCTGGTGATGGAGAATTTTGCGCACACGGTGGAGAAGGTGCTGGCGCAGACGGCGGTTCGTCAGGTGGTGCTGGTTTCGATGGGGACCTGTTGGGGACCGCTGAAGGGCTGGATGACCAATTTTCGTGGTGCGCCGGGTGAAGAAGATGGTGCCGGCCTTCCGGCTGCCGGGGCGATCCGTTTTGGGGAGGTGATGTCGCGGGGCGCCAGGTTCCCGTTCCGGGCGCCGGAGGTGGCGTCGTCGGATGTGGCGGTGCTGCAGTACACGGGTGGCACGACAGGGGGTGTCGAAGGGGCGATGCTGACGCAGCGCAATATCGTGGCGAATGTGCTGCAGGATTGTGCGTGGTTCCATCCGGCGATGGATCAGCCGGGGCGTCCGCGGCCGGAGGGGCGCCGGTGTTTGTGACGGCGCTGCCGCTCTATCACATCTGTGCGTTTACGATCTGCATGCTGGTGGGGCTGCATCTGGGGGCAAGCTGATCCTCATTCCCAATCCGCGGGATGTGGACGCGGTGGTGAAGGCGCTGAAGCCCCACAAGGTGGTGGTGTTTCCGGGGCTGAGTACGCTCTACAACATGCTGATGGGGCATGAGGGCTTCCGCCAGCTGGATTTTTCAGAATCTGCGGATTTCGTTGGCAGGGGGGATGGCGGTGCCGTCGGCGGTGGCGGCGCGCTGGCAGGAGGTGACGGGCTGCCCGGTGTGCGAGGGCTATGGGATGACGGAGACGTCGCCGACGGTGGCGTGTACGCCGACGGATACGACGCTGCATGACGGGACGGCGGGGTTGCCGCTGCCGTCGACGGAGATCCGGATTCTGGACGAGAACCAGCAGCCCGCTGCCGGTGGGGCAGGAGGGTGAGGTGGCGGTGCGCGGGACCCTCAGCTCATGGCGGTGCTGGCGGGAGGCCGAGACAAAACAGTTCACGACGCCCGATGGCTTCTTCCCGCACCGGGGATGTGGGGGTGCTGGATGAGCGGGGCTTCCTGCGTACTGGACCGGAAGAAGGACATGATTCTGGTGTCGGGCTTCAATGTGTACGCCAATGAGGTGGAGGACGTGGTGCTGAGTCACCCCGGGGTGAAGGAGTGTGCGGTTGTTGGGGTGGAGGATGAGCGTTCAGGGCAGGCGGTGAAGGCGTTGTGGTGCGTAGGGATGAGGCGCTGGATGAGGCCGCGCTGCAGGCCATGTGTGCGGAGCGGTTGACGGGCTACAAGCGGCCGCGGATCGTAAGCTTTGTAGAAGGCGCTGCCCAAGAGTGATGTGGGCAAGGTGTTGCGCCGGCAGCTGCTGATGGCACGGTGGTGCCGGAGGTGGATGGGCGCTGAGGCTAGCTGCGCTCGAAAAAGCCAGAGGCCGCTGGGATGCGGGCTCTGGCCTTCCGGTTTCAGAGGCGTTTCAGAAAAAGGGGCTTCCTGGCAGGCGCTGTCCACCGGCGCTGTGGTAAGCCTCCCATTTCTGATCGATATCAGACGCAGGGCGATCCGCCGTCGCGGAACCCCTGTTTTTGATCGATACCAAGTGGAGCGATCAGGCGGTCATGGGATGGCGCTGCCGGGGGATTGCCCTGTGTCTGCTGATACCCCAGTAGGGGTGCGCTCCAGTCGGCGTCGATCAGCAGGGAGTTCGACGCGGCGGGCTTCGCGTGGGTACCGCTGCCGGCGGTCTGATCAGGTTCGCGCATGATGATGCGTTCGGCCGGGACGCCTTTCTGGCGATGAGGGGCATCACGAACGCCAAGGCGCGCTGGCCAGGTTGCGGTTGAGGCGGCATCACCAGTGGGGTCGTGGTAGCCGGCCAGCGGGATGTTGCGGCCATCGGCGGCGTTGAAGAGCTTCGACGACGGAGGCGATGATGGCTGCGTCTTCAGCGGAGATGTCGGCCGATGCAGAGGCGAAGTGAACGACACCCGAGACTTCGGCGGGGACCTTCGACATCGAAGGCAACGAGTCGTTTTCGTTGTCGGCACTGGCTCCGGCGGCCGAGTGCTGTCAGCGCTGCTGGCCATACCGCCTGCGGCTGCGTCCTGGGGCTGTGTGTTCTGGCTGGCGCTGTCCGGGCCGTTGGGGCTGCGGGAACTGGCATCACCGCCGTGGCCATCTTGGCCAGCGCTGGGGTCGTGGCCTTCGTGGGCGCTGTCATTTGCCGGGTGGGCGTGCTGGTGGCCCTGGCCGGCCTGGGCGCCGCTGCCAATAGTGAGGCTGCGGGTGCTGCAGAGACTTCCGTGTCCGCGCCACCCAGCCTGAGTACCCGGATGATGGGGAAACCAGCAGGATGGTGACGGTGGAGAACACACCCAGAGGCCGGTGCGTGTGGTGGTGTCTTCGTCGTTCAGGGCCATAGGGATTCCTCGTGCTGGGCTGGATGGAACGGAATGATAACCATCCGATTCTATCAATCGTCAGGGGAGGGTGGGGCCATGAGGGTGGGCTCTTCTTCCTTTTTGACTCCGTACGATTCCGGGGATGAAAAGGCGCGCCGTTGAAAGGGCTGAGGGCTGCAGGGAGGAACCAGTGTCAACGCCGATTGAAACGGCCCAGGGGCCGAGTAAAAACCGACCCACCTGTGCGGGATGGCGCCGACCCTCACGCATGGCTGGATTGCCGAATGTCCATCATTCTGGTGTGGGAGGGAGGGGCGCTTTTGATGTGATATGACGAGCAGGACCATGTGGCGGTGGCACACGTGGTGGTGATCGTGCCTGGGCGACGCGCCAGCCGCTCCTGTTGTTCCTGATGATGATGGATTTACGCTGTTGCCCTGCGCGAGCTGCGCTTCAATACTTGCTCGATGACGCAGGGTGTTTCCCAGCAGCGCAACTGTATCTGGTCGCGGGCAGGGGAGCCAGTCGGGGTCGAAACAGGGCTGTGGTGAATTTCAAGAGTATCCGTGCCTTTGGGCCGTGAGTAGCGTGGAAACTCGATCGTTTACCAGGTTGCCTGATTTCGTGCCTCTCGTGGTGGATACTGGCGACGGTGGCGTTCATCGTATACCGCTGCTCTGATGGTTGAGGCTGCGTAAGCATGAGCATCAGGCTTGCACAGGGCAGCGACCGCCGGGCCCTATGCGGAGTTGCGATAGATCCTTGACTGATCGGTCCGGGGGCGTTGAGGACGCTCCGGAACAGGTTAAAAGTAAAACACTTCTTTTGCCCCTTTTTGGGCGCATGTTCTGGATGTCCAGAGCGCCTGTCATGTGATGGGCCAAACCGTTCTGTCTGCGCAGACGCCGCTTTTTACACAGCCTGCTGTGGTCTGGGCAGGTTTCTACTGGGGCATTACAGATTTTCTCTGGGTTTATTACGGTTCCAGGCCGGGCATCTGCGGCAGCTGGGCATGCAACCGAAGCTGAGGCCTTTTCGGGACGCCATCCGGAGATGGCGTCGATGCTGCGTGATGCAGGGGGATCAGAAGAAGTGACGGATACAGAGCACGCGGCGAGGTTTGTGTCGTCTGGCCCGGGACTTCGGCCTTGCCGATACCCACGGCGCCGATACGACATGGTGCGTTTGCTCAGACCGTGCGAGTAGGTCAGGCCGATGCGCTTTCGTTGTTGTTCGGACCTTGCGGGTCGTCACGACGGTACGTCAGGTAGGCGGTGCCAGCGTCGGACACGGCAGACCAGCTCAGGCTGGCCGAGATGCCTTTGGTCTTGTTCTTGGTGCTGCTGGTTTCGTGCTGAGTTCGTTCTGCAGGTAGGCCAGGCCAGCGCCAAAATCACCCAGTTTGGTGCCCAGCAGGGCACGGCATCAGGTTGCGGCGCTTCTCGTTGTTGATCTTGGCACGGTCGATGGACTCATAGCCCAGACCGAAGGTGAAGATGTTCCAGTCACCGACGGCCGAGATCGAGTAGCTGTCGTCCCGCGCTTGTTCAGGTTGCCGTTGTCGGGCGTATTGTTGCTAGCGGTCGCCTCACCTGCGGCGTAACCGGCAAAAGATCTTTGAGCCGCCCAGCGAGTGGCGTGGGTGATGGGTTGTCACTCTTGCTCACGTAGCCAGCCAGCGCGTCCGAGCTGTAGTGCCGGCTCTGGCCCGTCACGTCGCAGGCTTCGACAGCCTGGGTCAGCGGCATGGACTGACGGCCCAGTTTGACGGTACCGAAGCCACCGCTCAGGCCCACCCACGACTGGCCTTGCCAGAAGCGGCCGGACGAGTTCAGGCGGCCGTTGTCGGCACGGGCGCGGTACTCCAGGTTGAAGATGCCTTTCGGGCCGTTGCCCAAGTCTTCCGAGCCGACGATGTCCGACGCGGAGCCGCCCCAGATACCGTCGTTGATCTGCAGGTCGCTCTTGCCGGTACTGCTGGCTTCCTTGTTCAGGCTTTCAGCGGCAACGTCAACGCTGCCCAGCAGCTGGATGGAGGTCTGAGCTTGAGCGAGATGCTGGCAGGGCTGCCGCAACGGCCAGCGCAACAAGCGATCATGAGTCAATCTCCTAACTTTCTGGTCTTGACGTCAATTCAGGCCATTGCCATGGCGCAGGGTTTTTCGGGTTGTCCTCACGCCGTCTGCCTCTGCAGAACTGGCAATGAAATTCTAGCAATCTTCGGTTTTCAGGCATAAGCGCCTGATGCATATTAACCATCAGATTTGGTGTGGCAGGCAGGGGAATGTGTCGATTTTTCCGACAGGATGTCGCGAGTCTGACGAAACGAGAGGCGCCTTGACGATATATGACAGGGGGTGGATGTTCCTGATCGGGCCGGGCGTCGGGGGCGACCAGCGGCTGCTGGTCGGGAGAGGGGCCGGGGTAGAGCTGGGCTGGAACAGGGGGCTGGCTGGATCAGCGGGGTAGCTGGGACGGAGGGATAGCTGGGATAGATGGATTGCTGGGATGGAGGGAGTGCTGGGATGGAGCGCTGGGGGACGGAAGAGAGGCGCGCAGTCGCAGCGCTGGGCAGAGGTGGCCGCTGGAGCCGAAGGGGGCGCTGGGGGCAGAAGGGAGAGGGGCGTCTGTCATGGACGCCAGGGACAAGGTTTCAGGGCAAAAGGCCCGATGGGAGGCTAGCTGGGCAGGTGGGCGCATGAGGCGCAGGCTGCAAATGTGGTCCAGATAATACAGACAGAGACGCAGTCAATATACCGGACAATAAAAAACCCCCGCTCCTGGGAACGGGGGCCTGGGGCATCACCTGCCCGGAGGCAGGTGAGCGCTTCGTCAGATCAGGCGATGATCAGAAGAAGTGACGGACACCCAGTGCGACGCGGCGCGGTTTGGTGTCGTCCTGACCGGGACTTCGGCGCGCCGATGCCCACGGTGCCGTACACGTAGGTACGTTTGCTCAGGGCCGTGCGCGTAGGTCAGGCCGAGGCCGTTTTTCCCTGTCCTCCAGCAGCTGGTTGGCCGTGTTCGGCTCTTCGCTGCGCAGGTAGTTCAGGTACACGGTGCCGGCATCCGACACGGCATAGCTGAAGCTGGCGTAGTAGGCCTTGTTCTTGGCCGGGTTGGAGCCCGTTTCGGCCTTGACCTGCGACTGGCCATATGGCCAAGCCAGCACCGAGTCGCCTCAGTCGGTGCCGATGGGCGGCGATCTGCTGGGTGCGTTTGATGTTGTTGATCTTGGCGCCGTCGATGGACTGATAGCCCACGCCGAAGGTGAAGATACCCCAGTCACCGGTGGCACCGATGGGTAGGTGTCGTTCAGCTTGTTCAGCTTGTCGTTGCCGGCGGGCTCGGTGGCTTCCACCGGCAGCGTGAGCGGCCGTAACTTTCGAGGCCACGCAGGCTGGGGTCTGATAGGCGACGACGTTGTTGGCCTTGTCGGCGATGCCGCCAGGCCAGTCGGCGCTAGTAGTACCAGCTGCCATCGGTCTGGTCGCCCATCTTGACGACATCAGCCATCGGGGTGTCCATGCGGCCCAGCAGCACGGTACCGAAGCCACCCGACAGGCCCACGCAGGAATCTTCCCAGTAGGTGTTGTCGGAATATTTCCAGGCGACCGTTGTCGGCGCGGGCGCGTATTCCGGTTGAACAGGGGCTTTCAGGCCGGGCCCAGCTCTTCCGAGCCAACGATGCCGACCCAGGAGCCGCCCCAGATGCCGTCGTTGATCTGCAGGTCGCTCTTGCCGGTGCCGCTGGCTTCCTGTTCAGGCTCTCACGGCAACGTCGACGCTACCAGTCAGCTGGATGCTGGTCTGGGCCTGGGCAAATGCGGGCAGTGCTGCCGCAGCGCCAGTGCAACAAGCGATTTTTCATTGTCAATCTCCCTAGGGTTTCTGGACTCGATCGGTACGACCGTTGCCAGGCGCGTTACCGAAATCGAAACTCCCAGGGCGCTTTCGCCCGGTGGGAAGTTGAATCTATTGTCCCTCAAATTCCCGGGGGTCGAAAGCAGCGCCAAACGATGCCAAAAACACGGTGATTGTTGCGTTTGCGCCACGGGCGTGTCGCCAGGCGGCAGCAGAGCGGTCTGGGCGGAGGGGCTTTGCAGGCCGCTCAGGGGCTTTCTTCAAGCAGTTTGGGAGGATCGATGTGCAGTGGCCCGTGATGATGGGGGCGGTTGGAGGAACGGGCTGTTGTTTTCTGAGGTATGGGGTGGTTTGGTGGGGAGGATTCTCAGCCGTCGAGGTCTTCGACGATCTCCCAGCTCAGGTCGATGGTGGCCGTTTTGCCAGCATGGCCATGGCCGAGCAATGCTTGTCGTGCGACAGCCTGACGGCACGCTCGACCTGGGTGGGGTTGAGGGCTGGCCGCGACGATGAAGTGCACCTTGGTGCGGGTGAAGACCTTGAGGGTCGGTGTCGGCGCGTTCGGCGTCAGAGCTGGACACGGCAGCCGCGCACGTCATGACGGCCCTTCTTCCAGAATGAGGGACGACATCGTGAGGCGGTGCAGCCGCCGGCGCCGGCAGCATCAGCTCCATGGGGCGGGCGGCGAGTTGTGGCCGCCGCGCTTCGAGAGCGCCATCCATGGCGAGGTGTGGCCGCTGCCGGTGTCGGCGATGAAGCGCATGGTGCCGGGGCCCATCCACTGGACGTTGGTTTTTCATGATGCGGGTTCCTGGTGTTCCGGTGTTCCTGCCGTGGCAGGGGTGATGTACAGGGGCGGGCATGGGGGTGCCCGCCGGACTGACTAGAGTGGGGATTCTGGAGCGTGTCGTGAACGCTCGCTCCTGTGTCCCACTTTGCCGTGCGGGGCAAGGTGGCTGTTGGTGACATCCCAGAGCTAGTGGATGATTGGGGAGCAGTCACGCTGGGCCTGGCTGGCCGAAGCCACCGGGTGTCGGGATGCGAACATGGTAACGGGGGTAGTGTTTCCGATAGATCCAATGCACTGGCACGCCGTCATGCGTGCGTGCCTGGAGGATGTCTTCGCCCTGGTGTGGAAGGAGTATGCAGGGGACATGCAGAGGAAGGGGGCGGTGTGATGAAAGCGACGTGGGCGTGCGGCCGGAGCCGGGGTGCACTTTCAGGCAGGAAGTTGCATAATATTGAGCCCAACGGCCTGTGATCTTTGACGCAGGCCGAAATTTGACGCTACAATCAAAAAGCTTTCCGAATCGAAGTTCATTGCCGGGCGCGTTTTCAGAGGCGCGGACTCTGGTTGACCCCGGCCTGCGGCGCCATCACGACAGCGTCGTCTGGGAGCGTCGCTTCGGGATGCTCCATGGTCGTCACGCTTCGGCACAGACCCCAATTACAGGTGGCGTTTTTATCGCCAGGCAACATCGAAGACTTTCTCCGCTAAGGCACGCGAGGTTCAGCGCGACTGGTATGTCGTGGATGGTACGGACCAGGTGCTGGGCCGTCTCGCCGCCGAGATCGCCCGCCGCTTGCGTGGCAAGCACAAGCCCGAATTCACCCCGCACGTCGACACCGGCGATTTCATCGTCGTGGTCAACGCCGGCAAGATCCGCGTGACCGGCGCAAGGCCGACAACAAGGTCTACCACCGTCACAGTGGCTACCCGGGTGGCATCTCCTCCACGACGTTCTCCAAGATGCAGGACCGCTTCCCCGGCCGTGCGCTCGAGAAGGCCGTCAAGGGCATGCTGCCGAAAGGCCCGCTCGGTTACGCCATGATCAAGAAGCTGAAGGTCTATGCGGAAGGCACCCATCCGCATGCCGCCCAGCAGCCCAAACCTGCAGTTCTGAATACCGGAGTCAGATCCCACGATCGGCGAGCACAACTACGGCACTGGCCGTCGCAAGACTTCCGTCGCCCGGGTCTTCATCCGGCGCGGCACTAGCAAGATCACCGTCAACGGCCGTGATCTGGACACCTACTTCTCGCGCGAGGCAGCCGCAGCGATCGTGCGCCAGCCGCTGGTCGTGGCCGACGCAGCCACCACGTTCGACATCCGTGTCAGCGTGCATGGTGGCGGAGTCCGGCCAGGCCGGTGCCGTTCGTCACGGCATCACCCGCGCCCTGATCGATTTCGACAGAAACGCTCAAGCCCGCGCTGTCGTCCGCCGGTCTGGTGACCCGCGACGCCCGCGAAGTGGAGCGCAAGAAAGTGGGTCTGCGCAAAGCCCGCCGGGCCCGAGCCAGTTCTCAAGCGTTGATGCAGGCTGGCCTGCTGCCTTTGTCCTGTGGGGCGCAGGTTTCTGGCCTCATTCCGACCAAGGGGCGCACCAGGCGCCCTTTGTCTGTCCGGGTTCAGTGTCCGGGATTGCCCGGCCAGGTTTTGATGTCCGGGATGACGTGTCCGGGTTTCCCTGTTCGGGCTTCCGTGCGGGCATGTCTGCCGTTGGGGCAGACCGGAATGGAATGGGCTTTCTCCTCGCGCCGCAGAACGAGCATGGTATGAAACGAGAGCGATCCAGAACCGTACACCGCATTGGCCGTGGCGCCCGCGTGGAGGGCGCGGTGCGCTTTTCCGGACGTCTGGAGGTGGAGGGACGTGTCGACGGCACGATACAGGCCGAGGACGTGCGCAGCAGTGCCGTGCGGGTGGCCTCTTCGGGTCGCGTGGATGGGGCCATCGAGGCGGCCGTGGTGCAGGTGGCCGGCACGGTCAACGGTCCCATCAGGGCCAGCAAGCGGCTGTATGTGCAGGCGCAGGGGCCCGTCTGCGTAGGGATGATGCTGTATCGCGACCTGCGGCTCGAGCATGGTGCACTGGTCACCGGCTCGCTGAAGGCTTACGATAGTGATGAAGCAGGCTTGAAACTGGTCGCCGTCGGTCGCAAATAAGGTGTCTGAACGCCGAAGAGCCTCTATGATGTGTGCGATGGGCGCCCGGTTATTGGTTTTAGCGCTCTCTCAGGAGTACAGGATCTATGTCTGAAGTTGCAGAAAATGCCTCCACCGCTTCTCTTTACCGACAGCGCCGCCGTGAAGGTGGGCGAGCTGATCCAGGAAGAGGGCAATCCGGACCTGAAGTTGCGGGTGTTCGTTCAGGGGGGCGGTTGTTCCGGCTTCCAGTATGGCTTCACCTTCGACGAGGATGTGGCTGAAGACGATACCGTGATGGAAAAGAACGGCGTGACACTGCTGATCGATGCGATGAGCTTCCAGTATCTGGTCGGTGCCGAGATCGACTACAAGGATGATCTGCAGGGGCGCGCAGTTCGTGATCAAGAATCCGAATGCGTCGACGACCCGTGGCTGTGGTTCGTCGTTCTCGGCCTGATGGCTGGGCTGGCATGGTGTCGTGATGGCCTGATGGGGCCGGATGGCAGCTGTGGGGCTGCCGCTGCCCAGGAATGGGCTGGGGAAGGCGCCGTTGGGTGGTCTTTCCTCCATCGCTTGCAGGCCGTGCATGAGCATGAGCGCCCTGTTCCGGTGTGTTGCCGGGCAGGGCGTTGTCGTATTGGCAGCTCGTGTGGACGCGAACAAGGATGATCTGCAGGGGCGCGCGGTTTTTGCGTGGGGCGCGGCTTTTGTGCGACGCGGTCTTCGTGCGGGGCGCGCCTGATCTCTACGCTTTTTGTTGCGGGGGTTGAGGCCTCGGCGTGGGGGTTTCTGGCGTGGGGTTCCTGCGGTGGGGCTTCTGTGTGAGGGTCTCAGCGCGAGGGCCAGATGCAGGCGCCCAGCAGGCTCGGGTGACGGGCCCCGGTGATGGGCGGCAGGTCGATGGGATGCGGTGCACGTGCTGGCAGGCCAGCCAGGCAAAAGCCACTGGCTTCGACGGCCTGTAGGGCGATGCCCAGGGGCGGCGCGTGCTCTGGACGCGGGTGTTCAGGCCCACGGCCTGCTGGATGGCCTGCATCAGCACACGGGGTTTTCGGCCCCGCCGCCGCAGATGTAGACGGCCGAGGGGGCGTGCGGCGCGGATGGCGGCTGCCGTGGTTTCGGCCGTGAGGGGCGAGCAGGGTGAGCCTGGACATCTTCGGGGGATGCCTGGCCGTGCCGTTGCTGGTGCTACTGCAGGTGCTGCTGCAGCCACGGCAGGTTGAAGAGGTCGCGACCGGTGCTCTTGGGGGCGCGAGACCAAAATAAGGTTCAGCCATCAGGGGCGTGCAGCAGGGATGGGATGATCCGCCCGCTGGCGCCCAGTGCCCCTGGTGGTCGTAACGTTTGCCTTGGTGGTGCTCGATCCAGCCGTCCAGCAGCGTGTTGGCGGGGCCAGTGTCGTAGCCGCTGATATGGACGGCCGGGCTGGTACCTGCGCCGGTATTGCTGGAGATGCCGACGCCCGGGGGCTGGCGGGCGGTATTTGTGCAGTGGGACTGCTGTCGATCACCGCAGATTGGCGATGCCGCGGGTTCAGGATGCCGAAGCGCCCTGGATGGTCTGCAAACAGGTGGGCATGGAAGGCCGGCATGGGGCGCCGTGGCCGCCGGCGCGCGATGTCGGCGCTGCGCAGGTCGGCCACGACATCGATGCGCGGTGCGCTTCGGCCAGGCGCGGGGCGTCCGAGCAGTTGCAGGCTCCGCTCGGCAGGAGCATGGCGCACGGTCTGGCCGTGGGCGCCCAGGGCACGGATGCGGCCCGCAGGTCAGGCCGGCCTGCTGCAGCAGGGCACTGACGCAGCTGCGCATAGAGATCGGCCAGTGTCTGGCTGGCCAGGGCAGCGCTGCGCAGTTCGTCGTGGGCTGGGTGCTGCAGGGCGGTGAGCTGCTGGCGCAGGGCTTCCGGCATGGGCAGGAGGCGTGGCCCAGGGTGGTACCGGATGGCCAGCCTTCAGGGGCGAAGGCGAGCATGACGCCGTCAACACCCATCCATGCTGGTGCCGGACATCAGGCCGATGTGGATCTCGTCATCGGGCTGGGGGACGGGCTGAGCCGAAGTGCGTATATCCGTGTCGGGCATGGGGCGAGTGCATGTGAAAACGCACGCCAGTGGCGGCGTGCGTCGGCGGCTGGACGATGTGCCAGACCCGGAGGGTCTGCCCGGCATCTGCGCTGGGCGGCGTTCAGCGAGGACGCGGTGCCGCGGGCCTGTGTGCGGAGTATGGCGCTGCGTGCTGCCGTTACTCGAACGAGGCCACGTTGGTGGCTTCCTGCCAGCGCATCAGGTCGATGACCCTGGAGGCCTGGGCACGAAGCTGTTCGCGGCTGGCGGTGTCGAGGGCGCGGCACGGGCTGCGGCAGCATGGTGTTGGGGTCGATCTGCGGCCGTTGACCTGGAACTCGAAAGTGCGGGTGTGGACCCGCTGGCCCAGCCGGTCTGGCCCACTTCGCCGATGACCCGACCTGTTTGACGCTGTCGCCCAGCTTCAGCGAGGGCGAGAAGCGCGACTATGTGGGCGCACAGGGTGCGCTGCACGTCGTCGTGCTTGACGATGATGACGTAGCCATAGCCGCGCTGCTGGTCTGATGAACTCGACCTCTGCCGTCGGCCACGGTACGGATTTTTGGTGCCGGTGGGGCGGCGTAGCGATGCCCCTTGCATGGGCACGCGCAGTCGCGGAATACAGGGGTGGCGGCGGCCCAGCGGTGGGCCGGGCAGCTGATGCGGGTGTGATTCGAGCGGCGAGCGCAGGAAGCGGCGCTTCAGGGCCTGGCCGTCGAAGCTGTAGTAGTCGCCTTCGCCATCGGGGCGGGCGAACCAGAGGGCGTCCAGCCGGCGCTTGCCGGAGACGTACTCGATGGCCAGGATGCGGCCCGGCTGGCCTTCTCCCACCGAGGCCGGGTCGACGAACATTTCGTAGACCAGGCGCAGGCGGTCGCCCTTCTTGACCTCGCGGTGAAAGTCGATGTCATGGAACCGAACACCTCGGCGATGCGGGCGGTGGATGGCTGACGGAATGCCGGCGGCATCGGTGGCGGCAAAGAGCGTGCTAGTGATGCGGGCCGAGCGGGTGACCAGGCGGCGTTCGAGCGTGTGGTTGACCACCTCGGCCGACCATTTGCCGTTTTTGAGCGACAGCAGCAGGCGCTGTGGCGGGGTGCTGCCCTGGCTGTCGTAGGGCAGCGGGAGGCTGAGCGACTGGATGTGATTCTGCTGGTCGAGCGTGGCCGTGACGGTGGTGCCCGGCGTGAGGCCGAGCAGTTTGCGCGCGGTGCCGTTGCAGCGGACGAAGTCGATGAGGACATGTCCTGCTGGCCGAGCTTGCGCAGCAGGCTGCTCCACGGATTCGCCGCGGGAGATGGTGATTTCGCGGCGGAAGCTGCCGGCCGTGGGCAGGCCTGCGGGGACAGGGACAGGGTTCGATGATCCGGGCGTGCGGAGGCGGCTCTTCGGTCAGCGGAGCGACGGCGAAACGGTCAGGGTGGCGACGGACAGGGCGCGCCAAGGGGCTGAAGCGAGTCGTTTGCCGTGTGAGGTGTGCATGCGGACAGTCGAAGCGGGCTGCCCGGTCTTCTGGCGTCAGAGAACTGGGGAAGAACTGGGCCGCCGCCTGAAAGCCTCGGGTAGAATCTTCGGAGCAGAGGGCGGGAGGCCAGATCGTACTGGCTGCTGTTCCCGTCTCTTTTGTGGGCGCCCCGGACAGAGGGCGCGCCGCACCGGCTCCCACGGGCTTGCTGCGGCAAGACCCTCGCCGACGTGCCGGCCTGCGGGCCGACGGGTGGCGGTCAGAGGTGCAGAAAGCCCCGGATGGTTGGGAACAGGCCGATAGACCCTGATTCTACCGTCAAACGCACGCTGGTCAGTCGCTTTTCATGCCCTTCCATGCAATCGGGCACACACAAACCCGTTAAGTTCTCACATTTTGGCCCAGTTATGTCATCCAGTGATCCTATCGAACAGACCGTCCAGCAGTCCATGACCCTGATCAGACGGGGTATCGACGAGTTGCTCGTGGAAGAGGGAACTCGCGAACAAGCTTTCGCCGCAGTGCGCGCGAGCGGGCAGGCCGCTGCGCATCAAGCTGGGGCTGGACCCGACGGCGCCCGACCCGCATCTGGGCCATACGGTGGTGCTGAACAAGATGCGCCAGCTGCAGGATCTGGGGCATCAGGTGATCTTCCCTGATCGGTGACTTCACGGCGTCGATCGGTGATCCGTCGGGGCGCAACGTGACCCGGCCGCCGCTCACGCCGGAGCAGATCCGCGAGAACGCCGAGACCTCACTTCCGGCAGGCCAGCCTGGTGCTGAATCCTGAGCGCACCGAGATCCGCTACAACTCGGTCTGGAGCGAGGGCGCTGGGCACGCGGGGCATGGTGCAGCTGGTCTCGCGCTATACGGTGGCGCGCATTCTGGAACGCGACGACTTTACCAAACGGATGAAGGCCGGTGTGCCGATTTCGGTGCATGAAATGCTGTACCCGCTGATGCAGGGCTATGACTCGGTGGCGCTGCAGTCCGATCTGGAGCTGGGCGGCACGGACCAGAAGTTCAACCTGCTGGTGGGGCGCGAGCTGCAGCGCGAGTACGGCAGGAGCCACAGTGCGTGCTGACCATGCCGCTGCTGGAAGGGCTGGGATGGCGTCGAGAAGATGTCGAAGTCCAGCGGCAACTACGTGGGCATCACCGAGCCGGCGAACACGATGTCCTGCTGAAGGTGATGTCGATCTCCGACACGATGATGTGGCGCTATTTTCACGCTGCTGTCGTTCCGGCCGATGGACGAAACCGACCGGCTGAAGGCCGAATGCGAGGCCGGGCGCAATCGAAGGAGGCCAAGGTGCTGCTGGCGCGCGAGCTGGTGGACCGCTTCCATGGGTGCCGGTGCCAGCGAGGCGGCGGTGGAGGATTTTCGAGCTGGCGCCCGTGGCGGCGTGCCGGACCAGATCGAGGAGGTGAAGCTCTCGCCGGCGCCCAGGGGCATCGTGGCGGTGCTGCGCACAGCGGGCTGGTGCCGTCGGCCTCGGAGGCTGGCCGGATGCTGGCACAGGGGTGGCGTGCGGGTGGATGGTTCGGTGGTGTCCGACCGCGGTCTGGAGCTGGCTGCAGGCACCTATGTGGTGCAGGTGGGCAAGCGCAAGTTCCGGCGGGTGGTGCTGGGGTGAGCGCTGGTACGGTGCACAATGGTGCCGGACCCGGACCCGGACCCTGACCTGACCCGGACCCGGACCTGGACCCGGAGCTGGGGGCTGGTGCTGGCGCAGGAGCCGGAGCAGCCGCGTTTGGCTGGCAGCGGGCACAGGCACAGGGGGCAGGCCTGCTGCCAGGGGCTGGAACCGGGGGCGCTGCCCGATGGTGTGCGGCTGGTGCTGGTGCGCCATGGCGAGACCGACTGGAACATGGCACGCCGCGTTCAGGGGCAGCTGGACGAGCCGCTGAACGATACGGGGCGCCAGCAGGCCCGGCTGGCAGCGGCAGCGCGGTTTGCACCGGGCATGGTGGATGCCATCCTTTGCAGCGATCTGGGGCGGGCGGCACAGACGGCCGCGCCCCTCGGTGAGGCCATGGGGGTGACGGTACAGCCGCAGGCGGTCTGGCGGGAGCGGCATTTCGGCCGCTTCCAGGGCTGGCGCTATGCCGAGATTGCCGAACAGGCACCGGCGGTGTTTGCGCGCATCGAGGGCGCGTGATCCCGGTCTGGATCTGGACGGGGGCGAGAGCCTGCTGCAGGTACGGGCACGCATCGACGCGGCGCTGCAGGCGCTGGTGGCGCGGTATCGGGGGCAGCGCGTGGTGGTGGTGAGTCACGGCGGTGTGCTCGATGCCGTCCACCGGCTGGTGACGGGCAAGCCGGTATCCGAGCCGCGCGACTTTCCCCATTCACAATGCCTGCATCTGCCGGCTGCACTGGGTGGACGGGCAGTGGCACATCGACCGCTGGGCCGACATCGATCATCTGCTGGACAGTCAGGACGAGATCGATCCCCGCAGTCCGGCCGGCCGTTCCTGCTGGGGCGGGTGGGTAGTCAGCTTCCATGGACGCCGCCCCAGGAGCGATCATGATGGCCGGCGGTTCATGCCGTGATGATGGCCGGGGGCTCCGGCCGGGTCTGGCTGGCCAAAGCGCCCCGGTCGTCCGGGAATGGACATGGTAACGGGACACGAACATGGGTACAGGGTGCGGCATGGCAGGCCAGTTGGCTGCAGGGGCTGCGCTGGTGGCGCGTCGCGGCCCGTCTGGCTAAACTCATTGCGTTCATCTTCCCCTGGAGGCCCCTGCTGCGACGGGCGCTTCCGCCTCGACTGGCTGCCTTCGGCTGCCCCGGAGTACATCGCGATGTTTGATCGCCAAAGCAGACCCTCGCCCAGGTCGATCCCGCCCTGTGGGATGCCATCCGTCACGAAGATCAGCGCCAGGGAAGCGCACATCGAGCTGATCGCCTCGGAAAACTACACCAGTCCGGCCGTGATGGAGGCGCAGGGCAGCCAGCTCACCAACAAGTACGCCGCCGAGGGCTATCCGGGCAAGCGCTACTACGGGGGCTGCGAGTTCGTGGATGTGGGCTGAGCAGCTGGCGCTGGATCGTGTGAAGCAGCTCTTTGGGGCCGAGGGCAGCCAACGTGCAGCCGAACTCCGGTTCGCAGGCCAACCAGGCCGTGTTCCTGGGGCTGGCCAAAACCGGGTGACACCATCCTGGGCATGTCGCTGGCCATGGGCGGTCACCTGACGCACGGTTCGCCGGTCAACATGTCGGGGCGCTGGTTCAATGTGGTGTCGTACGGCCTGAACGAGAAGGAAGAGATCGATTACGACCAGATGGAACGGCTGGCGCACGAGCACAGGCCGCGCATCATCATTGCCGGGGCCTCGGCCTCATTCAGCTGGTGATCGACTGGGCCCGTTTCGCCCGCGTGGCGAAGGACGTGGGCGCCATCTTCATGGTCGACATGGCGCACTATGCCGGGCCTGATCGCCGGGGGGTGTACCCCAACCCGGTGCCGCATGCCGACGTGGTCACCTCCACCACGCACAAGAGCCTGCGCGGTCCGCGCGGTGGTTTCACTCTTGATGAAGCCCGAGCATGAGAAGGCCATCAACTCGGCCATCTTCCGGCCTGCAGGGTGGGCCGCTGATGCACGTGATCGCCGGCAAGGCGGTGGCTTTCAGGGAGGCGCTGGAGCCGGCCTTCAAGACCCTATGCGCAGCAGGTGGTGGCTAACGCCGCCGCGCTGGCCGATACGCTGACGGAGAAGGGCTTCCGCATCGTTTCGGGTCGCACCGAGTCTCATGCGATGCTGGTGGACCTGCGTTCGCGCGGCATCACCGGCAAGGAGGCGGAGGCAGCGCTGGGCAAGGCACACATCACGGTCAACAAGAATGCCATTCCGAACGATCCGAAAAACCGTTCGTGACCAGTGGTATCCGCGTCGGTTCGCCGGCCATGACCACCCGTGGCTTTGGTACGCAGGAAGCCCGTCTGGTGGGTGAGCTGATCTCCGACGTGCTCGACCATCCGAACGACGAGGCCCATCTGGCGAAGATCCGCGAGCGTGTGGATGCGCTGACGGCCCGCTTCCCCGTGTACGGCTGAGATTTTCCGCTGGCGCTGCCGTGTGCCCGGCGCGTCATGGCGGCCGCAGCCCTTGCGGCCGGTCGTGTCCGGGTGCACGCATCGCTTTTACGAAAGTCGATTGAATGCGATAATGAAGCATGCATTGTCCATTCTGTAACCACGCCGATACCCAGGTGATGGAAACCCGCGAGCTGGAAGGTGGCGACAGCATTCGTCGCCGGCGCCGCTGCGCGGGGTTGCGACCGTCGTTTCACCACCTACGAGCGGATCGAGCTGTCGATGCCGGATGTCCTGAAGAGCGACGGCCGGCGCGTTCCCTACGAGCGCTCCAAGCTCGAGTATTCGATGAAGCTTGCGCTGCGCAAGCGCCCCGTGTCTGAAGAAGCACTGGATAATGCGCTCGATCAGGTCGAGACGCGGCTCTTCGCTGGGGGGTGCGCGAAATTCCCAGCAACACCATTGGTGAACATGTGATGCGCGTGTTGCGCGACCGATACGGTGGCTTACATCCGGTTTGCGTCGGTTTACCGGCAGTTCGAGGATATCGAAGCCTTTGCCGACGCCATTCAGGAGATCGGTGCCCGTGCCCCGGAAGGCACCCCTGCCGGGAGGACGTGCCGGCGCCTTCGCCGGCGCTGGTGCTGCCGGGGGCGGCCATCGCATCACGGGCAGGCCATCCTTCCCGCAAACGCTGATGTCTCGACACACACGACCAGCGGTTCATGCAGCGTGCCCCTCGATCTGGCACGGCAGGGGCTCAACACCACCATGCCCAACCCACGGGTGGGCTGCGTTGTCGTTCGCGATGGCGAGGTGGTGGGTGAGGGCTGGCATCAGCGGGCGGGTGGAGCCGCATGCGGAGGTGCATGCGCTGCGCCAGGCGGGAGGCGGGCTCGCGGTGCCACGGCCCATGTCACGCTCTGAACCCTGTGCGCATCACGGCCGGACGCCTCCCTGTGCCGACCGGCTGGTCGAGGCGGGGTGGCGCGCGTGGTGGCCGCCATGGAAGATCCCAACCCGCTGGTCAACGGCCAGGGGCTGGCGCGTCTGCGGGCTGCCGGTATCGATGTTCGGTGTGGATTGCTGCGCGAGCAGGCACACGAACTGAATGAGGGATTCATTGCCCGGATGCAGCGGGGCTGGCCATGGGTGCGCGTCAAGGCCGCGACTTCGCTGGATGGTTTCATTGCGCTGCCCACGGGCGAGAGCCAGTGGATCACCGGCGAAGCAGCCCGGGCCGACGGCCATGCCTGGCGGGCGCGGGCCAGTGCCATCCTGACGGGCAGCGGCACCGTGCGGGCCGACAATCCGGCCATGACCGTGCGCCACGTAGCGGTGGAGCGGCAGCCCGTGCGCGTGGTGGTGGATGCCCGGCTGCAGGTGGGCAGTCATGCAGCGGTGTTCGGACCGGGCGAGGTCTGGGTGGCCCATGCGCTGCCACCGGAATGGCCGGATGATGGACATCGTCAGCGGCTGATCGACCGGGGGCGTGCGGCTGCTGCATCTGCCGGTGGCGGATGGGCGGCATGTGACCTGAAGGCGCTGTTGATGGAAATGGGACGCGCCGGTTTCAACGAGGTGCATGTCGAAGCGGGCGCGGGCTGAAATGCGGCGCTGCTGAAGGACGGACTGGTGGACGAGCTGTTGCTCTATCTGGCACCTTCGCTGCTCGGGGCAGGGGCTGCCGGCTTTTGCGCTGCCGGCGGTGGCGGGACTGGAGAAGCGGATCCGGCTGGCCTGGCGGGACGTGACGCCGGTGGGGGACGACCTGCGCGTGCGGCTGCGGGTGCAGCGGGAAGCCGACATGGAGCAGGCAGGCTCTGGGCCGGCAGACGGGGAGGCGGGCTGATCATCCACGGCCAGTGCGGGGATCGAATGAGCCCCTGACATACTCTGCTGCCGGTGCGGTGCTGGCCGGCGTTGCCCAGCCTGGCAACGCGGCCGTCCTGTTTGTGCAGCGCCCAGTCAGCATACTGGCCGGAGCCAGTGCGGGGTGAATGAGCCCATGAAACGCTCCGCTGCCTGGTGCGACGTTGACCGGCCGGATGGCTCCCGGTGGCGGGGCGCAGGGTACACCACGTCACCGCCGTGCTCACCGGTGCGCGGATATTTACGTATTGCGTTTTCTGGAAGATTTCACGATGTTCACAGGTATCGTTGCTGCCGTCGGCGCCATTCGCCAGGTGGAACCACTGGCCGGGGGCACTGGGGTGCGGCTGGATGTGGAGGCGGGCCACCTGGGCATGGAGGATGTGGCCCTGGGGATTCCATTGCCATCCAGGGCGCCTGCACGACCGTGGGTCGGCAAGACGGCCGACGGTTTTACCGTGGACGTGTCGGCCGAAAGCCTCAGACGTACGGTGGCCTGTCGGCGCCGGGGCCGGTCAATCTGGAAAAGGCCATGCGCCTGTCGGACCGTGTGGGCGGGCATCTGGTGTCCGGTCATGCGTGGATGGGCAGGGGGTGGTGCGCCGCTTCGAACCCGTGGGTGAAAGTCACCTGCTGGAGATTCTGGCACCTGCCGCGATGGCCGGTTTTCTGGTCTACAAGGGCTCGATCACGGTGGATGGTGTGAGCCTCACCGTCAACCATGTGGAAGACCCGCAGGTTGCCGATGTGCTGGATCCGCAGTGGCCGGGCTGATTCGCGGGCGGTGCTGCTGGACGGTGGCCCCTGTGCTGTGCGTTCCAGATCAACCTCATCCCGCATACCGTGGCTGCACACCACGCTCCAGCGCCTGCGCCCGGGCGACCGCGTCAATCTGGAAATCGACACCGTGGCCCGTTATCTGGCCCGCATGCGCGATGTGGAGGCACAGAGCGGGATCAAAGCCGGGGGCTGGCCTGACCGCGGACTGATGTCTGCCCGTACGGCGCCGGCCCACCGGGACTGGTTGCAGACCCTGATGCCCGAATCATCGGGCACCTGATACCGGAACCATTGGGTATCCGGCGCAGCGCCTGACGGCAGGGGCCCCTACAGAATTCACTGTAATAGAAGCAGGAGAAACCGTGACCCACAACGAGATGCAGTCGTCCGTGTCCAGTACGGCCGAGATTCTGGCTGATTTTCGCCGGCAAGATGGTCATCCTCATCGATGACGAAGACCGCGAGAACGAAGGCGACCTGCTGCTGGCGGCCGATTTCGTCACGCCCGAGGCCATCAACTTCATGGCCACCCACGCCCGGGGGCTGATCTGCCTGACGCTGACCGAGGAGCGCGCTGCCGGCGTCTGCGCCTCGCCGCTGATGACGGCGAGTCAACGGCACGAAGATGAGCACCAACTTCACCATGTCCATCGAGGCGGCCGAAGGGTGACCACCGGCATCTCGGCCGCCGACCGGGCAAAGACCATCCAGGCTGCCGTGGCAGCCGATGCCAAACCGTCCGACATCGTGCAGTCGGGGCACGTCTTCCCGGTGATGGCGCGTCCCGGCGGCGTGTTGACCCGGCCCGGCCACACGGAAGCGGGGTGTGACCTGGGGGCGCTCACCGGCCTGACACCATCGGCCGTCATCTGCGAGATCATGAAGGAAGACGGCACGATGGCGCGTCTTCCCGACCTGATCGGCTTTGCCGAACGGCATGGCCTGAAGATCGGCACCATCGCCGACCTGATTGCCTATCGCAGTGCCCACGAAAGCATGGTCGAGCGTGTCGGCCAGCAGCGCGTGCAGACCGTGGTGGGCGAGCTGGATCTGATCGTTCTACCGTGACCGGGCCGTGGGCAGCCGCATCTGGCCCTGGTGGTGCGCAAGCCGACGCCGGAGCAGGAGGCCTGCGTGCGGGTGCACGAACCCCGTCGGCGCTGGATCTGCTGGGGCGACGAGCCGCCATGCCTGGCCTCGTCGCGCCGGCCCTGCAGGCCATCAGGGCCCATGGCAATGGCGTGCTGCTGATGCTCAACTGCGCCCTGATGCCGAAAACCGTGCTCGACGAGGTCGAGCAGTGGTCGAGTGACCGGGCCGGCACAGGGCCGGGCCGGTTCGGCCAACGATTCGCGCACGCTGCGCAGCTACGGTATCGGTGCGCAGATCCTGCGCGATCTGGGGGTCGGCAGGATGAAGCTGCTCACCCGCCAGCGCCGCATGCCCAGCATGGCCGGCTTCAACCTCGAAGTCACCGCGCTGTCGAGGCCGATGGTACGGAGGCCGGGCCGGTGGCCGGCTGAGCGGGCGCGGCAGGGGGACATGCGCAGGCAGGGCCATGACGACCGGCCCGCGCGTACCGGGCCTGCCCGGTGTCGGCCCCGACGCCCATCGGCGCGGTCCTGCACCGCACCTGCCTGTTCTGGCACGGGCGACTCTCAGACCGGCCCTGTGCCGGATCTGCTGCATGCACGCGTCACCCGCGTTGTGTGGCCGGGCCATGGCGTGGACCTGCTCCTGTACCGGCCCGGCAACGGCCATGAAATACGCCACATCTGCCGGGGCCATTGAAATATCATTGACCCTTCTACAAGGAATACGCAACATGTCTTTCGACAAAATTCAAGGCTCCCTGACGGCCACGCCCTGCGCATCGGCGTGGTGTACTCGCGCTTCAACGAGGAGTTCTCGCTCGAATCCCTGAACGCCTGTGTCGCCGTAAACTGTACCGAACTGGGCGTGGCCGAGAGCGACGTGCTGGTGGTGTCCGTTCCGCGCACTGGAAGTGCCGCTGGGTCTGCTGAACCTGGGCACCTGACGAGTTCGACGCCCTGATCGCGGTGGGCACCATCATCAAGGGCGAAACCCACCACTTCGAAGTGGTGTGCAACGAAAGTGCCGCCGGTGTGAGCCGCATTGCACTGGAGCTGGGCATGCCGGTGGCCAACGCCATCCTCACCACCTACAACGAGGAACAGGCCCGCCAGCGCAGCGCCCAGAAAGGCGCCGAGGCGGCCGAGGTGGCCGTGGAAATGGCGCGTCTGGGCTATGCGCTCGAGTCGCTGGCCGATGTCGACGACGACGACGAAGGCGACGACGAGGAGTGACCGGCATGCAGGGACGTTCTCCGGCCGCACCGGCAGGCAACCGGACACGCAGTGCCCGGCGGCGTTCACGGGAGTTTGCCATGCAGGGCATCTACCAGTGGCTGCTGTCGGCCGAGGATGTCGGTGCCATCCAGGCGCACATCGAAACCAGTCCGGGCTTCGACAGGGCAGACCGCCATCACTTCGAGACGCTGCTGCGGGGCGCCATCCAGCAGGCCAGCGCGCTCGAGGCGCTCATCCTGCCCAATCTGGACCGGCCGCTCAACCTGCTCAGCCCGGTCGAGCGGGCCATTCTCACCCTGGCCACCTATGAGCTGAAGGACCACCAGGAAATTTCCTCACCGGGTGGTGATCAACGAGGCCGTCGAGCTGGCCAAGAACTTTGGCGGCACCGACGGCTGCAAGTACGTCAATGGCGTGCTCGACAAGGTGGTGCCGGGCATTCGGCCCAACGAGGTCAGGCCCGCGGACTGACGGGCTGACTTTTCGCGCCAATGCACCCGTGTGCTGCCGGCGTTGCCCTTCAGGCAGGCCGGCCAGCCCCTGCCAGCGCACGGTGCCCTGGCTGGCTACATAATCTCTTGTCTGCGCACGGCGCTTTGGGGGCTGCATAATCTCCTGTCTGCACACGGCTGCAGGTGTGTGGGAGGGCGGATGGAGCCCCGGATACGCCCCCCAGCCCGTATGCCGCCGGGGGCAGGACCATGGCCACCATGAATGAGTTCGACCTGATTCGCCGGTATTTCGAACGGCAGCCACCGCTGCTGCGCCCTGGTGAGCAAGGCTCGCTGCTTCCCGTGACGCAAACATCGCATCTGGAAGGGCAGAGCCTGCTGCAGCTGGGAATAGGCGATGATTGTGCGCTGCTCAGGGGGCCACTGGAGGGCGCGCACCTTGCCGTATCGTCCGACATGCTGGTGGCGGGCCGCCACTTCTTTCACGATACGGATGCGGCCGCCATCGGTCACAAGGCACTGGCCGTCAATCTGTCCGATCTGGCCGCCATGGGGGCATGGCCGGTGGGCTTCACGTTGGCCCTGGCACTGCCCGAAACCGATCCACACTGGCTCGAAGGCTTTTCCCAGGGGCTGCTGACCCTGGCTTCCCGTGCGGCCTGCCCGCTGATCGGTGGCGATACCACCCGTGGCCCGCTGACGCTGTCCATCACGGTCCTGGGACAGGTGCCGCACAGCTGGGCCCTGCGGCGCGATGGCGCCCAGGCCGGTGATGACATCTGGGTCAGTGGCGAGCTGGGCGCTGCCGCTCTGGCCGTGCAGCTGCGCCGCACGCAGCCGGCGCAGACCGTCCCCATCGAAGCCCTGCAGCGCCTGAACTGGCCGTTGCCCCGCTTCGATGTGGGTCTGAGCCCCTGCGGGGCGTGGCCAGCGCGGCCATGGACATTTCCGACGGTCTGGCCGGTGATCTGGCCCATCTGCTGGCTGCCTCCGGGCGCCGGCAGGGGCACGCGCTGGGGGCCGTGCTGGACAGCCGCTCACTGCCGCTGGCCGCCTGCCTGCGAGAACTGCCGCCCGACGAGGCGCTGGTGCTGGCCCCTGCATGGCGGTGACGATTACGAGCTGCTGTTCACCGCCTCGCGGAACTGGCGGCCACCGTGGCCCAGCGCTGCCCCACGGCACACCGGATCGGACAGGTCACCAGCGTAAGCGGTATGCTTCTGTCTGATGCGAAGCGCCGGACCCGGCCGCTCGAGCCCCGTGGATACGACCATTTTTCGACATGAACGACAACAAGGCAGAAGACGTGACCGACCTGGTCCGTGAAGACGGCTCCTTTGGCCGCATTCGCCCCTCCTTTGAATTCATGAAGCCGCGCCTGTCGCGCTGGATTGCTCTTCGGGCTGGGCAGCGGCCTGACCGGCGTGGCACCGGGCACCTTCGGCACGCTGTTTGCCTGGATCAGTTTTGCCCTGCTGGCCCCGGTCATCGGCGGCAGTGGCATGGGGGTCCTGCTGGCGGTGGGGCTGGTGCTGGGGCACTGGGCCATCGAGCGTACCGGCCGGGATGTCGGCGCCCATGACCACAGCGCCATCGTCTGGGATGAAATCGTCGCCTTCTGGCTGGTGCTCTGGATCGTTGGCGGTGATTTTTCCACCCAGCTGATGGCCTTTCTGCTGTTCCGCTTCTTCGACATCGTCAAGCCAGCCCCCATCCGCACGATCGACAGCCAGTGGCAGAATGCCACCGGCGTGCTGCTCGATGACCCGATCGCCGCGTTCTATACCGTGCTGGTCATGGCCATCTGGACCCGGCTGTTCGGCTGAGTCCCGGAGGTACGGGCGCATGCTTCAGACCTCGCAAACCCCCGAACGCTTCCCTGATGCGGGAGCAGGAACGCATCGACTGGGCGCGCCTGCTGGGCCAGCGCGTGGCCGGCCTGCAGGGGTGGGCTGATTGCCACGGCAGAATCCTGCACCGGCGGTCTGATCGCCGCCTCGTTCACCGAAACGGCAGGCTCCAGCGCCTGGTTCAGCCGCGGTTATGTCACCCATGCCAACCAGGCCAAGATCGACATGCTGGGTGTGGATGCCGCCACCCGGCCGCCGGGGGCGCCGTCAGCGAGGCGGTGGCCATCCAGATGGCCCGTGGCGCGCTCCGCGGTGCCGATGTGCTGCTCTCGATGGCCGTGACCGGCATTGCCGGCCCCGATGGCGGCACGCCCGACAAGCCGGTCGGCACCGTCTGCTTCGGCTGGGGCCTGCGCTGGCCGGCCGGCACGGACGAGCCGCTGCTGCTGGCCGAAACCCGCCACTTCACCGGTGATCGCCGCGCCGTGCGCGAGCAGACGGTGCTGCATGCCCTGCAGCGGGCCCTGCAGCTTCTGGACCAGTACACGGCGGAGCATCCGGTCCTTGCCTGAGAGGCCGGGAGGTTGTGCCCCCGTCCGGGAGGCCACAACGGGTACGGGCGGGCAGTGAAAAACCACACACTGCCCCCATATGACCCAGACCGGCAGGCCTAGACCATTTGGCTGTTTGTTTGTACAGTGTTTTGCTGCATAATCCTTCCTGTCTGAAGTCCGTTCACTCACCGCAAACAGGTATATCCATGGACGAAAAATCCCGCGCAGACAAGGCCAAGGCGCTGTCTGCCGCACTCGCACTAAATCGAAAAAGCAGTTCGGCAAGGGCTCGGTCATGCGCATGGCCGATGGCGAGGTCGCGCCCGACCTCGAGGTCGTGTCCACCGGTTCGCTGGGGCTCGACATCGCCCTGGGCGTCGGCGGCCCGCCACGTGGCCGGGTGGTCGAAATCTACGGCCCCGAGTCGTCGGGCAAGACCACGCTCACGCTGCAGGGTCATTGCCGAAATGCAGAAGCTCGGTGGTACCTGTGCCTTCATCGATGCCGAGCACGCGCTCGATGTCCAGTATGCGTCCAAGCTGGGCGTCAAACTGCCCGAGCTGCTCATCTCCCAGCCTGACACCGGCGAGCAGGCGCTGGAAATCTGCGACGCCCTGGTCCGCTCCGGTTCGGTCGATCTGGTCGTGGTCGACTCGGTGGCGGCGCTCACGCCCCGTGCCGAAATCGAGGGCGACATGGGCGACTCGCTGCCCGGCCTGCAGGCCCGCCTGATGAGCCAGGGCACTGCGCAGCTCACCGGCTCCATCCAGCGCACCAATACGCTGGTCATCTTCATCAACCAGATCCGGATGAAGATCGGCGTCATGTTCGGCAACCCCGAAACCACCACCGGCGGCAACGCGCTGAAGTTCTACGCCTCCGTCCGTCTGGACATCCGCCGCACCGGTTCCATCAAGAAGGGCGACGAGATCATCGGCAACGAAACCCGCGTCAAGGTGGTCAAGAACAAGGTCTCGCCCCCGTTCAAGAGCGCCGAGTTCGACATCCTCTACGGCGAGGGTACCTCGCGCGAGGGCGAAAATTCTCGATCTGGGCGTCAGCCACGGCTTCGTCGAGAAAAGCGGCGCCTGGTACAGCTACAACGGTGAGCGCATCGGCCAGGGCAAGGACAATGCCCGTGAGTACCTGCGCGAAAAACCCGAGCTGGCGCTCGAAATCGAAAAACCGCATCCGGGCTGCCGTCGGTGTGGCCGGTCGTGGTGGCAGCGAAGCGGCCCGGCTGCCGAAGCGCCAGCCGAGGCACCGGCCGAAGCGGCCGCCCCTGCCGGCCGCCGCGGTCGTGCCGCCGCCGGGCGCGATGACGCCTGAACCGTTCGTGATGCCGGCAGGGGAGGGCAGCCCTCGCGGCATTTGACGACCTCGAGGCGCTGGTGCGTGGCGACCAGAGCGAAGCCACCCGGCGCAGTGCCCTGAAGCGCCGGGCCATTGCCCTGCTGGCGCGGCGCGACTACAGCCGCGCCGAGCTTGCCCGCAAGCTGCTCACACTGCCCCGGCCCCGGCAGCGCCGGGGGCACGGGTGCGTCCGCCGTGCCTTTTGGCGCCGATGTCGCCGCAGACACGGACTTTACCCGGCATTCCTGGGAGGGAGGCGATTCCCTGCCGGAAGCAGGCTTTTCCGCAGACGGCGCGGGGGCCGCGCGATGTCATGACGGACAATGGCCCCCGAAGCCACACGCACGCACGTACCATCGCCCGAACTGGTCGAATCGGTGCTGGACGAACTCGAATCGCTGAAATTCCTCTCCGACCCCCGCATGGCCGAATCGCTGGTGCGCAACAACGCCGCACGCTTCGGCCGTGCCCGCCTGTCACAGGATCTGCAGCGCCGCGGGCTGGATGAATCCCTCATCGACCAGGTGCTCGAACCGCTGGCCGATGACGAGAAAAAGCCGGGCCCACACCGTCTGGGGAACGCCGTTTCGGCCAGCCCCCTGCCAGCCTGAAGGAACGGGCGCGCCAGTACCGTTTTCTGCTGGGCCGCGGCTTCAGTGCCGGCGTGGTGGCCAGCGTCGTGCCACGTGTGAGCAGCCCCTGCATCTGCCGGCGCCGGAGAGGATGGGGCAGATGGTGATATCGACGATTTCCGTAGCCGGCGCATGCCACGGATTTGGGACTTCTGCGGCCCCGCCGTCTTGTCCAGGGGCACGTGCGGGGGCAAATGGCAGACGGGGCGCTGGTGACCGAAACGCTGCCTGCCCAGGGGCTGCACGGGGGCAAATGAGCCCATGACATCCTCTAAGGGGTTTACCCCTAAACCCGCATCATGCCCGCCAAAAGGGACCGTTTCATGGCCGGTTGATCAGGGGCGCTGTGATAGCATTTCCGCAGCATATGTGACCCAACCGAGATCACCATGAAAAATCCACGAGTATCAAGGCAAAAGAAATCCTGAAGCGCTATGGTGTGCCGGTGCCACGGGGTATCCCATGCTTCAATGTCGAAGAAGCGGTCAAGGCTGCGGAGCAGCTGGCGGTCCGGTCTGGGTGGTCAAGGCACAGATCCATGCCGGCGGCCGCGGCAAGGGCGGTGGCGTCAAGCTGGCACGCTCGCTGGACGAAGTGCGCCAGCACGCCACGTCCATTCTCGGCATGCAGCTGGTGACGCACCAGACCGGCCCCGAAGGACAGAAGGTTCGCCGCCTCCTCATCGAAGATGGCGCCGACATCAAAAAGGAACTCTACATCGGTGTCGTGCTCGACCGCCAGTCGCAGAAAAATCTGCGTCATGGCCTCCAGTGAAGGCGGCATGGACATCGAGGAAGTGGCCGCCAAAACGCCGGAAAAATCCACAAGGTCTTCTGCGACGTGCAGGCTGGCCTGACCGCCGCCGAAGCAGATGATCTCGCCACCAAAATCGGCATTCCCGCCGCCAGCCTGCCCAAGGCGCGCGAAGCGCTGCTGGGCCTGTACAAGGCCTTCTTCGAAAACCGATGCCTCGCTGGCCGAAAATCAACCCGCTGATTCTCACCGGCAGTGGTGATGTGATTGCGCTGGACGCCAAGTTCAACTTCGACTCCAACGCCCTGTTCCGCCATCCGGACATCGTCGAGATGCGTGACCTCGACGAGGAAGATCCGTCCGAAGTCGAAGCCTCGAAATTCGACCTCGCCTACATCCAGCTCGACGGCAACATCGGCTGCCTGGTCAACGGTGCCGGTCTGGCCATGGCCACCATGGACACCATCAAGCTGTTCGGTGGTGAACCGGCCAACTTCCTCGATGTCGGGGGCGGTGCCACGGCCGAGAAGGTCACCGAAGCCTTCAAGCTGATGCTGAAGAACAAGGGCGTCAAGGCCATTCTGGTCAACATCTTCGGGGGCATCATGCGCTGCGACACCATCGCTGCCGGTGTCATTGCCGCCAGCAAGGCCGTCAACCTGGGCGTGCCGCTGGTCGTCCGCATGAAGGGCACCAACGAAGAGCTGGGCAAACAGATGCTGGCCGAGTCCGGCCTGCCCATCATCTCGGCCGACACCATGGCCGACGCAGCCCTGCAAGGTCGTCGACGCCGCCGCCGGTAAATAAACACAGCCCAGAAATTCGAGGACAATCGCAATGTCGATTCTGATCAACAAGGACACCAAAGGTCATCACCCAGGGCATCACGGGCAAGACCGGTCAGTTCCACACGCGCATGTGCTGGGACTACGCCAACGGCAAGAACTGCTTCGTGGCCGGTGTCAATCCCAAGCGTGCCGGCGAAGACTTTGAAGGCATTCCCATCTACGCCTCCGTCAAGGAGGCCAAGGCCGAAACCGGTGCCACCGTCTCCGTCATCTACGTGCCGCCCGCCGGCGCTGCCGATGCCATCTGGGAGGCCGTCGATGCCGATCTGGACCTGGTGATCTGCATCACCGAAGGCATCCCCGTTCGCGACATGATGGTCGTGCGTGACAAGATGCGCCGCTCGGGCAAGAAAACCCCTGCTGCTGGGGCCGAACTGCCCGGGTCTGATCACCCCCGACGAAATCAAGATCGGCATCATGCCCGGTCACATCCACCGCAAGGGCCGCATCGGTGTCGTGTCGCGTTCCGGCACGCTGACCTATGAGGCCGTGGCACAGGTGTCCGACCTCGGGCTGGGCCAGTCCAGCGCCGTCGGCATCGGGGGCGACCCTGATCAACGGCCCGAAGCACATCGACGTGCTGCAGATGTTCAACGACGATCCCGACACCGACGCCGTCATCATGATCGGCGAAATCGGCGGACCGGACGAAGTGAACGCTGCCCGCTGGGCCAAGGACAACATGAAGAAACCGGTGGTTGGCTTTATCGCCGGCGTCACCGCGCCTCCGGGCAAACGTATGGGCCACGCCGGTGCGCTGATCTCGGGCGGTGCCGACACGGCCGATGCCAAGCTGGAAGTGATGGAAGCCTGCGGCATCCGCACCACCCGTGACCCGTCCGAAATGGGCCGTCTGCTCAAGAAAGTGCTGGGCTGAACCTGCCCCGCCTGCCGGGCGGGCCAGACATCCCCCAAACCCTGCCGAAGCTTCCTTCCGGAAGCACCTCGGCAGGGTTTTTTGTTTCCGTCGGGCACCTTGCTGCCCATGCCCGGCGCTTCCTTTACCGCGCCTTGCACCGTGCTGCCACAGCGCTTGTGGTCATGGTCCAGCGCATCCTGCTGCACCCCAGGCAGCACGGTCGTACCGCCTGCAGCCCCTTCACCCACCACTCACCGTATCCAGCCAGCCGTCTGGATGCAGCCCGTTCCGCATCACCCGCCGCGCACCGACAATGGGTGCGCCAGGGAAGGGATGCACACCTACGATGCGCTGTCAGGCAGAGCCACTGCCTGCTGCATGACCGTGTCATCCGTATCCCGGCTTTGGACACAACCCTGCTGGTCAGGGGAACGGGATGAGTGCTGATCATCAGGACGGCGCGCACGACGCACAGGAATTCGGACAACTGTCCCTGTCGGTGGCAGGCAGCCCGCTGCGTACCTACTGGCTCACGCTGTCGCGTACCACCATTGGCCGCCGGGCCACCAATACCCTCGTGCTGGACGACCTCACCGTCTCCGGCGAACACGCCGTGCTGCTGGTGGGGTTGCAGGACGTGGTCATCCAGGACCTCGGCAGCCGCAATGGCACGCTGCTCAATGGCCGTCCCGTCGCCCGGGCTCTGCTGTCCGATGGCGATTGCATCGACATCGGCATCTATCGGCTGGTCTACAGCCAGCATCGTACCGTCAATCTCGCGAATGAAGGGCAGGGCGCCGGTACGCCGCAGCAGGCGGTGGCGACGCCCTTCCCCCAGCTTTCCCTGGGCGCCCTGGGGCTGCTCCAGCGCCTGACACCCGACCTCTTCAGGCCGGAGGGTGCTGCACCCCGTCAGGAATCAGAGGGTGCTGCACCCCATCAGGAGCCGGATGGGGCTGCAGCATCAGGCGCCTCTTCGATACCGGGGAATACTGCATTGCCTGGTGATGCCATGGTGCCGGGCGCTCCTGCCCCAGGGGCCGATACGGGCTCTCCTCCATCCGCATGCGCCGTCTGGTTCGGGCGCATCCGGCACCTTCAGCGGCTTCGGCCCTGACATGAGCTTCGGCCTTGACAGGACTTTCCGGGCGCCCCGGCCGGCTTCACCGAAGGCTTCAGCCGGGTGCCGCACCTGCCGCCCATGCCTCTGGGTAGCACGCCTCCTCGCCCCACGCCCCTTGGCCCCTCGCTCCCTGGCGCCCACAGCCCCAGGCTCCTCTCATCCTGGGGCCTATCCCGGGGCCTCGCTGTCTTCGCCGCTGGGGCCTTCGACCCTGCCGCCCGCACCACCCCCATGCCGCGCGTACGTCCGGCACTCAACAACGGTGCCGGACACCGGGGCGCCTCGCTGCGCTTTCTGGGCGGGCACGATGCCGGGCCGGCTGCTGGTCATCGACCGCCCCATCGTCAGCATCCGGAACGGGTGGGGCAGGTGGCCGTGGTCAGCTGCCGGGAGGGCGGCTTCTTCCTCACCCATGTGGAAGGGCAGGCCTATCCGCTGATCAATGGTGAATCCATCGGTCTCGGTGCCCACCCGTTGCGCAATCACGACCTCATCGAGCTGAACGGCACCATCATCCAGTTCAGCCAGTGCACCCCGGGCGCGGCATGAACCGCGTCGCCCAGTACGTCCACGCCCTGCTGCGCTCGTTCCGGCTGTGGACGGCGATGCTGGGCGTTCTCGTCACCGGCGTGGCCATCATGGTGCTGCTGGGCCATGTATCGCCGCCCGGCATGCACACCTTCGACCGCCCTCGCCCATGACCAGCGGCTGCGCTGGATGCCCACCGTCTTCGAGCCGCGGGTGCTGGTCGTCGACATCGATGAAAAAGAGCCTGCAGGAACAGGGGCGCTGGACCTGGCCCCGCCGGACCCTGGCACGGCTGGTCGAACGCATCGTCGATGAAGGTCATGCCCGGGTTCTGGGCTTCGACATCGTCTTTGCCGAGCCGGATCCGGAAGATGACGGCGTGCTCGCCCGGGCCATCCAGGGGACGACCGGTGGTCCTCGGCTATTACTTCTCCCGCCATGCCGGTGCCCACCGGATCGGCCACCTGCCCGGTGCCGTCTTCGATGGGAACCTGTTCGATGGCACCCTGCTGCCGCAGTGGGATGGCTTTGGCGCCAATCTCGACCGGCTGGGAGAGGCCGCCCGCAGCAGTGGCTTCTACAATGCCCAGCTCGACAGGGACGGCGTTGTCCGTTCCGTGCCCGTGCTCACCCCTGTTCAACGGGCAGATGTACGAGTCGCTGGCACTGGCCATCCTGCGCGTGTACGAAGACAATCCGCCCATCACGCTGAACGGGCATGTCCTGTCGCTGTCCGGCCAGACGCGCCTGACGCTGGCCCCCGACCTCACGGCACGCGTACCCTTTTGCCGGGGGCGCTGGCCGCACGCCGGCCGCTTCGAATACGTCTCGGCCACCGATGTCATCGAGGGACGGGTCGATCCGGCCCGCTTCCGTGACCGCATCGTGCTGGTGGGGGCCTCGGCACCCGGTATCGGCGACCGTCACACCACACCGGTCAGCATCAACACTCCCGGGCGTCGAGGTGCAGGCCACGCTGATCGCCGGCGCCCTGAACGGATCACATGCCCTATGTTCCCTGGCATGCCGCCTATACCGTGGCCGCCATCACGCTGGTGCTGGTGGGGCTGGCGGCGCTGTGGATGCCCCGGCTGGGGGCGCTGGGCATCATGCTGCTGGGCGCGGGGCTGGGGCTGGCCCTGATGCTGGTCAATGCGCTGCTCTTTACCCTGCAGGGCTGGGTGCTGCCGGTGGCGGCGCCGGTCGTGGCGGTGGCTGTCATTGCGGTGATCAATCTGGCGGCCGGACATCTGGTCGAGAGCAAGGGGCGCCGGGACGTGGTCGAACTCTTCGGACAGTACGTCTCACCCAAGCTGGTGCAGCGCATGGCCCGCAACCCCGACGCCTACCCCATCGAAAGCCAGAACAAGCGGATCACCATCCTGTTTGCCGACATCCGGGGCTTCACCCGCATGGCCGAATCGATGGATTCGCAGGTGCTGCGCGAATACCTGAACACCTTCCTGACCCGGATGACCGAAGTCATCCACGCCCACCATGGCACGGTCGACAAATACATCGGCGACGCCATCATGGCCTTCTGGGGGCGCCGGTGGATGACCACGAGCAGGGAAGATCACGCCGTCGTGGCCGCCATTGCCATGCAGGATGCCGTGGCCGAACTCAACCGCGACTTCGCCCGCCGCGGCTGGCCCGAGCTGCACATCGGCATCGGCATCAACTCCGGTACCGCCCGGGTGGGGGACATGGGCTCGCAGATCCGCCGCACCTACACCGCCATTGGTGATGCCGTGAACCTGGCTGCCCGCCTCGAAGCCCTGACCAAACACTTCGGTCTGCCGGTGCTGCTGGGCGAAATGACGGCCCGCCAGGTCATCTGCGTGGAGCTGGTTCCGCTGGGCGAGGCGGAGGTGCCGGGCAGGACGGAACGGGTGCGTGTATTTTGTCCGAGACGCTATGTCAACAGGGCGTCGCCGGAGGCCGGGACAATGCTTTAATTCGGTTCATGCGCTTCCAGATCCTCGGCTGCAGCGGTGGACTCGGTGGCTCGCCGAGAACGGCGGGTCAGCCAGGAAAAACCGTTTCGCACATCCTCCTTCCTGCTGGACCAGGATATCCTCATCGACGCCGGTACCGGTGTCGAGGATCTCCCGGTGGATGAGCTGCGCCGTATCGATCACGTCTTTATCTCCTCATTCGCATCTCGACCATATTTGCGCACTGCCGCTGATGCTCGACACCGTCGGCAGCAGTCGCGAGCGCCCCGTCACGGTCCATGCGCTGCCCGAGACCATCCACGCACTGAAGGAGCACATCTTCAACTGGGTCATCTGGCCCGACTTCACCGAAATCCCGCACTTCGATCACCCCTGGATGGTCTACAGCCCGCTGCAGGTCGACAACCCCGCAACCATCGGTGGTCGAACCATCCGTCCCATCGGGGCCAACCACACCGTGCCGGCGCTGGGCTTTCACATCAGCTGCGAGCAGGGCAGCCTCGTCTATTCCGGTGATACGCTGCCCAACGATGCATTCTGGCGTACCGTCAACGGCATTGCCGATCTGCGCTATCTCATTCTGGAAACCGCCTTTTGCCAACCGGGAGCGGGATCTGGCCGTCACGGCCAAGCATCTGCACCCCATCCAGCTGGCCGAGGAGCTGAACCGGATGCGTGTCGATCCCCAGCTCTGCATCACCCACCTCAAACCCTCCGACCGGGAACAGATCGCCCGCGAGATCGAAGCGTGGGCAGGGCGTTTCCAGCCGCGCATCCTGCAGACCGGGGACGTGCTCGACATCGACTCGAGGTGGGGAGCAACGCAGGGCGGCAAATCCATGGCACGTGCCATTCTCCCGCTCTCCGGCCGGAGCTGGCACCTGTGGGGGCTCTGCCATCCGGCCGGCGCGGGCACCAGCGGGGCGCTGCCTGTATCAGGTCTGTTTGTATCAGGTCCGTTGTCAGCACCGGGTCAACAATGGGTCAGCACTGGGGCGGAGTCTGCGCGGGGATGAATGATTCCACGACGTACCCTGTTGTCTTCCCGCCATCGGCCCGGACCGGCAACAGCCGCCCGTGCCGGCCGTTCATCCGCTGCCCCTCAAAGATCGGCACGCTGCGCGCCAGCCTTGAAGCCATCGAGGATTCTGCGGCCCGCCGCCTTGCCCTGCATGCCCAGGGGACGAATGAATCCATGACATGCGCCACCTCTGCCCACGGAACGAGGATTCGACCCCGATGCAGCCGCAGAGCCCTTCATCGTCTGCCATGCCTTTCGCACCCGCGGCACCGGGCCACATCGGCCGATGCTGCCTCCGGCACCGGCACCGGCACCGGCACCGGCACCGGCACCGGCACCGGCACCGGCACTGGCACCGGCATTGGCACCGGCATTGGCACCGGCGCTTCGGCCGATGTTTTCCTTCGGGGTACCTGCAGCCGGTTCGCTTCGTCCGTAGCCGCAACGGCTGTTGCGCTGATGGGGCGCCCCTGAGGCGGGCATCATCGATACCCGCTGGGTCGGCACCGGCGTGGTCATGTCGGACAGCATGCGTGCCGATACCGGCAACAACCCGTTCGTCACCTCGCCCCCAGCCGCTGCCGGATGTGGATCCGGCCGCGCAGCCCTGGATCGATACCCAGATCGGTGGTCTGTCGCCGCTGGAGGAAGACGACACGGACGGGCAGGGGATGGACCCATTCACGGCCTCGCCCGCTTCCCGGGGACGCACTTCCCGCGCCTCGCGTGCGCCCTGGATTGCAGGGGCATCCTGGGGGCGGGAGATTCCATGGCGGGGAACATGCCCATGGGCGCTGGCATGTCCATGGTACCGGGGCCTTCAATGTCATCGGAGCCTCGCCGGTTTCGTGGGTGACGATACCCGCTGGCAGCCACCCCGGCGCACCGGTGGCGTGGTGTCTGGGGTTGCGTCCACCAGCGATGATGCCGGTGCCGGCGTGAGTGCTGGTGCAGGAGCTGCGGCTGGTGCCGGGGCGGGAACTGGTGCTGGCGATGGGGTTGGCATCGGGGTTGGCATCGGGGCCGGAGGCGCCGGCCCCCGCCGCCAGAAACTTCCCTGGCGCGACAGCTGGCGGGGCAGGCCCTGCGCGCCCGTTTCGTCGCGGCCGGATGCCATCTGGGCCTGTCGGTGCTGATCGCCCGCCTGGTGCTGGTGCTGGTGTATGCCTTCTGGGCATGCCGGGCCGCTGGCGGCTGTGGCCGGGTGGGCACCATTCTCGTGCTGCTGCTGGCGGTGGATGTCAGCCTTGGGCCGATCATGACGTTTCTGGTCTTCGACCGCCGCAAGAAGAGCCTGCCGGCCGATCTGGCGCTGATAGGCGTCATGCAGCTGGCAGCCCTGGGCTATGGCCTGCACACGGTGGAGGCAGGGCGGCCGCATTATCTGGTGTTCGTGAAGGACCGCTTCGAGGCTGTGTCGAAGGCCGACCTGCAGGTCGAAGACCCTGCAGAAGGCTGCCGGTAATCCCGCTGCCGCAACGGCGCTGCTGGGACCGGTCTGGGCAGCCGCCAAACCGCCTGCCGACGAAAAGGCCCGTCAGGACGTGCTGATGGAATCGGCCCTCGGCGGCCGCGACCTGCAGCATTTTTCCGCAGTGGTACGAGTCGCTGGACAACCAGCGGGACGGTGAAAAAACCGCGCCCTCGACTCGACTACGCTGCGCAGGCTGAATTCGGACGGCCTGACCGTGCTGGATGAGGGCCATCCGCGACAGCGGCCTGTCACAGGCGCAGATCGGCTATCTGCCGCTCAAGGGCGAGGAAAGCGATGCCAGCGTGCTGGTCTCGCGCGAAGATGGCCACGTGATCACCATCCCGCCGCTCAAGCCCTGGTAACGTTCAGCGGGACATCTCATCTGCCACCAGGCCCTGGTAACACCTGCAGGGAAAAACCTGCCGGCGCATCAACCTGTATCTGGCACGGGGGATGGCACCCGGCCCGCTGTTTCTGATCCTGCCATCTGAAGCCGTATCCTGGCTGGATGGGGCTGTTCCGGGGGCCATCCGGGCAGCGCGCTGTTTTCTCTGGCTGCCACCAGCGTTTGTGCCGCTATCCGCGCCCGGCCGCCGCCACCAGCGCCCGCGCCGCCGCTCCCACATCGCCCTGCCCGAACAGGGATCCGATCACGGCAGCGGCATCGGCCCCGGCTGCCAGTACCGTAGCCGATATTGCCTGCATCGATCCCCCGATGCCCACCAGCGGCAGTTCCCAGTTGCAATGCGCGCACCTGACCGAACAGGTCCAGCGATGCCCGCCGCGCCAGCGGCTTGGTCCCCGAGGCAAACAGCGCTCCGAACGCCAGATAATCGGCCACCGGCGCCAGTGCCTGCGCCCGCGCCACACTGGCATAGCACGACACGCCGATCAGTGCTTCCGGCCCCAGCGCCCGGCGGGCTTCGGCAATGTCGCCATCGTCCTCGCCCAGATGCACGGCCCCGATGCTCAGGGCTGCGGCCAGCGCCAGTCATCGCTGACGATCAGCAGTGCATCGTGCTGCGCACAGGGCCTTCAGCGCCTGCAGCTGCTCGCGCCGTTGCGTCGCCGGGGCGTGCTTCGCCGGTACTGCATGATCCTGATGCCGGCCTCCAGCGCTGCCGCCACATCCTGCAGCAGCCGGGCCGTGTCGGGCTGCTCGGCCGTGATGCCATACACACCATGGATGCGCGCACGCAGCGGGAAGGGGGAATGAAGGGCAGTGGTCACCGGATTTTTCCGGAATGGGGAGTACGTGGGGAATGAACGCATCTTAGCCTGTATCAACATACATCGCACCCACTGCATCCAGGCATTCACCCGTCCACACCAGACAGCGCGAAATCCACACCGTCAACCACTGGTCCGGCACCATGGCGGGCTCGTCGGAGATGGGGCGCGGCCCGTGACATTCTTCCCTTTAATAGCCGGAAGTGACCGATGAGCCGTCCGCCATGGGTCTGTGAACTGTACTTGAGGGCAGGAAATGAACGGCAGCAACAGTATCGCCGGCTTGACGGTGATGGTGATCGACGACAGCAACACCATCCGTCGCAGTGCGGAGATCTTTCTGAAACAGGCCGGCTGCGTGGTGGTGCTGGCCGAGAATGGTTTCGATGCACTGGCCAAATTGTCCGATCACGGGCCGGACATCGTCTTCTGCGATGTGCTGATGCCGCGTCTGGACGGCTACCAGACATGCGCACTCATCAAGAAGAGCCCGCGCTTTCGCAATACCCCGGTCATCATGCTCTCGAGCAAGGACGGTCTGTTCGACCGGGCCCGTGGCCGCCTGGTCGGTTCGGAAGAATATCTGACCAAACCGTTCACGAAGGACAGCCTGCTCAAATGCGTGCAGGAGCACAGCCGCCGTTCCGAACCGGAGCTGGTCACGGCAACCATGCCCCAGTGAGGGCAGGGGAGAAGACAGCATGAACGCGCTGACTGCACGCAAGATTCTGATCGTTGACGATTCGCCCACCGAGCGCTTTTTCCCTGGCCTCGGTGCTGGTGAAGGAAGGCTATGAGGTCATCACGGCCGAGAATGGTGATGAGGCGCTCGAAAAGGTCCAGGCAGAACGTCCGTCGGTGGTGATCATGGACGTGGTCATGCCCGGCAGGAGTGGCTTCCAGGCCACCCGCGCCATTGCCCGGGACCCCGCCATGAAGGATGTGCACGTCATCCTGTGTACCAGCAAGAACGCCGAGAGCGACCGGATCTGGGGCCTGCGCCAGGGCGCACGCGACTACATCGTCAAGCCGGTGGAGCCGGACGTGCTGCTCTCGAAGATCTCCAGCCTGGCCATGGAGGAGCAGTGACATGAGCGTGACCGAAGCCGTGGGCCATGCCCAGCCTGCCGCGCAGACGGCCGGTACGGCTGCACCGCAGTCTGCCGCGGGCAGTTCCGCCTCATCCTCGCATCTGGCCCTGATGGTGGGTGAGGACCGCTATCTGGTCGATCTGGCCGAGGCCGGCGAGATCGTGCCGGTGCCACCGTCGTCGATCCAGCAGGTGCCGCTGACCCGCGACTGGTTCCTCGGTGTGGTGAACGTGCGCGGTGCGCTCTTCACGGTGGTCGATCTGGCCCGTTTCATGGGTGGCAGCTTCACGCCACTTCCAAGGAGTCGCGCCTGCTGACGATGTCGCCGGCCCTGGCCTTCAATGCCACGCTGGTCGTGACCCGCATGCTCGGCCTGCGCAACAGCGCCACCATGACGCCGCTCGACGAAAAGCCCGCCCTCGACAAGCCGTGGCTGACCGAGCTTTACCGCGACGGTGAAGGGCAGATCTGGCGCCGCCTGAGTCTTTCCAAACTGGTTGCAGCTTCTGCCTTCCTGATGGTGGGCCGCTGACAAGAACAAGGATAGGGGAAATGTCCGCTTTGACCTCGTCACCGGTGTCTGCAGGCGCCACGCCGGCCAACGGCCCGACACCATCATCGTCCCAGGCAACCAGAGCCGCACACGCCCGCGCGCGTGTGCGGCCCACGCCCCTGCTGGGCCGGCTGAACCCTGAAGGCCCAGTCGGTCATTCTGCTGGGTGCGCTGGCAGCGACCGTGGGGGTGGCCGTGTCGCTGAGGCGTCTACGAGCGCCAGCAGGACCGTACCCAGGCCATGCAGAACGAGGTGGTGGGCGACACGCTGATGCACTCGCAGCGCCCTGGCCAAGGCGGCCAACATGGCGGTGCGCGGCAACGTGCAGGCCTATGGCCAGCTCACCAGCAGCCGCGATTATCTGTCGGGTGCCGTGAGCGCGCTGGAAAATGGCGGTGACGTGGGGCGTTTCCATGCGCCGCCGCTGCCCGACAAACTGGATGCCGAGGCACGCCGTTTCGGGACGGCCTGGGCCGATGTGTCGCCATCGGTGGATTCCCTGATCGAATACCAGCCCGTGCTGGTGCGCTTTGCCGAACTGGTCAATGAGATCTCGGCCGTGGACCGGGACCTGCGCGCCGCCCAGCATGCGGCCGCGGCCAATCTGCGCGAGGGCAGCAGCATGTGCCCGACCAGTTGCTGTTTGCCAGACTCAGCAGCCAGCGTCGCACCATCATGGGGAAATCCTGCGCATGCATGGCAACGGCGCCTCACGACGGACGTGATGCCGTGGCGCTGGCCGATGCCATCGAGAATTTCGCCGTGACCGTGGAAACGGCGCTGAACGGGGATTTCTCGCGCCAGACCAGTGCCATCCGCAATGCCGAGGCGCGCGAGGGGCTGCGCAGGGCACAGCCGCTGGCCAACCAGTTCGTGAAGCTGGCGCTGGAGGCGCAAAAAGCGCTGCCCGCCCTGCAGCAGGCCCGCCATGCGGGGCTGGACGTATTCAACAAGAGCGATGAGCTGACGCAGACCGCCAATGCGCTGCGTTCGATGCTGGTGGAAGGGCGCAATGTGCAGTCGTCGGTACAGTGGGCCATTCTGGGCTTTGCCTCGGCGGCCGTGCTGTCGCTGCTGCTGCTGTGCAAGGCCCTATTACGACGACTCCAAGCTGCAGGCCGACCGCTCGATCGACAAGCGTCTGAGGCCGAGCGTCTGGAGCAGGAAGCCAGCCGCATCAACGACCAGAACCAGGCCGCCATTCTGCGCCTGATGAATGAGCTGCAGAAAGTGGCCGACGGCGACCTCACCGTGCAGGCCACCGTGTCCGACGACATCACCGGTGCCATTGCCGACTCCATCAACTACACGGTGGAAGAGCTGCGCAGCTTGGGGGCCGGATCAACCGCACCGCGGCCGCCGTCGCCGAGGCGTCGGCCAGTGCGCAGGTGACGGCCCTCGCACCTGCAGGCCGTGAGCGAGCAACAGTCGCGCGAAATCCGTGAAACCGGCGAGGCCGTGCTGAACATGGCCGCGCAGATCAAGCAGGTCTCGGCCTCTGCCTCGGAATCGGCCGAGGTGGCCCGCCAGTCGCTGTCGGCCGCCAGCCGTGGCCGCGATGCGGTGCAGAACGCCATTGCCGGCATGGGCGGCATTCGCGAGCAGATCCAGGACACCGCCAAACGCATCAAGCGGCTGGGTGAATCCAGCCAGGAAATCGGCGAGATCGTGGAGCTGATTTCCAACATCACCGAACAGACCAACGTGCTGGCCCTGAACGCCGCCATTCAGGCCGCATCGGCCGGGGAGGCCGGTCGCGGCTTCACGGTGGTGGCCGAAGAGGTGCAGCGCCTGGCCGAGCGTTCGGCCGAGGCGACCCGGCAGATTTCCGCGCTGGTCAAGGCCATCCAGACCGACACGCACGACGCCGTGGCCGCCATGGAACGCAGCACGCAGGGTGTGGTGCGCGGGGCCAAGCTGTCGGATGAGGCCGGCATGGCGCTGATCGGCATCGGTCGGGTGTCGCAGGAACTGGCCGACCTGATCATGCGCATCTCGCGCACCACCGAAAACCAGGCCGCCTCGGCCTCGTCGGTGGCGCAGAGCATCCAGCGCATTCTGCTGGTCAACAGCCAGACCAACGAAGGCACGCAACAGACGGCGGGCTCGATTCTGCAGCTCTCGGAACTGGCGCGTGAACTCAAGAATTCGGTGGCCCGCTTCCGGGTGGGTTGAGAAATGCAGGACCAGCGCCTTTCCGGATGGGCCGGCGGCGCACAGTTTGATTGGAAAAGGGTGACCGGGTGGAACACAGCAACAACATTGACATGATGACCCTGTCCTGGACGGTGCCAGAGATCCGGGAATCGCTGCAGCATGTTGCGCAGGCACTGGATGAGCTGCTGGCCAGCCCGCACAGCCAGGACGCCATCAAGCGTGCACGCCTGCATCTGCACCAGACGCACGGGGCGCTGCAGGTGGCCGACCTGCCGGGCGTGACCATGCTGACCGACGAGGCCGAGCAGGTGATGATGGCCTTCGAGGCCGGTACCGTACATCCGGATGCGCAGAACATCGCCACGCTCAAGCAGGTGCTGCGCGCCGTGGTCGAATATCTGGAGGACATGCAGGCCAGCGGCGTGATGGTGCCGGCGCTGGTGCTGTATCCGTATTACCGCGATCTGGTCGGGGTGCGCAAGGTGCTGCAGCCCGACCCGACCGTGCTGTTCGACATCGATCTGGACCGCTCGCTGCCGGCTGCCGTGCGTGCGCAGCTCTCAACGCCCCCGACCGCGAGGAGCGTGCCCAGCACGCGGCGCGTTATTTCGAGCGTGCACTGCCGGCGCTGATTCGTGGTGAAAACGTGGTGGCGGCCGTCGATGCCCTGCACGAAGCCATGGCCCGCCTGCTGCGTTACCAGCCGCATGCAGGTGCACGCCTGTTCTACTGGCTGTCGTATGCACTGATCGACGGCATCAAACATGGTGCCCTGAAGGTCGACCTGGCCACCCGCCGGGCCGTGGGGCGCATCAACATCCAGAACCGCCACCTGTTCACCGGACAGGCCGAGGTGCCGGCCCAGTTCATCAAGGAACTGCTCCTGCTGCTGGCCCAGGCCGGTGCGGGCTCGCCGGCCATCGACGAGGTGCGCCGGCATTTCCATCTGGACGTGCTGGTGCCCGCCGGTTACGACCGGCCGCGTTACGGCCTGGCCGATCCGGAAACCCCGCACGCAGCCCGCGAGGCGCTGACGCAGATTCACCGTTCGTGGGAAAAGATTGCCGGCGGCACGCAGGGGCGAAGAGCAGGCCTTTGCCGACGCCGTCACCACCCTGAACCGCGCGCTGGCCCAGACCCCTTACGCCGGGCTGGGCATGCTGGGCAGGACGCTGGCCACTCATGCCGCAGGCGCTGGGCAGCGTGGAAGGGCGCGTGCGCGAAATGCTGGCCATCGAGGTGGCCACCGCCGTGCTGTTCATGGAAGAAGCGCTGGCCGGTGCGCTGCGTTCGAACCCGTCGTATGACGACCGGGCGCAGGAACTGGCCACCCGCATCAGCAGCCTGCTGGCCCATCCGGAGACGTTCGACCCCACGCCGCTGCCCTGGCTGGTGGCGCTGTCGAGCCAGGCGTCCGAACGGATGACCCAGTCGGCCTCGTGGGTGAACTCAAGCACAACCTGAGCACCTGCGAACAGGCTCTGGACGATTATTTCCGGGATGAGACCGCCGTGTCGCGGCTGGAAGGTGTCGAACCGCTGCTGCTGGAAACGGCCGCCGTGTTCACGCTGCTGAATTTTCGCGATGCCGCCACGGCCTGCCGCGACATCATCCGCCAGGTCGATGATGTGGTGCATGCCCGCGTGTCGCTGGACGATGCTCGCCGTCGTCGGCTGGCCGATGGCGTGAGTTCGGTGGGCTTCTTCGTCGAAACCCCTGCTGCAGTCCGAAGGGCGTGCCCGCCGCTTCCGCTTCGATGAAGCCCGTGGCATGCTGTTCGAGGACATGTCGCTGCCGCTGGTGGCCGAAGAAACCGTGGCGGAAGAGGGCGTACCGGGAAGGGCTGTCGCCGGCCGACGCCGCCGATGGTTCTGCGCGCCGCGGCCGATCAGGCTGCGCCGGATACCTCTGCCGCCGATGCTGCGGCAGCCGATGCAGCCCCTGGCGGTTGCCGCTACCGGGGAAATGGGTGCCAGCGGGGAAACGGCGTGCCGCTGATGTCGTTGCTGCCACGGCAGCGGTTGCGCGGCGCCAGTCGCCCGGATGACCGGTGCCGCCGAAGATGCAGCGCCCGTCACGCACTGGCATGGTTGCGGCAGAAATGACTGTCGCCGGGACTGTGGCCGCAGGTACGGTTGCTGCAGGCATGGTGGCCGAAGATGTGTTTGCTGCGACGGCGGCAACGGATACCGCGGCCACGTGCAGGTTCCCCGCTGCTGCGGAAATCCGTCGCAGGAACGCCCGTCGGACCACGAACCCGCACTGCCCGAAGGCGTGCTGGAAGACGGCAGCGTGGAACTGTCGCCCGACGAGGCCGAGCTGCACGAAATCTTCATGATGGAAGCCACCGAGGTGCTGGATGCCATCGCCGAAAATCTGGTGATCGTGCGTCGCGCCCCGGATGACCGCGAGGCGATGACCACCATCCGCCGCGGTTTCCACACGCTCAAGGGCTCCAGCCGCATGGTGGGCCTCGATGCCTTCGGCGAAGCCGCCTGGGCCTTCGAGCAGATGATGAACCACTGGCTGGCCGAGGACAGGGACGGAACGCCCGCCCTGTTCGAGCTGATCGGTGAGGGGGCCGACTTCTTCCGCCGCTGGGCCGAACAGCTGCAGGTGGCGCCGCGCCGCGTGCTGGATGCCAGCCTGCTGGTGGCCCGCTGCAACGCCTTCCCGGACAAGCCGGCCGCAGTGGAAAAAAATCCGCCGTTACCGAAAAACCGGCCGCCCCCAGCCCGCCGTGGTACAACCTGCCGTTGCCCAGGAACCTGCGCCGGAGCAGGCCGATCTGCACGTGGCAGAACAGGCCGACCTGTCCGCCCTTGGCATGGATGCGGCCGATCCGTTCGGCTCGGGCGACCTGTCGGTGGATGGCGCGCTGAACCCGGATGACGAATCCCTGCCCACGCTGGACCTCGACAACGCCCTGAACCTGGGCGATGGCCCGTCCGGCGACCTGACGCTGGGTGATGCATCATCCATGTCGTTCGATGGCGAATCATCGGCAGAATTCGATGAGATTTCGCTGGATTCCGACGTGCCGGCAGACATGCCTGTCGTGGCCAAGGACGACGGTTTCTCCAGCAGCCACAACTTCGCCCGTGTATCGCATGCGGCCGGAGAAGGGACGTGCGCCAGCAGCTCGAAGGCTTCCTCGATGAAGCCAGCGACTGGAAGGCCGAAAATGCTGCCGACCGATCTGGCCGAGCTGCACAGCGATCCGGTCCGCGCGCCCGAACCGAAGACAGAATCCGAAGAAGAATCCGGCGACGATGCCCTGTTCGGTGGTCCTGCATTCGACAGCGATGTGTCTTTCGATGCACCGCACTCGGCAACGATGCCGCCTTCGATGATCCACGGTTCAGCAGCGATGCCTCCTTCGACGCGCCGCCGTTCGGCAGCGACGTGGAGTTCGATGGCGTCATGTCGTTTGGTGGCGAACTGAAGCTGGATGAAACGGTGGACCAGGGGCTGGATGCTGGCCTGTCGTTCGGCAGTGACGCGCTGTCTGGCGAACCCGGCCTGTCTGCCGGCTGGCCCGACGCCGCGGCCGATGGCGACTATCGAGAACATTCCGCTGCTGGACCTGGGCGGCGATACCCGGCCGCAGACGCACCCGCCCTGTCGCAGTCGGCGGTGGCACTGGAGACGGCCGCCGCTCGCGGCAGAACCTGCTGCCATTGCGCCGTCTGCGGTCGGGCCGACCGGCCAGGCAGCCATCGACGAGCCCGCCGCACCGGCGGAGCCTTCGGCTTTCGGCGCCGGCCTGCCGGAAGACCTGGCGGCCGAATTTGCGGCGGCAGGGCCTCGACCCGTCGGCGCTCGATGCCGACGCGCTGATGTGCCGACGCTGTCGATGGACGACGCGTTTGGTGCAGATTCGTCCGGCGCGGAAACCCGTGGCGACCGAAGCGGCAGCCACCGGGCCTGCCCATGCAGAATTTGCAGCCACTCAGCCGCTTGTGGCCGAAGCGCCCGCTGCACCGGAGCCCGTCGCTGCAGAACCTGCCATGGCGCCGACCGCTGCCGGGCAAGCCGACACGGCTGCTGTCCAGACATCGGCCACACCGGCCCAGCCCGCCCCCGGGACGCACGAATCGCAGGTGCGCATCGGTGAGCGCCTGATCGATGCCGAGCTGTTCGAAATCTTCAACGCCGAGGCCGCCCAGTCGCGTGTTCGCATGAACGAGGACTGGTCCAGCTGGCAGGCGTCGGATGAGCTGCGCGCGCCGGAGTCGCTGGTGCGCACGTTGCACACGCTGGTGGGCACGACCCGTCACGTGGGGCTGGTGCAGGTGCGCGGCATTGCTGCCTCGCTGGAAAAACTGCTGCTCAAGCAGCGCGAAACGTCCGTCGAGCTGCCGGCGGCATGAAGGCCAGCATGCAGGCCGCCATCGGCGTGGTCGACCGGATGCTGGGCGAATTTGCCGCGCGCATCGAGCCGGCGGCCGATCCGGAAACCGCCGCCCGCATGGAAGCCCCTGCTGGCTGGCTGGGATGCGGAAATCGCTGCCGCGGCCCAGCCGCAGAAACCGGCTGCACCGGCCGAGGAAAAACCGCGCGAAATGCGCGGCGAGGATCTGCTGAAGAAAGCCGCCGAGGTGCTCGGTGCCGCCCGCCGCGAGGCCCAGGAAAAACGCGATCCGCTGGCCGGTCTGGTGGACGAGATCGATCCGGATCTGGGCCCCTGTGTTCTTCGAGGAGGCCGAAGAGCTGATGCCGCAGGTGGACAACAACCTGCGCGAATGGCGCGAGCGTCCGGCCGATGGGTCGATGCCTGCGGCGCTGATGCGCCTGTTCCACACCATCAAGGGCAGTGCCCGGATGGCTGGCGCCATGCGCTTCGGGCCAGATGATTCACGAGCTGGAAACGCAGGTCGAGGAAGCGCTGGCTCAGCCGCCGGTGCAGCCCGCCACCATCGAGGCCGTGCTGTCGGGGTACGACCAGGCGGTATCGGCCCATGAGGTGATGCTGCATCCGGAACTGGCCGAGCAGCGCGCAGCCGAGGCCAGCACGCTGAAGCAGCAGTGCAGCGCTGCGGCGGGTGCTGCACATGCAGCCATGGATGACGGCGCAGACGCATCGGCCACCGCCGCATCGCCGACGCTGCCGCGGGGGCTGCCGGTGAGGCGCTGGCAACGGGCGAGGCCGTGCCGGTCTGCGCCCTGGCAGCCGCAGCGGCGGCCAGGGCGGCGGCCGCCAGGGCTGCCGTGGAAGCGGCCGCGGCCCGTACGGCCGATGAGCATCAGCTCGCCGAGACGGGCACCGGTGCGCTGCCCGATGCCGTCATGGCCGGTGCAGCTGCCAACCCGGCGGCGGCCGCCCAGCACGTCATCCGCGTGCGTGCCGACCTGCTCGACCGCATGGTGGCCGAGGCCGGCGAGGTGGCCATTGCCCGGGCGCGGCTGGACAGCGAGATGAGCCTGATCCGTTCGGCCATCAACGAGCTGACGGAAAACGTCAACCGCCTGCGCCTGCAGCTGCGCGAAATCGAGATTCAGGCCGACAACCAGATCCAGGCCAAGATCGCGCACTCCAACGAAACGGAAACCGAATTCGACCCTGCTCGAATTCGACCGCTACACCCGCTTCCAGGAAGTGACGCGGATGCTGGCCGAGTCGGTCAACGACGTATCCACCGTGCAGCAGAACGCGCTGCGTGCGCTGGATGCCGCCATGCAGGACCTGGCACGTCAGGGGCAGGTGAGCCGCAGTCTGCAGCAGAGCCTGATGCGGGTGCGGATGGTGGCGTTTTCCACCATCAACGACCGTCTCTACCGCGTGGTGCGTCAGGCCGGCAAGGACACCGGCAAGCGCGTGACCCTGGAAATCAAGGGGGCCAGGCCGAAATCGACCGCAACGTGCTGGACCGCATGGCCGGCCCGATCGAACACATCCTGCGCAACTCGGTGGCGCATGGGGTGGAAGATGCGGCACGCCGCGCCACCGTGGGAAAAGCCTGAAGTGGGCGAACTCACCATCGAGGTGTCGCAGGATGGCAACGAGGTCATCATGCGCTTCCTCGATGACGGGGCCGGCCTGGATTATCCGCGCATCGAGGCCCGGGCGCGCGAGCGTGGCCTGATCGCCCCCGAGCATCAGCCCACCGAACGTGAACTGGCGCAGATGATTTTCGCGCCCGGCTTTTTCCACCGCCAAACAGGTGACGGCGCTGGCCGGCCGCGGCGTGGGCATGGATGTGGTGCGTGCCGAAGTGGCCGGCCTGGGTGGCCGTATCGACGTGGACTCCACGGCGGGCAAGGGGCAGCTGCTTCACCGTGCACCTGCCGGTGTCGCTGGCCGTGACCCAGGTGGTGCTGCTGGAAATCGAGGGCGGCAAGTTTGCGGTGCAGAGCGCCCTGGTCGAGCAGATCGTGCAGATGAAGCCCGAGGCGCTCACCGAGGCCTACCAGGCCGGCAGGGTGGAAGTGGCCGGTGAGCGCGTGCCGTTCTACTTCCTCGGCAGCCTGCTGGAAATTCCGGGGTGAAACCCTCGGCCCAGCGGGTGGCGCCGGTGGTGGTGCTGCGCGCCGGTGCCACGCGGATTGCCCCTGCACGTGGACACGGTGGTGCCCAACCAGGAGGTGGTGATCGACACATCGGCCCGCAACTGGCCCGTCTGGCCGGGGGTGGCCGGCGCCACGGTGCTGGGCAACGGTGACATCGTGCTGATCCTGAACCCGGTGCAGCTGGCCATGGCCCGCGTGGCCGGCCAGCTCGGCAAGGTCAAGGCCGCCACCTTTCAGTGCCAGCGAGCTGCAGACGGCTGCCACCGTGATGGTGGTGGACGACTCGGTGACGGTGCGCAAGGTCACCCAGCGCCTGCTGGTGCGCGAGGGCTACAACGTGCTGCTGGCCAAGGACGGTGTGGATGCGCTGCGTCAGATGCAGGAGGTGATTCCGGACGTGATGCTGGTGGACATCGAGATGCCGCGCATGGACGGTTTCGACCTGACGAAGAACGTGCGCGAACATGCCGACTACGCCAACGTGCCGATCATCATGATCACCTCGCGTACCGCCGACAAGCACCGCAACCATGCGCTGTCGCTGGGGGTGGATGTGTTCCTCGGCAAGCCCTTCTCGGAGGACGAACTGCTGCGGCACGTGAAGAGCTTCGCCAGCCAGCGGGCACCGCGGGCGGTGATGAGCTGAGGGTCAGCGATGGCGGCCGGAGCGTGATCCGGTCGCGGTTCTTCCCGGCCTAGGCGGCCTGCGTGGCTGCCCCGGCAGACAGGCGGGAGGGGCACTTTTCCGGCTTGGCTGCGCTGTGCGCAGAAGGCATCGGAAAGGCACCCCTCCCGCCTGTCCTTGTGAGGTCGTGGCCATTCAGGGGGCGCCGGGATGCAGGGTTTCACACCGGAGACAGCCCTTTCCCGCTGATGGAATCCATCAGCGCCAGAAACGTTTCGCCGCGGGTGCAGCGTAGAATGCCCAGTCGGGGGATCATGTGCTTTTGCCATGGCCCCGTGTGTATGTACGCAACGGCGCGGTCTGCCGTATCCATTCGCGCGGGCCGGAAGGCTCCGGATGGGGCGGCTGCGTGGTTGCCGACCGGGAAGAGGGTGTATGAACGAAGCAACGACGCAGGACAAGGCCAAGGACCAGCCCCTGATCGACGACATCCGGCTGCTGGGCCGGCTGCTGGGCGAGGTGATTCGCGAGCACGAGGGCGAAAAGGCCTATGCACTGACCGAGGAAATCCGCCAGCTGTCGGTGGCGGCCCGGCACCAGGATGACCAGCACGCCAGCGAACGGCCTCAGGGCGCTGCTCAAGGGCCTGACCGACCAGCAGGCCATCAGTGTCATCCGTGCCTTCACCTTCTTCAGCCACCTGGCCAATCTGGCCGAAGACCAGCACTACATCCGCCGCCGCGCCGTGCACGAGCGCGCCGGCAGCATCAACGAGGGCAGCCTCTCGCACACCTGGCAGCGCATGTACCAGGCCGGCATCAGCCGTGACGAGGTGGCGGGCCATGCTGGCCCATGCACACCTCTCGCCGGTTCTCACGGCGCACCCCACCGAGGTGCAGCGCCAGAGCATTCTGGACATCGAGCACAGCATCGCGGCCCTGCTGGCCGAGCGGGACGCCATCCGCCTCGCGGCGCTGGCGGCACGGGCCGAATCGGCGGCCGAAGCAGCGCAGGCCGCCGGGGCATCTGGCGCCGCACCGGCTGGCAGCTCCTCCTCGACGGGGAAGCGGCGACGACTGTCGCTGCCCGGCCGGCCGGCAGCGCGCTGGAAGAAGCGGCCCGCGTGGACCACCGTCTGCTGCGCGAGCTGGCCACCAACGAGGCCCGGCTGCGTGCGCACATCACACAGCTCTGGCACACGCGGCTGCTGCGCTTTGCCAAACTGACGGTGGCCGACGAAATAGAAAATTCGCTCTCGTACTACAGGGCCACGTTCCTGCCGGAAATTCCCCGCCTGTATGCCGACATCGAAGAAGCGCTCGAGGGCCGGCGTGTGGCGCCTTTCCTGCGCATGGGGCGGTGGATCGGCGGGGACCGTGACGGCAATCCCAACGTGTCGGCCGAGACCCTGTCGCTGGCCCTGCAGCGGCAGTCGGACGTGGTGCTGCAGCATTATCTGGCCGAAGTGGCGCACCTGCAGCGCGAGCTGTCGCTGTCGGTGATGCGCAGCCCGGTCAACGAGGCCATGAAGGCGCTGGCCGACCGCGGCAACGTCACCAGCGCGCACCGGCAGGACGAACCCTACCGGCGGGCGCTGGCGGGCATGCGTGCCCGGCTGGAGGCCACGCAGCGCGTTCTGGCGGGAGGCGAGACGGCGGCGCAGCAGGGCATGGATTTTTCCGCCCCATGCGCATGCCGGCGTGTTTCTGGAAGACCTGCGCACCATCGACCATGCACTCACCGCGCAGCACTGCGAAGCCATTGCCCAGCACCGGCTGCGGCCGCTGATGCGGGCGGTGGAGTGTTCGGCTTCCATCTGGCCACGGTGGACCTGCGGCAAAGCTCCGACCAGCACGAACTGGTGGTGGCCGACCTGCTGTCCGTGGCCCGCATCGAGCCCGACTATCTGGCGCTGGACGAAGCCGGCCGTCGTGCCGTATTGCTGCGGGCGCTCGACGAAGCACGTCCGCTGCGTGTGCCCGATGCCCAGTACCAGCCGCTCACGCTGAAGGAGCTGGACATCTTCCAGACGGCCCGCCACATGCGTGAACGCCATGGGGCTGCCGCCATTCGTCATGCCATCATCAGCCACACCGAAACGGTCAGCGACCTGCTGGAAGTGCTGGTGCTGCAGAAGGAAGTGGGCCTGCTGCGCGGCACGCTCGATGCCGACGCCGTGGCCAGCCTGATTGCCGTGCCGCTGTTCGAAACCATCGAGGACCTGCGCAATGCGCCGGGCATCATGGGCGACTTCTACCGCCTGCCGGGCGTGGCCGCCATGATCCAGCGCAGCGGCGGCGAGCAGGACATCATGCTCGGCTATTCCGACAGCAACAAGGATGGCGGCATTTTCACCAGCAACTGGGAGCTTTACCGCGCCGAGCTGGCCCTGGTGGCCCTGTTCGACCAGCTGGGCCGCGAATTTCCGGCCGGTGCGCCTGCGCATGTTCCATGGCCGGGGCGGCACGGTGGGCCGCGGCGGTGGCCCCAGCTACCAGGCCATTCTGGCGCAGCCGCATGGCACCGTGCGCGGGCCAGATCCGCCTCACCGAACAGGGCGAGGTGATCGGTTCCAAATACAGCAACCCGGACATCGGCCGCCGCAACCTCGAAACGCTGGTGGCCGCCACGCTGGAAGCCAGCCGCTGCCGCCACCGGCCGACGTGCCCGAGGCCTTCCTGCAGGCCGCGCAGACGCTCTCTCAACGACAGCATGGCCGCCTACCGGGCGCTGGTGTACGAAACCCCGGGCTTCGACACCTATTTCTTCCAGGCCACCCCCATCCGCGAAATTGCCGAACTCAACATCGGCTCGCGCCCGGCCTCGCGCAAGGCCACCCAGCGCATCGAGGACCTGCGGGCCATCCCGTGGGGCTTCAGCTGGGGCCAGTGCCGGCTGATCCTGCCCGGCTGGTATGGCTTTGGCAGCGCCGTGGCCAGGCTGCGCGAGCAGATGGGCGACGAGGCCGCCACCACCCTGCTGCGCCAGATGCACGCGCAGTGGCCGTTCTTCCGCACGCTGCTGTCGAACATCGACATGGTGCTGGCCAAGAGCGATCTGGCGCTGGCCGTGCGCTATGCCGATCTGGTGAGCGACGAGGCCCTGCGCCGCACCGTGCTGGAAAAGATCGACACCGAGTGGCAGCGCACCCAGGAAGCCATGCGGCTGATCACCGGTGTGGACCATCGCCTGGCCGGCAACCCGTCGCTGGCGCGTTCCATTGCCCACCGCTTTCCCGTACATCGACCCGCTGCATCACCTGCAGGTGGAGCTGATCAGCCGCTACCGGGCCGGCAACCAGGCGCAGGAGGTGAAGGGCGGCATTCACATCACCATCAACGGCATTGCAGCCGGGCTGCGCAATACGGGGTGATGGAAGGGTATTGTGGTATATATCGTGATGTATACTATTGTCGCGAAGCGGGTTACGGTGAACCTGCCTGCAGCAACAGGAGATGACCATGCAAACGGCAAAACTTTTCATGAATGGCAGGAGCCAGGCAGTTCGTCTGCCTGCTGCCTTTCGATTTGAAGGGGATGAAGTCTTCATCCGTCACGACGAAAAGTACCGGGGGTGTTGCTGTTTCAGCGTCCCACAGACTGGGAAGACTTCAAGGCCTTGCAGCGAACGCTGACCGAGGAAGAAAAGGCCGAGGCTGCCATGCTGTTTGCTCGCTCTCAGGAGGACAATCAGCCCTTTGACAGGGATCCTTTGCGGGCTGGCAGGAGTGATGCTTGCCATGCGTCTGCACATGCTCGATACGAACATCGTCAGTCTTGCCATACGCGAAGACAGGGCGGTGATGCAGCATTTGGAGCAGGTACCAATGCCTGCATTGTGTGTGTCGGCGGTGACCTGTGGTGAGCTTGTGTTTGGTCTGAAGAAAAAATCCGGAGGCCAAAAAGCTGAAGGCCCTGACAGAGGGATTCCTGAGACAGGGTTCAGGTTTTGCCTTTTGATGAGCGGGTTGCCCATGATTACGGTGCATTCAGGGCTGCTGTCATGGCTGCGGGTTATGGGCTGTCTGCCCTTGATATGCAAATTGCAGCCCATGCATACAGTGTTGGGGCCGTCCTGATCAGCAGGGATCAGGCCTTTGGGAAGATTCCCGGTTTGGACGTGCAGGACTGGATTGCCGGCTAAGGCTACAATGGCGGGCGTTACCCTGATCTCCGTGCGCTGCCATGTCCGCTCCCCGCCCATGTCCTGCTGGCCTTCGACTTCGGTGAGAAGCGCATTGGCGTGGCCACGGGCAACACGCTGACCGGTGCCGCGCAGCCGCTGGGCACCGTGGCCGAAACCACCACCGACGGCCGCTTTGCGCGCATCGGCGCGCTGATCCGCGAATGGCAGCCGGGCCCGGCTGGTGGTGGGCCGGCCATTGCACCCGGACGGTGCGGCCCACGAGGTCACGGCACGCGCCGAACGCTTTGCACGCCAGCTCGAAGGCCGCTTCGGCCTGCCGGTGTCACTGGTGGACGAGCGCTACAGCTCGGTGGCGGCGCAGGCCCGCCTGCGCGCCCAGGGCCGCGGTGCCCGCGGGCGGGCGGCACAGGGCGACGACGCCATGGCGGCCGCCATCATTCTTGAACAGTACCTGAGCGAGGCACAGGCATGAGCACTTCACCAGGCGTCACCCCCTGCCGGCAGATGCCGAGACGCTGTTTGCGCGGCTGCGCGATGCACTGAAAAAGGATCTGGGCCTTGCCGGCGCTGGCGCAACTGCAGCGCCGGAGGCCGCAGGCCATGTTGCGCCGGCGCCGTCACCGGCATCGGTACCGGCGTCGGGAGAAGGGCAGGGAACGGCGGATGCGGAGGCGCAGGCCCCTGCCTTCATCGGCATCCACACCGGGGGCGCCTGGCTGGCAGCACGGCTGCATGCAGAGCTGGGGCTCGGCTCGCCGCTGGGTTTTCTCCAGTGCCTTTTACCGCGATGACGTGCAGGCCCGGGGCCTGTCGGCACGGATGCAGCCCACGAAAATCGATTTCGACGTGAACGGCCGCGATATCGTGCTGGTCGACGACATCCTGCACACCGGCCGCACCATTCGCGCGGCCCTGAACGAAATTTTCGACTACGGGCGCCCGGCGCGCGTGCGGCTGGCCGTGCTGCTCGACCGGGGCGGACGCGAACCGCCGGTACGGGCCGATTATCTGGGGGCCGAACTGGCGCTGCAGCCCGGTGAAAAGCTGGTGCTCAGCCAGCGTACCAGCGGGATGTTCGAACTGCGGGTCGAGCGGCCCGGCAGCTGATTTCAAACGATGACGCCCGCCATGATGCGGGCGTTTTCTTGTCTGGCAGGAACCGGCAGAGAGGGAAGGGAACAACATGCAGATGCAACAGGTACAAGTGGGCAAGGACGGGCGGCTGCGCCACCTGCTCACGCTGGAAGGACTGTCGCGCGACATGATCCATAAAATTCTGGACAACGCGTCGTCATTTCTCAATGTGTCGGACCGGCAGATCAAGAAGGTGCCCTGCTGCGCGGCCGTTCGGTATTCAACCTCTTTTTCGAGGATTCCACCCGCACCCGCACCACCTTCGAAATAGCCGCCACCCGCCTGTCGGCCGACGTGGTGAATCTCAACATCAGCACCTCCTCCACCCGGAAGGGTGAGTCGCTGCTCGACACCATCGACAACCTGCAGGCCATGGCGGCCGACTCTTCGTGGTGCGCCACAGCCAGAGCGGTACCGCGCACCTGATTGCCCAGCACGTGGGCGAACACGTGCACGTGGTCAATGCCGGTGACGGCCGCCATGCCCACCCCACGCAGGGGCTGCTGGACATGTACACCATCCGGCACTTCAAAGAAGGACTTCACGCAGCTCAGCGTGGCCATCGTGGGTGACATCACCCATTCGCGCGTGGCCCGTTCGGACATCCATGCCCTGACCACGCTGGGTGTGCCCGACGTGCGCGTGGTGGGGCCGCTCACGCTGCTGCCGGGCGGACTGGAGCAGCTGGGCGTGACCCTCTACACCGACATGCGTGCCGCACTGAAGGATGTGGACGTGGTGATCATGCTGCGTCTGCAGAACGAGCGCATGAACGGCGCGCTGCTGCCCAGCGCACAGGAATATTTCCGCGCCTGGGGCCTGACCCGCGAAAAACTGGCGCTGGCCAAACCCGATGCCATCGTCATGCACCCCGGGCCGATGAACCGCGGGGTGGAAATCGAATCTGCCGTGGCCGATGGCCCGCAGGCCGTGATCCTGCAGCAGGGTCACCTTCGGTATTGCCGTGCGCATGGCCGTGATGAGCATGCTGGCCGCCGGTTGAGCACCGCCGGCACACCGGACGAATGAATGGGGCGACGGAATGCGATGAACATCCGGCGGGTGCGCCGAACAGCGCCACCGGCAGCCACGTGCGTCACGTTGCCATGGAACAGGAATGAAGGGTGGATATTTTGATGAACGGCAAAAATGCCACCGGAACACAGGAGCAGCATCATGCCGCAGCATGAGCAGACAGCAGGGCAGGGCAAGGGCACCGTCCGCGTGGGACGCGACGGGCACGACACCTCGTTTTCCATCACCGGTGCCCGGCTGGTGGACCCGTGGAACGGGCTCGACCAGGAAAGCGACCTGCACGTATCGGACAAGAAAAATCATCGGCATCGGTGCCGCGCCGCATGGCTTTCGGCCAGCGCGCACCATCGATGGCCGCGGAAAGATCCTCTCGCCCGGCCTGGTGGATCTCTCCGCCCGCCTGCGCGAACCGGGCTACCAGTACAAGGCTTCGCTCGAATCCGAAATGAAGGCTGCCGTGGCCGGCGGCGTGACTTCACTGGCCTGCCCGCCGGACACCGATCCCCCACTGGACGAACCGGGTCTCGTGGAAATGCTCAAATACCGCGCCCACAACATGGGGCTGGCGCACCTGTACCCGCTGGGCGCGCTGACCGTGGGCCTCAGGGGCGAGGCCCTGACCGAAATGCTGGAACTCACCGATGCCGGCTGCGTGGGTTTTGCCCAGGCACATCACCCCATCCGCGACACCCAGGTGCTGCTGCGTGCCCTGCAGTATGCGCATTCATACGGCTACACCGTATGGCTCAACCCGTCGGACCCGTGGCTGGGTGGTGGCGTGATGCACGCCGGTCCCTTTCGCCTCGCGGCTGGGCCTGCCCGGCAACCCGGTGATGGCCGAAACCATCGCGTTGCACACCATCATCGAACTGGTGGCCTCGGTGGGCTGCCGTGCACCTGTGCCGGCTGTCGTCGGCTGCCGGGGTGGAACTGGTGCGGCAGGCCCGCAAACGCGGTCTGCCGCTCACGGCCGATGTCTCCATCGACCACCCTGCACCTGACCGACGTGGACGTGGGCTTCTTCGACACCGCCTACCGGCTCGACCCGCCACTGCGTGCCCAGCGTGACCGCGATGCCCTGCGCGCCGGCCTGCTCGACGGCACCATCGACGCCATCTGCTCCGACCACACCCCGGTGCTGGCAGATGCCAAGCGCCCTGCCGTTTGGCGAGGCCGAACCGGGTGCCGTGGAGCCTGTCGCTGCTGCTGCCGCTGGCCCTCAAATGGGGGCCGTGAAAGCGGCCAGTCGCTGCTGCAGGTGCTGGACCGGCTCACGCGCATTCCCGCCGGCATTGCGGGGCTGGAGCGGGCGCCGCACGCCAACCCGTCGGGCCTGTGGGTGGGCGGCCGTGCCGATCTCTGCCTGTTCGACCCCGACGCCCTGTGGAAGGTCACCCCCGACACACTGTGGGGACAGTGCGCCAACACACCGTGGCTGGGGCATGAGGTGCAGGGACAGGTGCACCTGACGGCGGTGGGTGGAAGGATCGTGTTCGAGCGTTGAGAACGGTTCATGGGCCTGCTGCGTCGTCTTTATCGTCTGCCGCTGCTGTTCGTGCTGCTGGTGCTGGGTCTGCTGGCGTTGGTCCTGATCCAGCCGTGGCTGCCCATGGGGAGCGGCGCGCCATGGTGCGCGGGTGGTCGCGGGCGCTGCTTGGCGTGTGCGGTGTGACCGTGCACGAGGAATGGGGTGGGGAAGGCACGGTGCCAGGGAGCGAAAAACGATCCTGTCTCGGACCATGCCGATGGGCCTGCCGTGGCACCCAGCCCTGCGCAGAAACCCGTGACAGCGGGCACGCAGCCAGCTTCAACACTGGCTGCCCTGGCACCGGGGCGGATGATCGTGGCCAACCACGTGTCGTGGCTGGATGTATTTGCCATCAATTCACGTGCCACCTCGGCCTTCGTGGCCAAGTCGGAAATCCGTGAATGGCCCGTGGTGGGCTGGCTGGTGAGCCTGGCCGGCACCGTCTACATCAAACGCGGTGACACGAAGGCCGTGCCGGATGTGATCGTGCAGATGCAGGAGCGTCTGCGCACCGGCTTTCCGGTGGCGCTGTTTCCGGAAGCCACCACCCATGTGGGGCCGACGCTGAGAAAGTTCCACGGCAAGCTCCTGCAGGGCAGCCATCGATGAGCAGGCAGATATCCTGCCGGTGGGGCTGCAGTACCGGTATGCGGACGGCACGCCGGCCGAGGTGGCCTGGTATGTGGGGGACACGACCTTCGTGCAGTCGTTCTGGCAGGTACTGGGGGCGTCGGGGATTGGTGTGCGGATGGTGGTGATGGCGCCGCTGGGGACGGTGGGGGAAGAGAAGGGGCGCTGGCGGCGAGGGCGCGGGAGAGGGTTTGTGTGGGGTTGGGAGTGGCGGTCTCACAGGAAGGCTGAGAATTCTCAGTCTTCCTGTGATTCAGGTTCGTGTGATGCTCCCTGCCTTTGGTGTCACGCAGGATAGCAGTGATATCGGTCAATGGTTTATGTGAATAATTTGTGGAATGTTGATGTGTGATGCAGGGATTGTCAGTCTTTTTGTTATTTGATCTGTTTTTGACCTCCAGGAAGACATCCTCTCCGATGTTGCGAGACAGTATGTCTATGCCTTTAAAAGCAGCGTATCCGGTTGGGCTGAGATTATCATCAAAACGAAGTTCTTGGGGTATCATTTTGTTATAGGGTGGTTTTACGTAGACAATCGATCGTTCTTTTCTGACCTGGGCGACGATCATTGCCTTTTCCAGCAGGATTTTCGGTACGTCAGTTTGAAAAGAAAAATGGGCGATCCTATAAATATAATTATCAGAATCATGCGAAGGAATTTCAGGTTGTTTAATATTGAAATGGTTGATTCAGGAGTCTCTCCTGGTCGGATGATGATTGGTGTGAGGCATTTTTCGTTGACGGCGACGATCATCGATGCCAGCGCGTAAAAACAAAAGATACCAGAATTAATGTGATCAGCCTGGTTATGTTTAGTTCTGATGTAATAATGATCAGGAGCGCACCCAGTGCTGATACTGGGCTTGTGATTCCCACAACTTTCTCAATGAAATCAACATGACAAGAGAGAATCGCCCATAATTCAGAGGAAGAGAACGAGGCAAAGCCGAACCGGAGGACGCTGCAATGGGCAAGGCAGATCGGACAGAGGTTGAAGTGCAGGATCTGGGTACCCAGTGGGTTGACGAAGAGATCAGTGGCGCGCAGATGCCGGATGCGCGTCTGAAGGCACGCCTGGGCGAGATCATGCGTCATCTCGGCAAGGATGTGACCAACTCGATTCCGTCCTCGTTCGAGGATTGGGCTGCGACGAAAGCAGCGTACCGGATGCTGTCCAATGATCGGGTGGACGTCCAGGCGATCATTTCGGGGCACCTGCAGGCCACACGGCGTCGCGTGCAACAAAGCGAGGGGCAGATTCTGGTGCTGCACGATACAACCTCGTTCACGTTTGATCGGCTGTATCCAGAGGATGTGGGTTTTTGGGCAGGCTGGCGGGGAGCCGAGGAGGAGACGCGGATCTGCGGGATGCTGATGCACGCGAGTCTGGCCATCACGCAGGATGCGCTGCCCCTGGGGCTGTGTGCGCTGCAGTTCTGGAACCGGCAGGAATTCAGCAAGGATCAGGCAGCAGGCAGGGGCCGCGCGCAAGCGTGTCGAGGACAGGGAAAGTCATCGCTGGGTCGAGGGGCTGCAGCAGGCCACGGCGTTGCTGCAGGCGGAGTCCGGGCGATGCGTGCACATCGCGGACCGCGAAAGCGACATCTACGCGCTGTTTTACGCGGCCAGGGAGCTGGGCACACATTTCCTGGTGCGCACTAGCACGGATCGCCCGACAGGTAACGGCCAGCAGACAGTGGAAGAGGAGATGGCCGACGCGCCGGTCAAGGGCCTGCACCGGGTGTTCTTTCGTGATCGTTGGGGCCATGCGCACGAGGCGACCATGACGCTGCGTCATCGGCGTCTGCGGATACGGCCGCCGCAGGAGCACAAGGAGTTGCCCGAGCTGACGCTGACGGTACTGCACGCCACGGAGCGAGGCGCGCCGCTCAATCGCAAGCCCCTGAGCTGGAAGCTGATCACGGATCTGCCGGTTCAGTCGCGCGAGCAGGCCATCGAGAAGCTGGACTGGTATGCGATGCGCTGGAACATCGAGACGTTCTTCAAGGTGATGAAATCGGGCTGCAAGGCCGAGGACGCGCAGCTTCGCACCGCAGAACGGTTGAGCAACCTGATGGCGGTGTACTGCATTCTGTCATGGCGGCTGATGTGGATGACGATGCTCAATCGCCTTGAACCCGAGGCCGACCCGAGGGTGGTGTTCACGGAGCAGGAGATCCGGGCTCTGAAGGCGCTGGTGACGGTACGCTGGAAGAACAAGGTGCCTGAGCCAGAGACGCTGCATGACTGCGTGATCCTGGTGGCGCGCCTTGGCGGCTATCTGGCCAGAAAGAATGACAGGCCACCGGGGAACGAGGTTATCTGGAAGGGGATGCGCCGGCTTGATGACATCGTTCTGGGAATGTCCATGTGATCAAAGATGTGGGGAATCACAAGGATACTGGGTGGTAGTACCATTCCATTTTTATTGGAGGATTATAGTTTGGGTCTTCGCGGATCAGTGTGGGTGAGATGGGGAGCGAAATTGGCGTTTGACGCCTGAAATCAAGGACTTTACAGCACAGATGATGATGTCGTATCGTGCATCAATACTGGATCGAGGTGCTGTGCATGAAAACAGGTCGCAGTCTGAGGGAACTTTTGTCCGTTCCCGGCTTCGTGGCATCGGCGAGGTTGAAGGGAATCTTCGGGGACCCCAAGGCGAGAGTCGTGCAGCTGAGACGCCGAAAAAAACGGCCATTTGCTCAAATTGCGGGCAGCGCTGCCGGGGGCGTTACGACCAGCGGAGGTGCCGTGTGCGGGATCTTCGGGTGGCAGGCTGGGTGGTGTACCTGGAGTTCGAACGTTGGCGGGTACGGTGTTCGGGGTGCGGCGGCGTGCATGTAGAACGGCTTGACTGGCTGGCGCAGAATCCACGCTATACCGAGCGCTTTGCGCTGCATGTCGGCAGGTTGTGCACGAGCATGAGCAACAAGGCCGTGGCAGAGCTGGAGCGGCTTCACGACAGCACGGTGAAGGATCTGTCGAAGCTGTACATGCAGGAACAGGTTCGTCGTGCCGGTCGGCTCAGGCCCAGAGCGATAGGCATCGATGAGATAGCGGTCAGAAAGGGGCATGACTATCGCGTGGTGGTCAGTGATCTGGACCAGGGCAGACCGATATGGATGGGCGGCAACGGACGCACGCAAGCCGATGTGGAGCAGTTCTTCGCCCAGCTGGGGAGCAAGGCAAGCGATGGCATCGAGCTTGTGGTGATCGACATGTGGCGCCCGTTTCGCAACGCGGTGCGCGACAAGGCCCCCAACGCAGCGATCGTGTTCGACAAGTTCCACATCATGCGGCATCTCTCGAAGGCGCTCGATCAGGTCAGGCGCGACGAGTACAAGCGTCTGCAAGGCAAGGACAGGTCGTGGATCAAGGGGCAGCGCTATACGCTGCTGTCGGCACGGGAGAACCTGACATTGGAGGGACGGCAGGCACTCAAGAAGCTGCTGGCAGCCAATCGGCGGCTGAACACGGCCTACCTGCTGAAGGAGTCGTTTGGGCAGCTGTGGAGCTACAGAACCGAGCGCGGTGCCAGGGCGTTCTTCGAGCGCTGGAAACAGAGCCTGCGATGGCAGCGTCTTGAACCGTACCGAAAGTTTGCCGAAATGATAGAGCGGCACTGGGATGGCATTGCCGCCTACTGCCGACCCGAGAACAAGGTCAGCCTGGGGATGGTGGAGGGGCTGAACAACAAGATCCGGGTCATTCAGCGCAGTGCTTACGGATACCGGGATGAGGACTATCTGAGGCTCAAGGTCATTGCCAGTTTCCTGCCCCGCTACCCGAAAAACGCCCTGATTGCACCCACACTGATCCGCGAAGACCCTATAGTTTTAAATTCTTTTTCTTTATTTTGTTGACAAGCCGCACAAGCGTGGGTGCAAAGGCACTTCCTTGTAATTGTTTCGATCGTTGCGCACACAAATATCATGCACGTTACGTATGTAAAATAGACAAACCCGAAGCACAGCGTCATCGTTATGATGATTGGATCGGTTATTGATACTTTGTATGGAAAGTACCCGATACTGATTGAGTAGCAGGCGAGAATTATTATTCCGGCGGGTATTATTGATTTGGCTGCCATGTTGACCAATTCTTTTTGTGGTGATGTCAAGGGGCTCATGATCTCTCCTGCGAGTCCGGTAATAAGCTGCATTGTACGGCTTTGTGCTGTGCAGCATGTTGGCCAACAAACATCAAGATCGTTGCTCTGGCAGATACCCCGTTGACGCTTTTTCTTTCATTGGCTACGGTTACGTGGTGTCAACACGAGAGGAGAGATCCGCATGAGCAAGCTGCACAACAAAGTCGCCCTGATCACCGGGGCCGCCATGGGGCTTGGCAAAGGCATAGCCGAGGTTTACGCTCGGTACGGCGCAAAATTGTGCCTTGTGGACCTGTCACCACAGGTCGAGGCCACTGCGCAGGCACTGCGTGACACCCATGGCAGTGAGGTCATGACCTGCGTTGCCAGCGTGTCCAGTCGGGCCGAAATGCAGGGCAGTGGTTGAGCAGACGGTGGCAAAGGTTCGGTCGCTTGGACATTGCCTGCTGTAATGCGGGTATCGCCCGTCTGGCGCCTTTTGAAAGCATGCCAGAGGAGATGCTGAACCAGCATATCGACGTCAACATTCGGGGGCGTGGAATACCTGTCAGGCTGCCATCGTGCCGATGCTGGCGCAGGGCGGTGGCAGCATTGTCATAGCCTCCTCCGTCACAGGCGATATCGTGGCGGATGCAGGGGAGGCGGCCTACGCGTTGTCGAAGGCTGCGCTGGTGGGGCTGACCAGGGCGTTGGCGGTTGAGTATGCCGGCCGGAACATTCGGGTCAACTGCACACAGCTGGGCTATGCCCGTACACCGATGGTGGAAAGGATGGCGCTCGAGTCCAATCCGGCTGACCCGGAGCGCGCCATTCAGGGACATTGCCCGCGGCGTGCCGATGAGGCGTCTGGCCGACCCACGCGAACTAGGAGAGCTGTTTGCGTTCCTGGGCAGTGATGAGTCGTCCTATCTGACTGGGTCACAGATCGTCATCGACGGCGGCAGTACGCTGCCCGAGACGATGAGTATGGGAACGAATCAATGATGCCGTTCGTCTTTTTCTGACCCGGTCCATGGATAATCCCATTCCGATGCTCACGCCTCCCTGATCACCTCATCCACCGCCCCTACGCTCCGAACACGGCCGGGGTTTTGCATACCCCAGCCGCATCAATATTTGCGGATACCGGTTATGTGCAGAAAAATCCGACGCCAATCCGCTCCCGCAGGAAGGGGACTTCGCACGGCTGGTTCAGATAGGCATGGGCAATGCCGTGCTGCGTGAGCAGCAGCAGGGTGCGCTGCAGGGACGCTGCCGGTTTCGATCCAGTCGGGGCGCGTGTCGCCACCGGTGCTCAGCAGCATCAGGTGGGAGGAGGAGGCAATTCTTTTGCGTTCGGTCGTGTTCAGAATTTCGCCGTGCAGCGAAAACCGGATGATGGGGCGGGTGATCCACTCCGGCAGGCTGGGGGCGCCCATCACGGCGTAACTCAGCCCGTCCCGGGTTCGTTCGCTGTGGCTGCGGTTGTAGCGGATCCACGAAAGCAGCTCCTGCTTGAAGGGGGCGTCCTTCATCTGGGCGGTGTTGCCGGCCAGGACGCGCTCGGTCAGGCGGGCATGCTCGGGGGTGCCGTGCGTCCATGTCCGGATGTGTACGCGGCTGGTCTGTGTGGCTGCGATGATGCTGTCGAGCAGCGTCTGGGGAATGGACCGGCCATCGTAGGTGGCGCGGTTGGTCTGGCGATGCGGGATCTGTTCGAACAGGGGATCTGGCGTCACGCCGTCCTGCCGGGTCAGGGAAATGACGATCTCGCCCGCGTCGCTGACCCGGGTGCTGCAGGTGTAGCCCTGGTGGCTGGCGGCAATGCGCAGGGTTTTTCGGCGGCACAGCCCAGGCTGATGAAAAGCTCGCGATCATCCGGATCGACCACGGGCAGGCGCCGGCCGGGATCGGGGCTGATGGTGATGTGATCGCTGCCAACGGTAAATAACCACGGCTGGGTGTTGTGCCCCGAGGGAGCCCGGATCGCATGGGCGATCATCTGACGGAAATCGTTCAGGCTCATGGAACATCTACCTCCTCGTGGTTCCGTCGGGTTCATTCTGCCATCTGCCCTTGGGGAGCCTCTGCAAAGTCCTGCGGCACTTTGGCTTCCATGCTCAGGGCGATCCAGTGCGTTGCCATCTGTCGGCAATAGCTCTGCTACTGCCGACAGGGCGCCTCCGGCTCATCCCGATCCTGGGTCCAAAGCGCTCGCAGACTTTTGCAGAGGCTCCCCGGCGCGTGTCAGGGACTCACCATGGCACGCCATGATGATTCAGCAGGGAAATTTACTACGAAGCGATGGCTTTACAGGGGAACGTTTGTTCTGTGATTTGTTCCAAAACATGCCAATCATCGACATGTTGTTCGGTTTCGTGATGACGGCATGAATATGATAGCCTGCCCGCTTTGATCAGCGAGAAGAAGAGGGACAGGATCATGCCAAGAAAACTTGGAGCCGACACGAGCATACAACCTCGGGCGTCTGGAGGGGCCATCGAGGTTCTGGACGATCTGGGTATTACCTGGGAGTCCCATTCTGCGCAGATGCTCAAATGGGCAATCGAGGGACATGGAGATGCGGGCCAAATCCGGTCTGGGCATGCTGCGGCGGGGGCACGGCGGCTTTCTATCTGACCGACCGGCATTTCATTGCCCTGGTCTGTGAGGAAGATTTCTATTCCCTGGATGTGCGCCGCCTGGTGCCGGAGTGGCGCCGTGTGGTCGAAGACGAAGTGGGCGAGCAGCGCTCTGGCCGGTGGTTCATCACCCACGACGGGCATGAGCTGGCGCAGAGTCCCCTGGGGCGGGACAGTGCGTATGACGCGTTGCATGGTCACCTGTTACGGTTGCCGAAGGATGACGGGGCGGACGAGGAGGGCTTCCCCTGGAGCTGGTGTTTGCTGCCATGGACGAGGAGACTGGGCAGATGGATGAGGAGCCCGAACTGCGTGGCATGTTCATGGTTTCCGAAGAACGTGGCCTGAGCATGATCGCGGCGCGTGACGATACGGTGCTGGTGGCGGATCTGGTCGATCAGGGGTTTGATGGCTGGATGCCGGTTGAGCGGGAGGAGCTGGTGCTTCAGTAGCGGGGCACGGCACGCGGCAGGGGCGCGCGTTTGCCACCTGGCCAGCCACGACCGCCAGCTACCGGCCACCGGCCACCGCCTGCCGGCTGGTGCTGTACACACCGGTGCGTCATTTTCTATAACGGCCTGTCCAAACTTTTCAGGGGCGGTCTGCCCTGCGCGGGGGCGTGTGGTGATGCACGGTCTGCGCAGGTGCTGCTGCGCCTGCATCATGCAAAGCATATCGGGGCTGTGCTGTCGGGGTTGGTGGTCGTGCTGGCTGCGGGTTTTTCCGGGCAGGCGGAGGCGGCCATTCATCAGTGCCGTGAGGGTGGCCGGATGACCTATCAGGCGCTGCCGTGTGCCGGTCAGTCGGCCGATCTGGGGGTGAAGGGCAGGCGGGGGCACGGCCAGGCGCTGGATGAGGGCGCAGGCGCTGGCCGACGAGCTGTGGACGGGGCTGGCGGCGGGGATGCCCATGGCGGCGGTGCGTGGCGCCATGCCGGAGCTGACGCAGGTGGCGCGGTCGCGGATGCGGCGTTTCGAGTCGGGGGCCATTGCGCTGCTGGAAAAGAAGGTGGTGGTGGCGGGTGAGGATTTTTCTGGCGCAGTATCTGTTCCTGAACGGCGGTTTTCATCAGGTGTGGCTGTCCCAGTTACCTTCGCCGCAGCCGGATGCGGCATCGAAGCAGGCATTCGGCAAGGTGGCCCGGCTGCTGGCGCGTCTGTGGGGCGATGCGCGCGCGAGAATTCCCCGGTGCAGGTGACGCCCGGCGAGGGTTGTTCGGCGCGCGGTTCTGGGTGGATGCCGGAGGCTACGCGCAGGGGCTGGGTGCTGCTGAAGGCCGCGCCACAGCAGGAGGGTCATTCACAGCTGACCTTTGGCTACTGGCCAAAGGGCGCGCAGGATTACGAACAGCTCCAGGGCCAGCGGGCGTGAGGTGGGGCAGCTGGTGGTGGGCAATGAATGACGGCAGGCAGCGCGGCCATTGGGGGCGCCACCGGCTGTGTGATGGCTGGCGGTGCGATGGTGTCATGTGAGGGCGTTGGGTCGCAGACGATTGAGCGGGGCTTGCTGGCCCGGTCATTCCTTTTTCCCGTTCCGCCTTCCCGGGCAGAGCTGCTGGAAGAGCTGACGGGTTTCGAGGCGGATGGCGGTGAGGCTGCCGCCCCAGACGCAGCCGGTGTCCAGCGCGATGAGGTCGGGCTGCAGCTTCAGGCCCAGCGAGGACCAGTGGCCGAAGATGACCGGCCGGCCGGCGGAGCGGCGGTTGGGGCCAGGAACCACAGGGATCAGCCCGTCGGGGGCGTTTTCCGGTGACTCGGTGCATTTGAATTCCATGCGGCCGTCGGTGTGCAGGTAGCGCACGCGGGTCAGGCCGTTGACGATGCAGCGCAGGCGGTCGTCACCGCGCAGGTCGTCGCTCCAGCGGTCGGGTGTGTTGCCGTACATGACGGTCAGGAAGTCCTGCCAGTGGGGGCCGGCCAGCACCTTTTCCACTTCATGGGCGAGGTCGCGTGCCTGGTCGTATTCCCATTCGGGCAGCAGGCCGGCGTGCACCATCAGGAAATCGCCCTGGCGCAGGGCCAGGGGCCGGGTGCGCAGCCAGTCGATGAGTTCGGCGCCGTCGGGGGCCTTGAGGATGGGCTCGAGGGTGTCGCCGGCGCGGGGGCTGCGGATGCCGGCAAACTGGGCCAGCAGGTGCAGGTCGTGGTTGCCCAGCACGGTACGGGCGCGCAGGCCCAGTTTGCGGATCTCGCGCAGGTGCCGAGGGAGTCGGGGCCGCGGTTGACGAGGTCGCCGCAGAACCAGAGGGGTTTCGGTGGGGGCAGGGCCGATTTTTCCTGAGCAGCTGTTCGAGGGGCTGGCGGCAGCCCTGCGGGTCTCCGAAGGCCAGTGTCACGGGGGTTCCTGTTGGTTGGGGAGGGGAGATCAGTGCCTGCGTTTGCGCCCACGGCGGCCCCGGGAGGCCTTGCCGCGTGGCGCCGGGCGGGCAGCGGTGGTGGTGCTGTCGTTGCAGCCTTCGTCGCTGGCTCCGTCTTCGCTGCCTGTGCAGTCGTCGCTGGTGCCGCTACAGTCTTCGTGGTCGTCTGACCCGTCTTCGGTGCAGGGAGCGGCTTCTTCTGCAGGGTCGTCGGCGCAGGGGATTTCGGCGCAGGGATCTGCACCCGTGCTGGCGTCAGAAGCGGCTGCAGTGGCATCCGTCAGGGGCCGAGGGAGATCTCTGCCGTGGCGGTGGTGGTGTCGTTGCTGGATGCCGTCTTGCCGGGTTCTCCGGCGGTGATTTCGCGGGGGCAGCTGTTTCCGTCGTGGAGTCTGCCGTGGGGGCTGCGGCCCGTGTGCCGGCAGGCGTCCGTGTGGCGCTTTCTTCGTCGTGCTCCGTGCCGTGGGTGGCCACCTGGGCCAGGCGTTTCAGGCGGGCCAGCAGGTCGTCGTTGTCGGGCAGCAGGGCGGCCAGTTCTTCCTGCGACTGTACCTCGTCGTCCTGACGGCTTTCGGCCAGGAGGGCCGCAGCCATCGTGAAGCTGGCGGCTGCCGGTGACAGGGCCGGGCGGGCAGGTGGTTTGGCGGGCTGTGACCCGGCAGTGGGACTGGCCGGGGATGTGTCGGTCGCGTTGCTGGCCATGCTGCCGGCCGGGGTGATGCCGGTCGTACTGCTGGCCGCGTTGCCGATGGATGCAGGGCTGGTCGTGTTGCCGCGCGGTGCAATGGTCGCGTTGCTGGCCATGCTGCCGGCTGGGACGGCGGCGGTTGCAGCGCTGGTCATGCTTCTGGCAGGCGCGCCGCCGGCCATGTGGCTGGTGGGGGGCGTTCGAGAGGTCTCGCTCCGGCATTTCCGCCAGGAAATCGGCCGGGAGTGCTGACAGTCATGGTCTCCGGGGCGCTGGCCGGGAGGTGGATGGCCCCGGTTGCCTGGGCAATGGCCGGGATGTCTGCCGGTGTCCCGGAGGTTCCTGGCAGCGGGCCGAACGGAGCGGCCGGCCGGAAGCCCGCGGTCGTCGATGCCAGGGCGGGCTGTACCCGGGGGCTGGCCGGGACGGCTGGAACGGTTGTGCCGGTGCCGGCTGGACGCCGGGGGCGCCTGCGGCCTGTCTGGCCGTCACGGGGGGCCGTTTTTGGGCGTGACCGGCAGGCCCGCAGCTGTCGCAATGGCTGCACCCGTCTCTGCCGCCGCGTCTGCCGCAGCGGCAGCACTGGCTGGCATGGCTGCACCGGGGATGATGACCGGCTGTCTGTCGCTCTTGCCGGCCGTGAGGGACGCAGCAGTGATTCCTGCAGGTACCGGCGTGCGGGCGGGCGGGATGCTCGCGCCCGGTGCATCGGTGGCGGCGGGGCTGTGTCGCCTGCGGGCTCGCTGCTGTCATCCGGGGTCGGGTTGTCAGCGGCGCCGGGCGGTACTCAGGCACCCACAGGCCCAGCATCTGGCGCACTTCGGCGTCACCCACCGAACCGTTCGATTCCAGCCAGCGGCGCACCGAGATGTCCCAGCTGGTGCCGGGCGGGTCGATGGGGCGGGAGACGCGCAGTTTGGGGTGCGGGGTGGGGAGTGTCTTTTTCGTTGTCGGCCAGCAGCTCCTCGAAGAGTTTCTCGCCCGGGCGCAGGCCGGTGAAGGCGATGGGGATCTCGGCCTCGGTGTAGCCGGACAGGCGCACCATGGTGCGGGCCAGGTCCACGATGCGGATGGGCTGGCCCATGTCGAGCACGAAGGTCTCGCCACCGCGTCCCATCAGGCCGGCCTGCAGCACGAGCTGGGTGGCCTCGGGGATGGACATGAAATAGCGGGTGATGTCGGGGTGGGTGACGGTGACGGGGCCGCCGTTGGCGATCTGTTCGCGGAACTTGGGGATGACGCTGCCGCTGGAGCCCAGCACGTTGCCGAAGCGCACGAGCACCATGGGCAGGGTGGCCATGCTGTGCTGGTACTGCAGGATCATCTCGGCCAGCCGTTTGGTGGCGCCCATGACGTTGGTGGGGTTCACCGCCTTGTCGCTGGAGATGTAGACGAAGCGTTCGATGTCGAAGCGGGCCGCCACGTCGGCCAGCATGCGGGTGCCGAGGGCGTTGTTGCGCACGGCCTGCCAGGCGTTGTTTTCTTCAGGATGGGAACGTGCTTGTAGGCGGCGGCGTGGTAGACGATGGCCGGCCGGTGGTGCTCGAAGATTTCTTCGAGGCGGGCGCGGTCCTTGATGTCGCCGACGACGGGGACGACCTTCTGCTGCGGGAAGGTGCGTTTCAGGTCTTCGGTGATGCGGTAGAAGGGCGAATTCGCTCAGCTCGAAGATGATCAGCTCGCCCGGCTTGAAGCGGGCGATCTGGCGGCAGAGTTCGGAGCCGATGGAGCCGCCGCCGCCGGTGACCAGCACGGACTTGCCCTCGATCATGTGGCGCAGGCCACCGGTGTCGAGGCTGACGGGGTCGCGGCCCAGCAGGTCGTCCACGTCCACATAGCGGATCTGCGAGACCTTGACCTGTCCGCTCATCAGCTCCTGCACGTCGGGGATGACGAGCAGCTTGATGGGGCGCGTTCGCACATCTCGAACACGCGGCGGCGGGTGGCGTGGTTGGTGGCGCCCACGGCCAGCACGGCGTGCTTGCAGTTGCTGTCGCGGGCGATCTGTTCGAGCTGCTCCCAGTTGCCCAGGATGCGCACGCCGCCCAGCTGTCGGCCGACCTTGTTGGGGTTGTCGTCCAGCACGCCGATGACGTACCAGTACGGGTTGCGGTTGAGGTCGTCGATGAGCGAGAGGGCGGTGTTGCCTCGCGCCCAGCAGGATGACGGGCTGGGGCTCGACGCCCTTGGTGCCCATGGCCTTTTCCTTCCACCAGCGGTAGAGCAGGCGCCCGGTGCACATGAAGAGGATGAGCAGCAGCGGGTCGAGGAAGTAGATGGAGCGGGGCACGCCCAGACCGTTGCGCAGCAGCAGCAGCAGGATGGGGATGATGATGCCCGACACCCCCACCGACAGGGCGATGAGCCGCATGTCGTGGATGGAGGCGTAGCGCCAGATGCCCTGGTAGAGCCCGAAGTAGACGAAACACCCCACCTGCACGGCCAGCGCGACCGGCGGGGTCTGGAACAGGATGATCTGCGTGGCGTGGTCCAGTTCGAAGTTCCAGCGCAGCGAGAAGGTGAATGCCCAGACCAGTGCCGCCACGACGATGTCGTGGCCGATGGCAATGAAGGTCCGGGGATTGACGTTGAACAGTCTCATGTCGGGAAACGGGCTTGGCGCGGCTGGCGCGGAAACAGGGCCGCCGGGTGGGGCGGTACGCATGGCGGGGCCGGTCGGGACGGGAATCAGGTTCCCGCCGGTTCCGGCCGGCCTGCACCCAGCAGCCAGGCCAGCAGGACGAGTGGCACATGGCCAGCAGGACCATGCTCGTGCCGGCACCGGGCAGCAGGCGCGCCAGGGCGGCCAGCGGCAGAAGCCAGAAAAACATTGATGAGGCAGTATACAAGCGTGACCCGGGCGTGACTGCCGAAACGCCGGGCAAGCCGCTGGTAAAGGTGGCTGCGGTGCGGATCGCCCGGGCGCTGGCCCGACAGGATGCGTCGCATGAGGGTCACGGTGGCATCGGTGATGAACAGGGCGCCCAGAATGAACCAGCTGGCGGGCGGGACGCCATGGATAACGTGGGCCACGCCGTCGGGGGTTGACGGGGCGGGTGAGCTGCTGCTGCGTCTCGCCCAGCCAGACCATGGCCTCGATGACGGCCAGGATGAGGATGATGTTGCCGAGAAACAGGCTGCCGGCGTCGCCCATGAAGATGCGGGCGGGCGCCCAGTTCCACATCAGAAAGCCGGTCACGGCCGCCGCCACGATCAGGCTGGCGGTGGAGAATGGGTCGGTCATCAGGTTCTCGAGATGCAGGCAGGCCAGCAGGCCGTCGGTTGCGAAGAGCTGGCGGCGGGGCCGTTGGGGAGCAGTGCAGCGGCGCGGTGTCGGGGACGGTGCCGAGCGCCGACACGAAGCTCAGACTGCGCAGCAGGACGGCACCCAGCAGCATGAAGAGGGCCTGGCTGGCGGCGATGCCGTCGATGCCGTCCATGAAGTTGTAGAGGTTGATCCACCAGACGCCGGGCCAGCAGCAGCGCCGTGAAGACCAGTCCTGTCAGCAGCAGGGGAAGGAAACTGTGGCCACTGGCGAAGGCCTGGCCGAGCGGCAGGGACATGCCGGGCATACCCAGCCGCCCCAGCACCTGCCAGAGCTGCTCCACGAGGAACCACAGATTACCCATGCCGCCAATGAGGGACAAAAGGCGCTGCCCAGCAGCCAGGCCACCGAAAAAAAGCTGGAAGCCCAGCCGCAGTTTGATGGAGGCCGCGGCGGTCGTCCTGCAGGCCCAGCAGGCCGAGGACGAAGGCCGGGGTGAACAGGATGACCGCCAGGCCGCCCAGCCCGGAAATGCCCTGCAGCCAGCCCATGTCCTGGTGCAGCATCAGGGCCCACCAGGAGGGGGCCGTGCCCGACGTGCCGGCGGCGGCCGGCGCCAGCGTGGCAAGCGGATCCGGCGCGTCCAGCAGCCGGGGCAGGGCGAAGGCGGCCAGCGCCAGCAGCAGCGCGCCGGCCAGGCTGGCCGCCACGATGGCCGCGCCGCCCCCCGTGGCGTGATGCGGGTATGGGAGGAGCGGGCGTTGGGCACGTCCTCCAGGCCCCAGCGCACGGCATGGCGGATGATCAGGCCGGTCCGGCCCAGGAGAGCGCCAGGGTCGCTGCGAGAATCAGCAAAAAGCGTGATGGAGTCACCCTAATACTTCCTGCGGATGGGGTGAATACACGGGGGCAAGCGGGCAGACCGCTTATACTCCCCAGATTATGCGCCCGTCGGATGGCGCCCCGTTCATATTGCAAGCGATACTGAATACATGATTCTCGTGACAGGCGGTGCCGGTTTCATCGGCTCGAACTTCGTGCTGGACTGGCTGGCTGGCAGTGACGAGCCGGTAGTCAACGTCGACAAGCTCACCTATGCCGGCAACCGGCAGAACCTCGCCTCGCTGGACGGCAATCCCAACCATCACTTCGAACAGGTCGACATCTGTGACCGCGAGGCCATCGATGCGCTGCTGGCCAAGTACAAACCGCGCGCCATGGTGCACTTTGCGGCCGAAAGCCACGTCGACCGCTCCATCCACGGCCCGGCCGCCTTCGTGCAGACCAACATGGTGGGCACCTTCACGCTGCTGGAAGCCGCGCGCAGCATGCTGGAACGCCCTGCCCGCGGGCGAGAGGACGCCTTCGCTTCCTGCACGTGTCCACCGACGAGGTGTATGGCTCGCTGGACGCCTCCGATCCGGCCTTCACCGAAACCACGCCCTACCAGCCCAACAGCCCGTATTCGGCCAGCAAGGCCGGTTCGGACCATCTGGTGCGTGCCTACTTCCACACGTACGGCATGCCGGTGCTGACCACCAACTGCTCGAACAACTACGGGCCGTATCACTTCCCCGAGAAGCTCATCCCGCTGGTCATCACCAACGCGCTGGCCGGGAAGAACCTGCCCATCTACGGCGATGGCAAGAATGTGCGTGACTGGCTGTTCGTGAAGGATCACTGCAGTGCCATCCGCCGTGTGCTCGAGGCCGGCAAGCCGGGTGAGACCTACAACGTCGGTGGCCACAACGAAAAGACCAACATCGACATCGTCCGCCAGATCTGCAGGCTGCTCGACGAAATGAAACCCGATGCGGCCGGCTCCTACGAGCGGCTGATCACCTTCGTGAAGGACCGTCCCGGTCACGACCGCCGCTACGCCATCGACGCCGCCAAGATCGGCCGCGAGCTGGGCTGGACGCCGGCCGAAACCTTCGAGACCGGCATCCGCAAGACGGTGCGCTGGTACCTCGACAACCAGGACTGGGTGGCCAACGTGCAGTCGGGCGCCTACCGTGACTGGATCGAGCACAACTACCAGGATCGCAAAGGCTGAGGAGAACCATCATGAAAGGCATCATTCTGGCCGGAGGTTCCGGCACCCGGCTGTATCCGGTGACGCAGGCTGTGTCCAAGCAGCTGCTGCCCATCTACGACAAGCCGATGATCTACTACCCGCTGTCGTGCCTGATGCTCTCGGGCATCCGCGACATTCTGATCATCTCCACGCCGCAGGACACGCCGCGCTTCCAGCAGCTGCTGGGCGATGGCAGCCAGTGGGGCATCTCGCTGTCGTATGCCGTGCAGCCCTCGCCGGACGGGCTGGCGCAGGCGTTCATCATCGGCGAGTCGTTCATCGGCAGCGACAGCTGCGCGCTGGTGCTGGGCGACAACATCTTCTACGGCCACGCGCTGGGTGAGGATCTCGCCCAGGCCGGCCGCAACGAGAGCGGTGCCGTGGTGTTTGCCTACCGCGTGCACGACCCCGAGCGCTATGGCGTGGTCGAGTTCGACGAGGCCGGCCGCGCGGTCAGCCTCGAAGAGAAACCGGCCAAACCCAAGAGCCGCTATGCGGTCACCGGCCTGTACTTCTACGACAACCAGGTGGTGGACATCGCCCGCAACCTGAAGCCCTCGGCCCGGGGGCGAGCTGGAGATCACCGACGTGAACCAGCGCTACCTGAAGGCTGGCCAGCTCAAGGTCAAGACGATGGGCCGTGGCTATGCCTGGCTGGATACGGGCACGCAGGAGTCGCTGATCGAGGCGTCGATGTTCGTGCGCACCATCGAGAAGCGCCAGGGCCTCAAGATCTGCTGTCCCGAGGAAGTGGCCTTCCGCAAGGGCTACATTTCGGCCGAAGAACTGGCCAGACTGGCAGAACCGCTGAAGAAGAGCGGCTATGGCCAGTACCTGCAAACCATCCTGACCGAACGGATTTTCTGAGAACGGGTTACCAGATGAAGCGAATCGATACCGCCCTGCCTGATGTCTTCCTGATCGAGCCGAAAGTGTTCGGCGACAGCCGTGGCTACTTCTACGAGAGCTACAACCAGAAGGTCTTCGACGAAATGGCCGGCTCCCATGTCGAGTTCGTGCAGGACAACCAGTCCCGTTCGACAAAGGGCGTGCTACGTGGCCTGCATTACCAGATCCAGCAGGCGCAGGGCAAGCTGGTCCGTGTGCTGGAAGGCGCCATCTTCGATGTGGCGGTGGATATCCGTCGTGGCTCGCCCACCTTCGGCAAGTCGGCCGGCTTCATCCTGTCGGCCGAGAACAAAGCGCATGGCCTGGATTCCGCCCGGCTTTGCCCATGGTTTCCCTGTCGCTGGAAGACGGTACGACGGTGGCCTACAAGGCCAGTGATTTCTACGCACCGGCGCACGAACGCTCGCTGCTGTGGTCCGATCCGGTGCTGGGCATCGACTGGCCGCTGGAGCAGGTGGGCGGCGCCAGTGTCGTTCTGGTGTCCGACAAGGACAAGGTAGGCAAACCATTGGCTGAGGCCGAGGTATACGAATGAAGTTTGTAGTCACAGGCACTACCGGGCAGGGTCGGCTGGGAGCTGATCCGCGCCCTGCAACCGCTGGGCGAGGTGGTGCCGGTCTCCGTCGATGAGCTGGATCCGACCGATGCCGAGGCCACCCGCGCGCTGCTGGATCGCGTGCGTCCCCATGTTGTGATCAACCCCGCGGCCCACACGGCCGTGGACAAGGCCGGAAACCGAACAGCGCGAGCTGGCCAAGGTGCTCAACGCCGACGTGCCGGCCACGCTGGCCCAGTGGTGCAAGTCCAGTGGCGCACCGCTGGTGCATTACTCCACCGACTACGTGTTCAACGGTGAGGGTACCCGCCCCTGGAAGGGAAGACGACACGCCCGCGCCGCTCAACGTCTACGGCGAAACCAAGCTGGCCGGTGAGCAGGCCATTCAGCGAGTGGCTGCGCGCACATCATCTTCCGCACCTGCTGGGTGTATTCGCTGCATGGCGGCAACTTCCTGAAGACGATGGTGAAGCTGGCGGCCGAGCGCGACCATCTGAAGGTGGTGGCCGACCAGATCGGCGTACCCACGCCGGCCTCGTTCATTGCCGACGTGACGGCCGAGGTCATCCGCCGCCGCAGCTGCGATCCGAAGCTGGCCGGCTGGTCGGGTATCCTGAACCTGGCACCGTCGGGCGAGACCTCCTGGTATGGCTACACCCAGGCGGGTCTGAAGCTGCTGCACGAGGCCACGCTGGCCGCCGGCAGCAACACGGCGGCCCGGCCGCGGCCCGAATGGCAGGTGCATCGCCTGCCCACCATCGAGCCGGTGCCGGCTTCGAGTTTCCGATGCCGAGCAAACGGCCCAGCAACTCGCGGCTCGACCTGTCGCGCATCGAGCAGGTGTGGGGGCTGCACATGCCAGCCTGGGATGTGCTGTTGCAAAGCGGTACTGCGCGATGCCTGAGCATCCGGAAGCAGGCTGATGCGACAAGCAGGGGCGCCTGATTTTTGGGCGCCCCGTTTTTGGGAGGCTCTGCAAAAGTCCTGCGGCACTTTGACGCTCCTGCCCGGGCGATCCGGTGTGCTGTCGTTTGGCGGCAATGGCACGCCTGTTGCCGGCAAACGATGCCTTCTGGCTCATCCCGATCCAGGGGCCAAAAGTACGCCGACTTATGCAGAGCTTTCCTGTATGGCCGCGTAATGTTTCTATATGATCAAAAATGTATTCGGATCAGAAATAATGTATGAAAGTGTGTTGTTTTTGAAAGGTGCAACGCTTTCCTTGCGCTTCATGCGGACCGGATCCGGATAGTTGTGGCAAAGTGTGACGCCCAGCGTCCTCTGTTACGGCGTCGCCTGCGTTTTTCAGTGGCTTTCAGAGGCGTACCCGCAGCGCGGGGGCCCTCATTACGCCAGCACGTGGAGCCTTCGAAGGTTCGCCGACTGGGTCCTTTTCATTTCTCCCCCTTCCACTTCGGCTGGCGCTGATCTATGTGCGGAATAGCAGGGATACTTTGAACCCGGGAAACGGGGCCTCCTCCGAACAGTTGTTACAAATGGCGAGTGCCATCGTCAACCGGGGGCCGGACGATGCAGGGGCCTGGGTGGATCCGGACACGGGGCTGGGGCTTGCGCACCGGCGGCTGGCCATCATCGACCTGTCGCCGGCAGGGGCATCAGCCGATGCAGTCGGCCTCGGGTCGTCTGGTCATCGTTTTCAACGGCGAGATCTACAACCATCAGGCCCTGCGCGAGAACTGGAGAAGCAGGGCAGGGGCACCGACCTGGCAGGGCCATTCCGATACCGAGACCCTGCTGGCGGCCTTCGACGCCTGGGGCGTGGAGCAGACGCTCAAGCGCACCATCGGCATGTTTGCACTGGCCCTGTGGAACCGGCACGACCGCTCGCTCACGCTGGCACGTGACCGTCTGGGCGAGAAGCCGCTGTATTACGGCTGGCAGGGGGCAGGGCGGGCGCGCTGCGTTTCTGTTCGCGTCCGAGCTGAAGGCCATGCGCGAGCATCCGTCCTTCGCGGGCGAGATCGACCGGGGGCGGTGTCGCTGCTGCTGCGCCACAACTGCATACCGGCGCCCTATTCCATTCTACAAGGGTATTGCCAAGCTTCTGCCGGGGCATTATCTGACTCTGTCCCCGCAGGATCTGCAGCACCAGAAGCTGCCGGCTTCCGTGCCGTACTGGTCGCTGGCCGGGTGGCGCGCGCCGGTGTGGCGGCGCCGTGGAAGGGCACGGACATCGAGGCCATCGCCCAGCTCGACGGGCTGCTGGGCAGCGCCGTGCGCCAGCAGATGATGGCCGATGTGCCGCTGCGTGCCTTCCTGTCGGGCGGGATCGATTCGTCGACCATCGTGGGGGCTGATGCAGGCGCAGTCATCGCGGCCGGTGAAGACCTTCACCATCGGCTTTCACGAGGCGGGCTTCAACGAGGCCGAGCACGCCAAGGCGGTGGCAAGGCATCTGGGCACCGAGCACACCGAGCTGTATGTGCAGCCCGAGCAGGCGCTGGCGGTCATCCCCGGCCTGCCGCACATGTACGACGAGCCGTTTGCCGACTCATCGCAGATTCCCACCTTCCTGGTGTCGCAGCTGGCCCGCCAGCACGTGACGGTGTCGCTGTCGGGGGATGCGGGCGACGAGCTGTTCTGCGGCTACAACCGCTACCAGATGACGCAGCAGCTGTGGGGGCGGATCAGTTCGCTGCCGCTGCCGGTGCGCCGCGCTGATGGCCAGCATGATGACCACGCTGTCGCCCGACCAGTGGGATCGCATAGCCAGCCGTCTGCCGGTGATGTCGGGGTATGTGAACCTGGGCGAGAAGCTGCACAAGAGTGCCGGCGTGATGGACGCCCGCTCGGTGGAAGACCTGTATCTGGGCTTTTCGTCAGCCACTGGCGCGACCCGGCCTCGATCGTGATCGGCGGGCAGGAGCCGCCCACGCTGGTGACGGGCAACCGTCCGGAGCTGCCGGGGCTGGACGGCGTGCAGCAGATGATGGCGCTGGATGCGCTGACCTATCTGCCCGACGACATTCTGGTGAAGGTGGACCGCGCCTCGATGGCGGTATCGCTGGAGAGCCGGGTGCCGATGCTCGACCACCGGGTGGTGGAGTTTGCCTGGCGGCTGCCACAGAACCTGAAGCTGCGCGATGGCCAGAGCAAGTGGCTGCTGCGGCAGGTGCTGTACAAGTACGTGCCGCGTGAACTCATCGAGCGGCCCAAGCAGGGGTTTTGCGGTGCCCATTGCCGCCTGGCTGCGTGGCGCCGCTGCGCGACTGGGCCGAGAACCTGCTGGACGAGTCCCGCCTGCGCCGGGAGGGCATTTTCGAACCGGCGCCGGTACGCCAGAAGTGGCTGGAGCACCTGTCCGGCAAGCGCAACTGGCAGCACTGGCTGTGGGACGTACTGATGTTCCAGGCCTGGTCGGAGCTGCAGGACAGGCACTGAGGGGCGTTGCTCTCGCAGGCGGTGCCGGGGACATGCCAGGCAAGGCGGGCAGCCCTGCCTGTGCATGGTGTCTTGCTGGCAGGCGTTCGGGACCAGCGCCAGAACGCGTGAGCCCATGACATACCCCAATCCCGGTGTGGGGCGTTTGTGCCAGTCCGGCGCGTCTGCCGGTTCCGTCAGCTTTCGCCGTTCTGCATCCGCCGCAGCCCTTCTTCGAGGGTGACGGGCGGCGTCCAGCCGAACTGCCGGCAGAAGCGCTGGTTGTCGACCGCCAGGGTGCCGGCCAGGCGCTGCCAGATGCCGGGTTTGCCAATGAGACGGGTCAGGCCGGCCATCAGGCCCGGGGCACGTCGAGCAGCCGTACGAGGCCTGCCGGCGGCATCGGCCATGGCGCGGATCAGGGCTGGCGTGGACACGGCCGGGCCATCGCTGAGGTGGTAGAGACCGCCGGCCCGCTCCGGGTGCGCCAGAATCTGCAGGATGGCATCGCACAGGTTGTCGATGCCCAGGAAGCTGCGGGCGTTGTTCACCCGGCCCAGGGGCAGCGGCAGGCCGCTGGCCGCCAGTTTCTGCAGGGCGGCAAAAATTGGCCTTCACGCCCGGGCCGTAGACCAGCGGCGGGCGGATGGTGGTGATGCGCAGGCGCTCGCGTCCGCTGGCCGTGTTTCTGCCCAGGGGGTGCCGCAAAGGGGCCACGGTGAAGGCGGGCAGGGGGTCCGGCAGGGCCAGCAGGCGTCCGCCGTGGTTGATGCTCAGGCGCTGCAGGTGGCGCTCGGCGGCGAGCTAGCGTAACCGTAACAGTCTTCGGGGCGGGGGATCGTCCTCGCGCAGCGGGTGGCCCAGGTGGACCATTCACCGGCAGCCTTGATCGAGCTGAGAAAGATCATCTGCTTCACGCCGGCCCGGGCGGCGGCCAGGGCCAGCTGGCGTGGGCCGCGCACGTTGACGCGCCAGAGCTGGCGCTGGCTGCTGCGGTTGGCGTCGAGCGGCACGTGAGCAATGCCGGCCCCATGCACGACGGCCACGGCATCGGCCAGCAGCGGCTGCCAGTCGGCCCCGGCATCCACGCCCGGGTGACGCACGAGCTGCAGGGCAGGGGGCCGTGGATTCTGCCGGCCATCCGTCAGGCCAGTTCCGGCGCAGCTGGTCGGGATCGCGGGTGACGGCACGGACGGCATGGCCAGCGTCGAGCAGCTGGCGCACGAGGTGTCGACCGATGAAACCGGCAGCGCCGGTCACGACCACACATCCGTGGGAGGGCGGGGCTTGCTGATCGGGTCTTCCATGGTGGAAGATTGTATATTCTGTGACTGGCGGAGGCGCTCCAAACACGGAGGGCCGGAAGGCCGTTTCACCCGTCTGGCGCAGAATATGTCAGGCTGTGCACGCTTTTCGTCTGCCGGTGTGGCAGAGGCAGGGGCTTTACCGGATTTACCGGTTTTTGGCCCTTTGCAGCGCTTTGGCGCATCTTGCAGCTGCTGGGCTCCACCTTTTTCTGCACGTCCGTTTCCAGCATTGCCTGGCTTTTGCGTCGCCCGGCTGTTTCTCTTCCTGTTCGTTGCCTCTTCTCTCGCCGTCCACCGCCTTTCATTCCTGCCTCGAGGATCCTCCCATGACCCGCGTTTCCCTCCCCTGCCCACGCGCCTGCCGTGTCGCCGGCCATCTTCAAGGCGTATGACATCCGCGGCATCGTGGCCACCGCGCTCACCGAAGAGGCGGTATCGGCCATCGGGCTGGCGCTGGGGGCGCGGGCCCGGGCGGCCGGCATTCGCGAAGTGGTGGTGGGCCGTGACGGGCGCCTGTCGGGGCCGGCCCTGGCCTCGGCGCTGGCGGCCGGGCTGTGCGCGGCGGGGGTCGATGTGATCGACATCGGCATGGTGCCCACACCGGTGGTCTACTTTGCCACGGTGCTGACGGGCTGCGGTACCGGGGTGGCGGTGACGGGCAGTCACAACCCGCCCGAATACAACGGGCTGAAGATGATGCTGGGCGGCAGCACGCTGCACGGCGACGACATCCGCGACCTGGCCGCCAGCATTGCCGATCCGGCCCGCTATGCGGCGCTGTTTGCGCCCACACCCGGCCAGCTGCGCACGCGGGACGTGGTGCCCGACTACATCCAGCGCATTGCCGGCGAGGTGAAGCTGGCCCGCCCGCTGAAGGTTGTGGTGGATGCCGGCAACGGCGTGGCTGGGCGGTGGCTCCGCAGCTGCTGCGTGCGCTGGGCGTGACGGATCTGGTCGAGCTGTACTGCGAGGTGGACGGGCACTTTCCCAACCATCACCCGGATCCGGCTCACCCCGAAAAACCTGCAGGGACCTGATCCGCGCCGTGCAGGCCCATGGGGCCGACGTGGGCCTGGCCTTCGACGGTGACGGCGACCGGCTGGGTGTGGTGACCCCCAGTGGGCAGATGATCTTCCCCGACCGGCAGCTGATGCTCTATGCCGCCGATGTGCTGGAACAGCATCCGGGGGCGACCATCATCTACGACGTGAAGTGCACCCGCAATCTGGCGCCCTGGATTCGCGAGCGTGGTGGCGAGCCACCGATGTGGCGCACCGGCCATTCGCTGGTCAAGGCCAAAATGAAGGAAACCGGTGCCAGACTGGCCGGCGAGATGAGCGGGCACATCTTCTTCAACGATCGCTGGTATGGCTTCGACGATGGCCTCTACACGGCGGCGCGGCTGCTGGAGATTCTGGCGCGCGTGGACGACCCGGGGCGGTGCTGGAGGCGCTGCCCGATGCGGCCAGCACGCCCGAGCTGAACATCGCCCTGGGTGAGGGCGAGAACGCCGGCGTCATCGAGGCGCTGCGCCAGCACGGCACGTTTGACGGCGCAACGGATATCATCACGATTGACGGTTTGCGGGTCGAATATCCGGACGGATTCGGTCTGGTCCGCGCGTCCAACACCACCCGGTGCTGGTGCTGCGCTCGAGGCCGATACGCCGGCGGCGCTGGCACGCATCCAGCAGAGCATCAGGGCCGCACTGCTGGCCGTGCGCCCCTGGGCTGGTGGTGCCGTTCTGAGTCCTGTCCGTCCTCCTCCCGGCTTCTTCCCTCCCTGCACGTCTCCGCCCCCGTGTCTGCCATGCCTCCTCGATGCCGTTCCGGACCGTCGCGCCCTCTGGCTGTACAGCTGGGGCTGGCGGCTGGCCACGCCGCTGCTGGGGTGCTATCTGCTCTACCGCAGTCTGGCGCAGCCCGAGTACCGCCAGCACTGGGGCGAGCGCTGGGGCTTCTGGCCGGCCGAGCGCAGTACGGCCGACATCGACACCTGGCACACCGGCCGGGTGCGGCCGTTGTGGGTGCACGCAGTGTCGGTGGGCGAAAGCGGTGGCCATGCTGCCGCTGCTGCGCCAGTGCGCGGCGGCGTGGCCGGATGCCCATCCTGCTCACCCATGCCACGCCCACGGGGCGGGCCACCGGACAGGAGCGCCTGAAGGATCTGACCGGGCGGCTGGCGCAGAGCTATCTGCCCTACGACACACCGGGGGCGGTCGAGCGTTTCCTGACGCACTGGAACCCGGCCATCGGTCTGATCACGGAAACCGAGGTCTGGCCCAATCTGGTGGCGGCGGCCAACCGGCACGATGTGCCGCTGGTGTCGGTCAATGCACGGCTGTCACCGCGCTCGCTGGCCCGCGGACAGCGCTTCGAGTCGCTGATCCGGCCGGCCGTGGCGGGGTTCTCGATGATCATCGCCCAGACGCAGGACGATGCCGAACGCATTGCCCTGCTGGGCGAAGCGTCGAGGCCGTGACCGGCAACCTCAAGTTCGACCAGCCGGCGGATTTCGTGCTGCAGGCACGGGGGCAGGGCTGGCGCAAGCGGCTGGGCAACCGGCCGGTCGTGCTGGCGGCCAGCACCCGGGAGGGCGAAGAGGCGCTCATTCTGGAGAGCTGGCGCGAGTGCTGCTGCACCGCCATCCCCCGTCTGGGCGGGGAGGACGATCTGCTTCCACTGCTGATTGTCGTCCGCGGCATCCCAACCGCTTCGAGGCCGTGGCGCGGCTGATCGAGCGCTATACCGGCGGGGGCGCCGCTGACCCGTCGCGCATTCGACGATCCGCAGACCGATTTCAGCGCCAGTGGTGTCCTGCTGGGCGATTCTGATGGGTGAGATGCAGGGCCTGGTATGCCGCCGCCGATGTGGCGGTGATGGGCGGTTCGTTGCTGCCTTTCGGTTCACAGAACCTGATCGAGGCCAATGCCGCCGGCTGTCCGGTGGTGCTGGGGCCGTCGGTACAACTTCCAGCAGGCTGCCGAGGCGTCCATCCTGTTCAGCGCCTCCATCCAGGTGGAAAAACCCGCGCGAGGCCATTCCCGTCGCCCTCGATCTGGCGGCCGACAGTCAGCGGCGCGGTGCCATGTCCGAGGCCGGGGTGGCGTTTGCGCAGGCGCACCGGGGCGCCCTCGAACGGACCCTGGAGGCGCTGGCCCCCTGCTGGAACGCACGCTGGGCAAGCCGGCCGTGCCGCTGGTGAATACCACGCCGCCGCCTGCCCGGCTGGATGCGGGCTGATCCGCGACCGATGCGGTCTGCACCATACGTGCCAGTTGGCCTTGACGGCTGTCATCCGCGCCATCGACGGCTACTGTCGGGGCTGCGTGCAGCGCAGCGTCCTGTTGCGCGGTCTGCCTGCAGGTTCAGGGTGCAGGTAAAGAAGAGGGGCCTGGTGACGGTGCCGCGCCCGGCCCTCCCGCCCGCACCTGCAGCTGACGGTCCACGGCCTCGATGTCGGCGTCGCTCAGGCCGCCGATGGCAGCCTTGAGCCGCAGCTGGTTGAGCAGCACCGCGTAGCGGGTGGCCGCCAGATTCTGCCGTGCCTGAAACAGCTGCTGCTGGGCATTCAGCACGTCCACATTGATCCGTACCCCGGCCTGATAACCGGTGTTGTTCGATTCCAGTGCCAGCTGGCTGGAGCGCACGGCGGCCTGCAGGGCATCGGCCTGCTGCAGGCTGCTCTGCAGGGCGAGGTAGGGTGTCGCGCGCCTGCTGGGCAGCGCCCCGGCGGGCCGCTTCGAGCTGGCTCTCGCGTTTTCCCAGGGTGGCCGCCTGTGCGCGCTCCAGGGCCTGCAGGCTGCCACCGGCATACAGCGGCACCTGGACCTGCAGCATGGCCGAGACATCGCGGCTGCGCTGGATGGGCGTATCCACGGTGAGATTGGTCTGGCCGTGCTGGGTGGCGGCCTGCGAGACGATTCCCACGGAGGGTAGTGGGCGGCTTTGGCGGCATCCAGGCCGCGCCGGGCGGCTTCCATCCCCAGTTCGGCCTGCTGGACCAGAAAGCTGCGGGTGCGGGCCTGGGCCTCCCACCACGCCTGCGGCTCCGGTGGTACCGGACGCAGGGGGCATTGCCGGGCAGGGGGTTCAGATGGGTGCCGGGCAGCCCGGTGAGCTGGGTGAAGCTGGCCTGACGGCTGATCAGGGTATTGCGCGCCGCCGCCAGCTGGGCGCGGTTCAGGTCGAGCCGTGCCTGGGCCTCCTGCTGGTCGGTGATGGTGGCGTTGCCGGCCGCATAGCTCTCGCGGGCGGCCTCGAACTGTTCCTGGATGGCGGCGCCCTGCGCCTCGGCCACGGCCACGGCATCCTGCGCCTGCAGCACCGCAAAATAACTGGAGGCCACCTGGGTGGCCAGCTGCTGCAGTGACTGCGCCAGCTGGCTGAAGGCCAGCCGTTCGCCCACCTCGGCCTGGCTCACGCGGGCGCGTTCCTGGGGCAGGTACAGCGGAATGCTCAGCACCAGGCCCGCCAGCTGGTTGTGGTAGCTGCCCGGCGCCTTCATGTTGGTGTGCAGCCGGCCTTTGCCGGCCGTCGCCACGGCAGCCACCGAGGGGCGCAGCACGCCGCGCGCCGCCCGGCGCAGCTCGCGGGACGTGTCGACCTGTTGCCGGGCCGCCTGCAGCGATGGATCGTTGTGCTGTGCAGCCTCGAAGGCCTCCTGCAGCCCGGTGGCATGGGCAGGCGCCAGGGCGGCGGACAGCAGGCCGAGCGTCAGGGCCAGGCGCAGGGGGACCCCTTGCGGGAGCGCAGGGGCGGGCAGGGAGGTGCGTTTCATGGCTCAGTACCGTGTCATGCCCGGTTCCTGCTGGAGCGCCCACGCGTCGATGCCGCCGATCAGGTCGTACACCCTGTTCGAAACCGTGGTGCATGAGAAAAACGCATGGCCTGCAGGCTGCGCATGCCATGATGGCAGATGCAGACCACCGGCTGGCCGGGGTCCGCCCGGCCGATCAGGGGCCGGCAGCTCGGCCAGCGGCACATTGTGCGCGTCCGGCAGGCAGACGTGCTCGTATTCCCACTCTTCACGCACGTCCAGCAGCAGGGGTGGCTGGCGTTGCGGATCGGCCAGCCATGCGGCCAGCTGGGCGGGCGTGAGGTCGGTTCACCGGGTCAGAAAATGGAAGTGGTTGACGGTGGGGAAGCCCTTCAGGGGCGGGGCCATCGTCTCGAAGATGTTGAGCGGCGCAATGCCTTCGGCCGTGCGGGTGTAGACGCGGGCCTCCATCACCGGCGCCTCGCCGATGAAGCAGAACAGCCGCCCGCCCGGGTTGAGGCGCGCGAGGAAGTCGCCCGGTTCCACCACCACCGCTCCCGACAGGATGATCACATCCCAGCGGGCATCGGTCGCCTTCAGGGCCTCGTGGCCGTCACCGGCATGCAGATCGAGGCCATCGTCCAGGCCGGTGCGGGCTAGATTGGCGGCGGCAAAGGCCGCCAGTTCGGGATCGATCTCCCAGCTCTGGATCAGCTGGCTACAGTGCGACACCAGCGCGGTGCCGTAGCCCGAGCCGGTGCCCACTTCGAGCACGGTCTCGTGGGGCTGGATCTGCAGGGCCTGCAGCATGCGGGCATCCACCCGCGGAGGCAGGATGACCTGGCCCGAGGGCCGGGGGCCGACGTTGAGCGGCACCTCGGTGTCGGCATAGGCCATGCCGCGCCAGGACTGCGGCACGAATTCTTCCCGCAGTACCTTGCCCAGGATGTCGAGCACCCGGGCGTCATTGATTTCGCCAGGGCGGATCTGCTGTTCGATCGTGCTGAAGCGGGCTTGCTCGAGGTTCATGGCGCTGCGCCCAGGTTGGTTGGGCTCGGGGTTGGTTGGCTGGGGCTGGCTGGGAATGCCCGGTCGGGCCGCTGATGCCCTGGGGCGGTCGTACTGGAAAGCCCCCCGCGACGCAGGGGTATGTTCTGCGGTGCAGAGGCATGTTCCCTCGATGCAGGAGTATGTTCTCTCGATGCAGGGGTATGTTCCCGCGATGCAGGCGTGTGCCCCTGCAGGCAGGGCGGGATGCAGGTGTGCCCCGACGGCCAGAGAATCGTACCGGCCGCAGCGGCGGCAGAGGCACTGGTTGCCGCAGGGCTGGCAAACCCCTGTCATCACTGGCTGTTCGGGGGCTGGCCGGGCCTGCACCATGTGCAGGGAGCGCCGGGTTGCCAGCGGGGGCCAGGCAGGTCGTATCACCGGCCGATGCGGATGACCCGGGCAGGCCGGTGCCGGGCGTGCGCAGCAGCGACAGGATCAGCGCCACGTGATGATGGATGAACTCGGCACCGCACGGTACGAGCTGGGGTACGCCGCACTGGGTCATGGAGTGCGCCCAGATCAGCTTCGCGACCAGGGGGACATCACCAGATGGGCGGCCACGTCCATCTCGCAGGGCTTGTGGAACTCCTGGCGTTCCACGCCGCGCTGGATCAGCTGGCGAATGACACCATGGTTGATGCTGGCCACTTCTTCGTGGAAGAAGCGGGCGATTTCGGGAAAGTTGCTGGCTTCTGCGATGATCAGCTTGATGATGCCGCCGATATGCGGCTGGCTGAAGCAGTGCCACCAGTCGGTGAGCACGTTGGTGAGCAGCTTTTCGCTGCTGCCGGTGGCCTGTTCGATGCGCTGCCGGAACTGCTCGATGACCGGCACGATGTTGACTCCGCACCACGGCCTTGAAGAGATCTTCCTTGCCGGCGTAATAGAGATAGAGGGTACCCTTGATACACCGGCACGCGCCGCCACGTCGTCGAGGCGGGCGGCCGCGCAACCCCGGGCCACGAAAACTTCCAGCGCGGCATCCAGCAGCTCGCCGGGCCGGTGCTCCTTGCGGCGCTCCCAGGCACGGGTGCGTTTGCATTTTTTCTGCGGTCTGGGGGACGTGTTCACCATATGTATTAATGACTAAATGGTCATTACATAATATCGCCTCCGATATGTCCGTCAATTATGCACCCTGTCAAAAGTGCTGAAATTTGCGGCAAAATCAGGAAGTGGCAAAATGGCCGGTCAGGGCTTCCCATGCCCTTTCCGTGCTCCAAGGCGCTCCTGCCGCAGCGTCCACCAGGCGTCGAGCCGGCGGAACAGCCAGCCACGCGGCCGCTGGATGCCGGTGCGCACATAGTCCACCGCCAGAGGGTCTTCGAGGAAGTTCAGCTGCAGGCGCTGGGCGCTTTCCAGCCCCATGAAGAGCAGCCGGTCACCTGGCTTCAGCTCGGTGGACGGCGCGGGCAGCAGCACCCGCTCGCCGCGGCGCACCAGCATCACCGCCAGGGCCGGCAGCCGGGTTTCGTAGTGGCGCGGATCGCGCAGGATCTGCTCGATGGTCAGCGCACTGCCGCCGCGGTTGCGAAAGAACGCGTTGAACAGCCCCGGCTGGGTCGGGTCGCAGTGAAAGGCCCAGTTGCGCGGTGAGGCGTTGCCCACGGTGGCCATGATGTGCTCGATCACCTGGCTGGCGGCCGTATTGCCGCGCTGGCGCACCAGCGTGATGAAATCGCCCAGCATCGGCGTTTTGAGCGTCTGCAGGATCTCGCGCACCACCAGCTGCGACTGTACCACCCGCAGGTTGGCGCGGGCCGCATCGATCAGCAGCCGGTCGGCCGACTGGTTCTGGCGGATGATCACGAAGATGTCCGGATTCAGTCGCCGCGCAATGGTGGTGACGCTCAGGTTGATGGTGTCGTTGTCGGTGCCGGCCACCAGCACACCGGCCCGTGCCACACCGGCTGCCTTGAGCGATCCTTCGGAGTTGTCGCCACGCAACAATCGTGCCTCGCCGGCCAGCGCCCGGTCGGGGGTCGATGGCCTTCCACCCCACCCGCGATTCGTCCAGCGTGGCCGAGATGGTCTGGCCAAAGCGCCCGTAGCCCACCAGCACCCATTTGCCCTTGGGCAGGTTGATCCGCGGGAATGGCGTGCCGGGGCGGCCGTCACCCAGTCCTCCAGTCGCAGCACCCGGGTGCGGCAATGTCCAGCGACAGGTTGCGGCCAGCACCTGGAAGGGGCTGATGGCGCGCACATCCCAAACGCATGAGGTTGGTGGCGCCCTCGGCGTCCGATACCCGGGCGATGACGGTGATGTCGTCGCGCAGCAGCTTGGCGCCGATGGCAATGGTCTGGCTGGCCCGCTCGTCGCTGGTCAGGGCGATCACGCCGCGGCAGATGCGGCGGTGGATGCCGCATCCTTCAGCGAGCCGGGGTGTACCGCATCGGCCTCCAGAATCAGCGGCGGGCTCAGGAACTCGTTCAGTGCAAAGCGGGTGGCGCGTTCGTCACTGATCTCCACCACTACCAGCCGGTGCCCCAGCTGGTCCAGCGCCTGGGCCAGGCCAGTGCACTGCGGCCGGCCCCCTGCAGATCACGAAGAAGGGTTCGGACAGCCGCTTCACCCGCCAGCGGAACACATTGCGCGCCACCGTGCGGCGGAAGGTGCGGTCGGTGCGTCATGGCAAAACACCGAACCCACCGCGTAGGTCCAGGCCATCACCGACATGTAGATGGTGATGATCAGCCACGCCCGCTGCTGGTCGGAAAACGGGAAGGGCAGCTCGCCAAAACCGATGGTCGTGGCGGTGTAGCTCATCACGTAGGTGGCGTGGAAAACCCCATCCGCCACGGATTGCCGTCCGGATCGACGCCGCGATGGCCAGCCCGAAGATCGAGATGGCATAGACCGCGATCAGGATGATCAGCGGCACCCGCAGGCGCCGCAGGATCGCGTAGATGACGTCGATCATGGCGGGTCGATTCGTGAAGCAGGGCAGCGCGGCTCAGCGCGTCTGCCGCAGCGTCTCGCCGATCAGCAGGCACACCGACACCAGATTGGCGATCAGCGCCCCGCCCGACAGCGAAACGATGATGCTGACGGTGTGCCCGTCCAGCGGCGCGCCGGCGAACTGTTCCACCCACATCCAGACCAGCGAGGCGAACAGCAGTTGCGTGGTGGCCACCAGGCTGGTGGCCAGGTGCGTGGCGCCCATCTGCGTACGGTCGCCGAACTTGATGATCAGCGTGATCAGATTGATGACCACGGCGATGAACAGCTCAGCCGGATGGTGGAAATCTCGCCCGGTCGATCTCACCCAGAAAGAAACCGAAGTTCAGGGTGCAGGCCAGGATCGTGAAGAACGCAAAGACGACCTTTTCCAGATTCATACCGGGGACAGGCGATGAAAGTCAGACAGGGGGACGGACAGGTCCGCCGGACGCTTCGGGGCTTCCTCCACGGAGCCGCGTCTTCTTGCATGTTACGTCAGTGCGCCGCGAAGGTGAACCCGAAGCCCGGGCATTCATGCGTTCTGGTGATGCATGGGATGTGCTGTCCCCACGTGTGCGCCGTTCAATACCCCTGCTGCCGGTGCTGCCTGTCCGGGCGAGGTGGCTTCGGCTTCTGATAATGAATCCTTCAACCTTGGACAGGTAGTTCGCCATGCACGGCCGGGTCCGGCACCGGGGCAAACGCTCCCAGATCCAGTCTGCGCCCGAAAAGCTGCTTGACCGGCTGCTGGTGGCTGATGCCCACCACCAGCGTGTCGGGCAGCTCGCGGCGCAGCATCTGCATCAGCCCCTCGGCCGAGATGTCGTCGAGCTGGTTGGTGGCCTCGTCGAGGAACAGCACTGCCGCCGGCGCAGCAGCACCCGGCACAGGCTCAGCCGCTGCTGCTCGCCTCCCGACAGGATGCGGTTCCCACCCCGCCTCGTCCGGCGGTACACCCCCAGCCGCTCCAGACCGGTCAGGTCCAGCAGCCGCCGCAGCTGGCATCGTCGGGCAGCGTGCCGCCGGGATAGGCCATGGTCTCCCGCAGACTGCCCAGCGGCAGGTAGGGGCGCTGCGGCAGGAAAAGGCTGCCCGGAGCCACCCGGAAATGCCCTGCATGCCAGGGCCACAGCCCAGCCAGCGTGCGCAGCAGCTGGACTTGCCCACCCCGCTGCTGGCCATCGACCAGCAGCTATTCCTGATGGCTGCACGCTGAAGTGCACGCCCCGTGCCAGCAGCCTGCCTTCCGCGGAGTGCAGCGCCAGCCCCGCCACGTCGATCAGGGCATCTGCGCCCATCATCTGCCCCTGCCGGTTTCTGGCCATCGACCGCCGCCATTGCTTCCTGAAAAACGTCCCAGACGTTTCCACCACGGCCGCCCATTCCATGATGCGCTTGTACAGTCCATGAACCAGCCAGCCGTCCTGCACGCTGGAAAACGCCGTACCTGCCTGCATCATGCCGCCGAAGCTCATGGTTTTGCCAGATACATCGGCAGCGTGGCCACCACCGGGATGAAGAAGCTCACCCAGATAGGCCGTGGAAAACACCTCCAGCTTGAACTCGCGCGGTGATCAGCTCGCGCCAGTTGTCGCGGATGCGGCCGAAGCGTTCGCTGCAGCCGTTCCTTCTCGGCCTGCTCGCCGCGGTACAGCGCAATCTCGCTCGGCATGGTCGCGGATGCGCAGCAGCGTGGCACGATAATCGGCCTCGCGGTGCTGGCGCTCCACGTTCAGCGGCTGCAGCCAGCGCCCGATGATGTGCGTCACCAGCGTAGGCCAGCGACCAGATCAGCGCAATCCACACCAGATAGCCGGAATGGTCCAGCTTCTGCCGTACAGCCTCGAAGGTCTGCACCTCGACAGTTGCCACAGCATCACGATGAACGCCCCAGCTTGGTGGCGTTCTGATGAAGCGCCTTGAACAGGTCGATGCTCTTTCTCGAGAGCATCAGATGTCCTCCGCAATCCGCTGGTCCGTTGTCCGGCTCGCCCGTGATCTGCAGGCGATAGTGGCGGCCGTCGTCCAGCCAGCGCTCCTCGAAGTCACCGGTCAGGTGGGCTCGCCACCGGAACAGCAGCGTCTTGCAGCAGCCAGCGCCTCACCGTGGCCACGAAGGTGATCATCCCGATGTACAGGAGAAACCGCCGATCAGCCGGGCAGTGCCGGATCTGTCGAAGGCCGCCAGTGCGTCATAGAAGGTCTTGTTTCCAGGCGTTGATCAGCACGAACACGCGCACCAGCCCCAGCGTGCAGCCGATCATCGCGGCCAGCAGCACCTATTCCGCGCCACTGCCCGCACGGAAACCAGAACGGGCTGGCCAGCGCGCAGAAAACGTCGTATCGTCAGCATGGAAGGCGAAGCCTTTTCGGATCAGGAGGAAATCGAGTGCAGACCGGCGGCGGGGCAGGGGCTGTCCGGGCGTATGTCGTGGACGGCCGGCAGAGCTCGGGAACTGCCTGATGGCAGGTGCGGAATCGTGGGCAGGTGTGCGGCGGCATGGCAGGCCGGCGATGTTCAGCCCTTCAGCTCCAGAAGTGATGCAGCGGGCCGCCGCTATGCCCCACCTGCAGGGTATCGGCATTGACCAGCGCACCGGTCAGATAGGCCCCTGGCCTGGCGCACGGCCATTTCCAGATGCACGGTATCGATGTTCGCGGCTGTGTCGTTGCTCGTGGTCGCGCTACCTGCTGTTGCGTAGCTGCCCGCGGTCGTACCTTTTACCGCAGCTGCCCCGTCGCTGACCGTTGCTCCATCCATGGGGATGGGGCCTCCCGTGGGTTCTGCCGTCTGTGCAAGCCGCGCCCACAGTGCCGCAATGGCCGACGACAGCGTGCAGCCGGTGCCATGTCCGTGACGGGTTTCGATGCGTGGCGAGGCTAGCCGCACCACACCGTCTGGCGTACTGAGCAGGTCCACGGCTTCGCCGCCGTCCAGATGGCCACCCTTGAGCAGCACGTTCTTCACGCCCAGCGCGTGCAGCGCCGGCAGACAGGCCCGCATGCCGGCCCTCGTCCACGGGGGCTGGCTGGCCCAGCAGACGGCCGGCCTCGCGCAGGTTGGGGTGAGCAGCGTCACCCGGGGCAGCAGCAGCCGGCGGATGTCGTCCAGCTGGCTTTCATTCATCGCGCACCCTTGTGCTCGCGGCCATCACCGGATCGAATACCACGAAGGGCTGGCCGGTGCCGCGCCAGCCGTCTCGGCAATTACCGTTGCAATGTCCGCATCGGCCACCATGCCGATTTTCACCGCGTCCACGCGGACATCGTCGAACACCGCATCGAGCTGGGCTGCGACCAGCGCCGCGGCTGGCCGCCACCTGCGTCACCGCCCGGGTGTTCTGCGCCACGATAGCCGTGACTACCGCCATGCCGTAGGTGCCCAGTGCTCCGAATGTCCCCCGTGTCGGTCTGGATGCCGGCACCCCCGGTGGGATCGGTACCGGCAATGCTCAGGATGTCTCGGGATGCGGGCAGACATGGGAGACAGGGCAGGGCGCCCGAAAGGAGAGAAAGGGCTACAGGTGCGCAACGTGGTACCGCGGATGGCAGCCTCTGTCTGGATGGACTGCGGCTACGCGATGCGCACAACCCGCCATGATCGCAGAAGTCCGCAAAGCCGGCCAGAGCCTGTCATGAATTTGTTCGTTCCCGCACGGGTTTCTGCCGGATCTCGGCAGGGAAGCGGCTGCCGCTCAGGCTGGCAGCGACCGAAGAGGACTCCCGGATATTCAGTAACGGGCGTCGTGGGCAGGCAGGCTGCCCCGCCGCTGTCCGGGCACTGCCGGCCGCGTCCCCGTCACAGGTACCGTATGGCGGCGGGGACACAATGCAACGCACGGTGTGTCACCAGATGATAGGATGATGCCTCGTGGCTTTCCGCCAGAACGGCCGCTCCGGAGTATCTGCCATGACGCTCATCACACCGGGCCCCACCCCTGGGCCGCCCCGGCCCGCCTCCCCTGAACCACCTGCCCACATCATCCCCAACGTGCTCACCGTGGCGGGTGTGGATCCAGCGGGGCGCTGGCGTGCTGGCCGATGTCAAGACCTTCTCGGCTCTCGGCGCCTACGGCTGCGCCGTCATCTGCGCGCTTACTGCGCAGAACACCCGTCATGTCACCGGCATCGAGGGGGTATCGTCCGACTTCATCCGCCTTCAGATCGACACCCCGTTCGGACGACGTGCGCATCGATGCCGCCAGCTGGGCATGCTCGGCACCGCCACCATCGCCCGCACCGTGGCCGACGCGCTCGGTCTGCGGCTGACCGCAGGCACGCTGCCCACGCTGGTGGTCGATCCCGTCATGATTCTCGCGCGGCGGCGACGTGCTGCTCACCTCCGACGCCATCCACATGCTGCGCGACGCCGTGCTGCCGCTGGCCACCGTCATCACGCCCAACCTGCCCGAGGCCGCACTGCTGCTGGGCCAGAGCGCGCCCACCAGTGTGCCCGACATGTACCGGGCGGCCGAACGCCTGCGCCGGCTGATGTCCGACAGCGGCATGCGCTGGGTGCTGCTCAAGGGCGGCCACATGCCGGGCGACCCCGTGGACCTGCTGTTCGACGGCGAGCGGATGATCGAACCAGCAGCCCGCGCATCGACACCCCCAACGTGCATGGCACCGGCTGCACCCTGTCGGCCGCACTGGCCGCCCTCATTCCGCAGCTGCACGACGTGCCGGTCGCCACCCGCGCCGCCCGCGACTATCTGGCGGGCGCGCTGTCGGCCTCCGGCCAGCTGCAGGTGGGGCGCCGGGTCGATGGTCGGGGCCATGGGCCGGTGCATCACTTCCACGCCCTGTGGGGGCAGCGACACGGCGGGGCATGAACCACCTGCCCCGGCCTGCTTGCAATTCGGTAGAAGCTGCAACCGATGACATCGGCAGCGGGAGGATTTTGCGCTTTTTCTTCAGCCGCGTTACTATCCAGCCCCATGGAATTTCTCTACACACTCCCGCTCATGGTCAAGGCCATCATCCTCGGCATCGTCGAGGGCCTGACCGAATTTCTCCCCATCTCCAGCACCGGCCACCTCATCCTGGCCGGCTCCCTGCTGGGCTGGAACGACGACAAGGCGCAGGTCTTCGACATCGCCATCCAGACCGGGGCCATCCTCGCCGTCATCTGGTACTACCGCGTGCGCATCGGCAAGGTGCTGGCCGGCCTGTTCACCGACCGCGTCCAGCAGCGCTTCGCGCTCAACGTCATCATCGGCTTCCTGCCGGCAGCCGTCTTCGGCGTGCTGTTCAGCAAGGCCATCAAGGCGCACCTGTTCGGCCCCGTGCCGGTGGCCATCGCCCTGGTGGTTGGCGGCTTCATCATCTTCTGGGGTCGAAAAGCGGCAGGAATCCATCGCCGCGCGTCACCGACATCGACAGCCCCACCGCGCTGGACGCCTCAAGCTCGGCCTGGCCCAGTGCTGCCCCTCATCCCCGGTACCAGCCGCTCCGGCTCCACCATCATCGGCGGCATGCTGTTCGGCCTGTCGCGGCAGGTGGCCACCGAGTTCTCGTTCTATCTGGCCATCCCCACACTCATCGGCGCCAGCGTGTACGACACCTGGAAGCACCGCGACCTGCTGGGTGCCGACGACATCTCGCTGTTCCTCGTAGGCTCCGTCGTCGCCTTCTTCTCGGCACTGGCCTGCGTGCACTGGCTGATCCGCTTCGTGGCCAGCAACAGCTTCCGCCTGTTCGCCTGGTACCGTGTGGTGTTTGGCCTGGTCATCCTGGCCACCGCCTACACCGGCGTCATCAACTGGCACAACGCGGGCTGATGATGGCACGCTGGGGATGCGGGCCGGAACAGGCATCCCCATCCCCGTGTAGCGTACCGCGGGCCAGGTGGCGCGCGAGCGCATGAGCCAGGCATTCCATCCTCCGGGGAACACGCACCGTGACTGAACCCGTGACCGCCAGCCGGCGAGGCTGGCTGATTCTGGCCGCAGACCTCGTCCTGTTCTTCCTGCTGGTGCGCGGGCTGCCCTTTGCGCCGGTGGAAAACCGCGTCTGGCTCCCGCTGGCGTTCGTGGCCGTGCTGTGGCTGACCGAGGCGTTCAGCATCACCGTCACCTCGCTGATGATCCCGCTGTTTGCCATCGGCCTGGGCGTGCTCGATACCCGATCTGCCTTCCAGTCCCTTTGCTGAACCCGCCATCTTCCTGTTCCTCGGTGGCTTTGCCATGGCGGCCGTGCTGCACATCCAGAAGCTCGATCTCTGATGGCCGGTCATGCCATTCGCCTCGGGCCGGGGCAGCCTGAAACTCACCGTCTGCTGCCTGTTTGCCATCACGGCCTTCATCCTCGCTGTTTGCACAACAACACGGCCGTGGCCGCCATGATGCTGCTGCTTGCGCAGGGCATGCTCGGCCAGGCCGACGTAAAGACCCATCGCAAGCTCCACGCCTCGTGCTGCTGGGCGTGGCCTTCAGCGCCAGCATCGGCGGTATCGGCACCTGGTGGGCAGCACGCCCAATGCGCTGCTGGCCATCCTGACCGACCTGCGCTTTGCCGACTGGCTGACGTTCGGCATGCCCGTGGTCCTCCGCTGATGCCGGGCCATGGTGCTGTCGCTCTGGGTCGTGCTGCGCCCCTGACTTCAACGTCTCTTCCGGGTGGATATCGAACCCGTCCCGCTGACGGGGAGGCGTGTCTTCACCCTCATCGTCTTCGTGCTTGCTGCCTTGCTGCTGGTGCGTAGCAGGCGGGTGGCGGTACCCTGCAGCAGCTGCTGGGCCTGTCCGACCCTATCCGAACCTCGATGCCGTCCTGGCCGTGCTGGCGGTGGTCGTGCTGTGCGTGGTGGTGCCGCCAGCTGGAAACAGATACAGCAGCACACCGAGTGGGGCGTGCTGCTGCTCTTTGGCGGGGCGCTCGTGCTGGCCATCGTCGTGGAGCAGACCGGTGCCGGCAAAATCCTGGCCGATATCCTCGTGCAGTGCCATGGGCCAGCAGCATCTGGTGAGCACCCTGCTCCTGCTGGCGGCAGGCGTGCTGCTGCTCACCGAATTCACCTCCAACACCGCCACGGCCGCGCTGCTGATGCCCATTTTCATACCGGTCGCGCATGCCCTGCAGCTGCCCGGGGTGGCACTGGCTGCCATCATCGCCTGTGGCGCCTCCTGCGCCTTCCTGCTGCCCATCGCCACCCCGCCCAACGCCATCGCCTGTGCCTCCGGCCGCATCCGCCTGGGTGAAATGTTCCGCGCCGGGCTGCTGCTGAACATCGCCGCTACCTTCATCATTGGCCTGCTGGCGTACTTCTGGTGGATTCACGGGTAAGCCGGGATCTCGCGGGCGAACCAGGATTCATGCGGGCAAGCCGTGGAGTCGTGGCAGACGGGACGGAGGGCATGGTACGTGCTGAGGGACGCGCCAGTTGCGGCGTCTGCTGCAATCACTGGTACGATTGCAGCCGAAGGGCACCCCGGACATGGGATTCATTGCGCGGCACACCGGCCGTACGGGTCCCTGGTGCAGTTGCACCCATGTCATGCAGCATGCATCCCTGATATGGGCACTATCGAGTGTCCGCCTTTCCTTCCTGCAGCCGGCGTGGTTCTTCGCCGGTTGGCAGTCCGCTCCTCCACTATCCTCGCATGAGGTTTCATACACATGCAGTTTCCCAATCACGAAGGCAAGAAGGTTCCTTCCGTCGTCTTCCACACCCGCCAGGGCGATGCCTGGGTGGACGTTTCCACCGATGAACCTCTTTGCTGGCAAGAAGGTCGTCGTCTTCTCGCTGCCGGGCGCCTTCACGCCCACCTGTTCGTCCACCCACCCTGCCGCGTTACAACGAACTGCATCCGGTGTTCAAAAAGCCTGGGCATCGATAGCATTCTCTGCGTCTCCGTCAACGACACCTTCGTCATGAACGCCTGGAAGGACGACCAGGACGCCGAAAAACATCCGCTTCATCCCCGACGGCAACGGCGGGAATTCACACCGCCGGCATGGGCCTGCTGGTCGACAAGGACGACCTGGGCTTCGGCAAACGCTCGTGGCGCTACTCGATGTACGTCGAAGACGGCACCGTCAAGAAGATGTTCATCGAGCCCAACAAGCCGGGTGATCCGTTCGAGGTGTCCGACGCCGACACCATGCTCAAATACCCTGAAGCCCGACTACCAGAACCCGCCTTCGGTGGCCATCTTCTCCAAGCCCGGCTGCCCGTTCTGCGCCAAGGCTGCGCCCTGCTGAAAGAGAAGGGCCTGTCGTCGAAGAAATCGTGCTGGGCCGCGACGCCAGCACAGCGTGGCCGTGCGTGCCATCACCGGCCGTGCCACCGCACCGCAGGTCTTCATCGGCGGCAAGCACATCGGGGCAGCGACGATCTGGAAGCCTGGTTCAAGTCCCAGGGCTGACGGCCGGCACTGCAGGGGGCAGTTGTTCCGGCCCATGGGGGCATGACGCATCCTCGCGTTCTGCGCGGACGTTCCCCTGCCCGGATGCGTCGATCCATGGGGACGTGACCCCTGAGCATGCGGCTTCTGCGGACGGTTCCCGTTCTGCAGAAGCCGTCTCCGTTTGGAGCAGGGTGCTCTTCCCCGCTGCGCTCCCCGGCAGATCGGTGCCTCAGAAATCCAGTTTCAGATCTCCGGGCCGGATCCACCCCAGCCGGCGCAGCCAGTGCGCCCAGAAAAGCGTCAGCAGCGCCGGCAGCACGAAATGCAGCAGCGCGATCGCACCCAGCACGGAGGGCTGCTGCCCATCGCGTTGACCGTACCGATCTGCCCCACCAGCCCGCTGGTGCCCATGCCAGCCCCCATTGGCAGGGTTGGTCATGCCAAAGCCCAGTGTTGCGACCGGCCCCAGCATTGCACTGGCCAGAATGGGCGGAATCCACACCCGCGGATTGCGTGTGATGTTGGGCATCTGCAGCATGCTCGTGCCCAGCCCCTGACTCAGCAGCCCCTGCACACCGTTCTCGCGCCAGCTCATCACCGCAAAGCCCACCATCTGCGCACAGCAGCCCACCGTGGCGGCCCCCGCGCCAGCCCCGAGAGCTGCAGGGAAAATGGCAATGGCTGCGCTGGAAATCGGCAGCGTCAGGATGATGCCCATCGCCACCGACACCACCACACTCATCAGGAAGGGCTGCAGTGCCACGGCCCATTCGATGAAGGCGCCGATTTCCGTCATCAGCTGCGAAAATCCCAGGCCCCGCCCACTGACCCACGGCCACCCCGACCATCAGCGTCATGGCAGGCGTCACCAGAATATCGACCGGCGTCGTGCGTGACACCAGTTTGCCCATTTCGGTGCCCACCAGCACCGCCACGAAGCAGCCGACCACACCGCCTGCCGTATGGGCGCTGTACCCGGCAATCACGGCCGGCAGCAGAACCAGGGGCGGCGCCTTCGGTGCAAAGGCCACCCCGGCTCCGATGGCGGCACCGGTCATCTGCTGCGCCTGCGTACCTACATCCACCAGCCAGGGGCAGTCCGGCCCAGGCACCGATGTTCTTCAGGATCAGCCCGATGATCAGTGACGAGAACAGCCCCAGCGCCATGAAATTGAGCGCTTCGATGCCGTAGCGCTGGAAGCTGATCTCGATGTTGCGGGCGGCCAGGACGGCCCCTGAACCCTGTGGAAGACGGAGCGGCGGAGGTGTCTGGCATGGCTGTCCCGGCGTAGCGGTTCGGATAGAGGTCAGGCTGTAGGGGTGAGAGGTCACCACAGAGTCTTCGCGGTGCGAGTCTGGTCTGTAACCGGCTCCGGCAGAGCAGGGGCCTCTGCAGAGGTGCAGGACCGGAGGGGCGGCACGTCCCGACTGGCCATCAGGGGAAATGATAGTGAACAGGGATGGGCAGAGGGACGTGGGATATACCCGTAGCGGACAGACCATTCATGCCGAGCATGAGGGCGCGGCTACCGTCAGTTGCCATGGAGCTTCTCGTGCAGCCAGGTCTTGATCAGCGACTGATACGGCACATCCCGTGCATTGGTTGCGACCTTGATGGCATCCAGAAGATGCTGGGGCAGCTGCAGGGAAATCGTCCGGCTGGTGGGTTTCAGGTCAGGGAAAACGGCCTGTCTGGCCTGGGACCAGTCCAGGTGCCCGGTGGAGTCGTGCGTTTTCCCAGAATGCCCGTTCCTCGGTTTCGTCGTGGAAAACTGGGATATCCTCATGTTTCCTGTTCATGGTGAGGCAGACCATGTCGTACATAAGCGTTTTTGTGCAGCAAGTCGCTATTGATTTTTGTCACGAAAGACGGATACTTCAGGTTTGTCTTTCATGGCGAACACGGCGGTTATTTCGTTTATACAAGAATGGATTACGGGAATGGATTTTTCTGCTCTCCAGATGGATTGGTCGCGTTCCCGGAGCTGGGAATGGGGTTTTTCAGTTCTGTGGCGAAGGGATGTGGTGTTTTTTGTTCCTGTATTACAGACTTGGCAAAAAGAAGGGGATGATTTTTGCCGCAAAGTACATGTTGGACCGTGTTGCTGCGGGTGATGTTGATGATGTCTTTGTTGGAGGAAAAGTGAAATTTTTCTGCCGGACGCGTGTACAGGTTGAAGGAGGGTAGTATCTTTCAGGCTTTGTCGAGGTGTCGCCGATGTACGGAAAATGGTTTGATTGCCCGGGTGTTCTGGTCCATCTGAAGTCAGAAATAGTCAGTCCTGAACAACCCAGAATCCGCACGTCAGCCTGTTGCTGAACGGAACGACCGAGAAACTGGACAGGACCGGGTTGGTGCCGCTCTGCCGTCTACATACGTCATTTCTGACCGATCCGCAGCATCAGCCGTACACGGGCCAGAATCGACAGCAAAATAAAAGGCACAAAACGCCGCAGCCGGCGCTGCAGCCGACGCAGCAGCAGCCGGATGTTGTGTCCGGCACCGCACAGCACTGCGTGAAGTGCATCTCCCAATGCCCCCTTGAGCCAGTTTCGGTCAAGTTTGCCATCGGTCTTCATGTGGCCTATCGTCGGTTCGATGGCACTGCGGCGTCTGATCATCGCCCTGATCCCGCGCGTCACGCCTCGCCTCTGTCCTGATCGCAGGATTCTCACGCCCGGCACGTCAGCACCGCGATAGCCCTTGTCCACAACGGCAGTGTCGATACGGCAATCTCCCACAATCGACGCTTGCTCGAGTGCTTCGTACAGGGTGTGGCCGTCGTACGCTGGCCCGGCATCGATCTTGCGCCCACAACGAAACCTTCCTGTGCGTCGTGGTGATCGAGACCTTGACACCGAACTCGTAGGGGTTTCGGGCCTTGCCCTTGCTGATGCACTCCACCTCCTGCATGCAGTGCGTGCAGCTTGTTCCTGTCTTTTCGGCTGCTGCGTCAGAATCCCGTTCGGCCCGTGCCATCAGGTCATCAAGCCATTGACGCAATGGGCCGGTCACCTGCTCTCGTTGCCGGTCGATATCCCGCCAGATACGCCCGACCCGTTTGCGCAGCTTGCCGAGCACATTTCGCATCCGCTTGAACTGTCTCGCATGCGCATGGCGGCCCACCCGCCTCGCCAGCTGAGGGGCCACACGACTGTAGCTCTGCCGCGGTTTCAGGCCACACGCCTGGCAGCCTTGACCAGATGCTGTCTGGTACGTTCCAGAAGCCGGGGAATCCGTTGGATGCGCAATCGCCTTCGGCATGACCGTCGTGTCCACGATCACCGTCTTGAAGCTGGATTCGCCTGAGCATGCCAAGTTCCTGCGCCAGAACCAGCGTCAAAGACAGCATCTCTTCCACGCCAGCCTCGCCCAGCCTTTTGCGCCAGCGCGTCAGGCTGGACGGATCAATCGGCGGCCTGGTCTGCAGATAGATCTCCCCGGTAAAGACCTGCCAGTACGGGTTTTCCACCCAGGTTGCCACCACTTCTTCATCAGACAGATCGAAGGCGTGCTGCAGATACAGCAGCCCCGCAATCAGACGAGGGGACGTGGCGGGCCGCCCTGTGCAGGACTTGAACTGGTCCGCCACCAGTTCATCGATGCGCTCCCACTGGATCCGGTCGCCCAGCAGGATCAGCGGATGCTTCAGGTTCAGGTGATCGCGCAGCGGATACCCGAACAGCTCGCCAGTCTGTGGTTGTGATGGCTTTGGACCCATGAAGACCCCGGAGAAATTGCAAGAAAACGAGCCCCTACGATCGCAAATCTTGCAATTTCTGCAGGGATGGTTCCCGAGGTCAGACACTGGGTATCAGGGGGTGAGACGGGTTGTTCAGGACCGACGAAATAACTGATTCCCCAAGGGGCTGGATGCTTCTGTTGCTGGTTGGAAAGCGTTCGTACCGGCTCGTGTCCGGTTCAGCCCTGTTGCTGACTGGTTTCTCCCAGATATTCTTTTTGGAGCACGGAGTCAGTCGGTGGCAGAGATTTTTCCCTGGCTGATCAGCTGCCAGCTTGGCGAACAAAAGATAGCCAATGTCATCGACAGTATCACAAAACCGGGCTGGTACTTTCAGGCACCCGGTCATTGCCCATGAGGATGTATGGATTCACCGGCTGATCGAGCTTGACCCCTTAGACTCAACTTTCAAGTGCAACACCCCATCCCCATATGAGGTGTTGCCATGGAACAGACCCGAACCTACACCCACCTGAGCCCCGAAGAGCGGGCTGCCATCATGCTGGAACTGCATCACGCCCGTGAAGACAACCGCCCCTGCAGCATCAGGGCGCTGCCCGTGCGCTGAACCGCAACCCAGCACGATCAGCCGGGAACTCCGCCGGTTGGGAGACGTCCCCTATGATGCCACCCTGGCCGCCGTCCACTACAGACAACAACGCCAGAACAGCCGACGTGAGCCCGTCCTTGTTCCCGGCACCGCCTGTACCGGTACGTCTTCGACCGGCTCGTGTACCGCCGCTGGTCACCCCAGCAAATTGCTGCCAGACTACGGCGTATGCCAGCATCGAAACGCCCCGGCCTGGTCAGTCACGAGACCATCTACGCCACCATCTATGCCCAACCCCGTGAGGGAGCTGAAAAAGGCCCTCATCGAGGCGCTGCGCCGCTCCAAACCCCGTCGGGGCAATCGTCGCACCACAGCGGCTACAACGCGCAGTTTCGTGCCCGAGGAGCTGCGTATCCAGCACCGCCCGAGGAGATCGAGGATCGCCTGATTCCCGGACACTGGGAGGGCGACCTGATCAAAGGGCCTACAACCGCTCTGCCGTTGGTGTGCTGGTCGAGCGTCACAGCCGCTACCTGATCCTGTGCAAGATGGATGATGGCACGGCAGAGGCCGCGCTGGAAGGCTTCACGCGGCAGATGAAGAAGATGCCGGCCTTCATGCGCAAGAGCCTGACCTACGACCGGGGCAGCGAAATGGCCTGTTTCCGGCAGCTCAGCGAGCGCCTGAACATCGACATCTGGTTCTGCGACCCCACGCCCCATGGCAGCGGGGCAGCAACGAAAACACCAATGGTCTGCTGCGCCAGTTCCTGCCCAAGGGCATGGATCTTTCAACCATCAGCCAGACCCGCCTGAACGACATTGCCCGACTGATGAACGGGCGCCCGCGCCTGGCGCTGGATGCCCAGACCCCTGACGAAGTCATGACGAAAATTCTCGATGACTACGCCAGACCTCTTGTTGCACTTGACTCTTGAGATCGCCCCCTTACTGTCAGGTCTACGCCCGGTATGAAGGTCCAGACGTGCTCGATTCAGCGCCCATTCCTGATTTTGAGGCATGGCTACCGGCCGGCACTCACTCTGACCGATACCTCCGGCATCACGATCCCTCGGGCATCAATCCTCACCCCTTCCGATACCGAACCAAATCCGTAATCCCATGCCCCAGCCGCCCCCGCGCCGCTCGAAGCGCGTCGAGGGCCGCGGGCAGGGCAGGGAGGCTGTTTCAAACAGCCGTACCGGCTCGGCCACCAGTTCCGGAATCTCCGCCAGCACCTCTGCCATCTGGTCCGCATAATCCTGCCAGTCGGTGGCCAGATGGATGTAGTCCCGGCCGCAGTGCCGCCACCAGCTCGCGCACGAAGGGTGTCTGGATCAGCCGGCGCTTGTGGTGCCGCGCCTTCGACCACGGGTCCGGGAAGAACACATGAATGCCGGTCAGTGACCCCGGCGCAATCATCTGCCGCAGCACCTGCTGCGCATCATGTTCGATCACCCGCAGATTGGTCAGCCCCCGCTGCTCCACCAGCTTCAGCAGCGCGCCAACGCCCGGCGTGTGCACATCGATGGCGATGAAATCCACGTCCGGTGCCGCGGCGGCAATCTCGGCCGTCGTGTCTCCCATGCCAAAGCCAATCTCCAGCACCACGCGCGCGCTGCGGCCGAACACCTGCGGATAGTCCAGCGTCCGCGCTGCAAAGGGCAGACCGAACACCGGCATCAGTCGCTCCCAGGCGTCGCGCTGCGCGGCCGAGAAGTGCGAACGCCGCAGCACATAGGTGCGGATGCCGCGCCGGGGCGGCTCGCTGCCGGTGTCTTTGCTGTTGGGGCTGATGGAGGGAGCGCGCGTGGTTGCGGCATGCCGGGCCGCGTCTTCGACGGATCCGGTGGGTTCGGCAGCCCCTGAGCATCCGCTCCGGCAGACTGTGGCACTGCATCCGTGGCAGCCTGTGGGGCAGCATCCGTTCTGGAGGAACCGGCAGAAAAGGGCAGGGAAGAAGAATCGGCGGGCATTGAAGTCATCGGGGCTTCCAGTGTCGGGAAGGTGATCAGGCAGAACCGTCAGGCGGCCCGAAAGCGTAGCAGAACAGGGCTGAGACTGGCGGCGTGGGGCTGGTTTCAGCCAGACGCAGTACACACCGGGCGCTCCGCCCTTCATGCCGGCCACTCAGTTTTTCACGCTCGGCAGCAGCCCTTCGGTGGGCGACGACGGCGTAGCCGCATAATACTTGCGTGGCATCCGCCCGGCCAGATACGCCATGCGGCCCGCCTCCACGCCCGCCTTCATGGCGCGGGCCATCAGCACCGGATCCTGCGCCTTGGCAATGGCGGTGTTCATCAGCACGGCCGAGCAGCCCAGCTCCATCGCCACCGTCGCGTCCGATGCCGTGCCCACGCCCGCATCCACGATCACCGGCACCTTCGCCTGTTCCAGAATCAGCTTCAGGTTCCAGGGTTCAGAATGCCCATGCCCGAGCCGATCAGCGAGGCCAGCGGCATCGATCGCCACGCAGCCGATGTCTTCCAGCATCTGTGCCTGGATCGGATCGTCACTGCAGTACACCATCACCTCGAAACCTTCCTTCACCAGCGTGCGGGCAGCCGTCAGCGTTTCCGGCATGTTCGGGAAGAGGGTTGTTCGCATTGCCCAGCACTTCCAGCTTCACCAGCGTGTGGCCGTCCAGCAGCTCGCGGGCCAGCCGCAGCGTGCGCACGGCATCTTCGGCCGTGTAGCAGCCCGCCGTGTTGGGCAGGATGGTGAAGCGGCTGGGGCACCGCGTCCAGCAGGTTCAGTTCGCCCGGGTTCTGGCCGATATTCGTGCGCCGAATGGCCACCGTCACGATTTCGGTGCCGCTCGCATCGATGGCCCGGCGGGTCTCGTCGAAATCCGCATACTTGCCGGTTCCCACCAGCAGCCGCGAAGAAAAGGTGCGCGTACCAATGACCAGCGGATCAGGGGCAACCGTGTCGTTCATGCCAGATTCTCCAAAGCGTGTTTTGAGGGAGGGATGGTGAACCGGACGCCCGTGGTGCATCATGGGTTTTCCGTGAGTCCGGGCTCTCCGTGGTCCAGGGGCTTCCGCGGGTCAGGGACTTCCATGGTCCAAGGGCCATGACGGCGTGCCGGCATCGGCCCGATCCATCCAGATCATGAATGGTACCGCCCAGCGCCCACGCATGTCCCGGGCCATGCACGACATGCGCCCGGTGCATGCCCTCATGCCGGCGGATGCGGTTGCCCGGCGCTCACGTCAGCACACGGCAGGGGCCGACACAGGGACGCGTGATTCCATGACGCGCGCCCTGTACCGGCGAACGATGCCTCCGGCAGCCTCAGCCGCCCCACCGCCACCACGATCTCCAGCCGGTCGCCAGCCGCCAGCGCCGTGGCGCCGTGCTGTGACTTTGGCACGATCTCGCCGTTGCGTTCGATGGCAATGCGCTTGCCCGCATAGCCCAGTTCCGTCACCAGCTCGGCCAGCGTGGCTGCCGCCGTCCGGTGTGTCTCACCATTCAGAATGATGTCCATCTCGATCTTTCCTCATGCCAGCCACCACATGGTCCGTCCGGCCCGGCTCCCGAACCTGAACCTGTATCGATATCAGGCCAGAATCCGCCACTGTGCCAGCCAGTCCACGGCAACGGGAACTGGCGCCTGCCTGAATACCCTGCATATACCCGCCCCGCGCGTTACGGATCCCGGCGGGCATCCCTGCAGGGGCTCGCCCAAGCCGGAACCTCCGCTGTCAGACCCAGTATGCAACAAGCCCCGGCCAGCACACCAACCAGGGCTACCCAGCCAGCTACCGTCCACAGCAGCCGTGCGCCCAGCACGTCACGCATCATCAGCAGCGACGGCAGCCAGCGTTGCAGGAAGAGTTTGAGCGCCTCGGCATCTGCCACCGCCTGCACCGCTGCCGTCCATCGGCAGCGGTGCCCCCTGGGCGGCCGGGAAGGAAAGAGACGGGACGCGAATGACCCCCGAAGGAGATTCAGTGATGCCGTCCTGCTTGTACGCCGACGACATCAGCTTGTCGGTATAGGGCAATGGCCATGGCCGAGGCCAGGAAAGCCAGGTGGATAACCGTCTGTGCGATCAGCGTCCGGTCCGAATAGTTGTCGGCGTTGATGAACGTCTTCAGCAGGTGGATCGAGCTGATGCCGATGATCGACATTGCCAGCTTCACCTTCAGCACCGACGCATTCACATGGCTCAGCCACTCCGGCTGGTCGCGGTGCCCTTCCAGATCCATCCGGCTCACGAAGGTCTCGTGGCCGCCCACGATCACCATGATCAGCGGGTTCGAGATCATCACCACGTCGATCAGCGCCAGCACCACCAGCATGATCACCGTCTCGTTGATCTTCGTCACCGGCACATCCGACCGGTAGCCGATGCTGGTCACCAGTGCATCCAGCGCATGCTGGTCCCCGAAGCGGCGCATGACCAGATGCCACAGCTCCATCAGGGAAGTGCTCCCGACAGACGGCCTGCGCCACGATCAGCCCAGATACAGCGGCGGCTGCAGCCAGCGGCTGGCAAAGATCAGCGCCGGCAGCGGGCGCAACGGCCGGGCGGCAATCACCGTCGCCCGCGACAGCGCCTCTGTCGGGCGCAGGGATGGGGACGCATCCTGTGCGCCCGGCGTGTGCTGGGAATGCTGGTCTCATATGACGGACAGAGGGAAGGGGTGGGCCGCTTCGTGCCCTGCGGACCCTGGGGCAGAACCGCCGCAGGGCGCAGGCTGCCCCCGGAGCGCGCGACGCCACCGGAGGCGGCTATCAGGCCGGTGCATCGATCAGGCTGATGCACCGGGGACTGCGCGCAATTATGGGAAGCTCTTCGCCACGTTCTGCTTTTTGCGCCTGTCCCGGTTCCACCGCAGCTTTACGGTCCCTGCTGCGGACCTTCATCTGGTGCTGGCCAATCCGGTCCGGCCGGAGGTACCGCACCACGTCAAGGCCGTTCCACCCAGGCCGGCAGCATCACGCCGGTGTGCTTCCGCAGCCCGGTCCATGCTCAATCCAGCACCATGCTCCGGCAGGAACCCGCCGCTCTGGTGGGCCCACAGCCGCGCATACAGCCCGTTGCGTGCCAGCAGCTCGGCGTGCGAGCCTTCTTCCACGATGCGCCTTGTCGAGCACCACCAGCCGGTCCACTGGCCGCGATGGTGGAGAGCCGGTGCGCAATGGCAATCACCGTCTTGCCCTTCATCAGCTCGTTCAGGCTGTCCTGAATGGCCACCTCCACCCTCAGAGTCCAGCGCGCTCGTCGCCTCGTCCAGCAGCAGGATCGGCGCATTCTTCAGCATCACCCGCGCAATGGCAATCCGCTGGCGCTGCCCGCCCGACAGCTTCACGCGCGCTCGCCCACCCTGCACGTCGTAGCCCGTGTTGCCCTCCGGATCCTTCAGGGCCGGCGATGAAATCGTCCGCCTGCGCCCGCTGCGCTGCCTCGATCATGTCGGCCTCGGTGGCATCCGGCCCGGCCGTACAGGATGTTGTCGCGCACCGTCCGGTGCAGCAGCGACGTATCCTGCGTCACCATCCCGATCTGCGCGCGCAGCAGAATTCTGCGTGACATCCGCAATGTTTTGCCCTGTCGATGGTGATGGCCCCGCGCTGCACATCATAGAAACGCAGCAGCAGGGTTCACGATGGTCGACTTGCCCGCGCCCGAACGCCCCACCAGACCGATCTTCTCGCCCGGTTTGATGTTCAGGCGAAATCCTCCAGCACCGGCCGGTGCGCACGTTCGCTGCCCTCGTCATACGAGAGCTCACATGATCGAAGCAGATGTCGCCCTTCGTCACCTCAGTGCCGGCACCCCCGGCTTATCCAGCACCGTGTGCGGCCGGGTCAGCGTGTTCATCCCGTCGCGGATCGTGCCGATGTTCTCGAACAGCTGCGCCGACTGCCACATGATCCACTGCGACAGTCCGTTGATGCGCAGCGCCATCGCCGTGGCCGCTGCCACCGCCCCCTGCACTGGCCTGGCCCTGGTGCCACAGCCACAGCCCCACCGCCGCCGTGCCGCCGGTCAGCAGCATGTTCACCGTTTGCGACATCACCTCCAGCCGCGTCACCCAGCGCATCTGCGCATGTACCGTCACCATGAACTCCTCCATGGCCGACTTCGCATGACCCCGACTCCCGTTCGCTGTGCGAAAACACAGCTTCACCGTCGCAATGTTGCTGTAGGCATCCGTGATGCGCCCCGTCATCAGCGCCCGCGCATCTGCCTGCGCCGCCGCCAGCCGGCTCCAGCTTCGGCACCGTGAACCACATCGTGGCCGAAAAACAGCACGATCCACAGCAGGGAACGGCGCCAGCAGCCAGGCATCGAACTGCCACAGCACCACCGAACTCGTCAGAAATACACCGCAACATAGGTGGCCATGTCCGCAAAGGTCATCACCACCTCGCGCACCGCCAGCGCCGTCTGCATCACCTGGCCGACACCCGGCCCGCAAACTCGTCCTGATAGAAACTCGGGCTCTGCGCCAGCATCAGCCGGTGAAAGCGCCAGCGCAGCCGCATCGGCAGCACCCCTGCAGCGTCTGGAAGCGCAGCGACGACGACAGCAGCGTCAGCAGCGGACTCAGCACCAGCACCAGCACCATCAGGGTCAGCGCGCCGCCCCGCTCGGCAAACAGGTGTCTCGGGCGTATAGCGCCCGATCCAGATCCACCAGAAAGCCCATCCACTGAAAGAGCAGCGCCTCCACCACCCCGATGCCCGCCACCGTGAGGAACAGCAGTACCAGCCAGCGCCGCACACCCCTGCAGCGAGGCCACCACGAAGCCCCACAGCCCCTTGTTCGGGATGCGGTGCGTCTCGTCCGGATACGGATCGATCCAGTTTTTCAAAACCAGTTGAACAGCGATTTCATGCGGAGGAGGAATGATTGGAAAGGGCACAATGACCCCGGACCCGGACCCGGACCCGGACCGGACCAGCGTCTGCGTGCGCAGGGGCGACCATGCCCATGACACGCGCCGGCCTGATGGCTCCTTCCCGGGCAGGAACAGGACGAACGGCGCGGAATCGACGCAGACGGCGGCGTCGACGTGGTTGCAGCCTGCGCCAGTTTACCGCGGCTCAATCCCCGCTGCGATGTATCCACGCTTTCCGGGGTCCGGGGACCTCACGGCCGCTGTCCGGTCAGCGCACTGCCCATGGCAGCCACCACCGTCAGCACGATGGCTCCCCACTGTGCCCAGGTCAGCGACTCGCCCAGCGTCACGAACGCGATCATCGCCGTCAGGCCGGCTCCAGACTGGTCATCACCCCGTAGGTACCGGCCTGCAGCCCCCGCAGCGCCTTCATCTCCAGAAACATCGGAATTGCGCTGGACAGCACCGCCGCCCCAGCAGCAGCACCTGCGGCGCAAACAGGGATGCCCCTGCATGCACCAGCCCCACCGGCGCCACCACCAGCGCGCCGGTCGCCACGCCCAGCGCCACGGTCCGACCCGCATGCAGATGCTGGGTCCGCTGCCAAAAGATGATGTAGCCTGCCCAGCAGGTGGCGGCTGCCAGGGCAAACAGAACCCCCGCCGGGTCCAGGGGCCCGCTGCCCCCGGATGGGCAACGGCAGCAACAACCCGCCACGGCGCAGGCAATCCACAGATAATCGATCCTGCGGCGGGACGAGAAGAGCGCCACCGCCAGCGGCCCGCAGAACTCGATGGCCACCGCCACCCCGAACGGAATCGTCCGGATGGCCATGTGAGAACATCGGGTTCATCACCCCCAGCGTCACCCCGTAGCGCAGCACCACCCACCAGTCCTGCCGCGGCGTAGTGCCCGCCAGGTGCGCGTGGCCAGCAGCAGCACCAGCGCCGAAAACCCCAGCCGCAGCGTCGTCGTACCCTGTGCGCCAATCACCGGAAACAGCTGCTTGGCCAGCGACGTACCCAGCGCCAGTGCGACCATCGAGGTCAGCAGCGCCAGCACCGGCTTCAGGGGAAGCCCTGCGTCCCGCCCCGGTTCTCCTGCTCATTCTGCATGTCTTCTCCTGTTCCGGCGCTTTCACGGAACCCAAAGACCATCGTACAATGCGCCCCGTGCGGGCAGTAGCTCAGTTAGTAGAGCGCCGGCTTCCAAGCCTGAGGTCGCGAGTTCGAGACTCGTCGCCCGCTCCAGTTTCAAGCCCATTCACTACAATGGTTCCGCCAGCGTCCGGTGCACGTCGCCCGTCTGGCGGTTTTTCTGCCCTGACGGATTGGCAGAGCCATCGCGCAATCCGATCCATCCTTCGTAGCCCACCGCCCCATCCTGTCCGATACAGACCGCCAGCGGCTGTGACCCATCTGGCGGCACGTCTTCCGTTGGCGCAGTTTCGCCGCCGATACGCGTAACTACGAAGAAATGGCGGTCGACTTCGTCTTCACCTCCGCCAGAATCGAAGGTAACACCTACGACCGCATCGACACCGACAATCTGTTGCGTCTGGGTGTCACTGCCGGTGGCAAGCGCTTCTCCGATGCCATCATGCTGGTCAACCTTCGGGATGGCTTTGCCAGGGTCATGGCCATCGAACCCGACTCCCGCCTGGACCTGGACTACCTCTGCGACCTCCACAAGATCCTCATGAAGGATCTGCTGCCCGTCACGAACAGGGCATCGTTCGCACCACGCATCGTCACCATTGGCGGCCCTCCTACGACCCGCCTGCAGACCCCGCGCGCCTGCGTACCGAAATCCGTTTCATCCTACCCGAAGCCAGCCGCTACACCGACCCCTTCGAGCGGGCCATCTACCTGCACTGCAACCTGGCCTACCTGCAGTACTTTCCGTGACGGCAACAAGCGGACCGCCCGCCTGATGCAGACCGCAGCCCTGGTACAGGGTAACGTTCTGCCTCTTCTTCCACGACTCGCTGATCGACCGTTACCAGCGCGCCACCGTTCACTACTACGAAACCGGTGACTACGCTCCCTACGTCAGCTTCTTCATCGACAACTACGCCCTGGCCATCTCCCGTCTGCTTGGCGACGTCGCTCATGGTTCCGATGCCCTGACATCTGCCGAAGCGAGGCTTGCCGCTGACGAGTACGAGCGCCGTCTGGCCATGCTGCCCAGCCTCGAACGTGCCGGGGGACCAGCCCATATTTTCTGGGAACAGGCGCAGAGGCCCTGAACGCCCATGAATCTCCCGACCGGGTGAACTGGCCCGACATCGAGCGTCGAACCCTGGTCGAAAGCATCGCCCGTCATGGTCACGACCCCGAGGCGTTGCTGCCGTTCTCTGCAAGTACAGCCCCGGTGCCGTCACGCCTGAGCAGCAGCAGGCCATTCTGGAAGATGTCGGCCGGCTGGGAAGGTGTTGCTGGCGGGTATCAGCGGAGTCGGGTTTCCCGCGCATCCCCATAGATCCACGCCTGCGCCCCCGACCGGAACGTCGCCATCATCCGCGCGTACTCCTTCACCTCATACCGGTCGGCCTGTGCCAGCTCCTCGTCGGTGATCTCGAAAATCACGCCGGGCACCTCATCGGCCGGGTTCTCCGTCCTGATCAGCATTGGATGGTGCGTCTTGCCGCTCGTGGCCACCACGGCCGGATCACTGATCGCAATCTCGCCCAGCCGGTAGCCCACCAGCACATCCGGTGATCCTGTCAGCTTCCGGCCGAACGTGGCCAGCTGCACGTTTTCCCTGTTGCAGCGTGCCGTAGGAGAAACAGTTTTTGCATGGAGACTCCTGGAGTGTGTCATGGACGCATTCGGCCTCGCGAAACCCCCTTTGGGCGTGCAGGGCAAGGCAGTGTACACCCCCTGCCTTATGTCCGTTTTTAGGGTGGCTCTCCCTCCGGAAAACCCTGTTTCTGCTGGTTTTTGCTTCCTTTCCTGTCATAAATGCTGTGATCTGCCGCCAACTTCATACATTTCTGCAGCATGTTGATAATGTGTTTCCGCGCTGTTTCCTCTAAGGTTCCGGGGAAGCGCCGGCAGGCCCCTCCCCGGGGCAGTGCCGGTTCACCCATGCATTCCGCAGACCAGAACAGGGAACCGTCTCACATGAACCAGTCAAACCGTCCTTTCTCCGGGCTTCGTGCCCCGCTCGCCCGCGCGCTCATTCTGGCCTGGCCGTTTCCGCACTGTTCCCCGTCGGCGGCCTCGGCAGCCGATAACGAATCGCCCGCGGCGAGACAAGGCGGCAGCAGCTTCCAGCGAAGCACCACTGGCAGGTGCCGCCTCCAGCGATGCCTCGCAGGCTGCATCGGCATCGCAGGCCCAGGCAGGGGAGTCTGCGCCGCTCTCCCAGGCCGAGATTCAGGCCGCCATTCGTGCCCAGCTCCCGGGTGCAGCCAGCACGCCGTCCGCGGTCATCGAACCGTCCGGCTCCCATGTCGCCCGGAAAGAGTTCAAGTTGCCCGGCACCCACTGGGTCAACCAGCACCTGGACTTCGTCCATCCGCGCAACAGCGCCATCGCTACGGGCTCGGCAGCCGTCGACGCTGGAAACGGCCAGCGTGGACTCTCCGGCGTCTCCGTCACGGACAGCAATGGCAACGCAGTCACGCTGGCCGACTACCAGAACCGCGGCGACGTCGACAGCCTGCTGGTGCTGCATCGCGGCCAGATCGTCTATGAACACTACGCCCACGGGATGATCGAAGAGCGGCGCCATGCCCTGTGGTCGATGACCAAATCCTTCACCGGCCTGATCGCCACCGACCTGATCCAGTCCGGCCAGCTCGACCCCAGTGCGCCCGTCACCCAGTACGTGCCGGAACTGCAGGGCAGTGCCTGGGATGGTGCCAGCGTGCAGCAGACGCTGGACATGACCACGGCAGTTGACTATGCCGAGCGTCCCGATGCCGACCCGGGCGTCGTGCAGTACATGTTTGCCGCCGACCTGCTCAACGTAGGGCCGCTGTATCAGGGGCCCAAGAAGATCATCGACTTCCTGAAGTCCCTGAAGAAAAACGGTGATCATGGTGCCAAATTCGAATACAAGACGGTGGATGCCGAGGTCATCGGCCTGATCATCGAGAAGATCACCGGCAAGTCTTTCCCCACCCTGGTGTCCGAACGCATCTGGGCGCCCATCGGTGCCCAGACGGCCGCCTACGCACTGCAGGACAGCGGCAACGCCTACCTGGCCGGCGCCGGCATGGGGGCCGTCACGCGTGACCTGGCCCGCTTTGGCGAAGCCGTCCGCCTGGAAGGTCGCTACAACGGCCAGGCCTTCCTGCAGCCGGGCACCGTGGCCGAGCTGCGCAAGGGTGGTGACCAGAGTGCCTTCAGGGCCGGTCGTCCCAACGCCCGCGAAGCGCCTCCCTATCACAACCAGTGGTGGATCGCCCCGGGCAATGGCCACAGCTCGAAGCCCAGGGCTTCGGCGGCCAGCGCATCTACATCGATCCGCAGAACGAACTGGTCATCGTGAAAAACCGCCTCCGAGGGTGAACCTGAACATCGAGCCCAAAGCCACGGACCTCGACCGGCCCATCTTCGACGCCATCACCACGGCCGTCACCCAGGCCCACTGAGCACAGCCTCGCGCAGGTGCACGAAGCGCGCTGCCCGGCATGGCCGGGGCGCGCTTCGCCGTTCCTCCTGTCTCTGCATGGCCACGTCGGGCCGATCCGGCCCGCATCATGGAAAACCCGCCCTGGCCGGAGACCGAACCATGGCCCCCGGCCATGGGCGCTACCTATAACGCCTTCTTTCCCCCTCCTCATTCAGGGCCTCCATGTCCAAACCCGTTCATCTCTTCGTCACCCTGCAGGCCAAACCGGGCCAGATGGAAGCCCTGCAGCAGGCCATTGCCGGCCTCGTCGCTGGCAGCCGTCAGGAAGCCGGCTGCGTCTCGTACAACGCCGCCTCACGCCGACGACGGCATCACCGCCTACATCGTCGAACACTGGAAGGATCAGGCCGCCGTCGACTACAACAAGACCCCGCACTTCATCGAGGGCGTCAAGAAGCTGCAGGAGCACAGCAGCAACCTGCAGATCCACAACGTGCACTGGCTGACTGATTCGCCTTTACCGCCCCGCCTGAACAAATGGCCCATTCGCCACCCGCGCAACCTCTCCTGGGGGCGGGACGAGGCAGCAGGGGCCTCTGGGGCAGAGAGTTTTCCTGCCGGCAGGAGACAAGCCAGCATGCCATCTTCCCGTCTGGACACTTCCCCCGCCACCTCGCCACGCAGGGACGCTGATCATTGCCCACGTGGCGGCCGTGCTGTTCGGCATGACCGGCATCCCTCGGGGCGCTCATTCACTTCGCCCCCACCACCATCACCGCCGGTCGCGCGGGCTTTGCCGCCGTTTCCCTCCTGGTGCTGGCACTGCTGCAGAGGCGCCCGGTGGTGCGTGCCCTCAACGTCCGCCATATTCGTGTCCTGCTGGCCAGCGGCATCTTTCTGGCTGTTCACTGGGTCACCTTCTTTCTGGCCGTGAAGGTGGGCGGCGTGGCGGTTGCCACGCTCGGCTTTTGCCAGCTTTCCGGCCTTCATCGCCCAGCTCGATGTGCTGGTCTTTCGCGAGCGCATCGGCGCCGGTGAAGGCACGCTGCTCACCCTGGTCACCCTCGGGCTGATCCTGGTCACCCCGTCCTTCGACTTTGGCAACAGCGGCACCATCGGCCTGCTCTGGGGGCTGCTGTCGGGCCTGTCCTTCGCGTGTCTGGCCGTGCTCAACCGCCGGGGCAGCCGCGGTGTCGACGCCATTCAGGTCGCCCCTGTGGCAGAACACCATCGTGTTTCTGCTGGTGCTGCCGCTGGCCGGTGCGATGGGTGGCATGGAGGCCGGCGACGTGTCCACCATGCAGGAAGCTGCGGTCCATGTGGCCGGTTCCGCTCAGAAGGAGGCTGCTGGCCATACGGCTGGTTCACCCAGGTGGCCAGATCCACGCATGCCGTCGATGCTGCCGGTTCCGTTGTGGCAACGCCTTCCCATCTTGCCGACTGGTTCTGGCTGGCCGTGCTGGGCATCTTCTGCACCGGCCTGTCACATACCCTGTTCGTCAGAAGCCTCGATGGACTGGATGCCCGCAGCGCCGGCATGATCATCGCGCTGGAGCCCGTGTACGCCATTGCCTGCGCCTGGTGGCTCTTTCGGTGACCAGCCCAGCCTGCGCATGCTGGCCGGGGCCGGGCTGATCATCCTCGCCACCGTACTGTCGGCGTGGGGGAATAAGGGCTGAGAGAGAAGGGGTCGGGCAGGGGATATCAGCCCGTCCACCAGCACCCTCTCCGTTATCCCATCGACCCCCAATCGGCATCCCCATCAGCGCTCCCATCAGCGCGTCAATGTCCGCCATTATGGACAATATGGTATGCTTTTTGTTCATAATGGCGGACATGCCCAGCAAACCTCCCATCGTCTTTCCGCAGGAACAGCGCGTTCTCACCGCCATGGGAGAGCGCATCCGCCTTGCCCGTCGCCGGCGCCGTCTCAGCACCACCACGGTCTCGGGCAGGGCGGGCATTTCCCGCAGCACCCCTGCACAAGATCGAAGCCGGCGACCCCGGTGTCACGCTGGGTTCCTGCGTTCGGGTGCTGGCCTGCCTGAGTCTGGTCAATGACTTCGACCATCGCAGCCGATGACCGGCTGGGCCGAAAACTGCAGGGATCTGGGGCTCGAACCGCCGCCGCGGCCCAAACGCAAGATACGACCACGGTCGCGCAGCGCTCCCTGCCGGTGGCAAAGTCTCACAGCAAGAAGTTTCTGTGATGGCAGGGGAGCCGGGCATGGAGGTCTCGGCGGCTGACTGTCAGGGCGTCTGGATGCCTGACCGACCAGGCGCGTTCGTCGTCGTTGCTCGAAGAGGAGGGCGGGGCATGATTCAGCACACCAGTTCGCTCGAGGTCTGGCTGGATGACGATCTGGCCCTGCCTGCAGGGTCGGGATGTTAGCGCATGATCGTGGCCGAGACCCGCTTCACCTACGACACGGCATGGCTGAAGAGCCCTCGCGCCTTTGCACTTGACCCTGCGCTGCAGCTGGACTCCCATCCGTTCTTTCCCCGGCACTGACCAGGGAAATTTCGGCATCTTTCTGGATTCGTCACCGGACCGCTGGGGGGCAGACGCTGATGAAGCGCTGCGAGGCCCTGCAGGCCAGGGATGAACAGCGCTCTCCCCGCACCCCGTACGCGTGGGATTATCTGGTCGGTGTACGGACCTGACCGTCAGGGAGCGCTGCGCTTCTGCCTGCCTGGTTCTGATGTTTTTCTGGATAACGAGAAAATGGCTGCGCCTCCCGTCACCAGCCTGCGGGAACTGGAAGCCGTAGCATACCGCCCGACGCATCGTCGGCTGGATGATCTGGATGAACTGCGTCGCTGGCTGGCTGTGCTGGTCGCGCCCGGTGCGTCTTTGGGCGGGCTCGTCCGAAAGCCAACTTCACTGAGTTGGACGGTTCTCTCTGGATTGGCAAATTCCCGGCACGGGATGATGACCGTGATATTGGCGCATGGGAGTATGCCACGCATCAAATGGCCGAGCAGGCAGGTATCGTGGTTCACCCGCCTCGGCTGGCGCGGTTCAACAACGACTACCATACTTTCTGCGTTCAACGCTTTGACCGAAAAGAGTGGCAGACGTCGCTTCTACGCCTCGGCCACGACGCTCCTGCAGAAAGAACGGAGTGAGGGCAGCAGTTATCTGGAGCTGGCCCAGTTCATTCGGTCTCATGGTGACCCTGAACATGTCGAATCAGATCTTGTCCAGCTGTTCCGGCGCGTTGCCTTCAATGTGGCGGTCGGGAACCAGGGACGATCACCTGCGCAATCACGGCTTTTTGCTGGGGCAGGGGAGTGGCGTCTGGCGCCGGCCTTCGATGTGAACCCGAACATCGACAAGGCCGAACATGTCCTGAATATCGATGACAGCGACAATAGGCCGGAGCTGGCAACGGTACTGGAAACTGCGCCTTTTACGACCTGTCCGACACGGAGGCGACGCGCATTCTGCGTGAAGTCATTCGTGCCGTGTCGGACTGGCGGGCCGTGGCCCGTCGGCACCGCATTTCCGCTGCGGACATCGAGACTGACAGCGGGGGCGTTTGGTGCGCTTTCGGATGTGATCGGTGGAAATGTTTGAGATGATCCGGGGCTACTCTAGTCGGTCCTGAACAACCCGTCTCACCCCTGATACCCAGTGTTCGACCCGAACCATCCCCTGCAGAAATTGCAGGATTTGCGATCATAGGGGCTCGTTTTTCTGTACAATTTCTCCAGGGGTCTTCATGGGTCCAAAGCCATCACAATCACAGACTGGCGAGCTGTTCGGGTATCCGCTGCGCGATCACCTGAACCTGAAGCATCCGCTGATCCTGCTGGGTGACCGGATCCAGTGGGAGCGCATCGATGCACTGGTGGCGGACCAGTTCAAGTCCCGTACGGGGCGGCCCGCCACGTCCCCTCGTTTCGATTGCGGGGCTGCTGTATCTGCAGCACGCCTTCGATCTGTCCGATGAGGAGTGGTGGCAACCTGGGTGGAGAACCCGTACTGGCAGGTCTTCACCGGGGAGATCTACCTGCAGACCAGACCGCCGATTGATCCGTCCAGCCTGACGCGCTGGCGCAAAAAGGCTGGGCGAGGCTGGCGTGGAAGAGATGCTGTCTTTGACGCTGGTTCTGGCGCAGGAACTTGGCATGCTCAGGGAATCCAGCCTGAAGACGGTGATCGTGGATACGACCGTCATGCCCAAGGCGATTGCGCATCCAACGGATTCCCGGCTTCTGGAGCGTACCAGACAGCATCTGGTCAAGGCTGCCAGGGCGTGTGGCCTGAAACTGCGGCAGAGCTACAGTCGTGTAGCCCCTCAGCTGGCGAGGCAGGTGGGCCGCCATGCGCATGCGAGACAGTTCAAGCGGATGCGAAATGTGCTCGGCAAGCTGCGCAAACGGGTCGGGCGTATCTGGCGGGATATCGACCGGCAACGAGAGCAGGTGACCGGCCCATTGCGTCAATGGCTTGATGACCTGATGGCACGGGCCGAACGGATTCTGATGCAGCAGCCGAAAAGACAGGAACAAGCTGTACGCCTGCATGCGCAGGAGGTGGAGTGCATCAGCAAGGGCAAGGGCCCGAAATCCCTACGAGTTCGGTGTCAAGGTCTCGATCACCACGACGCACAGGGAAGGTTTCGTTGTGGGCGCAAGATCGATGCCGGGCCGGCCGTACGACGGCCACACCCCTGTACGAAGCACTGGAGCAAGCGTCGATTGTGGAGATTGCCGTATCGACACTGCCGTAGTGGACAAGGGCTATCGTGGTGCTGACGTGCCGGGCGTGAGAATCCTCGCGATCAGGACAGAGGCGAGGCGTGACGCGCGGGATCAGGGCGATGATCAGACGCCGCAGTGCCATCGAACCGACGATAGGCCACATGAAGACCGATGGCAAACTTGACCGGAAACTGGCTCAAGGGGGCATTGGGAGATGCACTTCACGCCGTGCTGTGCGGTGCCGGACACAACATCCGGCTGCTGCTGCGTCGGCTGCAGCGCCGGCTGCGGCGTTTTTGCGCTTTCATTTTTGCTATCGATTCTGGCCTGTGTACGGCTGATGCTGCCGGATCGGTCAGAAATAACGTTGTAGACGGCAGAGCGGCACCAACCCGGTCCTGTCCAGTCTCTCGGTCGTTCCGTTCAGCAACAGGCTGACGTGCGGATTCTGGGTTGTTCAGGACTGACGAAGTACCACGGCGAGATCATCGTGTTCAATGGTGCGAATGAAGCGCTGGAGGGGCCGGCAACGGATGGCGGGGTCGTGCTTCGCTTTCCGGACATGGCGTTTGCGCGAGCCTGGTACGGCAGTGCCGAGTATTGCCAATCGAAGCCACTCCGGCTGGCTGCTACCGAAGGTCGCGCCGTGCTTTTTCGAGGGGTCGGTGCCTCGAGCCGGCGCCGTTCCGGCCATTCAGCCGTTCAGTCGTTCTGCCGTTCTGCCGTTCAGTCGGGCGGCGGCTCGGCTGCATAGCCATGCCGCCATGAAGCATCTGCATGAATGCCCTGGCTGTTTACCCCCGGTTCCGCCCGAAAGCGGCGGTTCCGACATGGTGCACCGGGGCAGGGTTGTTCACCCTCATCCCTTTGTCAGCCGCCTCAGCCCCAGTATCCGCTCCATCACCTCGAAATCCCTGTCGTTGTCCAGCACCAGATGGTCGTGATACAGGCAGAACGTGCCGATCATCACGTCCAGCGCACTGCGGATGGTGAAGCCGCGCGCCACCAGGGTGCGGTAATGCTCGGCCGCCAGGCACGCCAGAGCAGGGCTGAAGGCGGGCACCACGTCAAAGCCTTCCAGCAGCCGCCGGGCGTTGGCGTAGTCGCGGGCGTGCCGAAAGCCGCGCAGCACCTCGTACAGCACCAGATCCGGCACGACGATGGCCGGGTCATCCTGCTGCAGGACCTCCTCAGCATGTGCCGGCCCGGGGTGTCGGCACCGCGGAAGAAGTCGATCCAGACGCTGCTGTCGACGATCTGGCGCCTTCACCGGATGTCATGATGCCTTCACTCCGTAGAACCATGGCGGCTCCGTTTGCGGGGGCTGCCGGGTTGGCCGGCACCTTCGGGCGAACCTGGCCAGGCAGGCCGGGGTTCCATCAGCATGTCCGTGTGGATGGCGGCCGGATCGGGCTGGTCGTCCCAGTGCAGCTTGCCTTCCCATTTGAGCACTTTGCGCGCGCGTGGTTGCGGCGGGCGATGAGCCGGAGCCGTCTTCGACGGCCTCGCGTTTGGTTTTGTACTGTCCGCCCCTGCATGGCGGCGGCCATGAGGTCGTCATCGATATCTATGTTTGTGCGCATTGTGTATTCCGTGCATGTTTTCTGTGTATCCTAATCCATTTCCCTCCTTCCATAAGGGGCGCCCTCCCTCCCAGGGGTTGGCCGGGGTCAGCCGGGCTTGCCGTGTCTGTCGTGTCTGTCGTGTCTGTCGTGCCTCGCGCGGCTGCCACGTCTTCGCCAGGTGCCGTGGCGTCGCTCACCACACCACAACGTTTTTTCTGTCTGAAACACCCACCATGCCGGTCCGGGCTTACAATGCTTGCCGGGCCGCCCGGTCGCTAGTGTGGTGTAGGGTTTTTGGGCACTGTATGTTGTGCTATGCTGCGGTCTTCGCTGGGGCGGGCATCTGTTCCTGTCCAGCGCTGCCGCTGCGTCGGCCAGCCTCCTCCCGGAGCCACCGGCTCCATCCGCATGCTGACCCGCCGGGGCCCCTGTGCCCGCGGGTTTCGACGCCCGTCTTTCTGGCAAAACAGGCCGGAAGCCCTGTGTGCGCCCTGTCGTTCTGGAATCTGCCTCCCATGAAACGTGACCCTCTGCCTGCCGCCAATACCGCTCTGACGCTGCCAGTCCAGCCCATCAGCCAGGACGTGCTGGCCGAGAAGTACCTGAAGGGCAACGAGCAGACGGCGGCCGATCTGTACGCCCGTGGCCCGCGCGCTGGCCTCGGTGGAAAAAGGGAGGACATCCGTGCCGAATGGGAGGCGAAGTTCCTGGGCAACCTGCATGCGGGGGCCATCGGTGCCGGCCGCATCATGAGTGCCGCCGGTACCGACATCCAGGCCACCCTCATCAACTGTTTCGTCCAGCCGGTGGGTGACTGCATCCAGGGCTTCGACGACGACAGCTACCCGGCATCTACGAGGCGCTGCGCGAGTCGGCCGAAACCATGCGCCGTGGCGGTGGCGTGGGCTACGACTTCTCCGCATCCGTCCCAACGGCGCGGAAGTGAAAGGGCACGCATTCCATTGCCTCCGGTCCGTGCAGCTATATCAATGTGTTCGACCAGAGCTGCGCCACTGTCGAGAGTGCCGGCAGCCGCCGGGGCGCGCAGATGGGGTGCTGCGCATCGACCATCCGGACGTGCTGGATTTCATCACTGCCAAGCGCACGCCGGGCCGGTGGAACAACTTCAACGTCTCGGTGGGCGTGACCGATGCCTTCATGCAGGCCCCTGGCCGACGACGCCGACTGGGAGCTGGCTGCAAAGGCCCGTCCGGGTCGCAAGATCATGCAGGCCGGCGCCACCCAGCGCGCCGACGGCAAGTGGGTCTATCGCCGTGTGCCTGCCCGGCAGCTGTGGGACACCATCATGAAGTCCACCCTACGACTTCGCCGAGCCGGGCATCCTGTTCCTCGACGCCATCCGCCGCGACAACAACCTGAATTACTGCGAGGCCATCGAGGCCACCAACCCCTGTGGTGAACAGCCGCTGCCGCCCTATGGCTGCTGCGACCTGGGGCCGATCATCCTCACCCGTTTCGTGCGCCATGCCTTTGGCCAGGGCGGTGAGCCGGCCTTCGATTTTGCGGCCTTCGAGGAGGTGGTGGCCATTCAGGTGCGCGCCCTCGACAACGTGCTGGACGTGACCTTCTGGCCGCTGGACAAACAGCGTGCCGAGGCTGCCGCCAAGCGCCGCATCGGCGTGGGCTTCACCGGTCTGGGCAACACGCTGGCCATGCTGAAGCTGCGCTACGACCGTGCGGAGGGCCGTGCCATGGCCGCCCGCATTGCCGAAACCATGCGCAACGCGGCCTACCGGGCCTCGGTGGAGCTGGCGAAGGAAAAGGGCGCCTTCCCCGAGTTCGATGCCGACAGGTACCTCGGCAAGGGCAGCAAAAAGGGTGAGGGCACCTTTGCCACCCGCCTGCCCGACGACATCAAGGCCGACATTCGCAAGTACGGTATCCGCAACAGCCACCTGCTGTCGATTGCGCCCACCGGCACCGTCAGCCTGGCCTTTGCCGACAATGCCAGCAACGGCATCGAGCCGCCGTTCTCCTGGACCTACACCCGCCGCAAGCGTGAGGCCGACGGTTCGAAGAGCGAGTACGTGGTGGAAGATCACGCCTGGCGCCTCTACCGGGAGCAGGGCGGTGACGTGAACAGCCTGCCCGACTATTTCGTCAACGCGCTGGGCATGACGGCGCTGGAACACGTGGCGATGATGGAAGCGGTGCAGCCGTTCATCGACACGTCCATTTCAAGACGGTCAACGTGCCGGCCGACTATCCGTACGAGGACTTCATGACCTGTACCAGCAGGCCCTGGAAGGCCCGCCTGAAGGGGCTGGCCACCCACCGTCCCAACAACGTGCTGGGTGCCGTGCTGGAAGCTGCACCGGCGAAACCGGAGGAAAAGCCTGCAGAAAACGCGGCTGCTCCGGCCGTGCCGGACGTGGATCCGATGCGCCGGGTGATCGAGCGCCACCGCCGGGGGCGCTGAACGCCGTGGCCGAGAAGATCGAATACTCGACGCAGGAGGGTCAGCAGCGCCTTTATCTCATCGTGTCCTTCCTGCCCGTGGAGGCGGGTGATGGCAGCCATGTGGAACGCGCCATCGAGTTCTTCATGCCGGTGGGGCAGAGCGGCGAGTCGCAGCAGTGGATTACCGCCACCATGCGGATGTTGAGCCTGGCCGCCCGTGGCGGCTTCCTCGACCGGGCGCTGTCCGACATGCGCAAGGTCACGTGGGACCGCGGTCCGGTGCGTCTGGGCTTTTACGAGAAGGCCGATGGCACCCGGGTGCCGCGCTGGCACGACAGCGAGGTGGCGGCCACTGCCTATGCGCTGCAGAACCTCATTGCCCGCCGGCAGGAGGCGGTGCAGGCCTCGCTGTTCGATCCGGACGAGCTGCCGGCCGAGTCGTCGGCAGCGGTCCAGTCGGCGGTGTCCGGAACAGAATCGGGCGTGATGGCCGGCAAGAAATGCAGCGAGTGTGGCGCCTACGCCATGATCCGCAAGGATGGCTGCGACTATTGCACCCAGTGTGGCATGCTGGGCAGCTGCGGCTGATCACATCGGGCTGCCGGTTTTCCTGCACGCCCGGTACCGGTGCTCTGTACGCAGGTGCCGGTGCCGGGCGTCGTTGCGTCAGGGGCGTCCGGCATTGCAGGGTTTCCCGGTTTTTCGCCGTGGAGACGTTCCGGTCTTGCCGGGGTGTGGCTGCCGTACTCCCGGCCTGGTGCATGGTGTTGCCGTGCCTGTGTGCCGGGAAGCCGCGTACCGTTGTATTTTGAGAGGTAAAACTCATGAAGAAACTGCTGCTGATCCCTGTCTGCCGGTCTCCTGGCTGCGTGCACCACCCCCGTCCAGGATGCAGCGTCGTCCGTGCAGCAACCGGTGTCCTCCGCACAGGGTACGACATCCTCCGCACAGAACACCGCTGTCCAGAACAGCACTTCCGCTTCGGGCCAGACCATGCAGCACGAACACAGCACCCGTCCGTCCGGTGGCGCCTCTGCGCAAACCCGGTCATCCGGCAAACCGTCATCGGGCGTTCAGCCTTCCAGTGGGCAGCCCGGGGAGGAATCCCTGATGATCGGCATGTCCAACCCCGCTTCCGACTTCTGCATCCAGCAGGGCGGCAAGCTGGAGATTCGCCAGGAAGCCGCCGGCGAAGTGGGCTACTGCCACCCGCCCGATGGCCGCGTCGTGGAAGAGTGGGCCTTCTTCCGGGCCGAGTCCGGCAAGGCGGGCAAACAGCGCAACATACACAAAAGACGCGCCATACCGGTAGCCCGGGCATGCAGGCTGCCCGGGCAAGTCAGACGACCCGGGCAAGCCTGGCAGGGCAGCCAGAGTGGGGCTGGCAGGGCGGGGCGCCCTGGCGGGCTGACCGGGCGAGCGGGCAGGGCAGTTGGGACAGGGCGTGACGGGGGCGTGAAACGCAACCCGACCGTGCTGGCGACGACGGGCGGGGGATTCAGGGCAGCGATTGGCGCTGTTACATCGCTGCAAAACACCCATGCGTCTGTCGCGCCGGATGTGGCACACTTTTTCGAAGCGTGTCCTGCCGCCTTGCAGCGTGCGCTCCTTTTTCCACAAAACTCCTTCGCGAGAGTGAGACGCGCGCATGCCGAAGCAAAGTGGCTCATTGCCCCTGTTTTTGCTGCTGATGGCGAGCAGCGCCGTCATGGTTGCGCCGGCTGCGGCCCGTGCCTCTGACGGCAGGGGTGGTACTCGCGTCAGCCGGTACCGAAAGCAACGCCAAGGCTGGTACCGAAAAAGCAGCGCCAAGGCAAGTACCAAAGTGCCGGTACCGAAGATGGGGACGCCAGCAGGGGAAGACGAGGGCCGTTCTGCTGCCGGCACGGCGCCCGAGTTCTGCAACCGGCGCCTGTGCCTCGAAAAGCGCCCATCCGCCTTGCCGGTCTGGACTGGGAAAGCGGCCAGATCACCACCGCCATCATCGACCGCCTGCTGCGTGACGGCTATGGCTGCCGTACGGAAATCGTGCCCGGTTCGTCTGCGTCGCTGGAAACGGCGCTGATGCAGAACGACATCCAGCTCATTGCCGAACAGTGGGTGGGGCGCTCTGCCGTGATGGACCAGGCCGAGCGCGAGCACCGCGTGGCCATCATCGGTGACACGCTCAAGGGTGGTGCCGTGCAGGGCTGGTATGTGCCCGACTATGTGCAGAAGGCATATCCCGATCTGAAAACGGTGCAGGATCTGGCCCGCTACGCCCGCCTGTTTCCCGACCCGGAAAAACCCGGCAAGGCCCGCCTGCTCAACTGCCCCTCCGGCTGGGTGTGCGAAACCTTCAACACCCGCCTCGCTGAAAAACACCGGCCTCTCCGGTGCCTACAACAACGTCCACCCCGGTACCGGCGCTGCGCTGGATGCCGAGATTTCGGCCGCCTTCGAGCAGCACAAGCCCATTCTCTTCTATTACTGGCAGCCCTCGGGCCTGATGGCGAAGTACAACATGCGGCCCATCGAATTTCCGGCCTACGATGAAGGGTGCTGGAAAAACGCTGCTGAAGGCCGAAGACGATGCTGCTGCCGGTCAGGATGCGGCGACAGAGCAGTACACCGGATGTGAACGGCACAGCCTCCGGCACGGAGGGCAGGACGAAGGACGGCAAGACGAAGGATGGCAAGGCGCTGGATGCCGGGGCGCAGGCCGGCGGGGAAAAAGGACGGCAAGGCAAGGGATGGCCGAGGAGGCTCCCGGCTGTGTGTCGGGTTTTTCCCGTCTCGAAACCGACGGTTGCCGTATCCATGCCGTTCCGGCAGCAGCATCCCGAGCTGGTGGCCCTGCTGGAAAAGCTGCAGTTCGAGCCGGCCATTCTGAACCGGATGATCCTCGACATGGCCGAACACCGGCGCAAGGGGGATGAACAGGCCGGTATCTTCCTGCGTGACAATCCCGATATCTGGCAACACTGGGTATCGGATGATGCCCGCGTGCGCCTGCAGCAGAAATACGGCAGTGCCGCAGAAAATCCTGCGCAGCCTGCGGGCTTTTTCCCGTCGTGGTCGGTGGCCGATGCCCTGAACCATTCGCTGGCCCGTACGGTGCAGAAGCATGGCGAGCAGTTCCGCCGCATCAGCCAGCTCACGCTCGATGGCCTGCTGCTGCCGCTGGAGCAGGCGCTCGACGGTTTGCCACCCTGGCTGGTGCTGGCCGTGCTCGGCCTGGTGGCGTGGCACGCCACCCGTCGGCTCTGGATGGCTGTGCTGTGCATGGCGGGCTTCTATGTGGTGGGGGCTTTGGCCTCTGGACGGCGCTGATGCAGACGCTGGCCCTGCTGATTGCCTCGTCGCTCTTCATCATGCTGCTGGGCTTTCCGCTGGGCATCATCATCGGCGCGCAACGAACGCCTGTGCCGCATCTTCACGCCGGTGCTCGACATCATCCAGACCATGCCGTCGTTTGTGTACCTCATTCCGGTGCTGATGTTGTTCGGCATTGGCAAGGTACCGGCGCTGTTTGCCACCGTGGTCTATGCCATTGCGCCGCTCATCCGCCTCACGGCACTGGGTATCCGGCAGGTGGATGCGCGGATGGTGGAGGCAGCCGATTCCTTCGGCAATACCCGCTGGCAGCTGCTGTGGTGGGTGCTGCGCGCAGGCACGTCCGAGCATCATGGCCGGCATCAATCAGGCAGTGATGATGTCGCTGGGCATGGTGGTGGTGGCCTCGATGATCGGTGCCCGGGGGCTGGGTGAGCACGTGCTGCAGGCCATCCAGACCCCTCAACATCGGGCAGGGTGCAGGCGGGTACCGCCATCGTGATTCTGGCCATCGTCATCGACCGCATCACGCAGGCATATGGGAGGAAGGCATGATGGGGCAGATGCGCCTGATGGGACCAGGGCTTCACCGGAACCGGGACGGGGAGGGGCACGCCAGGGGGCGCGTGGACCTGACGGGCCGGGCGCGTCCGATGGCGGGGAGGCCTGTGCGATGACCAGCATCGTGTTCAGACACATCAGCAAGATCTCACGGCCGAAAGACGGGGCCTGCGCTGGAGATGCTGCGCGACGGCGCCAGCAGTGCCGACATCCTGGCCCGCACCGGCTGCCAGGTGGGGCTGCGCGACATCAATCTCGGCATCGACGAGAGAGATTTTCTGCATCATCGGCATGTCCGGTTCGGGCAAGTCCACACTGGTGCGCCACGTCAACCGCCCTCATCGAACCCAGCTGCGGCGAGGTCTGGGGCCTGCGACACCCATGTCACCGGACTGGACGAACGTGGCCTGCGCGAATTTCGCCGTCACCGCGTCAGCATGGTGTTCCAGCATTTCGGGCTGATTTCGCACATGACGGTTCTGCAGAACACCTGCATGGCCTGCGTGTGCAGGGGCTTTCCCGCAGGAGCAGGAGGAGCGCGCGCGTCACTGGCTGGATGAAATGGAGCTGACCGGGCAGGAAGACCGCTACCCCGAGCAGCTCTCCGGTGGCATGCGCCAGCGTGTCGGTCTGGCCCGGGCACTGGCGGCCGATACCGACATCATTCTGATGGACGAGGCTTTTTCGGCGCTGGATCCGCTCATCCGCATCAAGCTGCAGGATCGCGTGCTGGACCTGCAGCAGCGCCTGAAAAAGACCATCATCTTCATCACCCACGACATCGATGAGGCCCTGAAAATGGGCAACCGCATCGCCATTCTCAACGAGGGCCAGCTGATCCAGCAGGGCACACCACGGGAGCTGGTGGACAATCCCTCCAGCGATTATGTGGCGGAATTCATGGCGCACCGGTGCCGGTAGCGGCGTGTGGACATCGGGCGTCTTTACGCCGGGTGTGCCGTCATCGGCCACGGCCGCGGTGATCGCTAGCCCTGTCGCCCGGAGTTTGATGGTGCCATGGTCGAATCGTCCCTCGTGGAGCCGGGCGTCAGACCATGCCGTTGCAGAAGTTTTGTGCGGGGCTGATGGCATATGAAAGGACTGCCCGTTCGGGGGAACCGGACGGGCATGCTGCCGACTCAGCCTCTCGGCCAGCTCCACCGACCGCTTGCGCGCCTGCTCTGCCGCCTCGTGGACCAGCCTCCGCAGGGCATGGCCGGCTTCGAACGCCCTCGATGGCCGCGTGGGTGGTGCCATTGGGGGAGGTGACGGCCTGGCGCAGCTCGGCAAAGTCGGCGCCTTCCTGGGCCTGCAGGGTGGCGGCTCCCAGCGCGGTCTGCGCGGCCAGCTGACGGGCCAGATCCCGGGGCAGACCCAGCTGCACGGCCGCGTCGGCCAGCGCCTCGCTGAACAGGTGATAGTAGGCAGGGGCCACTGCCGCTGATGGCCGTGACGGCATGCAGCTGGTCCTCGTTCTGCACCCAGAAGGCGCGGCCCACGGCGTTGAGCAGCCGGGTGAGGGTGTCACGCAGGGTGGAGGAGACATCGTTGCCGGCGCACAGGCCCACACAGCCCCTGACGGACCATCACTGGCGTGTTGGCATGCTGCGCACCACCGGGCGCTGAACCGGCAGGGCGGCCCGCAGGGTGTCGATGGACACGCCGGCCATCACCGACATCACGGTGGCCTTTTCCAGCTGGGAGGCGGGCAGGGCACTGAGTGCCTGCGGGCCATGGCGGGCTTGACGGCTGACGACCACCAGATCGTACCGGGTGGCTGGCGGGTCCGCGGCCTGACGGTAGATGCGGGCCTTCACGTCCTGGGCACGCAGTGGATCCACGGCGTCGATGCCATCCACGAGGCCGGCAGCCAGCCAGGCTTCACCCAGGGCCGCGCCCATGCGGCCGTACCCGAGAAAGAGAGCGTTCAGACCCATGCGTAACTCCTTGTCGTCGTGCGCGGTCAGGGACCGAGCAGGGCGGGAGCCCCATCGAGTGGCCGGTGTCGTCTGCAAGATATTAATGGTTTTTCCTGAGTCCGTTTTTGCAACGCCCGCGGTATGCGGGGATATCCGATGTTGCAACTGCAGTCTGCGCATGAGCCGTCCCGCGGGGAAGGCGGCTGTTTTCATCCATGGCCGCCAGCTCATCCATGGCTGCCGGTCTCATCCGTGGCCGCCGGCTGCCCGTGAGCGGATGGTCGCCGTCTGCCTCGTGGACGGATGGGCGCCGCTTCTTCCGGAGGTCACGGGCGGGTGTCCGGGGCTGCGTCCGTTCTGCAGCTGCCGGCCTTGTCCGTGCTCCTGCGCTGTGCCGTTCGCCGCTGCCAGCCGCTCCCGCCAGCCTTCCTCGCCCGGTTGCCAGTCCACGGATTCGCCGCGCATCAGGGCGGCCATCACGGCCTGGGTCTCGGCATCGTCGTCCCGGCCAATCTTTGCCATTTCCGGGTTGCTGAAGCGGCCCCGGCCTGGCTGCCAGGCTTCCGCCATCAGGCGCACGCTGCGGCGGTCGCGGGCTGCGTAGAACGAAGCCATCCGTTCAGCCCGGCCGGCGTCCATGCCGAGGAACTCCAGGGCCGTCTGGCCGCAGCGGATGGACGAGTCGAACAGCTCACGAATCAGGGCAATGCCGCCGGCGCGGTGGAGTCTCGTACACATGCAGCCGGTCGTAGGCGCGCGAGATGATGGGCAGGTCCGGGTACAGGCGATGCACATACTCGACGATCTGCACGGCCTGTTCGCGGCCGTCGATGGCCAGGATCAGCAGTCTGCCTGGGCGATGCCGGCCGTTTCCAGCAGGGGCGGGAATCGTCGTCGCCATAGTAGGTCTTCATGCCGTAGCGGGTCACGCCGTCCACCGTTTCGGCGTCGTAGTCGATCACGGTGGACCGGTGGCCGCAGGCCAGCAGCAGGCTGCTGACCATCTGGCCAAAGCGTCCGTGGCCGGCAATGATGACCGGATTCTCCTCCTCGATGCTGTCGGCCTCGCGCGTGTCGCTGGTGGCGGCGCGAGGGCCAGCAGCTCGTACACGATGAAGAGCGTGGGGTGAGCAGCATCGACAGCGCCACCACCAGCATCAGCCGTTCGCCCACTGGCCGACGGCATCACCGCATGCTGCACCACGAAGGAAATCAGCACGAAGCCGAACTCGCCGGCCTGCGACAGTGACAGGGAAAAACAGCTGGTTGTCCAGACGCTTCAGGCGAAATGCCTTGCCCAGCGCATACAGCACGGCGGGCTTTTACCACCAGTGACGCCCACCGTCATGCCCAGAATGGTGAAGAATTCGCTGGCCAGCAGCCCGAAATTCATGCCGGCGCCCACCGTGATGAAGAACAGCCCCAGCAGCAGGCCCTTGAAGGATCGAGCGTGCTTCCAGGGCGTGGCGATATTCGCTGTCGGCCAGCACCACGCCGGCCAGAAAGGCGCCCAGTGCCGGTGACAGGCCCACCAGGTTCATCAGCGCGGCAATGCCCACCACCAGCATCAGCGCAAAGGCGGTGTACACCTCGCGCAGGCGCGATTCGGCAATGTAGCGAAACACCGGGCGCGACAGATAATGTCCGCCCACCACGATGCTGCCCACCATACCGAGGATGATGAGCGTCTTGAGCCAGCCGCTCAGGCCATCCAGCAGCGTGGCGGTGGCCTCTGCTTCACCACCCCCGCATGGCCGGCCAGTTCCGGCATGGCCAGCAGCGGCAGCAGGGCCAGCATGGGATGACGGCAATGTCCTGAAAGAGCAGCACGGAAAATGCGTCTGGCCTCCCGGGCAGCCCAGCAGGCCCTTTCTCCCAGCGTCTGCAGCACGATGGCGGTGGAGGACGAGGCCACCACGCAGCCAGCCGCCACCGCCACCCTGCCACGGCATGCCGAAGGCCATGCCCAGACAGGCCATCACGGCCACGGTACCAGCACCCTGCAGCCCGCCCAGCCCCAGCAGCTTGTTGCGCAGCCGCCAGAGCGTGGCCGGCTCCAGCTCCATGCTCACCAGAAAGAGCATCACCACGCCGAATTCGGCCACTTCCTGGATTTCGTGGGTTTCGCTGCCCACCAGCCCCAGCACGGGGCCGATGATGATGCCGGCAATCAGGTAGCCCAGGACGGAGCCGAGCCCCAGGCGTTTGAAATGGGCACCGCCACGACGGCGGAGAACAGATAGACGAAGGCGATGGACAGGAGGAATTCATGGGCCGGGCGCAGGTGGGAAGAAAGGAGACGGCCGTGACGGGTGCGAATGCGTTCATGACACACGCCAGTGCCCGTCAACCAGCCGGACAGTATGCCCAGAAGCGCGGGGCCAACGCAAAATGGCCCCTGTCTTTCCTTCACCCGTCAGTTTCGCCTGTCAGATTGTGTGCTGGCGTCCACCGTACCGCGGGTTCACCATCCCGGCAGATCGGGTGATCCGCAGTGCGCCTTGTCAGCACATGGAACCGGACCAGCGTGGGGACGAATGAGCCCATAACACGCTCGACGTTGATCTCGCGGGTAGCCAATCGCATTGGCCACCCGCCGGACGTACTCAGCGTTTGATCTTCGCCACTGCGTCCGCAATCGATTCCATGCCATCGGCAATGCGGATCGACGCCTGCAGGGCGTCGGCGTCCACGATGGCGATGCGGCCCCTGCTTCACGGCGTCCATGTGCTTTCGTCACCGAGTCGGATTTCAGGAAGGCCAGTTTCTTCTCGTAGTCGTCGGCCGGGAAGCGGCGGCGGTCCATGCGGGCGATGATGATCAGTGACGGATTGGCCTTTGGCGATGGTTTCCCAGCCCACGGTCGGCCATTCTTCATTCGACGTGATCACGTTGCGGATGCCCAGCGCCTTCAGCATGTAGCTGGCCACACCCTTCTGGCCGGCCACGTACGGGTCCATGTCCATTTCGGCGCTGGAGAACCACACCACGGCCGACAGGTTCTTCACCTGGGCCTGCTTCACCTTTGTCGACGGCGGCGGCCTGGCGGGCCTTCAGGTCATCGACCAGGGCCTTGCCCTTCGCTTCCACATCGAATATCTGCGCCAGCTGGCTGATGCTCTGTAGAGGGCGTCGATGCTGTATTCGGCGGTGCGGGTGCCGTCCGAGCCGGTCAGGTTGTCCTTGCCCTCGCAGTCCGACGGCATGAGGTAGGTGGGGATCTTTCAGGTCGGAACTGTTCGCGGGTGGCCACCACGCCTTCCTTGCCGACGTGCCATTCGAACTGGGGTGATCACGATGCCGGGCTTTTTCTCGACCACCGACTCGAAGCTCGGGTCGTTGTCGGCCAGGGCAGGGGCACCCTGTCATTGATGGCCTTGAACTGCGGCAGCACCGGGTTGAACCATACCGAGGTGCCTTTCAGCCTGTCGCCCAGACCCAGCGAATACAGCATTTCGGTACCGGCCTGGCTGATGGTGATGGCCGAGGCCGGGGCGCTCGAGAATCCCCAGCGTGTGGCCGCAGTTGTCCACTTTCAGCGGGTAGGAGGTGGCTCAGTGCGGACATGGGCAGCGCCCAGACCAACAGGAGGCATGGCTGCGGCCATGGCCCGGCGGGGGAGGCTGGCTGGCCAAAGACAGACGCGCCGTGGCCGAACGCAGCCATGCGGGAAAAAAACGGTATTGCGGGAGAACATGGGACCTCGCTCCTCGAAGTCGGGGACAGAACGGCGCGACGCGGCTGCGCCGGCATGGTCCGGGACCGTGGGGGCGAGTAGGGGAGGGAAGCCCTGAGGCATTGGCCGGATGGGGCGGGCAAATGGTCGGCATCACCACCGGGCGTGTATCAGCCCGCCGGTGTGTGCAGCCCTGCCTGCGGATGAGGCACGATGCAGCAAGGATCGCTCACAGTGCCAGACACCCCGCCGGCCATGAACCGTCAAGAAACCGCGGCAAGGGCCTGTGAGGTTCCTTCAGCTCGGGCAGGTCTCCTGACTGGCACTTCAGCGCCGGACTTTCGCCTTTCCCGAACCGTGCAGACAGTTCCCGGAGGGAAGGCCAGTCCGCCGGAGGCGGGGCTGCGCTGTCTGGGCAGTTCAGTGGTGTGACAGATGTGCAGACCGGGTGGTGTGCAGATTCCGCTGAAGCCGGCTCCATGCCTACAGTTGCGGGGGCAGTTCCATTTTGGGCGGGCAGGCGTGTGGTGCACCGTTGCAACCGGCCATTGGGGTGCCGGACTGCCTGCAGCATGGCTGCGGCAGGACACGGGTGAATGGGGCTGGTGGGTGGCGCACTGCGCATGTCCGCACTGGATCCCCTGAGTGGCCCGGAAGCGGTAGGCAGACGACGGCCCTCGGGTGACTCGCACGGCGCTCGTCCGGGCCTGTCGGCAGCGGGTGGGCCTGCTGCAGCAGCAGGAGGCGGACCACGCCACCGGAAAAACCGGGCGGGCGACTGGCGAAACCAGAGCGGCGCCAGTATAGAGAGGCGCACGCGGGTGCGTCAAACTCATGGCGCGTACCTGTAACCTTTGCGCTGCCGGCGCTGCATTGCCTGGCAGGGCGGCCAGCCCTGTATGCGCAGTGCGCCATGTCGGCACACGGCCTGGGCCAGCGTGGGTGCGAATGAGCCCACGACACACGCCAGGAGGCGTCGGGGACCAAAATGGCCCGTGCCGGAGGGCGACGGGCCGTGGGGAGGGCCGGTGTTTGTTACTGCTTCGAGGCGCGTTCGGCGATTTCCTCGAAGCGTTTCTTCACCTTGGCCGGGGCATCGGCCGGCACTTTCAGCTCGGACAGTTTGGCGTCATCGCCTACCTGGATCAGCATCACCATGCCCATGGCATAGTGGGCAGGCACTTGACGCCGTAGAAACCGGGCTTGTCAGCGTGACGGCGATTTCCCTCGTTGATCTTGCCGCGGAAGGGCTCGGCGCCTCGGGGATCATGTCCTTCATGGCCACGGCGTCGTGCCCCTTGGCCGAGGCGAGGAATTTCACCGTGTCACCCGGTTTGATCTTCACGAACCCGGCTCGTACACCATGGCACCGTTGGCACCGCGATTGAGCATTTTCACTTCGACGGTTTCGGCATGGGCCGGCGTGGCGGCCAGCAGCAGGGTGCCCAGGGCGCCGGCGAGGGAGAGACGGGAGGCGAGGGTTTTCATGTTCATGGTTCTGTCTCGCAAAGGCGGTGTCGCGGGGACGAATGCGATCCATGACGCGCACCAGGGAGGGGAATGGTTCTGGCTGGCATGAATCCTGCCAGAAAAAGGATGTGTCGGGTGGCAGACGCCGCCGGCGGGCGTCATGCCATGCGCGCAGGCAGGGTGATCCGGCGGGCAGGGGCATGCGCGGGGCACACCCTGCTGTCCTGCCGTTCAGGCAGCGGCCTGGCCGGGCAGGGACCGGAAGCGCAGCACCCGGGCGCCATCGGCCGGGTCGGTCAGTCTGTCGGCCTGTACCTGGAAGATGTCGCGCATCAGTTCCTGGGTCAGCACCTGCTGCGGCGTGCCGATGGCATGCAGCCGGCTGTTGTCACATCACGGCCAGCCGGTCGCAGCGCATGGCCTGGTTCAGGTCGTGGATGGCCAGCACCTGGTGATGGGCAGGCTGTGCACCAGTGTCCATCAGCGCCAGCTGCTGGTGGATGTCCAGGTGATTGGTGGGCTCGTCCATCAGCAGGATCTCGCGGCTGCTGGCACAGGGCGCGGGCGATGTGGATGCGCTGGCGCTCTCCGCCCGACATCTGGGCCCCACTGGCGGTCCTGCTTTTCGTGCATCTGCACGGCCTGCAGGGCTTCCTGTACCAGCTGGTCATCGTGCTCGGACCAGCTCTGCAGGGCCGACAGCCAGGGGTGCGGCCCAGCTCCACGGCATCGCGGGCGCTGATGGCATCCAGCGTGTCGGCGGTCTGCGAGACCATGGCCATCACCTGGGCGATCTGGCGCCGGCGCAGCGACTTCAGGTTGTGGCCCTGCAGGTGCACCGACCCCTGCGACGGATGGTAGATGCCGGCGATCACGCGCATCAGGCTGGACTTGCCCGAGCCGTTGGGGCCGATCAGGCCCAGCAGCTCGCCCGTTTTGACGCTGAACGACACGTCGTGGACGATGCGCTGGCGCCCGGCATTCCAGGACACACCATTGATTTCGAGCGCCGGCACTTCGCGGATCAGGTGCACACCAGCCGGCTGGCCGGTGTTGGCCGCAGTAGCCGGGTTTGCGGTGGCGGTGCCCGGCGTGGCCGGTGACGGGGTTGCGTTCATGTTCATGTCTGCTCCGTTCAGCGCTGTGCCTTGCCGCGACCCAGCAGGATGAAGGCAAATACCGGGGCACCCACCAGGGCGGTAACGACGCCGATGGGCAGTACCTGACCCTTGATCATGACGCGCGACGTGATGTCGGCCAGCATCAGGAAGAGGGCACCGATCAGCGCACTGGCGGGCAGCAGCCGCTGGTGGCGCACGCCGACCAGCATCCGCGCCACGTGCGGAATCACCAGACCCACGAAGCCGATGGCACCCACCACCGACACCATGACGGCGGTCATCAGCGCGGCCGTCACCATCAGGATGCCCTGCACGCGGCGCACCGGCACGCCCAGGGCCTGGGCGGATTCGGCGCCGAAGGTGAAGGCATCCAGGGCGCGGGCGTGCAGCATGCAGATGACCAGACCGGGCAATGGCCACGAGGGTGGCGATGGGCACGTCGGGCCAGCGCACGCCGCCCAGGCTGCCCAGCAGCCAGAACATGATGCCGCGGGCCCGCTCGGCGCCGCCCGACTTGGCGATGATCAGCGAGGTGAGCGCGTTGAACAGCTGCGAGCCGGCAATACCGGCCAGAATGATCTGGCCGCTGTTGCGCAGCCCGCCACCACCGGCCGCCTGGGCCAGGGCTGCCACCAGCGCAAAGGCGGTGAGCGCGCCGATGAAGGCGCCGAAGGTCATCAGAGACCAGACCACCGCCCACGCCGGCGATGGTGACCAGCACCGCACTGGTGGAGGCACCGGCCGAGATGCCGAGCAGGTAGGGATCGGCCAGCGAGTTGCGCAGCAGCGTCTGCAGCACGACGCCCGACAGCGCCAGACCGGCGCCGCAGCAGGCGGCCACGATGGCACGGGTCAGACGGTAGTTCCAGATGATGCCGTCATCGATGGAGTTCGACCTCGATGTCCAGGCCCAGCAGGTGGTTGGCCAGCACATCGCGGATGGAGGCAAAGGGCATGCTGATCTCGCCGACCGACATGCACAGCATCATGGTCAGGAACAGCACGGCCAGGGCGATGACGGTGATGCCGGTCACGCGCCACAGCACGGTGGGAGATTTTTGGGCAGGGGGAGCCATGGTCGGGAAAAGTGGTGTCAGGGCAGACGGCAGGGCGGGTCAGCGCATCGGGATGGCCATCCTGGCCGGCGGCCCCTGTGCAGGACGGCCCTGCACGGGCTGTTGAGCGGGAAGGCGGACAGCGGCCGCGTGGCATGGCCTTCAGGGAAGGTGTACCGTCCACGGACTGCTGCCCGCCTGGTCGTGGCCCGTTCAGGACACGTGTGCTGCCGGCAGGACAGGCAGCCCCGGTGGCGGGGCGCCGTCCTGCAGGGCGCGGTGTGCTCCGTTCAGGCCACGAAGCGTGGCGTTTCGAAAACGCAGCTCAGTGCTTGTGGCTCTTCATCTTGACCACGGTGTCGGCAATCGACCCATGCCGCCGGCGATGCGGATCGAGGCCTGCAGGGCGTCGGCGTCCACGATGGCAAAGCGGTTGTTCTTCACGGCGTCCATGTGCTTGGTCACGGCGTCGTTCTTCAGGAACTCGATTTTCTTCTCGTGGTCGTCAGCCGGGAAGCGGCGACGGTCCATGCGGGCGATGATGATCATCGACGGGTTGGCCTTGGCCACGGTTTCCAGCCCACGGTCGGCCATTCCTCGCTGGAGGCACCACGTTCTTGATGCCCAGCTGGTTCAGCATGTAGCCGGCACACCTTTCGGCCAGCCAGCCACGGGTCGGATTCCATGTCGGCGCTGGACATCCAGACCACGGCCGACAGGTTCTTGACACCGGCCTTTTTGACCTTCTCGACGGCGGCGGCTTCACGGGCCTTCAGGCCGCTGACCAGTTCCTGCCCTTGGCCTCGACGTTGAAGATGGTGGCCAGCTGGTCGATGCCTTGTACAGCGTGTTGATGTTGTAGGCGTCGGTACGGGTACCGTCGGAGCCCCTGCGTGTTGTTCTTGCCTCGCAGTCGGACAGCAGCGAGTACGTGGGGATTTTCAGGTCGTGGAACTGTTCACGCGTACCGACCACACCTTCCTTGCCGATGTGCCACTCGAACTGCGTCACCACCAGGTTCGGCTTTCGTCGACCACGGATTCGAAGCTGGGGGCGTTGTCGTCCAGGCGGGGGATTTTGGCATTGACGGCCTTGAACTGGGGCAGCACCGGGTTGAACCACACCGAGGTACCGACCACCTTGTCGGCCAGACCCAGCGAGTACAGGATTTCGGTGCCGGCCCTGGCCGACGGTGACCACACGGGCCGGCGCCCTTGTCGAAGGTCAGCGGATAGCCGCAGCTCTCGAGCTTCAGCGGATAGGTGGTGGCGTTGGCTGCCGTGGCGGAAACGCCCAGACCCAGCGACAGCAGGGTGGCGGCAATGACTTTGCTGGGGAGAACATGGATTTTTGCTCCGTTGAGGGGGCCAGGGCTGCAGGGAAGAGGATGTGAGTCAGCAGGGGACTGGCTGATGAACGATGCCAGCCAGGCACGACAGGAGATGCGTGCCGCAGGCGCAGAGCACCTGCCTCCGGGAGCCTCGCAAAATCCTGCGGTACTTTTGGTTCCCGTGCAGGCAGCGCAGCCTGCTGAATGTTAAATAAGACGCGTTTGTGCCTGGGCCTTCAGAGCGGCGACAGTATAGGAATCTGTTTGGCACCCGTCAAACAGTGACCCGGGTGATTGTGTGGGTGTGTTCAGTTTTCCTTTCAGCAGAGCGCGTCCATGACACGCGCCGGGGTATGGGGCGCTATCATCGCGGCTCGTTTTTCTACTTTTTCGTTTCGGCCAGATGGAGGGCAAACCGCCACGGCCCGAAACCACCCGCGGGTACGTCATGGCCCCGCCGGCACAGTGCAGGGGAGCACCGATCATGCCCGATCACCGCACCGACAAGGCAACCCCATCAACCGGGCATGCGCCCAGACCATCTGGCCAGGCAGCAGGGGCCATCGACAGCCCGTCTGCAGGGGCCGTACGCTGGCTGATCTTTGCGCTGTGCTTTCTGGGTGGTGCTGCTAGACGGCTTCGACACGGCTGCCATTGGCTACATCGCGCCCTCGCTGATGCAGGAATGCGTGTGCTAGCCGGCATTGGCGCCGGTGCTCAGCGCGGCCCTGTTCGGTCTGGCGGCGGGGGCGCTGCTTTCCGGCCCGGTGGCCGACCGCTGGGGCCGGCGGCTGACGCTGACGGCCTCGGTGCTGGTCTTCGGCGTGGCCTGTCTGGCCTCGGCCTTTTCGCCTGACCTGCAGATGCTGACCGTGCTGCGCTTCATCACCGGCGTGGGGCTGGGTGCTGCCATGCCCAACGCCGTCACGCTGATGAGTGAGTTCAGCCCGCCATCGCGCCGCGCCTTCATCACCAACGCCATGTTCTGCGGCTTTCCGCTGGGCGCTGCACTGGGCGGCTTTCTGGCCGGCTGGCTGATTCCGGCCTTTGGCTGGCGCAGCGTGCTGCAGCTGGGTGGCGTGCGCCGCTGGTGCTGGTGGCTGCCCTGCTCCTGTGGCTGCCGGAATCGCCCCGGTACCTGCAGGTCCGCCGGGCGAAGGGGGGCCGCCGGGAGCAGGAGGTGCGTCGTGAACAGGCGCCAGCCCGTGGCATCGGCCTCGTGCTGTCCCGGCATTACCTGCTGGGGTCGCTGATGCTGTGGGTGGCCTACTCATCGCTGGTGGTGTTCTATGCGCTGATCAACTGATGCCGGTGCTGTTCCGTGAAAGCGGCATGGATCCGCGCACCGCTCGCTGGTCACGGCCCCTGTTCCCGCTGGGTGGCGTGGGGGCCGTGGCGCTGGGCTGGCTGATGGACCGCTTCAATGGCAGCGGGGTGCTGGCACTGGGCTATGGAGGGACGGCGCTGACCGTCTGGGCCATCGGCCAGGCCATGGGCGACCACGGTCTGCTGATGCTCGTGGTGTTCGTGGCCGGGGTGGTGATGAATGCCGCCCAGGCTTCGATGCCGGCGCTGGCAGCCGGCTTTCATCCTACCGATGGCGGCCACCGGCGTGGCCTGATGCTGGGCATCGGCCGCTTCGGCGGCATTGCCGGCTCGTTCCTGGTGGCTGCGCTGACGGCCCGCAGGTGAGCCTGCCGACATCTTTGCCGTGGTGGCCGTGCCGGCGGTAGTGGCCATGGTGGCGCTGGGGGTGAAGGTGTACCGTCGTCGGGGGTGACCGTCCGGTGCGGGGGCTTCGTCTCCGGCAGCCCAGAGTCTGACGGAAGCCTTCCATTCGTTCAGGCGCCGAGGGTGGCCCCGCCGTCGATGACGATCTGCTGCATCGTGATGTGCCCGGCCTGGTCGGACGCGAGGAACAGCACGGCGTCCGCAATGTCATCCGGCGTGGCGATCTTGCCCAGCGGGATACCCAGTTTGTAGTCTTCGGGCAGCCCCTCGATCAGCGCGTTTCTGCCCGGCTGGGTCACCCAGCATGCCGGCCAGCATCGGTGTGTTGGTCGATCCCGGCGAGACGATGTTGCAGCGCACCCCAAAAGGTGCCATTTCCAGCGCCACGGTCTGGCTCATGGCGGCCATGGCCGCCTTCGAGGTGCAGTAGGCCAGCATGCCGATGCGCGGCACCACGGCCGCGTTCGAGGCAATGTTGACGATGGCGCCACGGCGCTGCGCCTTCAGTACCTGCGCCCACTGCTGGATCCAGGTGGAAGGGGCCGGTGACGTTCACGTCCAGACACGCCTGCCAGTCGTCGGCGCCTCAGCGTATCCAGCCCGCCCATGCGCAGCACGCCGGTGGCGTTGACCAGCACATCCAGCGAATCCCAGCGCTGGCGGATCTGGGCGCATACCCGTGCAATGGCGGCCGTATCCGTCAGGTCCACCTGCAGCTGGGTCAAGGCAGCGGCGCTGGCAGATGCAGAAGGGGAAGCGGAGGACTCATGGGCGCCTCCCGTACCGGGTTGCGACCCGGTGGGTGCCTGCCGGTCCAGGCCGATCACCTCGGCACCTTCCCCGACAAAGCGCTCGGCAACGCGTCGGCCTATGCCCTGGGCCGTGCCTCGTGACCAGGACGCGTTTTCCGGAAAAACGCCGGGTGGATGTTGAATTCATGGTCATGACAGGGGCCCCTGTATGAGGTCGATTCAGGAAAATGAAAAACAGCCGCTGTCACCCGGGCGTGTCATGGACGCATTCGTCCCGGAGACATGCCCTTTGTGCGTGCAGGACAGGGCGACAGGGCTGCGGGTGGATCAGTTTGCCGTGGACGTGATGTCCTGCGTGGCCAGCACCACACCGGCCCGGGTGGCCACATACTGCAGGGGCCATCCGGTGCTCGGCTTCGAAAAATCGCCACGGCACGCCTACCAGGAAAGCGCTGCACATCCTTCATGAGGCTTCCACGGCCGTGATCGTGCAGCCGATGTGCGCATACACGCCCACGATGACCAGCTGGTCGCGTTGCTGTGCCTTCAGCCGCTCTGCCAGGTCACTGCGCTGAAAGGCACTGTAGCGCCACTTGTCCAGCACCACATCGCCAGCAGATGGCGCAATCTCCGGCACGATGGCCTGCTGGGCCGCATCTGCTGCCGGCAACCCGGGAACCCCACATGTGCGTTGAGCAGGGGCACGGTCGCCCGCGGGCTGCTGGTGGGGCTGGGCCGTGTAGAACACGGGGACCCCGTGCCGGGCCGCCCACCGTTTGAGTGCGGCAATGTTACCGATCAGGGTTTTCAGCAGTGCCGAATCCGGTTCGTAGAAGCGCAGAAAATACTGCTGCATGTCGTGGACCAGCAGGGCGGCGCGGGCAGGCTGCAGTGTCCAGCTCGCCTTGTTCTTCGGAAAACTGTCGGGGGTGGGCAGTGGGTAACTGCCAATGGCAGGAATGGCCATGGTTCGGTTATCGGAAAAAATATGGAAGTGCTTCACGAAATGCCGCAGGCCCGCAGCATGGTGCGCTGCTTGGTCTGTACTTCATTCCACCTGCGTGCGTCGGATGCTGCCGCACCGGCAAAGATCTGCAGCTGCTCGTCCTTCAGCACGCCGCAGCGGATGGTGATCACCCATTCGCCATTGCCGTCGGCATCCATCCAGCCGGTGAAGCCGGTGAACAGTCCACGCTCGAACGGCTCGATACTGCGGATGATGGCATGCGCCTCATCACGTGGCGTACCGCATACCGCCGGCGTGGGGTGAATGGCGCAGGCCAGCTGCAGGCATTGGAGCAGGGGGCTTCAGGATGCCGTGAATCTGTGTGACAGATGCCAGTGCGGCCAGTGCTGATCAGCGATGGATGTTCCGGCATCCAGCGTCGTGCACAGGGGAGAGAGCCGGGCACGGATGTCGGCCGTGACGAAACCATGCTCGTGATGGTCCTGGCCGAGGCTGTCAGCCGGTCGGCAGTGGGCCCGGTCGTCGACCGGTCGGCAGGCGGCGGGCCGATCCGGCCAGCGGGTTGGACCGCACGCATTCTCATGCCGGCGAATCAGCAGCTCGGGGCTGACGCCGGGCCAGATGACTCGCTACCGGGCAAAGCGAACCTGCAGCAGGTAACCGCTGGGGTTCTGCTGTCGCAGCCGTGCGCGCAGCACCGCCACGGGCAGGGGGCGGTGAAGGTCAGACGGCTGGAAATGGCCAGCACGGTCTTGCGCAGGGCCGGCTGCGCAGGCTGCTGCAGCGCGGGCCACGCCCTGCTCGAAGCCCTGCTGGTCCGGGATGGGTGGTGAGGCTGTGCGGGGCAGGGGAGCAGGCAGATCCGCCGTGGTCAGGTCTTCCCAACCCGTGATCCATCTCGGACTCGGGCCGGAACAGACAGGCAGCTGGGTTCGCGGGTATCGAAGGGGATCGATCCCACCACGATGGGCCGTTCCACACCGGCTGCGCGTGCCCGGGCGAAGGCTGCCCGGATGCTGCTGCAATGCACCGTCCGCGTCCATGCCATTCACGGCCGGGGTCTCGATGATCTCCTGCACACCCTGCGTACGCAGCGTGTGGGGCCGTGCGAGAACAGAAAGACCGCATCGTCGGGCATCTGTGGTGAGTCCTGCTGCGTGCCGGCAGCCATGGATTGCGTGCCTCGAACCAGAACCTTCGGTCAAAGACGATGTCATGATGGAAGGGTGCCTATGGATAAGAAATGATTTTTATTTTATATGCACTGTCTGTTTTCCTGACATAGGGGACATGGCTTTGTGGTTGTCGTACTTCAGGTCTCTTTCCTGCCCTGAAAGAATGTTCACGCCGTATTCCCGCCAGAAACGTGCCGCAGGGTCTGGTCGCTCAGAACCGTTGCCACGCCCCGACAGTCATCAGCCCCAGCACCGTCAGCGACCAGCGAGCCGGCTACGTGTACCCCAATGGCGCACGCTGCCCAGCAGCCGGCCGTGCTGCAGCAGGCCGGTGACTTCCGCGGAGAATGTCGAGAAGGTGGTCAGTCCGCCCAGAAACCCGGTGATCACCAGCAGTCTCCACTTCGCCAGGATCGATGTGCTGCCCGAAGAACCCCAGGGCCACGCCGATCAGGTAGCCACCCAGCAGGTTGGCTACCAGCGTGCCCGGCGGGATGGCGGGAAAGAGCGCATTGAGTCCCTGGCCCAGCAGCCAGCGCAGGCAGGCACCGACACTGGCGCCGGCAGAAATGGCAAGCAGCCGACGGATCATGGTGGTCAAGTATGGCATGCCCAGCGCCAGGAGCCAAAGTGCCGCAGGATCTTTTGCAGAGGCTCCCTCGGGGGCTGCATGGAGTCAGCGAAAGATGTCAACCAAGGGGGCATGCGCTATGGTGCCATCCATCATGAAAAACGGAGTCGCTGCCACAGGTGCAGTGCTCCCGTTCGGGTGAGGGCGACAGGTGGCCCGTCAGGTGGATGAGCCGCCTGCCGCCGCCCAGGCTGACCGCAGGGGCAGCCGGCGGGCGAAGCGGGGAGATGGTGGATTACAGATCCACCTTCAGCCCCAGCTTGATGACACGCGGCGCACCGGCGGCCAGGCGGGATGCCGGCGGCAGCCCAGTACCGCTTGTTGGCCAGGTTGTCGATGCTGAGCTGCCACGTGGTGTTGCGCCTCGAACAGGCGGGGCCTGGTACGACACGCCGGCGCTGTAGAGCGTCACGCCACCCAGCCAGGCCTGGTTCAGGTCGTTGACCGGGCGACGGCCGGTGTAATAGGCGCCGCTGACCGAGGAGGCCGCGGCAGGGCGTCGATGTCATACGACAGGAACAGGCTGGCCGTGCGTTTTGGCGGCGTTTTCGGGAGCTTGCCGCCGTACTGGTCGTTGATCTGCGGAACTTCGGATCCGAGCAGCATCTAGCGACGACTGCCAGTTCACGTTCTTGACCAGCTCGCCCTGGGCCGACAGCTCCAGACCGGTGTAGCGCTGCTCGCCATCGGCCGTGAAGATGTTCTGCGCGTTGGTGGTAGCCCGGCCGGTTGATGTTGAACAGCGCAGCCGACAGCAGCGTGCCGTTGGGCATCTCGCCAGCGGCACCCGTACTGGTCGCTCACGCCCGGACGCATGCGCTGGTTCTGGTTGGCCGTGCCGTTGGGCGCGGTTTCGCCTTCTTCCAGGGCCTTGCCGTAGGAGGCGTAGAACGACAGGTCATCGGCCGGCTTGTAGACCACCGAGGCCATCGGGGTGGTCTTGGTGGCGCGGTAGTGGTTGGTGCCCTGGTCGCTCTTGTACCTCGCTGTAGCGCAGACCGCCGATGACCTGCCATTCCGGTGAGATTTCCACGCGGTCGATGGCGTACGACGCCGAGGTCGGTGGTTTCGAGCAGCGGCGAGGTCGGGTTGGCCGGGCGGGCGGTGAACGTGTAGTTGGTCAGGCGGACCGGGTTGTACAGGTTCTGGCCGGTGGCGGTGTAGTTGCGCTGGTAGACAGGCTCCTGTTCCTGTCGGCCTTGGCCACCGGCGGTGATGTTGTGCGTCATGCCGGCTGCCTCGACGATGCCGGCCAGTTCGGCACGCAGCAGATCGGACGTGTTGACGTTGTTCTGCATGTTGCCGCGAATGCTGCCAGCGGTGGCCACGGCGGCAAGGTGGTGAAGCGGGAAGGTGGGCAGCGTGCGGTCACGGTCCACCTTCGAGCGGCCGGCTTCCAGCGTCAGGGCCCAGGCGTCGTTGAGTGCGAGTCGGCCCTGCAGCTGCAGGTTGGTGGTGTCGGTCACGGAAGGTGGACCAGTCGGGGCCGACCAGTTTCTTCGGATCGACGGCGTGCGGCAGGTAATGACGCCGTTGACGGCGGTGGCAGCGTGACGGCTGCCTGTTCCACCACGCGGCGGTGATCGTATTCGAAGTCGGCCTCGCAGCATCAGGCGGCTGGTGACGCGCCAGTCGAAGGCGGCCGAGACGAAGCTGCGGTTGCCGGCGTCCACGCTGTCCGGATAGCTGCCCAGCCTGCTCCGGCGGCGTTCAGGCGCAGGGCGTACTGGTTCGTCACCGAAGCGGCGGCCCAGGTCGGCACTGACCAGCGCGGTGCCGTTGCTGTCGAAGCGCAGGCCCACCGAGGCGACCGGATGCAGGCCGGCACGCTTGGTGACGTAGTTGACGATGCCCGACGGGCGCGGTGAAGCCGTAGTACAGGGCCGAGGCGCCCTTGAGCACTTCCACGCGGGCCTTTGTTTCTCCATGGGCACCTGCGAGAAGTTCATGATGGGCATGGAGCCGTTCAGGCGGTAGCTGGTGCGTGGTCTCTGCACCCATGCCGCGAATGACCAGCTGGTCCCAGGTATCGCCGCCGTTCTGCTGGCGGGTGACGCCGGCCGTGTTCTTTGACGGCATCGTACAGGCCGGTGGCGGCCTGTGCTGCACATCTTCGAGGTCACGACGTTGACGGTGGACGGCACGTCCATCACGCTGGCGCCACGGAAGGTGCCGGCCTTGACGGTGACGGGCCTGTAGCCTTCGGACACCACGGCGCGGACGCACGGCTCGCGTGCGGCGTCACGGCTGTCGGCGGCCTGGCCGGCCGTGCCGGTATCGGCCTGCATGCTTTCGGCGGCTGGACGGTGATGGCTCTTCGGTGGTAACGGTGACTTCGTCGGCCTGCTGGGCCAGTCGCCAGCGGTGCGCCAGCGCCAGGCCCAGCATCAGGGCAGACGGCGCAGCGGGAGGGGCAGTTGCGGATCGCGAGGGGATGATGACGTTATGTGGCCGACAGGCGGCCTGTTTTTCCTGGTGCGCGCCATGGACGCGCCCGTCCCGCGCACCAGGAAAGGCGGGGCGCAAATGATAGTAGATTTTCTGCTGCGCCCTGATTTTCCGTGTCGGCAGTGGGTGACGGAAACGGTGAAACCTGTGTGTCACGACGGGACTAATGAGGGATCGGCAGGGTGGGCTTCTGCAGGGAATGGGTATGGACGTGCGGGCCGCCCGACAGGGGCGGGCTCCGGCATGGGCGGGCTCGCAAATGGGGAAGCGGGTCCGTATGCGCAAAGGGCCAGCTGGGATGCCTCGTGCTCTTCGGGAAGGGCACGCTGCAGGCCGCCCGTCAGCTCCTTGCCCAGACTGGCCTTGACGGCATCGACGATGCGCACGGTCAGAAGCCACGATGGTCAGCGTCGGGGCGCGAGCCGCCGGTGGTAAAGACGGCGCTGCTGGCTACGTACAGGTTGTCCACCCGTGGATCGCGGCGAGTTGCGGTCCACCACGCCCTCGGTGGGCTCGTCGGCCATGCGGGGTCGTTCCGGCCGGGTGGTGCGCCGTCATCTGCGTGACCAGCGGCATGCCGTCGCGCCGCTCCATCAGCACGCGGCCGATGCCGGCCTCCTGAGGGCGTTCTTCACGATTTCCCTGCGAGCCCAGAGCACTGCGGATGTCGAGGTCGCGCCAGCGGAAATGCACGGTGGGCCGGCGCATGCCGGTGGCGTCGCGTTCGCTGCTCAGCGTGATGCGGTTGTCCGGATCGGGTGACTGCTCGGCAATCTGGTAGAGGTCGATGACCTTGAAGAACTGGTCGCGGTGCGGGGCCTCGCAGCCATGCCGCTGTCGCGGTTATATGGAATCTGCAGCCACGGGGCGCGGGCCACCTTGATGAACACCAGGTCGTCCAGCCCGCCCAGCACCCTGCCCAGATGATGCAGCGGGCGCTCGGGCATGCGGCGGCGCGCACGTCGCGCATCAGTTTGCGCAGCGAATAACAGGCGGGCGAGCGGAAGGTGGTCTGCGGCCGAACAGCCGCTGGGCCAGCCGCACGCGCGAGAACGCCGGCTGCGCATTGAGCCCGACGGTGACGTTCATCAGCTGTTTTTCTTCGAGCGTGCGCTGCGGACGGCCAGCTTGCCCAGCACGTGGCAATCGCCGCGGTGCTGCAGGTCATAGGCCAGCGTGAGATGGGGTCGTTGGGGTAGAGAATGCCGGTCTTGACGATCTGCCGGTCCATCAGGAAGCGGCCGACCAGCCCGTGGTCGTTGCCCAGGCCATCCCTGGCCACCCGGTCGGAGGCCAGCAGCAGGCGGGGCTACCTGAAAGCCCCCTGCGCCAGAATGACTCGGTCTGGCCGTCACGGTGAAACGGCGCCCGTCCAGACAGGCCACCTTCACGCCGGTGACGGTGCTGGCATTTTCGTTGGTGTCCAGCTCGACGGCGTTGGCCTTCATGATCAGCCGGATATTTTTGCTTTCCTTCACGCGGCCACCGATGCCCTAGGACGGGACGGCCTGCAGAGCCCGTCATGTACAGCTTGGTTTCGAGGGCGTCGTTTTTGAATGCGAGCAGTTTCCGCTCGTCCGATACCCACGGCATGATGTCCAGCGAATCCACACCGGTTTCGCACAGCTTCATGGCCCGCAGTAATACGGATGCAGCGTGTCGTAATCGATGGGCCAGCCGCCGTGCGGCATCCAGCCGCGCTTCTGGAAGTCGATGGGGTCGAAGGTGCAGGTGGCAGTTGCAGGTGCCGTTGACCTGTACGTCCCATTGCACCGAGGTGCCACCGAAGCGGCGGTCGTGCGACCAGACGATGTCGGGGTAGAGATCGGGCGTGTCTTCCGAGACGCCGGCCGCCAGATCCTGGGTGGCGGCATCGGGTTCTTCACCGCCGGATTCGAGCAGGATGACATCGAGGCCGCTGTCGAGCAGCTCCTGGGCGGCTGCCAGGCCAGAGCCGGCACCGACGATGCAGACGTCGGTGTTCAGCGTGCTTTGGTCGGAAATGGAGTGAGGAGATCAGCGAGCGATGGCGTGCAGGGTCCGGTGGACGGGCCGTCCGGCACGGTGCCGAACGGCGCCTGCAACCATTATAGGAAGCCTGATGCTCAATACTCGAACTATTTTTTTCTGAAGGGCCGTGCAGTACGAAATCAGCCGGTTTTCAGGCGGCCAGCCGCTGTGGTCGTTGTGTTTTGGCCACGGATGGAACGTGCACAGCCGGCACGGCCGTGGACATGGCCGCGGTGCTTTCGCCCGTATTTCGCCAGGCGTGGCGGGCGCTGCACTCACACCGGGTACATGGCGCCAGGGAACGCCGGCCTGTTGCAGCATCACGAGCCGGGGGCGGCCTGTGCCGGTGTGCGCGGTGGCCAGATGATTGATGCGTGGCATCGTGGCAGCCGCCGCGCAGCCAGACCACCCGTTTGCCCCGGCGTGCTTCGTCCACCAGACGCTGGGTATGTAACGCACTGGCCGCGGCATGTGGGGCATGAGCGCTTTCTGCATGATGGCTGGCTGCATGCGTGGCACAGGGGACTACCTGCAGGGGCAGGGATCAGGCTGCCGAAGGTGTGGGGCTGGGCGAGGTCCATGGGGGTGGACCAGCGGTGCAGAACGGATGGGCAGGGTGCCGTTCCGGCGCCGTTTCCGTCGGGCAGCGCAAGCTTTTCGGCATCCTTGCGGATCTGCTGGCGAATGCCATCGGCCAGGGCTGGGTCATGCACGACGAGGTCGGCTGCCTGCAGGCGCGCAGGGCGCAGCGTCAGCCGCCCGGGGATCGCTGCTGCCGGCATCGACCACGACGAGGTCACCGGTGTCGAGGGCCGGATTGGGCCGGTGTGACAGGAGGCTGTTCTGCCGGGGCGCCGGGATGTCAGGAGGGGCTCCGGGCGTCATAGCTGCTGGCAGAAAGTGCCGGGTCTGCGATGTCCGGTGACATCGATGCGGCATGTCGCCGTTTCTGCCCCTGTTGACTGGCGTTTCGATGGATGCGCTGGCCTCAGCTGCGCCGCCAGGAACTGGCTGGCGGCTTCCAGCTGGCCCCAGCCACCAGCGTGTTCACCGGGCCGGAAAAATGTGCTCCCAGAAACGGCGCCGCGCACGCATGCCGGACAGCCTGGCCTGCACGCGCCGCCGCCACTGGCCGGCCATGTGGCCAGCGCACCGGTATGCTGCGGCAGCATCACCTCGATTTTCTGGCGCCAGTACCGGGCCAGTACGGGGGCGGTGGCGCCGCTGGAAATGGCTACCTGCAGCGGGCCGCGGTCCACCACGGCGGGCACGATGAAACTGCAGTGTTCGGGGCCGTCGACCGTATTGCAGAATACCTGCCGGGCGCTGGCTGCGGCAAATACGTCGGCATCCACCCCGGCATCGCCTGTGGCGGAAGTCACCAGAAAAACCCCGTCCAGATGCGTCGGGGAAGGTATGGCCCAGCCAGGCGATGCGGCCTTCCCGCAGCCACTGTTCGAAGGCGGGGGCCAGCGTCCGCGCCACCACCCGGACCTGGGCACCGGCGGCCAGCAGGCTCTCGGCCTTGCGGGTGGCCACCTCGCCGGCACCCACCAGCAGCACCGGTTTGTCGTTCAGATCGGCAAAGAATGGAAACCAGGACACGTCAGGCCGCCGCCTCCCAGAAATCACGCGGGGCATCCAGCACGGGTTTCGTGATGCCGGTGCGTACCGCAAAATCGCCAAAGCCTTCATCGGGCTCGCGGTGCTTCGCCCAGTCGGCCAGCCAGCCATCGATGATGTCCAGAATCTCCGGCTCGGTGATGTTCTCGCGGAACAGCCGCGGGATGCGGGTGCCCCTCGCGGTTGCCGCCCACATACAGGTTGTAGCGGCCCACGGCCCTGCCCACCAGACCGATCTCGGCCAGCATGGCGCGGCCGCAGCCATTGGGGCAGCCGGTGACGCGCAGCACGATGTGGTCGTCCTGCAGGCCATGCCAGGTCATCCGTTCATCCACGTGGTCGATGAAGGTGGGCAGGAAGCGCTCGGCCTCGGCCATGGCCAGCGGGCAGGTGGGCAGCGACACGCAGGCCATGGCGTTTTTCGCGCAGGCGGCTGACCCGGGAGCTGATCAGCCCGTGCGCGCGGGCAATGGCCTCGATGCGGTCCTTTTCGGAAGCCGGCACGTTGGCCACGATCAGGTTCTGGTTGGCGGTCAGCCGGAAATCGCCCTGGTGGACTTTTGGCGATTTCGCGCATGCCCGTTTTGAGGGGGCGTCCGGGATAATCCAGCAGCCGGCCATTCTCGATGAACAGTGTCAGGTGCCAGTTGCCTCCTCGCCCTGCACCCAGCCAATGCGGTCACCGCGGGTGGTGAACCGGTAGGGGCGGATGGGCTCGAATTTTGCGCCCATGCGGTTTTCCACTTCGGCAATGAACACGTCGGTGCCCACCCGTTCCAGCGTGTAGCGGGTCTTGGCATTCTTGCGGTCGCTGCGAGTTTGCCCCAGTCGCGCTGCACCGACACCACGGCCGCTGCGCAGTCGAGCACCTTGTCCAGCGAAATGAAGCCGAATTCCCGGGCCACGTTGGGGTAGGTGCGGGTGTTGCCATGTTCCATCGACAGGCCACCGCCCACCAGCACGTTGAAGCCCAGCAGTCTGTCGCCCTCGCCAATGGCAATGAAATTGAGGTCGTTGGCGTGCAGGTCCACGTCGTTGTGCGGCGGAATCACCACCGTGGTCTTGAATTTGCGGGGCAGATAATTTCCTGCCCAGCACCGGCTCGGTGGCATCACCACTGAGCGCCTTTTTCGATGACGGGCTGGGCTGGGCATGGTTTCGGTGGAATGGAGCTTTTCGCCATCCAGCCAGATTTTCGGCATAGGCCTGCGTGCGCGGCAGCAGGTGCTCGGAAATGCGGGCCGCCCATTCCCATGCCTGGCGGTGCAGCGATGATTCCACCGGGTTGCTGGTGCAGAGCACGTTGCGGTTCACGTCGCCGGCGGTGGCAATGCTGTCCAGTCCCAGCTGGTGCAGCCACTGGTGCATCGGCTTGATCTGGTCCTTCAGCACACCATGAAACTGGAAGGTCTGCCGGTTGGTCAGGCGGATGCTGCCGTAGAGCGTCTGCTCGGAAGCAAACTTGTCGATGCCCAGCCACCGTTGCGGCTTGATCACGCCGCCGGGCAGGCGGCAGCGCAGCATCACGTTCTTGAGCGGCTCCAGTTTCTGCGAGACACGCTCGGCACGGATGTCGCGGTCGTCCTGCTCGTACATGCCGTGAAAGCGGATGAGCTGGAAATTGTCGCCCCGAAATCCGCCCGACAGGCCATCCTTCAGGTCTTCGCGGATGGTCCCTTCAGGTAGGGCGCTGCCGCCTTCAGGCGCTCGTTGTCGGCCCAGGGGCATCGGGCAGTTTGGCGCGTTCGTCCACCGGCGGGCGTTTGGCGGCTTGAGGTTTTTCTTCCAGAACGTGGGACATGACGGGCTCCTGCAAATATCGTGCGCTGTGTGGCTTGCAGTCACTTTAAGGTGAAAACCCCCTGTTGAAACGAAGGGTTTTTCAGCACGACATGATGTGCCGTCATAAGCCGCTTTCTGCATGTGCCGTCAGCCCTTGCAGGGGTGTGGGAACGAGCGTTCATAACACGCTCCGGATGGGGCGCCAGAGGGAATGGGTCAAATACCGGTTCCACCTTCCATCTCACCCACACTGATCCGCGAAGACCCATGCTTGTGAATATTTATGGGAATCATTTGTTTTTGCTGTGTGGTGTGTTCGGCGCGCCCCATGTGGAAACCGGGCTGCACGGGAGTGAGATCGAGCACGCGACACGCATGGGACACCCTGTACAGGTGTCCCTGATTCGAGGCAGTCGGCGGATCCTGTGCGATGTGGTCCGTCATTGCGGCCTGCGGCTTGTCACCGGCGCAGGTGCCGTGCATGCCCCGTCATGGCACGGCGTGATGCATGGGGCCGCGAGGCTTCAGTAGACATCCCGCTGGTAGCGACGGTCTTCGCGCAGGGTGTTCAGATAATCGTCGGCATCGTCCTCATCCAGTCTGCCGTGGGTGCGAATGATGTCGAGCAGGTGTTTTCCACGTCGCGGGCCATGCGGCTGGCATCGCCGCACACATAGACGTGCGTCCTTCCCGCAGCCACTGCCAGACATCGGCACCGGCTTCCTGCAGTTTGTGCTGCACATAGACCTTGTGCTCACCCCTGCCGGGACCAGGCCAGATCGGCCCGGGTCAGCAGGCCGCTCTTGCGGTACTGCAGCCATTCGGACTGATACAGAAAATCGTCGGTGAAGCGCTGGTTCCCGAAAATCAGCCAGTTCTTTCCGGCGGCACCCTGCGGCATCCCGCTGCTGCATGAAGGCACGGAACGGGGCCACGCCGGTGCCTGCGCCGATCGCGATGATGGGGGTGTCGTCGTCGGCCGGCAGGCGGAAATTCCGGTTGGGTTCGATGAAGACACGCACGTCGTCATCTTCTTCCAGCAGATGGCCCAGATAGCCGAGGCTGCACCCATGTAGTGCTGGCGCATGGTGGCGCAGGTGCACGACGCCCACGGTCAGGTGCACGCATCGCCCACCTCGTCCTGGGCCGAGGCAATGGAGTACAGGCGCGGCGACTGCGGACGGAACAGGGCTGAAGAGTCTGCGCCGGCAGCGGATGGGGGTACTCGGCAAAGAGGCCCACCGGGGGCGTGGTGGCCAGCAGCGCGTCGAGCGCCTTGCGGTCTTCCACCAGTTCCTGCAGCGGGCGCAGCTTTGCTCAGCGCTGCGTACTGTTCCACCAGTGTGGGGGTGTTCTGCGTGATGTCGGCGTGATGGGTGAGGGCATCGCGCAGCGTGGCTTCGCTGCCGTCGGCCAGTTTCACCGTTTCCGTGCCGTCCAGTTTGTGACGGTCCAGAATCTCGCTCACCAGCGCCGGGGCATTGACGGGCCAGACACCCAGTGCATCACCGGGCTGGTACTGGATGCCCGAGCCTTCCAGGTCGATTTCGATGTGCTGTACATCCTTTTCGGCATTTCGTGAGGTGATTTTCTGGCGGGTGGACAGCGTGGCCGTGAAGGGGGCGTTGCGGGTCCAGGCGCTGACGGCTGGTTCCGCTTCGGGTGCTGCGGTGGCGGCGCCGGCTTCCGGGGTCATGGCCATGGCGGCGCGGCGCCCTGGAAGGCGGCCAAAGGCGGGGCATGGGGTAGACGCCCGGCGCCATGCCTGTGCGGGGGCACACCCGCGCCCGGCGGAAATCCCTGTCCCGGAACGAATCCGCCCGCCGGGGCGGCAAACGGGTTGCCGGATGGTGTGCCAAAGGGAAAGCCAAACGGGCTGGCTGCCGCTGAACCGGGCTGTCCGGGCATTCCCGGTTGTCCCAGGGGAAGCCTGCTGCCCCGGCTGTCCGTTGACCGGGCATGCTTGCCGTTCCGGTGCTCCGGCTGTTGCTGCGTCGACGATCCTGCCTGCGGTGCAGCCGCGATTTTCTGCAGTTTTTCCGTGACGGCAGCCACCCATGCGCGCTTGGCGGTTGCCTGAAAATCCAGATCGCAGTCGGTGCGCTCGTGCAGGCGCTGGGCACCAGTTTTTCCAGTTGCGCGTCGAAAGTCGCGGCCGGCCTGACAGAATTTGGGATAGGACGAATCTCCCAGCCCCAGCACGGCAAAAATGCAGGGCATCCAGTTTGGGGATTTTTGCCGAACAGGAACTGTGCAGGGCACCGCCTCTTCCGGTGGCTCGCCTTCGCCCTGGGTGGAGGTGACCAGCAGCACGATGTCCTCGCCGGGCAGTGTCTTGCTCTTGTAGTCGCCCACGCTGGTCAGGCTGGGCTGCAGGCCGGCGTCCTTCAGGCTGTCGTGCAGCTGTTGGGCCACCCGGCGGGCATTGCCGGTCTGCGAGGCCGACAGGATGGTGATGCGGCGGGCGCAGCCGCAGCGCCGGCTGTCGTGCCGGCGGCCGGGTCTGCCGGGCGGGGGAGGTTTGTCCCCGACCCCTCCCGTCCAGACGGGACATGTCCGGGAAAAGGGCTGTCCCTGCGGAAAATGGCGCCTGGCTGAAGAAGGGCTGTGCGGCACCTGCTGGAGCAAAGCCGGCCGGGACAGGGTGAAGACGGTTGAGGCTGCCCGGCAAAGGGGCGACGGGAAAGTCTGCTGCGCCGTTCGGCGTTGCCAGCGGCAGGCCCGCTGCCGCGCGCAGCATGGCATCGGCCTGCGTGCACTGGGACCAGCAGCAGCCCGAGAGCCAGGCCAGTTGCAGGGGCGACAGGGTTCCGAGCTGGAACAGCAGTTCGGGGGGAAGCGGGGTGCCGGGTGTCATGATGTGTCTGTCGTTGGATTATTGCCCCCAAAGATAAGCGTCGCATTGCCCCTGTGCGAACGAAGGCTTTTGCCGAACGACATGCCGATTCTGAATATTGCAACGGTGATGGCTGGTGTTGCGCCGATGTTGTGGCGATGTTGTGGCGATGTTGTGGCGATGTTGGGTCGGTGTTGGTCCGGCGCCCGGGAGGGCGGATATCATCCGTTGTTCTGCCGGCGCTGCCCTGTCCGGCAAGGCAGTCGGCCTTGCCTGCGCGGCATTCTGCCGGCACGGCGCCGGGGCCAGCATGGGGGACGCATGAACCCGTTACACGCGCTGACCCGCGTCTGCTGCATCAGGTGCGAAGCCTTGCGCGGTGGCGCTCTCCGGTTTTTCTTTTCACGCTTTCTGCTGCATTTGCCATGTCCGAACCCACCATCACCTGTCCCAATTGCTATACCACGGTGCGGCTGACTGAATGCTGGCGGCGCCCCTGGTGGCGGCCACCCGCGAGCAGTACGAGCGGGCAGCTGGCGGCCAGGGATGCCGACTTTTGCCCAGCGCGAGGCGCAGCTGCAGACGCAGGCCAAAGCCATGGCCGAGCGCGAGACGGCGCTTTGCCGAGCAGACCCGCCAGCTGCAGGCGCAGGTGACCGAACAGGTGGAGACAGGGCTGCGCACCGAGCGTGAGCGTGTGGTGGCGGGAGGAGGCACGCAAGGCAAAGGCGGCGGCTGCCGATGAGCTGGCTGCAGGCCAAAAGGCGCTGGCCGAGCTGCAGGAGGTGCTGAAGGCGCGCGATGCGAAGCTGGCCGAGGCGCAGCAGGCCCAGGCCGACATGCTGCGCAGGCAGCGCGAGCTGGAGGATGACCCGCCGGGAGCTGGATCTGACGGTGGAGAAGCGTGTGTCGGAAGGGGCTGGAGGCGGTACGCGGCAAGGCCCGGCAGGAGGCCGAGGAAAGCCTGCGCCTGAAGGTGGTGGAGAAGGACCAGATGATTGCCCTCGATGCAGCAGAAGATTGCCGAGCTGAAGCAGCGGGCCGAACAGGGCTCGCAGCAGCTGCAGGGCGAGGCGCAGGAGCTGGATCTGGAAAACACCCTGCGCCAGCGCTTTGCGTTCGACACCATCGACCCGGTGCCAAAGGGCGAGTTCGGCGGCGATGTGCTGCACACGGTGCTCAGCCAGAGTGGCCAGGTGGCGGGACGGATCCTGTGGGAACTCGAAGCGCACGCGCAACTGGAGCGAGGGCTGGCTGGAGAAGCTGCGCAATGACCAGCGGGCGGCCAAGGCGGACGTGGCCATTCTGATCAGCCAGGCGCTGCCGAAGGAGATCGAGACCTCGATGTGCGGGAAGGGGTGTGGGTGACGGGGCCGCGAACGGCGCTGGCGGTGGCCAACCTGCTGCGAACGTCCATTCTGCAGGTGCACTGGACCCGGCTGGCGGGGAGGGGCTGCAGGGCAAGGCCGAGCTGGTGTATCAGTATCTGACCGGCCGCATTTCCGGCATCGGGTCAGCGCCATTCGCGAAGCTCTCGATGCCATGCAGGACGATCTGGACAGGGAACGCAAGGTGATCCAGAAACAGTGGGCCGAGCGTCAGGCGCAGATCGACCGGATGGTGGCCGGCATGACCGGCATGTATGGCGACCTGCAGGGCATTGCGGGTGGCGCAGCTGCCGGAAATCGAGGGATGGGGTTCGAGGCGCTGAGGGGCCGGAGGAGGAGTGACCCTTATCCAGCGAAACAGATTCAATGCCTGTCCTTGTTGCGGCTTTCTCGCTGATTTTTTTGCTGGAAGAAGCTGGCAATGGTTCCCGCGAGGGTAGAGCACAGCATGGCAATTGCCAGGGTCATCTTTGTCCAGATACGCGAAAAATCCTGCGAGCATGTATCCCCCTGCTATCAGGCTGTAGGCCATCCAGTGGACGCGCGCTGTTGTCTTCTTGTTGCAGGCGCAATGCGGCATTCTGAATGTCCCGGGCATGGGCCGAGTCCTGTTCAAATACGCGCAATATCCGTTCGGGAGCGTCAGGGATGACCTCGCCATAGCCCCTGAAAATATCTGGATGTGGGATGGGGCCTTGATAAAGCTTCTTCCCCGCGCCAGCTCCCGAACTCTTTCAGAAACGGGAACCTGGCCAGGAAGGATGTGGGAGATCTCCGCAAGTTCCTGTTATGGCGTAAGACTATTTGACTCGCGATACGGACGGGCTTGCGGCGAAGTACCCGATTGTTGACCTGTCTTTCTTCGCTCTTGCCATCTTTCACGACCTTATGGGAAGTCGAAATTTCTGTATCGACGGCTTCAATGGCCTGGGCCAGGTGGGCACCAACCTGTTTCCAGTTTCGATGCATCATCATGGATGGCGATGAGCGAACCATGAAGCGGCTGTAATCGCTGGGTTTCAACGAGAAGACTTCAGGAATCGTCTCGATAACTTTGTAGGCTTTCATGACGCTCTCCTGTTTTTCGAGAGCACTTACGACGTTTCCGAGGTAAGTGCTTTTTCAAAAACTGGTGGGTCGTGAGGGCTCGAACCTACGACCAACGGATTAAAAGTCCGCTGCTCTACCAACTGAGCTAACGACCCAAAATAAAAAAACTTGCAAAACCGTTAGCTGCTGTCTGCAAGTCGTTCGCTGCGCTTGCCGATCAGCGAATAAACAGCATGATATCAGGGCTTTTTGGGCTTTGCAAGCCCTGTCCGAAAAATTTTTGGATGGGGCTCGATTCGCTCCGGTGCTGTGTGGACCGGTCGTCATCCATCGGCGGCAGCGTTGCAGCCGACCGGGCTTGCCCCGGGACCGGGTGGGCAGGTTACGCCGGTGAAAACGCCTGCCGGATGGAAGCGGCTGGCCGGGCCAGATGATGCAGGGAGAATGAGACCTGCCCAATTGCCTCAAAGCCCCTTGAGACGTTCCTTCGCCGCGTTGGCAGCGCCACTGCCGGCAAATTCCCGCGTGATGCGCGTGAAGGTCTGGCGGGCGGCCCTGTCGTTGCCGGCGTCGGACTGGGCATTGCCGATCAGCAGCAGGGCGTCGGCCGTGCGTGGCCCGTCGGGGAAGCGCTTGATGAGGTCCTGCAGGGTGCTGATGGCCGTTTTGTAACTGCCCTGGGCATACTGGGCGCCACCCTGCCAGTAGAGGGCCGTGGGCAGGTATGGGCTTTCGGGGTGGGCCTTGGCAAAGGCGGCAAAGGCCTGGTCAGCGGCCTTGAAGCTGCTCTTGCGGAACAGGCCCAGGGCCTCGTCGAATTCCCGCTTCGGCCTGTTCGACCGTGAACTTGCAGGCCATCGACCGTCACCTCCACCGGTTCGAAGCGCTTGAGGCGCGAGTCGATGTCGGCCGAGGCAGTCTGCTGGTTTTTCTGCGCTTCCTGCAGCTGGTTGAGGGCATCTTCCAGCTGGCCACGCAGCTGGGCCACTTCCTGGCGCAGGCTGTCGATGTCGTTCTGGCGCGAGAGGCCGGCCTTCTGGCTGACCTCCAGCCGGCCCAGGCGCTGCTCGATGTCGTTCTGCTTGCGGGACAGCTCGTTGAGCTGGCGGGAGAAGTCGCGCTGCAGGCCATCGACCTTGGTACTGCAGGTTCAGGACGGCCTGCCGTGCCTCGTCGTCGCCGAAGATGGCGGCGTGGGCGGGCAGGGCGGCCAGCTGCAGGCTGGTGCCCAGCAGCAGGGCCAGCGCCGTGGCCTTGAGGGGGCGGGGCGGGTGCGCAGAAGCATCATGGTCGGTTCCAGAGGGGGCGGCCGGGAAGCCGGGCGCCGTATCAGCGGTACTTGATGTCGACGCGGCGGTTTTGCGAACGGGCAGCGTCATCGGTGCCCTGGGCACGGGGCTTCTCTCGCCGAAGCTGATGGATTCCATCTGGTTCTCGTCCACGCCGAGGGTGCTCAGGGCACGGCGCACGGCATCGGCACGTTTCTGGCCGAGGGCGAGGTTGTATTCGCGGCTGCCGAATTCGTCGGTGTTGCCTTCCAGCACGACGTGCTTGTCACGATGCTGGGACAGGTAGTTGGCATGGGCCTCGACGATGCCCTGGTACTCGGGCAGGATGGCGAAGCTGTCGAATTCGAAGAAGATGTCGCGCTGGGCCAGCGGGCTGTTGGGGTCGTTGAGCGGATCGGCGTTGGGATCCCGCCCTTCGATGGGGGGTGATGTCGTGGCCGTTGACGCCATTGGCGTTGCCGCCGTTCATGCGCGTTGGCATCGGCGTTCTGGCTGGCTTCGTCGGCGGGGCTGACCTGGTGCTCTTCGGACTCACCCAGGTCGACCGACGTGCAGCCGCTCAGGATGGCGAGGCTCAGCCCCAGGCTGAGCAGACGGCGTTTGTTCAGGGAGGAAAACATCGGTGGGCTCCTGTTGATTTGAAATTATTACCAGGTGAACGGGCCCCAGGCGGGCTCTCGCGCACGTTGCCGGTGTCGCTGGACAGGCGCTGCTTGATGCGTCCGTCGACGGAGACGGCCATCAGGTACTCACGGCCGCCGGCGCGGGTGGTGTACATGACCCACTGGCCGTTCGGGGAGAAGCTGGGTGATTCTTCCTCGCCGGTGTCGGTGAGGAGCTTCTCTTCGCCGCTTTCGAGGTTCTTGAGGGCGATGAGAAAACGCCCGTCGCGCTGGGGTGACGTAGGCCATGTTGCGGCCATCGGGACTCATGCGCGGCGAGACATTGTAGGACGAGCCGAAGGTGACCTGGTGGCGGCACCGCCGGTGGCGGGCATGCGGTAGATCTGCGGGGCACCGCCGCGGTCGGAGGTGAAGTAGAGGAACTTGCCGTCGGGCGAGTACACCGGCTCGGTGTCGATGCTGCTGGACTGGGTGAGCCGGCGCGCGCTCTGGCCGCCCTCGGCACTGACCTGGTAGATCTGCGAACCGCCGTCGCGGGTGAGGGTGACGGCCAGGTTGCGGCCGTCGTGCGACCAGGCCGGGGCACTGTTGCTGCCCTTGAACTGGGGCCACGGCCCGGCGCTGTCCGGTGGCCAGGTCATGCACGTAGACCACGGGCTTCTGCGTCTCCGAACGAGACGTAGGCCAGCCGCTTGCCGTCGGGCGACCAGGTGGGCGAGATGATGGGTTCGGTGGCGTTGAGGGCGGTCTGGACGTTCTGCCCGTCCCAGTCGGCCACGTTGAGGCGGTAGCGGTTGCCCTGCTTGCTCACGAAGGCGATGCGGGTGGAGAAGATGCCCTTGATGCCGGTGAGCTTCTCGTAGACGGTGTCGGCAATGCGGTGGCTCGCCAGACGCACGTCGTTCTCGCCGGCCGTCATGGTGGCTTCGGACAGGACCGACTGGCGGATGGTGTCGGCCAGCTTGTAGCGGAATTCGACCCGCGCGTTGGCCACCGCTGACCGAGCCGACGAGGGATCGAGTCGGCACCCCTGGCTGCGCAGGGCACTCATGTCGAGCGGGGTGTCTCGCTGTACGAGCCGGTGACGTTGACCAGCCGGAACATGCCGCTGCGCTTGGAGATCGTCACCGATGACGGTGTCGAGCGTGCGGGGCAGCGAGCCGGTGCCCGCAAAGGGCGCCAGGGCGAGGGGTACCTGGCGGGCACCCACGCCACCGACGTCGATCCGCATGGTCTGCGCGTACAGGGGTGTGGTCAGCCCCAGGGCGATGGCCAGGGTACCAAGATGGAATGCGCGTCTGTTCATCGTTCGATTATGACTCAATCCTGTGGGCCGTGATGGATTTCCAGGGTGGTCTCACAGCTGCCGGTTTTCGGGCAGGGGAAGGGGTCGGTACGCCGGATGGCCCGTTCGGCGGCACTGTCCCAGGCGCCGTTGCCGCTGCTCTGCTTCAGCTTGACATCCAGCACCTTTCCGCTGGCGCTGAGGCGGACATCGAAGACGGCCTGCGGGTTGCCCGACACGTACTGGGTGAACGTGGTGTTGCCGCGGATGGCCGAGCTGACGCGGGCGGCATAGCCGGCATCGCGGGAGCCGCTGGTGCTGCCGTGGACGGTGGTGCTCGGCATCACCGGCCTGGCTGAGCAGGGCCGACACGGCGGCCTTGCGGCGGGCCTCGGCTGCCTTGCGCTGCTGGGCGGCCTTTTCGGCGGCTGCCTTTTCAGCGACAGCCTCTCTTCGGCTGCCTTGCGTGCCGCCTTTTCCTTCTCGGCTTTTTTTCCTGCGCGGCCTTTTTCCTCGGCCAGCTTGCGCTGACGGGCCTCTTCCTGCTGTTTCTTCCGGGCTTCCTCGCGCTGCTTCTCTCGGCGGCCCTGCGCTCGGCTTCTTCCCGCTCGCGGCGGGCCTGCCCTCGGCCCTGCGTTTTTTTCTTCCGCCCTGGCGTTTCTGTTCGGCCTGACGTTTTTTTCTTCCTGCTGGCGGGCGCGCTCACGCTCGCGGGCCTCGGCCTCCTGGCGCTGCTTCTTCCTCAGCCTTGCGGCGCTTCTCTTCTTCCCTGCGGGCCTCGGCGGCCTTGCGCTCGGCCTCTTCCTTCGCCTTCGCGATGGCGATGGCCGGATCGGGCTGCTGGGCAGCGGTGGGCTCCGGGCTCGGAAGCAGGCGCGGGTTTCGGCGCCGGTGTGGGGGCGGGGCCGGTGGTTCGGGCGCGGGCTGGGGTTCGGGCCAGTGCCTGCTGCTGGACCTCTTCGGGCGACGGCAGGTCTTCCATCGGGATCCAGAGTTCGGCCTGCACCACCTCGGGCCAGGCTGCTGCCAGCTGATGCCGACGAACAGCAGCACGCCCAGCCCTGCGTGCATCAGCAGGGCGAGCAGGAAGGACAGCAGGCTGTGCGCGTTGCTGCCCTGGAGGGTGGGATCGGCGTGCTGTCTGGCCATGCGCGCGAAGGAAGTGGAATCAGGGAGGCGCGGGCGGCGCCGGACCGTGGCTTGACCATCAGGCCCACGCGCGAGACACCCTGCTGCTTGATGTCGCCCATCACCTCGAGGATGGTTTCGTAGCGGACCTGCTTGTCGCCACTGATGACGACCGGCTGGCCCCGCAGGCCCTGCTCCTCGCCGCTGGCCAGCAGCTGCTTGAGTTCGCCGGCCAGTTTGTCGCGGGTGACCCTCGATTTCGTGCGAGCCGGGCTGGTTGCGGGGCTGCAGCGTGAGCTTTGCCGTCGGCCGCCACCCTGCACCTCGATGTAGGGTTCGGGCTGGCGCGGGGTGGCGTCCACGGTGGGCAGGTCGATGGTGCTGGTGGGCACGAAGGGCGCGGTGACCATGAAGATCACCAGCAGCACCAGCATCACGTCGATGTAGGGGACGACGTTGATGTCACTGACCAGGCGCTTGCCGCGCCCGCGACGACGGGTAGGGGTGGCAGGCATGATCAGCGGGCGTGACGGTCGAGGATGTTCGAGAACTCGTCGATGAAGGTCTCGAAACGGTTGGCCAGGCGCTCGATTTCATAGGCGTAGCGGTTGTAGGCCACCACGGCCGGAATGGCGGCAAAGAGACCGATGGCGGTGGCCACCAGTGCCTCGGCAATGCCCGGGGCGACGGAGGCCAGGGTGGCCTGCTGCACGTCGGCCAGGCCGCGGAAGGCGTTCATGATGCCCCAGACGGTGCCGAACAGGCCGATGTACGGGCTGACCGAACCGGCCGAGGCCAGGAAGGCCAGCGACGATTCCAGTGCGTCCATTTCACGCTGGAAGGCGGCGCGCATGGCGCGGGAGGCGGGGGCCAGCACGACATTGCTGGCATCGGCACCGCCCGTGGCGCCGTTCTGGCGGGCACGGCGGAACTCCTTCATGCCGGCCTCGAAGATGCGGGCCATGGGGCCGGGATCCTTGCTGGCGTGGGAGACTTCCTGATAGAGGGCGTTGAGTTCGGCCCCCTGCCAGAACTTTTCTTCGAAGCGGTTGGTGGCGCGCTGCGCCGACTTGATGGTGAACCACTTGCGGAAGATGATCGTCCACGACACCAGGGAAATCACCAGCAGCAGGGCCATGACCGCCTGGGCCAGCACGCTGGCGTTGGTGATCGTGGACAGGATCGAGAGGTCTTGGGCGTTCATCGGGAAAAATCGGTTGGGTCTCTGTGAAAGGCTCAGAACGTCTGAGCCGGGATATTCGCCGACAGGCGCACGTCAGGCGCGTGCACCGGGTCAGGGTGTGCCCGGGTCTGCCGGCAGGGACATGGCGTGGCTGCGCAGCCGGTTGAACACCTCGTCCGGCAGCGGGGCCGGGCGCATGGTGGCCAGCTCGACGCAGGCGATCTGGACGGGGCCGGAGACCAGCAGGCCGCCATCGGCCCGGTTGCGGGCACGGTGCTGGAGCCGGATCGAGGCGCGGCGGATGTCCAGGGCCGGATCGGTCAGGCAGGTGTCGACGGCGAGCAGGTCGTCCAGCCGGGCCGGGCGGTGGTACTCGATGGCACAGCGGCGCACGACCAGCGCAAGACCATTCTGGGCAGCCAGTCGCTGGTGGTCGACGCCCTGCGCGCGCAACCAGTCGCTGCGCGCACGCTCGAAGAACCGGAGGTAGTTTGCGTAGTAGACGATGCCACCCGCGTCCGTGTCTTCGTAGTAGACCCGGACATCGATTGAATGCAGTTGTATCACGGAGCGATTCTAACTGGCCTGTTGCAGCTCTGCCGCACTGGCCCGCATGCCGCTGTGGTATCGGCGCCACCCGGCTGGAAGCGGGGCTCAGTCTCCGGCCTTCTCGCTGCTGGGCACGGGCAGCCCGAAGTGCTCCCAGGTGGTGGCGGTGACCATGCGGCCGCGCGGGGTGCGCTGCAGCAGGCCCTGCTGGATCAGGTAGGGCTCGATGACATCCTCGATGGTGTCGCGCACCTCGCCGATGGCCGCCGCCACGTTGTCCAGCCCGACGGGGCCGCCGCCAAAGCGCTCGATGATGGCCTGCAGCAGCTTGCGGTCCATGATGTCGAGGCCGATGGCGTCTACATCCAGCATGCCCAGGGCGTCATCGGCCACCGGGCCGGTGATGCGGCCGTCGGCGCGGATTTCGGCGTAGTCGCGCACGCGGCGCAGCAGCCGGTTGGCGATGCGGGGGGTGCCACGGGAGCGGCGGGCGATCTCGTTGGCCCCGTCTTCGGCAATGTCGGCGCCCAGCAGCCGGGCCGAGCGCTGCACGATGGCCTGCAGCTCGTCGATCTCGTAGAACTCCAGGCGCGACACGATGCCGAAGCGGTCGCGCAGCGGGTTGGTCAGCATGCCGGCGCGGGTGGTGGCGCCCACCAGCGTGAAGGGCGCGATGTCCAGCTTGATGGAACGGGCCGCCGGTCCCTCGCCGATCATGATGTCGATCTGGAAAATCTTCCAGCGCGGGGTAGAGGATTTCTTCCACCACCGGCGAGAGGCGGTGGATCTCGTCGATGAACAGCACGTCGTTGCGGTCCAGCCCGGTCAGCAGTGCGGCCAGATCACCGGGGCGCTCCAGCACGGGGCCGGAGGTCTGCTTGAGGTTGACGCCCATCTCGGCGGCGATGATGTGCGCCAGTGTGGTCTTGCCCAGCCCGGGCGGGCCGAACAGCAGCACGTGGTCCAGTGCCTCCTGCCGGCGCCGGCTGGCCTCGATGAAGATGTCGAGCTGTTGGCGAATCTTGCGCTGCCCCACATAGTCGGCCAGCTTGCGTGGGCGGAGCGCTTTTTCCAGCTGTTCTTCCTGCATCGAGGCCGGGGCGGCGTCGATCAGGCGGTCGTGTTCGATGGGCATGGCTCAGTCGTTTTGCATGGCTCGGTCGTTTTGCCGGCAGCACGGCCCGGTTCTTTTTCGGCGGCATGGCTCAGTTCTTCCCCAGCCCTTTCAGTGCCTGCCGGATGCCATCCTTGACGCTGATGTCCTCGGGCAGGCGGCCGACGGCAGCGGCCGATTCCTTCTCGGAATACCCCAGGGCGACCAGGGCGCGCAGGATGTCGTCGCTGCTGGAGAAGAGGACGCCGCCGCCCTGGGCTGCCTCGGCCACCGGCGCCAGCTTGCCCTTCAGTTCGAGCAGCAGGCGCTCGGCGGTTTTCCCTGCCCACGCCGGGCACACGGGTGAGGCGGCCGGTTTCCTGTTCGGCCACGGCCCGGGAGAGTCGTCGACACTCAGCCCCGACAGCACGGCCAGTGCCATGCGTGGCCCGATGCCCGACACCTTGATGAGGGGCGCGGAAGGCCGTGCGCTCGCCTTCGGTGAGAAAAACCGTAGAGCAGCTGGGCGTCTTCCCGCACCACCAGGTGGGTGACCAGTGTGACGGGCTGGCCGGCTGGTGGCAGATCATAGAGCGTGCTCATGGGCACCGAGATTTTCATAGCCTACGCCATGGGCGTCGACCAGAATGTCGGGTGGATTGACGTGCACCAGGGCACGTGGATGCGACCGATCATGGCAGGATGGAATACCGGATGGAATGCCGGGAGGCTGAGACTGGCATTTTTACACAGTGCCGGACTGAAGTGGTCGTTCGGCCGATGGGCGACGGTGATTTTTCGCGTCATGCATCAGAGCACGCGCCCGGAGCGCAGGCTGCGTCCCAGGCTGCCGATGACGGGGCCGCCATGATTGTGGCAGATGGCGCAGGCCAGTGCGTCGGCCGCGTCGGTGGAGGGTACGCCGGGCAGCGACAGCAGGCGTTTGACCATTTCCTGCACCTGCTCCCCTGGTGGCGCGGCCATAGCCCACCACGGCCTGCTTGATCTGCAGGGCGGTGTACTCGTGCACCTTCATGCCACTCGTGACCAGTGCCCCCAGGGCGGCGCCGCGGGCCTGGCCCAGCATCAGCGTGGACTTGGGGTTGACGTTGACGAAGACGATCTCGCACACGGCCACGGTGGGTCGGTACTCCCGCACCAGCTCGACGATGCCCTGGTGCAGGCGGCCGATCCGCTCGGGCAGGTGTCCTTCGCCCGAACGGATGACGCCACTGGCCACATAGCGCATCGCGTCGCCCCGGGTGTCGATCAGGCCGAACCCGGTGGCGCGCAGGCCGGGGTCTATGCCCAGGATGCGCATGGATCAGTGGCGGAAGTGGCGCACGCCGGTGAACACCATGCACACGTCGCGCTCGTTGGCGGCGTCGATCACCTCCTGGTCGCGCATCGAGCCACCCGGCTGGATGACGGCCGTGGCACCGGCATCGACCACCACGTCCAGCCCGTCGCGGAACGGGAAGAAGGCGTCGGACGCCACCACCGAACCGCGCAGGTCCAGTCCGGCATTCTCCGCCTTGATCGAGGCGATGCGGGCCGAGTCCACCCGGCTCATCTGGCCGGCGCCGATGCCCAGCGTCTGGCCGTTGTTGCAGTAGACGATGGCGTTGGACTTCACGTAGTGGCACACCTGCCAGGCAAACAGCAGGTCGGCCAGCTGGCGCGGGGTGGGCTGGCGCTTCGTGACCACCTTCAGGGCGCTGGCCTGCAGACGATGCTCGTCCGGCGCCTGCACCAGCAGGCCGCCGCCGACGCGCTTGAGGTCGAGCCGGTTGCTGGCGTGGGCCATCGATCTCCAGCAGGCGCACATTGGGCTTGCCCTTCATGATGGCCAGTGCATCTTCGGAGAAGCCCGGTGCCAGCAGCACCTCGACGAACTGCTTCGACAGGGCCTGGGCCGTGTCGCCGTCCACCGGCCGGTTGAAGGCGATGATGCCGCCGAAGGCCGAGGTGGGGTCGGTGGCAAAGGCCAGCCGGTAGGCCTGCAGCGTGGTGTCACCCACCGCCACACCGCACGGATTGGCGTGCTTGATGATCACGCAGGCCGTCTGTTCGAACGATTTGACGCACTCCCAGGCGGCATCGGCATCGGCGATGTTGTTGTACGACAGCGCCTTGCCCTGCAGCTGGTGGAAGGTGGCCAGCGAACCGGCCGCAGGCGTGGCCTCGCGGTAGAAGGCGGCGTGCTGGTGCGGGTTCTCGCCATAGCGCATGGGCTGCACCTGCTCGAACTGCAGCGTGAGGGTGCGCGGCAGCGGAGCCTTTTCGCCGCTGGTGGCAATGGCCGACAGATGGTTGCTACGGCGCCATCGTACTGGGCGGTGTGGCCATAGGCCTTGACGGCCAGGCCGAAGCGGGTGGGACCATCGACGGCTTTCTGTGTCTGCAGCTGTGCCAGCACGGTGGCGTAGTCGGCTGGATCGACCACCACCGTCACGCCGGCGTGGTTCTTGGCTGCCGCGCGCAGCATGGCCGGGCCGCCGATGTCGATGTTCTCGATGGCCTCGTCCAGCGTCACGTCCGGACGGGCCACGGTCTGCTGGAACGGATAGAGGTTGACGGCCAGCAGGTCGATGCGGCCGATGCCGTGTTCATCCAGTGCCTGCATGTGGCCGGGCAGATCACGCCGGGCCAGCAGGGCCACCGTGCACCTTCGGGTGCAGTGTCTTGACGCGGCCGTCGAGCATTTCCGGAAAACCGGTGTAGTCCGACACCTCGATGACTGGCACGCCGTTGTCGGCCAGCAATTTGGCCGTGCCGCCGGTGGAGAGGATTTCCACGCCCAGTGCGTGCAGGCCGCGGGCAAATTCCAGCACCCCCTGTCTTGTCGAACACGCTGAGCAGCGCGCGCGTGACCGGGCAGGGGCAGATCGGCGGGTTTGTTCACCCCGCTGGCGTGCACCTTGATCGACATGTCAGTTTCCTCCTTGGCTGTTGAGCAGACCGTAGGTCGAGAGCTTCTTGCGCAGTGTGTTGCGATTGATGCCGAGCATGGCCGAGGCACGCAGCTGGTTGCCGCCTGCGTGGCGCATCACCACTTCGAGCATGGGTTTCTCCACGGCCGACAGGACCATGGCGTAGATCAGGCCGGGTTGCGTGTTGTCCAGATCCTCGAAGTATTTTTCGAGGTTGAGGGTCACGGCTTCCTGCAGGGTCATCGGGGGTTTGTTCATGATGCTTGGGTGTCTCCCTGATCGATGCCGTTGTCCAGGCAGGGCGCGCGATCGGCGAAGTAGCGTTCGAGCAGACGAACCTGTTCGTCGGCCTGCTCACAGGTGTTGATGGCCTGACGCAGCGCCTCGGTGGCTGCGTCCGGACGGCTGCCCGCCAGCGCCTGCAGATACCAGGCGATGTGCTTGCGGGCCGAGCGCACGCCGGTGAATTCTCCGTAGAAACGGTAGTGATCGTCCAGATGTGCCAGCAGCACATCGCGCACCTCGCGCCACGTGGGGGCGGGCAGATGCGTGCCGTGGGCCAGAAAATGGTCCACCTCGCGGAAGATCCACGGCCGGCCCTGGGCGGCACGGCCGATCATCACCGCGTCGGCGCCGGTCTGCGCCAGCACGTCACGGGCCTTTTCGGGGGAATCGATGTCGCCATTGGCCACCACCGGAATGCGCACGGCCGCCTTGACCTCGCCGATGGTGGCGTAGTCCACCGGCCCATGGTAGCGGCAGGCCCGGCTGCGGCCATGCACGGTGATCATCACGGCGCCGGCCGATTCGGCGGCACGGGCCAGCTGCACGGCGTTGCGGTGGTCCGGGTCCACCCCGGTGCGCATCTTGACGGTGACCGGCACCGGCACGGCACTGACCACCGCCTCGATGATCCGCACGGCCAGCGGCTCGTTGCCCATCAGGGCGGAGCCGGCAAAACACGTTGCAGACCTTCTTGACCGGACAGCCCATGTTGATGTCGATGATCTGCGCACCGCGCTCCACGTTGAAGCGGGCGGCCTCGGCCATCATGGCCGGATCGGCCCCAGCGATCTGTACGGCCTTCGGTTCCATCTCGCCGGCATGGTCGATGCGGCGGGCCGTCTTGACGCTGTGCCAGAGCTGCGGGTTGGACGCCGCCATTTCCGACACCGCATAACCGGCCCCCAGCCGCTTGCACAGCTGACGATACGGGCCGGTCGGTCACGCCGGCCATGAGGGGGCCACCAGTGCACGGTGCGGCAGCGCGTACGGGCCGACGTGCAGCGGCGCGGGCTGGCGGGATGCAGGGTGGGCGGACAGGGACGGCATGACGCAGGAAGAGGCACGCAACGGGCGTGCCGGCGAAAACGGGCAAAAAGCGCGCAGAAGGCGCGGGGATGGGCAGCCGGAAAGGGCAGGGACGGCCCCTGTGGGCGGCTGGCCTGCCCCGCGCGAGCAGCAGGCGGGGGCGCGATGATACCGCAAGCGCGGCGGCAGGTCTCCGTGCAGGGTGATTTTTCGGTCAGCCTTCGGTCGACCCGCTGCGCAGGGCGCCCTGTCAGCAGACGGCCGCAGGCTGCCGTCCGGGGACGAAGGCCATGCCCGACACGCCGGCACTATCGACGGCAAGCCGGAGTCACCCGCCCGGGGACGACTGCGTTCATGACACACCCCGGCCACGGCACCCAAGCCCTATTATGGACCTGTTCACCCCGGAGAGCCCGCCCTGCCGGGCCTGCAGCGGCTGCCGGTGCCCGAACACCAGCGCCCGGGCCAGCGGCATGCGCAGGGCGGGTGCCACGTGCATGGCACCCAGCAGTGCCGACTGCACCCGGCTGGCGATGGGCCAGCCAAAGCTGTGGGCCAGCAGGTCGGTGCCCTGGATGGTGAGGGTGCGGTCGCGGCGGCGGGCCTGCGCGTAGGCCTGCAGCGCCCGGTCCACTGCCGGGCCGGGCACGGCTGGCCCCTGTGTTTGGCCCATGTACGGCTGCATCCGGCATGGTGGCCCCGCACGTCGTTTCGCCTGTATCCGTGTCCGGAACGTGCGCCGTCGTGGAAGCGAATGGATCGGGCGCCTGCGTGCCCGCCTGCAGACTGGCCCAGGCGTCGCCCAGGCACTGGGCCAGCGTGAACGCATCGCGCAGCCCCAGGTTCAGCCCCTGGCCGGCCACCGGATGCAGCGCCTGTGCGGCGTTGCCGATCCACACCTCGCCGGGGGCCACGATGTTGTGCCGGCTCGTCCGGGGCAGGGGCACGGCCACGGCCGGTGTGACCACCTGCAGTGACCCGAAGTGCTCCCGGTGCCGGTGCCAGTGTCGCGCCCCCAGGGTCTGGCGCAGTGCCTCGCGCAGCTCGAGCGTCAGCGCGTCGGTGGACAGTGCTGCCCGCCGCCGGCTTTCGGGGGCCGCGTCGCCCAGACCACCGTGTAGCGTGTGCCGGCCGTGCGCGTGGCGGGTGCACCAGCCGCGCTGCCCTGCAGCGGGTGTACCGGGTGCAGCGTGCATGCTGGCTGCAGAAGGCGCGACGCCCGCCGCAGCCGCAGCAGAATCCGCGGCGGTACTGCCGGCGAGTGCCCCGGGCGCCAGCGTGGGGGCAGGCAGCAGTGCCAGCGGGCCGTTTGGCCGAAAGCATTCGAAGGCCGTGCGTTGCGTGCCGTTCACCTGCACCTCGAACAGCAGCCCGCCTGACCGCTGTCGCGGACATCGAAGGCGCTGGCATCCCGCTGGTCGGGCGGCGGCATGCCACCGGCGTGCACCCGCAGGTCCGGTGGGCAAAGGCCGGATCGTCCGGCGAGGCGAAGGCGTGGCGTTCCGCCGCCTCGTGCAATCGTCCGATCAGCTCTTCCCATACCACCACCCAGCCCAGGGCCGGCAGCGGAAAAATCGGTCTGGCGGATGGTGGTGTGACCACTCGCGGCCGCCCTGGAAGATTTCCACCGTGTCGATCTGCCCGGCCGGTGGCAGCGCAATCAATCGCGCCAGCAGTTGCCGGGATCCTTCCGACAGTGCCAGTGCGCGCCGGGGGCATCGGCCGGCAGGATGCTGGTGGCCTGCCGGTTCAGGGGCAGGGCGATCCGTTGCGCGGGAATGCCGGCGCGTACCATCCAGAGGGCCGTGGCCAGTGCCACCGGCCCGGTGCCTTCGATCCGTACATGCATGGTTTGTGGTCTCCAGGTTGTCTCAGCGCGTGTGATGGACTCACCCGTCCCGGCGCTGTACCGTGTGCTGACAGGGCACCACCGGCAGCGCACGGCCGGGGACGCTTTCAATGAACCCACCTGTGTATTGCGTGGGTTTTTCGCGCGGATGGTCTTTCAGGCTGCCAGCAGCCGGTCCAGCGCTGCCAGCCGCTCCGGCGTGCCGATGTCGAACCAGCGCCCCGTGTGGCGTGTGCCCAGTGCGTGGCCCTGTTTCGATGGCCAGCTCCAGCAGCGGCCGCAGGGGCGCACGCATGCCGTCGGCCATGTGGCTGAACATGGCGGGCGAGAACACACCGATGCCCGCATAGGTGACGCCGGTGGCCGTGGTGCCGGCATTGGGCAGCAGGTGCAGCCGGCCATCGTCCAGCAGAAAAATCGCCCCGTGGATGATGGGGCGGGTTGTCCACCATCAGGCACCAGCAGTCGGCGTCGTTGCCGTCCAGCCGTTTGGCGGCTGCGACCAGCTGGTCGTAACCGGCATCGCTCCACACGTCGCTGCTGATCACCGCAAAGGGCGCATTGGCGGGCCTCACCCTCGGTGAGCAGGGGCAGGGCGTGGGCAATGCCGCCGGCGGTTTCCAGTGCCCCGGCCTCGGCCGAATACTGCAGCCGCAGGCCGTAGGCCGAGCCATCTCCCAGGGCCTCCGGAATCTGCTCGCCCAGCCATGCGTGATTGATGACCACCTCCGTGAACCCGGCTGCTGCCAGCTTTTCCAGGTGCCAGACGATCAGCGGCTTGCCGCCCGCCTTCAGCAGCGCGTTTTGGGGGTGTGGTCGGTGAGGGGCGCATCCGTTCGCCGCGCCCCGCAGCCAGCAGCATGGCTTTCATGCGGATACCTGCTCAGAATGTATAACGATGATCGGCCGAAATGCCCTCGATTTTTCTCGAACAGCCGGCACAGTGGTGCCAGCTCGTCATAGCGGCGCAGTGCCACGTGCACATAATGCGCCACCAGCGGCATATCGTTCAGGTAGGCCGCCTTGCCGTCGCGGTAGTTCAGGCGCGCAAAGATGCCCAGCACCTTCAGGTGGCGCTGGATGCCCATCCATTCGAAATCGCGGTAGAAATCGCTGAAATCGGCCGGCACCGGCAGCCTGGCAGCGCGTGCGCGCTCCCAGTGGCGGATGCACCAGTCCAGTACCTGTTCCTCGTCCCAGCGGATGTAGGCATCGCGCAGGATCGACACCAGATCGTAGGTCATCGGTCCGTACACGGCATCCTGAAAATCCAGCACGCCGGGCAGGCGGGGTTCGTCCAGCACCATCAGGTTGCGGCTGTGCCAGTCGCGGTGCACATACACCTGCGGCTGGGCCAGCACATTGGCCAGAATCCTGTCGAAGCCGTCGTTCAGCACCCTGCCGTTCCTTCTCCGTCAGCGTGATGCCCTTGTGGCGGCTGATGTACCAGTCCGGATACAGCATCAGCTCGCGCAGCAGCAGTGCCCGGTCGTACTCGGGAAAGACGCCGGGCTGGCTGGCCAGCTGCAGCTTCACCAGCGCCTCGCTGGCGGCACCGCACAGGCGCGGCGCCGTCTGTGCATCCAGCACCGACAGGTAGGTCTGGCTGCCCAGATCGCCCAGCAGCAGAAAACCCTGCGCCACATCGGCCTCCAGCACGCCCGGCACCGTCAGACCGGCCGCACCGAACACCTGGTCGGCGTGCACGAAGGGGCGGCAGTCTTCCTGTGGCGGCGGGGCGTCCACGACGATCAGGCTGCCCTGTGGCGAAGTGGCGGTCAGCCGGAAGTAGCGCCGGAAGCTGGCATCGCTGGAGGCGGGGGCCAGCGAGGCGATGTCCAGTCCGTACGTGGCCGGCAGCTCGGCCAGCCAGGTCTTCAGTGCCTGCAGGCGCCCGTCACGGGCGGGGGATGCATTGGAGGAGGCGGGGGAGGCAGGCGTGTCGGGCATCGGCAGGAGGGGGTGATGGGAAAAAGACGTCGGAACCATGGCTGAACTGGTGCAGAAAGGCAGACACGTCAGCCATCATGAGCGCAGGCCGCCGCGTGCTGCAGGCTGTGCTGATCGCCCGCATGCAGTACGCAGACAACGGTTCCTGTGCGCGGCGACTGGCAGACCACACGAATTTTCATCCGGGGCAGAAAGCTGGGCCACTGCGCTGCAGCGTGCTCCCTATAATAGACAATCCCACCCCTTTCTTCTGCCGTAACCCACCGGAGCCATCGTGCCTGTGTCGCTTCCAGACTGCACTTTCCGTATGACCGCGCTGGCCCTTGCCGTCTCGGCCGCGCTTGCCAGTGCCTGGCCTGCCCGAAGCTGGGCGGCCGATGCAGACGGGGACCGGCAGGGGGCAGGTCGCGTCCCAGAGCCGCCGGGGCGGGCGTGCCGGGTGCGCCCTGCCAGCCCGTCGACCAGCCGGTCGACCTGCAGCTGGCGCCGGCGCTGGACCCTGCCGCTCACCACGCAGGAAAAACGCGAGCTGCCCGTCTTCGGCAGTTCGCAGCGCATGACCACCCAGCCCACGCAGAACGGCCCGGTCACCATCTTCGAGGGGAGGCCGAGCTGCGCAGATCGGCACCTCGCTGTCGGCCCGGCGCATCGAGTACTGGCGCGACCCGCAGCGGGTCGATGCCGTGGGGATGTGACCATCGAACAGGCCGGCACCCGGGTGGCCGGTCCGCGCCTGCAGCTGCAGCTCGACAGCGGCAAGGGCAGCTTCGAGTCGCCCACCCTACGACCTCACCACGGTGGGTGTGCAGCCAGCCAACCGCATCGACTTCGAGGGCAGCAAGCTCATGCAGCTCTTCAACGGCAGCTTTACCAGCTGCAAGCCCGACAACGAGGCCTGGCGGCTGGAGGCCCGGCAGCTGGACCTCGACCTCGAACGGGCCCGGGGCTACGGCAAGGACGCCCGCTTCAAGGTGCGTGACCACACCCGCTGCGCATGCCGGTGGTGATGTTTCCGCTCAACGACGCCCGGCAGAGCGGCTTTCTGTTCCCCACCGTGTCGATCAACTCGCGCTCGGGCCTGGGCGTCACTGCGCCGTACTACTTCAACCTGGCACCCAACTACGACCTGACCGTCTCGCCGCAGATCACCACCCGGCGCGGCATCCGGCTGGGCAACGAATTCCGCTTCCTCACGCGGCCGGCCCAGGGCAACGTGCGGCTCGACTACATCCCGCGCGACAGCGACACCAAACATGCCCGCCACTCCTACGAATCCACGGGGATCTTCTCCCGTGTTCTGGGCTGGAACGGGGCCTGGAACCTGCAGGGCGTGTCCGACGACAACTACTTCGTCGACTACTCCAACACCCTGATCGACGCCTCCGAGCGCTCGCTGCCGCGCGAGATGTACTTCACCCGCAGCATGGGCGACTGGAACATGATGGTGCGTGGCATCCGCTACCAGAACATCCTGGAGGCGCGCCTGGCGCCCCGTACGAGAAGGTGCCGCAGCTGCAGTTCACCAACAACAAGGTGGATCTCGACGGCTTCGACCTCACCACGCTGGTGGACCTGACCCAGTTTCCGCAACCCGCGTCCCGGGGCCGTGGAGGGCGCGCGGATGGTCGTCAACCCGCAGATCAGCTACCCCATCCAGGGCGGCGGCTGGTTCGTCACTCCCAAGCTGGGCCTGCACGCCAGCTACTATTCGCTCAACCGCGAATCCACCACCGGCCGCTCGATGTCGCGCGTGCGCCCACCTTCTCGGTCGATTCGGGCATCGTGCTGGAGCGCGACAGCCGCTGGCTGGGCGAGGCCACCACGCAGACGCTGGAGCCGCGCCTCTTCTACGTGCGCACGCCGTACCGCAACCAGGATGACGTTCCCGTCTTCGACAGCGCGGCCACCGACCTCAGCTTTGCCCAGCTCTTCAGCGAGAACTCCTTCACCGGCCACGACCGCATTGCCGATGCCGACCACCTCACCGCCGCCCTGGTCAGCCGGCAGATCAGAATCGGCCACCGGGGTCGAGCGCCTGCGCCTGGCCGTGGCCGAGCGCTCTACTTTTCCAGCCAGGACGTGACCATTCCCGGCCAGCCGGTGCGGGTGGACCGCCGCTCCGACATCCTGCTGGCCGCGGGGGGCGACTTCCGGGGCGGCCACAGCGTCAACGCCGGGGTGCAGTACGCCATCAAGGACCGCCGTGTGCCGCGCCTCAACCTCAGCTACCGCTACCGCCCTGGTGGCCGCAAGCTGTTCAATGCCGGTGTGCGCTACCAGTCCAAGGAATACGCCCAGTGGGACACCTCGCTGGCCTGGCCCATTGCCAGCAACTGGACGGCGCTGGGCCGCATCAACTATTCCTTCCTGAAGCAGAATCCTGCCAACGCCAGCACGGCCACTACCAAACCGGGGCTGGTCGAGGGGCTGCTGGGCGTGGAGTACGCGGAGGACTGCTGGGCCGTGCGCGTGGTGGCACACCGCTTCGTCACCACCACCCACAAAAACGTCCACGGTCGGCTGCGTCCAGTTCGATCTGCGCGGGCTTAGGGCCACTTCGGGCAGGACCCGTTTGGTATATTGACCCGCAACATTCCCGGCTACAGCCTGCCCGACAACAACCTCTGACCGGCGGTGCGCTATTACGGATATGAATGACGCCAGCCCGCACGGCCCGGCTGGCCACGCCATGAGTCGACACCCCATGAGAAAAACTGCCGCCGGCAAGCCGGCACTGACCGTCCTTTCCCGAGCCCTGCTGTCTGCCCTGGTGTGCCTGCCGCTGATGGCCCACGCCCAGGGGCTGCGCGTACCGGGTGCCGGAGGCGAGGCCGGGGCGTCGCCCCTCGTCGCCCGGCAGCGGCGGATATGGCGGCGGCCTGTCCCTTCCGGCGGGCAATGGCACGTCCGGCCTGTTCGGTGGCAGTTCGTCCGGCAGCAGCACCCCTGACGATGCGGATGCCGACCGGCCGGGCCGATGGCACCCAGCCGCTGGATGGCATCGTGGCCGTGGTCAACCAGGGGTGATCACCGAAAGCGAACTGCAGGCCCAGATGCACCTCATCGAAGGACGCATGGCCGCCACCCGGGGCGCGCCCACCCCGGCCCCCTGACGAGCTGCGCCGGCAGGTGCTGGAGCAGATGATCCTGCAGCTGGCCCAGGAGCAGTATGCCGACGACTACGGCCTCAAGCCCTCGGCCGCCGAAGTGGACCGTGCCGTGGCCGACGTGGCCCAGAACAACGGTCTGTCCACCCAGCAGCTCGAAGAGCGGCTGAGAGGCGAGGGTGTCACCTTCGATGCCTTCCGCCGCCAGCTGGTGGCGGAAATCGTGGCGGCCCGCCTGCGCGAGCGTGAAACCGCCAGCAACGTCACCATCTCCGAGGGCGAGATCGATGCCGAGCTGGCCAAGAGTGGCAAGGTGGCCCAGCCCGAATACGACGTGCGCCAGATTCTCGTCAAGCTGCCCGAAAATGCCGACGCAAAGACCGTCGAACGCCAGCAGAAGCGCGCCGCCGACCTCGTGGCCAGGGCACGCAAGGGTGAGGACTTTCGCCACCCTGGCTCAGAACAGCTCCGACGCCGGCGATGCGGCCGGCGGTGGCGAGATCGGCTGGCGCAAGGCCGAGCAGCTGCCCGGCCTGTTTGCCGACGCCCTGCGGACCATGAAACCGGGCGACGTGACCGACCCGATCCGCAGCCAGCCGGCTACTCACATCCTGAAGCTGCAGGACAAACGCGCCGACGCGGCTGCCAGCACCGTGGAACTCATCCACGCCCGCCACATCCTGCTGCCGGTTTCGTCCCCCGAAAGCGAGGCCGAGGCCGAACGGCGGCTGTCGCTCTTCAAGCGTGACGTGGAGGCCGGCAAGGCCGACTTCGCCACCCTGGCAAAAGACTTTTTCCAGCGACAGCTCGGCCAGCAAGAGGGGTGATCTGGGCTGGCTGTATCCGGGCGAGACGGTGCCCGAATTCGAACAGGCCCTGCAGGGGCCTGCACGACGGCGAGATCAGCGAGCCGGTTCGCACCCAGTTCGGCGTGCACCTCGTACAGGTGCTGGGCCGGCGCACCGACACCGAATCGCCCGAACGCCTGCGCAACGCCGCCCGCCACAAGCTGCGCGAGGCCAAGGGGGGCGATGCCTACAACCAGTGGCTGCGCGAGCTGCGCGACCGCACCTATGTGGAATATCGCCACAAGAGCGATGCCGCCGCCCGCAACTGATGCCGCGGCCCGGGGAGAAACCGCGGTCCGGAGCGGGTCGTGATGGTTCTGCAAATGCACGGCACGCATCCAGCGCGTGCTGTCGGCCTGATGGTTGTAGCGTGGTGGCCGTGGTGGCGGCGTGATGATGGCGTGATGACGCCGGTTTGAGTGAAGCATCGGCCCATGAAAACAGGTCCCCATCATCGGGCGCAGGCCGGCCGTGAAAAACGGCCCGGCGGTGTCATCCCGCGCCAAGCGCTTTGGCCAGCATTTTCTGGCCGACCGCGCATCCCATCGACGCCATCGTCCGGGCCATTGCCCCGAAGCCCGGTGACCGGCTGATCGAAAATCGGCCCCGGCACCGGTGTGCTCACCGCCCCGCTGATTGCCCAGGCTGGGCACATCACCGTCATCGAAATCGACCGTGATCTGGCACCGCGCCTGCAGGCCCTGTTTGGCGATGCACTCACGCTGGTGCAGCAGGACGTGCTGCAGGTGGATTTTGCAGCGCTGGCGGATGGAACCGGTGGCGGAGCCTGCCAGGCGCAGCGGCGCCGGGCGACGACCGGGCAAATGCCCAGCGTGCCAGCAGGAAAGGGGAAGTGGGACTCCGGCACTTCGGCGGGAGCAAGGGCGGCAGCCACCGGCATGCCAGCGGCAAGGGCAGCGGCAGCCAGCCGTGCGCACAAACTGCGCATCGTGGGCAATCTGCCCCTACAACATTTCCAGTCCATTGCTGCTGCACCCTGATTGCCGTGGCCGACCGCGTGGAAGACCAGCATTTCATGCTGCAGAAGGAGGTGGTGGACCGCATCGTGGCTGCGCCCGGCAGTGACATGGGGCGGCTGACGGTGTTTCTGCAGAACCACTACCACGTGGCCAAACTGTTCGACGTGCCGCCCGATGCCTTCGACCCGCCGCCGAAGGTGGATTCCAGCGTGGTGCGCATGGTGCCCCGGGCGCAGCCCATCACCACCGCCACTGCGCCGCTGCAAGCCGCCCTGTCGGCCGCCCTATGCCCAGCGGCGCAGATGCTGCGTGGCACGCTGGGAAGCTGGCTGGCCCAGCAGTATCCGGCATTTTCGCTGGAGCAGGCGGCTGCGGCCGATCCGCGGCTGATGCCGCTGACGGACCTCAGCCAGCGGCCGGAGCAGATTCCGGCCGAGGCGTGGTATGCGCTGGCGGATGCACTGGCGGGGCAGGCCAGAGACTGAGCCCATGGCCCGTGCGAAACCTGCGTTCTGGCGTCCTGCAAAGGTGTTGGCAATCGTGATTTCTGGCGTCAGTGGCTGTGTCAGAACTTGCCTCGTCATCGAGTAGATAGGCTCCAGCACCCATTCGTACAGGCGCCGTTTTTCCTGCATCACATCCGCCTCGAAGATCATGCCCGCCTTGAGCTTCGTGTCTTCGCCATTAGCGCGAGATGCTCTATGAGTCCAGCTCGACCCTGGCCTGGTAGTACAGGCTCTGGTTCTCGTTGTCGCTCTGCACTGCGGTGGCCACGTGTGCGGGCAGCTCCGTGATGGCGTAGGGGGCTCTGGGTCACGGCCGTGACCGACCCCGTGACCATGCCGTACTTCTGGTAGGGGTAGGCATCGAGCCGGATCCGGACCTTCTGTCCCTTTGCCAGAAAGGCGGCCTTGCTCTCTGCCACATACAGGTAGGCGGTGAGTTTTGCGTTGTCCGGTATCAGGCTGGCCAGCAGGGGAGGAGGTCGTGACCGTCGTGCCTTCCCGTGCGTGCACGCCGGTGACCGTGCCGTTGAACGGTGCCGACGTGATCGACTCCTGCCGGACATCGAGTTCTGCCAGCTCCTGGCGCAGCGAGGGCCAGCGAGTTTTCGGATTCCGTCTGCTGGCTCTGGTGGCGGTTGGTGATGTCCACCATGGACGAATACAGGGACGATTTTTCGCGGTGCAGTGACGATATCTCCCGCTCTGCCGTCAGCTTCTGCCGGCTCAGGTCCAGCAGCTCGGACTCGGCCTGCCCCAGCCTGGACAGCGAGGCAAAAGCCCTTCTTGGCCTGCTTGCCGATACGCTCCCTTCTGGGAAAGGGCGATTTCCTCCCGCTGGCCGAGGATCTGCAGCTCGTGCTCCAGCTGGGATATTTCGGAGTCATGGCCTGCAGCCGCTGTTCGATGAGTTCCTTCTCGCGGTCGTGATTGGCCGCAGAGCGCTCGATGCGGTCCTGCATGAGCGAGATGCGCTTGCTGATCTGCTTGCGGACCTGCTCGTTCGTTTCGCCGGACTTTGCTGATCTGGGCGTTGGTGATCCGGAAGGCGGCTGTCCCTTGCTGACGTGCTCGCCTTCCCGCACTCGATGCCCGAGACCTGGCCGGGGGCGGGGAGGTGACGCGGAACAGGCCGTTCTCGGGCATGACCAGCCCGTGCACGGTGGCCCTTTTTGGTGTAGGTGCCAAAGTAGGCATACAGGGATGATGCCCGTCACGACGAGCAGCATCGAGATGGATATGGTGTAGTAGCTCGGCGGCTGGTGTATGTACACCGAGCCCATGTCGTGAAAGCCCCGTTTTGTGGACGCTTCTTCTCCGGAACAGGCCGTTGTTCATGAAAAGGGGGTTATCCCTCGAAAAGCTTGTCTATGTCCTCGATGTCCGAGGGCGCGAGTATGCCCTGCATAGTACTTCAGGTAGATGATGGCCTTGAGGTTGTCGTAGACGGCGCGGTTCAGGGCGCTGCGGGCCGAGTACAGCCGCTGGGTGGCATCCAGAATATCGATGTTGACCCGGTCGCCCACGATGACGGCAACGCGGTTGCCCGTCAGTGCCGTCTGTGCGGCCTTGACGGCCCGCTGCCGCGCCGTGATGCGCAAAAGCCCGCTGGTCGAAGCCGGTGCTTCTGCTCAGATTGGTCATGATGTCGTGGGTGATGGCCTCGGCGTTGCGCATCCGGCTTTCGATTTCATCGATTCACCTGCCGCACGGTTGCGTTGGTCGACCCGCCCGAATACAGCGGTATGCTCACCGCCACGCCGATGCTGCTGGTCCGGTAGCGATGGTCCAGGGTTTCGTCGGTGCGGGGCGTGTTGCGGGTGTGATCTGCCACCAGGCTGACCGTGGGCGCGTACTCGGATTTTGCCTTGGTACGTGCAGTGCGCGCCTCTTCCACGGACTTGCGCGCCTGGAGCAGCCGCCGGTTGTTGTTCAGCGCGAGCGACTTCCAGTGGCCGATGTCCTGCGTCTTCAGCTGGGGAAGGTGATCGATGTAGCCGGGCTTGATGGATGCGATGGCGCCAATGCCGGAAATTTTTGCTCCCGGTGATCTGCGAGAGGTTCTGCATGGCCACGAGCATGGCGTCGTTGGCGTCTTCAGCGCCACTTCGGAGGCCGCCAGCTGCGCCTGCGTTTCAGCCACGTCCGTGCGCGTGGCATCGCCAATGCGATAGGCGGACTGGTTGCGCTTGAGTTCTTCCGCGTAGGCATCGTGCTGGGAACGGGCAATCTGGTACTGGTCCTTGGCGTAGAGTGCCTCGATGTAGACCTCGAAAACCCGGATCATCAGGTTCTGGGAGGCTTCCATCAGGTTGTACCGGCTGGCTTCTGCCTCGGCCTTCGACTGTCTTCAGCTGGTTCCAGCGACGCAGGTCGAAGAGCGGCTGCTGCAGCGTCACGGACGCACTGTGGCTGCTGTAGCGCCGCTTGAAGGTCAGATACTCCTCGGACGGCGCGCGGACCGTGATCGACTGGGCGTTCTTTGGCGTGTTTCCGGGATTCTGCCGTGATGCTGGGCAGCAGGCTGGCCCGGCTGATGCTGACGTTTTCCTGAATGGCGGCAGTCGATCGGCCCGGGCCTTCAGGTAGGTGGGGTCGTGGGCGGTGGCCTCCATGTAGGCCTCATACGGGCCAAACGCCAGGCATTTCCGCAAAGGAGGCACGACAGCAGGGGTGGCCAGAAGAAATGGGGCTTTCGTGATGCCATGTGTGCTCCTTCGGATCGACTTCTTATTTTGCCTTGGGTGGGTCAACGAAAAGTGTTTCTATGTTGCGTGACGTTACTGTTGCCGAGCGGGTGTAAGGGGCGGGCGAAAGGTTTGGATAACGGAATTCCGCCATCAGGGTGAAGGGGCTCGGGCAGGTCACGTGAGAATCGCCTGACACCAAAGGGGATGGCTTCTGATGTCGAGGCGCAGATGGCTCATTCATTCTGGGCGTGCGTCAGCTCAGTGCCGGGAAGTTCGCTTGCCGGTGCATTGAACTTTGCTGCAGATCATGAATGTGAGTCTGTCTCATCAGTTCTGCTTTGCAGGGAAAGGGGATATGTATCCCTTTCACGCCATCAGGAGGGTCAGGACAGCGCCAATCCGGCGTGCGTGTGTATTGACCAGGCCACGAGCGCCGTCAATCCATGGTGTGATGCCGGTGCCAGAACAGGGTTTAGTTTTTGACGCAAAAGATTATCGATTCTGAGACCAAATTTGAAACCCGCAAGGGCATTTCGTGAGACAGGGTTTCCCGATGCCGCTGGGCCGCCCACGATGCCGACCATAGTTCCGCGCTTCCCAATATCCCAGCCTGCATTGGCGAAAGTGGTTGCTATCACCACCAGCAATGGTATTCAGTTCGTTTTGATTCAGCTCACGCATGATCATCTCCTTGAAAGATGTGGATTTTTAAAAATGTGAATTTAATTTTGTTTTCCTGAAAAATCGTTGGGCTGTGATGTTTTACCAATCGACTTGCTTGTGAAGGAAAGTGTGTATCTTGGCATGCTGATCACGTTGCCAAAAATCGATTCGTTCAAGACGGTTTACCATGACCCTCCACTAGAATCCTCCTCCAATTGATGGCTTGTTCTCGTCTTGACGGCCTAAAATATTGGAGATGGTTCCTGCACTAGAACCGAAGTACCTGCCAGCGGCGTCCCCAGGATGCCGACATCGTACGGATGTCATCTTCAAGATCACCGCCCGCAATGGCTGTCAGTTCATTTTGAGTTAAGTTCGCGCATGATCATCTCCTTGTGAAAAATTGCGTTATACACGTAAACAGGCCATTTCTCTTTGACGGGAGGAGCGTTTTCTATGGAGTCCGTTGATCACTGATGTTATCGAACGGACCGAACTCAGCCTGAACGTGTGAAGGAATCTTACGTTCGAATTCGCTGCCTGATCTCATCCCACCCCTGCCATGTTTCGCGTGGTTCCTGTGCAAAAGTGGTGATAGTTTTTGTTGTCTTTTTGCCAATGAAAGAGAAAAAGGTTGGAGCGACAACCGGATTGGTGCGGCAGGTGCTGCCACATCCGTCGGCATGAACACGGTCTTTGTCCAGAAAGCTTCATGTTTTCCTGAAATAAACAATGAAACAAAACATTGCCGTGACGCTGTTTCGTTGCAGCGTATGTCAGGTCTCATTTCCCCGTCCCGTATCATCGACTGTCTGTCTTGTCACGATTTTGGGGTCTGCGCGGGGGCCAATGAGCCCATGACGCGCTCTACATGGGTAGCTGATGAAGGTTCAGAGCATTCTGCAGTCGGAAAATCAGGAGTGTGGTCTTGCCTGTCTGGCGATGATCGCCACGGCGTACGGCCACAACGTCAGTCTGGCCGAGCTGCGGCGCAAAATGCCGCCGTCGGTGCGGGGCGTCAACCTGGCGCAGCTGATCAACTATGCCCAGCGCACGGGTTTCTCCGCCCGTCCCGTCCGGCTGGAGCTGGAAGAGCTGGAAAAGCTGCAGGTTCCCTGTGTGCTGCACTGGGACATGAACCACTATGTGGTGATGGAGCGGGTGAGGGGCAAGAAGGTCGTGATTCACGATCCGGGCAAGGGCAAGCGCGTCATGTCCCTGCGGGAGGTGTCACCGCACTTCACCGGCATTGCGCTGGAGCTTTCGCCCAATGCCTCGTTCCAGAAGGTCAAGAAGGCGCCGCGCGTGAAGCTGCGCGAGCTGACCGGCACCATGGTTGGCCTGAAAATGGCACTGACCAACATTCTGGTCATGGCTATCGGGCTGGAGATCGTGGGGCTGCTGGTGCCCAGGTCACCCAATGGGTGGTGGACGGCGCGCTGGTCACGTCCGACAAGGATCTGCTGCTGGTGGCTGTGCTGGGTGGCGGTGTGCTGGCGCTGGTGGAGTTTCTCATCCGCATGGCGCGGGGGTGGATGACCCTGCGGCTGAACCAGCAGCTGGCCATCCAGTGGGCGGCCAATCTGTTCCAGCATCTGATGGGTCTGCCCTGGCTGTTCTTCGACAAGCGGTCGCTGGGCGACATTTCCACACGCTTCCAGTCGCTGGAGTCCATACGCAAGACCCTGGCCGAGGGCGCCATTTCCGGTCTCATGGACGGCGCCGTGACCATCCTGACGCTGGGGATGATGCTGCTGTACAGCCCAAAGCTCGCGGGCATCGTGGTGGTGGCGGTGCTGCTGTACCTGATTGCCCGGTTTGTGTTCTACCGGCCGCTGCGGGATGCTTCGGAGGAACGGATCGTGCTGTTTGGCCGGGAGAATTCGTATTTTCTGGAATCGATTCGTGCCGTGGTGCCCATCAAGCGGTACGGCATGACGCCGTGGCGGGTGTCCAACTGGCGAAACCGGATGGCCGATACCCAGAACCGGGATGTGAAGACAGAAAAGCTGAAGATGATCTTCTCCAGCGTCAATACCCTCATCTTCGGCATCGAGTCGATGGCGCTGCTTTACGTGGGTGGCATGCAGGTGCTGTCGCGGGAGCTGTCGCTGGGGATGCTGCTGGCCTTCATTGCCTACAAGGAGCAGTTCACCAAGCGGGCCAGTTCATTCATCGATCTGGTCATCGACATCCGCATGCTGGGCATGCATGCCGAGCGCATTGCCGAAATAGCCCTCGAGGAGCCCGAGGACAGGGAGTTCGGGGTCGAGCGCCGGCAGCTGAAGTCGCTGACAGGGGGACATCGAATTCAGAAACGTGAGCTTTCGCTATTCGGAGCACGACCCGTGGATTCTGAAAGGATCTGTCGCTGACCATACCGGACGGGCAGTCGGTGGCGGTGGTTGGCCCGTCCGGGTGCAGCAAGACCACGGTGCTGAAGCTGCTGACAGGGATGCTGCGCCCGGTCAGCGGAGAGGTGTTCATCGGCGGGGTCAACATCCGCACGCTGCACATCGACGACATCCGCAGAATGGCGGGGGTCATCATGCAGGACGACCAGCTGCTGGCCGGCACGCTGGCCCAGAACATCACGTGCTTCGAGCCGGAAGTCGACTGGGACCGGCTCAAACAGGCAGCTACCCAGGCGTGCATCCACGACACCATCGAGTCGATGGCGATGGGGTATGAAACGCTGGTGTCCGAGCTGGGGGTGAGCATTTCCGGTGGTCAGAAGCAGCGCATCCTGCTGGCGCGTCTGCTGTACCGGGCGCCGAAGATCATCGTGCTGGACGAGGCAACGAGCCACCTCGACCTGGAAAGCGAGCTGCATGTGGTGCAGGCGCTCCGGTCCGTGCCGTGACCCGGGTGTCCATTGCACACCGGCCGCAGACCATTGCACTTTCCGAGCGGATCGTGCGGATCGATCAGGGGAAGGTTGCGGAAGATGTCATGACGGCAGACCTGCAGAAGGGGCTGGCTGACGCCGTGTTGCACAGGGGTCAGCCTCGAACCAGTCCCCGGTCCCTGATTTTCAGCACACGGGCCACTTTCCGGCTGAGGCGCCGGTAGATCCGGATGTCACTGATCGTGGCGGATATCAGGCCGGCATGATCTGCCATGTCATGTCCCCCTCCGGGATGTATGGCGAAGGGCGTTTCCGTAGCGGTGCAGCCCCCTGTCTTCGATCTGCAGAATCTGCGCAACCTTGCGGCTCATGTTCCGGTAGGTGCGGACCATGTTGCGGCGCTGTTGCCGGGTAAAGCAAAAGTACGTTGCCTGTGACAGTTGCAGCGGTGGTTTACCGGGGGCGCCCAGTTCCAGGTCGAGCTGGAGGCCCAGCGCGTTCGCCACGAGCGTGGCCCGGGCGTAGCGGTAGGGAGAGATGTCCAGCTCCCTTGTTCCCTGATTTGGTCCGCGCCTTGTGCCCAGCAGCCAGGTTTTTCCTGAGAATACAGCCTCTTTCCCGGGCGTGGCTGTCGATGATGGTTTCGCTCCGGTTTGCCAGTGTCTGGGAGCGGCGCACGCAGCAGGATGAGCAGCATGAGAACCAGAAAAGCCTGCATGGCCAGGTTCGGACAGGAGTACGCCTGCCAGTGCCAGCAAAAAGCCTGCCAGGCAATACACAGCATCCACCAGCGGGGAAAGGGGCGTATCTGGCGGGAATGATCACCTGTGTGGCCATGCCTTGCTCCATCGCGTGCCGCATGGCACAGACGTTTCCGATGGTAGCGCAGCACGGCGCCTCGATGCCATATCAGGCCCCTGGTGTCCTCGATCCTCCACCAGCACATCCGGCGTGTTCGCCCGCCGATTCTGGTGACCCAGTAATTGGGCATCAGGGGCTTGCCGCTGCGCCCGGAAGCGGGGGCTGTGGTTCAGCTTTACTTCGGCACCCTGGGGCAGTTTTCAATCGGCGTTGACACCCATGGGGCCAGCTCGTGGGCAATGACGCAGTCGATCAGTGGCGTGTCGTACTGGATCAGCCGCCAGTTCGACCGGAGGCTGCCGTTGCAGCGGCCCGTGCCTTGCGGTCGAATATCTTCCCATAGCGGTGAAGTCCCCAGTCTTCGATCTGCAGGATCTGCGCGACCTCACGGCTCATGCGCATGAATGTGCGGATGTCACTGTGGAAGTGCCGTTTGGTGAGCCAGCCATACTGGTTGGCCCTTGCCAGCGTCAGTGCCGGCAGGCAGGCTCGTGGTCCATGCAAGGTAGCATGACAGCGCGGTATCGTCCCTGCCGTCTGACGGAGGGGGCATCCTCTCGTCCGGTTCATGCCCCAGTCTGGCTGGACCGGGCAGGGGGTCTGGCTGCGGCGATGCAGTCCCTCATTCCTGATTTCAGCATGACAGCCAGCTCCCGGCCCATGCGCAGGAATGCACGCAACGACCTCATGCGATGGCGTCTGGTGAGGCCCGTCTGCCAGCACTGGGATATTTCAGGTTTTTCCTGTCCCGGTCCACACAGTTCAAGCGAGGGCGTCGAGCACCACAGCGTGGTTTTTACCGAGGTATAGGCCGAGAGGTCCAGCACCTTTTCGTGCAACGTCCATCCGGGCAGGGAAAACTGCCTGCGGGTTTGCACGCTGCCTGAAAGCGTCCCTGCGCAGAATGAGGCGCGGGCCAATGGCGAACCTTGCGTTCACGACGAACAGCGTGATTGCGGTGCTGTTGATCCAGACACCGTATTTCCTGCTCAGCGGGATGGTGATACCCGAAAAACAGCAGCAGTGTGGGCAGCACCCACATAAGCAGGATATACCGGCGGCGTGCGCTGGGGACTATCCAGTACCTGGGAATGGTCAGGGAGGCTGTCATGTCAGGTGTCTCTTCCGGCCTGCTGTTTGGGATTGTGGCCACGGCCATGCATCTCCCTTGGATTTTCAATCCTCCACCAGTACATCCGGCGTATTTGCCAGCCGCTTCTGGTGCACCCGGTAATCGGGCATCAGGGCTTCCAGCTGCGCCCAGAAGCGGGGGCTGTGGTTCAGTTCCACCAGATGGGCCAGCTCGTGGGCAATGACGTAGTCTATCAGCGGCGTGTCGTACTGGATCAGCCGCCAGTTCAGCCGGATGCTGCCGTCGCGGCTGCAGCTGCCCCAGCGGGTGCGGGCGCTGTTCAGGCTCACGCTGCTGGGGGCCCGGCCAAGGCGTGCCGTGTAGGGGCTGCATGCGTTCCAGAAACAGCGGTCGGGCCTGCTTCTTCAGCCAGGCCTGCACGGCGCTTTTCAGCTGTGCGTCGTCACGGGCTGCGGGGCCGCTGATCCAGAGTTCGCTGCCCATCTGGCGTACCTGGCTGCGGCGGTGTTCCGAGTGGGGGCTGGGTGCGCAGCGTGAGTGTCTGGCCCAGCAGCGGAATCTCGCCACCATCGGTATAGCGGGGCCGGCGGGCATCCCGCGCTTCGGCACGCTGCTGCCAGACGGCCAGCTTGGCAATGACCCAGGTTTCGTGTTCGCGAATGGCCCGTGCAATGTCGGCCTCCGGCGAGTCGTAAGCGCTGCGGCAGCACCACTTCCAGCCCCTGCGCGTTGATGCGCAGCCCCAGCCGCCGGGCGCGTGCCGAGTGACGCACCCGGTAGGGCACCAGAAAGGGCTCACCCAGCCGGGAGAGAACGATGGTATGGGCGGGCGACGCAGACGCATGGGCGCCGGAAGGACGGTGGCGGGAGGATGGCAAGGTGGTGTTGTCCGAAAGGGGCTCGGGCTGCGCCCTGGAAGGCGAATTCTGTGCCGCATGGCGCCCGGTGCCGCTGCGGGCCGGGCGCTGCGCAGGGGCGGACGAACCGTTGCCATCCAAAGAAAAGGGGCGTATGCCGCGATCATGCGGGTCATGCCCCCTGAGTGACTGCTTCAGCCAGGAAAACAGGCCCATTCAGGTGGGTCCTGCATTGTCGTGAGGGGCTGAATCTGCATGCGCCGGCGCTGCGGTGACAGCAGATGTGGGGCCCGTTGCCGCTTCCGTCTGCCGGGTGGCCGTTTCCGGTGGTTGTGATGGCTCGTCCCCGTGTGCCGTGCCGTTTGCCGTGGCCTGCGTATTCCGGGGGCGTTCCTCCGGCCATGGCCTGCACGATGGGGGGCACATCCCCTGGCGGATAGCTGTCGGGGTCGATGCGGCGCATTTCCGTCTCGATCCACAGCTCCACCTCCTGGTTGATCTGCTCGGAAGTCTTGCCGGCCACGGGGGATCAGCGGCCCCCACGACACGGTGATCAGTCCGGGCTGCTTGGTGAACGGGCGCTTGGGCCAGCAGCGGCCGGCGTTGATGGCTACCGGCACGATGGGCGTGTCGTTCTTCAGGGCCAGCCGGGCACCGCCCGATTTGTAGACCTGCTGCTTGCCCGGGGGCGAGCGGGTGCCTTCCGGAAACATCACGACCCAGCGGCCGTAGTCGTGCAGCTGCTTGCCGGCCTTTTTCACGATGTACTCGAAGGCGCGGCGGCCATGCCGGCGGTCGATGTGCATCATGTCCAGCATGCCGATGGCCCAGCCGAAGAAGGGGAGGAACAGCAGTTCGCGCTTGAACACGAAGGCGGCCGGCCGGGGCATGTGGCAGAGCAGGAAGAAGGTCTCCCAGGTGGACTGGTGCTTGCCCAGCACGATGGCTGGGCCGTCGGGCAGGTTTTCCGTGCCGGTTTTCCTGCCAGCGCATGCCGCAGAGCCAGCGGCCCACCTGCAGCATCAGGCGGGGCCAGCTGGATGCCACGGCATAGCGCACGCGCACCGGCAGGAAGAAGCACAGCACGGTGGCCGTGGCCCACACCATGACGGTGATGGCCATGATCAGCACGAACAGCACGGAGCGGATGAAGGCGAACATGAAACCCTCGTCTGGGTTGCATCAGGTACTGCTGCGGCAGGCCGCAGCAGCGGGAAAAACAGGGGCATTCGACAGGACGGCAGGGACACGGTGGGCCGTGCCGTACCTGTGCGGGTGGGCGGGCTTGCGGGCCTGCCCACTACCCGTTTCAGAGCTGTGCCAGATCGGCCACCTGGTTCATCAGCGTGTGCAGCTGCGCCAGCAGGGCCAAGCGGTTGCGGCGCAGGGCCGGGTCGTCGGCGTTGACCATCACCTGCTCGAAGAAGGCATCCACCGGTGCCTGCAGGGCGGCCAGCGCCTGCAGGGCAGCCGTGAAGTCCTGCTGCTGCATGTGGGTGGCAACCTGCGGCTGCAGGGCCACCAGTGCCTGGTGCAGGTCGCGCTCGGCAGGCTCCTGCAGCAGCGCGGCGTCCACGGCGGGCGGTGAAACACGGGTGGGGCCAGACGGACTGCCGTTTGGCGTACCGGTACTGCCGGTCTTGCCGCTGGCAGAAATCGTGCCGCCATCGGCTTCCCGGTTATTGCCTTCGGCCTCTGCCGACTTGCGCAGGATGTTGCCGATGCGCTTGTTGGCGGCGGTCAGCGAGGCAAAGGCGGGCAGCAGGCGGAAGGCGGCCAGTGCCGCCAGACGCGCCTCCAGCAGGTCCAGCCTTTCCAGACCGGTGGCCAGGACGGCCTCGATGTCGGCGCCGCCAAAGCCGCGGTCGCGCAGGTAGCTGCGCAGCCGGTCGGCGATGAAGGCCGACAGCCCGGCCACGTCGGCGGTGAAGGGCTGCGGTTCGGCGGCCTTGCGTTTGCCGCCCTTGCCGGCCTTGTCTGCGCCGGTTCCTTTCTGAGGATGGCCGGAGGTGCATCGGCCTTGCTGCCTGCCCCTGTCTGTAGAGGGGAAGCCGCAGCAGCCTGCGCATCGTCGCCAGCGGCGCTGGAGGCAGGCTGCGGCAGGTTGTCGAACTACGCTGAATGCCTGTGCCAGTAGCGCCGGCACGGCCAGCGGCAGCCTGCCTTCGATCAGGATGCGCACCACGCCCAGCGCATGGCGGCGCAGGGCGAACGGATCCTTGTCGCCGGTGGGGCGCTGTCCGATGCCCCAGATGCCGGCCAGTGTTTCCAGCTTGTCGGCCAGGGCCAGCGCCAGCCCGGTGGGGGAGGCGGGCAGGGGCGTCGCCGGCAAAGCGGGGCTGGTGGTGCTCGGCAATGGCATTGGCCACGGCCTCGCTTTCGCCGTCGTGGCGCGCATAGTAGCGGCCCATGATGCCCTGCAGCTCGGGAAACTCGCCCACCATGCCGGTGAGCAGGTCGGTCTTGGCCAGCAGGGGCAGCGCGTTCGGCATCGGCCGCGCTGGCGCCCGTGGCCGGTGCCAGCGCGGCGGCCAGCCGCTGGATGCGGGTGCTGCGTTCGGCCTGCGTGCCCAGACGGGCGTGATAGACCACCTGCGCCAGCTGCGGCAGCCGGTCGGCCAGCGTCTGCTGGCGGTCCTGGTCGTAGAAGAACTGCGCATCGGCCAGACGCGGGCGCACCACGCGCTCGTTGCCGTCGATGATGCCGGACGGATCATCGATGCGCATGTTCGAGACGATCAGGAACCGGCTCTTCAGGGTATTGCCGGCATCGAACAGCGGAAAAGTACCGCTGGTTGGTACGCATGCTCAGAATCAGGCATTCCTGCGGTACCGCCAGAAAATCCGCATCGAACTTTCCGGTGTACACGGCGGGCCATTCCACCAGGGCCGTCACCTCGTCCAGCAGCGCAGCCACCCTGCTGCTGCTCCTCGCCGTTGACGGCCAGAATGCCCTGGTTTTCCTGCGCGGCCCGGGCCAGTTCGTTGGCGATCATCACGCGGCGGGCCTGATGGTCCGGCTCCACACGGCCCTCGTCGCGCAGCTGCTGCGCGTAGCTGTCGGCGTCACGGATGTCGAGGGGGCCGCTGGACAGGAAGCGATGCCCCACCGTGGTGCGGCCCGACTGCAGACCCAGCACCGTGGCCGGCAGTACCTCGCTGCCGTGCAGCAGCACCAGCCCATGGGCCGGGCGCACGAAGCTGACCGTGGTCAGCCCGTCGGCCAGCTGGTAGGTCATGACCTTCGGGATGGGCAGCTGGCCCAGCGTTTCGGTGATGATGTCGCCGATCACATCGGCCAGCACGGCACCAGGCTGCGTGCTCTTCCAGAAGAACACCTCCTGTTTGCCGTCGCTGCCACGGGTGAGGGCCGAGACATCGGCGCCCTGTTTTCGGCCCATTTCTTCAGGGGCCATGGTGGGCTGGCCACTGGCATCCAGTCCCACGGCCACCGACGGGCCTTTCAGCTGGATTTCACGGGCATCGGCTTCGGCCCGCACCGCAGGAATGCGTACCGCCAGCCGGCGCGGCGTGGCGTAGATGGCAGGGTGTGGCAGCCTCGTCGGCCAGCAGCTGGTGCGATGCCAGCCGCGAACGGATGCCTTCGGCAAAACTGTCGGCCAGCCGGGTCAGCGCGTGCGGGGGCAGCTCTTCGGTCTGCAGCTCGACCAGCAGGGCAGGGGTGTCAGGAAAGCTGGCTCATGGACGGGCTCCCAGTTTGGCGTGGTTCTCTGCGGTGATCATCAGGGAAGCCCAGGCGTTCACGGGACTCGTAATAGGCCTGTGCCACCCCGCGGGCCAGTGCCCGTACCCGGCCGATGTAGGCTGCACGTTCCGTGACCGAAATGGCGCCGCGCGCATCCAGCAGGTTGAAGGTGTGCGAGCATTTCGCGACCATTTCGTAGGCGGGCAGGGGCCAGCTGTGCCCCCGATGAGGCGGCGGGCCTCGCGCTCGTAGTCGTCGAAATGGGTGAACAGCATGGCCGTATCGGCCAGCGTGAAGTTGATAGGTGGACTGCTCCACCTCGTTCTGGTGGAACACGTCGCGGTAGGTGATGCCCGGTGCCCACTGCAGGTCGAAGATGTTTTTCCACCTTCTGCAGGTACATGGCCAGGCGTTCCAGTCCGTAGGGTGATCTCGCCCGTGGTGGGCAGGGCACTTCAGCGACCCGACCTCCTGGAAGTGGGTGAACTGTGTCACCTCCATGCCGTTGAGCCAGACCTCCCAGCCCAGGCCCCAGGCGCCCAGTGTGGGGGACTCCCAGTCGTCCTCGACGAAGCGGATGTCATTGGCCTGCGGGTCCAGCCCCAGCGCCTTCAGCGAACCGAGATACAGATCCAGAATGTCGGGCGGCGCCGGCTTGAGCACGACCTGGTACTGGTAGTAGTGCTGCAGCCGGTTGGGGTTCTCGCCATAGCGGCCATCCTTGGGGCGGCGCGACGGTTGCACGTAGGCGGCCCGCCAGGGCTCGGGGCCGATGGCGCGCAGGAAGGTGGCGGTATGGAAGGTACCGGCCCCCACCTCCATGTCGTAGGGCTGCAGCAGGGCACAGCCCTGTTTGTCCCAGTATTCCTGCAGGCGCAGGATGATCTGTTGGAAGGTCAGCATGGATGATGTTCGGTTCTGCGGGTTGGTGAACGGCGCTGGACGGGTGCATGGGCCGGCTGCAGAAAACAGGTTTTCTGCAGCAGGTGGCTGCCGTACCGGAATGGGCCGGGCAGTTGCGGCATGCAGGTCCGGGAAGACAGGGATGAACGCCCTTTCTCTTGCCCCGTCACGGTCTGGGGGTGATTCTATCGTGCCGGGGCACCCGGTCGGCGAGGCAGTGGCAGAATCATGGCTGGATCATTGGGGTGCTGCCGGGGGCTGGCTGATCCGGTCGCGGGCTGTATCGGTTACTGCGTCGGCTGTTCTGGTGGGGCAGGACGAATGCCCTGCCTGGGCAGGGGCCGTCACCCCTGCAGACATCGCATCAGGAGGATACTGGACATGGGCAACGGACACTGGCGCTGGGGCATTCTGGGCGCAGGTGCAGCAGCGCGTGGCATGGCGGCTGCGCTGCAGGGCGGTCAATGGCCGCATCGAGGCCATTGCCAGCCGGCGGGAAAAAGACGGCGCAGGAACTGGCCGCTGAATACGGCATCCGGCGTGTGCATGCCACGCCGGACGCCTTGGTGAGCGATCCGGATCTGGACGTGATCTACATCGCCAGCCCGCACGATTCCCACCACCACTGGATGAAGGCTGCCGTTGCGGCCGGCAAACACGTGCTGTGCGAAAAGGCCATCACCCTCAACAGCCGGCAGCTGGCGGAGGTGTGCGCGCTGGCCCGGCAGAAGAACGTGCTGGTGCTGGAGGCCATGACCATCCATCACATGCCGCTGTACCGCAAGCTGCGGACGCTGATCGACAGCGGGGCGCTGGGGCGGGTGCGGCTGGTGCAGGTGAACTTCGGCAGCTGGCGGGTGTTCGACCCGAGAGCCGCTTCTTCAGCAGGGATCTGGCGGGCGGTGCGCTGCTGGACATCGGCGTCTACGCCACTGCCTTTGCGCGCTGGTTTCTGGATGCCGTGCCCACGCAGGTGCTGACCACGGCCGAGCTGGCGCCGACCGGGGTGGACGAGCAGTCGGGCATCATCCTGAAGAACGACCGGGGCCAGCTGGTGGTGATGGCGCTGAGCCTGACTGCCAAACAGCCCAAGCGCGGCGTGGTGTCGTGCGAGAAGGGCTACATCGAGATCGGCGAGTATCCGCGGGCCGATTCGGCCCTCATCCACTGGACCGACGATGGCCGGACCGAGACCGTGACGGCCGGCCGGCGGGAGGAGAGCGCTGCAGTACGAGGTGCGGGACATGCAGCACTATCTGGATGGGATGGCAGGCTGGGGGTTGGGGCAGGCAGGAGAGCCAGGGCAGCGGGGGACGGCATCAGTGGCTGCTGCAGGTGAGGGGCTGTTGCCGCCGTCCGCGCGGGGTCGCAGGGCTGACCGCTGCGGTGCCGGGGGCTGCCCCTGCCTGCGACGATGCTGCCGCCCTGCTGGCCCAGAGCCAGGAGGTGATGGCTGTGCTGACCGAGGTGCGGCGGCAGTGGGGGGTGACGTATCCGGGGTGAACTGGGGCGCTACTGCAGCCGGAATACCTCGTGAGTGCTGGCGGTCAGGATGCGGTCGCTCCAGTGATCGAGGTTTCCAGACTGGCGTTCTGCAGGCGGGCTTCGGTGGCTGCATCCAGTGGACCGACGGCCCTGACAGCAGCTTTGCCAGCATCAGCGCAGGCAGCCTCTCGCCTTTGGATACCTTCTTCCGACCCTCCTCGACCTTCCTCCCGGCCCTCCCACCGGCCTTCCTCCAGCCTTCAGAAGGCCACCCTGGATGCCCTTTGTTCGCCAAACTGTTCAAAAGCGTTCTCATGCCTGCCATGCGCACCCTCCTCAGTATAGCGCTCTGTGTACTCACGCTGCTCATCCTCATCCAGATCAGCGTAAATGTCAATAAAATCAATGTACTTTCTCCGCCGGTTGGCGTTCCGTTTAGCCGGAAGAATGAACTGGACCGCTTCGCCACCGTGACCCGGTACTCGCGGGCATAGTCATCAGCAGCATGGGGCCGTCACCGTTGTCAAATGTTGAGATGCGCCATGGCCTGCAGCTGGGCAGCACGGGGATGTATTCCAGGCGCGGTGATCCTTCCTGTCTGACCCCAGCGTGATGCTGCGGGATGTTCCGCCCGTCCCGCATGAAGATGACCACCGGGATCACCCGCGTGGTACCCATCGCCTCGGCCACCGCCAGGCGGTAGGAGGCCAGGCGCGTGATGCTGAAGCGGCCCGGGTCCGACTCATGCTCGACGATGAGGATCAGCGCCTCGCGCCGGCCATCGGCCATTCCGGCGGCAGCGGCACGTCCAGTTCGAAGAAGCTGTCGGTCAGTGCGGCTTGGGCTGCTCACCACGGATGGGGGTGATCTTCACCGCCGGTCCGATACCTTCGGCCTCGGCCGGCGCAAAGACTGCGCGCCTGCCGCGGGTACGCATACGATCAGATTCTTGAAGTTCTGGTCATGGCTGACGCTGTGCTGTCGGCAGTGCCTGCAGGGCTGCCCCAGGTGGGGTGCTCCCTCGTTCCTGTGGCTGGGGATCATCCAGCCGGGAGTACATACCATGAAGGTGCAGGGGTCAGGGGCTACACAGTGGTGGCGGGTTCCTGCTGGCATTCATGGTGACCCTGGGATGGAATACGGGCTACTTAGATTGACGAGACGAACCATCATCATTAAGCAGGCAGATGGCCTAGGCTGCTTTTCTTGCCGCCCTGTCGGGCAGGGCTGATGTTGACATAACCGCTGTGCTTGATGCTGATGCTGGCGGCTATTCCAGTGACGTGCGTCAGGGTGATCGATTTGAATTCAGCAGAGTCTCTCGGGTGGGGTATGGTAACAGGCTGTGTCAGTCAATGACTTCTTCTTCGGTCAGCCCGCCTGGCTACCAGCGCGTCGATGCCAGCAAGCGAACCGGTTTACGCAATCTTTCAGGGGCGCGGCTTGCTGCAGGTGTGCTGCTGCCTGTCCGCGGTGACGGGGAGTGGATGGGGATGATGGCGACTGTCAGGTGTGCTGAAGTGATGTTGAACAATGAGGCGTTCCCGCCAGAACTTGCAAGACTGGGCGTCTTGGCGTTGATCAGCCAGCCGGTGGCGTGATGACTTGTTTTTGGACTGTTTAGATGGATGTGCCATCCCTTGTATTCAGGGAAGACCCGGCCTGTGGGATCGTGTCACCCTCCTTCTTTCTTCGCTGGCGTGTCCAACACGTACGGCTCACAGCCTCGCACGTCAATTCGCGAAGATGCGTCTTTATGTGTGGGCCGGGCAACCGCTACTGCCAGCCGGACACCGCCCCATGAATCGATGGTTGTCGATCGATGGAACTCTTCAACCTGGTGAAACGGAAGGAGGAGCAACATGGATCATTTTATAGATTTCCTCAGGGCATCGGATTTTTCAGGACACTGGCTGTTGGGGCGCTGGTGGCGCCTGCCGTTCTTCTGGCCAGAAGTCTGATCATGAAACGGATTCTGAAGGGGCAGGGTATGGCGCTTTCGACACGATTGCCTTCATGATCAGCCTGATCGTCATCTCTGTTCTGGTTCCGATGCTCAGCCGGTCGGGGGCGTGAACGGCCAGCGTACAATGGGCCTTTTCGAGGAGCCGTGATGCAGCTTGCAACCTGGAACGTCAATTCACTGAAGATGCGTCTTCAGCATGTGCTGGACTGGCTGGTGGCCAATCCGGTGGATTTTCTGTGCCTGCAGGAAACCAAGCTAACGGACGACAAATTCCCGCAGGAGGCCATCGAAGCAGCCGGTTATGGGGTGATCTTCACCGGCCAGCCCACGTACAACGGCGTGGCGCTGCTGTACCGCAGGGAAGGGGCTACACCCCCGAAGGTGTGCATCTCGACAACCCGCTGTTCGAGGATGCGCAGCGGCGGGTGGTGTCAGCGCGCTTCGGTACGCCGGCCGGTCCCGTGCGGGTGATCGGCGCCTACTGCCCCAACGGGCAGGCGGTGGACAGTGACAAGTACGTGTACAAGCTGGCATGGTTTGCCGCCATGCAGCAGTGGATAAAGGCGGCTGCAGCAGGAGGAGCCGGACACCGCCATCATTCTGGCGGGCGACTTTCAACATTGCGCCGGCAGATGCCGACGTGCACGACCCGGAAAAAAATGGGCCGATGGCATTCTGGTGTCAAAACCCGAGCGGGCGGCGCTGCAGGGGCTGCTGGATCTGGGCATGCACGATGCGTTCCGGCTGCTCGAACAGGAACCGAAGCTCTTCAGCTGGTGGGACTACCGGATGCTGGGCTTTCGGCGCAATGCGGGTCTGCGCATCGACCTGATTCTGGTGACGGATGACCTGAAACCCCAGGTCACGCGCTGCTGGATCGACAGGGGACCGCGGAAGCTGGAAAAACCCAGTGATCATGCGCCCGTCGTTGTCGAGTGGCGTGCCGGGGCATGAGGCTCACAGCCACTTGCGCATCCACCCCAGCCCGTCGTGCGTGCCGTTGGGGACGGCGCCGCGCACCGGGTTGTATTCGCAGCCTACCCAGCCGTCGTAGCCGGTTTCGTCCAGCACTTTGAAGAGCCAGTCGTAATTGACCTCGCCGATGTCCGGCTCGTGCCGGTCCGGCACGCCGGCAATCTGCACGTGGCCCAGGCGGTTGAATTCCATCTGGTATTTGATCATGTGGGTGAGATCGCCCCAGATCTGCTGGATGTGAAGAGATCCAGCTGCAGCTTCAGATGTTCGCTGCGCACCTTGCGGATGACGTTGCGCGCAAGCTTCGGGTCATCCATGTAGTAGCGGGGCATGCAGTGCTGGCAGATGGGTTCCAGCAGCAGCTGCACGCCGGCGGCTTCTGCCTTTTTGGCTGCCACCCTGATGTTTTTCAGGTAGGTGTCGTCCCACGAGGCAATGGCTTCATCCAGGGCGGCGGCCCCGGTTTCGGTGCTTTCGGTGACGCGGGGACGAAGACCGGCCATCACGTGGATGCGTGGGCACTTCAGTGCGTGGGCGTATTCGATGGCCTTGTCGATGCTGGTGGCAAATTCGGGCTTCACGGCCGGCAATGCAGGCCAGTCCGCGCTCACCGGCGTTCCAGTCGCCAGCCGGTGAATTGATCAGCACCTGTTCCAGTTTGTGCCTTTGCAGCTGTTCCACCAGCTGTTCGGCCGGATATTCGTAGGGGAACATGTATTCCACCCCTGAAGCCATCTTCGGCGGCGGCGGCAAAGCGCTCCAGGAAGGGGAGTTCGGTGTAGAGAAAGGACAGGTTGGCAGCAAAGCGTGGCATGGCGGGGGCCCAGGGGATGAAGACATGCGTGATGCAGGCGTCTGCTTGCCCGAATCATGTCGGGGCAGCAGGAACGGGAGCGTGTTCGGCACGCGGGTTCGGGGCCAGCGCGGGGACGAATGAGCCCATGACACGCTCCGGATGTCCAATGAAAAACGGGACGATGAGTCAGTGGGGTTTTTGGGAGACAGCAGGTCCGTCAGGTAGGGCGGCCAGCACGATGGCATTGTTGTGTGCCTCGTCGTGCGCGGCATAGAGCAGTGTGAGCGGCCCCTGACGGGCCATGTCGAGCAGCGGCTGCAGGCTGGAGAGGTTGGTCGACAGCTCGGCAATGTATTTTTCGCGGAATTCATCCCAGCGTGCCTCGTCGTGGCCGAACCAGTGCCGCAGCTCGTTGCTGGGGGCCACGTCGCGGATCCACAGCTGGAAGGGGGCATCTTCCTTGCGCATGCCGCGCGGCCACAGCCTGTCCACCAGCACGCGGGTGCCGTCCGTGGGTTGTGGGGGTTCGTAGACGCGGCGGGTATGGATGGTGACCGGGGGATGGGACATGCGACAGCCTCCTGTATCGGCCCAGACACTCAGGCCCGTGGATCGAGTGCCCCAGTATAGACCGCATCGAAAAAGGCGCGTTCCAAAGCCACTGCGCGGTGAAAGAACTGCCGGGCCTCGTCCTGTTCTGCCGGGGAGATGTCGGTACCCATCCGGTCCAGTTCGCTGCGCAGCCAGCCGACGAAGTCGCGGAAGAAGTCGTTGGCGTGCAGGGTGATCCATTCGGCGTGCTGAAAGCCGCTCTGCGGCAGTGGCCTGTCCGGCTGGTCGGCCCATTCCAGATAAAAGCCCCTTCGGCCACGCACAGGACGGCCAGCGCGCTGGCATAGCGGCGGGTGCCGGCGGCTTCCTGCATCAGCTGCTGGAACTGGCGGGTGACGGGGGCCAGGGCGGCGAGATGCGGTCGGCTTCGGGAACACCCAGCAGGTCGAAGCAGCGCTGGAAAGTAGGTGTTTTCGGTGCTGGTGACCATGGCTGCGAACTGCGAAAGCCTCACCCGTGCCGCAAACTGGTCGGCACTGGCAATGGCAGCGCCCAGCAGGGCCACGAAGGCGTCGCAGAACTGGTAGTCCTGCACGAGATAGGGGCGCAGATGCTGGTCCTGCAGCGTGCCGGCAAAGATTTCATCCACGAAGCGGTGGGTGATGGCGGCCTGCCAGTCGCTGGCGGTTTCGGTACGCAGGGTGGCTGCAAAGCCTGTCATGGGGTGTCTCCTGTGGTTTTTGTGGCTGAGCCAGTGAGTTTACTGCTGTCTCACACCCTGCATCGGGATGGTGACCGGTCCGTCGTTGATGAGGGCCACCTGCATGTCGGCGCCGAAGCGGCCGGTGGCGACGGTGGGATGCAGCCGGCGCGCCTCGGCCACGAAGGCGTCGTAGAGCGCCTCGCCCCGGGCCGCCGGTGCGGCGCCGGTGAAGCTTGGCCGGTTGCCCTGGCGGGTGTCGGCGGCCAGGGTGAACTGGCTGACGATGAGCAGGCCGCCGCCCACGTCCTGGACGCTGCGGTTCATCCTGCCGGCTTCGTCGGAGAAGATGCGCAGTTTCAGAACCCTGGCTACGGCCTTGCTGGCGGTGGCTTCGGTGTCGGGCGGTTCGGCGCAGACGAGGACGAGCAGGCCGTGGCCGATGGCGCCGGCCGTTTCACCCGCGATGGTGACCCGGGCTTCGGTGACGCGCTGGATGAGCAGGTGCATGGGAGGTGGTCTGCAGGAATTTGCCGGGAGACGGGAAATGGTAGTCCGATTTGCCGCACCGGTCTGCTGCGGTGCCGTGTGTGGATCGCGCAATTCTGGCAACCAGGGGTGTGAGGTACTCATTTGTTCCCACGCCCTTTCTTTGTTCCCGTGCCCATTTACGTGGCGAGCGCTGTGAGAAGGGAACGTCACATGCTTCCTGCACTACTGCGACAGGGCGTCGCATTCTCCCTGCGTTTGAAGGGGTAAAGGCGCGGAATCCGTCAGGCACCTCCGGCGCGCCACTGTTTGGCACGCTGCTGTGCGGCCCACAGGGCGGCATAGCGTCCGTTGTCTGCCAGCAGTGCCTCGTGGGTGCCTGTCTCCAGTGCCTTGCCCTGGTCCACGACGATGATCTGCCCGGCACCGGCAATGGTGGAGAGGCGGTGTGCGATGACGATGACGGTGCGGTTCTTTACCAGTGTCTCGATGGCCCGCTGCACGGCGCGCTCGCTTTCGGTGTCGAGTGCTGCGGTGGGCTCGTCCAGCACGACGATGGGGGCGTCCTGAGCAGCGCACGGGCAATGCTGAGACGCTGGCGTTCGCCGCCCGACAGGCGCCCGCCGGTTTCGCCGATGCGGGTGTTCCAGCCCTGCGGCAGGCGCTCGATGAATTCCAGGCAGTGTGCGGCCCGGGCGGCTGCGTGGACTTCGGCATCCGTCGCCTCGGGGCGTGCCATGCGGATGTTGGCCAGCACGGTGTCGTCGAACAGGTACACGTCCTGGAACACCACGGACACCAGCCGGTTGAGCCGTTCCGGTTCGATGGCACGTACGTCCACGCCGCCAATGGTCACGGTACCGTGCTGCGGGTCGGCATGGCGCATCAGCAGGCGGGTGACGGTGGTTTTGCCGCCACCGGAGGGGCCGACGAGGGCGGTCATGCTGCGGGCCGGGAGCGTGGCCGAGAAAAGCCGGACAGCACCGGGCGAGGAGCGGACGGAGTGGCCGTGTGGCTGCCTGCATGCGGGCTGCCGTCACGGTCCATGTCACCCCATTGCCGCTGGCATGGCTTTCCGTGCTGCTGCCGTTTTCAGTGCTGCTGTCGTTTTCAGTGCTGCCGTCGCTTTCGGCGCCATAGCCAAAGGTGATGTCATCGAAACGGATGTCGAACCGTTGCGGTACCTGCGCCGGTGTCTGCTGCGGCAGCGGTTCGATGGCCAGCAGGCGTTCGATCTGGACCAGGGCGGTTTCGATGTGTTCGACCACGCCGGTCGCGGTGAAGAACAGGGCCAGCGGTTCGGCAAAGCGCACCAGCATGACGGTGACGGCGGCCAGCACGGGCAGCGCCAGGCTGCCCTGGGTGACCCAGGTGACGCCGGCGGCCATGACCAGCAGCATGCCGGCTTCCGTCACGCTGGAGATCACGATGTTGGGCTTGATGCCGCGGCGCTGGCTCTGGACCTGCATCCGTTCGAGCCATTCGACGGTCTGCTGCAGCTGGCCGGCACGTGCACTGGTGGCCCGGCTGGCCCGCAGGACAGCCAGCCCCTGGGTAGTTCTGATGATGTCGCCATGGCAGCGCGTGTGGGCGTCATTGAGTTCGCGCACGGCCCGGTGCAGCTGGGGCCGGCGCCAGCGCTGCAGGGGATGATGGCCGGAAAGACCAGCAGCATGGCCAGTCCGAGCCGCCAGTCCCAGTACAGGGTGAGCAGGGGCGGCGACCAGCGGGGTGACGATGGCGTTGAGAATGCCCCGCTGATCATGATGGTGTAGTTGAGGTTCTCGTCGACGTTGCCCAGCAGGACGGCGCTGATCTCGCCCGTGCGGCGTGCTTGCAGCGTCGTCAGCGGCATGCGCCGCAGCTGTTCGCCCAGCCGGGTGCGCAGGTGATGGACGGCGTCGGCCTGCTGGCCGTGGTAGTCGAAGCCCTGGGCCAGCCAGCGCAGGGTCTGCACGGCCAGGGTGAGCAGAGAGATGAGGACGAGCCAGGGCAGGGCGGCCTGCCAGTCCGGGATGCCAGCCGGCGGACATGCCGGCCGAGGGAGGCAGCAGGACCTGGAAGAGCGGGAATGATGCAGGCCAGTGCCAGCCCGTGCAGCGCGGCAGCGGCCAGCATCATGCCGAGGGCGCGGGCCAGGGCGCGGCTGTGGGGCTGGGCCGAGCGCAGCAGCTGGCGCAGGGTTTCGTGCCAGGGGGTGATGCGGGGGCGTTGCGCGTCCGTGGGACCGGCAGGGTGGGCGGTGGAGCTGTTCATGATCAGGCAGAGGTATGGCTGGGGATGGTGGCATGCCCGGCCGTGGCGGGCAGGGTCCATTGGCCCGGCATCCTGGCCGCTCTGCCAGAGACGCGCATAGACGCCGTGGCGCTGCAGCAGGTCGTCATGCTGCCCCCGTTCGGCCAGGCGCCCCTGGTCGAAGACGAGGATCTGGTCGGCGTTCTGGATGGTGGCCAGCCGGTGGGCCACCATCAGTACGGTCTTGCCATGCATCAGGGGCCGAGAGGGCGCGGACCAGGGCAGCCTCGTTTTCGGGGTCGGCAAAGGCAGTGGCCTCGTCCAGCACCAGAATGGGGCGGTTCTGCAGGATGGCGCGGGCAATGGTGATGCGCTGGCGCTGTCCGCCCGACAGGAAGGTGCCGCGCTCGCCGGCGCGGGTTTCGTACCCCTTGGGCAGGGCGCTGATGAAGTCGTGGGCCTGGGCAGCCCGGGCGGCGGCGATCACGTCGTCCATCGAGGCGTCGGGGCAGCTGAGACGGATGTTGTTGGCAATGCTGGTGGCGAAGAGGAAAGTGTCCTGAAAGACGAAGGCCACCTGCTGCATCAGGGTGTCGGCGGTCATGTCCCGCACGTCCGTGCCGCCCACCCGCACACGGCCGGTGTCCACATCCCAGAAGCGCGGGATGAGGCGGGCCACGGTGCTCTTGCCGGCGCCGGACGGGCCGACCAGGGCGGTGATGGTGCCGGGGGCCGCGGTGAAGCTCACGTCCTGCAGGGCAGGGATGTCGGCCTTTTCGTAGCTGAAGCTGACGTGCTCGAACACGACGCTGGCGTCGGCGGGCTGCCGGCCGGGGGCTGGTACTTCGGGCAGGGGGGCTCGGCCAGGATCTGCTGGATGCGCTCGATGCTGATGCGGGTCTTCTGGACCAGGTGATGCAGGCTCATCATCGGCAGGATGGCCTCGGCCAGGCCGGCGCCGATCAGCAGAGCGGCGATCCAGGTGCTGAAATCCTGGGTGCCATGGGCAAACCGCCAGCCGCCCACCCACAACAGGACGGTGAGCGTGGGCAGGGTGGACAGGATGGCGAGCGAGAAGCGCGACGAGAAGCGTACGCTGGCGTACCAGTCCTTGAGCACTTTCAGGTAATCGAGCAGGGCGCGCTGGTAGCGGCCGAAGCTGGTGCTGCCGGTGTCGAAGGTGCGCACGACCGGCATGGCCTGCACGAATTCGACCACGGCGGCCGCTACCTGTTCACGGGCGCTGTTGTAGCGCTCGCTGGTTTCGCGGCTGTTGCGTACGATGACACCCAGGATGGCAAAACCCGTGACCGGCACGGCCAGGGCGGCGAGTGCCAGCGGCCAGTCGAGCCACAGCAGCACGAGGGTGGCCAGCAGGGGCGAGGCGCAGGCCCGGGCGACCATGGGGGGTGGAGTCGGCCACGAAGACGTGCAGGGCTTTCACGTCGTCGTGAATGACCTTGGCGATCTGCCCGGCGCCGAGTGTCTGCACCCGTCCCAGCGGCAGGTGGGCGATGTGGTCGGCCAGCCGGGTACGCAGGATGGCTTCCAGCCGGAAGGCCGCGTAGTGCGAATGCCGGAAGGCCGCCTGGCGCAGCAGGAAGGCGCCCACGGTACTGGCCAGCAGGCCGGTCATCAGCGCCCAGGGCCAGGTGTGCGGGGTCGTCAGCAGGGCGTGCAGCGTGAAGGCCACCAGGGCCAGTGACAGGACCGAGAGGGCGGAGCCGCCGATGGCCAGTGCCATGGCAAAGCGGGATGCCGCCGCGCACCGGATCCATGATGCGCCAGGGGCTCCGGTCCCGCCGGGAAGGCTGCACGCCGGATAGGCTGTCGCGGCGCTGCGGGGAGGAAGTGGAGGTGTCTGCCATGGTGGTGCCTGTGCGTGGTGGCTGGTCCGTTCGTGAAGGCTGGTTCGCTGTTTTTCGTGGTGGCCGCTGCCTGCCCGCGCGGCCGGTCGGGTGACGCGGTGTGCCTGGGGAGAGACGTGTCCGCGAAAGACCCGTTCGGGGAAAGGCCCTCCGGGGAGGCGGGGGGCGTGTGGATGTGCAGGCTGTGCGCCGCAGCACCGTTCAGGGCAGCTGCAGCCAGCACACGCCGGGCACCCTGTTCATCAGGCGCGGCAGGTGTTTTTCGGCAAAGGGCACGAACCAGTGCCAGAAGCCGCGCGGATACAGGAAGGTGACGTTGTGCACCGTTACGGGCTGCCCCAGCCAGCGCGAGAACAGCGGGGTGAGCTGGTCACGGTCCAGTCCCCAGGGCATGGGCGGCGTGCGGTAATGCTTCGTTTTCATCCAGCCTTTTTCACTCAGCGTCTTTTTCGACAGGAAGGTGTTCAGATAATCGAACATCAGCAGTGCACCGGGAAAGCGCCCTGCCATGGCTTTGGTCAGGGTGCCGACTTCGTCTTCGGTGAAGTACATGAAAAGCCCTTGGGCGGCGATGAATACCGGGCGATCCGGTGGTACGGCATCGAACCAGGCGGTGTCGAGCGCACTGAGCGGGATGTGCAGATGGCGTTCATCGGGCTGGATGAAGCGTTCGCGCAGGGCGATGGCTTCGGGCAGGTCCACCGACAGCCAGAGGGACTGGGCGTATTCCGGTTCTTCGAAGCGAAAGCGTTCGGTTTCCAGTCCCTCGCCCAGGTTGACGATGGCGCCGTTGGGATGCTGCTGCAGGAATTCGGCGATTTTTCTGGTCGAAGAGCTGCGAGCGCACGCCGTGCGAGGCATCGGCGGGGCCGAAGCTGCGGTCGTAGTCGTAATCCAGCGCGCGGTAGATTTCCAGGCATTTGGGGTCACGGATGCAGCCGTCGGGGCGTGCCGCTTCGCTGGCGCGGTTGTGCAGGGGCCAGAGGGTGGTTTCGGGGACGCCGGTAAGGTTGGGAACGGTCTGGTTCATGTGAGGGTCTCCTGTCGTGGTCAGGAATGGCTCGGATCAGTGATTCGTATGTGAATCATGTGCTGGCTGCCGGGCGTTCCGGCATGTGTCATGGACTGGTTCGACACGGTGAACGCTTTCTTGTGCTGTGAATGCTTCTGTGTGTGTGCAGTGCCCTCTGCCGGCACATGGCAGGGGCCAGTGCGGGGATAAATGTGTTCATGACGCACGCGGGTTTTTCTGAGGGTCTTTCGCCCGGGCATTGGCACTGCGCCACAGGCGCGGAATGGCCACGGCCAGCACGATGCTGGCCAGCAGGGCGATGCCCAGTGTGGTGCCATAGCCCGTGGCCGCGGCCAGCTGCAGGCCGGCGGCGCTGCTGATCAGGATGCCACTGCCGAAGTAGATGCCATTCTGCATGGAAAAGTCGGTGGCCGGGGTGCTGCCGCTGGCGCGTTCCATCATCAGGGTGGGCAGCAGCACATCGACCGGGGTGTAGAAGGCCATGTAGGCGGCAATGCACAGCACGATGAGGGCGGTGGGCGCGTGCCGGTTCAGGCCCCAGTGCATCAGGATCACGGCCAACACGGCAAGGATCTGCGCTCCCAGTACCCAGCGCATGGTGCGTGCCAGGCTCCAGCGCCGCATCAGCAGGCCGATGCCGCCCATCGACAGGGTGCCGATGAGCACACCGTAGATGTTCAGGTACTGGCCGATCTGCCCCATGCTCCAGCCGGCATCGACCAGCATCGGGGTCATCAGCCCATAGGCCATGCAGAAGCCGGCATTGGCGGTGGCCACCACCAGCAGCCAGCGCCAGCCGGTGCCGGGCTGCTGCCAGGAAAGCGCCACAGGCGCTGCCACTGCTGCGGGATGGTGAGCTGCGCATGAGGGGCAGGCCGGGCGTGGGCGGGCTCGCGGTGGCGAGGGCCTGGACGAGGGTGAGCGTGCGAGGGCCGTCAGGCTCCAGATGGCGGGCTGCCAGCCCCAGTGTTCGACCATGATCAGCACGCCGCCCCCGCCTGCTGCAAAGCCGAGCATGCCGCAGGCCATCTGCAGGGCATTGCCCAGGCCGCGCTGGGCGGGGCCGAGCAGCCGGCACGACAGGCCGTCGGCGGCAATGTCCTGTACGCTGGTGAGCAGGGCGATCAGCAGACAGCCGGTGACGAGGGCGGCCAGCGGCAGGGGCTGCTCCGGTGACATGGGCAGCATACCCAGCCACAGCAGCGTGATGATCAGCAGTGCCTGCATCAGGGCCAGCCAGATGCCGAAATGGCCGTGCCGGCCAAAGCCGTAGCGGTCCAGTACCGGTGCCCACAGGAACTTGAAGCCGGGCACGATGCCCAGCAGATAGATCCAGCCCAGCTGTTCCAGCGGGACGCCGCGGTTGCGCAGGATGGCCGTCAGTGGCCATGTAGAAGAAGCTGCTGGCCACGAACTGGCTGAGGTAGGCGCTGCACAGCAACGCCCATTCCTGCCGTGACAGGGGCGGGACAGCGGTGCTGTCCACCCCGGTGGTGCCTGTGAAGGTGGAATCCGGGCTCATGATGCTCATGTCTGCCTGCCCCGGTGCCGGTGACGGGAAGACCGGCCCGGGGCAGGAATGGGTCAGGATGGGGACGCGCGTCGGGGCCAGGATGGGGGCAGGCGCTTTTTCCGGGATCGGGATGGGGCGCGCTGCCCCACGGGCGATGCATCTTCTTCGTGTCAGAAATGGTGCGTGATGCCGATGCCGACGCTGCGCCCCGGTGACGGCATGCCGACGGTCAGCGTGGGGCTGAAGTAGTAGCCGTACAGGTCGTAGCGCTCATCCAGCAGGTTGTCGCCCCACAGGTAGACCTCGGTGCTGCCGCTGGTCACGCCCACATGCAGGTCGATCTTGCGGTAGCTGTCGAGATCGAAGGAGTTCTGCGGGTCGGCGGTACGCCGGCCCACGTGGCGCACGGTGAGCGCGGCATCCAGCGTCGGGGCGGCCAGGCCGGCAAAGGCGGGCAGCGGGTGTTCCCACTGCACGCCCAGCAGCACCGAGAGGCGGGCCACGTCGGGCAGCCGGTTGCCGGCATTCACGTCGCCGGCCGGTGTGTTGGTGACGGCGTGGCTGCGGATGCTGCCATCCAGCCAGGTCAGTCCGCCCGACAGGGTGAAGCCCGCGCCGGCACGCCAGCGTGTGTTCAGCTCCAGCCCGCGGCTGCGGGTGTCGGCATTGACCCATCGTGACTGGACGAATCGGTGGGGTCGAAGGCCAGCAGGTGGTCGTTGCGGACGCGGTTGCTGGAAGATGGCGGCATCGAGGCGCAGGGTGCCGTCGGCCGATTCATGCTTGGCGCCCAGTTCCAGGCTGTCGACGGTGCCGGCGGCGTAGGGGGCGCTGTCCGGACCATTGGTGGCGTTGTCGTTGAAGCCGCTGGCCTTCTTGCCGCGGGACAGGGTGGTGTACAGGCTGGTCTGCGGGTCCAGCGCCCAGCCCAGGCCCATGCGGCCGGTGGTGTGGTTCTGGCTCAGGCGGTCGGCGCTGCTGCTGGTCGTGGCGCCGGCCGGGGTGTAGAGGGCGCTGTAGGTCTTGCGGGTGCGGGTGTGGCGCAGGCCGGTGGTGAGTTTGAGCGGTGTGCCCTTCAGGGGCCAGGTGGCTTCGCCGTAGAGGGCATTGGAGCGCTCGGTCAGGTCGTGGGTGTAGAAGCCGCCGCCGTAGCCGTTGTAGTTGGTCCAGTCGTTGCGGTAGAGGTTCAGGCCGGCCACCCAGAACACGTCGCTGCCTTTCGGGCTGGACAGGCGCAGGTCCTCGTTCCAGCCCTTGCTGTGGTAGCCCTTGTTCTGGGGAAACACGGTGTCGAGCCCCATCCAGGCACGCATGATGCGCCGGCCGGTGAGGTTGGTCTCGTCGTGGTTGATGTTTTCGCGACCCGTGACCGAGGTGAGCCGTGCCCAGGGCAGGTCGTGCCGGATTTCCAGGGCGTACTGGTTGATGGCGCGCTCGTTGCCGGCAATGCTGCTGTCGGTGTCGAGATCCTGGGTGGGTGGGCTGGTGTAGGGGGCGCGCCAGCATGGCGCTCTGGTACTTTTTTTGGCCGTGTTGCGCGAGGCGCGCAGCAGAACCTGGGTGGCGGCCTGCGGCTGCCAGAGCAGGCTGGCGCGGGCGTTCAGGTCGGCCGGGCGGGACAGGGGTCGGCCGGTGGCGCTGTTCTCGTACCAGAGGTCCTGTGCGCTGTGGCGCAGGGCAATGCGGGCGGCCAGGGTGTCGCCCAGCGGGGCGTTCAGCACGCCTTCGGCCAGATGATGATGATCGTTGCCCAGTTCTCCCGCACGTGTCCGCCGAAGTGGTTGAGCACCGGCGGTGCGGAGCGCACATCGATGGCGCCAGCAGTGCTGCTGCGGCCAAAGAGGGTGCCCTGGGGGCCCTTGAGCACCTCGATCTGCTCGGCATCCAGGGTGCCGAGGCCGACGTTCGAGACGCTGGTGGGCACGCCATCGACATTGACGACGACCGAGTTGTCGTCGGTGCCGGACAGGTAGAGCGAGCCCACGCCGCGGATGCGCACGTTGGCGCTGTCGAGCCGCCCCACGAGTTCACGTCCACGCCCGGCGTGCCGCGCAGGACATCTTCCATGCGGGTGATGCGGCGGGTTTCCAGATCGACATCATCGGTGACGTTGACGGTGAAGGGCAGATCCTTTGCCTTTTCCTCGGCCTTGCGGGCGTGCACGGTGACGGCCGGCAGGGTGGTGGCACGGCCATGGGCATGGCTGCCTGGGCCAGCAGCAGGGGCGTGCCCACCGGCGCCTGCCGTGAAGACGTGCTGCTGCCGGAGACGGCAGGGCTGCCGGCGGTGGCGGCTGCCGGCGGAACCTGATCGGAGACTTCCTCCGTCCGGGCGCTGGCCGGCAGGGGCCAGGCAGGCGGCAAGGATGGCCATGAACAGCGGCCGTGGCCGGGCGAACAGCCCGGACTGCGGGTGCTCGGCTGGTGCGAGGGCAAGGGTGTGGCCGGAGCGCATGGTCGGCCTGTTGTGGTAATCCCTGGCGGGGGCCTTCCGGGCGTGACGGGAGACAGGGGAACCAGTGAGCCGGTTGCCGGCGAGAGGGCTGCAGGGGTGCGGGCGGGAAGGACGGGGCTTCGGGCATGATGGGTCTCCCTTTGAATATTGAATGCAAAGAATTTCTCATCCCGTTTGGGTGCCCCTGTTCAGGAAAAACCTGACAGCACCGGGAATTTTTCGTACGTGCCCTGATGATCGTGCAGAGCCTGTTCAGTACGCCGACGCTGGAGGCGGTGCGCTTCCATCTCTGCGTGCGCCATGGACGCATTCGTTCCCGTGCTGGCCACGAATGGGGCCATGACAGGTTCTCAGGCCCGCTGCCGCTGCACGTCCGATGGCGAGAAGCCGTGCAGGGCGCGGAAGGCACGGGCAAACTGGCTGGGGCTGGTGTAGCCGACCTCACGGGCCACCTCGCGGACGGAGAGGCGGTTTTCTTCCAGCAGGGCCAGGGCCGAGCGCAGGCGCAGCTGGCGGATGTAGGCCGCGATACTGGTGCCCGTGCGTTCCCGGAACCCCCGCTTCAGGTAGCACTCGTTGGTGCCGGTGCGGCGTGCCAGCTCGCCGATCGACAGGTGATCGCCGCCGTACTCGGCGTGGATGATGTCGATGGCAGCCTGCACCGCACGCTCCCAGCGGGGGCGTTGCGCGGCCGGTGCAGAGACGGGCAGGCCGAGCCAGGCCCCCAGCAGGCTGGTGGCCAGCCCTTCGATCTGCAGGCGCTGCGACAGTGTGGGCAGGTGCAGGCAAGCCTGCAGCTGGGTCTGCAGGTGTGCCGCCATGCCGGCCATGGCAGCGGGCATGGCGGTGGTCAGCATCCGGGGCGTCCCCCGGGCCATGGCATCCAGATACTGTTCGAGGTGCTGCCGCTCCTGGCCGCGGGGCAGATCTTCCAGCCATCGTGCCAGCAGGGCAGGATCGGCCGCGATGTGGGCCTGGGACAGCTGGCCGGGCAGCATGGTGTACTCGCGCCAGTCGGGCAGGCCACTGAAGCACCAGATCTCGCCATGCGGGCCGCTCCGGTGCCGGGCACCGTGCCGGTCAGTCCATTGCACATGGCCGCCCATCATCAGTTCCAGCACCAGACAGGGGCGGAGGGGCTTCGATGACGCCGTTGGTGCGCACCATGTCGTGCTGCAGGCCGGCCTGCAGGCCGCTCACCAGCAGGCCGCTGTGAAAGGCCTGGGCGGCCTAGCTGCCCGTGCCCCAGGACATGGTCGTGAAAAACGCGCGCCCACATGCATGGCGTGCATGTCGAGGCTGAAGGCATCCGGCTGGGGCAGATCGTCCGTGCTGGCCGATTCCCTGCTGGATGAACTGCCCGAACATCTGCCGGCCGGGCGAGTCGGTGGGCTGGTCGGGGGTGTTCATCATGTGTCTTCGCGGGATCTGTCGGGGTGCACCTCGGAAGGCAGGAAGCCGTGCTGCTCCTGGAAGGCTCGGGCAAAATGGCTGGGGTTGGTGTAGCCGACGTGCCGGGCGATGGCGTGGATGGGCTCGCGTCCCTCCTCGACCAGGGCGAGGGCGGTGTTCAGGCGCAGCTGGCGTACGCAGGCGGCAATGCCCATGCCGGTGCGCTCGCGAAAGGCACGCTTCAGGTAGCACTCGTTGAGGCCCACACGGCGCGCCAGGTCGCCGATGGAGAGGTTCCGTGCGTACTCGGCGTGGATGATGTCGAGGGTATCGCTGACCGCACGCTGCCAGCGATGCCGGCTGCCCATGGCGACCGGTTCGGGCATCTCCAGCCAGAGGCCCAGCAGGGTCGTGGCCAGTCCCTCGATCTGCAGGCGCCGGGCCAGGGTGGGCGGGGTTCTGTCCTGCAGCAGGGCCTGCAGGCGCAGGGCGATGCCGCCCATGGTGGCCGGCAGGTTCTGGGCGTGGTAATGGGAGGCGGCCTGGGCCGAATCCAGATAGTGCTGGAGGCGGCGGCGCCCTTCGCCATCGGGCGGGTCTTCCTGCCAGCGTGCGAGCAGTTCGACCGAGGCCGTGACGTGGGTCTGCGACAGCAGGCTGGGCAGCATGGAGGAGCGCTGCCAGTGCTGCAGGCCGGAGAAGGTCCAGAGTTCGTGATGGCGGTGGCTCTGGTGGGCCTGCCCCCGGCCATCGATCCATTCGATGCGGCCGCCCATCATCATCTGCAGGCTCACGGCGAGGGCAAACGTGTCGCCACGGGTGTTGAGACGGGTGACCGGGCTGGTGCAGGTCGGCCGTCAGCATGCTGGCCATCAGGCCATTGTCGAAGGCCTGCGCGTTCAGGTCGCCCCCTGCCCAGCCCCCGGGAATCGAAGTGGGTGGCAAGGTGACAGCTGCTGCGGTCCAGCCGGAAGCTGTCGGGTGCAGGCAGGCCCTCCGGGTTCCAGGTGACGTGCCGGATGAAGCTGTTGAAGAGCTTTCTGCCGGAAGACAGGGCGGTCTGCGGGCCGTGGTCGGAGGCTGTCATGGCGCAGGCAGGGAGGTGTTTCGGGCTGGGGTTCCGGAATGGGGGAAATGAGAACCTATCATGGTATGGGGGCGTTGTCAGCCTTTCTGGTGCCCTGTTGGTCCCACCCCGATAGGGGGCTCAAAAACTCATTCGTCCCTGCGAAACCTGCAGGTGCACAATGGATGTCTGGTTTGAAGTGATGATCAACGATTTCATGCGAAGGGCGAACACGTGCAGCAGATCGATCTGAACAGTGACCTAGGGCGAGAGTTTCGGTGCCTGGAAAAATGGGGATGATGCGGCGATGCTCGACATCGTCACCAGTGCCAACGTGGCCTGCGGTTTCCATGCGGGTGATCCGCCGGGGTGCTGGATACGCTGCGGGCTGCGGCGCAGCGGGGTGTGCGTGTGGGTGCGCATGTGGCCTATCCGGACCTGGCGGGCTTTTGGCCGGCGGGCGATGGATGTGGCCTCGGCAGACCTGCGTGCGGGGTGATCTACCAGATCGGCGCGCTGCAGGCGCTGGCCCGGGTGGCAGGGACCGAGGTGTGCTACGTAAAACCGCACGGCGCGCTCTACAACACCATTGCGCACGACGAGCGGCAGGCTACCGATGTGATCGAGGCGCTGCGGCTGCTGGATGCGGATCTGGCGCTGGTGGTGTTGGCGGGCTCGCCGCTGGCGGCGTGGGCGCGGTCGGCCGGGTTGCGGGTGGTGGCCGAGGCGTTTGCCGACCGGGGCTATACCCGCAGGGACGCTGTGTCAGCGGCGTGCGCCGGGCGCGGTGCTGCACGATGCCGGCGTGGTGGCGGCACGCATGCTGCGGCTGGTGCAGGAAGGCGTGGTGGAGGCGGTGGACGGCAGTCTGGCCCGCGTGGCGGCCGACTCGATCTGTGTGCACGGCGACAGTCCGGATGCGGTGGCGATGGCACGGGCGGTGCGCGATACCCTGTCTGCCGCCGGGGTGGTGCTGCGGCCGTTCTGTGTGGATGAAAGGATGCTGTGATGCGAATATTGCCCGTGAGCCTGGATGCGGTGCTGGTCGAGCTGTCCGGTCTGGACGAGACACTGGCCCTGCTGGAGGCACTGCAGGCCGATCCGGTCGAGGGGTGGTGGATCTGGTGCCGGCGGCCCGTACGCTGCTGGTGCAGTTTCAGCCCTGGGTGTGCACGCAGGCGGTGCTGGTGGCGCAGATCCGCTCACGGCAGGGGCGCCCCCGTGCACGGGCGCAGGCGGGGGAGCTGGTGCAGATTCCGGTGCGCTATGACGGCGAGGATCTGCCGGAGATGGCCGCGTACCTGAAGCTGACGGTGGACGAGCTGGTACGCCGCCATGCGGCGTCGGTGTGACGGTGGCGTTTACCGGGTTTGCGCCGGGTTTTGCCTATCTGGCCGGTGGTGATCCGGTGTTCGATGTGCCGCGTCGCAGCAGTCCGCGCACGCGCATTCCGGCGGGGTCCGTGGGGCTGGCCGGGCGCTTTCAGTGGGGTGTATCCGCGGGCCACGCCAGGTGGTTGGCAGCTGATCGGCACGACCGACGTGCCGATGTGGGATCTGGCCCGTGCAACGCCTGCGCTGCTGCAGCCGGGCATGCGGGTGCAGTTCGTGGATGTGGCCACTGACGCGGGGGCAGCGCTGCAGGCGGTGTATGCGCGTGGAAATCAGAAGACCTGCGTGTGGTCGATGCGGGTGCGGGCGCAACATTGCACGGGACTGAACGGTGTGTGCCGGGCCTGCATGGTCATGACGCCGGGGTGCATGCTTCGCCCGGTCCGGGCGATACCGCCGTACTGGAAGTGCTGCACACCGCCTGCAGGCGCTGTTTCAGGATGCCGGGCCGGCCGGGGATGGCGGGCAGGGGTGTGTCGGCCTCCGGTGCGCTGGACCGCACGGCCTTCCGGCTGGCCAACCAGCTGCTGGGCAATGTGCCGGATGCGCCGGTGGTCGAACTGCTGCATGGCGGGTTTTTCCGTACGGGACGCTGCAGCGCACGGTGGTGGCGCTGACCGGGGCAACCGGGCCCCTGACGTTGCGGGATGGGCAGGGCCGGCTGCTGCCGGCGGTCCGTCACCAGCCACTGGCACTGGACCCGGGCGATGTACTGACGGTGGGGGCGCCCGAACGCGGGCTGCGCACGTATCTGGGCGTACGGGTGGCTTTGCCGTGGCGCCGGTACTGGGCAGCTGCGCCACCGATACGCTGGCGGGTGTGGGACCGGAACCGCTGCAGGCGGGCCAGCGATTGCGGGCAGGCGGGCTGATCCGCGGTGCGGTGGATGCGCCGGAGGCCGGCAGCCCGACGCTGGAAGTGCTGCTGCCGCACCTGCCGGAGACATCGCCTGGCGCCAGAGGTGCAGGTGACGGTACGTCCCGTACGGGGTGATGCCCAGACGCAGGTGACGGATGGGGATGTGCGACCGGGTTCAGGGACGGCACACGTGGCCGCGGCAGACCCCCCGGCTGCCTGGCGACATGCCATCGTACTGGACATCACACTGGGACCGCGCACCGACTGGTTCGATGATGAATCACTTCGGCGACTGGTGCAGCAGGGCTGGCAGGTGACTCAGCAGTCCAGCCGGGTGGGGCTGCGGCTGCAGGGAGAAGCACCGCTGCAGCGTGCGGCCGCATATGCCGAGGGTGGAGCTGCCCTCGGAAGGCACGGCGCTGGGGGCGCTGCAGGTGCCTGCCAATGGGCAGCCCGTGCTGTTTCTGGCCGATCATCCGCTCACCGGCGGATACCCGGTGATCGGTTGCGTGGCACCGTATCATCTGGACCGGGCGGCACAGCTGCCGGCAGGGACCCTCGTGCGCTTCCGGGTGGTGGCGCCCTTCGTGGAACATGGAAAATGATCAAGAAAGTCCTGATTGCCAACCGCGGCGAAATTGCGGTGCGCATCATTCGTGCCTGTGCCGATCATGGCGTGCAGAGCGTGGCGGTGTATGCCGACGTGGATCAGGATGCACTGCACGTGCGGCTGGCCGATGAGGCACATGCGCTGCAGGGCGAGCGCCCGGCAGAAACCTATCTGAACATCGGAAAACTGCTGGACATCGCACATCGCAGCGGGGCGGATGCGGTGCACCCGGGCTATGGCTTTTCTCGGAAAATGCCGCGTTTGCGCAGGCGGTGATCGATGCCGGCCTGGTGTGGATCGGGCCGAAGCCCGACACCATTGCACAGCTGGGCGACAAGGTGGCTGCCCGGAAAATCGCCGCGTCCGTCGGCGCTCCGCTGGTGGCTGGAACGACGGACCCGGTGGGCAGTGCCGATGAGGTGCTGGCCTTTGCGCGCGAGCACGGTCTGCCCATTGCCATCAAGGCCGCCTTTGGTGGCGGCGGGCGCCGGGCTGAAGGTGGCCTGGCAGATGGATGAGGTGGCCGGGCAGTATGCGTCGGCCGTGCGCGAGGCCACCACGGCCTTTGGACGGGGTGAATGCTTTTGTCGAGCAGTATCTGGACCGGCCGCGTCACGTGGAGGCACAGGTGATGGCCGACGCGCATGGCCATGTGGTGGTGCTGGGCACGCGCGACTGCTCGCTGCAGCGGCGCAACCAGAAACTGGTGGAGAGGCTCCTGCACCTTTCCTGACGGCGGAGCAGCGTGCGCGCATTCATCAGGCGGCAAAAGGATATCCGTGCGGCGGCGGGATATGTGGGCGCGGGTACGGTGGAGTTTCGGTGAGTCGCAATGGCACCATTTCGTTTCTGGAGGTGAACACGCGGCTGCAGGTGGAGCATCCGGTGACGGAAATTACCGCCGGCATCGACCTGGTGGTGGAGCAGTTGCGGGTGGCCGATGGATTGCCATTGTCCGTGACGGAAACGCCGGCACCCATCGGGCACGCGATGGAATTTCGCATCAATGCCGAGGATGTGGGGCGGGCTTTCTGCCGATGCCGGGAGCGCATCGAACGAGTTCGTGCCCCCGTCCGGGCCGGGCATCCGGCTGGACAGCGGGGTGGACAGTGGTTCGGTGGTGGCCGGCCAGTTCGATCTCGATGATGGCCAAGCTGATCGTATACGGTGACAGCCGCGAGCAGGTGCTGATGCGCGCGGGCCGGGCACTGGCGGAATTCATCATCGAGGGCGTGCCGAGCGTGCTGCCGTTTCACCGGGCGGTGCTGAATGCGCCGGCCTTCGTGGCGGTGGGTGATGGCGGCTTTTCAGTGCACACGCGCTGGATCGAAACGGAATTTGCCGATGATCTGGCGTCCTCGGTACGGCCGGAGCCGCTGGGCAGCCTGCCGCTCGTGCGCATGCCGGTGGAGCTGGATGGACGACGGGTGATGCTGGGGCTGCCGGCGCAGCTGGTGGGGAGTGCTGGCCGCCGGTGTGGCCGGGGCGGCGGGCCTGGGGCTGATGGGACGGCGAGTGGCGGACATCCCGCCGGGTCCGGGGGCCTGGGCGCAGCCTGGGGGAGCGCAGGTGGCTTTGCCGGGGGCGTCAGGACAGGAAGCGGCGCAGCCTGCGGTACTGGCACCGATGGCTGGCACGTTGCTGGACTGGAAGGTGGTGAGGGCGAGACCGTGACTGCCGGGCGGGCGGTGGCGGTGATGGAGGCGATGAAGATGGAGACGCAGGTGACGGCGCCGGTGGCGGGAACGCGCTCAGGGCGGCAGGTCGCGGCGGGTGCGGCTGTGTCTGCGGGAGATGTGCTGGGTGAGATCGTGTGAGCGGCACGGGGTTCGCGGCCCGTTGGTGTGAACGGTGCTGCTGGCGGTTTTATCCCGGGAAGGAAACGGGTCAGATATGGGGCGCGCCAGACCGTCCAGCGTTTGCGTGTGAGCGGTCAGGCTGTCTGAAGCGTGTCATGGGCCTCTTCGTCTGCCCGCAGATGAGCGGTGGCATGCATACGCCGGGATTCTGCGCGTGACCTCCGCCGGTTTGCAGTGGCGACACGATATCAGCGGACGCCCCGACGCGCCAGAACCTCAGAACATTAGCCGCCCAATGTCCGAAGCGGCGTTGAGGCCACCACGGTAGTCGCTGCCGCTGCTGGGCAGGGTATAGGTGTAGCGATCGTCACCCTGGTAGACCAGCTTGTAGTGCTTGCCCCCGTCGGTGATGGTGAACCCCATTTTTTCCAGGTCGCGCCGGGTGCGGGGGTCGAGGGTGGTGGTGCCGCGCAGCAGGTTCTTCAGCCTGTCGCGGAACTGGCTGGCCAGGCAGCCGGGTGGGCGCGGGTTTGCCTTCAGGATGGAGAGCAGCACGTGCTGGCGACGGCTGTCGCCGGGCACGCCGCGCTGGCTGGCTTCCCGCAGCGCATCGAGCAGGATGCACAGGGTTTCGCTGTCGTAGAAATCGCGTTCTTCTCCGGACCTGAGCAGCGGGCATGCCGCCGGGGTGCGCACTGTGGCGTCGCAGTTCCCTGTTCGAGGCGGCGGATTTCATGTTCGGCTTCCTGCAGCTGCTGCTCCCCTGGCGGCCAGTTCTTCGTCGAAATTTCGGATGTAGTCCTCGACCGAACCGGAACCGATGACCCGAGCACGGCGATGGCGTTGCGCGAGCTGCTTTCGCGCAGGTGGGTCCAGGTACAGCGGGGCAGGGGGCGACGGTTGATGTGGGTGCGGCGGATGTCCTCGCGAATCACGTCGTGAAGTTCGGCAGCCGTCCGGTAGAGCGACCCCAGGAAAAAGGCGCGTTTTTCGCCCCCTCGGGCCAGTGGATGCCGACGGTACCACCATGAGACGTTGACGCCGTCGGTCTGGCGCTGCAACTGGCGGGAAAAATGGCTGCCGGGTTCGACCAGGACGTGGGCCAGTCCGGCCAGTTCGTTTGCCAGCCGGGCCGGATTGACGGCGTGGCCATGCTGGAAGTTTGCGCTGACGTAGACGACGGGCATGCGGTTACCGGTGCTGCCGAGCACCGCACTGGCGGCCAGCATCAGGTCATGGCCACTGCTCAGGGGCGCGGGGCGAGGCACTGGCGGTGAACGGGCCATCCTGCCCGCCGCCAAGGTGGTCCAGCAGGCAGCGGACGATGGCGGGGTGACGGTCGACGGGCAGGCGCTGCATGGGGTCGTCGGCGCTGCTGCGAACCCGCAGGCCCACCCAGGCGCTGGGCAGCCCCTTCCCGCCGACGGCCTGCTGGCTGGACCAGACGGCGGTGGTCGTCCAGAGAATGGGGCCCTGGCGCCGGCTGTAGCTGATGCCGGCCAGCGTTTCGTCGGGGGCGTGCCGGGTCACTGTGGGGGGTGATGGTGGCCAGTACCTGCAGGGATTCGGTGGCGTCCGGGCTGGTCAACGGGGAAGCGCGCGTTTGGGTTCCCCGGTGATCAGGGCCTGCAGGTTGCTGGTGACATTCCGGGGCAGGGGCATGCAGGGGCGTCGGTGGGGAGGCTGGTCTGCTGGTCGGTATCGAGCCAGTGCACGATGGCTTTGCAGGAAGTCGTCCGGGCCGGTGGCCGGATCGACCGGAAACTCGGTGGCAAGCGAGTGCATGCAGAACCCTCGACAGAGACAGGGATGCCGTGGCGCGCCGGGTTGCCGGTGCGCGCCCGGGCCATGGTTGGTTTTGTCGGGGGATGTTGCCGGGTTTGGGCAGATACGCTGGGGGTGGGCTGCCGGGCAGTTGGTGCGGGCTGCCGGACGGTGGGGGCAACGGAGGGACTGCCGGGCACTGTGTTCCCTGTTGCAGAATACTCCTACACTGTCGGCTTCATTCATCAGGCGAGGAGGTCATCATGGTCAGTGCCGGCGAGGATGTCATGCCGCTGCACCGCACTCTCGAACAGCGCAGGGCACGTGCATGGCTGATGGCGTCGAAGGTGGCCGTCAGTGTGGTGGGCGGTTTTGCGTTTGCCTGGGGGGCCTTTCTGCTGGCGCTTGCGCTGGCGGTGCGGGCCGGGTACCCCTATGGGGAGATGCAGGCGCTGTTCGGCGGGCTGACCTTCGTGGTCTACGTGCCCGCGTTCGTCTGGAGTTATGTGTCGGCCAACCAGAAGCTCGTCTGGCTGGTGCTGGCCGGTGGCGGAACGCTGATGCTGCTGCTGGCGTGGTGGCTGCAGCCGGTGTGAGCGGGGCCGTGCGAGGGGGCAATGTGAGTGTGCTGATGTGGGCGTGTCGATGCGAGCGGATTGGTGTGCGTGTGCCTGGTGCAGGCAGCGGTTCGGGTGCAAATCGACCGGATCTGGTGTGCGTGGATCCGGCATGAAGGATCGGATACGAGGAATCTGGTGAGGGCGGTCGTGAACAGGAGGCCAGGCGAGATGACGACGGTGAAATACGACCAGGACATCGTGGCCTGGGGCCAACGAGCAGGCGAGCGCTGCTGCGGGCAGGGCGCTATGAGCTGCTGGACATCGAACACATTGCAGATGAGATCGAGGACGTGGGCAAGAGCGAACAGCGTGAGCTGATCAGCCGGATGGCGGTGCTGCTGGCACATCTGCTGAAATGGCAGTACCAGCCGGAGCGGGCGGGCAGCAGCTCGGGCGCAGACCATTCGTCTCGCAGCGCAGCCGTATCGAACGGGCCGTGAAGAAAAACCCCAGCCTGAAGGCCGTGCTGGCCGATCCGGACTGGTGGCAGGACGCTTGGGAGGATGCGCTGGTGATCGCGATGCGCGAGGCGAGCCACGCGAGTATCCTGAGGTGTGTCCGTGGTCCTTGACCAGATCATGACCGAGGGCTGGCTACCGGCCTGAACGGGGCATATTGCTGGAGGTGTTCAGCCACCCAGGCACCTGCGTACCCGGTAGCCAGCACCCGGGTTTTTCAGGCAGAGGTCAGACACCGGGCATTGGGCACAGGCATCAGCGATCCGCGCCTGATGCCGGTGCGGCCCGGAATTTTCGCGCGAGCAGCGTACGGCGGCCATCAGGGCTGCCGACAGCAGCCACAGCGCCAGATTGCCGCCCAGCCGGGCGTAGGGGTGAGTCCGGTGTGCCCCTGTACGGTGGCACGCAGTGCCTTCCTGGTGCGTGGGCAGCTGTGCCTGTACGTGCCCGTGAGCATCGATGACGGCGGTGGTGCCGGTGTTGGTGGCCCGGATGATCGGGCGGGCGGTTTCAGGGCCCGCATGCGGGCGATCTGCAGGTGCTGGGGCAGCGCGGTGGAGGCCGAACCAGCCCAGATTGGTCAGGTTGGCGAGGATGGTGGCGCCTGTGCCGGAGGCATCACCGGCAGTCGATGCAGCCGCCGTGTCCCGGCCTGTGTGCTCGCGGTCCGGCGTGGTCCGTTCCGGGTGTTCGTGTCCGGGGGCCTGCTGTGCTGAAGGGGATGCGGGTGCTGGTCCCGCACCTGGTCCAGCAGTTCCTCGCCGAAGATGTCTTCGTAGCAGATGTCGAAGCCGATGCGCTGGTCCTTCAGGTCCAGCAGGGGTTGCTGGGGGGATCCACGCATCTGGTCGCCCAGCGGGACCTGCATGATGGCCATGAACCAGTGGAAACCCTCGGGGATGAATTCACCGAAGGGGACGAGGTGGCGCTTGTCGTAGTGGTAGCGACCGAACGGTCGATGGAACCGGCGGCCGACGGGCCGAGAATCGATTCACGGGTGAAGACCTCGACGCTGTTGCTGACCTGCCATTGCCAGGCGTCCTGGGCGTGGGTGTCTGCCGCCTTTGCAACGGATGCCTCCATATCTTTTCCCGGAGGCGTGTTCCCCGGAAGCCTGTTCTCCTGATATCTGCTCCCCTGATGCAGGTTCCTCTGCCTGTTCCTCCGAAGCACGCTTTTCCTGAAGCATGCGCATGCGCATGCGCATGGGCATTGGTGGTACTGGCGGTGGCGGTATTGGCGGCATTCTGCGCCGTGCCGGGTTTGTGTGTGCCGGGCACGCGTACCAGGCCGAAGCGTGGCAGGCCCAGCGCCACGGTGCTGTCGGTGTCGAAGATGAACTGGTAGAGCCGTTGCTTGAGGCTGGATTCGGTGTTGTCCCAGCGGGTGGTCCAGGCCGTTTCGGGCAGCAGGATGAGGTCGGCCGGGGCGTTTTCGATCATCTGCAGGTACTGGTGTCGGGCCAGTGCCGCTGTTTCTGGATCGAATTTCATGGCCTGCGGTACGTTGCCCCTGCAGCAGGCTGACGCTCAGCGGTTTCCCGGCGGGAATGCTCCATGCGTGTTTCCCCAGTACGGTGCCCAGACCCAGCAGGGCAACGGAGACGAGGCATGGCACCATCAGGGGCAGGATGGGGGCGTTGGTGCTGGCGTGTGCCGTGTCAGCACGTGCTGCAGGGGCACGGCAGCACTGGCTGCGATGAAGCTGGTGACCAGTGTCACGAGGTAGACGCCGCCCACCGGCGCAAAACCGGCGAGGGGGCTGTCGATCTGTGCGTAGCCAATACCGAGCCATGGAAATCCGGTCAGCACCCAACCGCGGGCCAGCTCCGCCAGGGTGAGGGCACCGGAAAAAGTGAGGACGAAGGGCCAGGGGCCAGGTGGTTGCGTCTGCAAAACAGTGCGCCCAGCGCCGGGTACAGGCCCAGATAGGAGGAAAACAGCACGACGGCCACCGCGGCCAGCGGCGGGGAACGCCGCCGTAGTCGTGCATGCTGATGTAGACCCAGCCCACGCCCGCGCTGAACCAGCCGATGCCGAACAGCAGCCCGTCAGAAACCCCGCCCCGCAGAGACCAGCAGGAGCAAAGCCGGTGAGTACGGCCAGCTGCAGCCAGCCATTGCCCCAGGGGGCGAAGGTAGAAAGGCGTGAGGCCACGCCCAACAGCAGGGCCAGCAGGCCCTGTAGCGAGCGGTCTGGCGGAGGAGAAAGGGTAAAAGCAGTGGGCATCGGCGTAACCGGTCAGGGGCAACCTGAAAGCCGGCATTATTCAGAGGTTGACCATCACGCAGGCCGTGCCTGCAGCCGCTCGGGCGGCTGGTAAAACTGGTCAAATGCGGGGCGTGCCCGCCGATGGCAGGGGTTGCCGGCCGATCCTATTCTTCGGGTAGCTGGTACGGGATCGCGGATGCGAAAGCGTTTGAGCAGGGCGACTTCGGCAGCCTCCATGTCGGCTGCTTCTTCGTCCGTGAGGTGGTCCATGCCAGTGGGCGTGCAGTACGCCATGGATGACCAGGTGCGCAGATGGTTGCGCAGCGGCTTGTGCTGTTCGGCCGCTTCCCGTTCCAGCACGGGCAGGCAGATGACGATGTCGGCCTGCACGATGGGCTCGTGGGCGTAGTCGAAGGTCAGGACGTTGGTGGGTCTGTTCTTGCCGCGGTACTGGTGATTCGGTACCTGACTTTCCTCCAGGCCGACGAAGCGCAGGACGATTTCGGCATCGGCGCGCAGGGCGGCCTGCACCCAGCGGCGCAGCTGGGGCGTGCCACGGGCGGGGCGTCGATGCCGAGGGTGTCTTCATCGATCTGGACCCGCAGGGACAGGTGGTGAGCAGGGGTGCGAAATGTGGTTTTTCGTGTGGGGGCAGCGCGGGGACGAAAGAGCCCTGGGGAGTTTCTGCAAAAGTCCTGCGGCACTTTTGGCCTTCATGCCCGGAGCGATCCAGCGTGTTGTCATTTGCTGCCAATGGCCCTGCTGCTGTCGGGAAATGGTGTCTTCTGACTCATTCTGGTCCCGGGTCCAGCGCGCTCGCAGACTTTTGCAGAAGCTCCCGGAATTCCCTAGTGCTCCGGTACAGGGGCGCTTGCGGTTCTCGACGTGTTTCTCGTAGGCCTCGACGATGCGGGCCACCAGCGGGTGGCGGATCACGTCGCCAGATTCGAAACGGTTGAAGGCGATGCCCTTGACGTTCTTCAGCACGCGCTGGGCCTGCACGAGACCGCTCTTTTTGGGCGCAGGCAGGTCGATCTGGGTGATGTCGCCGGTGATGACGGCCTTCGAGCCGAAGCCGATGCGGGTGAGGAACATCTTCATCTGCTCGGGCGTGGTGTTCTGGGCCTCGTCCAGAATGATGAAGGCGTTGGACAGCGTGCGGCCGCGCATGTAGGCCAGCGGAGCGATTTCGATCTGCTGGCGTTCGATGAGTTTGGCCACGCGTTCGTGGCCCATCAGCTCGTTGAGGGCGTCGAAGAGCGGGCGCAGGTAGGGATCGATCTTCTGGGTGAGATCGCCGGGCAGGAAGCCCAGGCGCTCGCCGGCCTCGACGGCGGGACGGGTGAGAATGATGCGTTCGACCTGGTCGCGGTCCAGCGCGTCGATGGCGCAGGCCACGGCAAGGAAGGTCTTGCCGGTGCCGGCCGGGCCGATGCCGAAGGACAGGTCGTGCGCCAGGATGTTCTTCAGGTACTTGCGCTGGTTGGGGGTACGCCCCTGCACCTCGCCGCGGCGGGTGCGGAAGGTGGGGTTGTCGGGCGACTGCGGGGGTAGCGCTTCGGTGACCGGCAGGTCAGCCGGGCTGCTGTGACGGGATTCGATGATGGCCAGTTGAAGCTCCTCGTTGCTGAGGGGTGACGGCGGGCGTGGTAGAGCCCTGTCCAGCAGGCGGGCGGTGCCGAGCAGGGGCGGTTTCATCGCCTTCGATGGTGAAGGTGCTGCCGCGCCGGGTGATGCGCACGTCCAGCGCGCTTTCGATGGTGCGCAGGTTGGCGTCGAGCGCGCCGCACAGGGCTGGCCAGCCGGGCGTTGTCGGGTTCGTCGATGGAGAATTGGGCCTGGACGGGCATGGAGGGTGCTTTAGGGGCAGTGCTGACCGGAGGAAAACCTTTGTCCAATTGTAGCGGGCAGCCGTGCCGTGCAGGCGGGCGCGCTACCCATGTTGTCTGGCATGAGGTGGGGCGGCTCCTCTGGCAAGGCGGCTGCCTTGCCTGCGTGGTGCCCTGTCGGCACACGGCTGAGGTCAACACGTGGACGAATGAGTCCATGACGCGTTCTGCACGACCGGGGCTCGCGCGGGGACGAACAGGCTCGCGACACGCACCCGTTCATGGTGCGGACAGGGGCAATCAGGGTGTTTCCCGCTTCATCACCGCCACGCCGTGGATGGTGTCGGTTTCGCCGCTGTGCTTCGGGTTGGTGACGGTGTGGCCAAAGCCCATCTGGGTGGCGTTGTCCCCGAAGAAAGCCACCGTTGATGGCCGCCCGGCGAGTCGCCGGTGCCGCATTGCATGGCGTCGCTGCTGCCCTGCGAACGGACGCGCAGATCCCCGGTGAAGTGTTGGGGCTCTGCATGCGCAGGGTTGGTGGTGCCGATCTGGCTCAGGCGCCCCTGGGCATCGAAGCGGGCGCCGTCGGTGGTCATGCGGTAGTGCTGGTCGCTGCCGAACTTCAGTTCGCCGTCCAGCGCGATCTGGGTGCTGGTGCCGGGGGCGAACTGCACGAGGCCCTGGCCGGTGAAGGTGCCGGGCTGCACGCCGCCCTTGCTGAAGGTGGGGGCGGTGGCGCGGACAGGGGTGTAGCGGGCCGTGCCGGTGGTGGGCATGGTGACGGTGGGGACACCGGCCAGATAGTGGATGCCGCGGGTCTGCTGCAGCTGGTTGTCCAGATCCATCAGCAGCAGGGTCAGACGTACGCTGCCCTGGCTGAAGCGCCCCCAGGTGACGGCGCCTTCATGGCCCGGCCTCGGTGGTGTCAGCCATGTCGAAGTTCATGCAGTTGCCGAGGATGCCGCAGGGCCGATTCGCTGGACGCAAGTCACTGCCCAGCCGGATGGCGGGGGCGGTGCTCGCCCACGGTGTAGTTGAAGGGCCAGGGGCGTTGGCGGTGATCAGGCGCAGGCTGCCGGCCGCGTGGCTGCCGGTGCCGAGGGTGGATGGCAGGGGCAGGTGGCGCGGGCGAGAGGCACCAGGACTGGGAACCGGGCCGGGGATGGGGGTCGGGACAGGGCCGGCTCTGGCAGAGGGCGGGCGTCCGGGGCCGGCTGGGGTGCTGGCGTTGGTGCCGGGTGCAGGGCTGTGGTGCCGGTGAGGCGCAGGGGCGGCGGGCGGGTTGCGGTGCCGGCACGGGGCAGGCACCGGACCGGGCGACGGTACAGGGGCAGGTACTGGGCCCGGGTGACGGTTCGGGCGTGGGGGCAGGTTCCGGCGCTGGGCGGGCACTGGACCGGGTACGGGCGTGGGAACCGGTTCCGGCGAAGGCGCCGGCGCTGGCGAGGGGTTGGCGCAGGGCGGGATCCGGTGCCGGTTGCAGGGCCAGGGGGCTGGTTGTGGACCGGGCGCACAGGCGTGGGGGCCGGCGCAGGCGGTGTGACCGGGGTCGGTGGGGGGCCGGGTGCGGGCGATGGCGGGATGACCGGATCGGCTCGGAGATGGAGCGGGTTCCGGAGACGGCACGGGTGCAGGGCCGGGCGCCGGCACGGGGCAGGCTCGGAGCAGGTTCGGGGCCGGGGGCGCGGGCGTGCCGGTTCCGGGTTGTCGGGCAGATCAGGGTTCGACGGGGAACTGACCGGCAGGGGGCGATGGAAACCGGTGACGGAGCGGGCACAGGTTCCGGCGCCGGGACCGGGCCGGGGGACTGGTTGAGGGACTGGCTCGGGTCCGGGGAATGAGGCGTGGCTGGGGCGCGCAGGCCCGGGGGCACGGGCGAGGGAGCGGGTGTCGGGCAGGGCGCAGGTGTCGGTGTGGGTACCGGGACGGGCGTGGGGCAGGCGCAGGCGTGGGCTCTGGTGTCGGAGCTGGGGGCTGGGTTGGGCGTGGGGGCCGGAGCCGACGTGGGCGTCGTGCCGGGAGAGGCACAGGGAGCCGGAGCGGGCTGCGGTGCCGACGCGGGTTCGAGCTTTGGTGTGGGCCGTGGTGCCGGCTGTGGCGCTGGCGTGGGACGCACGGGTGTGACGGGCGCCGTGGCGGGCGGCTGGGCGTCCGGACGTCTGGATGGCTGGGGAATGGAAATCTGTGGCAGCCCCAGATTGCCGGCAGGCAGGACGCTCTTTGGGCTGGACACTCCCGTCTGGAACGTGTTGCCTGCCGCTTGGGATGCACCGGATGAGGCGCTGTTGCTGGACAGGCTGTCACCGGACGAGCCGTCGCTGGACGTGGTTCCGTTGACGTGGTGCCGGTTGACGTGGTGTCGCTGGACGTGGTGCCCGGTAGACGAGCCGTCGTCAGACGCAGTGGACCCGGCCTGTGTGGAATCGCCGGTGGTCTGCGCGCTTTCGTCTGCTTTCTGCTCGGCATCCGCGCTCCTGCTGGGTGGAGCAGGGGCGCTGATGACGGGTTTGCGTGTGAGTGGGCTGGGGGCGGCTGGTGGCCGAGGCAGCAGGTGGCGCGGCCGGCGCCGATGTCGATGGCGCCGGCGCCATTGAAGACGGCGTACGCGACCGTGACCGACGGCCACGTTCAGGCCGTCCTGCTGGCCCGGCTGGCAGTGTGGGCTGCAGTGGGTTTCCCTGCACGAGAAACTCGGTACCCCGGATGCCGATGGTGGCGGTGGGCGTGTCGAGGCGGAAGTCGTCAGGATTCTTTTGCCGATGGCGCCGGAGATGGCCTGCAGGGTGCCTTCGAAGCAGGCTGCAGAAAGCTGCGCTGGCGGTCTTCTCCATAGGCGTACTGGTCGATGCGGAACTGTGACCGGGGCTGCAGCGAGACCAGCGCACCGTCACGGAAGCGGATCTGGGCCCGGCCGTGGGCGCCGGTGATGATCATCTGGCCGGCATGAAGCCAGTCGCCGGCCTGGGCGGTTCTGATGGACCGTCCGGTGGTCGGCGTGGAGGATGCGGGAATCCTGGTGGATCGATGTGGCAGATGGGGATACCCGGTGGATGCGGCGCCGGCATGGGCGACGCCGGAGGCTGCCGGTGCCGATGCCTGCCCGGACGCCGGTGGGACGCTCTGGATGTCGACGATGCGCACGTCGCCGCTGGCCATGATGAGACGGCCGGCGGCGAGGGGCGCAGCGGCGAGGGCCAGCGGGGGCAGGTTGCCCGGCTGGCCGAGTGCAAGGGCATGACCCGGCGGCATGGCCAGGGCGAGGATCGGCAGGCCGATCTGCAGCAGGCGGCGGGGTGCCAGGCGGGACTCCAGACGGAAGCTCTGGTGCCAGACCCAGGCGGAGGTTCTGGCCGGGGATCCAGACGGAGGTCGCGGGCGGCAGGGGAGGCAAACCGTGCGGGACACGGTGCAGCCGCAGCGCGATGCTGCAGCAGGAGGATCAGGTCCCTGGCTGTCCGGATTGCGGGGTTTGCGCCACGACGGGTCCACCACATGGTGCGAAAGAGAGAGGAGGAGGATCTGCGCGGGCGTTGCGGTGCAAGGCACGAGGGATGGTGCACATACGCGCATGGCCAGGCCGCAGTTGAAGCGAGATCCTCCTGGCGCGCATTGTGGTGGGGCAGCCTGTCGCCGGGCAGGGGGATGAGGGCCGGCTGTCGACCGTCAGGGGCGCCGGTCGGGGGCAGGGGATGAATGCGGCCGGGCGGCTGGATGGATGGTGGCCCTGCTGTCTGTTCGGCGCGTGTGTTTGTCGCGCAGGGAGCAACAGGTGGCCGTGCGCCGTGAACTCCCTTTGCAAGGCAGCAGGGGTGCAGAATCCTCGATGGTTTCAAGACGCTGCCAACACGGTCATGCCGCGCCCAAGGGTAGGGTCTTCGGGCAGAGTTCCGGTCGTGTGTCGCCAGTATGCCCTGCCGGGTGAGGCCGTGTTCTACCAGCGGTACTGCACATCCACCAGCAGCTGCGTGCGCCGGAAGTCGTTGGGGGCCAGGGGTGGCGTGGTTGCGGGTGTGGAGCAGCTGGGGGCTGAGGGTGAGCTGCGGGCTGAGCGCATGATCGGCGCCCAGGCGCAGGTCCAGCTGGCGGTCGTGACGGGTGCGGCCGAAGAGGGATCGGGCCCCGGTGGCGACGTTCTTCCCACTGCAGGCCCAGATTGGCGCGCCAGCGTGCGCCCAGCTCACGCTGCAGGCCCAGCCGCAGGCCGGCTATCCGGAAGTCGAGCACGGGCAGGGTGTGACGGGGCTGTTCGCGACCGGCATAGGGGTTGGCGATCAGCACCGGGTTGCCACGCGCCCGGAAGGCATGGGCCCAGGTGGCACCCAGCAGGGTACGGCGGGCGTTGCGCAGGCTGGTCGTCGAAGTCCAGCCGGAAGACCTGGGCGTACAGGCCCAGCTGGTTCTGTGGGTTGGGATCAATTGCCACTGGCCGAGCAGGCCGGTGGCGCGGCGAAAGCGCCGGTCCTGCAGCCACATCTGCTGCTGCAGATTGAGGGCGGCCGAGAGACGGTGGGCACCCCGTGTGAGGGCCAGGCCGCTGCTGGCGCCGAGGGGTGCCCGTGTCCTGCCGGTGCTGGCGGGGTTGAAGCGCTGGCTGGCGTTGACGGTGTTTGTCCAGCCGAGGGTGCCGGACAGCGGCAGGGTGTGCTGGAACTGCAGACCCAGCTCGGCAAAGGGGCTGCCGTGCGGGCGGTTTCTCGTCGAGCGGGGTGAGCACCCTGGCCGTCGTCGATGATCCAGCGGTTGCGGGTGCTGCCGGCGTTGACATTGCTGTCGTGGCCCGTGGTGAGGTTGAGCGCCAGCTGCCAGCGGCGCGGGCTGGCACCTGTTCTGGCGGGCGATGATGTCCAGATAGCGCTGCACGCTCTCGCGGGCTTCCAGCGGCAGCTGCGGCTGCCGGACGAGCTGCTGCAGCACCTGCCGGGCGCTGTCGTGTTCGCCCAGGGCCAGATAGGCGCGGGCCAGTTCGGTGCGCGCGGCGGTGTCGTCGGATGGGCATCCAGCACCCGTTCCAGCGCCATGACGGCTTCACCGGGCGCTGGCTGTCCAGGGCAGCCACCCCAGCAGGTAGTCGAAGTCGCGGCTGCCGGCGTAGGTCCAGGTGTGGGGCTCAGCAGCCGCCACGCCGCCTCGGGCTGGCGGGGCAGCAGGGGCATGCCCGGTCGAGCAGGGCCGGCAGGGCTGGAAAGCTGCCGGCCAGCGGTGCTGCACCGGTGGCCGTGTCGAGACGGCAGGGCACTACCCTTGCCTGCGACTGGGGAGACGCCGGTTGCGGCTGCGTTGATGATCGTCCGGGGGCGGGAGACGATCGCCGTGCCAGCGGTCGGCATGTCCCATCCTGCCGGCACGGCCGTTCCTGCACGGATGTTTTGCTGGCGGAAACGGCCTGTCGTGTGTGGCCGTTCCGCTGGTCGTGGTGGTGAACGTCCCGCTGGCCGCCGCGGGAAGGGAGAGCGTGATACATGCCAGGGCAACGGCCAGCGGGACAGGGGCGCATGAGAGCTTCGAAGCGGGTTACGCGGCACGGGGCCGGGAGATTTCCCGGGCGTGGATCTCACCCGGGCCCGGCGCTCGGCTGCGACCCGCACCAGTGTGCGCTCGACCTGTTCGGCCACCGGCTCGCCACGCAGGGTGTGGGTGTATGCCGAGACGATGTCCACGTCGATCATCTGGCCGATGAGGTCCGGATCGCCGGGGAAAGTTGACGGTACGGTTGTTCGGGCAGCGGCCGGTGAGTTCGTGCGCATCCTTTGGAGCGCCTTCGACCAGCACGCGCTGGCGGCTGCCGACCATGCGTCCGGCGATGTCCATCGAACTCTGCTGGACCACGGCCTGCAGGCGCTGCAGGCGTTCGACCTTTTCCTCGGCTGGGGTGTCGTCGTGCAGGCTGGCCGCGGGGGTGCCGGGGCGCGGGCTGTAGATGAACGAATAGGCGTCGTCGAAGGCCAGATCCTGGGCGAGCTTGAGGGTCTTCTGGAAGTCGGCCTCGGTCTCGCCCGGAAAGCCGACGATGAAGTCGGTGGTCAGGCCGATGCCGGGGCTGGCGGCCCGCAGCCGGCGGATGATGGAGCGGTATTCCCAGCGAGGTGTAGCCGCGCTTCATGGCTGCGAGGATGCGGTCGGAGCCGGACTGCACGGGCAGGTGCACCAGCGGTGCCAGCTTGGGCAGGCGGCCATGGGCCTCGCATGAGCCGCTCGGTGAACTCACGCGGGTGGGAGGTGGTGTAGCGGATGCGCTCGATGCCGTCGATGTCGTGGATGTAGTCGAGCAGCGTGGTGAAATCGGCCGGGGCGTCAGAAGCCTTCGACCTGACCCAGGTGAGGCGTTGACGTTCTGGCACAGCAGGGTCACTTCCTTCACGCCCTGGTCGGCCAGCGTCATCACGTCGGTGAGCACGGCCTCGAAGGGGCGGGAGATCTCCTCGCCACGGGTGTAGGGCACCACGCAGAAGCTGCAGTATTTGCTGCAGCCTTCGCATGATGGAAACGAAGGCGCTGCCCCTTCCTTGCGCTGCGGCGGCAGGGCGTCGAACTTTTCGATTTCGGGGAAGCGGATGTCGACCTGCGACTGGCCGGAGCGGCGTTTGGCGCGGATGAGTTCGGGCAGGCGGTGCAGCGTCTGCGGCCCGAACACCACGTCCACGTAGGGCGCGCGCTGCACGATGGCCTCGCCCCTCCTGGCTGGCCACGCAGCCGCCCACGCCGATGATCAGGTCCGGGCGCGCAGCCTTCATGGCCCTGAAGCGGCCCAGGTCGGGAGAAGACCTTTTTCCTGTGCCTTCTCGCGGATGGAGCAGGTGTTGAACAGGACGATGTCGGCCTCTTCGGGGTTGTCGGTCAGCTCGGTGTGCTCGGCCTCGGCCAGGAGGTCGGCCATCCGTTCGCTGTCGCTACGAATTCATCTGGCACCCGAAGGTGCGCAGGTACAGTTTGCGGGTCATGCGATATATCGTTAGCTCTAGATGTCCAGACAGGACGCATGGTCGCAGTACAGGGGCAGACGGGGTGCTGATCCCGGTCAAAATCCGGTCCAGAAGAGGGTAGCCATGGCATCACCAGTACAGCATCGCAGGCGCTGCTGATCCCGGGAAGCCACCCGGAAGACGGGGGCAACGCCGCGGGGCCCGTGCCGTTCAGCGGTTGCGCCGGCGCAGGGCGCGGTATTCTTCTTCGCTCAGGATCCAGACGGTGGTGATTTCACCGGTGGGGCCCGGCCAGATAGCCCACCACGAAGCTCTTGCCGTGCACGGGCACGGGCGGCACGATCAGGTTGTCCTGGTTGTAGATGCGGGCACCGGCACCCAGCCGGACGGCCTTGCGGCCCAGCGTGGCGTCGGGGAACTGGCCGAAGCGGATGCGGCCCAGTTGCGTGGCGTCGGGAAAGTGGCGGTTCTGTGCGGCCGTCACGGCCGGCGACAGGAAGTCCAGCGCCACGGCGGTGACCGCGGCCACACGACGGGGCGACCAGCCAGGAGCGCTCGCGGCGCGCAGCAGGCTGCGGCGTTCCGCCAGGTGACTGGGGGTGGCCAGTTTCTCGTTGCGCAGCGCGTCCTGGCGGGCCTGGGCCTGGGGCCGGTAGGCGGGCTGGCGATGCTTGAAGAGTCGGCTGATCATGACTGAAACAGTGAGGATGGGCCGGCTGCCGCACGGGATGCAGGGATGCGGGGCCACGCGGCCAGAGCCCGTCTCTGCAGGGACGGGTTCTGCGGAAATGGAAATGTTGTGTTCCGATATGGAACAATAGGTTACGAATTGTCGATTGTAACCGGGAATGTGCGCAATGTCGCGCCGACCGGTGACGCAAAAGTGTTGTGTTTGTGATGATGAACAGGTTGAGAGGTGGGGCCGGGCGGCTGTTTTTGCGGGTGCTGGCCGGGGTATTGCTGGGGGCAGGGGCTGTTTCTGCGGCGGTTCCGGGGGCTGGGGCGGGCCGACGACTGGCAGTCCCGATACCGACGGCCGAGTCAGTGCCTGCTGCGCAGGACAGCGTGCGAACGGAAGGCCGGGGGCATTCGGATACCCGGATGGATATGGGGCTCCGGATACATGCAGACGGCCGGATGCGCACGGACGCCCGGATGCCTGCGGATGCCCGGAGGCGCGCGGATAGTCAGGATCGTATGGATGGCCAGGCGCGCCTGGATGATCGCGCGCAGGCGGGTGACCGTGCGCTGAAGGACGATCGGGGGATGACCGTGACCCTGCCGGCGCGGGGTGCGGCGGGTAGTGTCGCTTTCGCCGGCGCTGACCGAGTCGGTCTGTGTGCTGCAGGCCTGCGACCGGCTGGTGGGGGTGGACCGCTTTTCCAACTGGCCGGCGCAGGTGGCGACGCTGCCGAAGCTGGGCAGTCTGGGCAGCTTCAATGTGGAGAGCGTGGCGGCGCTGCAGCCGGATGTGGTGCTGATGGCCAGTGGCGGTGTGGTGGCCGACCGTTTGCAGAAACTGGGTGTGGCGGTGCTGGTTCTGTCACCGCGCCGGCAGGCGGATGTGGCGCGCTGCTGCGGCGCCTGGCCCGTGTGCTGGACCCTGCGCAGGCGCGTGCCGATGCTGGTGTGGGCCGGCATCCGCACACAGCTGGATGCGGTGGCGGCGTCCATGCCGCCTGCCGCGCGTGGCTGGCGGGTCTGGCTGGAGGTCGATCCGGCCCCGTGGGTAGCCACGCCTTCGTCACTGCTGGGCGAGACGCTGGCCGGACTGGGGCTGGCCAATGTGATCTCCGGTGGCGAGGATATGACAGCGGGTGAGCAGCCGGAGGATGCCCGCCGGGATGGACATGCGGATGGACGTGCGGACATGGATGCTCGCCAGAATGGGCATGCGGAAGGGGGACGGATGCCGGTACGCCGGACGGGGAAGGGCATGCCGGTGCGTCAGGGGGAGCCCTGGATCGCACACCATGCCCGCGTATCTGCAGGGTCAGCCGCGAATGGGCGCTGCAGGTGCAGCCCGATGTGCTGATGATCAGCGATCCGCAACAGCAGGGGCTGGCGGCAGTGCGGGCGCGTCCGGGCTGGCAGCGGCTGAAGGCGCTGCAGCAGGGGCGGGTGTGCCTGTTCGGCGGAGACGCACTGGATGTGCTGGTACGCCCCGGCCCCCGGCTGGCCGAGGGGCACAGCAGATGCGGGACTGCGTGGTCCGGCTGCTGAAGCGGCGCTGACCGTTCCATGGCAGGGGCGGTCTGGCCTGCGCATGATCCCTGCCGGTACCCGGCCGGCAGCAGCGCGGGGATCGGCCCATGACACGCCCTGGCTCTGGCCAGCCTGTGGTGCATGTTCCTGAAGGTGGTGGGCTGGCCTGTGGTGCGCGTTCCCTGAAGGTGGTGGGCTGGCCTGTGGTGCGTGTTTCCTGAAGGTGGTGGGCTGGCTTGTGGTGCGCGTTCCCTGAAGGTGGTGGGCTAGCCTGGGGCACGCGTTCCCTGCAGGTGGAACATGTTCCCGCAGCAAATCTGCCTGTGGTGCGGATGCGGCGGTGGGCATTTGCTGGAACAATAGCGCGCGTCGTGGACCTGTTCCAGGAGCGTATTCTGGACCCGTTCGTCCCACGCTGGCCCCCGAAGTTGCGCACGGCTGACCCCGAAGCCGCACACGGCCGGCGTTGCCCTGCCTGACAAGGGCGGACAGCCTTGCCGGACAGGGATGAACAGGCCCATGACACCTCTGAACAGCCATTTCGGGAAACAGCTTCCGGGAGAACGACGACCATGGAAATCGAACAGCCCCCTCGCGAGAAACCTTACGAAAAGCGGCAGGGCGAGCGGCGCGGCCTGATCATCGTCAACACCGGTGACGGCAAGGGCAAGAGCACGGCCGCCTTCGGGCTGGCGCTGCGGGCGCACGGGCGTGGCAAGAAGGTGCACATCTACCAGTTCCTGAAGGTGGCCTCGGCACGTTTTGGCGAGCACCGCACTTTCGAACAGCTGGGGGTGCCCATCGAGGGGCTGGGTGACGGTTTCAGCTGGAAGAGCCAGGATCTGGAAAAATCCGCTGCCCTGGCACGAGAAGGCTGGGAGCGCGCCCGAAAGACCATCATGGATGGCGAGCATTTTTCTGGTGGTGCTGGATGAGATCACCCTATCCGCTCATCTACGGCTGGATGCCGCTGGAACCGGTGCTGGAAACGCTCCGGAACCGTCCGCCGCATGTGCACGTGGTGCTGACCGGGCGACGCTGCCCGCCGGAGATCATCGAACTGGCCGACACCGTCACCGAGATGACCAAGATCAAAACACGCCTTCGAGGCCGGGGTGCCGGCGCAGCGCGGCATCGAGGACTGAACGGCGTGGGTGAACGGTCATGGGTGGCCGGTACGGGCGCACAGGCTGATGCTGGTGCGGATGCCGGTGTTGGCGCACAGGGATGGCGCCGATGCGGATGCAGGCACTGGTGTACAGGCAAATCGGCACGGTCCCCGGCGCCGTGACGACGTTGTCCACGCAGGTGTTCAGACCGGCACGGGCGCAGAAGCCGGGGATGCCGCCAGCCGGCAGCACGGCGGACACCGCTGGCCGGCTGGCCCGCTGCATCATGGTGCTGGGCACCAGCAGCGGGGCGGGCAAGAGCTGGCTGGTAACGGCACTGTGCCGCTGGTATGCGCGACAGGGGCTGCGGGTGGCGCCCTTCAAGGCGCAGAACATGAGCAACAATGCTCGCGTGGTGGCTGGTGGCGAGATCGGCAGCGCGCAGTATTTTTCAGGCGCTGGCCGCGGGCGTGGAGCCCACGGTGCAGATGAACCCGCTGCTGCTCAAGCCCGAAGCCGACACGCGCAGCCAGGTGGTGCTGCTGGGGCAGGTGGATGCCCGGCTGACCGGCATGCCCCTGGCGGGCCCGCTGTGCCGAAGTCTGGCCGCTGCTGGCACAGACGCTGGACGACCTGCGCCGCCAGTACGATGTGATCGTCATCGAGGGGGCCGGGTCGCCGGCCGAGATCAACCTGCAGTCCAGCGATGTGGTGAACCTGCGGGTGGCGCGCCACGCCGATGCCGTCTGCCTGCTGGTGTCCGACATCGACCGCGGCGGTGCCTTTGCCCATCTGTACGGCACCTGGGCGCTGATGCCCGAAGACGACCGCAGGCGCCTGCGCGGCTTCGTGCTGAACCGTTTCAGGGGGGATCCCGGTCTGCTCGCGCCGGCCCCCGAACGGATGCTGGAGATGACCGGTGTGCCGGTGGTGGCCACCGATGCCGATGTGGACCGGCCACGGCCTGCCGGAGGAGGGATGGCTGGTTCCAGTACCGCGACCGGCAGACGGCACAGGGAAGTCCTCCCGATGATCGGGGCTGCCAGCCGGCACAGGGAAGAACCCTCTGTGACATGGACCGGCAGGCAGCGCAGGAAGATCCCCCGAGGGCTGTGACGGTGCAGGCAACGCCATCATGGCCAGCGCCGGTCCCCGGGGGACGACGGCGTACCCGGCCCGCGGCAGATGGAGGTGGCCAGCTCATGCCCGGCAGACCGGCCGGTGTGTGCGCCGGCGCGGATTGCCCTGCTGGTGCCGCCGCGCATCAGCAATCTGGATGAGTTCGAGCCGCTGGCCGCCCTGCGTGGCGTGCAGCTGGTGGCGGTGCGGGAGGCCGGCATGCGGCCCGAACTGTCGGTGGATGACTGGATCATCCTGCCGGGTTCGAAGCACACCAGTACCGATCTGGCCTGGCTGAAGCGGCAGGGGCTGGATGCCTGGGTGCGGGCGCATGCGGCCCGTGGTGGCCGGGTGCTGGGCATCTGTGGCGGACTGCAGATACTGGGGCAGGCGCTGCGTGATCCGCTGGGGCTGGATGGCGCTGGCCAGGGACTGGGGCTGCTGCCGCTGCAGACGGTGTTCGGCCGCGAGAGGTGCTGCGGCGCCGGACGGAACGCTTCAGCTCACTGCCGGGGCCATGGTCGGTGCTGTCGGGGTGCAGGTGACGGGATACGAAATCCACCAGGGGCAGACGCAGCCGGTGGGGGCGGACATCATGGTAGGGGCTACAGAGGCGGCAGATGTCATAGAAGCCACAGGAACCACGGAAACCGCAGAAATCGCAGAAGTTGCAGAAGCCACAGAAGCCGCAGAGGCCACAGAGGCCGCGGCCGGAGCAGCTATTGGTGTCCCTGGCGTCCCTGGCGTGATGGGGGTTCTCGGCGTGCTGCCGGATGGTCTGGGCTGGTGCAACGCCCGGGGCAATGTGCTGGGCGTGTACCTGCACGGCATGTTCGAGAACGATGATGTGCTGCAGGCGCTGTTCGGCCAGCAGGCGCGTCCGCTGGCGGCCGTGTTCGACGGGCTGGCCGATCATGTGGGCAACAGCTTTGCCCCGGGGTGCTGGACGGGTTGCTGGGGATGCGCTTCCCACGCCCCGGGCGGCGTCCGCCATCCGGCTGAACTGGCCGATAATGAAAGGCCCCGGCAGTGCACCGGGGCACGGTTTTCGTGCCCGACAGGGCGGCTTCCTGCGTATCCCGATCCTCTGCATGAGTCTTGCGGCACCGTGATTTCCATGCACGGCGCCTGTTCCTTTTTCTTCCGGTTCTGCCATGTCCGACATCCGTTCTGTTTCGTCCCTGCATTCCGACCTCTTCCGCCTGCCGATGTGCGGCCACCATTCCCGTCATCGAGCCCGTTTTCGATCCGGCCCGCGCGGCTGCCCCTGCAGGCGAAGCTGGATGCCCAGGCGCGTCCGCCGGGTTCGCTGGGCCGGCTGGAAGCGCTGTCGGTACAGATCGGCCAGATCCTGCAGACCGAATCGCCGCAACTGCAGGGATGCCGCCGTGCTGCTGTGCGCGGGCGACCATGGTCTGGTGGCGCAGGGTGTATCGGCCTCGGCCCTCCACCGTGACCACGCTGATGATGCAGACCATTCTGGACGGCGAGGCCACGGTGAGCGTGCTGGCCCGCCAGCATGGCCTGAAGGTGCTGGTGGTGGACTGTGGCGTGGTGCAGCCGCTGCCCGAGCGGCCCGGTCTGCTGCTGCGCCGGCTGGGGGCTGGCACGGCAGATGCCACCCGGCAGCCGGGCCATGACGCCGGCACAGTGCCTGCAGGCCATTCGCAACGGCCGGGCGCTGGTGCAGGCGCTGCCCGGCAATGCGATCCTGCTGGGCGAGATGGGCATCGGCAACACGTCGCCTGCGTCTCTGCTGCTGGCACGGCTGGCCGATCTGCCCATCGACCAGGTGGTCGGCCCGGGGGCTGGTCTGGACGCCGAAGGGCGGCAGCGCAAGACCCGGGCACTGGCTGCGGCACTGGTGCGCAACGCCGCCGCCACGGAACCGCTGGACGCTCTGGCGGCCCTGGGGGCTTCGAGATTGCCACGCTGGTGGGGCGTCGTCCTGCAGGCAGCGCTGGAGAAACCGCGTGATCGTGGTGGATGGCTTCATCACCAGCTCGGCCGTGCTGGTGGCGGCGCGGCTGCAGCCGGCGGTGCTGGAGCGCTGCGTGTTCTCGCATGTGTCGGCCGAGCCGGGGCACCGGCTGATGCTGGATGCCCTGGGGGCGACCCGCTGCTGCAGTTCGGCATGCGGCTGGGCGAGGGATCGGCCGCCACGCTGGTGTGGCCGCTGCTGGAATCGGCCTGCCGCACGCTCAACGACATCGCGCCGCTGGCCACCGTACTGGCCCGGGGTGAGGCACAGCCTGAGGCACGAGGGGAGGCGCTTGTGGGACAGCCGTCTGGAGAGCCATCGTCATCCGGCGAGCCCGGTGCGCCAGCCGAACTGCAGGGGCAATCTGCTGCGCCATGTGCTGCTGGCGCTGCAGTTTTTCACGCGCATTCCCCTGCCGGCATGGGTGGCACGCTGGGTGGGCTACAGCCCGGCCCCTGATGAAGGCATCGACCGCGCATTTTCCAGCCGTGGGCTGGCTGGTGGGCGGCGTGGCGGCGCTGGTGCTGGGTCTGGTGGTGTAGGGGGCTGGCCGGTATGTCAGCCGTTCCTGCGCATGATGCCGTCTGGCTGCTGGTGGCGCTCGTGGCGGCGCTGCTCGACCATGGCGACCGTACTGCTGACCGGCGCCTTTCACGAGGACGGGCTGGCCGATGTGGGCGATGCACTGGGCGGCAGTGCAGACCGCGAGACGGCGCTGCGCATCGATGAAGGATTCGCGGCTGGGCACCTACGGCACGATCACACTGCTGCTGGTGCTGCTGCTCAAGCTCTGCCTGCTGGCACTGCTGCAGGTGCAGGGGCTGGTCCACGCGATGCTGCTGGTGCTGGCCATGCACGTGCTGTCGCGCTGGACGGCCCCTGCTGCTGCCGCAATGGCTGCCCTATGTGGGGAACGCCCGTGGCAGCCGGTGGTACCAGCAAGGCGCGCTCGCTGCTGGAGCGTCTGGACCGGCGCACGCTGTGGGTGTCGTCACTGTGGCGCTGCCGACGTGCTGCTGGTGGCCCGGGTGGCGGGCGGGGCGGCCCTCTTGGGGGTGATGGTCACACTGCTGCTGGTCGTGGGGGCTGGGACGGTTTTTCCGGCGCAGGCTGGGGGTATCACGGGCGACTGCATGGGCGCAACCCAGCAGCTGGCCGAGGTGTCCGGTTATCTGGTGCTGTGCCTGATCATGGGGGCACAACCGTGAAGGGCACCGGGACGGTTCATCGTGGAGACGCTGCCTGGGGCGGGCGCGAGACGACCCATCGTGGGGACGGCATCGTTCCGAACAGCCGCGACGGGGGCTGCGTGGGAATGCCGTGCCGCCTGCCACGGAGATGGTTGATGTCCCCGCGGAAGCCGCACCGTTGTGCTGGCTGGTGCGTCATCCACGCCCCGAGGCGCCGGCCGGGCTCTGTTATGGCCGTACCGATCTGGCGGCACAGCCGGCCGACACGGCCCCGTGCCGCGCAGGCACTGGCGGCGCGGCTGCCGGCTGGCATCGTGCTGCGCAGCTCACCGTTGCAGCGCTGCCAGACCCTGCTGCAGGCCCTGCACGTCCTGCGCCCCGACGTGCAGCTTCTGCCCTCCGGAGGACTGGCTGGCCGAGATGGATTTTTGGTGCCTGGGAAGGGCGCCTGTGGGCCGATCTGCCGGCAGCCGAACTGCAGGCCTGGACCGACGATTTTCGGCCATTACCGGGCGGGCGGCCACGGTGAGTCGGTGGCGCAGTTCCTGATGCGCCTGCATGAGGGGCTGCAGGCTGTCCGGGCGGCATGGGAAACCCCGTCGTTGCGGGACCGGCATGGATGGGCGTACGCCGAGGCGTGGATCACCCATGCCGGTGTGATTCGCGGATTGTGCTGGCTGGCCGGGCAGGGGCGTGGTGACGGGGCGTCCTGCGGAACAGGGGCTGTCCGGTGTATCTGGGGAATGCCCATCGGCCATGCCGGAGCGGCGGGCAGGTGCGCCGCCGTTCAGCCCGACAGACGAGCCTCTCGGCACACAGTCCGGCAGACCACGAGCACTGTTTTTCTGGCGCGTTCGGCCCGGCAGGAAAAACTCGCCATTCTCCCCTGCCGACAGCATCCGCGTGGCCATCATTCCACATAGGCTTTTGGTGAGGCGGTAGCGGGCGATTTTCTGCCGATGGCGGCTGTTTCAGCGACAACTGGGCTGAGCAGCAGCTTCAGCCGCACTCTCCAGGGGGCGGGATGGTGAACGCCGGGGATCTGCCAGTCTGGCATCTGACACGGGAACCGCAAACCCGTCACCCGGTTACTGGAACAGCACGGAGGCGTTGCGCAGCACCACGTACAGGCCCGTGCCGGCCAGAATGCTGAGCAGGGCGTGGCGGCTGGCCAGCTGGACCACGACCGTGACGGCCAGGGCGGCCAGTGAGGGCCAGGCACCCACGGTGGAGGCGTCGTTCTGGATGAAGCCCACCATGGTGTGAATGAGCAGCAGGCCCAGAATGGCCGGCGGCAGAAACCGCCCCAGCGTGCGGATGGCCCGGAAGCGGTTGAGCAGCCCGGCCGCCACGAAGGGCAGGGGCCCGCAGGGCGAAGGTGATGAGCGCCATGACCACGATGGCGGCCAGGGCCTGCCAGCCGCCCAGCATGGTGTCGGGTGTGCTCATGGCTGCCCCTCCGGCTGGCGGAAACTCTGCAGCAGGGATACGCCCACCGACAGGCCGATGGCCAGCAGCATGGCCTGCTGCGGGATAGACTGCCAGCCCACGGTGTAGGTAACGATGGCCGTGACGAGGGGCGCCAGCTGACGCTGCTGCGCCATTGTGCCACCACCAGCACCGCAAAGAGGGCGGCCAGGCTGAAATCGAACCCCTGCAGCGTGGGCGACAGGCCCATGCCGATGGCGTTGCCCAGCACCGTACCCAGCAGCCACCAGCCGTGATTGATCATGGTCAGCCCCAGCATCTGCCGGGGTGTGGCGCTGTCGGGCAGGGTGGAGATGAGCGAGTAGGTCTCGTCGGTGAGCTGCCAGGCCAGGCAGGCGCGGGCCAGCCGGCCCTGCGGCAGGCGGTCCAGAATCGACAGCCCGTAGAAGATGTGGCGCAGGTTGACCACCAGCGTGGCCACCGCAATGGCGGCCAGTGATTCACCCGCCGCAAACATCGGCACCGCCATGAACTGGGCCGCACCGGCATAGACCAGCAGACTCATCAGCGGGGCCACCCACCAGTCGGCGCCGGCCTGTGCCATCAGAAAGCCAAAGGCCATGCCCAGCGGGATGTAGCCCATGGCGATGGGGATGGACAGCCGGAGGCCAGAAAGCGGCTCCACATGGCTACCGTTGCCCGCAGGCGGGGCCGGGTGTGAGGATGTCTCCGGACTGGGGAGTGCTGGGAGGCATGGTGGGCCGGGTGACGTACGCACCACAGGCGCGGTACCGGAATGCAAGTGGTTCGCGAGTATACGATGCAGTGTCGTGCGATGCTGCGGTGTGCCACGAAAGGTTGTGCCGCAGATGAGTCATGGACGCATTCGTTTCCGTGCCGGCAACAGATACCCTGACCGGGCGCCATGCGCAGAGCAAGGCTGGCCGACCTGTCACGTGCCGTGCCACACAGGCAGAACATGCAGCCAAGAAAAAGCCCGGGGGCGCTTGACCTGCGGGGCTTTGAGGCCGCTGCCCCGCAACAGGGCAACCAGCCGGAATACGTGGTAGAGAAGGGTGGACTTGAACCACCGACCTCACGATTATGAGTCGTGCGCTCTAACCAGCTGAGCTACATCTCCACGCGCTCTGCAGTACGAGAATCAGCATTATATAACGATTTCTGCGCTTGCAAGTCCTCTGCCACAGCCCTGGCAGACGGGTGTCTGCCCCTGTTGCGGTCGCCTGTGCTGTCTGCTACGCCCCGCCGTCCGCGAGCACGGCATCCGGTCGCTGCTGCTGGCGGGGCTGCATGGCGGTGACGGGGATCGGGTCGCATGCTGGCCTGCCGTGTAGCCCCTGCCATGCTGTCCGGTGGCTGTGGCTGTGGCAGGGAGCAGGGGTTTGTGCTCAGCCCCGTGCGGCCTGCGTGCTGCCCGGATAGCGTCGCGGGTCTCCAGCGCTACCTGCCGGGCGGCGTCGGCAAAAGTCCGTGCCCTGGCCGGCGTACAGGATGGCGCGGGACGAATTGATGATCAGCCCGTAGCCCGCTGGCATCCAGCCCGGCACGCACGGTGGCATCGACATCGCCTCCCTGGGCGCCCACACCGGGTACCAGCAGCGGCAGGTTGGGGGCCAGCGCACGCACGCGGGCCAGTTCGTCGGGAAGGTGGCACCCACCACCAGCCCCAGCTCGCCGTTGCGGTTCCACGGGCCGGCGGCCAGCGAGGCCAGGTGTTCGTAGAGGCGCGTGACCGTCTCCGGCCCTGCGGCAACCGCTGTCCCGTGGGTCAGTGCCGACGGTTGCGTGATGGCTGCCGATACGGTGGTGGCAGTGCCGGCCGTGGTGGACGGAACGCCCTGGGATACGGCGGAAGCGATCCCCGTCCCTGTGGCCACCGTCTGGCTGGCGGGCTGCTCAGGGCAGGACCGGCAGCGCCTGCAGGGTCATTGCCCCCGGGTTGCTGGTGCGGCACAGCAGGATCAGCCCGCGGCCGGCCCAGTCGAAATAGGGTCTCGATGGAGTCGAAACCCATGAAGGGCGAGAGCGTCAGCGCATCGGCGCCGAAACGGTCGAAAGGCCTCCACACCGTACTGCCGGGCCGTACTGCCGATGTCACCGCGCTTGGCGTCCAGAATCACCGGAATGCCGGGGTAGTCGGCATGGATATGGCGGATCAGCCCGGCCAGTACCTCTTCGGCGCCCTGGGCGGCAAAGTAGGCGATCTGCGGCTTGAAGGCGCAGGCCGTGATCGGCTGTGGCCGCAATGATCTGGCGGCAGAAATGGTCGATGGCCGCCGGCCCGGTCCCCAGATATGACGGGATGCGGGCGCGGATCCGGATCCAGTCCCACGCACAGCATGGAATCGGCAGCGGCCCAGCGCTGGCGGAGGGTTTGAACGAAGCTGGAACTCATGGATGGATGTTCTCGAAGGCTGCAGAGGGTCCCTAGGCGCGCGTCCTTTCGAATTCCTTCAGGTAATCCACCAGCGCCTGCACCCCTCCAGCGGCATGGCGTTGTGAGATGGACGCGCATGCCGCCCACCGAGCGGTGCCTTCAGGTTCATCAGGCCGCGGGCCTCGGCGCCCTTCAGAATTCGGCATCCAGCGCCGCATCGGCCAGCGTGAATGGCACGTTCATCCACGAACGGTTCTCCAGCGCCACCGGGTTGCTGTGAAGCTGGCGTCCAGTGCGTCGTGAGCAGCCTGGCCTTAGCCTCGTTGCGGCGCGCCATTTCCGTCAGGCCGCCCAGATCCTTCAGCCACTGGAACACCAGCCCGGCCAGATAGATGGCGTAGGTGGGCGGGCGTGTTGATCATGGAGTCGTTTTTCGGCCTGCCTGCCGTAATCCAGAATGGACGGCATGGCCCTGCGGGCACGACCGGGCAGGGTCTTCGCGGATGATCACCAGCGACAGCCCAGCCGGCCCTGATGTTCTTTCTGGGCGCCGCCGTAGATCATGCCGTAGCGGCTCACGTCCATGGGGCGCGACAGGATGTGCGACGAGGCATCCACCACCAGCGGCACGCGGCCCACGTCGGGCGTGTCGTGGAACTCCACCCCGCCGATGGTCTCGTTGCCGCAAAGATGCACATAGGCCGCGTCCGGGTCAGATCCCAGTCGTTGCGGTCGGGAACGCGCGTGTAGCCGCTGTCCTTGCCGCTGGCGGCCACGCGCACGGTGCCGAAGCGCTGTGCCTCGCTGATGGCCTTCGAGGACCAGATGCCGGTGTCGATGTAGTCGGCACTGCCGCCCTCGGGTAGCAGGTTCAGCACCAGTGCCGCAAACTGCAGCGTGGCGCCCCCGGCCAGAAACAGCACCCGGTATCCGGACGGGATGTTCAGCAGCTCACGCAGGTCGGCTTCGGCCTGGGCCTGGATGCCCATGTAGTCCTTGCCGCGGTGCGACATTTCCATCACCGACATGCCGGTGCCATGCCAGTCGGACATCTCGCTGGCGGCCCGGGCCAGGACGGCTTCGGGTAGCACGGCCGGGCCGGCACTGAAATTGAACGGCTTGCGCATGGGTAGACTCCTTCGGGCGGTTGCTGTCCGCCATTCTAGAGCGTGTCATGGACTTGTTCATCCCCGGGCTGGTTCGGGCCGTGCTGCCGACAGGGCACCATGTAGGGGCGGGGACCGTCTTGCCAGACCGTGCAACACTGCCGGCGCACAGCCCGGGTGAACTGCCGGACGGCTGGATGAGGGGTCGGAAAGTTTCCATGGCACTTTACTGTGCACGGCCTGCTCACAGCCGTAGATGGGCGCCCAACCAGTCGTCTCATCTGTGTCCATGAAGCGTTGTACCGGACGCAGTGTGGACATGCCGTGCAGTGCAGCGGCCGGCCCGATGAACGGCCGTCACGGGAATTGACGGTCTGCGCCGGGATCAGGTGATAATCTGGCCCATTGTCTGCACCGCGTCAGGCAGGCCGGACGCCAGGTCTGTGCGGCTTCGGGCTTTTTGCAGACATGATCAGATCCCAAGGAGTGAACAGCATGTCGAAGTTTGTCGAACAGCCGGCCAAGGCCGTGATGATGTCCGCCCAGACCGTGGCGATGCCGGCGCAGGGCGAGCAGGGCGCGTCCCGGAAAATGGGCCGTCGTAGCGCTGGTGCCCGCCAGGCGGTGGTGGCCGCCGTGGCCACGGCGCTGCTGAGTGGCCGGCTGTGCGGGCATGGATGACACCCAGCGTCGCACGGCCATCGGCACCGGCATCGGTGCCGCGGTGGGGCTGCCCTTGGTGGCAACACCTCCGGCGCCAAGGGCGTGCGCAATGGTGCGCTGATCGGTGGCGCCATTGCCGGCGTGGGCACCTATATCTGGTCCCGCCAGATGGAAGAACAGAAGCGTGCCATGGAAGAGGCCACTGCCGGCACCGGCGTGCAGGTCACGCAGACCCGCGAGAACCTGCTGCAGCTGGACATCCCCAGCGACATCTCGTTCCGCATCAACAGCGCAGCCATCCTGCCCAACTTCCAGCCCGATCCTGGACCGCTTTCGCCCAGACGCTGGTGGCCAACCCGGCCACCACCGTGCAGATCATCGGCCACACCGACAGCACCGGCACCGATGCCATCAACAACCCGCTGTCGGTCAACCGTGCGGCCAGCGCGCGTGACTATCTGGTGGCACGCGGGCGTGCAGGTCTCGCGCATCGTCGATCGACGGCCGCGGCAGCCGCGACCCCATTGCTGACAACAGCAACACCCCGGCCGGTCGTGCGCAGAACCGCCGCGTGGAAATCTACGTGGGTCAGGCCGCCAACCCGCAGCAGCAACAGCAGCAGGGCAATGGCCAGTACCAGAACAACGGCAACGGGCAGTACTAGAACGGCGAGCCAATACAACAATGGCAACGGCCAGTACAACAATAGCCAGTCCGGCGGGCAGTACAACACCAATGGCCAGTACAGCAATGGCTACCAGAATGGCCAGCGCAGCACCCTGCAGCAGGGCAGCCAGCGCAACAGCTACCGCAGCGGCAGCAGTGGCCAGTGGAGCCAGGACGGGACGTACAACGGCAACGACGGGTATTCGTCGACCATTCAGTGATCGGCCTTTCCCCGGATCCGGCTTTGCCGGTTCGCGTCCGGAAAGGGATGCGGGCTGACATGGCCGGATTTTTGTGCCTGTTCCACGGAGGAGCACATGAACGGGGACAGACTTTCCCCGCAGCCTGGCTGCTGATCCTGCTGGCCGTGGTGTGTCTGCCGCGCATCACCATCGACATCTATCTGCCGTCGCTGCCGGTGATCGGGCAGGCGCTGCAGCTGTCCGAATTCAGCTGAGCCTGACCATGACGGTGTACATGGCGAGGCTATGCGGTGTCGATGCTGGTCTGCGGGCCACTGGCCGACCGCTACGGCCGGCGACCGGTGCTGATCGGTGGCACGGCGCTCTATCTGGTGGCCACCATCGCCTGTGCCCTGGCAGATTCGGGCGGCATGCTGATTGCGGCCCGGCTTTTTGCAGGCGCTGGGGGATGCTGCGGCACGGTGGTGGGCCGCGTCATCGTGCGGGACCGCTTTCAGAAGGCCGAGCAGGGTCTCTTATCTGAGCTGGATGTCGTCGGGCATGGCGCTGTCGCCGGTGGTGGCGCCGCTCATCGGCAGTGTCATCGATGTGGCACTGGGCTGGCGCTGGGTGTTCGTGGTGCTGGCGGTGGTGGCCGCGTGTGCTGCTGCTGGCATTGTGTACGGTGGTGCCGGAGACGAAGCCGGGGCGGCACGGACCGGTTCATCCTGCCGTCATCATGCCGGAGAGGATGATCGCGAGCTATCCCGTGCAGCCGGGACTTCTCCGTCTTTATGGATCCCCTGCTGCACGACAGGCATTTCCTGCGCCATTCGCTGATCATCAGCGCCATCTACTGCACCTATTTTCCCGTTTGTGGCGGAATCGTCGCTGGTGCTGCAGCGCACGCTGGGGCTGTCGCAGGTGCAGTATGCGGGGGTGTTGCGCTGACCATCCTCGGATATCTGGGCGGGGCGTCGGTGTTCCGGCGCCGTTTTGGCGCCTGGGGTGCCGAGGGCGTCATCGGACGGGCCCTGCGGCTGAACCTGCTGTTTCGCGGTGGTCTGGGCTGCGGCGACGCTAGGTGTTTCAGGGTCGCTGCTGGCCATCGTGCTGCCGATGGTGCCGATCATGCTGTCGGTGGGCATGAGCATCCCGGCCTGCCAGTTTGCGGTGATGCAGCCGCACGCCGGGGCAGTGGGGGCCGTGTCCGGGCTGTTCTTCTTCATCCAGATGGCGGTGACGGCACTGTTCGGCCTGGTGGTGGCATCCCTGTCCAACGGGAGCCCTGCGCCGATGGTGGGGGGTGTCGCTGGTGGCGAGTGTGCTGGCCTGGGGGGCGGCGTGGGCATCCCTGCAAGGACTGGATTGCCCTGAACTGACACGCACCAACCCCGGCGGGCACAACAGCCAGGCATGATCAGTCAGAATAGGGCCATCAACCAGGGCCTCCTTCATGACTGACAAGACCGCTTCTTCCACTCAACCTCATCTTCCGCCAGCCCCCAGCTCGGCATCGGCTTCCTGTACCGCGAACTCTGGCGCTTTTTGCCGCCGGGCGGCGCAGCACATTGATGTGGGCCGTGATCCTGCTGATCGGCCTCGCAGGGCTTCAAGCTGGCCGTGCCGGCGTGGCGGGGTTCGGCCATCAACACGCTGCAGGCACTAGGGCATCGACGGCCTTTCGCAGGCCGGGACAGATGCTGCTGCTGGTGTTTCTGGCCACGCTGGCCAGCTGGCGCTGATGCACGGGCCGGGGCGCATTCTGGAACGCAACGTGGCGCTGGTGGTGCGCCAGCGCGTGTCCACCGACCTGATGGAGCGGCTGTATGCGGCGCCACTGGGCTGGCATGAAGCGCAGCATGGGGTGGAAACGGCGCACCGGGTGCAGCAGACCACGCGGGCGCTGTACGACTTCGCGCAGAGCCAGTTCATCTATCTGCAGAGCGTGGTGCGGCTGGTGGGGCCGGTGGTGGCGCTGTGGTTCATCTCGCCGTGGGTGGGCGGGGGTGGCCGTGGTGGGCTATCTGCCGCTGGCGGCCATCATCGTGTCGTTCGACAAAATCGCGATGCGGCTGGCGCGCGAGGAGAATGCGGCCGACCGCGAATACTGGGCCAGCCTCTCGGACGGGCTGGTCAACGTGCTGTCGGTACTGGCACTGCGGGCTGCAGCGCGGGGTGCTGAAGCTCGTCGACACAAGGCTGGATGCGGTGTTCGCGCCGGTCAGGCGGGCCATCGTCTACAACGAGGGCAAGTGGGCCACGGTGGATCTGCTCAACTGCGTGCTGTGGATCGTGCTGCTGTCGTTGTATGTGTGGCTGTCGATGCAGGGCGTGGTGCCGGCCGGGCCGGAGGTGCAGGCGGCTGCCGATGCAGCGACGCAAGGCTGCAGGGGCGGCGGGCAGGTCGCGGGGGCTGCCGGGTTCCGTGGCCGGTGCCGCAGGTGCCGGCGCCCAGGCGGCAGGCGCAGTGGGTCAGGCCGCGACGCAGGCCGTGGAAGGGGTACGCATCGGCAACCTGTTCATGGTGTACGAACATGCGCTGCAGGCGGGCAGCGTGATTACCGGTGTGGCGGCACATTTCCAGTCGCTCACGCGCCAGAAGGTCGATTACACGAGCGGTGACGAGATTCGCGCGCTGCCGCTGGCCGAGGGGGCTTCGTCGTGGGCCTATGTGTCGCAGGCTGGCGTTTCGGCCCATGCACAGGTGCAGGAAGCGCGTGCTCCGCACCTGCCGGCCGACTGGCAGCAGCTTTCGCTGGAGGGCGTGGTGTTCGAGCGTCCGCCGCTGGATCCGGACAATCCGGAGTCGGCCGGCGGTTCGCTGACCGGGGTGGATCTGACCCTGCAGCGGGGCAAACGTTACGCGCTGGTCGGCCCCAGTGGCTCGGGCAAGACCACGCTGCTGCGGCTGCTGGCCGGGCTGTATGCACCGGGGGCCGGGCAGCTGCGGGTGGATGGCAGCGGTCCGCTGCCGGCACCGGGTATTGCGCCGGCCCTGCGCCACATGGCCACACTGCTGCCGCAGGATGCCGAGCTGTTCGGCGGCACACTGCGGGGAGAACCTGGTGATGGCGGACGCGGCGGCTGGTGCCGTGGATCCGACGGAGCGGGGCATGCGGGGCACAGGGGCCCGAACCAGCGTGCGGTGCCAAAGGGTTCGGAACCAGACTGCGGCACGTTTGAACCAGACTGCGGCACCCGCTGGGCTGGAGGCGGGACCGCGGGGTGTGCAGGAGGCGAATGCCGCTGCACCAGGCACGCGGGCATGTCCGGTGTCGTTGCTGCCGATGGTTCGCTGCTGGCCCAGGAAGCCGCGCTGAACCAGCCGGCCGAGCTGCGCTACCAGCAGGCGCTGGACATCGCGCAGGCATCGGCCTTCGTGGCGAAGATGCCCGGCGGGCTGGATGCGAAGATCACGGCGCGCGGGGGCAACCTGTCGGGCGGGCAGCGCCAGCGGGTGGCCATTGCCCGCGCGCTGGTGGCGGCCGAGGCCAGCAGCCTGCTGCCGCTGGACGAGCCCACGTCGGCACTGGACCCGTCCACCGAGGCGGCGCTGGTGGCGGACTTCTTCGAGGCACGCCGTGATGCCACCATCATCGCGTCCATCCACCGGCCGTCGCTGCTGCCGCACTTCGATGCCATCATCCTGGTGGAGGCCGGACGGGTGGTGAGCACGGGCCGGCTGGGCGAGATCCACACGAGTTCCGCCCAGCTCAACAGCTTCCTGAAGCAGGGCGAGGAGGCTGCGGCCTTGCTGAAGAGCGTGTCGGGGCATTGAGGGGGGAAGGCATGCGGGACTGTGGACGTGTCAGTGCCCGCTGGCGTGATCCGGCCGGCGCAGCGCTTGATGGTGCATCGATGGCAGCCGGTCGTGAACATGGCGCCTGAACGACAGGGCGTTCTTGCCGGTGTTGTTTTTCAGGGGGGTGTCGCCATGTGTGACACCGTTCAGCGGTTTTGAGCCACCGTGCTGGTCACGTGGGATCAAGGTCGCTACAATGGTTGTATAAATACACAGCCATTGTATGAAGAGGCTGTATTCATTCGGGCTTTCTGCCCGGTTCGGACGCCCGTTGCTGCGGGCAGGCAGGCTGCAATGTTCAAGGAAGTCAAAACAGCCCAGGTTGCTGCCTTCTTTCTGGCAAAGGCGCCCGGGCACAGAATGCCGCATCTGAAGCTCATGAAGCTGCTCTATCTGGCAGACCGGGAATCGATGCGTGAGACGGGTTACCCCATGTCATGGGACCGGCTGGTATCCATGCCGCATGGCCCCGTCCTGTCCACCACGCTCAACCTGATCAACGGCTATGTCGAGCCGTCTCCGGGGGATGGGAGGACTGGGTTGCCGACAAGGAAGACCACCAGGTGTCCCTGCGGCGCGAGGTCACGACAGACGATCTCGATGAGCTGTCGCCGGTTGAAATCGATATTCTCAGGCGAGTCTGGCAGCGCTTTGGCGAGATGGGGCGTGGGAGATCCGCAACTGGACGCATGACCATTGTGCCGAGTGGGAGGATCCCAACGGGTCATCCCGGGTGATCCCTTTACGAGAAGCTGGCCATGGCCGTTGGCTACGATGAAAAAGGTTGCCCACGAAATCGCTGCCGACATTCGTGAGCAGGAACGCCTGACCAGCTCTTTGCAACACGCTGATGCTGTTCATTCCCAAACCAGCGTGCGACGCTGCTCGTGCCGTCCAGGCCATCCCACGATCCCGGGCGCAAACATCTCGTTCGTTCTGCTGACCAACCCGCATGATGACGGTCAGGGCGTCAGGCACAGCCTAATGGCGCCTCCTGGCGTCGTACCGGCCAGAGGCATGATCCCACCCGCATCCCTGCATCGCGGGACCATCCTTTCATCCGGCACGACAGCTGATGTTGCCTACCGGTTGATGCGGCTGGAGCCTTCGGACGTGATTCTTCAGCAGGTGAAAGGGGTTGCTGATCCCGAAGGAGGTCATGCCGGAAGCTGCCTTCAGGCTGATCTGTCAAGGGGTTGCGTGTTCAGGGCAGACGCCTCGTGAAACTGCTGCGGTTCTATCGGGCGGCAACGGTGATTCAGGCATTCTGATCCCTGCCTCGATGCGAAAGCCGCCCGATATCATGCCGGGATGGCGGCTCGCGCGTAGCCTCGCCTGTATGCCGCCCTTGCCAGCTACGATCGGGGCCAGCCTGGGACGAATGAGTTCATGACAAGCTTTTTGGGTGACTGATCCCCTGGGACAGCGAAGTAGGGGGCAGAGGGTATAGAATGTCCGGCAGTTGCCGCTGGTGCGCGTATCTGCCTGTTTCATGGGCAGCATGTGCCCCGGTCAGTACGACCCGGGTCTGTGCCCGTCTTCTTCCTTCTCTTCATGGAGTGCATCATGATCCAGTTCCAGCTCCCCGACATGACCTGTGGCCACTGCTCCAAAACGGTCACGAACACGGCCCAGCAGGTCGAGCCGGGTGTGCAGGTCGACATCGACCTGAAAAGGCACGTGGCCACCATTCACAGCAATGGTGACAGGGCCGCATTTGCGAAGGCACTGACGGAAGCAGGTTATCCGCCCGCCAACTGATGCGTACCCCTGCAGATCGCGTCCGGCACCTGCTGCTGTTCGAGGTGTCGGCGTTGGCCATTCTGAGCCCATCGGCACCATTTTTCGGCTTCGATCCGCTCAACATCGGGTCGTTGGGCATCACCACGGCCACCATGCGGCCGTGTGGAATTATCTCTACAACTGGGGCTTCGACCATGCCCTCGAAAGGCTCACCGGCTCGGTGCACGAGCGCATGCGCGTACGGGTGCTGCATGCGGTGCTGTTCGAGCTGGGGCTGGTGGTGATGCTGGTGCCGCTGATCGCCTGGTGGCTGGACATGACGCTCTGGGAAGCGCTGGTGGCCGACATCGCCATCGTGGTGTTCTACGTGGTGTTTGCCTTCGTGTACAACATCATCTACGACCGCGTGTTTCCCATTCCCGAAGGAACGAAGGGCGAGAAAAACCTCCCCGGGCTCATGAGGTTCTGAAACCCGGGCGCGAACACGCCCGTTTTCATGGCATTTTTATGCTGGTTTGCCCGGCTGCCTGGTTTGCCCTGTTGAACGGACAGACGGGCGCGGGAAGCGATGCGTCGCCGGGGCAGGGGCAGGCACCATATCTGCACATGCATGACGCTGGCGTCTGCTATGCCCGCATGAACTGCAGCGCCTTTCGCGTCGAAATTGCGCAGTCCGGGCAGGGCCTCCAGCAGGCCGCCGTCCGATACGCCAAACCATCGGCCCAGCGCCGCGGCATACTGCTCCACCGAGTAGCGCGGCACCAGCCGGCCGTGGATGTCGTTGGCGCCGTCGAGGTCGAACTCCGGAAAATGTGCCATCACAGCCGTCCGCCCTGTACGGCACCGCCAGCCACCAGGTGATGACTGCCCCAGCCGTGGTCGGTGCCGGCGCCGTTGCTGCAGCATGCTGCGGCCGAAAGTCCGAGGCGGTGAAGAGCGTGACCTGATCTTCCACGCCCAGCACCCTCATCTGCCGTGCAAAATGGGCGAGCGTCTGGTCGATCTGCGCCAGCAGCTTGTTCTGGGTATTTTTCTGGCCACCGTGGGTGTCGAAACCGCCCAGGCTGATGAAGAACACCCGCCGCCGCACACCCAGGTTCTGCCGGCTGGCAATGATGCGCGCCACGGTACGCAGCTGTTCGATCACCGAATTTTTATGGCCATCCAGCCGGTTCTGCGGCACGGCCAGCAGGCGTGAATCGTTTTCGTCGATCAGGGCGCTGCGCATGCGTTCCTGATACTGCAGCGTGCGTTTGTACAGTTCACTGTAGGTCTTTTTCCAGCAGGTTGCCGCCGGCTGGTTCCAGATTCAGGATGTCGCGCAGCGGGAGCGCCGTTGTTGTCGATGCCCCCCAGCGGCATGTCGGACTGCACGAAGCCGATCTTTGCCGGTCAGCGGCACGCTGTACGGGTTGACGCGCTGGCCACTGAGCCAGGCGGCGGCACTGCTGGCGGTGGAAATGGCGCTGAAGAAGGGTGCCGTGGCGTTGTAGCTGTCGGCCAGCAGGCCGGCCAGATTGCCGCCCCAGCCGGCGCGGCTGCCTTCGGGCGAGAAGGTCTGCCAGGTGGCCTGCTGGTCGTTGTGCGAGAACAGCCGGTCCGGGTAGCGCTTCTGCATCCGGCGGTATTCGTCGGGCGTGATCGGCTCGATCAGCGGGCCGACGTTGGCGACGAGGCCAGTTTCTTCTGCTCGAACAGGGCGCGGTGTCGGTCAGCGCCGGGTGCAGGGCAAGGTGCCGCTGTTGCCGAAGGCAGACAGGTTGTCGGGGCTGATGGGCAGCAGGCCGCCATTGACACCCGGGTCGGGCATGCCGATGCTGTCGCCACGCAGGTTGCGGTAACGTTCCCACGAACGGCCGCTGGTGGCCACCAGGGTGTTGGCCTGATCGTTGCCGCCGTACATGAACAGGCAGATCAGTGCCTTGTAGTCGTCACCGCCGGCGCTCTGGGCGGCGGCCGCACCGATGTGGGCCAGGGTTGACGGCAAAGGCAGCCGGGCCGGTCAGGGCCAGCCCCAGGGCAGAACGCAGCAGGCGGCGGCGGCTGTGGTCGTGGTGGTCAGTCGGGTCGCTGTTCGGAGTTCATGGCTTTCCCTATTTGAGAACAAGGTAATCTGTGGACAGCAGCGCCATGTACAGCGCCAGCGAGGTGCGGCGACGGTGGATGTTGCGGGTGTTCTCGTCCGTGCGGCGGTAGTTGTACTGGATGGTGTTCAGCGCGTTGCGGATGGTCTGGCGGGTATTGGTCTGCATCTGGCCGCTGAGCATCAGCACGTCGATTTCATCGATCAGCGCATCGATGTCGCCCGCCTTGTTCAGCAGCGAATCGATGTTCAGGCGAATTTCCCGTTTTTCTCGCCACACTGGGTGTTGCCCGGATCGGCAATCATGTTGCCCAGCCCCACCAGACAGGGGTGAGGTGGCACCGATGAAACGGTCCAGATAATCGGCATAGCCGGCGACGCTGCTCTCGTGCAGAATCTGCATTTCCGGGGCAACCAGTCCCGCCCTGGCAATGGGCGTGCCCGCCGGGGTGAAGCCCGGCCGGTAGAAATTGAACACCGAGGGCGAGCGCATGGCGGTCTGGTTCAGGTTGCCCGGCACTTCGGTGATGCCGAGCGGCCAGTTGCCGGTCAGCGAGGTGGCGTTGAAGGCGCGCATCAGGTGCGTGAAGCGCAGCAGCGGCTCGCGGATGCGGCCCCAGCCGGCCTGCTGGCGGGCGGTGGTGTTGCGGGCTTCGGGGTCGAGCAGCACGGCCCGGATGACGGCCTTCATGTCACCCCGCACGCCGTTGCCATTGTCGTTGAAGGCGCTTGCTACACGCTTGACATAGGCGGGCGAGGGGTTGCTGGTGACCAGCCGCTGGATCATCTGTCGCCCGAAGAAGGGGCCGACGTTGGGGTGGTGGAACAGCGTATCCAGCGCCACGGTGATGTCGCCCATGGTGCTGCTGGAGCCGGCGGCAATGGTCTTGCCCAGAAAAACGTTTTTTTCCAGCGTGGAATGGTACTGGTCGTAGGTGACCATCGGGCGCATCTCGGCATCCTTCAGCGCATCCAGACAGGCCGAGGTGCGGAAGAAGCAGCCGTGCGAGCGGGCGTTGCCACTCCAGCTCAGGCCGGTGAACACCCGTGCCAGCCCCATCACGTCGTCGTTGCCGTAGGTAGGAATGGGGCGGCCGTTGCCGTCCTTTTTGACAGTGCCATCGGTGTTGAGCTGTTCGAGGCCGATGGTGAAGAGCTGCATCACCCGCGGGCATAATTCTCGTCCGGGGCCTGCGTGAGTTCGCCGGCCGAGTTGTAGCGTTCCTTCTGGTTGCCGATGTGGGTGAGATACACGCCCATCATCGGGTGCAGGGTCACGTCCTGCAGCAGCTGGCGAAAATTGCCGAAGGCGTTGCGGGCCAGCATGTCGTAATAGCTGGCCACCCCTTCGGATAATGGCTGGCATCGCCACTGGACGACACGACGAAGATCTGCGACAGCGAATACGCAATGCGCTGGCGCAGCTGGTCGTGCTGGGTGGTGGCGTACCACCAGGCGTCGTGGGTGTCCTGCAGCTTGCGGTCGTTGCCACGGCGTGCCCTGCCAGGTGTTCATGATGTTCACCAGCGAGGTGCCGCCCTTGCCGAACTGCTGTTCGATCCAGGCATTGGCGGTGCTGCCGGTGAGGGTGGTGATGTCGCTGGGCGAGGGGCCGAAGCTGGCCTGGGCGAGGAAGCGGCTGGCTTCCTGCGGCCGCCCAGCGTCCAGTCGGGGTAGGCGATGCCGCCGCTGGAGACGGCTTTCTGGACATCGCTGCGGTCGTTGCCGGCAGGGCTGTTGCTGGCGTCGTGGCGCGCCCAGACATCGGCCTGATGGCCACTGGCATCGGTGCTGCCGGCCGGGGTTGCGGAGGCGCTGCCCGTACCCGGGCGCAGCGGGTTCACGGCTGGCTGCGAGCCGTTCTGGCTGTCCGTCTGCCGCGCCCTGGGCGCCGGGGGAGGGTGCCGTGTCGCTTCCTCCACCGCCACCGCAGGCGGTCAGCAGCAGGGCCACGGCGGTGGCCAGCAGGGTCTGGCGGCAGACGGGCAGACGGGGAAGGCAGCTCATCACAGGGTCCTCGTTGCCGGGGAAGAAAGCCCGTGCGCAGGGAAACGAAAGGGGACGAAATGTTAGCCTAGCGCGACATTGTTGTTTTTGATGAGTTGATTGATGACCGGTCGCATGGGGGACGGAAGGTGCTGTCCTGCTTGCCGGGGCGACCAGCCTTGCCTGTACGGGGCGCCTTGTCAGTGCACTGTCGGGGCGGGCACGGGGACGAATGCGTCCTGATATGTTCTGGTACGGCAGGCAGGAAGCGGCAGTTGGAGCAACAGGGAGGGGCAGCCGGTGGATTGGCAGGAGGGGCTGCAGGTGGTGTTGCAACAGGGCGGGCAGCAGACAGTGCACGACAGGCGAGGCAGTGATTCGTGTCAGATGGGGGCATGCAGGGCAGGTATCTGACGGTCAGTGTGACACCTGGCCTGTTCCATTGTTGGTTTGTCAGAGTAAACTTGCTTGACAGTATCGACGGTTCCCGATCGTTGGTTGGCACATGTCACGACCCCGTTTGTCCTCGCAGGGACAAAAAGCGTTCATGCATGTCCTGAATAAACCGTTTTGGGGGCTCCGTGCAGTTTGCTCGCCCAATCGTTCCGGTTTGTCCATCTGGCCGATGGCGGGGGCACGGTAGTTCCGGTAGGCTGGATTTTCCGTGTTTGGGTGTATCAGAGGAGATTCTTCCCATCATGATTCCACGTTCCGTTTCCGTTCTGGCGCTGACGGCGCTGCTGGGAGCCCGTGCCGGTATCGGCCAGAAGGACGCCATCGATTCGCAGGCGGGCAAGCCAGTGCGGGTTTGCACCGAAGAGAGGGGGTGCAACAGTGTGTCGCGTGCCGATCTGCGTAAGGAGCGGATGCCCGAGCCGCCCACGCAGGAAGAGGCACGCATTGCCTCGCTGGAGGCGAAGGCGCAGGAAGATCCGCGGGCAGCCTTCGACTTGGCGCTGCGTTTTTCCGGGTGATGGCATTTCGCGCGACACCTACAAAGCTATCACTTGATGCGCAGTGCGGCCGAACGCGGCAACACGAAGGCGCAGGTGGCCCTGGGCCGCTTCTATCTGAGCGGAGTCGAGGAATGGGTGCCGATCCGGCCGAGGCCGAATCCTGGCTGTCTGCCGCTGCCGGCAAGGGTGATGCCGAGGCCACCAGACTGCTGGCCGAGGCCCAGAAGGCCAAGGCCGACGACATTGCCTGGCGGCGCTGGGTGATTCCCCACCGCGCGTTGTGGCTGGGCTATTGGTGGAATGCCTACCACTACTACACGTACTGGTCGGCCGGCAGCTGGCTGTACCACTGAGCAGCGGGTGGGATGCGCGGGAGCCGCCTGCCCGCTGGTGCATCCCACCGGTCGCAGGGGCCGGATGGCTGCGACGAAAGGTCGTGGCAGGCTCCGGGGCGGCTCTGGATGCAGGGGGCAGACAGCGGATTTCCGGCGGGTGACTGAGGTCACCGGCCGTCACGGAGAACGGCCGTTCTTTCGTGGAAGCAGGTGCTGGAGGTGTTGGGCATGCTGGGGTGCGGCGGGAGCAACCGACGCGCGGCGCCTGCTTCCGGCGTTTCGCTGCAGGGACAGCCGTGCCGGAGGGTACGGGGTTGCCCTGCGATGCTGATGTTTTTAGATTGATCTGATAAGGATTATTCCGATGTTGACGAAGAAATTTGTGCGGGGTGCACTGGTTCTGGCTTCCATGACGGCACTGGCCGGACGTGCAGCGGCGGGCAACATGCTAGGCGGTTCGGTCACCAGGGGTAACAGCCCCAGTGATTCTCGCGGGGGCGCGGCCGGCAGTTCCAGCACCAATGCCAATGCCTCGCTGGAGCGCTGCCAGGCACCGTTGAGCACCATCGCCATGGATGATGGCCGGGATAAGGACTGGTACTCGGCCTTTGGCGAAGCCACCAAGGTCACGACGATCGAACCGCTGCTGCGCCTGGCCGTGCAGCAGTCGAACTGCTTCGTCATTACCTCCATCGGCAACAGCCGCACCGAAGCCAAGATTGCAGCCATTACGGACAGACAGCGCAATTCAGGCGAGTTCCGTGCCGGTTCCAAACAGCAGAAGGGTCAGCGTGTGGCGGCCGACTACCTGATGGAACCGTCGATCATCATCGACAACGATTCCACTGGCAGGTGGCCGGTGGTCTGGTGGGCATTTTCTCGCCGCTGGCCGGTGCGCTGGCAGGTTCGGTGGAACAGAAGGTGTCGGTGGTGACGCTGTCGCTGTATGACATCCGTTCGGGCGTGCAGATCTCGGCCTCCGAGGGCAATGCCACGGCGTCGAACTATGGGGCTGCCTTTGGCGCGCTGGGTGGCAGCATGGCTGGTGGTCTGGCGGGCTTTTCGCGCACGCCGGAGGGCAAGGCCACGGTGGCTGCCTTCATGGACGCCTACAACAACATGGTGATCTCGCTGCGCGAGTACAAGGCGCAGCAGGTCAAGGGCGGCCTGGGCCGCGGTGGCGTGCTTAAGGTCGGTGATCTGACGCAAGGGTCCGTTTGTCGACGGACCGGACGATGAAAACCCACCTGTCATGGGGAAGGGATGTTTCCCATGACAGGCGGCGTCAGACATACGAAAGGCCGCGACGGTTGCCCGTACGCGGCCTTTCTGTGCCTGGGTTCGGCGGACGCCCCGCAGGGCGCCCGTGAGGACTGGCAGGGAAGGACTTACATGTCCATGCCCATGCCGCCCATGCCACCCATACCGCCCATGCCAGCCATACCACCGGCAGCCGGCTTGTCTTCCGGTGCTTCGGAGATCAGGGCGTCGGTGGTCAGCAGCAGGCCGGCGATGGAGGCGGCGTTCTGCAGCGCGGTGCGGGTGACCTTGGTGGGGTCGACCACGCCCATGGCGACCAGATCGCCGTATTCGCCGTTGGCGGCGTTGTAGCCGAAGTTGCCCTTGCCTTCGGCAACCTTGGCGACGATGACGCTGGCCTCTTCACCGGCGTTGGTGACGATCTGGCGCAGCGGCTCTTCGACGGCACGCAGGACGATCTTGATGCCGGCTTCCTGGTCGGCGTTGGAGCCTTCGATCTTGGCAGCCGACTTGGCACGCAGCAGGGCCACGCCACCGCCGGGCACCACGCCTTCTTCGACGGCGGCACGGGTGAGTGAGCGCGTCTTCGACGCGGGCTTTCTCTCTTTCATTTCCACTTCGGTGGCAGCACCGACGCGGATGACGGCCACACCGCCGGCCAGCTTGGCAACACGCTCCCTGCAGTTTTTCACGGTCGTAGTCGCTGGTGGCCTCTTCGATCTGGGCACGGATGGCCTTGACGCGGCCTTTCGATGGAGGCGGCATTGCCGGCGCCGTCGATGATGGTGGTGTTTTCCTGGCCACTTCGACGCGGGCAGCGCTGCCCAGCTCTTCGAGGGTGGCTTTTTTCCAGCGAGCCGCCGGTTTCTTCGGAGATCACCACACCGCCGGTCAGGATGGCCATGTCTTCCAGCATGGCCTTTGCGACGGTCACCGAAGCCCGGGGCCTTGACGGCGACGGTCTTCAGGATGCCGCGGATGTTGTTGACGACCAGGGTGGCCAGGGCCTCGCCCTCGATGTCCTCGGCCACGATCAGCAGCGGACGGCCAGCCTTGGCAACCTGTTCCAGCACCGGCAGCAGATCACGGATGTTGCTGATCTTCTTGTCGCACAGCAGGATGAACGGGTTTTCCAGAACGGCGACCTGGCGGTCCGGGTTGTTGATGAAGTAGGGCGACAGGTAGCCGCGGTCGAACTGCATGCCCTCGACGACATCCAGCTCGTTGTTCAGCGATTTGCCGTCTTCGACGGTGATCACGCCTTCCTGCCCACTTTTTTCCATGGCGTCGGCGATGATCTGGCCGATTTCTTCATCGCTGTTGGCCGAGATGGTGCCGACCTGGGCGATTTCCTTGCTGGTGGTGGTGGGTTTGGACCGTTTCTTCAGCTGCTCGATCAGGGCGGCGACGGCCTGTCGATGCCACGCTTGAGGTCCATCGGGTTCATGCCGGCGGCCACGTATTTCATGCCTTCGCGGACGATGGCCTGGGCCAGCACGGTGGCGGTGGTGGTGCCGTCACCGGCGTTGTCGCTGGTGCGCGAGGCCACTTCCTTGACCAGCTGGGCGCCCATGTTGGCCTGCTTGTCCTTCAGTTCGACTTCCTGGCCACGGACACCGTCCTTGGTGACGGTGGGGGGCGCCGAAGGAGCGCTCCAGCACGACGTTGCGGCCCTTGGGACCGAGGGTGACCTTGACGGCGTTGGCCAGGGATGTTGACGCCTTCAACCAGCTTGGCGCGGGCTTCGTCGCCGAAATTGACTGTTTTTGCTGCCATGTTGTTGAAACTCCAGAATATGTTCAGGGGAACCGCGTAGTGCGGTTCCGGTGGGAAAGGCTGACCGTGAAGGCCGGCCCGGGGGTGGTGTCCGGATGGGAACCTTGCCGGGGCCATTGCCGTCGGGGGATCAGCGCTTCAGATGGGGGACTGCAGGCGGTGGGCTGCAGCGCAGGGGCACCAAGTGCGGGCGCCCGGGTGATGCGGCGGTGCTTACCGCACCACGGCCATGATGTCTTCTTCGCGCATGACCAGCAGCTCTTCGCCGTCGACCTTGACGGTCTGGCCGGAGTATTTGCCGAAGAGCACCTTGTCACCGACCTTCACGGCCAGTGGACGAACCTTGCCATCGTCGGCGATCTTGCCGTCGCCCACGGCCAGGACTTCACCCTGGTCGGGTTTTTCGGCGGCGTTTTCCGGCAGCACGATGCCGGAGGCGGTTTTTGCGCTCGTTGTCGAGGCGCTTGATGATGACACGGTCATGCAGAGGGCGCAGTTTCATCTCAGTTCGCTCCTGAACAGGGTGAAAGGGAATGGTTGGATGTCCCCGGAGACGGGGCGACCGGGACCGCTGGCCGGGCATCCGGAAACGCCCGGGACAGAGCCGGGCGGATGCGGAAGGCTCGAATCCGGACGCACGGGGGCATCCGGAAGGGGGCAGCGGCAGCGGGGCGCCGCTGCCTTCCCGCCCGGTGAGACCGGGCCGGGACAGGGATGTCATCGAAACTGGGGACAGCCAGCACAAAGACAAGGGTGGAAACGCAAAAATTTTTCGGGTTCGGGGTGGACCCGTCGGGTCCGTATTGGCACTCCCGGGCCGAGAGTGCTAACGCGCAATGATAGACAAGGCGACAAGGGGGATGCAAGGGGATGGGGCAACTACCCGGATCTGCAAGGGTTGTTGCGTCCGGACTGCGGGGCAGCGGTTCGGGCGGGCGATTCGTCGGGGCGGGCGGTTCGTTCGTCCTGTGGGGCGGTCGCGACAGGGGCGCCGGGCGCAAGATGCCTTCTTTCGAGGTCAATGGGGCAGAGGATGGGTGGGCAGAGGGCGAAGCGGCGCGTGAAACGCGGGGTGCTGGTGGCGGGGTGCTGCTGGCTGCGGGCATGGTGTCGCCTGCGTTCGGGGCGGTGAAGGGGGACCGGCCCTGCCCGGCTGGCCATGCTGGAATGGCCGCGTACCGATACTGGGGAACCTGCGCCGATCTCGGAAGCGGCGATGAGCGCGCTGGTGGTGGAGCGGCTGCGCCAGGCGGGCATTGCCGAACAGGATTTCGGGCTGGCGGTGGTACCGCTGGGGCTCAACGGCGCCGAGGCAGTGGCTGCGGCGGGGAAGTGGCTGCGGGGGCGCGTTTCGGTGGCACGCCGTTGCTGAAGGTGGCGCACCAGTCGGGACGGCCGTTCAACCCGGCTTCCACGATGAAGCTGGTGACGACCCTATGCGGCACTGTCGATGCTGGGGCCGGACTACCGCTGGACGACGCGTTTCTACACCACAGGGCCGGTCAGGAATGGGGGTGCTGCAGGGCGATCTGGTCATGCAGGGCGGGGAGATCCACACCTGGTGATCGAGGACCTGCACGCACTGATGGCCGATCTGCGGGCACAGGGGCTGACGACGATTCGTGGCAATCTGGTGATCGACGACAGCCGCTTCGCGGTGGGACCGGCCTATGGGGGTGCGTTCGATGGTGATGCCTCGCAGGCCTACAACGTGCGGCCATGGGCGGCGCTGACCAACTTCAAGGCCAGCAAACTGGTGGTGGATCCGAAGTCTAAACAGCTGGTGCTGGATCCGCCGCTGGCCGACGTGCAGCTGCGCTATGACGTGAAGGTGCTCAGGGGCCGGTGCCGTGGCGGGGCGACGCGGGTGTCGGTGGTCGACGGGGGCCACACCGGCCGGCCGGCCGCAGGTGGCGGTGAACGGGACGCAGGTCAGGGGCCTGCGGGCCGCTGCAGTTCTATGCGGCCATGCTGGATCACCAGCAGTTCGTGCACGGCATCTTCAAGGCGGCCTGGAAGAACATGGGGTGGCCAGTTCTTCGGCCGGACACGGATCGAACCGGGCGCGGCGAAGCGTGCCCAGCCGCTGTATGCATGGCAGTCGTCGCTGGATCTGGGTGAGGTGGTGCACCAGATCAACAAGTTCAGCAACAACGTGATGACCCGGATGCTGCTGCTGGAGATGGCGGCGGCGAAGGGGCAGGGCGCGCTGGCGCCCGAGGTGGCGGGACAGTGGCTGCACGGCTGGTACCGGTCGCAGGGCATGCCGATGGCCTCGCTGACGATGGAGAATGGTTCGGGCCTGTCGCGGCAGGCGCGGATCTCGGCCGGTGACATGGTGGTGCTGCTGGCCCGGGCAGCCCAGAGCCCGCAGGCCCGGTGATTTCGAGCAGTCGCTGCCGGTGGTGGGCATCGACGGCACGATGAAGACGCGGCTGCGGCTGGATCCGGTGGCGGGGCAGGCGCAGATCAAGACCGGCACGCTGCAGGAGGTACGGGCCATTGCCGGCTACGTGACGGCAGCGTCGGGGCGACGCTATGCGCTGTCGCTGATGATCAACGGAAAGTACCCGGCCGAGCGGGCCCTGCATGCGCAGGACGAGCTGCTGCGGTGGGTGTACCGGCATGGGTAAAAGCGGTATAGTTGTCGTGTCATGGTTGGGGTGTGAATCACCCCGTGAAGGATTGGCAATGAGCCCGTTTGCCCGGGGTGTGGGGCTGTGCATGCTGTCGCAGGTACTGTTTGGTGTGCTGTATCTGTTCAGTCACTGGATGGCACCGGTCAGCGGGACGGATGTGTTTGCGCTGCGGGATGATGGTGATGCTGGCGGCGCTGCTGCTGTTGCTGGGGGCCTCGCAGGGCGGGGTTGGGTGCGCTGGAGCATCTGGTGCGGCAGCAGCTGGGGCACGGCGTGTGGCGCTGGGTGGTGTTCCTGGTGGGCACACTGATCGTGGCCAGCCAGCAGTGGCTGTTCATGTGGGGGCCGGTCAACGGCGAGGGGCGTGAATGTGGGCCATCGGGTACTTTCTGTACCCGCTGGGCATGGCGCTGGCGGCCCGGGTATGGCTGAAGGAACGGCTCAACCGCCGTCAGCTGCTGGCCCTGGGGCTGGCCGTGCTGGGGGTGGCGCACGAGGTATGGGCCACGCGCAGTTTCTCCTGGGCCTCGCTGTGGGTGTGCGTGCTGTTTCCGCCCCTATTATCTGAGCCGCCGCGTGATGGGCATTCCGGCGCTGCCGGGGGCTGACGCTGGACCTGTGCCTGACGGTGCCGGTGATGCTGGTGTACCTGATGGTGCACGGCGATGCGCTGGCCGTGGTGCGCGACGAGCCGCGTTACTGGCTGCTGCTGCCGGCGCTGGGGCTGGTGAGTTCGGTGGGTATGGTGGCGCATCTGCGCGCCGGGCTGCTGCTGCCCTTCGGGCTGTTTGCGCTGCTCAGCTATACGGAGCCGGTACTGCTGTTTTCTGGCCGCGGTACTGGTGCTGGATGCGCCGGTGAGCGCGGGGCGTGGTGGACTTATGGGCCGATCTGGGCGGCGCTGATGCTGCTGGCCTGGGATGGGCTGCGGCAGTGGCGGCGGTCGCGGCGGGTGGGGGGCGGCTGGGGTTGTGAAACGGGTGGAGGCGGTGAAGCTGGCCTGAGTGACAATGCCCGGACGCCGCGGAAGAGCATTGTTTCCGGAAGAAACGCCCGGTGCTGGACAGGCTGACGGTCTTTTTACGAAAGCTTCGCCGGGCTGACGACACTGACGGAAGAGGGCTGAGGGGAAGGTGCCTGCTGGATATTTCCCGTGCTTCGTCCTCCGGTCATGCATGGTCTCTTCCACCGTGCGTGGGATTGCAGTCCGGCCTCCTGCGTGTAACCGATGACGGCAGGGTTTCACTGCAGCCGGAACACCTCATCCAGCCTTTGCGCCGTGAGTGCCCTGATCAGTCCAGCGGTCCATCTGTTCCAGGCTGGCCTGCTGCAGCCGCTGTTCGGTGGCTGTATCCAGAGGGGCCGAAGCGGCTGACCAGCAGCTGGCCAGTATCCTGCGCTGGGTGCGCTCGGCTCCCAGCTGGATGCCTTCCTGGCGACCGCGTTCTTCACCCAGCTGGATACCTTCTTCCCGGCCACTTTCCCGGCCCTGCAGGATGCCCTGCTGGACCCCTTGCCGAATGCCTTCCTGCCGGCCCTGTTCCAGCCAGCGTTGCGTGAATGCGCCCATCTTTCTGTTCTCCGTGGGGTAGAGCTGTTCGTAGAGCCGCCACTCTTCGGCGGTCAGTGTGAGGTAGGGTTTCGATGAAGTGCAGACTCAGATATCCGACCCATACGCCCGCACGGCGGCGATCAGGTCGCTGATGTAGGGGTCGTGGATGTGCTGGCTGGCCAGGGCATCGTCCAGTTCGAGCAGGTAGTCGATGTTGTGCCCGAGGTGGCCGGTGGCGTTGGCGATGATGGGGGCGACGGTGGCCACCGAGGTGTCGGTCTCGTACCAAGGCTGGGCCGGCGTCATGACGAAGACGATGGACTGCACGAGCCGGCCGTCGGCCAGGCGGACATCCTGCCAGAGGGGGAGATAGGTGCCGCCGATCATCTCCCGCATCCAGACGATCAGCAGCTCTTCGCGCAGTTCCTCCTCGCGCAGCCGGAAGGCGATGCCGGTGGTGGCGCTCATCTCGCGGCCGCGGGCCAGGGGCCAGCATGCGGCCGGGCTGTTCGGGGTGCCGCGCCCGGCCGTGAGCTTCATGCAGAAGCTGCGGTGCCAGCCACGCAGGGTGGCCTGCTGCTGTTCGGCGGTGTGGATGAGCGGGTTCCAGATGAGGGAGCCGTAGGCGAAGATCCAGACCGGTGCGAAGGGGTCGGGGCGCTGGGCCAGCATGTGGTCCAGCGATGCTTCGAGCTGTTCGCGCGTCCACCACTGGCCGGGAATCTTTGCAAAGGAGCGGATGTAGTCGCCGCTCTGCAGAAATTCGCGGGTGAGGGGGCTGGGTTTGGGCGTTCGTTTCATCTGGAACCTGCCGCCTCAGTACCCGACGGTCAGGCCGTCCGGGTTGCGCGGGTCGGAGTAGCCCCAGAGTTCGCCCTGCTCGGCCTGGATGGTCTGGGAGCGGCCCATGGCGGCTTTTTCGACGACGTTGTGGCCTCGCTGCTTCAGCAGTTCGATGGTGTCGACGGGGAAGCCGCGCTCGACGCGCAGTTCATCGGGCGTCCACTGGTGATGGAAGCGTGGGGCGGCTGCGGCTTCGGCCGGGTTCATGCCGTGGTCGACGGCATTGCTGACGGTTTCCAGCACGGTGGTGATGATGCGCGCGCCGCCCGGGGTGCCGGTGACCAGCCAGGGCTTGCCCTTCCTGAGCACGAAGGTGGGGGTCATGGACGAGAGTGGCCGTTTGCGCGGGCCGACGGCATTGGCTTCACCGCCGACCAGGCCGTAGGCGTTGGGCACGCCCGGCTTGACGGAGAAGTCATCCATTTCGTTGTTGAGCAGGGATGCCGGTGCCCGGGGCGACGATGCCGGTGCCGAAGTTGGTGTTCAGCGTGTGGGTGACGGCCACGGCGTTGCCTTTGGCATCCATGACCGAGTAGTGGGTGGTCTGGTCGCTTTCGTAGGGCTGGGGTTTGCCGGGCTTGATGTCCTTCGCCGGTTTGGCCTGGGCGGGGTCGATCTGGCCGCGCAGCAGGGCGGCGTATTTGCGCGAGGTCAGCCCGGTCACGGGAACCCTGCACGAAGTCGGGGTCACCCAGGTATTCCGCCCGGTCGGCGTAGGGCCAGTTTCATGGCTTCGGCCATGTGGTGGACGGTCTGGGCGCTGTTCTGGCCCCAGGTGCCGATGGGCCAGCCATCCATGATGTTGAGCATCTGGACGAGGTGGACGCCACCGGACGACGGGGGCGGCATGGTGACCACTTCGAACTGGCGATAGCTGCCCCGGATGGGGGTACGCTCGACGGCCTTGTAGCCGGCCAGGTCTGCAGCGGTGATCAGGCCGTGGTGGCGCTGGCTGTCGGCCACGATCTTTCTGGCAATGGGGCCCTTGTAGAAGGCATCAGGGGCCCTCGGCCGCGATGAGTTTGAGGCTGGCGGCCAGATCTTTCTGGACCAGTTTGTCACCGGCTTTGAGCGGGGCGCCGCTTTCTCCAGAAGATGGCGCGGGAAGACGGCCATTTGCCGAGGGGTTTCGCGCTCGGTTTTGAGCTTGGCGGCCAGCGGGTGCGGTGATGGTGAAGCCCTTCTCGGCCAGGGTGATGGCGGGGGCCATCACGCGCGTGAGCAGCAGGCAGCCCCATTTTCTTTCTGGGCGTGGGTCAGGCCGGCGACGGTGCCCGGGACGCCCACGGCTGCGTGGGTGTAGAGCGATTTGCCGTCGATGACGTTGCCCTTCTTGTCCTGAAAGACCGTTTTGGTGGCGGCAGCAGGGGCGGTTTCGCGGAAGTCGAGGGCGACGTATTCACCGCTGCGGGCGTCGTGCACCATCATGAAGCCGCCACCGCCGATGTTGCCGGCATTGGGCAGGGAACGACGGCCAGGGCGAAAGCCGACGGCCACGGCGGCATCGATGGCGTTGCCGCCGGCCTTGAGGATGTCGACGCCGACTTCACTGGCCAGCGCCTGTTCGCTGGCCACCATGCCGCGTTTGGCCACCACGGGATGGAAGACATCCATCTGGGCGTCGTAGCGGGCGGCGGCGGCCTGGGTGAGCTGGGCGCTGCGAATGGCGATGTCGGGCGAGGCCAGCCGGTCGGTCTGCTCCTTGCTGAGCGGGCCGGTGGTGGTGAGGCTGCAGGCGCTCAGGGTGAGGGGCCAGCAGGGCGGCCAGCGGGGCGGCTGGCCGCAGGCCGTGGCGGCAGTGCGGACGGGGGCCGGTGACGGGGGTGCCGTGCTGGCCGGGTCTGGTGGGTGCGTGCGGGGGCTGCGCGCAGCATGGGATGGTTCTCCTCGAAACGTGTCAGGGTCGCGGTGGCGGTCTTGCCGGTCTGGCCCGATGGACAGGCCGGATGGTTGAGCACGCAGCGCTCCATTGGGGGCTCCGGTGCCGGATCTGCGAGGAAATCGCAGAACCTGCCCATGTTGCAGGCAGGCGTCGGCATCGAGGGGGCCTTGTCGAAATGTTTTGATTTGTCAGTTTATAACAAAGGGCGTGGCTCTGGCCGATCAGTATCCGGGGGTGGATGCGGGTTTGGCGGGAAAAACTGGCTGAAAAGGGGCGACGTGCTGCAGGATCCTTTCAGTCGGTAGATCCAGGGGTGGGGATGAATGAGTCCATGACACGCTCCAGGGTTCCCAGGGACATTCCAGGGACTAGGCCCGACTACGGCCCGCAGAGGCTGCGCGGGCCCGGGAAGTTCCCGGCCGTCCGGGATCTGGCCACAGAAAGATAGGGAACGTTGCCGCCCAAGGGGAGTGATGCAGCTCAGAGACCCAGATCTTTCCACAGCGCATCGACCCGGGCTTTTCACCTGGTCGGGCATGACGATGGGCGTGCCCACTCGCGGGTGGTCCTCGCCGGGCCACTTGTTGGTGGCGTCGATGCCCATTTTCGAACCGAGGCCGCTGACGGGGAGGCGAAGTCGAGGTAGTCGATGGGAGGGTGTTCTCGACCAGGGTCAGGTCGCGTGCCGGGTCGACGCGGGTGGTCATGGCCCAGATGACTTCCTGCCAGTTGCGGATGTCGATGTCATCATCGACGACGATGATGAATTTTGTGTACATGAACTGTCGCAGGAAGCTCCAGATGCCGAACATGACACGCTTGGCATGGCCGGCATAGGGCCTTCTTCATGGAGACGACGGCCAGCCGGTAGGGAGCAGCCTTCGGGGGCAGATGAAGTCGGTGATCTCGGGGAACTGCCGGGTGAGCAGCGGTACGAACACCTCGTTGAGCGCCACGCCGAGCACGGCCGGCTCGTCGGGCGGCTTGCCGGTGTAGGGTGGAGTGGTAGAGGGCGTTGCGACGGTGGGTGAGGCGGTTCACGGTGAAGACGGGGAACCAGTCCTGCTCGTTGTAGTAGCCGGTGTGGTCGCCGTAGGGGCCTTTCGAGGGCCATTTCGTAGCCGGTCAGGGCGGCTGGTGGCAGCGGCCCCTGCCAGCCCAGGCGCTGGGCGTGCGCCAGGGTCTTTTCGCCGTCGGGGTCGGGCATCAGGTGGCCTTCCAGTACCATCTCGGCGGTGGCGGGCACGTTCAGTTCGGTTCCGGGCACCTTGACGAGTTCCGTACGGGCGCCACGCAGCAGGCCGGCAAACTGGTATTCGGACAGCGTATCGGGCACGGGGGTGACGGCACCGAGGATGGTGGCCGGATCGGCCCCCAGCACGGTGGCCAGGGGAAGGCTGCCCGGGAAACTTCCTGCGGAACTCGAGAAAGTCCAGCGCGCCGCCGCGGTGGGCCAGCCAGCGCATGATGGTCTGGTTGCGGCCGATGAGCTGCTGGCGGTAGATGCCGAGGTTCTGTCGCGGCTTGCCCGGGCCGCGCGTGACCACCAGCCCCCAGGTGATCAGCGGGGCCCGCATCGCCCGGCCAGCAGTGCTGGATGGGCAGGGGCGGTGAGATCGACGTTGCTGCCTTCGATGACGACATCCTGGCAGGGGCCGCTGCTGCCGATCTTCGGCGCCATGTTCATGACCTGGCGCAGGACGGGAAACTTGTCCCAGGCGTCCTTCAGGCCGCGTGGCGGCTCGGGCTCCTTCAGGTAGGCCAGCAGCCTGCCGACCTCGCGCAGGGCGGTGGTGGACTCTCGCCCATGCCGAGGGCGACGCGTTCGGGGGTGCCGAACAGGGTTGGTGAGCACGGGGAACTTCCAGCGGTGCGTGCCGTCGGCCGGCTGTTCGAACAGCAGGGCGGGACCACCGGCGCGCAGGACGCGGTCGGAGATCTCGGTCATTTCCAGCCGGGGGTGAGACGGGGACGCCGATGCGGCGCAGCTGGCCGCGGCCTTCGAGGTCCTGGATGAATTCGCGGAGGTCGGTGTAGCGCAGGGACATGGGAAGCTGGATGGTTCGGCAGGACGGACGGGTGCGGCGGCGTATGTTTCGGGGCCGGCGGGAGCCTGAATCACGTGCCGGGCAGGCGGGCGGCCACGTGCGCAGATACCGGCCCATCAGGGAAAAACCCTGGTCAGCGGGCGCTGCACCCGGCCAGTCCGGCACGGTCTCGTGGCGGGGACCCGACGGGCCGGTGTGACGGAAAGGCTGCATCCGGCGCGGCCCTGTTGGCATTCTGCGTCGTGCTGCAGCGGTCGGCCATGGGCAGGAGGCAAAACGCCGCCAACTACGCATTGTGTCACGCTGTGACGATGGGCGCTGGATGTGGCGCGCCGGCCGTTCATCGGGTGGGCGCCGGAAGCGGGCGGATCGTCAGTTCCGGTGAGATGCAAGGTGAAACCGCACGTGTGCTGCGCGTCGGCAGCGAAAATGCTGATAAAATGCGCAGTGCTTGTTGTGAAATTGTTGCTTTTACAAGGCAGACTTGACCGCCGGGCGGTTGGGGTCTGCCGTCTGCGGAGTGCAGCAGTGCCGGTGGCCGGGGTGCGTTGGCGCGCGCCGGCCCGGCATCGACCGGCCCTGCCGGTTGGGGAGGGCGCCTATTTTTCTGGCTTTGGGGCGCCGCCTGTCTGCTGCCCGTCCGCGTGCCCATCCCTGTCCATGCAGTGCCATCTGACTCCAGGAGCCTTCCCGTCATGCCAGCTTTGCCGTCTGCCCCTGTTGCCCACACTGCCCGTGCCGGGCACTGTCCGTCCGCCAGCCGCGTGTCGGGCCGTTCCCTGGCCGGCCGCCTGTGGCTGGCCATGGTTGCCGGCACTGCCCTGGTGTTCGGTGGCATGCCGGCTTGGGCCGATGCAGCCGGAGCGGCGCCGGTGGTCGAGCGCACCCAGCCGCTGTCGCGTGCCGATGAAGGCACGGTCCTGCCGGCCGCGGTCCGGTCGCAGGCGCCGGTGCAGCAGGCCCGGCCGGGACGGAGCGCAGACCGTGTGGTCGATGGCACGGCCGCCCGTGCTGGCAGCAGAGCGGGAGCAACCCTGATGGCCGCGGCCGGTCAGGCCCGGCGTACGGTGGCGCCACGTACCGCCAACCGTGCCTCGGCCGGGGCCGGCGCCCGTGAGGCCGCTGCACCGTCGGCCCGTGCATCCCGTACGGATCGCGCCGTCCGGGCCCAGCGCAGCCGCCGGCCGGCCAGCATTGGCACGGGTTCGCGCGGCGGCATCCGCAAGATCACCGCCACCGACCGCGCCACCACGCGCGGTGCCGGCGCCATCCGCCTGACCCGTGCCGAACGGGGCGTGGTGCAGCACATCTCGCGCAAGTTCCGGGTGCAGGAAAGCTCCATCGAGCAGTACGCCAGCTATGCCCGTCAGGCCGGCCGGGTCTACAACATCGACCCCTACCTGATCCTGGCCATCATGGCCACCGAGTCCAGCTTCAACCCGCGGGCCGAGAGCCGGGTGGGAGCCCAGGGCCTGATGCAGGGTGCACACCCGTGTGCACAGGAAGCGTTTCAAGCCCTATGGCAGCACGAAAACCGTGTGGGAGCCGAAGGTCAACATTCTGGTGGGCAGCAGCATCCTGTCCGACTACCTGAAGCGCTACGGCGGTAGCGAGCGCCGCGCGCTGAAAGCCTATGTGGGCGCTGCCCGCCTGTCGCACGACGGCGGCTACGGCAACAAGGTACTGAGCCGGCGTGACGAGTTCGTGTCGGTTTCGGTGGCCGCGCGCAATGGCGCCACCTCGCAGGCAACGGCCTCGCAGGCTGACCGCGGTGGCCGCGAGCCGGTCGATCTCTGAGTGTTTCTCAACGCCTCACGCTGAACCCTTGACGGAAAAACACCTCCGCTGCACGCCAGGAACGGCTGGCGCGTCTGGTGCAGCGCCTGCGCCGGCAGGTGCGGGGCGAGGTGCAGCTGGTGGCCGGTATGGCCAGGCTGCTGCCGGTGGATTCGTCCGATGTTCCGGCTGCGCTGGCAATGGCCCGCGAGCTGGCCGTGCCCGTACATGGGGGCAGGGGCGCCCGGCCGGCACAGGGCAGGTGGCGCCTGTGTCGCCGGCATGCCCGGTACGGTCCATCCGGCCCCTGGGTCTCCTTTCGGTCCCTCCTTCTGCCCTGTCTGTCATGGCAGAACCTTCGGACCCTTCAGCCCCTGTGGCCTCCCTGTTGGGTGTACCAGGCCTGTGGATCGACCCCTCGGCACATCTGACCCGCGCGGCTCATTTCGACGCCGCCCGTGGCCTGATCGAACTGCAGCCGGGGGTACGCCTGGCCGACATCAATCGCCCTGCTGGCCCCGCATGGCTGGTGGCTGCCCTTTGAGACCGATACCGCTGCCGACGTGACGGTGGGCGGGCTGGCCGGACTGGACGCGGCAGCGGCCACCCGGCCTGGGGCACGATGGCCGACCGGCTGCTGGCCATCGATGCCGTGCCTCGATGACGGCACGGTGCAGCGCTTCCGGCCGTTCGGCGAGCGTTCCCGGGTGGCCCTGACCAGTGGCCGGGCCGGGCAGCTGGTGTCCGGGCTGTTTGGCGTGGCGGCGCAGGTGGCGACCGATATCCACCAGCACTGGCCGGCCGGCATGCGGGTGCCGGATGGCTATCTGCTCGATGCCTTTCATCCCCGTCCCTCACGTCCCTATACCCCTGGATGGTTCGGTCAATCTGGCCCATCTGCTCGCCGGCTCCGCGGGAACGCTGGCCTGGTCGGCCAGTCTGCACCTGCGTTCTGCGGCGGCGCCCGGCGGTGTCCCGCTGGGCACTGTTCGTGTTTCCGTCGGCCGGGACCGCGCTGGCGCGGGTGGCACCGTGGCTGCAGGCCGTGCCTTCTGCTGGCAGGGGGCCCGGGGGCGGGGCGCATCAGGGCGATGATCCGGGTGATGATCGGGGCGATGCCTCGTGGCCTTCGGCCCCTGCTGCTGCTGGACCGGACGGACCTGTCGCGCCTGGCCACCTCACGCCACGCAGATGACCGGGCGCTGGTGAAGGCCGCCGGCGTGGCGTCGGGAGAAACCGTACGGCGTGGGATGGTGCCGGGCCTGGCCAGCGGTGCGCAGGGTGCCGCCGTGCCTGACAGAGCCGTGCACGTAGAGGGATGAAGGGTGCCATGGTCCCTCCGGCTCAGTGGCAGGGGCGACGTGATGCCGGCTGGTGACTGGCCCGCTGCGGCGACCGGCCTGCTGGCGCGTTTTTCGGGGGACACCGATGCGGCCGTGCAGGCAGCGCACCGGCGGCTGGCGCAGGAACTGTCCGGGTATGCCCGGCGGGCTGCTGGCGGGCTGGTGCTGGCGGGGGACACGACAGGCGGCACGGCAGCTGGCGTGCGTGCGACACCAGACGCCACGCCCATCTGGCGGCAGCTGCTGGGCGAGCTGGGTGATGCCGCAGCCGGCGTGGGTCTACGGTGCGCCTTTGCAGGGGTACTCCCTTTCCCGGTGGCGTACCGTTGCCTGCTGGTGCATCAGGGGCTGGAGGGGCGCCAGGGCAGGATGGTGTGGCACGACTGGATGGTGTGCTGCGGCTGGATGGTGTGGTACGGCCGGATGATGTGCAGCGGTCCGATGGCGCGCCGCTGGCCGGACAGATCTGGCGCCTGTGGCCGCAGGATCCGGCCGTCATGGTGGACCGGGTGGCGGCCGTGTCGGAACGGCTGGCGTCGCTGGGACTGGCTGTGCGATGGCGGGGACAGCTGGCGTCGGGAGAGCTGCAACTGCGTCTGGGGTATCCGGGTGGTTCCCGAAAGGGGCGGGCGTGATGGCCAGCCAACAGCAGGTGGCGGCCGTGCTGGCCGATGTGCAGCCACCCGCTGGACGCCGGCACTGCGGGAGGCGTTTGGCCAGGTGCGCGCGGCCTTCGATCCGGCTGGGGGGTGCTGGTGGGGCGTTGAGTCCATCACACGCGCTGACGCGTTCAGGACAGATCCGCCTCGTACCGGCCGCGCCTTGTGCGACACGTATCCGTCTGGGACTGTTTTTCCCTGCTTCCTGCTTCTTCCGGTGGACGCCTCCGCCCGGCCGGTGTCTGTCTGCCCGGTCTTCAGCGCTGCTCAACCACCCATCCGGTCGGTGCACAGGAATGGCAGGGGCCTTGGGCGCCTCATCCCTGCACCGGCCGGTCGTCCTTCAGCTGCCAGAACACGGCGGCCGCGCCGACGGTCATCAGGCCGATGGCCACGAAGGCTGCCCGGAAGGCGGGCAGCTGGCCGGCACTGGCTGCGCTGGCCAGCCGGGGGCCGAGACCAGCTGTTGAAGGCGTGCAGCAGGGGCGGAGGCGCAGGTGATGCCCAGGCTCAGCCCCAGCATCTGCACCATCGAGAACAGGCTGTTGCCGCTGGCCGCCAGTTCGGTGTCCAGATCCTTCAGCGTCACCGTGTTCATGGCCGTGAACTGGGTTGAACTGACGGCCCCGAAAAGCGCCAGATGCGTGGTGCGCAGCCACAGTGGCTGGTCGGGCGCCATCAGCGCAAAGGAGGCCACGATGACCCCCAGCAGCAGCGTGTTGACGATCAGCACCCGCCGGTAGCCGTGCCGGTGGATGATGTCCGGCACGGCCCGCTTAGCGCCGATGCTGGCCAGCGTGACCGGCAGCAGCAGCATGCCGGCCTCGGCCGGCGAAAAATCCATGGCCAGCTGCAGGAGCAGCGGCGGCGAGATAGGGGCATGGCGCCCGAGCCGATCCGTGCGAACAGGTTGCCCAGCACGCCGACCCGGTAGCTGGAAATGGCAAACAGCGCCGTCGGGAAGATCGGGGCCGGATGGCGCAGCGCGTGCAGCCAGTAGGCCGTCAGGGGCGGCCATGCCGGCGATCATCAGCAGAACCACCAGCGCACTGGCCCAGCCCAGGCCGCCCAGCCCATCCAGCGCCAGCGACAGCGCCACCATGGCCAGCACCAGCATGGCATAGCCGGCCAGATCGAAGCGGCCCGGTATCGGCGCGCCGGATGTTGGGCATGAAGCGGGTCGTGGCCAGTGCGCCCACCAGCCCACGGGCAGGTTGATCAGGAAGATCCAGTGCCACGAGGCGCTCTCCACCAGCCAGCCGCCCAGCGTGGGGCCGATCAGCGGTCCGATCGGTCCCGGAATGGCCACGAAACTCATGGCCGGCAGCAGCTGTTCGCGCGGGAAATGCTGCAGGATGACCAGCCGGCCCACGGGCAGCAGCATGGCGGCGCCTGCGCCCTGCAGGATGCGGGCGAGGATCAGCTCATCCAGATCGGTGGCCATGGCACAGGGCCGCCGACCCTGCCGTGAACAGCACGATGGCCCAGAAGAACACCCGCTGCGTGCCGAAGCGGTCGACCAGCCAGCCGCTGGCCGGGATCAGCGAGGCCATGGTGAGCATGAGGCCACCACCACGGCCTGCATGCGCAGCGGGCTTCGCCCAGGCTGGTGGCCATGGCGGGCAGCGCCGTGTTGACGATGGTGCCGTCCAGTGTCTGCATGAAGAACCCCACGGCCACCAGCCACAGCAGGATACGGGGTGAAGCGGCGGTGGATGGGGGGCTGGCAGACGGCATGATCACGACAAACGGGGGAGACAGGGGATGGTGCGGCGGGAAGGACTGGAATGGCCGGAAAGGGCGGAAGCGGACAAAAATGGGGGAGCGTGGACGGACCGCCGCAGTGCAGTCATGCGGTACGCCGACGACTGGGCTGGGCAAAAAGGGGTTGACGAACACGTCCCCGACACGCTCTCCCCGTCAGGGAGAACCGGCAAGCATAGTCGCTGCCGTTCATCGGCAGCAGGCTGGCACGACGGCAGGTATGCGGCCGGGCCGTGGGCGTGGCGTGATGTTGCAGGAAAGTGCCATGGTCATGGGCGGGACGTGGATTCGGTGAATGGGGGCGGGGGCTTTTCGGCCGTCGTGGCCTGACGTACGATGCGAGCATGATGAAAAATGTTTTCCGAACCCTGTCCGTGTTTCTGGTGCTGACCCTGGCGGTCAGCCTGTTGCTGACCGCCCGGCCAGCGGAGGCGCGCAAGCACCGCCGGCATCATCGGCCCTCACGTCCCAGACGGTGAAGGACGCGGCCATCCCGCCGGCATCGGGCCGTGCCGGTGGCGCAGGCGTAGCGGCCGGTGCGGCCGCGGGCGCTGCTGCTGGTCATGTGCTGTCCGGACGTGCCCAGGATGGGCATGCAGGGGATGGTCATGAACAGGCCGCTCATGCGCAGGCTGGCAATGTGCCGGATGGCAATGCGCAGGGCGGGCATGCCACGGCGTGCCGCACGGGCGCGGCGCGCTGCATTGCCGTGGCGGCCCTGCCGGCGCAGGCCCAGGAAACCCTGAAGCTGATCCTGGCGGGCGGCCCGTTCCCGTACGAGAAAGACGGTACCGTGTTCGGCAACTACGAGGGCAGACTGCCCCGCCAGCGGCGCGGCTACTACACCGAGTACACCGTCCGCACGCCCGCATGAGCGCTCACGGGGCGCACGCCGGATCATTGCCGGCGGCCGGCCGGGGCAGTACAGCGAATTCTTCTATACAGACGATCACTACCAGACCTTTCGCAGGATCGACTACCCGCGACTGCTCTGTCCAACATTCCGCGCCACGCGGTGCTGCCACTGGGTGCCTATGACAAGAATGGGCTGATCCGCGCTGCCCAGCAGACTGACCAGACCCTGCTCGTGTGCGACTGCAGCGGGGCCGACAGCAAAGCGGCCGTGCTGGCCGCCCTGGGCGAGGGGCTGCATCTGCCGGCCCATTATGGCAACAACCTGGATGCCCTCTACGACTGTCTGACCGACCTCGAGCCCGGTGAGGAAGCCGAGCGCCCGGGTTTCGTGCTGCTGGTCGAGAACCCTGCCGGATGTGGCCCATTTCCCGGCCGATGATCGCAGCATGCTGCTGGACGTGTTCCGCGACGCGGCCGACTTCTTCTACGACCACGACACAGCCTTCCGGGTGTTCTACTCGGTTCGCAAACAGGCGTGACTGGAGGGGGCTGCCGGTGTCGTGTTCTACGCCAGATCGCCCAGCGTAGCCTGCAGCACCGCCAGCCCCACCAGGCCGGCCGTTTCGGTGCGCAGCACGCGGGGCCGAGCAAGGCACCCTGCCACCCATGGGTCTTTGCCCGCGCCATCTCTTCCTCCGACAGACCCGATTCCGGCCCGCAGAGCAGCCAGGCGGCGTGATATGACCCGGATCCAGATCCAGAAGGAGGGGGCAGGGGCCTCACCAGCCGGAAAAAGCGGTGCCTGACGATGACGCGCAGCCCACTGACGGAAGTGTGTCGTCCGCTGACGATGGCGAGCCCCCGGCAGCCCGTGCCGGCCGGGGCAGGTGTGGAGGCAACAGAAGCGGTAAGGCCGGAAGCTGGATGTGCGACGCTGAACACGGTGTCGGCCTGTGCAGGCAGGGGCCTGTCCGGGCGAAGCCTGTGCCATCTGCATGGCCTGCATGGCCAGCGATGCCTGTGCCGTCGGGTCCAGCACGCAACGCCGTTCCGTGGCAGCCGGCGCGGGCAGGGCCGCCAGCCAGCGCTCCAGCGGCTGGATGGGTGCCAGCGTGGGCAGCCGGCTGCGTCCGCACTGCATGGCTGCCGCCACGATCAGCCGCTGCCAGTGTTCCCGGCGTTTTTCCGCACGGGCACCGTCGAGCTTCACCACACTGCGGGCCGACAGCAGCGGGACGATGTGGCTCACGCCCAGCTCCACCGCCTTTTCGATGGTCCAGTCCATCTTCTCGGCCGTGCTCAGGCACTGTGCCAGACCCAGCTGGACGCGCGGCAGCGGCTCGGGCGGCAGCTCGACCAGCAGTTCCACCCGGGCGGGTTTCGTGCTGGCCAGCCGGGCACGCCAGCACCGGCCCGACTGGCCGTCGAAGACTTCCAGCTCGTCACCCACCGTGCGGCGCAGCACCCGCAGCAGATGGTGGGCCGCCGGCTCGTCCAGGGGCTGGAGGGGCAGATCGGCCAGCGTCTGCGGGAGGGGATGCTCCTGGGAAAGCAGTGAGGGAAGATGTATGCGGGGAGTCATGAGAGAGATCCTTGCCCGGGGCCTGCACGGAGACCCGGCATGCCGTCGAGGCGCCCATGATTCGTTGCCTGAATGCTTCCGCGCAACGCAGTGAATGCCTGGCGGCCATGCTCGCACAGCACTGCAGGGCTTCCCCTGCAGGGAATGCAAATAGCTGTTACATTGGCGTCCAGTATACTGTGCAGAGACCCGCTTTTTCAGCTTCATTCGTCCCTTTCTGCCATGACCATCCATTCGTTCCCCCGAATCATCGTCAGCCGACGGGCTGAATCACACTCCGCACGACGGGGGCGAATCCTTCACCGACAACGCAGACGACCCCGCGCCCGAACCAGGATGGACCGACGGTGTGACCGAGGTCGATGACGTGCATCTGGACGGCACGGCCGAGACCTTCGTCAGCACTGGCTGGCCCGCCTTCCCGCAGCCCGACACCGCCCGCCGCATGGCCAACGCCGTGCGCGTGCTGGGCCATGGATGCCATCGAGAAGGCGAAGTCCGGCCACCCCGGCATGCCGATGGGCATGGCCGACATCGCCGTGGCCCTGTGGTCGGCGCACCTCAAGCACAGCCCGGCCGATCCCACCTGGTTCGACCGCGACCGCTTCGTGCTCTCAATGGTCATGGCTCGATGCTGCTGTACGCGCTGCTGCACCTGAGCGGTTACGACCTCTCCGTCGACGACATCCAGAACTTCCGCCAGCTGCATTCCAAAACCCCCAGCCACCCCGAAGTGGGCGTGACCCCGGGCGTGAAACCACCACCGAGCCCGCTGGGGCAGGGGCTGGCCAATGCGGTCGGCATGGCGCTGGCCGAAAAACTGCTGGCCGGCGAGTTCAACCGTCCCGGTCACACCATCGTCGATCACTTCACCTGGGTCTTTGCCGGTGACGGCTGCCTGATGGAAGGCATCTCGCACGAGGCCTGTGCCCTGGCCGGCGTGCATCGCCTCTCCAAACTGGTGGTGCTGTACGACGACAACGGCATCTCCATCGACGGCAACGTGCAGGGGCTGGTACCGCGACGATGTGCCCGCGCGCTTCCAGTCCTATGGCTGGAACGTCATCGACGCCGTGGACGGGCACGATGCCTGGGCCGTGGGCGAGGCCATCGCGCAGGCTCGCGACTGGGGTTCGAACGGCCGTGAACTGGGCGATGGCGAGCGCCGCTTCGCTCCCCACGATCATCATCTGCAAGACCGTCATCGGCAAGGGATCACCCAACCGCGCCGGTACGGCCAAGGCCCACGGCGAGGCCCTGGGGGGCCGACGAGATCGCCGCCACCGCCGCGAGCTGGGCTGGTCCGAGCCCCGTTCGTCATCCCGGCCGACCTGTACGCCGCATGGGATGCCACCCAGGTCGGCGCCGAGCGCCATGCCCGCTGGCAGGGATGCCTTCGCCGCCCACGCCGCTGCGTATCCGGAAGAGGCTGCCGAGCTGGAGCGCCGCATGCGGGGCGTGCTGCCGGCCGACTGGGAAGACATCATGGACAACCTCGTGATGGACACGGTCATGGAAGCCCAGACCGTGGCCACCCGCAGGCCTCCCAGCTGGCGCTGAACTACCTCGGCCCGGCTCTGCCGGAGACTGATCGGCGGTTCGGCCGACCTCACCGGCAGCAACCTCACCGCCTGGAAGGGCGTCGAGAACCTGCGTCCGTCGCCCGACAGTGCGTCGGACCTCAACGGCGGCCGGCACATCAACTACGGCGTGCGCGGAATTCGGCATGGCCGCCCTCGCGAACGGCCTGGCGTTGCATGGGGGCTTCATCCCGTACGGCGGCACCTTCCTGGTGTTCTCCGACTACGCCCGCAACGCCCTGCGCGTGGCCGCGCTCAGCAAGCTGCGCGTCATCCACGTGTTCACGCACGACTCCATCGGCCTGGGTGAGGACGGGACCCACCCACCAGCCGGTGAAACGGCCGCCAGCCTGCGCCTCATCCCCAACATGGACGTGTGGCGCCCGGCCCGATTCGGTGGAAACCGCCATTGCCTGGCAGGCCGCCATCGAAAACGAAGAAAAGCCCACCCTGCCTGCTGCTGTCGCGGCAGAACCCTGCCCTTCATCGAGCGGGAGGTGGTGGATGTGGACTGATCCGCCGCGGCGCCTACGCCGTGCACGCCCCGCGTGGCGCGAAGGCCGTGATCATCGCCACCGGCTCGGAAGTGTCGCTGGCGCTGGCCGCCGCCGCCCAGCTGGCGGAAGAGAAGATCCGGGTACGCGTGGTCTCCATGCCATCCACCACCACCTTCGACCAGCAGGACGTGGCCTGACAAACGCCGTCTGTTGCCAGACGACCTTCCACGCATTGCCGTGGAAGCCGGTGTCACCGATTTCTGGTGGAAATACCGCCCCGAGGCGGTAGTCGGGATCGATCGCTTCGGCGAATCGGCACCCGCATCGGTACTCAACCAGCACTTCGGCATGACCGCCGACAACGTCGCCGACACCGTGCGACAGGTGCTGGGGCTCTGATCCTTCACTCACAGAGGAAAGTAGAAATGACGATTCGCGTTGCAATCAATGGTTATGGCCGGATTGGCCGCAATGTGCTGCGTGCCCACTATGAAAGCGGCAAGAAGCACGACATCGAGATCGTCGCCATCAATGATCTCGGCAAGCCGGAAACCAATGCCCACCTGACCCAGTACGACACCGCCGCATGGCAAGTTCAACGGTGACGCTCAAGGTCGAGGGCGATTACCTGGTCGTCAATGGCGACAAGATCAAGGTGCTGGCCGAGCGTGATCCCAGCAAACTGCCCTGGAAGGATCTGAACGTGGACGTGGTGCTGGAGTGCACCGGCCTGTTCACCTCAAGGAAAAAGGCCAGCGCCCACCTGGCCGGTGGCGCCAAGAAGGTCATCATCTCCGCCCCCGGCGGCATAGGGATGTGGACGCCACCGTCGTCTACGGCGTCAACCAGGGCGTGCTGAAGGCTTCGGACACCGTCATCTCCAACGCCTCGTGCACCAGCAACTGCCTGGCTCCGCTGGTCAAGCCGCTGCATGAAAAATCGGCCTGCTCAACGGCCTGATGACCACCATCCACGCCTTCACCAACGACCAGGTGCTGACCGACGTCTATCACTCCGACCTGCGTCGCGCCCGTTCGGCCACCCAGTCGATGATCCCGACCAAGACCGGTGCCGCTGCCGCCGTTGGCCTGGTGCTGCCCGAACTGAATGGCAAGCTGGATGGCTTTTGCCGTGCGCGTGCCGACCATCAACGTCTCCTTCGTCGACCTGTCGTTCATTGCCGCCCGTGACACCACGGTCGAAGAGATCAACAAGATCATGAAAGGGGCTTCGGAGTCGAAGGAGCTGAAAGGCATCCTGAACTACAACGATCAGCCGCTGGTCTCGGTCGACTTCAACCACAACCCTGGCATCCTCCACCTTCGACAGCACCCTGACCAAGGTCAGCGGCCGTCTGGTGAAGGTCACCAGCTGGTACGACAACGAGTGGGGCTTCTCAACCGGATGCTCGACACCACCGTGGCGCTGATGAACGCCAAGTGATCGGTGCATCACGGCATCCCGCCCGAAAGGGCAGGGTGTCCGGCTGCCGCAGCGTGCCGGCCTGACGGTGTCGGTCGCCTTGCCCCGCGCAAGGCATCCTGACACCGCTTGGGCGGTGCGCCTCGGCAGCCTTGTGGCCCAGCCGGACTTTGGATCCTTCCGTGTCCACGGAAACCTGTTGGCCGGCCGCCACCCAGACATCTGTGCAGAGGCCCTGATGGCCCTGCCGACCGAATTCCCGGGTCAGTGAATGCCGCATCCTCCCATTGACTGGCCTGTCATGGAGAACACGATGAAATTCAAGCGACTGGCAGACCTCGACCTGAAAGGCAAGAAAGTCTTCATCCGCAGCGACTTCAACGTCCCGCTGGATGAGAACCGCAACATCACCGACGACACCCGCATCCGGGCTTCGGTGCCCGCCATCAAGGCCGCGCTGGACAAGGGCGCCGCCGTCATGGTCACCTCCCACCTGGGCCGTCCGAAAGAGGGGCGAATTCAAGCCCGAGGACTCGCTGGCTCCTGTGGCCAAGCGCCTGGAGGAACTGCTGGGCCGCCCCGTGCGCCTGCAGGCCGACTACCTGGATGGCGGTTTCCCCGCTGGCCCCGGGTGATGTGGTGGTGCTGGAAAACACCCGCTGCAACAAGGGCGAGAAGAAAGACGACGAAGCCCTGGCAGAAATACGCCGCCCTGTGCGACGTCTACGTGAACGACGCCTTCGGCACCGCTCACCGCGCCGAGGCCTCCACCCACGGCATCGCCCGCTTCGCCAGGCGAAGCCGCTGCCGGCCCGCTGCTGGCTGCCGAGCTGGACGCCCTGGGCAAGGCCCTGCACAGCCCGGCTCACCCGATGGTTGCCATCGTGGCCGGCTCCAAAGGTCTCCACCAAGCTCACCATCCTCGACTCCCTGGCCGACAAGGTGGACCAGCTGATCGTGGGCGGCGGCATTGCCAACACCTTCATGTTGGCTGCCGGCCTGCCCATCGGCAAGTCCCTGGCCGAGCCCGACCTGGTGGGCGACGCCAAGAAGATCATCGAGAAGATGAAGGCCCGCGGTGCCGAAGTGCCCATCCCCGAAGACGTGGTGGTGGCCAAAACCTTTGCCGCCGACGCTCCGGCCACCGTCAAGGCTGCCAAGGACGTGGCCGAAGACGACATGATTCTGGACATTGGTCCCAAGACGGCTGCCAAGCTGGCCGAGCAGCTGAAGTCCGCTGGCACCATCGTCTGGAACGGCCCGGTCGGCGTGTTTGAGTTCGATGCCTTCGCCAAGGGCACCGAGACCCTGGCCCGCGCCATTGCGGCCTCAAGGGCTTCTCGATCGCGGGTGGTGGTGACACCCTGGCGGCCACTGCCCAAGTTCGGCATCACCGACCAGATCAGCTACATCTCTACCGGTGGTGGCGCCTTCCTGGAGTTCTTGAAGGCCGCACCCTGCCGGCTGGCTGCCCTGGAAGCAGCTGCCGGCTGATGATCTGACCGGGTCCGGCGCTCATCCGGATCCGGGACGTCACCACGGACAGGCCCTGCACCGCGCATGCGGATGCAGGGCCCTTCGTTGGTGCGCCCAGCATGGGCGCACACCTGCAGGGTGCAAGTCCCGCCACAAGCTGGCCACAGTGAGTGAAGTGAAGCGCAACTGCACAAGGGCGACCGAGTGTGGGAAGGAAGCGTGGAGCGTAATCTGCGGGCCGATGTACAAGAACCGGATACAAGGCGTTGCCGAGCAGGGCGAGCGGGCCAAAACCGCGAAGCTCTTGTGGCCAAGACGAGGTGACGTAGATCCGGCGGTCGTGCAGAGAAGGTGTGCGTTCTTATCTGGGAGATCTCGCCTTATGCTCGAAAGGGCGACGGTGTCGAGCCGGAGCGAGAAGTCAGCAGAGGTCGTAGTAGCAGGACCAGCCCCATGATGGGACACAGGTCAGGCGAAGGACCGAATGAGAGGATGTCTGACAGGATCATGTCGATGTCAAAGGCCATGCATCAGAAGCCTGCACGAGTGGGGCGACATGCAGTGAGTAGGGGTGAAGCTCCCGAGGGGCGCATGTCGTGATGAAGCCTGCGGCCCGCGACATGACACCGAAGACACAGGGAGCAGGCTGCTCGATGCAGTTCTGAAAGAGCCAACATGCAGCGGGCATGGAGGCGGGTGAAGGCCAATCGGGAACGGCCGGTGTGGATGGTCTGGACATCGACCAGACAGCCCGGCAGCTCAAGACCGAATGGCCGCGAATCCGCGAAGCACTGTTGCAGGGGACGTACCGGCCCAGCCCGGTACGACGGGTCGCGATTCCAAGCCGGGAGGTGGACGGCGAGAGCTGGGCATCCCGACGGTAACGGACAGACTGATCCAGCAGGCACTGCTGCAGGTACTGCAGCCGATGATTGATCCGGGCTTCAGTGAACACAGCTATGGCTTTCGGCCGGACGGCGTGCGCACGACGCGGTGTTGGCCGCGCAGTCGTACATCCAGTCCGGCAGGAAGATCGTGGTGGATGTCGATCTGGAGAAGTTCTTTGACCGGGTCAATCACGACATCCTGATGGATCGCGTCAGAAAGCGCATTGGAGATGATGGCGTGTGCCGTCTGGTCCGGGCGTATCTGAACGCGGGAATCGTCGGATGGCGGCGTGGTCGTAGAGCGGCACGAGGGGACACCGCAAGGTGGACCGCTGTCGCCGCTGCTGGCCAACCTGCTGCTCGATGAGGGTGGACAAGGCGCTGGAGGCGCGCGGGCATTGCTTCGCTCTGAGTATGCCGACGACCGTAACGTATATGTGCACAGTCGTCGGGCAGGCGAACGGGTGATGCAGCTGTTGCGCCGGCTGTACGGCAGGCTGCATTTGCGGATCAACGAATCCAAGAGTGCGGTGGCCAGCGTCTTCACTGGCCGCAAGTTTCTGGGCTTCAGCTTCTGGATGGCTCCGAAAGGGGTCGTCAAACGGAGGATAGCCCGGAAAGCCGTGATGGCCTTCAGGCAGCGTGTGCGCTGGCTGACCCGCCGCAGTGGCGGACGCAGCATGCAGCAGGGTCGATGGGCTTCGCCCATTGCTGCTGGGATGGAGAGCCTATTTCGGGCTGGCGCAAACGACAGGGCGTCTGGCGAGAGCTGGACGAATGGATACGCCACCGGCTGCGGGCCATCCAGCTCAGACAGTGGAAGCGGGGCAAGACCATGTTCAGGGAGTTGTGCGCCATGGGCGCAAGCACGGAAGTGGCCCGGAAAGTGGCGGCAAACAGCCGGCGCTGGTGGCACAACAGTGCGATGCTGCTCAACAGCGTGCTGACCCTGTCATGGTTCGACAGTCTTGGCCTGCCCTGTCTGGCATTATCCTGAATGTTCTCTCGAACCGCCCGGTGCGGATCCGCATGCCGGGTGGTGTGGCAGGGTGCAGCCCAGGGCTGCCCCCTATGCCGATGTGCATGAGGGAGGGGAGGGCTTCACTGGTCGCTTCTGAAGCGTTCATGCACTTGTCGGCTAGTTTCGTCCGCCGATCTTGCGTGCGGAAAAATGCCATATGTCGGAAAAACGAGGCATGTTAGTTTACTCGCCATTGCAACTTCCACCCTTTTTCTGGGGAGCCATCATGGGCAAGCAACACGCATTCGGCAGCAACTGTCTCTGAGCCTGGCCGTGGCCGTCTCGGCTGTTCTTACCGCTTGTGGCGGCGGTGGCGGTGGTAGCAGCACGCCGACGACGCCGAATACGCCGGCAGCAACGACGCCTGCTGCCACGACCACCACGCCGGTTGCGACCACGCCGCCCGCAGCCAACAACACCCAGCCGACGCCTTCGTCCAACCAGGCGATGACGAGCAGCTGCGCGCGCAGTGCCAGGTCGTTTCGTACACGAGCGAAGAGGGCTTTGATGCGTGCGCCGCCGGTACCTACGTCGGCAAGAATCTGAAGGACGGCAAGACGGTCTGCACGGTCCGGCTGACGCGGGATGGCGAAGTGACGTACACCATGGGCAATGAGGGTGCACGCCTTCAAGCTGGCACAGAACTTCTTCTACTCGAAGAGCTCTCCCCTGGCAGCAGAGTATCCGCATATCTGGGGCATGGGCATCAGCGCTGATAGCGCGGCGGATGCCAACGGAAAGTTCACAGCTTCGAGTTGCGTCTGGAACCTCGGGCTGAGGCTGATAAGAAGCCTGATCATCTTGATATCAACCACGCCTTCGGTCCGAAGTATTCTCCGGATGCTCAATCGACCTGCCGCGTTCCGCTCTGAGACGTGGGGGCCGGATCGTGGAGCGACATGATTCGGTTGTGAATTGAATGGATGGCCACTGTCCGCTCTTCAGGCAGTGGCCATTTTTCGAAGCTGATCGACATTCCCGCTTGTTTCTGTTTTCTGGAATGACCATGAATACTCAACGCGTATCCGGCAGCAAGCTTGCCCTGGCTCTGGCCATCTCGGTCGTTCTTGGCGCCTGTGGCGGTGGTGGCGGCGGCGACAGCACGCCGGCCGCAACGGTTGCGACGAATGGCGCTGGCTCGACCACGACGAGCACGGCTGGTGGCACGACGACCGCGACCAACAGCACGCCGGCTGCAAGCACGCCCGCCACGACTGCTCCATCGGCACCGGCCACCACGCCGGATGCAACGACGCCCGCCACGAACTCGCCCGTTGCGACCGCGCCAGCTGTGACGGCTCCCGCCAATAATGTCCAGACGCCATCCCTGGTCAACCGGGCCATGTATGAGCAGATGTATCGGGGTGCCAGACGCCCTTCCGCTCATTTGATCCCTGCAACTGGCGCTGCATAGTGCTGCCGGTGTCTACGTGGGCAAGGATCTGTCGGACGGTACCACGGACTGTACGGTGAAGCTGGCGAAGGATGGGGAAGTGACCTTCACCGTGGGCGACAAGGTGCATGTCTACAAGATGACGCAGCTTTTCCGGTCCGTCTTCCTCAAGCTTGATGTGGAAGGTGCGCCGTACTTGTTCAGCGTCCATATCTCTGGCTACAGCGCTGATGATGCAGCCAAGAAGGTGCACGGCTTCGGGATGAACGTGAATGCCAAGGACGATGGGTCGACCCGCCGGATGAGTTCGAGATCACGTACACCTATGGTGACGTGCTCACGGCAGATGAGAAAAACGGTCTGCAAGATTCCGCTCGACCCTTCCCAGGCCGGGTCATGAGCGAACATGATTCGGCCCTGAGTTGAACGAATGGCCGCTGCCTGTGTGTTGGGGCGGCCGTTGTCTTTCAAGGGCGTGCCGTCCGAGAAATCCGGTATCCGCAGGGTGGATCAGGGGCTGTTATGACCCAGCAGAACCCTGTTCAGCCTTTGTGCAGAAGAAAACGGCCGAAGCGCCGACCAGTCCACACTGTCCAGCAGATTCTTCGTGATGAGCCCCAGTTCGGTATCACCCTCGATCTGCAGCTTGCGGTTGAAGAACAGCGTGTCCGGGTCTTCCTCGCGGGCGATCATCCGCATGAAATCGATACCGTTGGCAGCCAGACGCAGGTCCGGTGGCCCGTCGAAGCCTTCGCCGATGAATCGCTCTGCATCTGCCGTGAAACGGATTTTTCAGGGCCGGCATCCAGCACATCGATCTCGAATTTCCGGCCGTTGAAATAATCCATTTCGGCCGGCAACAGACCGTGCTTGAGCATCGAGTTCAACGCCGTCACCAGCACGAAGCGGGGCGGTGTGGCGGGCAGATGGCCGATGATGTTGCCCAGCCAGGCGGGCAGGATGATTTCAGGCAGTGCCATGGCGGCATTCCTCAATGCGTGGTGTGAACGGCCCCTGTGCAGGGCCCTGGGCAGAAGTGTGAGTGGGTACATGGGAAGGGCCATGGGCCGACACATGGGAGGAAATGCTGGCAGATTCATCAGGCATCCTCACGCTTTCGATGCCGGCGTGCCCATACCAGTAGCCATCGACGGGCGTACCGATGGACAGCGTTTCCAGTTCGGCCAGCGCGTCGGCCAGCGTGACCTGCCCGTCCAGTACCTGGCGGTGCAGCGCGATGATGCGGGGCATATGGGCTCAGCTGCGGTGACAGACGCATGATGTCGATGCCGATCTGCTGCATCTCGTGATGATGCGGCAGCAGGCACTGGCTGCCGTACGACATGGTCTGGATGCCATTGATGGTCAGAAACGGCTTTTGCTCGCGGGTATTCATCGTGATGCCGTGCTCGTGATCGAGACAGCGGAACTCGCAATGGTCCTTGTTCAGGTTGTAATGACGGGCCGTGAAGCAGCGCGACGAATAGGCCAGTGGAATCTTGCCCCATGAAAAAGGCTTCGGTTTCGATGTCCGCCGAACGGGCCGTGATGGCGGCGATTTTTCTCGTGGCCCAGCTCGGCCGGCGCCACCCAGCGGTACGCGCCCAGTTGCTGGAAGAGGGCAAGTGTGGCCTCGTTGTAGATGTTCAGCGTGGCCCCGCCACGAAGGGAATGCCGTGTTCACGCGCCAGCTTGACGGCCCCATGTCATTGGCCTCGACGCGGAATTTGCCCTGTTCGGCAATCTTGCGCAAGCGCCGCAGATCGGATTCGCTCTCCAGCAGCACCTGTGACGACAGCACGATTTCCTTGCCGCTTTCGGCCAGGGTCTTCTGCGAGACCGAACCAGTCGGCAAAGCGCATCTTCTGGCGACGCGAACAGACGGTCTCGCCCAGATAGATTACGTCCAGCGGCGCATCGAGCATGCCGGTGTAGAAATCCAGCAGCGTTTCCTTCTGCCAGAAAAACAGGATGGGTCCCAGGGACAGTTTCATATTCTTCTCCGTTCCGGCTGAACGCGCACGCTGGCAGAATCCAGCCGGCCTCGTGTACGACTTTGCTTCAAGACCCTGCTTCAATCAGGGGAAAATCCTGCCTGGCGCAGGCTGCTGCTTTGACGATCCTATTTCCACGGACGGTTATAGGCGCCCAGTGTCGACTGATGGCCTTCCGACACCTTGCCCAGTGCACCGGGCCCAGACGGGGTTCACCTGATACGCCTGCGGATGGGCGGCCGCTGCATCCAGCGCCTGCCGCAGCGTACGGGTCACCTGCGCCGTGTACATCTGGCTGCGCTGCCGGCCCTCCACCTTGATGGCCGACACACCGATTTCCAGCAGCTCGGGCAGCACCTCCAGCACATTCAGGCTGGTGGGCCCTCCAGCGCATAATAGGTTTCGTCGTTCACTTCGAAACGACCCTTGCACAGGGTAGGGTAGCCCGCCGGTTCCTTCGGCCTGTAGCGGTCGATCAGGATGTGATTGAGCCGCACATCCATGCGATCGGGAAGCTGCTCCCAGCGCACCGCCTTCGCCGGTGAACAAACCCCCGCATGTTCGGCGATTCACCCGTGGCATAGCTCGACAGGGATGCAGCGGCCCTCCACCATCACGCACAGGCTGCCAAAAGCCGAACACCTCGATTTCCACATCGGTGTTCTGGATCACGTGCTTCACCTGGCTGATGGTCAGCACCCGCGGCAGCACGGCACGGCGTATGCCGAAAAGCTCCTGCATCAGGTTGATGGCCTCGTAATTGGTAGCCGAGCCCTGCACCGACATGTGCAGCCGCAGCCCGGGGTGCTTTTCGCACGCATAGGCCATCAGCGCCGGGGCCGCCACGATGATCGCGTCCGCCCCCAGCGTCACCGCCGTGTCCACGGCCGTTTTCCAGCGATCCACCTGACCTGCCTGCGCAAAGGTATTGATGGCCATCAGCACCTGCCGTCCCCGCGCATGCGCATAGGTCACCCTCTCGGCGGCCGATTTCATGTCGAAATTCAGCCCCGGGAAATTGCGCGCATTGGTGGCGTCCTTCAGCCCCATGTAGACCGTGTCCGCGCCATTATCCACGGCCGTCTTCAGCATGGCCAGGTTGCCCGCCGGGCACACCAGTTCAGGTGTTTTCATCTGTGCTCCCTTTTGAGCGGCCAGAAAAACCGTACCATTGGCACAGAGGTGCCTGCCTGACGGGTGTTCTGCTGGCTGCTCTTTTTGTTGACAACTTGTTTTTACGAACGGGGCCGTTGCTGTCACCTGTCCCGAAGCTGGGCCGATTCTAGCTCAGTGAATTGATTTTTTTCTATAGGCGTATAGCTAAAATCTTAATGATTTATATAATACGAAAATCGTTATCAGCACCATTTATGTTCATGGAAATTATGCTAGACAACATGGCAAGAAGTTCTGTTCCGGTTAAGGCTGGTTTATTGTTAACAGGTTATCGAAATGGGTGTTGTGGTTGGTGTGGTCCGGTATCTCCCGTGTAGGGGATCCTGGCAGCCGCATGGACTGGGCCAAGCTCCCAATGCGGATTACACTGCAATACGTTCAACAGGAGGGGGCGCCATGGCAGCCAGTCGCATGATTCAGGCCAGGTTCCGGGCGACATTCCGGATAGGGGCCAATGAGATCATCGAGGCGCCCGGACCGACGGTGAGTGATGCGACCCGGATTGCCCAGGACAGACGCATACCGCCAGAGCTGTTTCAGCCCAATGCGGAAACGCTGGCCGCGTTTGCCGAAATCGACCGTGGGGACTGAAACGGTTTGACTCCGTTGACGAACTGATGGCAAACCTCAATGCGGAGGATTGAGGTCATCACGGCCTTCAGGCGGGATTTCAAGCCGGGCCTGGTGCTTATCTACCGTTTCCCTGATCAGAGCGGATGCGATGACGGCTCGAGCCTTCTGATCAACTTCTTCCCGCGTCAATGCAGGCCGGTCGGATGCCAGGTTACGTTCAATGCGCTGTTCGACTTTTGCATAAAAAGCGCCTCTGAGCTATCCAATGAAAAAGCGTTCGGGGATGTCCGCCGGTTGGTGCATGGGCATGGTGGGATATCGGTGGATGTTGGCGCAGCGTCTGGCGAGTGGCATCTACCAGCACCTGCTGCAAGGGGAAGCGTTGCCGGAGCCTGCGTCGTGAGCGCAGGGAGTACAGCCATCGTACCGTCGCCTGTCGCACTGTTACAACATACCCCGTGCATGCCAGGGCCAGACATCAGGCTCCACCCGTCTTCTTCGGTAAACTTTTCCGTCATGCTTGGGCAGGAAGACGCAGACATGGGCAAGACGGGAGGTTCGGGCAACTTTGGTTTCTGGCCACCCACAGCCCGGTGCTGGCCAGACTGGGGAGGTTGCCGAGAAGCTGTTGCCGCTGGATCCGGCAGCTGCGTGACGCGGTTGCGCCTGCTGGCCGAAAGCATCACGCAGGAGGTGGCCGCCCAGCTGGGCATAGCGTCGCAACCCCAGCAGACCCAGCTGGAGATGCTGCGCGTCATCAGCCGCCAGCTGGACCTGGACCCGCAGATTCAGCAGATGTTCCACCTGCTGCGCAAGGGCAACGAGGCCGCGCACGACGCGCAGGGCGCAGATCAGCTTTCGTGAGGCGGTCGAGGCCCTGCGTGTGGCCCGCGAGATGGGGCTCTGGTACTACCGCACCTTTGGCAACCCGCCCAGCGGCTTCAGGCGGACCTTTCGTCCTGCCGGACGATCCCAGCCAGAAGCTGCTCGATCTGCAGAACACCATCGATGCCCTGCAGGCCAGCTGGTTCACGCCCAAACCCGCACAGAGTGATCAGGATCATCTGGACGAAAGCTGCGCCGGCAGGAGCTTGAACAGGAGCGCGCGCTGGCGGCCCGGGCAACCGAAGAGCGGCAGATCTACGAAGCCCTGGCCGAAGAGGCTACACAGGTGGTGGACCAGCTGCAGAAAGAGCTGGCCAGGACCCGTGCGCAGGTGGCAGAGGCCGGCGTGCCCTGACAGCGCCGGGTGCGCCAGTGGGGGCAACGAAGCAGCCAGGCGGCCGCGCTGGTGGAAATGGACGAGCGTACCGCCCGCCGCCTGATCGACCAGCAGTTGCGGGATGCAGGCTGGGGAGGCCGATACAGGGCGAACTGACGCATGCACGTGGTGTACGCCCACAGCGTGGCCGCAACCTGGCCATTGCCGAATGGCCGATGGGCCGTGAGCGGGCCGACTACGTATTGTTCGCGGGGCTGACGCCCGTTGCCGTGGTGGAGGCCAAGCGGCCCCGGGAACGCATTGCCGGCAGGATCGACCAGGCCGAGCGCTATGCGCGCGGCTTCCAGCCGGGGATGGGATGGAAGCCGCCTGGCTGCAGCACGCGTGGAGGATCAGGCACGGCGGCTTCCGTGGTCGGGGCAGAAGGGCTGGCCGGATGGGCAGCGGGGATATTTCAGAATACCGTTCGTGTTCTCGTGCAATGGCCGGGCCCCTACCTGAAGCAGCTGGAAGAACACAGCGGCATCTGGTTCCGTGACGTGCGCCGGCCTTCCAATACGGCACGGGCACTGGCCAATTTTCACTCGCCCGAGGGCCTGATGGATCTGCTGCAGCGTGACGCACAGCAGGCGCAGCAGAGGCTGGCCACCGAGCTTCGAGTACCTCAGCTGCGCGACTACCAGATCAGGCCATTCAGGCCGTTGAAACTGCCCTGGCGAAGGGCGAGCGCCAGGCGCTGATTGCCATGGCCACCGGTACCGGCAAGACCAGTACGGCCATTGGCCTGATGTACCGTCAGCTCAAGGCCGAGCGCTTCCGGCGCATCCTGTTTCTGGTGGATCGCCGTTCGCTGGGCCTGCAGGCGCTGGACAGCTTCGGTGCCATGGTTCTGGAGAACAACCTTGCGTTTTCCAGAATCTACGAGGTGGCCAAAATGGATGTCGCTCAGGCCGAGGCCCAGACCCGGGTGCAGGTATCCACCGTGCAGGCCATGGCCCGGCGCCTGTTCGACAGCGATGACCCGCCACCCGTGGATGCCTACGACTGCATCATCGTCGATGAGGCCCACCGCGGCTACACGCTGGACCAGGAGATGACGGAAGGCGAGCTGGTATTGCGTGACCAGGCGCAGTACCTGAGCACCTACCGGCGCGTGCTGGACCATTTCGACGCCGTGCGCATCGGGCTGACGGCCACGCCGGCCAAGCATACCAGCGATATCTTTGGACGGCCGCTGTTCACGTACAGCTACCGGGAGGCTGTGGCCGACCTGTGGCTGGTGGACCATGAGCCTCCCATCCGCTATGTCACCCAGCTGAGCAAGAACGGCATCCATTTCGACAAGGGTGACGAAGTCGAACGGCTTGACGTGCTGACAGGTGTGCTGGATGTGGCACAGCTGGAAGACGAGCAGCACTTCGACGTGGAAGGCTTCAACCGGCGGGTCATCAGCGAGAACTTCGACCGGGTCATCTGTGAGGCCCTGGTGCAGGAGCTGGACCCCAATGGCGATGAAAAGACGCTGATCTTCTGCGTCAACGACCTGCATGCCGACCGGGTGGTGCGCCTGCTGCGCGAAGCCTTCAGTGACCAGCTGGGCGAGGGCCCTTCAACCAGGCCAGCATCCAGAAGATCACTGGCAAGACCGATCGGGTCGATGACGCCATTCGGCGTTACAAGAATGAGCAATTTCCCAACATTGCCGTGACGGTGGATCTGCTCACCACCGGCATCGATGTCCCGAAAATCTGCAATCTGGTGTTCATGCGCCGGGTGAAGTCGCGCATCCTGTGCGAGCAGATGCTGGGGCGGGCCACCCGCCTGTGTGAGGATATTGGCAAGACGGTCTTTCGCATCCATGACGCCGTGGACCTCTATGCCACGCTGGAGGCCGTCAACACCATGAAACCGGTGGTGAAGGACCCCAAAGTGACGCTCGACCAGTTGCTGCTGGAGCTGCAGAATCCCGCCGTACTCACCACGCCGGGCAGTGAGCCGGGCCTCAGTCACGCCGACGAAGTGCTGGAACAGGTGGGGCAGAAGATAGCCAACCGCATGCGCAAGGTGGTGTATATCCTGAAAACGGCAGCCAGCGGGAGCAGGAGGAGCTGAAAACGCGGCTGGACCAGCTGGAGTCCGATTGGGGTGTGTCGCCCGTGACGCTGGCCGGGCATATCCGGCAGCTGCATCGCCAGAAGGGGGCAAAGGCTGCCATCCGCTTCGTGCATGGACTGTCCCGGCTGGGTGGGCAAGTCGAGAATCTGGCCCCTGCTGACCCGGGGTGACAGTGGCAAGGCGCTCATTTTCGAGCATGACGATGTGCTGCGTGAGCGCACACAGAGCTGGGGACCGTACACCAGGCCGGAGGACTACCTGGGAGCCTTTGGCGATTTTTGTGCGCCGTATGGCCAACGAATCCATGGCCCTGTCGGTGGTGGTGAAGCGGCCGCGCGACCTGACTCGCGAAAACCTCAAGCAGGTGCGTCTGCTGCTGGACAAGGGCGGCTACAGCGAAGCCAACCTGAAGAGCGCCTGGCTCAGGCGCAGCAATCAGGACATTGCTGCCGGTATCGTAGCCTACATCCGGCAGGCAGCGCTGGGTGAGCCACTGGTTCCGTTCGAGCAGAGGTGGCCCGGGCCATGCAGCGTATCTACGGCATGCACAGCTGGACCAACCCGCAGCGCAAATGGCTGGAGCGGCTGTCCAAGGAGCTGGTGCGCGAAACCGTGCTGGACAGGCAGAGTGTCAACGAGTGCTTTGCCAGCCTTGGTGGGTATGCAGGGCTGAACAAACAGCTGGGCAATCGTCTGTCCGAGGTGCTGAGATGCCCTGGCGGATGGCTTGTGGGATACTGCCGCCTGATTTCGTCTTTCTGACCCTTTTCCATGACCTCTTCCGATATCGTCCAGAAGCTCTGGGGCCTGTGCGACGTCCTGCGTGACGATGGCATCAACTACAGTGACTATGTCACGGAACTCGTGCTGCTGCTCTTCATCAAGATGGAGCACGAGAATGTGAAAAGCCGGGGTGCGGGACAAATCCCTGCTTCCCAAAGAGGCTCGCTGGGCGTACCTGTCAAAAACTCGGCGGCGTCGATCTGCTCAAGGCGTATCGTCAGGCCCTGCTGACGCTGTCGGAAAAGCCGCGACGCCCGTATCGCGGCCATCTATGCCGGGGCGCAGACCCAGCTGGATCGGCCTCACCACCTGGAGCAGCTGATCAAGAGTCTGGATGCGCTGGACTGGTTCAGCGCTGACCGGGATGGCCTGGGTGACATGTACGAAGGGCTGCTCGAGAAGAACGCCTCGAGACCAAAAGCGGGGCGGGGCATGCTTCACCCCGGCCGCTGATCAACACCATGATCGACGTAATCCGGCCAACGGCAGGGGAAACGGTGCAGGACCCTGCAGCCGGTACGGCCGGTTTTCTGATTGCCGCCGACCAGTACGTCAAACGGCAAACGGATGACCTGTTCGACCTGAACCAGAAACAGCGGAACTTTCAGCGCCGGCAGGCCTTTGTGGGCATGGAGCTGGTGGCGCCTACGCGCCGGCTGGCGCTGATGAACTGCCTGCTGCACGGCATCGAGGGGGAGGGCGATGGTGCTGTCCACCTTGGCAATACGCTGGGACAGCCGGGAACCAATCTGCCGAAGAGCGACATCATTCTGAGCAATCCACCCTTTGGCACGGCTAAGGGCGGCGGCGGTCCTACCCGTGATGACCTGACCTTCAGGACCAGCAACAAGCAGCTGGCCTTTCTGCAGCACATCGTACGGCATCTGAAGGATGGTGGCCGTGCGGCCGTGGTGCTGCCGGACAACGTGCTGTTTGAAAGCGGAGTGGGTACCGAGGTTCGTCGCGACCTGATGGACAAGTGCCGGGTGCACACCATCCTGCGTCTGCCCACGGGCATTTTCTATGCGCAGGGGGTGAAGACCAACGTTGTGTTCTTCCAGAAAGTCAGCAACAAGGCCACGGGCAGCACGCAGGAGGTGTGGGTGTACGACCTGCGTGCCAACGCACCGAAGTTTGGCAAACGCACACCGCTGACGCGTGCGTACTTCGAGGGCTTCGTCAAGGCGTATGGGGAAGACCCTAACGGGGCGAGCCCACGTAAGGATGAAGGACAGAAGGGGCGCTTCCGGCGTTTCACACGGGGTGGATTGCCACCGAGAAAAGCCGACAGTCTGGACATCAGCTGGCTGAAGGACGGTAGTGACGGGGATGATGGCGATCTGCCTGACCCGGCAGAGCTGGCGCGGCAGGCGCTGGCGGAGCTGCAGGGCCGCGATGCGGGAGGTTGAGGGGTGTTGGCTGAGTTGGGTGAGGGCAAATCATGAAATCCTTTGCTGACATACCCGCTGGATGGACCGTGACAAGTCTGGGCAGGCTTGTCGAACGGATTTCAGGGGACACCTTCGAAGTCAGATCCAGAAAATTTTTCCGGAAATATTCCCTTCATGACGGTCAAAGACATGAAGGGACGCTTCGTTTCAGACACCGTCGATCACATCTCGAGAAGGCTCTCAACTCGAGGTGCGACAACCTTGGTTCCTGCTGACACCCTGGTGGTTGCAACGAGAATGTCCCTTGGGAAAAATTGTCAGGCCTTTGATGGATGTCGCGATCAATCAAGACCTCAAGGCGCTTTTTCTGAAGGATGGTATTGACAAGACCTATAGAGCATTTCTGGCGCTATAGCGCGCCAGCCATTCAGAAGATGGGAACAGGTACGACCGTAAAAGGGATTCGTCTGGAGGATGTTCGCTCATTGCCTGTTCCTGTCCCTCCTTCTGGTGAACAGCGCCGAATCGCCGACAAACTTGACCGCGTGCTTGCGCGTGTTGATGCAACCAATGAACACCTTTCCCGTGTCGGGCCTTTGCTCAAGCGGTTTCGGCAGGTGGTTCTTGATTCGGCCGTGTCAGAGTGCTTACGGCCGACTGGCGTGCAAAGCACGGATGTCAGTCTGGGTGGCCCGACGTTTCCCTTGGGGGGGTGTTAACGGATATACGTTACGGAACATCAAAGAAGTGTTTTTCTGAAAAAAAGGGGGTCCCTGTTCTTAGGATTCCTAATGTCGGGGAAGGTGGTGAGGTTGTTGTTGATGAGCTTAAATACGCGGAATTTGACGAGTCCGAACTGGCTTCCTTTGTTTTGAGGAGGTCTGACTTGCTCCTCATCAGGTCTAACGGAAGTCCTGGGTTGGTCGGTCGATCGTGCCTGGTTGGTGATGCGGGGGCTGGATTTGTATTTGCTGGTTATCTTATAAGATTGAGGCCGAATCTTGATGTTGTGGATCCAGATTTCCTAAATTATGTTTTGCGTGGAACGGCTGTACGTCGTGTTGTTGAAGGTAAGGTGAGGTCCACGAGCGGTGTAAATAATATAAACACGAAAGAGTTGAAATCATTGAGGTTCTTGCTTCCTTCTATTGATGAACAGCAAGAAATTGTTCGACGGGTCAGGCTTCTTATGACGTCTTTTGATGAGATCGACCAGATGAGCCATAGTGTGGCCAGGAGTGTCGATTTGCTCGCCGTCAGTTCTGGCCTTGGCGTTTAGCGGCGGTTTGGTTGAGCAGAATCCACTGGACGAACCGGCATCTGAACTTCTTGCCCGTTTGGCAGAAGCCAAGGCCAGTGAAAACCATAAACCCACCCGCCGCAAGCGACAGGCTTCAGCCTGATGCTCATGTCTGGTATGGTGAGTGGTACAACGGCAACAGCCGACCACACGCCCGTGACCCGGAGCCCCTCATGTATATCGAATCCATCCGCCTGAAGAACTTCAAAAGCTTCAGGAATGTTCAAATCTCCGACGTCCCCCGATTGTGCGTGGTGGTGGGGGCCAACGGTGTCGGCAAGACAACCCTGTTCGAGGTGTTTGCTTTTCTCAAGGACTCCCTCGTCTTCACGGTGCGCCACGCGTTGCAGCGTCAGGGGAGGCTTTTCGTGAGTTTTGTCTCGCAGGGGGTTCTGTGGAAGAGGGATCGAAATCGAGCTTGGCCTGCGCCACAGGATGAACAGGGCTGACCGCCGGCTGTCTTACCTGTTGCATATTGGAGAACAGCAGGAGCGGGCGGTGGTGCTGCGCGAGCTGTTGCGGTATGTGCCGGACCCACAGCGAGCGGATGGACATGAAGCGGAGGCGCTGCTCGACTTTACGAAGGGGGATGGATACATCCGGGATGGCGCAGAAGAGGGCGATGGGCATTCTCATCCCGGCTCCCGCCTGCGGCTTGGATCACGGGAGCAGGATCAGGTGGTTCCGGATGTCCTGGCCATTGGGTCACTGGGGCATTTTCAGGAACTTCATGTTGCGCCGTTGGTGCGCCAGTTGATCGAGAACATCTATATTTCGGATGTGCGCGTGGGGGATGTACGGGAAGCAAGGAGGATTCCGGTGCAGATGAGTATCTGTCGGTTACGGGCGATAACCTGCAACGGGTTGCCTATAACCTGTACAGGAATCACCCGGACATCTTCGAGCGTATCCTCAAACGCCTGCGCCGCAGCGTGCCCGGGGTAGAAACCGTCACGCCCAGACGTACCGAAACCAGCTGGGGCTATCTGTGGCGTGAAGGGCTAGTTTGCGGAGCAGACCCAAAAATAAGCATGATGGTCTACTTCACCAGCCGCAACCCCGGCCGTTCATCCCGCAGCGGCACCACCCGCCGGGGCAGCGGCATGGGCTCGGGCGGCTCCGACAGGCCTGCCGGGTCGTTGGCCACCAGCATCACATCGTTGTGCAGCGAGTGGGTGTAGGGGCTTTCGGGCGTGTCCGTCGGGACAGGGGTGGCGCCTTTCGAAGGCTGGCCTGCCGTGTGTCGGGCTGCTGCCTTGCCGTTCGGTGCGTCATCTGGGTCCGGCACCTGTTCGGCGTCATTGGCCGCCATGCCGGGCCTGGCACCATTCTGGGCCGCAGCTCCATGGGCGGCCGCCCGTGCCGCCACCGCCGTCGGCGTGGCGCCGGCCGCTTCCAGCCGGGCCTGTTCCTCGCGCTGGCGCCGGCGCAGCTGGGCGTGCCGGTCGAACACCATGGCAATGCTGCGCAGGAAGTAGCGGCCCAGCGGCGTGACCTGCACGCTCGCATCGTCACGCGTGACCATGCCGGCGTCGATGAAGCGCTGCAGGCCGTCCAGCTCGTGGCGGAAGTAGGTCTGCGGATCGATCAGGAAGCGGTCGCCGATGGACTGGAACTCCAGCCGGCCCTGGCACATCAGTTCCATGATGACGGCGCGCTGCAGGGTGTCGTCGCTGGTCAGCTCGATGCCGCGGGCCGTGGCCAGTTCGCCGGCCTCGATGGCCTGGCGCCACGGCTTGAGTTCGCGGTGGTTCTGCGAGTAGCTGGGACCGATGGCGCTGATGGCCGATACCCCCAGGCCGAGCAGGTCGTCGCCCGGCATGGCGGTGAGCCCATGAAGTTGCGGCGCAGGGTGCCGCGCTTGAGCGCCACGCTCAGATCATCTTCCGGCAGGGCGAAGTGGTCCATGCCGATGTACTGGTCAGCCAGCGCCGTTGAGTGTCTGGATGGCCAGCTGCACCATGGCCATGCGCTGGGTCTGGTCGGGCAGATCCTCGCGCTTGATGAGGGCGCTGGGCCCTGAAGCGTTCGGGCAGGTGGGCGTAGCCGTAGATGGCCATGCGACCCGGGAGCAGCTCCGCAATGCGGCGCAGGGTGCGGCCGAGGCTGTCGAGCGTCTGTTTGGGCAGGCCGTGAGCGAGGGTCGATGTTGATGGATTTGAAGTCCAGCGCGTGGGCGTGTTCCATCAGCGCCACAACCATTTTTCGGGCTGGATGCGATGGATGGCCACCTGTACCTCGGGGTTCAGGTCCTGCACGCCCAGGCTGATGCGGTCGAACCCCATCTGCCGGATGTTGGTCAGCCGGGTGTTGTCGACGGTGCGCGGGTCCACCTCGATCGAGCATTCGGCGTGCTCCTGCAGGCCGATGGTGTCGTCCAGCGTGCGCAGCAGCTCGGCCAGCTGGTCGTCGCTGAAGAAGGTGGAGGTGCCGCCACCCAGGTGCAGTTGCGAAATGCGCACATCCTGGTGAAGATGGGCGGCGTGAGAGGGCGATTTCCTGCTTGAGCGTATGAAGATAGGCCTCGGCACGGGCGTGGTCCCGCGTGCCGATGCGGTTTGCAGACGCAGTAGTGGCAGATCGATTCGCAGAACGGGATGTGGACATACACCGTGACGGGCTGCCCCGGCTGGCGCAGCGTGCGGTTGTCCAGCCACCAGGCCTGCTTCTCGGCATCGAACGCTTCGGCAAAGTGGTCGGCCGTGGGGTGGGAGGTATACCTCGGTCCCGGCTGGTCGAAGACGCGAATCTGCTCAAGTGTCGGCATGGTATCCATGTGTAAAAGCATGACGGAACGTGTCGTATTGGTTTTGATCCTGATCAACGCACACATATAATTGACGGACGCGGTACGAGGGGTGGTGCCCCCGCATGAACTGTGGTGTCATGTGGGGTACGCGCATGCAGGGCGCGGGCAGGGTCTTCAGGGGTCTGGCTGTGCGGCATTCGCCGGGTTGTGGTGGGTGCCTGTGGCGCATTCATGCGCCGCCCGGGCAACGAACTTTTCTGGTTATCTCTTCCCCATGTGTTCCAGGGCCATACCGGCCGCTGTCCTGGTTCCGTGCTGCGCGGGTTTTCCTGTGTGGCATGGTTTTACAGATCTGGCCAGTCGTCTGGTGCTCCGCTGGTGTTGGTGCTCCGCTGGTGGCCTGCCGTTGTGGCCCCTACTCTGAGGTTCTCCTCTTGAAGAACGTCTATCCTGCTGAATTTCCTGCCTCAGCACGAGGCTGCTGCCACGCCGGCTGCCTCGTCATCCTGCGTGTCGTGCAGCATGCACGACCTGTGCCTGGTGGAGGGGCTGAGTGCCCCCGAAATCGAGAAACTCTCAGGGCATGGTCAAGACCCGGCGGCGCGTGCGGCGTGGCTCCCTATCTCTACAAGGCTGGCGATCCGTTCGAGGCCATCTACCCCATCCGCGCGCGCAGCTTCCAAGTCGCGGGTGCTGTCGCCCGACGGGCGTGAACAGATCATCGGCTTTCCCATGCCGGGTGATGTGCTGGGGTTCGATGCCATCAGCCGTGGCAGCTTCCACTCCGACGCCGTGGCGCTGGAAGACGCCGATGTCTGTGTGGTGCCGTTTTTCCGAACTGGAGTCCATCGGTCGGCAGTTTCCGCCGTTGCAGCAGCGGGTGCACCGCATCATTTCGCGCGAGATCGTCCGCGACCAGGGGTTGATGATGCTGCTGGGCACCATGCGGGCCGAGGAGCGCATCGGCGCCTTCCTGCTGGAGCTGTCGCGCCGGTTCATGCGGCGGGGCTTTTCGTCGTCGCAGTTCATCCTGCGCATGACGCGGGAAGAAATCGGCAACTATCTGGGCCTGAAGCTCGAAACGGTCAGCCGCACACTGTCGCGCCTGCAGGGAGCAGGGGGTGATTTCGGTCGAGCAGCGCAAGATGCAGATCATCTCGCACGAGCGCCTGCGCGTGCTCTCGGGCGTGCCCGAAACCCGCCAGATGCTCGACATGACGCGCCGAAGGCGCCCGCCGCATGGCCATGATGCGCATGCACGAGCCGTGGTCGGGTCGCAGAGCAGTCAATAGTCGGCAGCCAGCAGGATGGACATGGTCTGTGCCCTGAAGGTGTCCATTGCTTCGGCACGTCTGCTGTGTCGCCTTTGAACTCGCTCTGTCTGGCGGCCCATGTCAGCAGTAGGGATGGGCCGCGCCATGCAGCGCCGCCGTCAGGCCCGCGGCGGCCAGCAGGATCAGCAGCGCGCCATTGAGCCGGTAGAGCCACCTGCGCCGGCACAGGCCCAGCACGTTGCGGGCACCGGCTTCCACCAGGAACAGCCCACGTTGGTGCCGATGGCAAAGGCCGCCATCACGGCTGCGGCCCCCAGCGGGGTGGCCGCCAGAATGGCCGTACCCAGTGCCGTGTAGAGCAGGCCGCAGGGCAGCAGGGCCCACAGCATGCCCGCAGCCATTCGGTGCGGCGCTTGGGGGCCAGCGGTGCGCGCGAGGCCAGATGGCTGCCCAGCATGCCCAGCCAGCGCGGTTCGCGCCCCAGTACCAGCAGGCACAGGCCCAGCAGCACGAGCAGGGCATTCATGCCAGCCCAGATGGATTCGAACAGCGGCTGCCAGCTGGCGGCGGCCAGCAGCTGAGCGCCCACCGTGCCCGCCATAGCGCCCAGCAGGGTGATAGCCCAGTACGCGGCCCGCCTGAAAAACGCCACCAGCGGCCATCGGGCAGCTGGAAACCAGGGCGAGGGAAGCCTGTGATACGGTGCCCGTGGCTAGCCCAGCCCCAGCACCCACACCCGCACCTGCCCCAGCAGCACCCGCTCCCAGCAGCAGTGGTCGCGGCTGCGTGGGCCATGTTTGAGGATGGCGTGGTACCAGCGCGGGTGGAACTGGCAGCCGTCGTGCGCACCGTGACGATGGGAATACCCGCAGCGTCATGCGCTGCAGGCCCGAACACATGGTCAGGCAGTGCAGGCTGCCGCCGGCGCCCATCAGCAGGCCGGCGGAGATCAGGGAGCCAGCGCGCTGTTCATGAGGGGCCTCAGCGGGGAGGCTGGCTGGCCCCGGCCGTGCCGGTGGCACTTCCGGAAGCAGCTGCCCCCGCCCTGCGGCGTGCCGGGTCGGAGGCCGACTGCTCGCCGGGTTTGGGTTCGTTGGCCTGGCGGGCGGCCAGCCGGGCGTCGAAGCCGAAGTGCTGCAGGGCCTCGACCGTTTTGCAGGCCGGCCAGGGGGCAGACGCCAGTCGCTGCCTTCAGGGCGATGTGCCAGCGGGTGCCGGGCGCCCAGGTCACGGGTTGGCGGGCCTGCCAGCGCCCCTCGCCGTCGGGCAGCAGGAAGAGTGTGATGTCGTTGCCCGGGTCGGATGGATGCAGCAGGCGCAGTTTCTGGGGAACGGGCAGGGGGCGCTGGCCGGTGTGCCACCACTCGTGGACGCTGTTGCGTTTGTGGATGCTGTTGCGTTCGTGGATGCTGTTGCGCTTGTGGATGCTGCTGCACTGGCGGGGGCGCTGCCAGCGGCTGTGCTGGTTGCGTCCGCCGGTGTGGCAGCTGCGGGCGTTCCCGTGCGTGCCGCCCCACCAGGGGGCGGGTGTGGCAGCCGTGGTGCCGGCCAGCCGGGCAGGCGCGGGAGGCGCGGGAGGCGTCGTGACCAGCCGGACCTGCAGGGTGTCGTTGCCCGTCATCTGCATGTCGAGCGTGCCGGCCACGCCCAGCTCGACGGCGTGCTGTTCGCGGCGGGAGTCGGTCGAGACGGCCATGCCCCTGCTTGACGTAGTCGGTGGCGATGGGGCGGTCGGCGTGCTCGATGGCAATCCACAGGGGTGCACAGACCGGCCACCACGGTGGCGGCCGGGATGCCGACCACCAGCCACATCAGTGGCTGCGAAAACGCCTTGACGGGCTGTGCGGGTTGCTGCGGAGGCAGGGGATGGGGTGGACTGGGTGGCCATGGCAGGAAAGCAGATAGCGGAAAGGGCGCCAGGAGGAAACGCAACGAACGGAAGAACGTGGAAGGAAAGCGGACTTTCGGCCGCTGGCGGCTGCAGGCTGAAGGTTGCGGGTGAAAAGGGCAGGGTACTGAAAAAAATGGTGACCGGGAGTGGCCGGAGACAACGGGTGAAAGCGCGTGAACGCAGAGCGTGCTGTTGTGCAGGCCCATGGCAAACTCGGCGGAGCCTGGAGGAGGCATCCGCCGGCGGCGTGCAATCAGCGTGGCACCATGTACACGGTTCCCTCGCGTCGTGGCTTGGCGCCGGTGTCTTCCTCGCCCTCCTGCGGCACCGGGGGTGACCGTGATCTCGATGTTGTGCGAGCCCGGGCGTTCGGTGGTGGTGGGGGCAGGGTGGATGGCCAGCGGCACGCATGCGGTTGGAGGTGGCGGGCACTTCGATGCGGGTCTGGCCGTCGATGCGCAGCTCCGGCATGCCCGTCACGCCCAGATCCAGCACCAGCGGCCGTTCGCTGGTGTTCATCAGGTTGAGCGTGTAGGTGTTCTCGATGTCGCCGTTTTCGGCAATGCCCGACAGGGCGCCGCGGTCGCGGATGATGTCCACGCGCAGGGTGTTGCGGCTGACCAGCGAGCCCACCAGGGCACCGGCCAGCACCAGCAGGATCGAGGCCGTGAGATCAGCACGCGCGGGCGCAGGATCCGTTTGGCGGTGGCCTTCGAGTCGAGGTGGTTGGTGAGGGCGTTCTCGGTGGCGTAGCGGATCAGGCCACGGGCATAGCCCATCTTGTCCATCACGCCGTTGCACACGTCGATGCAGGCGGCACAGCTGATGCACTGGTACTGCAGGCCGTCGCGGATGTCGATGCCGGTGGGGCAGACCTCGACGCACAGGCCGCAGTCGATGCAGCTGCCCAGGCCCAGGGCGGCCGGGTCGGCCTTCTTGGAGCGCGAGCCGCGCGGATCGCCACGTTCCTTGTCATAGGGTGACGATCATGGTGTCCTTGTCGAACATGGCGCCCTGGAAGCGGGCATACGGACACATGTGGGTGCAGACCTGCTCGCGCAGGAAGCCGGCGTTGCCCCACAGGGCAAAGGCGTAGAACAGGAACCAGAACCACTGCCACGGGCCCAGTTCCAGGTGGATGATCTGCATCGGCGGGTCGCGGATGGGGGCGAAGTAGCCGATGAGGGTGAAGCCGGTGAACAGCGCGAACAGCACCCATAGCACGTGCTTGGTGCCGCGCACGCCTAGCTTGTGCCAGGACCAGGGGCATCGTCGAGCTTGCGGCGCCTGGGGCCGTCGCCTTCGAGTTTGGCCTCGATCCAGAGGAAGATTTCGGTGTAGACCGTCTGCGGGCAGGAGTAGCCGCACCAGACACGGCCGGCCACGGCCGTGACGAAGAAAGAGGGTGAGGGCGCAGAACACCAGCAGGCCCGCCAGGTAGACGAAGTCCTGCGGCCAGAGCACGGCGCCGAACAGGTGGAACTTGCGCGCATCCAGATCGAACAGAACGGCCTGACGACCGTTCCACATCAGCCAGGGCAGGCCAAAGAACACCAGCTGGGTGATCGGGGCCGCGATCCGCAGGTTGTCATAGCGGCCACGCACGGAGCAGGGGCTGGATCTTGACGCGGGCGGCATAGCTGGAGAACAGGCTGCCGGTTTTCTGTTCGGCAGCCGCCCGGGCGAGCCGCGGTCTTGCCGGCCGACCCCTTGAGGCTTGTCCTTGGCGGGACGGTGGACCTGGATGACGCGCTCTTCCACGGCTCAGTTCTTCCTGTTGTGCGACAGGGACATCACGTACGCGGCCAGCACGTCGATCTGTTCCTTCGTGAAGGTTTCGCCAAACACCGGCATCTGGCTGTCGAAGCCGTTGTTGATGGCGTACATCACGCCACGCAGGCCACCGCCGTGCAGCCAGACCTTGTCGGTCAGGGTTGGGGCGCCGATGTCCTGGTTGCCCTTGCCGTCCGGACCGTGGCAGGCCGCGCAGACCTGGAAGCCTTTCTTGCCTTTCTGGGCCTTGATCGGGTCGGTGGCCGAGCCGGACAGCGACAGCACGTACTGGGCCGTGTTCTCGATGTCGGCCGGGCTGTCGAAGATTGGCAGCCTGCGGCGGCATCATCCCGTGACGGCCTTCGGTGATGGTCTCGACGATGGCTTCGGAATCACCGCCGTGCAGCCAGTCGCCGTCGGTCAGGGTTGGGGAAGTGCAGGCCCCGCGAGTCGTTGGCGCCGTGGCACTGGGCGCAGTTGTTCGGGAACAGCCGCTGGCCGATGGCCAGTGCCTCGAGGTTGTTCATCAGCTCGTCGGGTGACTTGCCGGCAAAGCTGGCGTAGATGGGCGCCACGCTGGCCTCCAGCTGCGCACGCTCCTCGTGGTACTGGCCCACCGAGGTCCAGCCGCCGATGCCGGGGAACTTGCCCAGCCCGGGTGGTAGATCAGGTAGCCGACGCTGAAGGCCACGGTGACCAGGAAGAGGATCATCCACCAGCGGGGCGGGGGATTGTTGGCCTCGCGGATGTCGCCGTCCCAGACGTGGCCGGTGGTGTTGTCGGCCGTCGGCTCGGGCCGGCGGCTGTTGCTGATCAGGACGAACAGGCGAAGACGATGCCGAAGACCGACAGCGCGATGACGTAATATGACCAGAAGTCGGATACAAAAATCAGCCATGTTTCGCCTCGTTCGGTTCGTTGGGTTCGTTCAGCGGGAGCATTGCCGCTTCGTCGAAGCGGGCCTTGATTTTCTGGACCAGGCATAGATGACGATGCCGATGAAGACTAGGATCAGCAGGGAGGGTGATGATTCCCCGTAGCGTGTTGATGTCCATGTGACGGCTCCGCTCACTGGTTCTGCGGACGCACGCGGCCCAGACCCTGCAGGGAAGGCAATCAGCGCCTGCTGTTCGGTCTTGTCCTTCACTTCCTCTTCGGCACCGGCAATGGCCTCGTCGGTGAACGGCACGCCCACGGCGCGCAGCGATTCCATGTGCCGTTTGATGGAGGAGGCATCGACCATCTGGGTTTCCAGCCACGGATAGGCCGGCATGTTGGACTCGGGCACCACGCTGCGTGGATCGTTCAGGTGGGCGATGTGCCAGTCGTCACTGTAGCGGCCACCCACGCGGGGCCAGGTCGGGGCCGGTACGCTTGCTGCCCCACTGGAACGGGTGATCCCAGACCGACTCTGCCGGCCACCGAGTAGGGGCCATAGCGCAGGGTTTCGGCGCGCATCGGGCGGATCATCTGCGAGTGGCAGTTGTAGCAGCCCTCGCGCACGAAGATGTCGCGGCCGGCCACCTGCAGCGCGCTGGGCGGCGTCATGCCCGGCAGTGGCTCGGTGGTGGAACGCTGGAAGAACAGCGGCACGATCTGCACCAGACCGCCGACCGACACCACCAGCACGATCAGCACGATCATCAGCCAGGGGTTGGTTTCAATGGTTTCGTGAGAGAGTTTCATCGGAGCTTCCTTGAAGGACCCTTGGGCGCACCACCCCGCACCGGCCGGACGGAACCGGCCCGTGGCGGAAAAACCGGAGGCAGGGGCGGGCGCTGGCGGCGGTTCAGTGACCCTGTTGGACGGTGTTCAGTTGCGGAACGGGCTGGACGGCCGGTGCGGCTTCGGCCTCGGCCGGCAGCGGGGCCGCCGTGGTGTCACCGCGCACGGTACGCCAGGTGTTGTAGGCCATGATGACCATGCCGCTCGGGTACAGCACGCCACCGATCAGGGCGGACGACGTAGTACGGGAAGCTGGCTTTCACCGATTCGGCAAAGGTGTAGGTCAGGGTACCGTCCGGCTCCAGGGCGCGCCACATCAGGCCCTGGGTGACGCCGGCCACCCACAGGGCGATGGCGTACAGGGCGATGCCGATGGTGGCCAGCCAGAAGTGCAGCTCGATCAGGCTGGTGCTGTACATCTGGTTGCGGCCCCACAGGCGCGGGATCAGGTAGTACAGGCTGCCCATGGTGATCAGGCCCACCCAGCCCAGCGCACCGGAGTGCACGTGGCCGATGGTCCAGTCGGTGTAGTGCGACAGCGCGTTGACGGTCTTGATGGCCATCATCGGGCCTTCGAAGGTGGACATGCCGTAGAACGACAGGGCCACGATCAGGAAGCGCAGGATGGGGTCTTCACGCAGACGGTGCCAGGGCACCCGACAGCGTCATGATGCCGTTGATCATGCCGCCCCAGGACGGTGCGAACAGGATGAGCGAGAAGACCATGCCCAGCGACTGGGTCCAGTCGGGCAGGGGCGGTGTAGTGCAGGTGGTGCGGACCTGCCCACATGTAGGTGAAGATGAGTGCCCAGAAGTGGACGATGGACAGGGCGATACGAATAGATGGGGCGGCCGATCTGCTTGGGCACAGTAGTACATCATGCCCAGGAAGCCGGCGGTGAGGAAGAAGCCCACCGCGTTGTGGCCATACCACCACTGCACCATGGCGTCCTGCACGCCGCCGTAGACCGAGGTAGGACTTCATGAGGCCGGCCGGAATGGAGGCGTTGTTGACGATGTGCAGCAGCGCCACGGACCAGGATGAAGCCGCCGTAGAACCAGTTGGCCACGTAGATGTGCTTGACCCGGCGCTTGACCAGCGTGCCGAAGAAGCAGATGGCAAAGGCCACCCAGACGGCGGCGATCAGGATGTCGAGCGGCCATTCCAGCTCGGCATATTCGCCAGCCTGGGTGTAGCCCAGCGGCAGTGAGATGGCGGCGCCGACGATGACGGCCTGCCAGCCCCAGAACGAAGGCCGCCAGCCTGGGCGCGAACAGCGGCACGTGCGAGGTGCGCTGCACCGTGTGATGAGGCCGTGGCCATGAGGCCGCAGCCGCCGAAGGCGAAGATCACCGCGTTGGTGTGCAGCGGGCGCAGGCGCCCGAAGCTGGTCCAGGGCAGACCGAGGTTCAGGGCGGGGAAGGCCAGCTCGGCGGCGATGTGGCACGCCGACCGCCATGCCCACCACGCCCCAGACGATGGTCATGATGGTGAACTGGCGGACGACCTTGTCGTTCCATTCGACGAGGGGCGGGTGGGGATGTAGTCATGTTGTGTGTGCCGGCGAAAAACACGTTGTGAAAAAACGCGGATAACTCAGAGCATGGACGGCTGTTCCCGTGCGGCCTGCCATGAGGGCAGGCGGGGAAAAACCGGATGACCGGGAAGCATGGCGCTGCCGGCGTGCGACGGCGATGCGCCCACGCAGGCCGAAGTTCTGCCACGGTCCATGCACCGATGATCTTTCAGATGTGAAGGTTGCCTTGATATAGGGTCAACGTCGGTCGAATCGTTAACAGTCTGGCCGCCGAACGGGCGATGCGAACCGTTACAGGTCGGCGGTTTTGTCGACAGAAACGCTGTGTTGGCTGGTTTTTGCAGCGGATGAGAAGCGTTCTCGTCAGAGACCGGTCGCAGAAATGGCCGGAACAGACGGGCAGGGTGGCTGGATGACAGCTTGGGCAGAGTCGGGGGCAGGGAAGGGGGCTGTGGCGTGGTCGCAGCGCCGCTCAGGATCGCTGTGGCGGTGGGGCGACTGGCGCTTCCGCAGTGCTGACAGGTGTGTCGCGGCTGGTGGTTGTGATGCCTCCTGCGGACGGGGAGGTGCGGCGCGGTCATCGTCCAGCAGGATGCGCTCGGCCTCGGTGTCCAGGTCCTCGAACTGGCCGCCGTACACGGCCCAGGCCAGAAAGCCCAGGATGGCCAGCACCAGCACGACGGACGGGGGATGAGGGTGTAGAGAATGTCCATGATGGAGCGGTGTGGCAGGGGCGATGGTGTTCCGGCCATGCCGGGCCGGAAGCTCGGGCCAGGGAATGTGGGCCGGGGGCAGGGGGACTTGTGAGCGGGGGCAGGGAATGCGGATCGGGAAATGCAGCCCAGGCCGCGCGCACTGGCGCTGCGTGGGCGGGAAACGGGCTGCATGGACGGGGAGCGTGGGCAGCTCAGCGTGCTGCGCGCAGCGTTGAGCACCACCACCAGCGAACTGCCGGCCATGCCCAGACCCGCCAGCCAGGGCGGCACCAGGCCGGCCACCGCCAGTGGAATGGCCAGCACATTGTAGAGGCAGGAGAAAATCAGGTTCTGGTGCACGATGGCCAGTGCCCGCCGGGCGGCTGCCGGGCCGCCAGCAGGCCATCCAGCCGTTCGGACAGCAGCAGAATGTCGGCGTGATGCTGCGCCAGCGGTGCCGCACTGGCCAGTGACACCGACACATCGGCCCGCGACAGTACCGGCGCATCGTTGACGCCATCGCCCACCATGGTGACGCGCTGCCCCTGCTGCTGCAGGTGCTGCATCAGCGCCAGCTTGTCCTCGGGCCGTGCGCCGGCGTGCAGGGGCCTCATCGGCAAAGCTCCAGCTGCCGGCCCAGCTACCTCACCCGTTCCGGGTGGTCGCCCGGACGATCAGGCACTGTACACCGTCGGCCCGCAGCTGCTGCACAGTGGTGGCCGCGCCGGGACGCAGGGTTTCCTGCAGGTGGAAGCGGGCGTGCAGGGGCTGCAGAGGGGGAGGAGGTTGCCAGGGAAGGTTGTTGGGGTGATTGTTGGGACGATTGTTGGGGTATGGCCGTGTACGTTCAGGGAGGTCTGCGATGCATTGCCTGCGTCGGCTGTCCGGTGCTCCTGTGTTGCAGGTTGCCGTTTCTTCCAGTGTGTATTGGCTGAAGATGCAGGCTGATAAATGCATGTTCAGGGATGATGCTTGCATCCCAGAGCATACCCCGAGGTCGAACCGGGCCTGCAGACCACCGCGCTGGGGATGTTGGGTCACTTCCAGAATGCGGGCCTCGCCGAAAGGCTAGTTCTGCCGGTAGAGGGGCGATGCCGTTGCCGAAGCCTCGGACACAGTGCCATCGGCTGTAGGCTGCGGTGATTTCTGGTGGCGCTGCCGCGTTCTCGGGTTTGGGCTGTGTGCCTTCTGGTGCGACCCCATCTTCTGCTGTCGTGACTGTGGATTCCGCTGTTGTGACTGTGGATGTCACATCCGTTTTCAACACCTTGCCGGCCGCCTCCGCAAACGCTCTTGCCACCGGATGCAGTGAGCTGCGCTCGATGCGGGCGGCCAGCTGCAGTGCGTCGGTGGCCGTCAGGCCGGGGAGGTGCCGGCCACGGTCAGGGTGGGGGTGCTGGTGCTGAGCGTGCCGGTCTTGTCGAACAGCATCACGCGGCTTTGCGCCAGGCTCTCCAGTGTGTCGCTGCGGTCGATGATGATGCCGCGCCGCGCCAGTCCGCCCAGCGTGGCCAGCAGGGCGGACAGGGGCCGCCAGGGCCAGGGCGCACGGGCAGGGTGACGATCAGCACGGCGGCGGCAAACCCACGGTGCCCGCGCCGGATCGATGAACCACCAGCCGATGCCGGCCGCCAGGGCGATCAGCAGCACCGCCACGAGGAAGGGGCCGGCATAGCGGTCGGCCGTGCGCAGCACCGACGGGCGGCTGGTGGAGGCCCGCTCGATCAGCCGGTTCAGCTCGGCCAGCCGCGAATCGGCGGCGCGGTGCGTCACTTCGACGATGAGCGGATCGCGCAGGTTCAGGCTGCCCGACACCACCGGCATGCCCGGCCCGCGTGGCTGCGGTTCGGATTCCCCGTCAGCAGCGACTCGTCCACCTCGCTCTGGCCTTCGAGATCAGGCCATCCACGGCAAAGGTGGTGCCGGCCGGCTACCGAGATGTGGTCGCCGGGTTGCAGGCGCCGGCGCGAGACGCGCTCGATGCTGCCGTCGGGGCGCAGGCGGTCGGCTGCTTCGGGCAGCCAGGGCCAGACTGTTGCCCAGGCCGGCGGCGGCGCTTCTCGCGGGCACAGGGATTCGAGCCAGCGGGCCACCAGCAGCAGGCCGATGATCATCGTCACCGAATCGAAATAGACCTCGTGCTCCTGATAAAAGGCCACGACGCTGGTGATGACCGTGATGGCAATGCCCAGTGCCACCGGCGTGTCCATGCCGATGCGTCCCTGCCGGGTGTCACGCCAGGCGGCCGAGAAGAACAGCCCGGCTGCAAACAGCAGCGCCGGAATGGTGAGCATGGCCTCGGCCCAGATCAGCAGCTGCTGCAGGTCGGGCGGGATCTGCTCGCCCCAGGTAGCGGGGATGGAGAACATCATCACCTGCATCATGCACGCACGCCCACCAGCATTCGCCACAGCGCCCGGCGGCGGGGGCGCGGATCGGCCCGCTCCACCATGTCCAGCGGCAGGGGCGCGGCTCGTAGCCGATGTCGGCCAGCCGCTGCAGCAGCGCGCTGGCGGCATGGTGGGCCGGCTCCCACTCCAGCCGGGCGCGGCGCGAGACCACATTGACCTCGATGCGGGCGTGCGCGTCATCGATGGCGGCGGCCAGCGTCTGCGTGCAGGCCGCGCAGTGCACGGCATCGATGGCCAGGATGGCTTCCTGCCGGTCCGGCTGGCCGGGCCATGGGGCGGGCGTATTCGAGCAGCTCTTCGGGATCGTCGAGGATGGCGAAGGGAAGTCATCATTATGGTGAATGATTGATGGCGCCCGGATGCGCCCGATGGTCATTCCTGTTGGGGTAAACCCACAGAAAAGGGGCCCGTGCACAGGTGCGGCCGGGCTGCAATTAATCAACAGGCCAATGATGTGAAATTCTGCGGCATAATGCCAGTTGGTTCAGAATTGAGGGGCGCAACGCCGTCCAGGGACGCTCTGGCTGACTGCCACAGGGGCAGACGTGCCAGACTTTTACAGGAGCATCGGGCCGTCGTACCCGGGCGAGACGCCGTCACTATTCAGGGAGGAAGCTGCGCCATGATCACTATTCCCCGTGCCACCAAGATCGTTGCCACGCTTGGACCGGCATCCAATTCGCCCGAGGTGCTGGCCCGGCTGTTCAAGGCAGGGGTCAACGTCGTCCGGGTCAACTTTTCCCATGGTACGGCCGAACAGCACACCGAGACGAGTTCGTCTGGTGCGCGAGGTGGCCGTGGGCATCGGTACCGACGTGGGCGTGCTGGCCGACCTGCAGGGCCCGAAAATCCGTATCGGCAAGTTTGCCGACGGCAAGATCAACCTGAACCCGGGTGACCCGTTTGCCTTCGACATCCACACCGAGCTGGGCGACCAGAGCGTGGTGGGGCTGGACTACAAGGAGCTGGTCAACGACGTGCATCCGGGTGACACCCTGCTGCTCAACGATGGCCGGATGACCATGCGCGTGCTGCGCGTGTCCGACAGCCGCATCGAGTGCGAGACCATTCTGGGTGGTGTGCTGTCCGACCGCAAGGGCATCAACCGCCAGGGCGGTGGCCTGTCGGCGCCGGCGCTGACGGCCAGGACATGGACGACATCAAGACGGCCGTCAGCTTCAGGCCGACTTCATGGCCGTGTCGTTCCCGCGCAATGCGGCCGACATGTACATGGCGCGCGAGCTGAACCGCGCTGCCGGCGGCAAGGCGCTGATGATCGCCAAGATCGAGGCGCTACGAGGCCATCGGCTAATCTGGAAGAGATCCTGAAGTCGTCGGACGGCATGCATGGTGGCCAGGGTGACCTGGCGGTGGAAGTGGGTGATGCGGCGGTTCCGGCCCTGCAGAAACGCATGATCCGCATGGCCAAGAACCTGAACAAGATCGCCATCACGGCCACGCAGATGATGGAGTCGATGATCGAGTCGCCGGTGCCGACGCGTGCGGAGATTTCCGACGTGGCCAATGCGGTGCTGGATGGTACCGACGCGGTGATGCTGTCGGCCGAGACGGCTGCCGGCAAGTACCCGGTCGAGACGGTGAAGGCGATGGCCGAGGCCTGCGCCGAGGCCGACAAAGGCCGACCATGCCATGGGCTTCGACACGGCATTCCTGGACCGGACGTTCACGCGTATCGACCAGTCGATCGCGATGGCGGCGCTGTTTGCGGCGCACCATGCGGGCCAGCGCCATCGTGTCGCTGACGCAGTCGGGTTCGACGGCGCTGTGGATCACGCGTATCGATTCGGGTATTCCGGTCTGTGCGCTGACGCCGGAAGAGGTTCGCGTCGCCGCATGACGCTGTTCCGCGAGTGCCATCCGGTGGCGATGCGGTACCGTTCGTACGACATGCCGGCGGTGCTGGCGGAGTGGAGCGGCTGATGCTGGAAAATGGTCTGGTGAAGCGGGGCGATCTGGTGGTGATCACCGTGGGCGAGCCGGTTGGCAAGTCGGGTGGTACCAACAACCTGAAGATCATCCGGATCGGCAGCCCGCATTGAGTGTGGTCTGACGCCGGGGAAGCTCCTGCTCTCTGGCTGGGGTCTTCCTTCTGCGGGTGAATGGGCGGTCGCTGGTTCCTTTCGGGGCTGGCGGCCGTTTCTTTTTGCGGCTGGGAAGATGACTTCGCTGCGAGGGTGCAGGGTTCCATGGAAGGCCTCTCCGCTGTGACAGTGCGGGTTTCATGGAAGACGGCTTCGTTGTGACGGTGCGGGTTTCATGGAAGACGACTTCGTTGTGGCACGCGCCCCGGGCGGCATGCCCCTGCGGCTCATACGCTCACTGAAGCTTTGTTGCCCACGACCTGCGTCGTGGTCAACAAACCTCCAGGGCTAAAACACTTTCCGACAATCGGGGCTGCGCCCCGACTGTCAGAAAGTCGTTCACGCCTACCGCGAAATCGCCGCAGTGGCATCCCGCTCCGGGGCGCTTGTCCTGGAGGGCAGTGGCTCCAGTCCCGGAAGGCATTCTTCATCTTTTGCAGGGTCTGACCAGGATCGGTGAATTCCTCCATGGCTTTACTGGATCAGTACTCCAGTCTGGCTCGGGCCTGCGAAAGGTGTCCTTTTGCCCGTCAAAGGTGGGCAAACCTTGCTCAAGGGAATAATTGCCAGCCCGGTCGAAGCCGCGATATGGCGAGCTTGGGAAGCGGTGCGGGGAGCGGGGGGCTCCTGCGGCGATTTCACGGTAGCCGTGAACACTTCCTGACGGGCGGGCGTCAGCCCGGTTGTCGGGAAGTGTTATAGACCTGCGGGTTTGTTGACCACGACGAAGGTCGTGGGCATCAAACCACAGTGAGTGTATGAGCCGCAGAGTCCCCGCTCCCCGTGCCGCCCCACCGGAGTCGTCTTCCGTAAACCCAGCTTTCACCCGAGGTCGTCTTTCGCACAGGTGGCTTGCCTTGCATGGAGCTCCGGCATGGCACAGAATCGCTGTCCCAGAGAGACAACCCTGCCCGTTTCCAAAGGGATATCAACGGGTTGAATGACATTCATGGCGCAGTGCCGCAGACCTGGAGGGGCGCGTACGGGCATCCGGTGGGCGATGCGATTGCCTGTTAAAATCGTTTGCGGGCTGATCAGGGCGAGCACCTGTGAGGTTTGCGGGGCTGTACGCCAGGTCGGCAACACCCACCTTTCACTGAGGAGGACTCCCGCCATGTCAATCACCACTGAACAACGCGACCGCGTCGCCAGAGGCCAGGGCTTCATCGCTGCACTGGACCAGAGCGGTGGCAACACGCCCAAAGGCCCTGAAGCTGTATGGCGTGGACGAAAGCGAATACAGCAACGACAAGGAAAATGTTCGAACTCGTGCACAAGATGCGCGAGCGCATCGTTTCAGCCCGGCCTTCACCGGTGACCGCGTGGTGGGCGCCATCCTGTTCGAAGTGACGCTGGACGGCAAGTTCAACGCGCAAGGACGCTGCCCAGTACCTGTGGGAAGAGAAGAAAGTCGTTCCTTCCTGAAGATCGACAAGGGCCTGGCCGACAAGGCCGACGGCGTTCAGCTGATGAAGCCGATCCCGGGCCTGAAGAGCTGCTGGCCCGTGCCAAGGCCAAGGGCGTGTTCGGTACGAAAGAGCGCTCGGTCGTGTACGAGAACAACGAGAAAGGCATCAACGAGGTGCTGGACCAGCAGTTCGCGCTGGGTGAGGAAGTGCTGGCCGCAGGTCTGGTACCCATCATCGAGCCGGAAGTGGACATCAACTCGCCCAACCGTGCCGCCATCGAAGAAACGCTGAAAAAGGCATCCTGGCCCGTCTGGACAAGGTGTCGGCCCCCGTCATCCTGAAGCTGACCATCCCCGAAGTGGATGGCGCCTTCGACGCCCTGGTCGCCCACCCGAAAGTCCTGAAGGTCGTGGCCCTGTCCGGCGGCTTCAACCGTGAAGAAGCCAACCGCCGCCTGGCCCGCAACAAGGGCATCATCGCCTCGTTCAGCCGTGCGCTGTCCGAGGGCCTGAGCGCCAAGCAGTCCGACGCCGAGTTCAACAAGGCGCTGGACGCCGCCATCCAGTCGATCTACGAAGCCTCGATCGCCTGATGAAGGTCAGCTGAACCTGCCGGGCCGCCTCGTGTGGCCCGGTGGAAGAGGCTGGACGGAAACCGGTCAGTTCTGCTCCCGTGTGGGGGTGGGGTGGCCGGTTTCTTGCTGTGTTGTGAGTGCAAGGGCACTGCAGGTACACTCGTTACGGTGATGGAGGGCTTTGCGATGGCAATGAAGAAGGCACAGTTGTTTCCCAGGCTGGTGGATGCAGAAGCTGAGGCGCGTTTCTACGCGGCCGTGAATGCTCGTATCGAGGAAAAATCTGGATGACCCTTCGCCGGATGTCGACGACGAGGAAGTGCAGGCCAGTATCGACAGCATCATCCGGAGCGCCGAGGCACGCTACAACCGAAAAGGCAGGGAGGCGCATGAAGCGTTACAGGGTGCGCTGGCGTCGGGGGCACGCATGGATTACGAGCAGGCCATGCAATGGGTGGCGGAGCGTTCTCCAGCTGGTGCAAAGCATCTGCGCAATGAGGTGCGTGAACGATTGAAGTATCTGGCGGCTTTCCCCGTTCGGCGCCCGTCTCTGCGGCCCGTGGGTCACGACAGGCGGTCGTACGGAGTTATCTGATATTTTATACAGTTGAAGAAGGTTTTTATCCGTATCGTCGATTGCAGACATGGTGCCCGTGATTATTGACCGGGCATATGACCGGAGCTGTTATGCGGCGTGGGACACGCCGCCCTTGGGTTCTGCCGAAGGGTGGGAAACTCGCATTGCTGGTGCGAGAAATCGGTTGGCGCCATGAACAGTCGGCGGATCAATGGCACCGGGCAAGGCGACGGAGGTTATTGGTTGTCTTTGGTAGCCGCTATGCTTGCTGCCACTTCGTCCACCCCAGCTTCGGCCTCCCGCAGCGACTGCTGCAGCCGCTCGTCACCGAATTCGTCGTATTCCACGGCCACACTGTGCGCGTCGGTGATGCCCAGATAGCGCAGTGCCGTGAACACGGCCGGCTCCACATGGTTCCAGCCGGCCATCTGGCCACCGTCGTAGCCGTAGTCGCCCCGTGAGCTGAGCACCACCACGCGCTTGTTCATGTCGGTCAGCATCGGCCAGTAGGGGGCGCCTTCCCGGTTGCGGTCGAAGCCGAAGGTACGGCCCACACGCACGATGTTGTCGATCCATGCCTTGAACTGCGCCGGCGGCCCGAAGTTGTACATGGGGACGCCGGCCACGATGATGTCGGCGGCCAGCAGCTCGTCCACCAGTTCATCGCTGGTGCGCAGCACCTCGCGCATCCACGGCTCGCGCTGGGCCTCGGGGGTGAAGGCGGCGTGAATCCACCGGCCGGTGACTGGCGGTGGCGGATTCTGGCCCACGTCCCGATAGATGACGCGGGCATCGGGTTCGTGCTGCAACCACTGCTCCACGAAGCGGCGCGACAGGCGCCGGGTATGGGAGCCGAAAGGGTCGGTACCGGAGAGACCAGCGCGGGCGCTGGCGTCGAGGTGAAGGAGGGTGGTCATATCGGGAGAAACGGATTCAGCAGGATTTGGACGGGTTGTGGAAGGAATGGCCTGTTCGAAGCTTCCGGGACCCAGAAAATCCGGAGCCGGACAGGGTCACGATGAATGGACTGTGCGGTCACGATGCCGGAACCGTCGGTCACGATTGGCGGAATACGCAAGGTGCCAATCAGCTATTCGCCGATCACGGCAGATGAGCATCGTTCATGTGCTGGTATTGTTTGAAAAAGACCTGCCGGCTGACAAACGATAGTTTTTCATCCCATGGATGAGATGGCATCATCCTTTTACGGAGCACGGAGCACGGAGCACGGGCACGGAGCACGGAGCACGGAGCACGGAGCACGGAGCACGGAGCACGGAGCACGGGCACGGAGCACGGAGCACGGAGCACGGAGCACGGAGCACGGAGCACGGAGCACGGAGCACGAAGCACGAAGCACGAAGCACGAAGCCCGGAACTCCAGGCCCCGGAGTCCGGAATCTGAAACCCGAAACCCTGGCCTCAAGCCCGCATTTGTGGAATGTGGCACTGGACCCCGACACCATGCCCGATCCCTTTCGCTTTTCCCTCGATGCCCTGCAGGTGTTCGGAGTCTGCTGCCCGGCTGAGCAGTTTCAGAGGCGGCGGCCGCCGAGCTGTCGGTCACCCCGACAGCGGTCAGCCACCGCATCCGGACGCTGGAAGAGGCGCTGGGCTGTGCGCTGTTCCACCGGCAGGTGCGCGCCATCACGCTGACGCCTGAAGGCGAGCAGCTGCAGGCTGGTGTCAGCCGTGGCCTGCAGGAGATCGCCGCCTGTGTGGACCGTATCCGTCATCCGCTGCGGCAGACCGTGACCGTGTCGATGACGCCCGAGTTTGCCGCGCAGTGGCTGGTGCCCCGGCTGGCCCGTTTTCAGGGGCAGCATCCAGATATTGCGTTGCACGTGCACGCGTCCTACGAAACGGCCGATCTGGATGCGGGTGTGGCCGATCTGGCCATCCGTTATGGCCAGGAGCCGCTGGCCGGGGTGGAGGCGATCCCGCTGTTCCGGGAGCGCTTTGGCCCCGTGGCTTCACCGGTGCTGTGCCGGCAGCTTGGACCCGACCCGCGGACCTGGCCGCTGATCTGGCTGACGTGGTACCGGCCGGCCCATCGGGTATTCGACTGGCCGGCCTGGGCCGAAGCGGCGGGACTTCCAGCGGATGCACTGACGCCGGGGAACCGCTATTCGGACGGGACGCTGGCCGTGCAGGCCGCGGTGGCGGGGCAGGGGGTGGCGCTGCTGGGATTGCCGCTGCTGACGCGGGAACTGGAGACGGGGTTGCTGGAGGTGCTGCCGGGGCCAGTGCTGGAAGGGTACTGCTACCATGTGTGTGCCCCGGTTCGGCGTGCGGGTACACCCGCCATGCAGAAAGGTTCGGGCGTGGATCGAGGCGGAGGCGCAGTTTTTCGCAGAGCCAGGCATGTGTCGTTCATGTCGGGCAATAACCGGGAGGAGACATGGCTTCTTTTGATATGAACAATGTCGTGGCTGGGGCGATTCAGGGAGGTGCCGTCGGCAGCTGCCTCGGCTGGTATTTCATGCGCAGGCCATCCCGCGCCCTGCGTATTTATGTCACGTCCTTTGTGACGTTTCTTGCGGTCAGCCTGGGTTGTCAACTGGTGTTTCGTCCTGACCTGGATCTCGAACACACCGCCATGCGGGCGTTTTGGCTTTTCGCTGGTCTATGCCGCGGCTTTCGGTACGGTCATGGTGCTGGAAACCAGACGCAACCGTCGCCGGCAGGCTGATCCCACATGAATGTTTTCATCGATGCCCTGACCGATCTGCCGGAACCCAGTCAGGCGCTGCGTGATCTGCATGCCCGCTACCTGCGAGAGAGGGGCTGACATGCCCGCTGCAGCAAGGACGCAGAACCAGCGCCCCTGCAGCGGATTCTGCAAAGGAGACGCACCCCATGCATCTGAAAGGCAAAAAGGCATTCGTCACTGGCGGTACCGAGGGGTATTGGTGCGGCCATCGTGACGCAGCTGGTGGCGCGTGGCGCCGAGGTCGTGACCCTGTGCCCGTCATGAACCCGGGCAGCCGCTGGGGCCGAGGGGTATCGTTCCGGCGCTGTGATCTGGCGTCGGCGGCCGACCGCGAGGCCCTGATTGCCTGGCTTGTGTCGACGCATCCCGATCTTGCCGTACTGGTCAACAATGCGGCCGTCCAGCATGCGCTGGACTTCATGCAGGCCGGATTGACGCAGATTCAGGCCGCAGCCTCACTGGAGCTGGCACTGAATCTGGAAGCTCCCATCATGCTGTCGGCCGGGTTGTTGCCCTGCTGGCGCGCCAGCCCGAGGCGGCCATCGTCAATGTGACCACGGGGCTGGCCCTGGCGCCCAAGCAGTCGGCGCCGGTCTACTGTGCCACCAAGGCAGCGCTGCGCTCCTTTACGCGGTCGCTGCGCTATCAGGTGGAAGTGTCTGCACCCCATGTGCGGGTACAGGAAGTGATCCCGCCGCTGGTCGATACCCGCATGACGGCGGGGCGGGGCACAGGCAAGATGTCGCCGTCGGCGGTGGCCGAAGCGCTGGTGACGGCCATCGAGCGGGGGTACCGATGAGTGCTGCGTGGGCAAATCCCGGCTGTTGCGGCTGGTGATGCGGATCGCGCCGGGCCTGGGGTACCGGATTCTGAAGCGGGAGTGAGGAAAGATCAGGGCGCTGGTGTCTGGATTGTTCACTGGCGGGCTTGCCGGTACCGTGGCATGGTTTACCCTGAAACCCGACCGTCAGAAGGGCGATTCCGCGTAGCCTCCACAATGTACCCGGGTCCGGCCCCCCATTTCTCTTGCTGTCGCTTGATGCAAAATACCGTGTCTTGCCCGTACCGGAGACAGGCATGACAGGTCGAGGGGGTGGCATGCCGGTACGGGCCATCTTTCGGCTCCCTCATCCATCCCTATCGTGAACATCGATGGACATCAGCGGCAACACCCGGCTCATCGCGCATATCGGTTATCCCACCCAAACCTTCAAGGCACCGCTGATCTATAACCCTTACTTTCAGTCGGCGGGCCTCGATGTGGTGGTGGTACCCTTTGCCTCGCAGCCAGACGGCTATCCGGCGCTGCTGCGGGCGCCTTCACGGCAGAGAATGTGGTGGGGGCGCTGATCACCATGCCGCACAAGGTGAGCACCTGCGGGCTGCTGGACCGGGTGTCGGCCACGGCGCAGATTGCCGGGGCCTGCAATGCGGTGCGGCGTGGTGCCGACGGCCGGCTGGAGGGGGACATGTTCGATGGGGAGGGGCTTCGTGCGCAGCCTGCGCACCCGGGGAATCGATCCGGCGGCTCATTCGGCGCTGGTGGTGGGGTGTGGCGGCGTGGGGGTCGGCCATTGCGGCTTCGCTGGCGGCTGCGGGCGTGGACCGGCTGGCCCTGTACGACATCGACATGGCTGCCTGCCAGCGGCTGGCGGCGCGGCTGGCACACCATTATCCGGCGCTCCGGGTGGAGCCGGGACAGAACGATCCGGCCGGGTTCGACGTGGTGGTCAACGCCACGTCGCTCGGCATGAAGGCCGGTGACCCCATGCCCATGGACGTGAACCGCATCTCGCCGGACGCTTTTTGTGGGCGAGGTGGTGCTGAAGGCCGAGATCACGCCGTTTCTGGCGGCGGTGAAGGCGCGGGGCTGCCGGTATCAGGTGGGCACCGACATGCTGTTCGAGCAGATTCCGGCCTACCTGTCCTGGTTCGGGCTGCCCACGACGGATGCCGCCACGCTGCGCCGGCTGGCGCGGATTGCGTATTGAACGGGCAGGGAGGAACGCACACATGCCTTCGAACGACACTATCGACGTGCGCGCACTGCTCGACAGCCGTCCGGTGGGGCGGTGGCAGAAATGGATGATTCTGCTGTGCTTCCTGGTGGTGGTGATGGACGGCTTCGATGTGGTGATCGATGGGCTTCGTGGGGCCGGCGCTCAAGGAAGCCTGGGGCTGGACCAACGATGACCTGGCGCCGGTGCTGAGTGCGGCGCTGGTGGGCCTTACGCTGGGCGCCCTGACGGCCGGGCCGCTGGGAGACCGTTTCGGGCGGCGCCGGGTGCTGTGCAGCAGCGTGATGCTGTTCGGGTTGTTCACGCTGCTGGTGGCCTGTGCCGACAGCCGCTGGCAGTTCATCGTCTGCCGTTTCATTGCGGGTTTTTGCCATGGGCGGGATCGTGCCGATGGTGGCCACCTTTGCGCGGGAGGTCTCGCCGGCCTCGCGCAGCTCGCTGCTGGTGACCATCGTGTTTTTCCGGGTTCACGGTGGGGGCAGCAGGCGGCGGGTTCCTGTCGGCGTGGCTGGTGCCCCACCACGGCTGGGAGAGCGTGTTCGTGCTGGGGGCGCCGTGCCCTGCTGCTGAGTGTGGTCATGGCGTTCTTTCTGCCGGAATCGCTGACCTTTCTGGTGCACCGGGGCGGCAGCCGCGCGCAGATACGCCGCATCGTCGAGCACTGCGCGCCCGGCTGCGGATGAGCAGACCACCTATGTGGTGCCCGAGCCGCCGAAGGTGGAAGGGGCCACCAACCCCGTGCGGATCGTGCTCAACGCCCATTACCGGCTGGGCAGTCTGATGCTGTGGCTGGCGTACTTCCTGCACCTGTTCCTGGTGTTTCTGCTGGGCAGCTGGATGCCGACCATGATCCGCGACTCCGGCATGCAGACCAATGAGGCGTCCATCATCAGCGCGATGTTCCAGCTGGGCGGGCCGCTGGGTTCGGTGATGCTGGGCTGGCTGATGGACCGCTGCAGCCCGCACCGGATGCTGGCGCTGGCCTACGCCACCGGCGCCGTGATGCTGCTGCTGATGAGCAGCGTTGCGGGCCACTACGTCCTGATGTGCGTCGTGGCGTTTCTGATCGGCGTGGGCTTCAACGGGGGTGGCACGGGGATGAACGCGCTGTCGACCAACTTCTTCCCACTGCCGGCCCGGGCCACCGGCAACAGCTGGATGCATGGTATTGGCCGCACCGGGGCGATCATTTCGGCCTTTGCCGGCGCCTGGATGCTCAACGCTGGCTGGAACTTCTCACAGGTGGCCATGGCGCTGACCGTGCCGGCTTTTGCCGTGTCGGCAGCGCTGATGGTGAAGTATCTGCGTTATCAGGGGTGGGGGCAGGTGTAGTTCTGCTGGGTCATTACATTCAGGCAGTAAAAACTGCGGATGTCTGCAGCGCGGCTATGTGCCGGTGTCCCAAGCGCCTGTCTTGGTTCATGTGTGGCGAGGGTGTCGTGATACTCACCATGACTTTGTTTACCTTGTGGTTCGGGTTTTCCTCGTATGTTCACAGGGAAGTTGATGGTGGCGCTTTGTATTGGGTTGTCAGTACCATCAACTCGTTCGTTCTGTGTATTTTTCTTGGTGTTGCCAATAAAGACGGCTGGTGGGGGCGGTTTGCGTGATTTGTCGCCGTCTCCTGATCTATTCATTGTTTTGTGGGAGTCTTGTCGTTGCCGGCGTCTGGCGGGGCAGAAAGCGAGACCTGCAGAAGGGGCAGGTCATCATGAGATGGCCGCCTGAATCCGGCGTTCTGCCTCGTCTTCCTCAATGGGGAGCCCCTCGGCCGGGGTTGTTCAATCTCCCGCTCCACTGACTCATAAAACTGTGCTTCAGCTTCGTCGCTCTCGAGCTGAACGCCTGCTCATCGATCAGGCCATCTTGCATTGGTCTGGTCCTTCTGCAATCTCAAACGCGGCCCCTTGCAACTTCAGTCTTCGGGCACATTCGCCCCATGGCCAAGCGCACGCAGCGCGTTGCGGATCTTCCCGGCCATGGCGTCCAGATCCTCGGGCCGGGCGTTTTTGTCGGCATTTTTGGGATCGAACTGTGCCATGCTGTCGGCGGGCATCAGGTGGATGTGGGTGTGCGGCACGTCAAAACCCGCAATCATCAGGCCGACACGGCTGCGTTCGGAAACCTGATCGAGCGCTGCGGCGATCTTGTGCGCCACGGCAAAGAGATGGGCGGCCGTCTGGGGGCAGGTCATGCCAGCGGTCGGTTTTCCTGGCGCGGTACGACCAGCAGGTGCCCCCTGGATATCGGCTGGATGTCCATGAAGGCCACGCATTCACTGTCGCGCCAGACGAAGCGGCCGGGAATCTCGCCGTTGATGATTCTGGTGAAAATGCTGCTCATGTGGTCCTCCTTTTTGGGTCTGTTGATCATGTCTTACCGGGGGCTATATTGGCGTTTGTTGTGTCTTGGGTAGTCATGGCGAAACATCTTGACTACCGGGGCGGTTGGGGCGTGGCCGGGGAGATCAGATGTTCTGTGCACCGTGTTTTACGCTGACGATCTCAATTCGGTCGTCGTGAATCTTGTAGAAAAACAGTAATCTGGCAACTCTTAACTGTCTTGTGCCTGTTCGGCGGAGGCTGACTGGGGCGAATCGCGGATTGGTCTGCAGAAGCGATAGCGAGGCGCGGACCCGTTGTTCCATCCGTTCAGCATTCTGGATCGACTCCGCCGCAATCCAGGCTATCTGGTGTTCATATTGCTGTAATGCACGATCCTGCCATGTCGGGCGGAGCCGCTTCATCTGCTTTCTCCGACGTTCGCCTTGGCGAACCTGGCAATGACAGCCCTGATTCGGCGTTCTGCCTCGTCTTCTTCGATGGGAGGGAGACCTTCGGCCAGGGTCTGTTCAATCTCTCGCTCCACTGACTCATAGAACTGCGCTTCAGCTTCGTCGCTCTCGAAGCTGAACGCCTGCTCATCGATCAGATCGTCATCATCGTGCATGGCTTGATCCTCCGCAGGTTTGAGTGTACCTGCCTGATCCTGGGTATCCCAGTTCAACGTTGCTGGTGTGGTTCAGCCGCCCCTCACGCCATGAACTGCTGCAGAATGAGGAACAGCAGCGCCGCCAGCGCCCCGGCAATGGGCACTGTCACCACCCAGGCGGCCGCCATGGTGATGAAAATGCGAGCGCCGCACCAGCCGGCGCCGTTTGCGCTCTTCGGGCGGTCGGACCTTGCGGTTCTGCAGCTCGCCCAGTGCGCGGGACTGGCGCTCGGCATGCCATTCGCGGTAAAGCCCACGCCGAAGATGGCGCCCACGGCGATGTGTGTGGAACTCACCGGCAGGCCCAGCCACGAGGCGATGATGACGGTCAGCGCCGCCGAGAGCGCCACGCAGTAGGCGCGCATGGGGTTGAGCTTGGTGATTTCGCTGCCCACCAGGCGGATGAGCTTGGGCCCGAACAGCATCAGGCCGAAGCTGATGCCCAGCGCACCGATGGCCATCACCCAGAACGGGATGCCGACATCACCGCCCACCTCGCCCGATTCCACCGCGTGCACGATGGCGGCCAGCGGACCCACGGCGTTGGCCACGTCGTTGGCGCCATGGGCAAAGGAGAGCAGGGCGGCCGAGCACACCAGTGGCACGGCAAACAGCTTGCGGACCGATTTCTTGCGGTTTTCCAGCCCGGTGGACTGGCGGCGCACCACGGGGACGGACAGCTTCCAGGAGGCCAGACCCACGACGATGCCTGCCAGCAGCGAGGTGAACGGGCCGATGCTGGTCACGCTGGACAGCCCCTTGAGCGCCAGGTAGGTGGCAAAGGTACCGGCCATGAAGCCGATGAGGGATGGGCAGCCAGTGGCGGGCGGCAGCCAGCTTGTCGTCGGTATACAGGATGCGGGCCTTGATGAAGGCCAGCAGCGCCGCGGCGATGACCCGCGCCATGACCGGCGAGATCACCCAGCTGGCGGTGATGCCCAGCATGCTGGACCAGTGCACCGAACTGGCGCCGGCCGCCATGACGCCGGCTCCCACCACGCCCCCCACCACGGCATGGGTGGTGGAGACGGGCGCACCGATGTAGGTGGCCAGATTGAGCCACAGGGGCGGCGGCCAGCAGGGCGGCCATCATCAGCAACACGAAGATGTTGCTGTTCTGGACCAGCTCGGGCGAGACGATGCCGGAGGGCGATGGTGTTGACCACGTCACCGCCGGCCAGCATGGCGCCGGCGGTTTCGAACACGGCAGCGATGATGAGGGCGCTGCCCAGCGACAGGGCGTTGGCTCCCACGGCAGGCCCCATGTTGTTGGCCACGTCGTTGGCGCCGATGTTGAGCGCCATGTAGGCCCCCACCACGGTGGCCACGACCACCACGAAGGTGCCGGCCTGGATGCCGGTGAAGCCCAGTGCTGCCGCTCCCACCAGCACCATGAAGGCCAGGGCGATGCCCGGCGCCACCAGCGGACGCGCAACGAGGTGGTGGCCTGCTCCAGCGAGCTGATGCGTTTGAGATCCTTGTCCAGCGCCTTCCAGCGGGCGGGGCCCTTGGGCGCGGAGGAAGTGGCCCGTGCCACGACGGTTTCTGAGCCGGCCGCGGGGCTGGCGGCGTCTGCCTGGGCAGAGGCACCTGTCTGTGTGGCACCGCTGGTACCGGAACCCGTTGCTGCGGTGTTCCGTGTGGCCGCTTCGGCGGCGGCCTGGGCACCAGTGCCGCGGTGGCAGGGGAGGTCGGGGCTGCTGGAGCAGATGACGGCCAGTCTGCGTGGCTGCAGGTTGTGTCACGGAGGCCTGTGCTGCTGCGAGGAGGCAAGTGCCGCTTGACCGGAGGCGGAAGGGGCCGCCGCGCCGCCAGGGAGCAGATGCTCGGAGGTGGGTTGAACAGCGGGGCTGACCAGCGTCGGACCCCTGGGGCGAAGGGCGCGTTGGGCGAGGACATGCAGGAGAGTTCTCGTGGTGACTACCGTAACTATAGAACAACGCGCGCCCCATGTGGGGTAGCATGACCCCCAGGGACCGCAATCCGGAGCATACGGCGGTGTCCGGCGCAGGCGCGATTCTGCCTGAATCCGGGCGCAGATGCCGCGACCCCTGTCGGCCGGGAAGACAGTGCAGTAGCATCACTACCGGTCCGTTCGTGCCTTGCCTACGCCGGTAACCGCTCCGAGGGCTGGGCAGGAACGAACGACGCTCCGATATGTTTCCGTTCCCGGTGCGTTCCTGGTTCCCTGACACACGTTTCCGGGGCGCCGACCCGCTCCACGATCCTTCCTGTTTCCATGCGCTGGCTCTGGTTCACTGCCGGCTGGCTGATGGTTGCCCTGGGCTTCATCAGGGGCGCTGCTGCCGGTCATGCCCACGACCATCTTCCTGATGATGGCGGTGGCCTGCTTTGCCCGCAGTTCGCCGCGCTTCGAGCACTGGCTGCTGTCGCACCCGCAGTTCGGCACGCCGCTGCGCCAGTGGCGGGAGGAGGGGCCATCAGCCGCAAGGGCCGCAGGATGGCCTTTGGCGGCATGGCGCTGGGCTATGTGATCTTCTGGGTGGCCGTGCGGCCTTCATGCGAGCCATGGCGGTGGGTGTGGCGCTGGTTTTTCGTGGTTGGAGCGGCCTGTGCGGGCACGCGGCCGCTGCCCAGGATCACTGATCCGCCAGCTGCGAGGCCAGGCAGTGTTCGGCGGCCGGGGTCAGCACCAGTTCCACGGCCAGGTTCGAGCGGGTCATGCCAACGAACAGGGGCACGGCGCTCGCGCTCGGTCAGGGTCTCGAAGTCCAGTTCGGTGATCACCACGCCGGCGGCACTGCGGCCCTTGAAGCGGTGGATGGTCTCGACCAGGACATCGCCGTGGGTCCAGATCGGGTCGCCGTCGGGGTGTAGTCGCCGCTGAAGCGCCGGGTTTCAAAGGGGCCCAGCCAGCGGGTGTGCAGGATGGTCGATTCGAAGCGGTCGCGTCCGCTCAACACCACGATGTCCTTCGATGGCGATGCCGCGCTGCAGCGAGGCTGCGCACGGCCTCGGCGGTTTCGCGGATCAGGGCCCTTTTTCGTTCTGGTAGACGCGAAATGCCGGCAGTTCGCCGGCGTAGGGGCTGCGTGGGGGTGATGGCCTGGTCGGACAGGCGCAGGGCGTTGATCACTTCGCAGACCATGCGGGGGCTGCGGAAGTTGTCGTTGCAGGTCAGTGTGACGGCGTCGGCCGGGTCGAAGCGGGCGCGTTCGTAGAGGCGCTGGGCGTCGTCTTCGAGCAGGTAGAGCTGGCCGGAACCCTTGAGCTGCGGCAGCAGGCTCTCCACCCAGGCGGGCTGGAAGTCCTGACCCTCGTCGATGACGATCAGGTCGTAGGTGGGTTTCCACTCGTCGGCGGCTTCGCGAGTAGACGCGGGCCAGCAGGTCGAAGTTGTCGGGGGCGGCAAAATCCGGTTCGCCGTAGTTGCGCCGGTAGTAGGGTCACGCACAGCTCGGAGAAGCTGGTCACGTCGGCCGAGCTCGGGGCCAGCCGGCTGATGTGTCGGCCAGTGAGCGGTTGAAGCATGCGTAGAGCGCCCGGCCGCCGCTGTTGACCGAATCGCCCAGCAGCCGCAGGACCAGCTGGGTCTTGCCCGAGCCGGCGGTGGCCTGCACGCGGATCAGGCCGTTGGGTGCATGGATGCGGGGACGCAGGTGGCCAGTCCTTCGGCCAGGCGCTGGGTGGTGCGCTGCAGCTGTTCGTCCAGCGCCGAGAGATCGACCGAGACGCGGAATTCGTTGGACAGGAAGCGCCGCGGCATTCCACGTCGCTCTGCGAGTCGCCATGGCGCATCAGTTCCTGCACGCGGGCGCCGAGGAAGGGGAAGTCGGTGGCGTCGATGATGCGGTCGCGGGACAGGGGCGACGATGTCGTCGTCCTGCAGCCGATCGTCGGGCAGCACCAGGCGGTGGCTGACGAGGCGTGCAGGCCGGCTTCCTTCAGACGGTGCAGCAGGGGCGGCGCGCTGGACGGCCAGCTGGCGGCGCACGTCGTGTTCGCGGCTGGCGTAGAGTTTGAAGAGTTCGCCGTCGCGCAGCTGGATGCCGCCGGATTTGATCTCCGCGAGCAGCAGGTGGCCGGTGGGGCCGAGCACGACGATGTCGATTTCGCCGTGGCGGTCCTGGCCGTTCTCGATGGAGTGCCAGGGCGACGCTGTGAAAGATGTCGTAGCCGGCGGGCAGGCTCTCCTGCAGGCGCTCCAGCACGTCGAGTTCGCGGTACAGGCCGGTGTCCTGGCGGATGACGGCGAGGCTGTCGAGGGCGGGGAGAGGATGGCCATGGGCTGCGTTGTGCGCACGTTGAGCGCCGTTGGCGTCAGATGGGGGCTGCACGCGGGGTGCAGGGGCTTTGCTGGCGCCGATTAGTGCTGAGGGTGAGGGCCGGACTTGAGGATGTTCCGGGCGGGCGCTGGGGGCTGCCGGGTGGCGGCAGGGGTGTTGGGCGCGGGAAACAGGGGCAACTGTTTTTGTTGGGTGCCGTTTGGTGGAAGGCGACTTTGTTGTGGCGTCCACGGTTGGGGGAGGTACGGCTTCGTTGTGGCACGCGCCCCGGACCGGTATGCCCCTGCGGCTCATACGCTCACTGAAGCTTTGTTGCCCACGACCTGCGTCGTGGTCAACAAACCTCCAGCGCTAAAACATCTTTCCGACAATCGGGGCTGCGCCCGACTGTCAGAAAGTCGTTCACGCGTACCGCGAAATCGCCGCAGTGGCATCCCGCTCCGGGGCGCTTGTCAGAAGGCGGAGGAACCCAGCCCGGAGGAAAACCCCTTGGGGTGCGCATGACCGTATTGGCCGTGCCTCGCAGCCATTAGGACTTCTGCGGCTCTGCCGCCTTGTCCTGCACGTCCATGGGGGGGGCGACAGGTCTCGGCATCCACGTTACGGATGGCCTGGATCGAGTCCAGCCTGGCCTCTATCCGTGATAACTGGTCGCCTTCCAGAGTCCGGTGACATCACCCTCCGGATCATGGATGACTGGGGGCAGCAATCATGCCGGATCTGGCTGGCCAAAACCCCGGCTGCCCGTGCCGCCCCGCCCGAAGTCGTCTTTAATGAGTGGAGATCTCCACCCGGAGCCGTCTTCCATGAATGGAGATTCCCACCCAGCGTCGTCTTCCATGAAGGTACCCCGTCCCGGGGGCGTCTTTCGCAGGACGGGGCAGTCCTTCGAAAGACCAGAGCACCCTCAATCCGTCAGCTTCCAGGTCACCCCCGTGATCAGCCGCCGGTCCAGCTTGTGAACGTTCGTCCCCGGATCGCTGTTGTAACGGAACTCGGTGGCCACGGTCAGCGCCAGACGCTCCGTGATCGACACACTCAGGTCCGCCGCAAACTCCGCCCGCCGGTCATGATTGCGGTTCAGCGCCGGATAGAACACCAGCCGCTGGTGCGCCGTCGTCGTCGCCGTCAGCTGATGATGCGACTCCGTCCCAGCGTCAGCTCGGCACGGCCATAACGCTTGCGCAGCTGGTCCGCCACGATGGTCGGGACCGCATAGCAGTCTTCCGAATAACCAATACCGGCAAACAGGCTCCAGTCGTCGTGCGGCGTGGTCGCTACCTGATAACCCCAGCCCGTGGCCGCCGACAGCCGGTGTTCCAGATTGGCGATGCGGTCGCGAAACCGTGCCATTGGCAAAGATGTAGTGACGCTCGTTCAGGTTGCGCTTGCCATTGATCTCAGATTGGTGTTGTGCGCGCTGGTCTTGTGGTCGCTGGTGTTGTAGAGCGCCTGCGCACGCAGGCCCACCGTGTGATGCCGTGTCTGGCGGGCGGCCTCGTAGTGCGCATTCATGCTGCTCAGGTTGCTGTTGCCGTCCGCAGGAGGGCGCCGGCGCCAGGATCTGCCGCCAGCGGCCGTCGGGCTGGGTCTTGATCTGGGCCTGGGTCAGCGCCGGGTGGCCAGCAGCAGGGCGCAGGCGAGGGTGGCAAGGGCAGGGCGGGTGGGTAGTGTCCGGGCGCGATGGTCTTCATGTCGTGGGCAAATATCGGAATGCTTCCCTGCGGGTGCAGGGGCTGTTTTCGGGTTTGGGGTTACTGTACCGGATCGCGGGCTGTTATTCTTCTGGGTTGTCGGGTCGGCGGGTGCCAATGCGCCTGCTGGCCAGCCGGTCCCGTGTGCCGGTGCCGTCCGAATCCCGTCCGCACGAAGGAGCTTCCGTACCCATGAGTTCTGCCTCCAACTCCCCGCGCCTGCATTCGCTCCCCTGCTGGGCGGCGGCAAGGTACGGGACAACTACGCGGTGGGCGACGATCGCCTGCTGATGGTGACCTCCGACCGGCTCTCGGCCTTCGACGTGATCATGGCCGAACCCATTCCCGACAAGGGCCGGGTGCTCAACACGCTGGCGCTCTTCTGGTTCGACCGCCTGAAGCACGTGGTGCCCAACCACCTCACCGGCGAGGCACCCGAATCGGTGGTGCAGCCCGACGAGGTGCCGCTGGTGGCCGGACGCTCCATGCTGGTCAGGCGTCTGAAGCCCGTCCTGATCGAGGGCCGTGGTACGCGGCTATCTGGTGGGGTCGGGCTACAGGAGTATCTGGCCCAGGGGCAGCGTCCGGGCATTGCGCTGCCGCCGGGCATTGCGCAGGCCGAGCAGCTCGATGCCCCCATCTTCACGCCGGCTGCCAAGGGCCGATCTGGGGCCAGCACGGCGAGAACATTTCGTTTGACGAGATGGTCACCCGCATCGGCCCCGACCCTGGCCGAGCAGATCCGGGCCGTCAGTCTGCGAGCTCTACCGCGAGGCCAGCGAGTATGCGGCCACGCGCGGCATCATCATTGCCGACACCAAGTTCGAGTTCGGCCTGGACGAGCAAACGAGCCAGCTGGTGCTGATGGACGAGATCCTCACGCCCGATTCCTCCGCTTCTGGCCGGTGGACCAGTACCGTCCGGAGCATCTCGCCGCCCAGCTTCGACAAGCAGTTCGTGCGCGACTACCTCGATACGGTCAAGACCTGGAACCGCGAGCCGCCGCCGCCGCCGCTGCCGATGACGGTCATCGGGGCCACCAGCAACCGCTACCGCGAAGCCTACGAACGGCTGACCGGCCAGTCGCTGTAAGACACCGGGACCGGCGCGTGGACGCATGCGTCCGTGCACGCGCCAGCTTGCCGTCGGTGATGCCATGGCGCAGGGTCCAGCCAGCGTCGTCCTTGTGCGCTGTTCAATGTTCTGTCCGAAATGAACCCCAACTCGATCATTCAGCCTCCGAATACCCAGGTGCCGCCCGTGGTGGGCGTGGTGATGGGCAGCAGTTCCGACTGGGATGTGATGCAGCACGCGGTGCGTATGCTCAAACAGTTCGGCATTCCGCATGAATACCGGGTGGTGTCGGCGCACCGCATGCCCGACGACATGTTTGCCTATGCCGAGGAGGCAGGCCCGCGCGGGCTGCAGGCGATCATCGCCGGGGCTGGTGGGGCCGCCCATCTGCCGGGCATGCTGGCGGCCAAGACCACGGTGCCGGTGCTGGGAGTGCCCGTGCCCAGCCGTCACCTGCACGGACAGGGATTCGCTGCTGTCCATCGTGCAGATGCCGCGCGGGGTGCCGGTGGCCACGTTTCGCCATCGGTGAATCGGGGGCGGTCAATGCGGCGCTGTTTGCCGTGGCGCAGCTGGCGCTGGGCGATGCCGATCTGGCCACGGCGCTCAATGCCTATCGCCGCAGCCAGACCAAGGCCGCCCGGCAGATGGAGCTGCCTTGATTCGGGGCAGCCCGTGTCCGGCCCTGCAGGGGGCATGCCCTCACCGGGGGGCCGGGATGCGCACGCCGTTGCCGCTGGTGTTTCCCGTGTGCGGATCATCCTTCCCCATGGCAGGGGCTGAAACCGGCGGGTGCCGGGGATACAGGAATTTCTGATGGACACTGAAAAGAAAGGGAGCCGCGGGCCGGCCTTCAGGGGCTTTTTCACGAGCCCGAACAGGCCGTGGCGGCGCCGCGGCCCGGCTGGGAGCCCCTGCCGCCGGGCGGCTGGCTGGGCGTACTGGGGGCGGCCAGCTGGGCCCGGATGTTCTGTCAGGCCGCACAGCAGCTGGGCTACCGGGTGTGCGTGCTCGATCCCGAGCTGGGACGGCATTGCCTCCCGGGTGGCCGACCGTCACATCTGCGCCGCCTATCTGGACGAGGCAGCGCTGCGGGAGCTGGGCGAGCTGTGCCGAGGCCGTGACCACCGAGTTCGAGAACGTGCCGGCGGCGGCGCTGGAGCAGCTAGCCGCCCTGACGCGGGTGGCGCCTGCGGCACGTTCGGTGGCCACGGCGCAGGACCGGGTGGTCGAAAGGCGTTTCTTCGTCGAGGGCCGGTGTGCCGGTGGCCGACTATCGCGTGGTGATGACGCACGAGGACGTGGAGGCCTGCCCGGGCATCTGTTTCCGGGCATTCTGAAGGTGCGCGTCTGGGCTATGACGGCAAGGGTCAGGCCCGTGTGGCCAGCCTGCAGGAGGCACAGGGCAGCCTTCCAGCGCTTCACGGAGGCTGCCGGTGGGCGCCCGCCCGTCTGCGTGCTGGAAGAGCAGGTGGATCTGGCGGCCGAGGTGTCGGTGCTGCTGGCGCGGGGTTCCGATGGCAAGGTGGCGGTCTATCCGGTGGCGGCCAACGAGCACCGCAACGGCATTCTGGCGGTGACGACGGTGCCGGCGCCCGAGCCGGTCACGCCCGCCCTGGCCCGCAGGGCCGGCGAGCTGGCCACGGCCATTGCCTCCCGGCTCGATTATCACGGTGTGCTGTGCGTGGAGTTCTTCATCCTGAAGGATGGCTCGGCTGCTGGCCAACGAGATGGCACCGCGCCCGCACAATTCCGGCCACTGGACGCTGGATGCGGCCGGCTGCAGCCAGTTCGAGCAGCAGGCGCGGGTGATGGCCGGGCTGCCGCTGGGCGATACCCGGCATACGCGGCCGGTGATCATGCTGAACATTCTGGGTGATGCCTGGTACCGGCGCCCGCCGCAGGCCCCACAGGTCGGCCGCCGCGGCCGGGGCGCCATGCCGGATCCGTCCGCGAAGATCGAACTCGACTGGCCCGCTGTGCTGGCGGTGCCCGGTGCGCACCTGCACCTGTACGGCAAGGATGATGCCCGGCGTGGCCGCAAGATGGGGACATGTGAACATCACGGCCACGACGGTGGCCGCGGCACACGGCAAGGCCGAAACGGTAGGCGCGCTGGTGGCCCAGCCGCTGCGGGGATAAAGCGGGTTCCGGAGGTGTGGGGATGATGGAAACGCGGTCTGCGGCACCGGAAGGGCAACCGGGCACGCTTCTTCTGTCCGCCGCAGCGTCTGCGCCTGTCGCCGGAGGGCTGCCCATGCGGGCGAGGCCGATCTGGCGCAGGCGGTACGCATGCTGCAGGCGGGCGGTGTCATCGGCCCTGCCCACCGAGACGGTCTACGGGCTGGCGGCCAATGCGGCCGATGCCGACGCCGTGTCGAGCATCTACCGCATCAAGGGCCGGCCCGCCGATCACCCCGCTGATCGTGCACGTGGCCAGTGCCGAGGCTGCTGCCCGCTGGGCGGTCTGGTCGCCGCAGGCCAGCAGCTGGCCGGGCTGCCTTCTGGCCCGGGCCGCTGACGCTGGTGCTGCCGCGCCGGCCGGAGGCGCCGCCGCTTTGCCAGTGCCGGGCGGGACACCATTGCGCTGCGGGTGTCGTCGCATCCGGTGTTTGCGCAGCTGATGCGAGGCGCTGGCGCCGGTGGGCATCACCGGGCTGGCGGCGCCGTCGGCCAACCGCTCGGGCGGATCAGCCCCAGCCGGGCCGCGCACGTGCGCAGCGGGCTGGGTGAGGCCGTGCCGCTGGTGCTCGATGGCGGGCCATCGGCGGTGGGGGTCGAATCGACCATCGTCGACCTGTCGCGTGGGCAGCCGGTGCTGCTGCGTCCCGGGGCATCAGCCTGCAGGCGCTGTCCGACTGCCTGCGTGTGCCGGTGCGGGCGGCCGATACCCAGGCCACGGCCGAGGCCGATGCCCGCGCGCGTGCCGGGGGCGCTGCCGTCGCACTATGCGCCATCGGTGCCCGTACGTCTGCTGCCGGCGCTCGGCCGTGCAGGCGCTGTACCGGGAATGGGCACGCGAGGCGGATGCGCAGGGCGTCGGGGCGGAAGAGGGTTCGCCCGGACGCTCGTTCTGGTCGGAAGCAGGCATGCAGGCCCTGGCCGGAGAGCCGGCCGGGTTTTGGTACACCGCCCGCATTGCCGGTTAGCCTGCAGCCCGGACAGCCGTTGCGCTCTGGACGCTCCAGCCCCCGCCGGAAAGAGCGGGTGCCTTCTGGCGCCGTCAGCCCGGCCGATGCCGCAACGGCCGCCCGCCATCTGTACGACACGCTGCACCAGCTCGACGCGCTCGGCGTGCAGGCCATTCTGGTGGAGATGCCACCCGATACGCCCGAATGGCGGGCCGCGGGACCGGCTTTCTGTGCGGGCAGCGCGCGCGCCCGACGGGCAGATGCCCGTCGAAGGGCGTGTCAGTGGGCCAGGCGGCAGTCATGGACGTGTCCATGCCTGCGCGCGAATCCGTGCGCTGACAGGGCGCCGTGAAAGCCCAGTGGGTGCGTGCAGCCGCGTGCCTGCAGCACGTGGTAAGCCATCGGAAACCAGGAAACGGAGTGGCTAATGACATACAGGGCTGCGCGCCGCCGCTTCATCGGCGCTTTCCTCCACGGTCGCAGCCGCACTGCTGTCGGCCTGCCGAGAGCAGTCGCCCCGGCAGCACAGGCCACCGGACAGGGCGGGCGCAAGCCGGAAATCCGCAGACATCCGCCATGATGCCGGTGCGCTCACGGCGCTGGCCGCCGGACGACGCCGGAGCAGGTGCTTGAACGGCCCGCAGGCCATTATCCGCCTGCGCTGACGGGGTTGCGGGTGATGCGCACAGGGCAGCAACACGGCGGCACATGGCCCGGCATTCGGTGGCCAGCCGCCCGGACATGCCCGGGGCCGTGCCGGAGCGATACGATCTGGTGGTGGTGGGCGCGGGCCTCAGCGGGCTGGCGGCGGCCTTCTGTATCGGAAGTTGCGCGTCCTGATGCCCGCATCCCGATTGTCGACTAACCACGATGATTTCGGCGGGCACGCCCAGCGCAACGAGCTTCGCGCGTCGATGGCAGGCTGCTGATGATCACCCATGCCGGCAGCGAATCACTTTTGCGCCGGCCAGCACTTTCTCCCCGTGACGTGCATGGCCTGCTGGAAGACCCGGTGTCGACTACCGGAAACCGCCGTTAGCTCTTCAGCAGGACCCGTAGCGAAGGGAAGCGTGGTCTGGGGTCTGGCGTGCTCTTTTCGGAAGCGCCATGGTAGGGTTGGCGGTGGTGCCGCAGCACCTCGACATGGAGGTATGCCCGCAGGCCGCCGCTGCCATTTGCGCGGTTTCCGCCGCCCGAGGCCGACAGACGGCACTCGTCCGGCTGTACACCGATCCCGAGCGATCATCTCTGGGGCAAGGGCGTCCTTTGCCGAACGTGCACCAGCTACCACGATTTTCCTCAAACCACCGTGGACTGTCCGACAGGGCAGTGGCGTACCTGAATGATCTCCCGCACCGAGGACTGGGCGCGCAATGGCTGCGCGCCTGTGTCCGAGGCATGGTCGGCGGGGCTGCCCGGCACGCAGAATCTGGGGCTGGAAGGGGAGGTCGGCCGGACGGGGATCTGATGACCGCTGGCCGCGGATGAGCCCCTACATCTATCATTTCGACGGCAATGCGTCGATTGCCCGTCTGCTGGTGCGCCGGCTCATTCCTGGCGGCTGCACCCGGCATACCATGGAAGACACGTGCTGCGCCATTCGACTATGCGGGGCGCCGATCGGCCCGGCAGCCCGGTGAGACTGCGACTGGGTCATACCGCGCTGCGCATCGAGAACCGTGATGACGGCGTGGCGGTGGCCTGCACGGAAAAACAGCGGGGCAGCTCAGACGCATTCAGGCGAAACAGTGCATCTTTGCCGGGCCATGCTGCGCTGGCGGCGCGGATCAGCGCCTGGCTGCCCGGGCGGCAGCACGACGCGCTGGCGGGCAACATCCGGGGTGTGATGCTGTATGCCAAGGTGGCGCTGAAAATACGCGGCCTTCCAGAAACCGGGCGTGCATGAACTCTACGCGCCTGCTTCGCCCTATGTGCTGCTGAAGCTGGATGAGCCTGTTAGCATGGGAGGCTACCGGTGCCCCGCAGACCGCCGACGAGCCGGTTGCCCATGGCGTGCGCGTCTACCCGCAGGATACGGCACCCGATGCGCGCCTGATGCAGCGCGGCGGCCGCGCGCCAACCGCTGGCGCTCGACCATGAGCAGCTCGAAGCCGAACCGGTGAACAGCTGCGCGCGCGTTTGCGCTGGCTGGCGAAAAACGCCGACGAGGCCTATTGCGGCCATGACCATCAACCGCTGGGCGCACGGCTACAGCTATTTTCAGGCACGGCTGTGGGACAGCGACCAGGCCACCCGCCGCCATTCATGCCATGCAGCAGCCGGCCGGCCAGATTTTCCTGGCGGGCAGCGATACGGCGCAGGAACCCTATCTCGCACGGGGCCATCGACCAGGCCGTACGGGCCGTGAACCAGGCGCTGCAAGCCTGATCCCGTCATGTACACCATCATCTTCCTTTCCGTCGTCACTAATGCCTTTTTCCTCTGGCTGCTGTTCCACAGCCACAGGAAGGGGGAGCCGTCACGTCCTCGGTAGGGCTGTTCTTTCTGGTGGTCTCGCTCGTCATTCTCGTTGCGCTGTATGCGCAACTATCATGCGGATGCGCCTGCGGGCATGAAGGAGCATGGCTCGAGGATTACAACGAGAAAATCGAATGGCTGCTGGCCATCTTCGGCTTCGTGCCGGCCGTGTTCACTGGGAACATGATCAGCAAGGGGCTGGATGGTGTGTACCTCAAAAGACAGGCGCAGCCAGAGCCTGCAGATACCCGTCATGGGCAGGCGGATGCTGCACTAGGATCGACAGATACGGCGCAGGGGCCGGCAGGCAGTGCAGCAGGCAGCAGGCAATGTGCAGGAATTGGCAGACGCTGCGCAGAGGCCGGAGAGGCTGGTCGTACGGGGTGTTGCCCGCAGGCGGGGGCGCACGGCCGGAGAAATGGGCCGTGCAGGAGCCGGAGGAGCGTTCATAATACGCATTGACCTTCAGGAACCGGGAGCCCCGTGATGGACGACAAGACCCCACGCCCCGAAGACACCGCCGAGGTGGTGCTCTCGAGCATTCCGCGCGACTACAACGCTGCCCACGACCCTGCTGCAGCGCAACCTGCAGGCCGGGCCGGGCCGACCAGGTGGTGTTCGTCGACGAGCGGGTGGCCATCACCTACGGCGAGCTGGCCCGGCGGGTGGACCATTTTGCGCGTGGCCTGCACTCCATCGGGGTGGGGCGCGAAGACCGCATCATGCTCTGCCTGAACGACAACATCGACTGGCCCACCATCTTCCTGGGGGCCATCAAAGGCCGGGGTGGTGCCGGTCTGCGTCAATACGGGCCTGTCCAAGCACGATTACGACTACATGCTGCGCGACTCGCGTGCCAAGGCGCTGTTCGTGTCGCGCTCGGCCTATGCCGCCTTCGACGGGCTGCACAATTCCATCCCCACGCTGTCGCGGCTGCTGATCTCGGAAGCGCCGCTGGCCGATGGCGGCGACATCGGCGCCATTCTGAAGCCGGTGCCGAGGGACGACTACCGCGACACCATCGATACCCCTCAGCGACGAACCCTGCTTCTGGCTGTATTCGTCCGGCATCGACGGCCACCCGCGGGCCACCATCCATTGTCACGCCAGCCTGGTGCAGATGGGCGAGCTGTATGCGCAGGGCGTGCTGGGCATCAGCACGCGCGACCGCATCCTGTCGGTGGCGCCGCTCTACAGTGCCTACGGGCTGTGCAACTCGCTGATCTTCCCGATGGTGGCCGGGGCCATGGCGGTGCTCAAGTCCGGCCGCCGCACCATCAAGGATCTGATTCGCTACCTGACCGGCGTGGCGCCGGCCAAGGTGGTGGGCGCGCGGCCCACGGTGCTGTTCGGGGTGCCGGCGGCGTTTTCCGCACTGCTGGCCGATGCCGAATGCCCGCAGGCCAGCGACGTGTCGCTGCGCCTGTGCGTCTCGGCCGGCGATGCCCTGTCGGCCAGCCTGCAGCGGCGCTTCGAACAGCGGCTGGGCGTGCAGGTGCTCAACGGCTTTCAGTGCCACCGAGATGCTGCACATCTACCTGTCCAACACGCCGCAGGAAAACGAGAACGGCACGGTGGGCAAGCCGGTGCCGGGTTTTCGCATGCGGCTGGTGGATGAGCAGAACGTCGACGTGCCCGATGGCCAGGTGGGTACGCTGCTGGTCAACGGTCCGACGGCGGCGCTGAGCTACTGGAACCAGCGACAGCAGACCCGCGACGTGTTTCTGGGGCCGTGGGTGAAGACCGGCGACCGCTTCTGGCGGGATGCCGACGGGTTTCTATCACTATGCGGGCCGTTCGGACGATCTGCTGAAGATTTCCGGGCAGTTCGTGTCACCGGCCGAGATTGCCGGCGTGCTGGCGGCCCACGACGCCGTGGCCGAGGTGAAGGTGATCGGCGCCCCCGAAGAGGAGGGGCTGATCCGGCCGAAGGCGCTGGTGGTGCTCAAGCATGGCGAGGTGCCGGACGAGAAGATGCACCGGCGCCTGATGGACTATCTGGGCGACAACCTGGCGCACTACAAGCTGCCGCACTGGCTGGAGTTCGTGGACGTGCTGCCGGGCAACGGGCCGGTCGGCTCGCCGGACGTGACCGACACGGACGGCTCGGCCCTGGACCAGCCGTTCATGGATCCGTCGCCCGTCAGCGCCGCCACCCTGGTCAACGATGTGCTGGCCCAGTGCGATGCGGCGCATCACAACCCTGCTGCAGGACGAGGACGGGGGCGGTGAGGTTGGGGTGGTGATACCCGGCCAGACGGGTTGCCGGGCATCGTACTGCGTCATGCAGTGATGGTGTCCCGCATGCTGCCTGGTTGTGTGGCCCGGGGCGATGTCCGACCCGGGTCATGCAGCGGGTCTGTCGCGTGTACAGGCATGTACAGTCCCGCTGTCAGGCTCATGGCCCGGCGCCTCTTATTTCTGCAGCGACGCCTTCAGCTCCCTGCCGCCGGGCGTGCAGCACCGGTTCGGTGTAGCCGGCCGGCTGTGCGCAGCCCTTGAACACCAGATCGCAGGCGGCCTGGAAGGCAATGCCGGTGAAATCGGGTGCCATGTTGCGATAGGCCGGGTCGCCCGCATTCTGCTTGTCCACCACGGCGGCCATGCGCCGGAAGGTCTCTTCCACCTGCTGGCGGCTGACCACGCCGTGACGCAGCCAGTTGGCCATGTGCTGGGAAGAGATCCGGCAGGTGGCGCGGTCTTCCATCAGGGGCCACGTCGTTGATGTCCGGCACCTTCGAGCAGCCCACGCCCTGGTCCACCCAGCGCACCGCATAGCCCAGAATGCCCTGGGCGTTGTTGTCCAGCCTCGGCCTGCCGGTCGGCTTCGACCAGTCCGGGCTGGCGGCCACGGGCACGGTCAGGATGTCGTCCAGCTTCGCGCGCGGGCCGCCTGCGGCAACTCTCCTGCTGGCGGGCCAGTACGTCCACCTGGTGATAGTGGGTGGCGTGCAGCGTGGCGGCTGTCGGGCTGGGCACCCAGGCGGTGTTGGCGCCGGCTTTGGGGTGGCCGATCTTCTGCTCCAGCATGGCATGCATCAGGTCCGGCATGGCCCACATGCCCCTGCCGATCTGTGCAATGCCCGACAGGCCACAGGCCAGCCCCACGTCGACGTTGTTGTCCTCGTAGGCCAGAATCCACGGCTGGGTCTTCATGTCGCCCTTTGCGCACCATCGGGCCGGCTTCCATCGAGGTGTGGATCTCGTCGCCGGTGCGGTCCAGGAAGCCCGTGTTGATGAAGGCCACGCGCGACTTCGCCGCCCGGATGGCTTCCTTCAGGTTCACGGTGGTGCGCCGCTCCTCGTCCATGATGCCCAGCTTCACCGTGTTGGCCGGCAGGCCGAGCACCTGCTCGACGTGGTTGAAGATCTCGTTGGCAAAGGCCACTTCCTCCGGCCCGTGCATCTTCGGCTTGACGATGTAGATGGAGCCACGGGTGGAGTTGCGGGCACCGCCGGTCTTTTTCAGATCGTGCAGGGGCGATCAGCACCGTACACATGGCGTCGATCATGCCCTCGGGCACCTCGTTGCCGTCACGGTCCAGAATGGCCGGGCTGGTCATCAGGTGCCCCACATTGCGGATCAGCATCAGTGAGCGGCCCTGCAGGCTCAGCTCGCCCCTGCCGTCGGGCGTGGTGTAGACGCGGTCCGGGTTGAGCCGGCGGGTGAAGGTTTTGCCGCCCTTGGACACTTCCTCGGTCAGATCACCCTTCATCAGGCCCAGCCAGTTGCGGTAGACGGCGGCCTTGTCCTCGCCATCGACGGCGGCAATGGAATCCTCGCAGTCCATGATGGTGGGACACGGCGGCTTCCAGCACGATATCGGCCACACCGGCCGGGTCGGCCTTGCCGATCGGGCTGTTGCGGTCGATGCGCAGGTCGATGTGCAGCCGGTGATGGCTGAGCAGCACGGAAGAGGGCGCTGCGGCGTCCCCCTGGTAGCCGGCCAGCAGCGATGGATCCTTCAGCCCGGTCGTGCCGGCCGGTGTGGTGGCCTGCAGCTGGCCATTGACCACCGCGTAGGCGGTCACGTCGGCATGGCTGCCCTGCGCCAGGGGTGCCACCTCATCCAGAAAGCGCTTGGCCCAGGCGATCACCTGCGCACCGCGTGCCGGATCGTAGCCCCTGCCGGCGGGCAGGCTGCCCAGCGCATCGGTGCCGTAGAGGGGCGTCGTACAGGCTGCCCCAGCGGGCATTGGCGGCGTTGAGCGCATAGCGGGCGTTCATCACCGGCACCACCAGCTGCGGGCCGGGTACCTTCGCGATGGCATCGTCCACGTTGGGGGTGTCGATGGCAAAAATCCGGCCCCTGCGGCACCAGATAGCCGATGTCCGTCAGAAAGGCCCGGTAGGCGGCCATGTCGGTGATGGGACCGGGGTGGGCGCGGTGCCAGGCGTCGATCTGCTGCTGGATTTCGTCCCGTTTGGCCAGCAGGGCACGGTTTTTTTCGGGCCCAGGTCGTGAATCAGGGACGACAGCCCCTGCCAGAAGGCGTCGGAGGCTACACCAGTACCGGGCAGCGCTTCCCGCTCGATCATGTCATGAAGGGGGGCCGACACCTGAAGGCCGAATTTCTCGATACGGCGGGTCATGTGAGAGTCTCCTTGAAATGGGTGTGGAGCGTGCCGTGAATGCATTCGTCCCTGCACGGGCGAGCGGGTCGTCCACCGGCCGTATCGGCCACAGGCACATTCAGCCTGGCACAGGCAACTGGCGATCCTGATGGCGCTGCGGGATGCCGCCCTGGCCTTGAAGCGCTTGCGGACTTTTGCAGAGGGTCCCTTGCGCAGGGTGAATGGGTTCACAACACGTTTCGGGGGCAGTATACTCGCGCGCAGCCGCCCCATCGGGCGCCGGAACATCAGCGAAAACCCTTGGTACTCCTCCCCATGATCGATAGAACTGCCGGTGACGCCAGCGTGCCCGCTGGTGACGAAACCCGTCCGGAGGCTGGTACCGGAGGGGACCGCGAAGCCCCCATGCACATGCTTCCCGCGGCCGAACTGGACCGCATTCGCCAGTTCGAGGCGCTCTACAACGAATGGGCAGCCATGCTGCCAGCGCTCGAAAGCGGCCCAGCAGCAGTGGCAGCAGGCCCGGACCAGATTGCAGGCGCTGCGTGCCTATTACTTCGACGGTGACTGGCGCGCACACATGGAGGCCGATGAGGGCCGGACGCATCCCAGCAGACCTGCCACGCGGCATCCTCACCGAAGACACGCTCTACAACGCCTTCATCGCCGAGCGTGAGCTGGCGCTGGAATGGGTGCAGCTGGGCGCCCAGGCACTGAAGGAATAGGAATAGAACAGGAACAGGGATAGGGCGCCGAAGGTGTTGAGGCGACTGTAGCGGCAGAGGTCACGGCTTGCTGCTCACTGCAGGATTGGCGTTGACGGGGTACCGGTTGCTGTCGGGATGGCGGGCACGGCTGGGGTGTCGGTTACTGTCCCGGATGGTGGCCACGGCTGGGGTGTCGGTCACTGCCGGGTTAAAGATCGCTTCATCGCTTTAAAGAAGGCTTCAGGATTTTAAAAATAGCGTCGCTGGCCGCTTTTCCGGCTGTGGGGCAGGGGTTTGACTTGCGGAAACGGGGTTCTGCTGCAAGACTAATGGCCCCCGGGATCATCCGGGAATTGTGCCTGTTGCGCCCTGATGCCACTGCCCACATGACTTCTGCCTTCTCCCGACTGACCCTGCTCGCCGCTGCCCTGTCCTGTACTTTCGGTGCCCACGCAGCCACCTCGCGCAGCGATGTGGCCCGCCCGACGGATTTCACGGCGGTTGCCGTGACCAACGGCCCGGTGATCTGCCGTTCCGGCAACTGCTCACCTGCGGCCGGCAGGGTGGCAGGGCAAGCTCGGCATGCCCGGCGGCAGCGCGGCCCACTCGGCCTACCGCTTCGTGGAAGAAGACTTCACCTTCGACAGTGGCGTGGGCATTTTCCCGCAGACGGCCGTCAGTGCCGCCCGCAAGGCCGGTCAGCCCGACTGGCGCCGGCGCCTGGCCTTCCGCAAGGTGCCCGAGGGCTATCAGCTGGTGCAGGTGGGGGTGCAGTATCGCTGCCAGGGGGCGAATGGCAGAAGGCCGCCTGCGGCTCCATGAGCGCGGCCGGCAAGGCGGGTAGTGCTGCTGCCGCTTCGGCCGGGCGGCCGGGCGCTCCGAGCGCCTGCCGGCGGCTCCGTCCAGGCTGGCGCTTCTGCGCAGGCCGGTGTGTCCGCCCGGACCGATGCGCCATCGAAAGCCGGTGCGTCCGCGCAGGCAGGCGCTGTCCCGAAAGGCCGATGTGCCGTCCCAGCCAGGGGCTGCATCGCGGGATGCTGCTTCGGCGTCACCTGCTGCCGGCCATCAGGCGGCAGGGGGCCGCTTCGGGCACGGGGGCTGCAGCGGCCGGGGCTGCCGCTGCACGGCAGATGTCCGGAGCGGGCCAGAGCGCCACGGCACAGGATGCTGCGCCCGCGGGTCTCTCCGGGCAGGGGGCCGCACGGCAGGGGGCTGCCACTCAGCCCGCGCCTGTACAGGAGGCCGGCCATCGCCCGCCGGTCAGCAGCATGCCCGGGACTGCAGATACCGGCAATACGCCAGGCAACCCGCCGGCCGACCGGCACGATACGCCTGCGCCGACCACGCCGGCCACACCCACCGAAACGCTGCAGTCGGCAGATACGCCGGCCAGCGTGCCTGCGCTGGACGCACGCTGGCGCCCGCGCCAGGATGCCACCGAAACCGGGGATGCCGCCGCCAGCTCCCCTACGGTTCCGGCAGCCAGCATCACCGGCCGGTTCCGGTGGGTGAAGACCGCGAAGACAACACGCCTGGGCGTCATGCCGGCGGTCGTGATGCTGCGCCCGCTGGCAGCCCGTGAGCGGCCAGCCGACATCGTGGCGGCCGAACCCTCGCTGTCGGCCAGCCAGCTCAAGCAGATGCACGAAGCGGAGGCCTCGCTGGCCCGCGCCACCGCTGCGCAGACGCCTGGTGTGGTCGATGCCGGGACACGTGCCGGTGCCGTCACGGCCGGCAAGGCCACGACCAGAACCCCGTCGGGTGTTCCCATGAACACGGCAGCTGCCGATGCCTCTGGCTCTGTCCGTACCGGGGAACGCGGCCTTCGGTGCTTCGGGCAAGGGGGGCAGCCGTTCCTCCTCCACGGCGGCACCGGCATCCGGCGGTGCCGGTGACACGGCCATGCCCGGTCTGGCCGGTACGGCCACGGCCGCTGGTGGCTCGCAGGGCGCTTCCGTGGCCGACATCCCGGCCGACCTGATGGTGCCGGGCCCCAATGGCGTCCCCGATGTGGCCGAGCGGGAGGCCGTGGTGGCCAGGTTCGCGTGCCTGCCACCCATCCCGCCACCGTGCACAAGGCCAGTGGCTTCATTCCGGTGGCCCTCACCACCGAGAACGCCACCCAGCTCGCGCGCCCCTGCGAACAGCCCATCGACACCTGCGGCCGTCAGGTCTTCGACAGCCTGTTTGCCGAAGAGGCCCGCGTGCTTGCCAGCCCTGCCGCCCAGCCAGAGCCGCCGCGAGAGTTTTCATCTACGCCGACCAGCCTGTGACCAGTGCCGTGTATCTGGTCACCGTGGTCGACCTGCCCGGCGAGATCATCGCCGGCGAGCGCATCCGCATCGAGTTCGTGCGCCGGGGTGCTGGCTGGGTGGCTGCCTCGGCCGGCCGCCAGTTCAAATGTCACCGCGGTGAACTCTCCCGCCTGACCTGGACGGACCGCCAGTGCCAGTGAACCCGTGACACAGGAACCGGCACTTCATTGAGCGCATGAGGGCCGCCACGGAATGGATGTGGTTCTGCCATCATGAACACCCACACTGGCACCGGACGGCATCACGGCCAGGCGGCGGCAGGCCATGCGCGCCTGATCACGCTGTTTCTGATGCCAACTGCAAAAACGGGGGTATCCGGCCATCTTCCGATAGTCCGGGCATGGAGACTAAAGTGCCGCAGGACTTTTTGCAGAGGCTCGTTAACGCATCTAAAGCACCTCGCCGCGCGCCTCTGCCTTTCCTGCGGCCTGCCGTTTGCCGGCTGGATCGTTGCTGCGGCATTTCGTGAAGTCATTGCCGCAGATCCCGCAGGATTTTTCGATCCCCAGGTTCGCAATGCCGCCGCATGAGCCTGCAATCGGCTTGCGGCCGGCCATTACCCCCTATGGCCATGCCCGCCACCACCAGCAGCATGATGCCAAACACCGAAGCCATACCACCATCACCGTCACTCCCCATCCAGACGCTGGTTCGAAGATACCGGAAAACGCTGCTCGAATGCCGGCGTCGTGCGCGTGGCAAACCCGCTGGGTGTCCGGCTGACCAGCAGGGCGGCCAGCTGGTGCCGCACCGCGTAGTTGTACCCCTGTTCAGGCCCGAGCACCATCAATAGCGTCGACAGGCCATCAGCCTGCATGGCGCTGTCCGTGATGACCGTGGCCGCCGCCAGTTTGTGCGTGATGGGCGACAGGGTGCGCGGGTCGATCAGGGTGCGACAGCCGGCGCCCGTTTTCCTCGCGATAGATGCGATAGTCACCCGAGGTGGAAATGGCCATGTCACGCAGGCTGACGATCCGCTGTGCCACCCGGGCGTCGTCCAGCGGCGCTCCACCCCGATCCGCCAGGGCTGGCCATCCGGCTTCTGGCCGCCGGCCCGCATCTCGCCGGTGACCTCGATCAGATAATTGCGAATGCCCTGGGCGGCAAAGCGCGCCGCCATCCGGTCGATGATGTAGCCCGCCGCAATGCTGTTGAACTCCACCGTGATGGGCGCATCCTTGCACAGCCGGTCGCCATCGATGCGCAGATGCTGCATGCCGGTCCGGGCGCGCAGGGCCTGCAGGGCATCGTCACCGGTGGTGGCTGGATTTGTGTCGGTACCGGATGTTGCCGCATCGTTGCCGGGTGAGGCCGGCTTGCCTCCCGCATCCACCAGCTGCGCCACGGTCAGCCCGTCCCGTTGCCGCTCCGGGCAGCCGCGGCCCGCTCGCGCGCGGCCTTCGGGCCGAATTTCCAGTGAGTCCAGCACCGGCAGCAGGGGTCACGTCGTAGGCACCGTCACCGTCGGTCGCCAGTTTTCGTGCGGCCCGGGCCAGGTCGATGGCCATCGGTGGCATGGTCTGGCAGGTACCGGCAGGCGCGGCGTTGAAGCTCGCCAGCGAGGAATCGTCCCGGTAGGTCGAGACCGAGCGATCCAGCTCGTCCAGCAGCTGCCGGATGCTGGCCTGGACGGCTTCGGGGCTGGGTGTGCCCTCGTCGCGCACGTAGCTGATGTGGTAGCTGCTGCCCATGGTCGGGCCGGACAGCTTCACCGTGTCGGGCTGGCAGGCTGCCACCATCGGGGCAAGGCCCAGCAGCGGCAGCAGCCGGCGCAGCAGATGCCAGCGGTGGACGAATGCCTTCATGACGCGCTAACCACCAAAGTCGTCGAGGAAGATGCTGTCGCGCTCCACCCCGAGATCGGTCAGCATCTTGATGACCGCGGCGTTCATCATCGGGGGGCCGCACATGTAGTATTCGCAGTCTTCGGGGGCCGGGTGGTCCTTCAGATAGTTTTCGTACAGCACATTGTGGATGAAGCCGGTCGGACCGGTCCAGTTGTCCTCCGGCAGCGGATCGGACAGCGCCAGATGCCAGGTGAAGTTCGGGTTTGTCCTTCGCCAGCTGGTCGAACTCGTCCACATAGAAGGCCTCGCGCAGCGAGCGCGCCCCGCTACCAGAAGCTGATCTTGCGCTTGCTGTGCAGGCGCTTGAGCTGGTCGAAGATGTGCGAGCGCATCGGGGCCATGCCGGCGCCACCGCCGATGAACACCATCTCGTTGTCGGTTTCCTTCGCGAAGAATTCGCCGAACGGGCCGTACACCGTCACCCTGTCGCCGGGCTTCAGGTTGAACACCCACGACGACATCTTGCCCGGCGGGATGTCGCTGCTCTTCGGCGGGGGCGAGGCCACGCGGATGTTGAACTTGACGATGCCCTTCTCGCCGGGATAGTTGGCCATGGAATAGGCGCGGATCACCGGCTCGTCCACCTTCGAGATGAAGCGCCAGAGGTCGAACCGGTTCCAGTCGTCGTGATAGTCCTCGTGGATGTCGAAATCGCGGTAGTTCACCTCGTGCGGCGGGCATTCCAGCTGCACATAGCCGCCGGCGCGGAAATCGACGTTCTCGCCCTCGGGCAGGGCGCAGGGTAAGCTCCTTGATGAAGGTGGCCACGTTGTGGTTGGACTCCACCGTGCATTCCCACTTCTTCACGCCGAACACTTCTTCCGGCACGCGGATCTTCATGTCCCTGCTTGACCGGGGTCTGGCAGGACAGGCGCCAGCCCTCGGCGGCATCGCGCCGGGTGAGTGGGCCTCCTCGGTGGCCAGCATCTCGCCACCGCCCGATTCGACGATGCACTTGCACTGCGCGCACGAACCGCCGCCACCGCAGGCCGACGACAGGAAGATGTCCTGGCCGGCCAGCGTCTGCAGCAACTTGCCGCCCGCCGGGACGGTGATCTTGCGTTCGCCGTTGATCTCGATGGTGACATCGCCGCTGGACACCAGCCACGCCCGGGCCACCAGAATCAGTGCCACCAGCGACAGCACGATCACCGTGAACATGCCGACGCCGAGCAGGATTTCAGAGTTCATGAAAGGCTTTCTCCCTGATCCGGCCGGGCGCTCACAGCTGCACGCCCTGAGAACGACATGAAGGCCAGTGCCATCAGGCCGATGGTGATGAAGGTGATGCCCAGACCCTGCAGCCCGTCGGGCACGTCACTGTACTTGAGCTTCTCGCGGATGCCGGCCAGCAGCACGATGGCCAGCGCCCACGACAGGCCGGAGCCGAAGCCGTAGACGCAGCTCTCGCCGAAGGTGTAGTCGCGCTCGACCATGAAGAGCGTGCCACCCATGATGGCGCAGTTCACCGTGATCAGCGGCGGGTACACGCCCAGCGCGTTGTAGAGGCTGGGCACATACTTGTCGAGCAGCATTTCCAGGATCTGCACGATGGCGGCGATCACGCCGATGTACGACAGCAGCCCCAGAAAGCTCAGATCCACGTCCGGCAGCCCGGCCCAGCGCAGCGCGCCCGGCTTGAGCAGCCACTGGAAGAGCAGGTTGTTGGCCGGAATCGTGATGGCCTGCACCACCACCACCGCCACGCCCAGGCCGATGGCCGTCTGCACTTTCTTCGAGATGGCGATGAAGGTGCACATCCCCAGGAAGAACGCCAGCGCCATGTTCTCGATGAACACGGAGCGAAAGAACAGGCTCAGATAATGTTCCATGTCGTCATCCTTGTCGGGATCAGTAGTCCTGCGTCTCGCGCACGTTCGGGGCCAGCCGGTAGGCGGGCGCCTCCATCTGGTTCTTCTTCCAGGTGCGCAGACCCCAGATGATCAGCCCGATCAGGAAGAAGGCCGACGGCGGCAGCAGCAGCAGGCCATTGGGCACGTACCAGCCGCCGTCGTTCACGACCGGCAGGATGGAAACGCCGAACAGCTTGCCGGCGCCCAGCAGCTCGCGGATCGTGCCGAGGATCATCAGCATCGTGCTGTAGCCCAGCCCGTTGCCGATGCCGTCCCAGAACGACAGGATGGGCGGATTGGCCATGGCAAAGGCTTCGGCGCGGCCCATCACGATGCAGTTGGTGATGATCAGGGCCGACGAACACCGACAGCTGCTTGGACAGCGAGAAGGCATAGGGCCTTGAGCAGCTGGTCGACGATGATCACCAGCGAGGCGATGATCACCATCTGCACGATCATCCGGATCGAGCCCGGAATCTGGTGGCGGACCATCGAGGATGAACATGCTGGAGAAGGCCGTCACCAGTGTCAGCGCAATGGACATCACCAGCGCCGTCTTCAGGGTTGGATGTCACCGCCAGTGCCGAGCAGATCCCCAGGATCTGCAGCCCGATCGGGTTGATTCTTGATGATCGGGTCGAAGAGGACTTCGCGAATGGTGGGTTGTGCAGCCATGCTCAGCGTCCTCCCTCGGCAGTGGCAATCAGGGTCATGGGGCAGGGCGACCCCGGAAGACGTGGAACCATCGTGGCGCCCGGCCGGTGTGGCTGCGCGTTCCGCGGTTACCCGGGCTGTTGCCGGCGTCCCTGCCGGGTGTGCCGTGCCGGCCACCTTCACCGATCCGTCCTTCAGGTGCGCAATGAACGGCCCGAAGCCCTGCGGTCCCAGCCAGAACTTCAGCAGGTTGGCCACGCCCTTGCTGGTCAGGCTGGCACCGGCCAGCCCGTCCACCTGGTGGGCGGCCTTCGGGTTCGATGGATCGACCGACCCCTTGATGATCTGGATGTCGGGCCTGCCGTCATCGGCAAACACCTGCTTGCCCGGCCACAGGGGCACGCCAGCGCGGGTTGTCCACCTCGCCCCCCAGGCCGGCCGTCTCGGCGTGCTGGTAAAAGCCCAGGCCCACCACCGTGTTCAGGTCGGCCTTCAGCGCAATGAAGCCGTGCAGTGTGGACCACAGCCCGTAGCCGCGCACCGGCAGGATCAGCGTCTGCAGCTGGTGCTGGTCGTTTTCCACCAGATACACCACCGTTTCGTTCTCGCGGCGGTGGATGGAGGCGATGTCATCGGCACCGGCAAGGCCGATCGACTGGGCCGGATCCTTGGCGGCCTCCAGCGGGTCGAAGGTGGCCGGATCCTGCTTCGTGGTGAACTGGCCGGTCTTCAGGTCGACCACCCGGGCCTGGATCTTTTCCGCGAAGACCTTCTGGACCTGCCCGGCTGGTGCATCCGCGCTGGACAGGCCGGCAATTTCAGAATGTAGCGCTGCTTGTCGAGCAGCTTGTTCTCGATCTGTGTCGGGCGCAGCAGCACGGCGGCGCTGGCCACGATGATCGAGCACACCAGGCACATCACGAAGGCCACCGTGACGGTGCGAACGATCGATTCCTGCTTATTGGACACGGCGTCTGGCCCTCCGCTTGATGTTGGCCTGCATCACGAAATAATCGATCAGCGGGGCGAACAGGTTGCCGAACAGGATGGCCAGCATCATGCCCTCCGGGTAGGCCGGGTTGATCACCCGGATCATCACCACCATCAGGCCGATGATGATGCCGAAGGCCCACTTGCCGGCGTTGGTCATGGCAGCCGACACCGGGTCGGTGGCCATGTACATCATGCCGAAGGCAAAGCCCCCCAGTACCATGTGCCAGTACCAGGGCATGGCGAACATCGGGTTGGTGGCGCTGCCCATCAGGTTGAAGAGCCCCGACAGCACCATCATGCCGAGCATCACGCCGGCCACGATCCGCCAGGCGGCGATGCCCGTCAGCAGCAGCAGGCCGCCGCCCAGCAGGATGGCCAGCGTGCTGGTCTCGCCCACGGCGCCCGGCATGAAACCGAGGAAGGCATCCGTCCAGGAGAGCCCGTGCTGGGTGAGGGCGGCCACACCCCGTCCTTGGCCATGCCCAGCGCCGTGGCGCCCGGTAGCCGTCCACCGTCGTCCAGATGGCCGCGCCCGACATCGAGGCCGGATAGGCAAAGAACAGGAAGGCCCGGCCGGCCAGTGCCGGGTTGATGAAGTTCTTGCCGGTGCCGCCGAACACTTCCTTGCCCAGCACCACGCCGAAGCTGATGCCCAGCGCCACCTGCCACAGCGGAATGGTGACCGGCAGGGTCAGCGCAAACAGGATGGAGGTGACGAAGAAGCCTTCGTTGATCTCGTGCCGGCGAATGGAGGCGAAGAGGATTTCCCAGAAGCCGCCCACCGCGAAGGTGACGGCATAGACCGGCAGGAACCACACCAGCCCGTGCACGAAGCAGGCCAGGATGCTGTTGGGGTCGAAGCCCACCAGCGACTGCACCAGCCCGAAACGCCAGCCACCCTGGGCCGCCAGCAGGTCAGGACTGGCGGCATAGAGCAGGTTGGCCTGGTGACCGGCGTTCCAGAGGCCGAAGAGCATCGGCGGGAACGCGCAGAGCCAGACCAGGATCATGATCCGCTTGATGTCGATGGCATCGCGCACGTGGGCCGTGGATTTCGTCACCAGGCCGGGGCGGTACAGGAAGGTATCGACCGCCTCGTACAGCGCATACCACTTCTCGTACTTGCCGCCCTTGTGCAGGTGCGGCTCGATCTTCTGTTCCAGATGATCGCGGATTTTCTGGAAATTCATGTCCGCTCAGCCCTCCTTCTCGATGCGGGTCAGGGTTGTCCCGCAGAATCGGGCCATATTCATACTTGCCGGGGCAGACATAGCTGCACAGCGCCAGGTCTTCCTCGTCCAGTTCCAGACAGCCCAGCTGCTGGGCCATCTCGGTGTCACCGATGATCAGGTAGCGCAGCAGCTGCGTCGGCAGCAGGTCCATCGGCATCACCGCCTCGTAGCTGCCCACCGGCACCATGGCCCGCGGACTGCCCTGCGTGGAGGTGTCGAGCTTCAGCAGCCCCGGCCCGCCGAACAGCGCCGACAGAAACGCCCGGGTGGCCGAATGCTTGCGCCGCCCCAGACGCAGGAAGTGCAGCAGCGGCCGGTCGTGCCCCTCGGCCAGGCAGCTCACCTGCAGATCGTAGCGGCCCAGATACGCGCAGGCACCGCGCGCCGTGCGGCCGCCCAGTACGGAGCCGGAGATCACGCGGTTGTCGCCGTCTTCCAGCTCGCCGGCCGTCAGTTCGTTCAGGTCGGCGCCCAGCCGGGTGCGAATGAGGCGCGGGTTCTTCACCACCGGCCCGCCCAGGGCGACGATCCGATCGGTGTACAGCTCGCCCGTGGTGAACAGGCGGCCGATGGCGATCACGTCCTGATAATCGATGGTCCAGACCGTGCGCGTGGCATCGACCGGATACAGGAAATGGATGTGCGTACCCGCCAGACCGGCCGGGTGGGGCCCCTCGAAAATTTCGGCCGTCACGTCGGGCAGCTCTTCGCCGGGCAGCTCGGTACCCGGGGCCCGGCAGAGATCACATGCGCCAGCCGGCTCAGCACCGCCAGGCCATGGCGAAAAATCATCGGCCTGCACCTGGATGATGGGGAACGGCGTGGCCGCCAGCGGCCGGGTGTCGATGGCCGTGACGAAGATGTGCGCCGGCGTGGCGTCCACGGCCGGCACCTTGCTGAACGGCCGCGTGCGCAGCGCCGTCCACAGGCCCGGAGCCTGCAGCGTCTCGCGGATCCGTTCCGGGGGAGGGTGGCCAGTTCGGCCGGCGTACAGTGCCCGAACTGCACGGCGCTGTCCGGCACCGATTCGTCGCCCACCTCGATGACCACCGACTGCAGCACCCGCCGCTCGCCGCGGTTGATGGCGCTCACCGTCCCGGCCGCCGGTGCCGTGACCTGTACACCCGGATTCTTCTTGTCGGAGAAAAGGGGCTGGCCCTTCTTCACCCGGTCTCCCACCTGGACCGCCATCGTGGGCTTGAGCCCGTGGTAGTCGAACCCAATCACGGCCACGCTGTGCACTGGCTTTCCCGTGTCGATGAGCAGCCGGGGGCCCCGGCAATGGGAATGTCAGGCCACGCCTGATTCTGAGCATCTCGTTCGTGCCTGCGTCAATAGGTTGATATCCAGGAAGGACCGGTGACGGTAGCCGGCTGTGTGGATGGTCTCCACCGCAACCGCGCACCACGGCCAGCATGCGCGCCGAATGCGCCTGGCCAGGGGCTTCCCAGCGTCGATGCCGGATTCTAGAGCGTGTCATGGGCACGCTTTGGGATAAACGACCCCTGCACGTGTCATGGATTTGTTAACTCCAGTGAAGTGAACAGGGGACACGGCGCTTCCATGGGCCAAGTCTGGCCAGCATCTTCTGCCGCTGATTCTAAAAATGGCTGCCCGCCTGTCTGGCAACCGGCCTGCCTGCCGGTCTTCCCGCGTTCGCAATCCTAGACGCAGATCAAGATTTGCCCATCTTTGCCGGCTCCTGCGCCGCTTCGCGTGCCGGACGCCGCTGTTCGGCCCGGCAACGGCCACCCTTGAAGCCTCGCACCTTTTCCTTTCCGGCAAAGCCTGTTCGTGACTTCTCACCTTTCCCGGCATGGCAACGCCAGTCCGTGAAGCATCTCACGGCGCTTTCCGGCGCCACGGCGCATCATCGCCGGGTCACCATCCCAGCGCCGGCGTCGGCCTGTGTCACCCCATTCGCGTGACCTGCGACCCCGTCCGCTCCCTCTCACAGGAACCCGCCGTGATCCGCTCCTTCCCGTCCGTTGCCGTGCCCGAACACCTGCGCCGCCGTGCGCTGGCCCTTGCTTCCGCTTCGGCCCTGCTGACCCTGGCCGCCTGTGGCGGCGGCGGTGGTTCCGATGCCGCCCCGGCCGTCTCGGCCGGCCAGCCCGGCACGTCCTGACCACTGCGCCAGGCAGCACCGTCACCGGCTCCATCGACATCGACGGCCCGGCCGATGGTGTGGTGGCCGAACCCAACAAGGGCATCGACTTCTCCGCCGAGCGCAATACCGGCGGCATTCCCGTGGCCGATGAAACCGCCGAGATCAACGACTCCATCGTTGCCCGCAAGGCGCTGCCCACGGCGGTGAAGGCAACCGAGGGCGTCTGGGGCGGCCAGCTCAAGTGGCCGTTCATCCCCATCCACGCCGTCGTGCTGCCCGATGGCCGCGTGATGACCTACGGCTCCACCGACCGCGGCGAACAGGGCGCCAAATTCTTCTACGATGTCTGGGACCCGACCCTGGGCGGTGACGATGCTTCCCACCTGACGCTGCCCAACACCACGCAGACCGACATCTTCTGCTCGGCCCAGGTCGTGCTGCCGCTGACCGGTGACGTGTTCATCGCCGGTGGTGATATCTACAGCGATGCCCGCGGCCGCAGCATCAACCAGCCCATCAACGACACCACCGTGTTCCGCCCGGGCAGCAACCTGCTCGAGAGCGGTCCCAAACTGCAGCGCAAGCGCTGGTACGCCACGGCCACCACGCTGCCCAATGGTGAAGTGTTCGTGCAGGGCGGCAAGGGCGGCAACGACCATCCCGAGATCCGCCGCACCGACGGCAGCAATGCCCTGCTGTCGGGCATCACCACGTCCGACCTGCGCGAGGACTATCCGCGCAACTGGGTGGCACCGGACGGCAACATCTTCGGCTTCTCGCGCCAGCAGATGTACCGCATGAAGCTGGACGGCGAGGGCAGCCGTACCGACCTCGGCAAGCTGGACTACAAGTCCGACTGGGAGGGCTCGGCCGTCATGTTCCAGCCGGGGCGCATCCTGTTCACCGAGGCCACCGGCAACCGTGCGGCCATCATCGACATCCGCGGTGACAAACCGGTGGTGACCGATGCCGGCACCTTCGCCGACACGCCGCGCATGTGGCACAACAGCACCGTGCTGGCCGACGGCACCGTTGCCATCACCGGGGGCGCCGAATACTTCGACTTCAGAAGGCCACGGCCCGCAACCCCATCTACGACGTGACCCTGTGGAACCCGAAAACGGGCACCTTCACCAGGGGGCCGTCGCAGAAGCGCATGCGCCTCTACCACTCCACCGCCACGCTGCTGCCCGATGGCTCGCTGTTCACCGGGGGTGGGGGTGCCTATAGCCCCGAGACCAACCTGAACTCGGAGGTCTACTATCCGCCGTACCTGTACAACGCCGACGGCACCCCGGCCGACCGCCCGACCATCGACAGGGCGCCGATGGTGGTGCAGCCGGCCGGCAGCCTGGTGCTCGAATCGCAGCAGGCCAGCAGCATCCGCCGCATCACCCTGGTGGCCACCGGCTCGGTGACGCACTCGTTCAACATGAACCAGCGCTTCATCGAACTGTCCTTCCATCGTGAAGGCAACCGGCTGGTGGCCAGCCTGCCCGCCAACGTGCATGACACGCCGCCGGGTTACTACATGGTGTTCATCCTGAACGAGGCCGGCACGCCGTCGATCGCGAAGATCGTGCGCGTCAACGTGGCTGGCGAGGTCACGGTGGACCCGGACATCGTGCCCGTCTACCGCTACGTGGCCAACGACGGCACCGGCCGGCGCGTCCGCCTGAGCACCGACGGCACGCTGGGTGGCGAATGGCGGCTCAAGGGCGAGGCCTTCTATGCCTACGCCACCCAGAAGAACAACACGGTGCCGGTCTACCGCTACTCGGCCACCAGCGATGGCAAGGTGCGCTACAAGTTCACCACCGATGGCTCGGGCCGCCTGCCCACGCTGGGCTGGACCCGGGACGGCATTGCCTTCTATGCCTTCAACCAGCAGGGGTGAAGGGCGCATCGGCGTGCAGGGAGTACAAGCAGGTGGCGGGTGGCTGGTACGTGAACTACGCGCTCACCGGCAACAACCCCGGCGGCGCCTGGGAATTCACCGATGCCACCAGCTTCTACGTGCCCACCAGCCGTGCCCAGGCCCAGCCCGGGGCCGTGCGGGATACCGAGGCGCCCACCGTGCCGGCCGGCGTGAACGCCCTGGCACAGGGCCAGGACACCGTGCAGCTGTCGTGGGGCAAGTCGTCCGATGCGGGTGGCTCGGGCCTGGCCGGTTACCGCGTGCGCCGTGATGGCATGGACATCACGCCGAACCTGCTGACCACCGAAAGCTTCACCGACAAGGGGCCTGAAACCGGGCAGTTACTCGTACACGGTGGAAGCCGTCGATGGGGCCGGCAACGCCTCGGCCGTATCGGCCCGTGTGCAGGTGACGCTGCAGAACGAGCAGGATGTGCGTGATGCGAAACTGGCGGCAGCTGGCCTGGTGCGGGTGTACCGCTATGTGGCCCCCGGCGGTGATGGCGACCTGCGCTATGTGTACAGCGCCGACGCCTCGGTCAGCGGTGAGTGGACCAGGCAGGGAGCTGGCTTTCTACGCCTATGCGAAGGCGGGCCGCAATACCGTGCCGGTCTATCGCTACCGGGCCCGCGATGCCCAGGGCGTGGCCCGCTACCTGTTCAGCATCAACCCCCAAGTGGGCAATGGCTGGACACGGGAACACGTGGTGTTCCACGTGCTGCGCTATCCCACCTGGCGCTCGCAGGCGGTGAACGAGTTCTACCGCATCAATGGCGGCTGGTACCTGGGCTATGCCACCGGCAACCGTTTCGGCACCTCCGGCAACTGGCATCGCTACGGCCGCGTGTTCTACACACCGACGTTCACCGAGTGACGCCGGTGTGGTGACGGGAGCATGAGGGGTACGGATGGGCCCCTCATGCCCGCTGCAGGGATGTCTGGTCGGTTCCGGATGCATGGTGCCATGCTCCCCGGGCCGTGATGACGCCAGCCTGCAGCACACCCCGGAACGGCACGACGCCCGGCCTCGCCACCTGGAAAAGGGGCATGGCCGGGCGTTGCCGCTAACGAAGTGGGGAGGCTCAGACCATGTATTCGCCCACGTCGTCGGCGATCTCTTCCATCTCCTCGTCGGGCACCTTCTGCGGGCCTTTCGGGTCCAGCAGGGGTGAACCAGCCCAGCGCCGCATAGATCAGCCCGATCAGCGGCGACAGCCAGCAGAACACCGCAAAGGGCGCATAGATGAAGGTACTGATGCCCAGCGTGCTGGTCACGAAGGCGCCACCGTTGTTCCACGGAATGAGCGGTGAGACCAGCGTGCCCTCAGTCCTCGATGGTGCGCGACAGGATCGAGCGGTCATAGCCCATTTCGGCATACTTGCCCTTCATCAGCCGGCCGGGCAGCACCAGCGAGGTGTAGATCTCGCCGGCCACCATGCCCACCGTCAGCACCGACAGGGGCCGAGGTTGCAACCAGAGAGAAGCGCGAGCTGACGATGGTATTGATCTTGAGCAGCAGCGCCCGGAAGGTGCCATAGGCTTCCAGCGCCCCCACGAAGGCCAGCGACAGGAACATCATGCTGATCACCCAGCCCATGTTCAGGATGCCGCCCTTGGTCAGCAGCTTGTCCACGTATTCCACGCCGGTGTGGGCGGTGTAGCCATTCATCAGGATGCCCGACATCTGGCTGAGGGCGTTGCCCTGGTAGAACACGGCGATCAGCGCGCCCAGAAATACGCCCGTGCACAGGGGTACCCATCACCGAGTAGTTGCGAAAAGCCCATGTAGATCACCACCACCGGCGGGAATCAGCGTGATCCAGCCCAGCTGGAAGTTGGCCTGCACGGTGCTCTGCAGCGACTCGCGCAGCTGCAGGCTTTCGGGGTCACCATCGGCGTAGTTCCAGCCCACCAGCGTGTAGATGATCAGCGTCAGCGCATAGGCCGGAATGGTGTTGGAGAGCATCGAGCGGATGTGGCGCCACAGGTCGGTCTCCACCACGGCCGGCGTCAGGTTGGTGGTGTCCGAGAGCGGCGACATCTTGTCACCGAAGAACAGGCCCGACACCACGGCACCGGCCGTCCAGTATTCCGGTACGCCCAGGGCCTGGCCGATCCCCATGATGGCCAGACCGACCGTTCCCCACCGTTCCCCAGGAGGTACCGGTGGCCAGCGATACCACCGTGGCCAGAACGCAGGTGGCGGGGAGGAAGATCTTCGGGCTCATGATGCCCAGCCCGGCATCCAGGATGGTGGGCACCGTGCCGGAGAGCGATCCAGCTGGCAATCACCATGCCCACGCACGATGATGATCATGGTGGGCAGGGCCACCTTCATCACCCGGTACATGTTGTGTTCCATGTCGATCCATTTGCGGCCCTTGAGCGACATGAAGGCTCCGGTGATGCAGATGCCGATCACCAGCGGGATGTGGGGCGTGTAATCGCCGAAGATGAAGAACTGCACCATCAGGATGATGGTGGTCAGCATCAACGGCGCGATCTCGAACCAGAACGGGTAGCTTTCCCGGTTGCGCAGGGAGGCGAGCATGGATGTCTCCTGAAGGAGGGCTTGGCGCTCCCTCCGGAGACATGGCTGTCATGGGCAGACAGTGCAGCCTTCACGCGCAGGGCGGGACAGGGGGCTGCATGCCTGCACATATCTTCCCGGAAGAGAGGCGCCGACCTCTCGGTTTTGCAAGGCTTTGTCCCTTCATTCTTCGCCTTTGCCGGTGAATGTGCAAGTTATGGTGTACTGTGATTGCGGACAGGGGCCTGCAGGTTCGGCTGTATGCCTGGTGCAGCCTGCAGCCCAGTGGGGCCTGATGTTCCGGCCAGGTGCGGCGTCAGTTCGAAGCGCTGTCCGGGCCGGGCGCTCTGTCCGGGCGCTGCCCGTTGTCCGTCGGGTGCCCCAGCCCCACCCAGATCGCCACCAGCGCCAGCAGCACGCCCGAGACCGCATAGGGCAGGCCCGGCGTGAGCTGCAGCAGCATTGCGCCGGCCAGCGGTCCGAGTACCGTGCCCAGTCCCTGTGCGGCTCCCACCGCGCCTGCTGCGGCGCCCTGTTCATTGGGCTGCACCGGGATTGGCGGCCAGTGCCGAGAAGGCCGGGAACACGAAGCCCATGCCGGATGCCGCCACGAAATAGCTGGCCATCAGCATCCAGCTCTGTGTGACCAGCATGACCGACACGAAGCCCAGACCAGCCACGCCCATGCCGATGCGGATCATGGGGATGGGCCTGAGTGTCAGCCTGCGCACCACCAGCTGGCTCAGGATCAGCGCAATGCCGACCATGCCAAGCGCATTGCCGGCGGTTCGGGCGCCAGCCTCCGGGCTCATGCCCAGCTGGTCGATCACGAAAAATCCCACGGCGATCTGGCTGGCCGATACGGTGAACAGGGCCGTGAAGGCCGTGAGTCATGGGGCGGCGCAGGCGCGGGATCGGTCAGCAGGCTGCGGCCTCCCCGGCGTCCGCCGGCCGGCGGCGGTGCATCGGGCAGGTACTTCCACAGCGCAACCAGCCCCAGCAGGGGCAGCAGCGTGGTGAGATAGAGTGGGGCTTCCAGTCCGAACCAGGCCAGCTGGCCTGCCAGTGCCGGTCCCAGCACCAGGCCCACGCCGTTGGCCATGCCGAGCGAGGCCATGGCGTTCACGCGGCGCTCGGGCGGCAGGGTTGTCGGCGATCAGTGCCTGGCTGGCCGTGGGGGCGGCGGCGTAGAAACCGCCCACTGCGCCCCGTGTGGCCACCAGTCCGGCAAAGACCAGCCAGCTGGCCATGGGGTACGTGCATGGCCGCGATCAGTCCCGACGCCCATGGCCAGGTAACTGATGAAAAAGCCTGCAAACCCGGTCACCAGGGATGCGCCGGCGACCGTGCCGGGTCGCTGAGCTCGCCCCAGATGGGGAGCAGCCACCATCCACAGAAGGCCCCCTGCCGTCACCGCCAGACCGGCCTGCCAGGGCAGCAGCCCCAGATGCCGCGACAGCGGGCCGATGACGGCCACGAAGGCCATCATTGCCATGGTGCCGCACATGTAGGCAAAGAGGATGGGGCGCAGGGAGAAGCTGGGGGCGGAGGCGCTGGATGTATTCATCCTGCGGATTATGCCCCCATCTGCTGCGCCAGCACCTCGTCGAGCTGCATCGCACGGGCGAACGAGGGCAGGGGCCATGAAAGCGCTCCATGTAGGGGCACCAGCACCGGATCATCGGCGGGCAGCACCGGCTGAAACTTCGTGAACCGTGCCAGCAGCATGGCGTAATAGAGGTCCAGAATCGTCAGCTGGTTGCCCACCATGTATTCGCGGTCTTTCAGGTGCGCGCGCAGTGTGTTGAAGGCCGTGTCGAAATCGCCGTAGCCGATCCCCTTGCGGCGGGCCTCGCTGGATGGCACCTCGGCTACGCGGTCAAAAATGGCGTACTCCAGATGCGGCGAGAAGCACATCCAGCGGTAGAACTCGCCGCGTTCCGGCGAACCGGCGGCCGGAGTCAGGTGTTTTTCCGGGAACTGCTCGGCGAGCCAGACGCCGATGGCCAGCGTCTCGGTCAGTACCGTGTCGCCTGCCTTCAGGGCCGGCAGCTTGCCCATCGGGTTGATGGCCAGAAATTCTGCCGAACGGGTGGTCAGCGTTCCGGCTGGCACCTGCGGGTCGGCGTAGGCAACGGGCACGACGTCATAGGTGGCACCGCATTCCTCCAGCACCCAGCGGATCCACTTGCCGCGGGACTGGGGGTTGGTATAGAACGTGTGCAGGGGCAGACATGGCAGCACTCCTGTGGTGGTTGCGTGAAACGGGATGCGGAGAACTGTACGCTGCACCACTGACAGTTTCTGTCAGCAGCGTGTCGGGCGGAGGCTGTGCCGTCGCAGGCTGCATGCTGGGTCATGCGCAACCGTTTTCCGTGTGCACGGGGCGAACAGGTGCGCGCCACGTCGTACGAAGTCACCATTAACCCGTTTTCCGTGTGCATGGGGCGAACAGCCTGACCGGCTGTTCATGGGCCGTCGGGCGAGCCGGTTCTCCGTGCATGCGGTCCGCACAGGGTAGTTGATTGTGTCGCCCGGCTCCTCGATGCCGGTTTCCCGTACATGCGGTCCGCACAGGCAGATGGATCAGGCCATGCCCCGTGTCAGTCCCGGTCGTGGAACTGGTCCAGACGGATGCCGGTGGCCTGCAGCCACGCTGCCTCCAGCTGCCGGCGCGGCCTGGGACACGGATCCCCCAGCCATGCGTGCCGGATCCGGTCGGTACGGAAATGCCGGAAATCGGCCCGCAGGGTGCACCAGGCGGCCAGCAGGCGTGTTGACTGGAGGTAGCCCAGTGCAACCGGCCAGATCGTGCGTCGCGTGTCCTGTCCCTGGGCATCGGCATAGTCCATCTGCAGCTGGCGGTTCTCGCGCAGCGCCTGCCGTATCAGGGGCAGGATGATTTCCTCGTGGCTTTCCCATGCCGTGCGGGCTGGCGACCCGTACCTTTTCCGCAAGGCGCGGGTGACGTATCGGCCACGGTAGCGGGTGCAGGGCGCAGCAGGGACGGGGACCGGGGATGGAGCACGAAACAGAGGCGGAGATGGAGACCGGGCAGAAGCCGGGACGAGGGACGGGATGCAGGGTGCAGGGACAGAGTCAGACGCAGAGTAGAGGCAGGTGCGGGGACAGAATCAGGCGCAGGGGGTGGAGGCAGATGCAGGGGCAGAACAAGGGACAGGGACGGATGCGGCAGCAGACGCAGAGGGCTGCGTCAGGGGCCAGGGCAGTGTCAGAGGCAGAAGCAGCATCAGGGACAGAGGCAGAGGGCTCGCCGGACGCGCGGCCACGGACCGGATACAGTGCCTGATCTTCCATCATTGGCACCAGCCGTGCCGGCAGGACGGCCTCCACCTTGGCCAGTACCGAGCGGGCACTGGCGGCCAGTGCCGGGTCCGGCTGCTGCACCACCCAGCGCAGTCCGAGCACCAGCGCCTCGATCTCGCCTTCGGCGAACATCAGTGGGGGGCAGGGTGGGGCCGCCCTTTTTCAGCACATAGCCCACGCCTGCCTCGCCGCGGATATCGGCCCCCTGGGCGCGCAGCAGATCGATGTCGCGATACAGCGTGCGCAGGCTCACACCCAGCAGCGTGCGCCAGCTCGTGGGCCTGCCGGGGTCGCCGGCCGGTTCGCAGCTGCTGCATCAGGGCCAGCAGGCGTTCGGTGCGGGACATGGGCGGGTTCAGGCGGCAGGGACCATGCCGCGGCGGCATTTCATGAACCGGTGGGGCCTGCATACCCTTCGAGGGTGTGACGGACCGGTTGGCGCGGGTCGGCTCAGTCGTCTCCATACGCCCATTCTTCCTTCTCACCGCGCAGCAGCGCCTCGATGGCCTGGCGGGTTTCCTCGCGCGTGGCCAGCACCCGTTCCACCATCGCATCGTTGCGGTAGGTGCCCAGCGACGGGTCGTACAGGCGGGCCTGTTCGATCATGCCGTGACGGTCGTGCCGGTAGAACAGCCTGCCCACTTCCTCGGCCGTCTCATGCGGCATGCCCAGCTTCTCCAGCGAACGCTTGCCCATCCGCAGCGCCGCATCGAAGGTCTCGCGGACGATCTCGTCGGCCCCCGCACTGTACATGTCGAAGGTGTGCAGCCGGTCGAAGGAACGGGCCACGATCTGGATGTCGGGATTGACCTCCCGTGCGAAGCGCACGATGGAGAGCGCTGCCTTTCTGTCATCCACCGCCACCACCAGCAGGCAGGCTTTTTCGATGCCGGCCGTCAGCAGCAGCTCCGGGCGTGTGGCGTCGCCGAAAGTGGGTCTTGGTGCCGTAGCGGGTCACACCCTTCCACGGCCTCCGGATCCAGGTCGATCACGGTGGAGGTGTGACCGCACATCTGCAGCATCGTGTTGATGATCTGCCCCATTCGGCCCATGCCGATCACCAGAATGGGGTGCTGTTCCTCGATGGGATCGGCCTCGCGCGGTTCGGCCGCGGCCGGCTTGCCGAAGCGCTGGTACAGGGATCAGCAGCAGTGGCGTGATGGCCATCGACAGCACCACGATGGCCGTCATGTTGGCGTTGGTGCGGGCGTCGATCACACCGGCACTGGCCGCTGCCGAATACAGCACGAAGGCAAACTCGCCGCCCTGCGCCATCAGCAGTGCCCGGTCCATGGCATCGGCATGGCTGCTGCGGGCCAGGCGGGCCACGCCGTAGACGCACAGCGCCTTCACCACCATCAGCGCCACCACGCCGGCCAGGATCACCCCCAGCTCTCGGCCACCACCTTCAGATCCAGCGCCATGCCCACGCCGAGGAAAGAAAAGTCCCAGCAGCAGTCCCGCGGAATGGTTCGATATCGGCTTCCAGCTGGTGCCGGAAGCTGGATTCGGACAGCAGCACCCCGGCCACGAAGGCACCCATGGCCATCGACAGCCCGCCCATCTCCATCAGCAGGCCCCGCGCCCAGCACCACCAGCAGCGCTGCGGCCGTCATCACCTCACGGGCCTTGCTGGCTGCCAGCACCCGGAATAGCGGGTTCAGCAGCCACAGACCGGCCGCCACCAGCGCACCCAGGCTGCCCAGCGCCACGCCGATGCTCTTCCAGACCGAGGATCCGTGTGCCGCCGCTTCATCGGCCCCCGGCACCGTCGGCGCCAGGAACGACACGATGGCCAGCAGCGGCACGATCAGCAGATCCTCGAACAGCAGGGATCGACACGATCCGCTGCCCGCGTGGCGAGGCCAGTTCCTGCCGCTCGCCCAGTACCTGCATCACGATGGCCGTCGAGGTCAGCACGAAGCCCGTGGCGCAGACGAGATGCCACCTGCCAGGGTGCCCCGAAGGCCATGCCCACGAAGGTCAGCAGGGATCGAGCAGATCACCACCTGCATGCTGCCCAGTCCGAAGATCTGCCGCCGCAGCCCCCAGAGGTGCGAGGGCTTCATTTTCCAGCCCGATCACGAACAGGAACATCACTACCCCGAACTCGGCTATGTGGATGATCGAGATGGGAGTCCGTGACCAGACCCAGCCCGTACGGTCCCGATGGCCAGCCCGGCCGCCAGATAGCCCAGCACCGAGCCCAGCCCCAGCCGCTTGAAGAGCGGAACGGCCACCACTGCGGCCCCCAGCAGGGAAACGACCTGGATCAGGTCGGACGAAGAAGCTTCAGCAGCCATGAGAGATGCAGTCCTGCGTAAAAAGAAAGGGCACCCGAAGCGGATGCCCGTTGAGGAGGGGCCGGTGGCATGGTTCGTGCGTTGTACGGACGCCGCGGGATCATGTCCGGCGTGCCCGGGCATGGCGTGCGCAAGTTCTCCGGTGCGGGTCTGTACGGCCCGGCCATGATTTGCCCGGCACGGGTCACCGGTTCGGGATGGCGTGATGGTAACGCCTGTCGTGCCGGTGGCGAAGGTGGGGGCGCTATTGCAGGGCGGAAGACCTCGTTCAGTGTCTGCACCGTGAGCGCCTGATCGGTCCAGTGGTCCATCTGTTCCAGGCTGGCCTGTTGCAGTCGCCGTTCAGTGGCTGTATCCAGAGGGCCGAAGCGGCTGACCAGCAGCTGGTCAGCACCCTGCGTTGGGTATGCTCGGCACCCAGCTGAATACCTTCCTCGCGGCCTTCTTTCAGACCACTCTCCCGGCCCTGCAGGATACCCTGCTGGACTCCTTGCCGAATGCCTTCCTGCCGGCCCTGTTTCCAGCCAGCGTTGCGTGAATGCGCCCATCTTTCTGTTCTCCGTGGGGTAGAGCTGTTCGTAGAGCCGCCACTCTTCGGCGGTCAGTGTGAGGTAGGTTTCGATGAAGTCCAGGTATTTCTGCCGCAGGTCGGGATTGCGCTCCAGCGTCAGCAGTCCTTTCACGGCCTGGCCGTAGACACGGACCCGGGACGGGCTGTCTGCCGGTCGGGCCATGCAGACCGAGGTGATGCGGGCCACGATGTTGGGGCTGTCGGCGAAGTCGGCTGCCTGCATCTCGGCCAGCCGGCAGGGCAGGAAGGTGAAGTCCTGGTAGCGGCGGTGCCGGCCTTCGACGATGAGCCGTTCTTCGATTGTGCCACGGCGCAGGAAGATTCCGACAGGGTAGACATGGCAGGGTCTTCTGGGTGTGGATGACCGTGGCCGTGTAGCGGTTCATGCGTGCGATGTTGAAGTGCCGGGTGACGGACTCTTCCTCGAAGAGGAAGATGGCATCTTCGCGTTCGCCGTTGCGCCAGTGTACGCGCATCGGCGTGTCGAGGATCAGGGGCGCGGTCGCGCAGCCGGCGCCGGGGCGGCTCCTGCCGGATGAAGGTGATGTCGATTTCGTCGTACGGTGTGATGCCTTCCTCGGCGGCGAAGAAGGCAAGGGGCGGCCTGCGGGTAGTCGAGGATCAGGTCGCTTGAAGTTCTGATCGTGGCTGGTGCGTGGGGCGGGGCGATACCGGCGACGATAAAGCTCGTCTGGCAGGCTGCGGGGCAGGCCGGGCCGAGGGGTGAACCGGGACTGGCCTGGGGTGGATGGCTGGTGCTGCTCCCGGACCGGGAGCCGGGATGGGGCTGTCGGGGGCGGCGGCGCGGATCGGCATGGGGGCTCATGGGAAATCCCGGGGTGGGGGGCGTTGCGGAACACCCGGGCATTTCAGCAGGCCGTCAAGGGGTTGTCGGTGGGGGAGTGGTCAGGCTGGCCATGCGGCATAGGCCGTCTGGCCTATGCCACATGGTCACACCCCTGTCTCGGCGCGTCTGTCATCGATCGTCTCGGGGCCGGCCGGAATCGTGATCCGCGGCACCACCACCGTCCATTTGTCCAGCTTCTCCGGATGCGGGTGCAGCCACTGCGGATCGACCTGCGCGCGGTAGCGTACATACAGCTCGGCCACCACGGCCCGGGCGCCGGCAGGCAGCGGGCAGGGCAGGTCCAGCCGGTCGAGCGTTACAGAGCGGCTGACCACCACGTTTTTCATGCAGGGAACTCGTACCGTTTTTCCGTCCCGTGACGGTCGCATCTGAAGCGGATCTCCGGGGCGCAGCTGTGCCAGCACCTTCAGCCGGCGCAGGGCGCGGTCGCTGAGCCTGCCGGGGAACGTGAAGCGCCTGCGCCAGGAGGTGGTTCCGAAGCTGCCGGGTATGCCGTACCGGATAGTTGCCCCGACGGTGCATCCCGGCCGGCAAACCCGATGTCCAGTTCCTTCAGCCCCAGCATCCGGTACTGCGTATCCAGGGCGGGCTGTACCGCATGTTGCTGCATGACCCGTTCGACCAGGGGCACATCTGCGGTCTGCGGCTGGTCTGGATGCGCAGTATTCCGTTTCTCACGCCGGTCTCTGCCCTGCTGCCGGGTGTCGGGCCGGTCGCTCTGCAGGCCGTCGAGCCGCCCGATCCACGCGTGCTGCGGCGAATCATGGCACAGTGTCAGCGTTTCGATGGCCCGGGTCATCGCCACGTAGTACAGGCGCTGTCTGTCGGGTTCCGGCGCTTCCCAGCCACCATCGAGCACGAACACGTGCCGGAACTCCAGCCCCTTGGCGGCATGGACGGTACCCAGAAACAGCCCGTCGGCCCGCAGCTCTTCCAGTTCACCGGCATGTGCGTACAGCCACTGGCGCAGGTGATGCGGGGTGTAGCGTAGGGTCTGTGACGGGTCGTCTGCCGCTTCCCGGGAATCTCCGTGTTCCATCAGAAAGTCGCGCAGCATCACGCGGAAATAGCGTTGCCAGCGTTCGTCCACATCCTGCCGTTCCACCAGACGGGCGAAATCCTCCGCTGTCAGCAGGGGGCCGCTGGTGAAGTGTTCCGGAGTCACTGATGCCTGCTGCAGCTTCTCCAGCGCATCCACCAGCCGCACGAAGGGCCGCAGGTGAGTGATGCGGATGCGTGCGTGCTTCTCGCGCGACAGGGCGTACGGAACTCCGTGCTGTTCGCACCATGCCTGCAGTGGCTGCAGGCTGCGGTTGTGGTGGGCGAGGACGGCAAAATCCCGCCAGCCGGCCTCGGGCCGCAGCGCCTTCAGCCGTTTCATCTCGGCTATCACGGCCTGCGCCTGCAGGGTTGTCGGCGACGGTCCGCTGCCGGGGCGAGTCATCTTTCAGGGTGGTGGCCTGCAGCACCCGCACGCGTCCCTGCCTTTCGGGATCGATCTGCGTCCAGGCACCACCCATGGGTTCATCGGCCCGCTCCGGATCGATGGTGATGGGCTGATCAGCCTTCATCCGGCCTGGCTGGCCCTCGATGACCGCGTTGGCCGCGGCGATGATGGCGCCGGTACTGCGGTAGTTCCAGGTCAGGTAATCGGGCTTTTTCACCCCGTAGTCCTGCTGGAGCGCTGGATGTACTCGTTGCTGGTCTGGCGGAAGGCGTAGATGTTCTGGTCATCGTCTCCCACGGCCAGCAGGGTCAGTTTGCTGTCGTCATCGGCCAGCTGCCGGCCGGCCAGGGCCGAAACCAGGGCATAGTGTGGCCCGGAGATGTCCTGGTATTCGTCCACCAGAATCCACCGGAAACCGGCCAGCAGCCGGTCGCGCGTATCGTCTTCCTCGCCCTGGGTGGCCTCGCCGGCCGACAGCATGTCGGCGGCCTGCTGGCACCAGATCTCGAACAGGGCTGGGCTGAAGTGCTTCGGCTCGTCGTCCCCGGTTTGCGCCCGCGCCGTCTTCCTGCGTTGCGCTCAGCAGCCTGCCCTGCATCGGGCGGGAATGGTCCTGCGCGGGGTATGACTGAACCCGTGCCGGAAGCGGCGGCTCTGGTGCGCCGTTGCCGGGTTCCGTTCCGTCGGGCAGGCTGTCGAAGCGTACCCCAGCAGCCGCATGAGCCATGCTGTCGTAGGTCAGGACGGTCACCCGGCGCGCAATGTCGCCGACCAGCTGGTGCAGGCGGTGTTTCACCTCCACGGCCGCATGCCGGTTGAAGGTCAGCACGATGATCGAGGCCGGATCTTCGTGCATGACCCGCAGCAGAAAAACCCACCCGGTGCACGATCACGCGCGTCTTGCCCGAGCCCGGGCCGGCCAGCACCAGCCGGTTGGTGCCGCTCTTGTCGGTCACGATGGCCCGCTGGGCGTCGTTCAGACCGCCGGTGATGCGCCGGTAGGTGTCGGGAGAGACGGCCTCTTCCAGCTCGGCAAAGCGGCCGCGGAACCACCGCTGTTTGAAGGTGCCTGCCGGTTCGTGAAAATAATCGTTCACCAGGGCCTGGGCGGTCTGGATGTTCTCCTTCAGGGCCTTGATGGCGTATTCCTGCATCACGTGCACCTGAAAGCATTTTTCGTTGTAGAAAATCTGCAGGGGCCTGTAGTCGGCCTTCCGGTATTGCCGTTTGCTGGCCAGGGGCATCGGGATCGAGCCGGATGGTCATGGCATGGCGCAGAATGGTCATGCCGTGGTTGAGCCGGATCACCTCCTGTTTGTGCATGAACAGCAGCGCCTGCTTCAGCAGGGGCTCCCGGTTGTTCTCCGGAATCTGGCCGGTCAGGGCATCGTGTTCTTCGAGCAGATCCTTCAGTTCGCTAAAAACTGGTTTCGGCTACGGCGTCCTGCTGCGCACGCCCCCTGTTTTGCCCACCAGAAAAGGCGGGATGACGCCGCACAGTTGCCGTCGCAGGGGCGGCGCGGTTCTGCAGATCGTCCCAGTTGTCGGCGCTGTTTTTGAAACGCATGCGCAGCAGGTCGTTGCCCATGTCCTGAATTTCGAAGCTGCCGCTGCTGTGCGATTTTTCGGCGGCACGGTCATGCGACAGCGAAAAGAGCAGCGCTTTCAGGCTGGCCGGGAGCAGCGAAGACAGCATGGCGCCACCGCCGCTGTCCCCGGCCGTGGTGACAGGCAGAGGTGCCGACGGGAGCGGGTTGCCCGGCGTACGGGACGCGGCCGATGCTGGTTCGCTGGCGTCGTGGCGGGCCGACGCATGGCCGTCCGGTTGCGCGTGCGCCGACGCCAGCCGGCTGCGCAGCGTGCTGCACAGTGCCGTCAGTGACACGTTCTGCCACACGCGCTGGTCGGCGTCGGGAATTTCGTCGTGCAGGATCTGCCAGAGCCGTTCCTCGATGGCCAGCACGGTGCGCAGCGTTTTCTCGGCGGGACGAACATGGTCGGTGCGCAGGTTCACCGTCATGCGCGTGTCGTTGACCAGAATGCCCAGTTCTTCCAGTTCCTTCAGCATGCCGCGCAGCTCGGTGAAGCTGCAGGCAGTGGCGCGCTCCAGATCATCGGTGCTGACCGGACGGTCGTCCGATGCGTTGAAGATGATCTCGATGAGTGTCTGGAACATCTGCCGCTTGCGTGGTGGCAGGTTGGCCTGTTCGAGTCTTTTCAGGGCCTGTTCATCGGTCAGGCTGCCCGACCGGGCCGGAAAGATGCGCGTCTGGTTTTCGGTTCGTACCATAAACCCGTCGCGGGCCAGCCAGGCCAGGGCGGTCTTGACTTTTGTGTCGGCGCCGGCATCGTCACTGTCGAAGCTCATCGATGCTTCGGTGTCGCGCAGGATTTCTCCGCCTGTGACCACCAGCATGGTGTCTTCGCTGTACGGTGTGCCTCCCGAACCCGAACCCGAGACCCGAGACCCGAACCCGCTTCCGTGCCGGTACTGGTGCTGGTGCCGGTCCGTGTGCGGGTGGTTCTTCCCGTCTGCGCGCCTGCCCCTGCCGGGTTTCCAGTTGTGGAACCGGTGGGGTTCCCCAGCTGGCATGGCCGGTCTTTCTGGATGGCTGCAGCTGCACGAGCCGCTTCCAGACCATCTTCAGATCGCGCCATTCCAGCTGCGAGCTTTTGCCCAGGCCGAACTGCGTGTCGATGTCCTGCCCGTCGTAGAGCAGCACGCAGCGGGCGTTCTGCTGGTCACGGCCGGCACGACCGGCTTCCTGCAGGTAGTTTTCCAGCGACCCGGGAATTTCGGCATGCACCACCAGCCGTACATCCGGTTTGTCCACACCCATGCCGAAGGCGTTGGTGGCCACGATCACGCGCAGGCCGTTTTCGCCCCCGTGATGAAACGCTCCTGCACCTCGGCCTTTTTCGTTGGCAGGCAGCCCCGCATGAAAAATGCTCGCAGGCCCAGCCCTGCTGTTTCAGGAATTCGGCGGTTTTTCGGCGCCGCGCCGGCTGGCCACGAACACCACGGCGCCGCCCGGGTCATGGTCCAGCGCATGATGCAGCAGTTCGCTGATGCGCAGGTTCTTCTGTTCCCGCAGGGGTTTCCAGCACCTCGTAGGCCAGGGTTGTCGCGGGTGTTCGTGCCGATGAAAGTGGTGAGTTCGACACCCAGTTCCTCGCGGAAATGCTGGCGGATCTCATCCAGTACATCCGGCTTGCCGGTGGCGGTAAAGCAGCTGACCGGGGCATGTTCGGCCGCACGGTGCGTTTTGATGAACTGCGCGGCATACAGGTAATCGGGCCGGAAATCGTGCCCCCATTTGGACAGGCAGTGGGCCTCGTCGAATACCCAGCCATTGACCTCGCGGTTTTCGATGGCGCGGATGAAGCTGGTGTTGCGAAAACTGCTCGGGCGCCACGAACAGGGATGCCGATGTCGCCCAGCGCCACCCCTGTCCAGAATGTCGGCGCGTGCCACCACGTCCAGCATGCCGTTGAGCGTGGCCACGCCGCTGATGCCGCGTTTTTCCAGATTGCGCACCTGGTCCATCATCAGCGACTGCAGCGGTGAGACCACCACGGTCAGCCCGCCATTGCGGTAATACCGGTTGAGCGCCGGAAGCTGAAAGCACAGCGATTTGCCACCCCGGTGGGCAGCACGGCCAGCAGGCTCTCGCCCCGCATCCCGGCCTCGACGATGGCCTGCTGACCGCCGGGCACACCCGCGACAGCGCGAAAGGATGTGATGGGGTGAAAGTACCGCTGCAGCTGCACGGTGGCGTCCAGCGTGTTGCGGCAATAGGTGCAGAGAGGATCGGTGCAGGGCACGTCACGCAGTTCGCGGATCAACCGTGCCGTATCCGGGAACTGCTGTCGCACCCAGGGCGCCAGGACCGAATTGCCGCCCGCAACCCTCAGCCACGACAGCACATAGACGATGGGAAGCTGCAGGGCAGGGTCGGCCAGATCGTGGTCGAGCAGCTGCTGCAGGCGTGTGCGGCAGACTTTCAGGGGCGGTATCGCCTGCGTCCTCGTGCAGTATCTGCCGAATGGCCTGGTGCAGCACGGCGGGGGCCAGCTTTCTGCCCCCGTCGGTGCCCTGGGGCGTCACCGGCTGTATCAGCCCCGGCAGCGGGCCGAACAGGTGTTCGCAAACGGCGGCCTCCTGCGGTGCCTGGTCCTTCAGTGCCTGCAGGGCCACGCACTGGTCCTGGAAGAGGGTCCAGCAGGCCAGGCAGTCGGCCAGGGGCGAATTCTGCGCAGACGAGATGAGCTTGTGGTTCTTGATCAGCCGGTGGTAGGGATTCTGCGGAAAGGCGATGGGCGAGAGGCGCAGCGTGTCGATGACCGGCAGGCGGTGCAGGCCCAGCCAGGGCGCGGCCTGCTGCAGGATGGGCAGATCATGGGCGACGAGGTTGTGACCCATCACATGGGTGGCGCCCAGGGTCAGCCTTTCCAGTTCGGCCAGCGCAGCCTGCAGGTCGGCCGCCTTGCGAGCGGGGGCTCTCGAAACGCTCGCCGGTATCGGGTCGAAAGGCACCGATCTGCCGCAGGCGGCCCCGGTCGGTGTCGAGGGAAAGAGGCTTTCTGCCTGCGTGGGCATGGCTGCCCCGGGGGTGCCAGGGCTGCTTCCCAGCAGGGGCGGCCAGCCGTTCCCGGCCTGCGCCCAGCAGGGAGGTGAGGCGGCTGGCCGTGCTGGTGCGTTCTTCAGGGGTGTGCAGGGGCACCGGTGCGGCCACTGCTGGCTGCCTGTGCATTTCCGGCGTTGCCGTGCGGGAGGGCTTCATGGGCGCTGCTGTTCACCGCACCTGCCGACGGGTTGGGGGTATCGGTGGCTGCCGCCCCGTCCGGTGGCGGACGAACTTCCAGATCGATGATCAGAATGGCGGGCGGCTGCCTGGCACTGATCTGGAAAAAGCGGGCTGCCGGGTGGTGCGTCAGGCAGGATCGTCGACGGGGATAGGCTACCCCGAAGCGCCGGGCGAGTGCATCGAGCCGGCGATCTGCGATCCCACAGCTGTGTGACGGGCGTCATGAGGGTGGAGGCCAGCAGGAAGAGATCGACCAGGCCGCAGCCCAGTCCCTGTAGCTGGTGACGGTCGATGAAGGCCAGCAGCTCGTTCAGGCTGCACTGCTGGACACTGCGCAGTCTGCGCAGGTCACCCAGCAGCTGGACGCGGCGCGGCGGGGTGCCGCAGGCGATCTCGCCGATGATGAAGGGATGAATGGCCACCTGATCCTGCGCGAGCAGGTGGCCAGCCGCGCGTCGCCATGTTTGAAATGGCGCATCCAGACACTGCTGTCCACGAGCACGAAGGGCGTCATGTGCCGCTGCCCGCTGGTACCCCGTAAGGGGGCGCGTTTTCGTGCACGGTGTGGCTGTACCCGGCATGGGACGCGTCTGTACGCTGACGGGTGGGCAGCGTCATGTCGAGGGGCGCTGCCACCCAGCGCGGCAAGACGCCGGGCAGACTGCACGCGCACGAATACCCTGACCGCCTCGCGGAACAGGTCGGACCTGTCCATGTCGGGGTCGGCCACTTCCAGTGCCTGTTCGTAGAGTGCGTCGTCGATGGTGACGGTGGTACGCATGTTTGCCTCGCGTCAGAGATGATGCAATTTTGCATCACTCCGGGTGGTTTTGCAAGTCTGCCGACTGTTTTGCCGTGTCCGCCCGGGGCACCGGACTGCCGGTCGCGGCTGGCTGTCGGCAGGCCGGGAAAATCAGGGATAATCCTTGGCAATGAATGCCTTGTCGTGTTCAGCCATCTTCGGGTCATCCGGCAGGCCGTATCCGCAACAGTGCCTTTTCATCCCTTCGCCTGCCCGGCAGGTTTTTCAGGAGACATCATGACAGCGCAAGTCATCCGGCCGGTGGCCATCTGTGTGTTCAGGCATGAAGGCCGCATTCTGGCCGTGCGTGGCCATGATCCGCACCGTCAGGGCGCCTACCTGCGGCCAGTCGGGGGAGGCATCGAATTCGGGAGTCCGGCGCGCAGACACTGGTCCGCGAGGTGAAGGAAGAACTGGGGGCCGACATTGCCGATGTGCGCTTCATCGGCACGCTGGAAAACCGTTTCCGGGTGGGGACGAACCCCGTCACGAGATCGTGCTGGTCTACGATGCACGCTTCACCGATGCCTCGCTCTACGGCCGTGAGGTGCTGCGGGGCAAGGGAAAGCGACGGTACCGACTATTCGGCCATCTGGGTGCGCCCCGAGGACACGAAGCCCGAAACGCCGCTGTATCCGGAAGGGCTGGCTGCCCTGCTGGCCGCCGATCAGGCCATGATGGCATCGGCCAAACCGGCAAAGGCCCCGCGCAGGAAGAAGTCGCTGGTGGACCTGCTGCACGCCCACCGTGCCGACATCGAGGCGATCATCGCCGAATTCGACCGGGCCCAGCCGCCGGGGACGAAGCGGCGGTGAGGGCGGTGCACAGAACCGGCTGATGCGGCGCCTCAGCTCTCCATCGCTCCCCAGCCCATCAGCACGGCGCAGAGGAAGAACAGAAGCCACTGCCCCAGCAGGACGCAGTTTCTGGAGGAAGTCTTCAGGGCCAGCAGCTGCAGCAGCCACACAAATCCCCAGATGCCCGGCCACCCCGCAATGAAGCAGGCAATCTCGTGCCGGGCAGGCACGGTGTCGGTCAGGGCCAGCAGCCAGATGGTGGCCGCGATCAGCACCAGATCCACACTGACAAGCTGAAAGGCACACAGGGCCTGGGTCCAGTTGCGCTGTGCCCGTTCGGTGTCGTCGTCCTGGCTGCTGATGCCTTGTCGGGCGGCATGGTCGTTTTTGTTACCCTGGCTGATGCCATCGTGGCGATCGCTCTTTTTCGGCGGGACGCAGGCTCAGCGTTTCGCGGGTGCCTGCGGCCATGTGGGCAAACACGGCCAGTGTCATCAGCACGGCCGCTGCCAGAAAGAACGGGTTCATCGCGGTCTCCTGCAGTTGATCCAAACGGCGGGTCAATGAAACGGCAAAGGCCGGACCGTAAGCACGGGTCCGGCCTTTGCCGTATGGTACTCCCTGCCCGGCGGCACCCGGAGCGTGTCATGGACTCATGCGTCCCTGCGCTGGCCCAGGCTGTCTACTGACAAGGCGCCCCACGCAGGCCACCTGCAGGTGGCCTGCTGCCCTGGGTGGCGATGGCTTACACCATCGTCATCAGGCTGGCGTTGCCGCCGGCGGCGGCGGTGTTCACGCTGATGGCGCGCTCGGCCAGCAGGATCTCGGTGCCGTAGAAGGCGCCGCCGGTCAGCTGGTCGTGCGTCAGGCCCTGCAGGTTGACGATGGCGCCGGTACGCTTTGCCAGACGCTGGTTCAGTGCCTCCAGTTTGTCGGCATCACCTTCGAACAGGGCGCCCTCGAACACGGCGCTGTCGATCTCGGACTCGTTCAGCTGCTTGACCTTCGCACGCAGCGTGCCGGGCAGCTTGTTGATCACGTCCGAGGTGGCACCGCTGCCCACGAACAGTGCTCTGGTTGCCGGTGGCCAGGCAGGTGGCCAGCTGTGCCAGGGCACCCAGCGGCGTGGAGGCCACGCACAGCACACGGCCACGGCCTTCCTGGCGATAGGTGTTGCGCTCGCCGGTGGGGCCGGGCATGACCTGCTCTTCCATGCCGGTCTGGGCCGCGCGCAGCCCTCGACCAGGGGCGCGGGCGCTGGAGGGCGTCGGCTTCGACCAGGCCGGCGCGCGGCAGCCACTCGAGCAGCTGCGCCAGAGCCTGTTCGGTCTCCCTGCGTGCGCGGCAGCACCGTGACCGGGCGTTTGGACGGCAGGCGCTTCAGGGTACAGCGGGCCGCCGGCCTTCGGACCGGTCCCCGACAGGCCCTCGCCGCCGAAGGGCTGCACACCCACCACGGCACCAACGGTGTTGCGGTTGACGTACAGGTTGCCGGCGTGGATAGAGCCGAGCACCCGTTCGATGGTTTCGTCGATGCGGGTATGCACGCCAAAGGTCAGGCCGTAGCCGGTACCGTTGATGTCGCGTACCAGCGATTCGAGGTCTTCCTGTTTGTAGCGCAGCACGTGCAGCACCGGACCGAACACCTCGCGGCCCAGTTCCTTGATGCTCTTGATGTCGATCATCGTCGGCGGCACGAAGGTACCGGCGCCCAGGGGCGTGCTGGTCGGCATGGGCCAGGGCAGGCTGGGCGACCTTGTGGCCCTTGGCACGCATCGTGTCGATGTGCTTGACGATGGTGCTGCGGGCTTCGTCGTCGATCACCGGGCCCACGTCGGTCGAGAGCAGTTCGGGGTTGCCCACGCGCAGCTCGCGGGTGGCGCCTTCCAGCATGGTCAGCAGGGCGGTCGGCGCGGTCATCCTGCACGCACAGTACGCGCAGGGCGGAGCAGCGCTGGCCGGCCGAGTCGAAGGCCGAGGTCAGCACGTCGGCCACCACCTGTTCGGTCAGGGCGGAGGAGTCGACGATCATCGCGTTCTGGCCGCCAGTTTCGGCGATCAGCGGAATGGTGTGGCCGTCCCGGTCCAAACGCTGCGCCAGCGTGGCGGCGATGATGCGGGCCACCTCGGTCGAGCCGGTGAACATGACGGCGGCAATGCGCGGATCGGCCACCAGCGGGGCACCCACCTGCACGCCATCACCCGGCAGCAGCTGCAGCACATCGGCCGGAATGCCGGCTTCGTGCAGGATCCGGACGGCTTCTGCGGCGATCAGTGGCGTCTGTTCGGCCGGTTTGGCGATGACCGGGTTGCCGGCAGCCAGTGCGGCCGAGACCTGGCCGGTGAAGATGGCCAGCGGGAAGTTCCACGGGCTGATGCACAGCACGGGGACCCAGCGGCCGGTGCGAATCGTTGCTGAACTCGGCGGATACCTGGTTGCCGTAGTAGCGCAGGAAGTCGACGGCCTCGCGGACCTCGGCGATGGCGTTGGGCAGCGATTTGCCGGCCTCGCGTACGATCAGACCCATCAGCACCGGCATGCGGTCTTCCATCAGCTGGGCGGCGCGCAGCGGGCAGGCAGCACGGTCGGCCGGCTGGGTGGCCTGCCAGACCGTGGCGGCTGCCGTGGCCGCTTTCAGGGCGGCGTCGATGTCGGCCGGCGTGGCTTCGATCACGTGGCCCACCACGTCGTGATGGTTGGACGGGTTCAGCACCGGTTTGGCCTCGGCCGGCAGGCTGGCAGCGGCAGGCTGGGTGGGTGCAGCGGCGCTCTGGCCTTCTGCCTTTGCATCGGCCTTGCCCGCTGCGCTGGCATCCTTGCCGACCTTGTCCGGGCTGCCGGCCTTCTGCCCGGTACCCTCGGCCCGTTTTGCTGCTGGCGCCGGCATCCTTGCCGGTGGCTGCGGGTGTGTCCGCCTTCGGCAGGCTGACCGGTGTGCGATTGCCCGGCTGGGCCAGCCAGGTTTCGGTGGTGCTGGCCAGCAGGGCCGCCCGACAGGGGCCGCCAGTTTCTGCTCGTTGGCCAGGTCGATGCCGGAGGAGTTGGTGCGCTTGCCGAATACCTCGGTGGCGTACAGGTCCACCGGAAGCGGGATGTTGTCGTGCGGCGCGCCCAGCGGCGTGATGCCGGCGGCTTCCTCGATGGGGTTGGTGATCAGCTGATCGATCGGCAGGTTGGGGTCCGCTGACACGGTTGACGAACGACGTGTTGGCGCCATTCTCCAACAGGCGACGGACCAGATAGGCCAGCAGTGTCTCGTGCGTACCCACCGGGGCGTACACGCGGCACGGACAGCCCAGACCGCCTTCGGACACCGGTTTGGTGACCTGCTCGTACAGCGGTTCACCCATGCCGTGCAGGCACTGGAATTCGTACTGGCCGGGGTAGTAGTTCCTGCCGGCCATTTCGTAGATGGTGGCCAGCGTCTGCGCGTTGTGCGTGGCGAACATCGGATAGATGGCGTCGGGCACTTCCAGCAGCTTGCGGGCGCAGACCTGATAGGACAGGGTCGGTGTGCACCTTGCGGGTGTAGACCGGGTAGCCGTCCATGCCGTCGAGCTGGGCACGCTTGATCTCGCTGTCCCAGTAGGCGCCCTTGACCAGGCGGACCATGATCCGGTGGTGGCTGCGGCGGGCCAGGTCGATGATGTAGTCGAGCACGAACGGGCAGCGCTTCTGGTAGGCCTGCACCACGAAGCCGATGCCGTTCCAGCCGGCCAGGGCCGGGTCGAAGCACAGTGCTTCCAGCAGATCCAGCGAGATTTTCCAGCCGGTCGGCCTCTTCGGCGTCGATGTTCAGGCCGATGTCGTACTGGCGGCACAGCAGCGTCAGCTGGCGTACGCGCGGGATCAGCTCGTTGCGCACGCGGTCGGCCTGGGCACGGCTGTAGCGCGGGTGCAGTGCCGACAGCTTGATGGAAATACCCGGGCTTCGTAGATGCCACGGCCGGCCGAGGCCTTGCCGATGGCGTGGATGGCCATTTCGTACGAGGGCCATGTAGGCCTGGGCGTCGGCCTCGGTCATGGCGGCTTCGCCCAGCATGTCGTACGAGTGGCGGAAGCCCTGGCTTCGTACTTGCGGGCGTTGGCCAGCGCCTCGCCGATGGTCTCGCCGGTGACGAACTGCTCGCCCATCATCCGCATGGCCAGGTCCACGCTCTTGCGCACCACGGGCTCACCGCCGCGCTTGAGCACACGGGTCAGGGCCGACGACAGGCTGCTCTCGCTGCTGGTACCCACCAGCTTGCCGGTGATCACCAGACCCCAGGTGGCGGCGTTGACGAACATCGACGGCGACTGGCCGAGGTGCGATTTCCAGTCACCATCGCCGATCTTGTCGCGGATCAGGATGTCGCGGGTCTCGCGGTCGGGAATGCGCAGCAGGGGCCTCGGCCAGGCACATCAGGGCCACGCCTTCCTGGCTGGACAGGGGCGAATTCCTGGATCAGGGCTTCCACCGTGCCGGAGCGCGGCCGGTTGCGCAGGCCCTCGCTCAGGCGGCGGGCCAGCTTGTAGACGGACTGCTGGAAGGCCGGATCGACCAGCACCGAGGTCTGGGCCTGGCTGAGCAGCCAGGGCACGCACTCGGCCTCGGGACGGCGCCAGGCCGCGGTGATGGCGGCACGGCGCGGGGTCTGCGGCGAAACCTGCTGGGCAAACTCGACGAACGGGCCGGCCTGGGTCTGGCCGGTACTCTCCCGCTCGCCGGGCGCACAGTCCTTCGGCAGGGCGAGCTGGTCGGGTGGCTCTTCGCCACGCTCCAGCGCTTCCACATAGCTCATCAGCGCCTGTCGTGTCAGCCACTGCAGGGCTGCGGTTGTTGCGTTGCGCGATGTTGCTGAGGCGATTCTGCAGGGCCTCGTCAACCTTGATGTCAAGTGGGAGGTTGCTCACGATGGTCTCCGAATGAGCGGTGACGGGGCACCAGGATGCCTCACGCGCCAGCAGCCGTGCCGGGATGTCTCCATGCCCCGATACCTCTTCCGTGTGCTGCAGCCTGGTGTCCCGGGCCATACCGACCTGGGAATGGTCCGAAGCCCGGGGATGCCGGGCTTCGATCGGTTGAAAAGTCGGCAGCGTATCATCTTTTTGCGGGAAATCCCGGGTGACAGGCTGAGTAGAATCAGAGGATGAACATTTTCAGGTTGAAGACGCCCGTCTGGAGCGCGCTGGCCGTGCTTTTCGCCGCGCATGCGCAGGCCGCCACGCAGCTTCCCGGTGGCATGGTGCTGGTGCCCGCCAGCGAGGTCCGTGACGTGGACCGCGCCGCTCGCGAGGTCTCGCGCTGCGTGTCCATCCAGAGCGACCTGGACCGCCTTGCCTGTTACGACGAAGTGATGGCCCGGCGCCTGCCGTCGCCCGACCGCGACCTTCCCTCTGCCCGGCAGGGGCAGGGTGGGGCTGAACAGCCGTCCCGCACCGGCTTCGGAGGCGGATACGGGCGGCAGCCGTGCGGCGCCCCCGCCGTCGATGGGCCTGCGGGCCACACCGGCGCTGCCGGCGCTCGGCGATGGCCTGGATGATGACGACGACGACAACGACAGCCCCCGTGGCAAGCTGCTGCTCGATGGCAGCCAGGCATCGCGGGCCGTGCAGGATGTGCGCCGCAGCCTGGGCAGCGACCTCACCGACCGCTGGGAGCTGGACGACGACGTCAACCGCGGGCGCTTCCTGCTGCGGCCCTACAAGCCGATGTACATCTCGTTCGTCGACTGGACCAGCAGCCTGAACCGTTCGCCGTATTCGCCCAACCCGTCCAACCGGGCCAGCAGCCTGGCAGGCGGCGACCGCAGCGTCAATGCCAACCAGGCCCGGCGCACCGAGGTGGAGTTCCAGATCAGCTTCAAGACCAAGGTGGCCGAGAACGCCTTCGGCGACAATGGCGACATCTGGGTGGGCTACGCAGAAGTCGCTGTGGCAGATCTACAGCCAGCACCTGTCGCGGCCCTTCCGCGAAACCAACTACGAGCCGGAAGTGATGGCGGTGTTCCGCACGGACTACCGCATTGGCGGGTGGCACGGCCGGCTGGCGTCCGTGTCGCTGAACCACCAGTCCAATGGCCGTTCGCTGCCGCTGTCCCGCAGCTGGAACCGGGTGATCTTCCAGGTGGGGCTGGAGCGCGAGCGCTGGACACTGATGCTGCGGCCGTGGTGGCGCATCCCCGAAAGTGCGGCCGACGATGACAACCCCGACATCACCGACTACTACGGCCGGGCCGAGGTGGTGGGGGTGTATCGCCGCGGCGGGCACGAATGGGCGCTCACGCTGCGCAATTCCATGCGCATCGGTCACAGCCACGGCGCGGTGGGGCTGGACTATTCCTTCCCGATCAGCAGCTACCTGAAGGCGCACCTGCAGCTCTTCCATGGCTATGGGGCCAGCCTGATCGACTACAACCACCGCCAGACCCGCATCGGGCTGGGCGTGTCGCTGGTGCAGTGGCTTTGAGGGGTTCGGGCCATTCGTTCCCACGGCACACTTTGGGCGCGCATGGCTGCGCTGGCAGTACCCCGGGCCATTGAGCCAGACCATTGAGGTATGAATGAGGTCCATGCGACCTGCAGCCCCGCCCCGTCCTGTACACCCCAACGGGGTTTGGCGGGGACGAATGCGTTCGTGACACGTTCCAGCCAGCCTGGGGATGGCTTCCTGCCGGGCGTGGCTGTGCTGCCTGCCGGTGTTGTGCAGCCTGCCGGCGCTGCGCCCGACCGGTCCGTCACTGCCTGCAGTGCCGTCGCAGGCCGAGGAGGCGCTGCAGGCTGAAGGGCTGTCGTTGCATATCGGGCTGTCGCTGTGTTTTACTGGCAGGATGCGAAGCCCGTCACGCGGCGCAAGGCAGGCCGATACAGGCCGAAACATCGCCATCGGGGCAAGCAGGTAACATCACCGGACCCCTTCTTTCATCGTGGCAAGGACACAAGGTACATGGCACAACCGACGACGATGGTGCAGCGTTCCACCGGACAGCGGGTTCTTCGCTGGTTTTTCGGTGCAGCAGTGGCCGGTTTTCTGGCTGGTGGCCTGACGGGCTGCGGCTACAACGACATCCAGCGCACCGACGAGGCCACCAACAGTGCGCCTGGGCCGAGGTGCTGAGCCAGTACCAGCGACGTGCCGATCTCATTCCCAACCTGGTCAATACCGTCAGGGGCTACGCCGCCCAGGAGAAGGAGGTGCTGACCCAGGTCACCGAGGCCCGCTCGCGGGTGGGGCAGGTCAACGTCAACCCGGGTGATGCCGGTTCGCTCAAGCAGTTCGAAAATGCCCAGGCCGAGATGGGCGGCGCACTGTCGCGCCTGCTGGTGGTGGCCGAGCGTTATCCGGAGCTGAAGTCCGACCAGAACTCCGCGACCTGCAGGCCGAGCTGGCGGGCACCGAAAACCGCATCACCGTGGCCCGCAAGCGCTACATCGATTCCATCAACACCTACAACGTACTGGTGCGCGAGTTCCCCGTCAATCTCACCGCGAAGGTCATGGGCTACGCGCCCAAGCCGCAATTCTCGGTCGAGAACGAAGCCGCCATCAGCAAGCCGCCCACCGTCGACTTCGGTGGCGGCCAAACGGCGCCGGCCAAATAACCGGCCGCGTGGGCAACAGGCTGCGCGGGCAGTGGGCGTCACGGGCAGGAGACGAGACGGTTTGATGGCGTTGACACAACAGGAAGCAACGGTGCCGCGTGAAGGCAATCCCTCGGCTGGGCCGCGTCCTGCTGGGTCGCATCCTGCCGGTTCGTGCCTTGCTGCCCTCCACCCGGCTGTGGGCAGGTGCAATGCCGGACCGTTCTGCGTCGAACGATGCTGCGCCGGCTGGCGGACACCGGTCGGGCTGGCTGGGGCGTTTGGGCCGGTTGTCCCGGGGGGTGACGGCGCTGTTGCACGTGGTGCTGGCGTGGCTGCTGGCCTGTCTGCTCCTTTCTCCCGTGCAGGCCCAGCAGCTGCAGGCCGTGCCGCCGCTGAAGGGGCCGGTCACCGACATGGTCGGTCTGCTCGACGCCAGCAAACGTGATGCCCTGGCCCAGCAGCTCATGGCGCTGAGCCGCGACAAGGGCAGCCAGGTGGCCGTGCTGATCGTGGCCACCACCCAGCCCGAGACCATCGAGGAATACAGCCTGCGCGTGGCCGAAACCTGGAAGCTGGGGCGGGGCAAACAGGCGGCCAACGGCAATGGCACGGCCATCGATGACGGCGTGCTGCTGCTGGTGGCACGCGACGACCGCCGGGCCCGCATCGAGGTGGGCTACGGGCTTGAGGGGGCCATTCCCGACAGCATGGCCAAACGCATCATCGACCAGCAGCTGCTGCCACGCTTTCGCCAGCAGGACTGGGACGGTGGCGTGAAGGCGGCCGTGGATGCCCTGATTGCCCGTATCAACGGTGAACAGCTGCCCGAACCGTCTGCCGGCAAGGCAGCCGATCCCTTCGATGTCTGGGCCGAGGATGTGCTGCCCCTGATGTTCTTCCTGGGGGTGGGCGGCATCATCGCCTCGGGTTTTTTCGGGCGCTGGCTGGCGTCCATCGGGGCCGGCGGCATCATGGGTTTCAGTGCACTGGGTATCCTCGGCTCACCGGTCCTGGCGGTGGTGCTGGGGCTGCTCGTGCTGGGCTTCGTGCTGCTGGTCACGCTGGGCACGGCGGGCAGCAGTATGCAGCAGGTGGGTCGCCATACCTATCGCCATGGCCGCGGTGGCCGTGGCGGGGGTTGAGGGTGGCGGCTTTGGCGGTGGTTTCGGTGGCGGAAGTGGCGGCTTCGGTGGAGGCGGCGGCTTCGGCGGGGGCGGTGGTGGCTTTGGTGGCGGAGGTGCATCCGGTGGCTGGTGATCTGCATTCCCGACCCGGGCAGGCTGATGCCTCTCCCGGGGCTGATACCGCTTCTGCGGGCCGTGCGCTGCCGGCGTCACACCGTGGCCTGATGGCCTGGTGGCGTCACAGTGGCCTGGCGCCCGATCCTGTCCTGCGGGCGTTCGACGATGCAGCTTTCGACCGCATCGAAGCGGCCATTGGTGCCGGTGAAGCCCGTCATCGGGGTGAAATCCGCTTCGCGCTCGAGCCACGGCTGGGCTGGCAGGCGCTGCGTCGCGGACTGGGCGCCCGCAGCCGTGCCCTGCAGATTTTTGGTGAGCACCGTATCTGGGACACCGAAGAGAACACCGGTATTCTCATCTACCTGTTGACGGCCGACCATGCGGTCGAGATCATCGCAGATCGCCTGGTCAACCAGCGCCTGCCAGCCAGCATCTGGCAGCAGGGCCTGCCAGTGCATCACCCGGGCAGCCGTGCCGGGGGCAGCCGGTCGAGGGCGTCCTGGCTGCCATCGACCTGCTGACGCAGGCGCTCATCGAGGCGCTGCCGGCCAGCCGGACGGTGTCAATCCCAACGAACTGGACAATCGGCCCATCCGCCTCTGAGGCGGCGTGCAGGCGGCCCACCGTCCCGGAGTTTCATGAGTCATTCCGAACGTCGCCGACAGTTTTCTGCAGCGCTCCTGGCCGCAGCGGGTACCAGTGTCGTCGGGCGCAGCACCCTGGCCCGCGAGTACCGGCCAGCCGCGCCGTTGCCCGGGCCGCTGGTAGTGGTTCTGCTGAGGGCCACACCCGTTGCCGTCGTCGCAGCCGCTTCTGCGCAGCCAGCGGCTTCCCGTGCTGCTGGGGCTTCCGGGGCCCGCGCGGCAGGGGAGACGCGTCTGTTGCTGCCAGCAAGCCTTCCGCCGGAACTGGTGCGGCTGGTACCGATGCCTCCGGTGGTGGTACATCCGACGCTGGTACTTCCGGTGCTGCTGCCGCGCCCACCGGGGCGACAGCCGCTGCATCACCCGGACAGGGGCGTACCCTGCCTTCGCTGCCGGCCAGCCTGTCGCTGGACTTCGATGTCTATTACGGCGACTACACCGACCGGGGCATCCAGGTGGCAGGTGCGGTCTACCGGCTGAAGCAGCAGGGGGCGCTATCGCCTCAGTACCGAGGCGCGGGCCAATGGCGTGCTGGCGGTGTTCTACTCGGGCACGATCGAGCAGGTGAGTGAAGGACTGCTGGGGGCGCGGGGTTTCGTGCCCGACCGCTATTCCGAAAAACGTGGCCGCCGGCCCGAGCGGCAGTACACCTTCGACCCCAAAACCCGGCGCGTCCGCCAGCTGGGTGATCCGGCCATCGATTACTCGCTTCCCGGAGGGCACGCAGGACCGGCTGTCGATCTTCTTCCAGCTGGGCCTGCTGGCACGGGCCGACGCGTCGCGTTTCCGGGCTGGCGAGACCTTCGTTCTGCCTCTGGCAGAGGTCCCGCCGTATCGACGAGCCATTCTTTCAGGTGTCGCGGCAGGAGAAGATCCGAACCAATGCCGGCGTTTTCGATGCCGTGCATGTGGCCGTCAGCCGGCCGGGTGACAGTGATGCACCACGTTTCGACATCTGGCTGTCGCCGTCGCTGAAGATGCTGCCGGTCCGTATCCGGGTGTTCGACCACGGAGGCGGCGGCAAGATCATCGACCAGGTGCTGCGGAACAGGCCGCAGGGGGTGTAACCTGCGGGTATGCGCATCGAGCGTGCGCGTAGTCCGCCAGTGCGTGTGGCTCGTCAGTGTGTGGTGTTGGTAATCGGCACCAGCAGCCAGATGGCGGCCACCAGCAGGGGCAAAGCCGATCACTTCGATCCGGGCGCGGGTGCGGGGTGAGAACTGCGTCATCATCATGCCTCCGTGTCGACGGTAATGGGGATGGTCCGGGCATCCTGGACGCCCTGTACCAGGCCGCGTTCAAAAGCGCTGGCGCTGGGCTTGTCCACGTACACACAGCGCTTGCCGGTGCGCTTGCAGTGGTCCTTCACCAGCCAGTAGGCGCTGTGGCTGATGCAGCCCGCCTGGCAGATGACCAGATCGGCGGCTGCCGGGCTGGCATCGAGGCGGTGCACGCTGTCCTCACGGCCGCCGTCGTGGTGAATGAACCGTCCGCCTTTCTTCTCGACGATGCGCCGGTAGATCGAGATGGCTGCATGGCGTCCGCCCACGCACAGCACGGCGCGCGAATCGAGCTGGTCGGCCGACGGGCTGCAGGCCGGGCAGCCGTTCTCGGTGGCATGTGCCTCGGGCGCGTCCTCGCGGGCCGTGGTGGCATCCAGCAGGGGTGGTGGCGGGCTGCTCCGGTGCACTGCCGGGGGCCGTGATGTTGCGGCGCATGTCGACGATGCGCTGCATCAGTTCCTGGTTGCGTTCGCTCAGCCAGCGGACCTGTTGCGACAGCTCGATGCGGCTGTCCAGATCCTCGGCCTGGCGGCGCAGGGCCTCCAGCTCTTCCTGCAGCTGGCGGATGGTGTTTTCCTTGCCGGCATTGTCGGCGCGCAGACGCTGCACCTCGGCGTTCAGCGCCTCGGTTTCGGCGGCCTTGTCCACCTGCAGCTGCTGGTAGCGCTGCTGGGCCTTTTCGATGTCCTGCTGGCAGCGGGCGTGCTCTTCGGCCAGGGCGTGATAGCGCTCGTCGCGGTCACGCGTGCTGGCGCTGGCCTGGTGCTGCAGCATGTGCACTTCGCGATAGATGCGCTCGGCCGTGGCGGCATCACAGCGCGGGTGGGTCATGCAGGCCCACAGGCCGGCCGTGGTCTCGTTGCGGGCAATGAACTGCTGCCACTGCGCGTACAGGGGCGTCGGCCGTCTTGACTGCTCCCAGCTTGCGCACGGCCATGGCATAGCGCTGGTCCAGCTCCTTCTGCAGCAGCTCGGACAGGCTGCCACGCCGGCGACATTCGTTGACGGCGTTGACATGCAGTTCGTAGTCGTCCTGGGGCAGGGGGGCGTCCATCGTCCGGGCGGCCAGCTTGCGGAGCGTACCCATCGACAGGCACAGCCCCACGATCGGACAGTGACAGTGTGCGGCCAGATCCCACAGCTTGCGACGGCGAGAACCATTGTCCGAGGCCGGCAGCCGCGAGGGCTGACGCATGGTCGGCTCGAAAGTTGCTGATGTCGAGGGCGCTTTCCGCCGGATTCTTCAGAATGGCCAGGGTTGGCCGCTCGCCAAGGTAGAGTTCACGGTCTTGCATGGGGACGTCTCGCTGACTGCGCGAATGAAACGGCTCTATATTCTATTACTACTCATTATCATTAGCAAACGTAGTCGCCTGCTCTGATGCACGGTGGTGCCGGAGGTTTTTCGTGAGAAAACGTCAGATGGTTGGTGGATGATGCCGGATGGCATCGGATTCGCAGGTGCCTGGCGACGCCGCCGGGTCCGGTGCTTCTACTGACAGCAGTCCCGGAAGCCTTCAGTTCAATACAGGAGGACAGATTGCACGGGGCCGGGGAAGTGGCGCAGTACGACCTGGTGCAGGCGACCTGGCTGCAGAAATGGGGGGGGCTTTATTGCGCAGAATGCGGGCTCAAGGCGCGGAGTGCGGGAGCGTGTCAGGGGGTATGGGGCAGGGTGCCATCCCGCCATGCACACGACATCCACCGGCCTTCCCGCGTGGGCGCGCCGGCCAGCGTGCGCGGCAACCGGCCGTCCCGCGTGGGTCGGGCGAGATACCCGCAGGGAAGGCCGGCAGGAGAGGAGTGGCGGCACGACAGCCAGAGGGCTTGCCTGCAGCCCCTGCGTTGACGGCGCGCATCACGACGGTACCGTCTGCGGCAGGGCGCAGAGGGCTTGCTCGCAGCGCCCCCGGAGTGCCTCACTTCTTCTTGCCGAACGAATCCTTCAGCGTCGTGACCCGGTTGAACACCGGCCTGTCGGCCGTATGGTCGTAGCGGTCGGCCACATAGTAGCCCTGACGCTCGAACTGGAACTGCTGCTCGGGCCGCGCCTCTCGAATCTCCGGTTCGGCGTAGCCGGTACGCACGACCTTCGAGTCTGGGTTGATGTTGGCCAGTGGATCCTGCCCGCCGGCATCCGGCTGGGCGTCGAGGAACAGCGGTGCAAAAGATGCGCAGCTCCACCGGCACGGCGTCGCTGGCCGATACCCAGTGGATGTTCCCCTTGACCTTCACGCTGTCCGCGCCCGGCGTACCCGAACGGGTGTCGGGCGAGATATTCGCAGTGCACCTGCAGGATCTCGCCGTTCTCATCGCGGTCCACGCCGGTGCAGCGCACGACGAAGCCATGCCGCAGCCGCACGAGCTGCCCCGGCGTCAGCCGGAAGAAGCTGGGCGGGGTTTCGGCAAAGTCCTCGCGCTCGATCCAGAGTTCGCGGCTCAGATCGAAGCTGCGCTGGCCCCCACTCGGGGATGGTGCGGGATGACGTGGCGCGCTGCGGGCAATCCGTTCGGCCGGGTCCATGTTGTCGATCACCAGCCGGATCGGGTCGGTGATGACGTGCAGCCGGTTGACCGCCGGATCCAGTACCTCGCGCACCGTCTGCTCCAGTACCGCCATGTCGATCAGCTGGTTGGCCTTCGACACGCCGGCCCGCTCGCAGAACAGCCGGATGGCAGCCGGCGGATAACCACGCCGACGCAGGCCCGCAATGGTCGTCATGCGCGGATCGTCCCAGCCCGTCACGATGCCTTCGTCCACCAGTGCCTTCAGCTTGCGCTTGCTGGTGATGGTGTAGGTGAGGTTCATCCGGGCAAACTCGATCTGCCGCGGCAACGGGGCATCCAGCAGGCCGGTTTCGGCCACGCGGGCCAGCAGCCAGTCGTACAGTGGCCGGTGATCCTCGAACTCCAGCGTGCACAGCGAATGGGTGATCCGCTCCAGCGCATCTTCCAGCGGATGCGCATAGTCGTACATCGGGTAGATCGGCCCGGGCATCGCCCGTGCGATGGTGGTGTGCCAGACGGATCCGGTACAGGATCGGGTCGCGCAGGTTGATGTTGGGCGAAGCCATGTCGATCTTCGCGCGCAGCACCATCGCGCCTTCCGGGTGTTTGCCCTCCCGCATCTCCCGGAACAGTTGCAGGCTCTCGGCCACCGGACGGTCGCGGAACGGCGAGTTGCGCCCCGGCTCGGTCAGCGTGCCGCGGTTCTCGCGGATCTGGTCGCCGGTCTGGCTGTCCACATAGGGCGTGACCGGCCTCGATCAGCTTCAGCGCGATCTGGTAGAAGGTCTCGAAGTAGTCGCTGGCGTAGTACAGGTTGCACTCGCCATCGTCGAACTGCCAGTCGAAGCCCAGCCAGCGCACCGAATCGATGATCGCGTCGACGTATTCCTGGTTTTTCCTTTCTCGGGATTGGTGTCGTCGAAACGCAGGGTGGCAGCGCCCCGCATAGTCGGCTGCCAGCTCGAAGTTCAGGCAGATCGATTTGGCGTGACCGATGTGCAGAAAGCCGTTGGGCTCGGGCGGAAAGCGCGTGCGGATGCGGGCCGGGTCGGCCTGGCCCTCACGTTGCACGGCGGCCACTCCGGGGTGGCCGGCCCAGCGGCGCCCGTCGAGCTTCCGGCTGGCCAGGTCGGCATCCACCGCCTGACGGATGAAGTTGCTGACCGCGGTTGCGTCAGGGGCCTGTGGCCGCGGAGGAGGTTTCGGGCGTCTTCATGTGCGTGGATGCCGGCAACCTCAGACGCCCAGCAGTTCGACATCGAACAGCAGCGTGGCGTTGGGCGGAATCACGCCGCCGGCACCGCGGGCGCCGTAGCCCAGATCGGCCGGGATCAGCAGGCGCCGCTTGCCGCCCACCTTCATGCCGGCCACGCCCTCGTCCCAGCCACGGATCACCTCGTGACGGGCCAGGCCGAAGCTGAAGGGCTGGTTGCGGTCACGGCTGGAGTCGAACTTGCGGCCGGCGCGTCCACCCTCGGGGCTGGCCGGATCGGCCTCCCACAGCCAGCCGGTATAGTGCACCTTCACGACCTGGCCCGGTTTGGCCTCGTCGCCGGTACCCACTTCGATGTCCTGGATGCCCAGGCCGTTTTCCTGAATTCGAAACTCATGCTGTGCCCTCGCCGGGTGGTCAAACAAAGCTGACAAAGATAGCACGGCGGGGGCGCTGGGGGCGTAACAGGGGCTGTCCGTGCCGGGCAGGAAGGCCTCCGGCGCATCCGGCGGCCGTACGGGTGCAGCTGGGCCCGGCACAGGCCGGGCCAGGGGCAGGAACCGCACGGTGGCGGGACGAACAGGTTCGCAACGTGCGCCGACGGCCCGTTCGGCGACCCGACGTTCAGCGCGGATCCACCGTGGCCCAGCTGTCGACCAGCGGATTCACGTGGGTGTTGTAGTAATCCCCCAGCGCGGACAATTCGGTCAGTGTGTCGAAGCTGAATCCTGGCGGTTGCCGCGGCTGTCGATCAGCAGGGTCGTTGAGCTGGCGGCGGAAGGTGGCCGGCGTCTCCCAGGTGGCCAGCAGGCGGTCGAGCATCCACGGATGTTCCTGCGTGCAGCGCAGCGGGCGGGCGATGGCCGGCATGCGCAGCAGCACGCGCTGGGCCTGCGAGCTGAGCTGGTGGGCACCGGGGATCACCTCGTCGATGTCGCTCTGGGCGAGGGCGCTGGTCCGGGGGCCGGGGGCGGTTCGATGGCAACTGCACGCGGCACGATACGAGGGGCCGATTTGCTCGATTGACGAAACCAGTTGAACATAACCGTTTGACCAGGTTGATGCCTGCGGCCGGAGGAGCTGGGTGTACGTTCCGGCCCGGGGCGTTGCGGAATCCTTCCAGCCGTTCTTCTTGCTGGATCGACCGACAGTCTAGGAAAAACCGGTGTTCATCGGGAGGAATTTGTTCATGTTTCAGGCATACGAAGTGGCCCCGGGGGCAGGTTTCCGGTGACATCCGGGTTCCGGGTGACAAGTCGATCTCGCACCGGGCCATCATGTTCGGTGCACTGGCCGAAGGCGACACGGTGGTCAACGGCTTTCTGGAAGGGGCCGATGCGCTGGCAACCGCCCAGATCTTCCGGGCCATGGGGGTGCAGATCGACGGGCCGGTGGATGGCCGGGTGGTGGTGCATGGTGTGAGCCTAGCATGGCCTGAAAGGCGCCGGTGGAGTGATCTGGACTGCGGCAACTCCGGTACGTCCATGCGGCTGCTGTGCGCGGGCATTCTGGCGGGCCAGCGTTTCGGCAGCCGCATGGTGGGCGATGCCAGCCTGTCGCGCCGTCCCATGCGCCGGGTGATCGATCCGCTGGCTCACCATGGGGGCGCGCATCGACAGTCACGAGGGCAAACCGCCGCTGCAGGTGCATCCGGTGGGCGGCCTGAAGGCGGTGGATTTCACCATGCCGGTGGCCAGCGCCCAGGTGAAATCGGCCCTGCTGCTGGCCGGACTCTACGCCGACGGCGAGACCCGCGTGACCGAGCCAGCCCCCACGCGCGACCACACCGAGCGGATGCTGACGGCCTTCGGCGTACGGGTCGGGCGCGACGGCGCGACGGCCTCGGTCGAGGGCGGGCAGACATTGCGCGCCACGCAGGTGGATGTGCCGGCCGACATTTCATCCGCCGCGTTCTTCCTGGTGGCAGCCGCCATCTGCCCGGGATCCGACCTCATCCTCCGTCATGTGGGCATGAACCCCACGCGGATCGGCGTGCTGCACGTGCTGCGGGCCATGGGCGCCGACATTACCGAACTGAACCCCCGGACGGTGGGGGCGAGCCCGTGGCCGACCTGCACGTGCGGGGTGGGCTACCTGCGGCATCGCCATCGACCCGGCCTGGGTGCCACTGGCCATCGACGAGTTCCCGGCGCTGTTCATCGCGGCCGCCTGCGCGGAGGGCACGACCGAACTGCGCGGGGCCGAACTGCGCGTCAAGGAGTCCGACCGCATTCAGGGTGATGGCCGACGGTCTGGCTGCCATCGGCTTTCCGGTCACGGTGCTGCCCGATGGCATGCGCATCGAAGGGCGGGGTGGCGAGGCCACGCCGTTTGCCGGCGGCACCATCCAGTCGCATGGCGATCACCGCATCGCCATGTCGCTTCACCGTGGCGGCGCTGCGCAGTCGTGGCGCCATTCGCGTCGAGGACACGGCCAACGTCGGCACCTCGTTCCCCGGTTTTCGTCGATCTGGCGCGGCAGGTGGGGCTGGGCGTGCAGGTGCTGGGGTAGCCGGCGCGAGATCCCCAGTGCGGCAAACGGGCGATGGTGAGACAATCAGGGTATTGATTTTTCAACCATCGACCCAGGGGCTGGCCGGTCCCTGCAGCCGGCCTTCCGGCCGGGGGCAGGGCGCGAGGCCCGTCCCGGACATCCCGAAGGAGACCCGACATGTCTGCACACGCCCCGCACGAATCCCGCAAACACCATGAAAATCATGCGGTACCGGTCATCACCATCGATGGTCCCACGGCGTCGGGCAGGGGACCGTGGCCGTTCTGGTGGCGAAGAAGCTGGGCTTTCACTACCTGGACAGTGGCGTGCTGTACCGTCTGGTGGCCATGAAGCTGGTGCAGGCCGGTGAGGACGGGGCCAACGAGGCCGCAGCCGTGCGTGCCGCCGAATCGCTCGATCCGCAGTTCGGCCCCGAGGGTCAGGTGCTGCTGGAGGGTGTGGACGTATCGGCCGACATTCGCGCCGACGGTATCGGTCTGCAGGCCTCGCGGCTGGCCGTGCACCCGGCCGTGCGCCAGGCGCTCAATGTCATCCAGCACCGTGCCCGTCGCGCACCCGGGCTGGTGGCCGACGGCCGTGACATGGGCACAGTCGTCTTTCCCGACGCGCCGCTGAAGGTGTTTCTCACGGCCAGCGTGCAGGCGCGCGCCGAGCGCCGGTACAAACAGCTGCTGGAAAAAGGGTTTCTCTGTTAAACTTGAAAAGATTTTGCACGATCTGCGGGAGCGCGATCACCGCGATGCCGGCCGGGCCATTGCCCCGCTCGAGCCCGCGGCCGATGCCTTCTGGCTCGATTCGGCTGGCCTGACCATCGGCGAAACGGTGGAGAAGGTGCTGGCTGCCTGGCAGCAGCGGCAGTGAGCGCCTCGGCAGCATCGGGCCGCGGCCTTCCGTGTGGCCCTGCTCACGGTGACCTGGCCATCCTGCCAGCCATGCATCATGGCCACCCAACCGGTTGGCTGTGGCCTGGCCCGGCGCTGCAGCGTGCAGATCAGGGTTTTCAGGCTGCCGTGTCCATGACGGCAGCCTCTGTGCCCGGTTCGCCGTCACGCTCCGGCGGGCCGGGATTTTCCGCAACACCGCTGGCCGGTCGTGGCATGCATGGACAGCCACGCCGCCGGCGAGAATCTTTTGGATATCAATGAGCACTGAAGTTACCCAGAATCCGGCATCGGAAGACAGTTTTGCCGCCCTGTTCGAGGAGTCCCTCAAGCGCCAGGAAATGCGGCAGGGGAGGTGATCACCGCCGAAGTCATCCGGGTCGACCATAACTACGTGGTCGTCAACGCCGGCCTGAAATCGAGCTACGTCCCGGTCGAGGAGTTCTACAACGACCGCGGCGAGCTGGAAGTTCAGGAAGGTGATTTTGTATCGGTTGCCATCGACTCGCTCGAAGACGGCTTTGGCGAAACCCGCCTGTCGCGTGACCGCGCCAAGCGCCTGGCTGCCTGGGTGCAGCTGGAACTCGCCCTGGAGTCCGGCGATCTGGTCACCGGTACGGTCACCGGCAAGGTCAAGGGCGGCCTGACCGTCATGACCAACGGTATCCGTGCTTTCCTGCCGGGTTCGCTCATCGACACCCGTCCGGTCAAGAGACACCACCCCGTACGAAGGCAAGACCCTCGAGTTCAAGGTCATCAAGCTGGATCGCCGCCGCAACAACGTCGTGCTGTCGCGCCGTGCCGTCATCGAGCTGTCGCAGGGCGAAGAGCGCGCCAAGCTGCTCGAGACGCTCAGCGAAGGCGCCATCGTCCAGGGCGTGGTCAAGAACATCACCGACTACGGTGCGTTCGTCGACCTGGGTGGCATCGATGGTCTGCTGCACATCACCGACATGGCCTGGCGCCGTGTCCGTCATCCGACGGAAGTGCTGCAGGTCGGCCAGGAAATCACCGCCAAGGTGCTCAAGTTCGACCAGGAGAAAAACCGCGTCTCGCTGGGCATCAAGCAGCTGGGCGAGGATCCGTGGGTCGGCATCAGCCGTCGCTACCCGCAGAACACCCGCATGTTCGGCAAGGTCACCAACATCACCGACTACGGTGCGTTCGTCGAGATCGAGCCGGGCATCGAGGGTCTGGTGCACGTGTCCGAAATGGACTGGACCAACAAGAACGTCAACCCGAGCAAGGTGGTCAGCCTGGGCGACGAGGTCGAGGTCATGGTTCTGGAGATCGACGAGGACCGTCGCCGCATCTCGCTGGGCATGAAGCAGACCCACGCCAACCCGTGGCAGGAATTCTCCGAAAACCACCGCCGCAACGACCGTGTCAAGGGTTCCATCAAGTCGATCACCGACTTCGGCGTGTTCATCGGCCTGCCCGGTGGCATCGACGGTCTGGTGCACCTGTCCGACCTGTCCTGGAACAAGTCGGGTGAAGAAGCCGTGCGCGACTTCAAGAAAGGCGACGAAGTGGAAGCCGTGGTGCTGGGCATCGATGTCGAGCGCGAGCGCATCTCGCTGGGCATCAAGCAGCTCGAGGGCGACCCGTTCACCAACTTTGCCTCCACCCATGACAAGGGTGCGGTGGTCACCGGCACCGTCACCAGCGTGGATGCCCGTGGCGCCACCATCCAGATCGAGCCGGAAGTCGAAGGCTACCGTGCCTCCGAAATCTCGCGCGATCGTGTGGAAGACGCCCGCAACCACCTGACCGAAGGCGCCACGGTCGAGTCGATGATCATCAACATCGACCGCAAGAACCGTTCGATCGCCCTGTCGATCAAGGCGCGAAAACGCCGATACGGCCGACGCCATGCAGCGCATGGCCGAAAGCTCGGCGGTCAGCGGCACCACCAACCTGGGTGCCCTGCTGCGTGCCAAGCTGGACAACCAGGACCGTTCCTGATCGTCCATCGGGTCATCCCCGGATGGCCCACCGTCCGAAAGGGGAGGCCAGTGGCCTTCCTGGGCCAGCACGGCTGCCCGGTCATCCTGCCTTCCAGACGAAGGGCAGGGGGCCGGGCAGTTTTTCTGTGCTTCCTTTATCATAGGGCGTGTTATGGACTCGTTCGTCCCCGCAGAAGCGCTTCCGGGCGTGCAGGACAAGGCGGTCATGCCGCAGCATCCTGGGTGCTTTCACGGGACTCCTTGCTGAATATTCAAGATGGCAGTGACCGATTCACTCGACGCAGACGACCAGTCGGCACCCGGCACGATGACCAAGTCGGAGCTGATTGCCAAGCTGGCAGAGCGCTTCCCGCAGCTGGTCGCCAGGACGCCGAATACGCCGTCCGTACCATCCTCGACGCCATGGCCAGGGCGCTGGCAGACCGCCACCGCATCGAAATCCGTGGCTTTGGCACCTTTGCGCTGTCTCACCGCCATTCGCGGATGGGCCGCAACCCCAAATCCGGCGAACCCGTTCCCGTACCGGAAAAAGCTGGTTCCCCATTTCAAACCCGGCAAGCAGTTGCGCGAAAGCGTCGACGGGGCGCTGCACGCGACCGCTTCCTGATTCCTTCGGTCCTTTGCCCATGCACGTGATCGCCTGGCTGCTCAAAAATCGTCATCTTCATTGCCCTGCTGGGTTTGCACTGGGCAACACCGAGTCCGTGCACCTCGGCGTGTTCGGCAACCAGGAGCTGGGCCTCGACGGCCCGCTGGTGGTGTTCCTGCTGCTGTTCTTCCTGTTCGGGCTGCTGGTGGGCTTTCTGTCGGTGGTGCCGCGCAGCATCCGCCAGGGGCGGCAGCTCAAGCGTCTGCGTCGTGACCTGGCCCGCCTGCAGGAGCAATCCGGCCATGTCTCCGACGATGCCACCCTGCTGGGTGTTTCCTCCGCCGACCGTCTGACGGTACGCTGAGCCCATGGAGTTCGAATACTGGTGGCTGCTGGCCATTCCGCTCGCCTTCGGACTGGGCTGGCTGGCCTCGCGCGGCGAGAAACGTCTGGACGACCAGCCTGCACCGCTGGGCAATGCCTACTTTCGCGGCGTGAACCTGCTGCTCAACGAGCAGTCCGACAAGGCCATCGATGCCTTCGTCGACGTGGTTCGCATCGAGGCCCGAGGCCAGCGAACTGCATTTTGCGCTGGGTTCGCTGTTCCGGCGTCGGGGCGAGACCGACCGGGCCATTCGCGTGCACCAGAACCTCGTCGACCGTGCCGATCTCGACGGCCAGACCCGTGCCCATGCGCTGTATGAGCTGGGGCTGGACTTCCCTGAAGGCCGGCTTGGTCGACCGCGCCGAAGACAGCTTCAACCGCCTGCAGGGCACCGAATATGCCGAGGCCGCCTCGCGACAGCGGCTGGAAATCGCCCAGCGCAGCCACGACTGGGAACGCGTCATCGAACTGGCCCGCGCCACGCCGCCCGAGCCAGGTTCGACCCGGCGCTGATCATCGCCCAGGCCTCCTGCGAGGCTGGCCATGGCGGCGCTGCGCAGCAAGAAGTTCGAGCAGGCGCACCGCTTCGTGCAGCAGGCCCGCGAGGCACGGCCCAATCATCCGCGTCCGCTGATCGTCGAGGCGAGATCGCCCTGGCGGAAGGGGCAGCCTGCCGCGGCCATCGAGGTCTGGTCCAGACTGGCCGATGAGCACCCCGAGCAGGGTCGAGCGTGTGGTCGATCACTGGCTCAAGGCGGCCGATGCCGTTGGTGGTGCCGACGGGGTTCGCTGGCCATCGCCCGCATGCAGCGGCTCGATGTTGCGCAGTCACCCGCCATGCTGCGGGCCATGTCCGAGGCAGTGGCCCGCCTCGATGGCAAGCCGGCCGCGGCTCAGTGGGTGCGCCAGCTGGTCACCGAGCACCCGACGCTCAACGGGCTGGAGGTGCTGCTGTCGCTCTCGCGCAGCGGCAACCGCACGGGTGCCACCACCGTCGAAGACCTCGACGAAGACGCCCTGGCCGCTTCGCTGCGCAAGCTCACCCAGCGCATGAGCCACTATGGCTGCCGCATCTGCGGCTTCCGGGGCCAGCAGTATTACTGGCAGTGCCCGGGCTGTGGCAGCTGGGACAGCTACCAGTCGCGCTCCAGCGAGGAAAGCGTGTCCTGAAGGTCTTGTGTCCTGAAGGACTTCCTTCAAGGTGCATTTTCTGGCAAGGCAACCGCTGCAGAAGCCCTGCGGTCCCTTGATGCCCATGCCCGGGTGGCCCAGTGCGTTGCCGTTTGCCGCCGACAGCGCTGCGCCACTGCCGCCATGGCAACCTTCTGGCTTCATCCCGATCATGCCCTCAAAAGCGCCCGGAGACCTTTGCAGCGCTCGGGAAACCTTTGCAGGCTTCCAGGGTATATTTCCCGGGCAGGGCCTCCCTCCTTTGCGTGTGACCTCGCGCACACTTGTCCATCTGGCCGATAGGCAGCCGGCCGAATCCTTCCCTAGCATGGTGTTTCCCCTGCCGGACAACGCCATGCCTGCCACCCTCCACCGTCATCTTCTTCTTCTGCCCCAGTCTTTTGCGTCTGCTTTTGCCCCGGTCCCTGGCCCTGCTGATGATGCTGGCCTGTCTGTGGACCGGCATCTGGCCGTCCGCCGCCCAGGCGTCACCCCGGACCTTGACTCCGGATGCAGACCACGCGCAGCCCGACCCGTTTCCGGATGATCACGTCCGGGCGTCCATCCGGCCACCCGATGCCCGTCATGCAAAGTCCGGGGTCGATCCGTTTCCGGACGATTCTGCCCAGCCCTCCGTCCGGCCCGTGGATGCCAATCACGCCACGGTCGGGGAGCTGCAGACGCTCCGAGGCGTGGGCCCCGCCATGGCCGAACGGATCATCGCCGCCCGCACCGAACGCCCCTTCGACAGCTTCGAGGACTTCGCCAGCCGCGTGCGAGGTGCTGGCCCGAAGCGCCTGCAACAATGGCGGGCAGCCGGACTGACCTTGCGGTCTGCCTCCTCATCCATCCAGGATGCGATGCATCTTCAGACCGGGAAGGTCCACGCGCCAACACATTTACGGGGTGCCCAGGTACCAGCCGGGCAGTGACCTCCGGCCAGAAGGCGCCGGAGAGAGGCTTGCGTGCCATCCCACCGCTCCGGCGGCAGGTATCGGCTGCACCAGCGGGCAAACCCTCCGCCACACCGCCATTGGTCGTCCCGGCTGAAACCATCGTGGGGTCATCCGGCGGTCGTGTCCTCGGATTCCGGCACCCGCGCCCTGCGCAGGACGGGCGGCGCCACGAGCGCTTCGCGCAGCACGCATGGCAGCGCCCGTGCCTCACACAGCACGGATCACCCAACCCGCGCCGATCATCACCCAACCCGTGCCCATCCCGTTCGCTCCGACACCGAATTGGCCCGCTCCGATGGTAAAGCCACGCATCCCGACGGCCGGCCCTTGCGCCGGATGTCCACTGCCGAACCCGTCGTTCACACCCATCCGGTGACATAAGTGCCCAGCGCACCTCGATGGCTGCAGGTTGCCATGGTGCCTCCCGCTCCTGGCGCCAGACCCGGACGGGCAGGGGATCAGGCCATGGGGGACCGTGCCAGCGGGCAGGTTCGCAGCCGCTTGCCTTCCATGTTCGACGCCCGGCCCTGTTCGACTGCCAGTCGCTGTTCGACGAACGTTCCCGCCTTGCGCCGCGTTCCTGATCCCTCCTTCATGCCTGCGCCCGTTCCCTGCCAGGGGTGCCTCTGCAACCATGCGGCTGAAGGCCCAGCCAGAACCCATGGACGCCCCACGTTGCGGCAGAGCGGCCCAGACGATTCACAATACGTTCCAGACCGCTCCAGGATACGCTCAGACTGATTCAAAGGTACGCCAGACTGCTTCAGGACACACGCTCTCAGGGTAAAAACCGCTTCGGGAAAAACCCGATTGGTCACATGGCCAATTTCGGGAAAGATGAAGCTTTCCAACCAGCAAGGAGAATGGCGTTGAACAGGTGGACCGGGGGCAATGGCGCATCCCCCTTGCTGTCGTGGCGGTATCCGGAACATTCTGGCGACATGACAGCGAATGAAGGCACGGAGCACTATATACTTCGCAAATAGTTCCTCTTCCGATCTGTCTGCACCGGTCCCCATGTGCAGCGTCCTGTACGTCACGCTATGAGCAAACATCCAGATTCCGTCTCCCAGGCTTCGGGTCCCAGTGAAGGTTTCATCCTCGTTCTGAACTGCGGCTCCTCCAGCATCAAGTTTGCCCTCTATGACGCAGGCGTGCACCCGCTGCCCCGCCAGCCGATGTGGAGCGGTCGCGCGGTGGACATCGGTGGCCCCAACACCACCTACGCCGACAGCGAAACCCCGGAGGGGCCGCTGGTCACCACGGAGGAGGGTGACCGCACCCCGTACGTGGCCGCGCTCGACTACATCCGTGCCCAGGTTCGCAAGCAGCTGCATGACCGCACCCTGCTGGGTGTGGTTCACCGCGTGGTGCATGGTGGTCCCAAGTACAGTGCGCCCGTGCGCATCGACGAACAGGTGCTGCACGATCTGGAAAGCTACATCCCGCTGGCGCCCCTGCACCAGCCCTATGCGCTCGAGGCCATTGCCGCCCTGCTGCATGATCTGCCCAACCTGCCGCAGGTCGCCTGTTTCGACACCGCCTTCCACCACACCATGCCCAGGTGGAGAAGCAGCTGTCACTGCCATGGGAACTCTACGAACGCGGCGTGCGTCGCTACAGCTTCCATGGCCTGTCGTGCGAGTACATGGCGCTGTCGCTGCCCGAACAGTATGGTGATCTCGCCCGCGGCAAGAGTCGTCGTGGCCCACCTGGGCAGCGGGGCGAGCCTCTGCGCCATGGAGAACCTGCAGAGCCAGTCCACCACCATGAGGCTTTTTCGGCGCTGGATGGCCTGATGATGGGCACGCGCCCCGGTGCGCTCGATCCCGGCGCCGTGCTCTACCTCATGGAAATCGAGAAGCTCAGCGTCAGTGATGTCACCAACATGCTGTACCGCAAGTCGGGGCTGCTGGGGGTATCGGGCCTGACGCCCGAGCCGCGCGTGCTGCTGGCTCGCGAAAACGAGGAAGGCGGTGGGCGAGCGCATCCGCGATGCCATGAGCCTGTATGTGCAGCGTCATCCGCCAGAATCGGTTCGCTCGTGGCGATGATGAATGAAGTCTGGACATGCTGGTCTTCACGGCCGGTGTGGGCGAGAACAGTGCCGAGATCCGCAGGCGCATCACTCGAAGGCATGAGCTATTTCCGGCATCCGGCTGGACCAGGGACGCCAACACCCGGAATGGCCCGGTCATTTCCACCCCGACAGCGCCGTCAAGGTCGTCGTGCAGCCCACCAATGAGGAGTGGGTGGTGGCCCGGCACGCTGCCCGCCTGCTGGGGATCGACCCGACGTGAACACGGCGGCTTCCTCTCCGTCCGGCGGGGGGCATCACCCCTGCCGGCGGCGGCTGGCGCTCTATATCCGGCTGGTGCGGCTCGACAAGCCCATCGGCATCCTGCTGCTGATCTGGCCCACGCTGTGCAGGCGCTCTTCGTGGCAGCCGATGGCTGGCCGCCGCTCTACGCGCTCTTTGCCTTCTGCCTGGGCACCGTGCTGATGCGTTCGGCCGGCTGCGCCATCAACGACTTCGCCGACCGCGACTTCGACGGCTCCGTGGCGCGCACCGTCAACCGGCCGCTGGCCCGGCGCCAGATCGCTCCATGGGAGGCCGTGGCCGTTTTCGTGGTGCTCAGCCTGCTGGCGCTGCCCCTGGTATTTCCCTACGGGCCGCTGGTGTGGGGGCTGGCCGTCGTGGCTGCCATCCTGGCCGGCAGTTATCCGTTCTTCAAGCGCTTCTTTGCCATTCCGCAGGCGTATCTGGGCATTGCCTTTGGCTTTGGCATCCCGATGGGCTATGCGGCGCTCACCGGGTCCGTGCCGCTGTCGGCCTGGATCATGCTGGTGGCCAACATCCTCTGGACCATCGCCTACGACACCGAATACGCCATGGTCGACCGCGATGACGACCTCAAGATCGGCATCCGCACCTCGGCCATCACCTTTGGTCGCCACGACGTACTGGCAGTGATGGGCTGCTACGGCGCATCGCTTGCGCTGCTGGCCTGGGTTTTTCGCTCGTGAGGGGCTCCATCCCGCCTACTGGATCGGCATCGTGCTGGCAGCCGGCGTTGCCGCCTATCACTACACCCTCATCCGCACCCGCTACGCGGGAAGGGGTGCTTTCCGCGCGTTCAATCACAACAACTGGTTCGGCGCCAGCATTTTTCTGGGGGTGCTGCTGGGCGTGCTGCTCAAGTGAGCACGGCAGTGGGTGCGCCGCCATGCAGGCACGTATCGGCGGGCGCCTGAACATCGACATCGGGTTCTGCGACCCCACGCCCCATGGCCTCCTGTTGCACTTGACTCTTGAAATCGCCAGCTCCCTGGGGACCCTCTGCAAAAAGTCCTGCGGCACTTTGATTCCCATGCTCGGGCGATCCGGCGGTGCCATTTGTCGCCAATAGCCCTGCTATTGCCGACAAATGGCCTTCTGGCTCATCCGATTCTGGGCTCAAAGCACTCGCAGACTTTTGCAGAGGGATCCCTAGAACGTTCGCCACCAGTGCTTGATCGCCGCCCAGGCCATCTCCAGCACCCAGCCCACCGGCGTATTGCCGGTGATCCGACCCGACCCGCCAAAAGGACCGCTGCCGCCGAGGCGCTGGATCCGGTCCATCTGGTGGCGTTTCTCGCCCAGGTATTCGGCATTGCGTCTGGCGAGGATGAGGGAGGCCCTGAGTTCGCCCGACAGCTTCACCGCTTCGGTCGATGCGTCCAGCGCCGAACCATCGGCCCCGCGCCGCTGGGGCATCCCCGGCAGAACGCCACCCGCCCCGGTTTGGCTGGCCCCGGATGCGGTGCCCGGCGCCGCATCGTCCCGTGCAGAACTGCGGGCTGTTGCCGCGCCCGGCTGGCGGGCATTGCCGCCTGGCTCGCCATCGGCCGGTACACCGCTCACCAGCGCCAGCGTCGCGGCGTCGCCGGCAATCTGCCGCTTCATGCGTTCGCCTTCGAAGCGTTGCAGCGCCTTTGTCATCGCCTCTGGATCCAGCAGCGAAAAGGCGGAGCTGCAATAGGGGACAGGCATGGTGTCTGCGCAGATCCACGGGGGCCCCGCAACTGCTGCAGTGAATCACCCGCAGCTTGCGCGTCAGCTCATGAATCTCGGCCGGCGTCAGGTGCCGCACGAAGCCCTTTTCCACCATGAACGACGGGAAGGTGCTGAAATGCCCATGCCCCACCGGACGGCGGTGCACCGCGCTACAGCCCGTTGATGGTGCGATTGTGGCCCCGTACCAGCCGCCTGTCGCAGCGAGGGCGGGGCATGCGTTCCCGCAGCGGATGCAGTGGGTCATGCCGGTGGGCATGCAGCGCATGGAACAGCGTCAGCACGCCCGTCGGGGAAAGCTTCACATTCTCGCGCGCATCGAACCAGATGCCATGGCAGTCGAAGCACAGGTCGATGCCGATGGTCTCGCCATACAGCCCTTCCAGCGTCGGTGTCTGCATGCGCTGGCGGCAGGGAGGGCAGGGGCAGGCCGGGCTGCGGCCTGCGAACAGGCTGGCTGTACGACGGAGACCTGCGGCCTGTCGTGCCGCAGATGCAGACAACACCGGCCTGGCCGCGCGCAGACAAGGGCGCGGGCGCTGTGCGATCGGCAGATGGCGGGCGGCTTCCATGCGTCATTCGCCCAGCATAGACGGGCAGCCGCTGCCGCTCAAAGTGCATTCGTCACGGGCGGCGGGCCGGCTGTCCCGGCCTTGCCGTGGCTGGCTCTTCATGTCCGGGGGCTGCGTGAGGGGGTATCCCTCAGGCAGCGCTGACTGCGCAGGCAGCACTAGCTATGCCCGCAGGTAGAACAGCCGTCCCGCAGGCAGAACAGCCATCCTTTTGGCCTGGCCAGTGCCAGCACAGAACCAGCTCCGGCCCCGGAACCCGAGTCGGCATCAGAACTGATAGGTTGCCGACAGCAGTACCGTGCAGGGGTGCCCCGGCATTGCGGTGGAACGCCAGTATTCGCGGTCGGTCAGGTTGGTGATGCCCAGTGTGACCGTCCAGGGGCACTGCGCCAGCCAGCATAGCATCCCAGCGGGTGTAGCCCGGCAGTTCCACGTATTGTCTTCGTCCTCCCAGCGGGGACTGGCGTGCGTCACCCCCACCTCGGCGTACCAGCGTCCTGCCGGTGCGTAGCGCACGAACAGGTTGCCGTTGCGACGGGCGACGTTGAGCAGAGCGCTTGCCTTCAAAGGCTTGGGTCGGATTTGTTGCTCACCACCTTTGCCTGGGTCAGTCCTATGCCGCCACGCACATACCAGTCGTCGATCAACCGGCCGGTGATGGTGAATTCCATACCGCGCGAACGTTTCTTTCCGGCCACTGCCCAGATGTACGGATCGTTGGGGTCGGGCTGGTAGCGGATGTTGTAGTGTTCGAGCTGGTACACCGCAAACTGGGTCGAGAAGGCGTCGTCCATCCAGTCGCTCTTGACGCCGACTTCGATCTGGCGTGAATACTGTGGATCGGCATCGTACACGCTGCTGGATGCAGTCAGTATGCCCAGCTGACTACGCCCTCCGTAGGGGCAAAGCTCTTGCTCCATGACGAATACAGGCTGTGCTCCTTGACCGGCTGCCAGATCACGCCAGCCCGCTGGCTCAGTGAATAGCCCTTGTAGTCGCGCGACTGGTTGAGGATGTAGTCGGTGCTGCGGAAAACGGTAGTGGTCCTGCCGCAGCCCCAGCAGTACCTTCCACTGTTCGGTGAGGCTCATCAGGGTCCTGTATATACAGACCCTGTGACTTCGCATCATGCTTTCTGTTGATCGTGGCAGCTGGACGTGCGCCCCGGTCTGCTGGCCAGCTGGGGTTGAACGGATCGATCTGGACGTAGTTGCGCCGCGAGAACAGCGTTGGACTGCGCTCCTCGTTACTGTATTCGAAGCCCACCAGCGGGTCGTGCTTCACGGGGCCGGTTTCCACCATGCCGGTCAGGTCGATGGTGTTGGCGGTGGTCCGGTTGCGGGTGGTCTGCCAGGAGTAGTTCTGGTTCAGCTTGCCGGCCCAGGTGCAGGTGCTGCCCGTCGATGTCTGACCGGCTGCGTTGCAGTAGGTACCCAGGTACACATGGTCGAAGTCCTGGTCAGCCGTACGGCGACTGGCCGCAGCGAATCTTCCAGTTTTTGTCGAAGTCGTAGCTCAGGGTCCGAGCGCAGCACCTTCAGCTCGTCTTCCACGAAGTCTCCGGCCGGGCAAAACCCGTGCGGATGGACACCCCGGCCGGCAGGTCCGAATACGCCGGCCCACGGTCCGGCACCCGCACACCTTGTCCCAGGTGTACTGGCCCAGCCAGCGCAGCCCGGTTCGCGTATCCACCAGAATGCTGGGCGACACCATGGTGTTCCGGTTGCGAATGCCATGGCGGAAGCTGTGTGCCTGCTCGCGGTCGGCCGTCAGGCGCATGGCCACATGGCGGTTCAGCACGTGGTTCACGTCCACCGTGCCGCCCACGTTCTGCCACGAGCCGCCCCGCAGCGACACGCTGCTGCCGGCATCGAAGCGCGCCTGCTTGCTGATCATGTTGATGATGCCGCCGCCCGAACCGCGACCATAGGCACGAGGCCGGCCCCTTCAGGATTTCGATGCGCTCCACGTTGGCCGTGCTGCGGCGCACCTGACCGCTCTCGCGGATGCCGTCGCGGAAGATGTCGTTGTTGTCGGCCTCGAAACCCCGGATGGTGATGCCTTCACCCCGCATGTCGTAGGCCGTGCTCACCCCGGTACCCCGTCGAGCATGATCGACAGGGTCATTGATGCCGTAGCTCTTGGACTTGCTCACTTCCACCGTATCGATGGCCTGCGGGATGTCCTTTGGCGGCAGGTAGGTTTTTGGTGGCGGTGGTCACGCCTTCCGGGCCGCACGTCGTCAGGATCGAAGTCGGCCGTGACGCGAATGGTGGACAGCGGGTGGCGCCCGGATGGGCGTCAGGTCCGTGTCGCCGGTAGTGCCTCGCGAGGACCCGGCGTTTTTCCGTCGCAGCGGCCGGATCGGCCGATGCTGCAGAGACTCCGTGGAAGAGGTGGTTACGGCGGAGGTGCTGTCCGTGTCCCGGGAGACTGTGGGGGCCCCCTGCTGTGCCTGCACGGGCAGGGGCCAGCACCGTCAGCAGGCCGGTGGCCAGCAGCGCCTGCGGCAGGCGTTTCAGGGAGAAGGGGAGGAGACAATGTGTGCAGATCGTGAATCTGTCGGGATATGATTCTTCATCGCAGGAAGGTTATCTGTGGTGTACAGGATACAGCCAGCGAGAATGCTACCAGCAATGAGAATGCAAGTTAATTACTTGGTGGTTTGTTTTCTCATGCGTGACATCGTGTTCCGTTTTGTGAGTTCGCGGCGCCTTTTCTGAGCCATCGTCAATCCGGCTGGTTCGCCGATGAGGTGTGATTTGCCTTCGTCGAGTCACTTGCCGTCGTCGTGGCGCCGCCTGTCTTTTCGGCCGGCGGCCGCATCACCTGCCGGATGTTCAGCCCCATGGCCATCAGCAGCCCGAAGTAGAGCAGGGCGCCACCCACCACCATGCCCAGCACCAGCCCGATGCGCAGCCATGGCTGCGACTGCATCGCGCCCCAGTCGAAAATACTCGCTGACAAAGCCCAGCAGCACACCCATGGCCGCCAGCGCCACCGCCACCTTCAGCATGAACGGGCCGCCAGCCCGCACGCGGGATATAGCTGCCACGTTTTTCAGCCCGCGCAGCGACCAGCCGGCATTCAGCCATGCCCCCAGCGAAATCGACAGCGCCAGCCCCGCATGCGCCAGCCAGGGTACCAGCACCAGATTCATCAGCTGCGTGCACACCAGCACCGTCACGGCAATCTTCACCGGCGTGCGCACATCCTGTTTGGCAAAGAAGCCCGGCGCCAGAATCCGCACTGCCGTCAGCGCTACCAGCCCGGCGCCGTAGGCCCGTACCGTATGCGAGGTCATCAGCAGGGTCGTGCGTGCTGAAGGCCCCGTAATGAAAAAAACAGCGCCGTCAGCGGCTTGGCCATCAGCGCCAGCCCACCATGGCCGGCGTGGCCAGCAGCAATGCCAGCCGCAGCCCCAGTCCAGCAGGGTCACTGTGGCGCTGTGTGTTGCCTGCGGCATTGGCCTGCGACAGGCTGGGCAGCAGCAGCGTGCCCATGGCAATGCCCAGCAGCGAGGTTGGAAACTCCATCAGCCGGTCGCCGTAGCTCACCCGACACACTGCCCGGCGCCAGCCACGAGGCGATCTGCGTGTTGATGATCAGGCTGAACTGCGACACCGACACTGCCAGCAGCGTCGGGGCCATGTTCTTCAGCACCCGCTGCACGGCCGGATCCTTCAGGGCCTTCCAGGGGTGAAACGGATGCGGGGCAGCAGGCCGATCTTCACCAGCGACGGCACCTGCCACAGCAGCTGCAGCACCCCGCCGATCATCACCCCCGCGCACAGCGCCAGCACGAGCGGATCGAAGAAGCGGCCCAGAAAGAGCGCCGCCAGAATGATCGACATTCAGCAGCACCGGCGCAAAGGCCGGTGCCGCAAAAGCGTTTCGACAGGTTCAGGATGGCGGCCGCCAGCGCCACCAGCGAAATCAGCAGGATGTACGGAAACATCCAGCGCGTCATCAGCACCGCAATGCCGAAGGTCTCTGCATCCTGCCGCAGCCCGCTGGCCACCAGCCACACCAGCCCCGGCGCGGCCACCACGCCCACCGCCACCACCACGGTCAGCACCCAGAAGAGCATCGTGGCTACCGCGTCCAGTACCCGGCGTGTCTCCTGGGGGACTCCTGCTGGCTCTGTGCCAGCACCGGGATGAACGCCTGGGTGAACGCCCCTTCCGCAAACAGGCGCCGCAGCATGTTGGGCAGCCGGAACGCCACGAAGAAGGCATCCGTCAGCGGCCCCGCACCATACACGGAGGCCACCAGCGTCTCCCGCACCAGGCCAAGAACACGGGAAACCAGGGTCAGGCCACTGATGGTGGCCGCAGCGCCGAGCAGATTCACGGCAGAAAGGGGGCAGGAGATTGGCAATGGAGCACCTTCGTCCGGCTGTCGGGAAGACCCGGCTGCCGCGTGGCGAGGAAGGTGCCGATGTTTCGAAGGGGCTACAGCCTCACGGGAGGTGTCTGCATGCCCTACTTGAAGGCTGTCACCACAGGACGCTATAATGATAAGCTTAGTTTTCGGGCAATTGTCCGATCAGTGAACACATCAACCGGGCGGCCCCGCAGTCGTTCCGTTGTCTACCAGAGCCCCGGGCTCTTTGAAACCGCTCCACTGGCAAACATCGCGTCGGCGCGCAAACGTGCTCGCCAGGCGGTCCAACTGAACGCACACAACAGCAGCCTGCGCTCGCGCCTGCGTACCGCCATCAAGAAAGTGCGCAAGGCCGTTGCCGCTGGTGACAAGGCCGCCGCCGAGGCTGGTTCCGTGCCTCGACCAGCGTCATCGACTCCATCGCCGACAAGAAAAATCATTCACAAGAACGCCGCAGCCCGCCACAAGAGGCCGCCTGTCGGCCGCCATCAAGAGCCATGGCCTGATTTTTTTCGCCGGGCGGACCTTTTCCCCTTTCCGTCCGCAATGTGCGGGAAAGGGGAGTGCGCAGCGCCTGGCACCGCTGGTCGTGGTCGTCAGATCGCCCAGCGCGCAGTCAGTCCACCGTTGCCAGTACGCTGAAAGGCCGGTTTCCCTCCGTATCCATGGTCGGGGCGCCGGCTTTCTTGTTGTCTTCCTGCTCGGCACTTTCCTGTGCAGCGCGAGTGGGCGCTCGTTGCCCGCTTGTGAGGCCTCTGCGTCTCAAGGCCCCTGTGTCTCAAGACTTCAGCTCTCCTGTAACAGCCCCAGCGCCTGCAGTCCCTCGCGCAGCGAGGCCGTTCCAGTGAAGTGAATGCCGTGAAAGCCCAGTGCCTGCGCGGCTTCCACGTTGCGTGCCGAATCATCGATGAATACCGCACGGGCAGGCGTGACCCCATAGCGTTCGCACAGCCGCCGGAAAAATGGCCGGGTCCGGCTTGATCAGCCCTTCCTCGCCCGACACCACGATACCCTCGAACCACTGCAGAAACGGAAAGCGCTCGCGTGCCATGGGAAGGTCTCTGCCGACCAGTTGGTCAGCGCCAGCAGCCGGACCGGCTCGGCGCGCAGCCTGGACAGGATGGCCACGGATTCCGGCAGGTCACCAGCCAGCATCTCCGGCCAGCGCGAACGGTAGGCATCGATTTCCTGAAAAACTGTGGAAACTGTCCCTGCAGCTGCCGGATGGCCTCGGCCCATGGGCGCCCGCGGTCCTGCTCCACATTCCAGGCCATCGTGCAGACCTGGTCCAGAAAATCTTCCACTTCGGCCTCGGTGGGGAATATCTTCCGGTACAGGTAACGGGGGTTCCAGTCCACCACCACGCCCCCCAGGTCGAACACTACCGTATCGACCTGCGGGCCGGAGAAGAGGGCGATACACTGGCAGATGTCGTGTTTGCCGTCATGATGGGTATTCCTCCTGTCATCGGTGGTCAGCATCTGCCCGCATGATACGCCTGCCGCCTGTTACGCCTGTTGCAGACACCTGACCAGCCTGACGGAGCCGTTTCAGGAGAACCTGCATGAACACCTTCAACCACTGGCGTGGCCGGCACCTCGACATCGAGGGGCCAGCATCTATGTCGAGGAAACCGGCAATCCACAGGGGCCAGCCCTGCTGTGCCTGCCTGGTGGTTTTTGGCCAGATCGAGACCTGGAACGCGCTTGCCCCGGGCCTTGCCTCCACTTACCGCCTGATCGGCATCGACAGCCGCGGTCATGGCCGCTCCACGCTCGGCAGCCTGCCGCTCACCTACCGCCGGCTGGAAGACGACGTGAAGGCTGTCGTGATGCATCTGGGCCTGTCCCTTACAGCATCATGGGCCACAGTGACGGCGGCATCGTTGCCCTGCGACTTGCAGCCGATCCGGCCAACCCAGTGGATCACATCGTCCCCATCGGCGCCCAGTGGGAACTGCCTGCTGGCGACCCGGCCCGTGCCGAACTGGGCCGGATCACTCCGGCATTCTGGCGTGAGCACTTTCCCGGCAACGACGTACCACATGGCGTGGCTGCCTACGAGGCCCCTCAACCCCGAGCCCGACTTCCGAGCGCTTCGCCCGTGCCGTGCTGAACCTGTGGCTCAGTAACGGCCCCGATGCTATCCGAACGAAAGCATCCGGGCCATCCGCGCCCGAACGCTACTGGTCCATGGCGAGCAGGACGAATTCATCCCGCTGACCCACACTCAGGCCATGCTGGGCCGCATCGATGGTGCCAGTCTGCTGTGCCTGCCACTGACCGGTCACAGCGCCCACGGGGAGCGTCCCGGCTGGTTGCTGCCCGTGCTGCGGACATTCCTTCAGACCTGACGATGCGGGCACTTCCGGGTCAGCCCGTAGACCTGACGCGCATGCGCGCCACGGGCCAACCCTGCAGGTCTGGCGGCACTCATGCTTCCAGCCAATCCTGCAATGCGGGCGCTGCCTTTGGAAGCTGGAACTCGGTGATCTGGTGGTCTGCCACCCCGGCCTTGTGGAAAGGGTCTTCCGCGAGGATGGCCTGTGCGGCAGCCAGATTGCTGGCCCGCATCACGATGATGCCACCGGTACGGGGTTCCTTGCGACCCGACATCAGCAGGGTGACCGGCTGCATAGGCATGGTCGAGCCAGGTGCGATGGGCCTCCAGATGCTTTTCCACCTCGGCCATGGGCTGGGTATAGCTGAGCGAAACGACGAACATACGAATACGAAAATGACCAATGCTGTACTGATGGATGCTGCCATGGCGGCAGGTTTTCCGGCCGATGGTGCCATCGTGGCCGTACTGCAAGCCTATCACGAACGCAACGAGGCCGAGCGGGCTGCGCCCCGCGTGGAAAGCCCTCGGCGGGCGGGATGGCGGACGAGCTCCGCATGCGGGCCATCAGCGCCCAGACCGGGCAGCTGCTCAACCCGCCTGCGCTTCCTTCATCTGCGCCCGTCGCTCCTGCCGCGTGCTCATTGCCAGCGCTACGATGAATTCGATGGCCAGCAGCAGCACGACGGTAGGCGCCGGCGCACTGTCCAGAAAGAACGCCACATAGACGCCCAGCACCGAGGTGGTCACGGTCAGCCCACCGCCGTCCACAGCATCCGCCCGAAGGTGCGCGTCAGCAGCCGGGCAATGGCTCCCGGCGCAATCAGCAGCGAAATGGTCAGCACGATGCCCACCGACTGCAGCGCCCCCACCACCGCCAGCGACACCGCCGCCAGCAGCCCGTAGTGCAGCAGGCTCACGGCCAGCCCGGCGGTGCGGGCCTGCACCGGATCGAAACTCTGCAGCAGCAGATCGCGCCACTTCATGCCGATCCAGCCCGACACCACCAGCGCAATCAGCCCGCTCTGCAGCAGATCGGCCGGCGTCGTGCCCAGCACGTCCCCGAACAGGATGTGCTCCAGATGGACCTCGCTGCGCGCCCACACATAGAGCAGCAGCCCCAGCGCAAACATGCTGGAAAACACCACCCCCATCACCGTGTCCTGCTTGATGCGGCTGTGCTCGTGCACATAGCCCGTCAGCAGCGCACAGGCCATTCCCGCCACGAAAGCGCAGTGCCAGCGGTGCGCCCACCAGATACGCAATCACCACGCCCGGAAACACGGCATGGGAAATAGCGTCGCCCAGCAGCGCCCAGCCCTTGAGCACCAGAAAGCACGACAGCAGCGCACACGGCACCGCCACGATGGCCGCCATCAGCAGCGCGTCCTGCATGAAATCGAACTGCAGCGGCAACAGCAGGGCTTCGAGGTTCACCATCAGTCTCCTCCCGTGGCCCGGAATCATGATGATGAATCTGGCTGCGGTCACGCAGCACCGCCATCCGCCGCCGCCGCGCCGCCAGCACCCCATGCACCGGCGCAAACACGAAGGCCAGCGCAAACAGCAGCGCCTGCACCAGCACCACCACCGCACAGTCGCCCCATCCAGAAAGTAGCTGGCATACACCCCGATGAAACTGCTCACCGCCCCAATGGCCGTGGCCATGCCGATCACCCGCCCGAAGCGGTCCGACAGCAGATAGGGCCGTCGCCCCCGGCGTCACGATCAGCGCAATCACCAGAAACGCGCCCACCGTCTGCATGGCTCGCCACCGTACAGGCCGCCAGCAGCCCGAAGAACAGCACCTTCATCGGCCCCGGATGCAGGCCCACGCCGCGCGCATGCGTCTCGTCGAAGAAGATCGCCAGAAAATCCTTCCACTTCAGCAGCAGCACGCCCAGCGTCACCGCACTGATGATCACCAGCTGCGCCATGTCCCCGGGCGAAACGGCCAGTACATTGCCCAGCACGATGGTCTGGATGTTCACACTGGTGGGGGATACCGACACCATGAACAGCCCCAGTCCGAAGAAGGTACTGAAGATCAGCCCGATGATCACATCGGGCTTGAGCCGCGTGCGCCGGTTCAGAAAAGCTGATGGCCCCGCGGCCAGCAGCCCCGCAAAAAGCGCCCGCCGGGAACGGCAGCCCCAGCATGTAGGCCCCCGCCACCCCGGGCACGATCAGATGCGACAAGGCATCCCCGATCAGCGACCAGCCCTTGAGCATCAGAAAGCACGACAGGAATGCACACACCCCGCCCACCAGCGCGCCCACCCACATCGCGTTGGTCATGCGAAGCATAGCCAAAAGGGTTCAGCAGCAGTTCCCAGCTCATCGGGCGCCGTCCTCTCCATCCGGCACCATCGTCACGCTCTCTGGCCCACCGCGCCGGGTCGAGCGCCCGCCCACCATCACCAGCGGACGTTCGTCGTCGGTCATGATGCCCACCGACAGCGTGTGCGAACTGCCCGGCGCCTGCGGCAGATCGAAGTGCCGCAGCACCCGCCGAAGCCGCTTCCAGATTGGCCCGGGTGAACACCTGCTCCGTTTCGCCATGGGCCAGTACCGTAGTTCTTCACCAGCACCGTCCGGTCGCAGAACTCCGGCACTGCCCAGATTGTGGGTTGACACCAGCATCACCCGCCCCTCGTCACGCAGCGTCCGGAGCAGCGCAATGATAGCGTCCTCGGTGGTCACATCCACTCCGGTGAACGGGTTCATCCAGCAGGATCACCTGCGCCTGCTGAGCCAGCGCCCGTGCCAGAAACACGCGCTTCTTCTGGCCACCCGACAGCTCACCGATCTGCCGCAGCCGGTAGTCCTGCATCTCCACCCGCTGCAGCGCGTCGTCCACCGCGGCATGATCGGCCGCCTTCGGACGCCGGAAAAAGCCCATGTGCCCGTAGCGGCCCATCATCACCACGTCCTTCACCAGCACCGGGAAATCCCAGTCCACCTCCTCGTTCTGCGGCGACATAGGCCACCTGGTTGCGACGGATGGCCTCGCCACCGAGCGCCCCAGCACCTCGATGCGTCCGGCCGCCGGCTTCAGAAAAGCCCATGATCGCCTTGAAGGCGTGGACTTGCCGCTGCCGTTCACCCCCACCAGCGCCGTGATGCTGCCCGGCGGTGTGCAGAAAGGTAGCGTTGCGCAGCGCCGTGTGCCCGTTGTTGTAGGTGATGGTCACCCCTGCACATCCAGCCCGCCGCGACAGTTCGGGTCGTCCGCGCCGACTGTGCGGGAAGGCTCGGCCGAGGCGAGGGCTGACGGTGTGCCTGATGATGGTGCAGGGTGTTGCGGACACAGCCATCACACCTCCCGTCCGGCTGGGCTGGACATGGGAACAGACTGGGCGCGCACGCCTGCGGCCGGCGGACAGTCAACCGGCCTGGCCGTGGCGCTCCTGCGGAGGAACGGGCAGAAACGTCCTGGTTCAATGGGAAGGCCCTTCGCAATCGTTTCGGAGGTCACGCGCAGCAGATCCAGATAGGTCGGCACCGGGCCGTCCGGCTCGCTGAGCGAATCTACATAGAGTACACCCCATAGTGTGCTCCCGTTTCGCGTGCAACCTGCCTTTGCGGGTGCATCCGGCACCGTACTTTCACTGAAAAACAGCCGGAATGTGATGCTTCTTCACCGCATCGATCACGCGGCGCACCTGTTGCGGCGTTCCCTGCTGGTCGGCGTTGATCGGCCACAGATACAGCTCCTTCAGCCCGAAAGTCGCGTGCCAGATGGCTGAAGGCCCCTCGCTGGTCACCAGCCAGCGCTGCTGTTCGGGCAGGCGGTCCAGCGTGGCGCGGATCGGCCCGACCGTGTCGGCGATCTTCTTCTTGTAGGCCTCGGCATTGGCCCGGTAGGTATCGGCATGCGCCGGGATCGTACTTTCACCAGCGCATCACGGATGTTGTTCACGTAGATGATGCCGTTCTCCGGCGACATCCACGCATGCGGATTGGGCTTGCCGCTGTACGGGCCCTCCGAGATCGACATGGGCACCACGCCCTCCGTCACCACCACGCCCGGCACCTTGCGCAGCCGGTGGAAGAACTTCTCGAACCAGCGCTCGAGGTTCAGCCCGTTCCAGAGCACCAGCTGGGCGCCCTGGGCACGCACCAGGTCCCCCGGGGTAGGGCTGGTAGTCGTGAATCTCGGCGCCCGGCGGTGATCGACTCCACCACCGCTGCGTCGCCAGCCACATTGCGCGCCATGTCGGCGATGATCGTGAAGGTGGTCACCACCTTCAGTTTGGGTGCGGAACCCGTCGCATTCCCGGCTGTCATGGCGCCGCTGGTTGCCGCCGGGCTGCCAGCGGCAGTGGAACCCGCAGCCTCTGCCCCGCGAGGTCGTTTGCCCGGGCAGCGTGGCCAGCGCCAGACCGGCACCCAGCGACAGCGCAGCCGCCAGAACCTGGCGGCGTTTTTGTGCAGGGGACCATGCCCGCGAAAAACTGTGTCTCGTTTTCATTGTTGGTGTGGGGCAGAAGCGCCCCATGTGGTACGGAAAGCCCACACTTTACACCCGGTTTTAATTGATTGCAAATGAGAATTGAACGCGTTACTGGAATAGCCCCAGCAGGGACAGCTCGCACCACCGCCGCCGTCTTGTTCGGTGCATCCAGCTTCATGATCGAGTTGCGGATGTGGAAGTCGACCGTGTTCTTCGACAGCAGCGGGATCTCGGCGATGTCCTGCGCCGACTTGCCGTCGGCCGTCCAGCGCAGGACTTCCAGTTCGCGGGCGGTCAGCGCGGGGGAATCACTGGCCAGCCGGGCCGGATCACGCGGGAGAAGGCCTTGTGGGTCACCAGCGCCAGCCACTGCATGCAGGGCAGGCGGGCATCCAGCTCATCGGGGGTGAAGGGCTCCCGCCTGGTGAGCGACAGCATGCTGATGCCGCCCGGTTCATTCAGTACGGACTGGGTCAGCCATAGGCCAGACCCGCGGTCTGCATGTCAGCCCAGAGTTCAGGAACGTCCCTGAACAGCTCCGCACTCACAGAAACGGTTCCGGAGACTGTCGTGCCCGGATGATGCGGGGGTCCACCGCAGGATAGCCCATGTCCATGTAATGCTTCTGCCAGGCGGGTGGGTAATCGTTGTGCCAGATCAGTCGGGGGCGGCTCAGGGAAGCGGTGCCTGAAAGCCATAGGGAGACATGATCAAAGCCCAGCGCCCGGGAGGCAGACTGGATGTAGCCGGATACCTCCTGCTCGCTGGGTTCGGATACCACACCGATCAGGTCATCCTGCCAGCGATCCATGGCGGGGTCAGGGGCGCCAGTGGGGGGCAGGGGCGGGGTGTGATGTGGGTGGCCTGTTCTGGTTCCGGGGTTGACTTCGTGGCGCTGGTTTGCTGTGTAGCTGATGCTGGCTCCGGGCTGGACTGCTCGGCGGGTGCGTGATGCCCCTGCACGTTGCCGGAAAAGGTACTCGTCACCGCATCGGGGCGGAAAACAGTAGTATTGTGGCCGCTTCCGAACGTGGAAGGGTAAGGATCGGACGCCGCGTGCGAACCGCGTTTGCCGGACGAGAAACAATACGCGTCCCCGACTCTGCACCCGCATAAGCAGGTTCTATCACGGAAGCAGATGCGGCTGCAGGATGAAGATGACGCTCATTGGTGGGGCTCAGGGAGCCCGTTCAGAAAGGATGATTTATCCTGCACAGTTGGATCCCCGCTTGTGTTTACGTCCTTTGGCCAGAAAAATTGGCCGTCAATGCCGGCCCAGCCGGTGGAGGGTGATCAGAGCAAGCCTCGCCACAGGTCTGGGACTGAAAATTTCTTGTTCCATGTTCGCCTGTTCAGGCGTTTGTGGGACGACCAGACCAAGGGCCTTCCCAAAAAGTCTGAACGCACTTCGACAGTATATCATTCAATGATGGAATTCAATGATTTGCGAACATTGTTGAACAGTAAGAAGTGGTACCCAAAAATTCACGAGTCATTCTTTGCCGAGTAGCATTCCATTCCTGTGTCCTGCTCTATATACTTAAAATCCGTTCTGCGAAACCGGTAAAAATGACTGGTGATGGAGCGTTCAGGGCTTTGGAGACCCTGATGTGAGAATGACGTACGCCGTACCGTATGGCCAAATATTCCATTATATGACAATAGCTGGCAGAAAGTGGCGTTCAGGAGGAGATGCGCCCGTTGATGGCTTGAAGCGATGTCAGTCTCATTGCGTGCCCTGAGGGCAGCTGGGAATTATTGGGTGACATTTATCGTGACGACGCGGCACAATCCAGCGGCAGTCGTGCATCAGTGCGCCAGTTGGGTCTGTTGGTCCCGATTGGGGGGCATGACGGGAAAGAAAGTGTTCAGGCCTGCGGTGATTGATCGTGCATCGTCCTGGACGTGTCGTGATCCTGAAAAGAGCAGATCGAGAAATGACAGAGGTGCCTGAAAGCAGTTTGGGGACGGAATCGTCCATGGTGAGGAGGCGGGCATGTCAGATGAAGCCTGGCGTCTGAGGTTCTGGTCGATCTTTCTGGGGCAGGCGCTCTCTCTGGTGGGGTCGGCGATCACCCAGTTCGTTCTGTTGTGGTGGATTACGGATAAAACGGGCAGTGCGGCGGCGCTGGCCACGGCCGGGTATGGCCATGCTGCTTCCGCAGGCGGTGCTCGCCCCTGGGAGGCGTGTTTGCTGACCGCCGCGACAGACAGATCATCGTGGTTCTGACCGACCTGGTCAGTGCAGCTGTGCGTACTGCTGCTCATCATGATGTTCGAGTATGGCAATGTGGAGCTCTGGCAGATCTATGTGCTGATGGCCACAGAAGCGCCATGCAGGCCTTTCAGGGGCCCGCTTCCATGGCCAGCGTTGCGACGCTGGTACCTCCCGATTTCGTGCCCCGGGCGGCCGGTTTCAATCAGACCGTGCAGGGGGCTGTCCATGGTGGGGGCGGCGCCGCTGGGGGCATTGCTGCTGAGCTTCGTGCCGGTCAAGTATGCGCTTGGTGTCGACGTGCTGACTGCAGCCATCGGGATTTCTCCCCTGCTTTTCGTGACCATTCCCCAGTGATCTCAACCAGCAGCCGGCATGTCCGGATCTGGGCACAGTTTCAGGACGGGCATCCAGCGAATCTGGTCGGACCGTTCGCTCAGGGGCTGTACATGCTGGTGACGATCACCACCATGTTCTTCATGCCTCTCTTCACCATGATCCCCTGCTGGTCAAGTCGCGCTATCACGGGGGGCCTCCCCAGCTGGCCCTGCTGGAAAGCCTGACGGGGGTTGGCATGATCATTGGCGGGATACTCGTTGCCGTCATAGCCCCCAAAAAGGAAGGTACCGTGGGTCCTGGGGGCATGTCCCTCTCCTGTTTTCTCATTGCCGCCACTGCGTGGCTTTCCGCCCGAACTGTTCCTCGTGTGTGGAGCGCTGTGGCTGGTTGGGGCATCGGCCTTCATGCTCGCAAACGCCTCCCTGATGGCGGTTCTGCAGACCGTGATTGCCCAGGATTTTCAGGGAAGGGCCATATCCGTTCTGACCACGATGAATGCCGTGGCTGCACCTGTCGGGCTGGCATTGCCAACCCGTTGGGTGAGTTTCTTGGGGTGAGCTGGCTGTTTTTCGTTTTTGGGCTGTCCGGGGTTTTGTGATGATCAGCGGCTTTCTGTCTGGATCCGTCAGGCGGCTTGACCTTCAGAAAGGCACGACCTGAATCGCATGACGGGATAGGCCCTTTCAGGGGCCTCTGCAAAAGTCCTGCGGCACTTTGGCTCCCATGCCCGGGCGATCCAGTGCGTTGCCATTTGCCGCCAATAGCCCCTGCTATTGCCGCCAAAAATGGCGCCTTCTGGCTCATCGATCCTGGTTCCCAAGTGCTCGCAGACTTTTGCAGAGCTCCTTTATCCTGTTTATTCCTGTACAGTTTTGCAGCATGGGTGCCAGCAAAAATGCCGGTTGATTACCTGCCTGTGCATCAAGCATTATGTACGGGTTAAGGGTCTGTTGAACCGATTGCGAATTCGTTGTTGCGTTTGCCGGGCAACGTGGCCATTTGCACTGGCTGTTGGTTTTTGCGAGTAGTGTGGTTTCTCATTGCGTTCCCTAAACCCAGGGCGCACGGTGTGAATTCAGTTCCCCTGGGCGGCGTGTAGACGCGCCCGATGGTTCATGATGACCCTGTCATATGTTTTCAGGAGCAACAGGTTTTCATCATGAGCAATCGTATTGCAATCGTTGGTATAGGCTGCCGTTTTTCCGGGAGGGTGCAAACAGCGCCGGCGAGCTGTGGCAGATGCTCATGGATGGGACGGACGCCATTTCCGACGTATTGCCGGACAGGTGGTCGGCAGGGGCAGTTCTACAACCCGCAGCGGGGTGTGGTCGGTAAAAGCGCCACGAAGTGGGCAGGCCAGGTCGAGGATATCGACCGTTTCGACTGTGATTTCTTCGGCATTTCGCCGCGTGAAGCATCGTTGATGGACCCCCAGCAGCGCATGCTGCTGGAAGTGTGCTGGGAGGCCCTGGAGGATGCCGGTCAGGTTCCCGCCAGATGGTACGGGCGCAGGGTGGGCGTGTTCGTGGGTGGTTTTACACTCGATTACATGCTCATGCAGCTAGGCAACATGGATCTGAAGGGGGTCGAGTCCCATACGGCAACGGGTTCCATGATGACGCTGCTTGCCAACCGGTTGTCCTACGTCTTCGGATTCACGGGCCCCAGCGTCACGACGGATACGGCCTGCTCTTCGTCACTGATCGCCGTGCACCAGGCCTGCACGAGCCTGCTTTCCGGTGAGTCGGACATGGCGGTGGCGGGTGGGGTCAATGCGCTGCTCACGCCCTGTTATACGGTGGCAGAATCCCGTGCAGGCATGCTGTCCCCCACCGGAAGGTCCCGCGCTTTCGATGCCGCGGCAGACGGCTATGTGCGGGGAGAAGGTGCCGGCCTGGTCGTCCTGAAGCGCGCAGACCGCGCAATTGCCGACGGAGACCATATCTACGCCCTGATACGGGCGTCGGCCATGAATCACGATGGCCACAGTGAGGGGTTGACCGTGCCCAGTGGCGATGCTCCAGATGGCGCTGATGCGACAGGCGCTGGACCGGGCCGGCATCAGCCCTGGCGGGTCTCGTATGCCGAAGCCCATGGCACCGGAACGCCTGTGGGCGATCCGATCGAGGCACGTGCCATCGGTACGGTACTGCGGGAGGGGCGTGACGGGCATCCCGACTGCCTGATGGGGTCGATCAAGACGAACATCGGGCATACGGAGGCGGCTGCGGGGGTGGCGGGTCTCATCAAGGCCGCACTGGTGATGAATCATCGGCAGGTTCCGCCCCACCTTCACCTGAAGGAAATCAATCCCGCCATTTCCCTTGATGAACTCCGGCTTTCGGTGCCCGTAGCGCCTGCGGCACTGCCAGATGAGGGAGAACTGTTTGCCTGCGTGAATTCGTTTGGATTCGGCGGGGCGAATGCCCACGTCGTGCTCTCATCCTTCGGGCAGGAAGGCAGCGCCCGGATTCAGACCGGAACCAGGGCGTCAGAAGGGCAGGAAGTCACCGGGAAGGCAGGGGCCGCATCGTTGCATGGCGAAGCGGACGATCACGCAGGTCCTCTGCTTCTGCCCCTGTCGGCGGGGGATGAGCGTTCTCTGCGTGCCATGGCGACGGATCTGGCTGCTCATCTGCGCGGACCCGGCCTCTCTTCCCGTGTCAGGGGATGTCTGTCGCAGTGCCTCGCTGCATCGCCAGCATCTGTCCTGGCGTGCCTGTGCGGTGGCAAAGCCATGCCGATGAGCTGATCGGGGCACTGAGCGCACTGGGGCAGGACGCATCCGGCAATCCTGAAGGGAGTTTCTTCGACTGTGCCCATGTGAACCACCATGGGCCCGCAGGTCTGGTCTTTGTATATACAGGCATGGGTCCACAGTGGCATGAGATGGGACGTACGCTGTACCGGCGTGATCGCGTGTTTGCGCAGGCACTCGACCAGGTCATGGACATGCTGGGCGAACTGGGCTGCCCGCTGCGACAGCAGTGGCTCGAATCCGGTGGTGATCCCGCCTCCATGAACGACACGATCGTGGCCCAGCCGGCCAACTTTGCCCTGCAGGTTGCCATTACGCGCTGGCTTTCGCATTACGGGATTCGGCCGGACGTCTGTGTGGGACACAGCGCCGGAGAGCCGGCTGCGGCCTGGGCGGCCGGGGTGTTCTCGCTGAAGGATGCAGCGCGCATTTCCTGGGCGCGCAGTCATCTGCAGCAGACCACCAGTGGGCAGGGGCGCCATGATGGCCGTGGGCGGTTTGAGCGAGGGAGCCGTTCGGGGAGATGATCGACGCAGGTGACTACAGGGACGGTTTCCGTGGCAGCCGTCAACAGTCCCCGGGCACTGACCCTGGCGGGGAGACAGCCAGGAAATCGACCGGCTGCACGGCGCACTGGAGGCGGCCGGGCATTTTGCGAAAAAGCTGCGGGTCAACGTTGCCTACCACAGTGCCTTCATGGATCCGATCCGCGATGCGCTGCTGGATGAGCTGGGAGATGTCGTGGCACAGGAGGCCCATATTCCCCTGTATTCCACGGTGACCGGAGGGATGATCACGGGCAACGAACTGGATGCGGGCTACTGGTGGCGCAATGTCCGCCAGCCGGTTCTTTTCATGGAGTCCGTGCGCGGCATCATGGATGGGTTCCCCGGGGCAGACTGGGTGGAAATCGGCCCTCACCCGGTACTGGCCCAGTCCATACGGGAAACGGCAGCGGAATCGGGCGCTGAAGATGTTCGCTGCTGGTCCAGCCTTCACCGCAAGCGCGACGAGGCGCGATGTTCTGGCCCAGCTGCTCGCATCGCTGTACGTACGGGGGCATGATCCAGACTGGGGGCACATCCAGGGTGAGGGCAGGTTCAGTCCGTTGCCCCGCAGGCGCTGGCAGGATCTGCGGCTGTGGTATGAGATGCCCGCTGCTCGTCACCAGCGTACGGATGACCCGGTGTACCCCCTGCTGGCAAGACGCGTCGGCGTGGCGGCACCGGTCTGGGAGGTGGATCTGCTGGCCCCGCGCCTGGGCTGGCTGGAAGATCACCGGATTTCCGGTGCACAGGTTCTGCCTGGTGCCGCCTATGTTTCCATGGCGTTGCAGGCCGCAGCGGACATGCATGGTGATGCGCATGCATTCAGTGTTACCGATATCCAGTTCGAACGGGCACTGAGTCTGGTCGGTTGCCGAGAAACGCTCGGTCCAGTTCAGCATCGATCCGGACACCCAGCATTTCGCCGTCTCGAGCCGCATGCTGGACAGCGAGGCCGGCTGGGTGCAGCACTGCCAGGGCAGGCTGGAATTCTCCCGGGCCAGGGAGCTGCGGCCCGGGTCCCTGTCCGGGCTGAGGGATCGTCTTGCCGGTCATGAACCGGGGAAACGGCCGAACGCTGCTATGAGGGCCTGCGACGGCTGGGCCTCGAGTATGGGCCGGCCTTCCAGGGTATTTCCGGGGTGTGGAAACAGGGCAACGAGATACTGGCCCGCCTCTGTGTTCCCTCGCCGACCAGTGCCCAGCTCGGTGACTATACATTTCATCCCGTCCTGATGGATCTGTGCCTGCAGGTGATTGCTACCGGTATTCCGCAGGGAGACGACAGCGTATACATGCCGGTTGGCCTGGAGAGGTACGGTGTCTGGACACGATGCAGCCCGTGATGTGGGCGCATGCGCAGATCTCACGGCACGAGGATGGCGGACTCCGGGGAAGTGTTGCGCTGTATCGCGAGGACGGCAGGCTTTCCGCGATTGTCCAGGGGTGCCGTGTCACTGCCATCGATGCGGCAGCGGAGGGGCAGAACCGTCCCCAGGAACTCTATGGCGTGCAGTGGGATGAGCGTCCCCTGACAGGGCGAGGTATCGCCTGCGGAGCCGGGCGCATGGATACTGTGTGGCCCGGACGCTTCCCTGGAGAAGGCGCTGGTGCAGCGCCTGGCGCAGCAGGGCAATACGGTTCGTGTTCTGGATGATGCCCTGGTGGGCGGCGCGGACGGCCGTGGTCAGGTGGCCGGGGTGATGAAGGAGACCGGCCAGATGTTGCGTGGTGTCGTGCATCTGTCCGGAACCGGGGCGGGCCGGGGACAGCCTGGATGGATTGAGGGAGCAGACGGCGTCGGCGCTTCACATCATGCAGGCGATGGCCGATGCCAGTGCGCACGTGCCCGTCGGGCAGCGCCCGCGTCTCTGGCTGGTCACCCGCGGATGTCTGACCGTGGGTGACGGCGCAGTATCCAGCCGGGAGGCCGCGCACTGTGAGGGGCTGGGGCGTGTCTTCGGTCATGCCGAACAGGCCTCGTTGTGGGGCGGCATGATCGATCTGGAAGAAGGGGCATCTGCTGAAGAAGACGCCGAACACATTCTGGCGGAATGCATGGGCGGTGACGATCGTGACGAGATCGCCTGGCGCCAGGGGGTACGTTATGCTGCCCGTCTGGCACGGCTGGAGCGGTCACTGGATTCCGGCACAGCCCCGGTCATTTCCGCACGGGGGTCTATGTGGTTACGGGGGCCTCGGTGGCCTTGGCCTGGAAACGGCCCGCTGGCTGATCAGTCGCGAGCGCGCAACCTGCTGTTGCTGGGACGGGCAGCCTGCCTCCCGCCAGAACTGGCAGGATCAGACGATGCCCGCCCGGCAACGGCATCGCGTCGACGCAGTGCGCGCCCTGGAAGGCATGGGCGCCCATGTCGAAGTCGCGGCGGTCGATGTCGGCGACCTGGATGCCCTGAAGGCATGTCTGCACCGCTACCGTCAGCAGACGCAGCTGCCGGTGAGAGGCGTGGTTCACAGCGCAGGAACCACGGAAAACCACCTGCTCGATGCCATCGATGATGAACAGTTCTTCAGCATCTTCTCACCGAAGGTGCTGGGCGCCTGGAACCTGCACACTGCGCTGATGGACGACCCTCTGGATTTCTTCATCGCGTACTCCTCGGCTACCGTCCAGGTCGCTTCCTCGGGGCAGGGAAACTATGCCGCAGCCAATGCGTGTCTGGACGCACTGATGGCGTGGCGGCAGTCGCAGGGACTCCCGGACTTGCCATTGGCTGGGGCCCGTGGCGTGACGCGGGTCTGGCGCGTGATCTGGACCCTGATCGACTTCTACATCCGCCGTGGCCTGCATCCGCTGACGAACGATCAGGAGCCAGCGCACTGAGTGCCCTGCTGGGGTATCCGGGTGAACACGGGACGGTACTGGCGGCCGTATGGCTGGCCATCGTCAGGACCAGTCCGCTGGGCAGGGGCTGCACCACTTCTCAAGTCTCTGGTGGACGAGGAAATCGATGCGGAGGATTCGGCAGGTACCGGTTCCGGCGGCAAGGTATCCCTGAAGGAACTGCTGCGCGAGGCGAGACAGCGGGAAACGGCAGGAAGTGCTGACTGTCGGTCTGAGGGATCTGGTTGGGGAGGTGATGGGCCTGCGGGGAGATGCCCTGGGCGTTGACGAGTCCTTCTCGGGACGGGGAATGGATTCGATGATGGCCGTGGAGATCAAGAACCGGATCGAATACCAGCTGGATGTCAATGTGGCGATGGTCGAGCTGCTGCGTGGCGCAAGCGCAAAGAGTCTCGCGGACAGCATTCTTCCCGAACTTTCTGCTGGATGCCGGTGGCGACATGGATGTCGACGCCCTGGTCGACGAGCTGGCTGGAAGCGAAGAGGAGGACATCCTCGAGCTGATCAGGGAAATGCGGCCAGAAAGCACGGATTCGTCCGGGTTGCCCTGATTCAGGCGTGCCGGTACGCCGGTCCACGAAGGCATCACGCATCAGGCATGCCTGTGATGCCGGAGGCGCGGACCGAGTGCACGGAAGATGCATCACATGCATCCGGATTGTTGAACCATTCCGGCGTGGGGTTGTCTGTCCCGCACGCCGTGTGCAGCAACGTTCAGAGGTTTTATGACGAACATCAGGGAGAAACTGGCCAGGCTCACCCGGAACAGCGGGAGGCCGTTGCAGCACGCATCGGCAGGAGGCGGGATGCCAGGGAGGCAGCCATCATCCCGAGGCCGTCAGGCATGAGGGTTCCCCTGTCCAGCGTTCAGGAACGTCTCTGGCTGATGGAACGTCTGGATTCCGAAGCGGGCGGGCAGAACATTGCCGGTGTGGTGTCCGTCTCGGGCGAATTCGATGCACAGCGAATGCAGCGGGCCATGCAGGCCGTCCAGAAGAAGCACGAGATACTGCGCACAGCCATACGCAGCACACAGGGCGAGCCAGAGCAGGTCGTGCTGCCGGACCCGGTAACGGATTACCGTTACATCGATCATTGCAGCCCGGCAGAGAATGGGTATGGCAGGTGCGACGGTCACTGACGCCGTCGCCGGGATTGGGGAATGACATCACGTTCGCCGCGCGGGGCGACGGTGAAGCTGCTGACGCAACGGATATTTCACCGGCCGCCATGGATCTGATGAAGGCCGAGGCTGCCCTGCCTTTCGACATGAGTTCCGGCTGCCTGTTCAGGATGGTCATCATACGGGTGTCTGCTTCCTGCATCACATCATGGTGGCCATGCATCACATGATCGGTGATGGCGGCTCCATTGCCATTCTGCTGGGTGAGGCCTGGCATGCCTACGGGGAGTGGACCGGCGTCTGCGATGCAGATGCCGGATGTCCAGTATGCCGATTACGCCGTCTGGCAGAGGAGACGGCTGGCCGATGGCAGCGGTGATGCGGGGCTGGCGTACTGGCTGACCGAACTGAAGGGCATGCCGCTTCGGCTGGACCTGCCCGGTACCCGGAACAGACCTCTGGTTGCAAAAGCCGACAGCGGGCGTTTTCCTGTGAAGATTCCGCCGGACATTGTGCTGCGGGTTCAGCAGCAGAGCCGTGAGGCTCGGGATCACGCCTTTCAACGTGTACCTTGCCGCGTATGCCAGCCTGTTGATGCGGTTCACCGGGCAGCAGGATTTTGCAGTCAGTGTGCCGGTTTCACTGAGAAACCGCCCGGAACTGCAGACCATGGCTGGATGCTTTGTCAACATGCTGCCGGTGCGCATGTCATGCACGCAGGGAACATCGTTCGGGACCTTTGCCCAGTCGGTCAGCGAACGCATGCTGGGTGCGTTGCAGCATGCTGATACGCCCTTCGAGCAGCTGGTTGCACGTCTGGTGTCCGAACGGGACCTGGCCTGCACGCCTGTGTTCCAGAATGTCTTCAGCTTCGAGCGTGCACCGGAGTCGCAAGGTGAGACGGCCGGCATGAGGTGGCGTTTCAGCGAGTTTGCGCTGGGCAATTCGGCCTACGACATCAGTCTGGAGCTGAATTACAGCAACGAAGACGTGTCGGGCTGGATGGATTACAGCCGGGCGCTGTTTGACCGGGATTGGGTGGAACGCTTTGTGGGCTGTTTCCTTCGGCTGCTGGCGTCCGGCCTGGAAGCACCGGATACGCCGCTCCTGATCTGGCACTGCTGGATGGGCCAGAGCGCGACCAGGTGCTGTACCAGTTCAACGCCACGCAGGCCGAATATCCGAGGGCAGGCGCTGATCCATGAGCTGTTCGAGCGAGCAGGTGGAACGCACACCGGAAGCGCTGGCGGTGCAGTACGAGGATGAGAGCCTGACGTATGCGCAGCTCAATGCAAAGGCCAACCAGCTGGCGCACCGTCTGCAGGGCGCTGAGAGATGCCTCAGGGGCTCCGGTGGTGAAAAGCCCGGATGCGCTGGTGGCGATCAGCGTGGAGCGCAGCCTCGAGATGGTGGTGGGGCTGCTGGGGATACTGAAGGCAGGCGCGGCGTACGTGCCGGTGGATCCGGAGTATCCGGCAGACCGGGATCGCGTACATGCTTGGGGACTCGCAGGCGAAGGTGCTGCTGACACAGCGGACACTGCAGGAGCGTCTGCAGGGAAGCGGTCCGGGGAGATGACGAAGGTTCGGGAGCGATTCTGCTGCTCGATGACGAAGCGACGTATGCGGGCCAGCCGGAGGACAACATTGGTCGTGAAGAGACGGGATCAGACCTCAAGGCATCTGGCATATGTGATCTACACGTCGGGTTCGACAGGGCCAGCCCAAGGGGTGATGAACGAACACCGGGGCGTGGTGAACCGGCTGGTGTGGATGCAGGGGGCGTACGGTCTGGGAGAAGAGGACCGGGTGCTGCAGAAGACGCCGTTCAGTTTCGATGTGTCGGTGTGGGAGTTCTTCTGGACGCTGCTCAACGGGGCGGGGCTGGTGATGGCGGCGCCCCAGGGGCACCGGGATGCGCAGTACCTGGTGGATGTGATCGAACGTGCAGGGGTGACGGTGGTGCACTTCGTGCCGTCGATGCTGCAGGTGTTTCTGGCCTCGGTACAGGCCGGGCAGTGTGCGAGCCTGCGGCAGATGGTGTGCAGTGGCGAGGAGCTGCCGCTGGCGCTGCAGCAGCGGTGTCAGGAGAGGCTGCCGTCGGTGCGGCTGGACAATCTGTATGGACCGACCGAGGCGGCGGTGGATGTGACGTGGTGGTCATGTGATCCGGCGCAGACCGAGGGCAGGGTACCGATAGGCAGGCCGATTGCGAACATCCGGATGTACGTGCTGGATGAGCAGCGGCAGCCGGTGCCGCTGGGCGTGGCGGGAGAGCTGTACATCGGTGGCGATGGCGTGGCCCGGGGGTACCTGAACAGGCCGGAGCTGACGACGGAACGCTTTGTGGATGATCCGTTCAGTGATGAGCCGGGAGCCCGGATGTACAGGACGGGAGACCTGGGGAGGTGGCGTCCGGATGGTGCGATCGAATACCTGGGCAGGAACGACTTCCAGGTCAAGATACGGGGTCAGCGGATAGAGCTGGGCGAGATCGAGGCACGGCTGTGCGAGCTGCCACAAGTCAGGGAAGCGGTAGTGCTGGCGCGGCAGGACAGCCCGGGAGACCAGCGGCTGGTGGCGTACTGGACGGCCAGGGACGAGGCTGCAGCGGGTACACACGACGCAGCGGCTGATGCAGCGGATACCGCGGAAGGAGAAGAACCCGGCAGCAGCAGGAGGTGGCACGGCTGCGCGATCACCTGAAGGCGGAGCTGCCGGGCGTACATGGTGCCGGGTGCGTTTGTGAGGCTCGATGCGATGCCGCTGACGCCCAATGGGAAGGTGGACAGGAAGGCGTTGCCGGCGCCGGATGCGGAAGCGCTGGTCACGCACGCGTACGAGGCGCCACAGGGACCGGTGGAAGAGGTGCTGGCCGGTATCTGGCAGGAGCTGCTGGGTGTGGAGCGTGTGGGGCGGCACGACAGCTTCTTCGATCTGGGGGGGCATTCGCTGCTGGTCGTGTCCATGCTGGAACAGTTGCGTCAGCGGGGACTGCAGGTGGATGCCCAGCAGGTGTTTCTGTCGGACACGCTGTCAGCCCTGGCGGGCGAGATCGGTGGCCATGTGGCCGATGCCCGCGAGGTTCCCGCCAATCCGATTCCGGAAGGCTGTGCGTACATCACGCCGGATATGCTGCCCTGGTGGAGCTGACGCAGAGGGATATCGATCGGATTGCTTCGCAAATACCGGGCGGCATGGAGAACATCCAGGATATCTATCCGCTTGCTGCATTGCAGCACGGCATCCTCTTCCATCATCGTCTGGATCAGGAACGCGACCCTATGTGCTCAGCGCCATTGTGTCGTTCGGGTTCGGCGCAGCTGCGGGAGCGCTTTCGTTCAGGCGATGGAGAAAGGTGGTGGCCCGGCACGATGCGCTGAGAACGGCCATCGTCTGGGGAAGGCCTGCCCCAGGCGGTGCAGGTGGTCTGTCGCAGGACCAGTCTGACAACAGAGCCGCTGTACATTGCACCACCGAACGGCGCGGGGGCGATGCCATGGCGTGTATCGGGGCTTTCCTGGAGAACGCGTCGCTGGGCATGGATCTTGGCCAGCCACGCTCGTGAAGCTGAGGCCGCTGCGTCTCGATGAAAGCATCCGGAATGAGGAGGGGCGGTGCTTCGGCCTGATTCTGGTCCATCATGTGATCGCCGACCACATGTCACTGGACGTGATGATGCAGGAGGCCGCGCAGATTCTCGAAGGGCGGGAGGCGCAGCTGGAAGCGCCCGTGGCCTATCGTACCTTTGTGGTGCAGGGCGACTGGACGGCACAGCGGGAGGCGGATGCAGAACGGTTCTTTCGGCAGACGCTGGGTGACGTCGATGAGCAGACGGCACCGTTCGGTCTGGCTGATGTGCATGGAAACGGCTGCAATACCGAAGAGTTCGGCCAGCATCTGGGCGCGGAACTGTCCGGGAGAATCAGGGCATGTGCCCGGCAGTGCAGAACCAGTGCAGCAGCCCTCTTTCATGTTGCATACGGACTGGTGCTGGCCAGATGTGCTCGCGAGAGACGACGTCGTCTTTCGGCAGTGTGCTGTCCGGGCGCATGGGAGGCGTTGCCGGTGTGGACAGCATGGTGGGGCTGTTCATCAATACGCTTCCGGTCCGGATCAGGCTACAGGACGTCGACGTCATCAGCCTGACAAGGCATGTGCAGGCGCAGCTGATGGAACTGCTGAAGCATGAGCAGGCTTCGCTGGCCGTGGCACAGCGTTGCAGCAGGCTGGGCCAGGGTACGTCATTGTTCAGTGCAATACTCAATTATCGCTACAACCATGCGGTGGATGAGCTTGCTGGTCAGCTGGGTGTATCCGTGCATGTCGGCAGGGAAAAGACCAATTACCCGTTCGATGTTTCCGTCGATGATCTGCGCGACGGGTTCTCCGTTACGGTCTCCACGGAGGCCGGCGTGGTCCAGCCAGAACGGGTCTTCGGTTACATGGTGCGTGCATTGAACGGAATCGTCCAGGCGCTTGAGAGAATCCCCATCAGGCGGCGGCTTCTTGGACATCATTCCTGCGCAGGAATGGAATGATCTGGTTTCACGGGCTCAATGACACGGAGCGCACATGGCAGAAAAAAATTCACTGGTTCATGAGCTTTTCGAGCAGCAGGTTGAGCGGACACCGAAAGCCTTGGCTGTGCAGTACCAGGGTGAGAGCCTGACGTACGCTGAGCTGAATGCGAAGGCCAACCAGCTGGCGCATCGGCTCAGGGCGATGACGGACGAATCAGGAGCCCCGGTGGTGGGTCCGGATACGCTGGTGGCAATCAGCGTGGAGCGCAGCCTGGAGATGGTGGTGGGGCTGCTGGGGATTCTGAAGGCGGGTGCGGCGTACGTGCCGGTGGACCCGGAGTATCCCGCGGACCGGATTGCCCATATTCTGGGTGATGCCGGTGCACGGCTCGTGCTGACCCAGGACACTCTGAAAGAATCGTTGCCAGTCAGTGGCGCGCGGATATTGTCACTTGATGATGCTTCCTGTATGCAGATCAGCCAGCCAGCAACATTCCCAGGGCCCTGACTGGGACGACGTCCAGCCATCTGGCTTATGTGATCTATACCTCGGGTTCGACGGGCCAGCCCAAAGGGCGTGATGAACGAGCATCGTGGGGTTGTCAACCGCCTGTGCTGGATGCCGCCGGAGATCGCCATGCGGGCCAGTGACCGGGTGCTGCAGAAGACGTCGTTTGCTTTCGATGGTTCGGTCTGGGAGCTGTACTGGACGCTCATGCATGGTGCGGCGATGGTGCTGGCCAGGCCGGGAGGACAGCGGGATCGGGCTACCTCATCCGCCTGATCGACGAAGAACACATCACGATGGTGGACTTCGTCCCGTCGATGCTGCAGGTGTTCCTGGATTTCGTGCATCCCGGCCAGTGCGGCAGTATCCGGCACATCCTGTGCGGGAGCGAGGAGCTGCCTCTTGCCCTGCTGCAGCGGGCGCAGAAGGCGCTTCCCCATGTGCGGTTTCACAACCTGTATGGCCCGACGGAGCGGCCGCCGATTCGGTGTACTGGGCCTGTGACGCGTCACAGACGGAAGGCCGGGTGCCCATTGGCGGCCCATTTCGAATATCCGGGTCCATATACTTGACGGGAACCGCCAGCTCGTGCCACGCGGTGTGGCAGGCGAGTTGTATCTCGGTGGAGAAGGCGTTGCCCGGGGATATCTGAACCGCCAGGCGCTCACGGATGAGCGTTTTGTCGCGGACCCATTCAGCGAGCAGGTGAACGCCCGACTGTACAGGACGGGCGACCTTGGCCGCTGGCGTGCCGACAGGGGCCATCGAGTATCTGGGCCGGAATGATTTTCAGGTCAAGATACGCGGCCTGAGAATCGAGCTGGGTGAGATCGAGGCCAGACTCTGTGAGTGTCCCGGTGTCAAGGAGGCGGTTGTCGTTGCCCGGGAGGATCAACCGGGCGACAGGCGACTGGTGGCGTACTGGACAGGTCTTGACGGAGAGGCCAGCACCCGGGATGAGGGCATGTTCCGGCGAAGCCCCGGTAAACGGGTGGGCGCGATACGGGATCACCTGAAGGCTGCGCTGCCTGAATACATGGTGCCGTCGGCCTTCGTGAAGCTCGATGTGATGCCCCTGACGCCCAATGGGAAGGTCGACAGAAAAAGCGTTGCCGGCGCCGGACGCGGAGGCGCTGGTCACGCACGCGTACGAGGCGCCGCAGGGACCGGTGGAAGAGGTGCTGGCCGGTATCTGGCAGGGAGCTGCTGGGCGTGGCGCGTGTGGGACGGCATGACAACTTTTTCGATCTGGGTGGACATTCACTGCTGATGGTGTCGCTCGTGGAGCGGTTGCGGCAGCATGGACTGAAGGGAGAAATCAGCGACGTATTCACGGCACCAAGTGTGAGTGAGCTGGCGAAGGTATTGCGGCAGACACAGAACCTGAAATGGTTGGCGCCCGACAATCTGATTCCTGAAGAATGCCAGGCGATCACACCAGAGATGCTGCCCCTGGTGGAACTCACCCAGACGGATATCGACGCCATCTCCGCCCAGGTGCCCGGAGGTGCGGCCAATATTCAGGATATCTATCCATTGGCACCCCTGCAGGAGGGTATCCTGTTTCATCACCGTCTCAGTGTCGACAGCGACGCCTACATCACACCGGTCATTCTGGGCTTTTCCTCCCGTGAGCGTTTCGATGCGTTCGTGGCGGCGCTCGATCATGTGGTCGCGCGGCACGACATACTGAGAACCAGCATCGTCTGGGATGGATTGCCCCAGGCCGTGCAGGGTCGTGCACCGGCATGCAAGAGCGCAGGTTCTTCCCTTTGGCAATGAGCGGTTCGATACGGCTGATGATGCAGGCTGGCGTTGCAGGCATTCGTGGAGGATGGGCGCTTCACGATGGCGCTTCAGCAATGTCCGCTGGTGAGAATCCTGCTGGCACAGCCCGAACAGGGGAGAGGCATGCTGCGCGCTATTGTTGTTGCACCATATCATTGACGATCACGTCTCGCAGGGGCGCGCTGATCGACGAGATCGTCCAGATTCTCTCGGGCCGGTCGCATGAGTTGCCGGATCCTGTGCAATATCGTGATTTTGTCGCGTACAGCCTGGCCCATGCTGATGATGCTGCGGCAGAGGCGTATTTCGGCGGGCTGCTGGGTGATGTGGAGGACCGACTGCGCCTTTCGGGCTGCTGGACGTCCGCGGTGATGGGCGTGGTATCAGGGAAACCTCACTGGCGCTGCACGATGAGCTGGCGTTCGGTGTACGTGAAACCGCACGGATGCTGAACGTGAGCCCTGCCGTGCTGTTCCATGTCGCCTTTGGGCTTTTGCTGGCGAAATGCGGCGGCCATGGTGATGTGGTGTTCGGCAGTGTGTTCTCCGGCCGGATGGGGGATGTGGCCGGTGCGGAACGGATGCAGGGGATGTTCATCAATACGCTGCCCGTGCGTCTGAAACTGGCTGGACAGGGGTGTTGCGGAAGCCGTCAGGTCAACACGGCAGACGCTGGCTGGGTTGCTGGCGCACGAGCAGACCCCGCTTGCCGTGGCGCAACGCTGCAGTGGTGTTCCGGGCGACCTTCCCCTCTTCAGCGCGATTCTCAATTACCGGCACAGTACAGCAAACGTTACCCCAGACCTGCAAACAGAGGCCGGGATAGCCGTGATTGCCGTCCAGGAACGCACGAACTATCCCCTGACCCCTGTCGGTGGACGATCTGGGTACAGGCTTTTTCTGTCAGGGTGCAGATACTGGCTGAGGGCGAAGGAACGCGCGGACAGGGTTGCCCATTATCTGCTTCTGCGCCATGGATCAGATGGTCGGTGTGCTGCAGCATGAACCGGATCGGGCGCTGCTGGCATTGACCGTCCTGCCGGATGAAGAGCGGATGGAGGTGCTCCATGAGTTCAACCGGACGACGACCGCCTATCCGAAGGATGCACTGATTCATGAGCTGTTCGAGCAGCAGGTCGAGCGGACACCTGAAGCGGTGGCGGTGCAGTACGAGGGCGAGCGGCAGACGTACGCAGCGCTGAATGCGAAGGCCAACCAGCTGGCGCACTGGCTGCTGGGCCATGGTGCAGGCCGGGGTCAATGCGTGGCCATCGTGGCACCACGTGGTATTCCGATGCTTCTGGCACAGCTGGCCACCCTGAAGGCTGGCGGAACCTATGTTCCGGTCGATCCGGCGTTCCCGCAGGAACGGCGCCTGTTCATGCTGCAGGACTGCCGGGCGAAGGTGGTGCTGTCGGGCGATGCGGCAGTCGAAGCGGAAGACGCCCCAGAGGCAGGCCATGACGTGCAGTGGCTGGATCTGGGCCATGCGCTGGAGGCGGTGGCCAATCTGTCAGCAGACAATCCCCGCAGTGCCGAAAGCCGAGTGTGCAGAGGCGGCGTACGTGATGTACACCTCGGGCTCGACAGGCCAGCCCAAGGGCGTGATGGTGCCGCACCGGGCGATCAGCCGGCTGGTCATAGCCAACGGGTTTGCGGAGCTGACGGCTGATGATGTGATCGTGCATTGCAGCAACACGGCCTTCGATGCCTCGACGCTGGAGGTATGGGGTGCATTGCTCAATGGTGGGCGGATGCTGGTGGTTTCGCACGACCAGGTGCTGGATACGGCGCAGTTTGGCCGGATCATGCAGGAAGGTGGTGCGACGGTGCTGTACCTGAGTGCGGGGCTGTTCAACCAGGTGGCAGACCGGCTGGCGGAGGTGTTTGCGCAACTCAGATATCTGATCGTGGGTGGTGATGTGCTCGATGCCAGTGTCATCCGGCGGGTGCTGAGAGAGAGCCCACCGCAGAACCTGCTCAATGGGTATGGCCCTACGGAGACAACGACGTTTGCGGCGACGTGTCGGCTCAATGATCTGGTCGATGAGACGGTGACGCAGGTACCGATCGGCAGGCCGATCGGCAACACGCAGAGTCTACATTCTGGATGGTCAGGGCCAGCCGGTGCCCATTGGTGTGACCGGAGAGATTCACATCGGTGGTGATGGGGTGGCGCTGGGCTATCTGAACCGCCCGGAGCTGACGGCCGAGCGCTTCATCCCGGATCCGTTCAGTGAAGAGCCCGGATGCACGGATGTACAGGACGGGAGATCTGGGTTACTGGCGCGCAGACGGGTCTGATCGGGTTCGTGGGCCGCAATGACTTCCAGGTCAAGGTCCGGGGATTCCGGGATCGAGCTGGGCGAGATCGAGGCGCGGCTGGGTGAGTTGCCGCAGGTGAAGGAAGTGGTGGTGCTGGCGCGGGAGGACCAGCCGGGGGACAAACGGCTGGTGGCGTACTGGACGGCGCGGGATGATGATGCTGCAGATACGTCCGACGCTAGCGGTTGACACAGCAGATGCCGGAGAGGACGAAGGCGCCCGGCAGCAGCAGGAGACGGCGCGACTGCGTGAGCACCTGAGGAAAGAGCTGCCCGAGTACATGGTGCCCAGTGCATTCGTGCGACTGGAGCGATGCCGCTGAACACGAGCGGGAAGGTGGACAGGAAGGCGCTGCCGGCGCCGGATGCGAAGCGCTGGTCACACACGCGTACGAGGCGCCACAGGGGTCCGGTGGAAGAGGTGCTGGCCGGTATCTGGCAGGGAGCTGCTGGGTGTGGGAGCGAGTGGGGCGGCACGACAGCTTCTTCGATCTGGGTGGGCATTCGCTGCTGGCGGTGCAGCTGATCGGGCGGATGCGCCGGGGAGCTGGGTCAGGAGGTGGCACTGAAGGACTTTTTGCGGCACCGACGATTGCAGGCGTATCGGGCAGCCTGGCGCAGGCCGACGAGTCGTTGATGGCGCCGATCGAGACTGGCGGACCGTACGAAGGACCTGGCGCTATCGTGGGCGCAACAGCGGCTGTGGTTTCTGGAGCAGCTCGAGGATCTGGGCGGTGCGTACCACGTGGAAGGCGCGTTGCGGCTTGAAGGCGAGCTGGATACCGAAGCCCTGAGGCGGCACTGGATGCCATTGTGGCCCAGGGCACGAAGTCCTGCGCACGGTATTTGCCAGGACTGACGAAACGGGCGGGGCCCGGCAGGTGATCCTGCCGGCAGCGGGAGTTTGCACTTGAACGGGTGGATCTGTCCGGACAGAATGAGCTATCGGAGTGCGAGTCGCCGGAAGAGAGCGAAAGGCTCATCAGAAGGCGCTGCAGGCTGTGCTCCAGGGGGCCAGGGAGGCGCACTTCGATCTGGCACATGGTCCATTGATCCGGGGGTACTGATCCGGCTCGGGCCGCTGGAGCATGTGCTGTTCGTGAGCATGCATCACATCATTTCGGATGGCTGGTCGATCGGCGTGCTCACCCGCGAGATCGTGACACTTTATTCCGGGTTCCGGCAGAAAGAGACGGATCCGGTAGCCAGACTGCCCATGTTGCCCTGTGCAATATGCAGATTATGCCCAGTGGCAGCGGCAATGGCTGGCGGGAGAGCGTCTGGATGGCCAGCTGGATTTCTGGAAGGGGCAGCTGGCAGGGGCGCCCGGGCTGTTGACCCTGCCCACGGATCACCCAAGGCCGGGGGTACAACGCTATCGCGGTGCGTCGGTTCATGTCGGGCTGGACGCCTGCCTGGGCCGACAGCTTCGCACTTGGACAACGCCACGGGAGCGACACTGTTCATGGTGCTGCAGGCAGGCTTTGCGGTGCTGCTGGGCAGACTCAGTGGCCAGGATGATGTGGTGATCGGCACACCGGTGGCCAACCGTCGCAGGAGCGAACTGGAAGGACTGATCGGCTTTCTTTCGTGAACACACTGGCGCTGCGTACACAGAGTTGATGGCCGGCAGACTGTAGCCGGGCTGCTGGCGCACGTCAGGGAAAAACACTGGCAGCGTTCAGTCACCAGGATGCACCGTTCGAACAGGTGGTCGACGCAGTGCAGCCCGAGCGCAGCATGGATCACAGCCCGCTGTTCCAGGTGATGCTGGCACTGCAGAACACGCCACAGGATCCGGTTGAATTGCCGGGGCTGAGGCTGACACCCCTCACCCTGGCACGGCGCGCGGCACAGTTCGATCTGATGCTCTCCCTGCAGGAGGATGAAGATGGCAGCCTGAATGGTTCTCTGGAGTTCAGCACGGATCTGTTCGACAGGGAAACGGTCGAACGCTGGTTGGGGTATTGGCAACGGCTGTTGCAATCCATGGTGGCCAATGACGGGCAGCGCATTGACACACTGGCCTGGATGTCTGAACCGGAGCGTGATCAGGTGCTTCAGCAGTTCAATGCCACGCAGGCCGAGTATCCGGGGCAGGCGCTGATCCATGAGCTGTTCGAGCAGCAGGTGGAACGCACACCTGAAGCACTGGCGGTGCAGTACGAGGATGAGCGCCTGACGTATGCGCAGCTCAACGCAAAGGGCCAACCAGCTGGCGCACCGGCTGCAGGGGTCTGATGAGGATGCGTCTGGGAGCTCCCGCTGATGAGCCCGGATGCGCTGGTGGCGATCAGCGTGGAGCGCAGTCTCGAGATGGTGGTGGGGCTGCTGGGGATTCTGAAGGCGGGCGCGGCGTACGTGCCGGTGGATCCGGGAGTATCCGGCAGACCGGATTGCGTACATGCTTGGGGATTCGCAGGCGAAGGTGCTGCTGACGCAGCGGACACTGCAGGAGCGGCTGCAGGCAGCGGCCCGAGGGAGAGGACGGAGGCCTGGGGAGTGATTCTGCTGCTCGATGAGGAAGCGACGTATGCAGGCCAGCCGGAGGACAACATTGGTCGACAGAGACGGGGTCAGACCTCAAGGCATCTGGCATATGTGATCTACACGTCGGGTTCGACGGGCCAGCCCAAGGGGGTGATGAACGAACACCGGGGCGTGGTGAACAGGCTGGTGTGGATGCAGGGGGCGTACGGTCTGGGACAAGAGGACCGGGTGCTGCAGAAGACGCCGTTCAGTTTCGATGTGTCGGTGTGGGAGTTTTTCTGGACGCTGCTCAACGGGGCGGGGCTGGTGATGGCAGCGCCCCAGGGTCACCGGGATGCGCAGTACCTGGTGGATGTGATCGGGCGTGCAGGGGTGACGGTGGTGCACTTCGTGCCGTCGATGCTGCAGGTGTTTCTGGCCTCGGTACAGGCGGGTCAGTGTGCGAGCCTGCGGCAGATGGTGTGCAGTGGCGAGGAGCTGCCGCTGGTGCTGCAGCAGCGGTGTCAGGAGAGGCTGCCGTCGGTGCGACTGGACAATCTGTACGGACCGACCGAGGCGGCGGTGGATGTGACGTGGTGGTCATGCGATCCGGCGCAGACCGAGGGCAGGGTGCCGATAGGCAGACCGATTGCGAACATCCGGATGTATGTGCTGGATGAGCAGCGGCAGCCGGTGCCGCTGGGCGTGGCGGGAGAGCTGTACATCGGTGGCGATGGGGTGGCCCGTGGTTATCTGAACCAGGCCAGAGCTGACGGCAGAGCGTTTTGTGCGGGATCCGTTCAGTGAAGAGCCAGGAGCCCGGATGTACAGGACGGGAGACCTGGGGAGGTGGCGATCCGGATGGTGCGATCGAATACCTGGGCAGGAACGACTTCCAGGTCAAGATCCGGGGCCAGCGGATAGAGCTGGGCGAGATCGAGGCGCGACTGGCGGAGCTGCCGCAGGTCAGGGAAGCGGTGGTGCTGGCGAGGCAGGACAGTCCGGGAGACCAGCGGCTGGTGGCGTACTGGACGGCCAGGGACGAGGGTGCAGCGGGTACACGACGCAGCGTCTGATGCAGCGGATACCGCGGGAAGGAGAAGAAACCCGGCAGCAGCAGGAGGTGGCACGGCTGCGCGATCACCTGAAGGCGGAGCTGCCGGGGTACATGGTGCCGGGTGCGTTCGTGAAGCTCGATGCGATGCCACTGACGCCCAATGGGAAGGTGGACAGGGAAGGCGCTGCCGGCGCCGGATGCGGAAGCGCTGGTCACGCACGCGTACGAGGCGCCACAGGGCCCGGTGGAAGAGGTGCTGGCCGGTATCTGGCAGGGAGCTGCTGGGCGTGGAGCGCGTGGGGCGGCACGACAGCTTCTTCGATCTGGGGGGCATTCGCTGATGCTGACGCAAATGGTCTCCCAATTTACGATGCCGCCGATGTGGAAGTCGAACTGGCAGATCTGTTTTCTGCTTCCAGCCTTTCTGGAAATGGCTGCACGGGTGGAAGAGGAAATACTGAATCAGTACGAACAGGATGGTGGCGAAGGTATGGATGCCGGCTGACGCGTTCGGGTGAACGTACGCCGCGTTGCTCCAGGGGCGTCTGCGCAAAGGTTTTTGCGACATTCTGGCTCCCTGGTGGCCAGCCATGAAGAACGACATTTTTGGGTTGATATTCCAGCATGAAAGACCGTGAAGTTTCGAAAAATGATTTGCTGAGCAAGATTCTGGGAAGAAAAACAACGGTCTTCATCCGGTTCACTGCCCTCTTCATCCACGGACAGGCCGAAGAGAATTGGCCGGATGCCGCAAGCCAGGATATTCCCTGTCGTGGGCACGAGCAACGGTTGTGGTTCCTGGAACAGCTCGAGGATCTCAGGGTCGACCTATCACATGCCAGCCTACCATGCGTTTTGCGCGGAATGGTGGATCGAGGAGGCGCTTCAGCGTTCGCTGGATGCAATCCTTGCACGTCATGAGGCACTGCGCACGGTGTTTGTGCGCAATGAGAACGGAGAGCCGGTGCAGCGGATACTGCCGGAGCAGTCGTTTGCGCTGGTGTACCGGGATCTGTCACAGCTCGCAGAGGGCCGAGAAGGAACAGGCCAGGGCGTCTCTGACGGAAGAGACGCTGCACAGGCCGTTCGATCTGACGGAGGATATCCTGATCCGGGCGAGCCTGGCGAAGCTGGCAGAGCAGGATCATGTGCTGAACCTGTGCATGCACACATCGTGTCGGATTGGCTGGTCGGTGGGGGTGCTGGCACGGGAGCTGGCAGCCCTGTACGAGGGCGTTCAGCCAGGGGTCAGGAGAACCCGCTGCTGATCTGCCGATTCAGTATGCCGATTACGCCCAGTGGCGGCGACAGTGGCTGAGCGGTGAGCAGCTCGAGCGGCAGGTGGCCTTCTGGAAGGAGGAACTGGCAGGGGCGCCGTCGCTGCTGGAGCTGCCGACGGACCGTCCAAGGCCGCCCTTGCAGCGCTTTGAGGGCGGCATGGTGCCATTCGAACTGGACGAGGAGATCACGCAAGGGGCTCAATGCGCTGGCCAGGCGGCATGGAGCGACGCTGTTCATGGTGCTGCAGGCCGGGTTTGCGGTGCTGCTGGGCAGGCTGAGCAGCCAGGATGATGTGGTGATCGGCACCGGTGGCCAACCGCAGAAGGAGCGAGCTGGAAGGGCTGATCGGGTTCTTCGTGAACACGCTGGCGCTGCGCACGAGGTTGAACCCACAGGTCACGGTGGCAGAGTTGCTGGGACAGGTCAGGGAGCGCACGCTGGCAGGGGTATGGGCATCAGGGACGTGCCATTCGAGGCAGGTGGTCGAAGCGGTGAGTCCGGAGCGGAACATGAGCCACAGCGCACTGTTCCAGGTGATGATGGCACTGCAGAATGCGCCAGAAGGAGAGGTACGGCTGCCAGCCCTGACGCTTGGCATGGAGGAGTCCGGGCACGGGACAACGCACTTTGATCTGACACTGTCGCTGAGTGAGTCGAAAGGAGGATTGCAGGGAGGGCTCGAGTACAGCACGGTGCTGTTCGAGCGGGCCACGGTGGAAGGTGGCTGGGCCACCTGACGGTGTTGCTGGAGGCGATGGTGGCCGATGAGACCTGTACCCTGGCACAACTGCCGTTGCTGACGGAGCCGGAACGTGAGCAGCTCGTCCATGGGTTCAACGCCACAGAAGCCGCCTATCCCGGGGAGGCATTGATTCACGAGCTGTTCGAGCAGCAGGTCGACGTGACGCCGGAAGCGCTGGCGGTGCGAGTACGAGGATGAGCGGCTGACCTACGCACAGCTCAACGCAAGGGCCAACCAGCTGGCGCACCGTCTGCGGGGTCTGAAGGATGCATCAGAAGCCCCCTGGTGGGCCCGGATGCGCTGGTGGCGATCGGTGTGGAGCGCAGTCTCGAGATGGTGGTGGGGCTGCTGGGGATTCTGAAGTCAGGGGGCGGCGTACGTGCCAGTGGATCCGGGTATCCAGCAGACCGCATCGCGTACATGCTCAGGGGATTCGCAGGGCAAGGTGCTGCTGACACGCAGGGCGCTGCAGGGGCGCCTGCAGGCAGCAGTCCGGGCCGGGGATGGTGTTGAAGCAGCAGGAAGCACGGGCGCAGAGGTGACGGGCAGCCGTACAGGTGCAGAGTGCAGGCACGGGTGAGCCTGCAGGTGGTAGGACGGATTCTGCTGCTCGACGACGAAGCGACGTATGCAGGCCAGCCGGAAGACAACATCAGTCGACGGAAGAGACGGATCAGACCTCAAGGGCATCTGGCGTATGTGATCTACACGTCGGGTTCGACAGGGCCAGCCAAGGGCGCGATGAATGAACACCGGGGCGTGGTGAACAGGCTCGTGTGGATGCACGGGGCGTTCGGTCTCGGCAGACAGGGACCGGGATTCCTGCAGAAGACGCGCGTTTGGATTCGACGTCTCGGTATTCGGGAGTTTTTCTGGCCTCTTCTCAATGGAGCTGGGACTGGTCATGGCCAGGCCCAGGGAGGACATCAGGATCCAGTCTATCTCGTCGAGGTCATCGAGAAAAAAACGGATCACCGCCGTGCACTTCGTCCCTTCTGATCCTGCAGGTCATTTCTGGAGCATGTGCGGGATTGGGGCAATGTGCGAGCCTTGCTGCATCTGGTGTGCAGTGGCGAGACGCCCTTGCAGCCTGGCGCTGCGTCGACCGGTGTCAGGAGGTACTGCCGTCAGTCCGATGGACAATCTGTACGGTCCGGCGAGGCGGCAGTGGATCGTGACGCTGGGTGTGTGATGCGTATGCAGCGCATGACCGAGGCGTCGTACCGATAGGGCGATCGATTTCAACATCCGGATGTACATTCTGGATGAGCAGGGGCAGCCCGTGCCGCTGGGCGTAACCGGCGAGATGCATGTTGCACGGTGTCGATGGGGTCGCACGTGGGTTACCTGAATCAGGCCGGAGTTGACGGCAGAGCGTTTTGTCAGGTGATCCGTTCAGTGCTGATCCGGGTTTGCGCGGATGTACAGGACGGGCGATCTGGGGCGGTGGCGCTCGGATGGCGCGATCGAATACCTGGGCAGGAATGACTTCCAGGTCAAGATCCGGGGGCAGCGGATGAGAGCTGGGCGAGATCGAGGCACAGCTGGCGGAGCTGCCGGCTGTCAGGGAAGTGGTGGTACTGGCCAGAGAGGCAGGGCGAACAGAGCCGGAGCAGGGGAGAAGGTACGGGCAGCACATCCGGCACCAGGGGTCACGGGTGACAGGGCGTCTGGTGGCGTACTGGGTAGCCCGGGATGGGCTGCCAGAAACGGATGTCCCGACGGTGGAGGAGCTGCGGGATCACCTGAAAGCGGAAACTGCCAGCGTACATGGTGCCGTCGGCATTCGTGAAGCTGGAAGCCATGCCACTGACGCCCAATGGGAAGGTGGACAGGGAAGGCGCTGCCGGCGCCGGATGTGAGGCGCTGGTCACACACGGTACGAGGCACCGCAGGGCCCGGTGGAAGAGGTGCTGGCCGGAATCTGGCAGGAGCTGCTGGGTGTGGAGCGTGTGGGGCGGCACGACAGCTTCTTCGACCTGGGGGGGCATTCCCTGATGATCGTGTCCATGGTCGAAAAGCTGCGCAAGGTGGGAATGAGGGTGGAAATTCGGCGGGTTTTCCAGTCTCCTGATCTGACAGAGCTGGCCGCTGAAGTTCGGAGGGAAGAAGCCGAAGAATGGCAGGAGGCCGTCAGCCGGATTCCCGAAGGGTGTACGCGTATCACGCCGGAGATGATTTCGCTGGTGGTACTGACGCAGCAGGATATCGACCGTGTCGTGAAAAACGGTTCCTGGGGGAGTGGCCAATGCAGGACATCTATCCGCTTGCACCGCTGCAGGAAGGATTCTGTTCTATCACCGTTTTTCATCCGGATCGTGATCCTATGTGCTCAGTTTTACCCTGACCTTCGAGTCCCAGCAGAAATTCGAACGCTTCGCGGACGCCATAGAACCGGAGTGATCGCGAGACATGATGCACTGAGAACGGCGATTCTGTGGGAGGGGCTTCCCCAGCCGTTGCAGGTGGTGTACCGGCATGCGGAGCTCCCTGTCGAACCCATGGAATTCCTGGGGAAGGGAGGCTTCGGCGTGTATCAGGGCTATCTGGAGAATGCTTCTCTGGGCATGGATCTGGGAAAAGCGCCTCTGATCAGCCTGAGGCCCGTGCATTCTACCGGGAGGGATGAAAGGATCTGCGGTGCAGTACATGCACTTGTCGTATTCCATCACGTGATTTCCGACCATGTGTCGATGGATGTGATGGTGGATGAGATCGCGCAGATTCTCGATGGCAATGAGACCCTGCTGCCCGAGCCCATATCTTACAGGAGGTTCGTTGCGCAGGGGCTGAACCCGCAGATCAGGGATGAATCAGAGGCCTTTTTCCGTGGGCAGTTTGGAGACGTTGACGGGCAGACGGCTCCCTTCGGCTTGATGAATGTCCATGGAGATGGAAGTGATGTAGCCGAGAGTACCCTTCACCTCGAGGATGGACTTTCCGGGCGGATTCGGGCATGCACCAGACGACTGGGCGTCAGTGCTGCAGCATTGTTTCATGTTGCCTATGGACTTCTGCTGGCCAAATGTTCGTCACGGGATGACGTGGTGTTCGGCAGCGTTCTGTCTGGGCGCATGGGGAGTGTCATGGGTGCAGACCGTATGGTGGGCATGTTCATCAATACATTGCCGGTTCGCGCCAGGCAGAGCGGTGTTGATGTACTGGCTGCCACGGAGACCATGCAGAATGCGCTGGTTGAACTGCTGAGGTACGAACAGACACCGTGGCTGATGTCCAGCGCGTCAGTTCACTCAGTGGCGATACCAGCCTGTTCAGTGCAGTGCTGAATTACCGTCATAGTCGGGTTTCCGATGACGCGACAGGGCCGCCTGGGGATCGTGGCTGCCGATAGTCGGGGAGCGTACAAACTATCCGATGATGGTTTCTGTGGATGATCTGGGAGAGGGTTTGCACTGACGGCACAGACCCAGGCCAGGGTTGTAGAGCCGGGCGTGTGCTGGGCTACATAGGCTGTGCGGTGGCGGAGGTGGTGGATGCGCTGGAGCATGCGCCTCATCGGGAGCTGCTTTCCCTTGGGGGTTGTGCCGCAGGCAGAGAAAGACAGGGTTGTTCATGGGTTCAACGCTACAGAGGCTGAATATCCGAGGCAGGCGCTGATCCACGAGCTGTTCGAGCAGCAGGTGGAGCGCACACCTGAAGCGGTGGCGGTGCAGTATGAGGGCGAGAGCTGACGTATGCAGCGCTCAATGCCAAGGCCAATCCAGCTGGCGCACTGACGGGGCTGGCGCTCATGGTGCAGGCCGGGGTCGATGCGTGGCCATCGTGGCACCACGTGGTATTCCGATGCTTCTGGGCGCAGCTGGCCACCTGAAGGCTGGTGGTACCCATGTACCGGTTGATCCGGCGTTCCCGCAGAACGGCGCCTGTTCATGCTGCAGGGACTGCCGGGCGAAGTGTGGTGCTGTCTGGTGATACGACGGTCCAGGCAAGTGACATAGCAGAGGGAGGCCATGACGTGCAGTGGCTGGATCTGGGTCATGCGCTGGAGGCCGTGGCCAATCTGTCAGCAGACAACCCCGGAGTACCGAAGGCCGAGTGTCCCGAGGTGGCGTACGTGATGTGACACACTTCGGGCTCGACGGGGCAGCCCAAGCGGCGTGATGGTGCCGCACCGTGCGATCAGCCAGGCTGGTCATGGCCAACGGGTTTGCGGAGCTGACGGCAGACGATGTGGATCGTGCATTGCAGCAACACGGCGTTCGATGCCCTCGACACTGGGAGGTTTGGGGTGCATTGCTCAATGGTGGGCGGATGCTGGTGGTGTCGCACGACCGAGGTGCTGGATACGGTGCAGTTCGAGCCGGATCATGCAGGAAGGTGGAGCGACGGTGCTGTACCTGAGTGCTGGGCTGTTCAACCAGGTGGTGACCAGCTGGCGGAGGTGTTTGCGCAACCTGCAGATACCTGATCGTGGGTGGTGATGCCTCGATGCCCAGTGTCATCCGGGCAGGTGTTGAGAAACAGCCCACCGCAGAGAACCTGCTCAATGGGTATGGACCGACGGAGACGACGACGTTTGCGGTGACGTGCCGTCTGAACGATCTGGTCGACGAGACGACGAAACAGAGTACCGATCGGCAGACCGATTGGCAACATCACAGGTCTACATTCTGGACGGCAGGCGGCAGCCGGTGCCCATTGGCGGACCGGGAGAGATCCACATCGGTGGTGATGGGGTGGCGCTTGGCTATCTGAACCGCCCAGAGCTGACGGCAGAGCGTTTTCATCCCGGATCCGTTCAGTGATGCGCCCGGATGCCCGGATGTACAGGACAGGCGATCGGGGTTACTGGCGAGCAGACGGTCTGATCGAGTTCGTGGGCCGCAACGACTTCCAGGTCAAGGTCCGGGGCTAGCGGATAGAGCTGGGCGAGATCGAGGCGCGGCTGGGTGAGCTGCCCGCAGTGAAGGAAGCGGTGGTGCTGGCGCGGGCAGGATCAGCCGGGAGACCAGCGGCTGGTGGCGTACTGGACGGCGCGGGATGAGGTGCGGGTACGTCCGACGGCGGGTTGACACAGTAGCGGCTGATACAGCAGATGCCGGGGAGGAAGGGCACTCGGCAGCAGCAGGAGACGGCACGACTGCGGGATCACCTGAGGGGCGGAGCTGCCGGGAGTACATGGTGCCCAGTGCGTTTCGTACGAGCTGGAAGCGATGCCGCTGAACCCCCGAGCGGAAGGTGGACAGGAAGGCGCTGCCGGCGCCGGATGCGGAAGCGCTGGTCACGCATGCGTACGAGGCGCCACAGGGCCCGGTGGAAGAAGTGCTGGCCGGAATCTGGCAGGGAGCTGCTGGGCGTGGAGCGTGTGGGGCGGCACGACAGCTTCTTCGATCTGGGCGGGCATTCGCTGCTGGCGGTGCAGCTGATCGGGCGGATGCGCCGGGAGCTGGGTCAGGAGGTGGCGCTCAAGGACTTTCTTTTGCGTCTCCGACGATTGCAGAGCGTAGCAGGCAGTCTGGCGCAGGCCGATGCGTCGCTGACGGCTCCCATCGAGCCGCAGGACCGGACGAAGGATCTGGCGCTGTCGTGGGCGCAGCAGCGGCTGTGGTTTCTGGAGCAGCTCGAGACCTGGGGGTCTGCGTATCACATTTCGGCCGTGTTGCGTCTGCAGGGGCTGAGCTGGACCGAGGGAGGCGCTGCAGCGGTCGCTGGACGTGATTCTGGCGCGCGTCATGAGGTGCTGCGTACGGTGTTTCGTGCGCAAAGAGAAGGTGGAGAGGCGGTGCAGAGGATACTGCCTGGCTGCAGCCGTTTGCGCTGGCAGTATCAGCGATCTGTCGGACGCTTGGGCAGCAGGAAACGAGAACAGGCGAAGCAGGCCCAGCAGAAGAGACGCTGCACAGGCCGTTCGATCTGACACAGGACATCCTGATCTCGTGCCAGTCTGGTGAAAGCTGGCAGAGAAGGAATACATCCTGAACCTGTGCATGCACCACATCGTGTCGGATGGCTGGTCGATGGGAGTGCTGACACGGGAGCTGGGTGCGCTGTACGCAAGCGTTCAGCCAGGGGCCAGGAGAACCCGTTGCCGGCCTTGCCGATCCAGTATGCGGACTACGCGCAGTGGCAGCGTCGGTGGCTGAGCGGTGAGCGGCTCGGGCGGCAGGTGGCCTTCTGGAAGGAGGAACTGTCAGGGCGCGCCGTCGCTGCTGGATCTGCCGACGGATCGACCACGGCCGCGGTGCAGAGCTTTGCCGGCAGCGTGGTGCCGTTCGAGCTGGACGAGGAGCTACTACGCAAGGGACTCAATGCGCCCTGGCCAGGCGGCACGGGGCGACGCTGTTCATGGTGTTGCAGGCCGGGTTTGCGGTGCTGCTGGGCAGGCTGAGCGGCCAGGGATGATGTGTGGTGGTGGGCACGCCGGTGGCCAACCGCAGAAGGAGCGAGCTGGAGGGGCTGATCGGGTTCTTCGTGAACACGCTGACGCTGCGCACGAGGTTGAACCCACAGGCCACGGTGGCGGAGTTGCTGGGACAGGTCAGGGAGCGCACGCTGGCGGGGTTCGGGCATCAGGATGTGCCGTTCGAGCAGGTGGTGGAGGCGGTGAGTCCGGGCGGGACATGAGCCACAGCCCGCTGTTCCAGGTGATGCTGGCGCTGCAGAACAATGCGGAAGTCGAGCTGAAGCTGCCGGGGCTGGCGCTGGAGCTGGAGGAGTCAAGGCACGATACGACGCACTTTGACCTGACGCTGTCGCTGGGTGAGGCTGATGGGCGGCTGCAGGGGATGGTGGAGTACAGCACGGTGCTGTTCGAGGCGGGCCACGGTGGAAACGGGTGGCTGGGGCACCTGAGGGTGCTGCTGTCGGCGATGGTGGCCGATGAGGCCTGCACGCTGGCCGGGTTGCCGCTGTTGACGGAGCCGGAGCGTGAGCAGACTCATTCACGGGATTCAATGCCACGCAGGCGGCGTATCCGAAGGATGCGCTGATCCACGAGCTCTTTGAGCAGCAGGTCGAGCGCACACCGGAAGCGGTGGCGGTGCGAGTATGAGGGGCGAGGCTGACGTACGCCAGTCTGAACGCCAAGGCCAACCAGCTGGCGCACTGGCTGCTGGACCACGGCGCGAGCCGGGGCCAGTGTGTAGCCATCGTGGCGCCGCGTGGCATCGAGTGCTGCTGGCGCAGCTGGCCACCCTGAAGGCTGGTGGCACCCATGTGTCCGATCGATCCGGCGTTCCCGCAGGAACGGCGCCTGTTCATGCTGCAGGGACTGCCGGGCGAAGGTGGTGCTGTCTGGGCGATGCGGCGGTCGAGGCAGAGGACGCCCGCAGAGGCAGGGCAGGACGCTGCAGTGGCTGGATCTGGGCTCATGCGCTGGAGGGCCGTGGCTAGCCTGCTCAGCAGACAACCCCATAGTGCCGAAAGCCGAATGTGCCGAGGGCGGCGTACGTGATGTACACCTCGGGCTCGACGGGCCAGCCCAAGGGCGTGATGGCTCCGCATCGTGGCGTGAACCGTCTGGTGTTTGCCAACGGATATGCGGACATCACAGCGGAGGATGTGCTGGCGCATTTCAGCAATCCGGCGTTCGATGGATCGACCTTCGAGACCTGGGGCGCACTGCTCAATGGGGCGCGGGTGGTGATCGTGCCACGAGGGAGACGGTGCTGGATCCGGTCCGGTTCGGACAGTGCTGCTGGACGAAGGTGTCACGACGATGTTCATGACCATCGGGCTGTTCCACCAGTATGCGGATGCACTGGCCGAGCCGCTGAGCCGGCTGAAGTATCTGCTGACGGGGGGAGACGTGATCGAGCCGAACACGATCCGTCGCGTGCTGAAATATGGTGCTCCCGAGAACTTCATGGCGGCCTATGGCCCGACGGAGACGACGACCTTTGCGACGACCTGCCGGCTCAATGATCTGATCGATGAGGCAGCCAGAAGATTCCGCTGGGCAGACCGATTGGCAACACACAGGTCTACATTCTGGACGGGCCAGGGCCAGCCGGTGCCCATTGGTGTGACCGGAGAGATCCACATTGGTGGTGATGGGGTGGCGCTGGGCTATCTGAACCGCCCCGGAGCTGACGGCCGAGCGTTTCATCCCGGATCCGTTCAGTGATGCGCCCGATGCCCGGATGTACAGGACAGGCGATCTGGGTTACTGGCGCGCAGACGGTCTGATCGAGTTCGTGGGCCGCAATGACTTCCAGGTCAAGGTCCGGGGTTTCCGGATAGAGCTGGGCGAGATCGAGGCGCGGCTGGGTGAGTGCCCGAAGTGAAGGAAGTGGTGGTGCTGGCGCGGGAGGACCAGCCGGGTGACAAGCGGCTGGTGGCGTACTGGACGGCGCGGGATGAAGATGCTGCAGGTACGTCCGACGGCGTTGACACGTAGCGGCTGACACAGCAGATGCCGGAGAGGACGAAGGCACCTCGCCTGCAACAGGAGACGGCACGACTGCGTGAACACCTGAGGGTGGAGCTGCCCGGAGTACATGGTGCCCAGTGCATTTCGTGCGACTGGAAGCGATGCCGCTGAACACGAGCGGGAAGGTGGACAGGGAAGGCGCTGCCGGCGCCGGATGCGGAAGCGCTGGTCACACACGCGTACGAGGCGCCACAGGGGTCCGGTGGAAGAGGTGCTGGCGGGTATCTGGCAGGAGCTGCTGGGTGTGGAACGCGTGGGGCGGCACGACAGCTTCTTCGATCTGGGGCGGGCATTCGCCGCTGGCGGTGCAGCTGATCGGGCGGATGCGCCGGGAGCTGGGTCAGGAGGTGGCGCTCAAGGATTTCTTTGCGGGCGCCGACGATTGCAGGAAGTGGCAGGCAGTCTGGCGCAGGCCGATGCGTCGCTGACTGCCCCTATCGAGCCAGCGGACCGGACGAAGGATCTGGCGCTGTCGTGGGCGCAGCAGCGGCTGTGGTTCCTGGAGCAGTTCGAAGACCTGGGGCTGCGTATCACATCCCGGCCGTGCTGCGTCTGCAGGGCGAGCTGGACCGTGAGGCGCTGCAGCGGTCGCTGGATGCGATTCTGGCTCGTCACGAGGCGCTGCGCACGGTGTTCGTGCGCAATGAGGCTGGAGAGCCGGTGCAGCGGATACTGCCCGGCGCAGCCGTTTGCGCTGGCGTATCACGATCTGTCACAGCTTGCAGCAGGCAGAGAAGGAGCAGGCCAGGGCAGTCTCTGACGGAAGAGACGCTGCACAGGCCGTTCGATCTGACACAGGACATTCTGATCCGTGTCAGTCTGGTGAAAGCTGGGCGAGAAGGAATACATCCTGAACCTGTGCATGCACCACATCGTGTCGGATGGCTGGTCGATGGGTGTGCTGACACGGGGAGCTGGCGGCGCTGTACGAGGGCGTTCAGCCAGGGGCAGGAGAACCCGCTGCCGGCCTTGCCGATCCAGTATGCGGACTATGCGCAGTGGCAGCGCAGTGGCTGAGCGGCGAACGGCTCGGGCAGCAGGTGGCCTACTGGAAGGAGGAACTGGCAGGGCGCACCGTCGCTGCTGGAGCTGCCGACGGATCATCAAGGCCGCAGGTGCAGAGCTTTGCCGGCAGCATGGTGCCGTTCGAGCTGGACGAGGAGCTCACGACAAGGGCTCAACGCGCTGGCCAGGCGGCACGGGAGCGACGCTGTTCATGGTGCTGCAGGCCGGGTTTGCAGTGCTGCTGGGCAGGCTGAGCGGCCAGGATGATGTGGTGGTGGGCACGCCGGTGGCCAACCGCAGAAGGAGCGAGCTGGAAGGGCTGATCGGGTTCTTCGTGAACACGCTGACGCTGCGCACGAGCTGGATCCCAGAGGCCACGGTGGCAGAGTTGCTGGGACAGGTCAGGAGCGCACGCTGGCGGGGTTTTGGGCATCAGGACGTGCCGTTCGAGCAGGGTGGTCGAGGCGGTGAGTCCGGAGCGGACATGAGCCACAGCCCGCTGTTTCAGGTGATGCTGGCGCTGCAGAACGCAACGCGAGAAGTCGAGCTGCAGCTGCCGGGGATTGACGCTGGGGCATGGAGGAGCAAAGGCACGAGACGACGCACTTCTGATCTGACGCTGTCGCTGGGCGAGGCCGATGGGCGGCTGCAGGGGATGAGTGGAGTACAGCACGGTGCTGTTCGAGGCGGGGACACGGTGGAAAGGTGGCTGGGGCACCTGAGGGTGCTGCTGTCGGCGATGGTGGCCGATGAGGCCTGCACGCTGGCCGGAGTTGCCGCTGTTGACGGAGCCGGGGAGCGTGAGCAGAGTCATCCACGGGTTCAATGCCACGCAGGGCCGAGTATCCGAAGCAGGCGCTGATCCACGAGCTGTTCGAGCAGCAGGTCGAGCGGACACCGGAAGCGGTGGCGGTGCAGTACGAGGGACGAGAGCCTGACGTACGCGCAGCTGAACGCGAAGGCCAACCAGCTGGCGCACCGTCTCAGGGCGATGAGGGATGCCTCGGGGGCTGCGGTAATAAAACCGGATGCGCTGGTGGCGATCAGTGTGGAGAGAAGTCTCGAGATGGTGGTGGGGCTGCTGGGGATACTGAAGGCGGGAGCGGCGTATGTGCCGATCGATCCGTCCTATCCGGCAGAGCGTCTGCGCTATGTGCTGCAGGACAGCAGACCCGTGGCGTTTCTGACCCATGGTCTGATTCCTGTTGCATTGCGCGATCAGCTGCAGGACGTGGTGGGCGGTGTGCCGGTGATCGGGCTGGATGCGTCATCGGAACTGTGGCAGGAGCCCGAGAGGAAAACCCTGTCATCCGCGTCCATGGGGCTGCAGCCCTCCCATCTGGCGTATGTGATCTACACTCGGGTTCGACGGGCAAGCCGAAGGGGCGTGATGGTCGAACACCAGAACGTGGCAAGGCTGTTTGCAGCCACACAGGACTGGTTCCACTTTGGTTCAGGGGATGTCTGGACGCTGTTCCATTCGTTTGCCTTTGACTTCTCGGTGTGGGAGATCTGGGGGGCGCTGTTGCATGGTGGACGGCTGGTGGTGGTGCCGTATCTGGTGAGCCGTTCGCCGGATGCGTTCTACGGGCTGCTGTGTGATGAGGGGGTGACGGTGCTGAACCAGACACCGAGTGCCTTCCGGCAGCTGATGGCAGCCCAGGAGACGGCAGAGACGCAGAGGCACTGTCTGCGTACGGTGATCTTCGGCGGAGGCGCTGGAGCCGAGCATGCTGGGGCCGTGGTACGAACGGGCGCAGAACCGGGATACGCAGCTGGTGAACATGTACGGCATTACCGAGACGACGGTGACATGTGACGTACAGGCCGCTGAATGCAGAAGACGTGACCAGAGGGAACAGCAGCCCGATCGGTGTGCACATTCCGGATCTGAGGGTCTATGTGCTGGATGCAAACCGGCAGCCGGTGCCGCTGGGCGTGACGGGAGAGCTGTACGTGGGTGGCGCGGGCGTGGCCCGGGGTTATCTGAACCGTGAGGAGCTGACGGCGGAGCGCTTTTGTGGATGATCCGTTCAGTGAAGAGCCGGGGGCCCGGATGTGCAGGACGGGAGACCTTGGGGCGGTGGCAAGCTCGATGGATCGCTCGAGTACCAGGGCAGGAATGACTTCCAGGTCAAGATCCGGGGCTTGAGGGATAGAGCTGGGCGAGATCGAGGCGCGGCTGGCGGAGTTGCCGGCTGTCAGGGAAGTGGTGGTACTGGCCAGAGAGGCAGGGGCGAACAGAACCGGGCAGGGGAGAAGGTACGGGCAGTACATCCGGCACCGGGGTCACGGGCGACAGGCGTCTGGTGGCGTACTGGGTGGCTCGGGATGGGCTGCCGAAAGCGGATGTACCGACGGTGGAGGAGCTGGGGATCACCTGAAAGGCGGAGCTGCCGGCGTACATGGTGCCGTCGGCATTCGTGAAGCTGGAAGCCATGCCGCTGACGCCCAATGGGAAGGTGGACAGGGAAGGCGCTGCCGGCGCCGGATGCGAAGCGCTGGTCACGCACACGTACGAGGCGCCACAGGGGCCCGGTGGAAGAGGTGCTGGCTGGAATCTGGCAGGGAGCTGCTGGGTGTGGAGCGTGTGGGGCGGCACGACAGCTTCTTCGACCTGGGGGAGCACTCGCTGCTGGCGGTGCAGCTGATGGGGCGCATGCGCCGGGATCTGGAGCCAGGAGGTCGCGCTGCGGGAGCTCTTCGATGCACCGACGCTTGCTGCGGTGGCGAGCAGTCTGCAGCAGGCCGATGAGGTCGCTGACGGCGCCGATCGAGCTGGCGGACCGCTCGAAGGGTTTGGTGCTGTCGTGGGCGCAGCAGCGGCTGTGGTTCCCTGGAGCAGCTCGAAGACCTGGGGGCTGCGTACCACATCCCGGCTGTACTGCGTCTGCAGGGCGAGCTGGACCGTGAGGCGCTGCAGCGGTCGTTGGATGAGATTCTGGCTCGTCATGAAGCACTGCGCACGGTGTTCGTGCGCAATGAGGCTGGAGACCCAGTGCAGCGGATACTGCCGGCGCAGCCGTTTGCGCTGGCGTATCACGATCTGTCACAGCTTGCAGAGGCCGAGAAGGAGCAGGCCAGGGCGTCTCTGACGGAAGAGACGCTGCACAGGCCGTTCGATCTTGACGCAGGACATGTTGATCCGTGCCAGTCTGGTGAAGCTGGCAGAGAAGGATCACATCCTGAACCTGTGCATGCATCACATCGTGTCGGATGGCTGGTCGATGGGTGTGCTGACACGGGAGCTGGCGGCGTTGTACGAAGCGTTCAGCCAGGGCCAGGAGAACCCGTTGCCGGCCTTGCCGATCCAGTATGCGGACTACGCGCAGTGGCAGCGGCAGTGGCTGAGCGGCGAACGGCTCGAGCAGCAGGTGGCCTTCTGGAAGGAGGAACTGGCAGGGCGCACCGTCGCTGCTGGAGCTGCCGACGGACCGACCAAGGCCGGCGGTGCAGAGCTTTGCCGGCAGCATGGTGCCGTTCGACCTGGACGAAGCTACTACGCAAGGACTCAATGCCCTGGCCAGGCGGCACGGGGCGACGCTGTTCATGGTGCTGCAGGCCGGGTTTGCGGTGCTGCTGGGCAGGCTGAGCGGCCAGGACGATGTGGTGGTGGGCACGCCGGTGGCCAACCGCAGAAGGAGCGAGCTGGAAGGGGCTGATCGGGTTCTTCGTGAACACGCTGACGCTGCGCACGAGGCTGGATCCCACAGGCCACGGTGGCAGAGTTGCTGGGCAGGTCAGGGAGCGCACGCTGGCGGGGTTCGGGCATCAGGATGTGCCGTTCGAGCAGGTGGTCGAGGCGGTGAGTCCGGAGCGGGACATGAGCCACAGCCCGCTGTTCCAGGTGATGCTGGCGCTGCAGAACGCACCGGATGAGGCGCTGCGCTTGCCGGGGATTGACGCTGGGCATGGAGGAATTCGGGCACGAGACGACGCACTTCGATCTGACGCTGTCGCTGGGCGAGGCCGATGGGCGGTTGCAGGGGATAGTGGAGTACGGCACGGTGCTGTTCGAGCGGGAGACGGTGGAACGCTGGCTGGGGCACCTGAAGGTGCTGCTGTCGGCGATGGTGGCTGATGAGGCCTGCACACTGGCCGAGTTGCCGCTGTTGACGGAGCCGGAGCGTGAGCGGGATCATCCACGGGTTCAATACCACGCAGGCGGCGTATCCGAAGGATGCGCTGATTCACGAGCTGTTCGAGCGGCAGGTGGAGCGCACACCGGAAGCGCTGGCAGTGCAGTATGAGGGCCAGAGCCTGACCTATTCAGAGCTGAACGCGAAGGCCAACTAGCTGGCGCACCGTTTGCGGAGGTCTGAAGGATGCGTCAGGAGCCGCACTGGTGAGGAGCCGGATGCGCTGGTGGCGATCAGTGTGGAGAGAAGTCTCGAGATGGTGGTGGGTCTGCTGGGGATCCTGAAGGCGGGGGCGGCGTACGTGCCGGTGGATCCGGAGTATCCGGCAGACCGCATAGCGTACATGCTCAGGGATTCGCAGGCGAGGATGCTGCTGACGCAGCGGACACTGCAGGAGCGTCTGCAGGCGGCAGCCCGTGTCGTGGATGGTTCCGGGCCTGGAATCAGCAGACCGGAGGACGCAGGCGGTGTCGGGGAGAGCGGCGCAGGTGCAGAGGGAGCAGATGCTGAAGGTACAGGTGATACTGCAGGTGGCCCCGGGGAAGTGCTTCTGCTCGATGACGAAGCGACGTATGCGGGCCAGTCGCAGGACAACATTGGCCGCAGGAAACGGGTCAGACCTCACAGCATCTGGCGTATGTGATCTATACGTCGGGTTCGACAGGCAGGCCCAAGGGGGTTGAGCTGGCAGCATGACGGGGTCTGCAATCTGGCGACGCTGCAGAAGGTGGCGCTGGATATCGATACCTCGAGCCGGGTGCTGCAGTTTGCCTCGTTCAGTTTCGATGCGTGTGCGTGGGAAGTGGTGATGTCACTCAGCCATGGGGCAAGCCTGCATCTGTCGACGAAGGCGCGGCTGATGCCGGGCGAGCCGCTGCGTGCACTGCTGCAGGGAGCGGGAGCATCACGCACGTGACACTGCCGCCGACGGCGCTGAGCGCCCTGGGTTCGCCCGAGGGGCTGGAATGCCCGAAGACGCTGGTCGGTCGGTGGGCGAGGCGTGCCCACCGCAGCTGGCACAGCGGTGGTGCGGCAGAACGCACTTCATCAATGCCTATGGTCCGACCGAGGGGACCGTGTGTGCAACGATGTACCACGTACCGCCGGACTGGATGCCGGCTTCCGGACAGGGCGTGCCGATTGGCGGGCCGGTGGCCAATGCACGGATCTACATACTGGATGAGCAGAAACGGCCGGTACCGCTGGGTGTGACGGGAGAACTCTACATTGGCGGCTGATGGGTGTGGCCCAGTGGCTACCTGAACCGTGAGGAGCTGACGGCCGAGCGCTTCATTGCTGACCCGTTCAGTGATGATCCGGATGCGCGGATGTACAGGACCGGAGATCTTGGCAGGGTGGAGAGCCGATGGCACCATCGAATACCAGGGCAGGAACGACTTTCCAGGTCAAGATCCGGGGTTTCCGGATCGAGCTGGGCGAGATCGAGGCGCGGCTTGCCGGGTTTGCCGGCCGTCAGGAAGTGCTGGTTGTGGCCAGGGAGGCCGGGCAGACAGGGGCAGGGGCAGGGAAGATGCAGAGACGTACCCGGTGCCACGGGAGACAGACGCCTGGTGGCGTACTGGGTTGCCCGGCAAGGGCTGCCGGAAGCGGAAAGTACCGACAGCGGAAGTGCTGCGCAATCACCTGAAGGCGGAGCTGCCACCGTACATGGTGCCGTCGGCATTCGTGAAACTGGATGAGATGCCGCTGACGCCCAACGGCAAGGTGGACAGGAAGGCGCTGCCGGCGCCGGATGCGGAAGCGCTGGTCACACACGCGTACGAGGCGCCACAGGGGCTGGTGGAAGAGGTGCTGGCCGGTATCTGGCAGGAGCTGCTGGGTGTGGAACGTGGGGGCGGCACGACAACTTCTTTGACCTGGGCGGACATTCGCTGCTGATCCTGCAGCTGTTGGTCAACGTGCAGAAGCGGCTGGGACGGGAGATCGATCTCCAGACCTTCTACCAGGGTGCCCAGCGTGGCTGCCATGGCCGGGGCTCATCCAGGAGGGCGAAGGACCGGATGATTCGGACAGTACATGGGAGCAGATGCAGCGCGATGCCGTACTGGATCCCGGTCTGGTTGCAGAAGCGCCGCCCGTGGTGGAGGTCGATGCGGTCAGGCAGGTGCTGCTGACCGGAGCGACGGGGCTTCCTGGGGAGCATTCGTGCTGCAGGGAGCTGCAAAGGCGAACGTCTGCCCATGTCACCTGCGTGGTGCGTGCCCGGGATGCCGGACATGGCCTGCAGCGTCTGAGAGACAGCCTGAAACGGTATGTGCTGGCAGAGGACATCGAGTTCGACCGTCTGGAGGTGGTGACAGGCGACCTGTCACTGCCCTCGCTGGGGCTGGAAGAAGACGTCTACGAAGGCCTGTGCGAGCGGATGGACGCGATCTACCACTGCGGTGCCTACGTGAACCACCTGATGCCCTGCGAGCAGATGCAACAGGCCAACGTGGAAGGCACGCGTGAACTGATCCGGATGGCAGCACGTCACCACGCCAAGTATCTGAACTTCGTATCGACGACCTCGGTGCTGACGCCGGAGGACGCGGCAGGACAGGACATGCTCAGGGAATGCTCTCTGCCACGGCATGGTGAGCACCTGCGTGGTGGCTATGTCCAGACGAAGTGGGTATCGGAGCGGCTGGTGGAACAGGCAAGAGAACGGGACATTCCTGTATCGATTCACCGGGCGGGCAGGATCTCCGGCGACAGCGAGCATGGCGCCTGTCAGCTGGATGACTCGTTCTGGGGGCGTCGTTCGTGCGATTGCCGTGCTGGGGGCCGCGCCCGAGCGGGAATTTGGAGAGACGCTGACGGCTGTGGACCAGATAGCCGCAGCCATCGTGGTGCTGTCGCAGTCGGCGGTGCTGCGCAACCGGACATGGCACCCGGTGGCATTGGGGGTATCGGACAGGGTCGCGATACTGGCCGCGCTGCGGCGTGGTGGACACACTATCCGGGAGGTGTCCGATCAGGTATGGCGGGAAGAGGCGCTGCGCTTCTTCGAGGCACATCCGGATGACCCATCGGCAAGACTGGGGGCGTTCCTGTTCGAGTCGGTGGGGTCGGAGCAGCAAGAGGCTCCGGTTCGGGAAGCGGTTCCGGTGAGCAGTGCGGTGACGCGGGATGCGGCGCAGGCGCTGGGGGTGGAGCTGTTGCCGGCCAGTGTAGATATGCTCGATCGCTCTGTGTCGTACTTCAAAGCAGTCGGATTTTTACCAGCTTGACCAGAATGGATCGGTCTGAGAATGATCGAGTCCGATTCCACGTGGAGCATGAGTGAAGGCTACTGAAACAAACGGCGTTCTCATGAATGAACGGGCTCCAACAAAAGTATTGGGTTTCATGGTGCAGGAGGGAGACTATACTGCTGACGTTTTAATGTGTCCCGCTATTTGAGGCGCTGCAAAAACTAAGTTTTGTCAGGGGCGGTGTTCTCCGGGTACATAAATTCCAGTTGTGCTGTTTTGCAGGCGTGTGGTTGGTTTTCTGCAAGTGGTTGTACTGGATTTTTGCCATGTAGTTCACTTTCCTGTGTGCCGAAGCTTGTTTTTGATTTGTACTTTGTGGGGTCTGTCGATGAGTGATAGTGTTGCGATCATTGGTATTGGCTGCCGATTTCCCGGGAATGCGAATAGCGCTTCTGAGCTTTGGGAAGATGCTGATAGGGAGGGCAGATGCTGTGTCGGAGGTTTTCCCCGAGAGGTGGTCGGTCGAGAGTTTTATCACCCAACAAGGGCGATGATAGGAAAAAGTGCTACAAGATGGGCAGGGTCAGATTGAAAGATATTGACCGGTTTTGATTGCGAATTCTTTGGAATTTCTCCCCGAGAAGCATCATTGATGGATCCTCAGCAGCGCATGCTTCTGGAGGTTTGCTGGGAGGCCATGGAGGATGCGGGAGAAGATCCTGAAGCTTGGCGGGGGGCGAAAAGGTTGGTGTGTTTGTGGGAGGGTTTGCACTCGACTACATGTTGATGCAAATTGGGCTCAAGGAGCTGCATGGTGTCGAGCCCCATACTGCAACAGGCTGTATGATGACCCTGCTTGCAAATCGCCTGTCATATTGCTATGGGTTCACGGGGACCAAGCATGGCAATAGACACTGCTTGTTCATCTTCACTTGTCGCTATTCATCAGGCGTGTAATAGCCTCCTTTCAGGCGAGATCGGAAATGGCTATGTGCGGGGCGTCAATGCGTGTTGTCTCCTGGTATGACCGTAGTAGAGTCTCAGGGCAGGGATGCTTTCTCCACTGGACGTTCCCGGGCATTTGATGCGTCCGCATGATGGCTATACCCGCGGAGAGGGAGCTGGTCTGGTGGTTCTGAAGCGTGCCGATCGGGCGCTGGCGGATGGAGACAGCATCTATGCGCTGATCAGGGCATCCGCCAGCAACCATGATGGTCACAGTGAAGGCTTGACCGTACCGAGCGGTGAAGCACAGATGGCCCTGATGCGTGAGGCGCTGCACCGTGCTGAGATAAGACCGGACCAGATCGTCTATGCAGAGGCCCATGGAACGGGAACGCCCTGTTGGCGATCCCATCGAGGCGCAGAGCCATAGGTGAGGTTCTGCGAGAGGGGCCGGGAACCGGGGATCCGAATGCCTGATGGGTTCCATCAAGACCAATATCGGGCACACCGAGGCGGCTGCCGGGGTGGCTGGTCTGATCAAGACGGCGATGGTTCTGAAGAATCGGCAGATTCCCTCCTCATCTGCATCTGAAGAACGTAAACCCCTGCGATCGACCTGAACAATCTGTGCCTACGCATCCCTACGGAACCGGCGGACTTGCCGCAGGAAGGGGAGCTGTATGCCCTGTGTCAATTCGTTCGGATTTGGTGGCGCAAATGCCCATGTGATTCTGTCCTCATGGGAGGGGAAGGCTCGGGGAAACCAGAGAACGCCGAGGTCGGAACGGATCAGCGCCCGAAGGGAAGGGAGTCATCCGGCTCCCGGTGGTATCTGCCATTGTCTGCAGGAGACGAGCAGTCATTGCGCGCCATGGCCCGGGACATGGGGAATATCTGGAAGAGAAGGGACGTGGCGGACAGACTTGCGGATGTCTGTGCTACCGCGTCGTTGCATCGGCAGCATCTCGAAGTGGCGCCTGTGCGCCCATGGGAAACAATGCGCTCGAGCTTGCGAAGGGCACTTGTGTCATTCGGCAACGAGCACTGCGGAGCCGGAAGGTGCAAGGGATACGGTATGGCGAATCCAGTGATCATGACAGCCCCTGATCTCGTCTTTGTCTACACAGGCATGGGGACCACAATGGCATGACATGGGGCGGGCGCTCTACGAAGGAGATGTGGTTTTCTGCATGCTCTGGATGAAGTGCTCTGATGTGTTCGAGCAGCTGAACGTTCCCCTGCGGAAGCGCTGGTTCGATGCCGAAAGCGAGCATGACATGGACGAGACCGAGCTCGCACAACCGGCGAAACTTTGCGCTCCAGGTTGCGTTGACGAAATGGCTCGATCATTACGGGCATACGCCCGGATGTCTGTGTCGGACACAGTGCCGGTGAGCCCGCCGCGGCATGGGCTGCCGGAGTCTTTTCCCTGGAAGATGCGGTTCGCATTTCCTGGGCGCGCAGCCACCTGCAGCAGCGTACCTCTGGCCAGGGAACAATGATTGCCGTTGGTGGGCTTGGGGAGTCTGCAGGTTCGCGAAATGCTGTCTTCCGGCGAGTACAGGGATGTGTCCATTGCTGCAGTCAACAGTGGCCAGTCCATGACGCTGGCTGGGGACGAGCAATCCCTCGACCGCCTGGTACATCGTCTGGAAGGTGCAGGCCATTTCGTGCGAAAGCTCCAGGTCAAGGTTCCCTACCACAGCAGTTACATGGACCCCTTGCGCGAGCCTCTGATGGAGGAGCTGGCAGGCATTGTTGCACGGCCGGCTCATACGCCCCTGTATTCGACGGTAACCGGTGACCGCATTGACGGAGAGGCGCTGGATGCCGCGTACTGGTGGAGGAATGTACGTGAGCCAGTGCATTTCTCTGCGGCTCTGGTGCGGATTCTGCATGACTACCCTTCGGTCGAGTGGATCGAGGTGGGACCGCACCCGTACTGGCGCGTTCCATTCGTGAGACAGTGGAGGCGGAAGCTACATGCGTTTGAGCGGAGCCTGCACTGCCTGCACAGGCAGCGGGATGAACAGGGCGTCCGTGGCCGATCTTCTGGCTGGCCTGTTCGTCCGGGGCAGGGATCTTGCCTGGTCAAGTCTCAACGAGGCCTGGGGGCGCATCGGGCTGCCGCGCCGTCGCTGGCAGAATCTGAGGCTCTGGTACGAAACTCCTTCCATCGCCCGGGCAAGAACAGAGACGCCGGAGCTGCCCCTGCTGGCCAGGCGGGTGGATTCCGTCCTTCCTACGTGGGAGGTCGATCTGCTTGCTCCCAGGCTTTCCTGGCTCGAGGATCACCGGGTTGGCGGTGCGCAGGTGCTTCCGGGTGCGGCTTATGTTGCCATGGCCCTGCATGCTGCCCAGGAGATCTACCCGGATACCCGGGTGGTCAGTGTGTCCGATGTCCGCTTTTGAACGGGCACTCTACTGGTCGGGTTCGGAACGGCGCTCGGTGCACATGAGCATCGACCCCGATACGCAGCATTTCATCGTGTCCAGCCGGCTGAGGGACCGGGATTCCCGCTGGGAGCGCCATTGCAGTGGGCGGCTGGAACTGGCACGCGTGTCGGTGCGTGGCAGGAGCCGCTGCTGGCGCTCAAGGCAAGGATCCCCGGGGGTAAAACCCGGAAAGGATCAGGAGCAGTGCTATGCAGATCTCCGGCGACTGGGGCTTGAGTATGGCCCCTGTTTCCAGGGGATTCTGGAGGCCTGGAAGTCCGGTGGGGAGCTGCTTGCCAGGCTGGGGGTGCCTGCATCCATTCAGGACCAGCTGGATCTGTATGCCTTTTCATCCCGTATTGATGGATCTGTGCCTGCAGTCCATCTGCTGCGGCAATCCCGGGGGAGGAGGGTGAAGACAGGGTCTACATGCCGGTTGCCCTTGGCCAGGTACATGTTCTCGATGTCATGCAGCCTGCGATGTGGGCGTATGCGCGCGTCGAAGAACGGCCGGACGGAACGCTGGACGGAGACGTAACGTTGTATAACGATGAAGGTAGTGTCGCTGCCGTCATCAGGGGTTGCAGGGTCAAGGAAATTGACGCCGGATCGGAGGCCCAGTTGATGCCTCAGCGGCTGTACAGTGTCAAATGGGATGTTCAGCCCAGGGAGGGTGAACAGACCCCGGCTCACGAGCCCGGTACGTGGATACTCTGTGGGCCTGATTCGGAACTCAGAAAGGCGGTCTCCCATGCGCTTCCAGCGCGCGGGGCATGCGGTGAACCTCGTCGAAGGGCGCGTTGCTGCAGGGATCCGACCGCCCGTGGGACGGGCAATGCTTGCATTGCTGAATGATGCGGGGAGCATCCTTGCGAGGTGTGCTCGACCTTCAGGGCAGCAGTGCTACAAAGGACAGCTGGATGGGCTGTCCACGCCTGGACGGGCTCCCGCATGTCAGGCGCTCGGGGATCATGACGAAGTCCCAGTCGCATGGAACCCAACGTCCGCGTCTGTGGCTGGTCACGCGTGGCGCACATGCCGTGGCGGGTAAACCCGTAACCCGACCAGCGCAGGTGCATTATGGGGACTGGGACGTGTGTTTGGGCATGCGGAACAGGCAGGCCTGTGGGGAGGGATGATTGACCTCGATGAAGGCACCTCCCCTGTTGATGATGCCGCACACATCGTGGCGGAGTGCCTGGGACGGAGTGAGCATGACGAGGTCGCGTGGCGCGATGGCGTACGGCATGTAGCCCGCATGATGGAGGTCGAACCTGAGTCTGGAACCAGAGCATGCTCCGGTGGTGGCAGCTGACGGAATCTACGTCATCACGGGAGGATTGGGCGGGTTGGGACTTGAAACCGCTGGCTGGCTGGTTGGCCGGGGGCCCGTCATCTGCTTTTCTGGGCCGTTCCGGTTTGCCACCACGGGAGCGCTGGCAGGATACAGACTTGGTGGCCGCTCAGCGTCAGCGTATCGAAGCCGTTCGTGCCATGGAGCGCATGGGAGCTCACATCGGCATCGAGAGCGGTCGACATTGCCGATCAGGATGCGCTTCAGGACAGGCTTTCCCGATACCGGCAGAAGGTTCAGCTGCCCATCCGCGGTGTCATCTCACAGTGCCGGAACGACGAACAACCACCTGCTCGACGACATCGATGATGACCAGTTCTTCGGTGTCTCTTTGCGCCCAAGGTCATCGGTGCCTGGAACCCGCACTGGGCGGTTCAGGAGAGCCCCTTGACTTTTTGTTTCAGTACCTCGGCCACTGTGCATGTGTCTTCGTCTGGACAGGGAAACTATGCATCAGCCAACGCCTGCCTCGATGCCCTGATGGCGTGGCGACAGGGGCAGGGCTTGCCCGGGCTTGCGATCGGATGGGGGCCATGGCGAGACGCGGGCCTTGCCAAGGATCTGAATCTCGTATCGTTCTATGTCCGGCGCGGGCTGTATCCGCTGACCAACCAGCAGGGTATGAGTGCACTCGGTGCGTTGCTCGGTTACTCCGGTGAGCAGGGCATGGTTCTTGGGGCTTCATGGAAGACCATTGCACTGAGCAGCCTTACTCCCGCGCGGCGCCTCTTGTCAGGGACCTGGTCAGGCAGGAAGAGGAGAGAATCCGGAAGGTCCGCGCGATGCGGAGAATGCGGAAACACTTCGACAGAAACTGGATGGTGAGAGCGATCCTGATCGCTGGATGGGTCTGTTGCATGAAGGCTTGACAGACATCGTCTCGGACATCATGGGGTTGCGAGCGGGGACCATGAACATGTGGATGACGCCTTCACATCGAGGGTATGGATTCCATGATGGCGATAGAGATCAAGACACGCATCGACTGCAGCTGGGGGTGAGTATTGCCGTGGTGGACCTGCTGCGTGGAGCCAGTGCGAGAAGCCTTGCTGAACGTATTGTCCCAGACTTCTCATGTCAGTAGTACGTCCGACGATGATGTGGACACGCTTGCCGAAGCTCTTAATGAGCTTTGGGGATGAGCAGCTCAGAAGCCTGCTTGAAGGATTACAGGATAGGACCTGAGTGCAGTATTCCGATTTCGCGCATTTTGTGGTTGCCTCCTGACAGTCATGCCGAGAGTTGAGTGGCAACCGCTCAGCTCATGATGTAATTTTCTGGGGTGTTAGAGTTATGAATTCACTGGTTGGGCGAAAGGTGGTCAAAAGATCGTTTCTACACATCGCCCTCGCACCAAACACCAGAAACTGTTCTGCTTTCCTTTCCTTGGGAGGGAAATGCAAGCTCACTCAGGAACTTGCTGCAGATCGTCTGCCCTCTTGGCTGGATGTTCATTATGTTGAGCTTCCCGGACGAGATCTCGGATTGGTGAAGAGTTGATCACGGACATGGAACAGATGGTGAACTTCTTGCTAATGATCTGGCACCATTGTGTACGGGATTGTGCGTTCTATGGACATTCCATGGGGGCTTTTGCTAGCGTATCACGACACCCATATTTTGCGCGAGATATGGACTTAATACACAGTTACTGATTTGTTTTACTGGTACAGGGCCCCCATCTCCCCCAGGTCGACGGATGAGCTTCATTCTCTACCTGACGCAGCTTATTGCCCGTCTGGAACAGATGGGAGGACAGGATCTCACATTCTTCGCCATGAAGATCTTTCGGAATATCATGTTGAAAATTTGCCCGTCGCGCTGATTTCAAAATGTTAAATGGGGCCTTTCTCTGGGCATAGAACCTCTGTCGTGCATATCTCTGCGTTCGGTGGAACCACGACGCATTTGTAGATCAGGAAGGGTGGAGGGATGGAGAGATTCCAGGCAACGTGGTGAATTTCATTGCTCGTTCTTTTCATGGAGGACATATATTTGGGACAATATATTAGATATAGCTCAAACTGAGTGGAGTTAAAAATGGTTCTGTAGTTTCGGGAGCGGGTAGAATAGTCAGCCCTGAATAGCCTGGCTTGATCTCAAGAGTCAAGAAAGCGCAACAAAGAGAGGGTCTGGCGTAGTCATCGAGAATTTTTGTATTATGGTAATCTGATCGACACGGAAGTAGAGCGATCAGGCGGCCATGAGCGTACGCCGCTGCCCGTAATGCCGCCCAGCGCCATGTGTGCGAATTCATGATTGTAGGACCACATTCTGCGTACTCCGGTGATCGTGACCGATGTCGAGAGCGGTCGCAGACATTGCCTGCCAGACAAATTGTACGATTGCCGGATCCGGGGGCTTTCCCACGGCCTCCACGACCACCGGGAGTGCGTCAGCTCTGGCTGGCGGATGAAGGCGTCTCGCTCGTGCGGCGCGCAGCGCTCGAACCCGGATTGTGTGGTGATCAAAGGCCGGCAATTTATTGTGTGTGTTACTGCATGCCTGATGGTTTCCGCTCGATGACGGAATCGAGCGCTGGGTCTCAAAATCCTCAGGACTTTGCGTAAAAATGGCCCCCGTGCTTGGTAGAAACGGATGCTGAGGCGCAGCAGTGTGACATGAAAGAAAGCATAAAGAGCGAGAACAACTCGCAGGTTTGACTCGAGACGCGCTGCGCTCGCTGGCAGCCCATAGAGGACAGTGTACATCCAGGGTTGAGGCGTTATTCAGAAGCGCCCTTCATCTGCGAAGCGATGCTCCTTTATCGCGCGCACAGGAACGTCTGTGGCTGGTTGATCAGCTCAATCCGGATGTCGGGCAGCAATTACGGCCGGGCTATGCACGCTCCGCGGCGAATTTGATGCAGCACGTTTCGAAAGAGCCTTGCGTGCAGTTCAGTCCAGACACGAGGAATTGCTCAAGAACAGCCATTCGTGCAGGGGAGCAGAGCCCCGATGCAAGTGGTTGTAGGATGCTCCCTTGCTGGAGAAGTCGTCATTGATATTGCGGATATTGTCGGCAATTCACGAAGCCAGTCATCTGCGACAATGCCGGAGTTCATCATGAGAAAGGAGGGTCGTCTTGTTGGGCAGTCACATTGACGGCGAAGATCCGGATGCAGATTGCCTCTCTGCGCTTAACTGATATCATATGCAAGTGCGAGCGAGCGTCCGTTTGATTTTCGAATCCGGCTGTCTTGCCAGGACGTCTGTCCTTACGCACTGCAGTGATGCAAAGCCACTTACGTTCTTCTGGCGCTTCATCACGTTGTATTTGATGGAGGATCTCCAGAGTCACTGACGATGAGCATGGTTAGCGCCGTCTGCCCCGCAGGAATTATGTCGAGCCGCCCTTTCAAACCAGTATGGTGATTATGCACTCAGCAAAGGATCAATCAAAGGGCCTGATCGCATCCGACCCACGGGAAAAGACACTGGGGAATGCCCGCGAGTCGGTTTCCCACCTGGCAGTGGAGGACGGGGGAGGGCGCCGTGCGCTCGACAGAGACCGAGGATCTTTTGCCATTTTAACGGTGCTTCAAAATTATTTCATATTTTTCGGCCTATGCAATGGATTTTGATTCAGTGAAAAGGATTTCGCGATTGGTATACCGGTTTTGAAACAGCCCTTAGGTTTCGAACGACGATAGGCTGTTTTATCAACATGCCGGTGATCGCGTGACTTGAAAGCGCACCCGCCTCTCATTTGAGGGTTCGCCTCGCACCGCCCCGGTTTTGGCGACGCCCCGAATCTGCCAGCTGGCGGTGGCTGGTAGAGATCGTGATTCCCTCCTGGCTTTTCATATCCGGTTTTAACGGTTCGCTGGCGTTTGAGGTTGCCCGGCTTTGAAGATGAGCTGATGGTTACGAACTTTGATGAATCATTGCGCACGAGGACGGATAGACCATGAAGCAGTTTGATGATTTTTGATCAATGTCAGTTTTGTTGAAAGCTGTTGATGAAGGCCTTCAGGCCACCGTAGTCGTCTTCCACATTGTTGGCTACCAGAGGCAGGCCGTCAAGACAGCGGGCAGGCCGTGCGGATCATATACTCCTTCACATTGAGGCGCGGTGCCCGCACCGGCAGTTGCAATACCGGAGATGGCGCAGCTCAACTGAGAGCCAATCAGCTACATCGGTTGCGCCGGAAGATTCAGTCATTCATCATCCGCCAGACGCTTCCCGTCAGCCAGTTTTATTACCGCGGGGATTTTAAACTTAGGTACTATTTTGTTGCCGATCCCATATCCGGCTTGAGCACAGGCGCGGCGTCATGGATTTCGTGCGCGGACGCAACGTCATAAAGCGATACGCCAAATCAGCGAGATTATGATAATTATTCGAAGGATGACGATATGAGCTATTCAGGCCAAGGGCATGAAGTGAGGATGGGGCAGATGAGTACGCAAAATTCCGCGTAAGCGTCAGGATCAGTTGCCTGGTGAGCATGAGCGACCAGAGTAGTCAATCGCCTGCCAGATGCCTCCCGGAGACGGGCAGTGACCGACGTTACCTGACGTCGTTTGCTTTTACGGGTTGCACCACTGAAGACAGAAGCGGTCGGAGGGTAATGCATCCGGCCACCACGGCTGATTCATTATACCACCACGACAGGATTTCGTGCCCGCTGCAGTTCCTGACCAGAACGCCGCGGTATCCAAACATCCCAGTGCGGAGGAGCTTCCCCATTCGCCACGGTGACAGAAAAGATCTGAGAGAATCAGCGAAGCTGCCGATGAAGCTACCGACAAGTGATGCGTCTGAGGAAGGGCCCATTGCCCACCCGCATTAATGAGAATCATCTGCGGTACGTGACAAGGGTGAGGGGGTGGCGAGTTACCCTGAATTTGGTCCGGAGTCACGGCGAGCGTCGCAGGATCCGTCCAGCGGCGCGCGTGCCGGTGATTTGATCAGACGCTGAACTGACGGCATATCATACCAAAGGAAACAGATCATGTCGACCAGCCTGGATCGACAAAGAAACGAGCCAGGCCCCGGTATCCCGACCGGTGGAGGCGGGTCATTGCGGCCCGGAGACCGGTCAGACAAACCGGCTGGCACGACCGTCCTGATGAAGATACGTCCGTGGTTGAACTGCCCCAGCGATGATGTCGACGGGAAGGTGGACAGAAGGCGTTGCCGGCGCGACGCAGCGCCACCGCACACACGTACGAGCGCCGTCAAAACCGGTCAAGAGGTGCTGGCCCGGCAGACGCCAGTGAGGCGCAGGCTCAGGCGACAACCTCTGATCCGCACGCCGCCGACCCGTCCACAGAGGCCCAGGAAATTCAATTTCCGGTAACCGATCAGATGAATCAATCGTTCGTCCAGAGGATGAAGATGCCGATGCCCGGAGTCTTATTCCAGAAACGCGTTTCAGCCGCTGAGGAAATCGATGAGCGAAGTCGCCGTGATCTGGCACGGATACCGCCGTTGCAGAAAAGATCATTCACTGAGAAATGACCACGATTTTAGACGATTCTTAAAACCGCTGAAGATTACCGTCAGCGTATCCGGTGCGATGGTCCAGAATGTTTTTGGGAGGGTCGCTGGTCTGCCGAATAGCGCAGATCTTTATCACTGAGCGCAAAAGTTCAGCGGTGAGGAGGCGCTGGTCTGCATCAGCATTCATTACCTTTCAGTGATTCGGGCTGCCGTTGAGACTCCAGCGAGTGAACAATAAATATAAGACGGTCATGACCAGCATGGATTGCTGGATCCGGTCGCGATTTTGGATCACGCCACTGGGATGCCGATGTCCGGAGGCGGCGATACTGGAAGGTCGTCAAGAGGTACGTGAGCCGGTGGCGTACCGAAAGCTTGCCGCCGCAGCCTGGATGAGATGGCGGCGCGCCGCGATGCCGCGATGGACGTCAATCGACGACACGCATGAGACGATGAGGAGCCTGGTAGCTATGATGATGGCCTGTCGCAGCGCATCCGTGCATAAAGTCTGGAAAGGGTAATGGCGCGCGACGCTGTTCCAGCGCGTGGCCTGCGGTCTGGTGCTGGCTAGTAAGTCCCGGCGACGGTGTTTGGCAGTGTGCCGCTGGACAAGGGGAGTTGCGCGGGGCGACCGTACGGGTGGGGATGTTCATCAATACGCTGCCGGTGCGCCTGAGCTTAGCGTTGACGTACTTGGCGATGCGCGCGATGCACGGCGCTGCCGACCTGCTGGGCGCGAAGACCGCCGCCCAGGCGCAGCGGCAGGGCTGGGCAGTGATGGGTGTTAGTTCAGTGCGACGCTCAACCTCCGGCACAGCCGAAAGCACAGCGCGCAGGGAAACGCCCCGATGCGACCACTGCCTGAGGCAGGTGATGACGCCAGCGGTGCGTGCATGAGGCGAGACGACGTACGCAGCGCTGAACGCGAAGGCCAACCAGCTGGCGCACTGGCTGCGTTGACCCGCGGTGCAGGCTGCGGCCAGTGCGGCTGGCCATTGTGGCGCCGCGAGGGCATACCGACGCCGTTGGGGCAGCCGGCCACCCTGAAGGCTGGTGGAACCCGCGTACCGGTCGATCCGGCGTTTCCGCAGGAGCGTCGGTTGTTCAGTGCTGCAGGACCAAGCCGGGCGAAGCGTGGTGCTGTCGGCACATACGGCGTTTGAAGTCAGAAGACGCCCCAGCGGCAGGGCAGGACGCAGTGGCTGATCTGGACTCATGCCCGAGGCAGCAGCCAGCTCGCCGACAGGCAACCCCAGGGTACCGAAGGCTCGAGTGCGCTGAGGCGGCGTACGTGATGTACACCCTTCGGCTCGACGGGTCAGCCCCAAGCGGCGTGATGGTGCCGCACCAGCGCGATCAGCCGGTCATGCGTCATGGCCAACGGGTTTATGCGGAGCTGACGGCAGACGATGGGTCGATGCATTGCAGCAACACGGCGTTCGATGCCTCGACGCTGGAGGTATGGGGGTGCATCTGCTCAATGGCGGGCGAATGCTGGTGGTGTCGCACGACCAGGTACTGGATACGGTGCAGTTCGGCCGGATCATGCAGGAAGGTGGTGCGACGGTGCTGTACCTGAGTGCGGGGCTGTTCAACCAGGTGGCAGAGCAGCTGGCGGAGGTGTTTGCGCAGCTCAGATACCTGATCGTAGGTGGTGATGTGCCTCGATGCCAATGTCATCCGGCAGGTGTTGAGAAACAGCCCACCGCAGAACCTGCTCAATGGCTATGGGCCGACGGAGACGACGACGTTTGCGTGGGACGTGCCGTCTGAACGATCTGCGTTGACGAGACGAAAAGGCAGGTGCCGATCGGCAGGCCGATCGGCAACACACAGGTCTACATTCTGGACGGTCAGGGCCAGCCGGTGCCGATTGGCGTGACCGGAGAGATCCACATCGGCGGTGATGGGGTGGCGCTGGGGTACTGAACCGACCGAGCTGACGGCCGAGCGCTTCATCCCGGATCCGTTCAGCGATGAGCCGGATGCACGGACGTACAGGACGGCGACCCTGCGTTACTGGCGCGCAGACGGGCTGATCGAGTTGTGGGTCGCAATGACTTCCAGGTCAAGATCCGGGGCTTCTGACAGAGCTGGGCGAGATCGAGGCACGGCTGGGCGAGCTGGCTGCAGTGAAGGAAGTGGTGGTGCTGGCGGGAGGAGCAACCGGCGACAAGCGGCTTTGGTGGCGTCACTGGACGGCGCCGGAGAGTCTGGCGGAAGAGGTTCTGCCTGATGTGGAGGCGTTGCGCGAACACTTGAGGGCTGAGCTCGCCGGAGTACATGGTGCCCAGTGCATCTCGTGCGGATCTGAGGCGATGCCGCTGAACACGAGCGGCAAGGTGGACAGGAAGGCGCTGCCGGCGCCGGATGCAGGGGCGCTGGTCAGGCACGAGTACGAGGCGCCACAGGTCCGGTGGAAGAGGTGCTGCCGGAATCTGGCAGGCTGCTGCGTGGAGCGCGTGGGCCGGCACGACAACTTCTTCGACCTGGCGGGCATTCGCCGCTGATCGTATCGATGGTAGAGAAGTTGCTGACAGGCAGGGTTCGAAGCGATATTCGGCAAGTATTTGATGCACGAAGCCTGGTGGAGCTTGCTGCGGGCATGGGAGGGCAGAGGCGACTGAAAGGAAAGTGCCCGCCAACCTGATCCCGGAAGGATGCGATCGGATCACGCCGGAGATGCGTTACACTCGATCGAGCTGACGCAGGTGGAAATTGACAGGATTGTCGAATTGGTGCCCGGAGGTGCCGCCAATGTGCAGGATATCTGCCGCTGGCGCCGCTGCAGGAAGGAGTGCCGTTCTACCACCGTTTCCACCGATAATGACCCGGCGTGATCAGCGCGATTGTGTCCTTCACGTCGCAGGACTGGTTCCAGCGTTTTGCCGGGGCGATGGAGAAGGTCATATCCTGACATGATGCATTGAGAACGGCCGTTCTGTGGAGGGCCGCCGCAGGCGGTGTGGTGACCGGCATGTAGAACTGGAGACGGAGCCGCTGGAGGTCGTTGCAGGATCGAAAAAAGATGGACGCACTGGCCTGCATCAGGAGCATCTCGGAGAGAACGTCACCGGTCATGGATCCTGGCCAGGCGCCGCTGTTGCGGCTGCAGCCGGTGCACGTCGCGGGAAGTGAGCAGGCCAGGGGGCATGGCGGGCTGATCACATTTCACCAGCGATTCTCGGGACCATCGTATCGCTTGATGGATGATGTCCGAGGCGGTGCAGATACCGGAAGGTCACGAAGAGGTATTGCAGGAGCCGGTGGCGTACCGGGAGTTTGTTGCCCACAGTCTGGATGAGGAGCGGGAGGCGAAGGCCATAGCGTTTTTCCGGCAGATGCTGGGGCGATGTGGATGGTCAGACGGCGCCGTTTGACTGACGGATGTGCATGGAGACGGTAAGGATAGAGGAGCTCGGAAGTCCGGTGATGATGGCCTGTCGCAGCGTATCCGTGCATGTGTCCGGAGGTTGGGCACGAGTGCGGCGACGCTGTTCCATGTGGCCATGGTTCTGGTGTGGCCAGGTGTGCATCCCGGGATGACGTGGTGTTTGGCAGTGTGCTGTCGGGACGCATGGGGAGTTGCTGGGGCGGACCGTACGGTGGGGATGTTCATCAATACGCTGCCGGTACGCCTGAGGCTGAAGGGGGTTGATGTACTTGGTGCGATGCATGCGATGCAGACAGTGCTGGTTGATCTGCTGAAGTACGAGCAGACCTCGCTTTGCCCAGGCGCAGCGTGGAAGTGGACTGGGCAGCGATGTGGCGTTGTTCAGTGCGATGCTCAACTTCCGGCACAGCCAGGTGACACAGGAGATGGAGGGGCGCTCCGGCATGATGATCATTGCCGCAAGGGAGCGCACGAACCATCCATCTCTGTTTCTGTGGATGATCTGGGAGAGGATTTGCGCTGACGGCACAGACGCAGGCCAGCGTGGTAGAGCGGAGCGTGTACTGGGCTACATGAGCTGTGCGGTGGCGGAGGTGGTGGATGCACTCGAGAACGCGCCGACCGGAGTTGCTGTCGCTGGAGGTCAGCCGCAGGCAGAGAGAGAGCAGGTCATTCATGGGTTCAATGCCACGCAGGCTGAATATCCGAAGGATGCGCTGATCCACGAGCTGTTCGAGCAGCAGGTGAGCGGACGCCTGAAGCGGTGGCGGTGCAGTATGAGGGCCAGAGCCTGACGTACGCAGCGCTGAATGCGAAGGCCAACCAGCTGGCGCATCGGCTCAGGGAGATGGGGGGCGAATCGGGGGCCCCGATCATTGGTCCTGATGCACTGGTGGCGATCAGTGTGGAGAGAAGCCTCGAGATGGTGGTGGTGTCTGCTGGGGTCCTGAAGGCGGGAGCGGCGGCGCCGGTGGATCCGGAGTATCCGGAGGACCGTATTGAATACATGCTCAAGCGACCGCAGGCGAAGGTGCTGTTGACACAGCGGGCACTGCAGGAGCGCCTCAGGGCAGCGGCCTGGGCAGAGGGCGGTGGTCCGGGCGAGACTTGCCGCTCGATGACGAATCGACGTATGCGGGCAGCCAAGCGCGCAACATCGCTGCGAGGAAACAGGGCAGACTTCACGGCATCTGGCGTATGTGATCTACACCTCGGGCTCTCGACGGGCGGCCCAAGGGGGTGATGGTCGAGCACCGACACAGGACAATCTGCTTCCAGCCATCCATCGTGCGTATGGCCTGACGGAAGGAGACCGGCGCTGCAGTTTGTTTCGATGGCCTCGATGTGGCAGTCCAGGAGATCTTCGGTACGCTGACATCGGGTGCAACACTGGTGTTGCTGCAACGATGCCTCGCATTGGCGACAGTGGGTCATGGCAGTACGCTGGGCATGGGGCATCACGGTGGCACATCTTCCAGCGGCCTTCTGGCACCGGCTGGCTTTACGAAGTACCGGACGAGCTGTCCGAAGCTCTGCGTGACTGATTGCGCTTGAGGTGAACGGCTGGATCCGGCTGCGCTGGGCCAGTGGTTCCAGTGCCAGGCGTGATAGGGTTGTACTGCTCAACGAGCACGGCCCGACCGAGACGACGGTGACAGCAACGATTCACGCAGTGCAGTCGCAGGAGACGGTTCGCGTACCGACAGGAAGACCGCTGGCCAATGTACGGATCTGCTGTGCTGATGCTCACAGGGCAGCGCAGCGCCGCTGGGCGTACAAGGCGAGATCTGCATTGGCGGTGAGGGTGTAGCCAGGGGTATCTGAACCGACCGGAGCTGACGGCCGAGCGGTTTAGTGAACGATCCGTTTAGTGATGAGGCGGTGCCAGGGATGTATCGCACGGGAGACTTGGGCCGGTGGCGGAGTGATGGCCAGATCGAATACCTTGGCCGGAATGACTTCCAGGTCAAGATTCGGGGGCTTTCGGTGAACTGGGCGAGATCGAGGCAAGGCTTGCCGAGTTACCGGCCATCGACGCGGTGGTACTGGCCAGAGAGGCGGGAAGAGGAACCGGATAGGGGAGATGCGGGTAGTGCATCTGGTACCGGAGCCACGGGTGACAAGCGCCTTGTGGCAGTATTGCAGCCCGTGGGCTGGCAGAATCGGAGTACCGACAGCGGAAGTGCTGCGAGATCACCTGAAGGCGGAGCTTGCGGCACACGGGTGCCGTCGGCGCTCGTGAAGCTTGACGCTATGCCGCTGACGCCAAACTGGCAAGGTGGACAGGAAGGCGTTGCTGGCGCCGGATGTGGATGCGCTGATCACGCACGCCTGGGAGGCGCCACGAGGGTCCGTGGAAGAGGTGCTGGCCGGTATCCGGCAGGAGCCGGTGGAGCGTGGGCGGCACGACAACTTCTTCGACCTGGGTGGATACTCACCGCTGGCGGTGCAGCTGATGGGCGGATGCGCAGGATCGGCCAGGAGATAGCTGCGGGCGCTTCTTTCGAGCACCGACGCTGCTGCGGTTGCGAGCAAGCTGCAGCAGGCCGATGAGGTGCTGACGGCGCTGATCGAGCCAGCGGACAGGACGAAGGAACTGGCACTGTCGGTGCAGCAGCGGTCTGTGGTTTCTGGAGCAGCTCGAAGACCTCGAAGCGGCATACCATATTCCGGTGTGCTGCGCTTGCGGGGGTGAGCTGGACCGTGAGGGCGCTGCAGCGCACGCTGGATGCGATTCTGGCCAGACACGAGGCGCGCGCGCACGGTGTTTGTGCGCAATGAGGCAGGAGACCCGGTGCAGCGGATACTGCTGTGCAGCCGTTTGCGCTGGCGTATCACGATTTGCACAGGCTTGCAGAGGCCGAGAAGGAGCAGCCAGGGCGCCCTGACGGAAGAGACGCTGCACAGGCCGTTCGATCTGACTGCAGGACATTCTGATTCGCGCCAGTCTGGCGAAGCTGGATGAGCGGTGATCATACAGTTGAACTCTGCATGCACCACATCGTGTCGGATGGCTGGTCGATGGGTGTATTGACACGGGAGGTGGCAGCGCGTACGAGGCATTCAGCCAGGGGCAGGAGAACGAGAACCTGCTGCCGGCATTGCCGATCCAGTATGTGGATTACGCACAGTGGCAGCGGCAGTGGCTGAGTGAGCGGTTGAAAGAGCAGGTAGCTTTCTGGAAGCAGGAGTTGACAGGGGCGCCTCGCTGCTGGAGCTGCTGACGGATCATCCGCGCCTGCAGGTGCAGAGCTTTGCGGTGCATGGTGCTGTTCGACCTGGACGAGGGCATCACGCAAAGGGCTCAACGCCCCTGGGCCAGACGGCACGGTGCGACGCTGTTCATGGTGCTGCAGGCCGGGTTTGCGGTGCTGCTGGACATTGAGGTCATGGACGATATAGTAGGGTTGCACGCCGGTGGCCAAACCGTCGAAGGAGTGAACTGGAAGGGCTGATAGGGTTCTTTGTGAATACGCTGGTGCTGCGTACGCGACTGGATGGACAGGGTGAACGGTGGCAGAGTTGCTGGCGCAGGTCAAGGATCGCACGCTGGCGGCTTTTGTGCACCAGGATGCCGTTCGAGCAGGTGGTTGAGGCGGTGCAGCCGGAGCGGAGCATGAGTCACAGTCCGCTGTTCCAGGTGATGCTGGTATTGCAGAACAACGCGGAAGAGGAACTGAAGTTGTCGGGGCTGACGCTGGGGCAGGAGGCGTTCGGGCACATACGACGACTTTCGATCTGACGCTGTCCCTGGAGGAGGCACAGGACGCCTGTTAGGTGTGATGGAGTACAGCACGACGCTGTTCGAGCGAGCACGATCGAGCGTCTGGCTGGGGCACCTGAGGTGCTGCTGTCGTCGATGGTTGCAGATGAGAGCCGCACAGTGGCTTCAGTGCCGCTGACGGAGCCGGAGCGAGACAGGTCATTCATGGGTTCAATGCCACGCAGGCTGAATATCCGAAGGATGCGCTGATCCACGAGCCGTTCGAGCAGCAGGTGGAGCGGACGCCTGAAGCGGTGGCGGTGCAGTATGAGGGCCAGAGCCTGACGTACGCAGCGCTGAACGTGAAGGCCAACCAGCTGGCGCATCGGCTCAGGAGATGGGGGCGAATCAGCCCTGATCATTGGTCCTGATGCACTGGGTGGCGATCAGTGTGGAGAGAAGCCCGAGATGGTGGTGGGGCTGCTAGTTCTGAAGGCGGAGCGGCGGTGCCGGTGGATCCGAGTATCCGGAGGACCGCATTGAATACATGCTCACGCGACCTCGCAGGCGAAGGTGCTGTCTGACACAGCGGGCACTGCAGGAGCGCCTCGAGGGCAGCGGCTGGGCAGATGGCGGGTAGCCGGGCGACTCGGCTGCGAGGACGAACTCACGGCGTGGGAGCTACACCGGGTTCGAGAGTAGGGTGATGCACGCGCTGGCAGCTGGCTGTGCGATGCCGAGTCCGGCTTACAGGTGCAGCTTTGATCAGAAAACGGCATTTGATTTGATACCAGTGTTTGAGTTTTTCTGGCCTCTTCTTAATGGCGCGATGCTGGTAATGCTCAGGCCGAGGCATATGATCCAGGCTACTTGGCAGATGTTATAGATGAACAAGATATTTCGTCGCGCACTTTGTTCCGTCAGTACCGTGAGATGTGCTGGAAACAGATTGAATCGGGGAAATGCAGGAGTCTTTTCTATTTGTTTAGTGGGGTGAGCCACTTACGGCTTCTTTGCAGGATCGTGTAACAACAGTACCGTCAAATAGTCAACTGTATTAACGTATACGGCCCGCAGAGGCCGCAATAGATGCGACTTGCTGCGTGTGACCCAGGAAGACGGAAGGTAGCCAGCTGATTGGGCATCCGATTTCGAACATACGGATCTACATCTGATCAGAAAGGAACTCCCATACCGATAGGCGTTACTGGCGATCCACTGCCGGAGACGGTGTAGCCTGAGGTTACCTGAAACGTCCGGGAGCTGACAGCCGAGCGCTGCGTGCGTGATCCGTTCAGCGATGATCCGGATGCCCGGATGTACAAAAACGGGGACCTGGGGACGGTGGCGAGCTGATGGAGCGATTGAGTACCCGCCGCAATGACTTCCAGGTCAAGATTCAGCCAGCGGATAGAACTTGGCGAGATCGAGGCACAGATAACGGCCTTATCCGCTGTCAGGAAGCGGTCGCGGTTGCATGGGAGGGTCAGCCAGGCGACAGGAGGCTGGTGGCGTATTGCAGCCCCGTGGGCTGGTGAATCGGAAGCACCGACAGCGGAAGTGCTGCGAGATCACCTGAAGGCGGAGTTGCCGGGGCACATGGTGCCGTCGGCGTTCGTGAAGTCTGACGCCATGCCGCTGACGCCAAAATGGCAAGGTGGACAGGAAGGTGTTGCCGCGCCGGATGTGGATGCTGCTGATCACGCACGCCTGGGAGGCGCCACAGGGTCCGGTGGAAGAGGTGCTGGTCGGTATCTGCAGGAGCTGCTGCGTGGAGCGTGTGGGCGGCACGACAACTCTTCGACCTGTGGACACTCACTCGCTGGCGGTGCAGCTGATGGGGCGATGCGCAGGGATCTGGGCCAGGAGATGGAGCTGCGGGCGCTCTTCGATGCACCGACGCTGCTGCGGTTGCGAGTGTTGCAGCAGGCCGATGAGGTGCTGACGGCGCCGATCGAGCCAGCGGACAGGACGAAGGAACTGGCACTCGTGGCGCAGCAGCGGCTGTGGTTTCTGGAGCAGCTCGAAGACCCTGGGGGCGGCATATCCCATATTCGCAGTGCGCTGCGGGGTGAGTTGACCGTGAGGTGCTGCAGCGCACGCTGGGATGCGATTCTGGCCAGACACGAGGCGCTGCGCACGGTGTTTGTGCGCACGAGGCAGGAGACCCGGTCAGCGGATACCGCTGGCGCAGCCGTTTGCGCTGGCGTATCACGACGGTCGCAGCTTGCAGAGGCCGAGAAGGAGCAGGCCAGGGCGCTCCCTGACGGAAGAGACGCTGCACAGCGCCGTTCGATCTGACGCAGGACATTTGATTCGCGCCAGTCTGGCGAAGCTGGATGAGCAGGATCATGTGCTGAACTCTGTGCACCACCATCGTGTCGGATGGCTGGTCGATGGGTGTATTGACACGGGAGGTGCGCTGCACGAGGCATTCAGCCAGGGGCAGGAGAACGAGAACCCGCTGCCGGCATTGCCGATCCAGTATGTGGATTACGCACAGTGGCAGCGGCAGTGGCTGAGTGGGGAGCGGTTGAAAGAGCAGGCTTTCTGGAAGCAGGAGCTGATCAGGGGCGCCTCGCTGCTGGAGCTGCCGACGGATCATCCGCGCCGCAGGTGCAGAGCTTTGCGGGCAGTATGGTGCTGTTCGACCTGGGACGAGGGCATCACGCAAGGGCTCAACGCCCGGCCAGACGGCACGGTGCGACGCTGTTCGCGGTGCTGCAGGCTGGGTTTGCGGTGCTGGGCAGATTGAGTCACAGGACGATAGTGGTTGACGCCGGTAGCCCAACCGTCGAGAGTGAACTGAAGGGCTGATAGGTTCTTTTGTGAATACGCTGGTGTTGCGTACGCGACTCGATGGACAGGCAACGGTGGCAGAGTTGCTGGCGCAGGTCAAGGATCGCACGCTGGCGGCTTTGTGCACCAGGATGCTGTTCGGAGCAGGTGGTTGAGGCGGCAGCCGGAGCGGAGCATGAGTCGCAGTCCGCTGTTCCCAGGTGATGCTGGTATTGCAGAACAACGCGGAAGAGGAACTGAAGTTGCCGGGGCCGACGCTGGGGGCAGGAGGCGTTCGGGCACGATGACGCACTTCGATCTGACGTCCCCGGAGGAGTCACAGGGACGCCTGTTAGTGTGATGGAGCAGCACGACGCTGTTCGAGCGAGCACGATCGAGCGTTGGCTGGGGGCACCTGAGGTGCTGCCGTCGATGGTTGCAGATGAGAGCCGCACAGTGGCTCAGTTGCCGCTGCTGACGGAGCCGGAGCGAGAGCAGGTCATTCATGCGGTTCAATGCCACGCAGGCTGAATATCCGAAGGATGCGCTGATCCACGAGCTGTTCGAGCAGCAGGTGAGCGGACGCCTCGAGCGGTGGCGGTGCAGTATGAGGCCAGAGCCTGACGTACGCAGCGCTGAATGCGAAGGCCAACCAGCTGGCGCATCGGCTCAGGGGAGATGAGGGCGAATCGGGGGCCCCGATCGTCGGCCCTGATGCACTGGTAGTGATCAGTGTGGAGAGAAGCCTCGAGATGGTGGTGGGCTGCTGGGGGTTCTGAAGGCGGAGCGGCGTAGTGCCGGTGGATCCGGAGCATCCGGAGGACCGTATTGAATACATGCTCAGGACTCGCAGGCGAAGGTGCTGTTGACACAGCGGGCACTGCAGAGCGCCCAGGGCAGCGGCCTGGGCAGAGGGCGGTCCGGGCGAGATTCTGCTGCTCGATGACGAATCGACGTATGCGGGCAGCCGAAGGGCAACATCGGTTGCGAGGAAACAGGGCAGACTTCACGGCATCTGGCGTGGGTGATCTCACACCTCGGGTTCGACGGGGCGGCCTAAGGTGATGAACGAACACCGGGGCGTGGTGAACCGGCTGGTGTGGATGCAGGCAGCGTACGGTCTGGGAGAAGAGGACCGGGTGCTGCAGAAGACGCCGTTCAGTTTCGATGTGTCGCGTGGGAGTTTTTCCGGACGCTGCTCAACGGGGCGGCTGGGATGGCAGCGCCCCAGGGCACCGGGATGCGCAGTATCTGGTGGATGTGATCGAACTGCAGGGGTGACGTGGTGCACTTCCGTGCCGTCGATGCTGCAGGTGTTTCTGGCGTCGGTGCAGACGGGGCAGTGCGCGAGCCTGCGGCAGATGGTGTGCAGTGGCGAGGAGCCAGCCGCTGGCGCTGCAGCAGCGGTGTCAGAGAGGCTGCCGTCGGTGCGGCTGGACAATCCTGTACGGACCGACCGAGGCGGCGGTGGATGTGACGGTGGTCGCGTGATCCGGCGCAGACCGAGGGCAGGGGTACCGATAGGCAGGCCGATAGCGAACATCCGGATGTATGTGTTGGATGAGCAGCGGCAGCCGGTGCCGCTGGGCGTGGCGGGAGAGCTGTACATCGGTGGCGATGGTGTGGCCCGTGGGTACCTGAACAGGCCAGAGCTGACGGCAGAGCGCTCGTGGATGATCCGTTCAGCGATGAGTCCGATGCGCGGATGTACAGGACGGGAGATCTGGGGAGGTGGCGGCCGGATGGTGCGCCTGAATACTTGGGCAGGAACGACTCCAGGTCAAGATCAGGGGTCAGCGGATAGAGCTGGGCGAGATCGAGGCACGGTTGGCGGAGCTGCCGAGGTCAGGGAGGCAGTGGTACTGGCACGGCAGGACAGTCCGGGAGACCAGCGGCTGGTGGCGTACTGCAGCCCGGGATGGACTGGCAGAGGTGGATGTGCTGACGGTGGAGGAGCTCCATGAGCACCTGGAAGGCAGAGCTGCCGGGACACATGGTGCCGTGCGTTCATGAAACTCGATGCTGCATGCCATTGACGCCCAATGGGAAGGTTGACAGGAAGGCGCTGCCGGACGCTGGATGCGCTGGTCACACACGCGTACGAGGCGCCGCAGGGGCCCGGTGGAAGAGGTGCTGGCTGGCATTTGGCAGGAGCTGCTGGGTGTGGAGCGTGTGGGGCGGCATCGACAGTTTCTTCGACCTGGGCGGACATTCGCTGATGATCGTTTCAATGGTCGAGAAGCTGCGCAAAAGTGGGAATGAAGGTGGAGATTCGCCAAGTCTTTCAGTCTCTTTGATTTGGCAGAACTGGCTTCTGCGGTTTGTGGAACAGAGCAGAGGAATTGGAGGGTGCTGTCAGCCAGATTCCAGAAGGGTGTACGTTTATTACGCCGGACATGATTCCGCTGGTGGTACTGACACAGCGGGACATAGACCGTATCGTGAAAGTGGTTCCGGAGGGGCGGCCAATGTGCAGGATATCTATCCACTTGCGCAGCTTCAGGAAGGGAATTCTGTTTTACCACCGTTTTTCATCCGGATCGTGACCCATATGTGCTCAGTTTGACTTTTGACCTTTGAGTCACAGCAGAAATTTGATCGCTTTGCGGGTGCGATGAATCGAGTGATTTCGCGACATGATGCGCTGAGAACGGCGATTCTGTGGACTGATGTGCCCCAGCCGCTGCAGGTGGTATACCGGCATGTGGAATTGCCTATTGAGCCACTGGAGATTCCAGATGAGGGGGATGTTTCGGAGTGCATCAAGAATTACTCAGAGAATGGTTCCCTGGGCATGGATCTGGGAAAAAGCGCTCTGATCAGTTTGAGGCCCGTGCATCTGGTACGGAGGATAGGCGGGCAAGCGATCCACCATGCGCTTGTCGTATTCCATCACGTGATTTTCGACCATGTGTCGATAGATGTGCATGGTGGATGAGATTGCACAGATTCTCGATGGCAATGAGAGCCTGCTGGCGAAACCCGTGCCATACAGGAGATTTGTTGCGCAAGGGATGAGCCAGCGGGTTAGGGATGAATCAGAGTTTTTCCGTCGGGCAGTTTGGAGACGTTGATGGGCAGACAGCCCCTTCGGCCTGATGGATGTCCATGGAGATGGGAGTGATGTAGAGAAGAGCACTATTCGTCTCGATGATGGCGCTTTCAGCGGATTCTGAAATGCGCCAGACGGTTAGGTCGTAGTGCTGCCAGCACTGTTTCATGTTGCCTATGGACTTCGCTGGCCAGATGCTCTTCTCGGGATGACGTGGTGTTCGGCAGCGTTCTGTCGGGGCGCATGGGGAGTGTCATTGTGCTGATCCGCATGGTAGGGCATGCTCATCAATACACTGCCGGTTCGCGTCAGGTTGAGAGTACTGATGTTCTGGCTGCCATGGGGGCGATACAGGATGCGCTGGTTGAACTGCTGAGGTACGAACAGATGCCATTGGCTGCTGTCCAACAGGTCAGTTCACTTAGTGGCGATTCCAGCCTGTTCAGCGCAGTGCTGAAACTATCGTCATAGTCAGGAAGCTGATGCTATGACAGAATCACCAAGGGGATAGTTGTCACTGATAGTCGGGCGCGCACGAAACTATCCGTTTGTGGTTTCTGTGGATGATCTGGGAGAGGGATTTGCGCTGACGGCACAGACGCAGGCCAGGGTTGTAGAGCCGGAGCGTGTACTGGGCTACATGAGCTGTGCGGTGGCGGAGGTGGTGGATGCGCTGGAGAATGCGCCTCACCGTGAGCTGCTGTCGCTGGAGGTTGTGCCGCAGGCAGAGAGAGAGCTGCTCATTCACGGGTTCAACGCCACGCAGGCGGCGTATCCGAAGGATGCGCTGATCCACGAGCTGTTCGAGCAGCAGGTGGAGCGCACGCCTGAAGCGGTGGCGGTGCAGTACGAGGGCGAGAGCCTGACGTACGCAGCGCTGAACGCGAAGGCCAACCAGCTGGCGCACTGGTTGCTGGACCACGGTGCAGGCCGCGGCCAGTGCGTGGCCATTGTGGCGCCGCGAGGGCATACCGATGCTGCTAGGGGCAGCTGGTCACATTGAAGGCTGGCGGTACCTATGTGCCGATCGATCCGGAATTCGCGGAGCGGCGCCTGTTCATGCTGCAGGACTGCCGGGCAAAGGTGGTGCTGTCGGGCGATACGGCGGTCGAAGCAGAAGACGCCCCAGTGGCAGGGCAGGACGCAGTGGCTGGATCTGCCATGCGCTGTAGGCCGTGGCCGGCCTGCCAGTAGATAACCCTGCAGTGCGAAAGCCGAATGTGCAGAAGCGGCGTACGTGATGGCTACGTCGGGCTCGACGGGGCAGCCTCAGGGCGTGATGGTGTCCGCACCATGCAATCAGCCGGCTGGTGATTGCCAACGGGTTTTGCGGAGCTGACGGCAGACGATGTGGTCGTTCATTGTAGCAACACGGCGTTCGATGCCCTCGACGCTGGAGTGTATGGGGTGCATTGCTCAATGGTGGGCGGATGCTGGTGGTGTCGCACGACCAGGTGCTGGACCCAGTGCAGTTTGGACGGATCGCGCAGGAAGGTGGTGCGACGGTGCTGTATCTGAGTGCGGGGCTGTTCAACCAGGTGGCAGACCAGCTGGCGGAGGTGTTTGCGCAACCCAGATACCTGATCGTGGGCAGGATGTGCTCGATGCCCATGTCATTCGGCAGGTGCTGAGAGAGTCCACCGCAGAACCTGCTCAATGGGTATGGACCGACGGAGACGACGACGTTTGCGGTGACGTGCCGTCTGAACGATCTGGTCGACGAGACGATGAACAGGTACCGATCGGCAGGCCGATCGGCAACACACAGGTCTACATTCTGGATGGTCAGGCCAGCCGGTGCCCATTGGCGTGACCGGGGAGATCCACATCGGCGGCGATGGGGTGGCACTGGGTTACCTGAACCGACCGGAACCGACGGTTGAGCGCTTCATCCCGGATCCGTTCAGTGAAGAGCCGGATGCCCGGATGTACAGGACAGGCGATCTGGGTTACTGGCGCGCAGACGGTCTGATCGAGTTCGTGGGCCGCAATGACTCCAGGTCAAGGTTCGGGGATTCCGGATAGAGCTGGGCGAGATCGAGGCGCGGCTGGGTGAGCTGGCTGAAGTGAAGGAAGTGGTGGTGCTGGCGCGGAGGACCATCCGGGCGACAAGCGGCTGGTGGCGTACTGGACGGCGCGGGGATGAAGATGCAGCGCGGACAGGCCCGACGCCACAGGTGAAGCAGCAGAGACTGAGGGGACGAAGGCACTCGCCTGCAACAGGAGGTGGCACGACTGCGTGAACACCTGAGGGCCGAGCTGCCGGAGTACATGGTGCCATCGGCGTTCGTGGAAACTCGAGGCCATGCCGCTGAACACGAGCGGAAGGTGGACAGGAAGGCGCGCTGCCGGCACCGGATGCGGAAGCGCTGGTTACATCACGCATACGAGGCGCCACAGGGTCCGGTGGAAGAGGTGTTGGCCGGAATCTGGCAGGAGCTGCTGCGTGGAGCGCGTGGGCCGGCACGACAACTTTTCGATCTCGGGCGGGCATTCGCTCCTTTGTTATCTCATTGATTGATAAATTGAGAGGATGGGAATTAATTTGAATATTTCACAAATATTCAAGTTTCCACAATAGCGGCGTTAAGCGCATCATTTGTGAGCAGCAGTCGTTCTGCGGATCTGATTGTGGTTAGTGATGAAACAGGGAGTGGTGATGAAATTCCTTTGTTTTTGATCCATGATGGTGGCGGCGATATTGTTTCGTATATGGGGGCTGGCGGAGTTGTTATCAGCGCTGATTTATGGGGTGCGTGCGCTTGGTGTTGATTCTGTAGCGATATATTTTCTTCGATTGAAAATATGGCGTCATACTCATATTGAGTCGATTAGAAAAGCGGGGGATTGGAAGGCGTTTCGGCTTGCCGCGGTCCATGGTGGTGTTGTTGCTGACGAAATGAGTAGGCAGTTATCCATGGGTGGGGAGGGTAGATTTGTTGTCATGATCGACTCGTTTGTCTTGGATCTATTGATGGTGCTGAAAGAGATGTGTCCATGAAATCTGTGGCAGTGCGTTTTCTTTCATTTGTGAGTAAGGCCAAGGAGAGTTTTTGTTGAGCAGATGAATGAAATGGAGAATGTTGATGATATTGTTCAGAGCGCTATCGCCTAGGTTTGATGCCGGCAGATATGTCACTGGATGAAACGAAGGATATACTAGAAAGTTGTATAATATGACCGTTGCGATCCATAGATTTCATCCCACTGGTTTTGAGGGGAATTCTTATCTTCTTCTTGCGGAGCAGAAGTCTGTCGCGATAGTATGGCGGGATTTGATGAAGTCAGAGCCTGTGGATGGGGGTTAAGATGGAACGCCGAGGGCTGTTCAAGTGATCACTATACAACTATGCAGCCTCCTACCTACGCATAGTTGCAGATAAAATCAATGAGCTTATGCAATGAGTCGTGAGGAATGATTTCGATATATGGGCGATGGTAATCCCCCACAAAAAGCATCGCATCTCAGAAGTAGAATTTTCTCACGGAGAAGTTCTATGAAGAAGTCACGATTCACCGACAGCCAGATTCTGGACGCCATCAAACGCGCAGAGGCCGGGCTGGCTGTTCCCCGACCTGTGCCGGGAGCTTGGCATAAGCACAGCCACCTTCTACAAGTGGAGGGCCAAGTACGGGGGCATGGATGTGTCCATGATGGCCCGCATGAAGGAGCTGGAGGCCGAGAACACCCGGTTGCGCAAGATGTACGTCGAGGAAAAAGCTCAAGGCCGAGATCGTTGCGGAGGCGCTCGCAAAAGTGGTGAGGCCATCTCGGCGCAGGAGATGGCCCAGAAGGCAGTCGAACAGCGGGGCGTATCGGTTCGGCTGGCCTGCCGCATGTTCAACGTCAGCGAGAGCTGCTACCGCTACCAGGCAAAGCTGCGTGCCGAGGATGACGTGATCGCCGACTGGCTGGTCCGTCTGACCACGGCCCACCGGAACTGGGGCTTTGGCCTGTGCTTTCTGTACCTTCGCAACGTCAAGGGCTTCAAATGGAACCACAAACGGGTATACAGGGTGTACCGGCAGCTGGAGCTGAACCTGCGCATCAAGCCACGCAAACGCCTTGTCAGGCAGGCGCCAGAGCCGCTGGAGGAGCCTTCCGAGCCCAACCAGTGCTGGTCCATGGACTTCATGCACGACCAGCTGGCAGACGGCCGCAGCATCCGCACCTTCAACGTCATCGATGACCACAGCCGGGAAGTGCTGGGCATCGAGGTCGACTTCTCCCTGCCCTCGGAGCGGGTCATCAGGGCGCTGCAGCAGATCATCGAGTGGCGGGGAAAACCGTCTGCAATCAGGTGCGACAATGGCCCGGAGTACGTCGGTTCCACCATCACCGCCTGGGCGGAGAAGGCCGGTATCCAGCTGAGATACATTCAGCCCGGCAAGCCGCAGCAGAATGCCCTATATCGAGCGGTTCAACAGAACGGTTCGGCATGAGTGGCTGGGCCAGTACCACTGGGACAGTCTGGCCCAGGTGCAGGAGGCTGCCACGGAGTGGATGTGGTCCCTACAATCGCGAACGCCCACACATGGCACTGGGCGGCATCACCCCCAAAGCAGCGGTACGCCATGACCGCCTGATCGCTCTACTTCTGATGTCGATCAAAAATGGGGGATTACCGACATTCTGCAGGCCCGGCACCGTCTGGTACGAGATGGCGCGCAGCCAGACACCATCACGCTGGTCGGGCAAATACCCGCAACTGGCAACCCATTCACGAGGGTCGCCGCTCAACCCGGAGCGGTGACAGCGGGTTCAGGCAGCCATCAATCCGCGCGATAACGGACAGGTGGCCGACGATCCATCGACAACCGCTCTGACTTTTCACCGAAAGCCCAAGGGCAAGAACAAGCTCTGGCGCGATGCATGCCCGGAGGTCGAGTGCAACAGCAGGCGGCAGCAGCAGCGCTACGAGTTTGGCGTCAAGACCAGCATCGTCTGCACGCACCGTCAGCTGGTGGTGGGAGCGCACCTTCGCAGGCAACCCGTATGACGGACACGTGCTCAACGCACAGCTGGAGCAGACCGGCATCCCGTTGCAGGATGTGGGGCCGGCGGCCCGTGAAGTGATCGTGACCCGCTACCGGGCGTGGATCAGACAACCCGGATGAAGATCCTGCACCGTGGACGCAGCAAGTCGATGACGAAACGCCAGCGCAATGGGTCCGGCGCCGACAGGCAATCGAGCTGCTGATAGGTCATCTGAAGGCCGATCATCGACTCGACCGGTGCTGGCTGAAGGGGCAGAGGTGATGCCCTGCACGGGTGCCGTGCGGCGGGCTACAACCTGCGCTGCTGCTGCGGGCGGTGGCCCGTCTGGGGCTGGGGTGGTTTTTGCGCTTGTGCGCTGCCGCAGGATTGCTGTTGTCAGTGGCGATCAGGCGGCCGGGGCCGGCCGCGCTGCCTACTTGTTGCCGATTCAGGATTCCGCAGGGCCGACCCATTCTTTCTGGCCAGATAGCCGCCAAGGCGCCACCAGTATCACGCAGTCATGCAGCGTCCTTGGCTCGGCTGTAATGACAAAATTGCGCACAGTTTTTGCTGTTTCGAGTCAGTCAGGACCAGCATCTACTACACGGCAGGTGTGACGCCCCTATTTTTGATCAATATCGAACCAGCCAGCCTGATCAGCCCACACACACGACCTAGGAAAAGAAAAGCGCCCATGCTGGCCACTGCCCACGAGCCCCGCTTTGCTGACTCGTCACCGGCGCGCATCGTGCCGATGCTGGCCGACGAGGGCGTCTGCATTGCCAGCGAATCGAGCGTAAACGCGCGGTGATCTACATCTTGAACGCCACATAGCCCACAGGCGATAGTGACCCCCTTTCACAGAGGAGGTCCGTCATGTTCACCAACACCGCGTTACCCGCTGGCCGTACGCGTCGCAGCTTCACCAGGGCCTTCAAGGCCGAGGTTGCCGCCCAGTGCCTGCACCCGGAGAATCGCTGCCGCACATGCAGCAGCAGCATGACATCAGTCCCAGTCTGCTGCGCAAGTGGCTGCGCAATTACCGCCAGGAGGCCGGCCGAGGCACAACTGCCCCTTCTGCTGCAGATGCAGCCGCCGCCGCTGATCATTTCGTCCCGCTGATGCTGGCGTCGTCATCATCGGCTCCCGCCGTGAATGCAGCAACGCCCCACGCACCGGGCAACCACCAGTCATGCACGGAGCGTGCCAGCGCCGATCCCGGGCTGCGCATCGAACTCAAACGGGAGGTACCGAGCTTTTCCATCCACTGGCCGATCAGCCATGCACAGGACTCGGCCGCCTGGGTCAGGCAGGTGCTGGCATGATCCGCATCGATGCCATCTGGCTGGCCGTGGAACCAGCCGACATGCGTGCCGGCATGGACTCGATGCTGGTTCGCGTCGTCCGCGTCTTCGGCGCAGCCCACCCGCATCACGCCTACGTCTTTGCCAACCGTCGCGCCAACCGGCTCAAGGTTCTGGTGCATGATGGCGTGGGCATCTGGCTGGCAGCCCGTCGTCTCAACGAGGGTCTGTTCAGATGGCCTGCCGGCGATGAGCACCATCTGCAGATCAGCGAGCAGCAGCTGCAGGCCCTGGTACTGGGATTGCCCTGGCAGCTGCCCCGGTCGGCGGGCATCATCACCGCAGCCTGATTCAGGGCTCGGTACTGGTTCCGGTCGGTCATTACGGCCGGTCATTCCGGCATCGTGACCGGGCATTCACGACCGGTGATTCCGGTGATCGTGACCGTTTCACTGCATGGATTTGCCCCGCGGCAACCGGAAATCTCCCTGATGGCAGGCAGCGGCCAACACCGGCATACTGCAGCCCCATGAGCCGGCCCGCTTCCCCGCAGAACTCACCGCTGACATCGCGCACATGGATGCGCAGCAGCTGCGCGAGTTCACCGCCTCGCTGATGCAGCAACTGCAGCAACAGGCGGGCGATCTGTGCCAGAAGCAGCAAATTCTCGAACAGCAACAGCGGGAACTGGCTCGGCGCGACGAAAAATCCGCTTCACCACGGTCGAGAACGAGAAAGCTCAAGGTCGAGCTGGCGTACCTGCGTTGCATCCGCTTCGGCAAAAAGAGCGAGAAGCTCGCCGGCATCCAGGGACTGCTGTTCGAAGAGGCCATCGACGAGGATCTGGCCGCGGTCGAGACACAGCTCTCAGATCGGCACCCCGCGAAGAAAAAGCAGTCCCGTCGCCAGCCCAAACGCCAGCCCCTGCCGCCGGAGCTGCCACGTACCGAGATCCGTCACGACCCGGCCGACAAGAGCTGTCCCTGTGGCTGCGCACTCAAACACGTGCGCGATGACGAGAGCGAGAAACTGGGTTACGTCCCGGGTACCTTCTTCGTCGAGCACCACAAGCGTGGCATCTGGGCCTCGCCCTGAACTGCGAACGCATCGAGCAGGCGCCGATGCCGCCATGCATCATCGACAAGGGATCGCCACCCCGGGGCTGCTGGCGCACGTGCTGGTCAGCAAGTATGGCGACCACCTGCCGCTGTACCGTCAGGAAGCCATCTATGGTCGGGCGGGCCTGACGATTGCCCGTTCCACGCTGGGCAGCTGGGTGGGTCAGTGTGGCGTGGCGCTGCAACCGCTCGTGGATGCCCTGCGCAGGGAATTGCTCGAACAGGGCGTTCTGCACGCCGACGAAACCCCATCAGGATTCTGGCTGCCCCAGGAGGGCAAGAAGGCTGGCAAGGGCTGGCTGTGGACCTCGTGCCTGGGGAGAAAGAGGCCATCCGGGCGGTGGTCTCACCACTAGCGACAACCGCCGGCGAGCATGCCCGGGGGCTTTCTGGACGACTGGAAGCGGGCGCCCTGGTCTGCGATGACTTTGGCGGCTAGCAAGAAGGGATTCCGGCAGGGCATCACCGAGGTGGGCTGCATGGCGCACGCCCGGCGCAGGTTCCACGATCATTGGGTCCACAGCGAAAGCCCGATGGCTGAAGAGGCGCTCGGGTTACATCAAATCGTTCCACGCCTTCGAGGCAAGGATCCGCGATCTGGACATCGAGCAGCGCGACCGCACTGCGGCAGCGGGAACTCAAACCCCAGATCGCATGCCTTCTTCACCTGGCTGGGCCTGCAACGGCAGAAGGTGGCCAACGGCACCAAACCGGCCAAAGCCATCGACTACAGCCCTCAAACGCCAGGCCGCATTGATGCGCTTTTCGATGACGGGCGGCTGCCCATGGACAACACGCACGCCGAGCGGCAGCTGCGGCCGGTGGCCGTCGTCACAACTGGCTGTTCACCGGCTCGCTGCGGCTGGCATGCGGCGGCCATCATGAGCCTGATCCAGACGGCGAAAACTCAATGGTCACGACCCATTGGCGTACCTGACCGATGTGTTGACGCGGCTGCCGACTCACCCCATGAGCCGGATAGGTGAGTTGCTGCCGCACCGGTGGAGCCGCCGGTAAAGCAGGATGCGCGGCTGCAGCAGCGAACCGGACACCGGCACATAGCGCGCTGCGTATATCCATAGTTTTACTGCTTCAGACGACCAGAACAGGTGTCCACTTGATCAGGTGGACACTCGTTCTGGCGTCTGGGGACGCTGGAACCGTGAGATGGCTGGTCGCTTGCCAATCGAACTGCTCGAAGTTGTCCTCACCGAAGGCGCGATGCCATCTTCAGCAGCGCGTCGCCTCTGGCGTTCCGTGCGTGCGTCGCGCTCCTGTACCGAGCACCCTTTTGCGAACTCGGCATAGCCAGCCTCTTCGGCTGCGGCTCGCTGGGCACACCAGGCCAGTCTGCAGCCAGACGCGCTGCAGTTTGAGTCCAGCGCAACAGCGCCGGCAATCGATCACGCAGAAGGTTCCTGCTTGCCACCCAGTGCAGGGCCTGATACACCGATACAGCGGTGGCGCGGGTGCGCGCGCGCCGCGCTGCAGGCTCGAACGGTACGCCGGGCGCCGGGATGCGCGCGGCGCTGCAACGATGATCTCCTGCCTGGAGGGTAGCGCAGCAGATGATCGCGCCGATGACCACGTGGCGTCGCTCGACGCGCTCCAGTCGTGCCATGGATACGGGCATTGGCCACGCAGAGTCGCTCAGACCGACGTATCCATTGGCCGCCGCCACATCCAGAACCAGCCCGGCTGCGCGCAAGCTTGCCGCCAGGGGAACGTGATGAAGCTGCGCTTGAGGTATCCGTTGAAGCGCTCGACTTTACCCTTGGTGCGGGGCCCGGTATGGACGCATACCCTGGAGCAACAAACCCATAGTGAAAGCTGCTGCAGCCCCAGTAGTTGCGGGTTCCAGCGGTGCTGGCCGGGACCGAAGACATCACGCTCGATGATGATGGTTCTGGCGTTGTCGAACAGGACGGTTCGGGGACTCTCACCAAAGCAGGCGCGAACGCGCCTCCAGACCCGCACCACGCCGGCGAATCCTCCCGTGCCGAGAGAAGCGCACGAAGCCGGCCCGGCTGGAAGCCCGTAGCTGCACAAAGGCCAGCAGTGGGTCGCGACCACGGCGGATGATGAGGGAAGCAGCCTGCATCTGGCTGCCCGGGTTCGGTCTCGAAACGCACCACGGGATCATCTGCAGGGCGCGGCGCTGTTGGGCCACAGGCCTCTTGAGCTGGTTGCAGCCACCGTCATAGCCTCGCTCCAATCTCGCGCAGCAGGACGGTGGCTGAATCCAGGCGGGGCGCGCAGCCGCGATGCGTTCGAGCAGGTACCCTGGAACGAGACCCAGCTTGGTAGGACGGGCGCTCTGGCGTGACAGCCCACCGCTTCGCGCTCACGCAGATAAGGCGTCGGACAGCAGCTAGAGAAATACGACTATGCGTCGTGCAATCTCTTCGGATGGGAAGACCCGACGGGCCATGACTCTGATCTCCACTGCTTGTCTTGGCCAGCACATGAAACTCGGCGGTCACAAAGCCGCCATCTTCACCCAGGTGGTCAGCCTTTACCGGCAGGTGGGTCAGTTTTCATCGGCGGTGACAGCTACCAGTCGCCAGTGGCCTTCAGGCAAGGCCTTCTTTGAACGGACTTCACATTAAAAGCAACTATCTGCGCAACACAGGCCACTTTCAACCCATCCTGATCGGGTCGCAAAGGAGGCAACTATGACGCAACGCAAGTCAGGGTGAACAGAATGTTCATAATGGATCAGTTGCTGCAAAGCTCCTTAGACTCGGGTTCTTCGTGATCAAAGGCCGACAATTTATTGGGTGTTACCGCCATTTTGATGGTTTCCGCCTCGATGACGGAATCGAGCTGGGTGGGCAAAAACCTCAAGGACGAGTAAAAATAGCCCCTGTTGCTTGGTAGCAACGGATGCTGAGGCGCAAAGGTGTGTGACATGAAAAAAGCATAAAGAGAACAACTCGCAGGTTTGACTCCGAGCAGCGTGCTGCGCTCGCTGCGCGCCCAGAGGAGGCAGTACATCCAGGGTTGAGGCTATTCAGAAGCGCCCTTCATCTGCGAGCGATGCTCCTTTATCGTGCGCACAGGAACGTCTGTGGCTGGTTGATCAGCTCAATCCGGATGTCGTCGGACAGAATACAGCAGGGCTGGTGACCGTCCATGGAGAATCTGATGCAGCGCGCTTCGAAAAGAGCCCTGCGCGCGGTCCAGTCCAGACACGAGGTGCTCAGAACGGCCATTCGTGCAGGGAGCAGGGCCCCGTCCAAGTGGTTGTGGATACCCCTTGCTGGAGAGCAGATTCATCGACATTGCGAATGTTTTCGGCAATTCGCGTCATTCATGTGACAATGCCGAGCTTTCATCAGAGAAAGGAGGGTCGTCTTGTTGGGCAGTCACATGATGGCGAAGATCCGGATGCAGATTGCCTCTCGTGCTTAACGATATCATATGCGAAAGGGGAGCGCGTCCGTTTGATTTCTCGAATCCGGCTGCTCGTCAGGATGTCTGTCATAAGGCTGCATGATAAAAAGCATTATGTTCTTCTAACGCTTCATCACGTTGTATTTGATGGCGGGTCTGTAGGTTACTGACTAACGAAGCTTGGTCATTGTATGCTCAGCAGGAAGGGCGATGCCACCCTTTCCATACAGTATGGTGATTATGCATTCTGGCAAAGGAGACGATCAGGAAGCTCGATCGTGGTCTGACCTACTGGGGAAAAAGACACTGGAAGGAATGCCTCAGTATTCGAGCCTCTCCACTGGCAGTGGAGAGAGGCAGGGAGGTAGCAAGCGTGTACCGATAGATTTCGAGGGATCTTTTGGGCGAGAGCTCAACGGTATGCTTCTAATATTGGCGTAACGCCATTTCATATTTTTCTCTGCGGCCTATGCATGTGTGATTTCCGATTCAGTGGGGGAAAAGGATTTTTGCGATTGGTATACCGGGTTTCCCTGAGAAACAGGCCCTGAGCTGAACGAGATGATAGGGCTGTTTTATCAACATGCTTGCGATTCGCATGGATTTGCGCGATTCGCCTTCATTTGAGGAGTTCGTTCTTCGGGTGCGTGACCGGGTTCTCGAGGCCATGGAGTATGTTGATACGCCCTTTGAATTACGTTGTGTCAAGGGTGGCTGGCAGTAGAGTCTGATTCTCTTCCTATTTTTCAGAACACATTCAGTTTTGAACGGGAAATGAAGGAAGGGGTCTGTGAGGTTGCGCCTGGGCTTAGCTATGAGATTGGCGAGTTTGATATCGGTAACTCTGGTTACGACCTTGACATGGAATTTCATTAGGCGAAGCATGGTGTCGAGGGATGGATAGACTATGATGTTGGGCAGTTTGATGATTTTTGGATTTATCAGTTTGTAAATAGTTTGTTGGTGTTTGTTGATGAAGGGCTTTCCTTCCCTGAAAATAATGTAGGTCGTCTTCCATTGTTGACGGAGAGTCAAAGAGAAGAGGTTACAGGCTACCATAACATTGGCGGGCAGGCTCGTGCGGATCATATACTCCTTCATGAGCTTTTTGAGGCGCAGGTGGCCCGTACACCGCAGTTGCAGTGTGTCATTCAACGGGTGAGCTGACATATGCGCAGCTCAACGAAAGAGCCAATCAGCTGGCACATCGGTTGCGGGCGCTGAAGACAGATTCAGGCTTGTCCATCATCCAGCCAGACGCCCTGGTTGCGCTCAGTGTCGAGCGAAGCCCGGAGATGGTTATTGGCCTGTTGGGGGATTCTTAAATCCGGTGCAGCCCTATTTGCTGGTTGATCCGAGTATCCGGTTGAGGCATAGAGTACATGCTCATGGATTCTCAGGCGCGTGTGCTGGTGACGCAACGTCATGTGCTGACATGTTTGCCGAAATCAGTGCTGGATACTGAGCAGATAATTATTCTTGATGATGAGACGACATATGAGGGCTATTCCAGGGAAAATATAAGTACGGAAGAGACGGGGCAGACAGCATGTAACCTGGCGTATGTCATTTATACGTCAGGATCTACAGGTTTGCCCAAGGGAGTGATGAATGAGCACCGTGGAGGAGTCAATCGCCTGTTGTGGATGCCTCCGGAGATTGGCATACAGGCCAGTGAGCCGGATACTCAGAAGACGTCGTTTGCTTTTGACGGGTCGGTTTGGGAGCTGTACTGGACACTTGTGAAAGGTGCTGCGATGGTGCTGGCAAGGCCCGGAGGGCATCGTGATCCTGGCTACCTCATTGGTTTGATCGACGAGCAACGCATCACGATGGTGGATTTCGTGCCGTCCATGCTGCAGAGTGTTCCTGGACTTTGTGGAACGTGGCCAGCAGCGGTATCCAGCACATCCGTGTGGCAGTGAGGAGCTTCTGAGTCTGCTGCAACAGGCGCAGAGAAAGCTCCGCATGTGCGATTCCATAATCTGTATGGTCCTACGGGACGCCGCTGATGCTGTTTCACTGGACATGCGATGCGTTCCAGAGGGAAAGCAGGGTTCCATTGGGCGTCCATTGATAACATCAGAATCTACATTCTGGACGAGAATCGTCTGCCGGGTACCCCGTGGTGTGACGGGGAGCTGTATATTGGCGGTGAGGGGTGGCGCGAGGTTACCTGAACCGTCCGGGCTCACGGCGGAGCGTTTCGTGCAGGATCCGTTCAGTGATGTGCCGGATGCGCGTATGTACAGGACGGGAGATTTGGGACGCTGGCGTTCCGACGGTGCTATCCGAGTATCTGGGGCGAGAAATGATTTCCAGGTCAAGATCAGGGGGCTTCGGATCGAGTTGCGAAATCGAGGCCAGGGCTCTGGGGAGATTCCGGGGATCAGGGAGGGCGGTCGTTGTGGCCCGGGAGGATCGGCCAGATCGGCTGGTGGTATACTGGACTGATCTGGATAGTGACACTCACCTCTGGAAGGGGAGACATGTTCCGGTGTGGCTGTGGAAGTTGGCGCGTCGGAACTGCGTGAACTGCCTCAAGGCGCGGAGCTGCCGAGTACATGGTGCCCTCTGCATTTCGTGAGCTGGATGCGATGCCCTGACGCCCAATGGGAAGGTGGACAGGAAGGCGTTGCGGCGCCGGATGCGGAAGCGCTGGTCACACACACGTACGAGGCGCCACAGGGGTCCCGGTCGAAGAGGTGCTGGCGGTATCTGGCAGGAGCTGCTGGGGTGGAGAAAGGTAGAGTCGGTATGACCTTCTTCGATCTGGGTGGGCATTCGCTGCTGATCGTGTCCATGGTGGAGGCTCAGGAAATCTGGACTTCAGGCAGGCATCCGGATGGTGTTCGATGCGCTGAATCTGGCAGAGCTTGCGTCGAATGTTCGTCAGAGGATGAAGAGCGCTGGGATGTGCCTCGGAGCCTCATTCAGAAGGGTCAAGTCGCCAGGGTTTCCCCTGAAATGCTGCCGCTGGTCGAGTTAAGACAAGAGGAAATCGACGGAGTTGTTGCCAGGATTCCGGAAGGGCCTGTCAATGTGCAGGATATTTACCCGCTCTCGCCGTTGCAGCAGGGGGTGCTGTTCTATCATCGTCTTCATGAGAAAAATGATCCGTACGTCACCGCATTTATTCTGAGATTTGATTCCTGAAAAACTGCTGGAAGATTTTGCTTCTGCCATTAATGTAGTTGTATCCAGGCACGATGCATTCAGAACGGCAGTTTTTTGGGAGGGTCTGCCATGTGCTGTTCAAGTGGTCTGCCGACATGCAGATCTTTTTATCGAATCACTGGATATTGCGGCAAAGTCGAAAGAAGAGGAGGCGCTGGTCTGCATCAAGAGTATCTGGATGACTCTCCTTCGTTACTGGATCTTGGCCGGGCGCCGCTGTTGAGACTGCAGCGAGTGAATGTTGTTAGGCTGAGCAATGATGGTCATGATCTGTGTTACGGATTGCTGACGATCCATCATGTGATTTCTGATCACGTGTCAATGGATGTGATGATGTCCGAGGCGGTGCAGATACTGGAAGGTCACGAAGAGGCATTGCAGGAGCCGGTGGCGTACCGGGAGTTTGTTGCCCACAGTCTGGATGAGGGCGGGAGGCCGAAGGCCATAGCGTTTTTCCGGCAGATGCTGGGCGATGTGGACGGGCAGACGGCGCCGTTTGGACTGACGGATGTGCATGGAGACGGTGCAGGGATAGAGGAGCTCAGAAGGCCGCTGGATGATGGCCTGTCGCAGCGTATCCGTGCATGTGTCCGGAGGTTGGGCACGAGTGCGGCGACGCTGTTCCATGTGGCCTATGGTCTGGTGCTGAGCCAGGTGTGCGTCCAGGATGACGTGGTGTTTGGCAGTGTGCTGTCAGGACGCATGGGGAGTTGCCGGGGCGGACCGTACGGTGGGGATGTTCATCAATACGCTGCCGGTGCGCCTGAGGCTGAAGGGGTTGATGTACTTGGCGCGATGCATGCGATGCAGACGGCGCTGGTTGACCTGCTGAAGTATGAACAGACTTCGCTTGCCCAGGCGCAGCGTGGCGGTGGGCTGGGCAGTGATGTGGCGTTGTTCAGTGCGATGCTCAACTTCCGGCACAGTCAGGCGATACAAGGTGTCGAGGAAACGTTCTGGCATCGAGGTGGTAGGGGCGCAGGAGCGCACGAACTATCCGTTTGTGGTTTCTGTGGATGATCTGGGAGAGGGATTTGCGCTGACGGCACAGACGCAGGCCAGGGTGGTAGAGCCGGGCGTGTACTGGGTTAGCATGAGCTGTGCGGTGGCGGAGGTGGTGGATGCGCTGGAGAATGCGCCTCACCGGGAGTTGCTGTCGCTGGGGGTTTGTGCCGCAGGCAGAGGGAGAGCAGGTCATTCACGGGTTCAACGCCACGCAGGCGGCGTATCCGAAGGATGCGCTGATCCACGAGCTGTTCGAGCAGCAGGTCGAGCGAACGCCGGAAGCGGTGGCGGTGCGAGTATGAGGGACGAGAGCGCTGACGTACGCAGCGCTGAATGCGAAGGCCAACCAGCTGGCCCACTGGCTGCTTGACCATGGTGCAGGTCGCGGCCAGTGCGTGGCCATCGTGGCACCACGTGGCATACCGATGCTGCTGGGGCAGCTGGCCATTCTGAAGGCTGGTGGAACCTATGTACCGGTCGATCCGGCGTTTCCGCAGGAGCGGCGGCTGTTCATGCTGCAGGACTGCCGGGCGAAGGTGGTGCTGTCGGGCAATGCGGCGGTTGAAGCGGAAGACGCCCCAGAGGCAGGCCATGACGTGCAGTGGCTGGATCTGGGCCATGCGCTGGAGGCCGTGGCCAATCTGTCAGCAGACAACCCCGGAGTACCGAAGGCCGAGTGTGCCGAGGCGGCGTACGTGATGTACACCTCGGGCTCGACAGGCCAGCCCAAGGGCGTGATGGTGCCGCACCATGCGATCAGCCGGCTGGTCATGGCCAACGGGTTTGCGGAGCTGACAGCAGACGATGTGGTCGTTCACTGCAGCAACACGGCGTTCGATGCCTCGACGCTGGAGGTATGGGGTGCATTGCTCAATGGTGGGCGGATGCTGGTGGTGTCGCACGACCAGGTGCTGGATACGGTGCAGTTCGGCCGGATCATGCAGGAAGGTGGTGCGACGGTGCTGTACCTGAGTGCGGGGCTGTTCAACCAGGTGGCAGAGCAGCTGGCGGAGGTGTTTGCGCAGCTCAGATACCTGATCGTAGGTGGTGATGTGCTCGATGCCAATGTCATCCGGCAGGTGTTGAGAAACAGCCCACCGCAGAACCTGCTCAATGGGTATGGGACCGACGGAGACGACGACGTTTGCGGTGACGTGCCGTCTGAACGATCTGGTCGACGAGACGACAAGGCAGGTGCCGATCGGCAGGCCGATCGGCAACACACAGGTCTACATTCTGGACGGTCAGGGGCCAGCCGGTGCCCGATTGGCGTGACCGGAGAGATTCACATCGGCGGCGATGGCGTGGCACTGGGTTACCTGAACCGACCGGAACTGACGGCCGAGCGCTTCATCCCGGATCCGTTCAGTGAAGAGCCGGATGCCCGGATGTACAGGACAGGCGATCTGGGTTATTGGCGAGCAGACGGGCTGATCGGGTTCGTGGGCCGCAATGACTTCCAGGTCAAGGTCCAGGGGATTCCGGATCAGAGCTGGGCGAGATCGAGGCGCGGCTGGGCGAGTTGCGCAGGTGAAGGAAGTGGTGGTGCTGGCGCGGGAGGACCAGCCGGGGCGACAAGCGGCTGGTGGCGTACTGGACGGCGACGGGATAGTTTGACGGAAAGAGCGTTCTGCCTGGTGTGGAGGCGTTGCGTGAACACTTGAGGGCTAGAGCTGCCGGAGTACATGGTGCCCAGTGCATTCGTGCGACTGGAGGCGATGCCGCTGAACACGAGCGGCAGGTGGACAGGGAAGGCGTTGCCGGCGCCGGATGCAGGGAAGCGCTGGTCACGCACGCGTACGAGGCGCCGCAGGGACCGGTGGAAGAGGTGCTGGCTGGAATCTGGCAGGAGCTGCTGGGCGTGGGCGCGTGGGACGGCACGACAGCTTCTCGATCTGGGTGGACACTCGCTGCTGATCGTATCGATGGTAGAGAAGTTGCGACAGGCAGGGGTTCGAAGCGGATATTCGGCAAGTATTTGATGCACGAAGCCTGGTGGAGCTTGCTGCGGGCATGGGAGGCAGAGTGCGACTGAAAGGGAAGCTGCCAAGCCTGAGTCCCGGAAGGGATGCGATCGGATCACGCCGGAGATGCTGCCGCTGATCGAGCTGACGCAGGCGGAAAGTTGACAGGATTGTCAGATATCGGGTGCGGAGGTGCTGCTAATGTGCAGGATATCTATCCGCTGGCGCCGCTGCAGGGAAGGAGTGCTGTTCTACCACCGTTTCCACCGGGATAATGACCCGTATGTGATCAGCGCGATTGTGTCCTTCACGTCGCAGGACTGGTTCCAGCGTTTTGCTGGGGCGATGGAGAAGGTCTATCCAGACATGATGCATTGAGAACGGCCGTTCTGTGGGAGGGCTGCCGCAGGCGGGTGCAGGTGGTGTACCGGCATGTAGAACTGGAGACGGAGCCGCTGAGAGATCGTTGCAGGATCGAAAAGATGGACGACACTGGCCTGCATCAGGGAGTATCTGGAGAGACGTCACTGGTCATGGATCCTGGCCAGGCGCCGTTGCTGCGGCTGCAGCCGGTGCACGTCGCGGGAAGTGGAGCAGGCCAGGGGGCGATGCTATGGGCTGATCACATTTCACCATGCGATTCTGGACCACGTATCGCTGGATGTGATGATGTCCGAGGGCGGTGCAGATACTGGAAGGTCACGAAGAGGCATTGCAGGGCCGGTGGCGTACCGGGAGTTTGTTGCCCACAGTCTGGATGAGGAGCGGGAGGCGAAGGCGCATGGCGTTTTTCCGGCAGATGCTGGGCGATGTGGATGGTCAGACGGCGCCGTTTGGGACTGACGGATGTGCATGGAGACGGTACGGGGATAGAGGAGCTCGGAAGTCCGCTGGATGATGGCCTGTCGCAGCGTATCCGTGCATGTGTCCGGAGGTTGGGCACAGAGTGCGGCGACGCTGTTCCATGTGGCCTATGGTCTGGTGCTGGCCAGGTGTGCATCCCGGATGACGTGGTGTTTGGCAGTGTGCTGTCGGGGACGCATGGGGAGTTGCTGGGGCGGACCGTACGGTGGGATGTTCATCAATACGCTGCCGGTACGCCTGAGGCTGAAGGGGTTGATGTGCTTGGTGCGATGCATGCGATGCAGACGGTGCTGGTTGATCTGCTGAAGTACGAGCAGACCTCGCTTGCCCAGGCGCAGCGTGGAAGTGGACTGGGCAGTGATGTGGCGTTGTTCAGTGCGATGCTCAACTTCCGGCACGATCAGGCGATACAGGAGATGGAGGGGCGCTCCGGCATGATGATCATTGCCGCAAGGGAGCGACGAACTATCCATTCTCTGTTTCTGTGGATGATCTGGGAGGGATTTGCGCTGACGGCGCAGACGCAGGCCAGCGTGGTAGAGCCGGAGCGTGACTGGGCTACATGAGCTGTGCGGTGGCGGAGGTGGTGGATGCGCTGGAGAACGCGCGCTCACCGGGAGTTGCTGTCGCTGGAGGTTGTGCCGCAGGCAGAGAGAGAAGCAGGTCATCAGCGGTTCAATGCACGCAGGCTGAATATCCGAAGGATGCGCTGATCCATGAGCTGTTCGAGCAGCAGGTCGAGCGGACGCCTGAAGCGGTGGCGTTGCAGTATGAGGGCAGAGCCTGACGTATGCAGCGCTGAATGCGAAGGCCAACCAGCTGGCGCATCGGCTCAGGGAGCTGGGAGGAGGCGATCAGGAGCCCGCACTCATGGGGCCGGATGCACTGGTGGCGATCAGCGTGGAGAGAAGCCTCAGAGATGGTGGATGGGGCTGCTGGGGGATCCTGAAGGCGGGAGCGGCGTGCGTGCCGGTGGATCCGGAGTATCCGGAGGACCGGATTGAATACATGCTCAAGGACTCGCAGGCGAAGGTGCTGTTGACACAGCGGGCACTGCAGGAGCGCCTGCGGGCAGCGGCCTGGGCAGAGGGCGGTGGTCCGGGCGAGATTCTGCTGCTCGATGACGAATCGACGTATGCGGGGCAGCCGAAGGCAACATCGGTTGCGAGGAAACAGGGCAGACTTCACGGCATCTCGGCGTATGTGATCTAGCACCTCGGGTTCGACGGGGCGGCCCAAAGGTGATGGTCGAACATATGAGTCTGATAATCTGGTGCTGACGGACAGAGAGATTTTGGGCTGAGGACGGAAAGCAGGCTACAGTTTGCACTCTTTTGGATTTGATGCCAGCGTCTCGAGATGTTCACTGCGCTATGCAGCGGAGCGACTCTGTACCTAGGGCAGCCGGGATGATCTGATGCCGGGAGAGTCTCAGGAACATGTTGGACCATTACCGAGTCACCATCTTACGCTTCCGCAGACTGCGTTGTCCAGTTCTGGGCAGCGCAGTAGCGCAGTGAGGATACAGGTAATCGTATTGAGTTGGCTGCTGCACAGGGTGACAGACAGGTGGCGGTGTGGTCGACACTTCAAACATTGGTTGTCGCGGGAGAGGCGTGCGCCGCAGCTGGCACAGCAGTGGCGTGACAGGACGCACTCATCAACGCCTATGGTCCGACCGAAGGGACGGTGTGCGCGACGACGTATCACGTGGCACCGGATGGGGTGGTGAGCCGGGTCAGGAGTGTGCTGATTGGGCATCCGATTTTCGAACATACGGATCCATTCTTGACCAGGAGGAGCCCCGCACCGATAGGGTGTGGCTGGCGAGATTCACATAGCTGGTGCTGGTGTGGCCTGTGGCTACCGTAATCAGTTGAGCTGACGGATGAGCGTTTTGTGGTGGATCCATTCATTGAGAAGGCTGGCGCCCGGATGTACAGGACGGAGATCTCGGCCGGTGGCGAGCCGATGGAGGATTGAGTACCTCGGCGGAATGACTTCCAGGTCAAGATCCGGGGGCTGAGGATGAGTTGGGTGAGATCGAGCGAGGCTTCGCGAGTTGCCGGGTGCTCGAGGCAGTGGTCGTGGCTCGGGATCATCCGGTGACAAGCGGCTGGTGGCGTACTGACGGCATGGACTGAAGTGGCACAGCGGGCGCGCCCAGGTAACGGATGAGGCAGCAGATATCGGGGATGATGAAGAGTCCTGCAGGCAGGAGGGTGGCACGGCTGCGGGAACACCTGAAGGCGGAGTTGCGGGTACATGGTGCCGTCGGCGTTCGTGAAGCTTGACGCCATGCCGCTGACGCCCAACGGCAAGGTGGACAGGAAGGCGTTGCGGGCGCCGGATGTGGATGCGCTGATCACGCACGCCTGGGAGGCGCCACAGGGTCAGTGGAAGAGGTGCTGGCCGGTATCTGGCAGGAGCTGCTGGGTGTGGGCGTGTGGGGGCGGCACGACAACTTCTTCGACCGGGTGGACACTCACCGCTGGCGGTGCAGCTGATGGGGCGGATGCGCAGGGATCTGGGCCAGGAGATAGAGCTGCGGGCGCTCTTCGATGCACCGACGCTTGCTGCGGTTGCGAGCAAGTTGCAGCAGGCCGATGGGGTACTGACGGCGCCGATCGAGCCAGCGGACAGGACGAAGGAACTGGCACTGTCGTGGGCGCAGCAGCGGCTGTGGACTCTGGAGCAGCTCGAAGACCTTCAGGGCGGCATACCATATTTCCGGGTGTGCTGCGCTGCGGGAGTGAGCTGGACCGTGAGGCGCTGCAGCGCACGCTGGATGCGCATTCTGGCCAGGCCACGAGGCGCTGCGCACGGTGTTTGTGCGCAATGAGGCAGGAGACCCGGTGCAGCGGATACCGCCGGTGCAGCCGTTTCGCGCCGCGTATCACGATTTGTCGCTGAAGCTTGCAGAGAGGCCGGAGAAGGAGCAGGCCAGGCGTCTCTGGACGGAAGAGACGCTGCACGGAGCGCTACCGTTCGATCTGACATGCGGGACATTCTGATCGATTCGGCGCCAGTCTGGCGAAGCTGGATGAGCAGGGATCATGTGCTGAACCTGTGCATGCACCACATCGGTAGTCGGATGGCTGGTCGATGGGCGTGGTATTGACACGCGAGTGGTGGCAGCGCTGTACGAGGCATTCAGCCAGGCGGGAGGAACGAGAACCCGCGCTGCCCGGCATTGCCGATCCAGTATGTGGATTACGCACAGTGGCAGCGGCGTGGCTGAGTGGGGAGCGGTTGAAAGAGCAGGTGGCTTTCTGGAAGCAGGAGGCTGACAGGGCGCCTCGCTGCTGGAGCTGCCGACAGATCATCCAGCGCCGCAGGTGCAGAGCTTGCGGGCGGTATGGTGCTGCTGTTCGACCTGGACGAGGGCATCACGCAAAGTGCTCAGCGCTCGCTGGCCCACGCGCACGGTGCGACGCTGTTATTCGCGGTGCTGCAGGCCGGGTTTGCGGTGCTGCTGGAGGCAGATTGGGTGGTCAGGACGATATAGTGGATTTGGCACGCCGGTGGCCCAGCCGACGAGAGTGAACTGGAAGGGTTGATGAGGGTTCTTTGTGAATACGCTGGTGCTGCGTACGCGACTGGATGCACAAGAGCAGCGGTGGCAGGCAGAGTTGCTGGCGCAGGTCAAGGATCGCACGCTGGCGTGGGCTTTGTGCACGGATGTGCCGTTCGGAGCAGGTGTGGTTGAGGCGGGTGCAGCCCGGAGCCGGAGCGATGAGTCACAGTCCGCTGTTCCAGGTGATGCTGGTGTGCAGAACAACGCGGAAGAGGAACTGGAAGTTGTCAGGGCCGGACGCTGGGCCTGCAGGAGGCGTTCCGCACGATACGACGCACTTCGATCCGACGCCGTGCCGGAGGAGGCACGGGACGCCTGTTGGGTGTGATGGAGCACAGCACGACGCTGTTCGAGCGGGCACGATCGAGCGCTGGCTGAGCACCTGGGGGTGCTGCTGTCGTCGATGGTTGCAGATGAGAGCCGCACAGTGGCTCAGTTGCCGCTGCCGACGGGCCGCGGGCGAGCAGGTCATTCATGGGTTCAATGCCACGCACGCTGAGATATCCGAAGGATTGCGCGCTGATCCGACGAGCCGTTCGAGGCAGCAGGTGGAATGACCCGGACGCGCCACCTGAAGCGGTGGCGGTGCAGACGAGGGCCAGAGCCTGACGTACGCAGCGCGCTGAATGCGAAGGCCAACCAGCTGGCGCATCGGCTCCGCGCAGGAGATGGGGGCGAATCAGGGGCCCCGATCATTCGCTGATGCACTGGTGGCGATCAGCGTGGAGAGAAGCCTCGAGATGGTGGTGCAGGGCTGCGTTCTGAAGGCGGCCCGGGAGCGGCGTGGCGTGCCGGTGGATCCGGAGTATCCGAGAGTGACCGATTGAACAACACATGCTCGGGCGACTCGCAGGCGAAGGTGCTGTTGACACAGCGGGCACTGCAGGAGCGCCTGCAGGCAGCGGCCTGCAGAGGGAAGGCGGTGGATTTCCGGGCGAGATTCTGCCGCTCGATGTGACGAGATCGACGCATGCAGCATGACCGAAGAAGGGCAACATCGGTTGCAGAGAGCACACGGGCAGACTTCGGCACGGCACTGCGCGTATAGGTGATCTACACGTCAGGTTCGACGGGCCAGCCCGCAAGTGATGAACGAACACCGTGTGTGTGGTCAACCGTCTCCACCCCAACACAACCAGTGACCAGGTTCTACAAAAGACATCTTTAAGCTTTCGATGGGTCGGTCTGGGAGCCTACTGGACACTCATGCACGGTGCGACGATGGTGAGCGAGGCCAGCATCGCGAGCCGGATTATCTCATCCAGGGCTGATTGATGAGTGAACAGATCCACGGATGGTGGAGTTTTCGACTCCATCGATGCTGCAGGGTGTTTCTGAGGTGAATTCAGGGCACAGCAGCAGTATCATCCGTCATATTCTCAGTGGCAGCGGAGCTGCCCTTGCCTGCTGCAGTGGGCGCAGAAAAAGGCCACATGTGAGGTTCCATAATCTGTACGGTCCGACGGAGGCAGCAGCCGAGTTCAGTGTGTACTGGAGCTGCGGGGATCACGAGGTAGAGGGGCAGTGTACCCATTGGCCGGCCCGTTGCGAACATCAGGATCTCTACATTTTGACGGGAACCGTCGGCGGTGCCGCAGGGAGTGACAGGAGAGCTTTATATTGGTGGCGAGGGGTCGCACGTATCAGAACAGGCCGGAGCTGACGGATGAGCGATCTGTGGTGGATCCATTCACTGAAGGCTGGCGCCCGGATGTACAGGACGGGAGATCTCGGCCGAGTGGCGAGCCGGATGGAGTGATTTGAAAGCACCGGCAGGAATGACTTCCAGGTCAAGATCCGGGGGCTGAGGATAGAGTTGGGTGAGATCGAGGCGAGGCTTGCGAGGTTGCCGGGTGTCAGGAAGCAGTGGTCGTGGCTCAGGAGGATCATCACGCGACAAGCGGCTGGTGGCACGTGCGGACGGCGCAGGACGAAGGCACAGCGGGCGCGCCCAAGGTAACTGGATGAGGCAGCAGGTACAGGACTGAGAGGAGTCACACTGGCGGCCAGCAGGAGGTGGCACGCTGCGGGAACACAGAAGGCGGAGTTGCCGGGGTACACATGGTGCGCGTCGGCGTTCGTGAAAGCTGTTGACGCCATGCCGCTGACGCCCAACGGCAAGCAGGACGGGAAGGCGCGCTCGGCGCCGGATGTGGGATGCATGACACGCACGCCTGGGAGGCGCCACAGGGTCCGGTGGAAGAGGTGCTGGCCGGTATCTGGCAGGGAGCTGCTGTGTGGAGCGTGTGGGGCGGCACGGACAGATCTGCTTCGACCCTGGTGGACACTCACTGCTGGCGGTGCGGCTGGTGGGGCGGATGCGCGGGATCTGGGTCAGGAGATAGAGCTGGTGCGCGCTTCGATGCACCGACGCTTACGCGGTTGCGAGGCAAGTTGCAGCAGGCCGGGCCGCAGGGGTACCGACGGCGCCGATCGAGGCCAGCGTGGACAGGACGAAGGAACTGGCACTGTCGTGGGCGCAGCAGCGGCTGTATGGTTTCTGGAGCAGCTCGAAGACCTTGCGGCATACCATATTCCGCTGGGTGTGCTGCGCTTGCGGGGTGGTGAGCTGGACCAGTGAGGCGCTGCAGCACGCCGTGCGATTCCTGGCCAGACACGAGGCGCGCTGCGCTGAGCGTGTTTGTGCGCACGCAATGGGGCAGGAGACCCGGTAGCGGATACTGCTGGTGCAGCCGTTTGCGCTGGCGTATCACGATTGTGTCACAGCTTGCAGAGGCCGAGAAAGGACGCAGGCCAGGGCGTCTCCCGACGGAAGAGACGCTGCACAGGCCGTTCCGATCTTGACGCAGGACATTCTGATTCGCGCCAGTCTCGGCGAAGCTGGATGAGCAGGGATCACGTGCTGAATTCCGTGCATGCGCGCATCGTGTCGGATGGCTGGTCGATGGGCGGGCTGACACGGGAGGTGGCAGCGCTGTACGAGGCATTCAGCCAGCAGGAGGTAATCGAGAACCCGCTGCCGGCATTGCCGATCCAGTATGTGGATTACGCAACAGTGGCAGCGGCAGTGGCTACAGAGTGGGGAGCGGTTGAAGAGAGCAGGTAGCTTTCTGAAGCAGGAGCGGACAGGGGCGCTCGCTGCCGGAGCCGCCGACGGATCATCCGCGGCGCACCCGGGTGCAGAGCTTTGCGGGCAGTATGGTGCTGTTCGATTCTGGACGGGGGCATCACGCAAGGAGGCTCAACGCCTGGCCAGACTGGCACGGTGCGACGCTGTTCCGCGGTGCTGCAGGCCGGGTTTGCGGTGCTGCTGGGCAGATTGAGTGGTCAGGACGATATAGGTGGATATGGCGCATGGTGTGCGACGTCGAAGGAGTGAACTGGAAGCGTTGATGGGGTTCTCAGAATACGCTGGTGCTGCGTACGCGACCGGATGGACAGGCAACGGTAGCGCGGGAGTCGCTGGCGCAGGTCGAAAGACGATCGCATCGCTGGCGGGCTTTCGTGCACCAGGATCGTGCCGTTCGGAGCAGGTGGTTGAGCGCGCAGCCGGAGCCGAGCATGAGTCACAGTCCGCTGTTCCAGGTGATGCTGGTATTGCAGAACAACGCGGAAGAGGAACTGAAGTTGTCTGCTGACGCTGGGGCGGGAGGCGTCTCACGTCATTACGACGACGCACTTCGATCCTGACGCTGTCCCCGGAGGAGGCACAGACGCCTGTTGGGTGTGATGGAGCAGCACGACGCTGTTCGAGCGGAGCACGATCGAGCGCTGGCTCGCACCTGAGGGTGCTGCTGTCGTCGATGGTTGCAGATGAGAGCTGCACAGTGCCTCAGCTGCCGCTGCCGACGGAGCCGGAGCGAGAGCAGGTCATTCATGGGTTCAATGCCACGCAGGCTGGATATCCGAAGGAGCGCTGATCCACGAGCCGTTCAGACGCAGCAGAGTGGGCAGACGCGCCTAGACAGCGGTGGCAGGTGCAGTATGAGGGCCAGAGCCTGACGTACGCAGCGCGCTGGAATGCGAAAGGCAGCCGACTTCAGCTGGTCACTGGCTCCAGGGAGATGCGAATCGGGCTTCCCGATCATTGGCCTGATGCACTGGTGGCCGATCAGCGTGGAGAGTAGCTTCCTCGAGGATGGCGTGCTGCTGGGGTTCTGAAGGCAGAGCGGCGTATGCGCCGGTGGATCCGGAGTATCCGGGAGGACCGTATTGAGATACATGCTCCAAAGGACTCGCAGGACGAAGGTGCTGTTGACACAGCGGGCACTGCAGGAGCGCCTGCAGGGCAGCGGCTTCCAGGCAGAGGGCGGTGGTTTCAGGCGAGATTCTGCTGCTCGATGACGAATCGACGTATGCCAGAGGGCAGCCGAAGGGCAGCTGATCGGCCAGTTGCGAGGAAACAGGGCGCAGACTTCACGGCATCCTGGGCGTATGTGATCTACACGTCAGCTCCGACAAGGCCAGCCCAAAGGGGGTGACGAACGAACACCGAGGGTGTGGTCAACCGTCTGCGCTGGATGCCGCCGGAGATCGACATGCAGTGCCAGTGACCGGGTTCTGCAAAAGACGTCTTTTGCTGAGTGCGTCGGTCTGGGAGCTTTACTGGACCGCTCATGCACGGTGCGACGACGGTCGTTGGCGAAGCCGACACGTGATCCGAATTACCCTGCGGTGTCTGACGGATGAGCAAGGGATCACGATGGGTGCAAGTCTCGTGCCATCAATGCTGCAGGTGCTTCTGGATCATGCGAATGAGGGCCAGGGCAGCCAGTGTCTCTGTCATGTGCCAGTGTGGTGGAGAGCAGGCCGCCTTTGGTGTTGCAGTAGCGGGTGCAGCAGAAACGCCAAACGTGCGCCTTCACGATCTACTAATACGACCGATTGACGGGCATCCGATGTAGTGTACTGGTCCCGCGATCCGTCGCGAGAAAGAAGAGTGCAGTACCGATTGGGCATCCGATTTGCAGACATACGGATCTACATTCTTGACCAGGAGGAGCTCCCGTGCACCGATAGGTGTGGCTGGCTGAGATTCACATAGCTGGTGCTGAAGGTGTGGCCCGGCTGGTACGCCCATCAGCCAGAGCCGACGGATGGGCACGTTTGCTGTGGTGGATCCATTCATTGGGAAGGCTGGCGCCCGGATGTACAGGACGGAGATCTCGGCCGGTGGCGAGCCGATGGGGTGATTGAGTACCTCGGCAGGAATGACCAGGTCAAGATCCGGGGGCTGAGGATAGAGTTGAGGTGAGATCGAGGCGAGGCTTGCGGGTTGCCGGGTGTCAGGGAAGCAGTGGTCGTGCTCAGGAGGATCATCCGTGACAAGCGGCTGGTGGCGTACTGGACGGCGCAGGACAGAAGGCACAGCGGGCGCGCCCAAGGTAACGGATGAGGGCAGCAGATACTGGGGATGATGAAGGAGTCCCGCAGCAGCAGGAGGTGGCACGGCTGCAGGAACACCTGAAGGCGGAGTTGCCAGGGTACATACGGTGCCGTCGGCGTTCGATGAAGCTTGACGCCATGCCGCTGACGCCTCAACCCGCAAGGTGGACGGGAAGGCGTTACCGGCGCCGGATGTCGTTCATGATCACGCACGCCTGGGAGGCGCCACAGGGGTCCAGTGGAAGAGGTGCTGGCCGGTATCTGGCAGGGCTGCTGGGTGTGGAGCGTGTGGGGCGGCACGCAACTTCTTCGACCTGGGTGGACCTCCTGCTGGCGGTGCAGCTGATGGGGCCGGATGCGCAGGATCCTAGGTCAGGAGATAGAGCTGCAGGGCGCTCTTCGATGCACCGACGCTTGCTGCGGTTGCGACAGCGTTTGCAGCAGGCCGATGAGGGTACTGACGGCGCCGATCCAGGCCCAGCGGACAGGACGAAGGAACTGGCACTGTCTCGTGGGCGCAGCAGCGGCTGTGGTTTCTGGAGCAGCTCGAAGACCTTGCGGCACCACCATATTCCGGGTGTGCTGCGCTGCGGGGTAGAGCTGGACCGTGAGGCGCTGCAGCTGCGCTGGATACGAGTCTGGCCAGACACTGAGGCGCCAGCACGGTGTTTGTCGCGCAATGGGGCAGGAGACCCGAGTACAGCGGATACTGCCGGTGCAGCCGTTTTGCGCTGGCGTATCACGATGTGTCACAGCTTGCAGAGGCCGAGGCGAGAGGCCAGGGCGTCTCCTGACGGAAGAGACGCTGCACAGGGCCGTTCGATCGTGACGCGGGACATTCTGATTCGCGCCAGTCTGGCGAAGCTGGATGAGCAGGATCATGTGCTGAACCTGTCCATGCACACCACATCGTATCGGATGGCTGGTCGATGGGTGTATTGGCACGGAGGTGGCGCGCTGCACGAGGCATTCAGCCAGGGGCAGGAGAACGGAGAACCCGCTGCCGGCATTGCCGATCCAGTATGTGGATTACGCACAGTGGCGGCGGCAGTGGCTGAGTGGGGGAGCGGTTGAAGGGCAGCAGGTAGCTTTCTGGAAGCAGGAGCTGACAGGGGCGCCCTCGCTGCTGGAGCTGCCGACGGATCATCCGCGGCCGCAGGTGCAGAGCTTTGCGGGCAGTATGGTGCTGTTCGACCTGGACGAGGGCATCACGCAAGGGCTCAACGCCCTGGCCAGACGGCACGGTGCGACGCTGTTCATGGTGCTGCAGGCCGGGTTTGCGGTGCTGCTGCTGGGCAGATTGAGTGGTCAGGACGATCAGAGTAGTTGGCACGCCGGTAGCCAACCGTCGAAGGAGTGAACTGGAAGGGTTGATAGGGTTCTTTTGTGCCAAATACGCTGGTGCTGCGTACGCGACTGGATGGACAGCAACGGTGGCAGAGTTGCTGGCGCAGGTCAAGGATCGCACGCTGGCGGGCTTTGTGCACCAGGATGTGCCGTTCGAGCAGGTGGGTTGAGGCGGGTGCAGCCGGAGCGAGCATGAGTCACAGTCCGCTGTTCCAGGTGATGCTGGTATTGCAGAACAACGCGGAGAGGAACTGAAGTTGTCGAGGCCGACGCTGGGGCAGGAGGCGTTCGGGCACGATACGACGCACTTCGATCTGACGCTGTCCCTGGAGCGGCACGGGACGCCTGCTTGGTGTGATGGGTACAGCACGACGCTGTTCAGAGCGAGCACGATCGAGCGCTGGCTGGGGGCACCTGAGGGTGCTGCTGTCGTCGATGGTTGCAGATGGGAGCCGCACAGTGGCTCAGTTGCCGCTGCTGGCAGACCCGGGCGAGGGCAGGTCATTCATGGCGGGTTCACGCCACGCAGGCTGAATATCCGAAGGATGCGCTGATCCACGAGCTGTTCGAGCAGCAGGGTGAGCGGACGCCAGCGGTGGCAGTGCAGTATGAGGGCGAGAGCCCGACGTACGCAGCGCTGAATGCGAAGGCCAACCAGCTGGCGCATCGGCTCAGGGAGATGGGGCGAATCGGGGCCCCGATCATTGGCCCTGATGCACTGGTGGCGATCAGCGTGGAGAGAGAGCCTCGGAGATGGTGGTGGGGCTGCTGCAGTTCTGAGGGGCGGGAGCGGCGTATGTGCCGGTGGATCCGGAGTATCCGGAGGACCGTGTGAACACATGCTCGGACCCGCAGGCGAAGGTGCTGCTGCGACACAGCGGGCACTGCAGGAGCGCCTGCAGGGCAGCGGCCCGGGCAGAGGGCGGTGGTTCGGGCGAGATTCTGCTGCTCGATGACGAATCGACGTATGCGGGCAGCCGAAGCGGGCAACATCGGTTGCGAGGAAACAGGGCAGACTTCACGGCATCTGGCGTAGGTGATCTACACGTCGGGTTCGACGGCCAGCCCAAGGTGATGGTCGAGCACCGACAACAGGACAATCTGCTTCCAGCTATCCATCGTGCGTATGGCCTGACGGAAGGAGACCGGGTGCTGCAGTTTGTTTCGATGGCCTTCGATGTGGCGTCCAGGAGATCTTCGGTACGTGCTGACATCGGTGCAACACTGGTGTTGCGCAACGATGCCTGCATTGGCGACAGTGGGTCATTTTGCAGGCATGCCGGGCAGTGGGGTATCACGGTGGCACATCTTCCAGCGGCCTTCTGGCACCGGCTGGCCTACGAAGTACCGGACGAGCTGCGAAGCTCTGCGACCGATTGCGCTGAGGTGAACGGCTGGATCCCGGCTGCGCTGGGGCCAGTGGTTCCAGTGCCAGGGTGATAGGGTTGTGTCTGCTCAACGAGTACGGCCCGACCGAGACGACGGTGACAGGCAACGATCCTGCAGTGCAGTCGCAGGAGACGGTTCGATGTACCGATAGAAGACATCGCTGGCCAATGTGCGGATCTATGTGCTGGATGCTCAAGGCGCGCTAGCGCCGCGTGCGCGTACAAAGGCGAGATCGCGATTGGCGGTGAGGGTGTAGCCAGGGGTATCTGAACCGACCGGAGCGACGGGTCGAGCGGTTTGTGAACGATCCGTTTAGTGATGAGCCGGTGCTAGGATGTATCGCACGGGAGACTTGGGCCGGTGGCGGAGTGATGGCCAGATCGAATACCTTGGCCGGAATGACTTCCAGGTCAAGATTCGGGGCTCGAGTGGAAACTGGGCGAGATCGAGGCAAGGTTGCTGTTACCGGCCATCGGGGACGTGGTGGTATTGGCCAGAGAGGCGGGAAGAGGGCGAACCGGATAGGGAGATAGTGGGTAGTATCTGGTACCGGAGCCACGGGTGACGAAGCGTCTGGTGGCGTATTGGGTAGCCCGGGTGGGCTGGCAGAATCGGAAGTACCGAACAGCGGAAAGTGCTGCAGAGATCACCTGAAGGCGGAGTTGCGTCACATGGTGCGCGTCGGCGTTCGTGAATTGACGCCATCGCCGCTGACGCCCAACGGCAAGGTGGATAGGAAGGTTCTTCCGGAATCAGGAGAAAATGCATTGTTGATGCCTCGCGTACGAGGCGCTCATAGGTCCGGTGGAAAAGGTGTTGTCAGGTATATGGGGAGGAGCTGTTAGGGCGTGAGAAAATAGGCAGACATGATAACTTCTTTTGACCGGGTAGGCCACTCCTGCTTGTGATGTCGTTACTTTGATAGATTGGATGGGGTTTAATTTTCGATTTTCGAAAATATTCGAATTCCCAAACAATTGCGTCGATGTGATTCGATTATTAAAAGACCGGGTGCGAACTTTTCGATTCGGATTGTTTGGTTGTAATGAAAGAGGGAGATGAGGAGGTGGTCCCGCTGTTCTTAATTCATGATGGAGGTGGGGATGTTTTTGTCGTATACAGGATTGGTGGGGTTTTTGGATGGAGGTACGCCAGTTTATGGGTTGCGTGCAACAGGTATTGATCCGGATGGTGGTGACATGCTTCGGTAGAAAATGTCGCATCTAAAATATGAAGGAAATTCTGAGGTTTTGCAAAAATGATGCGGTCAGGCTTGCTGGGTGGTCAACAGGAGGGTTGTTGCGTATGAAATTGCTCGGCAGCTATCTTTGGCGGGAGTGTATGTGGATTTTGTGGTCATGATTGACTCTTATGTTCCTGCGGTCGTTGGAATGGGTGGTAGAGATGTTTCTATGAAATCTAGTTGCCTTGGGTTTGGTTTTTAGTCATTAAATAGGGGTTTGAAGGATATTGAACTTGATATGGTGAAAAATATGCAAGATATTGAAGATGTTTTTGTGCGAGTGTCGTCGCCTCGGATTTATCCCGTTAGGGCTCGGTAGAGGAATTGATTGGTTGGGTTAGGGTTTTGCACAAAACAGTTTTTGGCATTATGTGTATATCGACCCTCTGGCTTCGTTGGTAATTCGTATCTTCTTGTTGCTGAACATAAATCCATGGATGAGAATAGTGCTATATTTGATGCAGGGCGGATGTACGTGGATGGGAAGGGGTCGGTCATGGGTGCGATCAAAGTTGTTAACATTGAGGTAATCACGAAACGATTATGCAGCCTCGTACCTTAAAAATGGTTGCAGACAAGCTCAAGGAGTTAATGAAATGAGTTGTGGATGGAATTCCATGGGGAATGTCAGGCATGAAAATTTCTGGTTTCAATCGGTAAAGCAGCTCGGCGTGTTTTCTTCTGGTGCACACGTATTCTGCTTCCCCTACGCCGGCGGCTCCGCAACCTCATTGCGCCCGCTCGAAGAGACGGTCAATC